>Ga0209015_10001_pt1 | contig 1108182 bp, 961 predicted proteins | sample EPASupsiteSAE300_FD_187264 | JGI IMG/M metagenome (GOLD analysis project Ga0209015, IMG submission 187264) | Bioremediated contaminated groundwater from EPA Superfund site, New Mexico - Sample SAE3-00 (SPAdes) (version 2) | ecosystem: Environmental > Aquatic > Deep subsurface > Groundwater >...
CTGTGCATCGCTGACTGCTGTGCCGGCAATCGGTCATCCGCCAGCTAGCAGTCGCTTGACTTCCAATACGGTTGCTTTTCTTTGCGGCAGGCAAAGAAAAGTAGGTGCCGCCCCGCACAGGGGCAACGCTAATAGACCGATAAGAAAACAAGGAAAGGCCAAAAGACCAACAACAAGCCAAAAGACCAACAACAGACCAGACCACGATCACAGCAAGAAAAAGCCCAAAGAACCAGACCAGGAAAAGGCCAACGCCGCAGGCAAAAAAAACCAACCCACACCGAGGCCTCGCCTCAAAAAATCACTTCCCTAATCCCGTCGCAGCAACCTGCTGCTGCACATACTGCGCGAACAGCGCATGCGTATGCGTACTCGGGTGCACCAGATCCGCGAACATGTAAGTCTGATCAGCGCCAGCGACCGTATAAGTCTGCGGTGAGCAGAACAACGACGAGCCGAACTGAGAGCCGTACTGCGCCGGCGTCAACCCATTCGTTGCGCCCGGATTGGCAGTGGCATACGCAGTTGCGTTCGCCACCATCGACGTCAGGTTACACGCCGTGCCTGTGTTGGACACCGTGAAACCCAGCGCCTGGTAGTTCGGCAACTGCTGATCCAGCCAGGTGAACGCATCGGCCACAATAACCTTGCCAGTACCCAGCAGGCCGAGGCTGGTCATTTGCTGGACCAGCATGTAGTTATACGCCGCGGTAATCCCCGTCAACAGGGCAGCCGCACCCGGCGAAGCCGCGTTGGCCTGAATGCCCTGCGGCGTATTGCCGATGTCCGGCACCGTCGACACCACTACGTGAGTCGCGCCCGAATTGACAATGGTCTGGACCTGCGCGGCAAGCGCGGCAGCGGCCTGCGCGATCTGCGGGTTGGACTGCTGCTGCAGATAACCGACGATGAACCCGACCTGACCCGCCTGCGTGTTCGGCACGACGCCGTGTGCCAAGGCCGTCTGCAGCGCGGTGCCAAGCGCCGTCAGATTGGCAGCGGTCGAGAACTGGAAAATGTCGTTCGCGCCGCCGTTCACCAGCACGAGCTGGTTCGAGTTAAAGCTGGTGTGCGCGCCCAGGTAGTTTGCCACCTGCGTCACCACCGGCACCGTCGTCGCCGCCATGTTGTTGGGCGCCCAGCCTTCGCCTTGCGGATTGACGACGTCCGAGCCGCCCTGCGCGTAGCCAAACCCGCCCGTCGCGACCAGCGGTTGACCGAAGCCGCCGACATACGCAGCAGTCAATGTGCCGCCGTAGTACTCGGCGACTTTCTGCGTCCACACCTCACCCGGGTTGGTCGTGAAGCGGCCGCCGCCGAAGCTCGCCTGAATCACCGGCGCGTACGTGCCGACGTCCGACAAACTGTCGCCAAACGACACGACCTGCAATTTCACACCGCCCGCCGGCGTGCTGCTCGAATTGTTGTTGTCGCTGCCGCCGCCGCAAGCGGCCAGTAGCGCAAACGCAGCACTGGCGATCGCGATCTGTGTGACGCGGACGAAATTGCGTTGCTTCGATGCTGTTTGTTTCATTGACTACATCTCCTCGTATGTGTGGCCCTGATGCCATGTGTTGCAGGCGGCGCCCACCGCGTCGGCGGCGTGACGACAGCTTACAGAATCTTCTACGGCCTGCGCGGGGTTTGAAACGCGGCCGTATGCTTGTCTTCAATATTCGAATTTCCGCCCGACCCCGCGACAAGGGTACTCGCGCCGGCGGCGCGGCGCGCGTGATAATCCGCGGCCCATGCGGGCGGTGCGAACAGCGCGCGCAACTTGTTGCGCCAGCCTCGTACGCTCACGAAGTCGGCCGCCATCGACGCCCATTCGTGAAATGTCGCCTTCAGCGGGTTATACGTGTGAAGCGGCTCGACGATGCCGTACACCGGCGCATCGTGCGGATCTTCCTCGACGTAGCTGCCGAACAGGCGATCCCAGATCACCAGCACGCCGGCATAGTTGCGATCGATATAGCGGTCGTTGCGCGCGTGATGCACCCGGTGAATCGACGGCGTATTGAACACGTATTCGAGCCAGCCGAGTTTGCCGATCGCCTGGGTATGCACAAAGAACTGAAAGCCGAGATTGATCAGCACGATGGCGACGATCTGCTTCGGCGGAAAGCCCAGCACGGCGAGCGGAATCCAGAAGAGCCACATACCGGCAACCGGATACATCAGGCTCTGGCGGAACGCGGTCGAGAAATTCATCCGTTCCGATGAGTGATGCACGACATGCGCGGCCCACAACCAGCGCACGCGGTGGCTGCACCGGTGGAACACGTAGTAGAGCAGATCCTGCGCGACGAACAGCACGACAAACGACACCCAGGTCGCCGGCCACGTGGCGACGCGATAGTGATCGTAGAAGAATGCATAAACGGGAATGATCGCGAGCCACGCGAGCTTGTCAGCGGCTTGCTGCATCAGTGCGAGCGCGGCGTTGCACAACGTGTCGCGCCAGCTATAAAGCTGCGCTCCGGGGCGCGTACGCCGCAGGTGCCACGCCTCCCAGCCAATGCATGCGAGAAAGACTGGCGCCATGGCGAGCAGCAGCAATTCGGCATCGAATTGCATGGTGTCTTCCTCCGTGGTCCCTGGCCGCTGCGTTTGCCGCAACGGACGTTGTCGTTTTCGTTTGAGCGGGCCACGCCACCGTAACGGCTACGCGGCTCGTGCGCTACGCGTTGCGTTTTACGCGCGCCTCAAACACTGCCCGACAGCGTACACGCTTGGGCGCGTTGCGGCGCGCGGGTTCTATAGAAGGAATCCTCAATGGGCGTTGCGCTTGTGCGGGTTTTTCCTGGGCTTGCTGCTGCGCGGTTCGGCAACGGTGTCGGAGACCTTCGTAAATCCCTGGGACGGACCCTGATAGACCCATTCGAGCAAGGCGTCGTGTGCGGCGCGCGCGGCTTCCGAATGCGGGTCGTTGATCAGGCTCACCACCACGTAGCTATTGCCGTCCGCCGAGGCCACATAGCCGGCGATCGCCCGCACGTCGCGCAGGGTGCCGGTCTTGATGTGCGCGTTGCCGCCCGCGCCCTGGTTGGTCAGGCGGTTGCGCATCGTGCCGTCGACGCCGGCAATCGGCAGCGATTCCACGAACACCTGGGCGACCGGGCTCGCGTTGGCCCGCTGCAGCAGATCGGCGAGCGAGAGCGCGCTCACGTGCTCGTCGCGTGACAGGCCGGAGCCGTTGTCGAGCGTCAGATCCTGCATGTCCACACTGTCGCGGCGCAGGAACGCCTCGATGGCTCGTGCCGACTTGGCGGGCGTGGCGGGTGGCCTTTCTTCCGTCGCGCCGATCGTCAGAAACAGGTTGCGCGCCATCGTGTTGTTGCTGAACTTGTTGATGTCGCGAACGATGTCGGACAGCACCGGCCCCTGGTGCGTGGCGACGAGGCGCGCGCCGGCCGGCACCGCGCCTTCGCGGGTCGCGCCAGTGAAGGTGCCGCCGGTTTGCTGCCATAGCGCGAGGAAGCCGCCCGCGAAAAACGCGGTGTGATCGAGCACGGCGACGTTGAGCGTGCGCGGACCGCAGCGCACCGAATAGTCGCCGTCGAACGAGGCCACCACCGTGCCGTTCGGCTGCGGCGTCACGGTGGGCGAGACGGAGGCGGCGTCGCCGCGGCACGGGCCATTCACTGCACGCATATGGTTGTCGATCTGCAACTGCGAGAGCGCCGGCAGCACGTCGATTGTGACGGTGCCGTCCGGGGACGGCGTCAACGTGAACGACAGCGATTTGAACGCGTATAGCAGCGGATCGGGGCCGACGTTGTACGGCGCGGTGGCGTCGTCGTCGAACGGCGGCAGATCGCGCGTGGAGGGGTCGAAGTAACGCTTGTCGAGCACCAGCGCGCCATCCACGCCGGTGATGCCTGCCTTGTGGATCTTCTGCACGAGGTCGATCAGTTCTTCGGGGACGAGTTTCGGATCGCCCGTGCCCTGAATGTACAGATTGCCGTGCAGCACGCCGTTGGCGTCGAGTGTGCCGTCCGCATAGGCATTTGTGCGCCAGCGATAGTCCGGGCCCAGGATCGACAGGCCGGAGTAGGTGGTAACGAGCTTCATTGTCGAGGCGGGCATCATCGGCTTGGCCGCGTTCAGCGCGAGGATCGGCGTGCGATCGCCGACTTTTTCGACCACCACGCTGATCGACGACAAGGGCACGTGCGCGCGCTGCAGACCGACCATCACCGATTGCGGCAACACCGTCGTGACATTGACACTCGGATGGGCGGCCTTGACGCGTGCCTGCGCGGCAAGCGGCAGCGCCGCGCCGCTGCCGAGCGCGGCGCAGGCAAAGAGCCATGCCGCCGTGCGCGGCGCGAAGCGGCGCGGCAGGGCGTCGGCAGAGACCGGGGAGCGTGGCCGCGGCGCAGCGCGGCGCGCGAAGGAAGGCAAACAGGCGGACAAAAAAGCAGGGAAAAAAACGTGCGTCATGGACGAGGCGAAGAAGCAGGATTTCAGGGCGCGGCGGCGCGCGGCAAACCAGAGTGTGTCGAAGCACTTGTCACGCGCGGAAAACCGCGGCGCGACGCAAAAGCGCTCATTGTAGAGACATGCCGCGTGGCTGCGGTGAAAAAGCGTCGCTTGGCGTGCATGGGGAACCGGGCGCTAGAATGCGGCATCATCAAATGTTTCGGGACCGATTCAACCATGCGCATATTGCTAGTCGAAGACGACCGGATGATCGCCGAAGGCGTGCGCAAGGCGCTACGCAGTGAAGGCTTCGCAGTGGACTGGGTGGAAGACGGCGAAGCGGCGCTCAGCGCGGCGACCGGCCAACCTTACGATCTGGTGCTGCTCGATCTCGGCCTGCCCAAACGCGACGGGCTCGAGGTGTTGCGCACGCTGCGCGCCAAAGGCCACGCCACGCCGGTGCTGATCCTCACCGCGCGCGACGCGGTCGCCGATCGCGTCAAAGGACTCGACGCCGGCGCCGACGATTACCTTGTCAAACCTTTCGATCTCGATGAACTCGGCGCCCGTATGCGTGCGCTGATCCGCCGTCAATCGGGCCGCAGCGATTCGACGATTCGCCACGGCAACCTGACGCTCGATCCCGCCTCGCATCAGGTCACGCTCGACGGCGCACCGGTCGCGTTGTCGGCACGTGAATTCGCGCTGCTCGAGGCGTTGATCGCCCGGCCCGGCGCGGTGCTCTCGAAAAGCCAGCTCGAAGAAAAGATGTACGGCTGGGGTGAGGAGATCGGCAGCAATACCGTCGAGGTCTACATTCACGCGCTGCGCAAGAAGCTCGGCGCGGACCTGATCCGCAACGTGCGCGGTCTTGGCTACATGATCGCCAAGGACGCCTGAGCCGATGCGTTCGATTCGCCGTCAATTGCTGTTCTGGCTGCTCGCGCTGGTGTTGCTCGGCGTCGGCATTGCGGGTTGGCTGATCTACCGGCAGGCGCTTGCCGAAGCCAACGAACTATTCGACTACCAACTGGAGCAGATTGCCGCGGCGCTGCCATCGGAACCGTTCTCGCAGGTGCTCGGTTCGCGCGATACCGGCGACGAAGGCATCGTGCTGCAGATCTGGAACCGCAACGGCGTGTTGATGTACTACTCGCGCCCGCGTGCGCCGCTCGCGCCGCGCGCCGAACTCGGCTTTTCGACCGAGCGCACGGAGCGCGGCGACTGGCGGGTGTACGGTGCGATCGTCGGCGATAACGTCGTGCAACTGGCGCAGCCGGTGTCGGTGCGCAACCGGCTCGCGGCAAACGTCGCATTGCGAACCCTCTGGCCGTTGATCGTGCTGTTGCCGCTGCTGGGGCTGGCGGTGTGGGTGACCGTCGGGCGCGGGCTGCGGCCCTTGCGGCGCGTGACCAGTGCACTCGACGCGCGCCACCCCGAAGCGCTCGACCCGTTGCCCGATCAGCGTCTGCCGCTCGAAGTGCAGCCGCTCGTGCGCGCGTTGAACGGCCTGCTCGAACGGCTCGCCACCGCGCTCGATATTCAGAAGGCATTTGTCGCCGATGCCGCGCACGAACTGCGCACGCCGCTCGCCGCAGTGCAGATCCAGACGCAACTGGTGGCTCGCGCGAAAGACGATGCCGCGCGCAGCGAGGCGCTGGCCGATCTGCAGGCGGGTGTCACGCGCGCCACGCGGCTTGCCGAACAGTTGCTGGCGCTCGCGCGTTCGGAACCCGATGGTCTTGCCGTCACCAATACGATCGATCTGCGCGCACTGTTGCAGGACTGCGTGGTGGCGTACGCGCCGCTTGCGCAGAATCGCGGCGTCGATCTCGGTATCGAGGCGAGCGAACCCGCTACGGTGACCGGCGACGCCGACGCGCTGCGCGTCATGTTCAACAACCTCGTTGATAACGCAACCAAATACACGCCGCGAGGCGGGCGCGTCGACGTCAGTCTGTCGGTCGAGGAAGGGCATCCGGTGGTGCGGATTGCAGACAGCGGGCCGGGTATCGAGCCGGCCGAACGCGAGCGTGTATTCGATCGCTTCTACCGGGCCGGCGCCGGCGCGGATCGTGCGCGCACGGACGTGGCGGGCAGCGGTCTGGGCCTTGCGATCGTACGCCGCATCGCGACCCAGCATCATGCGACGGTGACGCTCGACGAGTCCGCCGCGGGCGGTCTACAGGTTGAAGTGCGCTTCTGAAGCTGAGGCTTTCTGTTCGTAAAGTGATTCCAACTGGGCTTAAGCGAGGCTTAAAAACGGACTGGAAGCGATCTGGCGCTGCTTAAGACTCTTTTAAGCGATGCCACGTACGCTTCATCTCATTCCAGAGCCTTTTTCTCCAGTCAGGAGTACACGATGAACGCGAAAACCTTGTCCCGCAGCGCTGTTGCAGTGGCTGTCGCCGTAGCGCTTTCCGCCGGCTATGTGGCGGGGCATCGCGACGTGCCCGCGCCGCAGGTGATCACGCCGGCGCAGGCCGCGATGATGCCTGCTGAAGCCGCCGCGAAGACCGGCATCCCCGATTTCTCGGGCCTCGTTGAAACCTATGGCCCGGCGGTCGTCAACATCAGCGCGAAGCATGTGGTCAAGCAGACGGCATTGCGCAGTAACGGCGGCAACGGCGGCAGCCAGCTGCCGATCGATCCGAGCGACCCTTTCTATCAGTTCTACAAGCACTTCTTCGGCGGCATGCCGGGCATGCAAGGCGGCGACGGCGGCGATGCGCCCGATCAGCCGAGCGCGAGCCTCGGCTCGGGATTCATCGTCAGCAGCGACGGCTACATCCTGACCAATGCCCACGTGGTGGACGGCGCGAACGTCGTCACCGTGAAGCTGACCGACAAGCGCGAATTCAAGGCGAAGGTGGTCGGCGCCGACAAGCAGTCCGACGTCGCCGTGCTGAAGATCGACGCGAGCAATCTGCCGACCGTGAAGATCGGCGATCCGCGTCAGAGCAAGGTCGGCCAATGGGTGGTCGCGATCGGCTCGCCTTACGGTTTCGACAATACGGTGACCTCCGGCATCATCAGCGCGAAGTCGCGCTCGCTGCCGAACGAAAACTACACGCCGTTCATCCAGACCGACGTGCCGGTGAACCCGGGTAATTCGGGCGGCCCGCTGTTCAATCTGCAAGGTGAAGTGATCGGCATCAACTCAATGATCTATTCGCAGACGGGCGGCTTCCAGGGCCTTTCGTTCGCGATTCCGATCAATGAAGCGATCAAGGTCAAGGACGACCTCGTCAAGACCGGCCACGTGAGCCGTGGGCGCCTCGGCGTCGCGGTGCAGGGCATGAATCAGACGCTGGCCGATTCGTTCGGCATGCAGAAGCCGCAAGGCGCGCTCGTCAGCTCGGTCGATCCGGGCGGTCCGGCCGCCAAGGGCGGTTTGCAACCGGGTGACGTGATTCTGTCGGTGAACGGTGAGCCGGTCGGCGACTCGTCGGATCTGCCGTCGCAGGTCGCGGGTCTGGCGCCGGGCAGCAAGGCCACCGTGCAGGTGTGGCGCGACAAGGCCACCAAGGACCTGACGGTGACGATCGGGTCGTTGTCGGATGCGAAGGTGGCCTCGGATAAGGCCGATCAGCCGACCCAGTTGCAAGGCCGTCTCGGCGTGGCAGTGCGGCCGCTCACGCCGGAAGAGAAGAGCAGCGCGTCGGTGTCGCACGGTCTGCTGGTGCAGCAGTCGGGCGGCGCGGCTGAGAACGCCGGCATCCAGCCGGGCGACGTGATTCTCGCGGTCAACGGCCGGCCGGTCGCCAGCGTCGATCAGTTGAAGCAGATGATTGCCAGCGCGGGCAACAGCATCGCGTTGCTGATCCAGCGCGATAACGCGCAGATCTTCGTGCCGGTCGATCTCGGCTAAGCGGGGATCGAGGTAACGTATGCCGGTCCTTTTGCACTTACTGCCGACGGACCGGCACTTTTTTACCCATCCTGCCGCTGCGCAGCCGTGAGAAAGGGTGCTCTGAGCCGCACAGCATGGCGCAGCAGCAGTTTCTGGCGACGCGAACCGATGCCTGGCATGCAGGTTGCGTCTATATCTTGATCCGGACCCACGGGGGACCCCCGGACGACAAGATATTAAAAAGGAGCGAACCGATGAAAACACAACGCAATCAGCAAAGGATCGTAGCCGCCGCGATATGCGCGGCGCTCACGCTCGGTCTGGCGGGCGGCGCGTATGCACAGGCGAGCGACGTAACGGGCGGCACGACCACGGACAACGGCAGCGCGGGCAACGCCAACGGCGCCGGCATGCCGCAAATCCAGCAACAGGGCGACGTGTCGTTCGTGTCGGGCGGCGTCGGTCTCGACGAGTCCACGGCGTTGCGGCACGCAGAGAGCCAGTGGCCGCTGTCGCTGCGCTTCACGGGCCCCGGCTCCGATTTTCTTGCCGACGTCCACGTGCGAATTGTCGACGCGCACGGCGGCGATGTGCTGGGCGCCACCTCGCGCGGGCCGTACATGCTGGTCAAGTTGCGTCCTGGCCGCTACACGGTACATGCGCAATACAAGGACCGCGATCAGACCCAGACGGTGACGGTCCCGGCGAAGGGCACAGCCAAGGCGGCGTTCTACTGGAAGACGCAGTAAGAAGCGCCGGGAGAAGCGCCGCGCCTTCCTGCGCGACGCCGGGTGGGATACGCCGGCGCCATGCATGAAGGCCGCGCATTCGGCAGGAGTTTGGCCGATAATGAAGCCACGGGCTCACCCCGTGGCTTTATTTTTTGCGCGACCGCGCGCGTTGCACACCACTCCGGAGCCGAGACATGAGCGATGCCTTGACACCCCACGGAAGTCCCGGCGCAAGCTCGGGCGCGCATGCCATTACGATTCGCGCCAATGGTCACCGGGTGCGGGTGATTCATGGCGGCGTGACCATGGCCGACACCCAGTCAGGCCTGACGCTCGCGGAAACCGGTCTGCCTGACGTGTTCTATTTCCCGCGTGGCGACGTGAACATGGCGCGCCTCGAACGCTCGACACATACTTCGCACTGTCCGTTCAAGGGCGAGGCCTCCTACTTCCATCTGCGCACCGAAGACGGCCTGATCGAAAACGCGGTATGGAGCTATGAGACGCCGCTCGAGCCAGTGGCACAAATAAAAGGGTATCTCGCGTTTTACGCATCGCGCGTCGACCGTATCGATCAGACATCCTGACCGGGCCGTCGAGCGCTTATCGGGGAGGCTGCCATGGAGCTGAACGACGCGTTGAGAATTCCGCTTGCACCGTCCGACGTTTGGGACGCGTTGCAGGATCTCGCCTTGTTGCGCGCCAGCCTCGACAATTGCGAGTCGTTCACGCGGCTAGGCCACGGCGAATTTGCACTCACCATGACCGTGCCGCTTGGGCCGTTGCGCGCGCGCTACGACGCGCGCGCTCACGTAGCCGGTCAGGATTCCGGGCCGGCGGAGGCACAGCGCCGCACCATCAATTTCAAGGCGCGCGCCGAGGGCATCGGCGCATTGCGCGGACAGATCGAAGTGAAGTTGCGCGCGGACGATGCCTCGCACGGCATCGGCAGGGAGCGGGGCACACGGATCGAGTACACGATCTGGGCAACCTCGTCCGGGCCGCTTGCCGAACTGCCTACGCGCCAGCTCGAACACGCGCTGCATCAACTGGCCGACGATTTCTTCGACGAATTTGGCGCGGTGGTTCGCGCCAAGCACGGGCAAGGTCCGAACCGGGCGCGTGGTTCCGCGGCGCGGCGGCAGCACGTGTTTCTTCGGCCAATCGCGTTGAGCGGCATCGCGCGACGGACCCGCATGGATCATGGCCATACGCTGACCGGACGGGCGGCGAGCGCGTCGCACGGCGGCTCTCACGGCGTGTCGCACGGGGTCTCGCATCAAGATTCCGGTCCGCATGCGATGCCGAACTGGGCATGGGCGGCGATGATTTTTCTGGTGGCGCTGCTGTTGTACGTGGCGCGCTGGTTCAGCGAACACTGAACGCATGGTCAGCCTGGCCGGCGCCGTGACGAAGTCTTGGTAATACGCTACCAGCGGCGCTGGTGGCGCGGCCCTCATACTCCCTCATACGCCGCGAAACTCCCGCCGCCACGCTGATGGCGAAGTGCGGAACGCCTCCGCGAAATGTTGCCGCAGCGAGGCGGTCGAGCCGAAACCGGCAATTCCCGCGATCGTTTCCACGGACTCATCCGTGCTCTCCAGCAGGTGCTGCGCGCGGGCGAGGCGCTGGGTCAGCAGCCACGCGCCGACGGTTGTGCCGGTGGCGAGCCGGAAGCGCCGCGTAAAGGTGCGACGGCTCATCAAGGCGCGCTCGGCGAGCGTGTCGAGCGTATGCGGCGCATCGAGATTTCCGCTCACCCAATCGAGCAGGCCGGACAAGCGGTCGCCGCGCACATTCGGCGGCACGGGCTGGTCGATGAATTGAGCCTGACCGCCTTGCCGGTGCGGTGGCACGACCAGCCGGCGCGCGACGTAGTTCGCCACCTGCGCGCCGCACATCTTGCGCAGCACGTGCAGACAGCAATCGAGCCCGGCAGCCGTGCCGGCCGAGGTCAGCACGTTGCCATCGTCCACATACAGCACGTCGGGATCGAGCCGCACGCGCGGATAGCGGCGCGCGAAATCGTCCGCCCACGCCCAGTGGGTGGAGGCCGGACGGCCGTCGAGAATGCCCGCGGCGGCCAGCACGAATGCACCCAGACACAGCCCGACCAGTTGCGCCCCGCGCGCATGGGCGGCGCGCAGTGCGTCGAGCAGCGCGGCGGGCGGGGGTTCGTCCGGATCGCGCCAGCTTGGCACGATGATCGTATCCGCGTCGGCGAGCGCCTCGAGCCCGTGCGTGACGGCGATCGAAAAGCCCGCGGTAGTGGTCAGCGCGCCGGTTTCGGCCGCGCAAACGCGGAAGTCGAAGCCGGGCACGCCGCCGCCACTGCGGTCCTCGCCGAACACCACGCACGGCACCGAAAGGTGGAATGGGCTGATGCGATCGAAAGCGACAACCGCGACGACGTGGCGGGGCGCGTCGTCGCGGTGCCCGATGGAGGAGCAATGGGTGGCCATACCGAGCGGCGCCGTGAGAAATTGCGTGATGGCCCGATTCTAGCGAATCTTGTCATCTGGGTCACTGGCGGGGAAATCGGTGGAAGCGAACAATGCAGTTCATCGCCGCTGCCTCTTCAACGCCTATTTGGCGCCGTGCAGCGCGAGCCTTAACCGCTCAACCGAAAAGGAGTCTTGCCATGACCGCACCCCGCCGCGCGCTGATCGTCATCGATGTGCAAAACGAGTACGTCACCGGCGATCTGCCGATCGAATATCCCGACGTGCACACCTCGCTCGCCAATATTGGCCGGGCGATGGATGCGGCCCACGCCGCCGGCGTGCCCGTGGTGGTCGTGCAGAATTTCGCGCCGGCCACTTCGCCGCTGTTCGCAAGGGGCAGCGCCGGCGCGGAATTGCACCCGGTGGTGGCGTCGCGTCCGCGCGATCACTATATGGAGAAGTCGCTGCCCAGCGCCTTTGCCGAGACGGACCTGGCCGGCTGGCTCGCCGCGCAGCGGATCGACACGCTGAGCGTGACCGGCTACATGACGCACAACTGCGGCGCCTCGACCATCAACCACGCGCTTCACTCGGGGCTCACGGTCGAGTTCCTGCACGATGCGTCGGGCTCGGTGCCGTATGAGAACAGCGCTGGCTTTGCGAGCGCGCAGGACATTCACCGGGTGTTCAGCGTGGTCTTGCAATCGCGCTTCGCGGCCGTGGCGAGCACGGACCAATGGATCGCGGCGGTGAAAAGCGGCGCGCCGCTCGAACGCGGCAACATCTATGCGTCGAATCAGAAGGCGCGCGCGAGAAAGACCGCTGCATAAAACGGCCGCCGCATAACACGGCTGCCCGGAGGCCCGCCTCATTTCCCTTCAGCCCGCCTTATTTCCTTTGCGTAACGCGGGGCTCAGCCGCAGCGCATCGAACATCCCGGCGATCATCTGCTCGGCATGTTTGCCGAAATCGGTCGCGTCCGGCAGGAACAGCATGTCGCGCAGCGAGCCGCTGACGAACGCATGCACCATCGCCGCCGCGATCCGGGTGTCGAGATCGGCGGGCAATTGCCCTTTGGAGATCGCGTTGCGCAGACCGCCTTCGATCTTCTGCAGCCCTTCGCGCATGTTCGTCTGATAGCGGATCATCACCGGACCCATCTCTTCGACCAGTTCGCACTTCAAAAACAGGATATCGAACACCCGCCGGCGACGCGGGTCGTTGGCGGTATCGCGCAGACAGACTGTACAGATTTCCGTAAGGCGGCCGAGCGGATCGGGCTCATTGGGGTCTTGCGAAGCAGCCTTGAGTTCGTCCAGCGGCAGCAGCACGCGGTCGAACATTTCGGTAAACAGATCGCTTTTGTGAGCGAAATGCCAATAGATCGCTCCACGCGTGACGCCGGCGGCCTGCGCAATGTCGGCGAGCGAGGTGCGCGACACGCCTTTCTCGAAGAAAACCCGTTCGGCCGCGTCGAGAATGCTGTTACGTGTCTCCTGCGCTTCTTCTTTCGTTCTTCTGACCATATGGGTGTGACCTGCGCTGATTGTGGGGGTTTTCCCGGGCGCTTTTAAGTACGCTCGATGACAATCTGTCTGGGGTTTGGCAATTTTCGGATCGATCTTGCAGACCTCCCGCCTGCGAAGATTAAAACGCACTTTTACATCCATTCGTGAATGTATATATAATAGCACCCCACGATCGGATAGCCCAAGCCGTGACGACCGGTTAATATCCGTCACTGTTGCCTTTCAAAACGCTCTTGCGCCGTGCCCCGACGGGCGGCGCCGTGCGGCATTTCTCCGGTATGGCGCATTTCGCTCAGGATGCCCTTGCAGGTGTTTGCATCCTCGGGCTTCCGGTCAGGCGTCGCAAGACGCATGTGTGCGCTGTCGTCCCCGGGGTAGGGATGCGCGCACTTTTTCATTCTCAGTCATTGACAGAGGTCGCTCCATGCGCGTCGAACGGGTTCCATTCCGCTTAATCAGTGCCGCGACGGCTGCCGTATTGCTGGCAGCGTGCGGACCAAAACAATCTGCCCCGCCGCAACAAACGCCCGAAGTGGGCGTGGTCACCGTCCAGCCGACGGCCGTGCCCGTCGTCACCGAATTGCCCGGCCGCACCAGTGCCTTCCTCGTCGCGCAGGTGCGTGCGCGGGTCGACGGCATCGTGCTGCGCCGCGAATTCACGGAAGGCAGCGAGGTCAAGGCGGGCCAGCGTCTGTACAAGATCGATCCGGCGCCCTATATCGCAGCGTTGAACAATGCGAAGGCAACGCTGGCAAAGGCTCAGGCCAACCTCGTGTCGACCACCGCGCAAGCCAATCGCTACAAGGTGCTGGTTGCCGCCAACGCGGTCAGTAAGCAGGACTACGACAACGCGGTGGCCGCCGAAGGCCAGGCCGCGGCTGACGTGGCCGCCGGCAAAGCCGCGGTCGATACGGCGCAGATCAACCTCGGCTACACCGACGTGGTCTCGCCGGTCACCGGCCAGGTCGGCGTATCGCAAGTCACGCCGGGCGCGTATGTGCAGGCAAGCGCCGCCACGCTGATGGCAACGGTCCAGCAAATCGACCCGATGTACGTGGACCTGACGCAGTCCAGTCTCGACGGTCTGAAGCTGCGCCGCGAAGTGCAGGAAGGACGCCTGAAGACAAGCGGCCCGAGCGCCGCCAAGGTCTCGCTGATTCTTGAAGACGGCCGCACCTATTCGGAACAGGGCAAGCTGCAGTTCACCGACGTGACGGTTGACCAGAGCACCGGCTCGGTGACGGTTCGCGCGATCTTCAAGAACACCGACAAGGTGCTGCTGCCGGGCATGTTCGTGCGCGCGAAGATCGAGGAAGGCGTCAACGAAAACGCGCTGGTCGTGCCGCAAGTCGGCATCACGCACGACCAGAAGGGCACGCCTACCGCGCTGGTTGTAAATAGCGCGAACAAGGTCGAATTGCGCCAGCTCGTTACCTCGGGCACTTACGGTTCGAACTGGGTGGTGGAGAGCGGCCTGAAGGCCGGCGACCGCGTGATTGTCCAGGGCACCGACAAGGCGCATCCGGGGCAGGACGTCAAAGCCGTTGCCGCGCAACTTCCCGCCACACCCGCTTCCGACGCATCCGCTCAGGGTGCGCCGGCCGCCAGCGGTGCTACGCAGACGGCGCAACCCGCTTCTGCTGCATCGGGCGCGTAATAACAGGGAGCCCGCCACATGGCAAAGTTCTTTATTGATCGCCCGATTTTTGCATGGGTGATCGCCATTATTCTGATGCTCGCGGGTATCGCGTCGGTGTTTACATTGCCGATCGCCCAGTACCCGACCATCGCGCCGCCGGCCGTGCAGATCAGCGCAACGTACCCGGGCGCCTCGGCGAAGACGGTGGAAAACACAGTCACGCAGGTGATCGAGCAACAGATGAGTGGTCTCGACCACTTGCTGTATCTGTCGTCCACGTCGGACGACTCCGGTACGGCGACCATCACGCTGACGTTCGCGGCCGGCACCAATCCTGACATTGCGCAGGTGCAGGTGCAGAACAAGCTGCAGCTCGCCACGCCGCTGTTGCCGCAAGCCGTGCAACAGTTGGGCACCAAGGTCACGAAGTCGAGCAGCAGCTTCTTGCTGGTGATGGCGTTCGTGTCCGAAGACGGCAGCATGAGCAAGTACGACCTGGCGAACTACGTCGCGTCGAACGTCGAAGACCCGGTCAGCCGGATCGACGGCGTGGGTACGGTGACGCTGTTCGGCTCGCAGTACGCGATGCGGATCTGGCTGGATGCGAACAAGCTGACCAACTTCGGCCTGACGCCGGTGGATGTGCAGACGGCCTTGCAGGCGCAAAACGTTCAGGTCGCGGGCGGCTCGCTCGGCGGCACGCCGTCGGTGCCGGGGCAGGTGCTGCAGGCAACCATCACGGAAGCCACGCTGCTCAATACGCCTGAACAGTTCGGCAACGTGCTGCTGAAGGTGAACCCCGATGGGTCGCGGGTCCGTATCAAGGACGTGGGGCGGATCGAGCTCGGTGGCGAAAACTACAACTTCGATACCAAGTACAACGGTCAGCCTACGGCTGGTTTCGGTATTCAGCTCGCCACCGGTGCTAACGCACTGGCAACCGCCAAGGCAGTGCGCGCGAAGATCGACGAACTGTCGAAGTACTTCCCGCACGGTCTCGTCGTGAAGTATCCGTACGACACCACGCCGTTCGTGCGCCTGTCGATCGAAGAAGTGGTCAAGACGCTGCTCGAAGGTATCGTGCTGGTGTTCCTGGTCATGTACCTGTTCCTGCAGAACCTGCGCGCCACGCTGATCCCGACGATCGCCGTGCCGGTGGTGCTGCTGGGCACGTTTGCGATCATGGGGTTGGTGGGCTTCTCGATCAACACGCTGTCCATGTTCGGGCTCGTGCTGGCGATCGGCTTGCTGGTGGACGATGCGATCGTGGTGGTGGAAAACGTCGAGCGGGTGATGGCGGAGGAGGGCTTGTCGCCTCGAGAGGCGACCCGCAAGGCGATGGACCAGATTACCGGCGCGCTGGTCGGCGTGGCGCTCGTGCTGTCGGCGGTGTTCGTGCCGGTGGCGTTTTCGGGCGGTTCGGTCGGCGCTATTTACCGGCAGTTCTCGCTGACGATCGTGGCGGCCATGGTGCTGTCGGTGCTGGTCGCGTTGATTTTGACGCCGGCATTGTGCGCGACGATTCTCAAGCCGATTCCGAAGGGTCATCACGAAGTCAAGAAGGGCTTCTTCGGCTGGTTCAACCGCACGTTCGAGTCGAGCCGCGACAAGTATCACAGTGGCGTGCACCACGTGATCAAGCGCTCGGGCCGCTGGCTCATCATCTACATGGTGGTGATTCTCGCGGTCGGCCTGCTGTTCGTGAAGTTGCCGAAATCGTTCCTGCCTGATGAAGACCAGGGCACGATGTTCGTGCTGGTGCAAACGCCGTCCGGTTCGACGCAGGAAACCACGGCGCATGCGCTGAAGGACGTCTCCGACTACCTGCTCAACAGCGAAAAGAGCATCGTCGAATCGACCTTTACCGTGAACGGCTTCAGCTTCGCCGGCCGCGGTCAGAACGCGGGTCTCGTGTTCGTGCGGATGAAGGACTACGCGGAGCGTCAGCATTCGGATCAGAAGGTGCAGGCGCTGGTTGGCCGCCTCTTCATGCACTTCGCGGGCTACAAGAACGCGCTGGTGTATCCGGTCAATCCGCCGTCGATTCCTGAACTCGGCACGGCTGCCGGCTTCGACTTCGAGTTGCAGGATCGCGCGGGCGTCGGCCACGAGAAGCTGATGCAAGCTCGCAACATGCTGCTCGGCATGGCCGCGAAAGATCCGACGCTGGCTCAGGTGCGTCCGAACGGCCTGAACGATACGCCGCAGTTCAAGGTGGATATCGATCACGAGAAGGCTGCCGCGCTCGGCGTGTCGCTGTCGGCGATCGACCAGACGTTCTCGATCGCATGGGCATCGCAGTACGTGAACAACTTCCTCGATACCGACGGCCGGATCAAGAAGGTGTATCTGCAAGGCGACGCCCCGTTCCGGATGAACCCGGAAGACCTGAACGCCTGGTACGTGCGCAATTCGGCGGGCACCATGGTGCCGTTCTCGTCGTTCGCGAGCGGTTCGTGGACCTACGGTTCGCCGAAGCTCGAACGCTACAACGGTATCTCGGCGGTGGAAATCCAGGGCGCGGCTGCACCGGGCAAGTCGACCGGTCAGGCCATGACGGCGATGGAAGCACTCGTGGCGAAGCTGCCGGCGGGTATCGGCTACGAATGGACGGGCTTGTCGTTGCAGGAACGCCAGTCCGGTTCGCAGGCGCCGATTCTGTACGGCATCTCGATCCTCGTGGTGTTCCTGTGTCTCGCGGCGCTGTATGAAAGCTGGTCGATCCCGTTCTCGGTGATCATGGTGGTGCCGCTCGGCGTGATCGGCGCACTGCTGGCCGCTACGCTGCGCGGGCTCGAGAACGACGTGTTCTTCCAGGTGGGTCTGTTGACCACGGTGGGGCTGTCGGCGAAGAACGCGATTCTGATTGTGGAATTCGCTCGCGAGCTGCAGCAGGGTCAGGGCATGGGGCCGGTCGAGGCCGCGCTTGAGGCTGCGCGTCTGCGGTTGCGTCCGATTCTGATGACCTCGCTCGCCTTCATTCTCGGCGTGATGCCGCTCGCGATCAGTAACGGCGCGGGCTCGGCCAGCCAGCACGCAATCGGTACCGGCGTGATCGGCGGGATGTTGACGGCGACGTTCCTCGCGATTTTCATGATCCCGATGTTCTTCGTCGTGATTCGCGCGAAGTTCGGCGGTGAGACAGAAGACCCGGATGAGGCGCTCGCACACTACAACCAGCACCATCCGCATGACGGCCAGGGTGGCGGTTCGGCTGGCGGGTCGACGGATGCAGGCTCGGGCAAGGACGGACATTGAGATGCAAAAACACTCTTTGATTGCAGTGGCGGTTGCGTTGTTCGCCGCGGGTTGCACGATGGCGCCGAAGTACCATCGCCCCGCCGAACCCGTGACGGCGACCTTCCCGACCGGCGGCGTGTACGACACGCAACCGGGCGCGGCGGGCGCCGCGCGCACCGCGAATGGCCAGGCGGCGGCCGATATCGGCTGGCGCGATTTCTTCGTCGACGCGCGTTTGCAGCGGCTGATCGAAATCGCGCTGAAGAACAACCGCGATCTGCGCGTGTCGGTGCTGAATATCCAGGCATCGCAGGCGCAGTACCAGATTGCCCGCGCGGCGCTGTTCCCGACGCTCGACGCAGCGGCGTCGCAAAGCAAACAGCGCACGCCTAAGGATCTCTCCTTCAACGGGCAGACGATCAGCAACACCTATTCGGTCGGCCTGAACGCTTCGTGGGAAATCGATTTCTTCGGGCGGATTCAAAGCCTGAAGGATCAGGCGTTGGCGCAGTACCTGGCCACCGCACAGGCGCGCAAGGCGGCGGAAATCGCGCTGGTCTCGCAAGTGGCCAACCAGTACATGACGGTGCTCGAACTGGACGATCTGCTGAAGGTCACGCAGAACACGCTGAAGACCGCGCAGGAGTCGTACCGGATCGCCAAGCTGCAGTTCGACAACGGCACGGGTTCGGAACTGGATCTGCGCCAGTCGGAAACGGTGGTCGAGCAGGCGCAGGCGAACCTGCAGTCGCAGGCGCGTCTGCGGGCACAGGCGGATAACGCGCTCGTGCTGCTGCTCGGCGAGCCGTTGCCGGATGACCTGCCGCCGGGCATGCCGCTGGATAGCCAGAATCTCCTGACGGATATTCCGGCGGGCTTGCCCTCCGATCTGCTCACGCGTCGTCCGGACATCATGGAGGCCGAAGAGAACCTGCTTGCGGCCAACGCCAACATCGGCGCGGCGCGCGCGGCGTTCTTCCCGAAGGTCTCGCTGACCGGCAGCTTCGGCACGCTGAGCCCGTCGCTCGGCGGTCTGTTCAAGCCGGGTTCGGCGGCATGGAGCTTCGCGCCGTCGATCACGTTGCCGATCTTCGAAGGCGGCCAGAACAAGGCCAATCTCGATCTCGCCACCGTACAGAAGAACATCCAGATCGCGACATATGAAAAGGCGATCCAGACGGCCTTCCGCGAAGTGGCGGACGCACTGGCGGCGCGCGGCACGTACGACCAGCAGATCAAGTCGCTGGAACGCAATGCTTTTGCCGAACAGCGCCGGCTGGATCTGTCGGACCTGCGTTATAAGAACGGCGTCGACAGCTATCTGTCGGTGCTGACCGCGCAGACTGATCTGTATTCGGCGCAGCAGTTGCTGGTGACCGCGCGCATGCAGCGTCTGCAGAACCTTGTCACGCTGTACCAGGCACTCGGCGGCGGCTGGATCGAACGGGCCGGCGATCAGCCGCGTCCGGCCGATGCACCGGTCGATTACGGTGCGGCGAGCGCGCCGGTGGCCGCTTCGGCAGCGACCGCGGGTTGAGGTTGGTCGTCTTGCAATAGCAGGCGCGCAGGGCGGCTTTCGGTTCTATCGGGAAAGCCGTCTTGCGCAACTGGTGATAAAAAAAAAGCCACGGCATGCCGTGGCTTTTTTATTGATGCCTGGATCGAACCTAATTTGGCCCGGCGCCCCGGCGCCCCGGCGCCCCGGCGCTCAGCGCGATCTATGTCGCACAGCGCCGGTTCCAGTCAGACGCTCAGTGCGCATCCGCGGCGCGCAGCAGTTCGTCGCCCGCGGGCGGTTCATTGCCGCCGCGCCCGTCGAAATCATGTCCGGCCCGGCGAATTTCGCACTGTGCTTTCTTCTCGCTCTTCACACCGTTGAAGATCAGGTTCAGCACCACCGCCGACACCGACGCCAGCAAGATCCCGCTATGCAGCAGCGGCGACAGCGCCGGCGGCAGCTTCGAAAAGAATTGCGGCGACACCACCGGCACCAGACCCATGCCGATACTCACCGCGACGATGAACAGGTTGTGGTGGTTCTTCACGAAGTCGACCTTGGCCAGCACCTTGATGCCGTTTGCCGCGACCATGCCGAACATCACAATGCCCGCGCCGCCCAGCACGAAGGCCGGCACCGAAGCAACCACCTGCGCCATCTTCGGGAACAGACCCAGCAACACCAGGATCACGCCGCCCATCGCGCAGACAAAGCGGCTCTTCACGCCGGTCACGCCGATCAGGCCGACGTTCTGCGAGAACGAGGTATGCGGAAACGAGTTGAAGATGCCGCCGATCAGCGTACCCAGACCATCCACGCGCAGACCGCGCACCAGCGTCTTCTGATCCACCGGACGATCCACCATATCGCCGACCGCGAGGAACATGCCGGTCGACTCGATGAAGGTGACGAACATCACGGTGACCATGGTCGCGATGGCGAGCGGATCGAAATGCGGCAGGCCGAAGTGGAACGGCATGACGAAACCGACCCACGGTGCGTGCGTGACGCCGTCCATGTTGACGCGGCCCAGTGCCAGCGCGATCACGAAACCCGCGACGATGCCGAGCAACACGGAGATATTCGCCATGAAGCCCTTGGCGAACTTGTTGATCAGCAGAATCAGCATCAGCACGACCAGCGACAGGCCGAGGTAGATCGGATTGCCGTAATCAGGATTGCCGACACCGCCGGCTGCCCAGTTGATGCCCACTTCCATCAGTGAGAGGCCGATCACCGAGATCACCACGCCGATCACCACTGGCGGGAAGAAGCGCAACAGCTTGCCGACCGCCGGCGCGAGGATGATGCCGATCACGCCGGCCGCGATCGTCGAGCCGAAGATATCGAGGATACCGAGCGAGGGATTCGTGCCGATCGCGACCATCGGACCGACGGCCGCGAATGTGCAACCCATGATGACCGGCAGACGAATGCCGAAGATCCACAGACCGAGCGTCTGAATCAGCGTAGCGATGCCACAGGAAAACAGATCCGCGCTGATCAGGAACGCGATCTGGTCTTTCGGCAGCTTCAACGCGGCGCCAATGATGAGCGGCACCGCAACTGCGCCTGCGTACATCACCAAAACGTGCTGAATGCCGAGCGTCAGCAACTGGCCCGCGGGCAGTCGCTCGTCGCACGGGTGAACCGTGTTCGATTGCATTTTGTCTCTCTCCACCATCTCGTTTTGGGATGACTCCAAGGTATGCGGAACGAAAAAGCGCAACAAGACCACTGGGGCCTATTCCGGCATTCCCGGTGACGATATGCATGAGACTCGTTTGAAAGCAAAAAGAAATGACCGCACCGCACAAATCGGCCGTCAGGCCCATGCAGTGGCGATGGGCGCTCATGCGCGGCGCGCGCTCGCCTCAACGTGATATGTGTGAGAATCAATGGGGTGTATCTCGCTCAACGCATAGTGCTGTTTTTGTACAACTCGCGACAGGGCGGGGTTAACCCGCGATTTCCGGTTTTCAGCGTGCATCGGGGTGCGCTTCCGAAACGACGCAGCGCTGATTGAAAATATGCCGTTCCAGACATCTTTCGCGTGCTTGTCTCCACGCTCAAATTGACGTTCTATCGCCCATGAGTTTTCTTGGCATCGACCTCGGCACCGGCTCGCTCAAAGTAGTGATCGTCGACAGAAGCGGCCGCGAACTGGCTGCGGCGAGTGTCGCGTACGCACTCGAAACACCGCTTCCGGGCTGGGCCGAAACTTCGGTGCAGACCTGGTGGCGCGCGCTTCGCGAAGCTGCGGCGCGTTTGCCTGAGGATTTGCGCCGCGAGGTGCAGGCAATCGGATTCTCCGGACAGATGCATGGCGTGGTTCTGATCGACGCGAATGGCGAAGCAGTGCGCCCCGCGATGCTCTGGCCCGACACGCGCGCATTGGGTTTGCTCGATCAATGGCCCGAGCCGCAGCCGAATCCGGTCGCGCCCGGCATGGCCGGTCCTTTGCTGCGCTGGATCGTGCAGAACGAACCGCAAGCCGCGCGCAGGACGCGTTGGGCGCTGCAACCGAAAGACTGGCTGCGCGTCGCGCTGGGCGGTGTGCTCGCAACCGATCCGTCCGATGCCTGTGCGACCGCGCTTGCCGATCCGGCAGGCGTATGGGATCTGACGCTGCTCGACCGGTTCGCGTTGCCGCATGAATGGTTTGCGCCGCTCGCACCTTCCTATGCGGCGGGCGGCACGCTGTCGCGGGAAGCGGCACAGGAGCTGGGCCTGCGCGCCGGCATCGTGCTCGCGATCGGCGCGGCCGATACGCCGTGTGCCGCGCTGGGCAGCGGTCTCGCGAGCGATGGCGACGCATTGCTCACCACCGGCACCGGTGGCCAAATCGTCGTGCTCGCCGAACACGCACCGCCAGCCGTGAGAGGTCTGCATCGCTATCGCGCCGCGAGCGATCACTGGTATCGCATGGCGGCGATGCAAAACGTCGGCGTCGCGCTCGAACGCGTGCGGGGCTGGCTGTCGTACGAGTGGGCCGATGCGTATCGCGACGCGTTCGATGATGCGGCCGGCGCTAACGCACCCGCCACGACCGCAACCGGCCTTACCTTTCTGCCGTATCTCACCGGCGAGCGCACTCCATGGCTCAACCCGGCGGCACGCGGCGGTTGGCTCGGCCTCGCGCTCGACCACACACGCGGCACGATGATGCGCGCCGCGTTCGAAGGCGTCGCCTTCTCGTTGCGCGCCGGGCTCGACGCGATCCGCGCGAGCGGCGCTACGGTGACGGCCCTGAAACTCGCGGGCGGCGGTTCCGTCGATGCGCGCTGGCGGCAGTTGCTTGCCGATGCGCTGAACGTCGAACTCTACGCGGTGGATTGTCCCAACGCGGCGCCACGTGGCGCGGCCATCCTCGGTGGATTGGTGAGCGGGCATTGGCATGCGAGGGATCTTGCCGCACTTGCCCCAGGCGCGACGCGCGTTGCCGGACCGCAAGGCGACGCGGCGCTTGCCGAACGTTATGCGCGCTTTCTGGATTTGTATGGCCGCGTCGAATCCTGGTTCGGCGAACGGCCGCTTCGATAACCCCAGCGATGTCAGCTACGGACAATGCCGCGACGCACTTTGCAATACCATGACGGCTTTTGCACGCTAAGGTGTAGGCCGGCCCGTGATGGCGGACGAAAGCAGCATCGTCCGTTCATAGCTCGGCACAAGAATTAGCTGCGGCAGGCGAACCTGCGGCAGGCGACCCGCGACACCGGCGCGCCGCGCGATATTTCAGCGCGACGCGCCAGCCATTCACAGACTTACAGGAGTATTCACCATGAAGACCAAAGCAGCAATCGCATGGAAAGCCGGCGCCCCGTTGACGATCGAGGAAGTGGATCTGGAAGGCCCGCGCGCCGGTGAAGTCCTGATCGAAGTGAAGGCCACCGGGATCTGCCATACCGACTACTACACGCTCTCCGGCGCCGATCCGGAAGGCATCTTCCCGGCGATTCTCGGCCACGAAGGCGCGGGCGTGATCGTCGACGTCGGTCCGGGTGTCGGCACGCTGAAGAAGGGCGACCACGTGATTCCGCTCTACACGCCGGAATGCCGCCAGTGCAAATTCTGTCTGTCGCGCAAGACCAATCTTTGCCAGGCGATCCGTTCGACGCAAGGCAAAGGGTTGATGCCCGACGCGACCTCGCGCTTCTCGCTGGATGGCAAGCCGCTGTTTCACTACATGGGCACATCCACGTTTTCGAACTACATCGTCGTGCCGGAAATCGCGGTGGCGAAGGTGCGTGAAGACGCGCCGTTCGACAAGATCTGCTACATCGGCTGCGGCGTGACGACGGGCGTGGGCGCGGTCGTGTATTCGGCGAAGGTCGAGGCGGGCGCGAACGTGGTGGTGTTCGGTCTGGGCGGCATCGGCCTCAATGTGATCCAAGGCGCGAAGATGGTCGGCGCGGACAAGATCATCGGTGTCGACCTCAATCCGGGACGCGTCGAACTGGCGAAGAAATTCGGCATGACCCACTTCATCAACCCGAACGAAGTGGAGAACGTGGTCGATCACATCGTGCAGCTCACCGATGGCGGCGCGGACTACTCGTTCGAATGCATCGGCAACACCAAGGTGATGCGTCAGGCGCTGGAGTGCACGCACAAGGGCTGGGGCCAGTCGTTCATCATCGGCGTGGCGGCGGCGGGCGAAGAGATCAGCACGCGCCCGTTCCAGCTGGTGACGGGCCGCGAGTGGAAGGGCTCGGCGTTCGGCGGTGCACGTGGCCGCACGGACGTGCCGAAGATCGTCGACTGGTACATGGAAGGCAAGATCAATATCGACGATCTGATCACGCATCGTCTGCCGCTCGAACGCATCAACGAGGGCTTCGACCTGATGAAGAAGGGCGAGTCGATCCGCTCGGTCGTGCTGTACTAAAGCGGGAGTTTCGCCATGCTCGAACTATTGTCGTCGCATGCCTGCCATGGCGGCGAGCAGCGCATCTATCGTCACGACTCGCAGACCGTCGGTCTGCCGATGCGTTTCTCGGTGTATCTGCCGCCGCAGGCCTTGCAGGCCAACGCGAATGTGCCCGCGCTGTTCTATCTCGCGGGCCTGACCTGCACGGAAGAAACCTTTCCGGTCAAGGCGGGCGCGCAGCGCTTCGCGGCGCAGCACGGTATCGCGCTGATCGCGCCGGACACCAGTCCGCGCGGTGCGGGCGTGCCGGGCGAAAGTGCAGCATGGGACTTCGGCGTGGGTGCGGGCTTTTACGTCGACGCGACCCAGCAGCCGTGGGCGAAACATTACCGGATGTACTCGTACGTGCGCGACGAACTGCGCGAAACGGTGCTCGCGAATCTGCCGGTGGACGGCGCGCGTCTGGGCATTTTCGGGCATTCGATGGGCGGTCATGGCGCGTTGATGCTGGCGCTGCGCAACCCGGAGATCTACCGCTCGGTGTCGGCGTTCGCGCCGATCGCGGCGCCTTCACAGTGCCCGTGGGGCGTGAAAGCGTTCAGCGGATATCTGGGTGAAGACCGGGAAGAGTGGCGCAAGTACGACTCGAGCGAACTCGTCGCTCACGCGTCGCGCAAGTTCAAGGAAGGGATTCTGGTCGATCAGGGACTGGCGGATCAGTTCCTTGCCGAGCAGTTGAACCCGGATGTGTTCGAAGCGGCCTGCAAAGCCGCGGGGCAGCCGCTGACATTGCGCCGTCACGCAGGCTACGACCACGGCTACTACTTCATCTCGACGTTCATCGAAGACCACGTCGCGCATCACGCGAGGGTGCTCAACGCCGCCGCAACAGACTCCCGCCATACACCACCGCCGACAGCACCGTGATCCAGAAGCTCGTCGGCCAATCGGTATAGAACGCCAGCGTCAGACCCAGCCACGCCTGAACCAGCGCAAACACGGCGGCGAGTACGAGACCGGTCGAGAGCCGCGTCGTCATGTTTTGCGCCGCGGCGGCCGGTCCCACCATCAGCGTGAAGACCAGCAGCACACCGACAATCTGCGTGCACGCCGCCACAGCCAGGGCGGCGATCGCGAGAAACAGCACCGACACCTTGCGCAGCGACACGCCCTTGGCTTCGGCCAGTTCCGGTTGCAGCGAAGCGAACAGCAAGGGCCGCATGATCGCTGCAAGCGCCAGCAGGCTGACAATACCCAAGCCCGCCAGCACACCGAGCGTCGACGCATTCACGCCGAGAACATTGCCGAACAGCAGCGCGGTTACTTGGGTCGCGTACGCGGTGAAGAAGTGCAGGAACAGCAAACCGAAGCCTAGCGACAGCGACAGGATCACGCCGATCGCCACATCGCGTCCGGCGAGCCGCTCACCGAGCGCGCCCATGCCGATGCCTGCGGCGAGCGTGAAGCCGATCATCCCCCAGATCGGCGAGATGCCGATCAGCACCGCGCCGGTCGCACCCGTGAAGCCGACGTGCGAGAGCGCGTGGCCCGCGAAGGTCTGCCCGCGCATCACCAGAAAATAGCCCACCACGCCTGCCAGCACCGCGACGATCCCCGACGCCGCGAACGCGTTCACCATGAAATCGTATTCAAACATCGTGCGTGTGTCCGTCGCGTGAGTCGTGCTGGTGTGAGTGGCCGTGTGCGTGGCCATGGCCGTGCGAGTGCGAATGGCTATGGCCGCCGTTCTCGTCGTGTTCGTGCTCGTGGTCGTGTTTTTCGACTTCGACGTCGCCCGACATCACGAAGATGCGCCCGTTCACGCGCATTACGTCGATCGGCGAGCCGTAGAGGCGCGACAGTACCGGCCGCGTAATGACTTCGTCGACCGTGCCGAGCGCGGCGACGCCGCTACCGAGATACAGCACGCGATCGAGCGCGTGCAAAAGCGGATTCAGTTCGTGCGCCGAGAACAGCACGGCGATGCCGAGTTCCTGCTGAACACGCCGCACCAGTTCGACGACGCTTTTCTGATGATGCGGATCGAGACTGATCAGCGGTTCGTCGAGCAACAGCAGTTTGGGGTTGCCAAGCAGACATTGCGCGAGCAGCAAGCGCTGACGCTCGCCGCCGGACAATTCCGACAACGGCCGCTCGGCCAACTGGCGGCCGCCCACCAGATCCAGCACCCGCTCGACGTCCGCGCGGGTTTTGCTGTCTGCATGGGGCAGGCCCCAGCGGTGTCCGTCGGCGGCCATCGCGACGAAGTCGCGGCCGCGTACGCGGCGCCCGGCCAGCGCGCTGCGTGTCTGCGGCATATAACCGATCGCCGCGTTGCCGCGCTCGACCGGTTGCCCCAGCACGCGAATCGCGCCGCTCGCGGCCGGCACGAGACCGAGCACGGCGCGCATCAGCGTGGTTTTGCCCGCGCCGTTCGGCCCGAGCACACCGATGAATTCGCCCTGGTTTACCACGAAGCCGGTGTCGCGCAGAATCGTGCGGCCACCGAGTTCGAGCGTCACGTGCTCGAGTTCGAGCACGGGCGCCGTGCTGCGTCCGCTGGTTGATGCATTGTTCGATGCATTAGCTGGCGTGCCGCGGCCAGTCTCGGTCATTGGGTTTTTCCTTTGGGCGCCGTGGCCGCCGCATTCGCTGCACTCGCATCGCCCGCAGCCAGCGCCGTGGAGAGCGCGTCAAGCTGCGTCAGCATCCACGTCTGATAGGTCTTGCCGGCCGGTTCGGTTTCGGTGACGCTCATGGTCGGCACCTTCGATTGCTGCGCGAGCTTCAACATGCGTTTGGTCAGGGCCTCGGTTGCCTGGCTGTTATAGATCAGAACGCGCACGCGCTTTTCGCGCAGATCGCGTTCGAACGCGGCGATATCGGCCGCGCTTGCTTCAGTGTCGTTCATCGTCGCCATCTGGAAGCGCAAATTGCGCATCGAGAGGCCGATCGCATCCGACATATAGCCGAACACCGGCTCGGTCGCCGTGACCGGCACGCCGGCGTAGCGGCCATGCAGATCGGCGACCTTGGCGTCGATCGGCTTCAGCGAATCGAGAAACTTCGCGAGGTTCGCATCGTACGCCGACTTGTGCGCCGGGTCAGCCGCGACGAGCGCCTCGCTTACCGCGCGCGCCACTTTCGGCATGGTCGCTGGGTCGTACCAGAGGTGCGGATTATCGCCGGCTTTCTTGCCGACCAGGTCCGCGGCGACGATGGTGGTGCGCTTCGCGCTCTTCGAGGCGGCCAGCAATTTTGCCATCCACGGATCGTAGTCGGCGCCGTTGTAGACCACAAGGCTTGCATGCTGCAGCGCGCGCGCCGTCTTCGGGCTGGCTTCGAACAGATGCGGGTCCTGATCCGGATTGCTCAGGATGCTCGTGACATCGACACGGTCGCCGCCTAGTTGCTGTACGACGTCGCCGTAAAAATTCTCCGCCGCCACCACCGGGATTTTCGCATCCGCCGCAAACGCGGCATGGCTGAGCGTGAAAGCAGCGGCGGCCGTCGCGCCCATGGCCACGGTTTTCGACAGCGTCAGCGCACGGCGCGCCCCGTTCAACATCGAGCCGAATTTCTTCATCGTCGTTTCCTGCTGCGTGAGAGTTGAATGAATGACAAACGTAAGGGACGCTATGCCCCGGTGTTCTTGCACTCGCTCGTGCGCATGCGCCGGCGCGGCATGCGGAGGCCGCGCCTACGCTGAAGGGCAGAAGTCGAGCGAGTTCGAAATGATATAACGTATCTCGATTTTTTGGCAGCGGCGTCGGCAACAGGCTCTCTTACCGTCTGCACTTCTTCGGTCCCGCAGGCGTGCTGGACGAGGCGCGCAGTGGGTTAGCCGCGGACATATTAGGCTTATAGGGGAGGCCTGCCGCGCTGCACCATCGAAATCTGATCGAGCGCCTTGACATGACCCGGTCCGTATCCGATCATTCGATCACTAACAGAGCAATTGTTCGCGCAACGAGCGTTCGCTCACCGCGCCTCAAGAAGCGAAACGAACCGGAGACAGGCAGTGGCGGCACGATTGCAAGACAAGGTGGCCATTCTGACGGGCGCGGCAAGCGGAATCGGTGAAGCCGTGGCCCGGCGCTATCTGGACGAAGGCGCGCGTTGCGTGCTGGTCGATGTGAAGCCGGCCGACAGTTTCGGCGACGCGCTCGCCGCCGCGTATGGCGACCGCGTGCTGACCGTCAGCGCCGACGTGACGCGCCGCGAGGACATCGAACGCATTCTTGCGAGCACACTGGAGCGCTTCGGCCGCGTCGATATCCTGTTCAACAATGCCGCGCTCTTCGACATGCGCCCACTCCTCGACGAATCCTGGGACGTCTTCGACCGCCTCTTCGCGGTGAACGTGAAAGGCATGTTCTTCCTGATGCAAACCGTCGCCCGGAAAATGGTCGAGCAGGGCCATGGCGGCAAGATCATCAATATGTCGTCGCAAGCCGGCCGGCGCGGCGAGGCGCTGGTATCGCACTACTGCGCGACCAAAGCCGCCGTGCTCAGCTATACGCAGTCCGCCGCGCTGGCCCTTGCGCCGCATAAGATCAATGTGAACGGCATCGCGCCGGGCGTCGTCGATACACCGATGTGGAAAGAGGTCGACGCGCTCTTCGCCCGCTATGAAAACCGGCCGCTCGGCGAGAAAAAACGCCTGGTCGGTGAAGCGGTGCCGCTCGGCCGAATGGGTGTGCCGGACGATCTGACCGGCGCTGCCCTGTTTCTCGCGTCGGCGGATGCCGACTACATCACCGCGCAAACCCTGAACGTGGACGGTGGGAACTGGATGAGCTAAGCGGACAGCAGCGCTGGATGAGCCGAGCCGGCTTGACCAACCCGCTTCACCCTTCGTCATTTTCGTAGAACAAACGCAGCACTACATAACGTACGAGAAAGGAGACAACACATGAAACCAGCTACTCAATCCGCGCTGAAGGCGCTCAGTGCCGGTGCTCTGGCGTGCTTTGCGTTGAGCGCGTCGGCGGCCACGGTGACCATCGCCACGTTGAACAATCCGGACATGATCGAGTTGAAGAAGCTCTCGCCCGCTTTCGAGCAGGCCAATCCGGACATCAAGCTCAACTGGGTGATTCTCGAAGAAAACGTGCTGCGTCAACGCGCCACCACCGACATCACGACCGGCAGCGGCCAGTTCGACGTGATGACGATCGGCGCGTACGAAACGCCGCAATGGGGCAAGCGCGGCTGGCTCACGCCGCTGACGGGGCTGCCTGCGGATTACGATCTGAACGACGTCGTGAAGACGGCCCGCGACGGTCTCTCGAGCGGCGGCCAGTTGTACGCGCTGCCGTTCTACGTCGAAAGTTCGATGACGTATTACCGCAAGGATCTGTTCGCGGCCAAGGGCCTGAAAATGCCCGATCAGCCGACCTACGACCAGATCGCGCAGTTCGCCGACAAGCTGACGGACAAAGCCAACGGCGTCTACGGCATCTGCCTGCGCGGCAAAGCCGGCTGGGGCGAAAACATGGCGTACGCGACGACGGTGGTGAACACCTTCGGCGGTCGCTGGTTCGACGAAAAGTGGCAGGCGCAACTGACTTCGCCGGAATGGAAGAAGGCCATCAGCTTCTACGTCGATCTGTTGAAGAAAGACGGCCCTCCGGGAGCGAGCTCGAACGGCTTCAACGAAAACCTCACGCTGATGTCCTCGGGCAAATGCGCGATGTGGATCGACGCCACGGTGGCCGCCGGCATGCTCTACAACAAGCAGCAGTCGCAGATCGCCGACAAGGTGGGCTTTGCGGCGGCGCCGACCCAGGTGACCCCGAAGGGTTCGCACTGGCTGTGGGCGTGGGCGCTGGCCATTCCGAAGTCGTCGAAGCAGGCTGACGCGGCGAAGAAGTTCATCGCGTGGGCCACCTCGAAGCAGTACATCGAACTGGTTGCGAAGGATGAAGGCTGGGCATCGGTGCCGCCCGGAACGCGTCAATCCACGTACGCGCGCCCTGAATACAAGCAGGCAGCCCCGTTCGGCGACTTCGTACTGAAGGCAATCGAGACGGCGGATCCGGATCACCCGACGCTCAAGCCGGTGCCTTACACCGGTGTGCAGTTCGTCGGCATCCCTGAGTTCCAGTCGTTCGGCACGGTGGTCGGTCAGAGCATCTCCGGCGCGGTTGCCGGTCAGATGACGGTCGATCAGGCGCTGGCAGCCGGGCAGGCAACGGCGAATCGCGCCGTGCAACAGGCCGGTTATCAGAAGTAAGCCGCGCTTTTGCACTCCCGGTACCGAAGCCAGGTACCGGCGCGCGTAACGTGAAACGCGCCGGCTGACGTCCGTCAGTCGGCTCACGCAGCACAGCGGGCCGTCCCCGGCACTTGTTGCCGCTTATATGCCGGTCAATTGTCATTCATGCGCCGCGACATCGGCTGGCGTCGCGGTGAGTGATGTGGCTAAAGCGCGGCTGAAGCGGTGTCTTTGCCGGACAACCCGCGCATTACCGAACAGGTGGTCAATCATGCGTCCTCTGCGCCTACCTCTCATGCATGCCCATCCCCAGACAGAAAAAGAACGCGAAACCCGCAAAGCCAATTCCGCCCGCTGGCTGGTATCGCCCTCGGTCGCGGTACTCGTGCTGTGGATGGCTATTCCGCTGGCGATGACGATCTGGTTTTCGTTCTCGCGCTACAACCTGCTGAATCCGGATCTCAAAGGCTTCGCCGGATTCGACAACTACAAGTATCTGGCCACCGATCCGTCATTCGGACCGTCGATCGGGCACACCCTCGAACTGATTATCTCGGTGCTGGTGATCACGGTGGTCGGTGGCGTGCTGATGGCGATCCTGTTCGACCGCAAGTTCTACGGTCAAGGCGTTGCACGACTGCTGGCGATCGCGCCGTTCTTCGTGATGCCGACCGTCAGCGCGCTGATCTGGAAGAACATGATCCTGCATCCGGTGTATGGCCTGATCGCCCAGGGCATGCGCGCGATCGGCCTGCAGCCGATCGACTGGTTCGCCGACTATCCGTTGACGGCGGTGATCATGATCGTTGCGTGGCAATGGCTGCCGTTCGCGTTCCTGATCCTGTTCACCGCGATCCAGTCGCTCGATCAGGAGCAGAAGGAAGCGGCGCGCATCGACGGCGCGGGTCCGTTCTCGATGTTTTTCTACATCACGCTGCCGCACCTGAAACGGGCGATCGCGGTGGTGGTGATGATGGAGACGATCTTCCTGCTGTCGATCTTCGCCGAAATCTATACGACCACGGGCGGCGGTCCGGGCACCGCGACCACCAATCTGTCGTACCTGATCTATTCGCTCGGTCTGCAACAGTTCGACGTCGGTCTCGCTTCGGCGGGCGGCATTCTGGCTGTGGTGCTGGCTAACATCGTGTCGTTCTTCCTCGTGCGGATGCTCGCGAAGAACCTGAAAGGGGAGTACGAAAAATGAGTCACGTTGCCTCTACACCGGCGTCGAGCACGACGTCCATTGCCGTGCCGGCCAAGTCGCCGTTCGACGCGATTCGCCGCGGCATTCCCGGCGTGATCGCCTGGCTGGTCGCGCTACTGCTGTTCTTCCCGATCTTCTGGATGACGATCACCGCGTTCAAGACGGAGCAGCAGGCGTATTCGTCGTCGCTGTTTTTCGTCCCGACGCTCGATAGCTTCCGCGAAGTGTTCGCGCGCAGCAATTACTTTGCGTTCGCGTGGAATTCGATCCTGATCTCGTTGGGCGTCACGGTGCTGTGTCTGCTGCTCGCCGTGCCGGCCGCGTACGCGATGGCCTTCTTTCCGACGCGCCGCACGCAGAAAGTGCTCCTGTGGATGCTGTCGACCAAGATGATGCCGTCGGTCGGCGTGCTGGTGCCGATCTATCTGCTATGGAAGAACAGCGGGCTGCTCGATACCGTGTCGGGTCTGGTGATCGTCTACACGCTGATCAATCTGCCGATTGCGGTATGGATGTCGTTCACGTACTTCGCTGAAATTCCGCGCGACATTCTCGAAGCCGGGCGGATCGACGGTGCGGCGACCTGGCAGGAAATCGTCTATCTGCTGATGCCGATGTCGCTGCCGGGGCTCGCCTCCACCGCGCTGCTGCTGGTGATCCTGTCGTGGAACGAGGCGTTCTGGAGCATCAACCTGTCGAGTTCGAACGCGGCGCCGCTGACGGTGTTCATCGCGTCGTATTCGAGTCCTGAAGGCTTGTTCTGGGCGAAGCTTTCCGCCGCGTCGCTGCTCGCGGTCGCTCCGATCCTGATCGTCGGCTGGCTGTCGCAGAAGCAACTGGTGCGCGGCCTCACGTTCGGGGCGGTCAAATGACCGCAAGCACGAATGGAAGCCAGTTCGCGCTGATCTGCGATTGCGACGGCGTGCTGATCGACAGCGAAGCCGTGGCGGCGCGCATGCTGGTGCACGAACTCGAAGCGCGCTGGCCCGATGCCGATGTCGAACCGGTGGTGCTGCCGCTGCTGGGTCTGCGCATCGAAAAGGTGCTGCAAGGCACGGCGGCGCAACTGGGCAGGAGCCTCGGCGCTGGCGATGTCGAGGCAATCCGCCGGGCGGTGGAAGCGGCGGCGATGCAGGCGCCGACAGTTGCAGGAATCGAAGCCGCGCTGGCCCAGGTGCCGCTCACCAAGGCCTGCGCGAGCAACAGTTTCCGGCCGTATGTGGAAAGCGTGCTGGCGCGCACGGGTCTCGTGAAGTTCTTCGGCGATCGGCTTTTTTGCGCCGACGCGGTGCCCAATCCGAAACCCGCACCGGACGTCTATCTCGCTGCCGCGCAAGGTCTCGGCCTCGCGCCGTCGGCCTGCCTCGTGGTGGAGGACAGCGTGACGGGTGTGACGGCGGCGAGCGCGGCGGGCATGACGGTGCTGGGTTTTATCGGCGGAGGTCATGCGAGCGACGCGCAGATCGACGCATTGCACGCGGCCGGCGCGCGCCACGTTTTCGACGACATGCTGCAGTTGCCGGAACTGGTCGCGCAATGGACGCTGAGCGCGACGGCCGCGGCGCCGTAAGCGCGGCTGCGTTGGCGCCGCGTCTGGCACAGCCCCTGGACAAACGAATTAACGCAGTAAGAGCAACACACGGAGACACATCATGGCAAGCGTAACTCTGCGCAATATCAGAAAGGCTTACGACGACAACGAGGTGATGCGCGACATCAATCTCGACATCCTGGACGGCGAATTCGTCGTGTTCGTAGGTCCGAGCGGTTGTGGTAAATCGACGTTGATGCGGATGATCGCCGGCCTCGAGGACATCACCGGCGGCGATCTGACCATCGACAACGCGCGCGTGAACGACGTGCCGCCCGCCAAGCGCGGCATCGCGATGGTGTTCCAGTCGTACGCGCTGTATCCGCACATGACGCTGTACGACAACATGGCGTTTGGCCTGAAACTCGCCGGCACGAAAAAGCCCGAGATCGATGCCGCCGTGCGCAATGCGGCGAAGATTCTGCACATCGACCATCTGCTCGATCGCAAGCCGAAGCAGCTCTCAGGCGGTCAGCGTCAGCGGGTTGCCATTGGCCGCGCGATTACGCGCAAGCCGAAAGTGTTCCTGTTCGACGAACCCTTGTCGAACCTGGACGCCGCGCTGCGCGTGAAAATGCGCCTCGAATTCGCGCGTCTGCACGACGAGCTGAAGACCACGATGATCTACGTGACGCACGATCAGGTCGAAGCCATGACGCTGGCCGACAAGATCGTCGTGCTGTCGGCGGGCAATGTGGAGCAGGTCGGCAGCCCGACCATGCTGTATCACGCGCCGGCCAATCGCTTCGTCGCCGGTTTTATCGGTTCGCCGAAGATGAATTTCATGGAAGGGGTGGTGCAGTCGGTGACGCATGATGGCGTCACGGTGCGCTACGAAACCGGCGAGACGCAGCGTGTCGCGGTGGAGCCGGGCGCGGTGAAGCAGGGCGACACGGTCACCGTCGGCATTCGTCCGGAGCACCTGCACGTGGGTATGGCCGACGACGGTGTGTCGGCGAAAACCATGGCGGTCGAATCGCTGGGTGACGCAGCGTATCTGTATGCGGAATCGAGCGTGGCGCCGGACGGCCTGATCGCGCGGATTCCGCCGCTCGAGCGCCACAGCAAGGGCGAAACGCAACGGCTCGGCGCGACGCCGGAACACTGCCATCTGTTCGATAGCGAAGGCAAAGCCTTCCAGCGCAAGATCGTCGAAGTGCTGGCTGCGTGATTCCGTGAAGGGCAAAGCGGCGAGGTCGCCGCTTTGCCTCAATCACGCGTCGAGCGCCGCGCGTGCGCACAACTCGTCGGTTACCAGCCCCGACAGCCAGCCGCCTTTGAGCACGGCGATCAGCGCCTCGCGCTTGCGCTCACCGCCGGCAAAGCCGATGGTAGGACGCCGCGGCGGCGAGTCGAGCGCGATGCTCGTGACCCGGCGCCCGGTCGGCGATTCGACGTGCGCGCCGGCGGCATCGATCGGCAGGCCGAGCATTTCCGCCACCGCACGGTTCTGCATCAATTCCTTCACCTCCGCGGAGGTGATGAAGCCGTCTTCGTGCAACGGACATTTCGGCCCGATATTGCCGACGCCGACGAACGCGACATCCGCGTTCGCCAACAGCGATTCGACGATCCGGTAAAGCCGGTGATTGCACCACTGCGCGCGTTCGGCCTCGCTATCGGCGAGTAACGGCGCGGGCAGCAGAAAATGCTTGCCACCGGTCTTCTCCGAAATGTGCAGCGCGACGTCATAGCGGTTCGAGGAGCCGTCCTGGGCGATCGCCCCGACCATGGATACCAACCGGTGCTGCGGACGCTCCAGTTGCGCGATCTGATCGACCGCGGCCTTCAGCGTACGGCCGCTGCCCACGGCGACCACCATCGGCTTTTCTTCGACCAGATAGCGTTCCATGACCTGCGCGCCGGCCACCGCCAGTTTGCGGTCGACTTCCTCCGAGGTGTCGCTGTCGATTGGGACGACTTCGCACATGCTCAGGCCGTAGCGCTTCGAGAGCTGGTCGGCGAGCGCGAGGCAATCGGCCAGTTTGTGATCGACGCGCACGCGGATCAGGTTCTTTTCCACGGCGAAAGCAACCAGCCGCTGCGCGACCGGGCGTGACACCTGGAGTTTCTCGGCGATCTCGTTCTGGGTATTGCCAGCGACGTAGTACAGCCACGCGGCGCGGGTAGCTAGATCTAATTTTTCTGTGGACTTGGGCACGGTGACGGTTCGCTTGAAGTGCGCCGATGATAGCAGCCGGTCCCCGCGTCTCAACGGGCACCGGCTGCGGTTTGCCGATCAGGCGAGCGGTGGGCGCGCCGGGTCGAACAGCGGCCGCACGTGGCGATAGAGCGCGCGATACGCCTCAAGCCGGCTGCGCAGTTCGGCGTGCCGTCGCGGGTTCGGCGTGAACTCCTTTTCGATCGGCGGCTTGGTCAGCACTTTGGCCGGATCGCCGCCCGCGGCCAGCCAGCCGAGCCGTGCCGCGCCGAGCGCCGCGCCGGTTTCGCCGCCGCCGTGCTTGCGGGTGGCGGTGTCGAGCGCGTCGGCGAGCAGTTGGGCCCAGTAGTCGCTGCGCGCGCCGCCGCCGAGCAGGGACAGCGCCTTCGCTTCGGTGCCGGCCGCGCGCAATGCGTCGAGGCCGTCGGTGAGCGCGAGCGTGACGCCTTCGAGCACGGCGTAGCCGAGCAGCGCGCGATCGGTCGCGTGGTTCATGCCGAAGAACACGCCCTGTGCGTACGGGTCGTTGTGCGGCGTGCGTTCACCGGACAGATAGGGCAGAAAGAGCGGGGCGGTGGTCAATGCTTCCGCCGGCAGTGCCTCGATTTCGGCGAGCAGGGTCGGCTCGTCGGTCGAGGTGAGCTTGCAGACCCAGCGCAAACAACTGGCCGCCGACAGCACCACGCTCATCTGATGCCAGCGATCCGGAATTGCGTGGCAGAACGCGTGCACCGCCGACGCGGGGTTCGGCCGGAAGCTGTCGCCGACCACGCACAACACGCCGGACGTGCCGAGCGACACGAAGCCGTCACCGGGTTGCGTCGCGCCGATGCCGATCGCGCTCGTCGCGTTGTCGCCACCGCCGGCCGCGACGATCACGCCGTCGCTCAAGCCGAATTCGCGCGCTACGGCGGGGAGCAGGGTGCCGGATGGCGCGCTGCCTTCGCACAGGCTGGGCATCTGCGCGCGCGTCATGTTGCAGGCGGCGAGCAGCGAATCCGACCAGTCGCGTTTGGCCACGTCGAGCCACAACGTGCCCGCCGCGTCCGATGGATCGGACACCTTGCCGCCCGTCAGTTGCAGGCGCAGGTAGTCCTTCGGCAGCAACACGCAGGCCGTGCGCGCAAAGATTTCCGGCTCGTGGCGCGCCACCCAGAGCAGCTTCGGCGCGGTGAATCCGGGCATCGCGAGATTGCCGGCCACGCTGTGCAGCTCTGGCGCGCGCTCGGTCAGCTCGGCGCATTCCTTATCGCTGCGCATGTCGTTCCACAGGATCGCGGGCCGCAACACGCGATTCTCCGCATCCAGCAGGACGGCCCCGTGCATTTGCCCCGACAGGCCAATGCCGCGGATCTGCGCGAACTCATCCGGATGTTTGGCGCGCAACGCGGCCAGCGCCGCGCGCGTGCCGGCCCACCAGTCTTCAGGATTCTGTTCGGCCCAGCGCTGATGGGGGCGCGAAACGGTAAAGGGTGAGCCCGCGGTGCCGATTACGCGTCCATCGGAGGCGAGCAGCAGGACTTTCACTTCGGACGTGCCGAGGTCGATGCCGAGATACATGGGCGCGAAACCTTCGTCGTTAGGGATGCGCTACTTTAGCCGCAAGCGCCAGGCGCTGCCATGCGCATTAAGCCTGGCACCGGCGTGGTTCGGGTGGTTCGCTTGGTCCGACACCGCGCGGCTCAAGCGGCGCCGCGTTTGGCGAGCCATACGTCGACCCGCGCCAACGCGCCCGCCAATGCCGATTCCAGCTCGGGTGTCTGCGCCATGCTGCCCCATAGCAGACGATCGGCGGCGAATGCCTTGAGCGGATCGGGCGCGCTAAAGAAACCGCGCGCGACCTGCTCGTCCATCACGCCGTCCTGATACGCATACGGCAGCGTGCCGGCGTTCCAGCGCTCGAGGAAACGGAAGAACAGCGCCGGCAACATCGCCGTAGCCGTGGGCTTGACGCCGCGTTCGAAGCATTCCGAAAGCGTCGGCGCGATAAAGCCGGGCAGCTTCGAAAAACCGTCAGCCGCGACGCGCTGGTTCGTGTCCTGGATGTAGGGATTCCCGAACCGTTCGAGCACTACGTCGCGATAGCGTTCGAGGTCGAGCGGGCTCGGCGTGAGGCACGGAATCACGTCTTCGGTCACATAGTCGAAGGCGAATTTGTTGATGTCCGGATCGAGCGTGCCTTCGTGGATGTAGTTCAGTCCGACCAGCGTGCCCGCCCATGCAATGCAGCTATGCGTCGCGTTGAGAATGCGGATTTTCGCTTCCTCGTACGGCAGCACCGAGTCGACCAGTTCCGCACCGACCTTTTCCCACGCGGGGCGGCCGGCGATGAAGCGGTCTTCGATCACCCACTGGATGAAGGATTCGCCCATGACGGGGCAGGCATCGTCGACGCCGGTAGCGGCTTTGACGCGTTCGCGCACATCCGGCGTGGGACGCGGCGTGATGCGATCGACCATCGAACTCGGACACTCGGTGTTGTCGTCGAACCATTGCGCCAGTTCGTTCGCGCCGCGCCGCTCGAGAAACTCGCTCATGCCCGCATGAAAACGCTCGCCGTTGCTGCGCAGGTTATCGCAGGTCTGCAGCGTGACCGGGCCGCCGCCGCGCTTCATGCGGGCGTCGAGAATCGCCGCGAGCGCGCCGTAAATGGTGGTGTGGCCGCCTTGCAGGTCGACCGCGAGATCTGCATTGGCGGTATCGAGTTCGTCCTGTTCGTCGAGGTAATAGCCGCCTTCCGTGACGGTGAAGGCGATGATCTTGCAGGCCGGGTCGGCGCCCGCTTCGATCAGGCCGTCGAGACTTTCGGTCCACGGTAAGACACGCTCGATCGAGCGAATCGTTTCGTACGCGCGCTCGCCCTGCGGTGTGACGGTCTCGAGCGTATAGACGCCGTTCTGCGCGGCGAGCGCATCGAGCACGGCGTTCATGTCGCTGCGTATATTGCCTACCGTGAGCGACCAGTGCGGCTCGCCCGCCACCTTCGCCTCGTTCAGCCGATGGAGATACCACGCCTGATGGGCGCGATGGAACGATCCCGCGCCGATGTGCAGGATCACGTGTGCGGCCGCGCCGCTGCCTTGTCCGCTGCTCATGTACGTCTCCTGAATGTCTTCGCTCGCCTGGCTCGGAGCCCGCGTTTTTCTTGAATTGGAGCATTTGCTCTGTCTGTGAGCGAATGATCGTACCCGGTGAAACGAATGTCAAGGCAAGCTCAGCGGCTTTTCGTGGCGCAGCGCGGCGTGACGGGCGTTCTGGCCGTAGTCGCGAGGTGCCCGTGCGTTGCGGGACGTGTGTCGCGGTGCGTATTGCATTGCATCAAATTTGACTTTCTCTGCGTCAGGACTAACCCGAATGCAAAAAAGTATCGGTCCGCGGTTTGATTTTTAGTGGTGGATCAGGTCGTAGAAGGCTACTTTTCGCTATACAAGACGAAGCTCAGCGGCACTCGCAATACGCCGCTTCATGGAGGAAGACGCGAATGCAACCCGATCTGGAAGTCGTCGCCGTACGGCGCGACGAATCCTTCAAAGCGTGGTCGCACGGCTATCCGTACCGTACGGTGCGCTGGCACTTTCACCCGGAATACGAAATCCATCTGATCGTGGCGACGACCGGCAAGATGTTCGTGGGCGATCACATCAGCAGCTTTACGCCTGGCAATCTCGTGCTGATGGGGCCGAACCTGCCGCACAACTGGGTCAGCGACGTGCCGGAAGGCGAGACGATTGCGCAGCGCAATCTGGTTGTGCAATTCGGTCAGGAGTTCGTGTCGAGTTGTCTTGAGAGTTTTCCGGAGTGGCGTCAGGTCGAAGCGCTGCTGGCCGACTCGCGCCGCGGCGTCTCGTTTGGGGCGCACACGAGCGCCGCGATCCAGCCGCTGTTCCTCGAATTGCTGGCCGCGCGCGGATTGCGCCGGCTCGTGCTGTTCATGTCGATGCTTGAGATTCTGATGAACGCCGACGATCGCGAGATCCTGGCGAGCCCCGCTTATCAGGCCGACCCGACCAGTTTCGCGTCGACGCGCATCAATCATGCGCTCTCGTATATCGGCAAGAATCTGTCCAACGATCTGCGCGAATCGGACCTCGCGCAACTGGCCGGACAAAGCGTGAGTGCGTTCTCGCGTTACTTCCGCCGTCACACGGGGCTGCCGTTCGTGCAGTACGTGAACCGCATGCGCATCAATCTCGCCTGTCAGCTGTTGACGGACGGAGAACTGAGCGTGACTGATATCTGCTTCAAGGCGGGCTTCAACAACCTGTCGAATTTCAATCGGCAGTTCCTCGCGGTCAAAGGCATGGCGCCTTCGAAATTTCGCCACTATCAACAATTGAACGACGCGAGCCGCGACGCTTCCGAACAAGCCGCCGCGCGCGGCGCGGGCATCGACAATGCGCCGGCGATCGTGCTCGCGCCGGGCTTGCCGCGCACCGCGGCGGCCGCCTATCCGCCGACGAGTCCCCATACGCCACGCTGAAAGCCGAAGCGTTCCAATTCATCCGCGTTTCAACACCTGTCGCGCTGTCTTCGGACAGCGTGAGGGACGTGCTCACTTCATCGAACAGTTTTAATAACGGAGACAACCATGACGCAATCCACCTCGAAGCCGACATCGTTGAAGACCTTCGCGCGCAGCACGGCAGCGCTCGCGACGCTTGCATTCGGCCTGTCGTTGAGCGCCGCGCCCGCAGCACAGGCCGCGCCGCTGAAGATCGGTATGACGTTTCAGGAACTGAACAACCCCTATTTCGTGACGATGCAAAAAGCCTTGAACGATGCCGCCGCGTCGATCGGCGCGACGGTGGTCGTCACCGACGCGCACCATGACGTCAGCAAGCAGGTCAGCGACGTCGAAGACATGTTGCAAAAGAAGATCGACATCCTGCTCGTGAATCCGACCGATTCGACCGGTATTCAGTCCGCGGTGACGTCGGCCAAGAAAGCGGGCGTGGTGGTGGTCGCGGTCGATGCGAATGCGAACGGCCCGGTCGATTCCTTCGTCGGTTCGAAGAATTTCGACGCCGGTGAGATGGCCTGCGACTATCTGGCGAAGGCGCTTGGCGGCAGCGGCGAAGTGGCGATTCTCGACGGCATTCCGGTGGTGCCGATTCTCGAACGCGTGCGCGGCTGCAAGGCGGCGCTCGCGAAAGCGCCCGGCATCAAACTCGTGGATACGCAGAACGGCAAGCAGGAGCGCGCCACGGCCTTGTCCGTCACCGAGAACATGATTCAGGCGCATCCGAATCTGAAGGGCGTGTTCAGCGTGAACGACGGCGGCTCGATGGGCGCGCTCTCGGCAATCGAATCGTCGGGCAAGGACATCAAGCTGACCAGCGTCGACGGTGCGCCTGAAGCGATTGCGGCAATCCAGAAGCCCGGTTCGAAGTTCATCGAAACGTCGGCGCAATTCCCGGCCGACCAGGTGCGAATCGCACTCGGCATTGCGCTCGCGAAGAAGTGGGGCGCGAATGTGCCGAAGGCGATTCCGGTCGACGTGAAGATGATCGACAAGAGCAATGCCAAGGGCTTCAGCTGGTAAAGCGAACGCTCGTCGCCGTGCTTCTTTGATGAACATGGCGGCGAGCAGCAGAGGAGGACCCGATGGACACCATACTCAAGCTCGACAACATCAGCAAAAGCTTTCCTGGTGTGAAAGCGCTGCAAGGCATACACCTGGAAATCGCACGCGGCGAGATTCACGCGCTGCTCGGTGAAAACGGTGCGGGCAAATCGACATTGATGAAGATCCTGTGCGGCATCTATCAGCCGGACGAAGGCACGATCACGATTGCCGGCGAGACGCGCCACTTCGCGAACTATCACGATGCGGTCGCCGCAGGTGTCGGTATCGTGTTTCAGGAGTTCAGCCTGATCCCGTATCTGAACGCGGTGGAGAACATGTTTCTCGGCCGTGAGTTGAAGAGCGCTTTGGGTTTGCTCGAACGCGGCAAGATGCGGCGCGCGGCCGCCGCGATTTTTGAGCGCCTCGGCGTGGCGATCGACTTATCGGTACCGATTCGCGAGTTGTCGGTCGCGCAGCAGCAGTTTGTCGAAATCGGCAAGGCCCTGTCTTTGGAGGCGCGCATTCTGATTCTGGATGAGCCGACTGCGACACTGACGCCCGCCGAAGCCGAGCATCTGTTCGCGATCATGCGCGATCTGAAGCAGCAAGGCGTGGCGATGATCTTTATCTCCCATCACCTGGAAGAGATCTTTGAAGTATGCGACCGCATTACCGTATTGCGCGACGGCCAATACGTCGGCATGACCGAAGTTGCGCAATCCGATGTGAACCACCTTGTAGAAATGATGGTGGGGCGCCGCATCGAAAACAGTTTTCCGCCGAAGCCGCCGCTGCGCGCGGACGCGAAGATCGTGCTCGAAGTCGACAAGCTCCAGTTGCTCAAAGACAGTCCGATGCTGCGCTTCACGTTGCGGGAGGGCGAAATTCTCGGTTTCGCGGGACTGGTCGGCTCGGGCCGCACGGAAACCGCGCTCGCCGTGATTGGGGCCGACCCGGCTTACGTGAAGGAAATTCGCATCAACGGCACGGCCGCGAAACTGTCCGATCCCGCCGATGCGTTGCGCGCAGGCGTCGGCATTCTGCCGGAGAGCCGCAAGACCGAAGGTCTGATCACAGACTTCTCGATCAAGCAGAACATCTCGATCAACAACCTCGGCAAATACCGCTCGCTGCGCTTCTTTATCGACCAGCGCAGCGAAGCGCGTGCCACCGCCGACATCATGAAACGCGTCGGCGTGAAAGCCCCGACGATGCACACCGAAGTCGCGACGCTCTCCGGCGGTAACCAGCAGAAAGTGGTGATCGCGCGCTGGCTGAATCACCACACCAACATTCTCATCTTCGACGAACCGACGCGCGGCATCGACGTCGGCGCCAAAGCCGAAATCTATCTGCTGATGCGCGAACTCACTGCGCGCGGCTACTCGATCATCATGATCTCGTCCGAACTGCCGGAGATCGTCGGCATGTGCGACCGCGTTGCCGTGTTCCGGCAGGGCCGCATCGAGGCGATGCTCGAAGGCGAGCAGATCGACTCGAACGCCGTGATGACCTACGCCACAGCCGGTACCCGTGGAGCAACTCATGAACATGCCTAATCGTTCTTCATCGCCGAAAACCTCGGCCGTCAGTAGCGACACGCCGGGCGCGCCCGTGCGCTTCACATGGGCGGCGTTGAAACGCTCGACGCTCTTCTATCCGTTCATCGGCTTGCTGGTGGTCTGCATCGTGATGGTATTCGCGAGCGACAGCTTTCTCTCCGCCGCCAATATCGAGAATGTGCTGCGCCAGGTGTCGATCAACGCGATCATCGCCGTGGGGATGACCTGCGTGATTCTGACCGGTGGTATCGACCTGTCGGTCGGCTCGGTCATGGCTTTGTCCGGCACGCTCGCCGCGGGCCTGATGGTCGCCGGGATGAACGCCGTGGGGGCGTTGGCGATCGGCATCGCGGTCGGTTTAGGCTTTGGCGCCGCGAACGGTTTCTTCGTTGCCTTCGCCGGCATGCCGCCGATCATCGTCACGCTTGCCACGATGGGTATCGCTCGCGGCCTCGCGCTGATCTACACGGGGGGTTATCCGATCGATGGTCTGCCGGATTGGGTCAGCTTCTTCGGCAGCGGCAAGATTCTCGGCGTCCAGGCGCCCGTGGTGATCATGCTGGTGATCTATGCGATTGCCTGGGTGTTGCTCGAACGCATGCCGTTCGGCCGCTACGTGTATGCGATTGGCGGCAATGAACAGGCGACGCGTCTTTCCGGCGTGCGCGTGGCGCGCGTGAAACTGATCGTTTACACGCTCGCCGGTTTGACCTCCGCTTTTGCAGCGATCGTCTTGACCGCGCGTTTGATGAGCGGCCAGCCGAACGCGGGCGTCGGCTTCGAACTCGATGCGATTGCCGCGGTGGTGATGGGCGGTACGTCGATCTCCGGCGGACGCGGCTCGATCATCGGCACCCTGATCGGTGCATTGTTGCTCGGCGTACTGAACAACGGCCTGAATATGGTCGGCGTGAATCCGTATGTGCAGAACGTAATCAAGGGCGGAATTATTTTGCTCGCGATCTACATCAGCCGCGACCGTAGAAAGTAACTCTCCACTGACCCATTTTTTCCAGCAGGACCATGCAATGACTCAAACCACGCAATCCGAAAAGCAGGACATGACGGCGATCGTCTGCCACGCACCGAAAGACTATCGCGTCGAACAGGTAGCCAAACCCAAGGCACGCGCGCACGAACTGGTGATCCGCATCGCCGCGTGTGGCATCTGCGCGAGCGACTGCAAATGTCATTCGGGCGCGAAGATGTTTTGGGGCGGCCCGAGCCCGTGGGTCAAGGCGCCGGTGATTCCGGGGCATGAGTTCTTCGGTTTCGTCGAAGAAATCGGCGAGGGCGCAGCCGATCATTTCGGCGTGAAGCTGGGCGACCGCGTGATCGCCGAGCAGATCGTGCCGTGCGGCAAGTGCCGCTATTGCAAATCCGGCCAGTACTGGATGTGCGAAGTGCACAACATCTTCGGCTTTCAGCGCGAGGTCGCGGACGGCGGCATGGCCGAGTACATGCGGATTCCGCCGACCGCGATCGTCCACAAGATTCCCGACGGCATTTCGCTTGAAGACGCCGCGATCATCGAACCGCTCGCGTGCGCGATCCACACGGTGAACCGCGGCGACCTGCAACTCGACGATGTGGTGGTGATTGCGGGCGCGGGTCCGCTCGGGTTGATGATGACGCAAGTCGCGCATCTGAAAACGCCGAAGAAGCTGGTCGTGATCGATCTGGTTGAGGAGCGCCTGGCACTCGCGCGTGAATATGGCGCGGATGTGACCATCAATCCGAAACAGGACGATGCGTTGGCGATCATCCATTCGCTGACCGACGGTTATGGTTGCGACGTGTACATCGAAACGACCGGCGCGCCGATCGGTGTCAATCAGGGCATGGACATGATTCGCAAGCTGGGGCGTTTCGTCGAGTTTTCCGTGTTCGGCGCGGATACCACGCTGGACTGGTCGGTGATCGGCGACCGCAAGGAGCTCGATGTACGTGGCGCGCATCTCGGCCCATACTGTTATCCGATTGCGATCGACTTGCTGGCGCGCGGGCTGGTGACGTCGAAGGGTATTGTCACGCATGGCTTTTCGCTGGAAGAATGGGACGAAGCGATCAAGGTCGCCAACTCGCTCGATTCGATCAAGGTATTGATGAAACCGCGCGCCTGAGGGGGCGAGTGCAGCGCCGGTCTCGGACGAACGGCACATAAACGGAGACTGTATGGATTACGTCATCGGCGTCGATATCGGCACGCAGAGCACCAAGGCGCTGCTGGTCGATCAGCACGGCGCGATCGTCGCGCAGCATGCGTCGAGCTATCAGCCGGATACGCCCAGGCCGCTATGGGCTGGGCAATGGCCGGCTGTGTGGTTGAACGCGGTGGTGGAATGCGTTGCCGCGTGTGTCGACAAGGCGAAAGCGGCAGGCGTCGCGGCGAAGTCGATCAAGGCCGTATGTGTGAGCAGCCTTTACGGCGGTTCGGGGATTCCTGTCGATAGCGAGATGCGGCCGCTTTATCCGTGTTTGATCTGGATGGACCGGCGCGCAACCGACCAGGTCGAGTGGGTGCGTGCAAACATCGACCTGGAGCGCCTGTATGCGATCACCGGCAATGGCGTGGACAGCTATTACGGTTATACGAAGATGCTGTGGCTGCGTGACCATGAGCCGGAGGTGTGGGCGCATACGCGTTACTTTCTGCCGCCTAACGCCTATGTGATTTACATGCTGACCGGCGAGGTTGCCGTCGATCATAGCTCGGCGGGCAATATCGGCGGTATCTACGACATAGCGAAGCGTGACTGGTCGGACGAGGCGCTCGACATGCTCGGCATTCCCGCGACGATGATGCCGGAGCGGCTGGTGGAATCGTCGGACGTGGTGGGTGGATTGTTGTCCCAGTGGACCGGACAGCTTGGCCTCGAGCCGGGCACGGCGATCGTGGCGGGCGGAGTGGATGCGGCGGTGGCGACGTTTGCGGCCGGCGTCACGCGCGCCGGGCAGCACGTTGCGATGATCGGCACGAGCATGTGCTGGGGATATATCAACCAGAGCGTCGACGCGCGGCATGGTTTGATCAGCATGCCGCATGTGTTCAACGGTCAGCGCGATATCTATGTGTTCGGCGGCGCGATTACGGCGGGCGCTTCGGTGACGTGGTATCGCGAGCAGTTCTGTCACGCGGAGACCGAAGCCGCGCGCGCGATACCGGATGGGGACCCGCATCGCTTGCTGGAAGAGAACGCGTCACAGATCCCGGCGGGGTCGGACGGCGTGATGTTCCTGCCCTATCTGATGGGCGAGCGAAGTCCTGTTTGGGATGCGAAGGCGAGTGGGGCGTTTGTCGGCTTGAGCCTGTTTCATACCCGGGCGCATCTGTATCGGGCGGTGTTGGAGGGTGTGTCGTTTGCGTTGAAGCACAACATCGAGGCGGGGCGTAAAGGCGCGCAGTCGCTGGATGACAAGCTGATCGTGGTGGGCGGCGCCGCGCACTCTGATCTATGGATGCAGATCATCGCGGATGTCACCGGCTATCCGGTCTACACGATCGAGCAGGATGTCGAGGCGGCGATGGGCGCGGCGTTGCTGGCCGGCGTCGGCGTCGGTCTGGTTTCGCGTGAAGAGGCGCAGAGAGGATGGGTCACGCTGGTTGAACGCGCGGAGCCGAACGCGCAACGGATGGCGCTGTATGAGCAGCGGTTCGGTGTTTATACGGATTTGTATCCGGCGTTGAAATCGGTCATGCATCGGTTGCAGATATCATGAATGCTACTTTCGATTTTTCTGGCCGCTCGATTCTGGTGACAGGCGCATCGAGCGGAATTGGGCGAGCGACGGTGGAAGCGTTGTGCGCTTCCGGCGCGAATGTGGTCGCTGCGGCGCGCAATGTGAATGAACTCGCGCGTTTGGCAGAGGAGACAGGCTGCGAGCCGTTGATGCTTGATGTGAGCGATGAAGAGGCCGTAGACGAGGCATTGAGCTCGCTCGAAGCGTTCGATGGGCTTGTGAACTGCGCGGGGATCGCTTTGCTTGAGCGTGCCGTGGATACGACCGGTGCGAGTTTCGATCGTGTGATGGGAGTGAATGCGCGTGGGGCGGTGCTGGTGGCCAAGCATGTGGCGCGCGGAATGATCGAGGCGAAGCGTGCCTGCAGCATCGTGAATGTTTCCAGTCAGGCTGCGCTGGTGGCGCTTGACGATCACTTGAGTTATTCGGCTTCGAAGGCGGCGCTCGATGCGGTTACGCGGGCCTTGTGTATCGAGTTGGGGCCTTTTGGTATTCGGGTGAATAGCGTCAATCCGACGGTGACGTTGACGCCGATGGCCGTGCAGGCGTGGAGCGATCCTGTGAAACGCGATCCTGCTTTGAAGGCGATTCCTTTGGGACGGTTTGCCGAGTCCGCTGAAGTCGCTGCGCCGATTATGTTTTTGTTGAGCGACGCGGCTTCGATGATTAGTGGGGTTTGTCTGCCGATCGATGGGGGGTATACGGCGAGGTGAGGGGTTTGCGCGTACTTCAATAGAGAAGGCGCGAACAAGTCGCGCCGTTTTCTTTGTCGCAGCATGGTCGCCGCTATTTCATCCTAGTGCTCTACTGCTGCCCGCTGCGCATCAGCTCGCGCACGGGCGGCAGTCTTGATGCGCTCCTGCTTGCACGTCGCAGTTTTCTCCGGCGCAGCTTCGGCTTCGACCGCTGCTTCTCGCCCCGCCTCCGCTGCATCCGAAAGAAGTTTCGCCGCATGTTTGGCGGTGATGCAACTGTGAGGAACGCCCTTCGCGTCGAGCGCGATTACCTGGTAAAGCTCTCGGTCGCATTCAACTTCCTGCTGGAATTGCTCGACGGTGTGAAGCAGGTGTTCCATCAAGTTGCGCTCACGACGTCTTTCGTCAACCGTCGTAGCCGGGCATCGTGTGATGCTTGCCGCGAGATTGATCAGTGTTTCAAGCTGCCGGATTTGCCGGTCGCATGCGCCGAATGCCGACAGTGCGAGCTTTTCGTATTGAAGCGCATCAACAGGCGGGCGTGACGCAGGTTTAGTTTTTTTGGTGTGTTTGCTCATGGCGCGGTTTCCGGTGAGTTCCTGAATTGCCCGACACTCGCAGAAAAAACATAAGGGGTGAGCGGGCGCGTAGCAAGTGTGAGAGACCGGCGGTAGTTCAAACCGGCGGGCCTTGCGGCCCCCCTCACTACGACCCGCCCATTGAAGAGACGTGTAGAAGCAAGCGCACGTCCTGCGGTTGCAGGCCGTGCGAACTACCGTTCGGGCTCTCACACCCGGCCGCTTTGTCTAACGGCGGGAACAATTTAAACCAGATATTTTTTAAGACGAGCAACCACGCAGGCTAAACGCGCGAGTTATAACGAATCTTTACATTCGAGCCGGGGCACTCTCGGATCACCGCGAGTCACGCAAACGCGACCGATTCATCGCGCATGTCGACAGCGAGACGCACAACGCTGCAATCGCAAATTTACTTAACATGGTTGACTCGCAAAAAAGCACGAATAAAAGCTTGGTCCCACTCAGAACTGAGCCGTAGCCTGCACTCCCACCGTCACGCGCGAGGTCGGAAATCCGCTTGGTTTGTAGACCGGCGTGCCGACGAACAGGTCGTAGGAGAAACCAACAAAGCGTGCGGGCAGACCACCGCGGATGCCGATCACCGCACCCGCCAGTTGTGTTCCGGCCAGAAACGCGGTGTTCGGTCCGAACACGCGTCCGTAGTCGATTCCCGCGTACAACGCCTGTCCGGTCTTGCCGATGGGCCATTGCAACTCGTTGCGCCAGTAAAAACCTTTCTCTGCCGCCAGCATGGTTTCGCCGTCGAAGCCGCGCACCGTGTATCGGCTGCCGATGGTGAGGTCGTCCAGATAGAACAGCGTGTCAGTAGTGAACTGCGCGTGAACGGTCGCGACATACCGGACGTTTTGGCTGGCGACGGCAAACGGGACCGACAGGTTCGCGTCCAGCACCGCCATGTGGTAACGGTAGGTCGGACCCTCGGGGTACGGGTCGGACGTCGCGCCCAGGCCGCCGATGCCCTGGCGGTAAGCAAGCGTGCCGTCGAACTGGGACGCGCCGAAGTAATGCCGGTCGGCCAGGCCCGCTTCGATGAACGTGTTGTTGCGCTTCTGTTGCGGGATGTGGGTGTCGTCAATGAAGCTGTCGCCGATACGCTTCGATAGCTGGAACTCCACGCCGAATACGTCGCTCTGGCTGCGGCTCAGCACACGCGCGAGTCTGAGTGCGGCTGTCTGCGAATTGCCGCTGGACACGAAGGTCTGGTTCACGCCCGCGATGTTCTGGTAGTACGTGTTCGTGTTACCGGAGAGTGTGGCCGTCCAGTACCCCCATGGCACGGAATACGAGCCGTTGAATCCGTGCGAGCCGAGTGACTTGTTGCCGAACGACAGGTCCTGATTTACGCCGACTGTGAAGATGTCGTTGAGTCCCAGCGGATTGTCGACGCCGAGGCTCACGTTGCCCTGCCACTTGCCGGTCGCATCCGTACCCGAGTTATCAATCGATGCGACGAAGCTCCACGGTTTCGAGCGCTTCACGCTGACGACGACATCGCTTTCGCCTGGTGTGTCGGTCGGCTCGATTTTCATGTCCACGTCCTGCGACGCGACGCGCTTCATCTGCTCCAGCCCCTGCTCAAGGTCGCGCAGGTCCAGCAGGTCTCCGTCGCTTACCGGGAATGCGGATTTCAGGGTGCCGCGCGTTTCGGGATCGACAAAGCGGAGCTGGTGCACGATGCCGGGGACGAGCGCAAAGGCCAGCGTGCCGCTGGACAGGTCCTGCTGTGGGACGAGTACGCGCGTCGTGACATAGCCACGGCTCAGGATGGCCTGCTGCAGCCCCTTCGTCAGTGCGTCAATGCCGGATTTGCCGACGCATTGGCCCCTGTAGTGATCGAGCCATTCGCGAGCGAAGGCGAACGGGTCCAGTGATAGGGCCGAGGTGCCCTTGCTGCGCACGGCATCGGGCAGAGTCGTCGGAATGTCGAGTGCGAACTTGCCGATGCGGAAGCATGGCGTCTCGATCGGCAGCTGTGGGTAGCCCTCGAATGTCGGGAGGGTCGAACGCACGGCGGGTGCCTGCACAATTGCGTCGCGCTGCTGTGCATCGCGTTGTTGCTGTATCTGCTGGTTCTGCCCGGCGTTGGCCCGTGCTGCGGCGGCTTCATCGGCTGGCGTCGGCGAATGTTGCGCGTTCGACGCGAGCGATACCAGGGCTGTGAGCGGGAGTGCCGCCAGCCGCGTTCTGATTTTCATGGGTGTTTCATTCCGTGATTCGATACGGCATGCAGCAGCGAGTACCCAACCATGCCCGTGCCGGCGATAGCTGTACTCACTGGATTGTTATTCACCAGATCGTCATAGGCCTGCTGATTACCTGCAATGTAATGACGGTTGCAGTCGTGATTTGCGTATTGCGGATCGGTCTTGTAGCCGTCGCAGTTCAGGCTCTGGCATCCGATGATCGCGTGAACCTCATAGTCCTGCACGCCACCGGATGCGTTCGATGCCCGGTGGTCCAGGTTGCGGAATATTTCCGCAACGATTTGGCTTTCCGCTTCCTGTTTATTGATGCCGAACTTCTTTGCAACGACTTTTGCATCCTTCTTTTCCATTGCGTATTCGTCGGGGTGCAACGGCCGGTTCGAGCGAACACCACACCCCGACACGCCCGCCGTTGTCGGTACAGGGTTCCTCCTGACGCAACAGGAACCTGCAAACCGGTTTTTCCTGATTCGCGTCGCCATCCGAAATTTTTGCCCCGACACGGGTTCTGGCCAGAAGGCGCGAGTTTGCCAGAGGACGCCTTGCGCCCATCTCAATTACATCGCATCACGAAACAACTTCGTCTCGGCGGGTTTGATTGAGCACGCAGTGCGACGGCAAACCAGGCGGAATAGGACCGTTGTGCTCCACTGTTCAACAACCGCGCTGACCGTTGTTACGCGGTAACGACGCCTCGCTTACCCCGGGCGCTTACTCCGTCAAGGCCGCGCGCGAGCGCGCCGAAGGGCAGCCGTCTGCCGATGTCTTGAAGAGAATGGCTGTTGCGCTGCATGTCACCGCAGATTTTCTGCTCTTCGATGAACACGAGCGCGGCCCCGACACTGACCTCACCTTGCAGTTCGAAGCCGTCAACCAGTTTTCAAAGGAAGAGAAACATGTCGTGCGCGAACTGCTTGGGGGTTTGATCCTCGAGTACGAAGCACGACGATGGAATAACCGGACCCCGGAACAGGGCCGTTATCGAAGCGCGGGGCATGAGTGTTACCAGCACTCATGCCCCGCTGACCGCAACCAGTTCACTTGGAGAACTGATCATGGCTGATACCAATCTTAAACCACGTCGCGCACGCGGCGAACACGCCACGCGCATTTCCGTGGCACTTGAAGCAGATAGCACGTCCGAACACGGCAGGCGCACCGCCTTCCCCTGGATGCAGGTCACCAATGCCATGCTCGAACACGCCGGCTTCCTGCCGGGGAACCAGGTCCTGTTCAGCATCGACTACCGGCACGGGCACATCACTATCACCCCGGACTATGACTACAGGGTCGCCGGCCGGTACATGACCGCGACAGAGGCCAACGCCATGCTGCAACGACGCAGCAAACGAAACTGAACAACACCCGCAAACAACAAACTCGGCCAGCGCCGGGTTTGTTGTTACTGCTACAGCCGATTTCTCACCCTGAGATACTGCAGAATTGCCACGATCCAGAAGACTAAGGCCACAAGCGAACCGCGAATCAACACAAACCGTATGTCCTCAACTCCCCATCGATACGCTCCGCCATAAAATACAACAGCCATCAGGACAGACGATACTTTGATCGCCGCGAAGCACAGCAGTGACAGGGCATAGGCCAACATCAGCAAGAGCACTAGACGCATCATTTTTTCGCAGGCCCCATTTGATTCTTGACACCATTTATTGCGGCACCCGCCGCCTCAGAACTTGACCCGCCGGCTACGCCAGCCCCGATTACGGCCAAATTGTTCGGTATAAGGAAGTTCAACCCCGACGGCCCAGCCCATTTTCCGACATCCGCCCAGCCCGAACTGTTGATCGTTGGCCGCAGGATGGAGTTGATCCCTGTCTCCATGCCTTTGCCGACACCATAACCGAAGGCCGCGCCAGCGCCGCTCACTGCGCCGCCAAACATGATGCTGTCGCTCTTACCGTATACGGCATTATTGATCGCCGTGCCAGTCGCACCACCCACGCCATTCACGAACACGTTCCATCCCAGGCCACCGTACGCGCCAGCACCTCCCGATATCGCGGCAATTGCCACGTCAACAGGATTGACCGTTCCATTCTGGTAATACTGCGAGCCTGCATTGATGCCCGCGCTAATCGCGCCGGTTCCCGCCGCCGAAGTCCATGCAGTCGAACCCAATGCCCCGTCAATCCCGAAGATCGGCGCACCGGGTATTGCTGCCAGTGCAGGTAGGACTGCCGGTGCCGCCAACGCGCCCGCAATAGCGAGCCCGAGTTTAGGATTAGCTACGGCTCCAGGCAATGCCCGTTGCTCCGGCGTCAGTGACCCATCTTTGTTTCCGTAGAGGAAGGGACTGTTGTATTCGGAATTAGTGGCGGTGAACATACCGTCCGCGTTCTGACTGATAAACGCCACCGCAGTCGCATCGCCACCAGGCCCCTTGCTTGCCGCTGCATCGACCAAACGATACCCATTGGCCAACAGCACCTGCTGCGCCTGATCGGGCGTGATCGACTGGCCAGTCTTGTCCTCATAGAACTGCGCGAACTGCTTCGCGTTATCTTTCGCCCATTGCCGTTCTTCCGGATGCAACTGTCTGTTAAACCGGTCTGTGTTCACGGCTTGAACCAAGGTCCGAATCTCTCCGGCTCATCACTCAGTATTCCTGCCTTGCGTAGTGGTTTCGGTAAAAACCTGATTAAGACAACCAGCAAGATAAGAAACATAGGCAACCCGATTGCCAAGAGGGCAATATTTTCATCTAGCTTGAACATTAAGCGACATAACCCGGCAACCAGAAACGACCAGGAACTCGCCCCGATCGCCGATGTAAGGCAGACCATGAACCAAATTTGGAATGCGGCGTATGCTCGACGCCAATTCATTTTTTTTCTCCCGCGTTGCGGACGTCATTAACAAAGGTCGCGGCCTTGGTGCCCACTCCAAGCCATAGAGAGGCTTGGTTAGCACTAACGGACGGTCCGATAAACGGGACTGACTTTGCATTGTTAATGTTCGGCACCATGACGTCGAACATAGAAGTGGGTCGGTTTAGGCCATCTAACGTTCCTACGTTAAGTGGAACCGGTACTTTTAACGCAACGAGAGCGGTCCCGAGGTTGATGCCGTCATATATGGTGTTTCCCCAAGTCGGCGCGAGTGCACTAAAACCTGACCGCAAGGGGTTCCATCCAGAGGCCGTAATTCCATCATAGCGATTGGCTAGGCTAGTTGCCCCCTCGATTGCATCACTTGTGCCGAACACGAACATCCAGCCTCCCACCGCACAACCAGCAGCGCTTCCACAGAGCAAGCCACCAGTCTTCGCTGTTACAGCTCCCAGGCCAACCTTCAATGCATCCTTCCCTACACCCAGGGGATCGCTCTTCACCATGTCTGTGATCTTCTGCCGAGGCGTGTAGTTGAACAATCCTGCTTCCTGCTGACGGGTCACCCACGCAACTTCAGGCCCGAGCTGCGTTGCCTCAAGCTGACTCACGTAGTTCTTGTTGTACTCGTCGCTGCCCACGGGATATTCTGCCCAGCACTTCACCGCAAGGCATGCCGCCTTCGTCAATTTGTCCTGTTCGGCCTGGTCGCCGTTCGCCTGCTTCGCTATTGCGCTCTTTTCTTGAGGGTGTAGTTGCCTATTAAACCGAACACTGCCGTGTAGGCGCAGTTGGCGGCCCTACATATCGATTATTTGCATATCTTGCTTGTGGTGGCGTTGTACCTCATGGATATGAGAACAGTTGACGTGTTCTTGTAATCCCCAACATTTTCCTGAATCTCCGCAAGCACGCCCTTCTTACAGAAAGAAGCGGGGCTAGTCGGCATCTGCTGCCAGCCGAGATCAACCAGGGTTTTGATGTCCCTATCCCGAAGCTGCTGCGACCACGAATCCGTGCGAATCAGGAGCGATAACAGCGCTCCGCCGAACTTCGCATTCTCATTTCGATAGACGACCGCTCCCCCGTTTCCAAGCATCGTCGCCATATCGGCTTTCATCATGCTCATCCTTACACTTGCGTCAGTCGTTGATGGATTTTTTATCACGGCATAAATGAGGATGAGCAACCACGACACCACCGTCAGCGCTACTACGTAGTGCTTGGCGGGGCGGCCCCAAATTTGATTATCTGGCATGGTCCATTTATTGTGATGAGGGAAGTTTGAACACAGGCAAAGATACTCCCGTGCTCGCACTCCCGCCGAGATTTATCGCTTTTGTCGACGCGCCAATTCCCAAGCCAACCTCGACAGCCGTAGCGCCACCAATGGCATGATTCCCGCCAAAGCAGGCACCGTAAGCGCAAGCAGCGACCGAGTAGGAGCCGCCCCCCAGGAGTTGATCGGTATTCTCCCCTTGCACTGCGTTGGGCAGCCCGTAGTTCGACGGCAGCCAACCCAACGTGACGCTCGCGCTAGGAGCCACAGGCACAGAGCCGCCAGCTCCGACATAGACTTGACCGTTATGCAGATTCATTGAGAGTGAGCCTGAGAGGCCCAGAGCGTTGCCATTGACGGCGACGTAGTCAGGTGCGGGGATGCCCGGCTGCTGAAATCCAACCGAATTGTCACCGGTGTTCCATCCCGGTGAAAACGGTCCATACGGATCGATCTTCGGCGTTGCCGCTTGAGCGGTTGACGTTCCCCAACTGTACGGTGAGCTAGCACCACCCGTGTTTTGCGTGATCAAGTCCTGCACATTCTTAGACGGTGTCGCCAGCATCGACGGGTCCTGCACCAGATAATTACCCGTACTGTCCGTCGCCAGCTTCATGCCCGTTGTGTCGTAGACGGCGCTTGCAGGCGTGTTCGCGTTCAGCGGCACCACGACGCCTGTCGCAGCGATCTCGCCGTACTGGCTGTTGCTGGCCGCGCGCATTGCGTTCTCAATCTGGTCGGTTGTGATCGGCGATCCGTCCGGGTTCGTTATACCTTGCGCCGCTGCATTCGCCGCTATCTGCTTGGCTGCGGTCTTTTCCTGCGGATGCAGTTGCCGGTTGTACCGGTCAACGTTGTAGCCTTCGAACGCACCCGCATTGCCGCCTACCGCCGCACCGGCACTCGTAGCGATTACGTTTGCCACGATGTTGCCGAGCGCCTTGTTCATATCCGAATTGCCAGTCGGGTCCGATCCCGCGATTGCGTCGCTCAGTCCGTTCAACTTGCCCGCAGCGATTGAAGCGATACCCGCGCCAGCCGCACCGCCGAGCGCGTTGCCGCCGGCAAGTCCCGTTACCAGCGCCGCGCCTGCCGCCTGCATCGCGGCCCGATACGTGCCTCCTTCGGCCCACTCAGGATCGCCTGTCGCCCTGGCCTGACGGTCGGCGTAGTCACCGATGCGCTGCGAAACCGCTTCTCCCGCTGCGCTCGCCGCCGCCATCATGTCCGCCTGCCGGTCGAGCAGGTTGTTCGCGTCAGGCAGTTTTGCAACCGTGCCGTTCGTGTTCGACGTGTCCCGGTTCAGGCTTGCGATGTCCTGCATCTGGCTGGCTGCATCGGTGACGCTGACCGTGCCCGTACTGATGCCGCTACGCGTGGCCGCGCTGTCGCTGCCGCTGTCGTTCTGGCTCAACATCGGCGCACCGCCGCCTGCATTGGGCCCGTTCGCCGTTGAACCCGGGCCGTGAGTACTGTAATTCGCGCCGCCGTCACCAGTCGTCACGCCTGCACTGAAGCCGCCCGAGTGCGCGTCGTAGCTCGACTGGTTCTGGATATCGCTAAAGGTCAGTGTCCCAGTGGACAGGTTGTTCCTGGACGCGTCCGCATCGCCAGCAATCACCGCCCCCTTGAGGTCCGTGTTGCCCTTGACGCTGATATTGAACCCGCCGTCACCCGCCTGGATGCCCGCCTGTTCGTTCACGCCCGCGTAGCTGCCGTTGGCGTTCGCGTTGGTGTGGCTGAAGCTCGCGCTGCCGCCACCCTGGCTGATTGCAAAGCCGCCGCCCGAGCTCTCCTGATGCGCGGCGCTCGCCATCGTGTCCTGCACGCTCGCGATGTTCAGAAAACACGCACCTGACGCGCCCGCCGTTGTCGAAACAGGTTTTCTCCTGACGCGACAGGAACTTGCAAACCGGTTTTCCATGATGCGCGTTTCCATCTGCAATTTTTTGCCCTACGCGGTTTCTGGCCAGAAGGCGCGAGTTTGCCAGATGAGGCATTTTCCTTATCCCAATTACATCGCATCACGAAGCAAACCCGGCGGAACAGGGCCGTCGTGTCGCGTCAACCGTCTGCCGATGTCTTGAAGAGAATGGCTGTCGCGCTGCATGTCACCGCAGACTTTCTGCTCTTCGATGAACACGAGCGCGGCCCTGACACCGACCTCACCTTGCAGTTCGAAGCCGTCAACCAGTTTTCAAAGGAAGAGAAGCATGTCGTGCGCGAACTGCTTGAGGGTTTGATCCTCAAGTACGAAGCACGACGATGGAATAACCGGACCCCGGAACAGGGCCGTTAACGAAGCGCGGGCCATGAGTGCTGGTAACACTCATGGCCCGCTGACCACAACCGACTGAATACAGGAGTTGACCATGGCTGATGTCCATCTTAAATCACCTCACGCTCATCCGGAGCGCAGCGTCACCATCCAAGAGTCTTGGCGTTATCAGCAGATCACGCTCGGGCGCATCCGCAAAGATCCACCTCTTTATCCATGGATGAAGCTCGCTGGCCGATGGATCGAACACGCGGGCTTCCTTCCTGGCCAGCGCGTTCGTATCGTCGTCGAACATCACAGGATTATCATCACGCCATTCCCGGAGTGATTCCACATACAACAAACCCGGCCAACGCCGGGTTTGTTGTTTTAGCGGAAGAATCAGCTCACCAGTAAAGCGTACGCGACTGCCGTTGATTCCAACGTTACAAGCGCGGCCATAAATATCCAGTACCTGAGTCGTTCCTTCTTACTCATTTGCTTCCATTGATCGAGTGAAGGGCCACCACCTGCTGCCATATTTAGCTCCTCATTTACTTTTTCCGCCTATTTGTTTGGCATGACTCCACGGTACAACACCGAATGTTTTGCTACCAGGAGGACTAACACCAAGCTCAATTGCCGTCGCCCCACCGTATGCATGCGTCATCGCCGCATAAACGTTGGCACCAAATGGGGTTGGCAACGAAACGAAGAATTGATTTGCGTCGCCATTTAAGAATGCATTCGTCAATTGTGCATTGGAGGAAGCTATGATCCACCCGAGTGCTGCGCTGCCGCCCGGTATCCAAGACGTTGCTGACGGGTTCGCCTGAGCTATTCCGCCAGATGCATATACAGACCCATCGTAAAGGTTTGCTGCGATGCTGCCCGTGGCGGACAAGACACCACCGCCGACGGTTGCGTAGTTAGGCTGGAGAGTAGCCGCCGCTGCATCTGCATTCGCACTCTGCGCCTGAATCGCCGCCTGCAGCACCGCCTCACTACACTGCGCACCCGCACCGCATATCTGCGACACGAGATCCTTTGGTACAGATCCATCGTGAACCGATCTATTGTAGAGGTCAGTCACTCGACCTTGAAACCGCATAGTCCCTGACCGCACCGCGCCCGTTCCATACGGATATCGCGCCAGCAACAGAAAGGCCGCATGTCAACACCGGATAGAGGTTGGGTTGAGCAGCAATCGCCAGCACGGCGACGCCGGTGTTGAGCAGGAATAGGCTAAATGCGATGCGCCACACCAGCGTTGTGCAGCGATTCAGACATCGGGCCAATAGGACGTATCCCACCGTAAAGCACAGGATGTTGACGACTGCGTTTGCAGTTGTCGATATGCGCTGCATTGTCGATGCTTGTGGAGCGATACCTAGAGGTACAGCCCCCGTGGCCGTCATCAGCGAAATTACCACTTGCAGGATCGCAAACAGATACAGTGCCACCTGTGCGACGGCGAAGTTGTCCTTGATAGTTGCCTCATCGAATGTCGTTCTGTTCATTTTCGTTCATCCTGTTTATCGTCTTCGCCTCTGTAGCTCTCGCGCGCCTTCTTATAACTGTTGTCGAAGGGCTTTATCCGGAGCGTGTGCGCCCTCGATGCGTACCCCCCCATCGCCATTAGTACGAGGCCACAGAGCAATAGCCCAAACCACAGCCAAGACGATTCCATGAATTTCGTGGGCAGCACGATCAAGAGTGCGCCGACCACAATGAAGGCGGTGCGGAGCCAGCCCGAGAAATTCCCATCTTCAACAAATCTAATTTTCATCACTTTTACTTTTTAAGAAGACTGTTGATTTTAGAGTTGATCGAATTCTCGAAATCACCGACCGTCTTCGAATTCGGCAGCATATTTCCGGCTTGGGCGACTGCCGGACCAAGCAGCGGATATCGGTCGCCAACGTAGTAACCCGTTAAACCGATAAGGGTACCTTCGGTAAAGTACTGCCCGACGTTCGGTGCAAGCGCTTGCTGTAGGCCGCCAAACGCAAATGACGCTGCGCCAGTTGCGAACGAAAATGTGGCAGCCGGCCCCGAGATATAAGGCTTGTCGGCTGTGTATGAGGCAATCGCCGCCGCTGTGGCACTGGCGATTCCAAGCTGCGCTGAAGCCGTTCCAGCCGCATCAGCAAATTGCTGCTGCGTTGGCATCTGCGCCGAACCGTTTGTCACACCGCAATTGCCCTTCGGACAAATAGTACCCGCCGTGTTCATCGCAATGCCTGACGATCCCGTCGTCGGTTGAGTCGGCGACGGCGTGTACGTCATCGCGCTCGGAACAGCGCCGGACGATACGGTGTTGTAGTTCCCCATAATGTATGCCTGCAACTGAGGATCGGTCGCGGCGGCCTGCTGCGTCAGAATTGACTTTCCGTCGGTAGTCCCTGCAAACGTCCAGGTTGCGCCCGAGTCGGTCGGCATTTGTCCAATCAGCGTGTCGGGGGCTCCGGATTGCGTCTTGCCGTTGACCGACACACCCATGATGCGCATCTGGTCTTCGATCTGCGCCTCTGTGTATTTACCGCCACTCTTGTCCGCAAGCTGTTTTGCGACCGTCTTTTCATCCGGATGCAACTGTCTGTTGTATCGGTCCACGTTGTAGCCTTCGAACGCACCCGCATTGCCGCCTACCGCCGCCGCTGCGCTCGTGGCAATCGCGTTCGCAACGATATTGCCGAGCGCCTTGTTCATGTCGGAATTGCCGGTCGGGTTCGAGTCGGCGATCGCGCCACTCAGTTCGTTCAGCCTGCCGGCAGCAATCGACGCGATGCCGGCACCCGCCGCGCCACCGAGTGCGTTCCCACCCGCAAGCCCGGTCACGAGCGCCGCGCCTGCCGCCTGCATCGCGGCCCGATACGTGCCTCCTTCGGCCCACTCAGGATCGCCTGTCGCCCTGGCCTGACGGTCGGCGTAGTCACCGATGCGCCGCGAAACCGCTTCTCCCGCTGCGCTCGCCGCCGCCATCATGTCCGCCTGCCGGTCGAGCAGGTTGTTCACGTCAGGCAGTTTGGCAACCGTGCCGTTCGTGTTCGACGTGTCCCGGTTCAGGCTTGCGATGTCCTGCATCTGGCTGGCTGCATCGGTGACACTGACCGTGCCCGTACTGATGCCGCTACGCGTGGCCGCGCTGTCGCTGCCGCTGTCGTTCTGGCTCAACATCGGCGCACCGCCGCCTGCATTGGGCCCGTTCGCCGTTGAACCCGGGCCGTGAGTACTGTAATTCGCGCCACCGTCACCAGTCGTCACGCCTGCACTGAAGCCGCCCGAGTGCGCGTCGTAGCTCGACTGGTTCTGGATATCGCTGAAGGTCAGTGTCCCAGTGGACAGGTTGTTCCTGGACGCGTCCGCATCGCCAGCAATCACCGCCCCCTTGAGGTCGGTGTTCCCCTTGACGCTGATACTGAACCCGCCGTCACCCGCCTGGATGCCCGCCTGTTCGTTCACGCCCGCGTAGCTGCCGTTGGCGTTCGCGTTCGTATGGCTGAAGCTCGCGCTGCCGCCACCCTGGCTGATTGCAAAGCCGCCGCCCGAGCTCTCCTGATGCGCGGCGCTCGCCATCGTGTCCCGCACGCTCGCGATGTTCAGGTTGCCGCCGACATCAGCGTTCACCTGGCGACCATTCACATTCGACCCGATGATGTTTGTATCGCCGCCCGAGATAATCGTCGCCGTGTTCGCGGCCGTCACGTGCGTGTTGTTCTGCATGGCGGCATCGCTGTTGCCGTTGCCGCGCGCCTTCGACATCGACGCATCGACTCCCCAGCCCTGCGTGCCAAAGGAGACACCGATACTCGCACTGCTGGAATCGTTGCTGCTGCGCGTCGAGTCGGTATCCGTCGTGTTCTCGAGATTGACCTGATTCCTTGCTGCAAGGATCACGTCATTTGCGTTCACGTTCGAACCCGCAATCGTCAGGTTGCCGCCTCCCGCGCTGTTGCCAGATGAGCCGTCGCCGGTCGCCACAAATGCAGCCGTGCCGCCCGCCGTGACACCTGAGCCGCGACGGGTCGTGCTCTCTTCCGTGTAGGTGTTCCTGCTGTGGCTGCTGCCGTAACTGAGTTCGATCTTTGCTTCCGGCTTCTCGCCGCCGGCAAGCGCGCCTGCTGCGGCTCTGCCTGCGCCGATTGCATCCACCGCGCTACTTGCCGCCGCCATGCCGAGCAATGCCGCAGCACGGTCATCCTGACTGTGGCTCGCCGCATGCGCCTGGTCAACCGTGCTGGACACCGCGTCAACCACCGGAGCCTTGATCGCGAGCGTAAAGCCGCTCTGTTTGACCTCATGCGTCTCGTCGCGATGCATCGTATCGACGGCAGAGTCGATCGTGACGTTCGCGCCGGTGCCGGTGACATTCTGCGCGGCAACCAGATCACTACCCGTGACATGCAGGTCCTTGCCTGCGGTAAGGTTCAGACTGCCGTTGAGCGAGCCGACCGTGCTGCCAGTGTTCGTTACCGTAGCGTCGTGAGCGGTATCGGTCTGCGTCCTGCTGCCCACCGATATGCCAATTCCGCCGCTCGTGCCAAAGCCGGACTCGTGCTTCTGATAGTAGCTCGATGTGCCCTGCGTGTCCTGTGAGGTCGTGATGTTCACGTTGCCCGCCGCAGCCAGATTCACGTCGTTCGTGCCCGCGACGGTCGAACCTTTCACGCTCAGGTCCTTGCCCGCACTGACCGTGACCGTGTCGCCGGACACAGTGCTACCCACGCCGATGTTCGCCTGCGTGTTCTGCATCGTGTCGGTGGTCGAGCCATGCACGAAGCTGCCACGCTTCGATTCGGTCGCCGCGTACGAATCGTGTTCCTCGCGGCCTTCGTTGATAGTCACGTCACCCGTGGCTGCAATGGTTGCGGCGCCGCTGCCCGCCGCCAGCGACGAACCCGTGAGCGTGACGCTGCCTTTGCCGGGATCGGCACTCAGGGCCGCGAGCGTGGCATTGCCGCCCGCGATAAGGTTCGTGCCGACTGCCTGTTCGTCGTAGCTGCGCTCGGACTGTTTGCGGGTTTTGTCGTCCGTGGCGACATTGTTGTAGGTCGCGGTGTTGGTCACGGTCGTGGCCGTCAGATTGCCACCCGCGACAACCGTCATATCACCGCCCGCGCTGAGCGTCGCCCCTTTAAGCGTCGTATCGTTACCGCTCTGCATCGCAAGGTCGCCGCCAGCACTGATGCCGCTCGTCTGGTTGAGCGTGCTGCTGGCTTCCCAATGGTGCTGGTCGTTCTTCGTCACGGACTGCGACGTATCAGACTGCACGGTATCCACCGTAATATCGTGACCCGCTGCGATCTGCGCGTTGCCGCCAGCCGCGATGTTTGCACCGTGAACTGACAGGTCATTTCCCGCCACGACAAGCAGATCGCCCGTCGATGCAATCGTGCCCTGTGTGCCCAGCAGGCTCTGGCTGACCTTGCTGTTGCCGGCCACCGAACTGACGCCCACGGTATCCACCAGCGTCGTGTTCACGATGTCATGACCGGCGAGCACGGCCACCCGGTTGCCGGTGATGCGTCCCGACGCGTTGACGACATCATTGGTCGCCGAAACCACGGTCGTGCCGCTGTCCGGGCTGCTGCCCGAACCGCTACCGATGGAGCCACCCCAGTTCAGAATGCTGGTCGCGGCAATAACGGTCTGTGTACCGCCCCTGATAACGCCTGAGTTGGTCGCGCTGCCCGTCGCGTGAATTTCCACATCATCAGCGGCGATCAGCGCGCCGGTCGGCTTCAGGTCGTTCGCGTGGGCGTGGGCCAGATAGACGACCGGGGCCAGCACCGTTTGCGTCGTGCCATCGGGCAGCATGACGCTCTGGCTGACCAGCCAGACGATATCGCTCGTCAGCGCATCCATCTGCGCGGCGGTCAGTGCCATGCCCGGTTCAAGATTGAATTCCTTCGCGACGTTCACGCCGCTGTTCATCAGCGCGCGATACTCGTCCTCGTTGCTGGTGTAGCCCTGCAGGTAGACCCGGCCCGTGAGCTGCGTGATCTGGTTGCGTACCATCTGTTCTTCGTACACGCCGTCACCGAGCCGCCTGATGGTCTTCGACGGATCGAGTCCGAGCGCTCCCAGCATGTAGTCGCTCGATATGAAACTCGTGTAACTCGTCAGGCGCGGATCGGTGACCACCAGATACGACGCGCCGGGGGCCGTGTTAAAGGTATACAGGCCGCTCGACGGCAGCGTGATATTCAGCGCACCGCCCGGTCCGGCAATGGACTGCGGCGCGTTAATAGTTTGTGTCTGGCCGGTGGCGAGGTTGACGGTCTGCGCACCTGTGCCGGTGATGCCGCCCACGGTGCCGTTCGCGCCCAGCGTGCCGCCCGTCGCGCCGGTTGCGGAGTTGGCCGCCGCCACGTTCGTGTTGTCGATGTCGGTCGCGCTGATCTGCACGGTGTTGTTCGCGATGATCGTCCCACCCGTGCCGCCAATGGCGACCGGGGACAGAACTATCGACGGCTCAACCACGGTGCCGACATCGCGCGAAATGTTCTCGTTCCACGCGTAGGTCGAAACGATGTCCTGCTTCTGGTACTGGTAGAGCGTCTGGCCGATGTTGTTCACCAGCGTGCCGCCGTAGTTGCCGCTCGCCACATCGCCGGTTGCATCAGTGCTCGCATCGGCGCTGCCAATCTGGATCGAGCCGCCCGCGCCAATGGCGCTGTACTCATTGTTCAGCGTGCCGACGTTCGCAAGCACCATGTTGCCGCCCGCCATGATCTGCGCCTGCTGCGCCTGCGGGCCGCTTACCTGGTCCTGCTGCGTGGTGGTGGTCGTGTCGCGGGCGATCTCGACACGCTGGTAACCCTTGTGGGCGTCGTTGCGCGACGCGTATTCGGTGCCAGGATCGTAGTTGACGTGCGGATCGTAGCCGTCCCAGTAGCTGACGGTGATCGTGCCGTCGGTGTTAGCCGTCAGGGTGTTGTACCAGATCGTCTGCGGCTGGCCGTTGATGTTCACCACCAGGGTCCTGTCCGTCGCATTCGGACCGGACGTCTGCGTCACAATGTCCGCGCTGGAGAAGGTCGCGTTGACCGGGGCGATATAGCCGTTGTCCCACATGGCCTGCGTACAGTAACCCTTGTCGGCGTTCGTCGTCGTACAGGCCATGTACTTCGAGCGCTTGGTCTGATGTTCGGCTTCAACACCGGTTGTCACCGTCTCGACGGTGGGCGCGGGGCGCGTGTTGGTGAGCGTCTGCGTGGCAATTTCGATGCTGCCCTGCGCCTCGATGGTGGACTGGTCGTTGGTAACGGAGTGGCTGCGGTTCGCGAGCAGGCCGTTCGCATCGCGCGTGCCATCTGCAGCGATGTTGATGTCGCCCAGGCTGAAGAGATTCGCACCGCCCGTATTGGAGATATCGCCGGGCGAATACAGGTTCAGTTGCGAAGCCGCGGCCATTACTGCGGCAGCGCCGGTGTTGGCGATGGAATGGCTGGCGTTCAGCGTGACCGTGTTGCCGATGATCGCTGCTGTGTTGGCCAGCGACGCGCTATGTGTCGTAACGGTGTCGCCTTCAATGCGGCCTTCGTTGGTGATCGCGTTCGCCGCATTGACCGTCGTGGTCGACGAGTTCAGATCCGCGCCTGCCTGGTTGTCCACGTTCGCCGCGTTCACCGTCAGCGCGTTCACCGCGCCGAGCGTGCCCTGATTCGTGAAGGTGCCTGCTGCCGTGAACGTCAGGTCGTGGTTAGCCTGGATCTGGTTGCTGCCGGTGAGCGTGTAGTCGCCGTTGACCGTGACCGCACCGTCGTTACCGGCAATGATCCTGCCGTCACCCGTAAGCTGGTTCGCAGTGACACTCAGATTCTGGTCACTGCCGATTGCGCCGTCCTGGTTTGCCAGCGTGCCGGCATTGACGGATATCGAACCGCTGCTGCCCGTGTCATTGCCAATGCGGCCCGAGGTGTTGTCGAGCGAAGCCGCATTCAGCGCAATCGCACCGTTACCGTGGATCGAGCCGCCCGCATTGATGACCCCTGCATTTGGGCCGTTGAGGGTGACGTTGTTTGCGCCCGAGAGCGTCGCGTTCGTGTTGTCTGCAAGCTGCGCGATATTCAGCGTGAGGTCGTGGCCCGACACAAGCTGCGCGCCGTTCGTGTTCGATAGCGTGTCGGCGTTCACGCTCAGGTCGCCGTTGCCGCCGATGGTGCCCGCACCAGCGACACCGCCCGTATTGCTGTTCGTGACAGTGGCCGCGCTGACCGTCGTCGCGCCTGCTCCGGTGTTCGCGATACGCCCGTTCGTGTTGTCGAGCGATGCACCTGTCACGGCGAGCGTGGCAGCAGTGCCGTCTGCCTCGATCTGCCCGCCCGTATTGTCGATGGCGCCCAGGGTCGACACCGACACGATATCCATACCCTGAATCAGGCCAGTCCGGTTATCGAGCGTGCTGCCGGACTGCACCGTGGCCGCGCCACCCGCCGTGACGGTGCCGCCCGCATTGCCGATGCTGCCGCCCGATACCGATACATCGCCGTTGCCGCCAATCAGTCCGTTGGTCGTGTTCGTGATTGCACCGCTGGCGCTAAACGTCGTCGTGCCCGTACCGCCGTTCGCGATGGAACCGCCATCGTTGGCAAGCGACTGTGCGGAGATGGACAGCGTGTCATCGGCCTGGATTGTGCCGCCCGCGTTGTTCACTGCGCCCGTGCCCGACACAGAAACAGTCTGCGCGCCGACGTAGCCGCCCGAGCTGTTGTCCAGCGAGGCGACGTGTAACGTCGCACCCGTCTGCGCGGCCAGCGTGCCGCCCCGGTTCGAAGCCGCACCCGAGCGGACATCAAGCGCACCATTCGTCGCGATCGTGCCGCCATTGTTCGACAGTGTTGCAGTATTGACCGTTAGCGTGCCCGTGCCGGAGCTGGCAATCGTGCCGTTGTCGTTGACGAGCGCAGCGGGGCTGAGCGAGAGGCTATCGCTGTTGGTCTGCAGCGTTCCGCCGGAGTTGTCGAGCGTGCCGGTCACGTCAAGGGTCGTCGTGCCCGTGCCGGTCTGCGTGATAGTGCCGCTGCGGTTGACCAGGTCCGACGCATGCAGCGCGAGCTGGTCCGCACCGAGGTTGCCGCGGCTGTTGTCGAACGTCGCGGCAGAAAGCGTGATCAGACGACCCGCCGCGATGGTGTTCGCATTCGTCAGCGTCGAACCTGTGGCCAGCGTGACGTTGCCGTTCGCCGCCAGCGTGCCGCCGTTGAACAGGCTCTGCACGGCGCCGGCAATCAGCGACTGCACCGCTGTAATTGAACCAGCGTTCGCGATCTGACCGGCCTGCACGGCCACATTGCCGTTGCCGCCGATGGTGCCAACCCCGGTCCCACTCGCGCCGTTGTTCAGCAGACCGGTTGTGGTCAGCGTGAGGCCGTCCGCGCCTAGCGCTGCAACATGACCTCCCGTGTTGTCGAGCGAACCCGCATTGACGGAGAACGCGCCTGCTGCCTGCAGCGTGCCGCCCTGGTTCAGCAAGTCACTAGTTGCAGTGACGTTGAGCGTGCCACCCGAGACGATCTGGCCATCGCGGTTGGACAGTGCGCCGGCCGCGACGGTCTGCGCACCGCCCGAGGACAGAACCCCGCTGTCGTTTGTGAGCGTCCCGGAGGCGCGCGTGTCCAGCGCGCTGCCCGCCGTCACCGTCGCGCCCGACAGGTTCAGATCACCGCCGCTCGCGGTCAGGACCAGCGCTCCGTTAGCCGAGGTACGGCTTCCGGCGAGATTGACTGCCGTGCCATTCAGCGCCGCATTGCCGCCCGCCGCGTTACGTCCGGTCGCGGTCAATGTGCCGCCTGACGTCACAGAAAGGTCGCCCGCCTGCGCCAGGCTGCCGTCGCCGTTCACACCTGCGCCGAGCGTGCCGGTCGAGGCGACACTACCCGCATTAACGGTCGTATTCTGCTGCGCGGCCAGCACGCCGCTGTTCGTGAGCGCGCCAGACGTGTTCGCTGTCGCGTTATGCTGCGCATAGGTGGTGCCGCTGTTGTCGATGCCGTCGCGCGCTGACAAGGCAAGGTTACCGCTCGCGCTAGTCTGCCCGGCAAGCGTCAACAGCCCATTGGTGCTCAATACGAGATCACCTGCCTGCGCGGCGAGAACCCCTTTATTCGACACGCCGACGCCATTCTCCGTGCCGACCAGAACGATCCTGCTCGCGTACATTCCACCAAGCTGGCTCACGTCGATGGAGACACCCGACGCCGGACCATCACCCGCGACAGACGTTGCATCAAGCGTGTCATGACTGATGCTGTTCGCACCGGTCACGACATTCAGGTTCTTCGCGTAAATTGCGGCGTTCGCCTGGACGGCGCGCGAGAGCAGGTCCACCTGATCGGTATCGCCTGCGTTGAGTCCCGCACCCTGGATGCTGATGTTGCCGCCCGTGACGTTGAAACCGGCGAGCGAACCATCCGGCGCAAAGTTCGGGGTGCCCGTGGTCAGGATGGCTCTCGACGTATTGATAAAGCCGCCGCCGTTCACGGAAATCCCGCTTCCGTTCGCGATGACAACTTCCGCGCGCTGGCCCGCTACTTCCAGATGTCCGTTGATCTGGCTCGCCGCGCTGCTGTTGACCTGGTTGACGATGACGCGCGCCGACTGGCCAGGGCCGAAGTTCGGATTGCCGTTGATCATGCCCGCCTGCTGCGTCTGCACGATCGCAGGCGAATTGTTCAGGATCGCGCCTTTCGACGGCACGTCGAAGCGGCCATAGGTGTTCATCGACACGCCTGCACCGGAGGGCCGGTTGATGTTCACCTGATCCAGCCCGTTCTGTGTCTGGACCACGGACGGTGCATGCGCGCCGCCCGGAACGATCTGTGCGCCCGACAGCGACGGCAGCGCGCCGATGAGTGCGAGTGCGGCGAATGCAATCGGCCGCAGTGAAAAAATCACGGCCGGTGATGTTCTGCTGCGTAGCGTGGTCTCTCCCGCCTGCTTACCCATTGCCGCAGCAGTTTCCCCGACGGCGACAAGCATTCCTCTGAGTCGGCTGTACACCAGCCTGTATGTCTTCCGGTTCATTTTTATGCTTCGTATTACGGACTATTAACCGGCCGTAAACTAGCGGAGATCGAACCAATGGAATGTCCACAAATCGTAAAATTCGCGGCACAGCAACGTTTGCATCAATTCGGACTGTTCCGATGGAACCGTCCGGGGAAATGGCCTAACGCGCGCAGGCATGATGCGCACGGGCAAACACGCGGATAAAAAAAGCCCGCGCGATGCGGGCTGAACAACCAGGTCAACGGGAGGGGGCAACAGGGACCGGGATAGACAGAGGAATACGCTGGGCTTAAGAGGCCAGTTAAAAAAGGCTGCTCCGTACGCCTGAAGATGTTCCAGCAGACGAGGGCGCAGCCGAATTTCAGGAATGCTTGGTGAACTGGCGTCTTAAAGCATCGTCCTCACATGCCAAAGCTCAGGAAACAGAACCACATCCAGCATCTTGCGCAGATAAGGCGCGCCGCTTGTACCGCCGGTACCTTGCTTGAATCCGATGATCCGCTCGACGGTCGTCACATGCCTGAAGCGCCACTGCCGAAATGCGTCCTCCAGATCGACAAGTTCCTCCGCCATCTCGTACAACTCCCAATGTTGCGAAGGATTCCGATAGACCTCCAGCCAGGCTGCTTCGACAGAAGCATCATGGACAGTCGGCTGTGTCCAGTCTCTCTCCAACCTGGACGGTGAAATTGCAAACCCACGCCGCGCCAGCAAGCGCACGACTTCGTCGTAGAAAGAAGGTGATTCCAGCGAGGCCTTAACCTCTGCGAATACATCGGCCCGATGCGCATGCGGCTTCAGCATCTGCTCATTCTTATTGCCGAGCAAAAACTCGATCTGCCGATACTGATAAGACTGGAATCCGGAAGAGCTGCCCAGATAAGGCCGCATCGCCGTGTACTCGGACGGCGTCATCGTCGCGAGAACGCTCCATGCCTGGACGAGCTGCTCCATGATCCGCGACACGCGTGCGAGCATCTTGAACGCTGGCGGCAACTCATCGCGATGCACGGCCTTCAACGCCGCGCGCAGCTCATACAGCGCGAGCTTCATCCACAACTCACTCGTCTGGTGCTGGATGATAAACAGCATCTCGTTGTGATCCGGCGACAACGGATGCTGCGCGTCCAACACCTTGCCCAGCGAAAGATAATCGCCGTAACTCATCGACTCCGAAAAATCGAGTTGCGCGTCATGCCAGCCATCGCCGGAATCTGCGGCAGCAGCGGCCGTAGTGGAGGCCGCCGCCGGGGCCGAAGGGGCAGTCCCACTGCCATGCCCAAACGGACAGCCTTGTGCCGGCTTCTCTTCCGGCAATCCCGGCGTTTGCATGTGATCGGTCATTACGTGTTCCTCAGGTCACTGCGCCGCGTGCGGCAAATTCAGGTGCTCGCCAGCTCTCTTGCGTAAGCACCTCGCGCAGCGTCTCCACTGCATCCCATACATCGACAAAGCGCGTATACAGCGGCGTAAAACCAAACCGCAACACATGGGGCTCGCGATAGTCGCCGATCACACCTCGCGCAATCAACGCTTGCATCACTTCATAGCCATGCGGATGCTCGAAGCTCGCGTGCGAACCGCGTTGCGCATGCTCACGCGGCGTGACGAGCTTCAAGGGAAACTCGCCGCAACGCGCTTCGACCAGTTCGATAAACAGATCGGTCAACGCGAGCGACTTGGCGCGGATCGTTTGCATATCCGTTTGCAGGAACACATCGAGTCCGCATTCGACGAGCGACATCGACACCATCGGCTGCGTGCCGCACAGGAAGCGGCCGATGCCGTCATCGGGCTGATACGCCGGGTCCATCTTGAACGGCGCGCGATGCCCCCACCAGCCGGACAGCGGCTGCGCGAAATCGTTTTGATGGCGCTTCGGTACCCAAACGAACGCCGGTGAACCCGGGCCGCCATTCAGATATTTATACGTGCAGCCGACTGCGTAGTCGGCGCCGACGCCGTTCAGATCGACCGGCACCGCGCCCGCTGAATGCGCGAGATCCCACAGCGCGATTGCGCCCTTGTCGTGGATGAGGTTGGTCAGCGCGGCCATGTCGTGCATGTAGCCGGTGCGGTAATTCACGTGCGTGATCATCGCGATCGCGGTGTCGTCGCCGATTGCGGCGGGCAACTCGGAAGGATCGTCGACAAGGCGCAATTCATAACCGCGGTCGAGCTGTTCGATCAGCCCTTGCGCGATGTACAGATCGGTCGGGAAATTCGAGCGCTCGGAAACGATCACGCGACGCTTCGGATCGCGCGCGTTTGCGAGGCGCACGGCCGCCGACAAAAGCTTGAACAGGTTGATCGAAATCGTGTCCGTGACGACCACTTCGTTGTCGGCCGCGCCGATCAGCGGCGCGAGCTTGTTGCCGAGACGGCGCGGCAATTCGAACCAGCCCGCGGTGTTCCAGCTGCGGATCAGGCCTTCGCCCCATTCGGCGCCGATCACAGTCTGCGCGCGTTGGGCGGCGGCGGCCGGCGGCACGCCGAGCGAATTGCCGTCGAGATAGATGGTGCTCGGCGAGAGTGCGAACTGGTCGCGCAGCGGCGCGAGCGGGTCGGCGTTATCGAGCGCCAGTGCTTCGTCACGAGTGTTCATGTTGGTCCAGTCAAAGGGATTGGGTAGTTCGGTGAATGTGATTCAGCCTCGCCGGGCGCCTGCAATGCGTGTGGCGCCTGTACTCAGCGCGATTCGGGCAGCGCCCGCAGCACGGCGCGCACAGGGCTCGCGTCGAGCGAGGTCAGCTTGAGCGGCAGCGCGATCAACTCGTAGTCGCCGGGCGCGACGGCATCCAGCACGATCCCTTCGAGGATCGCCATGCGGTGCGCGCGAATCCGGTGATGCGCGTCCATCGTCTTCGATTCCTGCGGATCGAGCGATGGCGTGTCGATGCCGATCAGCTTCACCCCTCTCGCTGCCAGCAAGTCGATCGTTTCCGGCGCGACCGCGCAGAACGCGCTGTCCCAAGCCTCAGTCGGCGCGTTTTTGTAAGTGCGTAGTAAGACTCGCGGCGGCAGGTCGTCGAGCGAGCCGCTCAGGTGTTGTGGCGTCACAACAGGCGAAGCGCCGATGCAATGAATCACGCGACACCGTCCAAGGTACGCATCGAGCGCAACCTGGCCGATTGCCGCGCCTTCGGCGTCGTAGTGAAGGGGGGCGTCGGTGTGAGCGCCGGTGTGCGGCGACAGTGTCAGGCGCGCGACGTTGACGGGCGAGCCCGCCTCCATGCGCCACACGCGTTCAATGCCGACCGGCGTATCGCCCGGCCAGACGGGCGTCGCCGTATCGACGGCGGGGGTGATGTCCCAGAGTGTGTCCATGTCTCCATCGGCGGATTGTGTCTATCCACAAATGATAGGTGGCTTGACGCGAAATGTGATTGCGAAAAAATCTCCTTCTGAGCCGTGTCTTGGAACATAATTTGAGTCAAATGGGAAAGGGAGACCGAATATGAACGCGATCTCGCTCGACGCCACCGATTGCCGTATCTTGACGGTGCTTCAGCAAGAAGGACGGATCAGCAATCTCGATTTGGCGGAGCGCATTTCGCTTTCGCCGTCGGCCTGTCTACGACGCCTGCGTCTGCTGGAAGAGCAGGGCGTCATCGAACATTACCGCGCGTGTCTGAACCGCGAAGTGCTGGGTTTCGAACTGGAAGCGTTCGTGCAGGTGTCGATGCGCAACGACCAGGAAAACTGGCACGAGCGTTTTGCCGAAGCGGTGCGGGATTGGCCGGAGGTCGTCGGCGCGTTTGTCGTGACCGGCGAAACCCACTATCTGTTGCGGGTGCTCGCCCACAATCTCAAACACTATTCGGATTTCGTGCTGCAACGCCTCTACAAGGCGCCGGGCGTGATGGATATTCGTTCGAATATCGTGCTGCAGACGCTGAAGGAAGATTCGGGCGTACCGGTGTCGCTGGTGACGAAAAGCAGCGGCCACAGCGCGACGCATAGCTGAATGCGGGCGGCGGGGCCGCTTACGCGCGCCTGTATCTGGGCGCGGAGGCCGCCGATCCCAAGGCGCCGCCGTCTGTTCACAACGGCTTGAGTCCGTGAAACTGGCCGTTCTGGAACACCAGCGGCGCAATCTCCGCAGCGTGCTCGTGAACCCCGCAGCGCTCCACTTCGCCGACGAAAATCACGTGGTCGCCTTCCTCGTAGCGGCTGCGGTTATGGCATTCGAACCAGGCGAGCGCGCCGTCGAGCACTGGCATACCGGTGTCGCCCTCGGCATGCGAGACCCCTTCGAAACGATCTCCCTTCACCGTCGCGAAGCGTTTGCACAGATCGAGCTGCGACGCGGCCAGCACGTTGACCACGTAGTGACTGTTGGCGCGGAACACCGGCATCGACGCCGAGCGCGTGGCGAGGCTCCACAGCACCAGCGGCGGATTGAGCGAAACCGAATTGAACGAGCTGGCCGTGATGCCGATCAATTGGCCGGACGCCGCGCGTGTCGTAATCACGGTGACGCCGGTGGCGAATTGACTGAGCGCCTGTTTAAAGGCGGACTGGTCGAAGTTGGGCGGACTGGCGCGCTTCATTGGACGTAAGCCTTTGCGTCAAACCGGGTCAGCCCCGGTCCGGACCCATCGTGCATGCGGCCAGAAACAAATGATTCAAAAGTCATAGTGAAAATCGTCGATTTGTCCCAATTTTAACTGCAATCGCGGTGGACTGGCCGCGCGCCCTGCCAGCTAGTGGAAAAACCGCTAAGCTGGAAAGTCTGGGCGGTGGCATGAGCGTTGCGGTGAACTGGGACCGGCATCGGCCGGCTATGGGTATCAAGGAGCAAGCAGCATGAGTCAGACAGGCGAAATCGCCACCCTCGGTGGCGGGTGTTTCTGGTGTCTCGAAGCGGTGTATCTGGGCGTCGAAGGCGTGAACTCAGTGGAGTCCGGCTATGCGGGCGGCCACACCCAGCGGCCGACCTATGAGCAGGTGTGCGACGGCGTAACCGGCCACGCGGAGGTCGTGAACGTCGACTTCGATCCGGCGAAGATCAGCTATCGCGAGATTCTCGATATTTTCTTTGCGATTCACGATCCGACCCAGTTGAACCGGCAGGGCAACGACGTCGGCACGCAATACCGCTCGGTGATTTTTACCCACTCCGACGCGCAGCGCGACACGGCCTTGCAGGCGATCCGCGAGATCGGCGAACAGGGTATCTACGATGGCCAGATCGTCACCCAGGTGCTGCCGCTCGACGGCAACTACTGGCCGGCCGAGGCGTATCACCAGAACTATTTCGCGCAGCATCCCAATCAGGGCTACTGCTCGTTCGTGGTGGCGCCGAAGGTCGCGAAATTCCGTCAGAAGTTCGCGCACCGGATCAAGGCGAGCTGAGCTTTTGGCGGGGGACCGGCGGTCCGGCGGTCCGATGCGGCTTGCTTTGCCTGCGCCGGCAGCTCAGTTCTGGCTGCCGGGTTCGGCGTCTTCGTCCCGTTCACTCGGGTCCGATTGCGGCTCAGCTTCAGGCGCCGCTTGCGTGTCGTCGTGGTCGTGCTCATGTTCGTGAGCCAGCCGCGCATACGCTTCGATAATCTCCCGCGCCAGTTCCACGCAGCTTAACGGCGCCGAGCCTTCCGCCTTGTTGTTGACGGCGATCACCACCGGCTGGCCGGCCAGCGCGTAGCGCGCGGCCAGTTCGGCGAGCGCGGCGCGGGTGCCCGGGTCCTGGTCGACCAGCCGGTCGAACGGTTCGTACTTGGCTTTCGCCTGCTCGTATTTGAAGCCGCCGTGCAAACTCCAGCGCACGATCAGCGGGCCGGCCGGCTCGCCGTCCAGCAGCGCGAGCGCCGCCGCCTGACGTAACGGGTCCGGCATCCGCGCATGAATCCCCACGCAATACCGTACCCCTGCCGCTTTCAGCGTGCGGATGAAGCGTGGCGTGAGCAGACTTGCATCGCGGATTTCGATCGCATAGCAGGTGCCGCCGGGCAGCGTCGGTAACGCTGCCAGGAATTCCGCGAGTCGCTCGATGAATGCCGCCGGTTGCGCGAGCATCTGGTCGGGCAGCGGCGAGAGCTGGAACACCAGCGCACCGGCTTTGGCACCGAGGCCTTCGAGGCATGGCGTGACGAAGTCGTCGATCGCCATTTGCGCGTTCAGAAAGCACGGATTCAGCGAGACCGGCTCGCCGCGTTCGGCGCGCACGGTGGCGTCGGTGATCGTCATCGGGGCTTTGACGATGAAGCGGAAGTGCTCCGGCACCTGCTGCGCGTAGCGCAAGTATTCGGTGACCGTGAGCGCCTGGTAAAACGACCGGTCGATGCTGACGGTCTTCAGGAGCGGATGCGCGCCGTAGGCCGTCAGGCCTTCGCGCGAGAGTTTGCTATTGCTGTATTCGTCGCCGTAGACGATGCCGTTCCAGCCCGGAAACGACCATGTCGACGTGCCGAGATGCACCTGCGGCGGCAGTTCGGCAGCGATCGCGAGGAGTTCGGCAGAGGGCGGTGCGGCGAGAACGTCGCGTGAGCGGCGTTTCCTGAGCGTATCGGCCGTTGCCGGTGCGGCATTGGCTTGCGTAGTCGCACGCGGTGGTTCTGCTCCGGCGTCAGGCTTCGGTGCGGATGCCGGTGCCGATACCGGCTTCTGTTCCACCGGCATCCCGAACAGATCGAATTGCACGGCGCCGGCCTGCACCTCATCTGCGCCGCTCACCGGCTGTTCAACTTCGCTTGTCCCGCTCTGGTCCATCTATGTCCGACCTGCTGTCGTTTAGGGTTTGCGCCGCGTCGGCCTGCCTATGCAGTGTCCGTAGCCCCGGCACGCGGCGACGGTAGATCGCCACGGCGCAACCGTATCACAACGTTTTGTCGTACATATAGCGACGCGACCACGGCAAGGTTTTCGCGCTGCGGCCGGCTTTGCGGCACACCACCTGGTAGATCGAGACGTCGTCGTTTTCGAATGCATACGCGCAACCGGCGAGATACACGCGCCAGATGCGGAATTTTTCGTCGTCGACCAGCTTGCGGGCTTCGTCCGCGTGCGTTTCGAAGTTATCCGCCCAGATGTCCAGCGTGCGCGCATAGTGACGGCGCAGGCTTTCGACGTCAACCGCTTCAAGCCCACCGCGCTGCATCGATTCGAGCGCAAGGCTGATGTGCGGCAGTTCGCCGTCCGGGAACACATAACGGTCGATAAATTCGCCGCCGCCCAGCGCGGTTTCGCCGCTATCCGCATCGCTCGACGTGATCCCGTGATTCATGGCGACGCCGTCGTCTACGAGAAGATCGTGGATCTTCTGGAAGTAGCCCGGCAGATTCTTGCGGCCGACGTGCTCGAACATGCCGACGCTGGTGATGCGATCGAATTGCCCCTCGACGTCGCGATAATCCTGCAGACGAATCTCAATCTGGTTTTCCAGGCCCGCGGCTTTCACACGCGCGGTCGCGAGATCGAACTGGTTCTGCGACAACGTCACCCCGACACACTTCGCGCCGAATTTCTGCGCGGCGCGCAGGACGAGTGCGCCCCAGCCGCAGCCGATATCGAGCAGGCGCTGCTCCGGTTGCAACTGGATCTTGGTGAGGATGTGATCGATCTTCTTGATCTGCGCGGTGGCGAGATCTTCATTGCCGTTTTCGAAGTACGCACACGAGTACACCATATTCTCGTCGAGCCACAGCTTGTAGAACTCGTTCGAGACGTCGTAGTGATACTGAATGGCCTTCTTGTCCGACGACTTCGAGTGATTGAAATAGCGTCGCACGCGCGCCAGCTTGCTTGCGCTCGTGACGGTGTTGCGCGCCAGCTGATAGCCGACGTTGATGATATCGGACAGCTTGCCTTCGATATCGATCTTGCCCTTCACATACGCCTCGCCGAGATTGTCGAGGCTCGGTTCGAGCAGGTAAGGCAGCGCCGTAGCGCTTTTGACATGTAGCGTGACTTGAGGCGCGGCGAACTGCCCGAAGTCATGTTGCTGACCGTCCCACAGCACAAGGCGTGCTGGCAGGTTAGCCTTGGTTTTTACCTCTTCCACCCACTGCGCCAGCTTTTTCTCCCAGAACATGTGATCTCTCCGTGTCCGTTGAACTAAAGCAAAGCCTGTGCGGATTGCGTCTCCGTGCGGCGCAACTCCTATGCCGCGAGACGCAGTCCTTCCGGCGCGCGCTGCTGCGTTGGCAACGCGCGTATGGTGTTGTATTCCGATTCAAGGCGATAGGCGGGAGATTTGCCAGTCGCTGTTTTCGCTTGAACGTGTGTAGAGCAAACGGTCGTGCAAACGCGACGGCCGGCCCTGCCAGAATTCGATTGCTTCGGGTACCAAACGATAACCGCCCCAGTGCGGCGGGCGCGGTGGATGGTCGCCGTATTGCAGGCTGATTTCACGTTCGCGCGTCTCAAGCTGCGAACGGCTTTCAATTATCTGACTTTGATTGGACGCCCACGCACCGATGCGTGAGCCAAGCGGGCGCGACGCAAAATACGTATCGCTTTCTTCCGCGCTGGTTTTGACGATGCGGCCTTCAATACGCACCTGGCGCTCGAGTTCGATCCAGTAGAAGAGCAGGCTTGCGTAGGGATTGGCGGCCAGTTCGCGGCCCTTGCGGCTTTCGTAATTGGTGAAGAACACAAAGCCGCGCTCGTCGAGCCCTTTGATCAGCACGATGCGCGCCGACGGCCGGCCACGCGAGTCGACCGTGGCTAGCGTCATGGTATTCGGCTCGGGCAATTGGGCGTCTACCGCTTGCTGAAACCACGTCTCGAATTGACGAAACGGGTTGCGGTCGATATCGGCCACGTCCAAAGAACCCAGCGAATAATTTTTTCGAAGTTCGGCGAGGGAGGTCATATTCTTATGCGAACGCTTCAGTCCAATCAGTATAGCCAGGGCTTGAAGTTTTTGCCCGCAACCAGATCAAGGCCCGCGGGGCTGTGTGGATATGCACGCTACAGCCACGTTACAACGTTAGCCGCCGGTTGTCCTCCAGATTGGCGTGGTCATGCCGATTGACGCGATCAGGCAAAATACGGGCTGGGAACGCCTGGGCGCGCCCGAGCGTTTTCATCACTTTGTGCTTTGCCTGCTTTGAACGAGCCTTCCACTATGTCCAGTACCGCCGCGCCTTCTGATCTTACTACCAGCCTCGACGGGAGCGAAACCGCCGACCGCGCGCGGCGCTTCGGCGGCGTTGCCCGGCTGTACGGCGCGCCAGCGCTCGCTGCGTTTGAAGGCGCACACGTCGCCGTGATCGGCATCGGCGGGGTGGGTTCGTGGGTAGCAGAGGCATTGGCGCGCAGTGCGGTCGGCACGCTGACCCTGATCGATCTGGACAATGTCGCCGAGAGCAACACTAACCGCCAGATCCATGCGCTGGACGGTAACTACGGAAAACCGAAAGTCGAAGCGATGGCCGAACGCATCGCGGCAATCAATCCGTTCTGCGACGTGCGGCTGGTGGAAGACTTCGTCGAGCCGGACAATTTCGCGGCAACGCTCGGCGGCGGTTTTGACTACGTGATCGATGCAATCGACAGCGTGCGCACCAAAACCGCGTTGATCGCGTGGTGCGTCGAAAAGAAACAGCCGTTGATCACGGTAGGCGGCGCGGGTGGCCAACTGGACCCAACGCGCATCCGGATCGACGATCTCGCGCTGACCATCCAGGACCCGCTGTTGTCGAAAGTGCGCGGGCAGTTGCGCAAGCAGCATGGTTTCCCGCGTGGTCCGAAGGCGAAGTTCAAGGTGAGCGCGGTGTACTCCGACGAACCGTTGATCTATCCGGAAGCCGCCGTGTGCGATATCGACGAGGAAGCGGAGCATGTGACCACGTCGCCGGGGCATACGGGGCCGGTGGGTCTGAACTGTGCGGGATTTGGATCGAGCGTGTGCGTGACCGCGAGTTTCGGGTTTGCCGCGGCCGCGCATGTGTTACGGGCTTTGGCAAAACAAGCAGTGGGTTGATGTCAGGGGTAACACGGCAATAGGCCGGTAGGACGCCAGGGCGGTTTATGCCGCGTGTGCGGCAGTGCATTCAGACGCGGCTGCCGCGCCGCGTCTGAATGCAATACGGACCAAGCCTAGAACAGCAGCGCGCTCAGCTTGCGCCGCCATTGCGACACCAGCTCCGGCTGATGCGCGGCGAGATCGAACACCGAAAGCATTGTCTTGCGGCCGATGTCTTCGCGGAACGTGCGGTCGCGTTGGACGATAGCTAGCAGATGCTCGAGCGCGCCTTCGTATTTGCGGCGGGCAATGAGCGCACTCGCCAGATCGAAGCGGGCTTCGAGATCGTCAGGATGCGCCGCGACTTTGGCTTCGAGCGCGTCCGTAGGCGGCAGATCGGCCGCTGCATCCACGGCGTCGAGCCGAGTCTTGATCGCGTTGAAGCGGGCGTCGATCCCTTGGGTGGTTTTCGGCGACAGCAGGTCGACTTCATTGCGCGCTTCGTCGATACGTTGATCTTCGAGCAGCATCTCGATGCGATCCATGCGCGCCTCGTCGAAGCCGGGGTCATAGGCGAGCGCTGCTTGCAGTGCGTTGTAGGCATCCTCGCGGCGGCCTTCAGCCAACGCGGCTTGCGCTTCAAGACGCGCTGCTTCCGCGCCTTGTGGCACGAGGCGCTCGATGAATTCGCGCAACTGGCTTTCCGGCAGCACACCGACGAATTGATCCACCGGCTGGCCATCGGCAAACGCCATGACGTGCGGAATGCTGCGCACCTGGAAGTGCGCGGCCAGTTCCTGGTTCTCGTCCACGTTCACTTTGACGAGCTTCCATTTGCCGGCTGCTTCGGCTTCGAGCTTTTCCAGCATCGGGCCGAGCGTCTTGCAGGGACCGCACCACGGTGCCCAGAAATCGACCAGCACAGGGGCCAGTGTCGACGCCGTGATGACGTCCCGTTCGAAAGTGGCCAGCGTGGTATCCATTACGTCCTCGTCGATAAAACAGTTGATGGCTAGGTGGGGGCGTGTGCAGCGAATTCAATGACTCGGCGCGGGCGAATCCAGGCCGCTGACGCGCGGGCTTATTTTTTCAGCGGCAGCGGAATCCACTCGGTTTCACCCGGCACCTTGCCCATCTCCTGATTGGTCCACGCCAGCTTCGCCGCTTCGATCTTCTCGCGCGAGCTGGCGACGAAATTCCATTCGATAAAACGCTCGCCGTCCAGTTTTTCGCCGCCGAGCAGCATGACACGCGCGCCGTGGGTGCTGGCAAGCGTGACGGTTTCGTCGAGTGCGAGCACGGCCATCTGACCGGCTTCGAGCGGTGTGCCGTCGATCTCCAGATCGCCTTCCGCCAGATAGACGCCGCGTTCCTCGTGTTCCGGTTCGAGCGCGAAGGCGCCACCCGGAGCGAACTCCGCGGCTACATACAGCGTGCCGGAAAAGGTCGCGACCGGCGAGGTTGCGCCGAACGCGGTGCCCGCGATCACGCGCAGCGCGACGCCGTTGCGTTCGACCACCGGCAGCGTCTCGGCGGCGTGATGCGAGAAGGACGGCTCGATGTCTTCGTCTTCGAGTGGCAGCGCGACCCAGGTCTGGATGCCGTGCATGGTCTGGCCGCTCGCGCGCTCTTCGGCGGGCGTGCGCTCGGAATGGACGATGCCGCGGCCCGCCGTCATCCAGTTGACGTCGCCTGGGACGATCTTCTGCTCGGAGCCGAGGCTGTCGCGATGCATGATCGAGCCTTCGAACAGATACGTGACGGTGGCAAGGCCGATATGCGGGTGTGGACGTACGTCGAGTCCGACGCCGGGAGCGAGCGTGGCAGGGCCCATGTGGTCGAAAAAGATGAACGGGCCGATCAGGCGCGCCGCCATGGCCGGCAGCACGCGCCGCACGGTGAGGTTACCGACGTCGCGTAAATGCGGTTTGAGAACGGCTTTAATCGAGGAAGACATGGGCGGGCTCGGCTGAAATGGGGTAGTCGGTTTTTTGCTCGATAGACGATTCTACTGCGGAGGGCGCAATGCTGACGGTTTGCGCCGCATGGCGACTTCGGGATTCCGTAATGCGCGCGGCTCCCGTGGCGCGGCGGGCTCCGCTAAACTGCCAGATCGAACAATCAAATGGAGACTGGGATGTCGCCCAGGGACTTACTGCTCGCGCTTGTCGTCGTGGTGGCGTGGGGCGTCAATTTCGTGGTGATCAAGGTGGGTCTGCACGGGGTGCCGCCCATGCTGCTCGGTGCGCTGCGCTTCACGCTTGCTGCGGTGCCCGCCGTGTTTTTCGTCAAACGGCCGCAAATGCCGTGGCGCTGGCTGTTTGCCTACGGCGCGACGATTTCATTCGGGCAATTCGCCTTCCTGTTCTCGGCCATGTACGTCGGCATGCCGGCGGGGCTCGCTTCGCTCGTCTTGCAGGCGCAGGCGTTCTTCACGCTGATTTTCGCGGCCGTGTTTCTGCATGAGCGCTTTCGCGTGCCGAACGTCGTTGGCTTGTCGATCGCGGCGGCCGGTCTCGCGGTCATCGGCATGCAAGGCGGCCATGCGATGACGCTCGCCGGTTTCGTGCTGACGTTGTGCGCCGCCTGTTCGTGGGCGTTAGGCAACATCGTCACCAAGAAGGTCGGCAAGGTCGATCTGGTCGGGCTGGTGGTGTGGGGCAGCCTGATTCCGCCGTTGCCGTTCCTCGCGCTGTCATACGCATTCGAAGGGCCGCAGCGGATCGTCGCGGCGTTGTCCGGGATCAGCGCGATGTCGATTTTCGCCATTGTGTACCTCGCATTTATCGCGACGTTGATCGGCTATGGTCTGTGGAGCCGGCTTTTGTCGCGCTATCCGGCCAGCCAGGTGGCACCGTTCTCGCTGCTGGTGCCGATTGTCGGACTGGCGTCGGCTTCGCTGTTTCTCGACGAGCACTTGTCCACGGTGCAGGTCGTGGGCGCCTTGCTGGTGATGGCGGGTTTGGCGGTGAATGTGTTCGGTGGGTGGGTCGTGCAACGTTTTTCACCGGCGCGTTGAACAGCGCTCAAGCGTGACGCAAAAAAAACGGCCGCATCGAGCGGCCGTTTTTTGTTGCCTGCGTGCCACCCCGCATCAGGTCATGCGGTTCTTGGCCAGAGGGGGATTGGCCGCGAAATAGCGCTTGATGCCGTTCATGATCGCATCGGCCATCTTGTCGCGATAGGCGTCGTCGTTCAGGCGGCGCTCCTCGTCCGGGTTGCTGATGAACGCGGTCTCCACCAGGATCGACGGAATGTCCGGCGCCTTCAGCACGGCGAATCCGGCCTGTTCGACCGAACCCTTGTGCAGCTTGTTGATACCGCCGATCTCCTTCAGCACGAAGTTGCCGTAGCGCATCGAATCGCGAATCTGCGCGGTGGTCGACATATCGAACAGCGCGCGGTTGACGGAGGCGTCGGCCGACTTGATGTTGATGCCGCCGATCTGATCCGACGAGTTCTCCTTGTTTGCCATCCAGCGCGCCGCGGCGCTCGACGCGCCGTGCTCCGACAGAGCGAACACGGACGAACCCTTCGCTTCGGGCGTGGTGAACGCGTCGGCGTGGATCGACACGAACAGGTCCGCGCCCACGCGCCGCGCCTTCTGCACGCGCACGTTGAGCGGCACGAAGAAATCGGCGTCGCGCGTCATCATGGAGCGCATGTTCGGTTGCGCGTCGATTTTTGCGCGCAGCTTCTTCGCGATGTCGAGCGCGATGTGCTTCTCGTAGGTCCCCGCGCCGCCAATCGCGCCCGGATCTTCGCCGCCGTGACCCGGGTCGATGGCGACCGTGAGCAAACGCACGGTGTTGCTCTTGCCGGTCTTCGGGTTGGTGAAGGCGTAGTTGTCGCTGCTGTCGCTGTCGTCGCCGCCCAGATTGCTGCCGCTGGTGCCGCCCTTGTTGCGGGCGATCGCGGTGGGCGGCGCGACGGGCGCCGTTGGTGTGGCAGGTTTGCCGAGGATGGGCGGAACGGGCGTTGGCGCGATATGTGCCGGCGGGCGTGGCACGCCCGAGCCGTTCCCGCTACTGCCGTTCTGCGCATAACGCTCGAAGAAGGCTTCGCTGTTGTCGGCGGTGGGCGGCGTGGTGCCCGGACCGCTCAGCGTGGCGGGCGGCGCGTTGTTTTCGTCCAGCGTTTGCTGCTTGCGCTCGGTCTGTGCGAGCAGATCCATCAGCGGATCGGGAGCGACCGCGGGGTACAGGTCGAACACCAGCCGGTATTTGTACGCGCCGACGGGCGGCAGCGTGAACACCTGCGGCTTCACCGAGCCCTTCAGATCGAACACCATGCGCACGACGTGCGGCTGATATTGACCGACGCGCACCGACTGGATCTGCGGGTCATTCGGCGTAATCTTCGATACCAGATCCTTCAGCGCCTGATCCAGATCGAGGCCGTTCAGATCGACCACCAGCCGGTCCGGACCCTGCAGCAATTGCTGCGTGTTCTGCAAAGGCTGATCCGACTCGATCGTGACGCGTGTGTAATCGCGCGCCGGCCAGACGCGCACACCCAGCACCGAGCTCGCCCACGCGAGGCGCGGCGCGACCAGGCCGAGCACCAGCGTGGAAGCGCCTGCGCGCAGAATCTGCCGGCGCCGCCAGTTATGCGTTGCGGTGGCCGCCGATTCGATCGAGCGGAACGGTTTGATTAACATCTTTCGAGACATGCCTTTCCTGATTCGCTGTATGCCCGTGCAACGAGTACCCGGCCTTCGCCCTCCTGGTCCAGGTCGAGTGCGAAGACGAGATCCGGTATGCCAAGCAGACGCCCGGCGCGCTGCGGCCATTCGACGAGGCAAATAGCGCCGCTGTCGAAGTACTCGCGAAAGCCGGCGTCGGCCCATTCGGCCGGGTCGGTGAATCTGTACAGATCGAAGTGATAGAGCGCGAGTTCCCCAACGGGCCGCTCGAGCACGTAGGGTTCGACAAGCGTGTAAGTGGGACTGCGCACGCGGCCGGTGTGGCCGAGGCCGCGCAAGGTCGCGCGCACGAGCGTGGTCTTGCCCGCGCCGAGGTCGCCGACGAGTTGTACTTGCAGGCCATGGAATGGCTGCTTGGCTTCGGTGCCCGGCGTGGCTTGCGGCGAGTTTTGCTGTGGGTCTTGCCGCGAGTCTTGCTGCGGGTTTTGCTGCAATTCGCGCACGCTTTCGATTGCCCGTGCAAAGCGCTCGCCGAATGCATTGCTGGCAGCCTCGTCCGCGAGCGCGAAGGAGCGTTCGAGCAGGATATCGGCGGGCGGTTGGATCGCGAGATCGGGATTGACGGGCATTCTCGTAAAATGGCGTGATGAACCGAAGTCCGGAGTCCCCTGTTTCTGGCATGCCCGCGTCTGACGACGATGCGCATGCCGAGCGTCGTTTCGATGAAACGGCGCTGAATGCGCTCGCGCTCGACATCAAAACGTGGGGCCGTGAACTGGGTTTCGGGGCAATCGGTATCAGCGACACCGACCTCTCCGCTGCCGAAGCGCCGCTTGCAGCATGGCTGGACGCGGGTTGCCACGGCGAGATGGATTATATGGCGAAACACGGTATGAAACGCGCGCGGCCCGCCGAGCTTGTGGCCGGCACGCGACGTGTGATTACCGCGCGCATCGCCTATTTGCCCGCTCAGACATTGAGTGGAAAGGCACACGAAAGCGCTTTGCAGGACTCGCCGCGGATACCGCAAGACTGGCGCGCAGCCGAGCATGCGCGGCTTGCGGACCCATCGGCGGCGGTGGTCTCGATCTATGCGCGGGGCCGCGATTATCACAAGGTGATGCGTAACCGTCTGCAACAGCTAGCCGAGAAAATAGAGGCGGCGATTGGTGCATTCGGCTACCGCGTATTTACCGATTCGGCGCCGGTGCTCGAAGTTGAACTTGCGCAGAAGGCCGGCATCGGCTGGCGCGGCAAGCACACGCTGCTGCTGCAACGCGATGCGGGGTCGCTGTTTTTTCTTGGCGAGATCTACGTCGACGTGCCCTTGCCTACCGATGCCGAGACCTCGCCCGACGATGCACCTGAAACGCCGGGTGCGCATTGCGGCAGTTGCACGCGCTGCATCGGCGCCTGCCCGACGGGTGCGATTGTTGCGCCGTACAAGGTCGATGCGCGCCTCTGTATTTCCTATCTGACGATCGAATTGAAGGGCAATATTCCCCTGGAAATGCGGCCGCTGATCGGTAATCGTGTGTATGGCTGCGACGATTGCCAGCTCGTCTGTCCGTGGAACAAGTTTGCGCAGGCCGCACCGGTCGCCGATTTCGATGTGCGGCACGGGCTCGATCGCGCGACGTTGGTCGAGCTGTTTGCATGGAGCGCGGAGGACTTCGATACGCGCATGCAGGGGAGTGCGATTCGCCGTATCGGCTATGAGAGCTGGCTGCGCAATCTGGCGGTGGGGATGGGTAATGCGCTGCGGGCCCCTTCGGAGCATCTGGACGCGGATGCGCGCGCGGCGATTGTGCACGCGCTTGAATTGCGCGTCGGAGACCCCTCTGCCGTTGTGCGAGAGCATGTGGAATGGGCGTTGGAAGCGGCGTAAAGTAGCGGCAATCCACCGGCGGGTAGCATGCCCGCGCGTCATGCAGGCACGCTACCGCGAAGTTTAAAAAGCACCGGTTCAGTCATGAGGCAAGCACCATGTTCAACGCAGTGATCGATGCACCGTTCGGCAAGGTCGGCATTCGTCTCGAAGGCGAGGCCGTGCGCGAGATCGTCTATTTGCCGGAGTCGGTGCAGAGCGTTGCACCGGACACGCTATTGGCCAGACAGGCAGCCGGGCAGATCGAGCGTTATTTCGAGCGTGCGTCGGCGAAGTTCGAATTGCCACTGGCGCAGGTCGGCACCGCGTTCCAGCGCCGCGTATGGCAAGCGATCAGCGACATCCCGCCCGGTGTCGTGCTGACCTATGGACAACTGGCACGGCAGGTCGGCAGCGTCCCGCGCGCGGTCGGCCAGGCGTGCGGCTCCAACTATTTCCCGATTGTGGTTCCGTGTCATCGGGTGGTGAGTTCGAGCGGCATCGGCGGATTCGCGCATACGGGTGGAGATGGCTTCTTTCGCAACGTCAAGCGTTGGCTTCTGGCGCATGAAGGCATTCCCTACGCATGAGCGACACCGTGACTGAAGACGCGCTCGCCGCGTCGCCTTTGTTTGTCGCGAGCTCGGCCTCGATCGATGCATTCTGCGACGCGCTGTGGCTCGAGCACGGCTTGTCGCGCAACACGCTCGATGCGTACCGGCGCGATCTGCGGCTGTTCTGCGAATGGCTCGCACAAACCCGCAACACGTCGCTCGACACCGCCAGTGAGGCCGATCTCAACGCCTACAGCGCGGCGCGTCAGAAAGACAAATCGACCTCGGCGAACCGGCGGCTCTCGGTGTTTCGCCGCTACTACGGTTGGGCGGTGCGCGAACATCGCGCAAAGGTCGATCCGACGGTACGCATCCGTTCGGCCAAGCAGCCGCCGCGTTTTCCGTCGACGCTCACTGAAGCCCAGGTTGAGGCGCTGCTCGGTGCGCCGGATATCGACACGCCCTTGGGCCTGCGCGACCGCACCATGCTGGAGTTGATGTACGCAAGCGGTTTGCGTGTCACCGAACTCGTCACGTTGAAGACCGTGGAAGTGGGCCTGAACGAAGGCGTCGTGCGTGTGATGGGCAAGGGTTCGAAAGAGCGCCTGATTCCATTCGGCGAAGAGGCTCACGGCTGGATCGAACGCTATCTGCGCGAAGCGCGGCCTGCTTTGCTGGGCGCGCGCGCGACGGATGCGCTGTTCGTCACGAGCCGCGCGGAGGGCATGACCCGTCAGCAGTTCTGGAACATCATCAAGCGTCACGCGGCAGCGGCCGATGTGCACGCGCCGCTCTCGCCGCATACGCTGCGGCACGCGTTCGCGACGCACCTGCTGAACCATGGCGCCGACCTGCGCGTCGTGCAACTGCTGCTCGGCCATACGGATATCTCGACCACGCAGATCTATACGCACGTGGCCCGCGAACGGCTGAAGTCGTTGCATGCGCAGCATCATCCGCGCGGATGATTCACACAAGGTGTGCCACTCGCGTTTGGCCGCGCCGTTAGATGAACTCGCGCAACCGGTGCTTGAGAATCTTGCCCGTCGACGCCGCCGGCAGCGCGGCGAGCACCTTCACTTCAGCAGGACGCTTGTAGGGCGCGAGACGCTCGCCGCACCACGCGATCAGTTCCGCTGGCGACACCGTTGCTCCCGCGATCAATTCGACGAACGCGACCACTTCTTCGTTGCCCTCTACCGCGCGCCCGATCACGGCCGATTGCACTACCTGCGGATGCGCGTTCAACACATGCTCGACTTCCGACGGATACACGTTGAAGCCCGAGCGGATGATCAGCTCCTTGCTGCGCCCGACGATATGCAATGCACCGTCCGCGTCCTGGCGGGCGAGGTCGCCGGTTTTGAGCCAACCGTCTTCGGTGACGGCAGTGCGGGTCTGCTCAGGGTTCCGGTAATAGCCGAGCATCACGTTCGGACCGCGAACCCATAGTTCGCCGATTTCGCCCGCCGCAGCATCCACGCCATCGGGTCCGACGAACCGCACGTCGACGCCGGGAATGACTTCGCCGACCGAGCAATCGCTGCGCGGTGCGTCGAGCATGGTGTGCGAGACGGTCGGGCTGCTTTCGGTCATACCGTAGCCGTTGTGCAGCGCAAGGCCGTAGACGCTTTCGACGTGCGCCTTTAGTGCGGCATCGAGCGGCGAGCCGCCCGAATAGGCGAAGCGCAGATGTGGCGCGGACCAGGCGTGGCCGTGCGTGTGCAGATGTTCGAGCAGTTTGGCGTGCATGGCCGGAACGCCCTGGAAGATCGAGACGCGTTCTTCGGCGAGCGCGCGCCGCACCGCTTCCGGCGCGAAACGCGGGGCGAGCCGCAAGGTTGCGCCGGCGTGCAGGCTGCCAAGGCAAACCGAGGCGAAACCGTACACATGCGAGATCGGCAGAACGGCGTACACCACGTCGTCGGGCACGACTTTGCGCAAGCGGCTCGACACGGCCGCGATGAAGAGCAGATTGCGATGCGACAGCATCACGCCCTTCGGCGCGCCGGTGGTTCCCGTGGTGTAGATCAGCGCGGCGCATTGGCGGTGGCTGGCGGCTTCGACCGGCTCGGCTTGCGCGTTGGCGTCGATCGCGTACGACCAGCCGCCGATATCCGGCGTGATGGCAGGCGCCTTGACGGCTTGATGCCGCTCGGCATGCTGTTGGGCATCCACGGAGCTTTCGACCGCGTAGGCGACCACGCGAGGCTGCGCATGCGCACGGATTGCGTCGAGTTCCGCAGCCGACAGGCGCGCGTTCGACACCAGCGCCCACGCGTCGAGTTTCGCGGTCGCGAACAGCAGCACGATCTGCGCGATGCTGTTCTCGGCCACGATCATCACCCGATCGCCGCCACGTACCCCCCATTCGCGCAGCAGCGCGGCGGCGGCGTCGACGGCCTCCAGAAGCTGTGCATAGGTAAAGCGGCGCGCGTCCTCGATCAAGGCGACGTGCTGCGGATCCCGCGCGGCCGCAAGCACCGGGATTTCGGCGATACGCGTGGGCAGGCCGGCCAGTAACGCGGGGATGTCGATAGTGGAACGGGTGGAGGAATCGAGGTTCAACGCTGTCTCCAGGAAGCAATCCGGTACCCGGCATGCGGTGCGCCGGAACATTTGCGAACGATCGTGCCACAATCGCCGGGCCCGCACAATTGGCCGTTCGGCAAATAGCCGTTGTGCAAACTCGCTATTACAATGCGCCGATGAGCAAATCCAGACACGTCTCCGAAACGCCCGCGACGCAGTTTCTGCGCCGCCATGGCGTCACTTTCGGCGAGCATCCTTATGATTATGTCGAGCATGGCGGCACTGAAGAGTCGGCGCGCCAGCTCGGTGTGGACGAACATCATGTCGTGAAGACTTTGGTGATGGAAGACGAGCACGCCAAGCCGCTGATCGTGCTGATGCACGGCGACCGCACCGTCAGCACCAAGAATCTGGCGCGGCAGATTGGCGTGAAACGCGTCGAGCCGTGCAAGCCCGAGGTGGCGAACCGCCATTCGGGTTATCTGATCGGCGGCACGTCGCCGTTCGGCACGCGCAAGCAGATGCCGGTGTACGTGGAGTCCAGTATTCTCGAGTTGGACAAAATCTGGCTGAACGGCGGCCGGCGAGGTTTTCTGGTCAGCATCGAGCCCGGGATCTTGACCGGTTTGCTGGCGGCGCAGCCGGTTCAGTGCGCGAGCGTCGATTGACGTTTGCCTGAATGTTGGCCGGGCAGGCGGGTTCGGTAGAATGTGCGCCGCCTTGTTCCCTGTTGCGGTTGAAGTATCGAGTTTCAGACCGCCGATCCTTATAAGAGTCCCCAGATGCAAAACCTGATCGTTGCTGTCGTTGCCTACCTGATCGGCTCGGTGTCGTTTGCCGTGATCGTGAGCGCTGCAATGGGGCTGGACGACCCGCGCTCGTATGGTTCGGGCAATCCGGGCGCCACTAACGTGCTACGCAGCGGCAGCAAGAAGGCCGCGATTCTCACGCTGATCGGCGACGCCTTCAAAGGCTGGTTGCCGGTGTGGTTCGTGGTGCACTTCGGCGCGCGCTACGGGCTCGACGATACGTCGGTGGCGATAGCGAGCATCGCCGTGTTTCTCGGTCATCTGTATCCGGTTTTCTTCCGCTTCAAGGGCGGCAAGGGTGTGGCGACCGCCGCGGGTGTGCTGCTCGCGATCAATCCGATCCTCGGCATTGCTACGTTGCTGACGTGGCTGATCGTGGCATTCTTCACGCGCTATTCGTCGCTGGCGGCTTTGGCCGCGGCCGTATTCGCGCCGCTCTTCGACGGTTTTCTGTTCGGGCCGCATATCATCGCGCTGGCGATTGTCGTGATGAGTTCGCTGCTGGTATGGCGTCACCGCGGCAATATCGCCAAGCTGATGCGCGGCCAGGAAAGCCGCATCGGCGACAAGAAGAAAACCGACGCAGCGGGGAGCGCGGCCGGCGGTAACGAGTCTTGAGCGTGGCCCCGTTGGCGGGCCTCAACGGGGCCTCAACGCACGTCCGCTACCAGGCGTCCACACATGCCTGGTTTTAAGCGTCACGCGTGTCAGTCACGGAAGTTGTTGAAGTCGAGCGGCGTGTCAGTCACGTCCTTGCGCAGCATTGCGATCACGCTTTGCAAGTCGTCGCGCTTGCCGCCTGTGATGCGCACCGCATCGCCCTGAATGCTCGCCTGGACCTTGATCTTGCTGTCCTTCACGAGGCGCACGATTTTCTTCGACAGATCGCCGGAGACGCCTTTCTTGATCTTGATGACCTGCTTGACCTTGTCGCCGCCGATCTTCTCGATCTTGCCGTAGTCGAGAAAGCGCACGTCCACATTGCGCTTGGCCATTTTCGACAGCAGGACGTCCTTGACCTGGCCGAGCTTGAAATCGTCGTCGGCGTAGGCCGTGATTTCACTTTCCTTCTGCTCGACACGCGCGTCCGACCCTTTGAAGTCGAAGCGGGTTGAAATTTCCTTGTTGGACTGCTCGATCGCGTTCTTGACTTCGATCATGTCCGCTTCGCAGACGACGTCAAACGATGGCATTGTTTTCTCCCAATGGTGCTGCGGTGCGTGGCGCAACCGGTCGGCTGCTCACGGGGCACTCGCTATAATCACGAACCTGGTGTCATTTTACCGATGCCACTCCCTTTTGCCTAAGGCCGCCGCGCATTGTCGCGCGGCAGGGGCCAGATGCCGTTTCGTTCGCCGTCCCATTCTTTCTATTCCGATGTCTCTATCCGACTCTGCCGCGTTCGTTGCCGGCTATCCGCTGAAGGCGCATAACACCTTCGGTTTCGATGTTCGCGCGCACTTCGCGTGCCGGATCGAGCACGAAGCGCAACTGATGGCTGCCGTGCGCGATCCGCGCGCCACCGGCTTGCCGCGGCTGGTGCTGGGCGGCGGCAGCAACGTCGTGCTGACGGACGACTTCGCCGGACTGGTGCTGCTAGTGGCGCTGCGAGGCCGCCGCGTCGTGCGTGAGGACGATGACGCCTGGTACGTCGAGGCGGCCGCCGGCGAGCCGTGGCACGAGTTTGTCGCATGGACTTTGTCGCAAGGGCTGCCTGGATTGGAGAACCTCGCGCTGATTCCCGGCACGGTGGGCGCGGCGCCGATTCAGAACGTCGGCGCGTACGGGCTGGAAATGTGCGAGCGGTTTGCCTCGCTGCGAGCGGTTGAGCTGGAAACGGGTGCCGTGGTCGAACTCGATGCCGCCGCTTGCCGATTCGGCTACCGTGACAGTTTTTTCAAGCGGGAAGGGCGTGACCGTTTTGTGATTACTTCGGTCACGTTCCGTTTGCCGAAGGTTTGGCAGCCGCGCGCCGGCTATGCGGATATCGCGCGCGAACTGGCTGCGGGCGGCCATGCCGCGGCCGCGCCGAGTGCACAGGCGATTTTCGACGCGGTGGTCGCGGTGCGGCGCGCCAAGCTGCCCGACCCGCTCGAGCTTGGTAACGCGGGGAGTTTCTTCAAGAATCCGGTCGTGGAGGCGGCGCAGTTCGAGGCGCTGAAGCTCAAGGAGCCAGAGATCGTGTCTTACCTTCAACCGGACGGCCGGGTGAAGCTCGCCGCTGGCTGGTTGATCGATCGATGTGGCTGGAAAGGCCGTGCGATGGGCGCGGCGGCGGTGCATCAGCGGCAGGCGCTGGTACTGGTGAATCTCGGCGGCGCGAGCGGGGCGGAGGTATTGGCGCTTGCAAAGGCGGTGCAGCGGGACGTGCTGGCGCGCTTTGGGGTGGAGCTGGAGGCGGAACCGGTTTGCTTGTGATGGCGTAAGTGGCTTGCGGCAAGGAAAAAAGGCGCCGGGAGTTTTCTCCCGGCGCCTTTTTTTGCGTCTGTGATTCAGTGCCGGCCGCGCCTTGCGGCACTTAACTTCGCTCACGCGAAGTTAAGTTAGCCTTCACCGAAACGCCCGTGCTCAGCCGCGCTGACGACGTGCGTTTTCAGCAATCCGCATACGCAGCGCGTTCAGCTTGATGAAGCCGCCAGCATCGGCCTGGTTGTAAGCGCCGCCGTCGTCGTCGAACGTGGCAATCGTCTTGTCGAACAGCGTTTCTTTCGAGTCGCGCGCGACAACCGAGACGCTGCCCTTGTACAGCTTTACACGCACCCAGCCGTTGACCTTCTCTTGCGTATGGTCGATCAGCACCTGGATGGCGCGGCGCTCCGGGCTCCACCAGTAGCCGTTATAAATCAGCGACGCGTAACGGGCCATCAGATCGTCTTTCAGGTGAGCGACTTCACGGTCGAGCGTGATCGACTCGATACCGCGGTGCGCCTTCAGCATGATCGTGCCGCCCGGCGTTTCATAGCAGCCGCGCGACTTCATGCCGACGTAACGGTTTTCGACCAGATCCAGACGGCCGATGCCGTGCTTGCCGCCCAGGCGGTTAAGCTCGGTCAGCATCTCGGCCGGCGACAAACGCTTGCCGTTGATCGCGACCGGGTCGCCGTGCTCATACTCGATGTCGAGATACTCAGCCTGATCCGGCGCCTGTTCCGGCGACACCGTCCAACGCCACATATCGGCTTCGGCCTCGGCCTTCGGGTCTTCCAGGTGACGGCCTTCGAACGAGATGTGCAGCAGGTTCGCGTCCATCGAATACGGCGCGCCGCCTTGCTTGTGCTTCATTTCGATCGGAATGCCGGCCTTTTCGGCGTACGCGAGCAGCTTTTCACGCGACAGCAGATCCCATTCACGCCACGGCGCGATCACCTTGATGCCCGGTTCCAGCGCGTAGTAGCCGAGTTCGAAGCGAACCTGGTCGTTGCCCTTGCCGGTTGCGCCGTGCGAGACCGCTTGCGCGCCGGTGGCGCGGGCGATTTCGATCTGACGCTTGGCGATCAGCGGACGCGCGATCGACGTGCCCAGCAGGTATTCGCCTTCATAGATCGTGTTGGCGCGGAACATCGGGAACACGTAGTCGCGCACGAACTCTTCACGCAGGTCTTCAATGAAGATGTTGTCCGGCTTGATGCCGAGTTGCAGGGCCTTTTTGCGCGCCGGTTCCAGCTCTTCGCCCTGGCCGATGTCGGCCGTAAACGTGACGACTTCGGCGTCGTAGTTGTCCTGCAACCACTTCAGGATGACGGAGGTGTCGAGGCCGCCCGAATAGGCGAGCACGACTTTCTTGATATCGCTCATGGTGAACTCGTAGCTGGAGAAAGCTGGAAAACAAGGCGCACCGGCGGTTCCGGAGCGCGGAAAACCACTATTTTGACACTAAACCGCCGCTTGCCCGCGTTTTTGGGGCAGGGCGGCGGGTAAGCCCGGTCCGCTTGGGAGCGTGACCTACCCGTGAACAACCCGCGGACACCGGCCTGATGCGTGGCGCTAAACGTGGATGCCTTGCCTCGTATTCAAGGCCCCGTCGCGCTTCACGCAGGTGCTGCGTAGCGGCTCGCTCAGTGATTGAGTTTGCCGAGCAGCAGATATTCCATCAACGCCTTTTGCACGTGCAGACGATTTTCCGCTTCGTCCCACACGACGCTTTGCGGGCCGTCGATCACTTCCGCGCTGACTTCCTCGCCGCGATGGGCGGGCAGGCAGTGCATGAACAATGCGTCGGAATTGGCGCGCGCCATCATGTCGGCGTCTACGCACCAGTCCGCGAAGGCTTTCTTGCGGGCTTCGTTTTCGGCCTCGAAGCCCATGCTGGTCCACACGTCGGTGGTGACCAGATCGGCACCGGTGCAAGCCTCGTTCGGATCGTCGAATTCCTGATAAAACGGGGCGCTTTCAGGCGCGACCGTCGCGTGGTCGAGTTTGTAGCCCGGCGGCGTGGACAGGCGCAGCTTGAAACCGAGAATCTGCGCGGCTTCGATCCACGTGTACAGCATGTTGTTGGCGTCGCCGACCCATGCGACCGTCTTGCCGCGAATCGGACCGCGATGCTCGAAATACGTGAAGATGTCCGCCAGCACCTGGCACGGGTGATATTCGTTGGTCAGTCCATTGATCACCGGCACGCGCGAATTCTCGGCGAAGCGCTGAAGAATGTCCTGGCCGAACGTACGGATCATGATGATGTCGACCATGCGCGAGATCACCTGCGCCGCGTCTTCAATCGGTTCGCCGCGGCCGAGCTGCGTGTCGCGCGTACTCATGAAGACGGCGTGGCCGCCTAGCTGGAAGATGCCGGCTTCGAACGACAGGCGCGTGCGCGTCGAATTTTTCTCGAAGATCATCGCCAGCGTGCGGTCGTGCAGCGGATGGTACGTCTCGTAGTTCTTGAACTTGCGTTTGAGAATGCGCGCGCGTTCCAGTACGTACTCGTAGTCGTCCAGCGAGAAATCCTTGAACTGCAGGTAGTGGCGAATTTTCTTGGCGGTCATGAAACAAATACGGCGGTCTCACCCGGCAGGATTGCCGGACGGCGCCGCCGTCGTTTGTGGTAACTCAATGCAGCATAAAGGATTTCGCCTCGTTTGACGAGTCGGCTAAAACGTCCGGCAAGCCGGCTGAAAGCCGTTTGCAACCCTCAAACGAGGCTTGTGTGCGCTGCGGAAAAAGGTCCGCTGCGCTATAATCTACCGGTTATCCCTAAGCCCAGCAGGCTGATATCGAGCTTGCGGGACACGGCTCGCGCGCTCCGGAAAGTTTCGTCGCGGTGCGCCGTCATGATGAGCGCCGCGGCGGCCTGTCCGGCCCTTCGCGGTATCTGGCGGCGCAGCTCGCCAATCAGGCGTGGTCACGTGTTCAGGCATCCCAAAGCCGCTTTGCAGTCAGCTTTGCCGTCATTCCGCTGGGCAGTCACACAGGTATTCCTACATGGCCGAAGCAGCTCCAACCGAATATTTCATTCAGGGCATCACGTCGACCGGGAAAAAGTTTCGGCCGAGCGACTGGTCGGAGCGGCTCGCGGGCGTCATGGCATGCTTTGGTCCCAGCCCGGGCGGCAAGGGGCCGAACGCTTACCTGCAATACTCGCTGTACGTGCGGCCCACCATGATCGGTGACCTCAAGTGCGTGATTCTCGATTCGCGTTTGCGCGATATCGAGCCGATGGCCTTTGATTTCGTTTTGAACTTCGCAAAAGACAACGATCTCGTCGTGACGGAGGCTTGCGAGTTGCAACTCGAGCAGCACCCGGCGCCGCAAGAGAAGAGGCATGTGATCTAGCAGCAGCATCTGCCGGATCGGCAAGAAAGCAAAAACCCGCAGCTAGCGGGTTTTTTTGTGCCTGAAGCAATGACTTCAGGGCGGGTGGCATGGGTGCTGTGGCGTCGATGTGCCGCTAACTGAGGCGCGAACCGGTGAAGGTCCGTATCCGCTGCCGTTAGTACCAGGCAAACTCGAGGCAAGCCCCAAGCAAAAAAGCCCGCCGAAGCGAGCCTTTCCGTTGCAGCGGAAACAGGAGGTAGCCCACCGAAGCGGGCTGACCGAATTTACTGCGCTGCAGGCGCTTGCAGACCCTTGAGGGCTGCAGCCAGACGGCTCTTGTTACGAGCTGCCTTGTTCTTGTGAACGATTTTCTTGTCGGCGATGATGTCGATGGTCTTCGACGATGCCTGGAAGATCTCAGCGGCCTTAGCCTTGTCGCCGGCTTCGATTGCCTTGCGGACAGCCTTGATAGCCGTGCGGAACTTCGAGCGCAGTGCCGAGTTGTGCGAGTTTGCCTTGGCGGCCTGGCGGGCGCGCTTACGTGCTTGTGCGGAGTTAGCCATGACGGTTCCTTATCCTGTTCCTGTTTCCAGTACCTGACCTTCAAGTGGGTGAGGTGCTGCTTTTAGATCGAACTCTTGGAAGCGATTGCCCAAGAGCGCAAAAAGTGTCGAAAAAAATCGATCGGACTACGCGAAGGCGCGCCCGTGTTCGGAGTATTTCGAGGATAAAGGTGACCGTTTGATGCCGACCTGAACCCCGTCCGAAAATTGAGCGAGCTTCGAAACCGACGATTATAGCAACAAAATCAGGCACGTGGCAACGGGGAATCGTCGGGCGCGGCGTGCCGGTTGCCGCGCGAGATCCGGGATTCTGCCGGCCCTGACTAGGGCGGGATCGTCTGCGGGTGTGCCGACGACCGTGCGGCAACAGGCGAGCGGATGGCAGGCCCGGCACGCAGGGGGTGCGGCGCGGGTACGGCGGCCAACAAAAAAACAACCATAAAACGGCCCGATTCGCTCGTCTGAACGAACGTATGCGGTGCAAATCGGTCCGATTCGCGTTCTGGCTCGTCGTCCGCCCCTGCGGCACCCGTATAATAAGCGCCCCATGAATCTATTCCGAGCCCTGCTGACGGTCAGCGGCTTCACGCTGCTGTCGCGCGTGACCGGACTGGCCCGCGAAACGCTGATCGCCCGCGCGTTCGGTGCCAGTCAATACACTGACGCGTTTTACGTCGCCTTCCGCATCCCGAACCTGCTGCGTCGCATTTCCGCCGAGGGTGCGTTCTCGCAGGCCTTCGTGCCGATTCTCGCCGAGTTCAAGAACCAGCAAGGACACGACGCCACCAAGGCGCTGGTCGACGCCACCTCGACCGTGCTCGCCTGGGCGCTCGCGATTCTCTCGCTGATCGGCGTGGTGGGGGCCTCGGGCGTGGTGTTCATCGTCGCGTCGGGGCTCGCGCATGAAGGCCATGCCTATGCGCTCGCGGTCACGATGACGCGCATCATGTTCCCGTACATCATTTTCATCTCGCTGACGTCGCTGGCGTCCGGCGTGCTGAATACGTACAAGAATTTTTCGCTGCCCGCCTTCGCCCCGGTCCTGCTGAACGTGGCTTTCATCTTCGCGGCGGTGTTCGTCGCGCCGCGCCTGCAAACGCCGGTTTATGCGCTTGCCTGGGCGGTGATCGCCGGCGGCGTGCTGCAGTTCATCGTGCAACTGCCAGGTCTGAAGAAGATCGACATGCTGCCGCGCATCGGCCTGAATCCACTTAAAGCGCTCGCGCATCGCGGTGTGAAGCGAGTTCTGTCGAAGATGGTGCCGGCAATGTTCGCCGTATCGGTCGCGCAGATCAGTCTGATCATCAACACCAACATTGCGTCGCGGATCGGCCCGGGTGCTGTTTCCTGGATCAATTACGCCGACCGGCTGATGGAGTTTCCGACCGCGCTGCTCGGTGTCGCGCTTGGCACGATCCTGCTGCCGAGCCTCTCGAAGGCGCACGTGGATGCCGATTCGCACGAATATTCGTCGCTGCTCGACTGGGGGCTGCGCGTCACCTTCCTGCTGGCTGCACCGAGCGCCATCGCGCTGTTTTTCTTCGCTCAGCCGCTCACCGCGACGCTGTTCCACTACGGTAAGTTCGACGGCAACGCCGTCGTGATGGTCGGTCGCGCGCTGTCTGCGTACGGCATCGGCCTCATCGGCCTGATTCTCATCAAGATCCTCGCGCCCGGTTTTTACGCCAAGCAGGACATCAAGACGCCGGTGAAGATCGGCGTCGGCGTGCTGATCGCCACACAGATGAGCAACTATCTGTTCGTGCCGATTTTCGCGCATGCGGGCCTCACGCTGAGCGTCGGGCTCGGTGCTTGCGTCAACGCGCTGTTCCTGTTCCTCGGTCTGCGCAAGCGCGGCATCTACACGCCGTCGAAGGGCTGGTTGAAGTTCTTCGTGCAATTGTTCGGCGCCTGTCTGGTGCTGGCCGGCGCGATGCATTGGTTCGCGATCAGCTTCGACTGGATCGGCATGCACAGCCGGCCGGTCGATCGCATCGTGTTGCTGGGGGCGTGCCTCGTTCTGTTCGCCGCGCTATATTTCGGTATGCTTTGGCTGATGGGCTTCAAGTACGCGTATTTCAAAAGGCGGGTGAAGTGATCACGATGACGCGAGTTCTCGACTATTTCAGTACGCTGGTTGCCGAAGATGACAGCCTGCCGCTGACCGAGGCGGCGCTCTCGCTCGCGCAGGACGCTTATCCCGATCTCGATTTGCAAGGCACGCTGGCCGAGATCGACGAGCTGGTTTTGCGTTTGCAGCGCCGCATACCGGACGACGCCGACATCAGACAGAAGGTCGGCATTCTGAACCGGTTCTTCTTTCGCGAGCTGGGTTTCGCCAGCAACCTCAACGATTATTACGACCCCGACAACAGTCATCTGAACGCAGTGCTGAAGCGCCGCCGCGGCATTCCGATTTCGCTGGCGGTGCTGTATCTGGAGATGGCCGAGCAGATCGGCATTCCGGCGCGCGGCGTGTCGTTTCCGGGTCACTTCCTGTTGCGCGTGACAACGCCGGACGGCGACGTGATGCTCGATCCGACTACCGGGCATTCGCTGTCCGAGTCGCAGATGGTGGATATGCTGGAGCCCTATGTGGCGTCGGCCGGCGACTCGGTGAGCCGGGCGTTGCGTATGTTGCTGCAGCCGGCCACGCGCCGCGAAATCATTGCTCGTATGCTGCGTAATCTGAAGTCGACTTATCTTCAGACAGAACGCTGGCAGCGTTTGTTGGCGGTGCAGCAGCGTCTTGTGATCCTGCTGCCGGACAGCATCGAGGAAGTGCGCGACCGCGGGTTCGCCTATGCGCGGCTCGATTACCTGCGCCCGGCGCTCGAAGATCTCGAGCGCTATCTCGGCGACCGGCCGGACGCGGAAGACGCGACGGTGGTGGAATCGCAGTTGCATGAACTGCGCCAACGCACCCAGTACGACGACCGCGACTGAGAACGTTTTAACCGGACAAAACAGAACGCCTGCCGGTGAGTCATGCTGATTCACCGGCAGGCGTTTTTCATTGGCACGGCCGCGCAATGCGGCTCGCCGGGTGCATTGTTACTTCGGCTGCATCCGGATCGCGCCGTCCAGACGAATCACTTCGCCGTTGAGCATCGGATTGTCGAAGATCTGCTTGGCCAGCATTGCGTACTCCGCCGGTTTGCCCAGCCGCGGCGGGAACGGCACCATTGCGCCGAGCGCGTCCTGCACCTCCTGCGGCATGCCGAGCAGCATGGGCGTTTCGAAGATGCCCGGCGCGATCGTCATCACACGAATCGCGTTGCGCGACAGATCGCGCGCGATCGGCAGCGTCATGCCGACCACGCCGCCCTTGGACGCCGCATACGCGGCCTGGCCGATCTGGCCGTCAAATGCCGCCACCGAGGCCGTATTGATGATCACGCCACGCTCGCCATTCGCATTCGGTTCATTCTTCGACATGGCCGCGGCGGCGAGCCGGATCATGTTAAAGGTGCCGATCAGATTGATGGAGATGGTGCGGGAAAACGATTCGAGCGGATGCGGGCCGTCTTTGCCGACCGTCTTGATGGCGGGCGCAACACCCGCGCAATTGACGAGGCCGCGCAGCGTGCCGAGTTTTGTGGCGGCTTCGACGGCTTGCGTGGCGTCGTCTTCGCGGCTCACGTCGCACTTGACGAATACACCGCCGAGTTCTTTCGCGAGTGCGTCACCCGCGTCCTGATTCAGGTCGGCCAGCACCACCTTCCCGCCGTTCTCGACGAGCAGGCGCGCGGTGGCCGCGCCGAGTCCCGATGCACCGCCGGTGATCAGGAATACGTTGTCACGAATCTCCATGTCTTCTCCTTTGCTTCGGTTCAGTAATGTCTTGATCGAATATTTTTTCGATGATCGATTGTAACGGCTATGCTGCAATGCGGAAAGTGAGGCGGGCACCGACCGCCGTGGGCACTCGCGGGAAGCCCGCAGCACCGTCAAACTGATATGGATGGCTAATTAATATCGGGCGGGGTGGGCGCCGCCGGCGCATGGCTATGCACGCCGTGCGATACAGGACGCAATAAAAAAACCCGCCGGCATGGGCGGGTTTTTATACGGCAGGCAAGCACGGACGCGAGCTTACTTCAACGCGTCGAACGCGCGGTTGCGAATTTCTTCGACCGTACCGAGGCCCGAAATGCGGCGATATTGCGGCGCCTTCAACGGGGTAGTCGGGTCGCCGTTCTGCGCCCAGTTGTTGTAGTACTCGATCAGCGGCTTGGTTTGTGCAACGTACACGTCGAGGCGCTTCTTGACCGTTTCTTCCTTGTCGTCGTCGCGCTGGATCAGTGGTTCGCCGGTCACGTCGTCCACACCTTCGACCTTCGGCGGGTTGAACTTGACGTGGTACGTACGGCCCGACGCGGCGTGCGAGCGGCGGCCGCTCATCCGCACGATGATCTCGTCGAACGGCACGTCGATTTCCAGTACGTAATCGATCGCGACGCCTGCCTGCTTCATCGCTTCGGCTTGTGGAATGGTGCGCGGAAAACCGTCGAACAGATAGCCGTTCGCACAATCCGGCTGCTGCAGACGTTCCTTCACCAGATTGATGATCAACTCGTCCGTTACCAGCTCGCCGGCGTCCATGAAGCGCTTTGCTTCAATGCCGAGCGGCGTGCCTGCCTTAACGGCGGCACGCAGCATGTCACCGGTGGAAATTTGCGGAATGCCGAATTTTTCCTTGATGAAGTTTGCCTGAGTGCCCTTGCCCGCGCCGGGCGCACCCAAAAGGATCAAACGCATGTGATATCTCCAGATCTATGTGAATTCTTTGGTAGCGCTGCAGCCATCCCGCGAATCGTCGAGGGACCCCGCGCCGGCTGCCGTTTCGGGTCTCGCGCTGCACGTCGATCACGACGGCGCTGCAAGGCGGTAACGGCGCGACCGGGGCAAACCCTGACTCTCGCGTTTAACGGGAGGCGCGCATAACCGTTCGATTATGCCATGGGTTTTTACGCTCACGCCCCGAATAAAGCCTGCACCCGCGCGAGATCGGCGGGCGTGTCGACGCCGGGCAGCGGCGCATTCTCCGTGACCAGCACCGCGATTCGCTCGCCGTGCCACATCGCGCGCAGTTGTTCGAGCGCTTCGACCTGCTCGATCGGCGAAATCGCGAGGCTCGGATAGGTGCGCAGGAACTGGGCGCGATACGCGTACAAACCGATATGGCGATAGACCACTGCGGGTGCCGGCGGCGCAGGCATTGACGCCACATCGGGCCAATGCGCTTGATACGCGTCGCGGGCCCATGGAATCGGCGCGCGCGAGAAGTACAGCGCGACGCCGCGCGCGTCGAGCACGACCTTGACGACGTTCGGATTGAAGATTTCCGCCGCATCGGTGATCGGATGCGCGGCGGTGGCGATCGCGCATCCGTGGCTCGACGCGAGGTGCGACGCGACGCCGCACACGAGCGCCGGATCGATCAACGGCTCGTCGCCTTGCACGTTCACCACGATCGTGTCGTCGCTCCAGCCGAACTGCGCCGCCACTTCCGCGAGGCGGTCGGTCCCCGACGGATGATCGGCGCGTGTCAGCACGGCGTCGAAGCCGTGCTCGCGGGCCACATCCAGCACCGGCTGCGCGTCGGAGGCGATCAGCACCTGTTGCGCGCCCGATTCGCGGGCACGTTCGGCGACCCGCACCACCATCGGCTTGCCGCCAATGTCGGCGAGCGGTTTGTTGGGCAGGCGCGACGAGGCGAGCCGGGCCGGTACGACGGCGACAAACGGAGGAGTGGTGACTTTAGCGTTGGTCATCGGAAGGACGGGCGGCGATGAAACCGGAAGAAAGCGCTCGCAAGTCGTGCATTGCGCGCGCCAACGGGAAAGAGGGCAAATACGACGGTGAATTGCGGCGGATCGGAGAGCCAGGGCGCGCCGAATCCCGCCGCCCCGCATCTTGCCCGCGCCGGGCAACCCCGATTCAGGCGACCGAGCCCGGATTCAGGTCGACCGGTGTGCCTTCGACGGTCTGGCGCGCTTCGTCGACCAGCATCACGGGAATACCGTCGCGGATGGGATAGGCAAGCTTGTCCGCGTTGCAGATCAGTTCCTGCGCAGAACGGTCGTAGCTGAGCGGGCCCTTGCAGATTGGGCAGACGAGAATTTCAAGCAGGCGAGCGTCCACGGACTTTCTCCACAACTAATGCAATGAGGCGATGATCGAGCGCGGCTTCGACAGGAACAACCCAGATGCGCGCGTCGCGCCAGGACCCTAATTTTACCGCATCCTTTTCGGTTATCAGGATGGTGTCCGCGTCGACGTCCGTAAAAGGATTGCGCTCGAACGCGTAGTGATCCGGCAAAGCGCGGGTGGTCGGCGTGAGACCGGCCGCGCGCAGCGTCGCGAAAAAGCGTTCGGGCGCGCCGATGCCGGCCGCCGCCAGCACGCGCTCGCCGCTGAATTGGGCGAGCGGGCGGCGCAGACCGGGGTTGTCGAGATGCCAGGCGTCGGCGGGCGCAAGCTGCAGCGCGAACGTATTCGGCCAGGGAGGCAGTGTGCGCGCGTAAGGATCGTTGACCAGCGTCGCGTCGCGGCGGCGCGACAGCGGCTCGCGCAGCGGACCGGCCGGCAGCAGAAAACCATTGCCGCCGAGCCGGTGATCGAAGACCACCAGTTCGGCGTCGCGCTCGAGGCGGTAGTGCTGCAAGCCGTCGTCGCTGACAATCACGTCGACTTCGCGATGCGCGGCGCACAGTGCCTGCGCGGCCGCGACGCGATCCGGGCAGACCCACACCGGTGCGCCTGTGCGGCGCGCGATCAGCAACGGTTCGTCGCCGCCGACGTTTGCAGCCGAGGTCGCGAGAACCGGCGTCGGCTCTTTGACGCGCGCGCCATAGCCGCGCGACACCACGCCGGGCTTGAAACCGGCGGCGCGCAAGGCTTCGACCAGCGCGATGACAGTCGGCGTCTTGCCGGTGCCGCCGACGGTCACGTTGCCGACCACCACCACCGGCACGCCAATGCGCACGGATTTCAGCCAGCCGAACGAGAAGGCGGCGCGGCGCGCGGCGGCAATCGCGCCGAACACACACGCGAGGGGCGTCAGCGCCCACACAAGCGGGCCACGCTGCTGCCATTCGCGCGCAAGGCGTGCCTCGAGACGGTCGTTCAGGCCGCTCATTGGCGAGCCGCAAGGACGGGCAATGCACCGCGCGCCCGAAGGGGGCGGGGTGGCGTGGCAGTGCCAGGTGCGATACGCGGGGCAAGCATCAACACGGTTCTCCGGACAATCGAAAAGGGCAGCAAAAAAGTGCGGCGGCATGAAGCAGCGGGACCGAGCAGCGGCCGCAGCCGATGCGCTCGCGCAGCGTGGCGTCAGTGTGCCGCAATGGCGAGCGCCGCGGGGCTTTCGGCATGCTGTCGAACCCGCCACTCTAGCGCGCGGGCGTCCCGCCCGGCAAGTCGCGGGTTCCGCACCGCGCGGCAGCCAGCGGCGCCGGACGATGCCCACAGCCTGTGGATAACTTTGTGGAGAACCTGCCTGTCGATCGGCTGGAAAGGCCGCGCCGAGCGCTCCGTATCGGCAATCGTTCTCTTTAATGAGATGTAAATACCATATAAATCAACGACATGCTTCCAATTCGCGCGGTCCGGCGGGCGATCTGGACGGTATTTGTCTAATGGCTCCCGGCATGTGGACACTTTTAACAATTTGGCCGCCGTGCTGGACGCCGCTGGCCACTCGGTCTATCGTCTGTCCGGCCAGTCACAGATATTCCTCGCATGAATTCCGAAAGCCCTTTTGCTTCGTCGGCTACGCCCGGCGGTGAAGTCGTCGTCCCCGTTTCAGCGCTCAACCGGGCGATCGGCACGATGCTCGAACGCTCGTTTCCGCTCGTCTGGGTGGCGGGAGAAGTGTCGAACTTCACCCGTGCCGCGAGCGGCCATTGGTATTTCTCGATCAAGGACGCCCAGGCGCAGATGCGCTGCGTGATGTTCCGCGGCCGGGCGCAATACGCTGAGTTCACGCCGCGCGAGGGCGACCGCATCGAAGTGCGCGCGCTGGTGACCATGTACGAGCCGCGCGGCGAACTGCAACTCAATGTGGAAGCGGTGCGCCGCACCGGGCAAGGGCGTCTTTACGAAGCCTTTCTCAAACTGAAGGCGCAACTCGAAGCCGAGGGTCTCTTTGCCGCCGAGCGCAAACGCGCGTTGCCGGCCCATCCGCGTGCGATAGGCATCGTGACATCGCTCCAGGCAGCGGCACTGCGCGACGTCCTGACCACCTTGTCGCGCCGCGCGCCGCATATTCCGGTGATCGTCTATCCGGCGCCGGTGCAGGGTGTGGGCGTGAGCGCCAAGCTGGCCGACATGGTCGACGCGGCCAACGCGCGGCGCGAAGTCGATGTGCTGATCGTGTGCCGCGGCGGTGGCTCGATTGAAGACCTGTGGGCGTTCAACGAAGAAGTGCTGGCGCGCGCGATCGCCGAAAGCGCCATTCCGGTGGTGAGCGGCGTGGGGCACGAAACCGATTTCACGATCGCCGACTTTGCCGCCGACGTGCGCGCGCCGACGCCCACCGGCGCCGCCGAACTCGTCAGCCCGCAGCGCGTGCTGTTGCTGCGCGAACTCGATCACCGGCATGCGACGCTCGCCCGCGGTTTTGGCCGCATGATGGAGCGGCGCGCCCAGCAACTCGACTGGCTCGCGCGGCGGCTCGTATCGCCGGCCGAGCGGCTCGCGCGGCAGCGCACCCATTTGCAGCAATTGAGCGTGCGGCTTGCATCGGCGGGGGCGCGTCCGGTGCGTGACGCCCGAGCGCGCTTTTCTCTGCTGCAGATGCGCTGGCAGCGCTGGCGTCCCGATCTCGCCGCGCATCAGGCGAAACTCGGCAGCCTTTCGCAACGCCTGGACGCGGCATTGTTACGCCAGCATGAACGTCAGTCCGCGCGAATCGACACGCTGGCCGCGCGGCTCGAAGTGTTGAGTCCGAAGCGCACGCTGGAGCGCGGCTATGCCGCCGTGCTCGACGCACAGAGCGGTCGCGCGGTGCGCGCGCCGTCGTCGCTGAAACCGGGGCGGCGCCTGACGGTGCATCTCGCGGAAGGGGCCGCGGACATTGCGCTCGCCGATGTGCAGCCGCGTCTGACCGACGCTTTCTGACAGGTCGCCGGCAGCGGTCCGAGGCGTCTTTTCGACATCCGCATGCGGCGGGCACAACTCGTGCGGAGGCACGAATTACGCTATGTGTGCGGTAAGTTCGCCGATGCCGGACATAAAGTCCGTTGGTTTGCGGGGTTATTCCAACTCGCCTACAATCGAGTGCTCAATAGCGTTATCCCGCAGACTCCCCCACAACAGATACAGACTGAAGGAAAGCACCATGGAACATACGCTCCCGCCGCTGCCGTTTGCCAGAAACGCACTCGTTCCGCACATGTCGGAAGAGACGCTCGACTATCACTACGGCAAGCACCATCAGACCTATGTGACTAACCTGAACAATCTGATCAAGGGCACGGAGTTCGAGAACCTGTCGCTCGAAGAGATCGTCAAGAAGGCATCGGGCGGCATCTTCAACAACGCTGCTCAAGTGTGGAACCACACGTTCTTCTGGAACAGCCTGTCGCCGCAAGGTGGCGGTGCGCCGACCGGCGCACTGGGTGACGCGATCAACGCCAAGTGGGGTTCGTTCGACAAGTTCAAGGAAGAGTTTGCCAAGACCGCAGTCGGCACGTTCGGCTCGGGCTGGGCATGGCTGGTGAAGAAGGCCGACGGTTCGCTCGACCTGGTGTCGACGAGCAACGCCGCTACGCCGCTGACCACGGACGCGAAGGCGCTCCTGACGATCGACGTGTGGGAACACGCGTACTACATCGACTACCGCAATCTGCGTCCGAAGTTCGTTGAAGCGTACTGGAACATCGTCAACTGGGAATTCGCGTCGAAGAATTTCGCGTGAGATTGCCGGTTGCAGCGTGATGAGATAGTTCGGATTTCCAGGTAAGTTGCAAATCCGGATTGATCGCTGCGATCAAGTCTGAAAAAGTAGTAAAGCAGAAAGCCCTCCTTCGCGAGGGCTTTCTGCTTTTTGGGCGCTTCGCAAGTTGGTGCGGCCAGTTGCTGGTCGAATCACCGGCCAAGTAAATACATTGAATCCGATAGAGCGGATTCGCGCATTTCATGCTGTCTGTCGTATTCGCGCGTCGAATGTTTCCCGATTTACGTCCATTGTTACTGTCGAATTACTGAAGATTTCTTTCGGCTGGAAAGTTTCGTCGGCATTCCGAATTGAGGATGCGGTCTTTTCGAAAGCTCCCGGTCTCACCATCGAAAGACTCCTCCTCGCCGTCCTCATCCTCTGAGCATAGCGTGCGCCGTACAGGGTATGCCCGGCACGCCTGCCATGCATGCTTACAGCCTCGCACCGCCAAGGTTTCCACGACGTTCCGCCGTTGCGCCGGCCCCGGCGTCAATGCATTGCAACATGTTTCTGACGGTGAGCACCGGTAAACATCGGTAAGAACTGGCTCGTTATCGTTCGCTGACGTTTATCCCCCGTCGCGCAGCCAGCGGGCTGTCCCGCGCGACGGCATCACATCGACGTGATGCGGACGAAAGGTCCGGGTCGACGTGAGATCGACGACGAAATAGCAGTTCATCCGCGGGGCATGATGGAAACCACTCAGATTCTGGAACGCGCGACGGCACATCATCTCGCGGGTGAGTTCGGCCATGCGCGCGCGCTGTACGATGCCGCACTCGCGATTGCGCCCGACGACGCGAACGTGATGTTCCGTCTCGGTGTGCTCGACATGCAAAGTGGCGCGTACGACGCCGCGCTCGCCTGGCTCGATAGGGCGCTGACGCGTGCGCCTGACAACGCGCGATATCACTTCGTTCGCGGACAAGTCTTTGCCGCGGCCCAGCGGTTCGCCGAGGCGATCGACGCCTATCTGCAAGCGTTGTCATTCGACGCCAATTCCACCGACACACTGTTCGCGCTCGCCGCGGCGTTGCAATCGGCCGGTGAAGATGCGGCCGCGATCGAGACCTACGAATCATTGCTGGCGCTCGAGCCGAACCACATCGACGCGCTTAACAACCTGGGCAACTGCTACCGGCAGCAGGGCGACGCGAAGGCGGCCGAAGCTGCATACCGCCGCGCGATCACGGCGCAACCCGGCGATGCCAACGCCCTGACGAATCTCGGCACGCTGCTCGAGGCGGCCGGCCGTCTGGACGAAGCCGTGACCCTGCTCGAAGCGGCGGTGCGCGCGGCGCCCGATTCGCCGTGCGGCCTCGTGAACCTGGGTGTCGCGCTGCACCTGCGCGGCGAATTCGAGTCGAGTGCCGTGTTGCTGGCACGTGCGTTCGCGTTGGACCCCGCGTTCCCCGAAGCCGCCTACAACCTGGGCAACGCGCTGCATGCGCTAGGCCGGCGGCGCGAAGCGGTGCTTGCCTATCGGCGCGCGATCGAGCAGGCGCCTGCTCACGCCGATGCGTACAACAATCTGGGTATCGTCTACCAGGAGTCGGGCGCGCGCGAGGAGGCGGCGCAGGCGTTCGACGCGGCGATTCGCCTGCGCCCCGGTTTTGTGGCCGCGCTCAACAATGCCGCTACGCTGATGCGCACGCTTGGCCGCTTTGCCGAAGCGGAATCTCATTTGCACGAGGCGCTTATCGTCGACCCGCACTACGCCGTCACGCACAACAACCTGGGCAACGTGCTCAAGGACCAGGGGCGCCTCGACGACGGCATCGACTGTTATCGCCGCGCGCTCGCGTGCGATCCGTCGAACGTTGTCGCGCACAGCAACCTCGCTTATGCGCTGACCTTTCAGGCAGAGCAACCCCAGCCGCTGCTGGACGAATGCCGCCGATGGTCCGCACAGCACGAGGCGCCTTATCGCGACACGCATGAACCGCATTCGAACGATGCGACAGCGTCGCGCCGCCTGCGTATCGGCTACGTGTCGCCGGATTTCCGTGAACACTGCCAGACGCTGTTCACGCTGCCGCTTCTGTCGCATCACGACCACGCTCAGTTCGAGGTGTTCTGTTATGCGAGCGTCACGCGGCCGGACGACCAGACGCAGCGCCTGGCCCGTCATGCCGACGTATGGCGCGACGTACGCGAACTCGACGACGAGCGGCTTGCACGGGTGATTCGGGACGACGGCATCGACATTCTGGTCGACCTGACCATGCACATGGCGGACGGCCGTCCGCTGCTGTTCGCGCGCAAACCAGCGCCGGTGCAGATTGCGTGGCTGGCTTATCCGGGGACTACCGGCATCGAGGCAATCGACTATCGGCTGACCGACTCATGGCTCGACCCGGCCGGCACGGATGCACAGTACAGCGAACAGTCGATCCGTCTGCCGGATTCGTTCTGGTGCTATGACCCGTTGACCGATACGCCGCAGGTCAACGCGTTACCCGCGTTATCGAACGGCTATCCGACCTTCGGCTGCCTGAATAACCCGTGCAAGCTGAGCGACGCGACGTTCAGACTGTGGGGCGGCGTGATGCGCGAGGTGACGGAGGCCCGGCTCCTGCTGATGGCCCCGGATGGCGCGGCCCGTGCGAGTCTGCTTGAGCGGCTCGGACGCCAGGGGATAAGCGCGGAGCGGGTTTCTTTTACGCCGTTCCGGCCACGCGCGGACTATCTGCGCACGTATCACCAGATCGATGTCGGGCTCGACACGTTTCCGTACAACGGCCATACGACGAGCCTTGACTCGTACTGGATGGGCATTCCTGTCGTTACTCGGGTCGGCGGCACGTCGGTGGGTCGCGCGGGGTTGAGCCAGCTGGAAAATCTGGGTCTGCGCGAACTCGCGGCGGATAGCGACGCACGGTTTGTCGAGACCGCGGTTCAGTTGGTGCGCGATCTGCCGCGGCTGGGCGAGATGCGGGTAAACCTGCGGGCGCGGCTCGCTGCTTCGCCGTTGATGGACGGCGCGCGTTTTGCGCACCACGTCGAGGCCGTTTATCGCGGCGCCTGGCTGGCGTGGTGCGAGCAGGTTCACGGGAGAGCGTCCGTTAGAGGCGAGCGCGCTACCGCTGCGCACTGATGCGCGAACGTCCGCCCGCCGCGCCCAATCCCAGGCGCAAACGGTTGCCGCCGACGGAGCTTTGCGAGGTCATGTCGGTCACGTCGGCAATCGTCCCCAACTGCCGTTCCAACGGACTCGCCACGCTGTTGGCGACGGGGCGGTCGATAAAGGGACGCGAAGGGTTCATCAGCGATCGTCAGCGCGACAACAGGCGGGGAGGGTATGACGATGCCGGGGAAGGGCTTCGATTGATGGGTTACGGATGTTTTTCCGGCGGTTACCCGGCATTGGGGCGGGAAACAACTGTCAGGTCGGAGTCTGCCGGGCTGGCGCCGAGTGCAAGCTTTGTCACAGTTGGTAACTGCGGTGAGCCCGGCGGATCCGTGTCCAACTCGGATTCAGAGCGTGCGGACATCCATCAAGGTTGCGTGGAAGCGGCCCCGGTCGAATCGGAATCCGTCGACATCTGCCGATGCCGGTGACCGCGGCCGCCGCCGGTGGATGCAACCGTGCTTGCCGGCGCGGGCGGTGGCGGCGGGTGATTCATGTACTGAAAATTCTGCGCGATCGAGGCACTGGGAAATGTCGTGGTCGGCGCGACGAGCACACTGCTCGTCAGCGGCGCGTCCGACTGCGCGAAGGCGGGCGATATGCAACCGGCGCAAGCCGCCGCCACTACGAAAACAAGCCGGTTCATCGAGTGATCCTCTTTCTCTAATGCATGGATTGACGCGGCACGAGCCATGGGTGAGCGCATGTCTGGCGGGGTTGCCGTGCGATTCGCGGCGGCATGCTTCGACGGTCCGATCGCGCGACGCAGGTGCCACGCTGGTGTCGGCCAGTTTAGGCCGGATGGTGTGAAATCAGGTTGCCGTCACGCTTACAAGCATTACCTCATATGACGTCGCCGGAGCGGCGAGCGAGCCGTCACTCCCGCACGGTGAGGATAGTACGAAGGCCACGCCGCGGGCCGCAGTCCGGGTCGAAGTCCGAATGTAAGCGAAAAACTTTCTGTAACGATCTGGTAACCAAGGACGGTAGCGATTGGCCTAACGTTTAAATTCCAACGTCCTTGAAGCGTACCAACATGATCTCCAGTACCAAGTCGATAAGCATCGCCATACCTGCCGCGGCCGTCGCGCTTGCGCTCGGTGGTTGCGCGGTGATGCCGCCGAGCGGTCCGAGCGTGGTTGCCCTGCCGCGCAGCGGCGAGCCGCTCGGCCAGTTCCAGCAGGACGACTATGCATGCCGCGACTACGCGAGTCGCTCGACGGATCCGAACGGCACCGCGTCGCAGGCGGCAACCACGAACAGCGTGAACAGCGCGGCGATCGGCACGCTCGGCGGCGCGGCGGTCGGCGCACTGATCGGCGCGGCGGCGGGCAATGCCGGCGCGGGCGCGGCGATCGGCGCCGGCAGCGGGCTGTTGCTCGGCGGCGCGAACGGCGCGAATAGCGCCCAGTATTCCGCCGCGGGTTTGCAGGCCCGCTACGACGCCTCCTACGCGCAGTGCATGACCTCGAAGGGCAACACGATCTCGCAGCCGCCGCAACCGGCCTACTACGCACCGCAGCCGTACTACTACGCGCCGCCGCCGAGATATGTCGCGCCGCCCCCGGTGATATACGCGCCTTATCCTTACTACTGAGGTCGGCTGCCTCGCTTAACCGGGGCGAAGTGTTTGCGCCGGGTACCAGGCAAGCTTGTTGCTGTAAAGCTTTTGTCATGTCTGGCGGAAAGACACGACACCATGGCGGCTCAGCGCCTGGCAAACGGCGTAGGTTTGGATCGAGGGCTGGGTCGCCGCTATCTGGCGGTGCCGCGCAGCCCGCGAATGCCACTCCGCCCCTGCCGACAGACGCCGTTTCTGACTTCGCCGCGCGACGTAGCCTGAACATTGGGAGTCGGCCGGGCATCGTGCAAGCGAGGCGACCATGCAGCGACCGCGAACCGGCACGTTCAGTCCGAGTGTAGTGTCCCGGGTGTGTGAGTGGCTGGCGATTGCATTCGTTGTCGTCTTCTTTCTTTCATGCGGTGGTGGTTCAGGAAGCGGGTCGGGCACGCTCTCGGGTTCGGGCGCCGGCAGCGGCACCAATGGCGGCGGCTCGACAACAGGCGGCAGCACGAGTGGGACCGGCTCATCGGGCTCAACCGGTTCAGGCGGCATGGCCTCAGGCACGACGGCCTACGCGACCGACGTGCTGATGCATCACAACGATCTCGCTCGCACTGGCCAGATGCTTGCCGAGACGACCCTCACGCTCGCGAACGTCAATTCGGCGAGCTTCGGCAAAGTCGCGTTTCTTCCCGCGGACGGCAAGGTTGACGCGCAGCCGCTCTTCGTCACCAGTCTGTCGATCGGCGGCACCCCCCACGACGTGGTCTACGTGGCGACCGAACACGACAGCGTGTACGCCTATGACGCTACGACCTTCGCGCAATTGTGGAAAGTTTCGCTGATCGGCAACGGCGAAACACCCAGCGATGACTTTAGTTGTCCGGACTTCACACCGGAAATCGGCATTACATCGACACCGGTGATCGACCGCAATCGCGGCCCGAACGGCGTCCTTTATGCCGTGGCGATGACCAAAGACAGCAGCGGTGCATACCATCACCGCCTGCATGCACTCGACCTGACGACTGGCGCCGACATGCTGGGCGGTCCGACCGAGATCGCGGCGACCTACCCTGGCAACGGCGCGGGCAGCGTCAACGGCGTGATTACTTTCAATCCGGCACAGCATACCGAGCGCGCGGCGCTCACGCTGGTTGGCGGCAACCTCTATATGGGCTGGACCTCGCATTGCATGGCGGGTGCGTATACCGGCTGGCTAATGGCGTACAGCGCCGACACGCTGCGGCAGACCAGCGTCCTTAATATCACGCCGAACGGCAGTCAGGGATCGATCTGGATGGCCGGGTCGGGGATGGCGTCGGACGGCACCTCGGTTTACGTCGTGGACGGCAACGGCACGTTCGGCACCACGCTCAACGCGCAGGGCTTTCCGGTCGACGGTGACTTCGGCAACTCGCTGATGAAGCTATCGACGGGCAATCTGCAGGTCACCGATTACTTCGCGATGGATAACGTCGTGGCCGAGGCAAACGCCGACAACGATTTCGGTTCGGGCGGCGTGATGCTACTACCGGATCAGACGACCGCGAGCGGCGTCGTCAAGCATCTGGCGGTGGCGGCGGGCAAGGACAATCTGATCTATGTCGTCGATCGCGACTCGATGGGCAAGTTCAGTCCGACCGCGAACAACATCTGGCAGGTGTTGACCGGCACGCTTGCCGGCGGCATCTGGGGATCGCCGGCTTATTACGCCGGCGTGGTGTACTACGGCGGCTGGAACGACAACCTGAAAGCGTTGCCGGTATCGGGTGCGTATCTCGCCACCACCGCCGCATCGAAGAGCGCTACGACCTTTGCCTATCCTGGCGCGACACCGGCCGTGTCGGCCAACGGCACCAGCAACGGCATCGTCTGGGCGGCGGAAAACGGCACGACGGGCGCCTTGCACGCGTACAACGCAAGCAATCTCGCGAACGAGTTGTACAACAGCAATCAGGCCGGCACGCGCGACCAATGGGGAGCGGGCAACAAGTTCATCACGCCGATGATCGCGCGCGGCAAAGTGTATGTCGGCGCGACCAACGGAGTGGCGGTGTTCGGTTTGCTGTAGGCGGCGTTGCGGCGCTCGCATTGCGTGAGTGCCAGTCCATGTCACGCAATGCGAGGGGCTTATTCCGCGTCGCTCGTTGCCGCTGTCTTGCGTGGCCGGCGACTGCGCGGAGCCGCTTTGCGCGCTGCCTTTTTGGCAGCGGCAGGCGGTTTTTCTTCGGCGACAGACGCGGCCGGTGCTTCGGCAGGCGCGGCGATTTCCGGCACTTCGTCGATCGTTCGCGGGCTTGCCTTCTTCGTTTTCTTCGCGGCCGTCTTGCGCGGTGCGCGTTCCTTGCGGCGCTTCGGTTGAGCGCCGTTCGCTTCCTGCGCTTCTTCCACGGCCGGCGCGACGGGTTCCGCTGCGAAGGCCTCCGGTTCTGCCCAGGCGGCTTCTGGCCGCTCGAAAACGGCGTCGTCGGCCAACGGCGCAGGCGCGTGCATTGCCTGTTCTTCCGCGGGACCTCGCGCGCGGCTGCCGCGCTCGAACGTCGCGCGTTCTTCGTGCGCCGTTTCCTGCTGGCCACGACCCGCCTTGCGATTGCCACGGGTTCTGCGGCGCGACTCGTGTTTGTTGCCCGATTCGCCCACTACGGTGTCGGCGAATTGGGCCTCAACGACCTGTTCCACCGATTCACCCGATTCACCCGCTCCGGGCGGCTCGGTCACGTTCTCAACGACCACGTTCGCAGCCGTGCCCCGGTAAACGTACGCACCCGACTTCTCATCGCGGCCGAACTCGAGCAGTCCGCGCGCCTGGGCCTCTTCCAGCAGATTGCCGAACGCGCGAAAACCGTAGTACGTCTCGTTGAAATCCGGCTTGCGGCGCTTGATCGCGTTCTTCAGCACCGAGGCCCAGATCTTGCCGCTGTCGCCACGTTCGGACGCGAGCGCGTCGAACGTTTGCACCGCGATCTCGACCGCCTTGGTGCGGCGCTTTTCGAGGTCTTCCTTGTTGCGCGACTTTTCTTCGTCGGGCGCGCGTTTGGCTGTCTGCTGCGCGGCCTGTTGCGGGCGCGACGATTCCCGTTTGGCGACCGTGCGCTGACTTTCGCGCACGAGGTCGTCGTAAAAGAAGAACTCGTCGCAGTTGGCGATCAGCAGATCGGAAGTGGATTGCTGCACGCCGACGCCGATCACCTGCTTGTTGTTCTCGCGCAGCTTCGACACCAGCGGCGAGAAGTCCGAGTCGCCGCTGATGATCACGAAGGTGTTGACATGCGATTTCGTATAGCAGAGGTCGAGCGCGTCGACTACGAGCCGGATGTCGGCTGAATTCTTGCCTGACTGGCGCACGTGCGGAATCTCGATCAACTCGAAATTGGCCTCGTGCATAGCGCCTTTGAAGCTCTTGTAGCGGTCCCAGTCGCAATACGCTTTCTTCACGACAATGCTGCCCTTGAGCAACAGACGTTCGAGCACCAGCTTGATGTCGAACTTGTCGTACTTCGCGTCGCGCACACCGAGCGCCACGTTTTCGAAGTCGCAAAATAGCGCCATGCTGACGGTTTCGTTGGATGACGCCATGAATATCTCCATTGAAGCGATCGTCGAATTCGACGAATCGCGACCATGATAGCGATTCCGGCGCCGGCGATCAGCTTTTGTGTTGCGCGCGTGTTTCCAGCACCTCGTCGACGAGGCCATACGCTTTGGCGTCGTGGGCCGACATGAAGTTGTCGCGGTCGGTGTCGCGGACGATGTCTTCGATGCTGCGCCCAGTGCACTCGGCCATCATCGCGTTGAGGCGTTGGCGTTGGTAGAGCACCTCTCTCGCCTGGATTTCGACGTCCGCGGCGGTGCCCTGGCTGCCGCCGGACGGCTGGTGAATCATGATGCGCGCGTTCGGCAGCGCGAAGCGTTTGCCGCGTTGTCCGGCGGTCAGCAAAAACGTTCCCATGCTGGCGGCAAAGCCGGTGCACAAGGTCGACACTTCGGGCTTGATGAATTGCATCGTGTCGTAGATGGCGAGGCCGTCGTACACTGAGCCGCCCGGCGAATTGATGTAAAAGAAAATATCCTTGTCGGGATTCTCGGATTCCAGGAACAGCAATTGGGCGACGATCAGACTCGCCGACTGTTCATTGACCGGGCCGACCAGAAAGACGATCCGTTCGCGCAGCAGGCGCGAATAAATGTCATAGGCGCGCTCGCCGCGGCCGGACTGTTCGATCACGGTGGGCACGAGGCCGAGGCCGGTGATGGCAGGATAGCTGGAATGCATGTTTACCTCGTTTGGGACGGTAAGTAGGTTGCCGGCAGCAGCAAGCGGCACGGTGCGTTGACCGATTCGAACCGCCACGCGCCGTTTGCGCGGGTTGTTGTCCGTATGACGAGGGGGAGGGCGGCCGTGTGACGGGAATATTTTTTCGCCGGCCTGTCACATCGGCGAGGGCTCGGGCGTCAAGCTGGAAAGGATGCAGATCTGGAGGTTTACGCATGACGGAACAGGCAATCGACAAGGCATCCCGTTTCGAGGCGGCGCGCGCCCGCCTGGTCGCGCTGGCGTACCGGATGCTCGGCAGCCGCGCCGACGCGGAAGACGTGGTGCAGGACGTCTGGCTCAAATGGCATCTCGCCGATACGAGCGAGGTGCGGGCACCGGCCGCCTGGCTCACCACGATCACCACGCGCGCGGCCATCGACCGGTTGCGCCACGTTCAGCGCGAACGCGCGTCGCAGGCCGCGGGCTGGTTGCCGGAGCCCTGGCTCGACGAGGTGGCGCCATCGGCGGAGGACCTGGTCTTGCGCGCGGCGCAGATGTCGTACGGTGTGATGCTGCTGCTCGAGCGTTTGAAGCCCGACGAGCGGGCAGCATTCGTGCTGCACGAGGCTTTCGATTGCGACTACGCGGAGATTGCGAAAATCCTCGATCGCACGCCGGCCGGTTGCCGTCAGATGGTCCACCGGGCCAAAGCGCGTTTGCAGCGTGAGGGCGAGCCGCTTGGACGGCCCGATCCCGCCGCGCACGCGCGGGTCGTCGAGCGCTTGCTCGCCGCGCTGGAGGCACAGGATCGGGTGGGTTTGCTGCAACTCTTTAGCGACGCGCCGGAAGTCGTCAGCGACGCGCCGGTGTGCACGCAGGAACGGGCCCCTGTGGCCTGGGGGGATACGGTGATAGCGCTCGCGCAGCAGGCGAGCCATGCGGAGACGGTGTCAGTGGAAGGCGCAATGGGTATTGCGTTGCTCTTGGAGGGCGACATCGTCGGTGTCATCGACGTGTCCACGCGGATTCTTGCGGACGGCTCGGTCAAAATCGTCGCGTTGCGCGCGGTCACCCGCGCGGCGCGGTTGCAGGCAGTCAATCGCGTGCTGGGGCGCGCGGCCATCGTGAAGCTGCTCGCGCGAATCCAGCACCACGCTATTGTGTCAATTACGATGCGCAGCGACTTCCCAGTTGATATCGACGCATAGCACCTGGGTGCCGTGCGGCGTATGCGCGGCGATCGAAGCTGTCACGCACAGGTGCGCTTCGTTGATCGACAGGTAAGGCGGCGTGAGGTGCACCTGATCGGGCACGCGCATGGCCTGAATGAAATACGGCCGGCGTTCCCAGCTCGCGCCTTCCGAATGCAGCAAGGGCCGGAAGCGCTTCGCGCGTTGCGAAGTACGGCCCGGCGGCAGTACGTTGTCGCCGATTTGCCGCCCGGAACCGTCGAGCACGAAGCAGCGTGCCGTTTCACCGAGCGCGAGCAACGGCGCGCTCGCCTCGGTAACCGCTTCGCCGGCCACGAGTTGGGCGGCCGCCGTTTGCAGTGCCTTGACGTAAGGCGCGAGCCGCGTGGACTGTGCGCGTTCGCGCGCGGCAACCCGCTCGCGCAGCGCTGCGGAGAGCGAGTCCATTAAGCCGGCCGCCGCTTGCGGTTTCACCGGCTCGACGCTCGGGCCCGCGAAGAACGCGCCCTGTACGAAATCGACGTTGCATTCGAGCGCAATCAGCGCATCCCGCTCGGTGCTCAGGCCGCCCATCAGTACGAGTTGACCGGATTCGTGCAGCAGCGAGACGAGGCCCGGCAGCACGCGTTCGATATGCGAGTGCTCGCTTGCCTGCGCGAGGATGCAGCGGTCGAGCGTGACGATGTCCGGGCGCAGATTCCACACGCGATCGATGTTCGAATGCTTCGCGCCAAAGCCGTCCAGCGCGATCAGGAAACCGGATTTGCGCAACGCGTCGATGATCTCGGCGAAGCGCGTGGTTTCGCCACCCGCTTGCTCGGATACTTCCAGCACCACCCGTTGCGGCGGCAAGCCCAGCGCCTTGAGGCCGGCGAGCAGCGCGTCGCCGTAACTGGTGTCCATCAGCGCCGCCGGGTGCAGGCTGAGGAAAAGCCATTCGTCGTGACTGTCGAATGCGTTGAAATTGCCCAGATGCAGCGATTCGGCGAGCCGTCCCAGTTCCAGCAGGTCGCCGCGCCGTGCCGCCTGCGTGAAAACCTCGTGCGAAGGCACTTGCAGCGCATGTTCGTCGTGGGCGCGCAATGAAGCGTGATAACCGATCGCGCGCCGGTGCGACACCGAGAAAACCGGCTGGAACACGCTGAAGACGGTGTAGCCGCCGTACAGAACGGTGCGCCGGGAGCCTTCGTCGCCGGCCATCGGGCGCGGTGGCTGGAAACCGGGAGGATCGAGTTCGATCATGCTCATCATGTCAGTCGTGTCTGGAAGTGGCGGCGCGCCTGCATGCTCGGCACGAGTCCGCACGCGCAAATTGAGAGTTTACAGGATAGGCGAGCAAGAACTATGCGCACGCGAAAACACGCTGCGCGCGCCCGGTTACCTCGGCCGGTACGCCGATTGTGCGCCAGCGCGGCCGTGAAAGCGACGCTTCGCACATCGGTGGTGCGATACGCGCCCCGTTGCGGGTCGGTGGCGGGTAACGGTCAACGGCAGCAAGTCAACGGCAGTAAGCCCACCGCAGCAACACCGCCGCCCGCAGCAAAACTCAGGTCCGCTCTGAGGGATCGGTCTTTTTCGCGGGCGTGCGGATATCCGGCGACAGTTGCGCGAAGATCCACGACGAGCCCGCGGTGATGATGCCGACACACAGGAATGTCGCATGGAACGCGGGCAGCGAGTTGGCGGCCGTCACGCGCGGCAGGAGGCCGGTGAAGGTCGCGAGCAAGGCGCCGGCGACCGTTACGCCGAGACTCATCGACAGCATTTGCACCAGCGAGAACAGGCTGTTGCCGCTGCTCGCGCCGCCGGTGCCGAGGTCCTTGAGCGTTAGCGTGTTCATGGCGGTGAACTGCATCGAATTGACGCCGCCGAAGAACGCCAGTTGCACGAGCCGCAGCCACAGCGGCTGGCCGGCGCTGGTCAGCGCGAAGCTCGCCATGGTCAGGCCCACCAGCACTGTGTTGACGATCAGCACGCGCCGGTAGCTGTATCTGACGATCAGTGTCGTGACGAGGCGCTTGGCCGCCATGCCCGCGGCCGCTACCGGCAGCATCATCATGCCGGCCTCGAAGGCGCTATAACCGAGACTCACCTGCAATAGCAGCGGGATCAGATACGGCATCGCGCCGCTGCCGATCCGCGCGAACAGATTGCCGAGCAGCCCGACGCTGAAGGTGTGGATCTTGAACAGGTCGAGCGAGAAAATCGGTTCAGGTTCGCGCACCGCGTGCAAACCATAGGCGACGAAGCAGGCGAGGCTCAGGATCAGCAGCACCAGCACGGTGGCGTGCTGAATACCAAACTCGGTGCGGCCGTCGAGCGCGAACGAAATCGCCACCATGCCGAAGATCAGCAGTAGATAGCCTTTCAGATCGAACTTGCCGGTGTGCTCGTTGCGGCTATCCGGCATGAAGATGAAGGTGGCGATGCAACCCACGATCCCCACCGGCACGTTGATCAGAAAAATCCAGTGCCACGAAGCGATCTTCACAAGCCAGCCGCCGAGCGTCGGCCCGATCAGCGGCCCGATCAACCCCGGGATCGCCACGAACGACAAAGCCGGCAAGTAGCGCTCCGCCGGGAAGGTGCGCAGCACCGCGAGCCGGCCAACCGGCAGCAGCATCGCCCCACCCACGCCTTGCACGATGCGGTAGATCACCAGTTGATTCAGGGTATGCGCGTTCGCGCACAGCAGCGAGCCGACCGCGAACACGAGGATCGCGCTGAAAAACACGCGCCGCGTGCCGAGTTTATCGGCGAGCCAGCCGGACACCGGGATCATCACCGCCATGGTCAACGAATACGCGATCACCACCGATTGCATGCGCAACGGCAACTCGCCCAGGCTCGTCGCCATCGCGGGGAGCGCGGTATTGACGATGGTCGAATCGAGCGTCTGCATGAAGAAGCCGGTGGCGACCAGCCACAGCATCACCGTGAGCGAGCGGGCCGAAGGTGCCGGCGTGGCCGGGGCGGAAGAAGAGGCGGGCAGGGTCGGCGGCGTGGACATGGAGGGCGGCAGGGCGCGCAGGGACGGACTGGGGAGTCGCTATTCTAGGGAAAAGCGGGACCCGGCGCAGCGAATAAGTACCAGCCGCGAGGACGGCTCAAGCCGCTCGTGCCACAGCCGGCAACGCCACGGCAGCATGGAAAAATGCCTGCGCGCGCGGCTCGTTGCCGAACGCCGCGTGAATTCTGATCCACGGGCTGACTGCTGTATTCGGCCGGAAATAGCTGCCGGGAATCACGGTCACACCGAGCGGCGCGGCACATGCCACGAACCTTTCGGAGTTGTCGACGTGCGGTACACGTGCCCAGACAAACTTGCCGCCGACGGGCTTTTCGAACAACTCCCAGCCGGCATCTTCGAGCGTCTGGATGGTCGATCCGAGCGCGTCGCGCATACGGCGGCGCAGACGCTCCAGATACTTGCGGTACGCGCCGCGCTCCAGCAGCGACACCGCCACCGCTTCGGCAAAACGCGACCCGCCAATGCTCGTCAGCATCTTGATGTCGACCAGATCCTTGATGATCGCGTGGCTTGCCACCACACAGCCGATGCGCAACGAAGACGACAGCGTCTTCGACAGGCCGCCCACGTAGATCACGTGCTCGAGCTGGTCGAGGGTCGCGAGGCGGTCGGTGACGTCGCTCTGGAAGTCGGCGTAGATGTCGTCTTCGATGATCTTGAAGCCGTGTTCGCGCGCCAGTTGCAGCAGCCGGAACGCGACCGGCGGCGCGACCGTGGTGCCGGTCGGATTGTGGAACACCGTGTTGATGAACATCAGCTTCGGCCGGTGCAATTGCAACTGTGCCTGCAATACGTCGAGATCGGGGCCGTTGTGGGTGCGTGGAATGCCGATCAGCTTCACGCCGTGCAGCTTCAGCAGACCGTAAAGATTGTAGTAACCAGGGTCTTCGACCAATACCGTGTCACCGGCTTTGAGCATGTAGCGCATCAGCAGATCGAGCGCCTGGCTCGCGCCGTTCGTGATCAGAATCTGCGAGGCATCTGCCTGAATTCCCAACTGGCCGATGCGGCTTTGCAGATGTTCACGCAAGGTCAGATTGCCGAGCGGGGTCGCGTAGTCGACCATGCTTGCGGCGTCGGTGCGCGATACGTGGCGGATCGCCTGCGCGAGGCTATCCATGTCGCGCCACGCGTCGGGGATGAAGCCGCTGCAGAGCTTGAGCGTTTCACCCGGATGATTGAACTGCTGCAGAAGGTGCCCCGATTCGTCCTCGGCGCGGCGCGGGTCCGAGGTGCCCTGGCACTGCGTGCTGGCCGGCTGGCGCTCGGAGACATAGAAGCCCGAGCCGTGGCGCGAGTCGACGTAGCCAAGCGACACCAGCCGGTCGTAAGCCTCGATCACGGGGAAACGGCTAACGGCGTAGTCGGCGGCAAACTGGCGGATCGACGGCAGCTTGGCGCCCGGGTGAACCGTGCGCGACCGGATCCAGGCGGTGACGCCAGCGACGATCTGTTCGGTGAGCGGCACGCCGCTGTCCCGATCGAGTTGGATTTCGAGTTTCATGGTTCTTTCCTTCAACGGATAGCGCGGCCGCCGCGCGCTCTTCTGAAGCGTGTTTACCCCAACTGTCCGTTTTTTCGACTGAACAGTTCCGATGAAAGTGTTCGGAACTGTGCATGGGTATCTGATGATCGCACGTCAATAATCCATACAACAGGAAAGTTCTTCGAAGGAGAAAAGCGATGCGTGAAGTCCGTATTTTCGAAATGGAACATGACGAGCCCGCGGCGGCCTGGCGTGTCGCGCGTCCGTCGACCTTCAAGGCGATCTCGGGCGAGATCTGGCTGACCGTCGAAGGTGAGCATCACGATCACTGGCTGGCAACGGGGCAATCGATCGAGTTGCCGCGCGGCGCGGTGGCGTGGGTCAGCGCCGGGCGGGCCGGTGCGCGCTTCGCGTTGGCCAGCGGGTCGGAACACCTCGCCATGCGGTCACTGCGCGCGTTGCCGGGCTTGAACTGGCTGCCGCGTTGGCTGGGTGTGGCGTAACGCGGGGCCATGGCTGCCTGCACTGCTGCGGCTGAGGCAAGCACGGATTACGTGTTGCGTCCGCTCAAGGCCGCGGCTCAGGCGGTTGCATCAACCTCCCCGATATAGCGCGCGCGTGGCCGGATCAACCGGCCGTCGCGCGTCTGTTCGATTGCATGGGCAATCCAGCCGACCACCCGGCCGAGCGCAAACAGCGTGAATGCGGCGCCGGCTGGCAGACCGAGTACCCGTTCGATCGCGGCCAAGGCAAAGTCGACGTTCGGCTCTACGCCGGTCGTGTCGCGCACCGCGCGCGCGAGCTTTTCTACTTCGGCTAATGGCGAGCGGGCGGGTGCGCAGTCGGCAAGCATCCCCAGCAGCAGACGTGCGCGCGGATCGCCTTGCGGATACAGCAGATGACCGAAGCCCGACAGCACGGGTCGATGCATGCTCTGTTCGTGGTGCGCAAGCCGGTTCGCCAGATAGCGATGCAGATCCGGCGCGCGCGACGCTTCGTCGAAAAGCGCGGCAATCCTCACTGTCTCGCCACCATGCCGCGGCCCGGCCAACGCGGCCAGACCGCCGGCCACCGCGCCGAACAGGTGCGTTCCCGTCGACGTGATGCAGCGAACCGTGAAGGTCGACGCGTTCAGTTCATGATCGGCGCATGCCACCAGCGCCGCGCGCAGCAGCCCGGCCTGCTGACGGTTGCGCACGTTCCACGCCGAAGCCAATTGCCGGTGCAGCGGTTCGTTCGACGGCGCGGCCGAGACCATTGCCGCCGCCAGCAAACGCATGACCGAGCACGCGGTATCGAGTTGCGCATCGCGGCCGAGCGCCCATACCCGCGGCATTTGCGCCGCGGCGGCCGGCAGCAGCACGAGCGCGCGGTCGAGCGGCGTGCTGTCGCTCCAGAGCTTGAGCCACGCCGCCCACTGAGCGGTGGCGAACGGCACGGCCGGCGCCTCGGCGATACGCCTCGCACTGCATTCCCACAACAGCGCCGCGACCTCTTCCAGTGACGCCGTGCGTGCCAGTTCCATCGCGTCATGTCCGCGATAGAGCAGGCGCCCCTCGGCCACCAGCGTGATAGACGATTCGAGCACCGGCACGCCCCAGTCCAGCACCTTTTGCGCGACCTTGCCGGCACGCTTGCCGTCTTCCTTGCGCCGCGCGAGCCGCCGCACTTCGCCGGCATCGTAGAGCCGGCGCTTGCCTTGCGCATCGGGCGATGAACTTAGCATGCCGCGGCTGACATACGCGTACAGGGTAGGCAGGCTGATGCCGAGTTCGGCGGCGGCTTCGGCAGCGGTCAGAGTAGGGGCGAGTGGCATGGAAACGCGTGGAAACCGAAGAAATCAATATATATTGATTATCATAATCAAGATTGATTGCGGCAGGGCGGAATTCTAGACTCGGTTCACTTTCTTTCTGTTCCAGCCTGAACAAGATGAACGCCATGACGCCTGACCTTGCGCTCAAACATATCTGGACGACGGCGGGATGCAACCCGACTGCGTTGAAATCCGTGTCGCTTGCCGGTACCGATCCGGAGCTGCCGTCGGTCTATCGGGTCGGCACGCTGGCCTCGGCGACCATCGCCGCCGCGGGTCTTGCCGCGGCTGAATACTGGCGCTTGCGCACGGGGCATCGGCAACACGTTGCGGTTGAGATGCGGCGCGCGCTGGCCTCGTTTCGCAGCGAGCGCTACCTGCGCATCGACGACGGGCCGCCGCCTGCTTTGCGCGATCCGGTGATGGGCTTCTATGCGACGCGTGACGACCGCTGGATTCAACTGCACACCAACTTTCCGCATCATCTTGCCGGGGTATTGCAGGTGCTCGGCTGCGCGAACGATCGCGCGGCAGTGGCCGAGGCCATTCGCGGCTGGGATGGCGCGACGCTCGACCAGACGCTCGCCGACGCCGGCTTGTGCGCCGCCTTGATTCGCTCACCCGACGAATGGGCCGCGCTCGATCAGGCAAAAGCGATTGCGAGGCTGCCGCTGTTCGAGATCGAGCGCATTGGCGACGCACCCGCCGAACCGCCGCGCCGGGACGGGGCGCAGCGGCCGCTCGCGGACGTGCGGGTGCTGGATCTGTCGCGCATCATTGCCGGGCCGGTGGCGGGACGCGCGCTCGCTCAGCATGGCGCGGAGGTGTTGATGATCAACGGTCCGCACTTGCCGAACATTGCGCCGCTGGTGATCGACAACGGACGCGGCAAGCGTTCGGCCGTCGTCGATCTGCGCGATGACGCGGGGCGGGAAACCTTGCGTGGCCTCGCTGGCGGCGCCGACGTGTTTTTGCAGGCGTATCGGCCACGCGCCCTGGCGGCGCACGGGTTTGGACCCGAGGAACTGGCGCGGATACGGCCGGGGATCGTCTATGTTTCGGTTTGCGCTTATGGGCATACGGGACCATGGGCCGGGCGGCGTGGCTTCGATAGCCTGGTGCAGTCGGCAAGCGGGATTGCCGTGACTGAGCGCGACGCGGCGGGATGGACCGAGCCGAAGCATTTGCCCTGTCAGGCGCTGGATCACGCGACGGGCTATCTGGCCGCTTTCGGCGCGATGGCCGCATTGGCGCGGCGCGCCACCGAAGGCGGGAGCTGGCACGTGCGGGTGTCGCTCGCGCAGACCGGACGGTGGCTGCAGTCGTTTGGATTGTTGCCGGACGGCTGGAAAGCGCCCGATGTTGCGATCGACGACGTGCGGGATTGCCTTGCGACCGTTGAGTCCGAGTTTGGGCGTGTTCTCGGCGTCTTGCCGGCCGAGCGGCTGGATGAGACGCCCGCTGGTTTCGCGTTGCCGCCGTCCCGGATCGGGGCGCACGAGGCGAAATGGATGTGAAGACGGCTTGGCGGCCCGGCACTGGCATTTACCCGCACGGCGCCTGGCCGCAGGCGCCGCGAAAAATCGCCGCGTGGGCGGAAAACTACTTCCTCAACTCCGCCACGAAATCATAGTAATCGTTGCGGCAGTAGGTATCGGTCAGCTCGATCGCGCGCTGATCCGCCGTGTACCCGACGCGAGTAATCAGCAACAGCGCTTCGTTATTCGCAATGCTCATTTGCTGCGCGATCTCTTCATTCGCGTTCACCGCGCGAAAATGCTGCAGCGCGCGCACGATCGTCAGTCCGCGACTTTCCAGGTACGAGTACAACGACTCGCCAATTGCCTGAGGATCGGGAATCACCGCAGCCGGGAACGTGGAGTTTTCCACGGCCATTACGATGCCGTCGGCGAGGCGCAAGCGGCGCAGGCGCGTCACGGCTGCTGCCGGAGACAAGCCCAGTTGAATCACTTCATCGCGATTGGCCGGCGAAATTTCCCGCGACAGCCATTTCGAACTCGGTGTAAAACCGCGCCGCCGCAGCATTTCGCTGAAGCTCGACAGACGCGACAGCGGATCTTCGTAGCGTGGCGTGATGAAGCTGCCGGCACCCTGGGTGCGCCGGATCAATCCCTGTTCGACCAGCAGGGCAATGGCTTTGCGCGACGTGATCCGCGACACGCCGAGCGCTTCGGACAGCACGCGCTCGGAGGGCAGCGCCTCGCCCGCGTTCCAACGGTTTTCGTGAATCGCAGTGCCGAGCTTGCGCGCGAGTTGCAGATACAGCGGCGTGTCGTTTTCCGGGTCCGGGCGCAGATCGCGCCAGCGGTCTTCCGAGGCAGAGGTCATGGGGCTCACGCAAGAAGGGCAAGCGGCAATTCTATGACATCGGCGCGCTCCGTTATAGCGGGCTTTTGCCGGAGGCCCGATCCGATGCCCGGGCAAGCGCTAAACTCGTCCCTATGATGTCCGTACCGTCCGCCTGCGCCGCCGCGGCGGCTGCCGCGCGTTGGCTCCCGTCCGCCCGACCATTTTCTGCCACTTTAGCCACATCGAGGAGAAAGCATGACGACCGATATCGCAAGCGTAAGCCTGCCCGACGGCGAGCGTATTCCGAAACTGGGGCAGGGCACCTGGGAGATGGGCGAACAGCCGGCACGCCGCGCTGCGGAAATCGCCGCGCTGCGCTGCGGCATCGAATTGGGCATGACGCTGATCGATACGGCGGAGATGTATGGCGACGGCGCGACCGAATCGCTCCTGAGTGAGGCGCTGGCGGGGCTGCGCGACCAGGTATTTCTCGTCAGCAAGGTGTATCCGCATAACGCCAGCCGGCGCGGTGTGATCGCGGCCTGCGAACAGAGCCTGAAGCGTTTGAAGACGGATCGGCTCGATCTGTATCTGTTGCACTGGCGCGGCTCGGTGCCGCTCGCGGAAACCGTCGAAGGATTCGAAGCGTTGCGCCGCGCGGGCAAGATTCGCCACTGGGGCGTCAGCAATTTCGACACCGACGACATGGAAGAACTGGTCGCCGCGCCGGGCGGCGACGCATGCGCGACCAATCAGATTCTCTACAACGTCGCGCGTCGCGGAGCCGAATTCGACCTGTTGCCGTGGCTCGCCGCGCGTAGCATGCCGGCTATGTCATACAGCCCGGTCGATCACGCGCGTCTGCCGAAGCGCTCGCCGCTCGACGACATTGCCGACACGCGCGGTGTTTCAATATTTCAGGTGGCGCTGGCGTGGGTATTGCAAAAACCCGGCGTGTTCGCCATTCCTAAAGCAGGCCGCGTCGAGCATGTGCGCGACAACCATCGGGCTTCTCAACTGCAACTCCACGCTGACGAACTCGCCGCCATCGACACGTATTTCAAACCGCCACGCAGCAAGCGGCCGCTCGAAATGCTGTAAGCGCCGCGGCGGTCCGGGGTCGCCCGCTTCAGACTTTAGCGAATCGCGGCCAGCCGCGAAGTTGCCGCGCGCGGCGCCTCGCAGTGGCTCGCTGCGGCGGCCCTACGCCGACTAATTGCAGCTGTGATGCAGGTGCACGGAACCCAGAACAGCGACTTCAGCGGGCGTATGCCTGAGCGAATCTTCGTTGACCTGGGCGGCGTCGGCGATGAATTCGTCGACGATCGACGACACCGGCGTATTGTTCAAACACAGCGATACCCGCTGCGTTTCGTTGGGTGGCAGCGACGCGCGCTGGCCGAGGAACAGCACCCCGTATTGATAGCCGTGGATGATGCCGCGGATCGCGCCGACGCATTGGCCTTGCGCGACGTTGTCGTTTTTCCGTTTGCAGGTTTGTGCGAGTGAATAGGCGGAGAAGCTTGGGTCGACCGGCGGGGCGGCTTGCGACAGAGTTTGTGGTTGCGGCCCGGCCGATGGGGCAGGGGTTTGAGCATGAGCGAGCGATGCGAGGCCGAGAGCGGTGATCATCAGCAGGCCGGCGGCCGTGCGCGCCATCGCGTGGGGGACGTTTCGTTGCATGTTGTGGTGCCCTCATATCGAACGTTGAATCTGATATGAGGCAATCGCTTCGGTTTGGTTCCGGTCATGCGCGACGCGATCGATTGGCTGGGCTTTAAACGCCTGCAGGAGCACGCTGGTCAGCTTGCCGGAGGTGCGCCATGGTTCGTGCGGGGGCCCGCTTGCCCGCGAGCGTCGTCGATTCAAACCGGCCTCGGGCGGTGACGCTCGACCGGGGGATCGAGACATCACCGCCGTTGCCGGGGGACTGCGGGCGGGATACGGAGGGTCGTCGTTAGCGTCGGGTAGGGCGCGGGGGCCCCCTACCCGGGAATCAGGCCATTGCTAATGCCCGTTTCCTCCGCCATTGCCACCGTTACCGCCGTTGCCGCCACTACCCTTGCCTCCGTGGCCGCCGCCGAAGCCTCCGCCGAAGCCTCCGCCAAAGCCGCCGCCGAACCCGCCACCGAAGCCTCCGTGGCCGCCACCGCAACCGCAGCCGCCGCTCCCGCTGCTGCCGCCGCCGCTGCTGCCACCACCGCTGCTGCCACCGCCACTGCTTCCGCCGCCACTGCTGCCACCGCCGCTGCTGCCACCGCCGCTGCTTCCGCCGCCGCTGCTTCCACCGCCACTGCTTCCGCCGCCGCTGCTTCCGCCGCCGCTGCTTCCGCCGCCACTGCTTCCGCCGCCACTGCTTCCGCCGCCACTGCTTCCGCCGCCGCTGCTTCCGCCGCCGCTGCTTCCGCCGCCGCTGCTGCCACCGCCACTGCTGCCACCGCCACTGCTTCCGCCGCCACTGCTTCCACCGCCGCTGCTGCCACCGCCGCTGCTGCCGCCACCGCTGCTGCCGCCACCGCTGCTTCCGCCGCCGCTGCTGCCACCGCCGCTGCTACTACCACCGCCGTTACCTCTACCGCCGCCGCCGGCCGCTCCCGAGCCTGCCGCGCCACCGGCACCACCGGCACTATTGCCGCTCGCGCCACTGCTACTGCTGCCGGCACTCGCAGCACCGCTGCTGCTACCGTTGCCGGCATAACGCAAGCACCCTCCAACGCTGGTGCTTATGCAATTGCGCGGACTGAACACCACGGCCGCATCATCTGCAGCCGTTGGTTCGTCGGGTGGCGTGCCGGTGGTTGCCGCACCCGCTGCGCCCGTTGCCGCGCCGTCGTCCTGCGCGAGTTGGGTCGCGCTATGCACGCCGCTGGCAGGCAGTGGCGCGTTGGCGGACGCCGTCCACCTGGGGACCGGATCCGTCGACGCCGAATACGCGACCTGAGTGACGAGCAAAGCTACACCTGCCACGATCGCCGCACTTCGCAGAACCCCGCAGTAGTACTGATTGAATTTTCTGGTTTTCATCACGTCTCTCCCGAGGGAATGCCGACGCCTCGCTGCCGCCAATTCCCACGCTGACTCCTCGACGACTGGCCTGTCTGAACGCGGGCCGCATCGTCCCCCCGGACTCTGGCTTGCGGATGCAAGTCAAGCACCATCACTGCTTTCCCGGCTGCGTAGCCGGTGCGGCTGACAAGCGCCTTTATGCGTTTCAGCCGTTACCGTCAGGGCACGCTTTTCGTCACGTATCGCTTCTTGCCACGGCGATTCCCAAAAGCGGCGCTTCAGACGTTTTCCCGATCTCTTTGGTCCTGAGTGTCTGGACACTACTTAGCGATATCCATGCCATTACCCGCAAAGCCTTGCGGTGACAGGTGTCGAATAGGGGTGTGTGATGCCGGCGAGGAAAAAACGCATGAAAACGTTTCGGCGATGAAACGCACCGCTGGAAAGCCGCGTTATTGCGCGTTATTCGTTGCGCGCGGCGTCTTCCGGGGCGTTTTCCGAACCACGGCCGGTGGCCTTGCCGGTACCGTCGCGCGACGCGGCCTGGAGCGCGCGCAGTTCGTCGACGGGGATATGGCAGCGGATGCGATGCGCGGACGACTGAGTAGAGTCGCCGCCGCCGGCTTCGAGGAAGGGCGGATCTTGCTGCTCGCAAATCGCACCGAGCTTGCGCGGGCAGCGCGTATGGAACACGCATCCGGAAGGCGGCGTGGCGGCGCTCGGCAGATCGCCCGACAGGCGGATGCGGGCGCGGCTGTCGTGGGCGTCGAGCGTCGGCACTGAAGACAGAAGCGCTTCCGTATAAGGATGATGCGGCCCACCAAAGACCGCGGCCGCCGGTCCGATCTCCAGCAGCCGGCCGAGGTACAGCACCGCGATGCGATCCGACAGATAGCGCACCACATGCAGATCGTGCGAAATGAACACGTAGCTCACGCCGCGCTCGCGTTGCAGATCGGCGAGCAGATTGAGAATCGCGGCCTGCACGGAGACATCGAGCGCGGAGGTGGGTTCGTCGCAGACCACCACCCGTGGCTCACCGGCGAACGCGCGCGCGATCGCCACGCGCTGCTTGAGTCCGCCGGACAACTGGCGCGTGCGCGAGCCGAGATAGCGCTCGGGCAAGCGCACGGCGGCCGTCAAGGTGGCGAGCCGTTCGTCGATCGCGGCGCCGCGCAAGGCGGTGAGGCGCGACAACGCGCGGCCGATCAGCCGCTTCACCGAATGCGCGCGATTGAGTGCCGAGTCCGGATTCTGAAACACGATCTGCAAGGACTTGACCTGTTCGTCGTTGCGTCGCGTGACGCGCGCGGCGAGTGGCGTGCCGTCGAGTTCGAGCACGCTGCCCGCATCCGGTGTCAGCAGACCGAGCATCAGTTTCGCGAGCGTGGTCTTGCCGCTGCCGGATTCGCCGACAAGGCCGAGTGTTTCGCCGCTGGCGAGATCGATCGAGACGTCGTCGACGGCGCGCAGCGGGGCGCCGGACACGTGGAATGTCTTCGAGAGTTTTTCCGCGCGCAGCACGAGAGCAGGGCGCCCGGCGTTGCGCGCCGCGCCATCATGCAGCGGCAATCCTTCGGCGGCCGCACGCGGCAATTCGGTTGCGCGCTCGTGATAGTGGCAGCGCGACATCTGATCGCCGTGCGCGGCGCTCACGCGATACGGCGGTGGCGCCTCACGGCGGCAACGGTCGTCCGCGAGGCGGCAACGCTCCGCGTAAATGCAGCCTTGTGTGACCGAACCCGGCGAGGGCAGATGGCCCGCGATGGTGTCGAGCCGCTCGCTGTCCTTGCTGCGCCCCGCGCCCGGCAAACAGCGCAGCAGTCCAACCGTGTAGGGATGGCGCGGCCGGGCGAACACGTCCTGGGTCGCGCCTTCTTCGACCAGCTTGCCCGCATACAGCACGCCGACACGCTCGCACATCCGCCCGATCACCGCGAGATTGTGGCTGATGAACAGCACGGCGGTGCCGAGTTCCGCGCGCAGTTGCGCGACGAGGTCGAGCACTTCCGCTTCGACGGTGGCGTCGAGCCCGGTGGTCGGTTCGTCGAGAATCAGCAGGGCCGGATTCGAGGCGAGCGCCATCGCGATCACCACGCGCTGCTGCATGCCGCCCGACAACTGATGCGGGTAGCTGTCCATCACGCGCTCGGGCGAGGCGATGCGCACACGCTGCAGGATCTCGACCGTGCGCTGCAGCGCTTCTTCACGCGAGACCCCGGCTGCTTCGAAGGCTTCCGTGACTTGCCGCGCAATCGTCAGTGACGGATTCAATGCGCGCCCAGGGTCCTGATAGACCATCGAAATCGCGTTCGCGCGCATCGTGCGTAGCGCGTCGGCATCGAGCTTCTGCACGTCCTGACCGGCGATGACGATCTTGCCCGCCTTCACCTTGCCGTTGCGCGGCAGATAGCGCAGCGCCGCCATCGCGAGCGTCGACTTACCGCAACCCGATTCGCCGACGAGACCATACGCTTCGCCGCGCCGCACGCGAAACGACACGTCCTGCAACACTTCGCGATCGCGTCCGCGCATCCGGTAGGTGACCGTCAGGCCCACCACGGTCAGCGCATCCGTGCGATCGCTCTTCGACACGTCGAAGGCCGGGAACGAGGCGGGCGGCGGGCCGTTCATCGGTCGAGCACTCCTTGCACGCTATCGGCGATCAGATTCACGCCGACCACCAGCGAGGCGATGGCGCCGGCCGCGAACACGACGGTCCACCACGCGCCGCCCGCCATCAGCGTGTACGACTCGGATAGCGCAAGCCCCCAGTCGGCGGAAGGCGGTTGAATGCCGAAGCCGAGAAACGACAGCGTCGCGACCGCGAAAATGGCATAGCCGAGCCGCACGGTCGCCTCGACGATGATCGGCGGCAACACGTTCGGCAGAATCTCCGCGAACATGATGTACGGCGCGCGCTCGCCGCGTAGTTGCGCGGCGGCGACATAGTCCAGATGCCGTTCGGCGAACACGGCGGCGCGCACCGTGCGCGCGGTGATCGGCGTGAAGGTGATGCCGATCACGAGAATCACGGTGAAGTTCGACGCGCCAACCGCGGCGAGCGCGAGCAAGGCGACGATCACGAGCGGCAATGCGAGCACGGCGTCGATTGCGCGGCCCACGACGTTGTCGACCCAGCCCTCGAAGTAGCCGACGATCAAACCGAGAGCGGTTCCGGCAAGCGTGCCGAGCAGGGTCGCCAAAGGCGCGATGGTCAGAATGTCGCGCGCGCCGACGATCACGCGCGAGAACACGTCGCGGCCGAGCTGATCGGTGCCGAACCAATGCGTGCTGTCGGGCGGCATCAGCGAGTTGAGCGGATCGGACGCATACGGGTCGATCCGCACGATCCATTGCCCGGCGATCGCGCAGACGATCCACCATCCGACGATCAGCACGCCGACCACGAACGTAGGCGAGCGCAACAGCACGCGCAACTGGTCGAAGCGCGGTTCGCCGGCCGGACGGGGCGTGGGCGGTGCGGCCGGCGGAACGATGGTACTCATTCGGCGCTCCTCACCCGCAAGCGCGGATTGAGCAGGACATGCAGCGCATCGGCGACGAGATTGGCGACGGTGTAGACCACACCGATCGTCAGCACGCCTGCTTCGAGCATGGGGAAGTCTTTGGCCTTGGCGGCGTTGTAGATCAACGAGCCGATGCCCTGATAGTGGAACAGCGTCTCGACCACCACGAGACCGCCGATCATGTAGCCGAGCTGCGTTGCGGCAACGGTGATGGTGGGCAGCAATGCATTGCGCAATACGTGCCGCCAGATCACGATATGACGCGGCAAGCCTTTGAGGAACGCGGTGCGGGTGTAGTCCGCATCGAGTGCTTCGACGGTGCCCGCACGCGCCATCCGCGCGATGTAGCCGAAAAACACCAGCACCAGCGGCAGCACCGGCAAAACCAGATGCCGAAGTTGTTCGAGCACGCCCGCTTCCGGCGGATACGACGCTTCGATCGGCAGCCAGCGCAGCCACACGCCGAACACCAGAATCAGCACGATCGACGAGACGAACTCCGGCACCACGGTGGCCGACAAACCGGCGATGCTGATGGTGCGATCGAGCCAGCGCCCGGCATGCATGGCCGACCACACACCGCCCGCAATGCCGAGCGGCACGACGACGATAAACGCGAGCAGGCCGAGCCTCGCCGAATGCGCGAGCGCATCGGCGATAAACGGCCCAACCGGCTCGCGGTACGCATAGGAGAGCCCCATGTCGCCGCGCACGAAATGCGAGATCCACTCCACGTATTGCGTCATGAGCGGACGGTCCGCGCCGAGCTGGTGATTGAGCGCGGCGACCGCGCGCGCATCGGCGAGCGGCCCGAGCACCGCACGGCCGATATCGCCCGGCAGCAACTGGCCGCCCGCGAACACGATCGCCGACAGCAGCCACAGCGTGATCAACGACAAACCAAGCCGCGTCGCCAGAAATCGCACGACGCGGCCGGCGTTGCCGCTCGACACCGGGGAAGCGGAAGGGGTCACCGTGGTCGACATCGTGCGCTCCCGTCGAAGCAGTGCCGCGCGCTCAGCATTACGCGCTCAACACCGCGCGATCGAAATAGAGTTGCGCGAGCGCGGTGAAGCGCACGCCGTTCACGCCCTTGCGCATGGCGATCAGTTGATCGTAAAAGAACGGGATGATCACGGGCGTTTCGTCGAGCAACAAGGTCTGGATCTGTCCGGAAATTTTCCGCTGCGAACTCAGATCGATTGCCGCGACGAATTGCGCGACCAGTTGATCGTACTGCGGGTTCCGGAAGTGCGCGGCGTTCCACGTGCCGGTGCTGGTGAGCGGCGCGTTCAGGAACACGTTCGGCACACCGCGATGACCGTAATCGGTGATGCCGAGCGGCGAGTCGAGCCAATCCGATTTGCCCGGCGTGCCCGCTCCGTAGTACAGCGACTGGCTTTCCACTTTCAGATTGATGCGCACGCCGATCGCCTTCGCCGCGTTCTGTACGACCACCGCGAGATCGGGAATCTCCATGTATTTTTCGGTGGTCAGCGTGACGTCGAAACCGTTCGGCACACCCGCTTGCGCGAGCAGTTGCTTTGCTTTCGCGATGTCGATCCTGCGTTGTGCGACGCCGGCGTCGGAAGACGGAAATACCGGTGCGAACGGACTGTCGTTACCGAGTTGCGCGCGGCCCTTGAACAGGCCCCGCACCAGCACGTCGCGATCGAGCGACAACGCCATGGCCTGGCGCACGCGCTTGTCCTTGAACAACGGGCTGTCGTTGCGCATGTGAATCTGGCGATGCGCGCTCGACTTCACGCCGACTGCCTTGTAGTCAGGGTTGTTCAGAATGCCGGCGCCACCCTGCACGGTGAAGGTGCCCATCACGTCGGCCTGATGACCTTGCAGTGCAAGCAATTGAGCCTGTTCGTCGGCGTAGAAGGAGAACTGTACGCGTTGCGGTAACGCTTTGTCGCCCCAGTAATCCGGATTGCGCACGAACGATGCGCCGACCTTCGCCTGATACTTTTCGAACTTGAACGGGCCAGTGCCGATGAAGCTCTTTTCATAACCGCCCGCATAGTTCGCGGGCAGGATCACTGCGTTGTAATTATCGGAGGAAACGTAGTACGGGAAGTTGCCGTTCGGCGCATCGAGGTGGAAGGCGACCGTGTGCTCGTCGACCACTTTCGCGCCGCCTTTCGACAGCACACCCTTGAGCACCGACAGCGCCGCCGAACCGCTGGCGGGATCGGCGAGACGATCGAAAGTGGCGACGACATCTTTGGCGGTGAATGCCTGGCCGTCGTGGAATTTGACGTTCGGCCGTAGCTTGAAGGTCCACACGTCGCCTTTGTCGTTCGGCTTCCACGACAAGGCAAGCGCGGGCTTCAGCACGAGCTTTTCGCCGTCGTCGTCGATCAGGAATTCGCCGGTCTGGTTCAGCAGTGCGAGACTCGCGGCATCGGTCACGGTGAGCGGATCGACCGCACCGGCCGGTGTCAGGTGGGCCACGCGGATCGTCTGATTAGACGGAGCGGGCGCGCCTTGTGCGCGTGCGAGCGGCGAGTTCAGCACGCCGCCGCCGGCCAGCGATAGACCGATCACGCCGGCATAGCGTAGCAGCTCGCGCCGCGTGATGCGGCCGGCGATGAATTCGTCGATAGCGTGGTTGCCGTAGGCGTCGGCGGTGCGGCGGGCCAGGTCGAGTCCGGAAAGTCGATCCGCGGGAGTCTTCATCGATGGAGTATCCAGTTCGTTCTGCTGTCGGTTCTGAAGGGCCGCGCTGGATGCGCGCGGCAGGGTAGCGGGTCTGCGATGACGCAACGCGGTTTCAGTGTAAGCGATTGCCCGCGGATTCGGCGCGCCTGCAAGGGCGCGGCGTGCCGGTTTCGCGGATAAAAGGGCCCGCGTGTATCGTCGGGACAACGCTCGATGCATGCTGCGCGGCGCCCGGCGACGGATCGTATGGCGCGAATCCCGCGCGAGACCGATGCCGTAGCGCAGGAAGCGCTGCTGCCACGGCATCCTTACCGATCAGGCCGGTGCCGGCGAGTTGGATTTACCGCGCGCCGGGGGCCACTGGCACGATACGCGAAACGGCGCGAACGGGAGATTCAATGTTCGTGCGGATGCTTGTGAATCGGATCGACCCAGAAGACCGTTTCCGGCGCTTCCACCGCGTCGATGTTCAGATTTACCACCACCGCTTCATTGTCGCTGCGCACCAGCACGCATTCGAGCGGCTCGTCGGTGCTCGCGTTGATTTCCTGATGCGGCACGTAAGGCGGCACGAAGATGAAGTCGCCCGGGCCAGCCTCGGCCGTGAACTCCAGATGTTCGCCCCAGCGCATGCGGGCCTGGCCTCGCACCACGTAAATCACGCTTTCGAGCGCGCCGTGATGATGCGCACCGGTCTTTGCGTTCGGATGGATCGTCACGGTGCCGGCCCAGATTTTCTGCGCCCCGACCCGCGCCGCATTGATCGCCGCCGCGCGATTCATACCGGGCGTTTGCGCGGTATTGCTGTCGAGCTGGTCGGCCTTGATGACCTTCACGCCGTGCTCGCGCCAGTCGACCGGCGCCGACGGGTGCTCGTCCTTGTAGTGCGGGTGTTCGTGATCCTGGCTCATGGTGTGTCTCCTCGTGGGCGGCCGTCCGGGTGCTGGGCACGTCGCCTTGCGGCATTTTTGCACGTTCAGAAACAGGCGTGTGGCTCGCCGATGCGCGTGTTCGCGTTTTCCGAACCCGCCCGGAACCCTTGTCGGTTGTCTCGTGTGGGCTGCTTTTACGAGTTGTCCGATAGTGCCGCCGCATACGCTAACGCAGGCTGGCGCTCTGTCAATTTTTCAAGGGTTTAACCACCATGAAGCAGATTAAACGATTGTCCGGTGGCGCGCTGCTTTGCCTCGCCTTTGCCGCATCCAGCGCCTGGGCCGAAGCCGGCCACGAGTGGAGCTACAGCGGCGACCACGGCCCTGCTCACTGGGGGGAAATCAGCAAAGACTTTCATACTTGCGAAAGCGGCCGCGCGGAATCGCCGATCAATATCGAAAGTGCGAAGAAGGCGCCCGCCGATATGCCCAGGCTGAAAATCAACTACCAGCCGCTGCCGATCGACATTTCCAACACCGGGCACTCCGTACAGTTCAACGCAGCGCCGGGCACGGATAGCATTTCGCTCGGCGCCCATGCCTACCAGCTGGTCCAGTTTCACTTTCACACACCGGGTGAAGAGCGCTTCGCCGGCAAGGCGAGCGTGATGGATGCTCACTTCGTTCACCGCTCCGACGAAGGCAAACTGCTCGTGCTGGCGGTTCAGTTCAAACTTGGGGCGCAAGCCAATCCGGTTATTCAGGCCCTGCTGGATCGTATCCCTCGTGAGCAGGGCGCGGAGCTGATGGCGAGAGGCGTCACGATCAACCCGCTCGATCTGCTGCCGGGGAATCGCGGTTACTACACTTATAGCGGCTCGCTGACCACGCCGCCTTGCTCCGAAGGGGTGACCTGGATCGAGTTCAAGGAACCCGTTACGATCACGCCGCAGCAACTGCACGCGATGGAGGCGTTCTATCACGGCAATCAACGCCCTGTGCAAGCGCTGAACGGTCGCGATATCTGGGACGTTGAGTGATTATTCGCCGCGTGGAGCGTGCCGGTATCCACGACCCCGCGCCGCGATGAAAAAAAGCCCGTCCACCAAGGACGGGCTTTTTTGCTTCAGTCCGGGTGGCCGCACATTGCGTGCAGCCACCTCGGCGCTTACTTCTGCTTCGAGCTGATCACGGCTTCCGCGACGTTGTTCGGCGTTTCCGCGTAGTGCTTGAACTCCATCGTGTAGGTCGCGCGGCCTTGCGTGGCCGAACGCAGCGACGTCGAATAGCCGAACATCTCCGCGAGCGGCACTTCGGCGCGCACCAGCTTGCCGCCACCGCCGGCGATGTCTTCCATGCCTTGCACCATGCCGCGACGGCTCGACAGATCGCCCATCACGTTGCCCATGAAGTCCTCCGGCGTTTCCACTTCGACGGCCATCATCGGTTCGAGCAGCACGGGCCTTGCCTTGCGCATCGCATCCTTGAAAGCCATCGAACCGGCCATACGGAAGGCGTTTTCGTTCGAGTCGACGTCGTGGTACGAACCGAAGGTCAGCGTCACTTTCACGTCGACCACCGGATAACCCGCCAGCACGCCGGCCTTCAGCGTTTCCTGAATGCCCTTGTCGACCGCCGGAATGTACTCGCGTGGAATCACGCCGCCCTTGATCGCGTCGACAAACTCGTAGCCTTTGCCTTGCTCCGACGGTTCGAGCGTGATCACCGCGTGGCCGTACTGGCCACGGCCGCCCGACTGCTTGACGAACTTGCCTTCGACATCTTCGACCTTGTTGCGCACCGTTTCGCGGTACGCCACCTGCGGCTTGCCGACAGTCGCCTCGACGCCGAACTCGCGCTTCATCCGGTCGACCAGAATTTCCAGGTGCAACTCGCCCATCCCGGAGATGATCGTCTGGCCGGATTCTTCATCCGTCTGCACGCGGAACGACGGGTCTTCCTGCGCGAGACGATTGAGCGCGATGCCCATCTTCTCCTGATCGACCTTGGTCTTCGGCTCGACGGCCTGCGAAATCACCGGTTCCGGGAAGATCATCCGCTCGAGAATGATCACGTGCTGCGGATCGCACAGCGTGTCGCCGGTGGTCGCTTCCTTCAGGCCAACTGCCGCGGCGATGTCGCCCGCGTAGACTTCCTTGATTTCCTTGCGCTCGTTCGCATGCATCTGCAGGATCCGGCCAAGGCGCTCCTTCTTCTCCTTGACGGCGTTGTAGACGGTATCGCCCGAATTCACCACGCCCGAATACACGCGGAAGAAGATCAACTGGCCGACGAACGGATCGGTCATGATCTTGAAGGCGAGCGCCGAGAACGGATCGGTGTCCGTTGGATGACGCTCGATTTCCTTGTCGTGCTCGTCGTGACCGGTAATGGCGGGCACGTCGACGGGCGAGGGCAGATAGTCGATCACCGCGTCGAGCATGGCCTGCACGCCCTTGTTCTTGAACGCGCTGCCGCACAGCATCGGCACGATTTCGTTGGCGATGCAGCGCGCGCGAATGGCGTGCTTGATTTCCTCTTCGCTCAACGTCTCGCCGCCGAGATACTTGTCGAGCAGTTCTTCATTCGCTTCAGCCGCGGCCTCGACCATCTTGTCGTGCCATTCCTTCGCGGTATCGGCGAGTTCGGCCGGAATATCGCGATATTCGAACTTGATGCCCTGGTTCTCTTCGTCCCAGTAGATCGCTTTCATCTTCACCAGATCGACTACGCCCTGGAAGTGTTCTTCCGCGCCGATCGGAATCTGGATCGGCACCGCGACGCCCTTCAGGCGGTCGCCGATCTGCCGCTGCACGCGGAAGAAGTCCGCGCCCACGCGGTCCATCTTGTTGACGAACGCGATGCGCGGCACCTTGTACTTGTTCGCCTGGCGCCACACGGTTTCGGATTGCGGCTGCACGCCGCCGACCGAGTCGTACACCATGCACGCGCCGTCGAGCACGCGCATCGAGCGTTCCACTTCGATCGTGAAGTCGACGTGGCCCGGGGTGTCGATGATGTTGATCCGGTGTTCGGGGTAGTTGCCGGCCATGCCCTTCCAGAAGGCGGTGGTGGCCGCCGACGTGATGGTGATGCCGCGCTCCTGCTCCTGTTCCATCCAGTCCATCGTCGCAGCACCGTCGTGAACCTCGCCGATCTTGTGGGTCACGCCTGTGTAGAACAGGATGCGTTCGGTGGTGGTGGTTTTGCCGGCGTCGATGTGAGCGCTAATGCCGATATTCCGGTAGCGCTCGATGGGAGTCTTGCGGGGCACGTGAACCTCCTTGAAATGGCGCGCCTGAAACGCTTGCCGGGCGGCAATCTGTGCTGCCCGGGGAGCCTTGGATGCTGCTTTGCCAAGAATACTAGGATAGCGCGTCGGCCCGTCTTTTGCAGGAATCTTGCCAGCTGCGTGTGACGGCCTGCTGGCATGGCTCCCGGCGCGGGGCAGGAGATGGCATGGCCTGCTTCGCGCGGAACGCAAAAAAAAGCCGGCACCTCGTGAAAGGCACCGGCTTTTCCGGAAAAGCGGCCGCTCGAGGAGCGGCGGGGTGACGCCGTGGCGGCGCGCGTTTAGCGCGTTTATTGCGCGGCCGGCAACCCCTGGATTTTCATCCCCGGTTTGATGCCTTTCGACGAGAACCAGCCCTTGCTCATTTCCAACGCATACACGCCGTTGTTCTTCGGGCAGTGATTGTTGGTCGTCTCGGCCTGCATTTCGTCGATATCGGTGACCGTGCCGTCGGCGCGCATGAAGGCGATCGACAGCGGGATCAACGTGTTCTTCATCCAGAAGCAATGCACGGCGTTTTCATTGAAGACGAACAGCATGCCTTCATTCGGCGCGAGGGTCGTGCGATACATCAGGCCTTGTTCGCGGTCGGCGTCATTCGCGGCAACGGCGGCGTCGATCACGAACATGCCCGCCGTCAGCTTCGCGCGCGGGAAGTCGCCGGGTTGCTTCGCGCCGGCCGGCATCTGTTGCGCGTGAGCGGGAGCAGCGGTGGTCGCGGCGAACGAGATCGCCGCAAGCGGCAGGGCAACGGCAACAGCGAAACGCGCAATCAACGAGCGCATGGGAAATCGCACGGCATGACTCCTTGCTGGAAATTAACCCGCGAATGTTACGCGAGCGCGTCAAAAACAAAAAGGCAGATCGCCTTGCGGTGATCTGCCTTTCAACGCCGTAAGAACGGCAATGAAGCGTGTTCTTGACTGCGTTTTTACAACAAACTTACTCCGAAGCGCCCGAAGCTGCAGCTGCTGCTGCTGCCTTCTTGTGCGACTTCTTGTGAGCGTGCTTCGTGGTCTTCTTTGCCGACGAAGCTGCTGCTGCCGGAGCTGCCGAAGCTGCTGCCGGTGCCGAAGCTTGTGCGAATGCTGCCGTTGCGAAGAGGCCAGCGACCAGAGCGGCGATCAGTTTGTTCATTTTGTAAATCCTCAGCTTGAGTTAATTAACCAAATGACCCGGTTATATGTAGAGTCATGTCGGTAAACGTGCCATCCACCTTTCGGTTGACAGCCGCATCGACATTTTTTTCGACGCGTCTGTTTAGCGTTCAGACTCCCTGTACTCGCCGCGTGAGCGGCTTGTGCAAAGGCCCTTAAGGCTGAATGCCGGATAGCTTCGGGCGGCATCTGCGTCGAATAACGCGTGAGCTCGCGCACCGGTTGACGTGTTTTTTGTGGAAAATTTATATGCCGATGTGCTGATGCAAATGAATAGCCGCGCAGTGATCGCGGACGCAATTGTTTCACGCGTTTTCAGGTTGGTTTCACGCGCTATTTTTGTTTGCGGATACAACGAGTTAGCTTTTTTCTCGCCGGTCAGAATACAAACCTGATGCCGGTGCGGCGCCGACATGGCGTGCAGGCGAACCGTTTCAAACCATGCCTTCCCATGGCGCCTTCAGCGGCAATTCGACACTCTCTCCGGGCTGCAGCCCGAGCGCAAAAATATCGAGCGCGCCGATGCCCGCGCGTACGAGACGCAAGGTCGGAAATCCGACCGCGGCAGTCATCCGACGTACCTGGCGGTTCTTGCCCTCGGTGATCGACAACTCGATCCACGTGGTGGGAATCGCGGCGCGGTAGCGGATCGGCGGTGTGCGGGCCCAGAGCGATCCGCCTGGCTCGACGTAATCCGCACGACAGGGCCGCGTGACGTAATCGCCGAGATCGACGCCGCGCGCGAGCTTCTTTAGCGCGGCATCGTCGACTGCGCCTTCCACTTGTGCCCAATAACGTTTGACCAGTTTGTGGCGCGGTTCGGCGATGCGCGCTTGCAGCGCGCCGTCGTCGGTGAGAAGCAGCAGCCCTTCGCTATCGGAGTCGAGCCGGCCCGCTGGATAAACGCCGGGCACCTTCACCCAGTCGGATAGCGACGCGCGCGTTTCATGCGGCGAGAACTGGCAAATGGTGCCGAACGGTTTGTTCAGGGCGATAAGTCGCATAAGGGAATCGGTGAAGGTCGGCTGGCGCCGGCTGCGGCGGTGGCGTGCCGCTCAAGCCGGAAGAGATGCTGGCCCAATGGTAAATCGCGGAATAGTAATGCATAATCGCTTGTCGCAAGTCTTATGTCTTATATAAGACATAAGAATAAAGCACCTTGCCGCTTTGATTTTCGACCATGTTGGAAAACCCCGAGCCGCGACGGCCTCGTTGCCGCGTCGGCGTGGGCTAGAATAGGCGACCAGGCCGCTCGCGGGCGTCCGGCATTGCGCGCAGCGAGGAGCACCCAGTTTCCGCAGTCTCCCCATCAGCTTTCAGCACAGCCTTCACTGGAGTCGATCATGCCGTATCAGCACATCAAGGTTCCGACCGGTGGTGACAAGATCACTGTCAACGCAGATTTCTCGCTCAACGTTTCCGACCAGCCGATCATTCCGTATATCGAAGGCGATGGAACGGGCCTCGACATCACGCCGGTGATGTTGAAAGTGGTGGATGCCGCAGTAGAAAAAGCGTACGCGGGCAAGAAGAAAATCCACTGGATGGAAATCTACGCCGGCGAGAAATCGACCAAGGTGTACGGCCCGGACGTGTGGCTGCCGGAAGAGACGCTGCAGGTGCTGAAGGAATACGTTGTCTCGATCAAGGGTCCGCTCACCACGCCGGTTGGCGGCGGCATCCGTTCGCTGAACGTTGCGCTACGTCAGGAACTCGATCTGTATGTTTGCCTGCGTCCGGTGCAGTACTTCAAGGGTGTGCCTTCGCCGGTGCGTGAGCCTGAAAAGATCGACATGGTGATCTTCCGCGAGAACTCGGAAGACATTTATGCCGGCATCGAATGGCCTGCCGGCTCGGAAGACGCGAAGAAGGTCATCAAGTTCCTGCGCGAGGAAATGGGTGTGAAGAAGATCCGCTTCCCGGAAACCTCGGGGATCGGTGTCAAACCCGTGTCGCGCGAAGGCACGGAGCGTCTGGTGCGCAAGGCGATCCAGTATGCGATCGACAACGAGCGCCGCTCGGTCACGCTTGTGCACAAGGGCAACATCATGAAGTTCACGGAAGGCGCATTCCGCGACTACGGCTATGCGCTGGCGCAAAAGGAATTCGCGGCGGAGCTGATCGACGGCGGCCCGTGGATGAAGATCAAGAACCCGAAAACGGGTGGCGACATCGTGGTGAAAGACGTGATTGCCGACGCGTTCCTTCAGCAAATCCTGCTGCGCCCGGCCGAATACGATGTGATCGCCACGCTGAATCTGAACGGCGACTATGTTTCGGACGCGCTGGCCGCGCAAGTCGGCGGTATCGGAATTGCACCGGGTGCAAATATGTCGGATTCGGTCGCCATGTTCGAAGCCACGCACGGCACGGCGCCGAAATACGCCGGCAAAGACTATGTGAATCCGGGTTCGGAAATTCTCTCGGCCGAGATGATGCTGCGTCACCTGGGCTGGACCGAAGCGGCGGATCTGATCATCAAATCGATGGAAAAGTCGATTCTGCAAAAACGGGTCACGTATGACTTCGCGCGCCTGATGGAAGGCGCGACGCAAGTGTCCTGTTCGGGCTTCGGTCAGGTGTTGATCGAAAACATGTAAGCGATTCGCGCCGGTTTGCCCGGCTTGAATTCAAAACCCCGGCGCCGTGAGGCGGCCGGGGTTTTTTGTATGTTCCTTATCAGGTGGGGATCGAAAGCGTTCGGAAAGGAAGTTCGGTGTCCAATATTTGAGACATTCAATCAACCCGCATCTCTAACCGCAACAACGATTCGCATTCAAAATGCGCCTCAAACTGGAAAGCGCCGCCCCAAAAAGAAACCCGGCACGGAGCCGGGTTTCAAAGGACGGGTAACGAACAGTTTCAGGCAGGTGCCTGGATGTTCGATGCCTGTTTGCCTTTCGGGCCTTGCACGACCTCGAAGGTTACTTTTTGACCTTCCTTGAGGGTCTTGAACCCATTCATCTGGATGGCCGAGAAGTGTGCAAACAGATCCTCACCACCTTCGTCAGGCGTGATGAATCCGAAACCTTTTGCGTCATTGAACCATTTGACCGTACCAGTTGCCATTCCAACTTCCCCTGTAACTCATGTCACTACCACGAGCCCTCGAAAAGCTCGACGGCCGCATGATGCAGCCGCTCCCTCCTCACAAGCTCACCAACGGCATTTTTTCGAAATTATGGCGCAGTGAAAAAAGTGCCAGCTTGATTGTTGAGGCTCTTTATTCGAGTGTCAAGAAAATTTTGAGACGTCGTTGTCGTGTTGCAAACAGGCGTTTCCAGGGTTTTTCCCGCTTTTATTTTCTTATGTGCGGTTGCCCAAGCGTGGTGTCTTGAAAAGTCGCATAATCGACTCACATGCTGTTCTGCGGGTGGCAGAACCTACCGATGCGGCGGGGCGAGCGGCTTCAGCCAGTACCGGCAGGTTGTGCGATACTCGATCCGACTGCGGCGCAGCACGACTGCGACGCTTCACAGGATAGGGGCCGGCTCCGCAATCGGCTCGTCGAATGACGCAGCGCCGTGGGGGTAATTACCCATAGGCGGTAGCGAACGGGCTCACCGGCCGGTCGGCCGGGTTTTGACAGGATTGCGGGCCTGTCCTAGTTGTTTAGAATGGGTGTATGGCGATTATCCCGGACAAGCAGGACAGCACCGTACTGGAGCGGCAGGAGAAAAAGCTCAAGCCGCCATCCATGTACAAGGTGGTGCTGCTGAATGACGACTTCACGCCAATGGAATTTGTCGTGATGATCGTGCAGGAGTATTTCAATAAAGATCGTGAAACCGCAACGCAGGTCATGTTGAAGGTGCATCGCGAGGGCAGGGGAGTTTGTGGGGTCTATACGCGGGACATCGCGTCGACCAAAGTCGAGCAAGTCGTTACCCACGCACGGCAGGCCGGGCATCCGCTGCAGTGTGTGATGGAGGAAGCATGATTGCCCAGGAACTGGAAGTCAGCCTGCACATGGCGTTCATGGAAGCACGCCAGGCGCGGCACGAGTTCATAACGGTCGAACACCTGTTATTGGCTCTGTTGGATAACCCAACGGCGGCCGAGGTGTTGCGTGCATGCGCGGCCAATATCGAGGATCTGCGCCAGAACCTGCGCAACTTCATTCATGACAACACGCCGACCGTGCCGGGCACGGACGACGTCGACACGCAGCCCACGCTGGGTTTCCAGCGTGTGATCCAGCGTGCCATCATGCATGTTCAGTCCACCTCGAATGGCAAGAAGGAAGTGACCGGCGCGAACGTGCTGGTGGCGATCTTCGGCGAGAAGGATTCGCATGCGGTGTACTACCTGCAGCAGCAGGGCGTGACGCGTCTGGATGTGGTGAATTTCATCTCGCATGGCATTGCGAAGACCAGCAGCACGGACGCCGCGAAAGCGAGCGACGCGAATGCCGAGTCCGACGAAGCCGCCGCGCAGAAAGAAACGCCGCTCGCCCAGTTCACGCAGAACCTGAACCAGATGGCGAAAGACGGCCGCATCGATCCGCTGATCGGGCGCGAGTCGGAAGTCGAGCGCGTCGTGCAGGTGTTGTGCCGCCGTCGCAAGAATAATCCGCTGCTGGTCGGTGAGGCCGGTGTGGGTAAGACCGCGATTGCCGAAGGTCTCGCGTGGCGCATTACGCGCGGCGAAGTGCCGGACATTCTGGCGGATGCGCAGGTGTATTCGCTCGATATGGGCGCGCTGCTCGCCGGCACCAAGTATCGCGGCGACTTCGAACAGCGCCTGAAGACGGTCCTGAAGGAACTGAAGGAACGTCCGCATGCCATTCTGTTCATCGACGAAATTCATACGCTGATCGGCGCGGGCGCCGCGTCGGGCGGCACGCTGGATGCATCGAATCTGCTGAAACCGGCGTTGTCGTCGGGCACGCTCAAGTGTATCGGCGCGACCACCTTCACGGAATATCGCGGCATCTTCGAAAAAGACGCGGCCCTGTCGCGTCGTTTCCAGAAAGTCGACGTGACGGAGCCCAGCGTCGAGCAGACGGTGGCGATCCTGCGCGGTCTGAAGTCGCGTTTCGAGGAGCATCATGGCGTGAAGTACTCGTCGGGTGCGCTGTCGGCGGCGGCTGAGTTGTCGGCGCGCTTCATCACGGATCGTCATTTGCCGGACAAGGCGATCGACGTGATCGACGAAGCCGGCGCGGCGCAACGCATCCTGCCGAAGTCGAAGCAGAAGAAGACGATCGGCAAGAACGAGATCGAAGAAATCATCTCGAAGATTGCTCGCGTGCCGCCGCAAAGCGTGTCGCAAGACGATCGCAGCAAGCTGCAAACGCTCGATCGCGATCTGAAGAGCGTGGTTTTCGGGCAAGACCCGGCCATCGACGCGCTGTCGGCCGCGATCAAGATGGCGCGTGCGGGTCTCGGCAAGCTGGACAAGCCGATCGGCGCGTTCCTGTTCTCCGGCCCCACGGGCGTCGGCAAGACGGAAGTGGCGAAGCAACTGGCGTTCACGCTCGGGATCGAGTTGATCCGCTTCGACATGTCGGAATACATGGAGCGTCATGCGGTGAGCCGGTTGATCGGCGCGCCGCCGGGCTATGTCGGCTTCGATCAGGGCGGTCTGCTGACCGAAGCGGTGACGAAGAAGCCGCATTGCGTGCTGCTGCTCGACGAAATCGAGAAGGCGCATCCGGACATCTACAACGTGCTGCTGCAGGTGATGGACCACGGCACGCTGACGGACAACAACGGCCGCAAGGCGGATTTCCGCAACGTCATCATCATCATGACGACGAATGCGGGTGCCGAAGCGATGGGCAAGTCGGTGATCGGCTTCACGAATCGTCGGGAAACCGGCGACGAAATGGTCGACATCAAGCGCATGTTCACGCCGGAGTTCCGTAACCGTCTGGACGCAACGATCAGCTTCCGTGCGCTCGATGAGGAAATCATCATGCGTGTGGTCGACAAGTTCCTGATGCAGCTGGAAGATCAGTTGCACGAGAAGAAGGTCGATGCGCTCTTTACCGATGCGCTGCGCAAGCATCTCGCCAAGCACGGTTTCGATCCGTTGATGGGCGCGCGGCCGATGCAGCGTCTGATCCAGGACACGATCCGTCGTGCACTGGCCGACGAGTTGCTGTTCGGCAAGCTGATGAGCGGTGGCCGTGTGTCGGTCGACGTCGATGCGGAAGACAAGGTGCAGTTGACCTTCGACGAACATCCGGCGCCGCGCAATCCGAATCCGGAAGCAGTCGAAGTCGAGTAAGTTTCAGGCGTTACAGAGGCAGGCAAAAAAACGGCGCGGGTTCGATCCCACGCCGTTTTTTTATGTCTGTTCGGAGGGACTTCGACTAGTGCTTGCCCGTGCTGCCGAACCCGCCCGCACCACGCTCGCTGCTTTCGAAATCGTCGACGATATTGAACTCGGCCTGGACCACCGGCACGATCACGAGTTGCGCGAGGCGTTCCATCGGATTCAGCACGAACGCGGTCTCGCCGCGGTTCCACGTCGAGATCATCAGTTGACCCTGGTAATCCGAATCGATCAGACCGACCAGATTACCCAGCACGATCCCATGCTTATGACCCAGACCCGAACGCGGCAGAATCAACGCCGCGTAACCCGGATCGCCGACGTGAATCGCCAGACCTGTCGGAACCAGCGCGGTTTCGCCCGGCTTCAGCGTCAACGGTTCGTCGAGACAGGCACGCAGGTCGAGGCCCGCGCTGCCGGTGGTGGCGTACGCCGGGAGTTGATCGCGCATGCGCGCATCGAGAATCTTCAGGTCGAGTTTCATGCAGGTTCGAAGGTTAGGGAGTGGAGGCCGGGCGTCCAAGCTGGAACGCGTCGGCGAGAAGTTCATAGGAGCGCAGCCGGGCGCGATAGCTGCCGGCTACGGTGAGCACGATCAATTCGTCGGCCTGGAACTGCGCCTGCAAGTCGTGCAGCCGCTCCGTGACGGTTTCCGGCGTGCCGATGATACTGCGCGGTTTCTCACGGTCGATGACGAGACGCTCGCGTTCGCCGTATTCCTGAGCGAGGCCTTGTTCGACGGTGGGAATCGGTGCGTTCAGACCGTATGCCATTTGCACGCGGCGCAGGTCGACGGCCTTTTCCAGATCGGCTGCTTCCTGCTCGGTGTCCGCGCAGATCACGAATACGGCGGCGGCCAGATACGGCTGCTGCGCCTCCAGGCTGGGTTTGAAACGATCGCGATAGGCATGCGCCACCTGGTGTCCGAAATGCGCGTTGATGAAATGCGCGAACGCAAAGCGGATCCCGAGTTGTGCCGCCAGCAAGCCGCCGAATTCACTCGAACCGAGCATCCACAGTTGCGGGCGCGTGGCGATCTGCGGTTGCAGCAGCACGCCGTGCGCGAGGTGATCCTCGGGCAAGCTGCCATGCATCAGGCCGACCAGATCGGCAACCTGCTGCGGGAAAATGTCGCCACGATTGTAGGCGCCGGCCGCGACCGCCTGAGCGGTGCGCATGTCGCCACCGGGCGCGCGTCCCACGCCCAGATCGATGCGATTGGGAAACAGCGCCTCGAGCATCATGAATTGCTCGGCGACCTTGAACGGGCTGTAGTACGGCAGCATCACGCCGCCGGAGCCCACGCGTATGCGTTTGGTGACGCTGCCGAGGCGCGCCAGCATCACCTCGGGGCAGGGATTCGACACGCCGCGCAAGCCGTGATGTTCGGCGCACCAGTAGCGCGTGTAGCCGAGATCGTCAGCCAGTTGCGCGAGTTCGACGGTGGCGGCGATGGCGTCCGCCACTGAGTGCCCGTCGATCACGGGCGTTTGATCGAGCACGGAAAGTAGCGTCATGTCAGTACTGCTCCAGATACAGATAACTTGCTGCGCAGAAGTTGCTCGCGGTGAAGCCGGCGTGCGCCGCCCGCGAGCGGCCTTAGCGGATCAGACTTGTGTCGGGCAGACGCCTTGCAATTTCCACGATCAAGGCGCGCGCGAGCGTCTGCTTGTCGGCGCGCGGCAGCTTTGTTGCACCCCCTGCTTCGAACAGGATGACCTCGTTGTCGTCGAGACCGAACGTCAGCGGGCCGAGGTTGCCGATCAGCAGCGGTACGTTCTTGCGCACGCGCTTTTCTTCGCCATGCACTTCGAGATCGCCGCTTTCCGCAGCAAAGCCGACGGCGAAAGGCGGATGCGGCAGCTTGGCCACCGACGCCAGAATGTCCGGATTCTCGACGAACGTGAAGGTGGGCAGTGCGCGATCGGCGGTCTTCTTGATCTTCTGTTCGCTGGCGTGATCGACGCGCCAGTCGGCCACCGCGGCTACGCCGATAAAGATGTCGGCGTCCGCCACTGAGCGCATCACCGCGTCGTGCATTTGCTGCGCGGTTTGCACGTCTTCGCGGAACACGCCCCACGGCGTTTCCAGCGCGACGGGGCCGGCGATCAGATGGACCTCGGCGCCCGCTTGCTGCGCGGCGCGTGCCAGTGCAAAGCCCATTTTGCCGCTCGAACGATTGGTGATGCCGCGCACCGGATCGAGCGGCTCGAAGGTCGGGCCGGCGGTCAGCAACACGCGACGGCCAGACAGGATCTTGGGCGAGAAGAACGACGCGATCGCTTCGAACGTGGCCGCTGCTTCCAGCATGCGCCCGTCGCCGATTTCGCCGCACGCTTGCGGACCCGAATCGGGGCCGAGCACTTCGATGCCGTCCGCGCGCAGTTGCGCAACGTTGCGTTGGGTCGCCGGGTTTTGCCACATCTGCCGGTTCATCGCCGGCACGACCAGCAGCGGACAATCGCGCGCGACACAGAGCGTCGAGAGCAGATCGTCGGCCATGCCGTGTGCGAGTTTGGCGAGGAAGTCAGTCGAGGCGGGCGCGATGACGATCGCGTCGGCTTCACGCGACAGATCGATGTGCGCCATATTGTTCGGCACGCGCCCGTCCCACTGACTTGTGTAGACGGGCCGGCCGGACAGCGCCTGCATCGTGACGGGGGTAATGAATTGGGTAGCCGCTTCGGTCATGACGACCTGGACCGTCGCGCCGGCCTTGGTCAACAGACGCGTGAGTTCGGCGATCTTGTAGCAGGCAATGCCGCCCGTCATGCCGAGGACGAGGTGTTTTCCTGCGAGTTCTGCGGTTGCCAACGAAAGCCTCCGACAAAGCGTGGTGGCGGGCAGCGGTGCGGGTGCCGCGCCGTTGGCCGCCTACGAATCGGCGCGTAAGCGCTCATCTGAGCCCAACTAAGCCTGGACCGCAAGCGGCCGCATAGGCGCGGCTCAGGCCGCCATGGCGACCCGTCAAACGCCGTTTAGCGCGAGCCGCGTACGCGCCGCAACTCGTCGAGCACGAGCAGGATCGCGCCGATCGTGATCGCGCTGTCGGCGAGATTGAACGCCGGCCAGTGCCATGCGCGCACGTGGAAATCGAGAAAGTCGATCACGTGGCCGTACGCGAGCCGGTCGATCACGTTGCCGAGCGCACCGCCGAGAATCAGCGAGAGCGCCGTGCAGAACATTTTCTGTCCGCCATGACGCTTGAGCAGATAGCAGATCACGAGCGCCGCAACCACGCCGAGCGCGGTGAAGGCCCAGCGCTGCCAGCCGCCCGCCATCGCGAGGAAGCTGAAGGCGGCGCCACGGTTGTACACGAGGATCAGGTTGAAAAACGGCGTGACCTCATGCGGAACACCGTAGGCGAACACCTTCTGGATCGCGATCTTGGTGAGCTGATCGAACAGAATCACGATCAGCGCCACGCCAAGCCAGGGCGCCAGAGAGCTGTTTCCGGACGACGCTTTCGACACGGTTCTTGCCATTATGCCGCGCTCCTCGTTTCGCCGTTGCCGAACAGATTGCTGAAGCAGCGGCCGCACAAGGTTGGGTGCTCGGCGTTGGCGCCGACGTCCGCGCGATAGTGCCAGCAGCGTTCGCACTTCAGATACTTCGAGGCGATCACTTCGACGCTTTCGTCCGCTTCGCTGTCGACCTTCACGACGTTCGCCGCCGACGTGATCAGCACAAACTTGAGGTCGTCGCCGAGGCTTGCGAGCGCATCGTAACGCGCGCCGCTCGCCCGGATTTCGACTTCCGCCTGCAGCGACGAGCCGATCAGGTTCGCAACGCGTGCTTCTTCCAGCGCCTTGGTCACGTCGCTGCGCGCGGCGCGCAGCAGCGTCCACTTGTCGAGCAGTTCACCGGCTTGCGGCACGGCCGGGAACGCGTGATACGTCTCGGTGAAGATCGTTTCGCTGTTCGGCTGGAACACCTTCCACGCTTCTTCGGCGGTGAACGACATGAACGGCGCCATCAGACGCAGCAGGCCGTGCGCGATGTGATACAGCGCGGTCTGCGCCGAGCGGCGCGCGACGGAGTCTGCCGCCGTGGTGTACAGACGGTCTTTCAGCACGTCGAGATAGAAGCCGCCCAGGTCTTCCGAGCAGAACGTCTGCAGCTTGGCGACCACCGGGTGGAACTCGTACTTGTCGTAGTGCGAGAGGATGTCGTTCTGCAGATTCGCCGACAGCGCCACCGCGTAACGATCGATCTCGAGCCAGTCTTCGACCGGCCGGGCGTGTTGCGCGAAATCGAAGTCCGAGAGGTTCGCGAGCAGGAAGCGCAACGTGTTGCGGATGCGGCGATAGCTTTCCGTCACGCGCTTCAGGATTTCCTCGGAGATCGCCAGTTCGCCCGAGTAATCGGTCGAGGCGATCCACAGACGGATGATTTCCGCACCGAGGCGGTTCGCCACCTCATGCGGGTCGATCCCGTTGCCGAGCGACTTGCTCATCTTGCGGCCTTCGCCGTCGACGGTGAAGCCGTGCGTGAGCAGCGCGTTATACGGCGGACGCCCGTCGAGCATCGACGCGGTCAGCAGCGACGAATGGAACCAGCCGCGATGCTGGTCCGAGCCTTCCAGATACAGGTCGGCCGGGAATTGCAGTTCGTCCTTATGCGAGCCGCGCAGCACGTGCCAATGCGTGGTGCCCGAATCGAACCAGACGTCGAGCGTGTCGCGGTTCTTTTCGTACATGTTGGCGTCGTCGCCGAGCAGTTCGCGCGGGTCGAGTGTTTGCCAGGCTTCAATGCCGGCCTTCTCGACGCGTTGCGCGACTTCTTCGAGCAGCTCCAGCGTACGCGGATGCAGTTCGCCGGTTTCCTTGTGCACGAAGAACGCCATCGGCACGCCCCATTGGCGCTGACGCGACAGCGTCCAGTCCGGGCGATTCGCGATCATGCTGAACAGGCGCTGTTTGCCCCACGCCGGATAGAAGGCGGTGTTCTCGATGCCTTCGAGTGCGGTTTCGCGCAGCGTCTTGTCGGAGTCGTTCGGCTTCACATCCATGCCGGCGAACCATTGCGAGGTTGCGCGGTAGATGATCGGCGTCTTGTGGCGCCAGCAATGCATGTAGCTGTGCCGGTAGTTCTCGGTGCGCATCAGCGAGCCGGCGGCCCGCAGGGCTTCGACGATCTGCGGATTGGCCGCCCAGATCGACAGGCCGCCGAACAGCGCGAGCGATTCGATGTAACGGCCGTCGCCCATCACCGGGTTGATGATGTCGGAATCGGCCATGCCGTGTGCCTTGCAGGACACGAAGTCTTCCACGCCGTAGGCCGGCGACGAGTGGACGACGCCCGTACCCGATTCAGTCGTCACGTAGTCGCCGAGATAAACCGGCGCCGTGCGCTTGTAGGCCGGATGCGCGGCCGCGAGCGGATGATTGAAGCGCAGGTTGACGAGCTTCGCGCCCGGCGCGGTTGCGATGACCGTGCCTTCCAGTTCGTACTGTTTCAGGCACGCTTCCACACGCTCTTCGGCGAGGATCAGCAAGCCGCGCGGCGTATCGACCAGCGCGTAGACGATTTCCGGATGCAGGTTCAGCGCCTGGTTGGCGGGGATGGTCCACGGCGTGGTGGTCCAGATCACGATGCCGCCTTCGTTGCGCGGCAGTGCTTTGAGGCCGAAGGCCTGCGCGGTCTTTTCCGGTTCGGCGAAGCTGAACAGCACGTCGATGGTCGGGTCGGTCTTGTCCGCGTATTCGACTTCCGCTTCGGCCAGTGCCGAGCTGCAGTCGAAACACCAGTTGACCGGCTTCAGGCCGCGGAACACGTAGCCCTTTTCCATGATCTTCGCGAGCGCGCGGATTTCGCCGGCTTCGTTCGTGAAGTTCATCGTCTTGTACGGGTTGTCCCAGTCACCGAGCACGCCGAGACGGCGGAAGCCGACCTTCTGCTTTTCGATCTGCTCGGTCGCGTAGGCGCGCGCCTTCTGCATCACTTCAGCGGCCGGCAGCGACTTGCCGAACTGTTTTTCGATCTGGATTTCGATCGGCATGCCGTGGCAATCCCAGCCCGGCACGTAGACCGCGTCGAAGCCCGCCATATTGCGCGCCTTGACGATCATATCCTTGAGAATCTTGTTCACCGCGTGGCCGAGGTGGATGTCGCCGTTCGCATACGGCGGGCCGTCGTGCAGGATGAACTTCTTGCGGCCCTTGGAGGCGGCGCGGATCTTCTCGTAGACCTTGCGTTCCTGCCACTCCTTGACCCATTGCGGCTCGCGCTTGGGCAGGTCGCCACGCATCGGGAAGGGCGTGTCGAGCAGGTTGACCGGGTAGCGTGACTGCGGTTTCGAATCGGCTTTCTTGTTGCTCATGATGAGGTCGCGGTGAATTCTTTCTAAGCGCAGCGAGGCTGCGGTATGCGCACGAAGCGCAGGGCGTGGGGCGCGCCCGGCAGGCATGTCGCGTAATCCACGGACGCCCTTCGATGCGCGCAGCGGTGGGTACATGCAGCACTCAGCGCGCTTGCATGTACCGCGGCGGCTATCTAATTCGGTCGGTGGCCGAGGTGGCGAAACCAGTGGAACGGCTGCCCGGCGTGCCGGCGCCGACGGCCGCGAACCACGCGCGCGCATTGGCGACGTCGCGCGCGATGGCGGCGGTCAGCGTTTCGAGGTCGACGTATTTCTCCTCGTCGCGCAGCTTTTTCAGGAATTCGACGCGCACGAGTTTGCCATACGCGTCGCCGTGCCAGTCGAGCAGATGCACTTCGAGCAGCACGCGGCCGGAATCGTCGACGGTGGGACGCAGACCGAGGCTCGCGACGCCGGGCAACGGCTCATCAGCCACGCCATGCACGCGCACCACGAAAATACCGGACAGCGCCGGACGCTTGTGGGCGATCGCCAGATTGAGCGTGGGGAAACCGAGGTCGCGGCCAAGCTTCATGCCGTGCACGACGTGCCCGCTGATCAGGTAATCGCGGCCCAGCGCGGCACGCGCGGCGTCGAGATCGCCTGCCACCAGCGCCGCGCGCACGCCCGAGCTGGAAATGCGCGCGCCGGACGGATCGGCCACCGTGGCCATCTGCTCGACTTCGAAGCCGTGCTGTTGGCCAGCGGCCTTGAGCGACGCGAAATCGCCCGCGCGCTTGGCGCCATAGCGGAAGTCGTCGCCGATCATGACCCAGCGGGCATGCAGCCCGTTGACGATAATCCGCTCGACAAACGCATCCGGCGACTGGCTCGCGAAGGTGTGATTGAAATGCTCGACCACCACCCGGTCGACACCGTTGGTGCGCAGCGCCTCGAGCTTGTCGCGCAACATGGCGATGCGGGGCGGCGCACCGGCCGGGTTGAAGAATTCGCGCGGGTGCGGCTCGAAGGTCATCACGCAGACGGGCAGGCCGCGTGCATCGGCTGCGGCCCGGACGTGGGCGAGCAAAGCCTGATGGCCGCGGTGGACACCGTCGAAGTTGCCGATGGTCAGTGCGCAGGGCGCACGGCTTTCAGCATTGGGAAGACCGCGGAAGACTCTCACGATAGCGGGTTTGAGGTAGGGCGGCCGAGGTGCCGCAAAACAAACGATTATAAACGCTCAGCGCACGAGACGGCGGCGCGTCGCCGTTTCAGTGTCCCCCGAATGATAAAATCCGCGGATGAAAAAACTCGTCATCCTGATTTCCGGACGGGGAAGCAACATGGAAGCGATCGTTCGCGCCTGCGCGGACGAGGGCTGGCCGGCGCAAGTCGCCGCCGTGATTGCCAACCGTCCTGACGCCGCGGGCCTTGCGTTCGCGGCGTCGCACGGCATTGCCACGGCGGTGGTCGATCACCGCCAGTTTCCCGATCGCGAGAGCTTCGACGCCGCGCTGGCGCGCCAAATCGACAGCTTCGCGCCCGACCTGGTGGTGCTCGCCGGCTTCATGCGAGTGCTCACCGCCGGTTTCGTCGACCGCTACGCCGGGCGCATGCTGAACGTGCATCCGTCGCTGCTGCCGAGCTTTCCTGGCCTGAAAACCCATCAACAGGCGCTGGACGCCGGCGTGCGGCTGCACGGCGCGTCGGTGCATTTTGTCACGTCGCAGCTGGATCACGGGCCGATCGTCGCGCAGGCGGCAGTCCCCGTTGAGGCTGGCGACACCCCCGCCATGCTCGCGGAACGCGTGCTGGCAACCGAACACATTATCTATCCACGCGCGGTGCGCTGGTTCGTCGAAGGGCGTCTTGCCCTCGACGGCTTGCGTGTCACGCTTACGCCGCCGGAGCCGCAATGGCTCTTTGCCGGTCACACCGCCGGAGAGGGCGCATGAGATTGCATGGTTTTTTGATTGGACAAACCGAGACTTTGCTGGCTGAAGTCCTGAAACTGAACGGCCCGGCCGACGCCACGACGAGCCGCTTTTTCCGCGCGCATCCGAAGCTCGGGCACGGCGAGCGCGGCGTGATTGCCGAGGCGGTTTTCGCCGTGCTGCGTCGCCGGATGGAGTTCGCTCACCTGGCCGAAGGCGGCGCCGGCAGCCCGGCGCGCCGCATGGCCTTGCTGGGATTGATGCAGACGGCCGGCCGCACGGCCCTCAAGCCGTTCTTGTCGGAGACCGAATCGCACTGGCTCGAACACGTCGCGAAGATCGACCCGGAAAGCCTGCCGCTGCGGATTCGCCTGAATCTGCCCGACTGGATCTACCAGGCGCTCTCCAAGCGTTTCGAACCCGCGGAACTGGCGCAACTGGCCGCCGCGCTGAACTACCCGGCGCCGCTGGACCTGCGCGCGAACCCGATCAAGGCAAGCCGCGACGACGTGCTGAATGCGTTGTCGAAGGCCGGCATCGAGGGGGGCGCGACGCCTTTCGCGCCGTTTGGCGTGCGGGTGGTCGGCAAGCCGCCGCTCACCAAGCTCGACGCGTTCCAGCACGGCTGGGTTGAGGTTCAGGACGAAGGCAGCCAGTTGCTGTGCTCGCTGGTCGCGCCCAAGCGTGGCGAGATGATCGTCGACTTCTGCGCGGGCGCAGGCGGCAAGACGCTGGCGCTGGGCGCGGCTATGCGCTCTACCGGGCGTCTGTACGCCTTCGACATTTCCGAGCGGCGTTTGGCCAAACTCAAACCGCGCCTTGCGCGCAGCGGGTTGTCGAACGTGAACCCGGTGCTGATCGACAGTGAGCACGACAGCAAGATCAAGCGTCTGGCGGGCAAGATCGACCGCGTGCTGGTCGACGCGCCGTGCAGTGGCCTGGGCACATTGCGCCGCAATCCTGACCTGAAGTGGCGCCAATCCCCGGAATCGGTCGCTGAACTGGCGCCGAAACAACTGTCGATCCTGACCAGCGCCTCACGTCTGGTGAAGAAGGGCGGCCGTCTCGTCTACGCGACCTGCTCGATTCTCGAAGCGGAAAACGAAGCCATCGTGCAGCAGTTCCTCGCTGAGCACCCGGACTTCGCGCTGGTGCCGGCGCGCGATGTGCTCGCCGAGCAGCGTATCGAGCTGGAAATGGGCGATTACCTGTCGCTGTGGCCGCACCGTCACGCAACCGACGGCTTCTTCGCCGCCGTGCTGGAACGTCAGAGCTAAGCCAACCGCAGCAAGCTATCTGCCGGTGCGGCCGGGTTCTTTTCCTGAACCCGGCCGCACCGGCGATTTCGGCGACATCATGCTAAACCGCATTTTTCCTCACATGTTTGGCGACCTCGCGCGCGACTTTGGGCAACCGGTCATGCTGTGGCAGGTCGGCGTGCTGCTTGGCACGCTCGCCGTCGCATGGCTGCTCGCGCGCTTCTTGCGCCGTGCGCTCGATCTGCGGCGCCAGACGCGCTACCAGACCCTGCGATTCGGCGCGGAAAGCCTGAACCGTGCATTCTTTCCGCTGATCGGTGCAGCCCTCGTCTGGCTCGCGCAGGCGATCACCGGCCAGTTCATGCACACCGCGCTGCTCGATCTGGCGCTGGTGCCGCTGTTCGGTATCGGCCTGATTTACATCGTATTTTTCTTCGCGCGGCGCGTTTTCAGCCAGGACGGCGCGAATCATCCGTGGCTGTTCCTTGTCGAGAAGATCGTCTCGCTGGTGGTTTGGGTCGGCATGATCCTCACCGTGATGGGCATTCAGGACGACGTGATCGCCTGGATGGGCAGCGTGCGCTTCAGGGTTGCGAATGCGCACATGACGCTGCTCTCGCTCACTACGGGCCTCCTGTGGGTGTGCGTGACGATGATCGTCGCGATGTGGCTCGGCGCCACGTTCGAAGATCGCCTGATGCGCTCAAAGACGCTCGACGCCAACCTCAAGGTGGTAGTGGCGCGCGTCGGCCGCGCGGCATTCGTGCTGGCGGCAATCCTGATCAGCCTGTCGCTGGTCGGCATCGACATCACCGTGCTAGGGGTGTTTGGCGGCGCGCTGGGTGTGGGGCTTGGGTTCGGGCTGCAGAAGATCGCCAGCAATTACGTCTCGGGATTCATCATTCTGATCGACCGCTCGCTGCGCATCGGCGACACGATCAACGTCAGCGGCCTACAGGGCATGGTCACGCAGATCCGCACGCGCTATACGGTCGTGCGCGGGCTCGACGGCATCGAAACGTTGATTCCGAACGAAAAGCTGATTACGGACGTGGTGCAGAACCAGTCCTCCTATTTGACGCGCGGTTACGCCAAGGTAGCCGTGCAGGTGGCCTATACCTGCGACGTCGAGCAGGCGATGACGTTGCTCGCCCAAGCGGCGCAGGGCGTTGCGCGCGTATTGCAGGAACCGGCGCCTACGCCTTACCTGGTGGGCTTCGGTGCTGACGGCATCAATCTCGAATTGGGTTTCTGGATCGAAGATGCGGCGACCGGCACTTCAGGCGTGCGCTCGGCCGTCAATCGCAATATCTGGCGTCTGTTCTCCGAGCACGACATCTCGATTCCCTTCGCGCAACGCGAAGTGCGAATCGTCGGCAACGTCAGCGACGCCATGCCGCAAGTGGTAAAAATGACCGCTGCAGCGGCTAATCATCCCGACAGCGCCCGTTGACGGGCGTTTCGAACCCGTCGGACGGTGAAAAAACCACCTTCCGGCGCGTTCAATCCGTTGATACCGCACAAAAAATCCCTATTTGTTACAAACACTTGGAACGCTTCAAGTAGAATGTCGTCCAATCCCGTTGTATGCTTTCACTTTCTTGACACGCGTATTTTGCGTGTGTCCGGCGTCTCTTGTTCCACAGGTAAATTGCCTTGTTGAATTCCTTGCTCGATTTCCTTGCCCACGGGCTGTTGCATTTCTCGTGGTGGCAACTTGTGCTGTACACGCTAATCGCGACGCACATCACGATCATTGGCGTAACGGTCTATCTGCATCGCTGCCAGGCGCACCGCGCATTGGAGCTGCATCCGATCGTCAGTCATTTTTTCCGCTTCTGGCTGTGGATGACCACTGGCATGCTGACCGGCCAGTGGGCCGCGATTCACCGTAAGCACCACGCTAAGTGCGAGACCGAAGAGGATCCGCACAGCCCGCAAACGCGCGGCATCTGGAAGGTGCTGCTCGAAGGCGCGGAGTTGTACCGCACCGAAGCCAAGAATGAAGAAACCATGCGCAAATTCAGTCACGGCACGCCGAACGACTGGATGGAGCGCAACGTCTACACCAAGTACCCGATTCTCGGCGTGAGCCTGATGATGGTGCTGAACGTCGCGCTGTTCGGCGTCGTCGGTTTGACCATTTGGGCTGTGCAGATGGTATGGATTCCGTTCTGGGCGGCCGGTGTGGTGAACGGTCTTGCGCACTGGTGGGGTTACCGCAACTTCAACTCGTCGGATGCCAGCACGAACATCTTCCCGTGGGGCATCATCATCGGCGGTGAAGAGCTGCATAACAATCACCATACGTATGCCACGTCGGCCAAGCTGTCGAACAAGTGGTACGAGTTCGATATCGGCTGGATGTACATCCGCATCATGTCGGCGTTCCGTCTGGCCAAGGTGAAGAAGATTGCGCCTACGCCGCGTCTGACCACCGGCAAGCTGGTGCTCGATCAGGACACGCTGCAAGCCGTGCTGGCAAACCGCTACGAAGTGATGGCGCGTTACGGCAAGGCGCTCAAGCGTGCCTATCGTCAGGAATTGGCGCATCTGAAGGAAGTGGGCGCGCGCGAGAAGTATCAGGTCATGCGTGGTGCGCGCAGCTGGTTCCACAAGGAAGAGGCGGGTCTCGACGAGCCGCAGAAGCGTCAGTTGCCGCAGATTTTCGCGAATAGCCAGAAGCTCAAGACCTACATCGATATGCGCAATGAACTCGCGGCAATGTGGGAACGCTCCAATGCGTCGCGCGATCAACTGCTGATTCAGTTGCAAGACTGGTGTCATCGCGCTGAGCAGAGCGGTATTAAAGCGCTGCAGGAATTCGCGATGCGTCTGCGTCGCTATGCTTGATCGTATGCCTGACCGCGAAATCCATTAAAATTTCGTTACGTCACAAAACCCCGCGTTGGCGGGGTTTTGCTTTTTGGGCCGCGGTAATTTCAACGACACGCGATTGAAAGGCCGCGGCGGCAGCGCGAGGGCAGAGGAGATCATGGATCAGCAGGCGATCAGGGCCGTCGAATACGATCGGCCACAGGCGCAGGGCATGACCTGCGGGATCGGGCAGGCGTGGGCGAAGGTGCCCGATACGCCGTCGGCGGAGCAAAGGGTGGCGCTGAAGGAGCGCATCCGCGGGTTGCTTAAGCGCGAAAAGGCCGTGCTCGTCGCCCACTACTATGTCGACGCGGAACTGCAGGAACTCGCCGACGAGACCGGCGGCTGCGTGGCCGATTCGTTGGAGATGGCGCGTTTCGGCCGCGATCATGACGCGCAAACGCTGGTGGTGGCGGGCGTGCGCTTCATGGGTGAGACCGCGAAAATCCTGAGTCCGGACAAGCGCATTCTGATGCCCGATCTCGACGCGACCTGTTCCCTCGACCTGGGCTGTCCAGTCGATGAATTCTCGGCCTTCTGTGACGCTCACCCGGATCGCACAGTGGTCGTGTACGCGAACACCAGCGCGGCGGTCAAGGCTCGTGCGGACTGGATGGTGACGTCGTCGATCGGTCTGGAGATCGTTGCTGATCTGCACGCACGCGGCGAGAAGATCATCTGGGCGCCGGATCGGCACCTTGGCAGCTATATCCAAAGTAAGACCGGCGCGGACATGCTGTTGTGGCAGGGCTCGTGCCTCGTGCACGACGAATTCAAGGGCATCGAACTCGATCTGTTGCGCGCCGAATATCCGGGCGCGAAAGTGCTGGTGCACCCGGAGTCGCCGGCTAACGTGGTCGCGCAGGCGGACGTGGTGGGTTCGACAACCCAGTTGATCGACGCCGCCCAGAAACTCGACGCAACGCATTTCATCGTGGCGACCGATCTCGGCATTCTGCACAAGATGCAGCTAGCCGCACCTGGCAAGACCTTGATTGCCGCGCCCACGGCCGGCAACAGCGCGACCTGCAAGAGTTGCGCGCATTGCCCGTGGATGGCGATGAACGGCCTGGCCAATCTGGCCGAGGTGCTCGAGCGCGGCCACAACGAGATCTTCGTCGACCGGGTCATTGGCGAGCGTGCGCGCTTGCCAATCGACCGGATGCTCGACTTCGCGGCGCGTCACAAAAAGCGCGTGCAGGCCAGCGGCGATCTCTCGCGCGACGGGCAACTGTATTCAAACGTGGGAGCGGCGTAATGGGGGCGGTGGAACACAATCAGATCGAGGCGGTGTCGCCGCTGTTCGCGGAGATCCAGGCACAGTACGGCGCCGCATTCGATGCTGCGTTGGCACGCAATGTCGCTGATGCGCTGGCCGAGGATGTTGGCGCTGGTGACCAGACCGGCCGCCTCGTCCCTGCGGACGATATGCGTGATGCACGCATCATTGTGCGCGAAGATGCCGTGCTATGTGGTGTGCCGTGGTTCAACGCGGTGATGCGTCAGGTCGATCCGCGCATCGACTTGCGGTGGCGTTATCGCGAGGGCGATCGGATGACGGCGGATACGCCGGTGTGCGAACTACATGGTCCTGTCCGTGCGCTACTGACCGGCGAACGCAATGCGCTGAATTTCCTGCAATTGCTGTCGGGCGTGGCGAGCGCGACGCGCCGCTATGTCGACGCCATTGCTCACACCCAGACGCGTGTTCTCGATACACGTAAGACTTTGCCGGGCTTGCGGCTTGCGCAGAAGTACGCTGTGCGCGTGGGCGGCGGTGCGAACCAGCGGCTGGCGTTGTACGACGGCATTCTGATCAAGGAAAACCACATCGCCGCAGCGGGCGGCGTTGGTGCCGCGATGGATGCGGCGCTGGCGCTGAACGCCGGCGTGTCGATCCAGATCGAAGTCGAAACGCTGGCGCAATTGGAAATCGCGTTGGCGCACCGCGCGCAATCCATTCTGCTGGACAACTTTTCGTTCGACGCAATGCGTGACGCCGTGCGCATCACCGCAGGCCGGGCGGTGCTCGAGGTGTCTGGCGGGGTGAACTTCGACACAGTGCGGACCATCGCTGAAACTGGCGTTGATCGCGTGTCGATTGGTGCGCTGACCAAAGATGTCCGCGCTACGGATTACTCGATGCGGATTGTCTGAGCCGCGCGCTTGAACGTTCGCGATTCGTGAAAAGGCCATCGCCGGCGCCCGGCGATGGCCTTTTCACTACAGCTTCAGAAATCATACGTTGCGGTTACGCACATGTTCTGGCGACAGCACGGTCGGTAACGCTTTAGGCAGCGTGGTCGGCCAATCGCGGCTGAAATGCAGGCCGCGGCTTTCACGTCGCGAGCGAGCGCCCTCAACAATCAACGACGCCACGTCGACCAGGTTGCGCAGCTCAAGCAAATCGCGGCTCACTTTGAAATTCGCGTAGTACTCGTGGATCTCGTCGCGCAGCAGCGCAAGCCGATGTTTGGCTCGCATAAGCCGCTTGTCTGTGCGCACGATGCCCACATAGTTCCACATCAGGCGGCGCAACTCATCCCAGTTGTGCGCGACCACCACTTCTTCGTCCGGATCGGACACGCGGCTTTCATCCCAGTCCGGCAGCGGCGCGTGGACAGCGGCGCTGAAGCCTTCTTCCTCGATAGCCTGCGCGGCGGAACGTCCGATCACGAGGCATTCGAGCAGGGAATTGCTGGCAAGTCGGTTCGCGCCGTGCAGGCCGGTGCAGGACGTTTCACCCACTGCGTAGAGACCTGCGAGATCAGTGCGGCCAGTTAGATCGGTCACGACACCGCCGCACGTGTAGTGCGCGGCGGGCACTACCGGAATCGGCTCCTTGGTGATATCGATGCCGAATTCGAGGCAGCGGGCCAGAATTGTCGGGAAGTGTTCGCGCAGGAATTCGGGCGATTGATGGCTGATGTCGAGATACACGCAATCAATGCCGCGTTTCTTTATCTCGAAGTCGATCGCACGCGCGACGATGTCGCGCGGCGCGAGTTCGGCGCGTTCGTCGTGGTTAGGCATGAAGCGCGTGCCGTCGGGCAGCTTCAGGATGCCGCCTTCGCCGCGCACCGCTTCCGAGATCAGGAAGGACTTTGCATAAGGATGGAACAGGCAGGTGGGATGGAACTGGATGAATTCCATGTTCGACACGCGGCAGCCGGCGCGCCAGGCCATTGCGATACCGTCGCCGGTCGCGGTGTCGGGGTTGGTGGTGTACAGATAGACCTTGCCGGCGCCGCCGGTGGCGAGCACGGTATGCGGCGCTTCGATGGTCACGGTGCGGCCGCTTTGCAGATCGAGTGCGTACAAACCGTGGCAGCGACGTCCAGGCAACCCGAGACGGTCGGACGTGATCAGGTCGATCGCGTAGTGGTCTTCTAGCAACGTGATGTTGGGATGGCGGCGCACGCGCTCGCTGAGCGTGGCGACTACGGCATGACCCGTTGCATCCGCGGCGTGAATGATCCGGCGATGGCTATGGCCGCCTTCGCGTGTCAGGTGAAAGCCAAGTTCGGCGGCGTCGTCTTTGGTGAATGGCACGCCTTGCTCGATCAGCCATTCGATTGCGGCGCGCCCATGTTCGACGATAAAGCGGGTTGCCGCCTCGTCGCACAAACCGCCCCCGGCGATCAGTGTGTCGCTCACGTGGTTTTCGATGCTGTCCGCCGAATCCAGTACGGCGGCGATCCCGCCTTGCGCCCAATCGCTTGCGCCTTCGGTCATCGATCGCTTGGCGACCACCGCAACCCGACGGGTCTGCGCAAGATTGAGCGCGACGCTCAAACCTGCCAGACCGCTACCGACAATCGCTACATCGAATTCCATCGCCCGCATCTCCGCTCTCGTTTTTGCCATGACAGCATGCCTTTCGCATGCCGCTAAAACGAGAAAGGATACGCGCCGCAGCGGGTGAGGGAAAGCTGGCCGAACGGGATAAGACTGTCCTGGTGGGTATTGGGCAGTTAAATAGCGCGAAAGCGGGACATGGAAAATAAAAAAGCCCCGCATGAATGCGAGGCTTTTTTGCAAATCTGTTTGCCTTCGTCAGGCAGGAACCAAGATTTATTTAATCTTGGTTTCCTTGTACTCAACGTGCTTACGGACGACCGGATCAAATTTCTTGATCAGCATCTTTTCCGGCATGTTGCGTTTGTTCTTCGTCGTCGTGTAGAAGTGACCCGTGCCTGCGGTCGATTCCAGCTTGATCTTGTCGCGTGCGCCTTTCGCCATGATTTACTCCTTAGGCTTCACCGCGTGCGCGCAGATCTGCGAGCACAGCGTCGATACCGTTCTTGTCGATCAGGCGCAGGCCGGCGTTCGAAACGCGCAGACGCACCCAACGGTTTTCGCTTTCCACCCAAATACGGCGGTTTTGCAGGTTCGGCAGGAACCGGCGCTTGGTTTTGTTGTTCGCGTGGGAAACGTTGTTGCCGCTCATCGGCGCTTTCCCAGTTACTTGGCATACGCGTGCCATGAGAGCACTCCTAATACGCTAATTCTGAGTTCGAACGCCGTGAAAGTTTCCCGAAAAGAGCCGCGCTTGAGAGTTTATGGAAACTCGAGGCACGTTTCCTTTCCGGAACGCCTTGGTGGCTTCGGAACAGGGGGTTGGAAATAGGCAAACCGGAATTCTAGCAGAAAAAAAGCCGCAAAATCAAACCTTATTTGCGATGCCGAACACGGCGAGAGGTCGCCGCGGCCCAGGTTCAGGCCATTTCAGGGCCAGCCGGCATGGGCAAACGAGTAGGTAGTGTCGGCGCCGATCACCAGATGATCGATCAGCCGCACGTCGATCAGAGCAAGCGCGTCGCGCAGCGTATGCGTCAGGCGGCAGTCGCTCGCACTCGGCTGAACGGCGCCGGAAGGGTGATTATGCGCGACGATCAGGCTGGCGGCATTCAGACTCAACGCGCGCCGGACGATCTCGCGTGGGTAGACCGCCATGCGCGTCAGCGTGCCGCGTGCGCTTTCTTCGCAACGGATCAGCCGATGCCGGGCGTCGAGAAAGAGCGACACGAAGACCTCTTGCGCCTTGCCGCCTATATAGAGGCGCAGATAGTCCTTCACGGCCTCAGGCGAGTTCATCAGCACACGGTCACGCATTTTATCGACCAGCGAGCGCCGCGCCATCTCCATGATGGCGAGCAACTGCGCCTTTTTCGCCGGCCCGATGCCGCGCAGGCCGTCGAAGTCCGAGTAGGTTGCGTCGAGCATGGCGCGCAGCGAGCCGAAGCGGTCGAGCAGGGTGCGCGCGACATTGAATACATCGTGGCCGGGCAGGCCTGAGCCGAGCACGAGCACGATCATTTCGGTGTCGGATAGCACGCCCGGTCCTTGCTCGATCAGCCGTTCGCGCGGCATGTCGTGTTTAAGCCATTTGCCGCGTACGAGCCGCTGGGGTGCGGATTTGCCGATGTTCGCCGCGGCCTTGGCGATGCGAGCGCCAGGACCGGCGGCGGTACTGGTGGCGCTATCAACTGCGGCGCAAGCACGCGGTGACGCCCGCGCCGGCGCCGCGCCGGTGGGCGCGGCGGGCTCCGGCAGGCTTGCCTCGGGTGGCGCTTTGTCTATCGTGCAGGCGTAATCAGCCATATCAGGTACACATCCTCCAGTTCGCTTCGGGGGCGGCGCGCGGTGCCCGGCCGTGCCGCGATGCGTGCGACGGACCCAAGCCGCCGCCCGCTATGTGGCTTACAATAGGCGCTTTGCGCACGGCACCCCGACGGTTTGCCACACGCGTCGACTGCGCCCGCGGCGCACGCGTGCAGCGCGCTTCGACTGAGCGAGCATTGCATGAGCATCATCGACATTTCCGAAGTGAAACCCGGTTCACATGTGACGCTTCACTACCGGCTTTCCCTTGCCGATGGCGCCGAAGTCATCAATACGTTTACCGACAGGCCGGCCACGCTGCTGCTCGGTGCGGGTCAACTGGCGCCGCCGCTGGAAGACATTCTGCTGGGTTTGAAGGTGGGCCACCACTCGACCTTTCAGCTAACGCCGGAGCAGGCATTCGGCCCGCGCAATCCGGAGCTAATCCAGCGGGTCTCACTGGCCACGCTGCGCGAAAACAGCATGATCGGCGAGGATTTTTCGCCGGGTGATCTGGTCGAATTCAACGCGCCGGGCGGCGGCCGCTATGCCGGCGTCCTGAAAGAAGTGGGCGAAACGTCGGCGCTGTTCGATTTCAACCATCCGCTTGCCGGCCAGACGCTGGCGTTTGAAGTGAAAATCATCGGGATTCTGTAAACATGAGCATCACGGATACGACTCTTGCCGAAGCCGAAATCCTGCTGGCGCAGCCGCGCGGGTTCTGTGCCGGCGTCGATCGGGCCATTGAAATCGTTGAGCGGGCCATCAAGCTGCACGGCTCGCCGATCTACGTGCGCCACGAAATCGTCCATAACGCCTATGTCGTCGAGGATTTGCGCAAGAAGGGCGCGATTTTCATCGAACAACTGGAAGAGGTGCCGGCCGGCAATACCGTCATTTTCAGCGCGCATGGCGTGTCGAAAGCGGTGCGCGCGGAAGCCGAATCGCGCGGACTGCGCGTGTACGACGCCACCTGTCCGCTCGTCACCAAGGTGCATATCGAAGTCGCGAAAATGCGCCAGGACGGCTTCGATATCGTGATGATCGGCCATAAGGGCCACCCGGAAGTCGAGGGCACGATGGGCCAGGCGGGCGAGGGTATGCACCTTGTGGAAGACATCAAGGATGTGCAGGCGCTGCAACTGGCCGACCCCGAACGGATCGCGTTCGTGACGCAAACCACTCTGTCGGTCGACGATGCGGCTGAGATCATCGGCGCCCTGAAGTCGAAGTACCCGGCGATCCGCGAACCGAAGAAGCAGGACATCTGCTACGCCACGCAGAACCGTCAGGACGCGGTCAAGTTCATGGCGCCGCAATGCGACGTGGTGATCGTAGTCGGCAGCCCGAATAGTTCGAATTCCAACCGCTTGCGCGAACTGGCCGAAAAGCTCGGCGTGCCGTCTTATATGGTGGACTCGCCGGATCAGATCGATCCGGTCTGGGTCGAAGGCAAGCGCCGGATCGGCGTGACGGCGGGCGCTTCGGCGCCGGAAGCACTGGCACAAGCGGTGATTGGCCGTTTGCATGAGCTCGGTGTGCGCAACGTGCGCGCGCTTGAAGGTATCGAAGAAAACATCGCGTTTCCGCTGCCGCGCGGGCTGGGTTTGCCTGCCTGACGATTAGCCGACGTTTCTGAAAGAAAGGCGCGCCCAAGGGCGCGCTTTTTTTCGTCCGCAGATTCATGAGGTGGTGGAAATAAAGTGCCAGAACACAGGTCCGAGCCTTTTTACGTGTGTTTCCACGCGAATTCTTTTGAACTGCGATTTGGCATTTAATCGTTTTTCGACCGATGTGACCCCGTTTAAATCCAGCGAAACGCGTTGCGGCGATTTTTGACGCACTAAAATAGTGCGTGTATCCCGGTATCAATGGAAACGTAATACTTAACGCGGACCACCGTGTAACCGGGGATCGGGCTAATTCGCTGCAACACTTGATGCCATTGGGCGCGACGGTGGTGCAACTGGTGCACGAAAATTAGTCGCAACCCGGTTGCGCCTGTCGCTGGATTTCTCTCTCAAAATAAGGTTGCAATGCAGGAAAACCCCACCGTTTCAACAATATTGCGCGTCGCATAATTGGAGTTACAATGCGCGCGTTCTCAAGGCCTCCGGGTCCCGAACAACGGATTTTGCAAGGCGCGGGAGACCTACTTAATGCGAGTCAAATTTGCTTACACCGTGTCCATCGTGACCGCGGTTGCGATGTTGACCGCGTGCGGCAAGAAGCAGGATGGTGAGGTTGGAGCCGGTGCATCGGCTGCCACGGTGGCAGCGGCCCCGGCGAGCGAAGCGATTGTCGTGAAGATCGGTCATGCGGCCCCATTAACGGGTCCCATTGCGCATCTCGGTAAAGACAATGAAAACGGTGCGCGTCTGGCAGTCGAGGAAATCAACACGCAGGGTTTAACGATCGACGGTCACAAGATCCAGTTGGAGCTCGACGCCGAGGATGATGCGGCCGACCCGAAAACGGGAACGGCGGTCGCCGAGAAGCTCGTCGAGGATCACGTCGTCGCCGTGGTCGGGCATCTGAATTCAGGCGTCTCGATTCCGGCCTCGAAGATCTATAGCGACGCCGGCATCGTGCAGATCTCGCCCTCGTCGACCAACCCGGGATATACGCAGCAAGGTTTCAAGACGACTTATCGGGTGGTCGCGACCGATGCCCAGCAGGGGCCGGCGCTGGCCAACTACGCGACGAAGGTGCTCGGCGCGAAACGCATCGCGATCGTCGACGACTCGACCGTATACGGTAAGGGACTGGCCGACGAGTTCGCAAAGACGGTACAGGCGAGCGGCGCGAAGGTCGTCGCGCGTGAAGCCACGAATGACAGGGCTACGGAGTTTCAGGCCGTCCTTAGAAAGATCAGGCGTGTTCAGCCGGACGTGATCATGTTCGGCGGAATGGACGCGACGGGCGGGCCGTTCGCCAAACAGGCGGCGGCGCTCGGTATCAGGGCAAAAATCCTTGGCGGCGACGGCGTGTGTACCGACAAGGTGGGTGAGCTGGCGGGAACCGCCGTGCAAAACCTGGTCTGTTCGGAAGCGGGACTCGCGCTTTCCAAAATGGACAAGGGAGCGGACTTCGAAAAGAAGTACGTGGACCGCTTCCACACGCCGGTGCAGATTTACGCACCGTTCACGTATGACGCTGTGTACGTGATTGTCGATGCAATGAAGCGCGCTAATTCGATCGAGGCGCCCAAGGTGCTGGCTGCGATGCCGTCCACCGATTACAACGGGGTAATCGGCCACATCGCGTTCGACGACAAGGGTGATTTGAAAGAGAGCGCCATTACGCTTTACGACTTCAAGGACGGCAAGAAAGCGGTTCTCGACGTCGTGAAGATGTGATGACGGGACGTACAGCCTGACGGCACCGAAACCACCCAACGGTGCCGTTTTTGCATCCGCCATCGGCAAGTGAGCGACTGCATCACAGTCGCAAGACGAACCGGGCGGCGGATAACCCTTACCGGTCTTTTACATCAGTACCCGCAGTGCCGTTGAGATTGGCGTACCGCATCACCGCCCACCGGCTGATGAAGAACGCGAATCCAGTCGCACGGGCTAAGGAGCATTAAATGGATATCTTCATCCAGCAGGTCCTCAACGGGCTGGTGCTTGGCAGCGTTTACGCCATCATCGCACTGGGCTATACGATGGTTTACGGCATCTTAGGCATCATCAACTTCGCGCATGGCGATGTGTTGATGGTGGGCGCGATGGTCGCGCTCTCAGCCATAGGCGTGCTGCAGAACCACTTCCCCGGCCTCGGCAATGTGCCGACGCTATGCATTGCGCTGGTCATCGCCGCGGTTGTGTGTGCTGTCGTCGGCTACACGATCGAGCGCGTGGCCTACCGGCCGTTGCGTAAAGCGCCGCGCCTCGCCCCGCTGATCACCGCGATCGGCGTGTCGATCCTGCTGCAAACCCTCGCGATGATGATCTGGTCGCGCAACCCGCTGCCGTTCCCGCAGCTGTTGCCTACTGACCCGATCAACGTGATCAAGGCCACGGATACGACGCCGGGCGCCGTGATCTCGATGACCGAAATCGTGATCATCGTGGTGGCGTTCCTCGTGATGGGCGGTCTGCTGCTGCTGGTTCACAAGACCAAGCTGGGCCGCGCGATGCGTGCAATCGCCGAGAACCCGGGCGTTGCCAGCCTGATGGGCGTGAACCCGAACTTCGTGATTTCGGCGACCTTCATGATCGGCTCGGCGCTGGCCGCGCTCGCCGGCGTGATGATCGCGTCCGAATACGGTAACGCACACTTCTATATGGGCTTCATCCCAGGGCTGAAGGCCTTTACCGCGGCGGTGCTGGGCGGGATCGGCAATCTCGGCGGGGCGATGGTGGGCGGCGTGCTGCTCGGCCTGATCGAACAGTTGGGGGCCGGTTATATCGGCAATCTCACGGGCGGTGTCTTCGGCAGTAACTATCAGGACGTGTTCGCATTCATCGTGCTGATCATCGTGCTGGTGTTCCGTCCGTCGGGCCTGTTGGGCGAACGTGTTGCGGATCGAGCATAAGGAGTAGACAGACATGACCTCAATTCAACCGATCGAGCCGTCCACGACGCTCATCCCCGAAAAGAACATGACGAAGACGTTGACCGTCGGCATCCTCACCGCGGTCTTCGTGATCGCGGCGCCGATGATCATCGGCGCGGCCGGCGGCAACTACTGGGTCCGCGTGCTCGACTTCGCGATGCTGTACGTGATGCTGGCGCTAGGCCTCAATGTGGTGGTCGGCTTTGCTGGCCTGCTGGATTTGGGCTACATCGCGTTCTACGCAATCGGCGCTTACGTTGCCGCGTTGCTGAGCTCGCCGCACCTGACCTCGCAGTTCGAGTGGATCGCGCATATGTTCCCGAACGGCCTGCATACGCCGATCTGGGTCATCGTGCCGATTGCCATGGCGCTCGCGGCGACTTTCGGCGTGCTGCTCGGCGCACCGACCTTGCGTCTGCGCGGCGACTACCTCGCGATCGTGACCCTGGGCTTCGGGGAAATCGTGCGGATCTTCATGAACAACCTCGACCGTCCGGTGAACATCACCAATGGTCCGAAGGGGATCACGGGGATCGATCCGGTGTCGGTGGGCGGCTTCAGTCTCGCGCAAACCCACTCGCTGTTCGGCTTCCAGTTCCCGTCGGTGTACTCGTACTACTACCTGTTCGTGCTCTGCTCGCTGTTCGTGATCTGGACCTGTACGCGTTTGCAGCACTCGCGGATCGGCCGTGCATGGGCCGCAATCCGTGAAGACGAAATCGCCGCCAAGGCAATGGGCATCAACACCCGTAACGTGAAGCTGCTGGCTTTTGCGATGGGCGCGTCGTTCGGCGGCCTGTCGGGCGCGATGTTCGGGTCGTTCCAGGGCTTCGTGTCGCCGGAATCGTTCACGTTCTGGGAATCGGTCGTGGTGCTGGCGTGCGTGGTGCTGGGCGGTATGGGCCACATTCCGGGCGTGATTCTCGGCGCGGTGCTGCTTGCCGTGTTCCCGGAATTCCTGCGCTCGACCATGGGTCCGCTGCAGAACGCGATCTTCGGCCATGAAATCGTCGATACCGAAGTGATCCGTCAGTTGCTGTACGGCCTCGCGATGGTCGTGATCATGCTGTATCGCTCGGAAGGCTTGTGGCCGTCGCCGAAGCACGAAGACAAGATTGCGAAACTGGCGAAGCGCGCCGGCAAGAAACCGGTGCGGGCGTAAGGACGCGGAGAAAAAATATGAGCGACAACATTCGACTGTCCGTCAAAGGCGTCAACAAGCGTTTCGGCGGTTTGCAGGCACTTTCCGACGTGGGGCTCGAGATCAAGTCGGGCCAGATTTACGGGCTGATCGGCCCGAACGGCGCCGGCAAGACAACCTTCTTCAATGTGATCACGGGGCTGTACACGCCGGATTCGGGCGAGTTCAGGCTCGACGGCACCGAATACACGCCGACCGCCGTCTATCAGGTGGCGAAGGCGGGGATTGCGCGTACGTTCCAGAACATCCGTCTGTTCGGCGGCATGACCGCGCTGGAAAACGTGATGGTCGGCCGTCACGTGCGCACCAGGCACGGTCTGATCGGCGCGGTGTTGCAGACGCCGGCCGAGCGTCGCGAAGAGCGCGAGATCAAGGAACGCGCAATCGAGCTGCTGGAGTACGTCGGCATTGCGCAGTACGCGGACTACACGTCGCGCAATCTGTCGTACGGCCACCAGCGCCGTCTGGAAATCGCCCGCGCGCTGGCAACGGATCCAAAGCTGCTCGCACTGGATGAACCGGCTGCCGGCATGAACGCCACGGAAAAGGTCGAGCTGACCAAGCTGCTCGACAAGATCCGCGCGGACGGCAAGACGATTCTGCTGATCGAACACGACGTGAAACTGGTGATGGGTCTGTGCAACCAGATGACGGTGCTCGACTACGGCAAGGTGATTGCGCAAGGACTGCCGTCGGACGTGCAGAAGGATCCGAAAGTGATCGAAGCTTATCTGGGTGCGGGGGTCCACTAATGGCTACGGCAATGTTGAAAATCAAGGGCCTGCAAGTCAATTACGGCGGCATTCAGGCAGTTAAGGGCATCGATCTCGAAGTCGCGCAGGGCGAACTGGTCACGTTGATCGGCGCGAACGGCGCGGGCAAGACCACGACGATGAAGGCGATCACGGGTCTGAAGCCGTACTCGGCAGGCGATATCGAGTACATGGGCCAGTCGATCAAGGGCATCCCGGCGCACGAGCTGCTCAAACGCGGTCTGGCGATGGTGCCGGAAGGCCGCGGCATCTTCTCGCGCATGTCGATCGTCGAGAACATGCAGATGGGGGCTTATCTGCGCAGCGACACGGACGGCATCAAGGCAGACGTCGATCGCATGTTCGGCTTCTTCCCGCGCCTGAAGGAACGGGCCGCGCAATACGCGGGTACGCTTTCGGGCGGCGAACAGCAGATGCTGGCGATGGCGCGCGCGATCATCAGCAAGCCTAAGCTGTTGTTGCTGGATGAACCGTCGATGGGGCTGTCGCCGATCATGGTCGAGAAAATCTTCGAAGTGGTGCGGGCGATCTCGGCCGAAGGCATGACTGTGCTGCTGGTCGAGCAGAACGCGCGCCTCGCGCTGCAAGCGGCGAACCGCGGCTACGTGATGGACTCGGGTCTCGTCACGATGTCCGGCGACGCGAAGCAGATGCTCGATGATCCGAAGGTGCGGGCAGCTTATCTGGGTGAATGAGCTGGGTGAATGAGTTGGGTGAATAACCCGGACCAGATTTGCTTTAGCCGTTAAAAAAGGCCGCCTGCGCGATTGAAGCGCATGCGGCCTTTCTCTTTTCAGGCGCTTGTCCGACGCTCAGGCAGCCGGCGTTTCCGCCAGTTCGCCGAGGCGTTTGCCGAGACTGATGACGGCATCCGCGCGATAACCGAGCGCTTCATAAAAGGCCCGCACGTCGGCCTTTGCGGACAGCACCTGCAAGTTCAGCTTCGGGCAGCCACGTTCGGTCAACGCGTTCTCGACATGCGCGACCAGCCTCGTGCCGATGCCATGACGTCGCAACGATTCATCCACCGCGAGCGAATACAGCCAGCCCCGGTGCCCGTCGTAGCCGCCCATCACTGTGCCGACGATACGCTCGCCGAACACCGCGACAAAGAACAGCTCCGGTTGCGTCGCCAGCTTGTTGGCGATCGACAGATGCGGGTTGCGCTGCGGCCTCGTCACGTCCCGGTACTCGGGGAATGCCTGCTGCCACAGCGCGACCACGGCGTCGGTGTCGCTCGCGTCGAAGCGGCGAATCGAGAGGGCTGCGGTCGTCGTCATACGCGCTTTTCCGGGTGATTACAGCGTGTCGAGAATCGAGCGCAGCATCGCCATCATCTGGTCGATCTCTTCGTTCGTGACGTTCAGCGCCGGCATGAAGCGCAGCAGGTTCGGCCGCGCCGCATTCAGCAGCAGGCCGTCCGGCTGCATCAAACGTGCTTTCTCGACGATCTGATTGCCGATGTCCTTGCCGAGCAGCAGCGCGCGCAGCAGGCCCTCACCGCGTTCGCCTTCGAAGCCGCGTTCTTCCGACAGTTCGAGCAGCTTCGCGCGCAGATATTCGCCGCGCGCGCGCACGCCTTCGAGGAAACCCGGCGCCGTAAGTTGCGAAATGACCGAGTAGCCGACTGCGGTCATCAGCGGATTGCCGTTGTACGTGCCGCCCTGGTCGCCTGCTTCAAACACCGCGATTTCGGCTTTCGAAAGCAGCGCCGCGAGCGGCACACCGCCGCCGATGCCCTTGCCGAGCGTCATGATGTCCGGTTCGATACCCGACAGTTCGTACGCGAACAGCGTGCCGGCGCGGCCGCAACCGCTTTGCACTTCGTCGACGATCAGCAGCAGGTTGTGCTGTTTGGTCAGCGCGCGCAGTTGCTGCATGAACTCGCGGGTGGCGGGAATCACGCCGCCTTCACCCTGAATCGGCTCGAGCATCACCGCGACGGTCTTCGCGTTGATGAGCTTTTCAACCGATGCGATGTCGTTCAGATCCGCCTTCGGGAAACCCGGCACTTGCGGTGCGTAGATCGTGTCCCAGCCCGGTTTGCCGCTGGCGGACATGGTGGCGAGCGTGCGGCCATGGAAGCTGTGATCGAACGTGATGATTTCGAACGCGCCGTCCTTGAACTTCTTGCCCCACTTGCGCGCGAGCTTGATTGCACCTTCGTTGGCTTCGGCGCCGCTGTTCGCGAAGAACACCTTGTCGAAACAGCTGTGCTGCGTGAGCAGACCCGCGAGTTTCGCCATCGGTTCGTTGTAAAAGGCCGGCGACGGATTCAACAATAGTTGCGCCTGCTTGTTCAGCGCTTCGATCATGCCCTCGTTGCAGTGGCCGAGGCTATTGACCGCCCAACCCTGGATGAAGTCCAGATATCGCTTGCCGTTGTTGTCGTAGAGCCACGAGCCCTTGCCGTGCGTGAAAACGATTTCGGGCCGGCTCGTGATGTACATCAGCGACTCGATCGGGTACTCATTGAAATTCATGACGGCAGGCTCCAGACAGCGGGGTGAAAGTTAGTGAGCGGTTTGGCCACACAATGAAACACGGGCCGGGGAAAGCAAAAAAAGCAAACAAAAAAGCCACGGCATGCCGTGGCTTTCATGATTCGAACTGCTTGCGCCCTTGTGCGGCGCGAATCCGTGACGAAGCCGGCGGCGTCCCTAAGGGAGCGGCGAGCGGCGACGTCGAAGTTCGGATTGAATGCGGTTCATGCGCGAAAGAATACGACAAGGAAAGCGCCGGTGTAAACCATGAATTTGCACAAATTCGCGTCAACGCGAATTCAGGCAAGTCTGCCAGCGTGCCTGTTTCGTTTTGATGAATGGGTCGAAAGGCGTGCAGTCAACCCATTCACCGCCTCAAACCGCGTTCGCCAGATCCGCTGCACTCGTGAAGGAATCCGCGTAGAACTCGTCTTCCGGCAGACCGTGATGCTGGGTGAAATCGCGCTGCGCCGACTCGACCATCACCGGCGCGCCGCACGCGTACACCTGATACGGCGACAGGTCGGGCAGATCCTCGATCACCGCGCGATGCACGAAGCCGACACGGCCCGTCCACGCGTCGCTTGCGTCGGGTTCCGACAGCACCGGCACGAACTTGAAGTTCGGAATCTCGCGAGCCCATTGCTCGGCGAGATCGAGCAGGTACAGGTCTTTCTTGCGGCGTGCGCCCCAATAAAGCGTCATGGGCCGGTCCAGATTCTTGAACACCGCATGTTCGACAATCGCCTTCAGCGGCGCGAAGCCCGTGCCCGAGGCGAGCAGCACGATCGGCTTGTCCGAGTCTTCACGCAGGAAGAAGGTGCCGAGCGGCGCTTCGAAGCGCAGGATGTCGCGCTCCTTCATCGCACTGAAGACGTGATCGGTGAACGCGCCGCCGGGCATGTGACGGATGTGCAATTCGATCGGGCCTTCCGTGTGCGGCGCGCTCGCCATCGAATAGCTGCGGCGCTTGCCGTCTTTCAGAATGAATTCGAGGTACTGGCCGGCCAGATACTGCAGACGTTCGTTGGCGGGCAGTTGCAACTTCAGCACGACGACGTCGTCGGCCTTGCGCTCGATGGCGTTCACGCGGCACGGCAGTTTCTTGACCTGCACGTCGCCCACGCCGGCCACTTCTCGGATATCCACTTCGAGATCGGAGCATGCGGTCGCGCAGCAGAGGAGCGCCATGCCGCGCGTTCTTTCGTCGTTCGACAAGGCCGACGACGAATGCTGACGCTGTTCGATCTGACCGCTGATCACGGTGCCTTTGCATGAGCCGCAGGCGCCGTTCTTGCAGCCGTACGGCAGGCCGATGCCTTGTCGCAGCGCTGCGATCAGGACCGGTTCGTCCTGTTCTACCTGAAACTGCCGGCCGCTTTGCCGGAGCGTGACGTTAAATGCCATAGAGTGAGTATTCGAAATCGAGGAGTCGGTAATCGTTATCGGAGCCGCCGGTTCAACTGTGCGGTACCTGCCGCGCTTGACGGCTACAATGCATCCACCATGAAAGCGACACGAAATTTACGCCGGCCGCGCGTATTGATAGTTGGCTGCGGCGACGTCGGCATGCGTTGCGTGCCCTTGTTATGGCCGCGCGCGCATGTCTTCGCGCTCACCAGTCACGCCGAGCGCAGCGCCGAATTGCGCGCTGCCGGGGCCACGCCGCTGCTCGGCGATCTCGACGTGCGCCGCAGCCTGAAACGGCTTGCCGGGCTCGCGCCGACGGTGCTGCATCTCGCGCCGCCGCAAAAAACTGGCGACGACGACCGCCGTACCCGTGCGTTGCTCGCTACGCTGAGCGCGCGCCGCGATCGGGCGCTGCGTGCCGCGCGCGGCGCGGTGGCGCCGGTGGGGCGGTTACGCCGCGGGTTGCGCAGCATGCATGCCTCGTGGGCTGAATCTGAAACAGCCAATATTGTACCCGACAGGGTGCGCTGGACTGCCGCTCCGCAAGCGCCGGTGAAGTTGGTGTACGCGAGCACGACGGGGGTCTATGGCGATTGTGGCGGCGCGTGGATCGACGAGACGCGCACGGCGCGGCCGGCCAATGCGCGTGCCAAACGTCGCGTGTCGGCCGAGCGGCAATTGCGGCGCGCCACCGCACGCGGCGTGGTCGCTGCCAGCGTGGCGCGGATTCCGGGCATCTACGCAAGCAACCGTCTGCCGCTCGCGCGGCTGGAAAAGCGCACGCCCGCCCTGATCGACGCCGACGACGTCTACACCAACCATATCCATGCCGACGACCTCGCCGCGATCCTCGTGCGCCTCGCCACGCACGGGCGGCCGGGGCGCGTGATTCACGCATCGGACGATACGTCGCTGAAAATGGGGGAATACTTCGATGTGGTGGCCGATGCGTTCGGCCTCGAACACGCGCCGCGCATTACGCGCGCGCAGGCGGAGCAGCAGATCGAACCGACCTTGCTGTCCTTCATGCGTGAATCGAGGCGCCTCGTGAACCGGCGCCTCAAAACGGAATTGCGCGTGCGCTTGCGCTATCCGAGCGTCGAAGACTTTCTGCGCGCGGCTTCGTAGGCATCGCGGGCCTGCCTTCGCAGACTTACGTCAGCGCCGGCAACGCCTCCAGCAACAGGAAGCACAGCATCGCGCCGATCAGCGCGCCGATCAGGTTCGGATGATATTTATGCCGCAGCCGCATCATGACCAGCAGTCCGCCGATCAGAACCAGGCCGAGGCACACGAAAGCGATCATCATATTCGTGATCGGGATGGTGTCGTGAGTGACCATGGCGCGCCCTCCTTGAACCCTTTGTAGTCGTTGTTTAAACGAGTATAGGGCGAGTTGTAAGGAAGAACATGCTGCGCCGCAGCGAGTGATCAGGATTTCGCGAACCCGTGTGCGGGCGCGCACACGATTCTCCTGATGCATCAAGGCCTTAAAAGGGTCCTACCGGTTTACCCGCTCCGTAGAGATCCGAGGTCGGTTTCATCGAGCCATTGCCACCCGCCCGGTGCCAGTGTCGCGGGCAAGCTGAGTCCGCCGATCCGCTCGCGATGCAGTGCCTCGCAGCGGTTGCCGGCCGCCGCGATCATCCGCTTGACCTGGTGATACTTGCCTTCCATCACGGTGAGGGCCAGCGCGTGCTCGCCGCGTGCGTGGGCGTCGACGGCGGCGATCGGTTTGGACTCGCCGTGCAGGAGGACGCCATTGCGCAAGGCGTCCAACTGGGTGTCGTCGAGCGGGTGCCGGGTGATTGCGATGTACAGCTTCGGCACTTTGCGTTTCGGCGACGTGAACATGTGAACGAACTTGCCGTCGTCGGAGAGCAGCAGGAGGCCGGTAGTGTCCTGATCGAGGCGGCCCACGCATTGCACGCCACGTTCGGCAAACTGCGGCGGCAGGAGGCTGAACACGCTCGGATGATGCTGCGGATCGCGCGAGCATTCATAGCCGGCGGGCTTGTTCAGCAGCAGATAAGCGTGCTCGCGATACGGCCAGATGACGCCGTCCACGCTGAAGCAGAACGTGCCGTCGTCGGTGGGGAAATCGGTGTCGGCATCGGCGCACACTGAGCCGCCGATACTCACGCGGCCGTCGCCGATCAATGCCCGGCATTGGCGGCGCGAGCCGAAACCTTGAGTGAAGAGGATGCTTTCGAGATTCATGGCGAGCGAAGAATAACACCGCAAGAAGCGGAGCGCCGCGTAGCGACATAGCGGCGACGATGGTCTCCCGACTTTCCAGTGCAGGAGTTCATCGATGTCCGTCACGTCATCTTCGCCGTCGTCATCCGCGATCCGTTTGCCGGCCGCATTCCAGCGCCTTGCATGGTCGAATCTGGTCGCGCAATCCGCCGAGCAGATCAGCCTCGCGGCCGCGCCGCTCGTCGCCGTGTTCGCACTGGGCGCCGGCGCGCGCGAGACCGGCCTGTTGCAAACCGCGCAGACGCTGCCGTTCCTGTTGTTGTCGATTCCGCTCGGCGTATGGACCGACCGCCGCTCGCGCCGTACGTTGATGACGCTCGCGGAAAGCGTACGCGTGGTCGCGATGTTGTGCGTGCTGCTGCTGGTAATGACGCACGCGCTGAGCTTGCCGCTGCTTGCCGCGCTCGGCTTCATTGCCGCGACCGGCACGGTGGCGTACAACGTCGCGGCGCCTTCGCTGGTGCCCTCGATCGTGCCGCGCGAGGCGTACGCCCAGGCGAACGGCCGGCTCGAACTGGCGCGCAGCGTCGCATATTCGGCGGGCCCGGCGCTTGGCGGGCTGCTGGTCGGCTGGATCGGCGCGGACTGGGCGTATGGCTGCGCGGCCGGGCTATCGGCGCTGGCCGTCGCGCTCCTCGCGGGCTTGCGCGAACCGCCGCGAGCAAGCGCTTCTCAACGGCACTTCCTGCTCGAATTGCGCGACGGTACGCGCTTCGTTTTGCACGACGCGCTGCTGCGCCCCATGCTGGCCACCGCGATCTTCTTTAATCTCGGCTTCTTCGTGTTGCAAGCGGTGTATGTGCCGTATGCCGTGCATCGCCTTGGATTGAGCGCGTCGATGGTCGGCGTGACGCTCGGCGCGTACGGCGTCGGCATGGTGTGCGGCGCGCTCGCCGCGCCCGCCATCGCGCGACGTCTCGCGTTTGGACGCGTGCTGATCATCGGGCCTTCATGTGGTCTGCTCGCCTCGCTGGTGATGGTGGCGACGATCGTCACGCCGTCGCTCTGGCTGGCGATGCTGAGCTTCTTCCTGCTCGGCGCCGGACCGATTCTGTGGGTGGTCGGCTCGACCACGCTGCGCCAGACGATCACGCCAGAGCGGATGATGGGCCGCGTCTCGGCGATTAACAGCACGGCAACCTACGGCGCACGGCCGCTGGGCGCGCTGCTCGGTGCGGCGATCAGCGCGCGGTGGGGAATGGATGCCTGTCTGGTCGCGGCTGCGGCGGCGTTCGTCGTGCAGGCGCTGATCATCGTCATGTCGCCGGCGGCGCGGCTCGCGAACATTCCAGAAGGCGCCGCGGTCGCGCCATGAAAACTGGTTTTCATGGCGTAAGCGGATGTTCACGAACACGCACGGGGCTCTCCGTGAAAACCCTCGAAAATGAAAATGAATTTTTTTCTGCGCGATTTCTATGTAAATATACTTTCATTCATTTTGATTACAGTCGCCGCGTCGCAGCGGTTGGCTCGCTCGCATGATTCATCACTCGTCCGCTGCTTCCAACCATGCCGAACAGGCGATCGCTTCACGCATCGCCGCAGCGATGCCGACGCTTACGCCGATCCATCGGCGCATGGGCGAGTACGTGCTGGCGAATCTGTTCCGCGCGGCGACGATGCGAATCGACGAACTGGCGAGCGTGGTCGGTGCATCGGTGGCGACGGCGAATCGCTTCGCTCGCGCGCTCGGCTTCGACGGCTATCCGCAGTTTCGCGAAGCGCTGGTACGAGGCTTCGAAGCGACGCTTGCACCCGTCGAGCGACTGCGTAGCGCGCAGGAATCGCTCGCCTCCGGTGACGCTCTGCTCGATGCATTGCTCGAACAGGCGGCGGCCAATCTTCATTCCACCCGCACCGCGATCGATAGCGCCGCCGCCGAAGCAGCGGTTGAAGCGATCATCGCCGCGCGCCGGGTATTCGTGCTCGGCTACGGGGCCAGCGCGTTTCTCGCCGGTTTGATGGAACACGGCCTGATGCCGTATCACGACAACGTGCAGTCGCTCGCATTGATCGGCGGACCGTCGCATGCCGCACGGCGCCTGTTCACTGCGGACAGCGCCGATCTGGTGATCGGCATTGCGTTTCCGCGTTATGTCGACGACACCATCGAACTCGCCCGGCGAGCGGCAAGTCGCGGCGCACGCGTGCTTGCGCTTACCGATAGTCCGCGCTCGCCGCTCGCGCAATTTGCCGATCTCAAGCTCTACATCCGTTCTGAACGGCGGCTCGCGGCCAATGCCGATTCCGCTGTGCTGGCCGTGATCGAAGCACTCTGCGACGCGGTTGCTTATCGCGCCCAGCGCTCGGTCAAAGCCGCCGCGGGTGTCAGCGAATTTGTATTGCCCTGGCTGACCGATCCGCAAGCCGAGCCTTCCAGCGTGGCCGAGAACCCCGCGCGACCTTCTACCCGTACCACCCGCACTACGAAAGCCAAGAAATGAACTCCAACGCAGTCATTGCCATTCACGGCGGGGCAGGCACGATCCTGCGCGCGTCCATGTCGGCCAGCGCCGAAGCCGACTACCACGCCGCCTTGCATGCCGTACTGAGCGCGGGTCAGCGCGTGCTCGCCGACGGCGGCAGCGCGCTCGACGCTGTCAGCGAAGCCGTACGCCTGCTCGAAGATTGCCCGCTCTTCAACGCGGGCCGCGGCGCGGTCTACACGGCAGCCGGCACGCATGAGCTCGACGCGGCCATCATGGACGGCAGCACACTCGACGCGGGCGCGATCTGCTGCGTGACGCGCATACGCAATCCGATTCTGGCGGCGCGCCGCGTACTCGAACGCAGTGAACACGTTCTGTTCACCGGCGCCGGCGCGGAAGCTTTCGCAGCCGCGCAAGGACTCGAATTCGTCGAGCCCGAGTATTTCCATACCGAAGCCCGTTATCGCCAATGGCAACTCGCACGCGGTCAGCAGCGCGCCATGCTCGATCACGACGGCGCGACGCTGGCCTCGAATAATGACGATCCCACGCCGCATGAGCCGATCGATCCGAATCGCAAGTTCGGCACGGTGGGGGCGGTCGCGCTCGATCAGCATGGCCACGTGGCGGCTGCCACCTCGACAGGCGGCGTCACCAACAAGCAGGTCGGGCGGGTTGGCGATACGCCGCTGATCGGCGCGGGCTGCTATGCGGACGACGCCACCTGCGCAGTGTCGACCACCGGCTCCGGCGAGATGTTCATGCGCATGGTTGCCGCGTACGACGTCGCGGCGCAGATGGCGTACCGCAACGTCTCGCTTGAAGAGGCGGCGCACGACGTGGTGATGACCCGCCTGCCGAAAATCGACGGACGCGGCGGTCTGGTCGCCGTCGATGCGCGCGGCAACGTCACGCTGCCGTTCAATACCGAGGGCATGTATCGCGGCTTCGCGCGAATCGGCGAGACGCCGGTGACGGCGATCTATCGCTAACGCTGTTGCTGTTGCCGTTCCGTTGCACTCCCGTTTGAGTTCTTTGCCTGAGCCACCGTTAGCCGCGTTCGAAACAAAAGGAACCATCGTGCCGACTTCATCGCACACCGCCCGTCCGCTTATCGAAACCTTGCCGCCGCAACGCGTGCTTGCGGTCGACGATCTGTCGGTCGCATTTCGCAGCGGCGAGAAGACCTTCAACGCGGTGCGTAATCTCTCGCTGACGGTCGAGCGTGGCGAGACGCTGGCGATCGTCGGCGAGTCGGGTTCGGGAAAATCGGTGACATCGCTTGCATTGATGCGGCTGATCGAGCATGGCGGTGGGCGCCTTGCCGGCGGCAGCATCGCCTTCCGGCGCCGCGACGGCAGCGTGCTCGACCTTGCGAAAGCATCGTCCGGCACGATGCGCTCGATTCGCGGCGCCGACATCGCGATGATCTTCCAGGAGCCGATGACCTCGCTCAATCCGGTATTCACGGTCGGCGATCAGATCAGTGAAGCGATTGCCTTGCATCAGGGCAAGAGCCGTTCGGCCGCGCACGCCGAAACGCTGCGCCTGCTCGAACTCGTCCGGATTCCGGAAGCACGCCGGGTGGCGGCACGTTTTCCGCATCAACTGTCGGGCGGTATGCGCCAACGCGTGATGATCGCAATGGCGCTGTCGTGCAAGCCCGCCTTGCTGATTGCCGACGAACCGACCACCGCGCTCGACGTCACGATTCAGGCGCAGATTCTGCAATTGATTCGCGGCTTGCAGGACGAGATGAACATGGGCGTGATCTTCATCACGCACGACATGGGCGTGGTGGCTGAGGTGGCCGATCGCGTGCTGGTGATGTATCGCGGCGAGAAAGTGGAAGAGGGGGCATCGGACACGCTGTTCGCCGCGCCTTCTCATCCTTATACGAAGGCCTTGCTCGCCGCGGTTCCGCGACTGGGCGCGATGGAGGGCACCGATCAGCCCGCCAGGTTCCCGATTCTGACCATCGAGCAGGCGGCGCTGAATGGCACCGATGGAGCCGTGCGTCCGGCTGCGGCTGTCGCCGAAGAATCGCAACCGGTGATCCACGACAGCACGCCGCCGATTCTGCGCGTGCGCGATCTGGTCACGCGTTTTCCGGTCAAGAGCGGTATGTTCGGACGCCTGACGGGGCGCGTGCATGCGGTCGAGAAAGTCAGCTTCGATCTGCGCCCCGGCGAGACGCTCGCGCTGGTCGGCGAGTCGGGTTGCGGTAAATCGACTACAGGCCGTTCATTGCTGCGCCTGGTCGAAAGCCAGAGCGGTTCGATCGAATTCAATGGCAAGGAAATCAGTTCGTTGACCGGCCCGGCGTTGCAAGCGCTGCGCCGCGATATCCAGTTCATTTTCCAGGACCCGTTCGCTTCGCTGAATCCGCGCCTGACGGTCGGCTTCTCGATCATGGAGCCGCTGCTTGTGCATGGCGTGGCTCAAGGCGAAGAAGCGCAGGCGCGCGTTGCCTGGCTGCTCGACAAGGTCGGCTTGCCGCGCGAAGCCGCGCGCCGCTATCCGCACGAGTTTTCGGGTGGGCAACGGCAACGCATTGCGATTGCGCGCGCGCTGGCATTGAACCCGAAGGTCGTGATCGCCGACGAGTCCGTGTCCGCGCTGGACGTTTCCGTGCAGGCGCAGATCGTCAACCTGATGCTCGATCTGCAACGCGAACTCGGCGTCGCGTATCTGTTCATTTCGCATGACATGGCGGTAGTGGAGCGCGTCAGCCATCGCGTGGCGGTGATGTATCTCGGCCAGATCGTCGAGATCGGTCCGCGCCGCGCGGTGTTCGAAGCGCCGCAGCATCCGTATACGAAGAAGCTGATGGGCGCGGTGCCGGTTGCCGACCCGGCGCGCCGTCACGCGAAACGCATGCTTGCCGCCGACGAGATTCCGAGCCCGATTCGTGCACTGAACGATGAACCGGTCGTGGCGCCGCTAGTGGCGGTGGGACCGGATCATTTCGTGGCGCAGCATCGGGTCGGCGGCGCTTACTAGGCCTGAACGAGAAACCCGAGCGCAGTACCAGACCTGAACCGAAGCAATTTTCTCTCGCAGCACATAACCCTGTTTCATTTCGCAGCCTGGAGCAACCTCATGAACCTGCTGGTCCCGTCTTCTCCGTTTCGTTTGCGCGCGCTGGTCAGCGGCGGCGCGATGGTGTTCGCGATGCTCGCGGGCAATGCGGCACACGCCGATACCACGGCCGTGATGGCCGTTGCGTCGACCTTCACGACGCTCGATCCGTACGACGCGAACGACACGCTCTCGCAAGCCGTCGCCAAGTCGTTCTATCAAGGCCTGTTCGGTTTCGACAAGGACATGAAGCTGGTCAACGTGCTGGCCGACAGCTACGAAGCGAGTCCGGATGCGACGGTCTACACGTTCAAGCTGCGCCACGGCGTGAAGTTCCAGGACGGCACCGACTTCAATGCGGCTGCCGTCAAAGCGAACTTCGACCGCGTGACCGATCCGGCGAACAAGTTGAAGCGCTACAACATGTTCAACCGGATCGAGAAAACCGAAGTGATCGATCCGTACACGGTGAAGATCACGCTGAAGGCGCCGTTCTCCGCGTTCGTCAACGTGCTGGCGCATCCGTCGGCGGTGATGATTTCGCCTGATGCGCTGAAGAAATACGGCAAGGACATCGCGTTTCATCCGGTGGGCACGGGTCCGTTCGAGTTCGTGAAGTGGGACCCGGCAGGCGACCTGACAGTGAAGAAATTCGCCGGCTACTGGAAGAAGGGTTATCCGAAGATCGATGCGATCGACTGGAAACCGGTGGTCGACAACAACACGCGCGCTGCGTTGATGCGCACCGGCGAAGCGGATTTCGCGTTTCAGGTGCCGTTCGAGCAGGCCGCGCAATTGCAGTCGAGCCCGAAGGTGGATCTGATCGCGTCGCCGTCGATCATCCAGCGCTATATCAGCCTGAACGTCAACCAGAAGCCGTTCGACAATCCGAAGGTGCGTGAAGCGCTGAACTATGCGGTCAACAAGGACGCGCTGACCAAGGTCGCGTTTGCCGGTTACGCAACGCCGGCCGACGGCGTGGTGCCGCAAGGCGTGGACTACGCGGTGAAGCTCGGCCCATGGCCGTACGATCCGGCCAAGGCGCGCGAACTGCTGAAGGAAGCAGGCTATCCGAACGGTTTCGAAACGACGCTGTGGTCCGCCTATAACTACTCGACCGCACAGAAGGTGATTCAGTTCGTGCAGCAGCAACTCGCGCAAGTTGGCATCAAGGCGCAGGTCGAAGCACTTGAAGCAGGCCAACGCGTCGCGAAGGTGGAAAGCGCGCAGGACCCGGCAACCGCACCGGTGCGGATGTATTACGCCGGCTGGTCGTCGTCGACGGGCGAAGCGGACTGGGCGATTACGCCGCTGCTCGGATCGGTCTCGTTCCCGCCGAAGATGGTCAACACCGCCTACTACAAGAACGATACGGTCGACAGCGACCTGAAGCAGGCGCTCGAAACGACCGACCGCACCAAAAAGGCCACGCTCTACACCGATGCGCAAAAACGTATCTGGGCCGACGCCCCGTGGATTTTCCTCGTCAAGGAGAAGGTGGTGTACGCGCGCAGCAAGCGTCTGTCTGGTGCGTATGTCGCGCCGGACGGCTCGTTCAATTTCGACGAGATCGCGATCAAGTGATGGGTTGACCGCCCGGCGTTGCGTGTTCCAGACACACACGCGGCCCGGGCGGCTGCTTTTCGACGAATCTTCGTTGCCTGCCTCATTGCCGGATTGGTTTCATGCTGAACTTCCTCGTCAAACGTATCTTTGGCCTCCTGCCGACGCTCTTTATCGTCGCCGTGCTGGTGTTCCTGTTCGTGCATCTGCTGCCCGGCGATCCTGCGCGTCTCGCGGCAGGTCCCGAAGCGGACGAAGCAACCGTCGCACTGGTGCGTGCCGATCTTGGCCTCGATAAACCGATGCCGGAGCAATTCGTCAACTTCTTCGTGAAGATCGCTCACGGGGACTTCGGCACGTCCACGCGCAGCAAGCGGCCGGTCAGCCAGGAAATCGGCGAGCGTTTCATGCCGACGCTTCTGCTCACGCTCGCGAGCATGGTGTGGGCGGTGGTGCTCGGCATGGGCATCGGCATCGTCTCGGCGGTGTGGCGCAATCGCTGGCCGGACCGGCTCGGCATGACGCTCGCGGTGTCGGGTATTTCGTTTCCCGCGTTCGCGCTCGGCATGCTGCTGATGGAAATCTTTTCGGTGAAGCTCGGCTGGCTGCCTATCGTCGGCGACGGTTCGTGGCAGAGCTACGTACTGCCCTCGCTCACGCTTGGCGCGGCCGTGGCGGCGGTGATGGCGCGCTTCACACGCGCTTCGTTCGTCGAAGTGATGAATGAAGATTTCGTGCGCACCGCACGCGCCAAGGGTGTGCCCGAACGGCTTGTGATCGTCAAACATTGCCTGCGTAACGCAATGATTCCTGTCGTCACGATGATGGGGCTGCAGTTCGGCTTTTTGCTGGGCGGCTCAATCGTGGTCGAAGTGGTGTTCAACTGGCCAGGGCTCGGACGTCTGCTGGTGGATGCCGTGGCCATGCGCGACTATCCGGTGATTCAGGCCGAAGTGCTGTTGTTCTCGCTTGAATTCATCATCATCAACCTGGTTGTGGACGTGCTGTACGCCGTCATCAACCCGACTATCCGTTTCAAGTGAGGCCCGCATGAGCATCTCAGCTACCGAGGCGAATGCGGCCAAGGCCGCTCTTGTAGAAAGCGCGATCCGCACGCCGTGGAGTGAATTCTGGCGCAAATTCCGTAAGCAGCATGTGGCGCTCGCCGCCGGCATTTTCGTGCTGCTGCTGATCGTGGTCGCGATCGTAGCGCCGCATATCGTGCCGTACGATCCGGAGAATTTTTTCGACTACGACGCGTTGAACGCAGGGCCGTCAGCCGCGCACTGGTTCGGCGTCGATTCGCTGGGCCGCGATATTTTCAGCCGCATTCTGGCGGGTTCACGCATCTCGCTCGCGGCCGGTTTTCTGTCGGTGGCGATCGGCGCGGTGATCGGCACGTTTTTCGGTTTGCTGGCCGGTTACTACGAAGGCTGGTGGGACCGCATCACCATGCGCGTCGCCGATGTGCTGTTCGCGTTTCCCGGCATTCTGCTGGCGATCGGCGTGGTCGCGATTCTCGGCAACGGCATGATCAATGTGATCTGCGCGGTGGCAATTTTCAGCATCCCGGCGTTTGCGCGGCTCGTGCGCGGCAACACGCTGATGCTCAAGCAACTGACCTATATCGAAGCAGCGCGCAGCATCGGCGCATCGGACTGGACCATCATCGTGCGGCATATTCTGCCGGGGACGATTTCGTCGATCGTGGTGTACTTCACCATGCGCATCGGTACCTCGATCATCACGGCGGCGAGCTTGTCGTTTCTCGGACTCGGCGCGCAACCGCCGACGCCGGAGTGGGGCGCGATGCTCAACGAGGCGCGTGCCGATATGGTGACCGCGCCGCATATCGCGCTGTTTCCGAGCCTGGCGATTTTCCTCACCGTGCTGGCTTTCAATCTGCTCGGCGACGGTTTGCGCGATGCGCTCGATCCGAAGCTCGACCGCCCATGAGTTCGACTGAAGCTTCACGCGCGGGCGCGCCGCATATCGGTGTGCTGCAGCGCGGCCCGCTGGGATCGATTGCCGACGTGAAGGGTGTAACGGTCGGACATTGCACGCTCGATGACGGTGCTGTGCAAACCGGCGTCACCGTGATTCGCCCACACCCCGGCGATCCGTTTCTCGCGAAGGTGCCCGCGGCTGCTTCGGTGATCAACGGTTTTGGCAAAAGCATCGGACTCGTGCAGGTTGAAGAACTTGGCGTGCTGGAGACGCCGATTGCCTTGACCAATACCTTTGGTGTTGCTGCGCTCGCGCAAGCGCAGATTCGCGCTGCCATTCATGCCAATCCGCAAATCGGCCGCGAATGGTCGACCGTCAATCCGCTGGTGTTCGAATGCAATGACGGATACCTGAACGATATTCAGGCTTTGGCAGTAAGCGAGCAGCATTACAACGACGCCTATGAGGCGGCGACCACGGACGTCGCGAGCGGTTCGGTCGGCGCGGGCCGCGGCATGTCGTGCTTCGACCTGAAAGGCGGAATCGGCAACGCGTCGCGGATCGTCGACGTAGCAGGTCAGCGTTCTACGGTCGGCGCGCTGGTGTTGGCGAACTTCGGCCGCCTGCCGATGTTGACGATCGACGGCACGCCGCTGGGCCGCATACTCGCCGAACGCGCAACCCGAGCCACCTCGAAACCCGAGCAAGGCTCGATCATCATGATCGTCGCCACCGACGCGCCGCTCGACGCCCGCCAGCTCAGGCGTCTGTCATTGCGCGCAGCAGCGGGTCTTGCCCGAACCGGTTCGGTATATGGCCACGGCAGCGGCGATATTGCGCTGGCGTTTTCAACGGCCTACACCGTGCCGCACGAATCCGATTTCGTCGCGTTGCCGCCCATGCTTGCCGATGCACGCCTCGATCCGCTATTCCGCGCCTGCGCGGACAGCGTCGAGCAGGCGATCGTCAATGCGCTATGGTGCGCGACTTCGGTTACGGGGCGCGACGGCCATCGTCGCCTGTCGCTGCACGACACGGCCCCGGACCTCGCTCAACTTCTCAACTGAACCTTGCTGATGAAAGTCCTGATTTCCGCCGACATCGAAGGTGTGGCCGGCGTGTTCCACCCCGAGCAAACGCGCGCGGGTAACGGCGAATACGAGGCTGCGCGCCGCTGGATGACGCTCGAAGCCAACGCCGCGATCGAAGGGGCATTCGCAGGCGGCGCGACCCACGTGTGGGTCAACGACTCGCATGGCGGTTTCCGCAATCTGCTGCCCGATCTACTCGATGCGCGCGCCCAGGTAGTGCTCGGCAAACCGCGTACGCTCGGCATGATGGCGGGCCTCGAGTACGGCGCGGCGCTGGTGTTCATGATCGGCTATCACGCCCGCTCTCAAACGCACGGGATTCTCTCGCATACGATCAACAGCTTCGCGTTCGCGCGTGTCTCGCTGAACGGTGTCGAAGTCGGAGAGGCTGGATTGTATGGCGCGCTGGCGGAAGAATATGGTGCACGGGTCGCACTTTTATCCGGCGACGATGTATTCGCCGAAGAAACCGCGCCGCGTTTTCCAGACGCGCGTTTCGTGATTACCAAAAGCGCGACGGGGCATGCAAGCGGCGTGACGCAGACGCCGGCGAGCGCCCGTGCTGCGATTGAAAACGCCGCGCGCGAAGTGGTGCGGCATCACATCGACGAGGGCCATGCGCCGCAAGCCACGCGCGCTGCCGTAAAACCTGTCGAATGCGACTTGCGTGTGCAGACCACCGCGCTTGCCGACCTGTTCTGCCAATGGCCGACGCTCACGCGCGTCGATGCCGTCACATTGCGCTTTGGCGCGGAGTCGGTCGAACATGCGGTGCGCATGCTGAACTGCCTGTCGGCCATGTCGTTCATGCTGCGTTGAGCCGTGTGACGAAGCGGGACACCAGGCAAACTCGGCCATTACCAAGCTTACGTTTCCGTAAAACGCTAGCGGCGCGGTGACACGTTTCGCGAGGAAGCTGTACGCTCTGGCATTCCAGAGGTACCGTCTCTCTCACTTAGCGGAGCACAGCATGGGTAAGCAGACTATCGCGGATTATCTGGCCAGAACCCTGGCGGCAGCAGACGTCGAACGGATTTGGGGCGTGACGGGCGACAGCCTGAACGGCCTGTCCGACAGCTTGCAACGGCTTGGCTCGATTCGCTGGATGCATACGCGCCACGAGGAGGTCGCGGCCTTCGCCGCCGGTGCCGAAGCCGCCGCCACGGGCAAGCTCGCCGTCTGCGCGGGCAGTTGCGGCCCAGGCAATCTGCATCTGATCAACGGCCTGTACGACTGTCACCGCAATCACCAGCCCGTGCTTGCCATCGCCGCGCACATTCCCTCGTCGGAGATCGGTCTCGGTTACTTCCAGGAAACGCATCCGCAAGAGTTGTTCAAGGAATGCAGCCACTACGTCGAACTGGTGACGAACCCGTCGCAGTTTCCGCGCGTGCTGGCGCGCGCGATGCATACGGCGATCGAAGAACGTGGCGTCGCGGTGATCGTGCTGCCGGGCGATGTTGCGCTCAGCGAAGCACCCGACGAAACACCGGCATGGACCGGCACGCTCGAACGCTCGAGCGTGGTGCCCTCCGGCGCGGATCTCGACCGGCTTGCCGATCTGCTCAATCAGGCCGGCGGCGTGACGCTGCTATGCGGCAGCGGCTGCGCCGGCGCGCACGACGAAGTGGTGGCCTTCGCCGATCAGCTCGCTGCGCCCACCGTGCATGCATTACGCGGCAAACAATACGTGGAGTGGGATAACCCGTTCGACGTCGGCATGACGGGTCTGATCGGTTTCAGTTCCGGCTATCACGCGATGATGTCGTGCGACACGCTCGTGATGCTCGGCACCGATTTTCCGTATCGCAACTTTTATCCGTCGCATGGCAACGTGGTGCAGATCGATCGGCGCGGCTCCGCGCTCGGCAAGCGCGCGCCATTGAAGCTGGGTCTTGTCGGCGACGTCAAGGCGACCTTGCAGGCACTGCTGCCGCTGATCAAACGCAAGACCGATCGGCGCTTTCTCGAGAACGCCCGCAAGCACTACGCCGATACACGCAAGGACCTCGACGATCTCGCTCGCCCGTCCGATCCAGGGCGCGCGATTCATCCGCAATATCTGACCAGCATCGTCGACAAGGTGGCGAACGAAGACGCCGTGTTTGCCGCCGACGTCGGCACGCCGACGCTTTGGGCCGCGCGTTATCTGACGATGAACGGCAAGCGCAGTCTGCATGGCTCGTTCAACCACGGTTCGATGGCCAACGCGATGCCGCAGGCGCTGGGCGCACAGGCGGCCGAACCGGGGCGCCAGGTGATTTCACTTTCAGGCGATGGCGGTTTGTCGATGCTGCTCGGCGATCTGCTCACCGCGCGTCAACTGAATCTGCCCATCAAGGTGGTCGTGTTCAACAACAGCACGCTCGGCTTCGTTGCGATGGAGATGAAGGCCGGCGGCTACCTCGAAAGCGGCACCGATCTCGCCGCCACCGACTTCGCGGCGATCGCGCGCGGCGCGGGCATTTACGGCGCGCGGATCGAACTGTCGGAGAATATCGAGCCGGTCTTACGCGAGGCCTTCGCGCATCCCGGGCCCGCGGTGATCGATGTGGTGACGGCCAAGCACGAACTCGCTCTGCCGCCGAAGATCCAGTGGGCGCAGGCGAAGGGTTTCAGCCTGTACATGCTGCGCGCGGTGCTCAATGGCCGCGGTGACGAAGTGGTCGAACTGGCGACGACGAACTTACGCTAACGGGCGTTGGAGCCGGCCGCGCGCGGTTTACTGTTTTGCTGTCTTACTGTTGCCGGCTCAACTCGCGCGCGGCGCGATCGATTACATCCGCCACAGCACCCGCGTGCGACACCGGCACGAGATGGCTCGATGCGATCGGCACGATCTTCGCCCCCATCCGGTCGGCCATGAATTTTTCGACGGCGGGCGACACCGCGCGGTCCCGTGTGGTCAGCACGTACCACGACGGTTTCTCTCTCCACGCGACCTGGCTGACTGTTTCACTGAACGCTGTCGCGGCGATTGGGACTTGCGCCGTGGCCAGTACGCGTGTGAGATTTTCGGGTACGTCGGCGGCGAAGTCAGCATGGTATTTCGTGCGGTCGAGCCACAGGAAGCCCGTCGGGTCCGCGACGATACTTTGACCCGCGGGCATCGGCGCCGCGCGCTTCAGCAGGTCCGTGGTCGATTCATGCAGGTCGGGCGCAATCGCCGCCACATAGACGAGACCCGCGACGTTCGGTGCGTTCGCGCCGGCTTGCGTGATCACGACGCCGCCCCATGAGTGGCCCACCAGAATGGTTGGGCCATCCTGGCGCGCGAGCACACGGCGCGTGGCCGCGACATCGTCGGCGAGCGACGTGAGCGGGTTCTGCACCGAACTCACGTGATATCCCTTCTGCTGCAACTTCGCGATCACGCCGTTCCAGCTCGATCCATCGACGAACGCACCGTGAACCAGCACGACGTTGTGCACAGGGCCGGTCATTGGCGCGGCGGGTGGTGTGGGAGCGGCGGCTCCTCGCGTGGCAGGTGTGGTGGGCGTGGGGACGGTCGCAGCGGGCGGCGCGGGCGCCGCAGGGATTGCGGGCACCACGGCTGGCGCGGCGGATGGCGGGACCGGGACCTCCGGTGCGCTCGCCTCCATCCCGGGCATGTCGGCCGGTTCGGCGGCGGGTTCTGCCGCAGGCGCGGCGGTTTGCGCGAGCGCGGCGCCCCCGGCGAAGCAGAGACACAAAACAGCGGCGCAAAGCAGACGTTTGGGCGACATGTTGAATCTCCGCAGGCTGAGACCTCGACTAGCGCAACATACCGAAGCGCTTCGCCAGTGACAATCACTATCCTCGCCGTTAAGTGCGGCGCAGAACCAAGCACGGGTTGGCCCCAGTGTTGAGCGAATATCGGTCGCGGTAAAATTTCAGGTTCTGCCGGGGCAGGCCATAAGTCTGATCGGGCGATTGATATCCATACACTGGGGCGCAATTTTGAATAGTGCACAGCAGCAAGACGGCCTGAAGCGCGGGCTTAAGAATCGCCACATCCAGCTGATCGCGCTGGGCGGGGCAATCGGCACCGGCTTGTTTCTCGGCTCCGCCAGCGTGTTGAAGGCAGCCGGCCCGTCGATGATTCTCGGTTACGCGATCGGCGGCATCATCGCCTTCATGATCATGCGCCAGCTTGGCGAAATGGTCGCGCAGGAACCGGTTGCCGGTTCGTTCAGCCACTTCGCATACAAGTATTGGGGCGACTTCCCCGGTTTTCTGTCCGGCTGGAATTATTGGGTGCTGTACGTGCTCGTGAGCATGGCCGAGCTGACCGCGGTCGGCACGTACGTGCATTTCTGGTGGCCAGGGGTGCCCACATGGGTCTCCGCGCTGGTGTGCTTCGCGGTAATCAACGCGATCAATCTTGCCAACGTCAAAGCGTACGGCGAAACGGAATTCTGGTTTGCGATCATCAAGGTGGTAGCGGTGATCGGCATGATCCTGTTCGGCGGCTATCTGCTGATCAGCGGCCACGGTGGCCCGCAAGCGTCGATTACCAATCTCTGGGCCGACGGCGGCTTTTTCCCGCACGGTTTTCATGGCCTCTTCATGATGCTCGCAGTCATCATGTTTTCGTTCGGTGGCCTCGAATTGATCGGCATTACGGCGGCTGAAGCGGCCGATCCGCAGAAGAGCATTCCGAAGGCGGTGAATCAGGTGATATACCGGATTCTGATTTTCTACATCTGCTCGCTAACGGTGCTGCTCTCGCTGTATCCGTGGAATCAGGTGGCGGCTGGCGGCAGCCCGTTCGTCATGATCTTCTCGCAGATCGGCTCGACGCTGACCGCGAATGTGCTCAACGTGGTGGTGCTGACTGCGGCGCTGTCGGTGTACAACAGCGGCGTGTACGCGAATAGCCGCATGCTCTACGGTCTCGCGGAACAGGGCAACGCACCGCGTGCGCTGATGAAAGTCGACCGGCGCGGCGTGCCGTACATGGCGATCGGTTTGTCGGCGCTCGCTACGTTCACCTGCGTGATCATCAACTATCTGATCCCCGCCGAAGCACTCGGTTTGCTGATGGCGCTGGTGGTTGCCGCGCTCGTGCTGAACTGGGCGCTGATCAGCCTGACGCATCTGAAGTCGCGCAAGGCGATGGTGGCGGCGGGCGAGACGCTCGTGTTCAAGTCGTTATGGTTCCCGGTCAGCAACTGGATCTGCCTCGCGTTCATGGCGCTGATCCTCGTGATTCTGGCGATGACGCCGGGCCTCTCAGTTTCGGTGTGGCTCGTGCCCGCATGGCTCGTTGTGATGTGGGCCGGCTATGTGTTCAAGCGCCGGCGTGCGGCGCTGCATGGCGGCGCGCGGGTGGCCGGGCAGTAAGGCATGCGGGTGGCGTGAGCGGCGGAGGTTGCGCGCTCACGCCGTTTGCGTTTTCCGTGCAGCGCGCGGTCAGTAGGATCGATTCAGATTCTGTGGTGCGCTGACGATTTATCCCGCCTGATGTTTCTGGAGCGCAATCGGGACGCCAGAAACAACAAACCCCGCAGACAGCAGGCGCTGGCGGGGTTTGAGAATAAAGCCGAATAGCGGTCAATCGGGATTAAGCAAATTCTTTGGTGCCCAGGGCCGGAATCGAACCGGCACGCCTTGCGGCGGGGGATTTTGAGTCCCCTGCGTCTACCAATTTCACCACCTGGGCAGGTCTTGCAGCACACGCGCCAGACTTTGGCGCGCGGCGAAGACGCAGATTATGGCCGAAAATTCGACGGCGAGCAAGCCGCCCGCCTTCTTCGGTTGCACGGCGGTCAAACCGTGCGTGAAAACCGTTCGAGCGTCTGCTGGCCGAGGTAGCGGTCGAACACCATCGCGATGTTGCGCACAAGCATGCGTCCGGCCATCTGCACTTCGAGCTTGTGGCCGCTCACCGACACCAGCCCGTCCTGCTCGAAGCCGCGCAGGCGCTCCAGCTCCGGCTCGAACGTATCGGCGAAGCGGATGCCGTACGCAGCTTCGAATTCATCGAAACGCAACTCCAGATTGCACATCAATTGCGTGATCACGTCGCGCCGCAGACGGTCGTCCGCTGTGAGGCGCACACCGCGCGTGATGGCGAGCTTGCCGGCATCGATTGCCGCGGCGTAGCCCGGTAGATCTTTGACGTTCTGCGCGTAGACGTCGCCGACTTTGCCGATCGACGACGCGCCGAAGCCAATCAGATCGCATTCCGCGCGCGTGCTATACCCCTGGAAATTCCGATGCAACGTACGCCGCGCTTGCGCGCGTGCGAGTTCGTCCGTGGGCAGCGCGAAATGATCCATGCCGATGTAGACATAGCCCGCGCCCGTCAGCCGCTCGACCACCCGCTGCAGGATCGCGAGCCGGACGGCCGGGGAGGGCAGCGTGGCCGGATCCATCTGCCGTTGCATCTTGAAGAGCTGCGGCATGTGCGCGTACGCAAACACCGAAAGACGGTCGGGTGCGAGCTCAATCATTGTGTCGAGCGTGCGGCTGAAGCTGTCGACCGTTTGATGCGGCAGCCCGTAAATCAGATCGACGCCGATCGAGTGGAAGCCCGTGGCGCGCGCGGCTTGCATCACTGACACGGTCATATCGAGCGGCTGAATGCGATTGATCGCTCGCTGCACCATCGGATCGAAATCCTGTACGCCGAGACTGAGCCGGTTAAAGCCCAGCGTGCGCAAATGCGCAATGGTCCCGGGCGACGCTTCGCGTGGGTCGACTTCGATCGAATACTCGCCCTCGCTATCGGCGAGCAGGGTGAAATGCTCGCGTGCCGCGGCCATCAGCTCCGCCATTTCATCGTGCGACAGGAAGGTGGGTGTTCCACCGCCCCAGTGCAATTGCGACACGGGGCGCCGCGTGTCGAAACACGCCGCCTGCAGTGCCATTTCCCGCTTCAGACCGTCGACGTAAGGACGCGCGTGCGCGCGGTTTTTCGTGGCGACCTTGTTGCAGCCGCAGTAGAAGCACACGGTGTCGCAAAAGGGGATGTGAAAGTACAGCGAGAGATCGGTGGCCGATGCCCCTGGGTCCGCGGCGGCACGTAAATAGTCGGCAGGATCGAACTCGTCGCGGAACTGGAGGGCGGTTGGATAGGACGTATACCGTGGACCATTCGCGTTGTACTTGGCGAGCAGGTCGGGGCGGAATAGCAGGTTGGCGGTGGTCATGGGGCGCTCGGGTTGGACAGCCACCGTTGAAGAGGCACGAGCCGGCGGGGTTCTCGGCACCGGATCGAACAGCACAAACGCCTCTTGAGCGTGGCCTTTCGTATCCATCGAGTTTACGTGGGCGGTCCTCGGCCGAATTGTGTAAAAAGGTCGCACGCGACGCGATGGCACAATGCGGGTCTGGCGCTGCGTTGCATGTTGTGTTGCGTGTTTTTGAGTTCAGGAAGAATGTCGTGAGTGATGTGTCGAGCCGCGCTCTGAAGCGCGAGTCCCCGTTCAACGTGACCGGTCACGCGTGCCGCCCCGATTGCGGCGCGTGCTGTGTCGCGCCATCGATTTCAAGCCCGATCCCGGGCATGCCGGATGGCAAGCCGGCGGGCGTGCGCTGCGTGCAACTCGGTGACGATCTGCGTTGCGCGATCTTCGGTCAGCCGGAGCGGCCGGCGTGTTGCTCCGGTTTGCAGCCGCAGATCGAGATGTGCGGCGCGACCCGTCATGAAGCGCTCGCGTGGCTCACCCAACTGGAAACACAAACCCAGCCGGCGGTGCGCCGCTAGCGCCTGAACGAGATTCCGCCATGCCATCCGTTCCATCCGTTCGGACAGATAAGCCGCAACCTAACCGCATGCACGAAAAGGCTTCCACAGGAGATTTCGCATGACTCAACCCGCTGCGCCGACCCGGCGCCGCTTCCTGCTTGCAGCGCTGACAGGCTGCAGCGCGCTTGGCCTCACTGTGTCGCTGGCGGCGTGCGCGACGCCGATCTTTCCGTTCATCCCCTCGCATTACACGTTCTCGCAGCAACAGGTGCAGGACGCGGTGCAGCGCAAATTCCCGTATCAGCGCACGGTTTCGCAGGTGTTCGAGGTCGCGCTGACCAATCCGGTGGTCGGCTTCCTGCCGGACGCGAACCGTGTTTCGGTGAAGCTCGACGCACGGCTCGTGAGCCCGTTCATGCAGCAACCGGTCGATGGTGTATTCACGCTGTCGAGCGAACTGGCCTACGACGCGGCCAGCAAATCCGTCGTACTGAAGTCGCCGAACGTCGACAACGTCAGCGTGAGCGGGCAGGCTCAGGCTTACACACAGCAGATCAACGCGGCGGCGGCCGTACTCGCCACGCAGTTGCTGACCAACTACCCGATCTACACGTTCAAACCCGAACAGTTGCAATTTGCCGGGGTGAACTACGAACCCGGTACAATCACGATCCTTACAAACGGCATACGCGTGCAAATCGTCGAGAAATGACGTCGCGCGCGGCCGGCAGGGTCGCGCGGGTGCCGTGCGGGCCCTGTTCGTTCCGACTATCTACAGCGATGAGGGTCACGGATGGACTGGCTAATGGCTTGCAAGGCGCTGATTCTGGGCGTCGTCGAGGGGTTGACGGAATTTTTGCCGGTGTCGAGCACGGGCCATCTGATCGTCGCGGGTAGTCTGCTCAATTTCACGGATGACCACGCGAAAACCTTCGATGTCGTGATCCAGCTCGGCGCCATTCTGGCCGTGTGCTGGGAGTTTCGCCGCCGCATCGGCAGTGTGGTGGCCGGTTTGCCCAGCCGGCCCGACGCCAGGCGCTTCACGCTGAACGTGATCATCGCGACGATTCCGGCGGTCGTGCTCGGCTTGCTGTTTGAGAAGAGCATCAAGGCTGCGCTGTTTTCGCCGGTGCCGGTCGCGTTCGCGCTGGTGGCGGGCGGCGTGGTGATCCTGTGGGCGGAAGCGCGCCAGCGCGCGCGAGGCGACACGGCGGCGCGCGTTCAGCACGTCGACGATTTGAGCCCGCTCGATGCGTTGAAAGTCGGCCTCGCCCAATGTTTTGCGTTGATTCCGGGCATGTCGCGTTCGGGGTCGACGATCATCGGCGGAATGCTGTTTGCTCTCGAACGGCGCGTCGCCACCGAGTTTTCCTTCTTCCTCGCGATTCCGATCATCTTCGGCGCGACGGCTTACGAACTCTATAAAGACTGGCATCTGCTGTCCGTCGACGCCTTGGGCAGTTTCGCGCTGGGCTTCGTGGCGGCCTTTATCAGCGCCTTCGCCTGCGTGCGCTGGCTGCTGCGCTATATCTCCGCGCACGACTTCACCGTGTTCGCGTGGTACCGGATCGGCTTTGGTCTGCTGATCCTGCTGGTCGGCTACAGCGGTGCATTGAGCTGGGCGGATTGAGTTTTCGCCGATTTTGGGAAACATGAAAAAAGGTCCACGTTCGCGGACCTTTTTCTTATAGCGGGCGGGTTATCGGGCGCGGTTTTAGGTCGTCACGCGCTTCCTGAATACCAGGTCCCACACGCCATGTCCTAGCCGCAGCCCGCGGCGTTCGAACTTCGTCACCGGACGATATTCAGGACGCGGGGCATAGCCGTCGGCGGTGTTTTCTAGCGCCGGTTCGGCGCCCAGAACTTCGAGCATCTGCTCGGCGTAGTTTTGCCAGTCGGTTGCGCAATGCAGATACGCGCCCGGCTTCAGACGGGAAACCAGCAGCGCGACGAACTTCGGCTGGATCAGCCGGCGCTTATGGTGGCGCGCCTTGTGCCAGGGGTCCGGAAAGAAGATATGAACGCCGTCGAGGCTGTTCGGGGCAATCATCTGTTCGAGCACTTCGACCGCATCGTGCTGAATGATGCGGATGTTCGACAATGACTGCTCGCCCATCAACTTCAGCAGCGCGCCGACGCCCGGCTCGTGCACTTCGACACCGAGAAAGTCGTCGCCGGGACGGTGCGAGGCGATTTCCGCCGTGGTCGCGCCCATTCCGAAGCCGATTTCCAGCACACGCGGCGCTGCGCGGCCGAACACGTTATTCCAGTCGGGTTGTTGTGGGGTGAAGGGCACGACGAAACGCGGGCCGAGTTCATCCATCGCGCGGCGCTGGCCGGTCGAGACGCGGCCCGCACGCGTGACAAAGCTGCGGATGCGGCGCCGGTGCAGGGCTTCTTCTGACGGGGCACCGGTATCGGTTTCGGTATCGACCGGTTGGCCTTCGATTGCGGAGGAAGGCGGCGGGAGTTGGTCCGGCAGGCCGGCGTCGTTTGGATCGTGGATCATGGTCGATGCTGCTACAAGGGTGAGGGCATGGCGGCTTGCGTGGCCCGTTGCGAGGTGCCGTTGCGCTGGCGCGGGACGGGGCGCAGTTCGCTCGAATCGCTATGCGTTGCCGCTGTCACTACAAAAAAGCCGCCTTCATGGGAGGCGGCTCGTGCTGATTTCTGCTGAAGGTTCAGCAGGAAGGTGGAGCGGGCGTTGCAAGTGCGCGTAAGGTAGCACACCCGAAAAGGGTGCGTCCAGACGGTGACCGGCTTGACCGGGCCCGAAGCCAGAGTCGAGATTACGTTTTCATAACCATGATTACAATTCGTATGTTTTAATCGAGTTGTAAGCCATCCCTTGTAACGGTTATCAAAACGAAAATTCATTATGGGTAAATACGCACACAACCATCGCCAGACGAAACCCGCTAAAACCGGTTGGACCGCGGTCGAGCCAACCGCCGTTCCGACGACTTCCCGGAATGCGCTTCGCAAAGCCATGGCCATTGAAGGCGTGCCGCTCACGCAATTCAACGATTTACTGTGGATCATGGCGCAGGAGTCCGGCGGCGCAGTAGGCATGCGCAACGGCAAGTTGGCCACGCGCGGCATGTATCAATTGCTGCCGTCGCAATGTGAATTGAATCCGAATGGCGAAAAATCATTCGGCAATGCAATCGAGGAATGTCAGGGTGGGATTCGCTATATTCTCGGCCGGTATCACACTGCGGCATCGGCGCGGCTGGTGTGGGAAGCGAACCACTGGTGCTGAAGGCGGTGCGAGTTCATCGCAGCGATGTGCGATTTCCTGAAATGATAGAGCGGGAGTAGGTGGCAGGTGGCCAATACGGCAGACTCAGATTCCTTCGCGAAGCCGCTTGGCTAATCCTTGATCAATCGCCAGGCTGGCTGAAGGGATCTGGAGCGGGCGATGGGAATCGAACCCACGGCTCTAGCTTGGGAAGCTAGGGTATTACCATTATACGACGCCCGCGCAGCCCGCTATTTTACAGGGGTTTCAGCGTTTTGGGGAGGCGGGTTCGTGTGAGGTGGCGTGAAAAGTGTATGCACTTCGGAAATTCTTGCTGGCATTGCCAGTACGGCTGGTCACGAAAGTCTCGGATCGACCAGTTGCAGCCGTTCGAGCGACCGCTTGGGGCAATCTATGGCCAATCGTAAGGAAGGGGGTGGCCGTACAGACGGAAGTGTGAATAGTCACTGACTGGCGCGCGGGCGCTCGTCGGCCAAGAAGGGCTGTTCGCCCCCTTTCCTATGGACTGACATATGCGGACTTCCTGCACGTGCCGGACATTCGGCAAATGCGCGCGCATCTTATCTCATCGACGTCCCACAGCTTCGAGCCGAGTAACACTCTTCTTGCCGGAGTCTTTTTCACTGGCCTGAAGTTGATCAATCGTTGCTGACTGAATAGCCATCGTTATAGGCCTCAAGTTAATCGAATTGGTGCCGATACATCTTTTTGGGGGCGCTATCGATTACGGCGTTCCGTACCAACATCGCCGTTTTTTCCAAGTAAGTGAGAGCACGGATGTTTGACTTGTCCCAAGAAATGGCAGACAGCGTCTTTGGTCTGTCGAACATAGTGCTTACGATTGGCGCCGCACTCGTGCTGCTCGGTACGGCCGGAGCGTTTTGGAGTGGCGGCATTCGAGACAGATACTCCGACGAACGAATAACCAGCAATGAAGCAAAAACAGCGCAAGCTGTCGCGCAGGCTGCACAGGCAAACCAACGAGCAGAAGAAGAAAAGCTCGCACGTGTCAAGATAGAAGAGCGATTGGCACCGCGATCGTTAACGGGTGCCCAAGAGACCAACCTTCAAAACCAACTAAGCAAATTCGCAGGCACATCGCTAGACATTCTAATTTATGGCGGCGGAAGCGAGGACGCGCTTCCGTTTGCCGGCATGATTGCGACAACCTTGAACGCGGCGGGTTGGAAGGTACGTGTCTGGAACACCATTTCTCCTGGGAGATGGTATCGCGGTGTAGGGTTGAGCACGAGTAGTGGGAGTGATCAAAGCGCTGAAAATGCCGCCAACGAATTGGTGGGTTCGCTGGCCAGGGAGGGGATTGGCGTCGGTCGGCTTGACCAGTTTGTGACCGGCGAGTTGCCCGACAACGTAAATGGTCCCCCGTGGGACGCTAACAACGTCGCACCGATTCGAATGGTGATCGGCAGCAAGCCCTGACAAGCAAAGACATCTGTCCGAGCGGCGACAAACGTCCGCTTCACTTAACAAAGAGCCATCAAGGTTCCGCCGCGTGCAGAGCCCGCTCCGGGGCGGCAGCAGTCGGCCCGAAGCCGTCGTCCACGATTGACTGCTTTCGAGTAGGCTCTGCCCCGATATGGAGCCCCTGATTGCCGAGGTTATCCGACCTGCCTTCGCCTACCCGGCCTTGAGCAAAGAAAGAGTCGTCAACTCATATTGACGCAAAGGTATAGATGCCTACATTGCGAATAAACGACCGAGACGTGAAGCCCCACAAGGCCACAGTCAGTCCTAATCTGGGTGCGCGCACGGTCCTGACCAACAGTCACTGGGAGTACGTATCCCTTTGGCTCCGTCGTGCCAAAAAGCCCAATGCGTTGTTCTATTGGGAGCAAGCGCACTCGTTCTTTACGGCATCACAGGGAATGCCAGTCGAGTCTGCCCCGCTGTTGCTCTACTACACGTTTATGAACGCCACGAAGGCATTGCTCTCTGCCAAAGGGGTCGTTTTCGATGAGCACCATGGTGTTCGCGCGCACAACATGAGAGGACCGTCCAGCAAGATCGCTCTGTCAAACGAAGGAGTAAGAATCATGCAAAGAGGTATTGCGCCTGCACTGTCGCAGTACCTAGGTGAATTGGAAGCATCGCAGCACCACAGCTTGGAGGAGATCTTTTTTAACTTGCCGTGCATCCATCGAACCTTCTGCCTGAGCTATGCGAACCAGCGCGACCTGTTCGTTCCGTTGACGGACTGTGAGATTAAGTTTGATGCGTCAACTGGCGCTGCCTATTTCTCTGCACTCCTGTCGAAGGACTTCACGGGATCGGCCCACATGCGTCGCCTTCCGCCCTCGCTCATTGCCGATCCAACAGTGAACGATGCAAGAACGATCAGGTCTGTTGCGACAGCGATAGTTACCGGGAAAGATGCCAGCTCGGAAGCGGATAAAACCGCCGTCGCAGGACTGTTGCGCGGACTTCGGCCCGACATCAATTACCTTGCAGGCACCCAGACGCTTTGGTATGTGAAATGTGTCGTCCCTGGCCCGTCTAGACTGAAACGTTCGCCACTCACACTGACGCTACTCGCGATGCACAGGCTCAGCGAAATTTGCCGCTATCGGCCAATCGAACTGGCCTCTTTTCTAAATGGCCAAAAGAACTGGCTGTTGACGGAGTTTGTCCGGATGTCGCCGGCGCAGTTTCTTGACGAACTGGTAGCCGAACTGACTGGTCAACAGTTCATGTTTCCCAATGTGCGCCCCTCAAACTAAAGTGCACCTATCAAAATGAAAATCTATCTGGCATGCGGGCTGACGCACGTACCTCGCTCCGAGTTTCCTGCCTACGTGAACCTTTTGCAGAGCCTGGCGGTGCGCTTGACTGACATGCATGGTATCGAGGTCAAGTACGCCCTTCAAGACAGTGATCCGCAACTTGGGCAGAAACCGTTCGCTGATCGAGCCCGACTCTGCTACGCGTGGGATAAGGAAATGGTCGAGTGGGCGGACTTAGTTGTTGCCGAAGCAAGCTTTCCGTCCACAGGACTCGGCATCGAACTGCAAATTGCTTGTGCTCGCAACACTCCAATCATCGTCGCCTTTAAGCTGGACGAGAGGCACAAGGCCCCGCCCGTCGAGTATCGAACTCCGGATCACGACCTCCATAGCCTTCAACTGGGAGAGGGCTACGTTTCACTTATGGCTCTGGGCTTGCCAACGATCGCTAAAGTGCTGTCGTACAGAAATGAGGCCGATGCTCTTTCAAAGGTCGGCGCAGCTGTCGACGCGCACCGCTCAAGTTCAAGCCTACTGGCGTCAGCCACGGTGGGTTCTCAATGAACATTTCATTGGACGCGGGATAACTTCCGACCCTTCTGGATACGAGAGGCTGTACGTCCGTTTTCAGGCGTCGAAACTTGGTCTGTCGACCGACAGCAACGGGTCGGACTTGGACGATTAGCTCCCCGAAGCGCATAGCGTTCGTCATGTTGTGCCGATCATGCGGTTGACGGGATAGTCATCGCATGAACGACATCAATTCTCGGGGCGGTCTTCCGCCCTTAACCACCGATCAGATCTGCGATCTGGCCGCTGCCCTTCGCGATGTTTTCGGGAGCAACCTCTCTCGGGCGCAGTTTACCGTCAAGTTGCTGATGTTTCTTGAGGACGTACCGGGATATGAATCTGGTGAGGCGTCGTCAGCGCTGATCGAGTCGGCATGGGCCGCGTATGGCGAGGCCGGGGAATGATGCAGCCACTATTTCATATCGGCGAGGTTATTGCGACGCGCGGGGTCTTCGCGCATCTTGAGCAGCACCGCATCGCGGCCTTTTTATATCTGAGACGCCACGCGCGAGGAGACTGGGGAATGGTGCCGCCCGAGGATGCGGCGGCGAACCGGTCCGCGGTCGAGAATGGTGCGCGCGTCCTGCCTAGCTACGATATTGCGGGAAAACGTGTTTGGATCATCACCGAAGCAGATTGCAGCATGACAACACTGCTGTTTCCGGAAGAATATTGAGCATGAAAGGCAAGCATCCCATCGCGCCGGAGATGGGAACGCCGGACATGATCCGTCGTCCGTTGCGCGATTTGATCGCCGGGTTCGCGCAACTTCCTACGATGCCATCCGGCGAACCGGATTATGACGAGGCTGAACCGGACGTGCTTGTCAGCCTTGCTGAGTCAGCAGGACTGGCGATTCAGATCATGCATCAAGGATTGTCCGCAATCGGGTTGCTGTACGCACACACGGCGGACCAGATCGCGGCAGGGCAAATCAAGGCTGTCCATGCTGCGCCGCTTGGCCGTCTTCAGGCCGAACTCGGGGAGCTGCTTCCCTACATCTATCGGTTGTCGTCGGAGTGCCGACGCTTTACAGCCGACTACGTGGGGGATTGACGGCGTCCTCATACAACTACTTGTGCCGGGCAGCCTTCTTCGGCATGGTCTCGAATGCCAGCATGTCGGTCGGCGCAACGCCCAAGGTCTCTGCCAGCACGCAGATATTATAGAGCGCGATATTTCTCTGGCCGCGCTCGATCCCGCCGACGTAGGACCGCGCCAAACCTGATTCGAGGGCGAGCTTTTCCTGCGACCAGCCCTTTGCCTTCCGCAGCTCTACCACTCGTTTTCCGAACAATTCTAGCGGGTCGTAATTCATCGTTGGCGTCCAAAAACAACCAACGAAGGGTATGGAGTTGACCTTTATATAGCCACGCTCTATAGTGACACGCACTATAAGTGACAATCGAAAATGATCGGCGTCGCCTTCTCGCCGGTAGTCGCTAGAAAATGATCGCAATACGCGGGGGGTCAACTCACATGATCAAGGTGGATATCAGTCTTACGGGGGCAGGGCGAATCGCCGCTGCAGCGATTGCAGCAATCGTGCTGAGCGCAGGGTTCTGCCGAGCCGATGAGCTGGGCCCGAACTGCAAGCAATTTCTTCAGTTGAAGATGCAGTGTCTTGGAGCCAAGGCGAACACGATCGAATCGAACGGAAACGCGCAGAGAGCTCGTGAAATTCGACGCAGCATTCCGTTTGAAATGCATCAGGCAATTTACTACCTCGCGAAGGACAAGGAGTTCACGGATTCTTATCGCATGGAGCTTCGGTGCGCGAACGATGCCTGGTATATCCAGAACGCGGATAGTCCGGAAAATAATCGTCCTGAAACAAGCGCGCGGTTATGCGGCGTCATGAGGAGCTGGTCAGAAGATTACAAAATCACGCCGGATAGTGATTCGAAGGTCGAAGCACGCATTCGAGAAATGGAAGCTGAGATTGGCATTTCAAAATAGCGGGACAAGTATCTTGCCGGGGGTTCAATGAATAAAGCGGGAATGGTGCTCTGCAAGCTCGGCCTGGGAATCTTCGTAATGACCGTTTCCTGTGTCGGCTTGGCAAAGACTCCCATCGACCAGACGCTCGATTTTCTGGTCGGGCCGAAGATGGGCGGGTCGCGAATTTTCAAGTGTAGGGAAGCGGTCAATGACAAGGTCACTGACGAGCATGCCTATTACCAGTTTGGCGACGACGGATCGTACTCGCGGTTGAGTTCACATCCAGACCCACGGACTCGATTTTTACAGCCGCTGGATGTGAGAGGAATATTCAGGTTGAAAATTTCGAATGGGCTGTTGATAGTCACCTTCACAGATGAATTTGTGGGTGAGGTGTATCTGAAGGATCAAAGACCTTACGATGCTGTCCTGATCGGAACCGACAACAACGACACGATGGCAATGATGATGGATCGACCCGTACCGGAGAGACCGGACATCCGGGAGCGCTTGCGTCTTGTGTGCGTTGGAGATAAACCAACGGGCCGTGGACCGCAGAGAAGCTATTAGAAATCGATCAGCAGGTCAGTAACGTCAATCGGGGCATCGCCAATGAAACACGTCATGTTTTCTGCCATCGCCGTAGGAGTTTGCGCGATCACTGCCGCCAATGCGGCGACGATCCCTACATCGTTTCAGGGCAACTGGGCATCTAACTGCGCGGTAACAAAAAATTCGCAGGACACCGAGGCCGCCATGTCCATCGTGCGTATCGACACGACCAGCGTTTCTTACGGCGAAGCGCAATGCACGGTGCTGAAGACATCGACTAACAACGCGTCGCAGATTGAAGGGACTTTCGATTGTATCGGAGACGGTGTGGGCGGAAAGGAAGTGCTTAGCCTACAGCAGGAAGGCGGGACGCTGCGGCTGATCGATAGGTCCGGGAACGTGTGGCAAAGCACGGACAAGCTCCATCGCTGCAAATGACGCATTGAACCCGAGCCGTGCGCAGCGCGGGCAGTTCGGACCTATATTACCGACATCTGGAATCAATCAAGGTATGTTCGATATCGTATCGTTTCTGGCAGCGTTGGCGTTTGCTGCTTACGCGAAGAATAAAGGCCGAACCTACATGTGGGGCGTCCTTCCTTTCCTGATCGTGCTGGTCATGCAGATATATTCGGAAATCGGCGGCGGTCCAGCTGAACCGATGAGGACGGTCTACGCCTTCACGATCACCGGTTTCCTGTATTTCATTGCCGGACAGGCGACGATAGCAGCAGATCGGGAAGAAAAGAGCAACGACGTCAGATAACGGCACGGCGAGACGTGGACATCGATTGCTGTCGATCACGCGGTTGACACCTTTCCAAAAACCTAGAAAAACATTAAGGATAACTTTTCAAATGCTAACCGATTGCCCACATTGCTACAAAAAAATGCATGAAGAAGCAGATTACTGCCCCCATTGCAGACAGTATGTCCCCAACGCGGCCGAAATGTCTGGCAGCGGCGTCGATGGGGAGTGGTTCATCAAACTCTCGGTAATTTCGGTAGCGATTTTCTTCGGTTTGGGTATGGCACTAGACTATCTATCGTGGTGGAGTAACTGGGAGTTTGTCCCGTGCATGCTCGTAGCATTGGTACTGGGCGGTTTAATCACGGCGAAGTTTTCTTGATTTACGAACGCGATGGTTGATTCGCAACTAAGAAGTCTTGCTGTGGAATTCGGGCAGTTTTTCAGAGATAAAGAACACCCGAAAATGAGTGAGCGGATCGGCGTGATGTCCATCGATTCGCTGACGCGGCAATGGGAGCCGGTTGGTGAAGAGAACGGCTATCTGATAGCTCGGTCGAAGGACGGAAAAGCAGCGTTGCTGGGCCGGATGGGCAAACGCGAAGATGGCAAGTTCTGCATCGAGATTGCCATCCGGGCGACCATCGAAAACAACCGCCTATCGGCTCCTGAGTTCTGGCACGTTGATCTGACCGAGAAGCATCATCTCTACCGCGTGATGCAACGCCTTGTCTGGACGGGGCACGCGGAAGGCGATCGATGAAGCCGCAACGACCTTGAGGGTTGCTCCCCGAGATTCGTTGCGTCGCGAATCCCGGTTTTATACGCCTTTAATAAGGCATGGAAAGTGAACCATTTCCAAGCGATCGAAACAGCTAAGCTCCCTGAGTTTATGCGGGGTCGAGCAGCAGCGAGTCGATGACTTTTACGGCCTTGCGACTTGCGTCATTCGGGCTCAAGTGAGCGTAGCGCTGCGTCATCTTCGGATCGCTGTGGCCGAGCAGGACCGACACTTCATACAGGCTGACGCCTGCCTTGACCAGCTTGCTCGCGAATGTATGTCGGAACGTGTGCAGCGTAACGCGCCCACCGCGCTCCTTGACCGCAGCCGGATCATTTAGCCCTGCGCGCTCGATTGCCTTCTTGATCGACTTCGTGCTGTACCCGCGTTCGTTACCGGTGCGGTCTTCGAATACGTACCGCTGACCCGACCTGCGTTCCTCCCACCGGCGACGAAGGATTGCTTCGAGTCGGGAGGTCATGTACAGCACGTCCTCGTTTCTTACCTTGCTCCGGTACAGGTTGATTGTGCAGGTTTCGAGGCTGATCGCCGACCACGGAATGTTAGCGACCTCGGAGTAGCGACACCCCGTATCCAGCAGGAAAACCGTGATGTCGTAGTTGTCCTGCACATTCCGCGTCATCTCGGGTGTTCGCGTTTCTAACGGCTTTAAACCGTTTCTAAGCCGCTCCGGCTCGAGTTCGAGCAATAACGCCGACTCTTCGCTGGAATCCAGATATCGAAGCCTATAAGAAGTCTTAAGCACGGGAAACACGATTTCGCGATTCACTTTGAAGCCGAGCTTCGTCATCTCGTTGATGGTTGCGCGCAGCAAGCCAATCTCGTGTTTGATCGTCGCAGGCTTGTCGCCTTCGGCCTTGCGTTTCGCAACGAGGACCTCGAAATCACGCGTTGTCAGTTCATGCAGCAGCGTGTCAGGCGAAAATCCATAGCAGGGCAGCTTCGCCTTCGTTTTCGAATGAAGCTTGTACCCCATCGCTTTCCGGATACCTGACCACATGCCGCTGTAATAGGCGGTGCCCTTGCGGGCCTCCACGTACTGCTCCAGCGCATCCTTTACTGTGATTTCGGGCGAGTCACGGAGGTATCGTTCACTGTGCGCGCGGTTGCGGAATTCACGTTCGACCTGCGCGGCCTTCGTCTTGTTCGGCGTCCCGGTCGAGCCGAAGAATTTCTTGCCCTGAATCTGGAACTGGTAGTACCAGTTTTTGCTGTTGTTTCGACGGATGAGTGTCATGCGGGTTGCTCCTTGCGGAATGTAATTAATGAGCAACACCATCCGGCCGGACGTGGGGTATGACAACAGCTTTCGCCCATGCCAGGACGAAAAAAACGGACCGTGCGCGAATACGGTCCGTTCGGGAAACACTGCTTACAACGGCTTACATTGGAGACACGTCACCTTCGTTACCGCCTGCGTCGAAGTGCTCGTCAGCCATATTGGAGAGCAACTTCTTCTGCCATTGTTTCTTCCGCTGGTAGACCTCCGTCTCATTGAATTCGTAACCGATATAGTCCTTCGTGTGTTCGTTGAATTCAAGATCCACAATCAGACGCAAGCCCTTATAAACGCGGTGAGGTTTCGAGAGGGGTTTATATCCCTTATCGGCCAGAATCATGCCGAACCGCTTGCCCGAATAGGCGAAGTTATGTTGCGCTTTGCTCCACGCATTGAAGAACTTGTAGGCGTCGCCGAAATGGATCTCGCCTTCGGGATCGTCACGTGTGAACTCCGACAACCAGCTCTCGACAACGTCCATTTCCCCACGATACTCTAATACCTCGTTCGTGATGATCGCAGGTTCCTTAAGCTTGTACCCATTCTCCTGCCATTGCTTGCAGCCGGCAAGCGCCCAGTTCAGGATGCCAGGGAGTTCGTCGCGCAGTTTGCGTTCGAGGTCCGGGTCACGTTTTTCGGGTGGAATCGTCACAGTGAACGGAATCAGCTTCATACGGCGCCAGATACCATGATCGTTGCCCTTGATCGTCGGTTTGTAGTTGCCGGCGAGCCAGAGTTTGAAACGCGGCTTGAACTCGAACGCATTTTGGTAGAGCATGCGCGCTGTAATAACCTCGCCGCCGGTATACCACTTCACCGTTTTTTCGCTGAAATGGCGACCCTCTTCGACTTCGCTCATGGCGACGAGACGTTTTCCGGCGAGCCGAGCGACTTCACTACTTGCCGCGTTCTGGGACATGGCTTGCCCGCCATTCTTATCGAGCAACATGTCGCCGTTCGCTTGCGCTCCGAGATCCCCGACGAGCGCCCGTACCATATTGAGAAAGGTCGATTTTCCGTTCGCGCCACTGCCGAATAAGAAGAACAACGCGTGTTCGATCGTCTGTGTGGTCAGCGTGTAGCCAATAGCGCGGCGCAGATATTCCACGAGGTCGGTGTTTCCGTCCATGATTTGCAAAAGGAATTTTTCCCACCGCGGGCAGGTCGCATCTGGATCGTAATCCACTCCCGCCGTTTGCGTAATGTGAAGAGCTGGGTCTATCGGCATGAACTTGCTCGTCTGCAAGTCGATCAGCCCATTGCGCACCGGGAGCATCCATTCACCCTGATCGAGATCGCTAGCAGAAATCGCGATGCCGGGTTCCGACCGGAAAAGGTCCACTGCATATTTCAGGCCGGTGTTGCTCTCGGTATATTTTGCGTGCTCGAACATCTCCATGCGATTGCCCGGCGACAGCCGAGACATTTCTTCGTAAATCAGCGGAAGAAGTTCACGGGCGAGCCCAAGGACATGCAGCTCATCAATGCGCTGCCATACTCCCGAATCCTGTTTCTTCAGCCACTGTTTGGTCTCGTAAACGTAGCGGAGGATGGCGCGATACAGCTCCGACAAACGCATGGCGTTTCCGAGGTCAGTGGTATGTAAGGCGTTGGCGGCATTCTCCCTGTGCGACTTGATGACATTCATCGCAATCTGAGCAACTTCGGATTCAGAAAGGGGCGGGTTGCAGCAGGCGGTGTTGTATTCAAACAGTTCTTCTCCCAGCCGTTCGTAGTCCAATCCGCTATTGAGCAGGGAAAATGCGTGAAGCATGACGGACTGGTTGCGGCTCCCAGCGGGGGCAATTGGGGTTGTGCGAGATTTCCGCTTACGGCGCATGGCACTTTGCTCGGCAAGTTCTTCCAGCAGCCATACCGGAGCAGGTGCGATGGGGGTAGCCGGATCGACCCATTCATAGGCGCCACCATTAATGGTCGATGGGGGGGCAACGCAATAGCCACCGTCCGCCCTGATGTCGATTCCCTCGCGGAAATTGACCTTGCACGGAATTTTCATACCTTCTGGGTATGTCAGCACGAAATGAGCGCCTCCCGATTGCGTGATGGCTGTCAGAGTCTCAGGCAGGCGACCGTATTTTTTTTCAAGTGCGACGATCGATTTCGCGCCGGACTTCTGGTTCTTCACGTCCATATCCAGCACGATCACGCGACCGGATGGAGCGCCAGTAGCATAGGCAATGTTCGCATCGGGGTATTGCTCAGCCCATGCCCGATGCTGTTCGGGGTCAAGGCTCGCGTCCTTGAATCCGTTCGGCGTGAGAGGCCGCTTTTCGTTCGGGACAATCGGAAAGCAGGCAAAGCCCTTCTTGGCAAGGGCGGAATATGTCTGAATTGGATCTTTATTCATTATGGAGTGCGATATAAATTATCGGACGGCTACACTGTGTAGCCGTCCGGTTATAGATTGAATAGGGGTTAGTCGGCGCAGTCGTCGTCCGCCTCTCCGGCGACGTTGACGGACAACAGGATGACCTTATCTTGACGGTAGTGGGGGATGCAGGAGATTTTCGTCATGGCCCAGTCGGGGATGATCGAAGGCCGCGCATAAACCGACTTGCATTCGTCGCATACGATTCCCGTCGCCCACTCGCCGCCAATAGTCCGTGCCGGAGGGTGTTGCGTCAGATGCGTCGGGCAAAGAACGGGGTCACCGACCCCATGACTGGAGAGGGTGAACGGTCCGTCCTTGAGATCGGCGGCCCAAATCGGGTAGAAGTCTTCGATGCATTCGAGCTTGTACCCTACTGGCATGATGGCCGTGACGTCTTCGGTACAGACGAACGTATCCGGGTAGATCAGGCTCTTTGCCGGATGGCCTTCGGCAAGAGGCTCGTTCGTAGGGAGTTTCCTTGCCGTATAGACGGCCTTGCAGTCGTCACAAACGACGCCGCAGGCCTCACCGTACATTCCAATCGTGCGAGCCGAATGGTTTGCGGCCGGGTGCATCGGGCAGCGGACGCGATCTCCGATGGCAAGGCAATAAACCGGAAACGGACCGTCACCCGCACAGGAGCCGTCAACTGGCCAGATAGGATGCTCGGGCGACAGGCCGTCGATCCGATAATCAGAGGGGAAGGAACTGACCTCGGCGTGGCAGAGGATTTCGTTAAGGTCAGGGGTAGTGCTATGAGTTGCCATGCTTGGCCTCGCTATCAATTAGCGGCCAATGGCGATCTGCGGAGATAGTGTGAATGCAGTAGACGCCATCGACCAAAACCATTCGTGTTGAATGGAGCTTTGATCGAAGATGCGCCTCACTGCACCACCCAGATGACTGGGCTGGGACCGCTCACAACGCGCGTCCCTCGGGCTGGTCACACAACCGCCAATGCCCGGTGCTGGCGAGACCCCAGCGATTTTTTGCAGTCGATGGGTCTAAGTGCCAAGAACTCTTGATGTGCTGAACTGTACAGAAGCAGCAGGGCGGAGACAAGGGGGTGTGGTATACATTGCGCGTCCGCAACCTGACCGATCGCGGCTGAAAGATTTTTCGAATACGCGGGCAGGAAGGGGTGTTACAAATATCGAGGCAGGGTTTATCGTCCGACCACCATTGTGAGACGCATGGCGGGGCTATATGTTTGCCTGCGGCGCAGGTTTTCTCCCCTGACTGCACGGCATCCGTGCCCCCGTCCCCCACTCCATGCGCGAACGCAACACATCTTAAACAATTCAACGATTTCATCAATTTTCAGAAAGTTCTCTCTATCCCTTCCTCTATATAAAAACTTTCTAAAAACAAGAGAAATGGTTTAATCGTTTAAAAAGGCGTTCCCTTCTAACAGATGGGAAGAAATTTTCATCCCCACATGCTGGGGGCGGTCGGCGACGGCCAGAACGCGGGCTTGGCGAGGGATGGCCCCTACGGCAGAATCTTAAAAAGCTGAGATCGGGCTCGAAAATCCCCGTGTGATCAATCGGATAGAGCGCCGGTGCGTAAGGGTGACGTGAAAACTGTCACTGTTGCTTGTCGGGGTTTCCGGTGGTCGCTGCGGTGTCGGTCGTTGGCTGCTCGCTTGCTGTTGTCTTGGGGGCGATTTGTTGGACCCCGGACGCTCTTTGAATCAACCGGAGGGCGATCTGGTCGATCAGAAGCAAGAGGTACATGCGTCCGCTGACATTTCGTGTCGTTTGCTCGGACGTCCAGTTCGACCCATTGCAGCCGCTAGAGTTTCATTGAGCAGTGACTGAATTGCAGCGGAATGCAGCCGGTCTTCTCCGCGCTGTCGGTCGGCCGATATTCGCCATTTAGAGCCTTTGGCAAACGGCGGCTCTATGCCTACTCGGCGGCAGCCTTCAAACGAGGAAGAACCGCACGCATTGAAGACGGCCTGAGTGTAAGCTACGATCTTTTCAAATTGGATACTAGGCGCACCGAGCTCCACCGCATCAGCGATTGGGGCTTCAAGACTGAAACGGCGCCAAGCGAAGGAAAAGACATGCCGCTCAAATTTGTTTCTGCCATCACCCGCAACGACGACGAGGTCATGTTTGGGCCGATGACCGTGCTCGTTGGCCCGAATAACAGCGGAAAGTCGCAAACCCTGCGAGACTTGCGGGACTTCGCTTTGGGAGGTCCAGAGAGCTCCCTAACATTATTTAAGAGTATCGACGTGACGATGCCCTCCAAGGAGGATTTTGAGAAATTTTTCCAGGTCCTACCTTCCAAGGGTTCGCCCACGAACGAGAACGTCTTGGGCATAGGCGATAGCCTCGTCAAAGTTCAAAATATCAGCAGTGGTGTCGGCTGGTCGAAAACGGTGATCGAAAGTCCTGACCTGCAACTACAGCGTCAGTCGCTGGGAACATTCCTGATCAGCCATCTCCATGCGGGCACACGGTTTGAGTTGACCGCTCCACAAGAGGCCTACGATCTTGAGACAGAGGGGCCCACACACGCGTTGCAAGAGTTCTTCCGTCGCCGCCGTGAGGTACAGCCGAAACTTAGGCAAGCGTTCGCGGAAGCCTTTGGGCGCGATATTGCGCTAGACTGGACGGCGATGAAGCGCTGGTACTTTAAGGTTGGAAGCGGATTCGGTGACCTCTCCGAATCGCTGGATGAACTGAAGCAACAGCTTCGTTTTGGGCAACTGCTCAAAGAGCAAGGCGACGGCTACCAGTCGTTTACCGGAATTCTCATAGCTGCGATCGTCTTTCCAGATCGCCCCCTCTTGCTGGACGAGCCCGAAGCATTCTTACATCCCAAGCAGGCGCGTGTGCTTGGCCGACTGTTGGGGCAACTGAGCGTTGATCGCCCTGCCCAGATTATTGTTTCGACCCACAGCTCAGCATTCATGTGGGGCGTTGTGAGCGGGAACGATAATGCCAACGTCCTGCGTCTCAATCGCGTAGGTGATACGACACACTACACTCAGGTTCCGGCCTCAACGGTGACAGCCCTCACACGCACTCCGCTACTCTCAAGCCAGCCAATCCTCGACTCGCTCTTCCATCAAGGCGTGGTCGTCTGCGAAGGCGATCCCGACCGAGCGGTCTATCAGTTCGTTGCGCACCGGCCGCTCGGCGGCAAGGGGGGGGAAGACCTGCTTTTCATTCACACGAATGGAAAGGGCGCTGCGGATACGCCCGTCGAACTGCTGAAAGGCGCTGGCGCTCCGGTCGCCGTCATCGTAGATATTGACATCCTCAATGCAAGTAGCCCCTTGGACAAGATCGTTAAGGCGTTGACCGGCTCCGAGATTTCGGGGGCGCTCGAAGAGCGACGTGCCGAGATCGGGGGGTGGGTGCTCCAGATGCAGGAAGATCAGTTCCTGCAGAAGCTGCTCGACGGCGTGAACGCATGGATCAGTTCTGATCACACTGACGCTCGCTCCTCCCGGAAGCGGCTCGAGAGCACGCTGAAGTCGACGACATCCAAGTGGGAAGTCGTGAAGCGGAAGGGCATCTCTCATTTCACTGGCGACCAGCTTGCCGCCGTCGTGAGCCTCATCGAAGACCTGGCCAAGATCGGTGTGTTTGTCGTCCCCTGTGGGGAGCTCGAGCAGTGGATCGACACGGGCGCGAGCAAAGGCAAAGATTGGAACCGCAAGGCGCTTGAAAAGCTTCAGACGGAAGGCTGCCCGACGGACCTCGAAGCCTTCGTGCAGGGAGTCATCGAATTCTTGTTGCCTCCCGCTGTTGCAGCTGCCAGCACCTCTTGATGCTCTCTTCAAGATCTCCCGAATGTGGGTGGATCGGAGGACCGCCAGTCATCATCCGCCGAATCCGACGGATGCGGTGTGTATCCAGCGGCGAATTACGTTAAGCCGATGCGCTCTATGTGAGCGGCTCCAATCCAGCCCATAGCCGCCGCCCAAGATTTACTTTTCATCGACGGCTCTTGGCTGACTACCGACAGATGCGAAGGACCGTAGCGGAGCCACCTCGGTCGTTGGAGACAGCGAGGCTGCATGATGCTTGGGGCGAGCGTTCGTGATGACTTGCGCGACAAACCCATGTTTCCAGCTTAGGTGCTTCCTCAAGCTCATTGGTCTCGACACTGCGAAGACTGGCAAATACGAAGGGAAGAATAAAATCTACAAGTGACCTCACTCCTCGTTAGCAACAGCGGGAGTTGACCCGGAATTCGAGGAGGCAAAAGCCTCAACCGATCGAACCGAATCCGTTCGACCACGAGGAGGGCATCATCCCGCTCGACCCCGTCGATGACGGATCGTAGTGCTTAATAAGTCGCCGCATGTTCAATGATTGTAGATAAGTGGTTTTTTCAGTGTTGATAAAGCGGCGACTTATCTGCTCGAAAGATAGGGCCAACCATGAGTTGGTCGTAGGCAGAATATTAATATGCTGGTGATCTCGCTCAGAAACTCTAGGCGGTTCTGAGGCGTGGGAGAACGGTGGCGTGAAAAGTGTCGCTGTCGTGGGCCAGAGTCCGCCCTGCCGGCTATTACTGAGCTTGATTCGTCATGTCGTGACGTACCCGTCTTAGCTTGTGAGGCTGCACTTCGGCGCGAGAGTCTGCTTGTTTGGTCGTAGGACTCGGTTGACCTGACGATGAGACATCTGGCGGACCTCCTCTGAGCGCTGCTGTCCATCCGGAGGCGAAAGTCTGAATTTGGGCGGGGGTGGTTTGCGTTAGCTGTGCCAATCCGAGTATTCCGATGAATACGCCGAGCACTGTTAGACGTTTTTGCACCTTTGCTTCAAAAGCAGACTCAGTTGCCGTTCTCTCTATCCGGATAATTTCTGCGATTCGCCCAAGCTGATCAACGAGTTCGTGACGAAGCGAAGCGAGAAGCAAGCGGTCGTGGATAGCTTTATATAGTGGGCCGACTTCCGTTGTGAAGACTCGGGCGGGTGCATCAAAGTAGTAGCTCGCGATGAAGCGCGAGATTTCCGAATGCATTGCTTCAGTGCGCTTGACCTTCGAGTCGTCACGGCAGCATTCGGCGAGGTCGTGGATTGCCTGCTCTAGGACTCGGTGGTAGGCGAGCCCAAGCATATATGCTGTTAAGGCTCGTCCAGCGCGCTCGCCGCCGGGTTCTGTAGAAAGTATCGCCATGCCTTTTGCATCGACGGTCGCTCTTACGCGTGCGACGGGCAGGTAGTCACTTTCAGTCAACGTGGCTGAGCTTCGGAAGAACGTCGAAATTTCACTGATCGTCGTTACGGTCGAATTGTTTGACCAAACGAAACGGCCGATCTCTTCAGGAACTGCACCTCGTTCCACAAGCTGAGTTGCTCGACCCCACGCTTGTCCGACGGCACCGGTGGTTAGACTGTCAGTCGGACAGAAACAGAATACGACTGAACGGTCTGATCCGGAGAAGAAGCGAAATAAGAGCGGATCATTTGCGGTTTGGCGGCCGCTGGTCATGGTTGAACTGTGGACGGGCTGAAGAAGGTACTTCCCCTCTAGAGGCGCTGTCAGTTGCAGCGATTTCAGGGGTTGATCGATACGGTAGATAATTCCTTGCACTTCAATCTCCGGCTGGGATGCCGTGGAGGCAAACCCGGTTGGCTTTATTTGTCCGCGTGTTTACGGCAGCCGTTTAAAAAACTGAAGTGGAAGAAGGCTTGATCTATTGTCGGCATGTCATCTGCCCGACTTACGAGCCAGCAACGAGTCGGTCCCACGGCATACTCTCATTAAGCTGATGATCTGGCTCGAAATTCCCCGTTGGATCAAGGGGATAGAGAACCGGTGTATGGGGGTGACGTGAAAACTGTCACTGTTGCTCGTCGGATTCGAGGCGGTCGCCGTCGTGTTGGTCGTGGTCGCTTGCTTGCTGTTGCCTTGAAGGTTGATCTGCTGGACCCTGGACGCACTTTCAACGAATGGAGTGCGATGATGGTCGATCAGAAGCAAGCTGTGGCGAGCAAGGACGAGAAAGCTGGCAAGTCGGTTGCTGGTGACGCGAAGGCAGGTGCTGTTTCTCCGGCCACGAGGGTGACGACGGACGATACCTCAGCGAAGGCTGAACCAGCTACGCCGACGAAGATGGAGCTGGCGACGGAAATCTACAAGCGGATGCGGACGGTGAAAGATGTCACACGGAAGGACATCATCGAGAAGTTCATCGCCGAAGTGAAGTTGACGAAGGCTGGTGCGAGCACGTACTACCAGATGATCAAGGACAAGCACGAGCCGCAGGGCAAGAAGTGAGGCGCGTACAGGTTAGGTGTTGCAGCGGAAGGCTCCTTGCGGGCCTTTTTGTTCATCTGGATTGTGGATTGCGCACGCGTTTGTTGGATGTTTTGAGCCTTTGTGACCAAGTGATCACATCCTCAAAGGCGAACGACCGGGTGCGGCCCGCCAAAAATTCCGACGAATAGCGTTCGTACGTCCTGATGCTGTGCTCTATGCTAGTAATCCGCTTGGCTATGCGCCTTACTTCTGCGATTTCCCCTCTCCGGTAGGGGCCGCGGGTCCACTTCACTCGCGTAAGCAGTTCGTTTGTGCGCGCGTCGCGGCCTGCCGGACTGCATTCAGCCTCGTACCATTGTAGGAAGCTTTCGACAAGTTGGTTCTCAGCTTGGAAAAAGAGGAACGATGGCGTCGCCGAGTTTCCCACTCGCGCGTCCGCTAGATGGTTCAATGCTGCTGCCAAATCGCCGGTCTCGAAGAACATTTGGTAAAACTGCGGCATTTGTTTATCCAGATATCCTTCGGTCGGTTTTTCGACGCTGCCTACAAGGAAGTTGCATGGCGCGGGCAGTCGGATTTTGATGTCCTGAACTAGCCGAAATCCGTAGCATGTCGCCATCACTACGCCTAGGTTGCCACGACAGGCAACGTTGATACGTCGTAGCAGATTGCGCAGCAGCTCCCAACTTACCAATTCACGATCCGGCCCAACTTCCAGCCCATGCGTCTTGTCGCCGTGAGCGTTAAAGTGCAGGATGGGATTCAACTCTGTTTGACGCGCACACGTCGCGATCCCTTCAAGTGCGCTGCGAACGTCGCCTGCGTTTCGAACCCTTAAATGCACGAGAAGCCGATCTTTCCCAATTCCGTGAGTCCGCAGATCCTTCAGCCGGCGGCCGATATTTCTGTCGGGTGCCCATTCACTCTCTGGAAGGCACTCGATCACAAACACGGCGTTATTCTTGAGCTGCCAGGTGGGTGGGAACCCTTTCCAGAAAGGGGCATGCTCGAACGGGCCGATATCGGGAATATCGTGCAAAATTGATTTGTTCATGGGTATCTCGGCTGGAGCCTCGGCTCCGGGAAGTTAAGGCTTGGTGGCCTGGCGTCCTTTCTTTAGATAACGGCCGATGCTCCAGTCGTAGAGAGCTGCGGAGACAAACACCCCGAGTCCGTAGTATGTGCTCGTCTTGCCATTCCAACCCACGTACCAGGAAACCCCCCCTGCAATACAAATCAAAAAACCAGCAAATCCCCACGTCATCAGATCGCAGATACTGATCTTGACCCGCCCTAGAGTTCTGCCGTTTCGGAACCAAAGCCAAAGGTTTTTTAGAATCGTTCCCGCTGCCATTGGGTAGGCCGTCAAAAAGAATCCTGCGCAGAACCGATCCATATCTGTCGTTGCATTGGGGCGGTGAGCCAAATAACCTGCGGTCGCCCATAGCGCGACGGCGACAACGACGAGTCCGACGGATCCGCCTGCCTTATCGGCTGTGTCAACTGCTGTAACGATTCGATCTCGCATACATGTCTATCTTGAATTAAATCCGTGTATACGGTCTATCGACGAAAAACTTAAATTTTGGCAATGCGGGAGGGAGGCAGAGGGATGCGGGCGAGGGCGGGGTGATCGCTATTACTGTTGCGCATCGGATTTCGTGATGGTCAAAGAAGTGACTAGGAAAGACATCATCGAGAAGTCCATCACCGACGTGAAGCTGACGAAGGCCGGTGCGAGCACGTACTATCAGATGATCAAGGACAAGCACGAGCCGCAGGGCAAGAAGTGATTTACTGGATAATTGAACGATGTTGCGAGAGGCTCCGTGAGGAGCCTCTTTCTTTTGGGATGGCGCGACGCCCTGATTAGGCGGTCTGTTCGGCTTGGTCGCGCGGTGGAAATAACGACGGATCTAGCCGGCATCCCTCAAGCTCATTGAGGGCTGGATGTTTACTCGAACCGGTAACGTGTGCGATGTATTCGAATAAGGGTATGGGGCCGACAAATCGTTTCGCCTGAGGGAGGACGATATAAATTTGGCCGCCGTGCAGCGTGGACATTTCTCGCCAAAGACTTGGGTCGTCCGATAGAGCTATATGCGCGCTTCGCCCAGTCGGGGTGAAGACAGAGAGCCCAAATTTGTCTTTGTTTGGTAAGAGAATGATGCTGTATGCACCGCGCCAAGAGAGTAGCTTTTTTGCGTGGTCATCACCTTTTTGCCAGTAGGCGGTTCCATAAAGGGGGATTTCTGACGCTCGGTCGGAGTCTTGTTCCCACATGGCATCTTTAAGATGTGCGGCATACGGCGTAGCAAGGAATGCGTCTCCGAAAAGGTTATGGCCTATCGCGCGAGCGATCTTTGCCATGAACCGGGCCTCAGCATTCACATTGATGCTCATATTCATGGTGCGTGGACCATTGCCGAGGGACCGAATTTTTTCGATATCGGGGAGGGCCGTTTCGTCTTGAGTATGAACGAACGGATCATCCGGTTTGTCGTCGGATATATCGAAATTCAGTGCATATCTCCGCGCACGCCGAAAATGTGCCTTGATCGATCGTAATGCGAGGCTGATCCACCACGGATGGGACGCAGTGAGCGCGACATACACGCGCCCCGTGTCCTTTCGTCTCGCGATTGGATCTCCGCCTAGGTATGTAACGAATCGCTCGTCGTCTCGCTTGTGGAAGTGATAGACGTGCTCCCCGGCCGGCCCGAGCCAAGATTCACACAATTCTTCCGTTGTCGAAATTGCTTGTACCTGGCCCATGTAGATTAGCGGTAGTGTGCTGTCGTCAGCATCTAAGGTCAGGTACTCGCGAGATGCCAGTGCATCATCGTTGTTTCGGAACCAACTCTTAATGAACGGGCCATCGATGAAAAGGCCGCACAGGTTGTTGCACCTCTGGCATACCCGACGGGTCTTGAATACCTCGTCGCAAAGCGATCCCCCAAGACTCTCCGGGAAAATATGTTCCAGAGAGAACTCGGCGATAGGCTTGTCTTTCTCACAATAGATGCAATTCCTGGTCGGCACATCTGTCGGCGTGACTTGTTCTGCTGATGTAGGCATCTGCTTGGCAGGAAGAGGGGCGGTTGTTTGGAAAACCAGATGGTTGCATTGCACCGGTATGCGAAAAAACCCGGGCCCGCGAAGAGGCCCGGATTGTTGCTGCTGGATCAGTCGAAGTTGAAGCTCAACTGACCGGGTGCAGACCGCCAGTGCGAGCACACACTTTCCAGATTGCCGAAGCGAACCCGAGTGTAGTTACGCACGAAGACAGTCTTAGCCCGCGTAAAGGCGCGTGTGGGCATAATCCCTCCGTGTAAGGAGGTTGAAAGCGATTCTTGCCCTCAGCTCCCTTGTAGCGTAGACTGCAAGGGTTATCTGCCGATAACTGTGGGTGACAGAAGCACGCTCTAACGCGCTGTCTTTTGCCCGCGGATGCCTCCAACGTTTCAGTCTCCTGGCAGAGATCGGGATGTTGGGGGCGTTGTTTTTTCCGGCCCGATTACTGCGAGCAGTGTAAGCGGGTCCGACTTATCTTCTGATCAATTTTTCTCCTCGGAAGTAAATCCCTTCCAGCGCCTAATGTACGCGGCTAACATCGTTTGAAGCATTACCCAATCGTCCGCATCGAGGCCGTTCGGGACCGTGATCTTCGCGCTCCGTTTGCCGGGAAGAGGGATTTCAAAACGTTCAACGTCTTGATCATCCTCGTCATCGCCGGTCCTGCCATCTAAAGCCCGAGAGGGTTCATCAAGACCCTTCGCGGATTTCTTTCCCGCGCTGCCGTTCTTGGGCGGTGGCGGAGGCGGAGCTTTGACGTGCGGCGAAACAGGGATCCCATATTCTTTGGCTGCAGCCAAGAAAAACGCGATGGTCTTCGTCAAAGTGCTTCCGCTGATCCCTAGATTGCGGAATTTCTGCGTCATCTCACCTGAGCTGGCATGGTGCAAGTCAAACTCAGGATCATTGAAGAGAAATGCGTAAGACTCTCGAACGATCGCTTCTAGGAGAGGCTTCCTTGCGTCGTCTTGAGCTTGCACGAGTGGCTTGAACTGCTCCTTTGGTTTTCCAATCTCGTCGATAAGACCGAGGAAGCGGAGCGCGGCTAGCATCCCTGATTGCTGAGAGCCCGAGGCCTTTGGCATAAGGGTTTTGTCAATACGAGTCGGAACGGTCCCTGCATCGCGCAGCGAATTCAGGAAAGCCGTGAAGGACATGTGGGAGATGACTGGCGGCGTTAGAACTTTTTCATTAGTGCTAGCCATGGTGCGTCCGTAGACTTTGAGTTGGTGACCTGACTATACACCGGATTTGTCCTGCTCAACAGATTTCTTTGGGTAGACATTCAATCTAGCCATAGATGGCTACTTTTATCCATGCGCGAATATCGGACAGAATCAGAGACCGGTCCATTCACAATCAGAGATTGCGCCACATGGAATTTGCATATGTCATTGAATATAAACAATAAAAATTAAGCAAATCTTACGAGGTAGATGGAAGGGACTGCTCTCTGATATGGGGCTCGATATCACATTTAATGTGACCCTTTATTTTTTGGGACCTGTTCCCCCATTGAGGCTAGCCTAATCAAGAAGGTCAAGATTGGGACTTGCGTGGCATACACGCGTAGCGCGGACTCCCGTTTTCTCTGTTCGAACCAAGGGGAGGAGCCGCAGGGAGGTCTGTCGGCAGGCAGGTACGCAAGTACGTGAGGCTGCTCGGGAGTGAATGCAGTTTAGAATGCGCGTTGATGGCTGCGCGGGATCGCGAGTCGCCTGGCAAAGAATCGAAGTCTGTGCGTAGAGGCACTACGATGGGTCGGTCTTTTATACAGGGGAGAGCAACTTTCGCTTCGAGCGATGCAGGAGGCTAGGACGTTAGCTTATACGTGAGCGCACTGGGGTGAAAACTGGCGTCGCCGTCAAACCCGCGTGACACGTGGTTTTCAATGGTGCCCGTTGGAAAACCGCATCCAAAACCCGCATGAATAGTGGATTTGCTCAAGCCGTTGCAGCTTGGGAAGCTAGGGTATTACCATTATACGACGCCCGCAGAGCGCATAATTCTACTCGGGAAGGGGCGGTTAGCGCAAATCACACCACCGCTACCCTTATCCGCAAGGCGCGCGGAGCGCCGCTCAGATGACGAAGTAGGTCAACTGAACGGCCGCACGCGTCACCACCATCAGCAGCACCTGCACGATCACGAACAGCAGAATCGGCGAGAGGTCGAGGCCGCCGAGTTGCGGCACCACACGGCGCAGCGGATTCAGGAACGGTGCGGTCAACTGGTACAGGATCGGCATGGCCGGTGAGCGCGGATTGAGCCAGGACAGCAGCGCCATCAGAATCGTCATCCAGATGATCAGATTCAACGCCCACTTGATGACGGTCAGCACGGCAACGATCAGCAGCGTCGGCACCAGCGTGAGCGGGTCGGCGCCCGTGAGCACCACCATCAGCACCACATAGACGATTGCCGCGATCAGCGCCGCGGCGAGGCTCGCCCAGTCGATGTGGCGGGTACTGTGCAGGACGTGCCGCAAGGGCAGCACGATCCAGTTGGTGACCTGCAGCACGGCGTTCGTGACCGGATTGTACGGCGGCATGCGCACGACCTGCAGCCATGCGCGCAGCAGCAACGCCGCGCCGAACAGCGTAAAGACGGTATTGAGCAGAAAGCGGGCGATATCGCCAAACATCTCGTGTCCTTATCCTTCGAAGCGCGGCTGTCGATCAGCCGCAGGGTGCCGGCGCTGACCGATCGTTGCGCCTGCATGTTCATGTGTTTTACCTGCGCCGATTCTGCACGAGGGCGCCTATGCGCCCAAATGGGGACGCAGTGGATCAATTTCCAGATGTTCGAATGACACTAGTCGGCAAACTGTAGGCCGACAAGCCGCATCCGACCATGGGACATCACACAGAAATCTTGATTTCGCTGATCAGAATTGTGCCGTTGCCGCCGTCGGTGTAATTCGGAATGTCGGCAACCAACTGCTCCGAGGCCGACTTGAAGACCTTATAGAAATCGTCCGCGCTTTCGAACAGGAAGTGGCCTGCGGCGACATACGGCGGCGGCGTTCCCGGCGGCCCCGCATTGATACCGACGTCGACCGACCAGCCTTTCAGCGACGGTCCGAACAGCCTGGCCGCAAGCGGCATATGCGTGACGCAGTAATAGTCCACGTCGAAGTGGCCGTTTTCCCGATACGGATAGAGGATGCTGACCTTGATCATTGTGCGTTCTCGTCTGTTGGTCCCGAAGCGCAGCGCAGGCGGATTGCGCGCGGCGCCGGACGTCACATTATCACGGCTTACTTGACGCTTGCACCTGCCGCCGCCTGATTCAGCGAGCGGTTGAGCGATTCTTCCACCGTCTGGGCAATTGTCCCGATCGCGGCGGGCGGTTTGGCGCGCCGTTCGGCCAGTCCGACCGCGCGCCGCGTCAGCAAACCGTACAGCGCCGCGTGGTCGCCGCCGAGGCCTTCGAGCAGCGCCAACTGCTTCTGCACGACGCCCGTATCGCCGCGCGACACAGGACCGGCGAGCGCGTTCGGCAGGCCTTTGTCGCGGGCGGTTTCGATGGTGCCGGAGAGCATCGGCAGCAGCGCGCGCAGCGCGTCGTCTTCATCGAAGCCCAGCGTGCGCCATAGCGCGACGCATTCGGCGAGGCTGCACAGCGCGAAGCTGGCGGCGTAGTGCGCGGCGGCGTGGTACAGCATGCGTCCACCCGGCGGAATCGACAGCGGATGGCAGCGCAGCGCGACGGCCAGTGCCGTCAATGCGTCCTTGAGCGCGCCATCGGCCTCGATCGTCACCGAGCAGCCGGCGATCCGGTCGAGGTCGGCGAGATCGCCGCTAAAGAGGTAGAGTGGGTGAAAGCCACCGATCGAAACACCCTGGTCGCGCGCCGTAGCCAGCAATTCCACCGGCGAGGCGCCGCTGCAATGCACGAGCGCTTTGCCGTGCGGGGCGCCTGCCGCGTCGGCCGTGAACCGCAGTGTGTGCGCTGTCGTACCGATGCTGTCATCGGGAACCGCTAAAAAGACGATATCGGCGGCATCGACGACCTGTTGAGGGTCGCCGTATGCCGCGCAAGATTCGATTTGACTGGCGAGCCGGCTGGCTGAGGGTGCTGTGCGGCTCGCCACCGCCGTGACGGCGTAGCCGGCGCGTGAAAAGCTCAGCGCGAGACAGCGCGCGAGCCGGCCAGCACCGATGAAGCCGAGGCGCGGCAAAGAGGGCTGGGACATGGTTGCCTGCTCCAGACGGGATGCTTGAACGGGAAAGCAGAAGTATCGCCCATCCATTAAGCAGTGGCGTGTCCTGCCGCCGGCATTCCTCTGATCAGTGCGCCCGCGATATGGCGCATGCGGCCGGTCATCCGGCCTTGCGCGCCCCGCAGGTCTGAAAACTGCTCACAATTTCTTTAAAGCGTTCCTTTGTAGTTGCTGTTCTGGGTTTTTCGTCTCGCAGTCAGATTCGGGAGGTAACGATGAATATTTTTTCTTACCGAAAGCACTTGCGGTTTTTGACGCACTCGCAGCGCCGTCGCTGGTGGGACCAGAAGAAGCGCTTGACCCCACGCGTGCGCATCAGCGGCGCGTATGTCCCGCCGAACGTCTCCCGAGAATTTGCCTATGTGAAGGTAGGCTGAAGCTACTGTCTGCTCGTAGGTAAGAAATGCCCGGCGCTATTGCGCCGGGCATTTTTCATTTCGGCCGTCAGAATTGAAGCTAATTTGTAATCAAAGATTACCGACGAACGCGGCCCATAGGCCCTCAGAGGCCGCGGGACCATAGCTTCACATCCGTCTGCGCGCCGGTAAACACGCTGGCAAACCCTTAGTTGTCAGTCCGTTCTCTATCCGCTGAGCTGTGCGTCCCGGTGGCGCAATGTCGGCGCACGTTCCGGCCTGGCGCCGCCGATTGCAATTTGCAACAAATGCGCACATCTATGTACGGGCTTTTTCGATACATTGAATTCATAGCATGCAAGGCATGCGAAGTCGGCGACCTTAGTGGGCCGCGTCAGGAGAACAAAAGTGAAAAAGATCGTTCCGTTTGTCGTTGCCGCCGCACTCGGCGTGGGGTTCGCCACTGCTGCCGAAGCGCACGTTTCCGTCGGTATCGGTATTGGCATTCCAGTCGCACCGGCGTACCCGGTTTATGCCGCGCCGCCGCCAGTCTATTACGCGCCGCCGCCTCCGCCTCCGCCGGTAGTGTATGCGCCGGGTTACTATGCGCCGCCTGCAGTCGTGGTGGGTGGGTACTACGGCGGTTATCGTCCGTATTATCACCACGGCTACTACCGTGGTTATTACGGTCACGGTTACTATCGCCGCTAATCGTTGCAGGACCACAGAGTGTGTCGACGGCGTAACGCCGGCTTGATTGCCGGGTTACGCCGTCTGTGTTTTAGCGCGGCATACCAAAGCATCGGCGAAGCTGGGAGAATGGCTGTTTCGCCACCGCTTCTGGAGAGTTTTGCCGATGCAAGTGCTTCCCGCCCCCACCTTCGATGACGTACTCGACGCCGCCGCGCGTCTTGAAGGCGTCGCTCACCGTACCCCCGTTCTGACGTCGAGCACGTTCAATGAACGCACGGGTGCGTCGGTATTCTTCAAGTGCGAAAACTTTCAGCGCATGGGCGCCTTCAAGTTTCGCGGCGCCTACAACGCGATTTCGCATTTCGACGCGGAACAACGCAAAGCGGGCGTGTTGACGTATTCGTCGGGTAACCATGCACAGGCGATCGCGCTATCGGCACGCCTCGCCGGCATTCACGCGACGATCGTCATGCCGCACGATGCGCCCGCTGCCAAAGTCGCGGCGACCAAAGGCTATGGCGGCGAAGTGATCAGCTACGACCGCTACACGGAGAATCGCGAAGAGATCGGCCGGCGGCTCGCCGAAGAGCGCGGCATGACGCTGATTCCGCCGTACGACCATCCGCACGTGATTGCGGGGCAGGGCACCGCGGTGAAGGAACTGATCGAAGAAACCGGCCCGCTCGACATGCTGTTCGTTTGCCTTGGCGGCGGTGGCCTGATTGGCGGCAGCGCATTGTCGGCGGCGGCCTTGAGCCCGGCGTGCACCGTGATCGGCATCGAGCCCGAAGCGGGCAACGACGGCCAGCAATCGCTGGCGCGCGGCGAGATCGTGCATATCGCCGCGCCGCGTACGATTGCGGATGGCGCCGCCTCCACGCATCTCGGCGACTACACGTTCGCGATCATTCAGAAGCTGGTCGCACAAATCGAAACGGTCAGTGACGCGCAGTTGATCGAAACCCTGCGGTTCTTCGCGCAGCGCATGAAGATCGTGGTCGAGCCGACGGGCTGCCTCGCGGCTGCTGCCGTGCTCAACGGCATCGTGCCCGTGAAGGGCAAGCGCGTGGGCGTGGTGGTGAGCGGCGGCAACGTCGATCTTGAGAAGCTCGCGCAGTATCTGGCCTGACAGGCTGCCTGAGCGTTTTTACGACGCGCGGTGTAAGGCTGTGCAGATCGACATTGGTGAAATACGGCTCGCTCAGGCGGGCCGTTTTTTCTAGCTTACCGCGTGCGCGGTCTGCACGATCAGATCGCGATAACCGTTCACGATCACGCTATACGAGAAGTATGCGAACAGCAGTGCCGACAACACGTGACAAGCGCGCAGCAAGCCGGTGCCGGCGCGTTTGCGTCCGTGACTGCCGAGTCCGCAGATAAAGATCGTCCAGCACAAGCCGCCCAGGAAGAAGCCGCCGAGGAATACCGGCGCTGTCGTCGCGCTGGTGGCGCCGGCTTTTGCAATCAACGCGCCGCCCACCGCGGCAAACCACAAAATCGCCGACGGCGACGACATCGCCAGCAACATGCCGCGCAGGAAACCGCGCCATGGGGAAAGCTGCGGCGCATTGGCATCTGCCTCTCCGGCAACGGCAGGCGTCGAAGCAGGGAACAATGCTTCGCGCGCCATCTTCCACGTGAGAAACAGCAGGATCGCCGCGCCGCCGATCCACACCACCCAGCGTACCGATTCGAACTGCAGCAGCGCAGCCATTCCCGCGAGCGCGAGCGCTGCGTAAACCAGATCGCCGAAACAGGAACCCAGGCCCAGCCAGAAGCCCGGCTTGAAGCCGTGCGACAGCGTCAGCGAAATCATCGCGACGTTGACGAGACCGATATCCAGACACAACGACAACGACAGAAAAAAACCATCCGACATCATTGAAAAGGCATGCATCCGCGCAACTGCTCCATCGGTTTTTTTCAGACTTGTTCGAGCGGGAGCGATCCGGCAGGTCAATGGATCGCTTCGATGCCGACAGAATCAAGGAACTCATTGGTGTGATTCGAGGCCTGTTTCTACAGTCCCAACTCATCCCACAAGGTGTCGATGCGCTGTTTGACCGCGCTGTCCATCTCGATCGGGCGGCCCCATTCGCGATCGGTTTCGCCGGGCCATTTGTTGGTGGCGTCGAGCCCCATCTTCGATCCGAGGCCTGCTACCGGCGAAGCGAAATCCAGATAGTCGATCGGCGTGCGATCGACCAGCACGGTGTCGCGTGCCGGATCGATGCGCGTGGTGATCGCCCAGATCACTTCCTTCCAGTCGCGGATATTCACGTCCTCATCGACCACGACGATGAACTTCGTATACATGAATTGCCGCAGGAAGCTCCACACACCGAACATCACCCGTTTCGCGTGGCCGGGGTAGCTCTTTTTCATCTGCACGATCGCCATCCGGTAGCTGCATCCTTCGGGCGGCAGATAGAAGTCGGTGATCTCGGTGAATTGCTTCTGCAACAGCGGCACAAACACTTCGTTGAGCGCGACGCCGAGCACGGCGGGCTCATCCGGTGGTTTGCCGGTGTAGGTGGAGTGGTAGATCGCGTCGCGCCGCATCGTGATGCGCTCGACCGTGAAGACGGGAAACCACTCCTGCTCGTTGTAGTAGCCGGTATGGTCGCCGTAAGGACCTTCCAGCGCGTGTTCATAAGCGGCCGACGCGCCTTTGGCCGGACGTGGCGGCGCGCCAGCCGGAGCGGGCGGCGGCGTGCCGTCTTGCGGATAGATGAAGCCTTCCAGAACGATCTCCGCGCGCGCGGGCACCTGCAAGCCATCGACCCCGGGCGTGATGCACTTCGCGAGCTCGGTGCGCCCGCCGCGCAGCAACCCGGCGAACTGATATTCGGAAAGCGTGTCGGGCACCGGCGTGACCGCGCCGAGGATGGTCGCCGGATCGGCGCCGAGCACGACGGCCACGGGATAGGGCTTACCTGGATTCTGCAGCGCGAACTCGCGAAAATCGAGCGCGCCGCCGCGATGTGCGAGCCAGCGCATGATCAGCTTGTTACGCCCGAGCAGTTGCTGGCGATATATGCCTAAGTTTTGTCGGCTCTTATTCGGGCCTTTTGTGACGGTCAGGCCCCATGTGATCAGCGGCCCTGCATCGCCTGGCCAGCAGGTCTGAATCGGCAACTTTCCGAGGTCGACGTCGTTGCCTTCCCAGACGATTTCCTGGCAAGGCGGCGCGCTCACCGTTTTAGGCGCCATGTCCCAAACCGCCTTCGCGAGCGAGAACAGTTTGCCCGCGTCCTTGAGCCCCTTCGGCGGCTCCGGTTCCTTCAACGCGGAAAGCAGGCGGCCGACGTCGCGCAGCGACTCCAGCGCAGCGCCATCGCCTTCACCTGGTTGCGCGTCGATCCCCATGCCGAGCGCGACGCGGCGCGGCGTACCGAACAGGTTGCCGAGGACGGGGAACGCATGCTGCTGCCGGCTCTCGAACAATATCGCCGGACCGCCGGCGCGCAGGACGCGGTCGCACAGTTCGGTCATTTCCAGGACGGGCGAGACGTTTTGCGAGATACGGCGCAATTCACCGATCGTTTCGAGACGGCCGACGAAATCGCGCAGGTCTTTGTATTTCATCTGGTGCGGTAGAGAGCCGGGCTAACGGCAAAAAGAAAGGGCGCCGCGGGATTTCACGGTGCCAGAACGATTGTCGATTTTACCTGTGTTGGCACGCGCACGTAGTTTGGCCAAATCGCCTGCTTTGGACGACCTATTCGAGATAGCTCAAGAAGCGCGCGCCACGCGGTTCTGAACGGACTGAACACTGTTCATTATTACAATTAGTTATACATTTGCCTATCTATAGTGTTGACGATCTATAAAACCCTGCATAGAATCCGTCCACATTGGTTGCAGGGCGTGAACCTTTTTACCACTGCCCCCGGTCCCTTTTGACGCAACGCGTCACCGTTTACCGAACCCCTGCACGGTATCTGACGGCCTTACTGAAGTCCTGACCAGCGCCAACTGACGCTGGTTTTTCGCGTGGGAGCTACCGCCTGCATGCTTTTTTGGCATGCCGCGGACGTCTTTTCAAGATGGCTCCCCACAAACGGTATGTACCGTTTTCCCGACGTCGCTGCTGCCCTAACCAGACAGAGCGCGCGATGTCTTGATTCTGCGAGCGTGTGTTACCGCCTGTTCAAGGGGCGGGGTTCGCGGATCATGCAACATGGGAGATCTGAATGAACGCCTGGTTATCGTGGCGTCCCGATGAACGTATTGCGCAAGTTGTGCGTGGTGCGTTGCGACGCGGGACGCGAATGAGTCATCACCTGTTCAGCATCGTCGGCGGTATCGCTGTCGTGCTGGCACTTGCGCTGTGGCTGATGCCAACCTGGCGCGGCACCCTTGCCGCCCGGTTGATGCCGGTCATTTCCGCCGCTGTGCAGGCCGGTCCCGCCCGCCTGCTGCAAGGCAACCCGCTACCCGCCTTTGGGCCGCCTGGCGCGTCCTCCTCTGACGACTCGCTGTCCGCGAACTCGGCCGGTAACGATGCCACGGGCGGCGCGAACAGCGGCGCCACCGTCAGCAACACCAGCTACGACGGCGCTTTCGACGGCAGCGGCACGTCCGGTATGGGCGTGGCTGCACTGAACGGACTCGATCCGCGCACCATGCAGAGCGTCTCCGCGCTGGCCCGGCTGATTCCGGCGCAGCGCGTCTCGGCCGACGCACGCGACGATCGCGTGCTGGTCTCGACCCGCGAGCAGAATCTGGTTGCGTCGTACCTCGCGCGGCGTTACCGCGTTGCTCAGGAGCCCGTTAGCGAGCTCGTGAAGGCTGCGTTCGACACCGGCCGCGAAGTCGGCCTCGACCCGCTTCTGCTGCTCTCCGTGATGGCAATCGAATCGGGCTTCAACCCGTACGCCGAAAGTGGCGTGGGCGCACAGGGCCTGATGCAGGTAATGTCGAAGGTTCATTCGGACAAGTTCCAGTATTTCGGCGGCGAGAGCGCCGCGCTCGAACCGGTTGCGAACATCAAGGTGGGTGCGCTGGTGCTGAAGGATTGCATCGCACGCGGCGGTTCGCTGCCGGGCGGTTTGCGTCTCTACGTCGGCTCGACCTCGCAGGACGACGGCGGCTACGGCGCCAAGGTGATGGCCGAGCGTAGCCGTCTGCGCGACGTGGCGCGTGGCCGCAAGGTGCCGATCAATGCCCCGCAGGCTCCGGTTATCACGGCGTCGAACGCGGCCCCGGCTGCTGCTACGGCTTCGGCCAATGGCAAGCGTGTGCAGGTGACGCTCGATGCGAGCCATCCGCTTAGCGCGGCAACCACGGTGAAGACGCCGGTATCCGAGCAGGACGACGCGAGCTCCAACGCCACGAAGCACGTGGCGTCAGCTTCGGAGTTGGGCGCCTGAGGTTGGCCTGACGCCCGGTTCGCCGCCGGGCGCGGAAGCTTGCAGGTATAGGAAAAAGAAAGGACACCCACGGGTGTCCTTTCTTTTTTGTGGCTGCGCACGACAGGCCGCAGCACTTGTTCCAGCCCTGTCAGTGTCGTCCAAAGAGCTTTGCCAGCCGTTCGACAGCTTCTTCCAGCTTCGGCAGGGCGGTTGCGTACGATAGCCGGATGTACTCCTTCGGCGCGTGCGTGCCGAAGTCCATGCCCGGCACCAACACCACACCTGCGTCGTGCAGCATTGCTTTGGTCAATGCCGTGCTGTCTCCGGCCGCCTGATGGGCGACCGTGCGGCAATCGGCGTACACGTAGAATGCGCCGTCAGGCATCACCGGTACCGAGAAGCCCAGCGATTCGAGCGCCGGCGCAATGAAGTCGCGGCGACGCTTGAATTCGAGGCGGCGGCCTTCGTAGATGGCGATCGTTTCCGGTTCGAAGCAGGCCAGCGCCGCATGCTGCGCGAGCGCCGACGCGCAGATGAACAGGTTCTGCGCGAGCTTTTCGAACGCGCCGACCATGCCGGGCGGCACCACCAGCCAGCCCAAACGCCAGCCGGTCATGTTGAAGTACTTCGAGAAGCTGTTGACGGTGATGACGTCGTCACCGAACGAAAGCGCGGAGACAGGCTTGGCGTCATAGCTCAGGCCTTGATAGATCTCGTCGACGATCGTAAAGCCGCCGCGCGCCCGCACAGCCTTGACGATGCGTTCGAGCTCGGCGGGTTCGATCGATGTGCCGGTCGGGTTCGACGGCGATGCGAGCAGCACGCCGCGAGTGCGCTCGCTCCAGAGGCGCTCGACGTCGGTGGCGGTGAGCTGGAAGCGCTCGGCCGGCCCGCTTGGCACCATCACCGGCTTGCCTTCGGCCGCGATCACGAAATGTCGGTTGCAGGGGTAGCACGGGTCTGGCATCAGCACTTCGTCGTCGCGATCGACCAGCGCCGCGCAAGCCAGCAGCAGCGCGGCAGACGCGCCGGCGGTAACGACGATCCGTGCCGGATCGACGCTGACGCCGTAGAACCCGGCGTAATGCGCCGAGATCGCCTCACGCAGCGCGTGCAGCCCAAGTGCGTTGGTGTATTGGGTGACGCCGCGGCGCAGGGCGCTCGCAGCCGCTTCGATGACCGGCTCGGGCGCGGTGAAATCGGGTTCGCCGATGCCCATGTGGATGATGTCGCGTCCATCGCGCTCGAGCAGCGCGGCTTCCTTGGCCAGTTCCATCACGTAGAAAGGCTGGATGGCGTCGACGCGGGCAGCAAGCCGCACCAGAGGTTCGGTCACGGAGTTCATACGATCAAATCCAGTTCAGAAGCAAAAGCGGGACGGCGCGTGGTGCATGGGTTCAGCCACGTGCGCTGCGGCGTCCTTGCAGGCACCCGGCAATAGGGGGCTGCGGCATGGAGCAGGCGCATGACCAGGTCATGCGCCTCATTCTCAATGTTTGCGGGCTGCCTGCGTTTCAGCGGCACGCAGTTGTGCCGACAGTTTGTCCAGCACACCGTTCACGTACTTGTAGCCGTCCGCGCCGCCAAACGTCTTGGCGAGTTCGACCGCTTCATTGATTACCACGCGATAGGGAATATCGAGGTGATTCTTCAACTCGAACGCAGCGACCAGCAGTACCGCACGTTCGACCGGCGAAAGCTGATCGATCGGACGGTCGAGGCACGGTGCGATGTCCGCGGACAGCGCTTCCGAATCGCGGATCACGCCGTGCAGGATGGCGTCCAGATGTTCGTGGTCGGCCTTGTCGAAGCCTTGCGCGCCGCGCAGCTGCGCGTCGATTTCACCGCCGGGCGAACCCGACAGCAGCCACTGATAAAGTCCCTGCGTGGCCAGTTCGCGGGAGCGTCGGCGTGCACTCTTCATGCCTCTTCCTCTTCTTCGTCTTCTTCCTCGTCGTCACCGCCGAGTTGTTCGAGCGCGACGGCCAGATTCGCCATTTCGACGGCCACACGTGCTGCGTCACGACCCTTTTCAGTCATGCGCGCGACGGCCTGCTCGTCGTTTTCCGTGGTCAGCACGGCGTTCGCAACCGGAATGCCAAAGTCGAGGCCGATGCGCGTGATACCCGCACCGCTTTCGTTCGACACCAGCTCGAAGTGGTACGTCTCGCCGCGAATCACCGCGCCCAGCGCGATCAAGGCGTCGAATTGCGCGCTTTCGGCCAGCTTTTGCAGTGCCAGCGGGATTTCCAGCGCGCCCGGCACGGTGACCAGCAGCACGTCTTCGCCCGTCACGCCGAGGCGCTCCAGTTCTTCGATGCACGAGTCAGCAAGACCGTTGCAGACGGGTTCGTTGAAACGCGCCTGAACGATGCCGATACGCAGTCCGTCGCCGTCGAGATTCGGTTGGTATTGTCCGATTTCCATGTGAATTCCGTAGTGTTTTGAGTGAGCGCCTAAGCGCGTGAATGGTCGGATCAGCCTTGTTGCGGAGCTTGAGCTGCGCTGCCCGGCATGGGTACGAAGCCGGTGACCTCAAGGCCATAGCCCGACATGCTGCCAAGCTTGCGCGGATTCGACAGCACCTGCATTTTTCCGACACCGAGCTCGCGAAGAATCTGCGCACCGATGCCATACGTCTTGAAGTCGACCGGCCGGCGTTTGAGCGCCTCGGCTTTTTCTTTCGAGTCGAACGCCTTGAACACGTCGACCAGATGATCCTTCGAATCGCCGCAATTTAGCAGCACGATCACACCGAGGTCGCGCTGGGCGATCTCTTTCATGGCCGCATCCAGCGTCCACGAGTGGGTCGATTTGCCGACTTCGAGCAGATCCAGCATGGACAGCGGTTCGTGCACGCGTACCAGCGTTTCCTGCTCCGGGCTCGGCGTGCCGCGCACCAGCGCGATATGCGGCTGGCCGCTCGGCTGGTCCAGATACATCACGGCGCGAAACGCGCCGTGCGCGGTTTGCATGGTGCGTTCGCAAATGCGCTCGACGATCGATTCCGTCTGGCTGCGGTAGTGAATCAGATCCGCGATGGTGCCGATTTTCAGCTCGTGCTCTTTGGCGAATTCCATCAGATCCGGCAGGCGCGCCATCGTGCCGTCGTCCTTGATGACTTCGCAGATCACCGCGGCCGGCGTGAGGCCTGCCAGCGCGGTGAAATCGCAGCCGGCCTCGGTGTGGCCGGCGCGCACCAGCACGCCGCCGGGCTGCGCCATGATCGGGAACACGTGTCCCGGCTGCACGATGTGATCGGCCTTGGCGTCCGGCGCGACCGCTGCGGCGATCGTGCGGGCGCGGTCGGCTGCCGAAATGCCGGTTGTCACGCCCTCCGCTGCTTCGATGCTGACGGTGAACGCCGTGCCGTACTGCGTACCGTTGCGGTAGGTCATGAGCGGCAGGTTCAACTGTTTGCAGCGTTCCTGCGTGAGCGTCAGGCAGATCAGGCCACGGCCGTAGCGGGCCATGAAGTTGATCGCTTCCGGCGTGACGAATTCGGCGGCGATTACGAGGTCGCCCTCGTTTTCGCGGTCTTCTTCGTCGACGAGGATCACCATCCGGCCTGCTTTCAGTTCGGCAATGATCTCTTGAGTGGAGGCGAGCGTCATGTTGGCGGAGTTTTTCGGAGAAAGCGCGTATTTTACGCCACGCGCGCCCTCAAGTCGCCTGGGCCGGACGGCATAGGCCGTTTGGCCGGTTGGCGTTGAGCCGCCATGTGCCGGTATGCTCGACAAAACGATGGGCCGACGGTCGGCGTGATCGCGACGATTGTCGTCGGGAAAAGGGAAGGCGGATGCGATGCGCAGAAGATGCGCAGTGAACTGCGCGTGAAGGTGTGGCCGATGTCTGCCGGCCCGTTTGTTGGGGTGCGGCAGGCGTACCCCGACGCCTGCAGGTGTCCGTCACCGGGCCGTAGGGTTAGCTGGGCCTGGTGAAGCGTTCTATCATTTCAGCGGGTTATGGCCGTCCTGGGACGCACTGAGCATCCGTTCCACATACCGCGCAATCAGATCGATCTCCAGATTGACCGGCGAACCCTCGCGCAAATTCTTGAGCGACGTCACCTGCACGGTGTGCGGAATCAGATTGATCGAAAACTCGCAGCCATCGTCGCGGTCTTTCACCGAGTTGACGGTCAGGCTCACGCCATTGACCGTGATCGAGCCTTTGTAAGCCAGGTAGCGGCCGATCTCGCGCGGCGCCAGCACACGCAATTCGTGCGATTCGCCAACCGGGGCAAAATGCGTGACCGTGCCGAGGCCGTCCACGTGTCCGGAGACGATATGGCCGCCGAGCCGATCGTGCGCGCGCAGCGCCTTCTCGAGATTGACCTCGCCAGGCTCGCCCAAGCCTGCCGTGCAGTTCAGGCTTTCGCGCGACACGTCGACTTCAAACGAATGCGTGGTTTTCCCCACGACCGTCATGCAGGCGCCCTGAATCGTGATGCTGTCACCAAGCTGGACATCTTCGAGATCGAGACCGCCGGCTTCGACATTCAGGCGCACGCCCGCGTCCCCGTCCGTGCCGAGGGGTTTGACTGATTCGATGCGGCCCACCGCCGCGACGATTCCTGTGAACATCGTGCTAATCCTTGATCAATTCGAAGTTGGTTGGGGTGCGGGCCCGGTGTCGCCCTCGATGGCCGGTTGCGGCACGGAGCGGGGCACAAAGCGCGCGAGAATCCGCAGATCGTCGCCGATCCGGTCGACCGCGTGGAAATTCAGTTGCGTGCGGCCTTCAAGCGTCTCCGGAGCGTTGAGATTGAACATGCTCATCGAGTCCATGCCGAGCAGGCTGGGGGCGAGATAGACCAGCAGTTCGTCGACGCAACCCTCGCGCAGCAGCGAGCCATTCAGCTTATAGCCCGCTTCCACGTGCAGTTCGTTCACGTTACGCTCGCCGAGGACTTTCAGCATGGCAGGCAGGTCGACTTTGCCCGCCGCGTTCGCCAGTTGCACGATTTCCGCGCCGCGTTCGCGCAGCGCGCTCGCCCGCTCTGCATGACGCTCGTCGAGGGTGCCGCAGAAAATCAGCGTGGGTGCGCCGGCCAGAATTTGCGCGTTGGGCGGCACGTCGAGCTGGCTGTCGATCAGTACGCGTTGCGGCTGGCGCGGTGTGTCGACAGCGCGCACGGTCATGCGCGGATCGTCTTCCCTCACCGTACCGATGCCCGTCAGAATGGCCGACGCGCGGGCGCGCCACGCGTGACCGTCGGCGCGTGCCGCTTCGCCGGTAATCCATTGGCTGATGCCCGACGGCAAGCCAGTGCGGCCGTCCAGCGAGGCGGCGACTTTCATGCGCACCCACGGGCGGCCACGCGTCATGCGCGACACGAAGCCGATGTTCAGTTCGTGCGCTTCGTTGGCGAGTAATCCGCAACGCACTTCAATGCCGGCATCTCGCAGCATCTTCAGGCCGCGCCCGGAGACTTGCGGATTCGGATCTTCCATCGCAGCGACCACGCGTTCGACCTGCGCTTCGATCAACGCATTGGCGCACGGCGGCGTGCGGCCGAAATGGCTGCACGGTTCGAGCGTCACATACGCAGTAGCACCGCGCAGATCGTGGCCGCGCGAGCGTGCATCCTTCAATGCGCGTACTTCGGCGTGATCCTGGCCGGCCGGTTGCGTGAAGCCTTCGCCGATCACCTCGCCGTTCTTGACGAGTACGCAGCCGACGCGCGGATTCGGGTCGGTCGTGTACATGCCGCGTTTGGCCAGCGCGAGCGCGCGTTCCATATGGACGAAGTCGGTTTGCGAAAACATCGTTATCCGGTCGGGTGCGGTGGCAGGCAGTATCAGGTTTCGGTGGCGGGTTTCGGTGGCTTCCGTGTCGCGTCGGTCTCAGACGGCGAGCGAGGCGAACGCGCTGCGCGCCGCGTCGATCGTGGCGTCGATGATCGCGTCGTCGTGTGCGATCGAAACAAAGCCCGCTTCATAGGCCGACGGCGCGAAGTACACGCCCGCGTCGAGCATCTTGTGGAAAAACGCATTGAAGCGCGGCACATCGCTCTTCGTGACTTCGGCGAAGCTGGTCGGGACCGACCCGGTGAAGTAGAGGCCGAACATGCCGCCGAGCGAATCGGCCGAGAACGGCACCTTCGCTTCGCGCGCGACATTGGCGAGACCTTGCGCGAGACGCGTGGTGCGAGCGGCGAGCGTGTCGTAGAAGCCCGGCGCCTGGATCAGTTGCAGCGTCTTCAGGCCCGCGGCGACTGCGATCGGATTGCCCGATAACGTACCCGCCTGGTAGACGCCGCCGAGCGGCGCGAGGTGAGCCATGATGTCGCGCCGGCCGCCGAAGGCCGCCGCCGGCATGCCGCCGCCGATCACCTTGCCGAGGCATGTCAGATCCGGCGTGATGCCGTAGACCTCTTGCGCGCCACCCAGGGCAACGCGGAAACCGCACATCACTTCGTCGAAAATCAGGACCGAGCCGTACTCGGTACACAGGCGTCGCAACGCTTGCAGGAATTCAGGCGTGGCGCGCACGAGGTTCATGTTGCCGGCCACCGGTTCGACGATCACCGAGGCGATCTCGTTGCCGAACGCCTTGAACGCTTCTTCGAGTTCCGCGACATTGTTGTACTCGAGCACCGTGGTGTGCTTGGCGATATCGACCGGCACGCCGGCTGACGTCGGATTGCCGAACGTGAGCAGGCCCGAGCCGGCTTTGACCAGCAGGCTATCCGCGTGGCCGTGATAGCAGCCTTCGAACTTGACGATGCGGCTGCGGTTCGTGAAGCCGCGCGCGAGACGCAGCGCGCTCATGGTCGCTTCGGTGCCGCTCGAGACCATGCGGACCTGCTCGATCGACGGCACCAGCTTGCAGATTTCTTCGGCGATTTCCACTTCCGATTCGGTCGGCGCGCCGAAGGAGAAGCCGTTGGCCAGTACTCGCTGGACCGCTTCCAGGACCTCCGGGTGCACGTGGCCGAGGATCATCGGGCCCCACGAGCCAATGTAGTCGATGTAGCGTTGGCCGTCGGCGTCCCAGAAGTAGGGGCCCTGCGCGCGCTCGATGAAGCGCGGCGTGCCGCCTACTGAGCGAAAGGCGCGGACCGGGGAGTTCACGCCGCCCGGGATGGTGCGCTGGGCGCGCTCGAAGAGGGTTTCGTTGTTTGACATGGTGATGGGCGGAGTTTGGGTTGCGCAGCGGCATGCGAGTTGTGGGTCTTGCGCTTCGCGCGGTGCCGGCTGGTTGGTGGGGAAATTGTACCGGAGTCGGGGGGAGGAGGTTTTGGGGCTTGTGAGGTTGCCTGGGTGGGGGCTGTTGGTCTTTCCTTGTTCTGGTGTTTTGTTTTGTTTTGTTTTGGTTCTTTGGCCTTTCCTTGGTGTGTTAGTGGTCTATTGGCGTTGCCCCTGTGCGGGGCGGCACTTACTTTCTTTGCCGCCGCAAAGAAAGTAAGCAAAGAAAGCGGCTTCACACCGCAAGCTCATAAGCGGGTCCCCCGCGCAGCCACGGTAGTGGTGCATCTGGAATCTGTGTTCCCGCACATTCGGCGCTAGTGACAAGGCAGTCATACCTCCGGCGGCGCTGCGCGCGCCGACGCGGTATTTCATCAACCCCTGGCGGCGTTTAGGTCTTGCGTGCGCGCTTTGCTGCGGTTCTTTTGGCTGGCTCCGGCTTTGTTTTTGCGCGGCTTTCTGTCGCGGTTTTCGCCGCCGCCTTGTGGGCCGTTACCTTGCTTGAGCGAATGAGGCCTGCTGGCTCATTCACCTTCGGTGGCTTGCGCTTGCCTGTGAGTTCGGCCCAACGCTTTTCCAATGCGCCTTCGGCGATCGGCTTGATCACGGTTCCCGAACTTTGCGCGTCCCATGTCTGGACCGAAAACGGATGCGTGCGCAACACGTCGCGCGCAATCACGACGCCTTCATGCGCGTCGACCACCCAGTCATACACGAAGTCGATGCACAAGCGGTAGCCACGCTTCGTCGCCGGGTCGGAGACCTCGTACGGCGCGCGCGTGACGTAGCCGGAGCCGAAAATGCCCTTGGGTTCTTGCGCGACGCGGTGCAGGAATACGCGGTCCCCCGGCAGGATGCTGCGGGCGAATCCGCATCCCCAGACGTCAGCCACCGCCACGCCCGCGGCAACCCGTTTCGCTACGTCAGGCAACTCGGGCCACGGCCATTTCTTGGGGCTCCAGATCAGCAGGAAAGCAGTCATGTCGGGGGCGGGGTAGGCTGGGTTGGATTCAGGTAAAGGGTGGCGCGGGCGCCGCTGCGGGGCGCCCCTCACGCGTTCTCGCGGCAGCTTAACCGATCGGCGGCGCGCCTGCCGCGGGGCAGGGCGGTCCGCTCGACCAGCGTCCGGGTGCGGCGGATGCTTGAGCCGTCGCGTACAATTGGGGTCGTCAAGCTGCGGTTTGAGCCGTTTCACCGCGTTTCGCTGCCGATCACGGCGCGGCGCTTCATCTGGATTCCCATGTCTCACGTCACCAGACGCCGGCCCGATGGCCGGCTGATTCTGTTGCTCGGTGCGCTTGCCGCATGCGGGCCGATTTCCATCGATATGTACTTGCCGAGCCTGCCGACCATCGCGCAGGCATTCGCCATCAGCACCGGCGCCGCGCAAACCACGCTCACCAGCTTCATGTTCGGTTTTTCGATCGGCATGCTGCTCTATGGTCCGCTGTCGGACACCTATGGCCGCCGGCCTGTGCTGCTCGGCGGCATCATCATGTATGCGCTCGCGAGCGTGGCCTGCGCGCTGTCGTTTTCGATCGAGTCGCTGGTGACGTTCCGCTTCGTACAGGCGCTCGGCGCGGGGGCGGCTTCGGTGCTGGCGCGCGCAATCGCTCGTGACGCGCACGGTCCGACCGATGCCGCGCGCGTGCTGTCGATGCTGGCCATCGTCACGTCGATCGGCCCGTTGCTCGCGCCGTTGATCGGCGGCCAGTTGCTGCTGCTCGGCGGCTGGCGTGTCGTCTTTATCGTGTTGACGCTATTCGGCGCAGTGTGCGCGGTGACCGCGTTTCTCAAGGTGCCGGAAACCTGGCCGCCCGAAAAGCGCGCGCATTCGGCGCTGCTGAAATCGTTCGGCGCCTATGGCAGGTTGCTGCGCGATCCGGTTGCGTGGGGGCACATGCTGTGCGGCGGTATGGCGTTCGCGTCGATGTTCGCTTACATCACCGCGACGCCTTTCGTTTACATCGAATATTTCCACGTGTCGGCGCAGCATTACGGCTTTCTGTTCGCGTTGAACATCGTCGGCATCATGTTCGGTAACTTCATGAATACACGTCTCGTCGGGCGGCTGGGTTCGTTGCCCATCATTTCGTTTGCCGCGACGGTGAGTTGCATCGCGTCGCTGTTCGTCTGTCTCGTTTCGCTCACCGGGTGGGGCGGACTCTGGTCGATCGTCTTCGGTCTGTTCTTCGTGGTCGGCGTCGTTGGACTGTTGTCCGCCAACTGTACAACCGATCTTATGCATCGGTATCCGGTGAATGCCGGCGCCGCGGCCGCCGTGTTCGGCGCCGTACAGTTGGCACTCGGCGCGTTGTCGAGCCTCGCCGTCGGACTCTGGCAGGACGGCTCGCCCAAGGGCATGGGCGTTGTTGTAGGCGTTGCGGGCGTGTTGTGTTACGTCGGCCGGATTCTGGTCGTTAAATGGCATCGCACGAAGGTGCCCGTCGCCGCGGCTTGAAGCGGTCCGTGTTCGTGTGAGTCTGTGTGAGGCGCATGGGGCTGCATGAGGTGCGGGTCGGTTGCTTAACGCGGATCATTGTTCCTTGGCCGAGACGCGCGGCGAAACTGTGTCTGCGCCCAGCCTTGATCAGCGTGTCTACGGAAAACACCAGGTGTTGCGCGCGCGCTACCGTGCGTTTTGATTTGCATTGCTATGATGGAGTCACTGTTCCTCGGAGCGGCAATCATGGCGATCAGAGATTTGATGAACGGCGAGCGGCAACATGCTGCCTTTGCTGAAGCGCAGAAGCTGGCGGACAGCGGCGCCTATCACGATTACACAGACATCGAATACGTCTTGCGCTTTGATTACGGTTTGTCTGATGTATCAGCGCTGCTCGACAGCCAACTGATGCATCGCGACCTGAATCGCCGCTGCGCCGATGCGCGTGAGAAGCTGGATGTGCCTGCTTAGCGTGTAAGCGTGTGACATGCGCGGCAAGTGCTTGCAGTGCACCGCGCGTAGCCATGCGCCGCTTAGGCGCGATCCCCTTCGGAGTTTTCATGGCTGTTAGCCAGCACGACCCGCATCTGCCGCACCTCGATAATCCCGCTGCTTTGGCGAAGCCAGGTGGACACTACAGCCATGTCGCGATCGCGAATGGTTTTGTTTTCGTCTCGGGGCAGTTACCGATCAACCCGCAGGGCGAAAAACTCGCGGACGCCTCGTTCGAGATTCAGGCCGAGCAGGTGCTGGCGAATCTTCAGGCTGCGCTCGAAGGCGCCGGCAGCAGCATTGCGCAACTGGTGCAGGTGCGCGTCTATATCGTCGATGTCGAAAACTGGGCGAGCTTCAATCAGATCTACGCGCGTTGGGCCGGCGACGCGCGTCCGGCGCGTGCCGTCGTGCCGGTCCCTCATCTGCATTACGGCTTGAAGATCGAGATCGAAGCGACCGCGCTGGTTTAACTCGTGGCTAAGGTGTTTTTGCGCATCGGTTTAGTGAATCACGAGCCCATTGAACTGGGCATTGCCCGCGCCGGCCGCGATATTCACGCCAACGTTGCCGCTCACGGCCGCCAGTGAACCGGCGCCGAGCCCCGCGGTGGCATTGCCCGTCAACTGCGCGGTGATCTGCAGATTCTGTTGCGAGGCGATCGCGGTTTGAGGTGTGCCGACGAGGGCGATCTGATTGGTCTGCGCATTCAGCGTTCCGGACGCCAGATTCACGCCGATATTGCCGCTCGCCCCTTTCAGCGCATTCGCGCCAACCGTTGCTGCGCACGCTCCAGTCGATGCACTGCCGCGTACATTCTGCAGACTGGACAACCCGGCGGAGCCGAACACCGCGGCGCTGTCGTCGTCGGATAGCGCTGTTGACGTGCCCGCAAATGTATCTGCAAATGCGGACGGAACGACCGTGCTCGCGGCAACCCAAATCGACGCAACGGCCAAAGCCCGGATTTTCATGAGCAACTCCCTGACTTGTGCTGAGTGCACAGATAGTCTTGATATCGACCGGGGGAGCAAGATGTTGAGGGAGGGGTTCCCCTTAATAGCGGACAGCGCCAGCAAATGGAGATCGACTGGCGCCGGCCTGGCTGCGGCTTACCATCTCCCGTGACCGCCGTAATAACCGCCGACGCCAACCCCCACGCTGACGCTCGGGGCGGCGTAGTAGCCGGGGGCGTATCCGTATGCCGGTGCGTAGCCGTACGGCTGCGCGACGACACATCCGGACAGGGCCACTGCGAAGCCGATCACAAACAGTAGTTTGACCATGGTTCCTCCGTCTTTAAGACTTGGAGGAGCCGGCAGCAGGGTTCGTTCGGGGTGCCGTGTGACGGCAAATTACGAAACCTCGATCTGATCGGGTTTCATTTACAGTTGCTTACCCGTTCGATTTATTGCGTGATGGCAGACCTTACTGGCACGTCGCCAATTGACAGGTTATTCGGTGGCCGGAAACGAAAAACGGGCCGAGTGGCCCGTTTTCATTGACTGACTGGCGGAGGCGGTGAGATTCGAACTCACGGAAGGATCACTCCTTCGCCGGTTTTCAAGACCGGTGCCTTAAACCGCTCGGCCACACCTCCAAGCCCGAAATTGTAACCTGAAAAATCCCCGTTGCGGGGCTCAGCGGCTCTGCAATTACTGCGGATCCTTCAGAAACAGCGCTTGCAGATCGTTCAGGAAGGCTTGGCCAAGCGGCGTCGGGGCGATCTTTTCGTGGTCGCGCGTGATCAGCTTGCGCCGTTCCGCCTCCTGCAAAGCCGGCTCGATCGAGGTCATCGACATTCCCGTACGCTCGATAAATCGATGTACCGGAAACCCTTCCACCAACCGCAGCGCGTTCAGCATGAACTCGAATGGCAGATCGCGCGGCCCGACCTCGTGCTCTTCCTGCACAGCGGTGCCGGCTTTGGCCTGCTCGATGAACGTGGTGGGATGCTTGTAGCGCATCTGACGCAGCACGCGGTTCGGAAACGACAGCTTGGTATGCGCGCCCGCGCCGATGCCGAGATAATCGCCGAAGCGCCAGTAGTTCAGATTGTGCTTGCTCTGCCGATGCGGCCGCGCATACGCGGATACCTCATAGCGTTCATAGCCGGCGGCCGTTGTGCGTTCGTGAATCCAGTCCTGCATGTCGGCGGAAGCATCGTCGTCGGGGAGCGCCGGCGGGAATTTGGCAAACAGCGTGTTCGGTTCGAGCGTGAGGTGATACAGCGACAAATGCGGCGGCGCGAACGACAACGCTGTTTCCACGTCTGCCTGACATTGTGCGAGCGTTTGCCCCGGCAGGGCGAACATCAGATCGAGGTTGAAGTTGTCAAAGGTGGTCGCGGCCACTTCCACCGCATGGCGTGCCTGCGTCGAATCGTGAATCCGGCCAAGCGCTTTCAGATGCGCTTCATTGAAACTCTGGATGCCCACCGACAGGCGATTCACGCCGCTCGCGCGAAACTGCGCGAACTTGTCGGCTTCGAACGTACCCGGGTTGGCTTCGAGCGTGATTTCCGCATCGGCGTCGAGCGGTAGCAGCGCGCGGATGTCGGACAGCATGCGGTCGAGCCCGGCAGCCGACAGCAGGCTGGGCGTGCCGCCGCCAATGAATACCGTGTGGACCTGACGCCCCCATACGAGCGGCAGCGCGAGCTCCAGATCGGCGCGCAGCGCGTCGAGATACTCGGTTTCCGGGAATGTGTCGCCTTTCCACTCGTGCGAGTTGAAATCGCAGTAGGGACACTTGCGCACGCACCACGGAAAGTGCACATACAGCGCCAGCGGCGGCAACGACGTTAGACGAATACTGCCCGGCGACGTGAAAGCCTTGATGACGCCGTTGCCGATATCGGCAGGCGCTGGTTTGATCGGAATCACGCTTCCTCCGTCAGCCGCGCGAGCAGATGCCGTAACGCAATCGCGCGATGGCTGCTGGCATTCTTCACCGCCGGTTCGAGTTCCGCGGCGGTTGCTTTCAGCGACGGCAGGAAAAAGTACGGGTCATAGCCGAAGCCATGCCCACCGCGTGGCGCATCCAGCATTTCGCCGTGCCAGCGGCCTTCGGCGATCAGCGGCTCGGGATCGTCCGCATGACGCACGAGTGCCAGCACGCAGTAGTAATACGCGCGACGATCGGTTTCGCCGGCCAGCGCTGAAACGAGCTGTGCGTTGTTCGCCGCGTCGCTCTTTTCGCCGCCGGCGCGCTGCGCGTAACGTGCAGAGTAGACACCGGGGGCGCCACGCAGTGCGCGTACGCACAAGCCGGAATCGTCGGCTAACGCGGGCAGGCCGGTCAGCTTTGCCGCGTGACGCGCCTTGGTCAGCGCGTTTTCGACGAAAGTCGGATACGGCTCTTCAGCCTCCGGCACGTTCAGCTCGCCCTGCGGAATCAGCTCGATGCCCGCTGCACCAAGCAGCGCCGCGAACTCGCGCAGCTTGCCCGCGTTGTTCGACGCCAGCACGACCTTCTTCAGCGGCGAGTCAGATGCAACCCCGCCGATGTCTTGACGACCTTCACTCACTCTTCTGCTCCAATGCTTCTTTCTGCTTCGCGATCAGCGTGTTGATGCCGTCGCTTGCGAGATCGAGCAGCGCATTCATTTCGTCGCGCGAGAACGGCGCGCCTTCGGCCGTGCCCTGAATTTCGACGAAGCCGCCCGCGCCCGTCATCACCACGTTCATGTCGGTGTCGCATTGCGAGTCTTCGTCGTAGTCGAGGTCCAGCACCGGCAGGCCGTCGTACACGCCGACCGAAATCGCCGCGATGTAGTCGGTGATCGGCGAGGTTTCGATGCGGCCCGCGGCCAGCAACTTTGCCACCGCGTCATGCGCGGCAACGAACGCGCCGGTGATGCTGGCCGTGCGCGTGCCGCCGTCGGCCTGGATCACGTCGCAATCGATATGCAGCGTGCGCGCACCAAGTTTCTCGAGATCGAATACCGAACGCAAGGCGCGGCCGATCAGGCGCTGGATTTCCTGCGTGCGGCCAGTTTGCTTGCCGCGCGCGGCTTCGCGGTCGCTGCGGGTATGCGTGGCGCGCGGCAGCATGCCGTATTCGGCGGTCAGCCAGCCCTGGCCACGGTCGCGCAGGAACGACGGCACGCTCTCGGCGATGCTCGCCGTGCAGATGACCTTGGTGTCGCCGAATTCGACCAGCACCGAGCCCTCCGCATGCTTCGTATAGTGGCGCGTGATGCGCACGTCGCGCAGCTGGTTGGCCTGGCGGCCGCTGGGGCGTTGGGTGTCGTTGGTCATGTTGGGATCGGTCTGGAAGAAAAGCGGGAGGGAAAGCGCGATTTTACCGCCGATCGCGCCGGGCGCGGGGCGGCCTGGTAGCCGGGCGGGCAGCCGCATGCGCCGGGGCTCTCAGCGAAGTCGCACGGCGCAGGCGGCGGCCCGCGTATAAAGGGCCTTGCCGGTAAAAATGGGATAATGCGGATTCCCCGCCCCGCGTCTCGTACACGCCGGGCGATTCGACTCTCCGGCCATCGTCAAAACGCATGGCCACAATCGCGAGAAATACGATGATCTACAGCATGACTGGCTATGCGAGCGCCACGCGCGAACTCGTCGCGGCCTCGGGCACCGGCGGTGTGAGCGTATCGGTCGAATTGCGCACGGTGAACTCGCGCTTTCTCGATCTGAACTTCCGGATGCCGGAAGACGTGCGCGTTTGCGAACCGACGCTGCGTGAAATGCTGATGAACAAACTTTCGCGCGGCAAGGTCGATATTCGTATCAACCTGCAGCGCAGCGAACAGTCGGCCAACGCAGGCTCGGTCAATCGCGATGCGCTGACGCAACTCGCGCTGCTCGAGCGCACCGTGCTGTCGACGTTTCCGGAAGCGGGGCGCCTGCGTACCGGCGAAATTCTGCGCTGGCCTGGCGTGCTGGCCGAAACCGGCGTGGCGCCGGAAGTGTTGCGCGACGCGGTGCTTGCTTGCGGCAAGCAGGCGATTACCGATCTGATCGACGTGCGTGCTCGTGAAGGCGCGCAACTGGCGACGATGCTGCTCGCCAACGTCACCGAGATGGAAGCGATCGTCACGAAGATCACACCGTTGGTGCCGGAACTGATCGCCAAGCATCAGCAGAAGATCGTCGAACGTCTGCAGGAAGCGCTTGGTATTGCCGCGCCCGATACGGCGGCAACGATCGTCTCGCGCGAGGAAATCAACGAGCGGATTCGCCAGGAAGTGACGATGTATGGCATTCGCATCGACATTGCCGAAGAATTGTCGCGTCTTACGGCTCACCTGAACGAAACGCGTCACGTGATCGAGAAGGGCGGCAAGGTCGGCAAGCGCCTCGACTTCATGATGCAGGAGTTGAATCGCGAAGCGAACACGCTCGGCTCGAAGGCGGCCGCGAAGGAACTGGCCGATTCGTCGATGACCCTGAAGCTGCTCATCGAACAGATGCGCGAGCAAGTACAGAATCTGGAGTAAGGCAGGAGCCCCGAGAACATGACCGACCACACACGCGAAACCAGCGCACCGCGCAACCCTTACGCCGGTGCTTATCCCGGCAACCTGTTCATGGTGGTCGCGCCTTCGGGCGCGGGCAAGTCGACGCTCGTGAACGCGCTGCTCGCCGGCGACGACGCGATCCGTCTGTCGATTTCGTACACCACACGCCCGCCGCGTCCGAAGGAGCAGGACGGCGAGCACTATCACTTCACGACGGTCGACGATTTCCTGACCCGTCACGCGGCCGGCGAGTTTCTGGAAAGCGCGGAAGTGCACGGCAACTACTACGCGACGTCGCGCGTGTGGATCGAAGAGCAAATGAAAAGCGGCCATGACGTGCTGCTCGAAATCGACTGGCAAGGCGCGCAACAGGTCAAGAAGCAGTTTCACAACGCAGTGGAAATTTTCATCCTGCCGCCGTCGCTCGAGGCGCTCGAAGAGCGCTTGAAAAAGCGCGGCCAGGACGAACCGAACGTGATCACGCGCCGTTTGCTCGCGGCCGGCAGCGAGATGGCGCACGCGGCCGAAGCGGAGTACGTCGTGATCAACGACAGCTTCGATCGTGCGCTCGGTGAACTGCGCTGCCTCGTGGCTGCGACGCGTTCGCGCTTCGCCTCGCAATACGCACGCCACACGCAGCTTTTCGTGCAGCTCGGCATCCACCTGCCGCACGCGTGAACGCGGCGATGGTTCGAGCACATAAGGTAGAATAAGCGACATACTGAGAAGGAACCCAACATGGCCCGCATTACCGTCGAAGACTGTCTCAAACAGATCCCGAACCGTTTCGAACTCGCGCTTGCCGCGACCTATCGCGCGCGTCAGCTCGCTCAAGGTCACACGCCGAAGATCGAAAGCCGCGACAAGCCCACCGTCGTCGCACTGCGCGAAATCGCAGCCGGCCAGGTTGGCGTCGAAATGCTGAAGAAGGTGCCGGTTTAAGGCGCACTGTTCGGTTTTCGATTGCCTGTATTTGCCAGGTCTATTTGCTACACGTAATTGCATCACCGTGCAGACCGGCGTCCAACCCTAACCGCTACGGAGGCGAACATGAGTACGACCCCGCCCACCGCCACGGAAGTGGAACACGACGCTGACTCGCCCTCGTCCGCACGGAAGTACATCGACGCGGTCCTCGAACAGTCGTTTCGCCATCTGTTCGGGCCGACCGCCACGCCGGAGCAACCGCGCCGGCATGACGTCGTTTCGATCGCCAAACTGACCTCCGCTCTGTCCGGCTATTTGCAGCCGGAAGAGATCAAGGACGTCAAGGCGGCGTTCCATTTCAGCGACGAAGCCCACCTCGGCCAGTATCGGCAGAGCGGCGAACCCTACATTACCCATCCTGTCGCCGTCGCGGAAATCTGCGCCGGCTGGAATCTCGACGCCCAGTCGATCATGGCGGCGCTGCTGCACGACGTGATGGAAGACCAGGGCGTGACCAAGGCCGAACTCGCCGAGCGATTCGGCGCGAAGGTCGCGGAACTGGTCGACGGGTTGTCGAAGCTGGACAAGATGGAGTTTCGCAATCGCGAAGAGGCGCAGGCGGAAAACTTCCGCAAGATGCTGCTCGCGATGGCACGCGACGTCCGAGTGATTCTGGTGAAGCTCGCCGACCGCCTGCACAACATGCGCACGCTCGGTGCGGTGCCGCATGAGAAACGCCGCCGCGTGGCGCGCGAGACGCTGGACATCTACGCGCCGATCGCCCACCGGCTCGGCCTGAACAATACCTATCGCGAGCTGCAGGACCTGAGCTTCGCGAACTTCAACCCGCATCGCTATGCCACGCTCGAAAAGGCCGTCAAGGCCGCGCGCGGCAACCGGCGCGAGGTGGTCGGCAAGATTCTGGAGTCGGTGCAGCGCGCGATTGCCGACGCGAAGCTCGACGCCGAAGTCACCGGCCGCGAGAAAACCATCTTCAGTATCTACAAGAAGATGCGCGACAAGCAGTTGTCGTTCTCGCAGGTGCTCGACGTGTACGGCTTCCGCGTGGTGGTCGAAAGCGCGCTCGAGTGCTACACGTGCATCGGCGCGTTGCATGCGCTCTACAAGCCAGTGCCGGGCAAGTTCAAGGATTACATCGCGATCCCGAAGGTGAACGGCTATCAATCGCTGCACACCACGCTGGTCGGCCCGTTCGGTGCACCGATCGAGTTCCAGGTGCGCACGCGCAAGATGCACGAGATTGCCGAAGCGGGCGTCGCGGCACACTGGTTGTACAAGAACGGCGGCGCGGATCTGAACGACGTGCAGAAGCGCGCGCACCAGTGGCTCAAGTCGCTGCTCGACATCCAGAGCGAAGCGGGCGACTCGAGCGAATTCCTCGAACACGTCAAGATCGACCTGTTCCCGGACGCGGTGTACGTGTTTACGCCCAAGTCGAAGATCATGGCGCTGCCGCGCGGCGCCACGGCGCTCGATTTTGCATATTCGATCCACAGCGACCTGGGTAACCAGTGCGTCGCCGTGAAGATCAATAACGAACTGCTGCCGCTGCGCACCGAGTTGAAGAGCGGTGACATTGTTGAAGTGATCACGGCGCCGTACTCGAAGCCGAATCCGGCGTGGCTCGGTTTCGTGCGCACCGGCAAGGCGCGTTCGGCAATCCGCCATTATCTGAAGACGATGCGCCTGAACGAGTCCGTCCAGCTCGGCGAACGTCTTGTCGACCAGGCGCTGAAGGGCTACGGGCTGGCGCTGTCGGACGTGACGCCGGAAGCGTGGGAAAAGCTCGTGCAGTGGACGGGCAACAAGAACCGTCAGGAAATCTTCGCGGATATCGGTCTCGGCCGGCGTGTCGCCGCGGTCATGGCCAAGCGTATCGAAGTGCTGATGAGCGGCCGCGACGCGGACGACGACGGTTCGCGCGACGGCACAGCGCCGCATGCGCCGCCGGTCGTTATCACGGGCACCGAAGGCATGTCAGTACAGTTGTCCGCATGCTGCCGTCCGATCCCGGGCGACGACATCATGGGCTATATCGGCATTGGCCTCGGCATGGCGATCCACACCACCGATTGCCGCGTCGCGCAGCGTATCCACAAGCGCGACCCGGGCCGCTGGATCGATGTTGCATGGGCGCCGCAGCCGGGGCGTCTGTTCGACGTCGCGGTGAAGGTGCTGGTCAAGAACACCAAGGGCGTATTCGCCCGTGTGGCGGCCGACATCACGTCGGCGGATGCGAACATCGTCCACATCGCGATGGACGAAGATCTGTCGCAGGAATCCACGGTGCTGCGTTTCGTGATCCAGGTGAGCGATCGCGTCCATCTCGCCAATGTCATGCGCCGCGTGCGGACGAATCCGGACGTGATGCGGATCGCGCGCGAACGGCCGAGCGATGAGGGGCATCACCGTCACGACGGCGGGATGCGGATCGACCGCGAGCGGGCGGACTACTGATCTGTGGCCGGCTGAAGCTGCTCGCAGCGGACGTCGGAGCGCCCCACGGGTGGCGCCGGGCAGCGCCTTCGTTGAGACCGCGAACGCATCGGCCGTTGGTAAGTCTCATCTGTTCTTCAGGGAGAACCCTTATGAACGTAGCTGACCTCACCGGCGTGGCGCTCGACTATTGGGTCGCCCGCAGCCTGCACGACTTCGTGCGCGAAATCTACTTTACCGACAGCGGCGAAACGGTCTCGATTCGCGGCATTGACCGTGGCCGGTCATGGGACGGCCGTTTTACGCCGTCCAGGTCATGGGAAGCAGCCGCTGCGGTGCTGGAACGTACGCAACGGCTGGAGGTGCGTGAGCGGACCGATCGGGGTGCGGCGCATTGCATCGCGGAATTCGAGGGCGACCATCGAACCGTGGAAGGGCGCGGAGACTCGCTGCAGATCGCGCTACTGCGGGCGTTCGTGGAAAGTCGCTTCGGCGATAGTGTGGGCGACGTGTTGCGCCAGGAGCAGGCGGTCAACGGCGAGCGTGCGCGGCCGATCGGCGAGGACACGGTGGGTAGTTCGTTTGAAGATATACCGACTCCCGATGGGCAGATCGGTGATATTCAGTCGGCGCCGCGATAGTTGCCGTGATGCTGGCCCGGGCGCAAAAGCGAAAGCCTGGCGGCGGGGCGTGCCGATAGCAGAACCGGTCACGCAAAAACAAAGGGCCTTCCGATCGGAAGGCCCTTATAGGTGGTGCGGCTGGCAGGATTCGAACCCACGACCCCTTGGTTCGTAGCCAAGTACTCTATCCAACTGAGCTACAGCCGCACGCTAAACAGATGACGCCAGTTTCAGTGAAACTGCGCATAAATCCGGATAAAACAATCGGAGTAAAACATAGGGCCTCCCCGGAGGGAGGCCCTCGAATAAGTGGTGCGGCTGGCAGGATTCGAACCCACGACCCCTTGGTTCGTAGCCAAGTACTCTATCCAACTGAGCTACAGCCGCACGCAGAAACGAGATTATAGCAAAGGTTTTGAAAAAGGGAAGCATGTAACTGCGATTTGTCTCATTGCCCTGATCGTGTACCCTTGATAGGCAGTCGTTTGCTGCGGTTACCGGATCATCATGAACAAGGCCTTTGTCAAAGAGTCGAGTGAAGAGAATGACGACGACCTCGACGTCGCGCAGCCCGAAATCCCACCGGGTACGAAAAACTACATCACGCCCGCCGGCTACCGGCGCATGCGCGATGAACTGCTACATCTGATCGATGTCGAGCGGCCGGAGGTGGTCAGACTGGTGTCGTGGGCAGCCTCCAACGGCGACCGCTCGGAAAACGGCGATTACATCTACGGCAAACGTCGTCTGCGAGAGATCGATCGGCGGATCCGCTTTCTGACCAAGCGACTCGATATTGCCGAAGTAGTCGATAGCAGCAAGCAGGAAAACGTCGATCAGGTTTTCTTCGGCGCGACCGTCGAATATGCAACGGAAGACGGCGAGGTGCATACCGTGACGATCGTCGGTGTCGACGAGGTCGACCTGGACGTTGGCCACGTGAGCTGGATTTCGCCGATCGCGCGGGCGCTGCTCAAGGCAAAGATCGGCGATACGGTGACCTTGTACACCCCGGCCGGCCCCCAGTCCATCGACATTCTGGACGTTAAGTATCCGCCGCCCGATACCGCTGGCTAAGCGAACTTTCGTGGCGACATAAAAAAGGCGCCGCGAACGGCGCCTTGGATACTGCGGCGATTGCCGACCGCTTTAGAAGCGGTGACGCAGACCTGCGGTCACGGCGACCTGCTTGTTGTTGCCAGAAGCGGCCAGACCGTTGATGTCGGCGTCGACAACAGCGTTCTCGTTGACTTGCTGGTATTCGCCTTGCAGATAGACGTCCGTGCGCTTGGAGAGCGCGTACGCCGTTTGCAGGTTGAACTGGTTCCAGTGCGGGCGCGTGCCGGCAAGGCTTGCCCGGGTGTACGTGTACGAACCGGCGATGCTCACTGCCGGCGTCAGCGCGTAGCGAGCGTTAGCTTCGAAGTTCTGGAAGTGAGCGCTGCTGCCACCGAAGCCGCCGATACCACCGGTTTGACCCGACGCGCCGGCGCCGATGCCAGCCAGACCCGACAGGTTCGTTTGCGAGTACACGAGACCGACGGTAGCCGGGCCGAATGCATAGTTAGCACCCGCGCCCCAGGTTTGTTGGCGGCCCGCGAAGAACGTGTTGTCGCTCGAAACCGCGCCGCCCGAATTGAATGCTGCCGCTGCGCCAGTCGCGCCATTGCTGTTGAGTTGCAAGTAAGCAGCAGCGATATTCAGGCCGCCCCAGTTGTACGAAGCGCCCGCACTGTAAGCGCGGTTGTTGGCGAAGCCGTCAGCCTGGTTCGAGAAACCGTACATGCCGCCGAACTTGAAGCCGCCGTAGTTCACGCTCTGGTACTTGACCGAGTTGTTGACGCGGAACGAGTTGTTGAGGTTGTCGTTATCGAACGGGTGGGCGAACTGCGTGCCGCCATATTGCGTGCCGGTAAGCGCCAGCGGACCCACGTAGTCGACCATGCTGTCGTATTGACGACCGAGGGTGACGGAGCCGAACTGATCGCTGGACAGGCCGACGAACGCTTGACGGCCAAATTCGCGGCCGCCTTGTTTCAGCGTGCCGTCATTGATGCCGAAGCCGTTTTCCAACGTGAAGATGGCCTTCAGACCGCCGCCAAGATCTTCTGCGCCACGCAAGCCCCAACGGCTGCCGTTCACCGAACCGCTGGTTTCTTGCCAGTTGCTGTGGCCGTGCTGGTTATTCGTATAAGTGATGCCGGCGTCGATCAAGCCATACAGCGTGACGCTGCTCTGGGCATGTGCTGCCGTTGCAAAAACGCCCGTGAGGGCCGCGACCATGAGTGTCTTCTTCATCTTGTAACTCCGTGAGCTAGAGTGGGCTTTTTGAACCCAGGCTTAGGGAGACCTTCACGCGGGCGCAGCGAGAGGCGAAATCCGCATGAGAAACGCGTTGTACTCCAAACGCGCCGGTTTCCGGTTAGGCAGAGTGTAAAGAGACGCTCACAAAAGCGCGCATTCCGAATTTCGCAATAAAGTATTACTGGATGTGAAATGATGGACGAATTCCGCTTAAGCCTTACTGATAAAGGCTTTCAGCGCTATTGATGGGGAGTGGGAAGCGAATTGACGGCGTTGCGTTGTTCATTTGCGACAGTAATCGATGCAAAAAAACAACGCGATAAATCATACAAAAAAGGATTGTTGTTGCTATGGAAACAGATGGTTGTTAATTATGCGAATAATCGATTGCGTTTAAACCGCTATACTGAAAGTTCTGCTTTCCGAAGCAGACTTTTTCGTTGACGAAAAAGATCTCCAAACCTTTGTCGGCGCGACTTCCCAGTCGCGCTTTTTTTTGCTCGCTGGTTATGGCTTCGCGGGCGCCAGTCAGTGTGCTGGCGCGGCGTTGTCTACTTCGCTCCAGTCGGTCAAGGTTGAGATGCTCCAGTCTTCCATCACGTAGCGGCGTGCGTCCATGGGTGACGACAGCAAGTTTTGCCAATGGTCCCCATGCCACATCGGATCAAATTCGAACACTGAAGGTGACGTGGCGGCCGGTTCAGACTGAACGGGAACCGTGCTGGCGCGCGGCTGATGCGGGTGGGTGAGCCAGGTAATAAGGCGGCGGAATTCATTGAACAGCATAGTAATCTCCCCTGAAGCGAATTACTTCTCGCTACTGATTTCCATCATGCGGCGATGAGTGCAGCGCAACAACTCGGATAAACACTTACCAGAAACATGTCTTGTTACATATTTTCATTGGTGGGAGAAGTTTTTGCCGACATTGCCAGTATCTGGCACCGATTAAGTAATATTGACTTGAAAGATTGTCCGGTTTTCGCTGACTATGCTGCTGTGATTTTGATTCATCCGGCATTGCATTATCGTGACCTGTACTAAGGGCATATGAAAAATTCGCTTGACGGTAATTCTTCGTTCCCCGTATAACGGCAATGCTGAATTTCAATCGCCGGATCTGATTGTGCAGGCCTTCTGAAATGTTCTGTCGCGGACGTAATGGCAATGAAGTGCGGCTTGAGGGCAACGTGCCCATTTTGATAAACGTAGAGGGAAACTGGAATATGGAAACTGGTATCGTCAAATGGTTCAACGATGCTAAAGGCTTTGGCTTCATTACATCGGATGCGGGTGGCGAAGACCTGTTCGCGCACTTTTCGGAGATCCGCTCCGAAGGTTTCAAGTCGCTGAAGGAGAATCAGCGCGTTTCCTTCGAGGTCAAGGCGGGCCCGAAGGGCAAGCAGGCGGCGAACATCCAGCCGCTGTAAATCGCGCGCGGCTTTGCGCGTGCCTCAGGGCAGTGTGATCCCAGTCGTCCCAAAAGCCTTCGCCAGATGCGAAGGCTCTTTTACTTCCGTTCATTATACCGACGTGCCTGATTTTATTAACTATCTGGTTCGTATTAAATATATGGGGCTATACGGGCGGTAAAGTGGCGTCTCCCGAAGTTTCAGGCCGGAGTTTCAAGCCGGAGTCATAAAAATATAATAATGCGCAGCGCTGAGCGGGTCAGGGATCGTGCGAAATGCAGTCTTTGCAACGCGTGGCACCCAAGGCAAAGCAATACGGGGTGGGTGCGAGGCGGCTAACTGGTGCATACTTGCCGCAAAGCCACGCGTCCAAAGTATCCTTTTCCATGTCTGAACAGTTTGTGCCAGAGTCGGCTCTGGCTATGCCGATCGTCTTCGTCGACCTTGAAACCACCGGTGGCTCGACCAGCGAACATCGCATCACCGAAGTTGGGGTGGTTGAAATAGGGCCGGCCGGCGTATCGCGTTGGAGCAGCCTGGTCGACCCCCAGCAACCGATTCCCTCTTTCATTCAGCAACTGACCGGCATCACGAACGCGATGGTGCGAGGTGCGCCGACGTTCGATGCCATCGCCCCGGTTCTATTCGAACGCCTGAATGGCAAACTTTTCGTAGCGCACAACGCGAGTTTCGACCGCGGCTTTCTGCGCGGAGAGTTTCGCCGGGCCGGCCTGGCGTTCGATCCGGATGTGCTGTGCACGGTGCGGCTGTCGCGCGCATTGTTTCCGGCGGAAAAACGCCATGGACTCGACGCGCTGGTGGAGCGTCATGGCCTCGTTCCGTCCGATCGTCACCGCGCGCTGGCCGACGCCGATCTGATCTGGCAGTTCTGGCAGCGTCTGCACGGCGGTCTCGTGCCATTAGAGGTTTTGCAAGCGCAGATCGAACGCACCACACGGCGCTACCGGCTTGCGGGCGACATCACCGAAGACCTGCTCGATACCGCACCGGCGGGGTGCGGCGTGTATGCCTTCTATGGAGAAGACGACCTCCCGCTGTATGTCGGGCGAAGCGTACGCGTGCGTCAGCGGTTACGCTCACATCTGACGGGCGAGCGACGTTCGTCGAAGGACATGCGGCTCGCGCAGCAAGTGCGGCGGGTCGAATGGCGTGCGACAGGCGGTGAACTGGGCGCCATGCTCGCGGAGGCGCAGTTGATCGCCACACTGCGTCCCGGCCATAACCGCGTGCCGCGCGTCACGAAGAGCGATCCGGTGGATGCGCCCTGGCCGTTCGAAGGTCCGGTCGTATTTGAGGAGCGTGAAGAAGCGTCGCACGCACGCGCTTTTCACGTTGTCGACCGGTGGCATTACCTCGGGCATGCGCCCTCGCTCGCGCAGGCGGCGACACTGCATGCATCGAGCGTGACTGGCCCCTTCGAGTTGTCGACCTATCGGCTTCTGCAAAGTCATCTTGCGCGCGGCTTGCGTGTGATGCCGTTGAGCGTTTCGAACGGCATACCGGTGGCGACTCTGGCTTAAGGCAGGGTTTCCCAAGCGGTGTCCCCTTTGCTTGATACGGGCGCAATCCGCCTGTAGGGCGGTGGCCGAATGTGAGTTACTTGAGGCCCCGATCCGGCCGCGCAGACCGCACAGAGCGACTAGCCCGTCGCACCGACTCCACCTGTTTCGCACACATGGCCGAGCGCGCGCGTCAACGCGCTCGAGCGGGTCGAGTCGTAGCGCGTCAGCGATTTCCAGTTGGCGAGCGACTGTGCCACGCGCGACGGACAATCCTGCGCCGTGCGCAGCGGCTGCACGCGCGCGAGTCCGGCCACGAGTGACTGCGTCAGCCGGTCCAACTGCGGCCTTGTGCTGGTGGCCAGGTCGGGCGCGGGACCTTCGGGCGGGCGCGTGCTACGCCAGTTGGCAAACAGCGCGTTCTGCACGTCCTTGCTGGCGTCGATCTGATCCTGGAAGAAGGCGCGCGCAAACGCCGGATCGACGTTCGCCGCGACGGCACGCTTTTCGACGTCGGCGAGCAGCGCGTTCTCGCGTGGCGTATCCGTAATCGGTTGATGGTTCGCCCACTTCCAGCGTGCCACCGGTTCCGCGAGCGCGAGACGCTGCGATGCCAGGGCGATCAAGCTGGTCAGCGCGGTGTCGTCGCCATCCGCAACGGCGGGAGTGGGCACCAGCGCGATTGCGGTGAATAAAGCGAGCGCACATGACGCTCCAAAGCGATACGAGCGATTCATCGAAGAGGGGAGTGACCGGATGGCCGCAGAAGAAAAACCAGAAGAATAGACGATGCGCCGGTCAAATGGGCTTAAGCGGGATTAGGTAGGTAGGCCGGGCGGACTCAGGCTGACGTGCCGATCGATTGCAACAAACGACCAGCAAGCGACCAGCTATTCAAAGACGCCCGTCAGAGACGTGCGGTAACAAGGCGCCAGGCCACATGTGCCAGGCGCCGCGATCAGGGCAGGCGTAACCCGCGCCGCGCAAGCGGCAGCAGACAATCGTAGGGGCGCGAGCAAACCGTCACCGCGCGCCGAACGCGCGGACGCAGATGCTGCATCGCGCCACAGCCCAATTACTTCGAGTCGCACGACTTACGTTGTTCGTCGAAAAATGCGCGAACGTGCTCAGGCAGTTCGGCACCCAAAAACTCGACGCCAGCGGGTTCCGGATCCGGGCTAAAGACTTTATCCGGGGTCGGAATCTTCGGTGGTTTGGCATCCATGATCTTTCTCCTTTACAAACCGATTATCTGCCTCGGTCCCCGTTTTACACCAGCGTCTGATGCGGCTCAGATGTTTGTGTTGCTTTAACGGTACAGGCCGACACGGGAGCGGAATGTTTGAATAGAATTTATTGGTTGACTGCATCCGGCCGAATTCGCCGCCGTCAAACAAAGCAGTCCGATATCTCCGCCGTGCCCTCCTCAGCCTTGCCCCGCGCGCCTTCCGCTCATTATCTCCATTGCATCACAGTATGGTCTGTTCAACTGTAAGCATATGAACAAATGGCAGTGCTTTTTGTGCACTGCCGCATTGGAAGGATTTTCTCTGCGTTAGGCCGAACGTTCGTTAATTACCGATTGGTTCAGTGCGGTCATTCGGCCCCTCATTTGTTGGTAAACGAACGATTGCCCGAATTCGTTGACGATCGGGAGTGTTTTTCAGGTTATTTTTCGCAAATAAAAAGGCGCCGCGTCCTCGAAGAAGCGCGGCGCCTGCATCGGATGATTTTTACGCTGTCGGCGCTGGAATTTTCACAGGCGCTGAGTAGGCTGCGGATTTGTCGGCGACTTCGACCTGCCCGTGAATCCGCGCCTGATGGCCGTCCGCAAACATGTAGTACGGGAACGGACGGGCAGGCTCCGAAACGGCATCGAGCCGTGCGGCCAATTCCGGTGCGAGCGTGAAATCGAGCGAGCCAAGCGACTCCTGCAACTGTTCCGGCCGGGTCGCGCCGACAATGATGCTCGACACGCCGCGCTTCTGATGCAGCCAGTTGAGCGCGACTTGAGCCATCGGCCGTCCTGCCAGATTCGCAACAGCCTCGAGTTCCGCAACGATGCGAAAGTTGCGCTCGGTCAGCTTGTCGAATCCCGGCGGCGGTGCGCTCGCGAGGCTCGCAAGACGCCCGTCGCCGGAAATGGCGTTTGCCGCTCCGCTTTGCGACGGACGATATTTGCCCGACAGCATCCCCATGCCTAGCGGACTCCACGGCACGAGACCCATGCCGAGATTGGCGGCGAGATCCGCGAATTCGTTTTCGGCGTTGCGTTCGATCATCGAGTACTCGAGTTGCATGGCCGCGACGGGTTCGAAACCGCGCCAGTCAGCCAACGTCTGCGCGCGTCCGGCGAACCACGCGGGCGTATCCGACAGGCCGACGTAGCGGATCTTGCCCGCGCGCACCGCGTCGTCCATCGCGCGCATCACTTCGTCGACCGGGGTGACGCGGTCCCATGTGTGCAGGTAGTACAGGTCGATGTAGTCGGTGCCCAGGCGCTTGAGCGAGCCGTCGAGCGCACGCAGCAGATTCTTCCGGTGGTTGCCGCCCGCGTTTGGATTGCCGGTCTCGGCGTTGTAGCCGTACTTGGTGGCGATCACCAGCCGGTCGCGCAGACCGCGCGCCGCGACGAATTTGCCCAGCCATTTTTCACTGGTGCCTTCGGTGTACAGATCGGCGGTATCGATGAAGTTGCCGCCGGCATCCACATACAAGTCAAACAGGCGTTGCGCCGATTGTTCCTCCGCGCCCCAACCCCATTCGGTGCCGAAGGTCATCGTGCCGAGTGCGATCGGGCTTACGCGAAGGCCCGAGCGGCCGAGCAGGTTGTAGCGGTCCATCGTCATGTCAGTCTCCTTGAGTGATCAGGCGGGAAGAGTTGAATCGATGGAGTAATCGTGCGCTGATTTTTTACTTGGAAAAATGACCTCTGTCTGCAAGCATTGTGAAGTGCGGCTTAATAATGGAGATCGAGATGGATCCAGCCCAGTTGCCGGCCTTGACGGCGTTCGTCTGCGTGGCGCGTCACGGCAACTTTACACGCGCGGCTGCTGAATCCGGGGTGACGGCGTCGGCGCTGTCGCAAAGCATTCGCTCGCTCGAAACGCAGCTAAATGTGCGCCTCTTCAACCGGACCACCCGGCGTGTCGCCTTGACTGAGGCGGGCGCACAATTCCTCGCTCGTGTGCTGCCTGCGCTGGGTGAGCTGGAAGCCGCTTTTGAGGCGCTCGATGAAACCCGCGATCAGCCTGCCGGCACCTTGCGCATTAATTTGCCGAGGGTCGCGAGCGAGATGCTGGTGCTGCCGCATCTGGCTGAGTTCACACAACGTTATCCGCAGATCCGCCTCGACCTGACACTCGACGATGGTTTCGCCGACATGGTCGGCGAAGGCTTCGACGCGGGCATCCGACTCGGAGAACGGGTCGCGCAGGACATGGTGGCGGTGCCGCTGGGCGGCGCTATCCGCATTGCCGTTGTTGGCTCACCGGCTTACTTCGAGCGCTACCCGGCACCGGCGACGCCGGCCGATCTCGCGGCTCATGATTGTCTGCGTTACCGCTTCTCGACCAGCGGCGGTATTTATCGATGGGAGTTCGCGCCGCCCGACGATTCGTCGCGCGTGTTCGAAGTCGAGACGCGCGGGAGTCTGGTCACTAACGATCTGCGTACGATGGTGAGGGCGGCAGAGCAGGGCGTGGGCCTCCTTCATGTGATCGACGACTACGTGAAAGATCAACTCGCGGATGGTCGTCTGGTGAGGGTGCTGGACGCATGGTGTCCAAGCTTCCCGGGTTTTTATCTGTACACGGCGAGCCGCGTGCAGATGCCCTTCAAATTGCGCGCGCTGATCGATTTCCTGAAGGAGAAGCGCGAGTTTCAATAGAGATTCCGCGCCATTTTAGTAGCGAATTGCGCCATTGGCCGGTGAGGGCGCGCCGCGCCGCCTATGGTTGGGCAGCGATCCACGGCGTACGGTGCGCTGGCTAACGGACGCACCGCGCCTCGCGCGGAAGATGGCTGTCTTCGCCCCTCAGAGAGTTCACCATGGAAAACGCTGTCTACTGGCAAGGACGCCAGGTCGGAATCGAGTGTGCCGGCCGGATATCGTGGTTTCCGTCAGCGCCGCAGGAAGCGGTGTTGGCGTATGACACGAAGCCGGCTGAGAACCTGATCGTTGCAGATGCAGTGGTCGCTCGCAATCTTGGCATGACTGCGCGATGCGACCGATGGGACTTTGGCGGGTAGACTCCGCGAATCTCGCAAAGCCGCGACAGAAAACAAAAAGCCCAGTCACGAGGACTGGGCTTTTTGCTTGAATCTTGTGGTGCCGGAAAGAGGAATCGAACCCCCGACCTTCGCATTACGAATGCGCTGCTCTACCGTCTGAGCTATTCCGGCATCAGGAGAAACGAGATTATAGGGACTCTTTTATGAACTTGGCAAGCCCCTGCGATTACTTTTTTGCTTCCAGATGGTAACGGGTGACGCGGTCGACTTCGTTCTTCGAGCCGAGGAATACCGCCACACGCTCGTGCAGGCTCTTCGGCTGGATATCCAGAATGCGCTTCTCGCCGTTGGTCGCGGCGCCGCCCGCCTGCTCGACGATGAATGCCATCGGGTTCGCTTCGTACATCAGGCGCAGCTTGCCCGGCTTGTCCGGCGTGCGCTTGTCGGCCGGGTACATGAAGATGCCGCCGCGGTTCAGGATACGGTGCACATCGGCCACCATCGACGCGATCCAGCGCATGTTGAAGTCGCTCTGGCGCGGACCTTCCTTACCTGCCTTCAACTCGCCGATGTATTTCTCGACCGGGGGATACCAGTGGCGCTCGTTCGATGCGTTGATCGCGTATTCACGCGTCTCGACCGGAATGCGCATATCGCTTTGCGTGAGTACCCACGAACCCAGCTCGCGGTCGAGCGTGAAACAGTTCACGCCGTTGCCGGTGGTCAGCACCAGCACCGTTTGCGGGCCGTAAACCGCATAGCCTGCCGCGACCTGCTGCGTGCCAGGTTGCAGGAACGACTGCTCGGTGGGTTGCTGGCCGTCCGGGCAGCGCAGCACCGAGAAGATCGTGCCAATCGACACGTTGACGTCGATGTTCGACGAGCCGTCGAGCGGATCGAACACCAGCAGGTATTCGCCCTTCGGGTAGTTGGCCGGGATCGGGAAGAACTGTTCCATTTCCTCGGACGCCATGCCCGCGAGGTTGCCGCCCCATTCATTCGCTTCGAGCAGGATTTCGTTCGACAGGATGTCGAGCTTCTTCTGCACCTCGCCCTGAACATTCTCGCTGCCAGCCGTGCCGAGTGCGTCGCCCAGCGCGCCCTTGCTGACGTGGTAGCTGATCGCCTTGCATGCGCGCGCGACGACTTCGATCAGAAGGCGCAGGTCGGCCGGCAGGTTGTTGGTCTCGCGCTGCTGCTCGATCAGGTACTTTGTGAGAGTGGTACGACGTTGCAAAGCCATTGCTGTACTCCGGGAAGGCTTGAGGAATGTCTCGATTTTAACCGCTCGCCGTGTCGGTTCCGTGCTTTTGAGGTGCAAGAACCGGCGACGGTGCTACCGGACCCTGCAAAGGCCCGTGAATTCACGCTTTGCGGCGAGCCTTGATGGCCGTGACATTGCCTGTGAGGCTCGCCGCAAGCGCCGCCGCCCGGGCGTGTTCGGCCGAGACTTTCGGCAATTTCGGCCGGTTCGCCCTGGGCATCGGCTCGATCTCGCGTTCGATCTGCTCGCCGGCCGCGGCGGTGGCGACGCGCAGGTCGTAAGCGATCTGCAGATTTAGCCAGAACTGCGCACTCGCGCCAAAGTAGCGTTCGAGCCGCAGTGCGGTGTCAGCCGAGATGGCGCGTTTGCCGCGCACGATGTCGTTGATGCGCGGCGCCGGTACTCGCAGCGCAAGTGCGAGCGCATTGACGGACATGCCGAGCGGCTCGAGGAACTCGCTGCGCAGAATCTCCCCCGGGTGAGTCTCCGGGATGCTTTCTCCCGTGCCGATGTCGGAGAAGTCGATACTGCCCAGATCGGAGCGTTTGATGACCATGGTGGTCTCCCAATAATCAGTGATAGTCGACAATTTCGACATTCAGCGCCTCCCCGTCGACAAAATGAAAACAGATGCGCCACTGCGCGTTGATGCGAATGCTCCACTGCCCGCTGCGCTGGCCTTGCAAGGCTTCGAGCCGGTTGCCCGGCGGCGCATGCAGGCTGCGGATAGACTCCGCGGCGTCGATCATCAGCAGCTTGCGGCGTGCTAGCGCCTGCATGTAGAGCGGCAGTGAATGCACGAACTTGCCGTGGAAGATTGCTGCCGTAGCCTTGTCGCCGAATGTCGTGATCATGGGATGATATAACGCAGTGCGTTAAACGTAAACCGTTAAATGAATGCGTTTACTTTCACCCTGCCGAGCCGATACGAATAGTCGTCCAGACGGCTAACGTCGAGCACTGCAATGCCGCGCCACGGCGCAAATTCAAGACGAAAAAAAGCCGGCAACACGTGCCGGCTTTTTGCTGCGGGAAGCGTCTTCAGAAGCGCGTTCAGCAGCGCCGTCAGATAAGCCTCATGCCAACGCTTTCTCCACGATCTCGCGCACGTCGCGCGACTTCGCCTGCGACGCCACTTTCTCCAGCGCCGCGCGCATGCCGTCGCGCAGCGTCGGCGTGAAGCGGCGCCACAGTTCCAGCGAACGGGCGAGGCGGGCGGCCACTTGCGGATTGATGGCGTCGAGCGCGATCACCTGGTCGGCCCAGAACGCGTAGCCCGAGCCGTCTTCGGCGTGGAACTGCGCCGGGTTTGCCGCACAGAAGCTGAAAATCAGCGAACGCGCGCGGTTCGGGTTCTTCAGGTTGAACGCCGGGTGCGTCATCAGCTTGCGCACGGTCTCGATCACCGGACGCTGCGCGCTGCCGCGTTGCGTGGCTTGCAAGGCGAACCACTTGTCGATGACGAGCGGCTCCTTTTCGAAGCGCCGGTAGAAGTCGTCCAGCGCCTCCTGCGCCTGAACGCTGCCGCCATTCGCGGCCGATGCATTGAGCAACGCGGAGAGCGCCGCAGAGCGGTCGGTCATATTGTTGGCGGTGTCATATTGCGCGGACGCGAGACGCACGGCTTCAGCCGGATCGTCCAGTTCCGCCAGATACGACAAGGCAAGATTCTTCAACGCGCGATGACCGGAAGCCTCCGGCGTGGCTTCGTAGGCGCCCGGCGTGCGGTGCTTGTCGTACAGCGCAAGCCAGTCTTTCCTGAGCGCATTCGCGAGGCGCTTGCGCACGAATTGCCGCGCGGCGTGCACGGCAGCCGGGTTCGATTCGGCCATCTGCTCAGCCAGATAGGCTTCCGACGGCAGCATCAACGCCAGCTCGCGGAAAGCGGGCGAGAGCGTTTCGTCGGTCAGCACACGGGCGAACGCGTCGACAACCGAGTCGTCGAGTTGCAGGGGCACGCCGGTGGCGGCGCGCCCGGCAAGCGTCAGCAACTCGCGGGTGGCGAGCCGCTGGCCGGCTTCCCAGCGGTTGAACGGATCGCTGTCGTGTGCGAGCAGGAACGCGAGCTGTTCGGCTGAATAGTCGTATTCGACAATCACCGGCGCCGAGAAATTGCGCAGCAACGAGGGCAGCGGTTCCTGCGCGACGTTGACGAACGTGAAGGTCTGTTCGGTCTGCGTGAATTCCAGTACGCGCGTGGTGGCGTCCGAAGCTTTGCTTTCGCCTTCGAGTTGCAGCGGCAGGTCGTGGCCGTCGTTGCCGATCAAACCGATCGCGAACGGAATCAGCAACGGTCCCTTTTGTGTTTCACGCGCGGCCGGCGCTGCGTCGCCATAAGATTGCGTGAGCGTCACGCTGTAGCGCTGTTGCGCGGCGTCGTACCGGGTGCGGACCGAGACGCGCGGCGTGCCGGCCTGGCTGTACCAGCGCTCGAATTGCGCGAGATCGCGGCCGTTCGCGTCGGCGAGCGCGTGACGGAAATCGTCGCACGTTACCGCCTGGCCGTCATGACGCTTGAAGTACAGGTCCATGCCCTTGCGGAAGCCGTCGCGGCCGAACAGCGTCTGATACATCCGCACGACTTCGGAGCCTTTTTCGTATACCGTCATCGTGTAGAAATTGTTGATCTCGACGTAGCTTTCCGGGCGTACCGGGTGCGCCATCGGACCCGCGTCTTCGGCAAACTGCATCTGGCGCAGCACGCGCACGTCTTCGATGCGTTTGGTGGCGCGTGCGGCTTCATCGGTCGCGCCGCCTGCCATGTCGGCCGAGAATTCCTGATCGCGGAACACCGTCAGGCCTTCTTTCAGGCTCAGCTGGAACCAGTCGCGGCACGTCACGCGGTTGCCGGTCCAGTTGTGGAAATACTCGTGACCGACCACCGCCTCGATGTTCGCGAAGTCGGTGTCGGTTGCCGTTTCGGGGTTCGCCAGCACGTACTTCGTGTTGAAGATGTTGAGCCCCTTGTTCTCCATTGCGCCCATGTTGAAGTCGCTCACCGCGACGATCATGAAGCGGTCCAGATCCAGCTCCAGCCCGAAACGCTGCTCGTCCCAGCGGATCGAGTTGATCAGCGAATCCATGGCGTGACGCGTCTTGTCCAGATCGTGCGGTTCGACCCACACCTGCAGCAGCTTTTCCTTGCCCGAGCCGCTCGTCACACGTTCTTCGAGCGCGACCAGCTTGCCCGCGACCAGCGCGAACAGATAACTCGGCTTCCTGAACGGGTCTTCCCAGCGGGCGAAATGGCGGCCGTCCGGCAGATCGCCTTCTTCGAGCAGATTGCCGTTCGACAGCAGCACCGGATAGTCGGCCTTGCTGGCGCGCAGCGTGACCGTGAAGGTCGCCATCACGTCGGGGCGATCAAGGAAATAGGTGATGCGGCGAAAACCCTCGGCCTCGCACTGCGTGAAGAAGTTGCCGCCCGACACATACAGGCCCGACAGCGTGGTGTTTTCCGCCGGATTGCAGATGCTGGTGAGCGTGAGTTCGAAGTGATCCGGCACATTCTCGAGCGTGAGGCCGTGCTCGTGCGCATGCGCGTTGGCAAACGCGGCGCCGTCCATCTCGGCGCTGACGAACTCGAGTTGTTCGCCCATCAGTTCGAGATTCGAAGCGCGGGCCGCGTCCGGGTTGCGGCGCACCCGCATCGTGTTCCTGACGACGGTGCGTTCGGGGATCAGATCGAACTCCAGCGCGACGGTGTCGATCAGGAAGGCGGGCGGCGCGTAGTCGGCGCGGCGGATCACATTGGGCGTTGCGGTATCGGCCATGGCGTTCTGTAGTGATGGGACTCGAGCCGTCACGCGTGCTCATGGCGCGCGAGCCGGGCTTGTCGAGCCATTGTACAAAGGCTCGGCCGATCGTGCGGCTCGAACTTTTTACCGAATCGCCAGGTCAGCGTATTATCGGACGCCCGCGCGGCAACGGCTGCGCGCTAACGAACCCGATCAGGACTGGCAAGGACTGGCAATAACAGGCAACACGAGGTAGACCATGAAAACCAATCGATGGACCCGCCATGCCGCGCTGCTGCTGGGCGCGCTGACGGTGCTGCTATCCGGCTGCACGAGCTACGTGACCTCCCAGGTCACGGCGTTTTCCGACTGGAGCGGCAGCGACGCCACCCGTACGTATGCCTTCACGCGGCCGGCGGATCAGAAGAGCAACCTCGAACTCACTACTTACGAACGTATCGTCGGCAACGAACTCGCCACGCACGCATTCCGTCAGGTCGACGCTTCAGCGGCGCGCTACCTGGTGGGGCTGTCGTATGGGATTCGTTCGGACATGGTGACAGTCGCCCAGCCGGTGTATTACAGCCCGTGGCCGTCGCCGTACTGGGGCCGGCCGTTCGATCCGTGGGGCCCGTGGGGTCCATGGGGACCGTATCCGACGGCATACGTGAACCAGAGCTACCCGATTTTCACGCATCTGCTCGGCGTGCGGATCACTGAGCGTGCTAGCGGCAAGGAGGTCTATAACGTGACGGCGCGTAGCTCCGACGACGAGTCGTCGCTGGTAAGAGCTATGCCTTATCTGGCGCGCAGCGCGCTGGCCGATTTCCCGCTCGGCAATGGGGTGGTCCGTACGGTGAAGATTCCCGTCGACAAGAATGGCGGGATCTCGAACGAGGCCGCTACGACGAGCGCCTCACCGGCGGCAGCACCGGCAGCGGCATCGGGCGCGAAGGTCGTGCAGTAAGCGCAAGCGACGGGTCGATACATCGAACGGCCTGGATTGCGACGCAGTAGAAAAAACGGCCCGGCAGGTTGTTCCCGCCGGGCCGTTTGCTTTGTAAGCCCGCGCGTGTCTGATCGGGCGAAAGCCGATAGCAATAGGCACGACCTTGCAAAAATGGCTGCACGGTAAGCATTCGTAAGTCGTGAGTATGATTGACCGATTGCGCTGAGGCATTGAAGTGTTCCGAAACGAAACACGAATTTTCGAAAGTTAGTTGAAAGTTTCGACATCTATTGGTGTTGTGCCGATCGAGACCGCTCACCGCGAGCCGGTCCGCGAAGCTCGCGGCAAGTGGCTTTGCGGGCCGGTGGCCGGTTGTGCAAGGGCCGCCAGGCTTGCCTCCATGAGTTTGTCCAGCGATCCGTCGCACCTGCGACACGGATACAGATAGATACGTCTTTTGTGGCTGATTTAATCCACAATATTCAGTATGATTCCGCCGACCGTAGGGCGCCTGAGCCAATCCGCAGATTAATTGTCAAAAGGCACCTAAATAATCGGGGCCACGTGCCGTTAAATCGCTGAACCCATATAACAAGATTGGATTGACCCCCGGCTGGAGATTGTGGTTCCGCGCGGCGCGCACACGCTGTGACGGTTGCATATTCCGTCAGTGGCCCTCAGCCCTCATCGCTTTTACGCGCGAACACCGATATGCCCGATCTGCACTGGACCATTCCGGTCGCTCGCTGGTCTAGCTGGCCTGCTGCCGCTTCTGTCGCACCCGATATCGGCTTTATCGAGCCGATTGTGCGGCGTCGTCTGAGCACACTGTCCAAGGCTGCCCTGAAGGTTGCACACGATTGCGTGGCGCAAGACGAGGCGCGGGTCGTGTTTGCTTCACGCCACGGCGAATTGCGGCGCACAACGGACATTCTGCGCCAGATCAGCGCCGGCGAACCGGTCTCGCCGACCGCCTTCAGTCTGTCGGTGCTGAACGCCATGACCGGCGTGTTCGGTATCGCGCGCGACGATCGCTCCGCCGCCAGCGCGATTTCGGCTGGCGCTCAGACGCTCGGTTATGCGCTGCTGGAAGCGTATGCGCAGTACGCAACGCAACCCGGCTCGCCGGTGCTGCTGGTATACGCCGACGAGCCCGCCGATCCGGCATACGGCACGATTGAAGACGAAGTGCAGGGCGGCGCGGTCGCGATCCTGCTGAACGGCGAAGCGGCGGCGGGGCAGTTGGCCTGCACGTTGTCCGGCGCGGGTGAGCGGGCGGCTGGCGAGGCTGCAGAGACCGTGCAACTGGCAAACCCCGCAAGCGAAGCAGGCGCGGAGGAAAGTTTCGCGACCCAGAGCCAGGCGCTGCTGCACTGTCTGGAAACCGGCAAGCCTGTCGTCTGGCAAGGCGCCGGCGCCACCTGGCATTGGAGGTGGCATGAACAGGCGGCTTGATTATGTTTGGCGGTTCTGCGCGACAGGCATGGCCTTCGTCGTGTTTGGCGTCTGCGGCCTGCTGTTTTCGGTGCTGGTGTTCCCGCTCGCGTGGCTATGGCCGCACCGGGCCTCGCGCCAGCTTGCAGTGACAACGGTGATCCACTGGTTCTTCCGCGCACTGGTCGCGGTATTGCGGTGCATCGGCGTGATGGAGCTCGAGGTGTCGGGCGCGCAGGCATTGCGCGCGGGCGCTCCGGCAATCGTAGTCGCGAACCACCCGACCTACCTCGACGTGATGGTGCTGCTGTCGCTCACGCCGCGGGCCTGTTGCGTGGTGAAAAACGCGCACTGGGGCAACCCGTGTTTCTGGGGAATCGTCCGTTCGGCGGAGTATGTGAGCAATGCCGATCCCTCGGAACTCGTCGAAGCCGGCGCGCGGCAGCTCGCAGCGGGCTACACGATGATCATTTTTCCCGAAGGCACGCGCAGCCCGGCGCCGAACCGGCTGCACGCATTTTCACGCGGTTTCGCGCACATGGCGTTGAAGGTCGGTGCGCCGATCGTGCCGGTTCTGATGGATTGCGACCCGCCGGCATTCACCAAGCAGATGCGCTGGTACGACGTGCCGGCGCGCGCGTTCCGCATACGCGTGAACGTGCTCGAGCCGTTCGGCGTCGAGCAACTTGCGGACCATGACACCTCACCGTCTCTCGCGGCGCGCAGCGTAACCAGCGCCATCGAAGCACATATCACCCAGCACCTGTTCGATTATGGATTCTTTAAAACTGGAAATTAAACAGCTCCTGATCGAAGCCCTCGATCTGGAGGACCTGAGCCCGGCCGATATCGACGACGATGCCCCTTTGTTCGATACCGACGGCATCGGTCTCGATTCGATCGACGCGCTCGAAATCGGCATCGTGCTGCGCAAACAATACCAACTGACCATCGCAGCGAACGACGAACGCACCCGCGAACACTTCCGCTCGATCAGCACGCTGGCCGCGCTGGTCGCGAGTCAACGCGAAACAGTCGACGCTGTGAACGAAACCACAAAAAAAGGGGATTAATCGTGTCCGAGGCAGAGATTCTTGAACGCATCCGCGCCATCTTCAAAGAGAACTTCGCGATCGAGCCTGAGCGCGTGACGCCCGAGGCGCACCTCTTCGAAGAACTCGATCTCGACAGCATCGACGCCGTGGACCTTGCCATCAAACTGCAGGAAATGACGGGCCGCCGCATCAAGCCGGAAGAGTTCAAGTCGGTACGCACGGTCGGCGACGTCATCGTTGCAGTCGAGTCGCTGCTGGCGGCACAGGGCTGATGCCAGCCGTGCGCTCGCGAATGCAAGCGGCGACGAGCGAGCCTCTCGAGGCATCGTCCGGCACCCAGCGGCACTGGGCCAAAGCGGTGTTCCAGGTCCTGTTGAAACTCGCATACCCCGCGCTGATTCTGTGCGCCTGGCGCTGGGACACGCCGCGCTACGTCGGCTGCATGCTGTTTGCGATTCTGTGGCTGCAGCGCTGGGCCGGCAGCGGTCCGGTCGCGAGCTCGTTGCGCCGGCTTTCCTCGATAGATTGGACCGTGGTCGGCTTGCTGAGCTGCGCCTCGGCGGCGATCGTACTCACCAACAGCGAACTGCTGTTGCGCCTCTATCCGTCGCTCGTCAATCTGGGCCTGCTGATCGCGTTCGGCGCGACGCTGGTGCGCGGGCCGTCGATGATCGAAAAATTCGCGCGGCTGGGCAATCCGAACCTGTTGCCAGGCGCCGTGCGCCATACGCGGCGCGTGACCCAGGTGTGGTGTGCTTTCTTCGCGCTGAACGGCGCGTTCTCCGCTTATACGGCGCTGTACTGGAGCCGTGCGAGCTGGTCGCTCTATAACGGCGCGATCGCTTATGGATTGATCGGCGTGCTGCTGGTGGCCGAGATTATCTGGCGTTATCTGGTCGTGCTGCCGCGAGCCGCGCGTTCGGAGGCGGCATGATTGCGTTGCATGATTTGTTGTCGGCGGCTCTTGAGGCCTCCGTCGCGAATGCACCGGTATGCCGCGACGGCGCCACGGTGCTCGACCGTGCTGCGTTTCGCGCGCGCGTTTCAGCGCTGGTCGCGTTACTGCAGGCGCAAGACGCGCAACGCTACGCGCTGTGTATCGACGATCCTTTCGATTTTTCCTGCGCGCTGTTTGCGTTGTTCGCGTGCGGCAAGGAGCCGGTGATTCCGGCCAATGCGACACCGGGTTATCTCGCCGATCTCGCCGACGCGTACGACGCCGTGCTGACCGATGCGGACCTGCCGCATCATATGCAGGACTCCGATGCGGTACCCGGGCCGGCCGTGTATACGATCGATCCACACGCCCCGTTGACGCTCTATACCTCCGGCAGCAGCGGTACTCCCAAACCGATCCGCAAGTCACTCGCGCAATTCAATGCCGAAGTCCACACGCTCGAAAAGCAGTGGGGCATGCTGGTCGGCAATGCGACGATGCTTGCGAGCGTGCCGCATCATCACATCTACGGGCTGCTGTTTCGCATCATGTGGCCGCTCGCAGCGGGCCGCGCGTTTGAGCGCGCGATCAGCATCGAGCCGATGCATTTGCAGGCGCAGATCGAGCAGTGTGGGGCGACGGTGGTCGTCTCCACGCCCGCTCAATTGTCGCGTTGGCCCGCGTTGCCAGGCTTTGCCGCGTTGACGCCGGCACCGCGTGCATTCTTTTCTTCAGGTGGTCCGCTTGCCCTGGAAGCCGCGCAGGAATATGCGGCTGCCTACGGCGCCGCGCCGCTCGAAATCTACGGCAGTACGGAGACCGGCGGCATCGCGTGGCGTCGTCAGGATCAGACCGATGCATGGCAACCGGTGTGCGGCATCGAAGTGCGCTGCGACGAAGACGGTGCGCTGAACGTTCGCTCGCCGCATCTCGATCACGCCGGCTGGCATCGTACGGACGACAAGATCGCCTTCGACGCCGACGGCCGCTTCCGCTTGCAGGGCCGGCTCGATCGTGTGCTCAAGCTGGATGGCAAGCGCGTGTCTCTGCCGGAGCTCGAAGCGCGTCTCGCGCTGCATCCGTATGTCGCGCAAGCGGCGATCGTGCCGCTGGAAGGCGCCTCGCGCGAGCGCGTCGGCGCCGTGGTGGCGCTCACTGAAGCCGGCAGCGAAGCATTGCGCACCGAAGGCCGTGTGCAATTCGCGAAGATCTTGCGCCGGCATCTCGCTGCGTATTTCGATGTGGTGGTGCTGCCGCGCCATTGGCGTTTTCGCCTCGCCTTGCCGTTCGACGCACGCGGCAAACTGCCGGTGGCCGCGCTCGCTGCGGCGTTCGCGCCGCGCGCGGACGGCATGGAAGTGCTTGCCGAAGCCCGCAGCGCCGATAGCTTGCACTACGAACTGCGGGTGCCGCCCACGCTCGTGCATTTCGCCGGCCATTTCCCCGGTTTGCCGATTCTGCCGGGTGTCGTTCAGGTGCACTGGGCCGTGCGTCTGGCTGCCGAGCATGTGCCGGCCGTGAGCGCGCCGGCATCGATCGACCGGCTCAAGTTCATGGCGCCCGTGCCCCCGGGCGCGGTGCTCAATCTCACGCTTGCGCACGACGCAGCACGTGGACGCGTGCAGTTCAGCTACCGCTTGAGCGGGCGTGAATGCGCGTCCGGCGTGATCGTGTATCGGGAGCCTGCATGACGAGCATCGCTGCATGCATCGTGATTCCGATTTACAACCACAAGGACGCGATCGGCGCGACCGTGGCTCACCTCGCGGTGCACGGCTTGCCGATCTTTGTTGTCGACGATGGCAGCGATGAGGCGACCCAGCAGGTGCTCGCCGCGCTCGCGCGGCAGTACGCGGGGCAGCTCACGCTGCTGCGTTTGCCGGTCAACGGCGGCAAGGGGGCAGCGGTGATGGCGGGGCTGCGTGCCGCGCGCGCCGCGGCTTACACGCATGCGCTGCAGATCGATGCCGACGGTCAGCACGATGCGACGGATGTGCCACGCTTCATCGAAGCGGCCCGTGCGGAACCGGGCGCGGTGATCCTTGGCCGCCCGGTCTATGACGAGAGCGTGCCGAAAGCGCGCCTTTACGGCCGTTATCTGACGCACGTATGGGTGTGGATCGAAACGCTCTCGCTGACGATTCGCGATTCGATGTGCGGCTTTCGCCTTTATCCGCTGGCGCTGGCCTGTGAGCTGATCGACAGCGTGCAACTGCCGACCCGCATGGACTTCGACATCGAAATTCTCGTGCGTCTTTACTGGCGGCGTGCGGCCTTCCGCTCGATTCCGACGCGCGTCACGTATGCAAGCGACGGCGTCTCGCATTTCGATGTGCTGTGGGACAACGTGCGTATCAGCCGCAGTCATACGCGTCTCGTGTTCGGCATGCTGTGGCGTCTGCCGATGCTGCTCGCGCACAAGGTGATGCCACGCCGCGCGGCTGTTGCAAGTGAGCCGCGCGAGCCGGATCAGCCGGGTGAACCGGGCCAGCCGGCCGGGTCGCGCGAACAGAATCAGCAAGACTGGTGGCGCATCGCTGAACGCGGCAGTCACCTGGGCATGTCTTTACTCGCGCTCAGTTGCAAGCTGTTCGGCCGCCGTTTCACCGCGCTCTGGCTGCATCCGATCGTCGCGTATTTTCTGCTCACGGGCCGTGCCGCGCGCGAGGCGTCGAGCAACTATTTCACGCATCTCAGCCAAACCGCGCCGCACGGCGATACGCCGCGTCCGGGTTGGCTGTCCGCCTATCGCCATATGCTGGCGTTCGCGCAATCGGGCTTCGACAAGCTGGCCGCATGGTCCGGCCGTGTCAACAACGGCGACGTCAAATTCGAAGATCCGTCGGCATTCGAAGCCCTGGTCGTGAGCGGCAAGGGTGCGCTCGTGATCGGCGCGCATCTCGGCAATCTGGAAATGACTCGCGCGCTCGCCGCGCAAGGCGCCTACGCGAAAGTCACCGCCGTGGTCTACACCGAACACGCGCGGCGCTTCAATAGCGTGCTGGCGTCGGCGAATAGCCAGTTCGCGCGGCATCTGCTCGAAGTGAGCGATTTCGGTCCCGAGACCGCCATGATGATGCAGGAGCGCGTCGACTCGGGCGAGTTGCTGGTGATCGTCGGCGATCGCGTGCCCGCTCATGAAGCGGGCCGCACAGTCGATGCGCAATTTCTCGGCTCGACCGCTCCGTTCGCGCAAGGCCCTTACGTGCTGGCGCATGCGCTGGGCTGCCCGGTCTATCTGTTCTTCTGCCTGAAAGAACGTGACGGCTACCGTCTGTACTTCGAACCGTTTGCCGAGCGTATCGAGTTGCCGCGCCGTGAGCGCACGCAGCATCTTGCGGCGTGGGCGCAGCGTTACGCGGCGCGCCTCGAACACTATTGCCGCAAGGCACCTTATCAATGGTTCAATTTCTTCGATTTCTGGGCCAGCCCCAAGCGAGGCACACATGGCCGAACATGATCTGATCGACGCGCCGAATGCCCGCGCGAATGAGAACGCCCACGCAAACGCGGCGGCGGTGACGATCGGCGGGCGCAAGCTGACGATCGAAGAGGTCGTCGCGATTGCCCAGCACCGCTTGCCGGTTGCATTGAGCGCCGATCCGGCGTGGCGCGCACGCATTCAGCGCGGCGCGGATTTCCTGCGCCGGCATCTGGCGGCCGGCGCGACCGTATACGGCGTCAACACCGGTTATGGCGACGCATGCGTGGTCGATGTGCCGATGGAACTCGTCGAGGCCTTGCCGCTGCAACTGACGCGTTACCACGGCTGCGGAATGGGTCAGTATCTCGACGATGCGCAAACGCTCGCGGTGATCGCCGCGCGTCTGAATTCGCTCGCGTACGGTTTTTCGGGCGTGCGTCCCGTGTTGCTCGAGCGTCTCGCCGACCTGATCAATCATCGCGTGCTGCCGCGTATTCCGTCCGAAGGGTCGGTTGGCGCCAGCGGCGATCTGACGCCGCTCTCGTATGTGGCCGCCGCGCTTGCTGGCGAGCGCGACGTGATGTTCGAGGGCGCGTTGCGCAATGTGCGCGAGGTATGGGCTGAGCTCGGTCATACACCGTTGACGCTCGCACCGAAAGAAGGTCTCGCGCTGATGAACGGCACCGCGGTGATGACGGGTCTCGCGTGTCTCGCGTTCGCACGTGCGGATCATCTGACGCGCCTGAGCGCGCGTCTCACGGCGCTCTCAACCGTGGCGCTCGACGGCCGTGCCGCGCATTTTGATGCAACGCTGTTCGAGGTGAAGCCGCACGTAGGCCAGGCCGAAGCCGCCGCATGGATTCGCAGCGATCTGAGCGGGCGCGACGATACGCCGGGGCATCGTCTGCAAGACCGCTACTCGATTCGCTGTGCGCCGCATGTGATCGGCGTCGCGCGCGATGCGTTGTCGTGGGTGCGCCGCGATGTCGAGAACGAACTGAACAGCGCGAACGACAACCCGCTGATCGATCCCGACAACGAGCGCGTGCTGCACGGCGGCAACTTCTACGGTGGCCATATCGCGTTCGCGATGGACTCGCTGAAGGTCGCGGTCGCCAATCTTGCCGATCTGATGGACCGGCAACTCGCGCTGCTGGTCGACGTGAACTTCAATAACGGCTTGCCGCGCAATCTGTCGGGCGCGGCTCCGGCGCGCGCCGCGATCAATCACGGTTTCAAGGCCGTGCAGATTTCCTCGTCCGCATGGACCGCCGAAGCGTTGAAGAACACGATGCCCGCGAGCGTATTCTCGCGTTCGACCGAGGCGCACAATCAGGACAAGGTCAGCATGGGCACGATCGCCGCGCGCGACTGTTTGCGCGTGCTGGAGTTGACCGAGCAGGTCGCCGCCGCGCACACGCTCGCAACGGTGCAAGCGGTGCGTCTGCGCTTGAAGATCGACAGCGGTACGCCGGTTCCCGCACCGCTGCAAAGCTTTATCGACAGCGTGACGGCGCACTCGCCGTTCGTCGACGAAGACCGCGCGCTGGAGAGCGATCTGCGCGCGCTGACCGCGCGCATCGCCGCATGCGATTTGCTGCACGACTATCGCGGAGGCTCGAACGCATGACCGGCTCCCCTAAGGTGCTGACAGCCAGCGCGACGGTCGAAGTGCCGTTTCACGACGTCGATGCGATGAACGTGTGCTGGCATGGCCACTATCTGAAGTACTTCGAGATTGGCCGCGCGGCGCTGTTACGCACGTTCGACTACGACTACCGCGAGATGCAGGCTTCGGGCTACCTGTGGCCCATCGTGGAGGCGCATCTGAAGTATGTACGCCCGGCCACTTATGGCCAGGCGATCGAAGTACGCACACAACTGCTCGAACACGAAAACCGCCTGAAAATAGGCTATGAGATCGTCGATTGTGCATCCGGTACGCGCCTGACGAAGGGTTACACGATCCAGGTCGCGGTCGACGCCGCGACCCAGGAGTTGCAGTTCGTGTCGCCGCCGGTCGTGTTCGAAAAGCTGGAGCGCGTATGGGGACGCTGAACTTTCGCAGCAGGGTGACGGGCACGGCCGCAGGGCTCGTGCTGGGCACGTTGACCCTGGCTGGCGTATCGGGCCTGACAGCCTGGCCGACAGTAGCGGTCGCGGCAGAAGCAACGCAGGCCGCCGGTAACCCGGCGCTGGTTTCGCAAATCGCCTCCCATCTTGCACAAGCGAAAGGCGTGCGCGCGCAATTCACGCAGACGCAGACGCTCGCCGCGATGAAGCAACCGCTCGTCAGCACGGGCTCGCTGCTGTTCTTCCGCGAGCGTGGCGTGATCTGGCAGATCGAGACGCCATACAAGGCCACCTACGTGATCACCGACGCGGGCGTGACCGAAGTCAACGCCAACGGTCAGCGCGTAACGGCCCGCAGTGCCCAGGGCACGCGCGGCGTCGCCCAGGTCTCGAAGATGATGCGCGCGATGCTCGGCGGCGATCTGTCGGCGCTGTATTCGCAATTCGACGTGCAGGCCGAAGGCAGCGCCGCGCAGTGGCGCATGCAACTCACGCCGAACCAGCCGCAGATTGCGCAGTCGATCAAAGGCTTGCAGATGAATGGCGGCGACTATCTGCAAAGTCTGCGCATCACGCTCGCGAACGGCGACGTCACGAAGCTCGAGTTTGCAAAAAGCGCGGCGGTAAGCGAGCCGACGCCGGCTGAACGCAGCCTGTTCGGAGCGCCGTAATGCAGGTGCTGCGCCAGCGGTCCGCGAAACAGGTGTGGGGCATCCGCGCCGCCTGGCTGTTGCTCGCGCTTGCCGCGGCGCTGTACTGCGGCTGGCGTTTCGCCGGACCTTCGCCGTTGCAGACCAATCTGCTGGCATTGCTGCCTGCCACCGAAGCGGATCCGGTCGCCGAAAAGGCGGTCGATACGCTGGCGGGCGCGCTCGGCGACCGCACGGTTTTTCTCGTCACCAGCAATGACGACGCGCATGCGAAGGCGGCCGCAAAACAGCTTGGCGCGTCATTGCAGAAGAGCGGGGCGTTCGGCTCGGTGACGGCGGAATTGCCACCGTTCGATCTGTCGCAGATCGCGGCGCTGTATCTGCCTTATCGTTTCGGTCTGCTGACGCCCGCCGACCGTACGACGCTCGCGCATAGCAATGCTTTGAATGCGAGCTTGCGCGACGCGCTCGCGCAGCGCATCTACAGCCCGTTGCGCGGCGCGCTGAGCACGTCGCTCGCCGACGATCCGTTCGGCTGGCTGGAACACTGGCTCGGCGGTTTGCCGCTCGCCACGTCGAATCTCGAACTCGAAGACAACATGCTGGTCTCGCATCGCGGCGCCGCGACGAGCGTGCTGATCGTCGCCACGTTGCCAGGTTCGGCTTACGAATCGACGACCCAGCGCGCCGTACTCAGCGCGCTCGCGCACGGCGAAGGCACGTTGAAGCAGGCGTTCCCCGACGTGTCGGTAGCGAGAACCGGCGCGGTGTTTTACGCGGAATCGGCGCGCAGCGCATCGGAGCGCGAGGTGCACCTGATCGGCATCGCGTCGCTGTGCGGGATTGCGCTGCTGATGATGTGGGTGTTCCGCTCGCCGCGGCTATTGCTGCTGGGTTTTGTCTCGACAGCGCTCGGCATTGTCTGCGCGCTCGCGGCGACGATGCTGGTGTTCGGCCAATTGCATCTGTTGACGCTGGTGTTCGGCGCGAGCCTGATCGGCGAGGCGGTCGATTACTCGATCCAGTATTTTGTGGTCTATCTTGGCGCGGGTCGTGATTGGGATTCGCGCCGCGGTGCGCGCGCGGTACGCCCGGCCTTGACGGTCGCCCTTGCCACCAGCCTGCTCGGCTACGCGATTCTCATGTGGGTGCCGTTTCCCGCGCTCAAGCAGATTGCCTGCTTCGCGATGGTGGGGATTACGACGGCGTTTGCCTCCGTGCTGTACCTGTTGCCCGCGCTGCTCACGCGGCCGCCGAAACGCAGCCCGCAACGCCTGTTTGCCGGCGCGGCGCGGCTGCTGACGGTTTGGCATCGGACGATCGGCGGCAAGCGCGCATGGTTCGTCGCGGCTCTACTGCTGATCGTGGCGATTCCCGGCTGGCTACGTCTGACGAGTGACGACGATATCCATTTGCTGATCCAGCGCGATCCTTCGCTGGTCGCGCAGGAGGACAAGGTACGCGCGGCGGTTGGCGTCGATAACAGCGCACAGTTTTTTGTGGTGCGTGGCGAGACGCCGGAGATCGTGCTGCAACGGGCCGAAGCGCTGGGTGCGAAGCTCGACGAACTGAACGGCACTGCGAACAGGGTCGGCACTTATCAGTCAGTGGCGCAGTTCGTGCCGTCAGCGAAACAGCAAAACGAAGACCGTGCATTGCTCGCACAGCACGTCTTCAACGATCCCGCGGCATTGCGTGCACTGCTGCTGCAGGCAGGGTTCAAGGACGAAGTCGCCGACGCCTGGCTTGCCGCGCAAGCCAAACCGCAGCCGCTGCTCACGGTCGATACGTGGCTCGCCGCTTCGTGGTCACGGCCGTACCAACATCTATGGCTGGGCGTGGTCGATCCGGCTAGCCGAGCGTATGCAGCCGTTGTGATTCCGCAAGGCGTGACGCCACAGAACGAACCCGCGCTGATCGCCATCGCACGGACGGTTTCCGGCGTCGTATTCGTCGACAAGGCAGCGAGTGTGTCGAAACTGTTCGGCGAGTATCGCGTGGACAGCGGCTGGTGGCTCGGCGGCGCGCTGGCGCTCGTGCTCGTTTTGTTGATTCTGCGGTACGCCCGGAAGGATGTCTCCGTGGGGGACCGGTTGAGCGGCGGTATCGCCGTGATGCTACCGGTGTTGCTCGCGGTCGGCGTCACGCTCGCGGTGTTCGGTTACGTTCACGTGCCGCTCAATCTTTTCAATTGGCTCGCGCTGATGCTGGTGCTCGGCGTAGGCGCAAACTATGCGGTATTCCTGCGCGAAGGCTGTTTGCGCGCGGACGCCGATCTCGGCGCGGTGTGGACGGGCGTGCTGCTCTCGGCTGCCACCACGTTGTTGTCGTTCGGCATGCTCGGCATGAGCGCGATGCCCGCGCTGAAGAGTTTCGGCGCCACGCTCGCACTCGGCATCGCGGTGTCGGTGCTGCTCGCGCCGATCGGCATGCCATCGGAATCAAGGAGGGCCGTATGAAGGCGCCATCAGTTTATTTGCATGCGCTCGGCATGATCAATGCGCTCGGCAACGGCCTCGACGCAATCGTCCCGGCGCTGGCCGCCGCTCATGCACCCGGTATGGCGAACGCGCACACCGGCATTGGCGAAGCGTTTGTCGGCAGCGTGCTCGCGCCGCTCGATCTGGCGCCGCCGGCCGCGCTCGCGCGTTACGACTGCCGCAACAACCGCCTGTTGCTGGCCGCGCTGCAGCAGATCGAGCCAGCAGTCGCCGCGGCGCGCGAGCGTTACGGCGCGCATCGGATCGGCGTGGTGCTCGGCACCAGCACGTCGGGGATCGAAGCGGCCGAAGCCGCGTTCGTCTACCAGGCGCAAGCGGGCAATTTGCCCCCCAACTTCAATTACCGGCAGATGGAGATTGGCACAGTCGCGCCATTTGCCGCCGCCGCGCTAGGCGTGCAGGGCCCGGCGTTCACGATCTCGACCGCTTGCACGTCGAGCGCGAAGGCTTTTGCGTCGGCGCGCCGGCTGCTGCAATTACGGCTCTGCGATGCGGTGGTGGTGGGCGGTGTGGATTCGTTGTGCGAGCTGACGGTGCAAGGCTTTGCATCGCTCGAATCGACCAGCGCCATGCGTACCAATCCGATGAGCCGCAATCGCTGCGGGATCAATGTCGGCGAAGGCGCCGCGGTGTTCCTGATGAGCCGCGACGAAGCGGAGGTACGGCTCGCGGGGGTCGGCGAATCGAGCGACGCCCATCACATTTCCTCGCCGGACCCGCAGGGTGTAGGTGGCGAACTCGCGTTGCGCGCGGCGTTGGCCGACGCGGGCATCGCATCGTCGGCGATCGGTTATGTGAATCTGCATGCCACCGCTACCCGCAAGAACGACGACATGGAAGCGAAATTGATGGCGCGCGTTTTTCCCGAAGGCGTCGCGACGAGCGGCACCAAACCGCTGACCGGCCATCAACTCGGCGCGGCGGGCGCCACCGAGCTGGCCTTCGCGTGGCTGACTTTGGCGCGCGACAACCGGGCCCAGCCCGTGCCGCTGCCGCGTCATGTGTGGGACGGCGAGGCGGACCCCGCTTTGCCGGCGCTGGACCTGGTCGAAACCGAACGTTTTCTGCCGCTCGGCGCGGGGTCGCAGTACGTGATGAGTAATTCGTTTGCGTTTGGCGGCAGCAATGTCAGCCTGATCCTCGGACGTTGACCACACGATGACCCAGACGCTTTCCATTCAGGACCTCATCCGGCAACCGATCGAAGCGATCATCCCGCATCGCGGCACGATGCTGCTGCTCGACGGCGTCGATACTTTCGGCGAAGACACGGTGAGTGCGCGGGCGACCGTCCGCGTCGACGCCTGGTATGCCGACGCCGCCGGCGCGATGCCCGCATGGATCGGCATCGAATTGATGGCGCAGACCATTGCGGCGCACGTCGCGTTGCTGGCCATGCGCGGCGGCGGTACAGCGCGTCCTGGCGTGCTGCTTGGCTCGCGCAGTTATCGGGCCTTGCAACCGTCGTTCGCCGGTGGTGCCCGATTGCAGATCCGCGCAACGGAATTGCTGCGCAGCGAAGAGGGCCACGGCGCCTACGAATGCACGATCCACCACGGTGAGGCGTGTTGCGCCGAGGCGGTTATCAAGGTTTTTCAGCCGCGCGATTTTCAGTCATTCATCGAAGGGAGTTTCAGTTCATGAGCCGGCGTGTTCTCGTTACCGGCGCAAGCCGCGGCATTGGCCGTGCGATTGCGTATCAGTTGGCCGCCGACGGTTTCGCGGTGTCCGTGCATTGCCGCACGGGCCGTAGCGAAGCTGAAGCAGTCGCCACGGGCATTGCCGCGCAAGGCGGCACGGCGCGCGTACTGCAGTTCGACGTGCGCGAGCGCGCCGTGTGCCGCGAAGTGCTCGAAGCGGATGTCGCCGCACACGGCGCGTACTACGGCATCGTGTGCAGCGCGGGCGTAACTCGCGACGCTGCGTTCCCCGCGCTCACCGAAGAAGACTGGGACGTCGTGATCGAAACTGGTCTCGATTCGTTCTACAACGTGGTCCATCCGTTGACCATGCCGATGGTGCGGGCGAAGAAGGGCGGCCGCATCGTCACGATCGCGTCGGTCTCCGGCGTGATGGGCAACCGCGGCCAGGTCAACTACAGCGCAGCGAAGGCCGGGCTGATCGGCGCGAGCAAGGCGCTTGCCGTCGAACTGGCGACGCGCAACATCACCGTCAATTGCGTGGCGCCGGGCCTGATCGAAACCGGCATGCTCGACGAGATGCCGCTCGAGCACGCGTTGAAGACGGTGCCGATGAACCGCGTCGGCCAGCCTGCCGAAGTCGCGTCCGTGGTCAGCTTCCTGATGTCGGATGCGGCCTCGTACGTCACGCGTCAGGTGATCGGCGTCAATGGTGGGATGGTGTGATGAAACGCGTCGTCATTACCGGCATGGGGGGCGTCACGGCGTTCGGCGATAGCTGGGACGTGATCGAAGCGCGCCTGAAGAGCGGCGTGAACGCGGTGCGCCGGATATCCGAGTGGGATTATTTCCAGTCGCTGCATACTCGGCTCGCGTGTCCGTTGCCGGGCTTCACGGCGCCCGCGCATTATCCGCGCAAGAAAACCCGCTCGATGGGACCGGTCTCGATGTATTCGGTGCGTGCGAGCGAACTGGCGCTCGCCGACGCGGGCCTCGCCGCAGACCTCAGCATCAGGGACGGCCGCATGGGCGTGGCCTATGGTTCGTCGTCGGGTTCGGTGCAGCCGATTCGCGCGTTCGGCACGATGCTCGAAACCGGTTCGATGAGCGACGTCACGTCGAACAGCTACGTGCAGATGATGCCGCATACCGCCGCGGTCAACGTCAGCCTGTTCTGGGATCTGAAAGGGCGGATCATTCCGACCTCGTGCGCGTGCGCGTCGGGCAGTCAGGCGATCGGCTATGCGTATGAAGCGATCCAGACCGGCAAGCAGACGCTGATGCTGGCAGGCGGCGCGGAAGAACTCTCGGGCCCGGCGGTTGCGGTGTTCGATACCTTGTACGCGACCAGCACGCGCAACGACGAGCCGCATCTCACGCCGCGTCCGTTCGATGCCGCGCGCGACGGTCTTGTGGTCGGGGAAGGCGCAGCGACGCTGGTGCTCGAAGAATACGAACACGCGGTGGCGCGGGGCGCGCGCATTCACGCGGAGATTGTCGGCTTCGGCTGCAATTCGGACGGCGCGCACATGACCCAGCCGACCGCCGAAACCATGGCGATCGCAATGCAGCTCGCGCTCAAGGATGCGCAACTCGCGCCGCAAGCGATCGCCTATGTGAATGCGCACGGCACGTCCACGGACCGTGGCGACATTGCCGAAAGCCATGCGACCGCGCAGACCTTCGGCGCGCGCATGCCGATCAGTTCGCTCAAGAGCTATGTCGGCCATACGCTCGGCGCGTGCGGTGCGCTGGAAGCGTGGTGGACCATCGAGATGATGAAACGCAACTGGTATGCGCCGACCTTGAACCTGGATAACGTCGATCCGGCCTGCGCGCCGCTCGATTACATCGTCGGCGCGGGCCGTGAGATCGACGCCGAACATGTGATGAGCAATAACTTTGCGTTTGGCGGCATCAATACGTCGCTGATTTTCAGGCGCGTTCGATGAGCATGGCGCTGCACCGCGTGGTCATTACCGGCATGGGGATCGTGTCGTGCCTCGGCAATACGCTCGACAGCGTGTCGGCCGCGTTGCGCGCGGACCGCTCGCGTATCGAGCGGATCGACGCGTGGCGTGAGCGCGGTTTCGGTTCGCAGGTGGCAGCCGTCGCGTCGGTCGCACAGGAGCCGCCGTTCGATCGCAAGCTCGAACGTTTCATGGGCGACACCGCACGTTTTGCCTGCCATGCCGCGAAAAAGGCGATCGACGACGCTGGGCTCGATCCCGCCGCGTTGCGTTCGCCGCGCGCCGGTACGGTGATCGGTTCGGGCGTCGGCACGATGTCGAGTTACGACGTGGCGATGTCGATCGCGAATGCCCGTGGCGTCGATAAAGTGCCGCCGTACACGGTTCCGCATGCGATGAGCAGCACCGCATCGGCCAATGTCGCGCAGGTGTTCGGACTGGAGGGCGTGAGCTATTCGCCGTCGTCGGCGTGCACGACGTCGGCGCTCGCCATCGGTCAGGCAATGCAACTGATTCAGACCGGGCGCCAGCAGATCGTGCTGGCCGGCGGCAGCGAATCGTTGCACGACAACATGACGCTGATGTTCGATTCGATGGGCGCGTTGTCGCGCGCTTTCAACGACACGCCAGAGCGCGCTTCGCGTCCTTACGACACGGCACGCGATGGCTTCGTGATCGCGTCGGGCGGCGGCGTGCTGGTGCTCGAGGCGCTCGATCACGCTTTGGCGCGCGGTGCCCGTATTTACGCCGAGCTGACCGGGTTCGGCGACTGTACGGATAGTGCCGGCATGGTTACGCCACGGGCGGCCGGCATCACGCGAGCGATGCGCGGCGCGCTGGGCGACGCGGGTGCACTGGATGCAGTGAATGGCGGTGCCCGGCGGCCCGACTACATCAACACCCACGCGCCGTCGACCCCGCTTGGCGATGTCGAGGAACTGCATGCCTTGCGCGACGTATTCGGCAGCGAAGTGCCGGCGTTCTCGTCGACCAAAGGCATGACCGGACATCCGCTCGGCGCATGCGGAGCGCATGAGGCGATCTACACGTTGCTGATGATGCGCGACGGTTTCATCGCGGGGACGACGGGCATCGAGACGCCGGAGCCCGCCGTCGATGGGTTGCCGCTGGTGCGCGCGACGCGTGACGCGCGCATCGGCACGGCGATGTCGAATTCATTCGGGTTCGGCGGCAGTTGCGCGAGCCTGATGTTTGAAGTGTGGCAGGGCGGTTGAAACGGCCGTCATTTAAAAAACGAGGGCAACAACAATGAAAAAACGTTTTGTACTGGGAGCACTTGCGGTGGTGGTGCTGACGCAGGCGGGCTGCGCGACCGACGTGAAGTCGGTGCCGCTCGCGGCGGCGGCCGGTCAGTCGCGCGGCGGTGTGCCGGTTTATTTCGGCCAGCAGAATCACCCGCCGGTGACGGCTGATCTGGGAGAGGTGTCTTTTTCGGCGCGGATCGCGCGCAAGGTATCGAGCCCGGACGACGCATGCCACGAAGCGCTGGCTGAAGCCGTGCAGAAGCTGCGCGCGGCGGCTCACGAACGCAACGCGAACGCCGTGATCGACGTGTCGACGCGTTTTCACAGCACGAAGACCGACTCATCGACCGATTTCACCTGTGGGGTGAGCCCGAGCGCGGCAGCGGTCGCGGTGAGCGGCCAGCTCGTCGTGCTGCAGGCGAACTAGGTCAAATCGAATCTGGAACTCACTAAAGCAACAACAACCAAGGAGTCTCAATGAAACGCAAAGTACTGTTTGCCGCGCTGTTTGCTTCGCTCGCCACGCTGAGTGCCACTCAGGCTTTTGCTCGCGATACGGTCGACAACTATCCGATCGCGCCGGCGCTGCAAAGCGAACCGGGCAAGGTCAGTGACGACGTTGCGCTGTATTTCGCGGGTCAGCCGCATCCGGGCGTGCTGAAAAAGATGGGTGAATTCGCCACTAACAAGAAGACCAACGCTTTCGGCAAGAGCGACCTGGAAGCGTGCCAGCACGTTTTCCTTTCGGCTGTGATCGAGTTGCAGGAACGGGCGCGCAAGGAAGGCGGCAATGCGGTGATCAACATCAAGAGCAACTACAAGAACGAAGTGCGCGAGAGCGCGACGGAGTTCACGTGTGGTGCGGGTGCAGTGATCGCCGGCGTGGCGTTGACGGGTGAGGTCGTGACGCTGCGCGGCAAATAAGTACGTCGTGAAGTTTGAAAGGGCGATGGCGACGCCGCCGCCCTCGCAAGACAGATTCAACCCGCCTTGACCGCCGCGACATTGACCAGCGTTTCACGGCGCTTGCCAGGTTGCGGATGGGACAGGCCGATCCGTTCGAGCAGGCCGAAGTCTTTCGCGCGGCTCCACCAGAGATACGGCAGCGAGACGTTGCGCCGCTCGAAGCGAAAACCGCCAGCGCGGATCATGTCGAGGTACCCGTCCGCGCTTTTCTGCACGTGCATGGGATGGCGGAACAGCAAGCGGATCACCCACGACTTGATGTACGCGTCGGTGGATTCGGCGAACAGCAGGATGCCGCCCGGTTTGAGCACGCGGCGGAACTCGGCGAGCGCGCGGTCCTGCTCGACCAGATGGTGGAAGGTTTGATGGCAGAACACGATGTCGGCGCTGGCATCGGGCAACGGCAATTGCGCGCAGTCGCCGTGCAGCACGTCGATGTCGGCGAGCTTGTCGCCGCAGGCGTGGGCGGCATTGGCGGCAAGCGTCAGCGACGGTTCGTGAAAATCGACGCCGACAATGCGGCGCGGCTTGAACGCGTCAGCCAGCAGGCGGAACGAAATGCCTTGTCCACAGCCGACGTCGACGATAACCGGCGCCACCGGCAAGGGCGCGTCGATCAGGCGTTTGAGGTCGTTGATCGCGACCCGCAGAACATGGTGTTCCCACGTATAGGTACGCAGGAACCAGATCCCGAAGGCGGTTTCCGGCACATAAGGCACGCTGGATGTTTCGGATGACGACACGCTGGGCTCCCCGGCGAAATAGCGTTCTTGCTGCGAGTGTTCTTGCTGTGAAGCGTAATTGTAACGAGAAGTAAGGATGCAGCGTAACGCTGCCTAGAGCAAGCAAACGATTGAGGCAACTTTGAGTACACATTCGTCAAAGCGCGTGACCGTCGATGTCGCGATCATCGGTGCAGGTCCGGCAGGTGCGGTCGCCGCGGCGCTCTTGCGCCGGGCGGGACGCTCGGTGCTGGTGCTGGAGCGCCAGCATTTCCCGCGGTTCTCGATCGGCGAGAGTCTGCTGCCGCAAAGCATGGCCTACCTCGAAGAAGCGGGCATGCTGCAGGCAGTGGTCGAGGCCGGGTTCCAGTACAAGAACGGCGCGCATTTTGTTCATCGCGGGCAGTCGTCGGCGTTCGACTTCCGCGACAAGCATTCGGCCGGCTGGGGCACCACGTACCAGGTCGAGCGCGCGGTGTTCGACGATATTCTGATTCGTTGCGCAGCCCAGCAGGGCGCCGACGTGCGCTTCGGCCACACGGTCCGCGCGATGCATCCGGGCACGGCAGGCGAGGGCGGCAAGAAGCCGTTGCTCGAGGTGATCGACGAAGCGGACAACGCGTACGAAGTGGAGGCGCAGTTCGTGTTCGACGCGAGCGGCTTCGGCCGTGTGCTGCCACGCTTGCTGAACCTCGAAGCACCGACGCGCATGCCGACCCGCGCCGCGATCTTCTCGCACGTTCTGGACGGTATTCCGGCCGGCGCGACCGACCGCAACAAGATCTGCGTGGCGACACACCCGGAGCGCCGCGACGTGTGGTTCTGGATGATTCCGTTGGCGGGTGGCCGCTCTTCGGTGGGTTGCGTGGCCGAAGCGAGTTTCCTCGATGTGCCGGAAGCTGAACGCGACGCGAAACTGCGTACGTTGATCCGGCAGGAGCCGACACTCGGGCCGCTGATCGGCAACGCGCCGTTCCTGATGCCGGTGCGTCATATCGGCGGCTACGCGGCGAATGTCGAGCGTTTGCATGGGCCCGGCTATGCCCTGCTCGGCAATGCGGGCGAATTCCTCGATCCGGTGTTTTCATCCGGTGTGACGATCGCGCTGCGCTCCGCGCATCTCGCGGTGCAGACCTTGAACCGGCAACTGGACGGCGAGCAGGTCGACTGGTCGGCCGCTTACGACGTGCCGTTGCGCAAGGGGATCGATACGTTCCGCGCCTTCGTCGAACGCTGGTACACGGGCGAATTGCAGGACATCATTTTCTATCCGGACCAGACGCCTTCGATTCGTCGCATGATCAGCGCGGTGCTGGCGGGTTACGCGTGGGATGAATCGAATCCTTACGTCGCCGATCCGGTGCGCCGTCTGAATGCGTTGCACGACGTGTGTACCCATCGTTGATCAGCCCGCATCGCATGGGCAAATGAAAAACGGCGCTTCTTGAAGGAAGCGCCGTTTTTCATTCAACTGTCCGCATCGGCTCGGGACTCAGCCCAACAATCCGATCAGGCTGCGATTTTCGCCGCGCGCGGTGCATGCTGACGCACATCGTCGCGACGATGCACACGCTTGCCTGCCGCATACGTTTCGTAGATCGCGCGGTCGTCGCCGAGCAGCGCGAACGCGAACAGCAGTTCTTCGAGCGATTCCGTGCGTGCGGTGCGGCGCGCGAGCAGCGGCGTGGCTTGCGGATCGAGCACGACAAAGTCGGCTTCCGACTTCGGCTTCAAGGTGCCGACCTTGTCGGCCAGATCGAGTGCTTCCGCTGCCCCTGCGGTGGCCAGATAGAACATGCGCGTAGCCGTCAGATGATGGCCGCTCAGGCGCGCGACCTTGTGCGCCTCGTTCATGGTTTGCAGCATCGAGAACGAGGTGCCGCCGCCGACGTCCGTGGCGAGCGCGATCGGCGTGCCGGCTTCGTCGGCTTTGTCGAAGTCGAACAGGCCGCTGCCGAGGAACAGGTTCGAGGTCGGGCAGTGCGAGGCGACCGTGCCGGTTTGCGCCATGCGCTTGCGGTCTTCGTCGTCGAGGTAGATGCAGTGGCCGTACACCGCGCGGCGGCGCAGCAGACCGTAGTGATCGTAGATATCCAGGTAGCTGCGGTGTCCCGGGAACAGATCGGCGACCCACTTCACCTCGTCGGTGTTTTCGGCCACGTGGCTCTGGATGAAGATGTCCGGATGCTTGCCCGCCAGCACGCCGCACGCTTCGAGCTGCGCCTCGGTCGAGGTCGGCGCGAAACGCGGCGTGAGCGCGTACATCTGGCGGCCACGGTTGTGCCAGCGGCCGATCAGCTCGGCGCTGTCGTCATAGCCCGATTGCGCGGTGTCGCGCAGGAATTCCGGGCAGTTGCGGTCCATCAGCACCTTACCGGCCACCATGCGCAGATTGCGCGATTCGCTTTCGGTGAAGAGCGCGTCGGCCGAGTCCTTGTGGACCGTGCAATACACGAGCGCGGTGGTCGTGCCGCAAGCCAGCAGTTCGTCGACAAAGAAGCTCGCCGTGTCGCGTGCATAGGCGGGGTCGGCAAAGCGGCGCTCCGTCGGGAACGTGTAGGTGTCGAGCCAGGGCAAGAGCCCGGGCGCCGGCGACGCGATCATGTCGGTTTGCGGATAGTGGATGTGCGTATCGATGAAACCCGGCACGATCAGCTTGTCGCGCATCTCCTGCACATAGGTGCCCGGCGCGAGTCGGGATGCGAGCTCGGCATACGCGCCTGCTGCGACGACATGGCCGTCTTCGACGATCAGCAAGCCGTCTTCGTTGAAGACCGCTGCGTTGGGCGATTGCGCGGGGTCGCCATTGAAGGTCAGCAGTTGTGCGCGGAAGGCTGATTGGGCGGGTTGGGACGAGGGTGCCGGTGGTGCCGGTGGTGCCGATTGAGTCATGAGAAAAACCGTCTCCGTATTGTGGGGAGCTACGCAGCACGGGCGACGGTTTTAGTCTGGCTCTGAAACGAACCCGTGCCGCCGCCGGCTGCTATTCATTGGCCCGTCAGTGCGGGCCGCCTGGGTGCCAGTGCGCGTCGAGCTTCGCGATCAGTTCGCTGCGTTGCTCGGGCGTGACGAACGACGCTTCGAAGCTGTTGCGGATGATCGTGTAGACCTCGGCATCGTTGAGCTTCAACGCGTCGATGATGGCGAAATAGTTGGCGTTCACGTAACCGCCGAAATAAGCCGGATCGTCGGAATTCACCGTGACGGCGACGCCGCGATCGAGCAGGTCCTTCAGAGTGTGTTGAGTCATGTCGTCGAACACGCAGAGCTTGAGGTTCGACAACGGGCACACGGTCAGCGCGACGCGCGTGTCGGCGAGGCGAGTGACGAGCGCCGGATCTTCGATGCTGCGCACCCCGTGGTCGACGCGATCGACGTTCAGCAGATCGAGCGCTTCGTAGATATACGAGGGCGGCCCTTCTTCGCCCGCATGCGCGACCAGTTTCAGACCGAGCGCGCGCGCCTTGGCGAACACGCGTTCGAACTTCGACGGCGGATGGCCGCGCTCCGACGAATCGAGCCCCACGCCGATCAGGCGGTGTTTGTACTGCTCGAACAAGGGCCGCGCTTCTTCAAAGGTTGCGAGCGCATCTTCTTCCGATAGATGGCGCAGGAAACACAGAATCAGCTTGCTCGTCATGCCGCGCTTTTCCGCGTCGGCGAGCGCGCGTTCGATGCCGGCCACCGCTGTTGCGATCGGCACGCCACGCTCCGTGTGCGTTTGCGGATCGAAGAAAATTTCGCTGTGGATCACGTTGTCGGCGAGGCAGCGTTCGACATAGGCCATCGTCATGTCGTAGAAGTCCTGCTCGTGCAGCAGCACGCTCGCGCCGGCATAGTAGATGTCGAGAAACGATTGCAGATCGGTGAACGCGTACGCGGCGCGCAAGGCGTCGATCGAGTCGTACGCAAGCTTCACGCCGTTGCGCTCGGCGAGCGCGAAGATCAACTCGGGTTCGAGCGAGCCTTCGATATGGATGTGCAGCTCGGCCTTCGGTGCGCGAGCGGTTTTCTCGACGAGCGATAGTGAGGTAGCGGTTGTTGTATTCATGGTCGGTCAGGAGTTCGTTGGAGTCGGTTCGCGCCGGATGCGGGATGCGTGGCAGGATGCAATCGCGTTCGGGCGGCAGGTCGATTGTGCTGCAAATCAGACCGTCTGCGCCGCATGCGCGCCCGCATTCGCCTCCACGGCTTGCAATACCTGGGCGGCCGCCGAGATCGCGATGATCTCCGGCGACTTGTCGACAATACCGTCGACGCCAAGCGGGCATTTCATCCGCGCAATCTGCGCAGGGTCGATGCCGCGCGCGGCCAGCCGATGTTCGAACTGCTTGCGCTTGGTGTGCGAGCCGATCATGCCGAAGAACGCGAAATCGCCGCGCCGCAGAATGCGCTCGGCCAACTCGAGATCGAGCGCATGGTTGTGCGTCATCACGATGAAGTACGTGTGCGGCGCGGCCTGGTCGATCGCTTCGTCGGGCGCGTCGTTCGGATCGATCTTCACATTCGGCGCATGAAGCGTTTCCAGCGGCGGGAACTGCGCGTCGCGTTCGTCGACCCAGCGCACGGTGCAAGGCAGCGTGGCCAGCACGCGAACCAGCGCCGCGCCCACGTGACCGGCGCCGAACAGCACGACCTGGAAGTCGCCTGGCGCGATGGTCTCGGTGAGCAGCGCGCCGCTGTCGTCGAAACCGGCGCCGTCCCATAGCAGGCAGTCGGCGGCATCGACACCCGGCTCGGGGTCGGACAGCATCACCGCATCCGGTGCGGGGCCGAATGATACGCTACGCACCGTCGATTGACCCGCGGCCACGCGTTTTGCGAGCGACGTGATCCAGCCGAGGTCGCCGATGTCGAGGCGCTCGAAGGCGAGAATCACCGCGCCGCCGCAGCATTGGCCGAGACTCGGCCCAAGCGCGAAGCGTTCGAGGCGGCGTGCGTGCGGCGCGCGCATGCCGTCGCGCAGCACCTGGCGGGCGGTCTCGATGGCTTTCCATTCGAGGTGTCCGCCGCCGATCGTATGCTTGGCCGATTCGCGCGTGACGATCATCTTGGTGCCGGCTTCGCGGGGTGCCGACCCTTCGACGCGTGCGACCGTTACCAGCACGGCGGCGTCGCCGTGCGCGAGCAGTTGTTGCAGGTCAGGTAGCCAGGCTTGCATCCGGCGGTTCTCCATACAGGGCCGCACGGGGTCTCCGTGCGGCCGGTTGAGCGTGGCGCGGCGCGTTCGTGTCGCGTCGGGCCCTGGCTTTAAATTGCTGAAATCGTTGTGGTGGGGGACGCGCTTGCCGCTTGCGTCGACTGTCCGGTTGCCTGATCGTTTGCGCTCGTCGGCGATTGCAACGCGTCCAGCGCGTCGAGAATCGCTTCGGGTGTCGCCGGTGCGCGCAACGGCGGCGCATGGTCCGCATCCGGCGCCGCGGCCGCAATCGCGTCACGAATCGCGAGGAATACGGAGAACGGCAGCAACAGAGGCGGCTCGCCCACGGCCTTCGAATGGAACACCGTCGGCTCGGCGTTGCGGTTCCGATAGAGCTGCACGTTGAACGCCGCCGGCGTATCGCTGACGGCGGGAATCTTGTACGTCGACGGCGCGTGCGTCATCAGGCGGCCATCGCGGTTCCACCACAATTCTTCCGTGGTGAGCCAGCCCATGCCCTGAATGAAGCCGCCTTCCACCTGGCCGATATCGATCGCCGGATTGATCGATTGGCCGGCGTCGTGCAGCACGTCCGCGCGCACCAGTTTCCATTCGCCGGTCAGCGTGTCGATCACGACTTCCGACACCGCGGCCCCGTATGCAAAATAATAAAACGGGTGACCGGTTAGCGTTTGCGCGTCCCAGTGCACTTTCGGCGTCGTGTAGAAACCGTCCGACCACAACTGCACGCGCGCCAGATACGCCGCGCCGACCAGTTGTTCGAACGGCATCGCACCACCATTCACCGACACTTCTCCGTTGGCGAATTCCACCGCATCGGCGTTGCCGCCCAACTGCCTCGCGGCGAGTTCCGCGAGCCGTTTGCGAATGGTCCGCGCCGCCGCTTCGGCGGCTTTGCCGTTCAGGTCGCTGCCGGTAGAGGCCGCCGTCGCCGAGGTGTTGGCGATTTTCGACGTATCGGCCGCCGTGACGCGCACGCGCGAAAGCGGCAACCCGAGTTGATTCGCGACAACCTGGGCGACTTTCGTGTTGAGCCCTTGGCCCATTTCGGTGCCGCCGTGATTGACGAGCACCGAACCGTCCTTGTACACATGCACCAGCGCGCCGGCCTGATTCAGAAACGGCACGTTGAACGATATGCCGAACTTCACCGGCGAGAACGCAAGGCCGCGTTTGAGCACCGGGCTCTGCGCATTGAACGCGGCGATCGCTTCGCGGCGCGCGCGGTAGTCGCTGGTTTCCAGCAACTCGTCGGTCAGCGGCGCGATGATGTTGTCTTCGACGCGTTGTCCGTACGGCGTCGTGTCACGTTCGCCGATACCGTAGTAGTTGGCGAGCCGCACGTCGAGCGGATCGCAATGCAATTGACGCGCGATGCTGTCGAGCATCACTTCCATCACTAGCGCGCCTTGCGGGCCGCCGAAGCCGCGAAACGCGGTGTTCGATTGCGTATTCGTCTTGCAGCACAGGGCGACGATATCGACGTCGGACAGGTAATACGCGTTGTCGAAGTGACAGACGGCGCGCGTTGCGACCGCGCCCGACAGGTCGGCGGAATAGCCTGCTCTCAGGGCGATTTCCACGCGCGCGCCGAGAATCCGGCCGCTATCGTCGAAGCCGGCTTCGTACTCGTAGACCGCGTCGTGGCGCTTGCCGGTGATCATGAAATCGTCGTCGCGATCGGCGCGCAGTTTGACCGGGCGGCGCAGCAGTTTCGCCGCCAGCGAGGCCACGCACGCAAACAGCGCGGATTGCGATTCCTTGCCGCCGAAGCCGCCGCCCATGCGCCGGCATTCGCACACGACGTTGTGCGCCGGCCAGCCGAGCATATGCGCGACCACCTGTTGCATTTCGCTCGGATGCTGCGTCGAACTGTAGACCAGCATGCCGTCCATTTCCTTCGGCACGGCGTACGCGATCTGGCCTTCGAGATAAAACTGTTCCTGGCCGCCGACCTCGAACGTGCCGCGGATCCGATGCGGCGCGGCGGCGATTTTCGCGTCCGGGTCGCCCCGCTTCAAATGTAGCGGCGGCAGCACGAACTGCTTGTTGGCTTTCGCTTCGGCGGGCGTGAGGACGACTTCGAGCGCTTCGTAGCGCACCACGTCGTCGCTTTTGGCGAGCGCGGCGGCGCGCCGCGCGAGTTCATGGCTCTCGGCGATCACCGCGAACACCGGTTGGCCTAGATACAGCACTTCATCCACCGCGAGAATCGGATCGTCGTGCAGCACCGGGCCGCAATTGTTCTCGCCGGGGATATCTTCGGCAGTCAGAACCGCGACGACGCCAGGTGCTTTTCGCACGGCATCCAGATCGAGCGACACGATCCGCGCGTGCGCGTGCCGCGAGAGTCCCAGCGCAGCGTGCAGCGTGCCTTGCAATTCGGGAAGATCGTCGGTGTAGGTGGCCTCGCCGCTCACATGCAGCGTAGCGGATTCGTGCGGCAGCGACACACCGATTGCCGTCTCGCTTTCGCGTGCGGCAGCGTGCCTCGCGGCAGGTTCGACAAAAGCATCGGCCCGGTTCATCACGACGGCTCCTTTGCAACGGCCACGGCACCGTCCGTCGCACCGGATTCGTACGCGAACGCATTCACGTCGCAGAGGGTGAGCGGTGCTTCATCGCGCGTTTCGAGGTGGAAGCGCCACAACAGATTGCGCGCCACCTTGAGCCGATAGGCGCTGGAGGCGCGCATGTCGGTGAGCGGCTGGTAATCGGCGACGAGTGCGTTCATCGCTTGCCGCGCGGTGCTTTCGTTCCATGTTGCGCCAGTGAGCGCAGCTTCGGTTTGCGCGGCGCGTTTCGGGGTCGCGGCCATGCCGCCGAAGGCGATGCGCGCATCCGTGATCAGGCCGTTTTCGCCGATGTGCAGCGCAAACGCGGCGCACACCGCGGAAATGTCCTGATCGTAGCGCTTCGACACTTTATACGTGCGGAACCGCAGATCGCGAGCCGGACGCGGCACGCGCAGCGCCGCGACGAATTCGCCGGCCGCGAGCGCGGTTTTCTGATAGCCGAGGTAGAACGCGTCGAGCGTCAGCGTGCGGGTTTTGGCGCCGTGGCGCAGCACGACTTCCGCGCCGAGCGCGAGCAGCGCGGGCATCGAATCGCCGATCGGCGAACCATTCGCGACGTTGCCGCCGAGCGTGCCGGCATTGCGGATCGGCAGCGACGCGAAACGCGTCCACAACTCAGCGAGCTCTGGATAATCGACGGCGAGCGCCGCGTAGGCGTCTTCGAGCGTGACCGCCGCGCCGATTGTCAGCGTCTGCGCATCGCGTTCGATCGTCTTCAATTCTGCGACGTTGCCGATATACAGAATGTCGCCGAGATCGCGGAACTGCTTGGTGACCCACAAACCGACGTCGGTGCTGCCGGCCAGCAGGCGCGCCTGCGGATGTTCGGCGCGCAGTCTGGCGAACGCGTCGAGTTCGACCGGTGCACGGAAGACGGGCGAGCCGAATTCGGCGCCGCGCGTATCGGGCGCGCTGTATTCGAAGGTGTCACGGCGCTGGATATTACTCAGCGTGTCGGTGATCGCTTTGCGGTCCAGCGTCACGCGAGGATATTGCGGATAGTCGAACATCTTCTGCGATGCGTCGACAATCGGGCGATAACCGGTGCAGCGGCACAGATTGCCTGACAGCGCGGCGTTGATTTCGTCACGGGTGGGCAGGCCGGCGGCGGCCGGCTGGTTTTCGTACAGCGCCCACATCGACATCACGAAGCCGGGGGTGCAGAAACCGCACTGGGAGCCGTGGCAATCGACCATGGCCTGCTGGACGGGGTGCAGGGCGCCGTCGGCGGCGCGCAGGTCTTCGACGGTGAAAAGGGCTTTGCCGTCCAGCGTCGGCAGGAACTGGATGCAGGCGTTGACCGCTTTCAACGCGAGGCCGCCGTGCGCGTCCAGTTCGCCGATCACCACCGTGCAGGCGCCGCAGTCGCCTTCCGCGCAACCTTCCTTGGTGCCCGTGCAATGCAAATCGTCGCGCAGGTGCTGAAGCACGGTGCGCGCCGCCGGGACGCCCGCGACCTCACGGACGGTCCCCTGGTGATAAAAGCGGATGGTTTGCGTTGTCATGGCGAATCCGAAAGACAGTGCGGACCGGGCGCGCGTTACGCATGGGGTCGCGCCAAAGCCGGCCTCGCGCACGTAGATCGCCATCCAGTTCCGAAGATAGCATTACCTTGTCCCGAAAATATTTCCCAACTCGCATGAAGCGTATTCGGAAGCGGTCATGTGATTGATACGATTCGCGCCACGCCGGGAAGTTGCGTGACACGGGGCGGATGGGGGAAAACCAGGCGGGGTGGGGCGGAGCGGGGAATGACGGGCACTGCGTGTGTGCCCGCAGGGCGCCGATGGTGCGGCTCTGGCGACTGTACGCGGCCAGAGCCGACATGAAAACGCCGGCCTTCGAGCCACGGTGAAAAACGGTCCAAAGGCCGGCGCGAAGCCGGTTAAGTCAACCTGAGCAGCCGAAAAAGCTGGCTCGGGGCGCGTTCAGTCGAACCGGCGGCGATTCTTGACGAGGCTCAGCGCCAACGGCACGAAGGCCACGACGAAAGCCACCAGCGACCAGGTGGGCAGCGACAGACCCAGAATTGGCGGATAGGCGGTTTCGCAGAGCCCCGCCACCTTGAAGACGCCCGGCAGCCAGTGCGCGGGCGGCAAACTGTCGACGACCGGCTGCAGCGCGTCGAAACCGCAGCTAAAACCCGGATTAGCCTGCACATGCACGTGCCGCGCGGCGGTTACGATCCCGGCGAGAGCCGACAGCGCCGCCAGCACTTCCAGCAGCCGCACGCCGCGCCAGCTGTTGAAGCGCGCGCCGAGGAACGCAAAAATCGCGATCAGCAGGAAGAAATAGCGCTGGATGATGCACAGCGGGCAGGGATCCTCATGCAAGCCGTATTGCAGATAGAGCGCGCCGGCGACGAGGCCGACGCAGATCAGGCCGAGCAGAACCAGCAGGGAGCGCTCGCGGCGCAGCATCGCATTGTCGTTATTCATGGGTCGTGTGGCTGTCTGGAAACGGAAAGGGCGGGTGCCCGCGATTCTAGCGCGAACCCCCGCCCTGGCGCTTATCGCGCTTTTAAGTCGCAATCCGGCTGAATGCCCGCTCGGTGTCCGCTCAGTGCACCCTCAGTATCCCGATCCTCCTGATCAGCGAATCGCGTTGAGTACCGCCTCGGCGCCGCGGCCGATGGCCAGCAACGCGTCGTCGGCGTGCGGCGCGCCCGCCAGCATCAGACCCACCGGCGCGTCGCCGCGCAGATGGCAGGGCAGCGAGAGCGCGCAGGCGTCGAGGAAGTTGAACGCGCTCGGATTGCGCAGGATCAATGCGTTGGTGCGTCCGAAAGCGTCGTCATCGTGAATCAGATCGGCCACGCGCGGCGGCAGCACCGGCACGGTCGGCGCGACAACCGCGTCGAAGCGTTGCCACAGCGTGCGCGCGGCTTCGTCGAGCATGATCTGGCGCTCGGCGAGCAGGTCCAGATAGTCGGCGGCGCTGGCGGGTTGGCCCTTGAGAATACGCACCAGCACGCGCGGGTCGTACTGCTCGCGGTGCTTTTCCAGCAGCGGACGGTGCCACGCATACGCTTCGATCGGGGAAAAGCCGAAGCGGTTGATCTCAGGCAGACGGTCGAGCGGCGCGAAGCGCACTTCCGTAACGATAGCGCCGGCCGCTTCCAGATGCTTCAGGGCCGTGTCGATTGCGGCGGCGACTGCCGGTTCGACACCGTCGGTCACGAAATTGGTCAGCACGCCAAGGCGCACGCCTTCGAGCGGCCGGGCCGACGGAATGCGCGGCTCAAGCCCGGCCAGCATGCGATCGACCAGCGCGCAGCAGGCCACCGAGACGCCGATCGGCCCGAACGAGTCGAGCGTCGGAGAAAGCGGCACGCCGCCCTGCCTGGGGATACGGTCGGCGGTGGGCTTGAAGCCGGTCAGGCCGCACAGCGCCGCCGGGATGCGGATCGAGCCGCCAGTGTCGGTGCCGAGCGCGACGGCCGCCATGCCATCCGCGACCGACGCCGCCGCGCCCGACGACGAACCGCCCGAAATCCGCTCGTCGCCCTTCACGCCGCGCCGATACGGCGACAGCGGGTTGCCGTAATGCGGATTCAGGCCGAGTCCGGAAAACGCGAATTCGCTCATGTTGGTGCGCCCGACGATCACCGCGCCCGCCCGTTTCAGTCGCGCGACGGCGACAGCGTCCGCCTTGGCGGCGGGCGCGTCGGCTAGCACCACGGAGCCCGCGCGAGTCGGCTGGCCTTCGATATCGAACAGGTCTTTGACCGACACCGGAATGCCGGCGAGCGGCGACAGGACGGTGCCGGCGGCGCGCAGGCGGTCGTGCGCATCGGCGGCGGCCCGGGCGCTGTCGGCATCGACGTGCATGAAGACGGCGGCGCCTTGGCCGGCCGGATCGGCGATCCGTTCGAGCGCGGTTTCGACGAGCGCGCGGCTCGTGGCGCGGCCAGCGGCGAGGTCGGCGGCAAGCTGGGCTAGCGGCGGGAAGGGCGTGAATTCAGTAGCCATGGTGTCGGGGAATCCGGTTGAACCGGCTAAAACCGGTCGAGGTCGATTGGTTGCGTACGATGAAATGCGTTCGATCAGATGCGGCTGAACAAGGTCGCGCGAAACGCTTCGATATGCTTTTGCACCGATTGGCGGGCGCCTTCGGCATCGCGTTCGCGCAGCAGGCGAAACAGTTCGAGATGTTCTTCGTGGACGTCTTCCAGATGATGCGGCTCGGACAGCGAAATGAACCAGAAGCGCAGCGAGCGTTCATGCAAGCCACGCAGGATGTCGGCCAGCACCGCATTGCGCGAGGCCGCCGAAATCGCCAGATGAAACTCGCGGTCGATGTCCATCATGCCTTCAATATCGTGCGCGGCGACGCAAACCGCCGAGCGTTCGAGCAGGGCCTGCATCGCGTCGAAATCGTGTTGCTGCGCATGGCGCGCGGCCAGCTCGACGCAGTAGCTCTCGTTGACGAGCCGCACGTCGATGATCGCCAGCACGTCGTCGAGTGACACCGGCCGGACCATGATGCCCTTTCTCGGCATGATGGTGAGCATGCCTTCGTGCACCAGCCGGTGCAGCGCCTGATGAACCGGCGTTCTGCCGATGCCCGTCAACGCCATCAATTCTGCTTCGTTGAGCACCTCGCTCGGCCGCAGACGCATCGTGATGATCTCGCGCTTGACGAAGGCGTAGGCCTGTTCGGCGAGACTCGCCGAGGCGGTTTCGCGAGGGGCACTGGAACGGCGGGCAGTCTGCAAAAGCGTCATGTGAAGAAAGAGCGGGCGGTGTCGTTCGCATTGTAGAGCAAGGTTTTGCGCGGACGGCGGTCGGCGGGCGATTGCTCGCCGGCCGTCGTTTGCGTATGACGTACGGCTGCGTGTCATCTGCAATCACGCAGACCGCGCCGCATGTCAGGCGCTCCTCGGTGTGACCGCAGCGGCGTGCTGCACCTTGACGCGCGGCATCATCAACGTGACGAGGCCGCCGACGATCAACGCGCCCGCGATCAGCACCAGCCCGAAGGTCACGCTATGCGTCGCATCCTTGACGATGCCGAGCACGTAAGGGCTCACATAGCCCGCCAGATTCGCAATCGAGTTGATCACGGCGATGCCGGCAACGGCCGCGGTGCCTTGCAGGAAGGTGGTGGACATCGACCAGAAAATGCCGAAGCCCGCCAGAATGCCGATATAGGCGATCGACAAACCGGTGACGGCGAGCGGAATCGAATTCGTCACGGAGGCGCTGCCGAGCAGACCCGCCGCGCCGATGAAACAGCACACGGCGTAGTGCCAGCGCCGTTCGCCGGTGATATCCGACGAGCGTCCGATCAGGATCATGCCGATACCCGCCGCAAGGTACGGAATCGCGGTGACGAAGCCGTTCGTGACGAGATTCGTGACGCCGAGATCCTTGACGATCTGCGGCAGCCAGAACGAGAAGCCCGCATTGCCGGTGACGAGGCAAAAGTAGATCAGCGTGAGCAGCCAGAAGCGGCCCGAGCGCAGGGCAACCGAGAGACTATGCTCGGCGCCGGCTGCCGCGGCGGCGGTGTTTTCGCGCGCGAGGCGGCCGAGAATCACGCGCTTTTCGTCGTCGCTCAACCAGGCGGCTTCGGCGGGTGTGTTGCGCAACACGGCGAGCGCCCAGAAGCCGGCGAGGATCGACGGAATACCTTCGATCAGGAACATCCACTGCCAGCCGCGCAAGCCGTGCGCTTCGTGCAGCGCCGACATCAGAAAGCCCGACAAGGGCGCACCGATGATGCCCGCAACCGGAATTGCCGCCATGAACACGGCGACCATCCGCGCGCGCCGGTCGGACGGAAACCAGAAGGTCAGATACAGCACCACGCCCGGCACCAGCCCGGCCTCGGCGACGCCGAGGAAAAAGCGCAGCACGTAGAACATCGTTTCCGAGCGCACGAACATCATCAGGCACGACAGCAGCCCCCACAGCATCGTGATGCGGGCGATGGTGGCGCGTGCGCCGAATTTTTTCAGCAGCAGATTGCTCGGCACTTCGAACACGAAATAGCCGAAGAAAAAGATCCCCGCGCCGAGGCCATACGCCGCATTCGAAAGGCCGAGGTCACCGGTGAACTGCAGCTTCGCGTAGCCGATGTTGACGCGGTCCAGGTACGACAATACGTAGACGAGAAACAGGAACGGCATGATGCGCCAGGTGATCTTGCGCAGGGCGGCGGCCTCGATCCACGCGTCGGAAGACGTGTCGGCGTTGGCGGATAGCGGGGGGGTGCTCATGGGTGCCTCATTCGACGATGGGGAGCGCGTGCACGCGATAAGCGTGGCGCAGTGTGCGTTTCAGGACGGGGTCGTGCAACTCAAGCTCGAGCGCGTCGCCGTCGACCATGCCGACGATGCCGCCTTGTACGGCCAGCGTGCCGCAGAACATCGCGGCGCCTTCTGCCACGGGCGCGCGTTCCAGCAGGTCGGCGGCCGGCAGCAGCGACGCGACGCTGCCTTGCTGATAGACGCGCCGCTCGCCGTTGCCGGTCACGGCGAAAGCGCGCAGTTCAAGCTGATCCCAGTGGCCGGCCACGTCGTCGAAGCGCCACGCGTCGCGCGCGACCGGTTTTGGGCAGACCTGTTTGGAGACGGTGACGCCATAGGCCTCGACTTCGCGATCGGTGTGATCCGAGCCAACGGTGACGAGCAGTCCGGCTTTCGAGCGGACCAGCACGCATTCGGCTTCGCCGCTGGATTTCACGCCAACCACATCGATCTGTCCGGCCTGGGTCAGCAGTTCGGCGCCGAGACGGTAGAAGCAGGGTGTCGTCGACGGCCGCTTAACGCCGAGTTCGGCCAGCTCGGCGATGTGATGCTCGATCGCCGCCTGGTCCCGGCCGGCCCAGCCCGCAATTGTCAGACGATTCACCTCGACGATATCGGCGTGGCTGTCGCCGGAACGATCTACAACATTGAAGGCCACCTGCTGCATCACTCGACTCCCAAGAAAATATGCGGCAAATATTATTGTGATATTTCACAGGTGTCCAGCGTGTCAAAAAAGTTTCGGATGAAACGGCCGGCCGGTTCGCTGGCGGTTCGACCAATCCCGCGTCCTCCCGGCGTTTGCGCGTTGCCGGCCGGTCGCATGAGTACGTTACACTGCGTTTTTTAAGACATTACTTTTTGTAAGGGACGCATCCATGCATCATGGCATCGGCTTCATTCAGGACCTGGCGGTCGTGATGGCGCTCGCCGGCGTCGTCACCGTGCTGTTCCATCGCCTGAAACAGCCGGTGGTGCTGGGCTACATCGCCGCGGGCGTGATCATTGGGCCGTACACGCCGCCGTTCCAGCTGATCCACGACGAGCAGACCATCCAGACGCTCGGTGAACTCGGCGTGGTGTTCCTGATGTTTTCGCTTGGGCTCGAATTCAGCTTGCGCAAGCTCTTTAAGGTCGGTGCGACGGCGATCGTCGCGGCGCTTTCCGAAATCGTGTTGATGCTGTGGATCGGTTACGAGATCGGCAGCGCATTTGGCTGGAGTTCGATGGACTCACTGTTTCTCGGCGCGATTCTCGCGATCTCGTCGACCACCATCATCGTCAAGGCGCTCTCCGAGCTGGGACTCAAGCGCGAGAGCTTCGCGCAACTGGTGTTCGGGATTCTGATCGTCGAGGACATTCTCGCCATTGCGATGCTGGTGCTGCTCTCCGGCATTGCGCAGACGGGGGAGTTGAGCGCCGGGGTTGCCGTCGTGACGCTCGGCAAACTGCTGCTCTTCATGACGGTGTCGCTCGTGGTCGGCATTCTGGTCGTGCCGCGCGCGCTGAACTATGTGGCACGCGCCAAAAGCGACGAAATGCTGCTGGTGTCGGTGCTCGGCTTCTGTTTCGGCTTCTGTCTGCTGGTGGTGAAGCTCGACTACAGCATGGCGCTCGGCGCATTCCTGATCGGCGCGATCATGGCCGAGTCGCGCCATCTGCATCGCATCGAGCATCTGATCGCGCCGCTGCGCGACGCTTTCTCGGCGATCTTCTTCGTGACGATCGGTCTGATGCTGAACCCGACCGTGCTGCTCGACTACGCGTGGCCGATTGCGGTGATTACGGTGGCGGTGATCGTCGGCAAGATCGTGTCCTGCGGGCTCGGCACGTTTCTCGCCGGCAAGGATGGGCGCACGGCGATGCGGGTCGGCATGACCGTCTCGCAGATCGGCGAGTTCTCGTTCATCATCGCCTCGCTCGGCCTGACGTTGAAGGTGACGAGCGCGTTTCTGTATCCGATCGCGGTAGCCGTTTCCGCGTTGACCACGCTTTTCACGCCTTACCTGATTCGCGCCGCCGATCCGTTGACGCAGCGCCTCGGCCGGGCGATGCCGCCCACTCTTGCCAATGTGTTCAGCATGTATGGACAGTGGCTGCGCAGTTTGAGCACCGGGAGCGGTGAGCCGACGCTGTTCAGCATGACGCGGCGGATCATTCTGCAGATTGCCGTCAATCTTGCGCTGGTCGCGGCGATCTTCCTGATCGTGTCGTATAGCGCGCCGTACACCGGCACCTTGCTCTCGCACTGGGTGGCGTCCGAGCCGATGCAGCGCGTGGTGCTGTGGAGCATTGCGCTGGTGCTGTCGCTGCCGTTCCTGGTGGCGGTCTATCGAAAGACCAAATCGCTCGCGCTGTTGCTCGCCGAAGTGAGCGTGCAGCCGGCGACCGCGGGGCGCTTCACCAGCGCGATCCGTTATGCAATTTCGGATCTGGTGCCGGTGGTTTCGATGGTCGGCGTATTTCTGCTGGTGGCGGCGCTCTCCGGCAGTATCTTGCCGCCGACCGGCCTCCTGACCGTGGTGCTGCTGTGCGCCGCGCTGCTGCTGGCGCTGGTCTGGCGCTGGTGCGTGAAAATCCACGCGGCGATGCAGATCGCTCTGCGCGAAACCTTTGAAGAGCAGCCTGATCCCTGAACGCGTTGATCTCACGCCTTGAGTTGCAACCTTGAGCTGCAACAATGTGAGCAATTGTGTGCGCGTTTGCCGGGCTTGCCGGGCTAGCGGATAATCAGGGCATATTCATTCGTTCGCGTGAAAGGCGCCTGTCTGACAGTTATGAGCGAAAACAAACCTGAAAATGCCGGCCAGCCCGGCAGCCCGTCGTCCTCTTCGGGGACGCCATCGCCTTCAACGTCGCCCACGTCCGCAACGGCGCCCACTTCGTCCGGCGTGACTTCCGGCGTGTCAAAGCCCGACACGCTGCCGCCCGAGCCGGCGGCTACGCTGCCGCTCTCGCATGAAGACGCCATCCAGTCTCCGGTCAAGGACGTGGTGACACCGGCTGCCGAAGAGGCCGCGGTGAGATCGTCCACCGACAACCCTGATAGCGCTTCCACGGTCACCCCTACGCATCCGCAAACGGCGCAGCAACGCGATGCGGCCGAGGCGCGCAGTTCGGCGGCCGCGTCGACCGCGCAACAGGAGACCGAGGTTCACGAGCGCGCGGCGGCCAAAGCCGAGCGTGCCGCGAAGGTTCAAGCCTCACGTCCCGCTGCGCTCGGGAGCAACGAAACGCTCGCAGGCGGATTGAGCGTGCCCGCTGACGAGGTGGTTCTCACAGAAAAGGCGGAAGAAGCTGCGGCCGCAACTCGCCCGGCCGGCTCACCGCCGCCGGGGTTCGGCGCTGCGCCAGATTTCACGGCAACGAACCCGCCGCCGCCGAACGCATTGCCGCCGTCGCCACCGCGCTATCTGAAGCAAAGCGACTCGGCGTGGACCGTGTTTGGACGCATCATCGCGGCCCGCGCGCGTCAGTTGTTCGATCGCGCCGGTCAACGGATCACGCAGCGCACGCTGCGCATCGGCGTGTCCGCGCGCATTTTCCACCCCGAACCGGGTGCGAAGGGGCTGCGAGGCAAGACCTTGCAATATCTAGAGGAATCGATCGCGCACTGGGTCATGTCGCGTGACGTGCTGGTGTTCATGATTCCGACGGTCGGCCATCAAGGCATGCTGCACCCGAGCAATATCCGTTTGCGCGACTATGCGAAGCACCTTGACGGTCTGCTGCTGCAGGGCGGCGCGGATGTGTCGCCGCAGTCCTATGCCGAACAGGCGACGAGCCCCGAGTGGCCGGGCGACCGTGTGCGCGACATGTACGAGCTCGAACTGCTGCATGAGTTCATCGAGTCGGGCAAGCCGGTGCTCGGCGTATGCCGCGGTTGCCAGTTGATCAACGTGGCGTTCGGCGGCACCTTGTATCAGGACATCGCCACCGACGTGCCGACCGCCGGCGCGCACGTCAACGAGAACTACGACCAGCATCGGCACAGCATTCATTTCCCGGACGGCTCGACGCTCGTCAATATGTTTCCTGGCCGGCGTGAGGCGATCGTCAACTCGATCCACCATCAGGCGGTCAAGACGCTCGGCCGCGATCTCAATATCGAGGCCGTGTCGGCGTCGGACGGCATCATCGAGGCCGTGCGCTATCGGCGCGCGCCGTTCGTGATGGGTGTGCAGTGGCACCCGGAGTTTCATCGCGCGGGCGGTCCCGAATTGCTCGATTGCACGCCGTTGCTCGACACCTTCCTGCGGGTGGCACGCGAAACGCGGTTTTAGACGCGCGGTTTTAAAGACGCGATTCCAGAAACGCGGTCTAAAGGCCATGCCTTTAAGCCGCGCTTTCGAGTGCGGTTGTCCACGAAGATTATTGCAGCGTGCCACCGGCATCTTCGCGGCGACTATCTCCCTATTGCCACGATGCTCGAGGTCGAATTCGCGCGAGTGCGGTGCAGATTCTGAAACGTCCGCACGAGTCAGATTGTTGCGTTTTTGTCCTATCTGAAATCTTTTATTTCGCGACTGACGGCTACGCCCGACCAAATCATTCGGTATGGATTTATCTCGATTTAAAGTCCTTCAGTGCGGCGTTTGAATGCTTCGCTTAACGGCTATTCCGCGCGATAATCCAAGGCTGTTTTGGATTTGCATGGAGCATGCACGTATGAAGTACCCCTTAATAGTACGGCGCGCCATGCTGCTCGCGACCTCGTGTGCGCTGTTGCAGCATGGTGGTTTCGTGCTGGCAGCACAAAGCGACGAGGCCGCACCTCTGGTCGGCACGCGGCCGGCCATGAATACGCTAACGCCGCAACCGGTCGCGGATGCGCTACGTAGCGCGGCATCGAGTACATCGGCTGCCGCTGGCGACGTACAAGGTAACGTTGCCGAACTGATGCAGATGATTCACGACGCCAGGCTGAGCGAACTACGCACCACGTATAACGGCAGTTACGGCGCAAGTCTGTTTTTCTATCCGCAGGAAATGACGTACTACGTCGCGCTTTTTCAGGACAAGCATTTCTGGCGGGTGATCAGATCGGAAGACGTCGGTCGTGCTGAAGCGATCTATGCGGATTTCGTCCAGCAGACGGCACAACTTGCAGACGTTGAGATTCGCCGCACGCAGTTGCAAGCGCAGAAGGCGTATATCGAAAATATTATCGCGTTGTCGGAAGATCGTGCGCGGCGCTTGCAGGCCGATCTCGATGTTGCGCGTACGCAGCAGGCCAAGGTCAACGACTACCAGCGGCAGACGCAAGGCGAGGCGGCTGCGCTAAACGCGGAAAAGGAACGGGTACAAGCGCAGTTGCGTCAGGTGCAGGGCGAAGTGATGCAATTGCAGCGGCAAACCGAGTTCGGATTGCCAACCCGGAAGTAGACGTACGAGTGCAAAAAAGCCCGGCAAAACGAATTGCCGGGCTTTTTTGTTTCGCGTTTTTTAGATAACGGCGCTTACCTGGCGAACTGGTCGGGCACCTCGGTTACGCGACGTTGCGACACGTGATTGATCCATTCGGTCCCGCCGGTTGCAGGCGGATTGATCGACGAAACCGGGCGCGATGGCGGCGCAATATTGCGCAGGTGGGTGACGGCTGACGTGGTCATCGACGCGTATTCGCCGGTACCGAGTTGCGACGGCGCAAGTGGCGAGTAAGGACCCGCCGACGATGGCGCCGGTGTCGTTCGTTGCGCGATCGCCGGCACGGCAATTTGTGACACTTCGGCGTTCATCGGCGAAGTGCGTGGCAACTGCGGTGCCAATCGCGTTGCGATGGTGAGTTGCGAACGGCGGATGCTTTTTTCGTATCGGTTCGCGGCGTCTTTGCGCTGCTTATCCTGGCGGCGCGATACGTGCTTGCCGACGGAAGCGCGCGCCGGCGTGGTTTTGACCGGCGTGACGATTTTGGGAGCGGGACTTGCCGTGAAATCGCGTAGCGGAGCAGCGGCAAGCGCATTCGGCAAACTTTCAGGCGATGCGGGTGCGGATGCGGGCGTGGATCCGGACGCGCCTCCCACATATACCGGCGACGACGCGGCGCTCGGTGCAAGCACCGCTGCATGGTTGTCGGCGGTGGCATTGGAAACGACAGCGGCGTCAAACGAATGAGGATTAGCCAGTTGTGCTTGCTGGCGAGCCGGAGCCCTGGCCACTGGTTTGACATCGCTAATCGGGTGACGCTGGGCCAGATGATCGAACGCAACCCAGGCAAGCATCGCGGCGCCGCCGAGCGCACAGGCGCCTCCCGCTAGCGCACCCCAACGCAATTGTGCCCCGCGCGGCGAGGCTGGAGCCGCCGGTGCGCTAACCGGCGAGAAAGGTGCGGCTTCGGCGGACATTCGCAAAGATTCGTCTACCGGTGTGTCGAACACAGTCGTCGAGGGAGCGGCTGCGTTGAGCCCTGATGACGCAGTTGGGGGCGAGCGCCGCGTTTCCCATTGACAGAGCGCGCGGATGGTCTCCGCATTCAAACAAAAGGTACGTAACACGGCCGCGTAGAGCGCCTTGAGTTCAGCTCTCAAACTGTACCCTGGCGGCAGCAGTGCCCAATCGCGGCCGAATGGCGGGGGCAGCAGGCGACCGAGCGGCGCCAGGCTCGGTAGCGCCATGGAGCCTTCGATCAGGGTGAGAGGGATCGTGGTCGACATTGGTTTCTTCGCAGCGGCTCGTAAAGGGGCCGTGGGCTGGCGGCTCAGGGGACTCTGGCTTCGAAGCGATGCGCGTAAAACGCGGTACACAACGCCATAGGCGAGCGCTGTGCCCAAGACAGGAGCGGTCGCTGCGAAGCCAGTGGAGTATCGAAGATGATGCCTCGAAGCGACGGAGCTGACGATCGGATTGTTCCGAAAAGAAGTGACGATCTTCCGGAGTCCATGTCAATCCCACGGAGTGCTTCAGGCTTGCCAAACGGACGTGGTATTCAGCCTTGGCGCAGGGACCCCGCAGGCTGGAAGGCAAAGCGGCTTACTAGCTGGCGGCTTGCGAGCGATTCACCGGGCATGCCGACCGCCGTCGTGAACAAACTCGCGCGGGAATTCATGCTGCAGGGCTGCGGCGACCCGTACGAGCACCTCGTCCCAGTTGCCTCGCTGTGCTTGGCTGAAGATGCGGATGGTGGGATACCAGGGACTGTCATTTCTATCGCGCAGCCAGCGCCAGCATCCTGCGAAGCGGTTGAGCAGCCATACCGGCTTACCCATCGCCGCAGCAAGATGAGCCGTTGACGTGTCGACGGAGATCACCAGATCGAGGTTTTCGATCAACGCGGCAGTGTCGGCGAAGTCGGCGATTTCATCGGTCCAGTCTGTCAGGCGTGCCTGGCTCGCCGTATCGGCGCGCTTCGAAACGTCATCGGTCTTTTGCAGGCTGATCCAGCGTACGTGTGACAAGGCGAGCAGCGGTGCCATTTGCGCGGACGTCATGCTGCGCACTTTGTCCTCCGCCATGCCTGAATGGCCTCCTGCCCATACCACGGCCACGCGCGGAAGTCCGGGATTGGGCAACTGAGCGAGCCTCGCTTGCCACGCGGCGGCGCGCGCGGAATCGGCATGCAGATAGGTTGCGGGGGCGGGAATGTTGTCCAGTCGGGTGCCGAACGCCATCGGCAGGGACATCAAAGGACAGTACCAGTCCCAGTTGTCCAATTCGGGGCGTAGGGGATCGAGCAACACGAGACCAGGCCAACGCGTACAGAACGACTCTTCGTACAGGCGCCGCAAAGGTCGCGGGCAAATATAGCCAACCTGCGCAAAGCGTACGAGTGCCAACGGCAGATAGCGCGCAAACTGCAGGCTGTCGCCCAGACCTTGCTCGTGAATGACCAGCAGGCGTGCGCTGCGCGGTGCTGTTGCATTGTCACGCTTGGCGGTGTCCGGAGGCTCTCCTTTCCATTGCGGCAGCGGCAGTTGCGGGCGTATTGAGTTGTGGCGACTGTCGGCATGGGTGAGATGGACCTGGCGGTCGTCGAAATAAGGCCATGCTTCTTCATAGCGGCCGGCGGCTAGTAAAACCATGCCGAGGTGGGCACGAGCGGGGAAATTGTCGGGCATGAGCGCGATGGCACGCCGCAGGTGGCGCTCGGCGTCGTCCCACACGCCAAGATTCCTCGCGAGGACGCCGAGGCTCGTGTGCGCGTGCGCATAGTCCGGGTCGAGTTCGAGCGCGCCGCGATAGAACACTTCCTCCTCGTCGAGACGGCCTTGCGCGCCGAGCGAGGCGCCCAGGCAGACGAGATTGGCGGCGTTTGGCTTCAGGGCGACGGCCTGGCGGTACTGCTGCTCGGCGTCGGCATAGTGGCCGAGCCTGCACATTGCACTGCCCAGATTGATGTGCGCATTGGCAAAGCCGGGGCGCAACTCGGCGGCGCGGCGAAAGCACGCGATCGCCGCCGCGCTGTCCCCTTTCGCCATCTGGGCATTGCCGGCGTTGAAGTACGCGTCGGCAGAAAACGGGGCGAGTGCCAGCGCCCGCTCATAGCAGGCGAGCGCCTCGTCGTGCCGTTCGAGCCTGGCGAGCACGCTGCCGAGATTCAGATACGCGTCGGCCAACGAGGTGTCGAGCGCAAGCGCGTCATGATAGGCCTGGATCGCCTCGTCGAAAGCGTTTTGCGCTTGCAGCGCCACGCCGAGATTGTTGTGCGCGTCGGCGAAATCGGGTTGCAGTTGCAGCGCGTTCCGGTAGAACCGCGTCGCTTCGTGATGATTGCCGAGCGCGGCGGCGACAAGGCCGCGGTTGCTCCAGCAAGCCGCGTCGGTGGGATCCATTACGAGGGCGTGTTCCAACAAAGCCGCCGCGGCGGCGTGCAAGCCGCGCTGATGGTGCAGCACGCCGAAGTAATGCAGCGCTTCGGCATGGCGTGGGTCAAGCGCGAGTGCTTGCCGGTAGAGCGGCTCGGCTTCATCGAGCCGGCCGGCGCGATGCGCGGCGACCGCCGCGGCTACCAGACGCCCCGGGCCCGAAAGGCGGTCGGCGGATGATGAGATAGCGGGCGTGTCTTCGGGATGGGACGGCTGTCGCATGAAAATCCGCCGGGCGATGATGGGCCGGTGAACGCGCCGTTGTGCGTGCGGATGAGCGCACGTCTCGCGCCGGCGCGAATGGATGGAAAACCATCCGGCAGCGTACGTTTCACGTCAGTCGGTATCGATCGGACGAATCCTATTCCGCATGTACTTTCTCGACCGGACAGCCCATCTCATCGATCCAGCCGGTACACATAGCGCAAAGCAGTAATATCCACGCCGCCCATTTGATCCGGTTCGGCGCCGACGAACTGCCAGCCTTGTCTTTCATAGAATCCGATTGCCGGCGTGTTGCCTTCGAGCACATAAAGGTATAACTGCGACTCTCCCTGTGCGCGAGCCCAGTCTTCGGCCGCGCGCATCAACAGCTTGCCGGCGCCGATCCCCTGATGGCCGGGCAGCGCATGCAGGTTGTCGAGCAGAACGCCCCACGCGGACTCCGGTTGCCGCTCGACACAGACGAAACCAATCGGCTCGCCCGCGAGTTCGGCAATCAGGACCATGCGGCGCTCGCCGCCCGGCGCGCGCAGGCGCGCTTCCCAGTAGGCGGCCCGCTCACGCGTCACTTCGCCGTCGAGGAAAGCGTCCGGCAACAGGCCGCGATACGTAGCCTGCCAACTGGTGCTATGGATCGAGGCGATCAGCGCTGCATCCGCGAGGGTTGCGGGGCGCAACGAAAGTGCGGGGGAGGTTTGCATCGGAAGGGTGGTCAACGGGAATGGCCTGTCTGCAAAAAGTTTATCGCGAGGGGAGCAAGCGTAGTTTGTAATGAAACTGTATGGAATGCGCAACGGTGCCATCAAAGGTAACATTACGTGTTGCGGGCTTCGGGTATTTCACAACGTTTACCCTGATACCGTGTAAATCTGTTCAGCATGAAAATGCAGCGCCCCCGGCGCGTTTCAAATTGCCGTGGGATCCGCTTGCCGAACGCGGTGGATCGTTTCAACTGCCCGAGCGCCACCAGTCTGCGTGGCGACGGGCTATTCAGAGAATGTCATGTCTACTGCGTCACACGCTCCTTCCTCATCCAGAGAATCCAAGGTCAAGACGGTTTTCCGCGTGGTCAGCGGCAACTTTCTTGAGATGTACGACTTCATGGTCTACGGCTATTACGCATCCGCGATCGCCAAGACCTATTTCCCGAGCGGCAACGAATTTGCGTCGCTGATGCTGTCGCTGTCGGTATTCGGCGCGGGCTTCCTGATGCGTCCGCTGGGCGCGATCATACTCGGCGCCTACATCGACCATCACGGCCGGCGTAAAGGCCTGATCCTCACCCTCGGGCTGATGGCGCTCGGCACGCTCACGGTCGCGGCGATCCCAGGCTATGCGACCATAGGCGTCCTCGCCCCGGTACTTGTGTTGTTCGGCCGGCTGCTGCAAGGCTTCTCCGCCGGGGTTGAACTTGGCGGCGTGTCGGTCTATCTGTCGGAGATCGCCACCAAGGGCAACAAGGGCTTTTATTGCGCGTGGCAATCGGGCAGCCAGCAGGTCGCCGTGGTGTTCGCCGCGCTGATCGGCGTGGTGCTCAACAAGGTGCTGCCGGCCGACCAGATGACGGCCTGGGGCTGGCGCGTGCCGTTCCTGATCGGCTGCCTGATCGTACCGTTCCTGTTCCTGATTCGCCGTTCGCTGCAGGAAACCGAGGAATTCACGGCGCGCAAGCATCATCCGAGCATGGGGGAAATCATGAAGACGATGGCCGCGAACTGGGGCATCGTGCTGGGCGGGATGGGCATGGTCATCATGACCACCGTGTCGTTCTACATGATCACGGCCTACACGCCGACCTTCGGCAAGGAAGTGCTGAAGCTGTCGTCGATCGATACGCTCGTAGTCACCGTTTGCATCGGTTTGTCGAACCTGATCTGGCTGCCGCTCGCGGGCGCGTTGTCGGATCGCATCGGCCGCCGTCCGGTGCTGCTGGCCTTCACGATTCTGACGATTATCACCGCGTATCCGGCGCTGCAATGGCTGGTTGCCGAACCGTCGTTCGTTCGCCTGCTGGTGGTCGAGTTGTGGTTGTCGTTCCTGTACGGCAGCTACAACGGCGCAATGGTGGTGGCGCTGACCGAAGTGATGCCGGTCGAAGTGCGGACCGCCGGTTTTTCGCTGGCGTACAGCCTTGCTACGACGATCGGCGGCTTCACGCCGGCCATCTCGACGCTGCTGATCCACACTACCGCCAATAAGGCCGCACCGGGGTTGTTCCTCGGCGCGGCGGCAATCTGCGGCTTGATCGCGACGCTGGTGCTGTATCGCACGCCGGAATCGCGCAATCAGTATCGAACGGCCTGAGGGACACCCGGCTGAAGATTCACCAGTTGGTCTGGACAAACAAAAACCCCGCGCTCGTGAGAACGCGGGGTTTTTTTCTGAGCGCTGCACCGGCACATCGGCAACGGGCTGCAGACGAATCCGTCCTTGCTAACCGTGGCGCAATTCGTTTGCCACTGCCTCCACCACCTCGTTCCAAGCGCCGGGTTGCGGCTGGCGCAGCAGCGTCGCGGCCGGATACCACGGGCTGCGCGTCTCGTTGACGAACCAGCGCCAATCCGCCGCGAACGGCAGCATTAGCCACAGGGGTTTTTTTAGTGCGCCGGCGAGGTGAGCGATCGACGTATCGATCGATACCACGGCGTCGAGCCGCTCGATGATCGCCGCGGTGTCGGCAAAATCGCCGATCCGTTTATCCATGCGATGAATCGACGCCGCACGCGCATGCGTGTCGAGCGCCGCGCGTTCCTCGGCGCTCAGCTCAGGTTGCAGCACGATCCAGTCGATGCCCTCGAGCGCGAATAGCGGTGCCAGCGCGGCGAGCGGCATCGAACGGTTTTCGTTCTGCTGGATGCGTCCCGACCACGCAATGCCGATCTTTCGCTTCGCATGACCGCCGAGCGACCCGCGCCATTTGCGGCGGTAAGCGGGCGGCGCGCTGAGGTAGGGCGTGCGGCCGGGAATCGTGTCGTAGGTCGTGCCGAGCGCGAGCGGCAGGCTCAGCAGCGGGCAGTGCAGATCCGCCGCCGGGCGGGGCGTGCCCTGAGCGATCAGGGTGACGCGCCAGGCTTGCGCGGCCGGTGCGAGCAGCGGCAGTAGTTGCGGCTGCACTTCGAGTACGACGCGCGCGGCGCGCTGGGCGGCCAGTGGCACGAAGCGCACGAATTGCAACGTGTCGCCGAAACCCTGCTCGGCATGCACGAGCAGCGTGCGCTGTTCGATCGGCTCGCCGTGCCAACGCGGCAAGGTCTGGATGACCGGCTGCGCGGTAGTTTGCAGCCGCCATTCGTACTCCGGCAGCCCACGCGCGAAATCGCGCTGCGCGAGCCAGGCAAGCGCACGGTTCATATGCGCGGATGGGAGATCGGGGCGCAGGCGCAGCGCCTGATCGAAAGCCCGCACCGCCGCGGCATGCGCGCCGAGCGCCTGATGGGCTGTGCCGAGACTCAACCAGGCGAGCGCGAATTGCGGATCGAGGCCGACGGCGCGCTCCAGATAAGGCAGTGCCTGCGCGTGGCGCCCCAGCGCCGCGAGCGCGTTGCCGAGCCCGAAGATGGTGGGTGGCAGGTTCGGCTGCAATGCGAGCGCTGCCTGGAAAGAAGCGACCGCCTCTTCGTGACGGCCGGTGGCGTCGAGCGTGTTGGCGAGATTGAAGTGCGCGGCGACGAAACGAGGCTCGGCTGCCAGTGCCGCCCGAAAGTGCTGGATCGCCTCGTCCGCGCGTTCAAGCGCGTTCAGCGACATGCCCATGTTGTTGAGTGCGCCCGCGTGCCCGGGGCGCAGTTCGAGCGCGCGCTGGAACGATGCGATCGCTTCCGCATGACGGCCGAGCGCATGCAATGCGTTGCCGAGATTGTTATGCGACGAGGCGTCATTCGGCTGCAGGCGCAGCGATTTCTGGAAAGCGTCGGCGGCGTCTTCGTGGCGCCCCACCGACGCGTACGCATTGCCCAGGTTGTAGTGCGCCATCGGGAAAGTCGGCGCCAGCGTGAGCGCATTGCGGAACTGTTCGATGGCGTCGTCGATCTGGCCCAGCGCCTTGAGTGCGTTGCCGAGGTTCAGTTGCAGCGCCGCGTCTTCCGGGCGCAGGTTCACTGCGCGCCGCACGAGCTCGGCGGCTTCGGCGTGCTGGCCCTGCTGATGGCGCAGAACGCCCAGCAGATGCAACGCATCGACGTGCGCGGGATTGCCGTCGAGCGTTGCGCGGTAGCCGCGTTCGGCGTCGTCGAGGCGGCCGTCACGATGCGCCGCGAAAGCGCTGTCAAATACTTGTTGCATGACGCAGGGATGGGATTTCGGGTGAGGCGGACGCCGCATTTTCCCACACTCGCCGCGCCACCCTCCGATTTGACCTGTCGTCTCGATATCTATAACATATGAACACGTATTCATATGTGTGTCAATCATGCCGTTTGCTCTGGCTTCCGCTACGTTAGCTGCTGGTTTCGAAGACCGGCCTGTGGAGACGATCGTGCCGCTGGCCGACCTGTTTCGCCTGCTCGGCGACCCGACGCGCTTGCGCATCGTGCTCGCGTGCGTCGAGGAGCGGCGCGCGGTCGGCGCCATTGCCCAAGGTCTGGGTTTGTCGCCGTCGCTGGTGAGCCACCATCTGCGGCTGCTGCGCGCGGCGCGGATCGTGCGCGCGGAGCGGCAGGGCAAGCAGGTGTTCTATCTTGCTGCCGACCGCCATATCAGCGCGATGCTGACCGGCATGCTCGAGCATGTGGCTGAGCCGGCCGGCGAATTTCCTGTGGATCCGTCATGAAAAAAACCACCGTACCGAACCACGTCGCCAAGGAGCGCGAGGACGACCACGCGCCGGTATGGCTCGACGGGGAGTCCGACGGGACCGATGGTGACGACGCGCAGCCGAAAAGCCAGGCGCGCGCGGCTGACGAGCAGGGCGGGCATCGTCATGGCGCGGTTCGTCCGGAGGTCGACGACGCTCGTGGTGAGGGCGGCACGCAGGACCACGGCGTACAGGTGAGCGATTCGCACGGCGACGGCGCGGACCGGATGCAGTCCCACGCCCACACCCACAGCCACGGCACCGACAAGGGGCCGAGCGACGCTGCTCACAGCCATGGTAGCCGTAGCACGCGCAACCACAGCGAACACAGCCACGGTAGCCAAGCCGGCCACAACCCCGGCTCCCACAGCGACGCCGGCCTGAGCCACGGCGGCCACAGCCACGCAGGCCACAGCCACGCCGGTCACAGCCACGCAGGTCACAGCCACGCCCATGCCCCCGTCGCAGGCCACGGCCGCGCCTTCGCACTCGCTGTCGCACTGAACGTAGCGATCGTGGTGGTGCAAGCCGTGTATGGCGTGATCGCGCACTCCACCGCGCTGCTCGCCGATGCCGGCCACAATCTCTCCGACGTGCTCGGCCTGCTGCTTGCCTGGGGCGCCGCCTGGCTCTCCACGCGTCGTCCTTCGGCACGCTACACCTTCGGCTACGGCAGCTCGTCGATCCTCGCGTCGCTTGCCAACGCGGGGCTGTTGCTGTTCGCGTGCGGCGTGATCGTCGCCGAGGCGATCGGGCGCCTGATGAACCCGGCGCCGGTCGCGGGACTGGTCGTGTTCGTCGTCGCGACGGTCGGTGTGATCGTCAACGGCTTCTCAGCATGGCTTTTCATGCGCGGCCAGAAAGATGATCTGAATATCCGCGGCGCTTTTCTGCATATGGCCGCGGACGCCGGCATCTCCGCCGCGGTCGCGATCAGCGGGCTCGTGATTCTCTATACCAACTGGACGTGGCTCGACCCGGTGATGAGCCTGCTGGTGGTCGCGGTGGTGATCTACGGCACGTGGGGTCTGCTGCGCGATTCGGTGCGCATGGCGCTGGATGCCGTGCCGCCGGGCGTCGATCTGCAGCCGATCCGCGACTATCTCGCCGGACAGCCGGGCGTCACCGATGTGCACGATCTGCATGTCTGGGCGCTATCGACCACCGGCAATGCGCTCAGCGCCCATCTGGTGATGCCGGCAGGCCATCCCGGCGACGAGTCGATCGACGCCATCGTGATCACGCTGCGCGAACGTTTTTCGATGCAGCACGCCACACTGCAAGTCGACCTCGGCACCACCGAGCATCGATGCGCGATGGGTCATCCCCGCGATTGATGCAGCGCACCGTTACGCGCGCTATCGGCGGCGTACACTAGGACGTCCTGTTGTCTCCGGAGGTCCGCATGGATGCTGCCGCACACGATGCGTCGCCAGTGCTGATCGTCGGCGCGGGTCCGACCGGGCTCGCCGCGGCGATGAGTCTCGCGCGTGCCCACATCCCCGTACGTCTGATCGAGAAAGCGTTGCAGCCGGACCCGCACTCGCGGGCCATCGGCATTCAGGCGCGCACACTCGAACTGCTCGAACAACATCGGCTGGTCGAACCGTTTCTCGAACTCGGTCATCGCGCGCGCATCGCCAATCTTTTTTCCAATGGCATGCGTCTCGCGCGCCTCGATTTCGATCCGCTGCACACCCGCTATCCGTATCTGCTGTTCCTCGATCAATCCGTGACCGAACGCTTGCTCACGGAACATCTCGCGACGTTCGGCGTGACGATCGAACGCGGCGTCGAGCTGACGACGTTCTCGCAGGGTTCGGCCGGCATTCAGGCGACCTTGCGGCACGTGGACGGCCGTACCGAAACGATCCGTCCGTCGTACATGATCGCCGCCGACGGTGCGCATAGCACGATCCGTCACCGGCTCGGCTTGAGCTTTGAGGGCAACACCTTCGAGCAGACCTTCCTGCTTGCCGATCTGCACGCCGAAACCGATTGGCCCGAAGACGAGTTTCATATCTTTGCTTCAGGCGAGGGTCTCGTCGCGCTGTTTCCGATGGGCCATGGCCGTCATCGTCTGATTGCGGATCATCCCGCCGAAAAGGCTACGGTCTTGACGTCGGCCACGCCCGCCGTACTCGGTGAACCGCCGCTCAACCAGGTTGCGCCGCCGTCGCTCGCCGAATGCAAGGCGCTGATCGCCCGGCGCGTGCGCGAACGCGTCGACGTGTCTGACCTGGCATGGTCGTCACATTTTCGTTTGAACAGCAGGATGGTGGACAGACTGCGTGTGGGTCGCATTTTCCTCGCCGGCGACGCGGCCCATGTACACAGCCCGGCCGGCGCGCAAGGGATGAACACCGGCATTCAGGAAGCGTTCAATCTCGGCTGGAAGCTCGCGCGCGTGGTGCAAGGCGGCGCGCCTGACCGGCTGCTCGATACGTACCATCAGGAACGGCATCCGATCGAGCGCGACGTGCTGCGGCAAACCGGTTTCATCACGCAGATGGCCGAGGCCGATCATGGACCGCTCAGGCTGCTGCGCGAGCGCGTAATGCCGGTGCTGGCCGCGCTCGGTCCCTTGCGCGATGCGGCGCGGATGACCATCAGCGAGTTGTCGATCCAGTACCGGCGCAGTCCGCTGACGCTCGAGCGCGTCCTCGATGGCGGTCCGCGTGCCGGTGAGCGCGCGCCGGACGCGCTGGTGCATGTGGTGGATGGCCCGCTTGGCCGCGCGCCGGGTGTCGGGTGCATCTTCGATCTGCACGATCCCGCGTTCTTCTCGCTCTTCCTGCTGGTGCCGCCGCAGCCCGTCGACGACATGCCGCTCGATCCCGCCGCGAAGCACGCGCCGCCGCCGGACCCGGAACTGGAGAAAATGACCGCCGAAGTCGAGAGGCTGTTGCCGGGCGCGGTACGCATCTGGCGCGTGACCGATACGAGCGGCGAGGGCGCTCCGGCTCTCGTCGAATCCTATGGGCGCACACGGCCTTCGTTCTACCTGGTGCGGCCGGACGGCTACATCTGCGCGCGCGGGCGCACCGGTTCCGATCTGAACGGTCTGCTGCGGCATTGCGAAGCGTGGTTCGCCGTCGGGGGCGTGATACCGGAGCAGGCGGCCTTGTGAAATGACCGTGCAGGCCGGCCCGTGATGTGGGCCGCCTTATCGATGGATGGCGGGCGCCGTTCGAACGGCGCTTCGCCTACACCGCCGTAGAAAGAGCGGCAGGCGTCAACCCGTCACGATGCTTGACGAGCGCCTCCCTGACGATGCCAGACATCTCGACGCCGTTCGCATCGGGCTCATCGAGCGTCGCCAGCAAAGCGCGCCGCATGCGCGGCTCCCAGAAGCGGCGGATATGATCGGCGATGCCGTCGAGCGCCTCTTCACGATCCGGCATCGAATCGAAAAAATCTCCGATCCGGTTCGCCATGTCGATCAGATTCTGATTGTCCATGGCTTGCCTCACTTACCCGAGCTTGCATTGGCCAACTCGCGCTGCTTCAGCAGATCGAGTTGCTCGCTATTGAAGCGCGAATAGTCCTTTTGCCATTGCGACGGTTGCTCGACCGGCATTACCTGCACCGCGGTCACCTTGTACTCGGGGCAGTTGGTGGCCCAGTCCGAACTGTCGGTGGTGATCACGTTCGCCCCCGATTCGGGGAAGTGGAATGTCGTATAGACGACACCCGGCTGCATCCGCTCGGTCACTTTCGCGCGCAACACGGTTTGTCCCGCGCGCGATTCGATGCCGACCCAGTCGTCATTGCGGATGCCGCGTTCTTCCGCATCGTGCGGGTGAATCTCGAGACGGTCTTCGTCGTGCCAGCGCGAATTTTCCGTGCGGCGAGTCTGCGCTCCGACGTTGTACTGCGACAGGATGCGGCCCGTGGTCAGCAGCAGCGGGAACTTGCGCGTGACTTTTTCCGGCGTGGCGATGAACTTCGTAATCACGAATTTGCCCTTGCCGCGCACGAAAGTATCGATGTGCATGGTCGGCGTACCGTCGGGCGCGTTTTCATTGCATGGCCACTGGATGCTGCCGAGCTCGTCGAGCTTCCGGTACGACACGCCGTGGAAGGTCGGCGTGAGACGCGCGATCTCGTCCATGATCTGCGACGGATGCGTGTAGTCCATTTCATAGCCGAGCGCCCGCGCCAGCATCACCGTGACTTCCCAGTCGGCGTAACCCGGCACCGGCGGCATCACCTTGCGCACGCGCGAGATGCGGCGCTCCGCGTTGGTGAAGGTGCCGTCCTTTTCGAGGAACGACGAACCGGGCAGCAGCACGTGCGCGTACTTCGCGGTCTCGTTGAGGAAAATATCCTGCACGACGATGCATTCCATCGACGATAGCGCCGCTGACACGTGATGCGTGTTCGGATCGGACTGCACGATGTCTTCGCCCTGGCAGTACAGGCCCTTGAAGGTGCCGTGCACGGCGGCGTCGAACATGTTCGGAATGCGCAGGCCCGGCTCTGGTTGCAACGTTACATTCCAGGCTTCTTCGAACAGCGCGCGCGTGATCGAATCGCTAATGTGACGGTAGCCGGGCAGTTCGTGTGGGAACGAGCCCATGTCGCACGAACCCTGCACGTTGTTCTGGCCGCGCAACGGATTCACACCGACGCCTTCACGGCCGATGTTGCCGGTCGCCATCGCCAGATTTGCGATGCCCATTACCATCGTCGAGCCCTGGGCGTGTTCGGTGACACCGAGGCCGTAATAGATCGCGGCGTTGCCGCCGGTAGCATAGATGCGGGCGGCTTCACGGATGGAGGCGGCGGGCACGCCGGTGAGTTCCTCCGTGGCTTCCGGTGCATTCTCGGGCAGCGCGACGAACGCACGCCATTGCTCGAAAGCGCGCGTTTCGCAACGCTCGGCGATGAATGCCTCGTTCAGCAGGCCTTCCGTGACGATCACGTGCGCAAGCGCATTGACCACCGCGACGTTGGTGCCCGGACGCAATTGCAGATGATGCGAAGCCTTTACGTGCGGCGTATCGACGATATCGATGCGGCGCGGGTCGACGACGATCAGCTTCGCGCCTTCGCGCACACGGCGCTTCATACGCGAGCCGAACACCGGGTGGCCGTCGGTCGGATTCGCGCCGATCACCATGATCACGTCGGCTTTGTCGACCGAGGCAAATGTCTGAGTGCCGGCGGATTCGCCGAGCGTGGTCTTCAGGCCGTAGCCGGTCGGAGAATGGCACACGCGCGCGCAAGTGTCGACGTTATTGTTGCCGAACGCGGCGCGCACGAGCTTCTGCACCAGATACGTTTCTTCGTTCGTGCAACGCGACGACGTGATGCCGCCGATCGAATCGCGGCCGTGCTTCGCCTGAATGCGGCGGAATTCCGAGGCCGCGTAAGTGAGCGCTTCTTCCCAGCTGACTTCGCGCCACGGATCGGTGATCTTCGCGCGGATCATCGGCTTGGTGATGCGGTCCTTGTGCGTCGCGTAGCCCCATGCGAAGCGGCCCTTCACGCAGGCGTGCCCTTCGTTGGCCTGACCGTTCTTGTGCGGCACCATCCGTACGACCTCGTTGCCTTTCATCTCGGCCTTGAACGAGCAGCCGACGCCGCAATACGCGCATGTGGTGACGACCGAATGCTCGGCCTGGCCAAGCATGATGACGGTTTTTTCCTGCAGGGTCGCGGTCGGGCACGCGGCGACGCAAGCGCCGCACGACACGCATTCCGATTCCATGAACGGCTTGTTTTCGCTGGCAGCCACGCGCGATTCGAAGCCGCGTCCGGCAATGGTCAGTGCAAACGTGCCTTGGGTTTCTTCACACGCGCGCACGCAACGATTGCAGACAATGCACTTCGACGGGTCGTACGTGAAGTACGGGTTCGATTCGTCCTTCTTGTCCTTCAGATGGTTCGCGCCGTCGAAGCCGTAGCGCACTTCGCGCAAGCCGGTGACGCCCGCCATGTCCTGCAGTTCGCAGTCGCCGTTGGCGGGGCAGGTGAGGCAGTCGAGCGGGTGATCGGAGATGTACAACTCCATCACGTTGCGGCGCAGCGATTGCAAGCGATCGGTCTGCGTGCGGACTTTCATACCGGCTTCGACTGGCGTCGTGCACGAAGCAGGGTAGCCGCGCTTGCCTTCGATTTCGACCAGGCACAACCGGCATGAGCCGAACGGTTCGAGCGAATCGGTCGCGCAGAGCTTCGGCACGTTCACGCCGGCTTCGATGGCGGCGCGCATCACGGAGGTGCCTGCCGGAACCGTCACTGCCTGACCGTCGATTTCCAGCGTGACGTCGACGTCGGCATGACGCAACGGTGTGCCGTAGTCGGTATCGTCAAAGGGCGAGCGCGCGGCGCGTTGTTGCGCCTGGGATTTGCACGCGCAGTTTCCGGAGCCGCAGCCGCCGGCAGGGGAGTTGAGCACATCGGACATGTGAGGCTCCTGGGTCAGGCCGCAGCCGCTTTGGGCGCGAGGTCGTGGACGTTGTCGAGACCGAAGTCTTCGGGGAAATGGTCGAGCGCTGACAACACCGGGAACGGCGTCATGCCGCCCATCGCGCAGAGCGAACCGGACACCATCGTGTCGCAAAGATCGCGCAGCAACTGCACTTGCCGCGTGGACGTGTCGCCGTTGCGAATCCGTCCGATCACTTCGACGCCGCGCGTCGAGCCGATCCGGCACGGCGTGCATTTGCCGCACGATTCGAGCGCGCAGAAGTGCATCGCGTATTGCGCGAGTTCGGCGAGATTCGAGGTGTCGTCATGCACGACGATGCCGCCGTGGCCGACCACCGCGCCGACGGCTGCATATGCTTCGTAGTCCATGGGGATGTCCCACTGGCTTTCCGGCAGATACGTGCCGAGCGGACCGCCGACCTGCACCGCGCGCGCGGGGCGTCCGCTTGCCGTGCCGCCGCCATAGTCGTACAGCAGCTCACGCAGCGTGACGCCGAACGCGAGCTCGACCAAGCCGCCTTGCTTCACATTGCCGGCGAGCTGGAACGGCAGCGTGCCGCGCGAGCGGCCCATACCGAAATCTTTGTAGAACGCGGCGCCGCGCGCGAAGATGATCGGCACCGTCGCGAGCGTGATGACGTTGTTGATCACCGTCGGCTGGCCATAGAGGCCGACTAGCGCCGGCACTGGCGGTTTCGCGCGGACGATGCCGCGTTTGCCCTCGAGCGATTCGAGCAGCGCGGTTTCCTCGCCGCATACATAAGCGCCGGCGCCTTTCGCCACGAACAGTTCGAAGCGGTGCGCCGCCGAGCCGAGCACGCTGTCGCCGAGCCAGCCGGCGGCGCGTGCTTTTGCGATCGCGGCTTCGAGCGTTGCGATCGAGTGCGGATATTCGCTGCGTACGTAGATGTAGCCGACCGTCGCGCCGGTGACGATGCCCGCGATGATCATCCCTTCGATCAGCACGTACGGATCGCTTTCCATCACGAGGCGATCGGAGAAGGTGCCGGAATCGCCTTCGTCCGCATTGCAGACGATGTATTTCTGCGCCGCTTTGGCGCCGCGCACGGTGCGCCATTTGATGCCGGCGGGGAAGGCCGCGCCGCCGCGACCGCGCAGGCCGGATTCGATCAACGCTTCGCAGGCGGCGTCGCCGTCGATTTCGAGAGCTTGCTTGAGGCCCTCGAGGCCGCCGTGGGCGATGTAGTCGTCGATGGAAAGCGGGTCGGTGATGCCGATGCGCGCGAAGGTCAGGCGCTGCTGCTTCTTCAGATACGGTATTTCATCGACCACACCGACACGGCTGGCGTGCTCGCCGCCTTCGATAAAACCGGCGTCGAAGAGCGCGGCAACATCGCTTTCTTCGACGTTCGCATAGCCGACGCGGCCTTCAGCCGTGGCAACTTCCACGAGCGGTTCGAGCCACAGCAAACCGCGCGAGCCGTTGCGAACCAGTTCGATGGCAATGCCGCGGCGGGCCGCTTCGGCTTCGATGGCTTGAGCGAGGGCATCGGCGCCTAGCGCAAGCGCCGACGAATCGCAGGGAACGTAGATGCGTGTCATGCCGTAACCTCCACGCATTTATTGGCGGCCGCGAACAGCGTGTCGAATTTTTGGGGCGTGACTTTCGCGTGCAGCGTGCCGTTGAGCATCAGCGCCGGCGACAGTGCGCATTGGCCGAGGCAATATACCGATTCCAGTTCGACTGCCGCACCGTCATGATGCTCGGCGTCAAAACGGCAGCCGGTGTGCGCCTCGATATGCTGCGCGAGCGCCTCGGTGCCCATGCTGCGGCAGGCTTCGGCGCGGCACAGTTGTACCGTCACGGGCGCCGCAGGTTGCGTGCGGAAGTGGTGGTAGTAGGTGATGACGCCGTGCACTTCCGCGCGCGACAGGTTCATGGCGCGCGCGAGAGGCGCGACTGTGTCGGCGGGTACGTAGCCGAGCTCGTCCTGAATCGCGTGCAATACCGCTAGCAGCGACCTGCCGGGCTGCGCGTGACGCTGCACGAGTTGTTCCGGCGCGACGGCGATGGAATCGTCCAAGTGGGGGCTCCTCCAAAGACATATATGCACTTGTTATTCATAATGCGTGCACTTATGCTTCGTATATTCGATATGGGATAGCCGAACAATAGGCGGGTGATACGCCTCGTGCAATAGGAAATGGTTAAGCATATATGATCCGAATCGAGTGTCAGGCGCAACTGGTCGTGAAGGGCCCGGATGGCCGTGAGGCAAGCCTGTCGGACGTCGTGCCGCTCCTTGCGCTGGTGGACGAATCCGGCAGCATCGCGCAGGCGGCGACGCTTAAGGGTTTGTCCTACCGTCACGCATGGGGTTTGTTGCGCAGCATCGAGGAACGTTTGGGTGGTCCGCTAATCGCGAAGGAGCGCGGACGTGGCTCGGTGCTGTCCGAACTCGGGCAGGCCGTGTTGCGCGCGCAGCGTCTGTGCGGCGAGCGGCTCGACGGCAATATGCAGGCGCTGGCGAGCGAAGTCGCCAGCGATCTGAACCGGTGGCTCGCGCCGGCCGCCGACGACGTGAGGATCTATGCGTCGCACGGTTACGCCGTGGCGGCGCTGGTGACGGCGCTGGTCGCGAACGATCTGCCGGTCGATATCAAATACCGCGACAGCGCGGACGCGGTGAGTGCGCTCGCTCGTGGCGAATGCGATCTGGCCGGTTTCCACTTACCGCTGGGCGAATTTCGCGCGGTCTGTGCCGATACCTACCGGCGCTGGCTCGATCCGCAGCGTCACGTGCTCGTGCATCTGACGAGGCGCAAGCAGGGTCTCTTTCTTGGCAAGGGGAATCCGAAGGGAATCGGCGGCCTGGGCGACCTCGCGCGCGACGATATTCGCTTCGTCAATCGTCAGCCTGGTTCCGGCACGCGCATGTTGCTCGACCTCGCGCTACGCAAGGTCGGGGTCGATCCGGACCGGGTCAACGGGTATGCATCGACGGAACTCACGCACTCGGCGATCGCGGCGTTCGTGGCCAGCGGCATGGCGGATGTGGGTTTCGGCGTCGAGCCGGCGGCGCATCACTTTGGGCTCGACTTCATCCCGATTGTCGATGAAGACTATTATTTCGCCTGCGACCGGGCCCGGCTCGAGCGCGCGCCGCTCTCAACTGTGATCGGTTTGCTGCGCGGCGCCGTTTTCCGGCATAGCGTCGACCAGCTCGAAGGTTACGATCCGCGCGACTGCGGCAAGCTGCTCGATCTCGAAACCGGGCTCGGCCCACCGGTGCTGTAAGCGACCGTAAACTATTTAATGTGGCGGTCACTGCGTGAGGCGTTCGTTTGGGATAATCTAGCTTTCCGCTTACGCCTTGACCGCGCGCTGTGCCGCGCTGAATCGATATGAAAGTTCTTCTTCACGCATGTGCTGCAGCCGCCGCGGCCACGGTGCTGCTCGCTACCGCTTCGGTTGCCTTCGCCCAGAATTCGCCGGGTGTGCCGGGCGGCATTCTGCAAGATCAGTTCCGTCTTGCCGAGCATCCGCAACTGCCATTCGCAGCATCGGCGCCCTCGGACAAATACCAGTCCGACAAGAAGTCGGCCATGCGCAAGCGCGGCGACAATGGCGATCCGAATGGGTGTAATTTGCAATGCCCTAAAGACGAGTAAGCGCGCGAGCTAGCGGTTTTTGCTTGCGCGGTTCGTCTTTGGGTTCTGCTTTTGGTTGATTGAAACGCCGGCCTGCTGCCGGCGTTTTTGTTTGCGGCGTTCTATTGCGAGCTTCGCGGCGCCGGCAACAAAAAACCCCGAGAGCCTTACGCTGCCGGGGTTCCTGGTAAAACTTTGCTACTACTACGTGCAAGGTGTTTGGTGGAGGCGGCGGGAATCGAACCCGCGTCCAGAAGCACTCTACGACTAGTTCTACATACTTAGTTCTGTCATTTGATTTAACCACCACGACGCGGACGAACACGCTGCGTGACGGCGATTCACTAGGTTTTCGACCCGGGCGTCGTGACGCCGCCAAGGCTTAACTGACGTATATGACCTCTGTCGGTATTGCTACCGGTCTTGCGACTCTAGCCCGTCAGTGAACTAGGCAGAGGACGGCGGCCCTTAGGCTGCCAGTGCGAACGTTTCGTCGTTTGCAGTTACGTTTTTCCCATTGATTAACGAGGTGACGGGTCCTCGGTATGCCCTAGCCGCTTCGCAACCCCTGTCGAAACCAGGTCGCCCCCGCAGTTCGTTGCCCAAAAATCTGGGCCAACGAACATTTTACAATAGTTTGACAGCCACGTCCTGTCTGATTGCTTCGCTGTCTTGCTGTTCCGGTAGCGCTGCGGCGTTGCCGCGGTGAGGCCGCAAAGTGCTGCGCTACGCCCGGTGCGCCGGGTCCGTTTGTATGATCAGTCGATATCGCGCAGCAGCCTCAGCAATTCAGCGGGGGATTGCACGACATGTTGGGCATGCCACTGCGTGGGCGGGATGTCGTTGCCGCAATAACCGTAGGCGGCCGCGATGGTCTTCATGCCGGCCGCGAAACCTGCCTGCACGTCGCGCAGGTCGTCGCCGACATAGACAATGCGTTCCGGCAGCACATCCAACTCGCGTGCCGCGTGTAGCAAGGGTGCGGGGTGCGGTTTCGAATGGGGCGTCGTGTCGCCGCTTACCACACAGCCGGCGCGCTCTTCGAGGCCCAGTAGCGCAACTAGCGGCTCGGTGAGCCTTGCCGCCTTGTTTGTCACGATGCCCCAGCGCACGCCCCGTGCATCGAGGTCGTCGAGCAACTCGGGAATGCCGGGAAACAGCGTGGTCTCGATGCACAAGTCCGCTTCGTAATTGGCGAGAAACTCCTCGCGCATCGACGCGAACTCATGGTCTTGCGGACCGATGCCGAAGGCTCCGCCGATCAGCCCGCGCGCACCCGCCGACGCGAGCGGTCGCAGGTCTTCGAGCGGCACCATCTCGAGGTTGCGATCATGGCGCATTTTGTTGACGGCGGCCGCCAGATCGGGCGCGGTGTCGGCCAGCGTGCCGTCGAGGTCGAACAGGACAGCCTGGCAAAGACCGAGGGCGTCCTCGTTGTCTTCGCGTTGGGGCAGGGGCGTAGGATCGCTCATTGAGTGGCTTGAGTCCGGGCAGGTCGGGGATCAGGCGTCGCGGCGGCAGGCGAGCATGTAGTTCACGCTCGTGTCGTTGGACAGCGTGAAATGCTTGCTGAGCGGGTTATAAACGATACCTTTGATATCGGCGGTGCGCAGGCCGGCGGCGCGCACGAAGCTCGCCAGTTCCGACGGGCGGATGAAGCGCGCGTAGTCATGAGTGCCCTTGGGCAACATCCGCGCGATATATTCGGCGCCAATGACCGCGAACAGATAGGACTTCACGTTGCGGTTGAGCGTGGAGAAGAATACCCACCCGCCCGGTTTCACCAATGTCTTGCACGCCTCGACGATGGCTGCCGGTTGAGGCACGTGTTCGAGCATTTCCATGCAGGTGACGACGTCGTACGTGCTTGGTTCGCGAGCCGCGAGCGCCTCAGCCGCGATTTCTTCGTAACTGACGGTTACACCGCTTTCAAGGCTGTGAAGATCCGCCACGCCGAGCGCCTGGCTCGACAGGTCGATTCCTTTTACGTGCGCCCCCAATCCCGCCATCGACTCCGTCAGAATGCCGCCGCCGCAGCCGATATCCAGCACGGTCTTGCCGGCGAGATGCGCGTGCGCGTCGATCCACCCCAGGCGGATCGGATTGAGTTCATGCAGGGGTTTGAATTCGGCATTCGGGTCCCACCAACGATGTGCAAGGTCGCTGAATTTCTGCAGTTCGTGGGGATCGGCGTTGGTCATGGCGGAAGCTGCCTCGATGAGAGCGTTGAGCGGGCGCTCGAGGATAAACCCTGAGTATATAGGCCGAGCGACGGGGCGGCAAAATGCCGCGCGATGGCTGGCGCGTGCTGTTCCGGCAATTCAGGCGCGCACTCGCAGGAGGAGGCGAGCGGCGCCAGCGGCATAAAAAAAGCCCCGCCGAAGCGGGGCTTTGATGCTGCGGTAATTTGTAGCTTACTGCTTCGAAGTACCGACAACTTCGACTTCCACGCGACGATCCGGTGCGAGGCAGGCGATGAGTTGCTTATGGTTCTTCTGGTTGCAACCGGTCGTGACCGGGTTGCGCTTGCCCTTGCCTTCCGTATAGATACGGTTGGATTCGATGCCCTTGCTGACCAGGTATGCCTTGACAGCTTGAGCACGGCGCAGCGACAGGCGGTCGTTGTACTTGTCCGAACCGATACGGTCCGTGTAACCCGTTGCGACGACGACTTCCAGGTTCAGCGCGCCGATCTTCGATGCCAGATCGTCCAGCTTTTCCTTGCCAGCCGGCTTCAGGATAGCCTTGTCGAAGTCGAACAGAGCGTCAGCTTGATACGTAATCTTTTGGCTCGTAATAGCCGGTGCAGGTGCGACCGGAGCCGGCGGGGTCGGAGCCTGGGCAACCAGGGCGCCATCGCACTTTGCGTTGGCCGTTGCCGGCGTCCAGAATGCATCGCGCCAGCAAAGCTCGTTCGTGCCGTTCATCCACACGTATTCGCCGGTACCATTCACCCAGTTGTCGTTCGTGGCTTGTCGCGACGCCGGCACCGATTGCGCCATGGCGGATGCAGCCATAACTGCGGTAGCTGCAATGAACGCGAGCTTTGAAAGTTTATTCATATTTCTCCTCTCGAAATTGAGATTACCGCAGGTTTACTGCGAGCCTGTTGACGAAGACAAGTCATACATTGCTCGAAGTATAACATCGGTGTAGAACAAAAAACGTGCTGTGTAGACTTCGAGCAGTGTCTAACTCTTTGTGCGTTGGCATTTTGCCATATCGTTCCCTTCCAACGATAAAAAAATCTGCCCCCGATCAAATCACCCTCCAATTGTGGTGCATGCGCAACAGAAGCAATCCGCTGGAGGCACCGCCAGTCATGGCTGAGCGGCGGATTGGCCCACGCACAAATCGAGCCTGCCCCAAGTCGATCATGGGGCGTTCAGGCGCCATTTCGGTTCGCCTGCTAATAGGTATACGTACCCCCGCCGGGGGCGGATGCGCGGCATGTTAGAATCGCGTGATGCGTTGCGCCTGCAATGCTTACGCGAAGGCGCGGCGAGAGGGGCTTCAAGCGAGAGGCTTCAAGCGAGCTTCACGCCACCGCCTTGGCACGTAAAAGATACGGATAATGGATCAATTCGCCAAAGAGACTCTGCCAATCTCCCTAGAGGAGGAAATGCGCCGTTCGTATCTCGATTACGCGATGAGCGTGATCGTGGGGCGTGCGCTTCCCGATGTCCGCGATGGCCTGAAGCCGGTACACCGGCGCGTGCTGTACGCGATGCACGAACTGAACAACGACTGGAACCGGGCTTACAAGAAGTCGGCGCGTATTGTCGGCGACGTCATCGGTAAATATCACCCGCACGGCGACACGGCTGTATACGACACGATTGTCCGGATGGCGCAGGACTTCTCGCTGCGTTACATGCTGGTAGACGGCCAGGGCAACTTCGGTTCGGTCGACGGCGACAATGCCGCGGCGATGCGGTACACCGAAATCCGCATGGCAAAGATCGGCCACGAGTTGCTGGCCGACATCGACAAGGAAACGGTCGATTTCACGCCGAACTACGACGGCAGCGAAAACGAACCGGCCATCCTGCCGGCGCGTATTCCCAATCTGCTGATCAATGGCTCGTCCGGTATTGCGGTCGGCATGGCGACCAACATCCCGCCGCACAACCTCAACGAGGTTGTCGACGCTTGTCAGCATCTGCTGAAAAACCCGGAAGCCACGATCGACGAACTGATCGAAATCATTCCGGCGCCCGATTTCCCGACCGCCGGCATCATCTACGGCGTGGCCGGCGTGCGCGATGGTTATCGCACCGGCCGGGGCCGCGTCGTGATGCGCGCGCTTACGCACTTCGAAGAAATCGACCGCGGTCAGCGCATGTCGATCATCGTCGACGAGTTGCCGTACCAGGTGAACAAGCGCTCACTTCTGGAACGCATCGCCGAGCTGGTCAACGAGAAGAAGCTCGAAGGCATCTCCGACATCCGCGACGAATCCGACAAGAGCGGCATGCGCGTCGTGATCGAGCTGAAGCGTGGCGAAGTGCCGGAAGTCGTTCTCAACAATCTATATAAGGCGACCCAGCTTCAGGACACCTTCGGCATGAACATGGTCGCGCTGGTCGACGGCCAGCCGAAGCTGCTGAACCTGAAGGAAATGCTGGCGTGCTTCCTGTCGCATCGCCGGGAAGTGCTGACGCGGCGCACTGTATACGAACTGCGCAAAGCCCGTGAACGCGGCCATGTGCTCGAGGGTCTGGCGGTTGCGCTGGCCAACATCGACGAGTTCATCGCGATCATCAAGGCGGCGCCGACTCCTCCGATCGCCAAGCAGGAATTGATGGCGCGTCCGTGGGATTCGTCGCTGGTGCGCGAAATGCTGGCACGCGCCGAGACGGAAAATGCGTCGGCCGGTGGCCGCGAGGCTTACCGTCCTGACGGTCTGAATCCGTCCTTCGGTATGCAGTCCGACGGCCTCTACCGCTTGTCCGACACTCAGGCTCAGGAAATCTTGCAGATGCGTCTGCAACGCCTGACGGGTCTGGAGCAGGACAAGATCATCGGCGAGTACCGCGAAGTGATGGCGCAAATCGCCGACCTGCTGGACATTCTGGCTCGCCCGGAACGCATTACGGCGATCATCGTCGACGAACTGACGTCGATCAAAGCCGAATTTGGCGACGCGCGCCGCTCGAAGATCGAGTTGAACGCAACCGAGCTGAACACCGAAGACCTGATCACGCCGCAAGAGATGGTCGTGACCATGTCGCACGCCGGCTACGTGAAATCGCAGCCGTTGTCCGAATATCGCGCTCAGAAGCGCGGCGGTCGCGGCAAACAGGCGACTTCCATGAAGGAAGACGACTGGATCGACACGCTCTTCATCGCCAACACGCACGATCACATCCTGTGCTTCTCGAATCGCGGCCGCGTCTACTGGGTCAAGGTTTATGAGGTGCCGCAGGGCTCGCGGAACTCGCGTGGCCGTCCGATCGTCAATATGTTCCCGTTGCAGGACGGCGAAAAGATCACGGTGGTGCTGCCGGTCAAGGAATTCACGGCGGACAAGTTCGTGTTCATGGCCACCGCGTTAGGAACGGTAAAGAAGACGCCGCTGGAAGCCTTCAGCCGGCCGTTGCGCAAGGGTATTATTGCGGTCGGTCTGGATGACGGCGATTACCTGATTGGTGCCGCCATTACAGACGGTCAGCACGACGTGATGCTGTTCTCGGATTCCGGCAAGGCAGTGCGTTTCGACGAGAACGACGTTCGTCCGATGGGCCGTGAAGCCCGGGGTGTGCGCGGCATGCAGCTTGAAGACGGCCAGAGCGTAATCGCGCTGCTAGTGGCGGGCGACGAGCAGCAGTCGGTGCTGACCGCAACCGAAAACGGCTATGGCAAGCGCACGCCGATCACCGAGTACACGCGTCACGGGCGCGGTACGAAGGGAATGATCGCGATCCAGACGTCGGAGCGTAACGGCAAGGTTGTCGCCGCCACGCTGGTGGATCAGGAAGCGCAGATCATGCTGATCACCGATACGGGTGTGTTGATTCGCACGCGCGTATCGGAAATTCGGGAAATGGGACGCGCAACCCAAGGTGTTACACTCATCAGCCTTGACGAAGGGACCAAGCTTTCAGGTCTGCAACAGGTTGCTGAGGCAGAAGCGGATGGTGATGTGGAAGGCGACGCTGAAGGTCCTGCCGAAAGTGATAACGGCGGTGAAGATGGCGGTGCGGCCTGATCCGCGTCAGCGGCTTTCAGTCTCAGTTATTGGTTGAAAGCTGCGCAGGGAACAATGGCGTGTCGGGCCGACACGCATCCCGCGCAGCTCGCAGTTCAAGTTAATTTCTCTTAGGGAGTAATGATGCAAAAACGATTCAAACAACTGATGTTGCTGGCTGCTCTCGTGCCGACCTTCGCTATGGCTCAAGCGCTTCAGAGCCAGGCCCCGGCGGCTCCGGCTGCTGCCGCTGCAGCACCGGTTGATCCGGCCAAGCAGGCTGCAATCAAGGACCTGCTGGACGCAATCGATGCACAAAAGCTGGTTGGCGCAATCGGCAACAGCGCCCAGATGCAAGCCAAGCAGCTGGTTCCGGCGATCCTGTCGGACGCCCTGAGCGAAAACAAGACGATGACGGACAAGCAGAAGCAGGCTTCCGTCCCGACGCTGCAAAAGAACGCTGTGCCGAAGCTGGTTGACGGCGCAGGCCAGGTGTTCGCAACGGACGCGTTCCGTCAAGACGCCATGCAAGCTCAGTACGACGCTTACGCGAAGTACTACAGCACGTCGGAAATCAAGGATCTGACGGCGTTCTACAAGAGCCCGACCGGCCGCAAGTTCATCCAGGTGCAAGACCAGGTTGGCCGCGACGTGGTGAATGGTTTGATGCAAAAGTACATGCCGCAATCGATCAAGGCAACGCGCGACCAGGCTGACAAGGAAGTCGCTTCGGTCAAGCCGGCTAAGTAAGTCAGGTAACTAAGCCTGCTAACTAAGCCGGCTTCGGGCCCAAAGATCGACAGGCAGCGCTGACGCGCCAGCCGTTGCTTGGCAAGCTGTACGGCGTGCTGAGTGGCGTTCCGGTTTGGCGGGTTTGCGGTGACAATGCGATAATGGCTGTTTGCGCACATGCGCAGACGGCCATTTTCTTTTTGGGCGCGAAAATGTTGCCAGATGCGTGTCGTCAATACGTGTTGCCAAATACGCACCGTCAAACTCGGGTTGCCGGGTTCGCGGCGCTGATTTTGCGGCGGCTAGCTTTGCGGCCGCCAACTTCGCCGATTTTCGCGCGATCTGTTCGTTTTTCGCGCCAGCTTCCAGGATCTCATGATGCGCGTCTTTAATTTCTCCGCCGGCCCCGCTGCCATGCCCGAAGAAGTGCTGCGTCAGGCAGCCGACGAAATGCTCGATTGGCAGGGCAGCGGCATGAGCGTGATGGAAATGAGCCATCGCGGCAAAGAATTCATGTCGATCCATGAGGAAGCGCTCGTCGATCTGCGTGAGTTGCTCCAGGTGCCCGCCAGCCATCGCATCCTGTTTCTGCAAGGCGGCGGCCTGGGCGAAAACGCCATCGTGCCGATGAACCTGATGGGCGCGAAAGCACGCGCGGATTTCATCGTGACGGGTTCGTGGTCGCAGAAGTCGTTCAAGGAAGCGCAAAAGTACGGCACGGCACATCTCGCGGCGAGCGGCCAGACAGCCGAAGGCTTCACGCGCGCACCGGCACGCTCGGAATGGCAACTGTCGGACGATCCGGCTTACGTGCATCTGTGCACCAACGAGACCATTCACGGTGTCGAAACGTTCGAAATTCCCGATCTCGGCAATATTCCGCTGGTGGCGGACGCGTCGTCGCATATCCTGTCGCGCCCGATGGATATCGCCAAATACGGCGTGCTGTTCGGCGGTGCGCAGAAGAACATCGGCATGGCCGGTGTGACGGTCGTGATCGTGCGCGAAGACATGCTGGATCGCGCGCAAGCGATCTGCCCGTCGGCGTTTGAATGGAAAACCGTCGCCGAAAACAATTCGATGTACAACACGCCGCCCACGTACGCGATTTACATCGCGGGGCTGGTGTTCAAGTGGTTGAAGAAGCAGGGCGGCCTTACCGCGATGGAAGCGCGTAACCTCGAAAAATCGAAGCTGTTGTACGACGCGATCGATTCGAGCAGCTTCTATCTGAACAAGGTCGAACGTGGCTCGCGCTCGCGGATGAACGTACCGTTTTTCCTCGCCGACGAGTCGCGCAACGAAGATTTCCTGGCCGGCGCGAAAGCGCGGGGAATGGTGCAGCTAAAGGGCCACAAGTCCGTCGGCGGCATGCGGGCGTCGATTTATAACGCTGTCCCGCTCGAAGGCGTCAAAGCGCTTGTCGAATACATGAAGGAATTCGAACAGCGCAGCGCCTGAGTCGGTCAGCTATTCAGGCACGCGCATCCTTTCCAGCACGCATTTGTGCAGCAGCTATCGGCAGGGCCGTTTTCACGCATGGACGACGAACTCAATACCCGACTCAAGCCCCTTCGCGAGCGCATCGACGCGCTCGACGCGCAACTGATCGCGCTCCTCAATCAGCGCGCCGCGGTGGCGCTCGAAGTGGGCGAGGTGAAGAAGCATTTCAACGCGCCGGTGTTTCGCCCCGAGCGCGAGCAGCAGGTGATCGCGCGTCTGCAGGATATGAGCAACGGCCCGCTGGCCAGCGAACATATCAGCGCGATCTGGCGCGAGATCATGGCCGCGAGCCGCGCGCTCGAAAAGACCATCAAGGCCGCCTATCTCGGCCCGGTCGGCACGTACAGCGAACAGGCGATGCACGAGTACTTCGGTCAGTCGATCGAAGGTCTGCCGTGCCCGTCGATTGACGAGGTGTTTCGCTCGGTCGAAGCCGGCGCGGCGGAATTCGGCGTCGTGCCGGTCGAGAATTCGACTGAGGGCGCGGTGTCGCGCACGCTCGACCTGCTGCTGCAAACGCAGCTCACGATCGGCGGCGAACTGGCGTTGCCGATTCATCACAACCTTCTGACGCTGAGCGGCGGTCTCACCGGCGTGAAGCGGGTGTGTGCGCACGCGCAGGCGCTCGCCCAGTGCCAGCGCTGGCTCGCGACCAATGCGCCGCATCTCGAGCGCCAGGCGGTGTCGAGCAATGCCGAAGCGGCGCGCATGGCGGCGGAAGATCCGACCGTGGCGGCTATCGCCGGCGATCGCGCCGCGACGCATTACGGGCTGCAAGTCGCTTACGCGCTGATTCAGGACGATCCGCACAATCGCACGCGTTTCGTGATGATCGGCAAGGAACGCACCGGGGTGAGCGGACACGACCAGACGTCGTTGATCGTTTCGGTGGCGAACGAGCCGGGCGCCGTGTTCAAGTTACTGGAGCCGTTGGCGCGCCATAGCGTATCCATGACCCGTTTCGAGTCGCGCCCGGCGCGCGTCGGCACGTGGGAGTATTACTTCTATATCGACGTCGAAGGCCATCGGGACGAACCGGCGGTTGCTGCCGCGCTGACCGAGCTTGGCCAGAAGGCCGAATTCCTGAAGATACTCGGCTCGTATCCGCGCGCTCGTTAATGTTTGTCGAGTTTGTCGAGGCACGCTCATGCCGCTTGGGCGTGCCTGTCGCATATTCATCTATTACTAATTAGTCGTTCGGAGATTTTCATGACAACGTCCTTCGGCCCTTCCTATGTGCGCGCGATTGCGCCTTACATCGCCGGCAAGCCGATTTCGGAAGTGGCCCGCGAGTTTGGCCTCGACGAAGCGGCCATCGTGAAGCTGGCGTCGAATGAAAATCCGCTGGGCATGCCGGAGTCGGCGCAACGCGCCATGGCGCAGGCGGCCAGCGAACTTGGCCGCTATCCCGACGCGAATGCCTTCGAACTGAAGGCCGCGCTGAGTGAGCGTTACGGCGTGCCGGCCGACTGGGTCACGCTTGGCAACGGCAGCAACGATATTCTCGAAATTGCCGCGCACGCGTTCGTCGAGAAGGGGCAGTCGATCGTCTATGCCCAGTATTCGTTCGCCGTGTACGCGCTCGCCACGCAAGGCGTGGGTGCGCGTGCGATCGTCGTGCCGGCCGTCAGATACGGCCACGACCTGGACGCGATGCTTGCCGCGATCACCGACGACACCCGCCTGATTTTCGTCGCCAATCCGAACAACCCGACCGGCACGTTCATCGAAGGGGCGAAGCTCGAAGCGTTTCTCGACAAGGTGCCGCGCAACGTGGTCGTCGTGCTCGACGAGGCGTACACGGAATATCTGCCGGAAGCAAAACGCTACGACTCGATCGCATGGGTGCGTCGTTATCCCAATCTGCTGGTATCGCGCACCTTCTCCAAGGCGTTCGGCCTGGCCGGTTTGCGGGTCGGCTTCGCCATCGCGCAGCCGGAATTGACGGACTTGCTGAACCGTCTGCGTCAGCCGTTCAACGTGAACACGCTGGCGCAAGCCGCAGCGATCGCGGCTCTGAACGACAAGGCGTTTCTGGAAAAGAGCGCGGCTTTGAATGCGCAGGGCTACCGTCAACTGACCGAGGCGTTCGACAAACTCGGCCTCGAATATGTGCCGTCGGACGGTAACTTCGTGCTGGTGCGCGTCGGTAACGACGACGCAGCGGGCAACCGCGTGAACCTCGAACTGTTGAAGCGGGGCGTGATCGTTCGGCCGGTCGGCAACTACGGTTTGCCGCAATGGCTGCGCATCACGATCGGCCTGCCCGAAGAAAACGAAGCATTCCTCGCGGCGCTCGAACAGACGCTTGCCGCCGCGTAAGCGCTTGACCTTGAACCACGCGCCTTACTTGACGGAAGGTGCGCTTTTTCTGTGACCGACGTGGCCGCGTTTTCTTTTGACAAGTTGGTGATTTTCGGTGTCGGCCTGATCGGCGGATCGCTCTCTCGCGCGCTGCGTGAACGGGGCGAGCAGGGTGAGGCGACGGGCGCGCGCACCGTGATTGGCGTTGGGCGTTCGTCCGCGTCGACTGCGCGCGCGCTGGAATTGGGCCTGATCGACCAATCGGCGGCGTTGACCGACGATGCTGCGTTGCGTGCCGCACTCTCCGGCGCGGATATCGTGCTGCTTGCCGCGCCCGTCGCACAAACACAAACGCTGCTCGAGCGCATTGCGCCGTTTGTCGACGCGGGCACGATTGTCACCGATGCCGGCAGCACCAAGTCCGACGTGGTTGCATCCGCACGCGCGGCGCTCGGCGCGCGCATCGGCCAGTTCGTGCCGGGGCATCCGATTGCCGGCCGTGAAGCGAGCGGCCCGGATGCCGCGTTGCCCGACCTGTACATGGATCGCAACGTCGTGTTGTGCCCGCTGCCGGAGAATCCGCCGGAAGCGGTCGAACGCGTTGCCGCGATGTGGCGCGCAACCGGCGCGTGCGTGCGGGACATGACGCCCGAACAGCATGACCGGGTGCTCGCATCGGTCAGCCATCTGCCGCACGTTTTGTCTTTCGCGCTGGTCGAGCAGATTCTCAATTCGCCGGACGCCGCGCTGAAATTCTCGTTCGCTGCCGGCGGTTTCCGCGACTTCACGCGCATCGCCGCGTCGAGCCCGGAAATGTGGCGCGACGTGTGCGTGGCGAACCGCGCCGCGTTGCTCGACGAACTCGACGCGTACACGGCAGTGCTCGCACGCCTGCGCGCGGCGATCGAAGCCGGCGATGGCGCCGCACTCGAAGCCGTGTTCACGCGTTCGCGAGTCGCGCGCAGCGAATGGCAGGAGCAGCGCACCGCCGGGGCAGCCCTCGGCGACGCTTCGAAATAACCGGAACTGGACTCAATCATGGAATTCCTCGATCTCGGACCATTCTCTCGTGCGTCCGGCACGGTTCGTTTGCCCGGCTCGAAAAGCATTTCGAATCGTGTGCTGCTGCTCGCGGCGCTCGCCGAAGGCGAAACGACGATCACGAATCTGCTCGACTCCGACGACACCCGCGTGATGCTCGACGCGCTTGAAAAGCTCGGCGTGCGTCTGAAGCGCGAGGGCGACACTTGTGTCGTGACCGGTACGCGTGGCGCGTTTACAGCACGCACCGCCGATCTGTTCCTCGGCAACGCCGGCACGGCGGTGCGTCCGCTGACCGCGGCGCTCGCGGTGAACGGCGGCGATTATCGGATTCACGGCGTGCCGCGCATGCACGAACGGCCGATCGGCGATCTGGTCGACGGCTTGCGCCAGCTTGGCGCGAGAGTCGACTATGAAGAGAACGAAGGTTATCCGCCGCTGCGGATTCGCCCGGCGCAAATCACGGCCGACGCGCCGATCCGCGTGCGTGGCGACGTGTCGAGCCAGTTCCTGACTTCACTGCTGATGACGTTGCCGCTGCTGCGCACGGAAAGCGGCGTGACCGTCGTGCAGGTGGACGGCGAGCTGATCTCGAAGCCGTACATCGAGATCACGATCAAGCTGATGGAGCGGTTCGGCATCAAGGTCGAGCGCCATGAATGGCATCGCTTCGTCGTGCCGGCTGGGCAGCGCTATCAGTCGCCGGGCACCATCATGGTGGAAGGCGATGCATCGTCGGCGTCGTATTTCCTCGCGGCCGGCGCGCTCGGCGGCGGACCGCTGCGGGTGGAAGGCGTGGGCCGCTCCAGCATCCAGGGCGACGTCGGCTTTGCCGACGCGCTGATCAAGATGGGCGCGAACCTGCAGATGGGCGACGACTGGATCGAGGTGCGCGGAGTCGGCAACGACAACGGCAAGCTCGATCCGATCGACATGGACTTCAACCTGATTCCCGATGCCGCGATGACGATCGCCGTCGCCGCGCTGTTCGCGGACGGCACGACCACGCTGCGCAATATTGCCAGTTGGCGTGTGAAGGAAACCGACCGGATCGCCGCGATGGCCACCGAGTTGCGCAAGGTCGGCGCGAAAGTGCAGGAGGGCGAGGATTTCCTCGTCGTCACGCCGCCTGAAAAATTGATTCCGAACGCCTCGATCGACACTTACGACGATCACCGCATGGCGATGTGCTTCTCGCTCGTGAGCCTGGGTGGCGTGCCGATCCGGATCAACGACCCGAAGTGCGTCGGCAAGACGTTTCCCGATTATTTCGAGCGCTTCACCGCGCTCGCTCAACCCTGATTCGCTTCTGAATCGACTGACGTGCGACTTTTTCGATGAAACCGATCCGTCCCTTTCACCAAACGCCCGTCATTACGATCGACGGCCCCAGCGCCTCCGGCAAGGGCACCGTGGCCGCGCTGGTTGCCGCGAATCTCGGCTTCCATTTGCTGGACAGCGGCGCGCTTTACCGGCTCGCCGCGCTTGCCAGCATGCGCTACGACATCGGGGAGGATGACGTCGAAGCGCTGGTAAAACTGATCGACGACCTCCATATTACTTTCCGCGAGGGGCTGGCCCAGCTCGACGGTGTCGACGTATCCGCCGACATTCGCGCCGAGGAAGTCGGCAGCCGGGCCTCGTCGATAGCCGTGCACGCCCCCGTCAGAGCCGCGCTGGTGGCCCGTCAGCGGGCTTTTCGCAAGGAACCGGGACTGGTCGCGGACGGCCGCGACATGGGCACGGTGATCTTCCAGGACGCCGTGCTGAAGGTGTTCATGACTGCCAGCGTCGAAGCCCGCGCGGCGCGCCGGCATAAGCAATTGATCCAAAAAGGATTTTCTGCTAATATAGATGACTTGCTCCGGGATTTGCGTGAGCGCGACGAGCGTGACAGTCAACGCGCGGCCGCGCCGCTCAAGCCCGCAGCGGATGCAAAGCTGCTTGATACCTCGGCATTGTCGATCGACCAGGCGGTTGAACAGGTGGTGCAGTGGTACGAAGCATTGGTCCCGCATGCTTGATGTCCGAGTGGTATCTGAGGATATCCGGGCAGCGGGCGCAGTAGAAGTAGGCGTTGTCAGTAGGTGCTCCGCGAGTGTCGTGGAGCGTGTATTAACCCCTTAACCCCGCGTGGCATTCGCACATAGCCGTCATTGCTGATCATCCGGTCAGCCGGGCACCGCGAGAACCATGCAAATTTTGATTTTTATGTCCGACCTGCAAACTTCCAACCCGAATACCGAATCTTTTGCGGCTCTGTTCGAAGAGTCGCTGACCAAGCAAGACATGCGCGCCGGCGAAGTGATCTCCGCCGAAGTCGTGCGTGTTGACCACAACTTCGTGGTCGTCAACGCTGGTCTCAAGTCCGAAGCCTACATCCCGCTCGAAGAGTTCCTGAACGACGCGGGCGAGGTAGAAGTGCAGGCGGGCGACTTCGTTTCCGTCGCGATCGACGCGCTGGAAAACGGCTATGGCGACACGATCCTGTCGCGCGACAAGGCGAAGCGCCTCGCTTCGTGGCTGTCGCTGGAAAAGGCTCTCGACAACAACGAACTCGTGACCGGCACGATCACGGGCAAGGTCAAGGGCGGCATGACCGTCATGGTCAACGGCATCCGCGCGTTCCTGCCGGGTTCGCTGGTTGATACGCGTCCGGTCAAGGACACGACCCCGTACGAAGGCAAGACGCTGGAATTCCGCGTCATCAAGCTCGACCGCAAGCGTAACAACGTCGTGCTGTCGCGCCGTGCCGTGATCGAAGCAACCCAGGGCGAAGAGCGCGCAAAGCTGCTCGAAACGCTGAAGGAAGGCGCGATCGTGGAAGGCGTGGTGAAGAACATCACCGACTACGGCGCGTTCGTGGACCTGGGCGGTATCGACGGCCTGCTGCACATCACCGACATCGCATGGCGTCGCGTGCGTCACCCGAGCGAAGTTCTGTCGGTTGGCCAGGAAGTCACCGCGAAGATCCTCAAGTTCGATCAAGAGAAGAACCGCGTTTCGCTGGGTATCAAGCAACTGGGCGACGATCCGTGGGAAGGCATCTCGCGCCGTTACCCGTCGGGCACGCGCCTGTTCGGTAAGGTCACCAACATCACCGACTACGGCGCATTCGTCGAAGTCGAATCGGGCATCGAAGGCCTGGTTCACGTGTCGGAAATGGACTGGACGAACAAGAACGTTGCACCGTCGAAGGTTGTTCAGCTGGGCGACGAAGTCGAAGTCATGGTTCTCGAAATCGACGAAGACCGCCGCCGTATCAGCCTCGGCATGAAACAATGCAAGCCGAACCCGTGGGACGACTTCAGCCGCAACTTCAAGAAGGGCGACAAGCTGCAAGGCGCAATCAAGTCGATCACCGACTTCGGCGTCTTCATCGGTCTGCCGGGCGGCATCGACGGTCTGGTTCACCTGTCGGACCTGTCGTGGTCGGAAACGGGCGAAGAAGCGGTTCGCAAGTACAAGAAGGGCGACGAAGTGGAAGCGATCGTTCTCGGCATCGACGTCGAGAAGGAACGCATTTCGCTGGGTATCAAGCAGCTCGAAGGCGACCCGTTCAGCAACTTCGTTGCAATGAACGACAAGGGTTCGATCGTCGACGGCGTGGTCAAGACGGTAGATGCGAAGGGTGCAGTGGTTCAGCTGTCGGCGGAAGTCGAAGGCTACCTGCGCGCTTCGGAAATCGCTCAAGACCGCGTGGAAGATGCTCGCAACGTGCTGAAGGAAGGCGACAAGGTCAACGCGATGATCATCAATATCGATCGCAAGTCGCGTGGCATCAACCTGTCGGTCAAGGCCAAGGATTCGGCTGAGCAACAGGAAGCGATCCGCGGCCTGGCTTCGTCGGATTCGAGCTCGGCTGCTACCGGCACGACGAACCTCGGCGCGCTGCTGAAGGCCAAGCTCGACGGTCAGAACCAGTAATTGAGGAACGCCCCCAACCTGGCGCTTTGCGCCAGGCCCTCCGAGGGGACTTCCTTCGGGGCTAAAAACACGGGGGCGACCCGGCGTTTTCTTGAGAGGTCTGCTGCAGTATGACCAAATCGGAATTGGTCGCCCAGCTGGCTACGCGATTTCCGCAACTTGTACTTAAGGATGCGGATTTCGCGGTGAAGACGATGCTTGATGCGATGTCGGAGGCGCTTGCCAACGGTCATCGGATTGAAATTCGCGGCTTCGGCAGCTTCGGCCTTAATCGTCGTCCGTCCCGCGTCGGGCGCAACCCGAAGTCGGGCGAGAAGGTGCTGGTACCTGAGAAGTATGTGCCGCACTTCAAGCCGGGCAAGGAATTGCGCGAGCGGGTAGACCGACGTTCGGGCGAGCCGTTGAAGGCCGATGAGCCGGATGACGACGACCTGTAATGCTTCGCTGTGCGGTTCGCAGCATGGCATTGGTAGCGTCAGCGGCCAAAGCCAGACGGCAAAAGACCAGAAAAAGCGCCTTCGGGCGCTTTTTTTTCGTCCGCAATTTTCCCCGCGTCAGTCCTCTATCAGCCAGTTCCTGCCCAGCCGCGAGGGCATCCATTACAATACGGGTCACTTCGGCGCGGGCAACACCGTGGCGCGACGCGTCATCAAGCCGGCGTCACCCCGCAACTGCCGTCAAGAGACCTATTCATGAAATTTATCGTCTGGCTGATCCGTGTGCTGGTGTTCGTGCTCCTGCTGGTGCTCGCGCTCTCCAATACGCAACCTGCTACGCTGAATTTCCTCGCCGGCTACGCGTGGTCGGCGCCTTTGATCCTGATCGGCCTCGCGTTCTTCGTGGTGGGGCTGCTGGCCGGCCTGGTTTCGGCGATGCCGGCAATGGTGCGCCTGCGCATGGAGAATGGCCGGCTCAAGCGTGAGTTGCGTGTGGCGCGCGAAGCCCCGGTCGTGGTCGAACAACCGCCCATGCCGCCGCTGATCTAAGTTGTCTTCTGCCGCGCCTCTCAAGCGTGGCTTTCCGTTTTCGCTGTCCCGCACATTTGCATTAATCGCATGGATCTAGACTTCTGGTGGCTGCTTGTCATACCCGTCGCTTTTGCGTTCGGCTGGATGGCCGCACGCTACGACCTCAAGACGCTGCTGTCCGAAAGCGCCAACCTGCCGCGTTCGTACTTCCGCGGCCTGAATTTTCTGCTCAACGAGCAGCCCGACCAGGCGATCGACGCGTTTATCGAAGTCGTCAAACTCGACCCGGAAACGATCGAGTTGCACTTCGCGCTGGGTAACCTGTTCCGCCGCCGCGGTGAGACTGACCGCGCGATTCGCGTGCATCAGAACCTGCTGAGCCGCACCGATCTGCCCGTCACCGAGCGCGATCACGCGCTGTACGAGTTGGGCCAGGACTTTCTGAAGGCCGGGTTGCTCGACCGCGCCGAGGAAACGTTCCGCACGCTCGAAACCGGCAGCTACGCGATGGGCGCGCAACGTGCGCTGCTCACCATCTACCAGATCGAGAAAGACTGGGTGAAGTCGATCGATACCGCGCGTCACCTGGAAACCATGGGTGCCGAGTCGCTCGACAAGGAAATCGCGCAGTTCCATTGCGAGCTCGCCCAGGAAGCACTGCAGCAGAAAAATGCCGACGAGGCACGCCGTCAACTCGGTTTTGCGTTAAAGGCGAACCCGACCAACGTGCGCGCCACGATCCTGTTCGGCGACGTCGATGCATCCGCCGGTTCGCAAGAGGCGGCGATCGTCCAGTGGCGGCGCGTCGAGGAGCAGAATTCCGCCTATCTACCGCTCGTCGCGGAGAAGCTGATGAAGGCCTATGAGGCGCTCGGCCGTCCGCAAGATGGTGCCGATCTGCTTACCACATGGGTTGACCGCTATCCGTCGAACGATCTGCTCGACGTGACCTATCCGCATATTGCGGCGATACGCGGAGCTGACGCCGCACATGCACTGGCGCGCTCGCAGATGCAGAAGTCGCCGAACCTTGCGGGCATGACGCGTCTTCTGGAAGCTCAGGAAGCCGTCGCGGAAGAGCCGCGGCGCAGCGAGCTCGAATTGATGCGTACGTTAATTCGGCAGCGCACCAAAAATCTGCCACGGTATACGTGCCAGAATTGCGGCTTCAGGGCGCGACTGTTCTACTGGCAATGCCCGGGCTGCAGCGGTTGGGAAACCTATGCGCCGCGTCGCGTCGAACCGATCACGGCGTCGAATTGACGCGGACGCAATTGCGGATGCAATCGCGAATGCGCCCGTATAGCCGCGCCGCAACGACGGCGGCCCGTCGGGCGGATCAGGCCGACGGGATCATGACGGCCTAGTTTTTGACTACGAGAAACCCTCACCGGAACCCTCCACCGGAAAGCGTATGAAAATCACCATTGTCGGCACGGGCTATGTTGGCCTCGTCACTGGCGCGTGCCTCGCCGAAATCGGCCATGACGTCTTCTGTCTCGACGTCGATCCGCGCAAGATCGAAATCCTCAACAACGGCGGCGTGCCGATTCACGAGCCGGGTTTGCTGGAGATCATTGCGCGCACGCGCGCGGCGCGCCGTATCACGTTTTCGACGGATATCGAAGCGGGCGTGGCGCACGGCGAGGTGCAGTTCATCGCCGTCGGCACGCCGCCCGACGAAGATGGCTCGGCCGACCTGCAATACGTGCTCGAAGCGGCGCGCAACATTGGCCGTACGATGAACGGCTTCAAGGTGATCGTCGACAAATCGACGGTGCCGGTCGGCACCGCGCAACGCGTGCGCGCGGTGGTCGAAGAGGAACTGGCCAAACGCGGGCTCGCCAATAGCGCGCAGCACCGCTTTTCGGTGGTGTCGAACCCTGAATTTCTGAAGGAAGGCGCGGCCGTCGACGATTTCATGCGTCCCGATCGCATCGTACTCGGCAGCGACGAAGACGAAGCCGGCCTGCGCGCGCGCGAACTGATGAAGCGTTTGTACGCGCCGTTCAACCGCAATCACGAACGCACGCTGTATATGGACGTGCGCTCGGCTGAATTCACGAAGTACGCAGCCAATGCGATGCTCGCCACGCGCATCTCGTTCATGAACGAGATGTCGAATCTGGCGGACCGGGTCGGCGCGGATATCGAAGCGGTGCGTCGCGGTATCGGCTCGGACCCGCGCATCGGTTATCACTTTCTGTATGCCGGCTGCGGCTACGGCGGCTCATGCTTCCCGAAGGACGTGCAGGCGCTGATCCGCACCGCCGCCGAAACCGGCCACAATCTGCGCATCCTCGAAGCGGTCGAGGAAGTGAACTACAAGCAGAAAGACGTGCTGGTGCGCAAGATCACGGGCAAGCTCGGCGAAGACCTGAGCGGCCGCACGTTCGCCGTGTGGGGTCTCGCGTTCAAGCCGAATACCGACGACATGCGCGAGGCGCCGAGCCGCCGCGTGATCGCTGAATTGCTGGCGCGCGGGGCGCAGGTTCGCGCGTACGATCCAGTCGCGGTAGCCGAGGCGCGCCGCGTATTCGCGCTCGATCTGCACGACGCACCGGATCAACTCGCACGCCTGCATTTCACGAGCACCCAGGACGAAACGCTCACCGGCGCCGACGCGCTGGTGGTCGTCACTGAATGGAAGGAATTCAAGAGCCCGGATTTCGTGCATCTGAAATCAGTGCTGAAGTCGCCACTGATTTTCGACGGCCGCAATCTGTACGAGCCGGACGCAATGACCGAACTCGGCATCGACTATCACTCGATCGGACGACCTTATGCCCAGCCCTCTGAACTTCCGGCCGGTGTCTCCAGCAATGCCTGAGGCTGCTCACCCCGCACCCGCAGCGGCATTGACCGTGGTGCCGCGCGAACGCCTCGGGGCGGCGCGCGTGCTGGTAGTCGGCGACGTCATGCTCGATCGCTACTGGTTCGGCGACGTGAACCGTATTTCGCCGGAAGCGCCGGTGCCGGTCGTGCATGTACAGCGCCAGGAAGATCGGCTCGGCGGCGCGGCGAACGTGGCGCGCAATGCGGTTGCGCTCGGCGCGCAAGCGGGTTTGCTGTGCGTGGTCGGCCACGACGAGCCCGGCGAGCGCATCGTGCAATTACTCGATGAAAGCGGGGTGGTGCCGCATCTGGAGCGCGATCCGGATTTGCTCACCACCATCAAGCTGCGCGTGCTGTCGCGTCAGCAGCAGTTGCTGCGCGTCGACTTCGAAAACTCGCCGGCGCACGAAGTGCTGCTCGCGGGCCTCGCGCGTTTCGACGACCTGCTGCCGTCGCACGACGTGATCCTGATGTCGGATTACGCGAAGGGCGGTCTCACGCACGTCACGCAGATGATCGCGAAGGCGCACGCGGCGGGCAAACCGGTGCTGGTCGATCCGAAGGGCGACGACTGGGAGCGCTATCGCGGCGCCACCCTGATCACGCCGAATCGCGCCGAGTTGCGCGAGGTGGTCGGGCAGTGGAAGTCCGAAGAGGATCTGATCGCGCGTGTGACTAAACTGCGGGCCGATCTCGCGTTCAAGGCCTTGCTGCTGACACGCTCGGAAGAGGGCATGACGCTCTTCTCCGACGACGGTATCCTGCACGCTTCGGCCGTTGCACGTGAAGTGTATGATGTATCGGGCGCGGGCGACACCGTGATCGCCACGCTCGCCGCCATGCTTGGCGCGGGTTTGACGCTGGTCGAGGCGGTCGGACTCGCGAATCGCGCGGCCGGCATCGTGGTCGGCAAACTCGGCACCGCCACTGTCAACTACGACGAACTCTTTCATTGATGCGGCCCGCGGGAATCCCGGCTTTGCGCGCTTAAGCTTCAGCGGCGCAACAGAGGAACCCGCGAGGCGTCGACTGAACACATTACCGCAGGATCATCATGACCCTCATCGTCACCGGCGCGGCCGGCTTTATCGGCAGCAATCTCGTGAAGGCGCTCAATGAGCGCGGTGAACAACGCATCATCGCGGTTGATAACCTCACGCGCGCGGACAAGTTCAAGAATCTCGTCGACTGCGAGGTCGACGATTATCTCGACAAGACCGAATTCGTCGAACGCTTCAAGCGGGGCGACTTCGGCAAGGTGCGCGCGATTTTCCACGAGGGCGCCTGCTCGGATACGATGGAAACCGACGGCCGCTACATGATGGACAACAACTTCCGCTATAGCCGTGAGGTGCTCGACGTCTGTCTCGCGCAGAACATCCAGTTTCTGTATGCATCCTCGGCGGCAACGTATGGCGGGTCGAGCCGTTTTGTCGAAGAGCGCGAAGTCGAGCAGCCGCTGAACGTGTACGGCTATTCGAAATTCCTGTTCGACCAGGTGATTCGCCGCGTGCTGCCCACCGCGAAAAGCCAGATTGCCGGCTTCCGTTACTTCAACGTGTATGGGCCGCGCGAGACCCACAAGGCGCGCATGGCGTCGGTGGCGTTTCACAACTTCAACCAGTTTCGCGCGGAAGGCAAGGTCAAGCTGTTCGGCGAATACAACGGCTATGCCGCCGGCGAACAGACGCGCGATTTCGTCTCCGTCGAAGATGTGGTCAAGGTGAACCTGTTCTTCTTCGACAATCCGGACAAGTCAGGCATTTTCAATCTGGGCAGTGGTCGTGCGCAACCGTTCAACGACATCGCGAGCACGGTGGTCAACACGCTGCGTGCGCTGAACAACGAGCCGCCGTTGTCGCTCGCGGATCAGGTGCAGCGCGGACTGATCGAGTACATTCCGTTCCCCGATGCGTTGCGCGGCAAGTACCAGTGCTTCACGCAGGCCGACCTGACGAAGCTGCGTGCCGCCGGCTATGACGCGCCGTTCCTGAGCGTGCAGGAAGGCGTCGATCGGTACGTACGTTGGCTATTCGGCCAGGTGTAAATCTTTCGGATACCTCTTTAAACTGGAATCTCCCGGTTGGTGATGATCGCCAACCGGTTGTACGAGGGAGATTCCATATGTTTCGAAAAATTCTGGTTACCGCGGCCATGCTCGCCGCTTTCGGCCACGCGTATGCGGCGGTCGACGTCAACACAGCTAACGAGGATGCGCTGCGCGGCATCAAGGGCATCGGTCCTGCCAAAGCGAAAGCCATTCTCGAAGAACGTTCAGCGCATGGTCCATTCAAGGACCCGGCCGATCTCGGCAAGCGCGTCAAAGGCATGGGCGGGCATACCGTCGAGCGCCTGCAGGCGGAGGGTCTCGCTGTCGGTCCGGCTGGCGCGGCTGCTAACACGCAGGCTGCGGCGTCTGCACAGAGCAAAGGCGCGCCCGCTTCGGGTAACGGCGCCAACCCGGCCAACTCGACTAGCGCGGCCGCTACTCAGAAGAGCAACGCCACTGTGGCGGTGAAGAAATAGCCTGACGCGGGCCGGGCGCGCGAGGCGGGTCACCTCCGTGCGCCCGGCCCCGCATCCCGTCAGTTACCGTTGTTCCCCTTCATGGTCGGAGTGGTCAAGAACACTCCTTCAGCTGTCATGCAGATGACTGGCTCCCGCGGTCCTCAGCCGCGGGTTTTTTGCGTTCGGGCGGGGGCTCGCTCGCAACGCCTGCATCCATACGCCCGGAAGGGCTGCACGGCGACCGTGCGCATGGTGGTTTAGAATCGATGGATTAGAGACCCCGCGCATCTATCGAGAGCACCAAAACCGATATGGCTTACAAAACGATTGAAGACACGATCGGCAATACGCCGCTCGTGCAACTCGTCCGGCTGACTGACGACGAGATTCGCAGCCGCAATAACGTGATCCTTGCAAAGCTCGAGGGCAACAACCCCGCGGGGTCGGTGAAGGACCGTCCGGCGCTGTCGATGATCAAGAAGGCGGAAGCGCGTGGGCGCATCAAACCGGGCGACACGCTGATCGAATCGACCAGCGGCAACACCGGCATCGCATTGGCCATGGCGGCGGCAATCCGCGGCTACAAGATGGTGCTGATCATGCCGGAAGATCTGTCGGTGGAGCGCCGTCAGAGCATGGCTGCTTATGGCGCGCAGATCGTCCTGACGCCGGTCACGGGCGGCATGGAGTACGCACGCGATCTGGCCGAACAGATGCAGCGCGAAGGCAAGGGCATCATCCTCGACCAGTTCGCGAACCCGGACAATCCGGCCGCGCATGTCGAAGGCACGGGTCCGGAAATCTGGCGCGATACCGAAGGGCGAATTACGCACTTTGTCTCGTCGATGGGCACGACCGGCACGATCATGGGCGTGTCCACCTATCTGAAGGAACAGAATCCGGCGATCGAGATCATCGGCGCACAGCCTGAAGAGGGTTCGCGCATTCCGGGCATCCGCAAATGGCCGGAAGCCTATTTGCCGAAGATTTTCGATCGCAGCCGTGTGGACCGCGTCGAGAACGTGAGTCAGGCCGCAGCCGAAGCGATGGCGCGGCGCATGGCTTCGGTCGAAGGCATCTTCGCCGGCATCTCGTCGGGCGGCGCCTGTGAGGTGGCGCTGCGCATTGCGCGCCAGGTCGAGAACGCGACGATCGTGTTTATCGTCTGCGACCGGGGCGACCGGTATCTGTCGACGGGTGTGTTCCCGGCTTGATTGCGCCCGGGCGCATCGAGCGACCCTCAAACTGAGTTGACCATAAAAAAGCGCCGGGTTTGACCGGCGCTTTTTTATGTCGCTTACCACCTGTTTGTAATGCGACGCGGACCTGATCGCCCAGTGTCCGCCAAGCGCCGTCCGGCTTACTGCGAAGCCGCGCCAGGTGCCGCCGCATTGCCGCTGCTGGCGTTGTTCGCAGCGTCGCTCGCTTCCATCTGCGCCTTGACTCGCTGACCCAGTTGATAAACCGCGAGTGCGTAGAAGAAACTGCGGTTATAGCGCGTCAGCACGTAGAAGTTCTTTAGGCCCAGCATGTACTCGGTGCCGCGCCCCGGCGACGGCAGATCCACCACGGTCACCGGCGTGCCGGCTTCCGCCGCGATATCGACGTCTGGCTCGTTCAGCAGCAAGCCGGCACGCAGCAATTGGTCCAGCGGCCAATGCGGCTCCGGCTTGCCGTCGGCGGCTGCTTGCGCCACACCCAGGCTGCCGGCATCCGTGCCGATCTTCCACACGACCGGCCGGCCGTTTTCCCAGCCGTTCTGGCGCAGATAATTCGCCACGCTGCCGATCGCATCCGCCTGGCTCGTGCGCAGGTCGATCTGTTTGTTGCCGTCGTAGCTCACCGCGTATTCCACAATGCTGCTCGGCAGGAACTGCGGAATCCCGATCGCGCCGGTATAGGAGCCGAGCACGGTGGTCGGATCGATTTGCGAATCGCGCGTCCATACCAGGTAGTCTTCGAGATTCTTGCGGAAGGTCGCCTGGCGATCCGCGCGATTGGCGGTATTCGGATAGTCGAATGTGAGCGTGGTCAGCGCATCGAGCACGCGGAAGTTGCCCATGAAGCGCCCGTAGATAGTCTCCACGCCGATGATGCCGACGATCACTTCCGGCGGCACGCCGAACTCTTCATAGGCGCGCTGCAGCGTGGCCTGGTTGGCGCGCCAGAAGCGCACGCCGGCGTTGATGCGCACCGGGTCGAGAAAGCGCGACTGATACACGCGCCAGTTCTTGACCGACGGCGAGGGCGACGGCGTGACGAGCTTGACCGCCGTGGCCGAATAGCTCACGCGCGCGAAAAGGGCGTGCAGGGCGGCTTCGTCGAAGTCGTAGCGGGCCACCATGTCGCTGATGAACGCGTCCACATTGGCATTGTTCGCGTAGCGCTGCGGAATGATTTCTTCTTCGAAGGTTTGCCCTTGCGGCACCGCCGGTTGCGGCTGGCTTTGCGCCACCAGCAGCGGTTTCTTCGTGACGCTTTGCGCCATTGCCGGACCGGTTGCCATGAACATGCACGACGCGATAGACAGTGCGGTGGCCGCGGTCTTCGTGCGTAGCCGGTTTCGTGCGGACAGAGCAAGCTTGACGGTCATAGTGAGCTGGGGGCGCAGTGCAAAAGAGACAGGGGAAAACGGATCGGGGCAGTATACCCGACGCCTCCCGCAAAACTGTGCCCAGCGCGTCACAGTCGCATGGTGTGGTAACTTGGCAAATGTTGGTGCGCCTGGTGTGCGCGCCCTGGACGGAGACACGCCGCGCGCGCTTTGAGAGCGCCGCGCCGCATACGAGAATCATGGCAACAGGCTTTTATTCCCACGCCGATTGTTTGCTGCACGATATGGGGCAGTGGCATCCCGAATGCCCGGCCCGGCTGCAGGCAATCGAGGATCAATTGATCGCGAGCCGCATCGACTCGCTGATCGAGCGCGAATCGCCGCCGCTCGCCGACGATGCCGCGCTGTTGCGCGTGCATACGCAAGCCCACGTCGACTACATCCGCAGCCGTTCGCCCGCGCAGGGGCTCGCGGAAATCGATCCTGACACGTCGATGAATCCGCATACCTTGCAGGCCGCGTTGCGCGCGGCCGGCGCCGCGGTGGCCGCGACCGACGCCGTGATCGAAGGCCGCTTCGATAACGCGTTCTGCAGCGTGCGCCCGCCTGGCCACCATGCGGAGCCGGCACGCGCAATGGGCTTCTGCTTTTTCAACAACGTGGCGATCGCCGCGCGTCATGCGCTCGACGTGCACGGCATGCAGCGGGTGGCGATCATCGACTTCGATGTCCATCACGGTAACGGTACCGAAGCGGCCTTTACGGGCGATTCGCGCGTGCTGATGTGCAGCATCTTCCAGCATCCGTTCTATCCGTTCACCGGCGCCGACAATCAGGCGCCCAACATGTGCAATGTGCCGATGCCGGCGCGCTCGAAAGGCATGGCGGTGCGCGAGGCGGTCGACATGCTGTGGCTACCGCGCCTGCATGAATTCAAGCCGGAAATGATCTTCATCTCGGCGGGCTTCGACGCACATCGAGAAGACGATCTGGGCAACATGGGGCTGGTTGAAGACGACTACGCATGGATCACCGACCAGGTGCGCGAGATCGCAAAACGCTATGCGGGTGGGCGGATCGTCAGTTGTCTCGAAGGCGGGTACAACCTGTCGGCGCTCGGGCGCAGTGTGGTCGCGCATGTGCGTGCGTTGGCCGGAATCTGAGCCTCCGCGCGGCGGGCGCTGAGTAGGTCGCGCGAACCGTACGAGTTCAACGAGGAGCAAGCCATGAATGCCGAAGTGCGCAGCGCTTCATCACTGATCGAAATGGAGCACGACGCGTACGGCGTGCCGGGCGTCGTCTGCTTGACGATGAACCGGCCCGACGCCTTCAATGCGCTCTCCGAAGCCCTGCTCGACGAGTTGCAGTCAGCATTGACGGCGCTGGCGCAGTCCAATGCGCGGGTGGTGGTGATCGCCGGCGCCGGACGCGCCTTTTGCGCGGGACACGATCTGAAGGAAATGCGCGCGGCGCCGTCGCTGGCGTACTACCAGGCCTTATTCGCGCGCTGTACGAAACTGATGTTGACGATCCAGCGCATGCCGCAACCGGTGATCGCGCGTGTTCACGGCATTGCCACGGCGGCCGGTTGTCAGCTGGTCGCAATGTGCGACCTGGCCGTTTGCGCCGATACTGCGCGCTTTGCCGTCTCGGGTGTCAACCTCGGTCTCTTTTGTGCGACGCCTTCGGTGCCGCTGTCGCGCAATCTGTCGCGTAAGGCCGCGCTCGAAATGCTGCTCACCGGCGATTTCATCGACGCCGAGCAGGCGCGACAGCAAGGCCTTGTGAACCGCGTCGCGCCGGCCGATGGACTCGATGCGGAGGTCGCGCGACTTGCGAAAAGCATCTGCGCGAAGCCTGTGGAGGCGGTGAGCGCCGGAAAGGGCCTGTTCTATCGCCAACTCGAAATGGGTATCGAGGCGGCGTATCAGCTGGCCGGGCAGACCATGGCCTGCAACATGATGGACGACTCCGCGCTCGAGGGCGTGCAGGCCTTCATCGATAAACGGCCGCCGGACTGGCAGCGTTAGGTGGCTTCGGTGCGCTGGCCGCGCGCAAACCCGCACGCTTGCGAGCCGTCCGCCGCTCAGGCTCTGGGCAGCCGCTTCTCCATCCAGTCGATCAACGCGCCGATCACCCGATCCCGGTCGAGATCGTTCATCGTCTCGTGATAGCTGCCTTCGTGCATCGTGAGCGTTTTGTCCGGCGAACCCGCGTGCGCGCCGAAATCGCGGCTACCTTCGGGTTCAGTGAGTTTGTCGGCGGTGCCGTGGTACACCAGCAGCGGTACGCGTAGTGCGGCCCGGCCGCGTTCGATGCGCGCCATCGCCAGTAACAACTCCGCGCCCGTACGCGCGGGAATCGCGCCGTGATGAACCAGCGGATCGTTGCGATTGGCGTTCACCACGGGCTCGAGCCGCGAGAGCAGGGCCGCGTCGATTTTCATCGCCGGGAAGGTCGGCCAGATGCGGCTGATCACCTGGCTTACCTTGAGCATCCAGCGCGGCACGTCACGACCCGGTGCGAGGGCGGGGCTCGACAGGATCAGGCCACTGAGCCGGCGCCCGCTCGCCTTGAGCCGTTCGATCGCGTACAGCGCCGCGACCGCGCCGCCCATGCTGTGCCCCATCAGGAACAGCGGGGCGCAGCTCGTTGCCGCTTCATCGAGCAAGGCCTGCGCGTCGAGCAGATAGTCGTCGAAGCGGTTCACCCATACGCGTTTGCCCGGCGCATGCCCGTGACCGCGCAAATCGATGGCGACGAGTTCGAAGCCGGCCGAATTCAGCCGATCCGCCAGCGCCGCGTAGCGCCCGGCATGCTCCGCCAGTCCGTGCAGAAGCGCAACCGTGCCGCGCAAGGGCGTCGTAGCGGGCCAGCGATACAGAGGCAGTTCGATGCCGTCGCCCGTCGTGACGGTCGAGCGCTGTGCAGCGCCGCCTTTCGGGGCGCCCGCTATCGGACGCGCATTGCCGGGTCGGGTTGTGTCCATGGTTGACCTTTATCCTGAACGTGTCCTGATTTCGAATCGCCCGATCATAGTCGCAGCGGGTGTGCGCACGCGAGCGTCTCGCCTCGGGCATGCCTCTAATGCTTTATGGTTATGAAAAGATCGTAATTGATTATTAAAGGGAATGACGGTGCTGCGGTAGAATCGCGGGTTCAAATCCCAATAAAAGCAACGGCGGCCGCTTGTCGGGAGCGCACAACGCTCGTTGGCAAACCCCGCCGTTTTGTTTTCCATGATCGAAATACGCAATATCTCTCAGCGGTTTGCCGGGCCACGGGGCTGGGTCGAGGCGCTGCACAACGTCAATCTGTCGATTCCGGCGGGCGAGGTGTTCGGCATCATCGGCCGCAGCGGCGCGGGCAAGAGTACGCTCGTGCGCACCATCAACCTGCTGACGCGCCCGAGCGAAGGCAACATCGTTGTCAACGGCCGCGATCTGACGACGCTGCCCGCCGCGCAGTTGCGCGAAGCGCGCCGCGAAATCGGCATGATTTTTCAGCACTTCAACCTGCTGTCGTCGCGCACGGTGTACGAGAACGTGGCGTTGCCGCTCGAACTCGCCGGCATGAAGCGCGACGAGATCGAGGCGAACGTGTTGCCGCTGCTCGAACTGGTCGGCCTGTCGGCGCAGAAGGACCGTTATCCGGCGCAGATCAGCGGTGGGCAGAAGCAGCGTGTCGGCATTGCGCGCGCGCTGGCGAGCAAGCCGAAAGTGTTGCTTTCCGACGAAGCGACCTCGGCGCTCGACCCCGAAACCACGCGCGCGATCCTCGAACTGCTCAAGCGCATCAACCGTGAACTGAACCTGACGATCGTGCTGATCACGCACCAGATGGATGTGATCAAGCAGGTCTGCGACCGCGTCGCGGTGCTGGACGCAGGCCGTGTGGTCGAAGAGGGCAAGGTCATCGACGTGTTCCTGCAACCGCATCATGAAGTCACGCGCGCGCTGATCGGCGACGTGATCGCGCAGGAACTGCCGCCCGCCATGAAGGCGCGCGTGGCTGAACGCCTCAAGACCGGCAGCGGCCATTTGCTGCGCCTCGCCTTCACCGGCTCGGGTGTCGATCAACCGATTCTGTCGGAAACGATTCGCCGCTACGAACTCGACTTCAACATCCTGCACGGCCAGATCGACGAGATTCAGGGGCAGGCATTCGGCTCGCTCGCGGTGCTGGCGGGCGGTGAACCGGCGAAAGTGGCGCAGGCGCTGACGTATCTGCGCGAGCAGGGTGTGGTAGTGGAGGAGCTGTCGTATGTTGAGTGAAATGTTCGATATGTTCGTCCAGTCGTTCTGGGAAACGCTCGTGATGGTGGGCATTTCCGGGCTGGTCGGCGCGGTCGTCGGCCTGCCGCTCGGCGTACTGCTGTATCTGACGGACCGCCAGGGCGTGTTGCAGAACATTGCCGTGAATCGTGTGATGGGGGTGATCGTCAACGCGGTGCGTTCCACACCGTTCATCATTTTGCTGGTCGCAGTGATTCCGTTCACGCGCCTCGTGGTGGGTTCGTCGATCGGCACGGCTGCGGCCGTGGTGCCGCTGACGATCGCCGCAGCGCCGTTTATCGCGCGTCTGGTCGAGACGGCGTTGCGCGAGGTCGATCGCGGTCTGATCGAAGCCGCGCAGGCAATGGGCGCGACCACCAGCCAGATTGTTTTCAAGGTGCTATTGCCTGAGTCGCTGCCTGGTGTGGTTGCCGGATTGACGATCACCTTCGTGTCGCTGGTCGGTTATTCGGCGATGGCCGGTGCGATCGGTGGCGGCGGGCTCGGGGATCTGGGCATTCGTTACGGGTATCAGCGTTTCTTGCCGGAAGTGATGGTGACGGTCGTGGTAATCCTGATCGTCTTCGTGCAACTGGTGCAGTCGTTCGGGGATTGGCTCGTGCGTCGTTTGAGCCATAAATAAACAAGGGTCATCGGAACCCGCCAAGCAGAATTGAGAAAAGGTCCATCATGCAACGTCGTTTCATTCTCAAGCTGGCCGCCACGCTCGGCGCCGCATCGCTGTTCGCTGCCGCCACGGCGGCTCACGCTGACGACTCGATCAAGGTCGGCGTCACCGGCGGCCCGCACGCGCAGATCATGGAAGTCGTGAAGACGGTCGCGGCAAAGAACGGGCTGAACATCAAGATCGTCGAATTCTCCGACTACGTGCAGCCGAACGCGGCGCTTGCCGGCGGCGATCTGGATGCGAACAGCTACCAGCATGACCCGTACTTGCAGGCACAGGTGAAGGATCGCGGCTACAAGCTGATCCGTATCGCCGACACGGTCACGTATCCGATGGGCATCTACTCGAAGAAAGTGAAGACGCTTGCCGAATTGCAGCCGGGCGCGAAAATCGCGGTGCCGAACGACCCGACCAATGGTGGCCGCGCGCTTCTGTTGCTGCAAAAGCAGGGGCTGCTGAAGCTGCGCCCCGAAGCGGGCCTGAAGGCAACACCGCTCGACATCGTCGACAACCCGAAGAAGCTGAAGATCGTCGAACTCGACGCTGCGCAAATTCCGCGTTCGCTGAACGACGTGGACGCCGCGGCGATCAATACGAACTTTGCGATGGAAGCGGGTTTGAAGCCCAAGCAGGACGCCATCGCGATCGAAGACCCGAAGGGTCCGTACGTGAACATCATCGCAATCCGCGAAGCGGACAGGAACAAGCCCTGGGTGGCGAAGCTGGTCGCGGCGTATCATTCGCCGGAAGTGAAGCAGTTCGTCGAAAGCAAGTTCGGCGGGTCGGTGATCACGGCCTGGTGATGCAACGGTCGGCTTTTTCGGCCGTTTTCCTACTGTTGGCATAAAAGACACGGCGGCAATGCAAAATTAGAGTCGTAAGTCTTAACCCGGGGTTGTCGCCCGGGTTTTTTCGAGATTAAAATAGAACGATCGTTCGATATTGCCGTCACGCCGCTGAGGAGCGATATCCTCCTGCTAGAGCGCCCGCGACACGGCTGCCGCGAAAGGGCAGTCGTTATAATGTTCGTTGGGTTGACGTATTCGTAACTTTGGAGCGTGTGCATGAAAATCCTGGTGCCAGTGAAGAGAGTGGTCGATTACAACGTGAAAGTCCGGGTGAAGTCGGACGGCACGGGCGTCGACATCGCGAACGTGAAGATGTCGATGAATCCGTTCGACGAAATCGCGGTTGAAGAAGCGGTCCGTCTGAAGGAAGCGGGCGTGGCGACCGAAGTGATCGCCGTGTCGGCGGGTGTGGCGCAAGCGCAGGAAACGCTGCGCACGGCGCTGGCGATCGGCGCGGATCGCGCGATCCTGATCGAGTCGAACGAAGAACTGCAGCCGCTGGCTGTCGCCAAGCTGCTCAAGGCGCTGGTCGACAAGGAGCAGCCGCAACTGGTGATCCTCGGCAAGCAGGCCATCGACGACGATTCGAACCAGACCGGCCAGATGCTGGCTGCGCTGGCAAACCTGCCGCAAGCCACGTTTGCCTCGAAGGTTGTCGTGGCGGACGGCAAGGCGACGGTGTCGCGCGAAGTGGACGGCGGTGCCGAAACGTTGTCGCTGACGCTGCCCGCTGTCGTCACGACCGATCTGCGCCTGAACGAGCCGCGCTACGTGACGCTGCCGAACATCATGAAGGCGAAGAAGAAGCCGCTGGAAACGATCAAGCCGGAAGATCTCGGCGTTGATGTGACGCCGCGCCTGAAGACGCTGAAAGTTGCCGAGCCGCCCAAGCGCTCTGCCGGTGTGAAGGTGCCGGATGTGAAGACGCTGGTCGAGAAGCTGAAGACCGAAGCCAAGGTGCTGTGAGGAGACGGACGAAATGACGAATCTGGTAATTGCAGAACACGATAACGCGTCGATCAAGGCCGCGACGCTGAACACGATCGCAGCCGCGCAGAAGATCGGTGGCGATATTCACGTGCTGGTCGCAGGCGAAAACGCGCAAGCCGCAGCGGATGCGGCAGCGAAAATTGCAGGCGTGAGCAAGGTGTTGCTGGCCGACGCGCCGCAACTCGCAGCGGGCCTTGCGGAAAACGTCGAAGCCACGGTGCTGAACATTGCGAAGGACTATTCGCACATCCTCGCGCCGGCCACCGCTTACGGCAAGAACATCGCGCCGCGTATTGCCGCGAAGCTCGACGTTGCACAGATCAGCGACATTACCGCAGTGGACAGCGCCGATACGTTCGAGCGCCCGATCTACGCCGGCAACGCGATCGCCACCGTTCAGTCCGCTGACCCGATCAAGGTCATCACGGTGCGCACGACGGGTTTCGATGCGGTTGCAGCCGAAGGCGGCAGCGCAACGGTCGAGAAGATCGAAGCAGCCGCCGATAGCGGCCTGTCACAGTTCGTGAGCCGTGAAGTGACGAAACTGGACCGTCCGGAACTGACCTCGGCGAAGATCATCGTCTCGGGTGGCCGCGGTCTCGGCAACGGCGAGAACTACACCAAGGTTCTGGAACCGCTGGCGGACAAGCTGAACGCGGCGCTGGGCGCCTCGCGTGCGGCAGTGGACGCGGGCTTCGTGCCGAACGACTATCAGGTCGGCCAGACCGGCAAGATCGTCGCGCCGCAACTGTACGTGGCCGTCGGCATCTCGGGTGCGATCCAGCATCTGGCCGGCATGAAGGATTCGAAGGTGATCGTGGCGATCAACAAAGATCCGGAAGCGCCGATTTTCAGCGTCGCCGATTACGGTCTGGTGGGCGATCTGTTCACGGTCGTGCCGGAACTCGTGAGCGAGCTTGGCTAAGCGCCGCAGCGCCGGTTAAAAGGCGTCTGGCAGCACACGAAAGGGCGCGGGACCTATCAAGTCCAGCGCCCTTTTTTTATCGACAGACAGGCAGGAGGAGAACTGAAATGAGCTACACGGCGCCGATCAAGGACATGCTGTTCGTGATGAAAGAACTGGCCGGTCTCGAAGACATCGCGACGCTGCCGGGTTTTGAGGACGCAAACCTCGACACGGCTCAGGCCGTGCTCGACGAGTCGGCGAAACTGTGCGGCGAAGTGCTGGCGCCGCTGAACGTCGAAGGCGATCGCAATCCGAGCAGTTGGAAGGATGGCGTGGTTACCGCGACGCCCGGTTTCAAGGATGCGTTCCGCCAGTTTGGCGAGGGCGGCTGGCAAGGCGTGCAGCATCCGGTCGACTATGAAGGCCAGGGTTTGCCCAAGCTGATCGCCACCGCCTGTATCGAGATGCTGAACGCGTCGAACCTGTCGTTCGCGTTGTGCCCGCTACTCACGGATGGCGCCATCGAAGCGCTACTCACGGCCGGCAGCGAAGAGCAGAAGCAAACCTACGTGCCCAAGCTGATTTCCGGCGAGTGGACCGGCACAATGAACTTGACCGAGCCGCAGGCCGGTTCGGATCTCGCGCTGGTGCGCACGCGCGCCGAGCCGCAAGGTGACGGATCGTTCAAGCTGTTCGGCACCAAGATTTTCATTACGTGGGGCGAGCACGATATGGCGAAGAACATCGCCCATCTCGTGCTGGCGCGCACGCCGAATGCACCGGAAGGCGTGAAGGGCATTTCGCTCTTCATCGTGCCCAAGTTCTTGATCAATGAAGATGGTTCGCTCGGCGAGCGCAACGACGTGCATTGCGTGTCGATCGAACACAAGCTCGGCATCAAGGCGAGCCCAACGGCTGTGCTGCAATTCGGCGATCACGGCGGCGCGATCGGGCACCTGATCGGCGAAGAAAATCGCGGCCTCGAGTACATGTTCATCATGATGAACGCGGCGCGCTTCGCGGTGGGCATGCAGGGCGTCGCCGTGTCGGACCGTGCGTATCAGAAGGCTGTGGCGTATGCGAAGGATCGCGTACAAAGCCGGCCGGTCGATGGCTCCGCGAAGCAGCCGGTGGCGATCATCCAGCACCCGGACGTGCGCCGCATGCTCGCGACGATGCGTGGTCTCACCGAAGCGTCGCGCGCGTTGGCTTATGTCGCCGCGGCTCATTGCGATATCGCGCATCGTCATCCCGACGAGGCAAAGCGCGCTGAACATCAGGCGATCTACGAATACCTCGTGCCGATCGTGAAGGGCTGGAGCACGGAGCTATCGATCGATGTGACGAGCCTCGGCGTGCAGGTGCATGGCGGCATGGGCTTCATCGAAGAAACCGGCGCCGCTCAGTATTACCGCGATGCGCGCATTCTGCCGATCTATGAAGGCACGACCGCGATCCAGGCCAATGACCTGATCGGCCGTAAGACCGTGCGCGACGGCGGCAAGGTGGCGAAGTCGCTGCTGGCCGGCGTGGCTGAAACCATCGAAGCACTCGGCGCACAACAGGGCGCTGCGTTCGAATCGATGAAGACGTATCTGGCGCAGGGGCATCGTTCGCTGAGCGCGGTGGTCGATTTTGTTGTCGCTAACACGAAGAGCGATCCCAACGCCGTGTTCGCCGGCAGCGTGCCGTATCTGAAGCTGGCGGGTGTCGTCCTGGGCGGCTGGCAGATGGCGCGCGCATTGCTCGTGGCGGCTGAAAAGCGCGCCGAGGATCCGTCGTTCTACGGCGCGAAGATCGCGACCGCACAGTTCTATGCCGAGCACGTGTTGCCGCTGGCTTCGGCGCTGGAGGCGTCGATTGTGAGCGCGAAGGGTGGGGAGAGTGTGCTGGCGTTGTCGGGCGATCAGTTCTGATGCTGCCTGTTTTTCGAGCCGGCTAGTAGAAGGAGAAGGCTCGTGGGTAAAAAGACAAACGGCGCCTTGTGGGCGCCGTTTGTCTTTGTCAGGCCGGTATGCCTGCGATGACGCATCGCCTCAACCGCTCGCGAAGCGTTAAAGCATTAGACCTTATGCATAAGCCGGGCGATGTGCGCCGGCTGTTTCGCCGAGATAGCGATGCACCGACAGATCGTCCGCCTTGATCGCCGGCTGCTTGCCTGACATCACGTCGGCCAGCAGTTGACCCGAGCCGCACGACATCGTCCAACCCAGCGTGCCGTGACCCGTGTTCAGGAACAGGTTCGGCAGAGGGGTGCGGCCGACGATCGGCGTACCGTCCGGCGTCATCGGACGCAGGCCGGTCCAGAAGGTGGCTTTCGACGTGTCGCCACCGCCCGGGAACAGATCGTTCACGCACAGTTCCAGCGTTTCGCGGCGCGCCTCACGCAACGATTTGTCGAAGCCGACGATCTCTGCCATGCCGCCGACACGAATCCGGTCGTCAAAGCGCGTGATCGCGATCTTGTAGGTTTCGTCGAGCACGGTCGAAACCGGCGCCGCCGCTTCGTTGACGATCGGTGCGGTGATCGAATAACCCTTGAGCGGGTAGACGGGAATCTTGACGAGGCCGGACAGGAACTTCGTGGAGTACGACCCGAGCGCAACAACGAACGAATCCGCGCGCACCAGTTCCGCGCCGCATTGCACGCCGGCGATACGGCCACCCGCCACGGCGAGCGCGTCGATCGGCGTGTTGTAGCGGAACTTGACGCCCAGTTCTTCGGCCAGCGCGGCAAGACGCGTGGTGAACATCTGGCAGTCGCCGGTTTCGTCGCCAGGCAGGCGCAGACCGCCCGTCAGTTTGTGCGAGACAGCGGCGAGTGCCGGTTCGGCTTGCGCGAGTTCGGCCGGCGACAGCAGTTCGTACGGCACATTGGCATCCTGCAGCACGGCGATGTCTTTCGCGGCGCCGTCGAACTGTTGCTGCGTGCGGAACACCTGCAGCGTGCCACCCGTACGGCCTTCGTACTGGATGCCGGTTTCGGCGCGCAGTGCCTGCAAGCAATCGCGGCTGTATTCGGCGAGACGGACCATGCGGCCCTTGTTCACCGCATAACGGGACGACGTGCAGTTTTGCAGCATCTGCCACATCCATTGCAACTGGAATTGCGTGCCGTCGAGGCGGATTGCCAGCGGCGCGTGTTTCTGGAACATCCACTTGACAGCCTTCAGCGGCACGCCCGGCGCGGCCCACGGCGACGCGTAGCCCGGCGAGATCTGACCCGCATTGGCAAAGCTCGTTTCGAGTGCGGGGCCGGCCTCGCGATCGATCACCGTCACTTCATGACCGGCACGCGCCAAATAATAAGCACTTGTCACCCCGACGACGCCACTGCCCAAAACGACGACTCGCATAACTGCTCCAGAGAAAGGTCTGAGGGCGGCGCGCTCGTCGATTCGTTGAATTCGTTCGATTAACGAGGTGTAACGCGGATCGCCCAGTGTTAACCGCTATACTATTAACAGTCAGGCAGGTTTTGTTATTGTATTTTCAGGATTTTCAGCAAAAACACTATGCGTACACAGCGCCAACCGGTCCGGGCTCTCGACAAACTCGATCACAAGATCCTGCGGCTCCTGCAACAGGACGGCCGGATGGCAATGAAAGACCTTGCGGAACAGGTCGGGTTGTCGGTTACGCCGTGCATCGAGCGCGTCAAGCGGATGGAGCGCGACGGCGTGATCACCGGCTATCACGCGCGGGTGAACCCGGCTGAGCTGGGCGCTGCGCTGCTGGTGTTCGTCGAGATCACGCTCGATCACAAAAGCGGCAACATGTTCGATCAGTTCCGCCGCGAGGTGCAGAAGATCCCCGAGGTGCTGGAGTGCCACCTCGTGTCAGGCGATTTCGACTATCTGATCAAGGCGCGGATCGGTGAAATGGCCGATTACCGCAAGCTGCTGGGGGACATCCTGCTGCAACTGCCCGGCGCGGTGCAGTCGAAGAGCTATGTGGTGATGGAAGAGATCAAGGAAACGCTGACGATCGTGGTTGGCGAGTAGCTGCCCACGAAGGTCCGTAGCAGGGCTCGACAAACGGCGTAAACACTGTATATTTATACAGGTGTTTTCGCCGTTTCTCGTTTTTACGTGCTCCAGCCGTGACCGATTCCGACCCCGACTTCGCGAATGAATTTCCGATCGCTCCGCCCGTGCCTCGCAAGGGGCGTGGCGCGGTGACGAACATGCAGGGCCGTTACGAAGTCGACCAGCGCGAAGGGGTGGACGACGGCTGGGTTTCGTCGTCAGAGGAAGACGGCGAGCCCAAGGTGTTGCGCACGCAGGTGTTCGAAGAGCGGGCCAAGACCATTCTCACGCGCAACGCGTCGCCGGATATTCCGTTCAGCGTGTCGTTGAACCCGTATCGGGGCTGCGAACATGGCTGTATCTACTGCTTCGCGCGGCCGACACATAGTTATCTGGGGCTCTCACCCGGTCTCGATTTCGAAAGCCGCATTTACGCGAAGATCAACGCGCCGGAATTGCTCGAGCGCGAGTTGTCGAAGAAGTCCTATGTACCCGAGCCGATCGCGCTTGGCGTGATTACCGACGCCTGGCAGCCGGCCGAACGCGACTTGCGGCTGACGCGGCGCGTGATCGAAGTGCTCAGCGAGCGGGAGCACCCGTTTGCGGCGATCACCAAATCATCGCTGATCGAGCGCGATATCGATCTGCTCGCCCCTATGGCGGCGCGCGGGCAGTTCATGGCGGCCATCACCATCACCACGCTGGACGCGGATATTGCACGCACGCTCGAGCCGCGTGCGGCTACGCCTTCACGTCGATTGCGCACCATCCGTACGCTAAGTGAGGCGGGTATTCCCGTTGGTGTGAGCATCGCGCCGGTGATTCCATTCGTCACCGAGCCGGACATGGAGCGGGTGCTGGAAGCCTGTGCCGAGGCTGGCGCATCTAATGCAAGCTACATTGTGTTGCGCTTGCCGTGGGAAGTGGCGCCGCTATTCAAGGATTGGCTCGCGGCGCATTTTCCCGATCGTGCTGACCGGGTGATGAGCCGCGTGCGCGATATGCGGGGTGGGAAAGACTATGACTCGAACTTCTCCACTCGCATGAAGGGAGAAGGGTTGTGGGCAGATTTGCTGAAGCAACGCTTCCATAAGGCGGCCCGGCGGCTCGGGTTAAACCAGCGCGATCGCGGCATTCTGGATATGTCGCATTTCCGCCGGGTCGAGTTGGCGCGTGCTGAACCGCCGCCGCGCGACAATCCGCAATTGAGGCTTTTTTAGCGTGATGCGCGGCGGCAGCTCACTGCGACAGCGCTTTGGCGGCTTGAACCTGACCTTCGAAGTAAGTCTGAAACGAGATTGCGAGGCCCGTCATCAGCAGGAACGCGCCGATCAGCAGCGAAAAAATCACGATGAAAATGACCGTCCAGCCCGAGCGGCTTTTGCGCTGGGCTTGCGGGTTGAACTGTGCGTCCCATTTGTCATCCGGACGCAGGCCATAGACGATCGCAGCCAGAAAAGCGGAAAGCAGCGACACGGCGCCGAAAAAAGCGAGTACCCAGCCGAGCATCGAGGCCCGCTCGCTCGCCACCACCAGCATGGCGCCCGGAATCCCGATCAGGGTGCCGAGCAGATGAGCCCAGCCATAAATGTCGCGCATGCCGTACAGATAGAAGCGGTGAGCGCCGAGGCTGCCGAAGAAGAATGCCAGCGCAGCGGTAATCGTCTTGGATCTGAAATGCGAGGAAGTCGAAGCAAGGGTGGACATGTAGGCGAGAGCAGAGTGACAGGCGGGCGAAAGGAGCGGCGCGCCGGTGGGCGCGGACCGTCGGGCATTCTACGCCACGCGGTCTGGTGATGCTCACGTGACGGGTGAGTGCGTCGGTGATTAAGGCGTGGAGTAGGTCACTCGGTAAACCGCGCCGGCGTAATCGTCGCTGATCAGGAGTGAGCCGTCCGGCATCGGTTGCACGTCGGCCGGACGCCCCCATACCGTTTCGCCTGGCTGGAGCCAGCCTTCGGCAAAGACCTCCTGGTGCGCGTTGCTGCCGTCCGGGTTGGTGATCACCCGCACGACACGGTAACCGACCTTTTTGCTGCGATTCCACGAACCGTGTTCGGCGATGAAAATATTGTCCCGATAGGCGCCCGGAAACATCGAGCCGGTGTAAAAGCGCATGCCGAGCGAGGCCACATGCGCCCCGAGTTTGACAACCGGTGGCGTGAAGGCGCTGCACGGATGATCTTTGCCGAATTCAGGGTCGGGCGTGTCGCCGCCATGGCAGTAGGGAAATCCGAAGTCCATGCCGGCGCGTGGCGCGCGGTTGAGTTTGTCGTCCGGTACGTCGTCGCCCATCAGATCGCGACCGTTGTCGGTGAACCACAGTTCGTGCGTTACCGGGTGCCATGCGAAGCCGACCGTGTTGCGAATGCCGCGCGCTACGACTTCATAGTGGCTGCCGTCGGGATTCATGCGCCCAATCAGTCCAAAGCGGTCGCGGTCTTTCAGGCAGACGTTGCAGGGCGCGCCTTGCGGCACGTAAAGCTTGCCGTCCGGCCCGAAAGCAATGAATTTCCAGCCGTGATGCGTTTCGGTCGGCAGTGTGTCGGTGACAATAACCGGTTTGGGCGGGTCGCTCAGGTGAGTGTCGATCGCGTCGAAGCGTAGAATTTTCGACACCGCGGACACATACAATGCGCCGTCCCGCCACGCGACGCCGGCTGGCGTTTCCAATCCGGACGTAATCACGTGACGTGCTGTCACGTGCCCATCGCGCAGCTCGAGCGCGTAGACATGGCCGTCGAGGCTGCCTATATAGAGGATGCCTTTCGGCGAGAGCGCCATACCCCGCGCGCTGGGTACCGCGTCCGACAGGACTTCGATATGGAAGCCCGGCGGCAGTTTGATGCGTTCGATCGGCAGTGCGGCTAACGCCGGCAGGGTGGCGGCCGCCAGCAACAACATTGCGCCGATGCGAAGGGTCCCAGCCCGGGCGGCACCCGAAACGCCGGCAACTGACGAAAATCCGGTGATTCGCCGAAAGACGGCGCGTAAAACGGAAAAAAACGCAGGCGGCGGCAGGAGTTTCATGGGCGCTCCGTCAGGTAATTCGGGCGTTTCGGCGCAGTCCAAGCCCCCCGCCTGTATGGCCGGCGCAACCCGGTCACTCAGTTTATCCCCGTAAGTGTTTGTTATGGCGTCGGTTTCCCGCTATAATCGCGTGTTTCAGTCGTTCCGCACCCCGGTTTTCAAGGATTCTAATATGGTCATCATCCGCTTGGCTCGTGGCGGCTCCAAGAAGCGCCCGTTCTACAACATCGTCGCAACCGATTCGCGCAACCGTCGTGACGGCCGCTTCATCGAACGCGTTGGCTTCTACAACCCGGTCGCTACGAAGGGTGAGTCGCTGCGTATCGCTCAAGACCGCCTGACGTACTGGCAAGGCGTTGGCGCACAACTGTCGCCGACCGTCGCGCGTCTCGTGAAAGAAGCGCAAAAGGCGCAGCCGGCTGCTTAATGGTAGCTAGCATGCGTATCGTCGTCGGTTCGGCCGGCGGCTCGCGCAGCTTGCGTGAGCAGTCCGATGCGCGAGTTTTGCTGAAGCAGACGTCGAAGTCGGCAGTGAGGTGTTCTTATGTCTGAGCGTGATTCCGGCGGTTCAGGTAGCGCAAAGGCAAAAGCGGCAGCCCCGCGCGCAAAGACGTCTGGTCAGGCGCCGTTCGGCGCATTCGTCCGCAAGCCGGTCGAAAAAGCCGAAGGCAAGGCGAAAGCCAAAGTTGCAAACACCGCTTCCAGCGCGGCAGAAATGCGGATGGAAACGGTGGAAAGCTGGCCGGCCGACGCGGTCGAGGTCGGTGCAATCGTCGACGCTTACGGCCTCAAAGGCTGGGTCAAGGTAGCCGCGCATGCGGATGCCGGACATGGCGGAGACGCGTTGCTAAGCGCAAAGCGCTGGTGGTTGCTGAAAGGCCACGAGCGCAAGTCGGCGCCGTCATTACAGGCAAAAACGCATAGCGACAGTATCGTTGCCCATCTGGGCGGCGTCACTGACCGCGATGTGGCACTGGCACTGCGCGGCACGCGCGTTTACATCAGCCGCAGCGAATTTCCGGCCCTCGGGGCCGATGAATTCTACTGGGTCGACCTGCTCGGCCTGGATGTGGTGAACGTTGCCGGGGTCCACCTCGGCAAGGTTGCAGACATGATCGACAACGGTGCGCACTCGGTGTTGCGCATCGAATATCCGGATACCGACAAAAGCGGTAAGCCGGTCACCGGCGAGCGTTTGATCCCGTTCGTCGGCGTCTTTGTCAAAACGGTGGATCAGGCGGCGAAGCAGATCATCGTCGACTGGGAAACCGATTACTAAATAATTTCGCTGACTGGAGAGAGCGATGCAGTTCGATGTCGTGACGCTCTTTCCTGACATGTTTCGTGCGCTGACCGACTGGGGTATCACCAGCCGTGCGGCGAAGCAGGAGCGCTACGGGTTGCGTACGTGGAATCCGCGCGATTTCACCACCGACAACTACCGCACAATCGACGATCGCCCCTACGGCGGCGGCCCCGGCATGGTCATGCTGGCCAAGCCTCTGGAAGACGCGATCGGTGCGGCGAAAGCCGCGCAGGCGGAGCAGGGCATCGGCGCGCCGCGCGTCGTGATGATGTCGCCGCAAGGCGCCACACTGAATCACGATCGCGTCATGCAGTTCGCGGCCGAACCGGGCCTGATTCTGTTGTGCGGGCGCTATGAAGCGATCGATCAGCGTTTGCTCGACCGTGTTGTCGACGAAGAAGTCAGTCTCGGCGACTTCGTGCTGTCCGGCGGCGAATTGCCTGCAATGGCTTTGATGGACGCGGTGGTGCGTCAATTGCCCGGCGTGCTGAACGACTCGCAATCGGCGGTGCAGGACAGTTTTGTCGACGTGCTGCTGGATTGTCCGCATTACACGCGCCCGGAAGAGTACAACGGCGTGCGTGTGCCCGATGTGCTGCTTGGTGGCCATCATGCGGAAATCGAAGCGTGGCGTCGGCGTGAGGCTTTGCGTAACACGTTGAACAAGCGGCCCGATCTGATTGTGAAGGCCAGAAAGAACAAGATGTTGAGCCGTGCCGACGAGGCATGGCTTGCGAGTCTCGCAAAGGAAGCGTCCAAGGCATAAAGCCGTGGAGCTTTCGAGCGGACATAGGCGGTGCCGCACATGCGTGTACGGTGCCAGATGTGAACCCATCCTCTATCGGGGCCGTAGCCAAGTGTTTTCACGAGGCAGGTACGAACGCCGACAAGATGGACTTAGGAGTCAGTGATGAATCTGATTGCAAAACTCGAGCAGGAAGAAATCGCGCGCGCCCTCGGCGAGAAGACCATCCCCGAATTCGCCCCCGGCGATACGGTGATCGTCAGCGTGAACGTGGTTGAAGGTACGCGTAAGCGTGTTCAGGCTTACGAAGGCGTCGTGATCGCCAAGCGTAACCGTGGTCTGAATTCGTCGTTCATCGTCCGCAAGATTTCGTCGGGCGAAGGCGTCGAGCGTACGTTCCAGACGTACTCGCCGTTGCTGGCAAGCATCGTCGTGAAGCGTCGCGGCGATGTGCGTCGTGCGAAGCTGTACTACCTGCGCGACCGTTCGGGCAAGTCGGCTCGGATCAAGGAAAAGCTGGTCGCCAAGAAAGACCGCGCTGCTCCGGAAGCGTAAAAGCTGTAAGAAAAAGCACCCCTCGCGGGTGCTTTTTTGTTTGCCAGGTCAAAATAGCGGCATGTCCCCTATCCGCTCATTCCGAGAGACCCGTTGATCCGCCCCGCCTTTGAGCCTGAAACTCTGCCTGTCGAAGCGACGGGTGCCGATCTGCCGCCGGTGGTTGCCGGGCGCCTGACGCCCGATGGTCTGCGCGGGCGGTTCGAGCAGCGTCTCAGTTGGACGCCTGAACCGATTATCGAAGCGCCCTGGCGCGATAAGCACGTCGATCCGCGCGTGGCCGCCGTGCTGGTGCCGTTGGTCGTGCGGGACAACGGTCTCACCGTGCTCCTGACGCAACGTGCCGACCATCTGAACGACCACGCCGGCCAGGTGAGCTTCCCCGGTGGCCGCCATGAGCCGTTCGACGCCGACGCGACCGCCACGGCCTTGCGCGAGGCGCAGGAAGAAGTCGGCCTCGATCCGTCGCGCGTTGAAATTCTCGGTGCGTTGCCCGACTATCTGACGGGCACCGGGTTTCGCGTGACGCCGGTGATCGGTCTTGTGCATCCGCCTTTCACGTTGAAAATGGATGCACTTGAAGTAGCCGACGTCTTCGAAGTCCCGCTCGCGTTTCTGATGGACCCCGCGCATCACGAGGAACGCGTGTTTCGTTACGAAGGCGGCGAGCGGCGCTTTTTCGCGATGCCCTATCCGCGGGCGGCGTCGGCGCAGACGGAAGATCGCGAGGGTCAACCGGGCGGCCATTATTTCATCTGGGGCGCAACGGCGGCGATGCTGCGCAACTTCTATCGCTTTCTCGCGGCGTAAGCCACGGCGGTCTGTGCAGTTGTTGGGTGTTTGTCAACGTCTGCGCTCAGTCGCATCCGACCCTGTGCTATCGTTATAAAACAATCGTAAAACTCGAAAAGCACGGCGCATCGCATGACTTTTTTCTCCGTATTGCTGGCTCTGATCATTGAACAGGTGCGCGCGCTGTCGCCGAACAATCCGGTGTCCGCGCTGCTTCAATACCATGCGGAGTCGGCGGCGCACGGATTCGATGCCGGCAAGCCCAGGCATGGCCTGCTCGCGTGGCTCGTGGTAGTGGTGCCGTGGACGCTGGCTGTCGCGCTTGTCTATTACGTGCTCTACCACATTCACTTTGCACTGGCCTTCCTGTGGAATGTCGCCGTGCTGTACTTCACGCTTGGCTTCCGGCAGTTCAGCCATTACTTCACCGACATTCACCTCGCGTTGAACAACGACGATGTGCCGCGCGCGCGTGAAATCCTGAATGAATGGACCGGGCTCGACACTGTCGACATGCCCGTCAGCGAGATCGTGCGCCATACGCTGATTCACGCGGTGGTGGCCTCGCATCGGCACGTGTTTGGGGTTTTCTTCTGGTTCCTGATTCCGGTCGGGCCGGCGGGCGCGGTGCTGTATCGGATCGCCGAGTATCTGGCGCGCGCATGGGCACGGCCAGTCGATGATCGCACGGTCGCCTTCTCGAGTTTTGCGCAGCGGGCCTTTTTTGTGATCGACTGGGTGCCGGCGCGGCTAACGTCGCTGGGTTTCGCGATTGTCGGCAATTTCGAGGACGCGATTTATGCCTGGCGCAATCACGCGCGCCAGTGGCCGGATGCGAATGACGGTGTGCTGCTGGCTGCGGGCAGTGGGGCGCTTGGCGCGCGTTTGAGTGGGCCGCTCGCTGAGCAGTCGAGCCTCGACGCGCTCGCCACGGGCGACGGTGGCCCGATGCAGGTCGGTGACGACTGCACGCCGCGCACGCTGCAATCGGCAGTGGGCCTCGTGTGGCGCGCGGTGGTGCTATGGATGATTTTGTTGTTGATGCTCACGATCGCGGTATGGCTCGCGTGAATCGGCGCGTCGCTAACGCGATGCAATAGAAAAAGCCGGGTTCTTACCCGGCTTTTTTGCGCTCACCACAGTGGCCTCACTACCTGCCCCCCGAACCCGACTGCGTCACCCATCCAGCGGATCCCGCGCCGTTCCGCACTGCCAGCACACCGTGAACTGCGCTTCGAGCGTCTCCCCACACTGATGGCATTGCCATGAAGGCGAACCTGGCGCTGGTCCATGCGCCGCTGCATCGATCAGCCGTCGCGCCATTGCCTCGTCGCGTTCGTCGACAAGCCACAACTCCGGCGCGCACTGATCCGCCGGAATATCGCCGAGCGCGCCGTTCAGGTAACGGTTGTGCAACTCGCAAGCGATGCCCGCCGTCTCCAGCACATTGACCCAATGCTGTCCGATGATCAGATTCGGCGCGCGCATCAGTTTCATCGTGAATCCGAGGGTTGAAAGCGACGCGCGCGTTAGCGCACGATCTGACTGGCTTCATGCACCAGTTGCGCATACAGAGCATGCCGTTCGCGCCGGATCCGGCCATCGGCAACCGCTTCGAGAATTGCGCAACCCGGCTCCTGCAAATGATGGCAGTTGTAGAAGCGGCAGTTCGGCAGCAACGGCCGGAATTCGGGAAACGCGCGTTCGAGCCGGCCTTCGGTCAGATGATGCAGACCGAACTCCTGAAAGCCCGGCGAATCGATCAATGCGCCGCCGTCGGCACCGGGCAAAGGGTAGAGCCGCGTGAACGTGGTGGTATGCCGGCCGCTGTTCAGCGCGGTCGAGATCTCACGGGTGGCGACTTCGGCATCCGGAATCAGCAGATTCACCAACGTCGACTTACCCATGCCGGACTGGCCGAGCAGCAGCGTCGAATGACCTTGCAGATGTTCCAGCAAAGCAGGTCGCGCGTTATCAGGCTGCGTCTTGATCGACACTTCGACCACCGTGTAGCCGAGCGCGCGGTACGGTTCAAGCCGTTTGCGCGCGCCCTCCAGCGCACCGGTCACGTCGATCTTGTTCAGCACGATCAACGGCTTCAGTTCGTTCGCTTCGGCAGCGACCAGCGCGCGGCCGAGCAGGTCTTCGCTGAAATGCGGCTCGGTCGCGAGCACGATCAGCAACTGATCGAGATTCGCGGCAAACAGCTTCGACTTGTACTGATCCGAGCGATACAGCAGATTGCGACGTTCGCCGATCTCGACGATCACGCCCTGGTCCGCCGAAGTCGGCTCGTAAATCACGCGATCGCCGACCGCCACCTCGCTGCGCTTGCCGCGCGGGAAGCACTGGAGCATCGGGCCGCCGTCTTCCGGCGCGACCAGGTAGTGGCGCCCATGCGCGGCAATCACGAGCCCGCCTACGCGTGTGCTGGACGGCGCGCGCGGCGCTTTCGGGGAGCGGCCGCTCATGCGTGCCGCAGCAGGCGGTCGATCCGCTGCGACGCCGGCGGATGCGAGTAATAGAACGCGGTATAGATCGGATCGGGCGTCAGGGTCGACGCGTTGTCCTCGTATAGCTTGACGAGCGCGTTGACGAGGTCTTGCGCATCGGTTTGCGTGGCGGCGAACGCGTCGGCTTCGAACTCGTGCTTGCGTGAGCTAAGGCTGCCGAGCGGCGTGATAAAGAACAGGAATACCGGCAACGCGAGGAAGAACAGCACCAGCGCGAGGCCGCTATTGCCGCCGATCAGCGACGGCCGCACGCCCAGCCCTTCGTAGAACCACACGCATTGCGTCAGCCAGCCGAGCAGGGCGAGCATCACCAGACTGATCGCGAACGTGACGACCATCCGCTTGATCACGTGACGGCGCTTGAAGTGGCCAAGTTCGTGCGCGAGCACCGCTTCGATCTCGCTGCCCGACAGGCGCGCGATCAGCGTATCGAAGAACACGATCCGCTTGGCCGCGCCGAAGCCTGTGAAGTAGGCGTTGCCATGTGCCGAACGGCGGCTGCCGTCCATCACGAACAGGCCCTTCGCGGCGAAACCGCAGCGCTGCATCAGCGCTTCGATGCGGCTTTTCAGCGCCTCGTCCTTGAGCGGTTCGAACTTGTTGAAGAGCGGTGCGATAAACGACGGATACAGCACCAGCACGAGCATCTGGAATGCGACCCAGACGATCCACGTCCACAGCCACCACAGGCTGCCGGCCTGGTTCATCAGCCACAGCACGACGAACAGCAGCGGCAGGCCAAATGCGGCGCCGAGCAGCAGGCCCTTGAGCCGGTCGAGGAAGAAAATGCCCTTGCTCATCCGGTTGAAGCCGAAGCGCTGTTCGACCACGAATTGCCGGTAGTACTCGAACGGCAGATCGATCACGCCGGTGATCGCGATCACCGCCGCGACCAGTACGATCTGGCCGACGTAGCCGCGGCCCAGCCAGTCGGAGATCGCCAGATCGAGTGCCTGAACGCCGCCCAGCAGCGTCAGCCCGATCAGGACGGCAGCGCCGACGACGACCTCGATCATCGCCAGCCGTGTGCGTTCGATGGTGTAGTCGGCGGCACGCTGGTGCGCGGTGAGCGCGATGGTGCCGGCGAACTGGCTCGGCACCTGCTCGCGATGGCCGGCGACGAAGCGGATCTGCCGCGACGCGAGCCACAGTTTGGTGCCGACCATCGCCACGACGGCGACGACGAACAGGACAGTGAAGTACAGGGTGGGCATCCGGGGATTCCGTGGTAACTATGCGAGAATTATATGTTTCTTCCCGCTTCGTGGCGGGGGGCTAAGTCCAAAACTGGACAAAACCGGCCGAGGCCGGCACAAACCAATCTCATACGAACAATCGGCGCGGCCATTCTGCTTCCTGCGAAGCGATTTGCCGGGCCCTCAGGGTTGCCCTCATGACTGACATCCTCGCATCCACCGAACCGCCGTCGCTCGTGCGCAGCGACATGAATCTCGTCTGGCTGGACATGGAAATGACCGGGCTCGAACCGGACACCGACCGCATCATCGAAATCGCGGTGGTGGTGACGAATTCGACGCTCGACCGACTGGTCGAAGGGCCGGTGCTGGCGATTCATCAGAGCGACGAGACGCTCGCCAAAATGGATCAGTGGAACCAGAACACACACGGCCGTTCGGGCCTGATCGACCGCGTGAAGGCGTCGACAGTGAGCGAAGCCGACGCCACCGAGCAGATTCGCGAGTTTCTTGGCGCTTATGTGCCGCCGGGCAAGTCGCCGATGTGCGGCAATTCGATCTGCCAGGACCGCCGTTTCATGGCGCGCTGGATGCCGGATCTGGAGCGCTTCTTCCATTACCGCAATCTCGACGTCAGCACCCTGAAGGAACTGTGCCGCCGCTGGCAGCCCACGATCTACAAGGGTTTCCAGAAGCGCGCGATGCATACGGCGCTGGCCGACATCCACGAATCGATCGACGAGCTGAAGTACTACCGCGAGCACTTCCTGATCCCGGCGGCACCGGACGCAGCGGCTGCGGAGTAATACCGCTGCGGCTCGGGGGGCGTGGCGGCGCAAGTCACGCCGGCGCGGCTCCGGCAGTGCGCACTGGCAATACGCGGCGGCCGCCGCAGCTTCGGCCTCAATGCTGCCGGGGCGCCCGCACTGCGTTTTTCGGCCGGAACGCCTTCACCACGTCGGCATTCGTTTCCACATACGGGCCGCCGATCAGGTCGATGCAATATGGCACCGCGGCGAAGATGCCCGGCACCTTCACTGCGCCGCCTGCTTCGGCGTCGCGCAGACCTTCCAGCGTTTCCTTGATCGACTTCGGCTGGCCAGGCAGGTTGATGATCAGCGCCGCGTGTTCCGCGGTTTCGCGAATTACCGCCACCTGACGCGACAGAATGGCGGTCGGCACGAAATTCAGACTGATTTGCCGCATCTGCTCGCCGAAACCCGGCATTTCCTTCGTCGCGACCGCGAGAGTCGCTTCCGGTGTCACGTCGCGGCGCGACGGGCCGGTGCCACCGGTGGTCAGCACCAGATCGCAGCCGGTTTCGTCTACCAGTTCGACCAGCGTGGCGGAGATCGTGGCCGCGTCGTCCTGAATCAGGCGGGTGACCACCTGAAACGGCGAGCTCAACGCGGCGCCGAGCCATTCCTGCAGCGCCGGAAGGCCTTTGTCCTCGTACACGCCGGTGGATGCACGGTCGCTGATCGACACGAGGCCGATCACGACTTCATCCGGATGTTGGCGTACTGCCTTACGCGTCGCGGTCGTCATCGTCGTCTTCCAGAGCGTCTTCAGCATCGGAATCGGCGTCGGCAGCCGGCCCGTCGGCATTCTTGATCCACTGGAACAGCTCGCGGAAGTAGCGCGGCGGCTTGCTTTGCTGCGCCTCCTTGCGGGCGTTGCGAATCAGCGTGCGACCCTGCTGCGGATCGGCGTTCGGGTGCTGGCGGATGAATTCAGTCAGCGCGGCGTCGTCGGCGAGCAGTTTCTCGCGGGTGCGCTCGATCCAGTGCAGTTTGGCCGTTTCCGCCTTGTTGACGCCGTTATAGGTGTCGAGCGCGGTGCGCAGCGCGGCGGTTTCCTCTTCCAGCAGCGAGCGCATCACGCGCCCGACGTACTGCACCTGGCGGCGCTTGCCTTCGTGGTCGGTGATGCGGCGCGCCTCGCGCACGGCGTCGTCGAGCTTTTCGGGCATCGGCATGCGCTTGAGCGCGTCTTTGGGCAGGGCGATCAGCGCCGAGCCCAGTTCCTGCAGCTGGTGCATTTCGCGCTTGAGCTGGGACTTGCTGGGACGGTCGTAGCCGTTCTCGTCGACTTCCGGCTCGGCGGATTCGATGGGTTGAATGCGGGTTTTGCGTGTCATACCGATATTGTAGCGTGCCGCGCCCTTCGAACCCGCCGTGCTGCCGTGCACAAGGCGTCTGGCGGAGGTTTTCTCAAGCACGGGCAAGCCGGCAATCCAGGACGAAACCGGAGCCGGGCCACGGTGGCGTCACAACCACGTCACGACGGCGCCGCAACCAGGCCAAGGCGACGCAAGGCTCAGCGAATGCCAGGTGCAGCTTCGCGTACCTTGCTATGATCGCGGGATGCGTGATTACGCAAACGAGCAGGCAGATGAGCACGTGAACAGCGCCCGTAAAAATGCGAGCGCATGCGTGCGGCATGGGCGAACACACAGGGCCGCTCGGCCCCGAACAGGACGGCAACGACAATGGCAGCAGACATGGACGTCAAGCAGCGCTTTTTTCCGCATACCCAGGATGAACTGAAGGAAATCGCCTCGGACATCCTTCGTCACGCGAAGTCGCTCGGCGGAACCGACGCGGCAACCGAGATTTCCGAAGGCGACGGCCTGTCCGTCTCCGTGCGGCGCGGCGAAGTCGAGACGATCGAACACAATCGCGACAAGATGGTCGGTGTGACGGTGTTCATCGGCAACAAGCGCGGCAATGCGAGCACTTCGGACTTTTCGTCGCAGGCTCTGAAGGACACGGTCGCGGCGGCGTACAACATCGCCCGCTTCACGGCTGAAGACGATTGCGCGGGTCTCGCCGAAGCCGACCTGCTCGAAACCGCACCACGCGATCTCGATCTGTATCACCCGTGGAATCTGACGGCCGACGAAGCGGTGGAAATCGCCCGCCGCTCGGAAGACGCCGCTTTCGCCACCGATCCGCAGATCAAGAATTCGGAAGGCGCGAGCGTCTCGGCGCAGCACTCGCAATTCGTGCTGGCCACCTCGCGCGGCTTTCTCGCGGGCTATCCGTACTCGCGTCACTACATCGCCTGCGCGCCGATCGCCGGCAGTGGCCGCAACATGCAGCGCGACGACTGGTACACGTCGACGCGCAGCGCGTCAGACCTCGCCGACCCGGAAGCAGTAGGCCGTTACGCGGCGCAGCGGGCCTTGTCGCGCATCGGTGCGCGCGGGCTCGATACGCGCAAGGTGCCGGTGCTGTTCGAAGCGCCGCTCGCCGCCGGCATTCTCGGCGCGTTCGTTCAGGCCACCAGCGGCGGCGCGCTGTACCGCAAGACCTCATTCCTCGTCGATAGCCTCGGCAAGCCGGTGTTCGCGCCGCACATCCAGGTGGTCGAAGATCCGCACGTTGCGCGGGCCATGGGCAGCGCGCCGTTCGACGAAGAAGGCGTGCGCACCAAACAGCGCTCCGTGGTGAAGGACGGTGTGGTGGAAGGCTATTTCCTGTCCACCTACTCGGCGCGCAAGCTCGGCATGCAGACCACCGGCAACGCCGGCGGCTCGCACAATCTGTCGCTGCGCAGCTCGAAGACACGTCCGGAAGACGACTTCGAGGCAATGCTGAAGAAGCTCGGCACGGGCCTGCTGCTGACCGAACTGATGGGGCAGGGCGTGAATTACGTGACGGGCGATTATTCGCGCGGCGCGTCGGGCTTCTGGGTCGAGAACGGCAAGATCCAGTATCCGGTCGAGGAAATCACCGTGGCGAGCACGCTGCAGGAGATGTTCCGCCATATCGTCGCGATCGGTGCGGATACGATCACGCGCGGCACTAAGGAAACGGGCTCGGTGCTGATCGAACGGATGACGATCGCGGGTCAGTAAGCGCTCGGCAACAGCGCTGAGAAAAGGGCTGAAAAAAGAAACGCCACGCAGTTGCATGCGTGGCGTTTTTTTATGCGTGTCGGGCGGCGCAAGGCGAAAGATGAATGCGCGAATCCCGGCGTCAGATGCAAGAACCGTCAGTTAGTCAGCCAGTCAATCAGGCGCGGCGCGTGGCCTTCACGCGCCCTTGCGCTTATAGGTCACGAAGGCGTAATCGAAGTCGTTCGGTGCATCCGCGCGATGGGTTTCATGCGCGACCTCTTCCCATTCGTTTTCGTCGAGCTCAGGGAAGGTGGCGTCGCCTTCGAAATCCGCGGAGATTTCGGTGACGATCAGCTTGTCCGCCTGACGCAAGCCTTCCGCATACAGTTGCGCGCCGCCGATCAGAAACGCTTCCGGCGCCTGGTCCTGGGCGGCGAGCTTGAGCGCGTCTGCGAGCGTGGTGGCCGCGTCGCAGCCCTGAAAGCGCCGCGTGGCGTCCCGTGTCACGACAATGTTGCGGCGTCCCGGCAACGGCCGGCCGATCGATTCATGCGTCTTGCGGCCCATGATGATGGGCGCGCCCATCGTAGTGCGCTTGAAGAACGCGAGGTCTTCGGGAAGTCGCCAGGGCAACTGGTTGTCGCGGCCGATCACGCCGTTATTGGCGCGAGCGACGATCAGGGTGAGCGTCGTCATCGAATGGAAAGGGGAACGTAACCAGGATGATTCTACCTGAGGCGAAAGGGCGCTCCCTGCTACGCGTCCCGCTCATTCGTGCGCGGGCTCATCGGCGCCGAGCGCCTCAAGCGCCGCTTTCTCGTCGGCCGCGCTGGGATCCCGCAAGCCGTGCTGACCCATCAGCCGGTATAGCGTGACGCGCGAAATGTTCAGATCGATCGCCGCCTCGTTCAGCCGGTGGCGATGCCGCAGCAGCGCTGCTTCGATCGCGCGCTTCTCGGCGGCTTCACGTGCCTGCGAGAGGCTCATGGTCTGTTGCCCGGTGAATTGCGCGAGGTCGAGGTCGTCGGCGGAAATCAGCTTGTTTTCCGCCATCACGATCGCGCGGCGCACCCGGTTGATCAGTTCGCGCACGTTGCCAGGCCAACTGTAGTTGTACATCGCCTCGATCGCAGACGGCGTAAAGCCGCGGATCTTGCGCGCGCTGTCGGTCTTGAACTTGTGCATGATGTGATGCGCAAGAATCTCGATGTCCTTGCCGCGAGCGCGCAGCGGCGGCTCGTCGACCCGCAGCACGCACAGACGGTGAAACAGGTCGGCGCGGAACCGTCCTTCGCGCATCGCGATTTCGAGGTCCACGTGGGTTGCCGAGATAATGCGCACGTCCACCTGGATCGATTCGCGGCCGCCGAGCCGCTCGATCTTACCTTCCTGCAGAAAGCGCAGCAGGCTGGCCTGACTTTCCATCGGCAGATCGCCGATTTCGTCGAGCAGCAAGGTGCCGCCGTCCGCGGCCTCGACCCGGCCGATCTTGCGCTGGTTCGCGCCGGTGAACGCACCACGTTCGTAGCCGAATAGTTCGGACTGCAGCAGATGATGCGGAATCGCCCCGCAGTTGATGGCGATGAACGGCGCCTTGCGGCGCGGCGAGCGTTCGTGGATCGCCAGCGCGGTGAGTTCCTTGCCGGTGCCGGATTCACCCGAGATAAACACGCTGGCGTCGGTATTGGCGACTTTGCGAATGGTGCGGAACAGTTGCTGCATCGCTTCGCAGGTGCCGACCATTTCGTCTTCGTCGTCGGCCGCAGTGGGCGCGGCAGGCGGGATCTCATCGGCATCGCACAAGGTCACCATGCCGAATGCGTGACTGACGAGATAGTCGATCGTGGCGTTGGCTACCGGCGTCTTGACGTAGTCGAAGCAGTAGTGGCGGATGAAGCGGCGCACGCCCGGGTCGGCGAGGCGCTCCGGCGTGACGAGCGCAATCCAGCCAATCTGCTGTTGACGCAGGCTCGCCTCGAGGCCGCCCAGGTCGCGCGGCGCAAAGCTTGCGAGGTCGGCGATGCCGGCGCACAGCACGTCGGGCTTGAGCAGGCGCGTAACCTCGTGCGCCGAGCGGGCCACCAGCACGTGCCAGCCGCGGCTCTGCAGATGGGCGCTCAGCGTCTCGTCCGGCGTGCGCGCGACATAGAGCAGGGTCCGCTCGATCTGCGCGTGCGGCAGACCGCCTCCTTTTGCGGCGGAAGAGGGCTCATGCAAGCGCTCCACGACAGCCTCCTGAGGACGCACCAAAGAGACTTCCGATGGGCGCCCCCCGAGGACGCCCGCTGTTCGTGTCACAGGACCTTCCGGCGCCCGGGCAATCGACAGATGAGCGCCGGAGGGCGGTGTAACGCTGCTCAGATGGGGTGATTCGCGCACGATCAGCCTCGTATCGTTGGCACGTCAAAAAGTGTAGGGAAAGCGCACACCGATCACGAAGTTCGGCGTGTCGGGCGTGAGGCCCACCGACACCGAACCGTTGATCGTCAAGTGCTTGTTCACTACGTGATTCAGGCCGAAGGTCAGGGCGGCCGCCGTGGTTTCGCTGCCCGGCACCTTCGAATAGGTTCCGCCTGGCGCCTTGGTTTGCGATTCGGGTTCCAGCGCCATCGTGTACGAGATGCTGGCCGAGTCCTTGTCCGAGAACGCGAGCGCGACGCCGCCGCCGAACTGCACGACGTCGCCGATCTTGACCGTCGCCGGTTCGGTCTGACCGATCACCGACGAGATGTCCGAGAACGAGCGGGCAATGTTGTAGGTGTACGAAACGCTGCCGAACAGCACGACCGGATCGTAGGTCTTCAACACCGAGAGGCCCGCCGTGATGTTCCAGAAGCCGGTGCCGGTGGGCAGCTTGGTGGGCGCGACGAGGTTGGTGTTGTTGGCATCGACCTGTTGCAGCTTGATGCCAAACGGCGACGTACCGGTCGGCGCCTTGATGCGCAGGCTGCCGACCAGGTCCGGCAGGCTGTTGGTTTCCTTCAGGATCTGGTAGTAGATCCCGAGGTTGACGTCGCCGATGTTGCTCGAATTCGCCGAGGCGTCCGAGACCGTATTGGCGGCCCCGCCGGCCCCGCCGACGATGAAATTGCTGTGCCGGTAGACGTAGGGCACGTCGACGTCGACGCTGATGCGGTCGGTCAGACCGTAGCGAGTGTCGAGGTCGGCCATCACCTGGTGCGACTTGGTTTCGCCGAGGTTGATGTTGCCGAGGAAAATCGCATCGAGCGCGAGGAAGCCGGACAGTTGCAACTGGCGGCGGTCGTAGTAGGTATCGCTGATGCCCCAGTCCATGGTGAGCTTGTGCTCGAACAGCGGCGTGTGCTGCTGGTTCTGCACCACCGCGTCTTCGGCTTGCGTGCGCACCGGTTGCGCGGCTTTCTGGGTCTGGCCGACCGCGCCGCTGCCGTCGGTCGCGGCAGGCAGGCTGCCTCCGCCGCTGTTGTCCGGCACCGGCGGATTGACCGGCACGCCTGTCGCGGTGCCCGTCGCGCTGCCGGGTGCGGGTGTGCCGGGGTTTATCTGGGCCAGCGGCGGCAGCGGCACAGGCAGGCCGTCCGCGCCGGGTTGCTCGGCGACCGCGGCGTCGCCGGTCGGCGTGCCGTAGCCCGGTGCGCCGCGGCCGCGCTGCGCCATCTCGAGATTCGTGACCTGCCGTTCGAGTGAGATGATCTGCTTTTGCTGCTCGCTGACGACGCGCATGAGCGTGTTCAGCCGGTCTTCAACCGATTGATCGGCGAGCGCCTGTGCGCTGGCCCCCTGCGATAACGCGAACAGCATGACTGCGGCCGGTATGGCCGCTAACGCCATGCGTGGCGTGCCGGTCCTTGAGAATCTGATCATTTTTGTTCCCCCGGTATTCTGACCGTGCGTCGCATGTCTCCTACGCTTCGCGCGGCCGTTTTGGTGCTGCTGTGATACTTGGTCTTGGTCCTCGGCGGGTGGCGGCCCGCGTTATCTCCTTACGGTGTTTTGCAGGGCTTGTAGGACACCCAACTGGCGCAGCATCGAGGCCGACATCTGTTGTGTCTGCAAATGCAGTTGCAACTGGTTGGCGACTTGCTGGTTATTGCCTGCGATCTGCAAGAGTTGGGCGATCATCCCTGCTTGTTGCGCGTTGCTCGGCGAGATGCTTTGCGTGGCGATACCGGCCGGCGTTTGCAGCGCGATCGAAATTCCGCCGTTGGCGAGACTGACGGAGGCCTTTATCGAGCCGTTCGCATTGCTGGCGGTTGCCGAGCTTGCGTTGTTATAGGTACCGCCGTTCAGACTGGCCGGCGAGGCGTCGAAATCGATCAGCGCCTGGTTGGTGCCGAGGTTGCCGTTGCCGGCCACCTGAGCGATCTGCGAGACGCCGTTGACGCTGACGTTCTGCCCGCCGCTCGCGCTGGCGTTGTGGTTGGCGCCGCTACCCGATGGCCCGTTCGGGCTGGTCACGGAGGCCGATGAATTGAACTGCACGCTCGGCGTGTTGAGGGCGTTGGTGACGATGGAGAGCGCGCCTGAGGCGACAGCGGTGGCGCCGTTCGGCAGCTGCCATTGCGACAGCAGGTTGATGACGACGCCCGAGATGATGTCCCCGACAATGCCTTTGCCGGTCTGGCTGGCGAGGACGGTGTCGTCGACGGCTTGCAGCTTGAGGGCGCCGACGTCTTCAAACACCGTCGGCGCCTGCTCGGCAGCCTGCGCGACTGGTGTAAGGCCGCACGTCGTGAAACACAACGCGCAGCCAATAGCGATTAAGTTTCGGTCCATGATGGGTCAGAACAACTCTGCCTTGATCAAACCGTATTCAACAAAGGGAGTCGCAGCCGTGCCGTTTTCCAGCGCGCGTTCGCGCAGTTTGAGCGCGAGCGACTCGTTGCCTTGCAAGAGCGGAGAATCCTCCTTGAATGGCTTGCCGACGACCGCGAACACGAGGCCGTTCCACTTCTTGACGAAGTCGTCTTCCATGACGATGCGGTTGCCGAGGGCGGGGTCCGCAATGAAAACGCGGCGGTCTTCGGCGTGCTTGACGATCACGAAGTGCTCGTAGCCGTCGCTGTTCATCAGGACGAGCACGGGAATCTGCAGGTGATAGAGCGCTTCGGCGGTGACACGGAAACCTCGGCCGCGCAGGCCGATCGTTTCGACGAACTTCTTCATGTCGAGCATCGAGAAGCCGTTCTTGACCACCACCTCCGGTGTCGAAAACACCATCATGCGGCGGATCATTTCGGTTTCGGGAATGTCGATGCCGTAGCCGTACTTCAGCAACGTGGCCAGAGCGGCCGAGCCGCAGCTGTAGTCGTAACGCTGCGAAACGATATGGTTGTAGCGCAGCTCGCGAATCGAGCGCACGTTCACGTCGAACGGCACACCGGCTGCGGCGTTCATGGAAAGGGCACTCTGCGCATGAGCCGCCTGTGACAGCACGAGTCCTGCGAAGAGCGCCGCAAAAAAGCCATGCGTTGCCCTGCTCACCCCGAACATGGTCTATCCCCCCCAGGGGAGACACTGGTCAGCCCGAAGGCTGACCGGTTGTCTTCCTGCTATACAGCTTTAATTACTGATTACGGACTGCTGATTACTGATGCGACACGCTGGCGACTGCAAGGCCGTTGTGTTGCAGGTTGCCTACACCCGACGCGATGTTCACACCGATGTTGCCGGTCGCATTGGCCAGTGCGCCTGCGCCGAGCATCGACGAGCCGGTGAACTGGCCATTAACGGCTGCGTCCGCGGTCTGGCAGTTCTGGTCGCTGGCGATGACTTCGCCACCTTGCATGCTGCCGCGATGATGATTCCAGCCGCCCATCCCGCTGCTGCTGCTATCGGTCGTAGCCGAAGCTGCCAGGCTATTGTTTTGCACGTTGCCCACACCCGAGGCCACGTTCACGCCGATGTTGCCGGTTGCATTGGCCAGCGCGCCCGCGCCGACGGAAGCGACGAAGTTGAAGTCACCCACTTTGGCCGAGCCGCTCGACGATTGAGTCGAGTAGATCTGCGCGGTGCCGAACACGGGGCCGACATCCATGTTCGACAGCGCGGCGTCGTTGGACTGCGCGTTGTCGATGCCGGTGGCGATGTTGACGCCAATGTTGCCGCTTGCCGTATCCAGCGCATTGTTGCCGATGCCGGCGGACATCGTGGTCGGCGTTTCGGTGTTGATGTGCTGGGTGATGCTGCCCGTGACCGTGACGGAGCCCCGGTTGTCATCGTAGTTATGGGTCCATCCATAGGCGTGGCTGCCTTCGGAGAAGCTGGCATGTACTTCGTCGCCATAGCCGCTGCGGGTTTGCGTCGCCGTGCTCTGGCTGGCTGCCGCATAGCCGCCGTACGCGACGCCGTAGCCGGCTGCCTGTGCCTGGAGCCCCGCGCCGAAATTGCTCGACTCGTGGGTGTTCAGCGCGCCGGCAAAGCCTGCCGCGAGACCGCCGAAGATCACGCCGGGGCCGCCGCCGAGACCGGCGATGAAGCCCGCCGCGAGGAAACCGCTGGCGGAAGCGTGCGTGTTCGCGTAGTTGTACCCTCTGACCGATGTTTCGAAACCGGTTGCGAAGCCGCCGCCCGCAATGAACGCAGCGCTCGACGAGGCCGTGTTGGTTTGCGTGTTGCTCTTGTTGTAAGCCCAGGCGTTGTTGCTATACGACTGGCTCACGCCCCAGCCGCTGCCGCCGCCGCTTGCGTGGTCCCAGCTATCCGTCGTGTTGACGGTCGTGGTCACGTGGCCGGAGACATAGCTCTGCGGCGGCGTCTTCATGTCCACGCCGCCGACGTTCACGTTTTGCGTGTTGTTGACCGTGGCGCCGGAACTGCTGTTCACGTTGACCTTGCCACGCAGCGTGATGAAGCCGAATTCACCGATGTCGGTATAGACGTTGGTTGCCGTAAAGAGCTCAGCCGGGTCGCAGCCGGCCGTGCATTCGGCGTAAGCCGAGCTTGCTGCCATCGTCGACAGGACAGCCGCTGCAATGAGTGTGCGCTTCATGATGACGCTCCGATAAAGAGTGTGGCTCGTTAGAAAAAGGTGCCCGCCGGGGGACGGAGCACAAAACTGTTTGAACTGACGTTACCTGAGCCGGCAGTCTGGTTGATCTGGACGATTCCACTGACGTTCTTGAACGCGTCCGCACCGATGGACACCTCGCGCGCGTCGTGGTTATTGCCGGACTTTCCCAGCCCGCCTCCCTTGGCGGTCGTAGCGGATAGCACCCCATCCGCTACGATCTCCGCTTCAACCGGCCCAGTGCCGATCATGGCGCTGTTCCGCTGAAGATTCCCTACACCCGCCGACTGATTCACTTCGATAAGGCCAGAGGTGTTTGAAAAAGCGTTATTGCTGATCGTGCTTTTCGCAGCCGTTGTTTTGGCGTTGGTGGACGCGCTCTGCGAACTGCCGATCAGATTGAAAGGGGTTTGCCCGTTGGCGAGCACGCCCTGATTTGCCTGCACGTTGTCCAGACCCGCCGCCTCGTTGATGGCGACGACCCCAGTCGCACCGTTGAGCGCACCGTTGCCGATCACCGACTGCACGTCGACGAGCGCGGACGGCGTTTGAGCGTATGCCGCTACGCTCGCAAGGCCGAGGAGAGCGCAGACCATCAAGGGCCAGCGCGGCTGCTTGCGTGACGCAAAGGGCTTCGCGGCCGGTGCGTATGTGGTTTTCATTTCATGGCTCCCAACGCAGCGCCGAGGGGTGCGAGGGCACCGTTGACCGACTGGGCGATCGAGCTGCCGATTCCGCCGGCGCCGCCGAAGCTGGCGCCCGCGCCAACCGGGACGGTATTGCCGGCCCCCGCGAGCATGTGCTGGATGCCGTTGGCGCCGACCAGCGCCGGCATGAAGCCGTTGCTGGCGACGCCGCTGGTGCCGTGCGCGCCGTTCAGGTCGAGGTCGCTCGCCATCGCGCCGATCGCGCCGTCGAACGCCGCGCGCGGGAAGGTTTGAACCTGCACCGAAATCGGATCCTGGCTCTTCGGCACCGGCACGAACGCATCGCGCGGGGTGATGTCACGCTCGATGATCAGGTTGCCTGGCTCGGTCGCCTGCTGCGCGGCGGCACTCGTGACGGCACCCGCGGCGAGCACGCCGAGCAGCGCGGACAGCAGGGCCGCATGTGGGCGGCGGCTGCTCGGCATCTGGGTTGAGGCGTTCATGTCAGCTCCTTGCTGGCGGACGATCGGCCGGTGCGGTCTTGGGCAGCGAATGGATCGCGGCGCTAATTTCTCTGATAGCTTGTGACGTTGCCTTGCGCAGAACGGGCGACGTCGACGGGCACCGGCAGCTGGGACGGCGGAGCAATTTCGTCCCACAGCGTCACGCGGTTGCCGCCGCTGTTGAAGCTGCGCATCATTTGCGGGGTGGCCGCGACCATCAACATGCCGCTGAAGCCGCCGCGCTGACTGGATAGCGCCTGGTCGTCCAGCACGAGATCGTTCACGGACGCGGTGTCGGCGGTAATGCTCAGCGCGTTGCCGGCCAGATCGCTGCGCGACGTGGCACTGTCGATCATGTCGGCTGCCTTGTGGTCCGCCACCGCGTTGTCCATCGAAGCGGCGCTCGCCGTGTGGATGGCCGCCATGTCCGGCGTTGCCACCGCTGCGAGCGTCGTGCTCGCGAGGGTGGCGGAACCGGTATCGGCGGTTTCGGCCACCGTGGCGGATTGAGGCAGGGTGAATTCCTGTGCATCGACACCGGCGGGCAGCACGATCAGGACCATCGCGGCGGCGCACAGTGCGGCGCAAGGTGCCATGCTGTTCAGGTCGATGCGGAAAGCGAGTCGCATGATGTGTCTCCTTGGTGCACAGCATTTAGCGAAACGTGTGCCATGAGTCGCAATCCATTGATGCGTCTGGAGGCGGCCCGCATACCGCGGAGAAAGAACCGGGAAATCGGACAAAAACGTTTCAGTGCTGAAACGGCAGGCAGAAAATACCTGCAATTCGTTAAATCGGACGGTATGAAGTACCTTGGGGTGAACGCCAGGAAAAGCGCTTCCACAATGCTTTTATTCGTAAGTTGAATAAGATTGGATCGCCCGCCCGGCCTTGCTGAGAAAGGAGTCCCCGATTAAATTCGCATAATTGTTTTCCAAGCGGCGCGTGTATAGTAAGCTCTCGAAAACAGCTTCAGATTTAAAAAAGCCCGCTAACGGGCCGTCTCAAACACACACGCCGCTTTCTTGGGGATCAGCTGTCCGCACGGAATGGAATGACCGTTCGGGTTTTGCTATTTCGCGAATCCCGAATGAGTCAGCGTGTCTGAACCGCGGTTCAGGTGCGTACGTCATCCTTAACGTTCGTTGACGAGAGGATCTGAATAATGGAACCCGCAACGCGGCAACTGATTTACGTTTCACGCGATCCGAGCGCGGAACTGAATACACGCTTCAATCAGCGCGGCTGGCATGTCGAAGTCGTGGGATCGGCGCGCGACGTGCGCCGTGCGGTTCGCGCCGGCATGGCGGCGGGCGGCCTGCTCGACCTGTCCAGCGAATTTCAGCCCCACGAAATTGCCGCTTTCGAGTCCTGTCTGACCATTCCTAATGTTGGCTGGGTTGCGGCCACCACACCCGGGCAACTGCAGGATGCGGCCTTGCGCCGGCTTGTGCGGGACTACTGTTTCGACTATGTAACGGTGCCTTACTCGGGCGACAGGATCGTCGATTCGGTGGGGCATGCGTACGGCATGATCTCGCTCGGAGAGCCGGCATCGAACGACGGCTCGCAAGGCGCGGAAGGCGAAATGGTCGGTTCGTGCGACGCGATGCTCGCGCTGTTCCGTTCGATTCGCAAGGTGGCGATGACCGACGCGCCGGTATTTATCTCGGGCGAATCTGGCACGGGCAAGGAGCTGACCGCGGTCGCGATCCATGAACGCTCGGCGCGCCGCAATGCGCCTTTTGTGCCGATCAACTGCGGCGCGATTCCGCCACATCTGTTGCAATCCGAACTATTCGGTTATGAGCGCGGCGCGTTCACCGGCGCCAGTCAGCGCAAGATCGGCCGGGTGGAAGCGGCCAACGGCGGCACGCTGTTCCTCGATGAAATCGGCGATCTGCCGCTCGAAAGCCAGGCGAGCCTGCTGCGTTTTCTGCAGGAACGCAAAGTGGAGCGGCTGGGCGGTCACGGTTCGATCGACGTCGACGTGCGCATCATCTCGGCCACGCACGTGGATATGACGGCGGCGATGATCGAAGGGCGGTTCCGCTCCGATCTGTATCACCGCCTGTGCGTGCTGCAAATCGACGAACCGCCGTTGCGCGCGCGTGGTAAGGATATCGAACTGCTTGCGCGGCACATGCTGGAACGTTTCAAGAAAGATGCAAGCCGCCGTCTGCGCGGTTTCGCGCCCGACGCCATCGCGGCGCTGCATAACTACGGCTGGCCCGGCAACGTACGCGAGTTGATCAATCGCGTGCGGCGCGCGATCGTGATGTCGGAAGGGCGCGCGATCACGGCACGCGATCTCGAGTTGGCCGAATACGTGGAGATCGTGCCGGTGTCGCTCGCCCAGGCGCGCGAAGCGGCCGAGCGTCAGGCCATCGAGCTTGCGCTCCTGCGCCATCGCGGCCGTCTCGGCGACGCCGCCCAGGAACTCGGCATTTCGCGCGTGACGCTGTATCGCCTGTTGTGCTCCCACGGCATGCGCCATATGGAAGGCGAACCGCTGGCTGCCCCGCACGGCGAGTTGCCGGCCTCGGTGCCGCATCTCTAGCAGGCTTTCCCGCCGACATTTTCTTCGCCGCGCGCCCGAATCGGGCGCGGCGCGGCTGCGCTTGTTAAAATCGGGTTTTCCGCTCACTCTCCGTGGCGCATGTTCCCGACCGAAGGGCGCGCTGCGTCGAAGGAACCCGCATGAAACAATATCTCGACCTCGTCCGCACGATTCTCGACACCGGTACGTGGCAGGAGAACCGCACCGGCATCCGCACGATCAGCATGCCGGGCGCCATGTTGCGCTTCGACCTCCAGCAGGGCTTTCCCGCCGTCACTACGAAGAAGCTGGCGTTTAAATCGGCAATCGGCGAACTGGTCGGGTTCCTGCGCGCGTCGCGCAGCGCCGCGGATTTTCGCGATCTGGGCTGCAAGGTGTGGGACGCGAACGCCAACCAGAATCCGCAATGGCTCGCCAATCCGTATCGTCAGGGCCCCGACGACCTCGGCGACGTGTACGGCGTGCAATGGCGCCAGTGGCCAGCCTACAAGGTGCTGGACGCAGGCGCCAGCGCGCAACTGGCCGACGCCACCGCGCGTGGCTTCCGGGTGGTGACGGAGTTCGACGAGGACGGCGGCCGCAAGGTGCTGCTGTACAAAGCGATCGATCAGCTGCGGCAGTGTCTCGACACGATCATGCAGAATCCCGCCGACCGGCGAATTCTGTTTCATGCCTGGAACCCCGCCGTGCTGGATCAGATCGCGCTGCCGGCTTGCCACCTGCTTTATCAGTTCGTGCCGAATGTCGCGCGCCGTGAAATTTCGCTGTGCCTGTACATTCGCAGCAACGATGTCGGGCTCGGCACGCCGTTCAATCTGACCGAAGGCGCGGCTTTGCTGCATCTGGTTGGCCGCCTGACGGGCTACACGCCGCGCTGGTTCACCTACTTCATCGGCGACGCGCATATCTACGAGAACCAGCTCGATATGCTGCAACAACAGCTCACGCGCGAGCCGTACGAAAGCCCGGCCTTCGCGATCTCGGACCGCGTTCCGGACTATGCGAAAACCGGCGTGTACGAGCCGGAGTGGCTCGAGAAAATCGAACCGTCGGATTTCTCGCTGGTCGGCTACCGCCATCACGAGCCGCTTACGGCGCCCATGGCGGTTTGAGTACGGCCCGAGCGCCGGCTTGCAGTCTGCTCAAAGAAAAACCCCTGCGAGGTAAGTCGCTGGGGTTTTTTATTACCGCCTTCTGACGGTCGCGTTGCGCGCGCATCTAGCCGCGCGCGTCATCTTTAGCCTTTGTGATGCTCGTCGCGATTAGCGCCGCTCGAATGCTGCTCCTCATGCTGGGGATGCGGCTCCGGGCGCGGCTGCTGCACCTGCTGCGGACGCGGCTCCGGGCGTGGCTGCTGCACCTGTTGCGGACGAGGTTCAGGGCGCGGCTGCTGCACCTGCTGCGGACGCGGCTCAGGACGTGGTTGCTGCACCTGTTGCGGACGAGGTTCAGGGCGTGGCTGCTGCACCTGTTGCGGACGTGGCTCAGGACGCGGCTGCTGTGCCTGTTGCGGCTGCGGACGATATTCCTCACGCGGTTGCTGCTGCGGCTGGGCGTGCACTTCAGGTGCACGCGGCGGTTGCGCGTCCGGCTGACGCTGGGCCTGTTGCTGCGGCTCAGGACGGCCCTCCGGCTGACGTGCCTGCTCCTGCGGGGCGCCATGTTGCTGCGCCTGCTGGGCCATCGGCGCATGCGGCTGCGTCCAGGCCGGTTCGCGCCGTGCCTCCGCACCCGGTTGCTGACCCGCTTGCCCCGGCGCACCGTGCTGCTGTGCGTAGGCGTTCGGGTTGGCGCTGTTAGCTTGCGGCGGGCGCGGCACGCCATTCGACGGACGTGCTGCTTCGCCGGGTTGCTCGTGCAGATTGGCCATTTGCGGCGGCGTGCCCGGCCGGGCTTGTGGTTCGCCGCCTCGCTGCGGTTGAGCGTTCGGCGCTGCGCCGGCCCGCTGGCCGGCCTGTTGCATGCCCTGTTGCATGCCATTAGGCGCACCCGGCGCTGCACCCGGTGTCCGCCCGGCCATGTGCGATTGCACGACCCGCACGTTTTGCACCGGCACGGCTCCTGGAGCGCCCGCCATGTGCGCCGGCACCGAGGTTCGCACGATCGGCTCACCCGCGCCCGGCACCCGTCCGCCGCTCTGCGCAAAGCGCTGCGCGAGCGTGTCGTGGTACGCGGCCGGTACGGCCGGGCTGCGCGTGGCGACGACCGGCCGCGCCGTCACGGCGGCCGGCGGACGATAGTTCGCGTTACGCAGGCCCGGCCCGAAGCTTTGCTTCACCGGCGCGATCCCCGGACCACCCGGATTGATCTGCGCGTTGCGCCACTGTTGCGGATCGACCTTCTGCGCGAAGCGGCCAACCGGCTGACCGTGCACGAAAGCCGTCGCCGGTACCGCGGTCACGCCACCCGGCGCGCGATAGTTGATGTACGTGTTGTGAATGTTGGTCACATTCACATTCGTCACATTGATGTTGCGGTTGTAGTTGTTGACGACCGTCGTGTTATTGACGCGGTTGTAGTAACCCGGGCTCCAGTGGTCGTGGCCACCCCAGTTCGGGTGCCACGGCTCGCCGGGGCCGAGCGGGAACCACGCGACACCGGCCGCGACAGCGCCGCCGATCGCCAGACTGACTCCCCAGTTGACTCCGCCGCCACCGCCACCCACGAATGCGACCAGTGCCGGTGCGTAGACCGGCGGCGCGCTGACTACCATCGGCCCCGGCACCCACGCCCACGAGTTGTCGACATAGGCCCAGCGGCCATAGTGGTAGGGTGCGAAACCCCAGGGCGCGTCGTCTACCCAGGTCCAGCCCCACGGTGCCTGCCATACCCAATGGCCGTCGTGATACGGCGCCCAGCCGGCCGGCGTGGCACGCGGCACCCACACTTCACCGTACTGCGGGCTGCTCTGCCACGTGCCGTTGGCGTCGAGATCCTGATAGCCGGGGATGTCGCGCGAGACGTAGCGCGCCGACACCGAGCGGTCTTCCGCTGCGTCGCGGCTTGCCGCCCATTGGTCGAACGGGTCGAGACCGGGCGCGCCGTTGTCGGCGACCTGTTGCAGGTTGGTGCCGGCAAAGCGGACCTGCTGGCCCGCCGCGACCGGCACCTGGCCGCTGTCGCCATACACCGTCGCGCTGCCGCTGCGTACGGTGACGGTGGTGCTGCTGCCGTCCGGTGCGACGTCGACGCGATAGTCGCCAGGGCCGTTCAGGCCGAGCGCCAGATTCGGCGTGTCGATTTCATACGAGGAGCCGGGCGCGAGTTCGCGCACCCGCGCCGATAACGTGCCCTGCGCGACTTTCAACTGGGCGCTGTTGTCGTCGAGATTGAGGATGTCGAGGCTGGTGGACTGGTCGAGGCGCACCGCGGTCGAGCCAATATGCAGTTCGGAGCGCGCGTTCTGGTCGTTCCACAATTGGTCGCCCGTGGTGAGCGGGCGGTTGATTTGCGCGTACGACCAGTCGCTTGCGCCGGCCGGCTCGGTGGTCACGGCGCCGGCCGTGTAGTTCAGACGCGCCACGCGCCCCGGCGGATCGGTATTTTGCGTTGCGGCGCCCGGCGGTGCCTGTTCGGCTTCCTGTGCGAAGGTGGCCTGCGCGGCGAACAGAAATGCCGCGGCAGCGATCAGCGTGTAGCCGGTCGTCCGGCGTTTCGAGTGTTGAGGTGTGGTGACTGTTCTCATGGTTTTCTCCGACGGACGCGGCATTGTGCCGTAACCGTGAGAACCACTCTACCCGTACGGATTGTTTCAAGGCCCCCAGTTTTGTAAGGCTCTTTCGCGAGCGTGTAACAAAAGGTCTCGATAAGGCATTTCGTAAGCTGATAGAACAAATTTTGTAATTACATCAATCGGTTAGGCGCGACTCAGGTGGCGAGGAACGCGTCGAAATGACGGCGGCCCGCGGGTGTGATTCGCAGGATTCTCGGGCGCTCCGTGCGCTCGACCCAGCCATGCGTCGACCATGAATCGAGCAGTGCCGCGCCGAGCGCGCCACCCAGGTGGGGACGCCGTTCGCTCCAGTCAGGACAGGTACAGGCGAAGCGCCGCCGGCGGCTCTTCTGGGCGGACAGGTCGATGCCCCAATCGGCGAAGCGGGCGGCGCCGTCAGCGGTGGCTTCAAGCGACGAACCGTGCAGTGTCAGCAGACCGCCCTCGACCATCCGCTCGAACACCCGCACCGACAGTTCTCCCGCCATGTGGTCGTAGCAGGTGCGGGCGTAGCGCATGTCGACCGGCACGGTGCGCGCCGGACGCGGCGCCGCCCGTTGCGGCGCGCTGACCTGTGCGACGTTGGCGAGGGCTTCGATCGACGCGGCGATATCCGGCGAGGCGATCCGGAAGTAACGATGCCGGCCGCGCACTTCGAGCGCGAGCAGGCCGCCGTCAGTCAGGCGCGCCAGATGAGCGCTGGCCGCCGACGGCGAGAGCCCGGCGATCATCGTCAGTTCGCCGGCCGGGCGGGCGCTGCCGTCCATTAGCGCCCACAGCATTGCGGCGCGGCCGGGGTCGGCGAGCAGCGCGCCGATACGGCTCAAGCCTGGAAAATGGTTTTGCTCGTCTGCGAGGTTCGCGGGCATCGGGCGTCTCCGGTTGGCGGCGCGGGGAGGGCGCCATGCAGTTCACTCTATAGGGTTGCTGCATTCGATGTTTCAGCTTAGCGTGAATTGTCGAATGTAGTGGCTACGAAAATGCGGCGGGCAGGGTTGGGTGTGCGCCGCGGTCGCTTTCAAATCGCTTCGTGGGCGCTTCAAGGCCGCTTGTGAGTCGCCTGTGAGTTGGGTTGTGAACCGCTGCTGAGTCGCTTCTGAGTCGCGCCAGACGGCCAGGCTAAAATCGAAGCCTGTCCTTGCAGGAACGCGCTGTCATGAAATTTCTTCTTGCCGCCACCGCGGCGGTTTTACTGTTCAGCGCGTGTGCGCAGGGCGGATCGGGTTCGAGCTCGGGCGCGGGTACCGGCAGCATCACGATGTACGGCACGATCGACCAGGGCATTACGGTCCACAAGTAGTCCGGAGGCGGCTGCGGCCGCTTTTTCCGACGGACGAGTGCAGCGACTGGCTGGAATTGATGCATCATTGTCATTCCTGCCATCACCAGCCATGTGACGATCTGGGCATCGCCATTTTCGCCGACCCGAGGCCTACCGATGCCGCCCGCTGCTTCTTCCACTGCTTCTTCCGCCCGCTCCACCGCCTCCCCCTTTACCGCCAGTCAAACCGGCTCCGGCCATTCCGACCCCAACGGCCGGCGCGCGGCGCGCGTGCTGGCGATCTGCCAGGCGCTCTATACCTCGTCTGTCTCAATCGATCTGACTTTGACGGGGCTGGTCGGCTACACGCTTGCCGACGACAAGGCGCTCGCGACGCTGCCGTTTTCGCTGATCACCGTCGCTGCCGCGTTGACCACGATCTTTGCTTCGTTCCTGATGGCGCGCATCGGCCGGCGCGCGGGCTTCGTGCTCGGCGCGGGCGTCGGTGCACTGGGCGGGGCCGTTTCCGTATGGGCGATCTTTCATCACAGTTTCTGGGCGTTCTGTACCGGTACGGCGACAGTCGGTGTGTTTCAGGCGTTCGCGCAGTATTACCGGCTGGCGGCCGCGGATGCCGTCGGCATCGAAGGCAAGAGTCGGGCGATTTCAACGGTGCTCACCGGCGGCGTGGTGGCCGCTGTCTGCGGGCCGCTCCTCGCCGCCTGGAGCAAGGACTGGCTCGCGCCGGTCGCATTTGCGGGCTCCTATGCGCTGGTCACGGGCTTCGGGCTCGTATCGATCGCCATGCTGGCGCTGCTGTATCGCGACGCCGCACCGCACGCGAGCGCGGCCGTGACTCAAGACGCGGCCCGGCCGCTCGGCGAAATCGTCCGGCAACCGATTTTTGCCGCGGCACTCGCCAACAACGCGCTCGGCTACGCCGTGATGATGTTCGTGATGACCGCGACGCCGATTGCGGCGGTCGCGTGCGGCCACACGATCGGCGACGGCGCCGGGATCATTCAATGGCATCTGGTCGGCATGTTCGCGCCATCGCTGTTTTCCGCGCGGCTGATCCAGCGCTTCGGCGTGCTGCCGGTGATCGGCGCGGGGATCGTGCTGTCGGCGATGTGCGGCGTGCTGGCGTTGCGCTCCACCGATCTACCGCACTTCTATGCGGCGCTCGCGTGTCTCGGCGTGGGTTGGAATTTCATGTTCGTCGGCGGATCGACCTTGCTCGCGCAATCGTACCGGCCCTCCGAGCGCGCGAAGACGCAGGCCACCAGCGAGTTCACGACCTTTGCGTTTTCCGCGCTGGGCTCGCTGTTCGCCGGGCAATTGCTGGCGCGCTTCGGCTGGGCGACGATCAACGCCGCGATTTTTCCGTTGCTCGGAATCGCGGCGTTGGCCACGCTGAGCTATGCGTGGTCGAGCAAGCGGCAACTCGCAAAAGGGGTTTCCTGATGGTTGCACGTCATATCGTTTTCGCGGTGGCGCCTGAACTCGTGTTGCTCGATGCGTGCGGTCCGCTCGAAGCATTCTGGCGTGCCGAGCTGACCATGGCGGCTGCGGCAGGCGCTGCGGGCGGCACCGCGAACTCAGTCGGCAAGCCTGCCGGACCGGTTGCCTATCGCACGACCGTGGCATCGATCGACGGTGGCGTGCTGCAAACCTTCCCGGGCCTGCCGGTCGTCACGGAACGGCTCGATTCGCTCGACGACCAGCCGATCGACACGCTGATCGTCCCGGGTGTCCCGATCGACGAGTCCTGCAGCTTGCAGCCCGAACTCGTCGCGTGGATCCAGCGCCGTGCGCCGCAGGCGCGGCGTGTGTGCTCGGTCTGCACGGGCGCTTTCTATCTGGCGGCCGCGGGCCTGCTCGACGGCCGTCGCGCGACCACTCACTGGCGCGACGCGCCGCTTCTGGCGCGCCGTTTCCCGAACGTGCAGGTCGACGCCGACCCGATTTTCATCCGCGACGCGGGGCGCGGGGAAGGTGAGAGCGTGGTCTGGACATCGGCGGGCGTCACGGCGGGTATCGATCTGGCGCTCGCGCTGATCGAAGAGGATGTCGGCCACGCAGTCGCGATGCAGGCGGCGCGGCGCTTGGTGGTGTTCATGAAGCGGCCCGGCGGGCAATCGCAATTCAGCGCCGCGTTGGCGGCCCAGGCGTCGGCGCGCGGACCATTCGAGGCGCTGCATAGCTGGATGGCGGCCAATTTACGCGACGATCTGTCGGTCGAGCGCCTCGCCGAGCGCGCGCGGATGAGCCCGCGGACTTTCGCGCGGCGCTACGTCGACGAGGTCGGCCGCACGCCGGCCAAAACCGTCGCGGCACTGCGGCTCGAGGAAGCCGCACGGGTGCTCGCCGAATCGCAGCGGCCGCTCAAGCGGATTGCGCTCGATTGCGGCTTCGGCAGCGAGCAGAACTTGCGGCGCGCATTTGTGAGGCGTTTCGGCGTGCTGCCGCTCGAGTATCGGGAGCGTTTCGAATCGGCGGTCGCGCCGCCGCGCGAATGAAAGCCCGGCGAAAGCATGGCGGCCACCCCGGTAGAAAATCCGCAAGATAACCCAGTCCGACTCGCGACGGAGTCAATATTGCGCTCGTATAATCGCCTCCTTTAATGCATCCGATTGACCGGAGTCAAGATGAGCACCCCTGCCTTAGCGCCGCTGGACCGTTCCGAAACCACCTTCCGCTTTCTTGCCGAACCCAGTTCGGTCAACTTCGGCGGCAAGGTGCATGGCGGCGCGTTGATGAAGTGGATCGACGAAACCGCCTATGCGTGCTCGGCGGTATGGTCGGGGCGCTACTGCGTGACGGTCAGCGTCGGCAATATCCGCTTTCGCCGGCCGATTCTGGTCGGCAACCTGGTCGAGCTGCGCGCGCGGGTCGTGGCGACGGGCCGCACCAGCATGCACATCCACGTGTCGGTGCAGGCGGGCGATCCGAAGGGCGGCGAGCTGTTGCAAACCACGGACTGTCTGGTGGTGATGGTGGCCGTCAACGAGAACGGCCATCCGGTGCCGGTGCCGGCATTCGTGCCGGAAACGGATGAGCAGAAGCGCCTCGCCAAGTACGCGATGGACGTCAAGGAAGCGCTCGACGCGATCGTCGAGCTGAAGCCGGAAGAAGTGGCGCAGGGAAAGGTTTAAGCCGCGCCTGCAGGCCGCGCGATCGTTGCATTCGCGGCCTGCTGTACAACCCGCGTCGGCAAAGCGGTCACCAGGCCCCAAGGCCGCCCGGTGACGTAGCCGGTCATTTGGCCGAATGCCCGACCATATCCTTTGGCCGTACCCATTCGTCGAACTGCTGCCCGGTGACATAGCCGAGCGCGAGCGCCGCCGCCTTCAGCGTGGTGCCTTCCTTATGCGCTTTCTTCGCGATCTGCGCGGCCTTGTCGTAGCCGATGTGCGGATTGAGCGCCGTCACCAGCATCAGCGATTCGTTGAGCAGCGTATCGATACGCTCGCGATTCGGCTCGATGCCCACCGCGCAGTTGTCGTTGAAGCTGTGCGCGCCGTCGGCGAGCAAACGGATCGATTGCAGCACGTTGTGCGCGATCATCGGCCGGAACACGTTCAACTCGAAGTTGCCGCTCGCGCCGCCGATATTCACCGCGACGTCGTTGCCGAACACCTGTGAGCACAGCATTGTCAGGGCTTCGGATTGGGTCGGATTGACCTTGCCCGGCATGATCGAGCTGCCGGGTTCGTTTTCCGGAATCGACAGTTCGCCAAGCCCGCAGCGCGGGCCGCTCGCGAGCCAGCGGATGTCGTTGGCGATCTTGTTCAGGCTGGCCGCCACCGTCTTCAATGCACCATGCGCGAACACCAGCGCATCGGCCCCCGCCATGACTTCGAATTTGTTGGGCGCGGAGACGAACGGCAAACCGGTCAGCTTGCCGATCGCGGCCGCCACTTTGTCCGCGAATTGCGGGTGCGCGTTCAGGCCCGTGCCGACCGCCGTGCCGCCCTGCGCGAGTTCGTACAGATGCGGCAGCGCCGACTCCACGTGGCGCATGCCTTGATCGAGTTGCGCGACGTAGCCGGAGAACTCCTGGCCGAGCGTCAGCGGTGTGGCGTCCTGCAGGTGCGTGCGGCCGATCTTGACGACGTCGGCGAAGGCTTTGGCCTTGCTGTCGAGCGTATCGCGCAGCGTTTTCAGCGCCGGTAGCAGATGCTTGACGATCGCGTAGGCAGCGGCCACGTGCATCGCCGTCGGAAAGACGTCGTTCGAAGACTGGCCACGATTCACGTCGTCGTTCGGATGCACTTTGCGCGCTTCGCCGCGCTCGCCGCCGAGCAGTTCGCTCGCGCGATTCGCGATCACCTCGTTGAGGTTCATGTTGGTCTGCGTGCCGGAGCCGGTTTGCCAGACCGCGAGCGGAAATTCCTCCGGATGCTTGCCGTCGATGATCTCGTCGGCCGCTTGCATGATCGCCTTCGCCTTGCTCTCGTCGAGCACGCCCAGACCCAGATTGACTTCCGCGGCCGCGCGTTTGATGACGGCCAGCGCGGTGATCAGTTCGGGCGATTGTTTCTCCGACGAAATGCGGAAATTCTGCAGCGAGCGCTGGGTCTGCGCACCCCATAGACGGGCGTTCGGTACGGCGATTTCGCCGAACGTGTCGCGCTCCATTCGTACGTCTTCAGTCATGGTTCAACTCCGCTTCTCAAAGTGGTGCGATCAAAGTTGTGCGTTAACCGGCAATAAGGAGAATAGACCGGTTAGCGCGTTCCGGTAAAAACCCGCTTGCGGATCGAAGATATAGGTACGGCGTGTGCCGTCTTCGACGTCGGTCCAGACCAGAGGCGAAAGGGGCGCGCCGATCGAGCGCAGATAGGCGAGCTGAGCCGGATCGGCGAGCGTGACGCGGTAGCTCGCGTCGGGTGCGATGGCGCGCTCGAAGATTTGCGCGACCTGTTCGGCAAGCGCCGGGCTATGGATGACCAGCGTCTGCTCAGTGTTCAGATTGGCTGAGCGCGGATCGAGATTCATCGAGCCGATCACCAGAATCTTGCGGTCGATCACGTAGGTCTTGGCATGCAGGCTGGCGCGCGAGTGAGATCCGGTGAAGCGGGCGCGAGGCGTATTCTGCTGCGGTTTGAATTCGTACAATTCCACGCCCTGTTGCAGCAGCGGCACGCGAAACGGACTGTAGCCCGCTTGCACGGCCACCGCGTCGGTTGCGGCGAGCGAGTTGGTCAGCACGGCGATGCGCACGCCACGATGCGTCAGTTCGCCGGCCGCCTTGACGCCGCTCTCGTGCGGTACGAAGTAGGGCGAAATGATCAGAAAGTCTTTCTGCGCGTCGCGCATCAGTTCGGCGAGGCGCTGCATCGGCGGGCTGACGTAGTCCGGCGACGGATGTTCGATTTTCTCCGGCAGGTCCGCCTTGAATTCCGCGGGAGCCCACGTCAGGCCGAGTTGATTCTGGGCAATCTGCGAGGCGAGCGGTGTGGCGTTCAGCGGCTTCGCGTTGTAGGGGTCGGCGTTGGTGCGCCAGTGCTGACGTAAGTCGTCGCGTGTCTGGTCGAGCTCTTGCGCGCTGAACTTCTGTTTGTTCAACACCTGCAGCGGATAGGCGACGCTGCTGTTCCAGTAGTCGTCGAAACTCGCGGAGACGTCGGCGGTAATCGGGCCGGCGGCGAGTACATCGAGGTCGCGAAACTGCAGCGTTTCGCTGGCGCTGAAATATTCGTCGCCGAGGTTGCGGCCGCCGACGATCGCCAGCTGGTTGTCGGTGATCATCGACTTGTTGTGCATGCGGCGCGTGAAATGATCGATCTGCGTGAACAGGTTGGTGGTGCGTTGGAACACGCCCTCCTGCGCGCTGCCGAACGGATTGAAGACGCGGATCGCAATGTTGGGATGCGAGTTCAGACCCGCCATCGTGCGGTCGATGTCCTTGAAGTTCAGATCGTCGACCAGCATGCGCACCCGCACGCCGTGATCGGCCGCGTAGAGTGCGGCGCCGAGCAGCAGCTTGCCGGTGGTGTCCTCATTGGCGATGTAGTACTGCATGTCGAGCGTTTTCGTCGCCGCGCGCGCGAGGGCAATGCGCATCTGCAAGGCGTCGGTGCCGCTCGGCAAGATCCGGAAACCGGACTCGTTCGGATGCGCCGCTTCGAGCGGCGCGAGGGCCGTGCGAAGCGGTGTTGGCTCGGTGACCGGCAGTGCGTGGGTGACGGGGCGCTCGAATGCGGTGGCGGGAGGCTTGGTGGCGCAAGCGGTCAAACATGCCGCCGCGCAGCACAACAGGAAGAAACGTATCGTTGTCCACCCATCCCGCGATTCGCTACCGGGACTATCTGCCCGGCGCGGCGCTTCGTTGAGGGCGGAGGACGTCCTCGGGGACGTGCTCAAAGCGGACTTGTGGTGCAGTGCGTTCTGATTTTTGTCTTGATGCCACGACACGCTGTTTCTCCCGTTTGCAGGCCTCTCATGGCGGCAGCGCGTGCGGCTTGATCGCGCTGCCGAGGAATGCATTCTAAGGGGAATCAGGCGGGCGGGCTTTCGTTGCTGGAATTGACCGTAAAGCGGGTCCTTGGTCTGTTTGCCCGCCTGACGGCGTCTGGCGGTATTTGTCGGCGCGCTGTGAGCGTGAGGACACATACCGCCAGCTAAAGCCAGGCAAATCCAGCCAAGGCCAGATAAATCCGGCTAAGGCCAGTGGCCCGAGCGCCGCGGCGTCTGGCAGACGCCGGGTGGTAACTTGCCGGTCGCGTGCGGGTGCTTATCCTCGTTCGGCGTTCAACGCGCGCTGGCCATCCGGATGCGTCGAGCCTTTCGCGGGACGTCCCGCCCAATAGCCCGCGAGCAGCGAGCCCGAGAGGTTATGCCATACGGAAAACAACGCGCCCGGCAACGCCGCGATCGGCGTGAAATACAGCTTGCCGAGCGTCGCCGCGAGCCCTGAATTCTGCATGCCCACTTCGATAGCGAGCGTGCGGCAGACGGCTTCGTCGAAGCCGAGCAAGCGGCCGCCCCAGTAACCGCCGAGCAAGCCGATGCCGTTGTGCAGCACGACGCCCAGCATCACCACGAGACCCACCGACGCGATGCTCTTCTGCGTGCCGCCAACCACCGCGCCGATGATCAGCAGAATCGCCACCATCGAGATCAGCGGCAGGATCGGTTCGACCTTGCGCACCGCCTTGTTGAACAACTGGTTGACGACGAGTCCGACCACGATCGGCAACGCGACGATCTGCAGGATGCTCATCAGCATGCCGTGCACGTCGACGGCAATCGACGCGTCCACATAAAGACGCGTGAGCAGCGGTGTCGCGAATACGCCGACCAGTGTCGACAATGCGCTGATCGTTACCGACAGCGCGACGTCGCCGCGTGCCAGATAGATCATGACGTTCGACGCCGTGCCGCTCGCCACGCTACCCACCAGCACCATGCCGGCGGTCAGATCGGGCGGCATGCGCAATGCCTTGGCGATAACCCATGCAGCGAGCGGCATCACGAGGTAATGCAGCACGATGCCGGCGATCACCGGCGCGGGGCGCGTGAAGACGCGCTGGAAATCGGCCACCGAGAGCGTGACGCCCATGGCCAGCATGATGATCGTCAGCAGCGTGGTGACATGCGGCGCAATGCTGGTGAACGAGGCCGGCGAGGAGTACGCGGCGATCGAGACGAGCACGGCCCAAAGCGGAAATAAACGGGTGACGCGGGCAAGCATGACGGGTGGTCCCTGGTTATGTTTTATGGCGAGTATTGAAGGTCGGCCGAACGGCACGCCGCAAGAAGCGGTGCATGTTCGAGGTGCTGTTCGCAAGGAGCGGCATGCCCCGACGTCAGGTGTCGAGCCGTCGGGTGACGCAGGCCTTCGTGAGGCGCGCGAGTGGCGTTACGCGGGTGCGCGCAGTGTCGCCGGAGCACGTATTTTACCGTTGACGGCGGTTTTTCCGGGAAACGATGGTTGCGGGCGCAACCATCCGGGCGTTGCGCGGTTCAGAGCCGCTCGCGTGAGGCGCAGGCGGACCTCATGCCGAATTCAGGCCGAACTCAGGCCGAAGTGGCCGGCGGCGCGTCTGGCGCGACCGGCATGCGCCGCAAGCTCAGCTTGTGAAAGCGCAAGGTCATCAGCAGCGCCACGCTGGCGAGGCCGGCCGCGAGACCCCACCACAAACCGCGCGCGCCCAGCCCGAAGTGAAAGGCCAGCACATAGCCGGTCGGAAAGCCGATCACCCAGTACCCGAACGTCGCGGCGATCATCGGCACGCGCGTGTCCTTCAGGCCGCGCAGGCAGCCCGAGCCGACCGTCTGCATGCCGTCGACGATCTGGAAGATCGCGGCCACGCCGAGCAGCGAACTCGCCAGCGTGACCGTGGCCGCGTTGGCCGGGTCGTCGAGATGCAGATACAGGCCCACGATCCAATGCGGCGCCGCGATCAGCACGATGCCGGACAGCGTCATGAAACCGACGCCGAGCGCGAGCGCGACGAAACCCGCGTGGCGCGCGGCGAGCGGCTGCCCCGCGCCGGACCAGTAGCCGACCCGCACATTGGCCGCCTGGCCGATCGCGAGCGGCACCATGAAAGCGACGGACGCGACGTTCAACGCGATCTGATGCGCGGCCAGTTGCGACTCGCCGAGCAGGCCGACCATCAGGCCGGTGGCGAGGAACAGGGTCGACTCGACGCCGTAGGTAATCGCGACCGGCCAGCCGATGCCGAATAGCTCGCCCATCAACGGCACGTTCGGCCGGGTGGCGACGACAAAGTGTCTGTAGCGGGGCCGCAGATGCAGCAAGGCCATCAGCACGAGCGCGCTCAGCCAGACGGTGATCGAGGTGGCCGCGGCCGAACCGAGAAAGCCGAGGCGAGGCAAGCCGTAGACGCCGTGAATCAGCCCGTAGTTGAGAAAACCATTGACGAACACACTGACGAGCGACACCCACAGGAGCCGTTTGGCCGCACCGATGGCCGGCAGGAACGAGCGCATCAGGCCGACGCCGATCAGGCTGCCGAGCGAGCCCCAGCGCAGCACCTGCGCGTATTCGCCGACGTTGTGGGCAAGCAGTGCGGGTTCGCCGAACGCCAGCAGGATCGGCGTGGCGAACGACAACAGAAAGAACGCCGGCACCGACAGCAGGACGGATAAGACGAAACCGGTCCAGTAGATGTGCGGCACGCGGCCTTCGTCCTGCGCGCCGCGCGCATGCGACACGCTCACGCTGACGGAGGTCAGCACGCCTTGCAGCAGCGTGACCACGACGAAGAACAGATTGGCGCCGAGACCGCCGGCTGCCAGAGCGTCGGGGCCGAGCGAGCCGAGCAGGATCGTATCGGTGACGCCCATCGCCATTTGCGACAGTTGGGCGATGGCGAGCGGCGCCGCCAGCCGGGCGGTATCGGCGGCGTGGCGGGATAAAGTCGGCGGCCGGGCGGCCACCCGGGTGAAGCCGGATTGAGTCATGGAGCGCCTGGAGGCGGAAGGGGGTGACAGCGTGGCGGCGGTGTAAGCCGCACGGAGCCGCACGGCGCATGCGACTCCCGCGGCTTGCGTGCCGCCGGCGGGGTGGCGCGTGGGCGGCTCACCGGGGCGTAGGGCGGCTGTCAGCCGATTGTTTGTCTGTCGAAACCGACAGCTTATTGCTTCAGCACGGGGATGTCGATGGAGGAAGCACGATTTTGGTGCGTGCGGTCTTCCGAGTTCTCGGACTGGTTTTCAGACTCCGGGGGCGTCAGGCCTCATGCACCGCAATTCGCGTATCGCCCAGCAGCACGACCTGGCCCGCGCGGATTTTGCAGGTTTTACGCGTTTCGACCCGACCGTCGACGGTCACCGCGCCGTCCGCGACCATCATTTTTGCGGACCCGCCACTGTCGGCGAGCCCCGTTATCTTCAGAAGATTGTGCAGTTCGACGTAGTCGCCGGTCAGTGTGAAATCGAGGTTGGGCATGGCGTTTGCGCGTTGAAGCAAAGGGTTCGCATCATAAGCCAGAAGCTGGTCTTGAATGAAAGTCCCGGTGGGTTTGGACCTTGCGCTGGCAATTGCAAGCAGTTGTTATGTGATGTTGTACTTTTGTCAGAAAATGAAACGTTCCGTAACACTGGTCGTACATAACGAACTTCACTCGTAAAGTGCGGGTCTGTAGGAAAGCCTGCTGAATTTTTCCAGCAGCGAATAGACCGGGCGAGAGGCATGAATCGCTCATCCGTATGCCGCACCGAATACGGCGCCCGTGTCACAACAATTTTAGAGAGGATTTCGCCATGACTCAGATTCGTTCGCTCCTGATCGGTACCGCCCTGACTGCATTTGCCGCTACCGCTGCTTTCGCGCAGACCGCGCAACCGGCCGCGGGGATGAATGGCCAGGCACAAGTCCAGGCTCAGGGCGCCGTTGACGCGCCCGCCGCACCGGCCGCGCAGGGTGTGCAGCCGGTCACGCCGGCGCCGACGCGTCTGACGGCATCGGGCTCGACCGATCCGCTGGTCCAGAAGCGTGAGGCAAACGCCCAGGCCAATGCTGAATACAAGGCGTCGAAGAAGGCGTCCAAGACTGAGTTGAAGCAGCAGGAAAAGGCTGCCAAGTCGCAGTACAAGGAGCAGGTGCGCGACGCCAAGATCAACCAGAAGGCTGACAAGCAGGCCGCCAACAACGAAATGAAGATGAACATGCAAGGCCAGGCTGCCGCTCAGGACGACGGCGCCGACGTGAAGCACTAAGCCCGAGTTCTGACACGTCCTGTGCGGCCCGCTTCACCCGGTTTTCCGCGGCGTGAAGCGGGGCTGTGCAAGCTGTCTGATTGACCCGCATTCCCGTTGTACGGAGGTATCGCATGAACATCACCCAGCCGATGAAGAACCGGATTTACGCCGCGCTGATTGCCGGTTGCCTGTCGTCAGTCGCGTTCGCGCAGGCGAGCGACCCGGCCGCCGCGCCGGTGACCCACGCCGACAAGAAAGCGGCCAAGGAACGGGCGAAGGCTGACAAGAAGGCCTCGGTGGCGCAAGCCAAGGCCGACAAGCAAAAGACCGATGCGCAGGCCGACGCCGACAAGGCGAACGCCGACGCCAGTCTGAAGGACGCGAAGAAGCAGTAAGAGTGCTTCGATGGGAGGCAACGCGTCGCGAACGCGTTGCCCGGCGTCGTCGCAGAATGGCCCGGAGCGTGTGTGCGCCCGGGCCATTTTTTATGTCTGCTTTGCTTGGCCGACGGGGCGCGGCGCTCATTTCGCAAGACCTCGCGGAGCCTGGCGGAATTGTAAAAAAAGGGTCGCTTGTCTCAGCGGGTTGTATGGATATACAGTATGCGTCGCCGCGTCCACTCCCTCTCAGGCCCGAATCCATCGTGCTCTCCGTCGCTGAATCTCCGTCACCGGTCGATGCCGATTCCGGTACCCATCCTCATCCTCATTCTGATACCGCCGACTGGCTGACCAAACTCAACGACGCGCAACGCGAAGCCGTCGAATATGGCGCTGACAGTCCTAACGCGCCGCCCGGCGCGCTGCTGGTGATAGCGGGGGCGGGTTCCGGCAAGACCAATACGCTGGCGCATCGGGTCGCCAATCTGGTGGTGAAGGGCGCCGATCCGCGCCGTATTCTGCTGCTGACCTTCTCACGCCGCGCTGCGCTTGAAATGACCCGCCGCGTCACGCGCATCGCCGGCGCGGCGCTCGGTACGCGGGCTGCGTTGGCGCAAGGGCTGACGTGGTCCGGAACCTTCCATAGCGTCGGCGCGCGGCTCTTGCGCGAATACGCGGACCTGATCGGCCTCGCGCCCGGCTTCACGATCAACGACCGTGAGGATTCCGCCGACCTGATGAATCTGGTGCGCCACGAGCTCGGTTTGTCCGCGAAAGAGCGGCGCTTTCCGGCCAAGGGCACCTGCTTTGCGATTTACTCGCGCGTGGTGAACACCGGCGCGTCGTTCGCCGACGTGCTCGACAGCGCGTTCCCCTGGTGCCGCGAGTGGGAGGCCGATCTGCGCAGGCTGTTCGCCTCGTACACCGAAGCCAAGCAGAAGCAGAGCGTGCTCGACTATGACGATCTGCTGCTCTACTGGTCGCATATGGCCGCCGAACCGGCCATTGCGGCCGATCTGTCGGCCCGCTTCGATCACGTGCTGGTCGACGAGTATCAGGACACCAATCGCCTGCAGGCGTCGATCCTGCTCGCGCTAAAACCCGATGGCCGTGGCCTGACCGTGGTCGGCGACGACGCCCAATCGATCTATTCGTTTCGCGGCGCGACCGTGCGCAATATTCTCGATTTTCCGGGGCACTTCGATCCGCCCGCGACGCAGATTACGCTTGAGCGCAATTACCGCTCGACCGAGCCGATTCTGGCGGCGTCGAATGCGGTGATCGAGCTGGCCAGCGAGCGCTACACGAAGAATCTGTGGACCGACAAGGCCTCGGCGCAGCGCCCGCGTCTGGTGACGGTCGCCGACGAAGCAGATCAGGCGCGCTACATCGTCGAGCAGGTACTCGAAGCGCGCGAGCAAGGCATGAAGCTCAAGTCCCAGGCGGTGCTGTTTCGCGCGGCTCATCACAGCGCGGCGCTCGAGATCGAATTGACCCGCCGCAATATTCCGTTCGTGAAGTTCGGCGGGTTGAAGTTTCTCGACTCGGTGCACGTCAAGGATGTGCTCGCCGTGCTGCGCTGGGCGGAGAATCCACGCGACCGCGTCGCCGGTTTTCGGGTCGTGCAATTGCTGCCGGGCGTCGGTCCCACGACCGCCGCGAAGGTGCTGGACGAGGTCGCGGCGCGGGCAGGCGCCTGCAATCCGGCCGATTTCACCCAGAGCGCAGGTGGTGCGCTGGCTGCCTTTGCGCCGCCCGCCCGCGCGCGGGAAGACTGGCATCCGTTCGTCAAGCTGATGTCGAGCGTGTACGGGCGTGAGACGCCGTGGCCGGCCGAGTTCGAAATGGTGCGGCGCTGGTACGAGCCGCATCTCGAACGCAATCACGAAGACGCGGCGATCCGTCATGCGGACGTGCTGCAGATGGAAAGCATCGCGGGCACGTACCCGTCGCGCGAGCGTTTTCTGACCGAGTTGACGCTCGATCCGCCCGACGCCACCAGCGACGAATCCGGCGTGCCGCTAATCGACGAGGACTACCTGATCCTGTCCACGATTCATTCGGCGAAGGGGCAGGAGTGGCGCAACGTGTTCGTCCTGAATGGCGTGGATGGCTGCATTCCGTCCGATCTCGGCACCGGCAGCGAAGAGGAAATCGACGAGGAGCGCCGCCTGCTATACGTGGCGATGACGCGCGCGAAGGAGGACCTGCATATCGTCGTGCCGCAGCGCTTTTACGTGCACAACCAGACCCATCTGGGCGACCGTCATGTATGGGCGTCGCGCACCCGGTTCATTCCGGCGCATCTGATGCCTTTGTTCGACGCCTATGCGTGGCCGCGCGTGCCGGTGCCGAGCGCGCCGACGGCGGCGGGGCTGGCCGCGGCGGCGCAGGCGAAGATCGAAATTGGCGCGAGGCTCAGGAAGATGTGGGACTGAGCCGGCTTTTACTGCGATTACCGCGACTGCCGCTGTTGTTGCTGCTGTTGCGGCACCGGGCGCGGCGGCACAAAGAAATTGCGCAACCATGCGGCGAGGCGTGAGAACACGTCATACGGTTCTTCGATGAAAATCTCCGGCTTCAGCAGGCGCAGGTACTCCATGATCTGCTGCGCTTCCTGCTTCTGGAACGAGCCGTGCGAAATTCCCAGACGCAGTAGTCCGCGTAACTCACCGAGCTTTTCGCGCGCCGTGCTGCCCACGTTCGTTTCGCACGCCACCTTCGCTTCATAGACGCGTTGACGCAGCGATTCCACCAGACGCCAGGCCGGCGTCTGCATGATTTCCTCGAGCGCCTGGATGTCCTGCGCCGCGCTTTTGATCTGGGCCGCGAGCGGATCGATCAGCGCGGCGTCGCCTTCCGCTTCCTTGACGATGGCCGCGGCCCAGTCGCGGCAGTGCTTGGCGAGCTCTTCAGGCGTCCATTCCGAGCGGGCTGCAAAGCCGAAACCGAATTCTCCCGCCTGCCGCATCAGAATCGCGACCACGTCCGGGAATTCCTTGTCCAGCGTGCGTTTCGCCCACGCGTACTGGCCGCCTTGCAACATCCGCTGAACTGCGTGTTCGGTCAGCGGCACCATGTTGTCGAGTAGCTTGGCGCGCAAAAAATCCTCAAACGACGGCGTCGCGAACTGCGGATCGAGCTTCAGCGAAACCCGCAGAAACGCATCGAAATCCTTGCGCAGCGTCGCAATGGTCTCGTCTTTGAGCGTGAGGGTGATTTGACCCATGTGTTATCCCGTTTGGTCCTGCCGCGCGGCCTCGTCGCATCGCCCGAACGCATCCGGGCCCGGTGAGACGCGACGCCGAATGCCGGCGCGGTTGATTCCTGCCTGTTGCCGCGTAACCAGCGGGGGTATCCCGATGAGCGGACCTCGACTGCATATCGGCGGAATTAAGGGAAACTTAAGGGTAGGCGACGTTCTGGCGACGGCTTTAGAGGGAAGCGTCGCCAGAGCGCGCGGGGCACGCCTATTTCAGCACGACGCCTTGCCAGACAAAAAAGACCGTCAGGCCGACCGCGATGGTCAGGAGTGGCCGGCGCGTCAGCGCGCTGACCGCAATGGCCGCCAGGGCTCCGACCAGTTGCGGATTGCGCCAGGTCAATTCGGCCTGGGTGCCGTGCGGCGAGACTGCCATCGGGACGATGATCGCGGTCAGCACGGTAACGGGGACGAAACCGAGCGCGGTGCGCATGAGCGGCGGAAAGACCAGCCGGTCGCCGAGTACGAAGACGGCGGCGCGGATCACCCACGTAATCGCGGCCATGCCGAGGATCAAAACGACGTAGTTCATCGCGACACCTCCATGGTTTCCTGCGAGGTTTGGCGCGGGGTTTCCCGTCGAGCTGCCTGAGAGTTATCGCGTGAGGCGTCCTGGGACGATTCACGATTGCCCTGCGCGCCTCGCCCAAATCGGGGCGCCGACAGCAGGACACCGATTGCCACACCCGCGAACACCGCGCCGAGCAGGCCGAGCTTGTACGGCCAGGCTTGCCAGAAGAACGCCAGCGTACCCGCGGTGGCCGCCGCCGCGATATAGCGCAGCGCGACGAGTTGCGGCACGACGATCGCAATGAAGGTCGCGACCATCGCGAAGTCGAGTCCGAGCGACTGCAGTCCTGGAAAGGCTGCGCCGAACAGCAGGCCGGCGACGGTCCAGATCTGCCAGTTCAGGTACATGGCCAGACCCGCGCCAAAGAAATAGTGCGGGCCGACGGTGCCGGGCTCCCGATGCCGGTAATGCTCCCACGCGACCGCGAAGACTTCGTCGGTGAGCAGCGCGCCGAGCGCCCAGCGCCAGCGCGCGGACAGATGCGCGACGTGCGGCGCGAGCGTCGCGCTGTACAGCACGTGACGCAGGTTGACGACCAGCGTGGTCGCCCAGATCACCGCAAAGCTGGTGTGGCCGGCGATCAGACCGAGCGCGATGAATTGCGCCGAGCCGGCGAATACGACGAGCGACATCAGTTGCCCGTGCCATAGATGCAGCGGACCCGATGCGACGAGGGTGCCAAAGATCACGCCGAAGGGCGCCGCGCCGACCATCATCGGGATGATGTCACGCGCGCCGGCGGTGAATTCTTTTAAGTGGCCTGTGCCCGAGGGCCGGCCGGGGTTGGAATGGGTCAATCTTGCCTCCTTGATTGGGCAAGCATAGCGAGCGGTGGCGGCTGGCGCTTGTACGTTCTTGCGGTGGGAGATGAGGCGGCGCGGATCGTGTGCTTGCGGCGCTCAGGCTGCGTTGGCGGCGATTGTGCGGATGGGGCATGAATGCCGGGGCGCTGCGGGGTTCGGGTGCCCCATGGGTGCGTCGCGTCAGTTTCCTTGCCAGCGTCCTGGCGGCACGCCGAACATGCGCCGGAAATGGCGCGTGAAATGGCTCTGATCCGTGAAACCGGAGGCCGCGGCGACCTCCGTGACGGAGACGCCGGCCCGTAGCGGTGCGAGCGCGCGTTGCAAGCGCACCTGATTGCGCCATGCATGCGGCGGCAAGCCGGTGGTCTGCGTGAAAAGACGAGCCGCGTGAAAGGACGACAGCCCCGCGGCCTGTGCGACTTCGGCGAGCGTAACCGGCTCGGCGAGGTCGCCCGTCAGACGCTCCTGCATTGTCGCGACGCGGGCGTCGTCGGCGGCGGGGCGCGACGGCCTCGGGCGTGTTTGGGCGTAGCGGACCAGCAAGGTGGACAGCGCGTCGAGCATCGCGGCTTCGGCGGCGAGCGGGTCGTCGCCGGCCTCCAGCAAGCGGTGCGCGCGCGCCAGCCGATGCGCCAGATCGGGGTCGCGGATCACGCCCGGTGCAAACCAGGGCAAGGCCTGCGGTTTGCCGGCCACCTGGCCGGCGAGGTCGTGGATGAAGGGCACGGGCGCGTACATCACGCGATACCGCCAGCCTGCTTCGATAGCCTTTGACCCTGTATGCAACTCGCCGGGATTGATGATCGGCACGCTGCCCGCTTCGGCGACATAGTCCGAACCCAGATACCGATAGCACTCCGCGCCCGCGACAATCACCGGAATCGTGTACGCATCGTGCCAATGCGGCGTGAACTCGTGATCGTGATATTCGGCCGTGAGCAGATCCGCGCCGGGCAGAAGCGGCGTGCGCCAGTAGCGGGCGGAGTCCTGGAAGTGATGGGCGGTCATGGTGAAGGTCCGTGGTCCGGCAAACCTGCCGGCGGCCGGCGTTCCGGCGGCCGGCATACCGGTGGCCGGCATACCGGTGGCCGGCAGGCCGGTCGGCTGGACCCCTTAGTTTAGCGCGGCATGGCCGCTGCGGGCGCCGTCACGCATGCGGCCCAGGCCTTTACGCCGTGAGTTTTACCGTAGGCTCCGGGGCTTACTTGACCGGGATCGTCGTGCCGGCCGGCATCGCCACGGCGGTCACGCTGTTTTTCGCGCTGCCGCTGACGACGCGGTCGCTATAGGTCATGTACACGAGCGTGTTGCGCTTCGTGTCGACCACGCGCACCACATGCAGCGATTTGAAGATCAGCGACATGCTCACGGAGAACACGTCGGCCTGCTTTTTCACCGGCCCCGTGAAGTGAATCTCGCTGACCTGACGGCAGGCGATCGACGCTTCGGTCGGATCTTCGGCGATGCCGAGCGTACCCTTGACGCCACCGGTGCGCGCCCGCGACACGTAACAGGTCACGCCCTGGACCAGCGGGTCGTCATAGGCTTCGACGACCACGCGGTCGGAGCCCGTGACGCGGAAGTTGGTATTGACGCTGCCCACTTCTTCGCTGTGTGCCGGGGACAGCAGCAGGGCGGCGGTGGCTGCAAGCGCGATGCGCAACAAGGTCGATTTCATGAGCTGGTCGGGAAAGATGGAGGGATTGAGCGCGAGAGGGCGTTGCGCCGATAAAGCAGCATCGTATAACGGCGTGGGTGTCAGAGGGCCGGTGCAAATGCCCTGGATCGTGCGCTACTTTCCAACTGAAAAAAAACGGCCGACCCCCGAGTTCAGCCATCTGATCCGGGGTCGAAGCAGGCAGCGCCGGGAGGTGTGGTCAGAACGTGCAGCCAAAACAAAAAGGCCCGCACGAATGCGGGCCTTCTAAATTTTTTGGCTCCTCGACCTGGGCTCGAACCAGGGACCTACGGATTAACAGTCCGGCGCTCTACCGACTGAGCTATCGAGGAACAGCAGTACAACTTGATCTACATAAAAAAGCCCGTATTGGTTAACGGGCTTTTGCAATTCTTGGCTCCTCGACCTGGGCTCGAACCAGGGACCTACGGATTAACAGTCCGGCGCTCTACCGACTGAGCTATCGAGGAACAGAACAACAAACAGCAGAGAAGCGAAATTGTAGGGGCAGCTTGGGCACCTGTCAATACCTTGCGTTCATCTCGATTCGGGTCGAATCCGGCAAGGCTGCAGGCGGGCCGCGCCGCTCAGCGTGCGAGCAGTGCCAGCTTTTCCTTCACGTCCTTGAATTCATCAGCTTCCGGCAGCGGTGCCTTGGTCTTGGTGATGCTCGGCCAGTTCTTCGCCAGATCGGCATTCAGCTCGATGAAGTTCTGCTGGTCGCTCGGCACGTCTTCTTCGGCATAGATGGCATTCACCGGGCACTCGGCCACGCACACGGCGCAGTCGATGCATTCATCGGGGTCGATCGCGAGGAAGTTGGGACCTTCGCGAAAGCAGTCCACCGGGCACACATCGACGCAGTCGGTATAGCGGCACTTGATGCAGCTTTCGGTCACAACGTGAGTCATTCAGGCAGCTCCTGCATGCGGAATCAGGGGAGGCGAAACGCCAAAAGCGCTATTGTAACGTAACGTCAAGAGCCGCATATGGCATCGCACAACGGCTTTTATACGTTTTTGTGATTAGTTTATGGCGTCTGGCACAGCCGCCCGGCGGCACGCTGAATCCGGACGCATTCGGGTAACATGCCGTCAGACCGGTGCGCACGGGGCGCGCCGCACGCGCATGGGTTGACGTGTCTGGTCGAGCCAAGCCTTCCGTTTTTCCTGCAGTCCAGTTCGCGCCATCATGATTATTACTTCGCTGCTCGACACCGATCTGTACAAGTTCACGATGATGCAAGTGGTGTTGCATCACTTTCCCGCGGCGAATGTCGAGTACCGGTTTCGCTGCCGCACGCCGAACGTCGACCTCGTGCCGTACATCGGCGAGATTCGCGAAGAAGTGCGCAAGCTGTGCGATCTGCGCTTCGCCGACGACGAACTCGATTACCTGCGGCGCATGCGCTTCATCAAGGGCGACTTCATCGAGTTTCTCGCGCTGTTCCATCTGAACGAGAAATACATTTCGATCGAGCCGTCGCCGAAGGGCAATGGCGAAATCGACATCGAGATCAAGGGGCCGTGGCTGCATACGATCCTGTTCGAGATTCCGATGCTCGCGATCGTAAACGAGGTCTATTTCCGCAACACCCAGCAAAAGCCTGACTACAGCGAAGGGCGCGACCGTCTCGTCGAGAAGATGAAACTGCTGGGCGCGCGCCCGGAATTCGCCGACTGCAAGATCGCCGACTACGGCACACGCCGCCGCTTCTCGAAGCAATGGCACGAGGAAGTGATCCTCACGCTGAAAGACGGCCTGGGTGAGCAGTTCGCCGGCACCAGCAACGTCTTCTATGCAATGAAGCACAGCCTCACGCCGCTCGGCACGATGGCGCATGAATACCTGCAGGCGTGCCAGGCGCTCGGTCCGCGGCTGCGCGATTCGCAGATCTACGGCTTCGAGATGTGGGCGAAGGAATATCGCGGCGACCTGGGTATCGCCCTGTCGGACGTGTACGGCATGGAGGCGTTCCTGCGCGACTTCGACATGTACTTCTGCAAGCTGTTCGACGGCGCGCGCCATGATTCCGGCGATCCGTTCGACTGGGGCGAGCGCCTGCTCAAACACTACGAGGCGAACCGCTGCGACCCGCGCACCAAGATCCTGGTGTTTTCCGACGCACTCGACATTCCGAAGGTGCTGCAACTGTACGAGCGTTTCCGTGGCCGCTGCAAGCTGGCATTCGGTGTAGGAACCAATCTGACCAACGATCTCGGCTATAACCCGTTGCAGATCGTCATCAAGATGGTTCGCTGCAATGGCCAGCCGGTGGCGAAGCTGTCGGATTCGCCGGGCAAGAACATGTGCGAGGACAAGGCTTATCTGGCGTATCTGCGCCAGGTGTTCGGCATTGCGCAACCCGAGGAAGATGGCGCTGCGAAGTAACGCCGCGCCATCCCGGTCCATGGGCGACTCATGGGCCGATACCTCGCGGAGATCGCGTTCGCGGCGGGCCTGATACGCGGCGCCTGGCCGTTCGGCCAGGGTGTTCGCGCGCAGGGTGGCCGGTATAATCCTCGCCATATCGCACGGCTGTCGACACGAGGATTTCGCATATGGATACATCGATTGCCCGCCGTAACATCCTGGCGCGCATCCGCGCGGCGCAAGGGCGCGAGCCTGAGCCGTCCGCTTCCGAGCGCGAGGCGGCCGCTGATTATCTGGCGCGCCATCCCCAAGGTCCGCGTCCGGAGATGCCGGCCGATCTGACCACGCGTTTCATTGAAGAAGCGCAAAAAATGGCGACCACGGTCGATACGGTCGAAACGCTGAGCGAGGTGCCTTCAGCCGCGCATCGCTACCTCACCGAACACGCATTGCCGCTGCAGGCGATCGCCTGGCAAACACTACAAGATTTGCAATGGGCCGAAGCCGGCCTCAGCGTCGAATTCCGCAAGCCCGAGGACGGCGACGTGGTCGGGCTCACCGGCTGCTTCTGCGCGACCGCGGAGACCGGTACCCTTGTGCTGCTGTCCGGGCCGCAAACCTACGCATCGGCTGGCTTGCTGCCGCAAACGCATATTGCGATCGTGCCGGCTTCGCGCATCGTCTCCGGGCATGAAGAGGCCTTCGCGCTGATCCGCAGCGAACGCGGCGAACTTCCGCGTGCGGTCAATTTCGTCTCCGGGCCCTCGCGTACCGGCGATATCGAACAGACTATCGTGCTTGGCGCGCATGGACCTTACCGGGTCCATGCGATCGTCGTACGCGGCGCCTGAGCGCGGTGCACGTCGGCGTATCTTCACGGTGCGAGCCGTCGCCGTTATAACAAGGACTTCAACGATATGAAACGACATGCCGTAGGCGCGAGCATGGTGCTTGCCGCTGCACTGACATTGGCGATGTGGCCTCAACTGGCCGCGGCAGCCACGCTCGACGGCGCGACGTTGTCGGCGCTGTGGGGCTTGCCGTTTGCGGGCGTGTTGCTGTCGATCGCGGTGTTCCCGCTGGTCGCGCCGGCATTCTGGCATCACCATTTCGGCAAGATCGCAGTAGCGTGGGCGCTGCTGTTCCTGGCGCCGTTTGCGCTGACCTTCGGTAGCGGCATTGCATTCGGCACGCTGGTCCATGCATTGCTCGAAGAATACATCCCGTTCATCGTATTGCTGACGGCGCTCTACACCGTCGCGGGCGGCATCTGCGTGCGCGGCAATCTGCATGGCACGCCGCGGCTGAATACCGCCATCCTCGCGCTGGGCACCTTGCTGGCCAGCATCATGGGAACGACCGGCGCGGCGATGCTGCTGATTCGCCCTTTGCTGCGCGCCAACGACAACCGCAAGCATGTCGTTCACGTGGTGGTGTTCTTCATCTTTCTGGTCGCGAACGCGGGTGGCTCCTTGTCGCCACTCGGCGACCCGCCGCTCTTTCTCGGCTTTCTGCAGGGTGTCAGTTTTTTCTGGACCACCACGCATCTGGCGTTGCCGATGCTGTTCGTCTGCGTTGTGCTGCTGACCGCGTTCTATGCACTGGATTCGTACTATTTTCATCGGCGTGAAGAACAACGTTCGCGCTTTCTCGATCCGACGCCGGATTCGCCGCCGTTGGGTATCGACGGCAAGATCAACTTCGTGCTGCTTGTTGCGGTGATTGCGCTGGTTTTGATGAGCGGGCTGTGGAAGTCGGAGGTCGTGTTCGATGTCTTCGGTACGCATGTCGCGTTGCAGAATGCCGTGCGCGATGTCGCGCTGATCGGCGTCACTCTGCTCTCGCTCGCGTTGACGCCGCGCGCCGCACGCACGGGCAATGACTTCAACTGGGCGCCGATCGAAGAAGTCGCCAAGCTGTTCGCCGGTATTTTCGTGACGATCGCGCCGGTCATCACGATCCTGCGGGCCGGCGAGGCGGGTGCGTTTGCCGGCATCGTCCATCTGGTCAATCCTGCCGGGCAGCCGCACGACCTGATGTACTTCTGGGCGACCGGCCTGCTATCGTCGTTTCTCGACAATGCGCCGACCTACCTGGTGTTCTTCAACCTGGCCGGCGGCGACGCGCAGACGCTGATGACCACCGGCGCCACCACGCTCGCGGCGATCTCGGCCGGGGCGGTGTTCATGGGCGCCAACACGTATATCGGCAATGCGCCGAATTTCATGGTGAAAGCGATCGCGGAGTCGCGCGGCATTCGGATGCCGAGCTTTTTCGCGTATCTCGGCTGGTCGGTCGTGGTGCTCGTGCCCGTGTTTCTCATTACCGGCTGGCTGTTTTTTTGACTCCTGGTTTCCCGCTTATTTTGACGCCGGGGCCATTGAGCCCGGCGCGCTATTCGGAGAATTGCAATGCAGAAGATCCTCGTTGCCCGTCCGATCTTTCCCGATGTGATCGAACGGCTCAAACAGTATTTCGACGTCGACTGGAATCAGGGCGAGGTGTTGTCCGCCGAGGAACTGACACGCCGTCTCGCGGACAAAGACGGCGCGCTGACCGCGGGCGATCCGGTCGCCGCGGCGACGCTCGCCGCGGCGCCGCGCCTGCGTGTGGTGTCGAACATGGCAGTGGGCTACAACAACTTCGATATGGCCGCCTTTAATGCGGCCAACGTGCTCGGCACCAATACGCCGGACGTGCTGAACGAATCGACCGCGGATTTTGGCTGGGCGCTGATGATGGCCGCGGCGCGCCGCATTGCCGAATCGGAGCACTGGCTGCGCGCCGGCAAGTGGCAGAAGTGGGCCTATGACGGCTTTCTCGGCACGGATCTGTACGGTTCCACATTGGGGGTGATCGGCATGGGCCGGATCGGGCAGGCGCTGGCGCGCCGCGCGAAGGGCTTCAATATGCAGGTGATCTATCACAACCGTTCGCGCGTCGCAGCGGAGATCGAGGCGGAGTTGAACGCCGAATACGTGTCCAAGCAAGACCTGCTGAAACGCGCCGATCACGTGGTGCTGGTGTTGCCGTACACGAAGGAAAATCATCACACGATCGGCGCGGCCGAACTCGCGCAGATGAAGCCGACTGCGACGCTGACCAACATCGCACGCGGCGGTATCGTCGACGATGCGGCACTGGTGGAAGCGCTGCGCTCAAAGCAGATCGCCGCAGCGGGTCTCGATGTCTACGAAGGCGAGCCGAATCTGAATCCGGATTTGCTGACCGTGCCCAACGTCGTGTTGACGCCGCACATCGCCAGCGCAACCGAAGCCACGCGCCGCGCCATGGCGAACCTCGCCGCGGACAATCTGATCGCGGCCTTGGGTGAGGGACCGCGCGCCGGCAGGCCGCCGAATCCGATCAACCCCGAGGTCATCGGCAAGGCGCGTTCATGACAATGATTCTGGTGGTGGCCGTTGCTGTGCTGGCGGTCGCCTTGGTCATCGCGTTGGCATTGCTGATGCGCGGCAGCAGTCGCGCCGACGCAAGCGAGCAGTTCGAGATTCTCGGCGAGCGTATCGACGTGGCAGCGGATGCGCAGTCGCATGCCTATGAGCGGCTCGAGCGGCAATTGCGTAATGACATCACCGAAACCGCGCGCGTTTCGCGTACCGAGCAGAGCAGTGGCTTCGCGCAGTTTCAGCAAACGCTGGCATCGCAATTCAGCAGCATGACGACGGTGCAGGCCGGCAAGATCGACGGCTTCGCGCAGCAACTCGATGCAGTGCGTCACAGCTTGCAACAGCAGGCGCAGCAGGCGCGCGATGAGCAGGCACGCACGCTCAAGCAGTTCGGCGAAACGCTGGCCTTGCAACTGGGCCAACTCACCGAGGCGAACGATCGCCGCTTCGCGGAGGTGCGCGCGACCATCGAGCAGCGTTTGAAAGACATCGAGGCGAACAATTCGACCAAGCTCGAAGAAATGCGCCGCACGGTCGACGAAAAATTGCATGCCACGCTCGAACAACGCCTGGGAGAATCGTTCAAGCTGGTGTCGGACCGGCTGGAACAGGTGCATCGCGGTCTGGGCGAGATGCAGACGCTGGCTGCGGGCGTCGGCGATCTGAAGAAGGTGCTCACCAACGTCAAGACGCGCGGCACCTGGGGCGAAGTGCAGCTTGAGGCATTGCTCGAACAATTGCTCACGGCTGATCAATATGCGAAGAACGTCGCGACGGTGCCGAAGAGCGCCGATCGCGTCGAGTTCGCAATCAAACTGCCGGGCCGTGCCGAGACGGGTGCTCCGGCCACGCCGGTCTGGCTGCCGATCGACGCCAAGTTCCCGCGCGAAGACTACGAGCGGCTGATCGAAGCACAGGAACGCGCCGACCCCGTTGCCGTGGAGGAGGCGTCGCGCGCGCTCGAAGCGCGGATACGGGCGGAGGCGCGCACGATCGCGGAAAAGTATGTGTCGCCGCCGCACACCACGGATTTCGCACTGCTGTTCCTGCCGACCGAAGGGCTGTACGCGGAAGTCCTGCGCCGGCCCGGTCTGACGGACCTGCTGCAACGCGACTACCGCGTGACGATTGCCGGCCCGACCACGCTCACTGCGCTGCTCAATAGTTTGCAGATGGGATTCCGCACGCTGGCTATCGAGAAGCGTTCTAGCGAGGTGTGGCAGGTGCTCGGCGCGGTCAAGACGGAGTTCGGCAAATTCGGCGACGTGCTGGCGAGGACCAAGGCGCAGCTTGAAACTGTCACGCGTTCGATCGAGGCCGCTGAAACACGCGCCCGCGTGATGGGCCGCAAGCTGCGTGACGTCGAGGCATTGCCCGGGGAAGAGGCGAGCGGGTTGCTCGGTGACGCGCTAACGGGTGTGGATCCGGACGAGCAGTAGAGCCGCACCGTTTTCGGGACTGACCTTTTTCGACACGAAACGAGAGCCGGACCCGGATGCCGAGCCAGCGCGAGCTCAGGAAGCAGCGTCTGCGGCCAGTCGTTCCAGTGCCTCGCCTGTTAAGCGCACAACGCGCCAGTCCGGCATGACCTTGGCGCCCAGTTTTTCGTAGAAGCCAATGGCCTGCTTGTTCCAGTCGAGCACGGTCCATTCGAAGCGCGCGCATTTACGCTCGACTGCCAGCGCCGCCAGCCGCGCGAGTATCGCGGCGCCTAGCCCGCTACCGCGCTGACCCGGTTGAACATAGACATCTTCGAGATACAGCCCGCGCTTGCCGGCGAAGCTCGAGTAATTGTGGAAGAACAGCGCGTAGCCGACGATGCGTCCTTCGTTTTCCGCCACCAGCGCTTCGATGGAGGGCCGCGCGCCGAACAGGGCGTCACGCAAACCGTCTTCAGTCGCGGTGAATACGTGCGTGAGGCTTTCGAATTCGGCCAACTCGTACGTCAACGCGAAGATAGCGCCCGTATCTTCAGGCGTCGCGGCGCGGATCGTCGCGCTCATCACGCCTCTTCCGGCGCGTCGGTAAGCTGGATTTCGATGCCGCCGAAGCGCGAGGCCACCCAGTTGTACGCGTGGCAGGCGATCCACAGCAGAACGAAGCCAAGAATCGCGTTCAGCAGCAGCGCGCTGAACACCGTGCTCAATTCGACCGAGCCGTAGCGGATGAACGCCACCAGCACGCCAAGCAGCACGATCGGCACCGAGAATGTCAGGTACACGAGGATAAGCGCTTTGGCGGTTTGTCCCGGTGCAATGAACGAGATCTGTTTTTTCATGTAAGTCAAACCCGTGTGTCTTAGTGGTAATGGGTAGGGCTGCAAAGAAGCCGCCACGGCGGCGTTTCCTCAGGCATCAGATGAGACCGTCGAACAGCATGATATCGACATGCTCGCCCTCGGCAATGTCGGATTCATCGTGCCCGAGAACGATGAAACAATTGGCTTCGCTCATCGAACTCAGCACGCCTGAGCTTTGCGAGCCGGTTGGCGTGACATGCCATTGGCCGTGCGCGTCCTGCCCGGCGACGCCGCGCTGGTACTCGGTGCGCCCGGCGCGCTTGCGGATGAGCTGGCGGCTGGCGGCTCGCAGCAGCGGCAGTGCCTGCGGCGTCGCGCCGGACATCAGCAGCAGCGCTTCGCGCACGATCTGGTAGAACGTCACCATCACGGCCACCGGATTGCCCGGCAAGCCAAAGAACAGCGCGGGGAGCCCGAGACCCGGATGGTCGCCCGACCAGACGCGGCCGAAGGCGAGCGGCCGGCCCGGACGCATCGCGAGACTCCAGAATGCGACGTCGCCGAACGTCTGCAGCAATTGCCTCGTGAAATCCGCCTCGCCGACCGAGACGCCGCCCGAGGTCAACACTACGTCGGCACTGGCTGCGGCACTGCGCAACGCGGCTTCGAGCGCGGCGGGTTCGTCGCGCACCACACCGAGATCGAGCGTATCCATGTTCAGGCGCCGCAGCATCGCAAATAACGTGTAGCGATTGCTGTCGTACACCGAACCCGGGTCGAGCGGCTCGCCGAGCGAGCGAAGTTCGTCGCCGGTGGAGAAAAATGCGACGCGCAAGCGCCGCCGCACGTAGATTTCGCCGATGCCGAGCGACGCCAGCAAACCGAGATCCGACGCACGCATGATGCGGCCGGCGCGCAGCGCGGCATGGCCGCGAGCGACGTCTTCGCCCGCCAGGCGCCGGTTCGCGCCGGCCTGCACGGCGTTGGCCGCAAATCGGACCGACTGGGAATCGGCACTGCGCTCGACAAGCTCCTGTGGCACGACGGTGTCGCAGTCAGACGGCATGCAGGCACCCGTCATGATGCGCACGCATTGTGTCGCGCCGACGCGGCCCGCGAACGGATGGCCGGCCAGTGCTTTGCCGACGATCGTCAAAGCGACGATGGAGTCGCCCGTCGCCAATGCGGCGCGATTGAACGCGTAGCCGTCCATTGCCGAATTGTCGTGCGACGGGACGTCGATTGGCGAGACGATGTCGGCGGCGAGTACCCGGTCGAGCGCATCGCGCAAGGGCACGCGTTCGACCGCCGTGACCGGCGCGGCCCATTGACGGACGATCGCCTGGGCGGCCGAAACAGGTAGCGCGTGAGGATCGTACTGCGCGACGCAGCGGGAAAATTCGTTAAGCGTGGTCATGGAGGGCTGAGCGTCGCGACCGGGGCGGGTGTGGCTGGCTGTTGCCGTGCGGCCGGAGCAGGATTTCAACCGGGGCCTCAACAGCGCTGGAGGTCGGCGAGTTCTTGTAACGAATTGATATTGTAAAACGCGCGCTCGTCGGCAAAGGCGACTTCGACCGTCTTGTGGCGCGCGTACCACGCGCGCACCTTGCGCTCACCGGCATCCAGAAAGGCCGCAAGGTCGTCTGCGAGACCTGTGCGCAGCAACGCGAAGACAGGGTGGAGCGAGACCTGGCCGGCGGCGTCGGTCGTCGTGACGGTGGCGATATCGGCTTGATTCGACGCGAGTGCCTGTGCGAGGCGTTCGGCGAGTTCCGCGGGCAGCCCGGGCGTGTCGCAGGGCGCGCTCAGCATGTAGGCCGTGCCGGCTGCGCGCAAGCCTGCGAGCAGCCCGGCCAGCGGTCCGGGGAAACCGGGCAGGGTATCGGCCAGCACCCTGGCGCCGAACGGCGCACCGAGCGTGCTGTAGACATCGGGATGACGATTGGCGCTGATCAGCAGGGCGCCGGTCTGCGGCGCGAGCCGCTTCAGCACATGGGCGGCAAGCGGTTCGCCGTGCAGCGTCTGGAGCCCCTTGTCGACGCCCCCCATGCGCATGCCGCGCCCACCCGCGAGGACCAGGCCGGTGATATGTTTGCTGGTCGGACTCATGGATGCGGGCTGTCTTAGCCGCCGATATACGACATTTCGACCCGACGGCCGTCCTGCTCGCGCGATGCGGCGGCGCCGCTGCCACGTAACTGCGAATAGCGGTCGCGGCGGTCTTGCCAGATCTCGGCGACGGCGGTGGCGATATCGGCGTCGCTCGCCCCGCTGCGCAGCAACGCGCGCAGGTCGTGACCCGACGACGCGAACAGGCACAGGTACAGCTTGCCCTCCGTCGACAGACGCGCGCGCGTGCAACTGCCGCAAAACGCGCGTGTGACGCTCGAAATCACGCCGATCTCGCCGCCGCCGTCCACATAACCCCAGCGCTGGGCGGTCTCGGCTGCGCTGTGCGCCTCGAGCGGCGCGAGCGGGAAATGCTCGGCGATGCGCGTGACGACATCGGCGGAAGGCAGCACTTCGGTCATGTTCCAGCCGTTCGACGTACCCACGTCCATATACTCGATAAAGCGCAGTACCGCACCCGAGCCTTTGAAGTGGCGCGCCATCGGCACGATCTCGCCGTCGTTGGTGCCGCGTTTGACGACCATGTTGACCTTGACCGGCGCGAGCCCCACCGCGTCGGCCGCGGCGATTCCGTCCAGCACGTCGGCGACCGCGAAGTCGGCATCGTTCATGCGGCGAAACAGCGTGTCGTCGAGCGCGTCGAGGCTCACTGTCACCCGGGTCAGGCCGGCGTCTTTCAGGCTGCGCGCCTTGCGCTCCAGCAGCGAGCCGTTAGTGGTCAGCGTCAAGTCGAGTGGGCGGCCTGCCGGCGTGGTGAGTTGCGCGAGCCGTTCGATCAGGTGTTCCAGATTTTTGCGCAGAAGCGGCTCGCCACCCGTAAGGCGGATTTTCTCGACGCCGTGTGCGACGAAGAGCCGCGCCAACCGTTCGATTTCTTCGAAGCTGAGCAGGGCGCTGTGCGGCAAAAACGCATAGTCCTTGTCGAACACCGCGCGTGGCATGCAGTAGACGCAGCGGAAGTTGCAGCGATCCGTCACCGAGATGCGCAGATCGCGCAACGGGCGCGCCAGCGTGTCGTGCAGCACGCCGCTGGGCGCCTGCACTGGGCCGGAAATGACCGGCACCGCGCTGAGATCGGCAACAGGGATGATGCGTCGGGACATGAATTGCTTCGTTTGATGCTTCGTTTTGGGCTTGCTAAGGGGCTTTAACCAGTGCTGCGATTGACACCCAGATCTTCATTCTAGCGGAAATGTCCCTGCTCGCTGCCGGCCTCCGGATGCCGTTCGGGTATATGAGGAGTGACATGCAACTTGTAATCCGGACGGCGCGCGATGCCATAAAACAAAAAGCCCGCCGGTGACGGCGGGCTTTTTGCGTGGGGGCGGCTCGCTTACTGCGGATGCTTACCGGTTTCCACCATTTGCATCGGCGCGGTTTCGAGCGGCGGCAATGCCTTACGCTCGCGACCTACGCGAACCGGCCTGGCTGCCTGCGCTGCCGCTTCCTGCGCGGCCCGCAGCTTGTCGGCGTCGGTGTTCACCCAGACGAGACCGGCTTGTTCCAGCACCGGCTTCAGGGTTTCCGCCGACACAGCGGCGCTGCGCGCTGCTTGCGGTGCGGCTGCGGCGGGCGCTGCTTCGACTGGCGCCGGCGCGGCGATCGCTTCAACTGCCGGAGCAACGGCCGCGACGGGCGGTTTTGCTTCGACGATCTCGGCTTGCGGCGCCGGTTCGGCGGCCGGTGCTTCGACCACGGCCACGGGGGCGGCGGTTTCTACCGGAGCCGGTGCGGCTTGCGTTTCGACAACCGGGGCTACTGCCGGTGTTTCGATCCGCGCCTCAGCGGGGGCTTCGACGCGAGTCTCGACTGCGGGTTCAGCCACAGTTTCGGCATGAGCGACCGGTTCGACGAGCGAAACCGTCTCGCTGACAGCCGGCGCAACTTGCGCGGCTTCGACCGGCGCGGCTGCGGCTTGCGCCACCGGTGCTTCCGGTGCTTTCGGCGCTTGCGCGACCGGCACAACCGTTTCCGTCTTCGCCGCCTGCTCGACCGCCAGAGCGGGCGTTTCGGCTACTGCATGCAGTTCGCTGACGACAGCGGTTTGCGTCGCCACAGCAGCGACAACCACTTCCACCGGCTTGACGTCGTTTGCTTCGTTGACTTCAGCCTTGTGTTCGACCGGCTGATGCGCGGTGCGTACCGGTGCTTCGTCGGCCACGTTGGCGGTATCGCTTTCGCCTTCCGCAACGTCCGCAGCCAGGTTGCCGTTGACGTCTTCTTCGCGCTCACGACGGCCACCACGACGGCCGCGACGGCGGCGACGGCGCTCTTCACCTTCACGCGCCACCGCTTCCTGATCGACCGGCGCACCGTTCTCGCCCAAGGCGGTCTGGTTTTGCGCCAACTCTTCTGCTGTTTGCGCGTCGTTTTGCGTCAGTGCCTCTGCTGCTTCCGGCTGCTGTTTGCGGCGTTCGCCACGTTCAGCACGCTCGCCGCGCTCACGGCGCTCGCCGCGTTCGGCACGCGGTGCGCCGTCGACGGTTTCCGCACGGTCGGCGCCACGATTTTCGCGGGCCTCACGACCTTCACGCGGCTCACGAGCCTCGCGCGGTTCGCGGCCTTCACGGGTCTCACGCGGCTCGCGCTGCTCACGGTTGGCACGCGGCTCACGCGATTCACGAGCCTCGCGCGGTTCACGCCCTTCGCGACCCTCACGACCTTCACGCGGTTCGCGTTCCTCGCGACGCTGCGACGGCTGCTGGCCCTGAGCCTGACGACCGCCACTTGCGCCTTCGCCACGACCCGCTGCATCGCGTGCGCCTGCGCCGCCACGGCGATTGCGGTTGCGATCGCCACCGCGTTCGCCGGTGCGCTCACCGCGCTCCGTGCGTTCGCCGCGCTGCGGACGCGCCTGCTTTTCGGTCGGAGCCGGTGCGACAGGCGCCGGCGCGGCCGGCTGCATGCCGAACAGATTCTTCAGCCAGCCGATAAAGCCGCCGCTGGCCGGAGTAACAGCGACCGGGGCCGGGGTTGCCGGGCGGACCGGCGCGCTCGGGGCCGGCTTCTCGGGCGTGATGCCCTTGACCGCGGCTTCCTGCTTCGGCTTCACTTCTTCAGCGCGCTTGCTGTAACCGGTTTCCGATTCCAGTTCGCGGGCCGCTTCTTCGGCCATCTTCCACGAAGCGCGCGGCTCGTCGAGGCGCGCGTCGTCGTGACGCAGTCGCTCGAGCTTGTAATGCGGCGTGTCGAGGTGCTTGTTCGGAATCAGAACGACGTTGACCTTGAAACGCGACTCGATCTTGTTGATTTCCGCGCGCTTTTCATTCAACAGGAAGGCGGTTACTTCGACCGGCACCTGGCAATGGATCGCCGCGGTGTTTTCCTTCATCGCTTCTTCCTGAATGATCCGCAGCACTTGCAGCGCGGACGATTCGGTATCGCGGATGTGCCCCGTGCCGTTACAGCGTGGGCAGGTCACGTGGCTGCCTTCCGACAAGGCCGGGCGCAGACGTTGACGCGACAGTTCCATCAGGCCGAAACGCGAGATCTTGCCCATCTGGACGCGCGCGCGGTCGTGCTTCAACGCGTCTTTCAGGCGTTGCTCGACTTCGCGCTGGCTCTTGGCCGATTCCATGTCGATGAAGTCGATCACGATCAGGCCGCCCAGGTCGCGCAGACGCAACTGGCGGGCTACTTCGTCGGCGGCTTCGAGGTTGGTGCGTGCGGCGGTTTCCTCGATGTCCGCGCCCTTGGTGGCGCGCGCCGAGTTCACGTCGATCGCGACCAGTGCTTCCGTGTGGTCTATCACGATAGCGCCGCCCGAGGGCAGCGGCACCGTGCGCGAATACGCGGTTTCGATCTGGTGTTCGATCTGGAAGCGCGAGAACAGCGGCACGTCGTCGTGGTACCGCTTCACCTTGCTGACATTGTCCGGCATCACGATATCCATGAAGGCGCGGGCCTGGTCATGGATTTCGGTGGTGTCGATCAGAATTTCGCCGATATCCGGCTGGAAATAATCGCGAATCGCGCGAATCACGAGGCTCGATTCGAGATAGATCAGCATCGGCTGGCCGCTCGAACCGCTTTGCGACGCAGCCTCGATGGCGCGCCACAGTTGCATCAGGTAGTTCAGGTCCCACTGCAGCTCTTCGGCGCTGCGGCCAATCCCGGCCGTGCGCGCGATGATGCTCATGCCTTCGGGCAATTGCAGCTGCGCCATGGTTTCGCGCAGTTCCTGACGGTCGTCGCCTTCGATCCGGCGCGACACACCGCCGCCGCGCGGGTTGTTCGGCATCAAAACAAGATACCGGCCGGCGAGCGAGATGAAGGTGGTGAGGGCCGCGCCCTTGTTGCCGCGCTCTTCCTTTTCGACCTGAACGATCAGTTCCTGACCTTCTTTCAGGGCGTCCTGGATGCGCGCGGAGCGCATGTCGACGCCGTCGCGGAAGTACTGGCGGGCGACTTCCTTGAACGGCAAAAAGCCGTGGCGGTCTTCGCCGTAGTTGACGAAACACGCTTCGAGCGAAGGCTCGATGCGGGTGATGATGCCCTTGTAAATATTGCCTTTGCGCTGTTCGCGCCCGGCGGTTTCGATGTCGATATCGATGAGTTTTTGCCCATCGACGATGGCAACGCGCAGTTCTTCCTGCTGCGTCGCGTTGAACAACATTCGTTTCATTGAACGGCTCCAGAGCGGCTTAGCCAGACCCCCTGGCTGCGCGGTTGTCAGTCGCGAGAGCCAGGCGGGCAGCGGCATGCCGCGCCTTATTGTGTTTTCACAAGCACGCTGGAGCGGGAAAAATGGCGGGAGAATTGCCTGAGAGGGCCCGGCCCCATTAAAAAATGGGCACGGTGCCGCAGGGCACATGCGAACACGGCTTCAAATAACGACCCGACACGCCGCGGGTTCTGCCAGCAGACCTTCATAAGCCTTGCGTCCACTCGCGCCGGTGCGCCAACTGGGCGCGTGACCGGAGGGTCGAAGGCTGCGGTCATGCCGCAGCGGGAAGTTCGCGCAGTCGGCGCGTCTTTTCTCGCTGGGGGTGTCTCGCCTCATTTTGACGTCGCCATGTCTTGTACTTTCTACAAGACGCCTCGGGCGCACGCCGTATTTTCGCAACTCGCAGCTTCTTACAGCAGGACGTCAGACCGCCCGATACCGAAGCTGAAAGTTAAATTCTTTTTTACCAAAATTCCGTTACCGTCGAAGCTGACCTTGACCGAACGCGCCTGTGGGCGCCGTCCCTGCCGGGTACTGACCTCGTGCGTGCAACATGTTGCATCTCATTTTCAGGGTGAGCAACCAGACCCCGGCGCAAGTAAAATAACGGTTTATCGCTTGCGCCTGCGCAATCCGCCCGAATTCCGGACACTGCGCCGGCCGCCGCAGACTGCTGGGCAAATTATATTCATAATGAAAGAGTTAGGCAAAATATCCCAGAAATCGGTCGCAAGCGACCAGGTCTCGATGATCGAGATCGACGACAGTGCGGCCGGCCAGCGCATTGATAACTTCCTCCTGCGCGTCTGTAAGGGCGTGCCAAAGAGCCATATTTACCGCATCCTGCGCAGCGGGGAAGTGCGGGTGAATAAGGGCCGGATAGACGCGCAGTACCGCCTCGAACTGGGCGATCTAGTGCGCGTACCGCCCATTCGTGTCGCTCAGGCGAACGAGGCGATCGCTCAGGCACCGGTGCCGGGCGCCGATTTCAAAATTATTTTTGAAGATGAGCATATGCTCGTCATCGACAAACCCGCCGGCGTGGCGGTCCACGGTGGCAGCGGCGTCGCGTTCGGTGTGATCGAACAGATGCGCGAAGCGCGGCCGCAGGCAAAGTTCCTCGAATTGGTGCATCGGCTGGACCGCGAGACCTCAGGCATCCTGATGCTCGCCAAGAAGCGCTCGGCGCTGGTTAATCTGCATGAGCAGATTCGCGAGAACAAGATGGATAAGCGCTACTATGCGTGCGTTCACGGTGAATGGGCGAGCGACTGGGGCCGCCGCCGCGCGGTCAAGGAGCCGCTGCACAAGTATCTGACCGCGGACGGTGAAAGGCGCGTACGCGTCCAGGCCGACGGCCTTGCGTCGCACACGGTTTTCAACCTGATCGACCGGTGGCCCGAGTACGCACTGCTTGAGGCGGAACTGAAGACCGGCCGCACGCATCAGATTCGGGTCCATCTGCAACATCTGGAACTGCCGATCGTCGGTGACGCCAAGTATGGCGACTTCGCGCTGAACAAGGCGCTGGCCCGGGCCAACGCCAAGCCGGGCCTGAAGCGCATGTTCCTGCACGCATACCGTCTTAAGCTGACGCACCCGGCAACCGGCGAATCCGTGCAGTTCGAGGCGCCGCTGCCGGCCGAATGCCGTGGCTTCGTCGCGCAGCTCAATGAATTACGTGAATCACGAAATGGGTCAAACCCGGAGACGACACCGCATGGCTAGAGAGCAATTTGATCTGATCGTCTTCGACTGGGACGGAACGCTGATGGATTCGACCGCGCACATCACGCGCAGTATCCAGTCGGCATGCCGCGACCTCGGTCTGCCGGTTCCCGCCGATGAGGCTGCCAGCTACGTGATCGGCCTTGGCTTGCGCGACGCGCTGCAAATCGCCGCGCCCACGCTCGATCCGGCCGATTACCCGCGTCTGGCGGAGCGCTACCGCTTCCACTATCTGGTGAAGGATCAGACCACCGAGCTGTTCACCGGCGTGCGCGAGATGCTCCAGGAATTGCGCGATCAGGGGTATTTGCTGGCGGTGGCGACCGGCAAGAGCCGCGTCGGGCTGAACCGCGCGCTTGATCAATCTCGGCTGACGAGCCTGTTCGACGGCACCCGCTGTGCGGACGAAACCTTCTCGAAACCCCATCCGGCCATGCTGCACGAGCTTACGCGCGAACTGGGGCAGGATCCGGTGCGCACGGTTATGGTGGGTGACACGACGCACGATCTACAGATGGCGATCAACGCGGGCGTGGCGGGTATTGGTGTCACATACGGCGCGCATCCTGCGGGCTCGCTGACTGCGTTGTCGCCGAAATTCGTCGCTTCCAGCGTCAGCGCGCTGTCTGGCTGGCTGCGAGAGAACGCATGAGCACGAGTGTGACCGCGGCGGCGACCGAGGCGGTTCGCATTTGCGCGTCCGACGAGCTGGTCGACGGCGGCGCGGGTGTGCGGCGCGCGGCGAGGTTCGGCGGCGGCGACGTCGTGGTATTTTTTGTTCGCTACGATGGCCGGGCATACGGCTATCTGAACCGTTGTGCGCACGTGCCGATGGAACTCGACTGGGCTGAAGGACAGTTCTTCGAATCGTCCGGTTTATACTTGATGTGCGCTACACATGGCGCGATTTATGCGCCTGACACGGGCAAATGTGTCGGCGGCCCGTGCCGCGGCGGCCGTTTGCGTCCCGTCCAGGTCGACGAACGGGACACACCTGAAGGCCGCGCCGTATTCTGGCTGCCGGACGGAGAACTACGCCCGGTCACGCCCTGACTTTTCTCCTCTTCGATCTTTCCACTGCACCGCATGTCTGACAATTTGACTCCCGAACCGAAGGAACCGTCCCTGACAGGCCGCCCCCGCAAGCCTGCCGATGAGCCGGGCTGGGAGCGCGCCGCGCTCGAGCGCATCGCGCTTGCGGCCATCAACGAGCAGCGTGCGGCACGCCGCTGGAGGATTTTCTTCCGCTTTGTGTTCCTGGTCGTTCTGCTTGTAGCGGTATGGGGTGTGTTCAGCTTCTCTGGCGACAAAGTGTCGACCACCGGCCGGCATACTGCAATGGTGACGCTTGACGGCGAAATCTCCGCTGATACGAACGCGAACGCGGAAGATATCAACACCGCGCTTGAAAGCGCATTCGACGACGCGGGTACGGCCGGCGTGATCCTGCGTTGTAACAGCCCGGGCGGCAGTCCGGTGCAGGCGGGCATTATCTACAACGAGATTCGCCGGCTGCGCGCCAAGTATCCGTCGATCCCGTTGTATGTCGTGGTCGGCGACATGTGCGCATCGGGTGGCTATTACGCGGCGGCGGCAGCAGACAAGATTTACGTGGACAAGGCGAGTATCGTCGGTTCGATCGGCGTGCTGATGGACAGCTTCGGTTTCACCGGTCTGATGGATAAGCTGGGGATCCAGCGTCGGCTGCACACTTCGGGTGAGAACAAGGGCTTTTTCGATCCGTTCTCGCCGGAAACGCCGAAGATGGATGAACATGCGCAGGACATGCTCGATCAGATCCATGCCCAATTCATTGACGCCGTGCGTCAGGGTCGCGGCAAGCGCCTGCATGAGACTCCGGACATGTTCTCCGGACTCTTCTGGACTGGCCAGAAGAGTGTCGAGCTGGGTCTGGCCGATGGTTTCGGCGATGCGGATTACGTCGCTCGCGACCTTTTCAAGGCGCCGGATATCGTCGACTACACGGTCAAGGAAAGCATCACGGACCGCGTGGCGCGCAAGTTCGGCGCGGCGGTCGGCAGTGGCGCCGTTCATGCAATGGCGCTGGGCGGGAAGATGAGTCTGCGGTGATCGGTGAGAAAAGCCCCGTGCGGTCGATTTTTTTCGATCGCACGGGGCTTTTTGTTTTGTGCCGCCGGCAAAGGCTCGGCAGGCTGATCCGCTTGAGATGCGGCAGCGATCAGGCGGCGATCAGACGGCGAGGATCAGGAAAATGGCCGGCCGCTTGTTCAGATCGATAGCCGGTTTCTTCTTCCAGTCGGCCACGCTGCGGCTGGCGATGGTTTCCGTCTCCAGCGTCAGATCGACCGCAACGCAAACGAGCGTGGAAGACGCGCACGTTGCCAGCAAGGTGTCGAGCAGCGGCTTGTTCCGGTAAGGCGTTTCGATAAAAATCTGCGTCTGTTTGGCTTTGCGCGACTGTTGCTCCAGCTCGCGCAGGCGCTTGGCCCGTTCGGTGGCGTCGACCGGCAGATAGCCGTGGAACGCAAAACTCTGGCCGTTCAGGCCGGAGGCCATCAACGCGAGCAGAATTGAGCTCGGGCCGACAAATGGCACGACCTTGACGCCGCGCTCATGCGCGCGACGCACCAGCAGGGCGCCCGGGTCGGCGACCGCCGGGCAGCCGGCTTCGGATACCAGGCCGGCGTCCGTGCCCGCCAGCAAAGGCGCGAGCAGCTTGTCGATCTCACCGGCCGGCGTATTGACGTTCAATTCGCGAATCTCGATTTCCTGAATCGGCTTTTCAGTGCCGACTTTCTTCAGGAAGGCGCGCGTGGTTTTCGCGTTTTCGCCGATGTAATAGTGCAACGACGCGGCGCGCGCCCGCACCGGCGCGGGCAGGACAGCGTCGAGGGCGTCGGCGTCGCCTTCACCGAGCGTGTTCGGGATCAGATATAACGTGCCGCTCATGATGCCCCCAGAAGTGGATAACCCACTGCGAGCAGCATGCGCGACAGTGCGATCAACGGAAGTCCGACCAGCGCGGTTGGGTCGTCCGAATGGATGGCTTCGAGCAGGGCGATGCCGAGGCCTTCGGATTTGGCGCTGCCCGCGACGTCGTATGGGGTTTCGGCGCGCAGATAGGCGTCGAGCGCGGCGTCCGGCAGATCGCGAAACTGCACGCGAGTAATGACGTCGGCGGCTTGCGCCACCCCCGAGCGGCTGTCGAGCAGGCAGAGTGCGCTATGAAATAACACCTCGCGGCCCCGCATGGCCTGCAATTGGATAAGTGCCTTGTCGTGCGTGCCGGGCTTGCCGATCTGCAGGCCGTCGTAAGTGGCCACCTGATCCGAGCCGATCACGAGCGCGGTTTCACCGGCGCCAAGTCCCTTGGCCACCGCCCGGGCTTTTGCTTCGGCGAGGCGCAAGGCGGTTACCTCGGGCGATTCGCCGGCGAGCGGCGTTTCGTCGATTGCCGGCACGACGACGTCGAACGGAATGCGCAGCCGCTGGAGGAGCTCGCGACGATAAGGTGAACTCGACGCCAGGATCAGGCGTGGCGGGCGATTGAGGGAATCTGACATGTGCAACCAACGGCTAGAGAGGCGGGTCGTACGGGCTTGTGCGGGCATCGCACGTGTACGGGCTTAAGTGTTTGACTCGAAAAGACAAAACGGATATGATTTCGGGCTTTTCATCGGTATGCTATTGCACAAGCGGTCGCGCAGGCATCGCCTGAGTAGGCCCGTGTGGTTAGCATGCGGCAGCGCATGAGTTCCGTGGGCTGTTTCGCAAACCGACGCTTTGCAAACCGATTTACCCCCCGGCGAAATCCTTGCCGACGCAGGAGCGCACATGACTCAACATCCTGGCAACCCTGCTGGTCTGTCCGACCCGCACGATATCGATCTGTTCGAATTTGCGCGGAGTGGGCGCCAGGCCGCGGGTGTCGTGCGCGTCTCGCAACTGCCGCGCATGTTAAACGAAGTCCCGGCAGAAGCGCCAGACCGCGATACCGCGTTCACCTGGCAAGCCGAAGGGGCGACGCAGCCGGAATTGCAGGACGACGGCACCGAGGGTCCGCAGCCTTATTTGAGGCTGGCGATTCACGGCGCTGCATGGCTCGAATGTCAGCGGTGCATGACACCGTATTTACAGTCGTTCAATGTCGACGCAACTTACCGGATCGTCAACACTGAGGCGGAAGCCGAAGAGTTTCCGCTCGACGAGGATGAAGTCGAAGTGATCGTAGGCTCGCGCCAGTTCGATCTCATCGACTTGATCGAAGAAGAGTTGCTGCTTTCCTTGCCGCTCGTGCCCAAGCACGAGGTGTGTCCCGAAGTGCACGAGAGCCTCGTCTCTGGTGTGGCCGGTACAGAAGGCGACGGCGACGAGGCTGCGGCGGACGAAGCTGCTGAGGGTGGTGAACCCGAACGGCCCAATCCGTTTGCTGCGCTCGAAAGTCTCAAGCGCGGTGAGCCGGGCGACAAGAAGCACTGAACAGTTGCATGGGAGCGCGAAGCGGGCGCATTGGCCATTCGGTCGATGGCGGACACCGGGTCGGGCTGTGTTAGAATTCGGAAAATTTTTAGGAGTTAGTCATGGCAGTTCAACAAAATAAGAAGTCGCCGTCGAAGCGCGGCATGCACCGTTCGCACGATTTCCTGACGACAGCGCCGCTGGCCGTCGAGCCGAGCACGGGTGAAGTGCATCTGCGCCACCACATCAGCCCGAACGGCTACTATCGCGGTAAGAAAGTCGTCAAGACGAAGAACGACTAATCGTCTCACTGCGTTGCGCCCTTGGCGTTTCGCGTGGCGATCAGCTCGCTTGACATTTTCCCGGCTCGGCAAAAAGGCGGCATTCATCTGCCGCTTTTTTGTGTCGATTGCAATTGGCGCTTTGGCGCTCACTGCGGTCCCATGCAGGGAGCCTGAAATTCGTCGCACTCCATGACAGTAAAGCTCACGATAGATTGCATGGGAGGCGACCACGGCCCGTCCGTGACCGTTCCCGCTGCCGTCAACTTCGTTCGTTCGCATCCTGATGCTGAGCTGTTGCTCGTCGGCATTGAGGGTGCGATTCGTGCGCAGCTGAAAAAGTTGAAGGCTCAGGACCTGCCGGCGCTGACCGTCGTACCTGCTTCCGAGATCGTCGCCATGGACGATCCGGTCGAAGTCGCGCTGCGCAAGAAAAAAGACTCATCCATGCGCGTGGCGCTGAATCGCGTCAAGGAAAACGAGGCGCAAGCCTGTATTTCCGCCGGCAATACCGGCGCGCTGATGGCGGTCTCCCGCTATGTGCTGAAAACGCTGTCGGGCATCGAACGCCCGGCCATCGCGTTCGCGCTGCCGAATCCCGATGGATATACGATGATGCTCGATCTGGGCGCTAACGTCGACTGCGAGCCGCAGCATCTGCTGCAGTTCGCGGAGATGGGGCACGCGCTCGTGTCCGCGCTCGAGAGTAAGGAGCGGCCCACCATCGGGCTGCTCAACATCGGCGAAGAAGTCATCAAGGGCAACGAAACCATCAAACGTGCCGGCGAACTGCTGCGCGCGAGTACACTTAACTTCCACGGCAACGTCGAAGGCAACGACATCTTCAAAGGCACGGTTGACGTAATCGTCTGTGACGGGTTTGTCGGCAATGTCGCGCTGAAGACGTCGGAAGGTCTCGCCCAGATGCTGACCAACATCATCAAGGAAGAGTTCGGCCGCTCGTGGCTCACCAAGGTCATGGCGGTGCTCGCAATGCCGGTATTGATGCGTTTCAAGAAACGGGTCGATCATCGGCAATACAATGGTGCCGCGTTGCTGGGCCTGCGTGGGCTGGTGATCAAGAGCCACGGCTCGGCGGATGCCTACGGGTTTGAGTGGGCTATCAAACGCGGGTATGATGCCGTCAAAAACGGCGTGCTGGAGCGCCTTGCGCGAGCAATGGAAGAGAATGCAGGTTCTCTCGAACAGGCGGCGCGCGACGCAAGCGGTGCGGGCCACGCAAGCCCGATCGCAGGCCAGCCGGCCGAGCCCTACGCTGCGCAATCCTCGAAGGCATAATGGCTCAATCAACAATTTACTCCCGCGTGCTGGGGACCGGCAGCTACCTGCCGCCCGGACGCGTCACCAACCAGGATCTGGCCGAACGTCTCGCCAGAGAGGGCGTTGAAACCAGCGACGAATGGATCGTTGCCCGCACGGGCATCCACGCGCGCCATTTCGCTGAACCCAATGTCACCACCAGCGATCTTGCGCTGATCGCCTCGCAGCGTGCGATCGAAGCGGCTGATATCGATCCGCAATCCATCGATCTGATCATCGTTGCAACCTCCACGCCCGACTTTGTGTTTCCGAGCACGGCGTGTCTGTTGCAGAACAAGCTCGGTATCAAGAATCACGGCGCGGCATTCGACGTGCAGGCCGTCTGTTCCGGCTTTGCTTATGCGGTTGCGACGGCGGACAGCTTTATTCGCAGCGGTCAGCATCGCACGGCGCTCGTGATCGGCGCGGAAACCTTCTCGCGCATTCTCGATTTCAAGGACCGCACCACCTGCGTGCTGTTCGGCGACGGCGCCGGCGCGGTGATCCTGCAGGCGTCCGAAGAGCCGGGCGTATTGGCGAGCGCTTTGCACGCCGATGGCAGTCACTCGAACATTCTGTGCACGCCGGGCAATGTGAACGGCGGTGTGATCGAGGGCAGCGCGTTCCTGCATATGGATGGGCAGGCGGTGTTCAAGCTCGCGGTCAATGTGCTCGAAAAGGTCGCGGTCGAAGCACTCGCAAAAGCGAATCTGTCGGCCGAACAGATCGACTGGCTGATTCCGCACCAGGCCAATATCCGCATCATGCAAAGCACCTGTCGCAAGCTTGGCTTGCCGCAGGAGCGCATGGTCGTCACGGTGGGCGAACACGGCAATACGTCGGCTGCGTCCATTCCGCTCGCATTCGACGTCGCGGTGCGCGACGGCCGCATCAAGCGCGGCCAGAACGTGCTGATCGAAGGTGTCGGCGGCGGCTTCACGTGGGGCGCGTCAGTTATCCGCTACTGATAGCGGCGACGTTATGGCGGGCGCTCTTCGCGGCGCTCCATTACGCTTGAGCGCGCCCGCGATCAACCGGGCGTGCCACCCACATCTGACAACATCGATTTTGGGGACGATATGAAATTTGCGTTCGTTTTTCCTGGGCAAGGTTCGCAGTCGGTCGGCATGCTCAACGCATTCGCCGATCACGCAATCGTGCGTGAGACGGTTCAGGAAGCATCCGATGCGCTCAATCAGGACCTCGGCAAGCTGATTGCCGAAGGCCCCGCCGAAGATCTGAACCTCACCACCAATACCCAGCCTGTCATGCTGACCGCCGCGTATGCGATTTATCGCGCGTGGCAGCAGGCGGGCGGCCCGAAGCCGGCCATCGTCGCCGGTCATAGCCTCGGCGAATACACGGCGCTGGTCGCGGCGGGCGCGATCGCGTTCCGCGATGCCGTGCCGCTCGTGCGTTTTCGTGCGCAAGCCATGCAAACGGCGGTGCCGGTCGGCGTGGGCGGCATGGCCGCGATTCTCGGCCTCGATGACGATACGGTGCGCGCGGTTTGTGCCGAAGCGTCGGTCGCCGGCGTTGTCGAAGCGGTGAACTTCAACGCGCCGGCGCAAGTCGTGATCGCGGGTCACAAGGCCGCAGTCGAAAAGGCTTGCGAAGTCGCGAAGGCAAAGGGCGCAAAGCGCGCGCTGCCGCTGCCGGTTTCGGCACCGTTTCACTCGTCGCTGCTCAAGCCGGCGTCGGATCAATTGCGCGAATATCTGGCTGGAGTCGACGTGCAAGTGCCGTCGATTCCGGTGCTCAACAACGTCGACGTCGCGGTGGTCAACGAGCCGGCCAGGATCAAGGACGCGCTGGTGCGCCAGGCAGCAGGTCCGGTGCGTTGGGTCGAAAGCGTGCAGGCAATGGCGGCGCAAGGCGTCACGCACGTGATCGAATGCGGTCCTGGCAAGGTCCTCGCAGGCTTGACGAAGCGCATCGACGGCAATCTGGTCGGCGCTTCGGTGTTCGACCCGGCTTCGCTCGAAGAAACGCTCAAGCTCGTGACGGCGGCCTGAACGCCGCTTCATACGGCGCAGGCTCGGCCTCAAGAACCAACCAGCCCTTCGAAAGGGCATCCGGACTGACAGATGGAAAAGACTCTCGACAAGCAAATCGCAATCGTGACGGGCGCGTCGCGCGGCATTGGCCGTGCGATCGCGATGGAGCTGGCGCGCCAGGGCGCGACAGTGATCGGCACGGCAACCAGCGAAAGCGGCGCGACGGCGATCAGCGAAGCCTTTAACGCAGCCGGTGTGAGCGGCCGCGGCGCGGTGCTCAACGTGAACGACGCTGCCGCAGCCGAAGCGCTGATCGACGGCACCGTGAAGGAATTCGGCGCACTGCACGTGCTGGTGAACAATGCGGGGATCACGCAGGATCAACTCGCCATGCGCATGAAGGACGACGATTGGGACGCGGTGATCGACACCAATCTCAAGTCCGTGTTCCGTTTGTCGCGCGCGGTGCTGCGTCCAATGATGAAGGCGAAGGGCGGCCGTATTATCAACATCACCTCGGTGGTCGGCTCGGCCGGTAACCCGGGGCAGGTCAATTATGCCGCCGCGAAAGCGGGCGTTGCGGGCATGACGCGTGCGTTGGCGCGTGAGATCGGCAGCCGTGGCATCACGGTGAATTGCGTTGCGCCGGGCTTCATCGATACCGACATGACCAAGACCTTGCCGGAAGATCAGCAAACCGCGCTGAAAACGCAGATTCCGCTCGGCCGCCTTGGCAGCCCGGACGATATCGCGCATGCCGTGGCGTTCCTTGCATCGCCGCAAGCGGGATATATCACCGGCACGACACTGCATGTGAACGGCGGAATGTACATGTCGTAACCAAATTCGGTTACTATCCGCGCCTTGATGCGTTTGCAAAAGCGTAAGGCGCATGCCTTGACAGGAACCCGATGCGCCGCTTTTTTGCCGGGTCAAACCTGATAAAATGCGCGCACCTGTATTTTTGAACTTCTTTTCCCTTGGAGGGGTAATGGACAATATCGAACAGCGCGTCAAGAAGATCGTCGCAGAACAACTGGGCGTTGCAGAAGCTGAGATCAAGAACGAAGCTTCGTTCGTGAACGACCTCGGCGCCGACTCGCTCGACACCGTTGAACTCGTGATGGCCCTCGAAGACGAATTCGGCATGGAAATTCCGGATGAAGAAGCCGAGAAGATCACCACCGTTCAACAAGCGATCGACTACGCTCGCGCGAACGTCAAGGCCTAAAGTCATTCGCGCCTGCGTTTCTGCGTTGGCGGCGTATGACGCCCTGCCGTGCCGGTTTTCGGCGCCAGCAGGGCTGGCGCTTTTTGCCGCGCCGGTTGCCATGCAGGAGCAAGCGATGTTGACAGCGCATTTTTCCGCGCGATTGCCGAGATAAACAGCCACAGGGCACACAGGGCAAGTTCCTGTGGCCGCTGTGGCTTTTGCTTTTGTCATCTATGAAAAAGGGGTTACCGTGAGCCGCCGTCGTGTTGTTGTTACAGGCCTGGGGCTGATTTCGCCTGTTGGCAATAATGTTGCCGACGGCTGGGCCAATCTGGTCGCCGGCAAGTCGGGTATTGCCAATATCACGAAGTTCGATGCGTCGAACTTTTCGACTCGTTTCGCCGGCGAGGTGAAGGGCTTCAATATCGAGGACTACATTCCCGGTAAGGAAGCGCGCCACATGGATACGTTCATCCATTACGGCGTCGCGGCCGGCATCCAGGCGATGCAGGACAGCGGCCTCGAAGTCACCGACGAGAATTCGGAGCGCATCGGCGTGGTGGTTGGTTCGGGCATCGGCGGCCTGCCGATGATCGAAGTGACGCAAACCGAACTGCTGAACCGCGGTCCGCGCCGTATTTCGCCGTTCTTTGTGCCGGCGTCGATCATCAACATGATCTCCGGCCATCTGTCGATCAAGTTCGGCATCAAGGGTCCGAATCTGGCGATCGTCACCGCATGTACCACGGGTCTGCACTGTATCGGCGAGGCTTCACGCCTGATCGAATACGGCGACGCCGACGTGATGATCGCCGGCGGTGCGGAGTCCACCGTGTCGCCGCTCGGTATCGGCGGCTTTGCGGCGGCCCGTGCGCTGTCGCAACGCAACGACGATCCGGCAACGGCGAGCCGTCCGTGGGACAAAGACCGCGACGGTTTCGTGCTGGGTGAGGGCGCCGGCGTGATGGTGCTCGAAGAGTACGAACACGCGAAGGCACGCGGCGCGAAGATTTACGCCGAAGTCAGCGGCTATGGGATGAGCGGCGACGCCTATCACATGACCGCGCCGCTGGAAGACGGCGACGGCGCGCGCCGCTGTATGCTGGCCGCGATGAAGAACGCGGGCATCAACGCCGATCAGGTGAATTATCTGAACGCGCACGGCACGTCCACGCCGCTTGGCGACCTGGCTGAAACCACCGGCATCAAGCGCGCTTTCGGCGACCACGCCAAAGACATGGTCGTGAATTCGACCAAGTCGATGACCGGTCACCTGTTGGGCGGCGCCGGCGGTCTGGAGTCTGTGTTCACCGTGCTGGCCGTGCATCATCAGGTGTCGCCGCCGACGATCAACATCTTCAATCAGGATCCGGCCTGCGATCTCGACTACTGCGCGAACACCGCGCGGGAGATGAAGATCGACGTCGCGCTGAAGAACTCGTTCGGGTTCGGCGGCACGAACGGCACGCTCGTCTTCAAGCGCGCCTGATCGCCTGATCGTTTGGTGATACGTCAGTCGAAAACGCCGGCTTGCCCGGCGGTTCCCCCCGGATCGGCAACGTTCGGCGGAGCGTCGCAACGCATTGCGTTGCGGCCTTCCGCCGCCATGCGCGCCGCTTCGGGGGTGTTCATCCTGATCGCGACGCTGGCTGCCTATCGCTGTTTCGCCGCGCATCTGGGCGCGTGGCAGGCGGTTCCGCTGACGTTTGCCGTGTGGGCGCTGCTGATGCTCTGCGCGGTAAAACATGAGCATGCGCAACCCGTCGCGCTGAAAATCGGCCCGGACGGTCTGTCTGCCTGGGACCGGGCAGGTGGTTTGCTGACGCAGGGCCGCATTGCCGGCTGTTCGCAATGGAGCGGGCGCCTGCTCGTTCTGGCGCTGGCGCCGGACCACGGGCGCTCCCGCACGTTACTTCTTGCCGCCGACGCGCTTCCAGCGCCCGTTTTCCGGGAGCTCGCCGTGCTGGGCCGGCATGGCGCCGGTGCGTGACTGTAACGACTGTAACCGCTGTTACCGGAGTAACGTGCCGCGATGATGGGGACGCTACAATGGTCCCCCGCCATGCGCCCTATAGTTAACGGATTTATCAGGTGAGCGAAAAAGAAATTGATCAGGTGCTGGTCGAGCGCGTCCAGAAGGGCGACAAGGCCGCGTTCGAGCTTCTGGTCTCCAAATACCACCGTAAGATTCTCCGGCTGATCTCGCGCCTCGTGCGCGACCCGGCCGAAGTGGAAGACGTCGCCCAGGACGCCTTTATCAAGGCGTACCGGGCGTTGCCGCAGTTTCGTGGGGAATCGGCTTTTTATACGTGGTTGTACCGGATTGCCGTCAATACGGCTAAGAACTACCTTGCGACCCAAGGGCGGCGCGCGCCGACTTCGACCGAAGCAGATGCTGAAGAAGCTGAAACTTTCTCGGACGCCGACCAACTAAGGGATATCAACACGCCCGAGTCGATGTTGATGAGCAAGCAGATCGCTGAGACGGTCAATGCTGCGATGGCGGTTTTACCGGAAGAGTTGCGCACCGCCATTACTCTTCGTGAAATTGAAGGTTTGAGTTACGAGGAAATCGCTGAGATGATGGGTTGCCCAATTGGCACAGTCAGATCACGAATTTTCCGTGCTCGCGAAGCCATTGCGGCAAAATTGCGTCCGTTGCTTGACACACCTGAAGGCAAGCGCTGGTAAACACTGGCTCGCCGGACGGGGCGCGGGTGCAATATCTGGATTAGTGGTGTCACTACGGGGTATTCGTAAGATGGGGAGCATCATGGGGTCGGTCTCGATGCAATCGCAAGCCAGCTCGCGCGGCGAGCGTCTGTCCGCTTTTGTCGACGGTGAGCTGTTCGGCGAAGAGCATCTGAACACGTTTGTTTCCGAACTGGGTGGCGAGGATCGTGCCGCCTGGTCGTGCTATCACCTGATCGGCGACGCATTGCGCTCCGACGATCTGGCGGTCAGCCCGGCGGCTAGCAGCGCGTTCCTGAGCGGTTTTGCCGCGCGTTTCGACGACGAGCCGCACCTGCTCGCGCCGGCTGCCATGCCGGTTGCGCGTCGTTTGCTGGCGCTGCGCCGCCGTGTTGTGCCGGCCTTTGCGGTTGCCGCTGCCGCCGCCACGCTGACGTGGATCGTTGTGCCGCAACTGCAAGGCGTGCCGGGCGGTCCAGGCGTCGCGCAGGTCGCGTCGCTCCAGTCACATGGCGATTCGCTGCAACGCGTGGCCATGGCATCGGTGCCTGTCGCGACGGTCCAGCCGGTCGCGCAAGACGCCAACATCATTCGTGACGCAAGTCTCGATCAGTATCTGGAAGCGCATCAGCAATTCGCGCAGCAGCCGGTCATGCCGGGCTCGATGCCGCTGATTCGCGCTGCCGCAGTTTCTACGCAAGGCCAATAGTTTGATGCAGACTCCGCGGTTGATTAAAACGACTATCTGGGGGCGGCTGCCGGCATTTCTGTTCTGCGCAGCCGTATTGTTGTCCGCTACACCGCGGGTCTTTGCCCAAACCGACGATCCACTCGTTGCCCGTCGCACGGCTGCGGAGCTGCTCGATCGCATTCATCAGGCCGCCCAGCAGCAGAACTACGAGGGCGCGTTCGTCTATCAGCGCGGCAATTTTGTTCAAACGTCGCGGATTTCGCACTACGCGACCCGTGCTGACGGCGAATTCGAGCAACTCGAAAGCCTCGACGGCAAGCCGCGCAAAATGCTTCGCCATAACGAAGATCTCTACACGTTCGTGCCGGAGCGGCATCTGTGTGTGGTCGAGAAGCGCCAGAACAAGGATTCGTTCCCCGCACTGCTGGCCGTAAGCGGCGAGCAGGTGCTGTCCGTGTACGAGCCGAAGCTGCTTGGCGACGACCGCGTCGCGGGTATCGACAGCCAGGTGATCGAGCTCGACCCGAAAGACGCATACCGTTTTGCTTACAAGCTGTGGGCCGACAAGAAGACCGGCCTGCTACTGCGCGCACAAACGCTTGACCCGAGCGGTCAGGTGCTCGAGCAATTGTCGTTTTCGCAGATTCGTATCGGCGTGCCGGTCGACAAGACTCCCATTGTCAACGGCATTCGTAATCTGACGGGCTGGACGGTAGTGCGGCCGCCGGTGGAGCCGGTCGATATGGCCGCGCAAGGCTGGCTGATCACGCCGACCGTGCCGGGCTTCCACAAGATTCGCGAGTTGCGTCGCCCCATGGCGGCACGCGACGCGGGGCAACCAACCATTCCGGTCGATCAGGCCGTGTTCTCCGACGGCCTCGCGGCCATTTCGGTGTTCGTCGAGCCGGTCGAGAACAATACTCGCAAGGAAGGGGCGGGCAGCAGCGGCGCCACGCACGTGCTAGTCAAGCGGCGCGGCGACTTCTGGATTACTCTGCTTGGTGAAGTGCCCCAGACCACATTGCAGCAATTTGCGTCTGCCATAGAATATAAAGCTCCGAAGTAATCTTCCGAATCACACGAATCCCTCGGCTTGCTACGATATGACGACTTTCTCGGTGCGCAAATTCCTCGCGGCCGCGGTGGTAGTGGCGTGTTTGCCGCTCATGCCGCACACGGCGTCGGCGGCTCCTGCAGCAGCCAATCTGCCCGACTTCACTGACCTCGTCGACAAGGTCGGTCCAGCCGTCGTCAACATTCGCACCACCACGCGCGTGTCGAACAGCGGTGCCCGTGGCGGATTGCCGCCCGGCATGGACGACGGCGATATGTCGGAGTTTTTCCGTCGCTTCTTCGGTATTCCGTTGCCGCAGTCGCCTCAATCGCCGGGTTCGCCGCGCGGTGGCGATAACGGCGGGAGCGGTAGCGGCGGTAGCCAGGACTCGCCGGATAACAGCGATGCCGAACAGAACAGCGGCGTTGGCTCGGGCTTCATTCTGTCGGCTGACGGTTACGTAATGACCAATGCGCACGTCGTGGACGACGCGGATACCATCTACGTTACCCTCACCGACAAGCGCGAGTTCAAGGCCAAATTGATTGGCGTGGACGATCGGACCGATGTTGCCGTCGTGAAGATCAGCGCCGCTAATTTGCCGACCATCACGATCGGCGATTCGAACAAGGTCCGGGTGGGCGAATGGGTGGTCGCGATCGGTTCGCCGTTCGGCCTCGAGAACACCGTGACGGCCGGTATCGTCAGCGCCAAAGGGCGCGACACGGGCGACTATCTGCCGTTCATCCAGACCGACGTAGCCGTCAACCCGGGTAATTCAGGCGGTCCGCTGATCAATATGCAGGGCGAAGTGATCGGCATCAATTCGCAGATTTATAGCCGTACCGGCGGCTTCATGGGTATTTCCTTCGCGATTCCGATCGACGAAGCGATGCGCGTGGCCGATCAGTTGAAAACTTCGGGTAAGGTCGTGCGCGGCCGGATCGCTGTGGCGATCGGCGAGGTGACGAAAGACGTGGCCGACTCGCTCGGTTTGCCGAAGGCGCAGGGCGCGCTGGTCAGCAGCGTCGAGCCGGGCGGTCCGGCGGACAAGGCCGGCGTGCAGCCTGGCGATATCATCCTCAAGTTCAACGGCCATTCGGTCGACACGGCAACGGATCTGCCGCGCATGGTTGGCGATACCAAGCCGGGCACCAAGTCGACCATTACGATCTGGCGCAAGGGTCAGACGCGCGATTTGCCGGTCACGATTGCCGAGATGCAGCCGGACAAGACCGTCAAGGCGGATGATAAAAAGCCGCCGGCGCCGAAGCAGCGCGCCACGAACGTGTTGGGTCTTGCTGTCAGCGATATCCCGGCTGATCAGATGAAGGCGCTGAAGCTGCGCAACGGTGTGCAGATCGACGCGGTAGATGGCCCGGCGGTGCGCGTCGGACTGCAAAAGGGCGACATCGTCTTGCGTGTGGGCGATACGGATATCACGAGCGCGAAACAGTTCGACGAAGTGATTTCGCACCTCGACTCGCAGAAGATGGTCGCGCTGCTGGTTCGTCGCGGCGAGAACACGCAGTTCGTGCCGATTCGCCCGCGCAGCGCCCAGAAATGACGGGGCTGGCGCCGCTCACGCTGTACGGGCGCGCGTGGTGCCACCTGTGCGACGACATGCGTGCCGCACTTGAGCCTTTACTGGTTGAATTCGGCGCGCAGGTCGTCGTGATCGACATTGACACGGATCCGGTGCTGGAAGCCCGTTATAACGAACTGGTGCCGGTTCTGGTCTGCGACGGCGTCGAACTGTGTCACTATCATCTTGATGCGGCGCGGGTTCGTACCGCGCTCGCCGCACGTTTTGCGGCGGCGCCTTCGGGATCCGCGCGTTAGGAGCCTTGCATCTGGCTGGTTTCCACGTATTTAGAGTCCATGCATCTGAAGCCGGATTAAGGGCTCAAACCAGACGCGAACATGCGTCGTTCACACCCCGTTTCACGCCTCTCCCGAGCCGTCTTTTCCGCCCGAGCCTCGCAAGATGCGCCGGGCGACAGCCTTTTCGGCTAAAATAGATAGGTTTTTCACCTACTTACAAGGCGTGCTCCGCTATTGTCCGAGCGCGCCTTTTTTGCTTGATCGGCACTGAATGGATCATATTCGTAACTTCTCGATCATTGCGCACATCGACCATGGCAAGTCGACGCTCGCCGATCGCATCATCCAGATTTGCGGTGGTTTGTCCGACCGCGAGATGGAATCCCAAGTGCTCGACTCGATGGATCTCGAGCGCGAGCGCGGCATCACCATCAAGGCGCAAACTGCTGCACTGACGTACAAGGCCCGTGACGGGCAGATCTATAACCTGAACATGATCGATACGCCGGGCCACGTCGACTTCTCGTATGAAGTCAGCCGCTCGCTGTCCGCCTGTGAAGGCGCGTTGCTGGTCGTCGATGCAAGCCAGGGCGTGGAAGCGCAAACCGTGGCCAATTGCTACACGGCGATCGAACTCGGCGTCGACGTGATTCCGGTACTCAACAAGATCGACTTGCCGGCTGCGAATCCCGAGAACGCAATCGCGGAAATCGAAGACGTGATCGGCATCGACGCAACCGACGCCACGCATTGCAGCGCGAAGACCGGCCTCGGTGTGGAAGACGTGCTCGAAGCGCTGATCGCCAAGGTGCCGCCGCCCAAGGGCGACCCGGAAGCACCGCTGCAAGCGCTGATCATCGACTCCTGGTTCGACAACTACGTGGGCGTCGTGATGCTGGTGCGTATCGTCAACGGCACGCTGCGTCCGAAAGACAAGATCCGCATGATGGCGACCGGTGCACAGTACCCGGTCGAGCATGTCGGCGTGTTCACGCCGAAGTCGAAAAACCTCGAATCGCTGTCCGCTGGGCAGGTGGGCTTCATCATCGCCGGTATCAAGGAGTTGGCTGCCGCGAAGGTGGGCGACACCGTTACGCTGGTGAATCGTCCTGCTCCCGAGCCGCTGCCCGGCTTCAAGGAGGTGAAGCCGCAGGTGTTCGCGGGTCTCTATCCGGTCGAAGCGAACCAGTACGACGCGCTGCGCGACTCGCTGGAAAAGCTGAAGCTGAACGACGCCTCGCTGATGTACGAGCCGGAAGTGTCGCAGGCACTCGGTTTCGGTTTCCGTTGCGGCTTCCTCGGTCTGCTGCACATGGAAATCGTGCAGGAGCGGCTCGAGCGCGAGTTCGACATGGATCTGATCACCACGGCGCCGACCGTGGTGTACGAAGTCCTGCAGCGCGACGGCACGACCATCATGGTCGAAAATCCGGCCAAGATGCCGGAACCCTCGAAGATCGAGGAAGTGCGCGAGCCGATCGTCACCGTCAATCTGTACATGCCGCAAGACTATGTCGGCTCGGTGATCACGCTGTGCACGCAAAAGCGCGGCACGCAGATCAACATGCAGTATCACGGCCGTCAGGTGCAGTTGACCTATGAAATCCCGATGGGCGAAGTCGTGCTCGATTTCTTCGATCGTCTCAAGTCGATCTCGCGCGGTTATGCGTCGATGGATTACGAGTTCAAGGAATACCGCGCGGCGGATGTCGTGAAGGTCGACATGCTGATCAACGGCGACAAGGTGGATGCATTGTCCGTGATCGTGCACCGTTCGCAGAGCCAGTATCGCGGCCGCGAAGTGGCGTCGAAAATGCGGGAACTGATTCCGCGTCAAATGTACGACGTGGCGATCCAGGCGACGATCGGTGCGAATATTATCGCCCGCGAGAACATTAAAGCGTTGCGTAAGAACGTGCTGGCAAAATGCTACGGCGGCGATATTAGCCGTAAGAAGAAACTGCTGGAAAAGCAAAAGGCAGGCAAGAAGCGAATGAAGCAGGTCGGGTCCGTCGAGATTCCGCAAGAGGCTTTCCTCGCGATTCTGCGTGTCGAAGACAAATAAGACGAACAACGGAACCCTATGAATTTTGCGCTGATTCTTTTTGTGCTCGTCATTTTGACGGGCGTCGCATGGGTCGCAGACAAACTGGTTTTCATGCCGCAACGGCGCCGCGCGGCGGACGCCGTGGTCGCGGAGTTCGACCGCCAGCAGGCACGCGTCGGCGAACGTTTCGCCGACGAAAACGCGGCGCAAACACGCGCTCGTCTGCGCGACGACAAGCTGCGTCAGCCGTGGTGGCTCGAGTATTCGGCGAGCTTCTTCCCGGTGATTCTGGTGGTGTTCGTGGTGCGCTCGTTCGTGGTGGAGCCCTTCAAGATTCCGTCGGGTTCGATGGTGCCGACGCTGCTGGTGGGCGACTTCATCCTCGTCAATAAATTCGACTACGGTCTGCGTCTGCCGATCACCAACACGAAGGTCACTGAAGGCCGCCCGCTCGAGCGTGGCGACGTGGTGGTGTTCCGCTACCCGAAAGACGAGTCCGTCGATTACATCAAGCGCGTGATCGGCCTGCCGGGCGACACGGTCGCTTATCAGGACAAGCAACTGACGATCAACGGCAAGCCCGTACCGGAAACGCCGCTGCCTGACTATCTCGACGAAGAACGCCTCGGCTACGCCAAGCAATTCGAAGAAAATATCGACGGCCGCAAGAACGCGATTCTGAACAACCCGGCTGTGCCGCCGTTCATCGTCGGCGCAGAAGATTATCCGTATCGCGATAACTGCACGTACAACGCCCGCGGCGTGATCTGCAAAGTGCCGCCTGGCAATTACTTCATGATGGGCGACAACCGCGATAACAGCGCGGATAGCCGCTACTGGGGTTTCGCGCCGGACAAGAATATTGTGGGTCGCGCGTTTTTTATCTGGATGAACTTCAGCGATCTGAAACGCATCGGCCCATTCCACTGAGCACGCATGCCTTGATTGCACGACACGCCGCGCAGGTGGCCCACACTTAGGGCACATCGGTCGCGGCGTGTTAGCACGCTACTTTAAGAATCTGCGGTAACGTCGCTTCACCATGCTTTTTCCGCTGGCCGTCCCGCGTTTTCGCCGGGACAGGCGCCCGCGTTATACTCTGCCCATGCCCCTATCTCCGTTGGAAAGCCGTCTGCGCTACGAATTTCGCAATGCGGAATTGTTGCGCCAGGCTTTAACGCACCGCAGTCATAGTTCCACGCATAACGAACGGCTCGAGTTTCTCGGCGACTCCGTCCTGAATTGCGCGGTGGCTGCGCTTTTGTTCCAACGTTTCGGCAAACTGGACGAAGGCGATCTGTCGCGCGTCCGCGCCAATCTGGTCAAGCAGCAGTCGCTCTACGAGATTGCTCAGGCCCTTAATATTTCCGAAGGCCTGCGCCTTGGTGAAGGCGAATTGCGCAGCGGCGGCTTCCGCCGCCCGTCGATCCTTGCAGACACGCTGGAAGCCGTGCTGGGCGCGGTGTTTCTCGACGGCGGCTTCGATGCCGCGCAAACGGTCATCAAGCGTCTTTACGTGCCGATTCTCGATCACATCGACCCGCGCACGCTCGGCAAAGACGCCAAGACGCTGCTGCAGGAATATCTGCAGGGTCACAAGATCGCGTTGCCCACATACACGGTTGTTGCAACGCATGGTGCGGCGCACAATCAACAATTTGAAGTCGAATGCACGGTGCCCAAGCTGGACGTCAAGGTGTCCGGTTCCGGTGCGAGCCGTCGCGCGGCTGAGCAGGCTGCGGCCAAGAAGGCGCTTGACGAGGTGATGGCCGCGGCGCCTGCCGTGGTTGCCAAGCCCAAGCGTTCGAAAGGCGCTCGTGCTGCGAAGAACGCCGAACAGGAGATCGTGCCCGGCGTGACCGGCGTGCAGGCCGCGCTCGATTTGCGCAGCCCGGATCGCAAGAACGAGCGGGGGGCTGGGCGAGGCGAGACCCGTACTGCGCCGGTGGCTGAGCCCGCTGTTGTGACCTCCGCGCCGCTGGCCGTGATTCGGGCCGCACACGTGGAATACAGCGGACAGGACAAGTCGGAGCGCACGGACAGGTCGGAAAGAACGGACCGGGCAGCGGCCCACGTGAGTGACAAACCTGCTGACAAAACGGCGGCAGATAAGTCAGTCGACAAGCTGGACGCCAAATCTGGTGAAACCAGATCCGAAGGCGCAAAGCCTGCAGAAGCCAAACCGGAAGCCGCCGTTCGCATCGCCGACAAACACCGCAGCCGGGACACCACACCCGGCGCAGCCGTGCCCACGCCCGCCGTGCCGGCACCCATCGAACACGAACCCGGCGTAGCCGACGCGGCGCAGACCCGCGTCGCCGATGCGGGCCATTGAATGCCATCGGCACGCCAATCCGCGCGCGTCGATCTGAACTTGCCGTAGCCCGAATATGAACGCTCCCACTCCCACTGGTTTTCGCTGCGGCATGGTCGCGATCGTCGGCCGCCCGAACGTTGGCAAGTCGACGCTGATGAACGCGCTGGTCGGCCAGAAGGTCAGTATCACGTCGCGCAAGGCGCAGACCACCCGCCATCGCATCACCGGTATTCACACGTTCGAAGATGCGCAGTACATCTTCGTCGACACGCCGGGTTTCCAGACCAAACACAGCGGCGCGCTGAACCGTTCGCTCAACCGCGCGGTCACGTCCACGCTGAGTTCGGTCGACGCGATTCTGTTCGTGATCGAAGCCGGCCGCTTCGGCCCGGACGACCAGAAGGTGCTCGACCTGATTCCGCCGTCGGTGCCCACACTGCTGATCGCGAACAAGCTCGATCGCGTGTCGGATAAGGATTCGCTGTATCCGTTCATGCAGCAGGTGAGCGCCCTGCGTCAGTTCAACGAGATTGTGCCGCTGTCGGCGAAGAATCCGGACGACATCAAGCGTTTGCTGGAGACGATCAAACCGTTCCTGCCGGAAGGCGCGCCGATCTACGGCGAAGACGATCTGACCGATCGTAGCGAGCGCTTTCTTGCCGCCGAAATCCTGCGCGAAAAAGTGTTCCGCTGGACCGGTGACGAACTGCCATACACGAGCACCGTGCTGATCGACAAGTTCGAAACCGAAGGGCGTCTGCGGCGCATTTTCGCGACCATCCTGGTGGAGCGCGATACGCAGAAGGCGATGATCATCGGCCAGAAGGGCGCCAAGCTGAAGCAGATCAGCACCGAAGCACGCCTCGATATGGAAAAGCTGTTCGACGGCCCGGTGTATCTGGAAACCTTCATCAAGGTGAAGAGCGGCTGGGCTGACAACGAAGCCGGACTCCGTGCGTATGGGTACGAATGACGCGTGGATGACGCTGAATTCCGACGCTGACCCGGACGACGCGGCGCCGGCAGTGCCGGCGCGCGAGCCGTCCAAACCCGCGCGCAGTGCCAGAAAAATTTCCTCGGGCGCCAGAAACACTCAGGGTGCTCAAAGCGCTGCCCAGGGCGCCGAAGGCGAGCCGCGCAAAGCGCCCGCGCGCCGTGCGCCGCGCACTTCCGCTTCCGATTACCGGATCGCCGAGCAACCCGCTTTCGTCCTGCATAGCTATCCGTACCGTGAGACCAGTCTGATCATCGACGTGCTGTCGCGCGATCACGGCCGGCTCGCACTCGTCGCGAAGGGCGCGAAGCGTCCGCACTCCGCGTTGCGCGGCGTGCTGCAGACCTTCCAGCCGCTCGCGTTGTCCTGGTCCGGTAAATCCGAAGTGCGCACGCTGACCGGCGCCGAATGGGTCGGTGGCATGTTGCCTTTAGCGGGCGACGCGCTGCTCTGCGGTTTCTACGTCAACGAATTGCTGGTCAAATTCTGCGCGCGTGAAGACCCGCATCCACAACTGTTCCATCACTACGTCGTCACCATGACGCGCCTCGCGCATGATGAACCGCCCGTGCAGGTGCTGCGTTCGTTCGAACGTGTGCTGCTGCGGGAAACCGGTTATGCGATGGCGCTCGATCGCACGGTCTCGCGCAGAGCCGTGCAGGCCGACGGCCGCTATGTGTTCGATCCGGAGCGCGGCGTGCGCGAGGCCTCCGACGACCTGCCCGCGCAATGGCCGGTCATCGTCGGACAGACCTTGCTCGATATGGAAAAGGACGATTACCATCGAGCGCAGACGGTAGCGCAAAGCAAAACGCTGATGCGCTTTCTGCTCAACACCTACCTTGGCGGCACGCCGCTCGCGACGCGCCAGATACTGATCGACTTGCAGAACTTATGAGCTTCTTTCTTACGTCGCCGAATGTGATTGACCTGGGCGTGAACATCGATCACGTCGCCACGCTGCGCAACGCGCGCGGCACCTCTTATCCGGATCCGATCCGCGCCGCGTTGATGGCCGAAGAGGCGGGTGCCGATGTCATCACGCTGCATCTGCGCGAAGATCGTCGCCATATCGTCGATGCCGACGTGCGCAAGCTGCGTCTGCTGTTGAAAACCCGCATGAATCTGGAGTGCGCGGTCACGCAGGAGATGCTCGACATCGCGTGCGAGGTGCAGCCGCACGACGTGTGCCTCGTGCCGGAAAAGCGTCAGGAATTGACGACTGAAGGCGGTCTCGACGTTGCCGGTCAGTTCGAAGCCGTGCGAGCCGCATGCAAGCAGCTCGCCGCTGCGAACTCGCGGGTGTCGCTCTTCATCGATCCGGACGAAACGCAAATCCGTGCCGCGCATGAAGCAGGGGCGCCCGTGATCGAATTGCACACGGGTCGCTATGCCGAAGCGCACGACCCCGCCGAGCAGCAGCGCGAGTACGAGCGCGTGGTGCGTGCAGTCGAGTTCGGCGCCACGCTCGGCATCAAGGTCAACGCGGGTCACGGCCTGCACTACACCAACGTTCAGCAGATCGCCGCGATCGAAGGTATCGTCGAGTTGAATATCGGCCACGCGATCGTCGCGCATGCGATTTTCGCGGGCTGGGACAACGCCGTGCGCGAGATGAAGGCGATCATGGTCGCCGCGCGTCTCGGCGCAAGCGCGTAACGCCGCGGCGCCGCCCATGACGATCTACGGCATCGGTACGGATATCGTTCAGGTCAGCCGCGTGGCCGCGGTGATGACGCGCACCAATGGCCGCTTTGCGGAGAAAGTGCTCGGCCCGGACGAACTGCGCGTTTATCACGCACGCCATGCGCGCTCAGCGGCCCGTGGACTTGCATTTCTCGCCACGCGATTCTCGGCCAAGGAAGCATTTTCGAAAGCGATCGGCCTCGGCATGCGCTGGCCGATGACCTGGCGTGCGCTGCAAACGCTCAACAAGCCGAGCGGCGAACCGATGGTGGTGGCATCGGGCGAACTGGCTGAATGGCTCGACGCGCGCGGCATCACGGCACGTGTGACGATCAGCGACGAACGCGATTACGCCGTGTCCTTCGTGATTGCTGAAACAGGAGCGGTGGTGCAAGAGCCCCCTGCCCCGCGCCCGCCCGCCAGCGACGAATAAAAAATCTTGAACGCGGCGCACGTCGGCCGTGTCTTTCTTTGCTCTCAGGCTTCTTCTAGCGAAAATCGATGAAAACCACTCCCGGACCGGTCATGCTCGACGTGGTCGGCACCACGCTGAATCACGACGATAAACGCCGCCTTGCGCATCCGATGACCGGAGGCGTGATCCTGTTCGCGCGCCATTACGAAAGCCGCGCGCAACTGATCGCGCTCACCGATTCGATTCGCGCGATCCGCGACGATCTGCTGATTGCGGTCGACCACGAAGGCGGCCGCGTGCAGCGCTTTCGCACCGACGGCTTTACCGTGCTGCCGGCGATGGGCAAGCTCGGTGCATTGTGGGACAGCGACGTGCTGCACGCCACCAAAGTGACCACCGCGGTCGGCTATATCCTTGCGGCTGAATTGCGCGCGTGCGGCATCGATATGAGTTTTACGCCGGTGCTCGATCTGAATTACGGCCAGTCGCAGGTGATCGGCGATCGCTCGTTTCATCGCGATCCGCGCGTCGTGGCCTTGCTGGCGAAGAGCCTGAATCACGGCCTTGCGTTGGCCGGCATGAGCAATTGCGGCAAGCATTTCCCGGGGCACGGCTTTGCGCATGCGGACTCGCACGTTGCCATGCCGGTCGATGACCGTTCGCTCGAAGCAATTTTGCGCGACGACGTGGCACCGTACGACTGGCTCGGTGTGTCGCTTGGCGCCGTGCTGCCCGCCCATGTGGTTTATCCGCAAGTCGACTCGAAGCCGGCGGGTTTCTCGCGTGTCTGGCTGCAGGACATCTTGCGCAAAAAATTGCGCTTTGAGGGCGCTGTGTTCAGCGACGATCTCTCGATGGAAGCCGCGCGCCAGGGCGGCACGCTGACGGAAGGCGCGAGCGCGGCGCTGGAGGCCGGTTGCGACATGGTGCTGATCTGCAATCAGCCGGACGAGGCGGAGAAGGTGCTGGATGCGCTGCGCTTCACGCCGTCGAAGCAGTCACAGCAGCGGCTTAAGCGCATGCGTCCGCGCGGCAAGGCGCTTAAATGGAGCAAGCTGGTTGCCGAGCCGCAGTATCTGCAAGCGCAGGCCTTGCTGCGCAGCGCGTTCGCATAAATCCAGATGCGCACCCGGTAATCAGCGGATCAACGGATCAACGGATCAACGGATCAACGGATCAACGTCTCGAGCGTTTGCATCGAGCAAAAAAACGGCGCTTTTTTCAGGCGCCGTTTTTTTTATTCAAACCGGGCTAGCCACGCGGCCAGCCCGGCCTCGTCAGTTCAACCGCATCCGTTGCAGCTTGTTATACAGCGTCTTCGGACTGATCCCGAGCAGCGATGCAGCGCGATGGCGCGTCCCGCCGACTGCGTCGAGCGTCGCACGGATCAGCATTTCCTCGACGTCCGCGAGCGGGGTGCCGACGGTGACCTGCACCCGGCTGCCGTTCAGATCGCGTCCGTTTGCCGAGCCCGCTTCATCGGCGCGCAGCGATTCCAGCACGTCCCCCGAGGCCTGATATGCCCGGCGCACGCGGTCCTGTAACTCGCGCACATTGCCCGGCCAGTCGTACGCAAGACATTCGCGCAGGAAATTCGGTCCGATCTGCTTGGCCACTTCCGCCGTACCACGCGAAGTTGCTTCGTGATTCAGTTCATCGACCACGGCTTGCGCGATCAGCGCCGGATCGTCGCCGCGCTCGCGCAACGGCGGCAGCGTGATAGCCGCCGCTTCCAGACGCAGCGCGAGGTCCTGATGCAAGCTGCCATCGGCAACCGCCGCGCGCGGGCTTTTGCGTGTCGACGCGATCAGCCGGAAATCGGTCGCCACCTGATTGGTGCCGCCGACTCGCATGAAGGTCTGCGAATCCAGTGCGCGCAGCAGCGCTTCCTGCTGCGCACGCGGCAGTTCGGCGATTTCGTCGATAAACAGCGTCCCGCCGCTGGCTTGCTCGAACAGCCCTGGTTCGCGCTGGTCCGCGCCGCTGAACGCGCCGCGCTCATGGCCGAACAGCAGACTGTCGAGCGAGCGGTGCGCCGCAAGGCTGCCTGCGCTCCGGCAATCGAATGTGACAAACGGCCCTTTGCGGCGCCGGCTCATGTCGTGCAGCGTGCGCGCGGCAATCTGCTTGCCCGTGCCGGCTTCGCCGGAAATCAGCACGGCGGCTTCGGTCGGCGCGATATGCTCGATCGTGTCGTACACGTGCTGGACCGCGCCGCTGCGGCCCAATAATGAGCCGAAACGGCCGAGTTGACGCAGCGACGCGCGCAGGGTCTGGACTTCCTCGGTCAGCTCGTATGGACGCGGAATCCGGGCGAGCAGACTGCGCAGACGCGGGATATTGACCGGCTTGAGCAGGTAATCCCAGATGCCATGCCGCAAACCCTCGATCGCGCTTTCGACTGTTGCGTTGCCGGTCATCACGATCACAGGCAACGCGCCACCGGGCGGGTGCGCGGGCAGGTGCTGCAGCACATCGAGCCCGCTGCCGTCCGGCAGATTCAGGTCGACCAGCACGACATCGGGAATAAAGCGTGTCAGCGCGGCCCGGGCCTCGGCGATGGTGGTCGCGGTGTCGACGGAGAAGCCGTCGGCGGCGAGGATGGCGGACAGGCCAGACAGGCTATTGGGATCGTCTTCAACAATCAGGGCATGTGGCATGGCGAGCGCTATTTTTAGATGGACGGAATACCCGGGACGCCGCGCCGGTACTCTGGCGCGCGAACTGGGCGCGATGGCTGGCCGGTAATGTTGTCGGTCGAACGCCGTACCGCGCGAGCAGTGCCTGCCACCGCGGCGTAACCGCCCCGGGCCGACTGGCATGGGCGTCGTGCAGATCGTGGGACACGATGTGCAAGCAGAGTTGGGGCGATTCGACTCATTTAGTTTCTGGGTCCTTTGCTTTTCAGTGGATGTCCGCCCTGATGCAATCCGGCGAATGGGCGGGCGCCGGTATTTCCTTCATTCGACCGGTCAGAAATCCCGCTCACCGTCGAAGAGGCGTCCTATCTCAAACTTCATCTTTCTTCAGCGATGTCGTGATTCAGGTCGCATCCCAAGAGTTGGAGAAAGTTGGAGAAATAAAGCCTTAGTGACCTATGTCAGAGGGAAGCATGGATTATGCCAAAGCCAATTACTTAAGTTTATCAATGGTTTGTTCGACGCAGAGACGGAAGATAAATGGAGCGCACAGGCATTTTTTAGAAGAGTGCCGGTAAAGTTTTCCTCAACCATACACGGCGGCACAAAAAAGAAAAAGCGCCCAGTGCGGGCGCTTTTTTTTGCCATTTTTTCACTGCGCCGGACGTGGGGACTTGGCTCCCGCGCAGGCTGCAGGCGCTTAGGCGCGGCTGCGATACTCGTGCGTACGCGTGTCGATTTCGATCTTGTCGCCGATGTTGCAGAAAAGCGGCACTTGCAGTTCGAAACCGGTGGTCAGCTTGGCGTTCTTCAACACCTTGCCCGACGACGTATCGCCCTTGACTGCCGGTTCCGTGTAGATGATTTCACGGACCAGCGTGGTCGGCAGTTCGACCGAGATGGCTTTGTCGTTGTAGAACACGACTTCGCAAGCCATGCCGTCTTCGAGGTAGTGAAGGGCGTCGCCCATCATTTCGCCTTCGACTTCGAACTGGTTGTAATCGGCGTCCATGAACACGTACATCGGGTCAGCGAAGTACGAGTACGTGACTTCCTTGCGTTCCAGCACTACGACGTCGAACTTGTCGTCTGCCTTGTACACGCTTTCCATGCCTGCGCCGGTCAGCAGGTTCTTGAACTTCATCTTGACGACGGCGGAGTTGCGGCCCGATTTGTTGTATTCGGCCTTTTGCACGACCATCGCGTCTGCGCCGATCATGACTACGTTGCCGGTGCGGAGTTCCTGTGCGGTCTTCATAAAACTGTCCTGTACGAAATAAGTAGCTTCAACTGTTGCTCAACGGCATACGGCGCAAGCGGATCGGCCTGCAGGGTTTGCCTCGCGAATTAGTCAGGCCAGTTAGCCTGGCGAATCTGCCAGACCAATTCGCGAGACGAATTCGAATTTACCAGACGAATTTGCCAACAAGATCGCTGCGATCGGGTCGCGCTTGTATCGTCGGCCGTTGGATAACCGCTTATTTTAACTGAGTTTTTGCGAACAAGGCCAGATTTCCGGCGAGGTCGCCTATCAGGGCCAGTTCGCCGACCCATTCGGCTGCGCGCCGCTTCAACACCGCGTGGTGACGCCGGAAATCCGCCCAGTCAGGCTTGCCGGCGCCGTTCCATGCGTGCCAGAAGCGCGCAAGGGCGCTCCGGGCATCGCCGGGCAGGGTGCGCGCGTAGTGGGCGAGCGCGGCGTCGAGCTTGGGCAGATGGGCGTCGTCGGCTTGCGGGTAGATGTGCCAGACAAAGGGTTTGGCGGCCCATTGGGCGCGTACGAACGAATCTTCGCCGCGCACGAAATTGACGTCGCTCGCCCACAGCAACGGGTCGTAGCCGGCTTGCGCGGTAAACGCGAGCGCGTGGGCACTGAGGCTGCCGCGCTCGGCGTGCGAACCCGCCGTGAACGACGGCAGGCCGAAAAAGCGCGCGACCGCTCCCGAAATGCGGCCTTCCGGCACCAGCAGAACAACTGGTTCGGCACTGTCGCGCCATTGTTCGAGCAGGCTGTCGACGGCGGGGTTTTCGTAGGCGAACAGCGAAATGACGGTGGCGGCTGCGGGGGGCGGCGCGCGGCCGGTGGTTTCCAGCCACCACGCCTCGCGCGCCGGTTGCGACGCCTCGAAGGCCATGCGCGCGGCGTCGAGATGCCGCTCCTTCAGCACGCCGCCCGTGCCGGGGCCGAGTCCGGGGAAAAAGAAGGTCTTGGTGAGCGGGTAGCGCGGGTGCGGCGACGGCCGCAGATGGAAGTCCGCAACCCAGTCTTCGGCGCTCAGATATTCGAGGTTCAACCAGACCGGCGCGCGTTCGCGCCGCGCCATCGCGGCGACGTATGCCGGCGGCAACTCGCAGGCGAATGCCTCGATCACGACGTCAGCCACCTCGAGCGTGTCGCCTGCATGGGCCGGCTCCTGCCAGTGTTCAATGACGATGCCGCCGATCGTCTGGCGCGCGCGATCCAGCGCCAGCGACGGGCACAGTTTCTGGAACGCGTGCAGGTCGTCAACGAATACGCGCACCAGCCAGCCGTGCTCGCTTGCCAACTGGCGGGCGAGACGCCAGCACACGCCGATGTCACCGAAATTGTCGATCACCGCGCAAAAGATATCGCAAGCGATCGCGGTGGGTGCGGTGACGGATTGTTCGGACGGCGGCGTGGTGGAGGACATGGGGCGTGGGTCGCGGAGTGGCACGGGTGGCGTGGAGAGGGCGCAAAGTCTTGCTGGCGGACGAATCGGCCGGGTGACCCGGCCGGTGACCCGAGCCGGTAACCCAGGCGGATCATGCGATCAGTTCGGCCGCCGGCTCGGCACCGCGCCATCGCAGCGTTCGATGCAGCAAGGTTCGAACGCGCGCGGAATGCTCTAAACTGGCGATTCTAAAGCACTCATCCGCGGTTTCGCGTCTAAACGGCCGCTTGACGCGCGACACGCGGGCAGAGGCTTCGCAACACTGTCCCAGCCAATCGATTCTGCATGACCGAACCCGAAGCAACTGACGTTTTCGAGCCGAAGAAAGTGCTCGCCCAATTGCCGCATCTGCCTGGCGTGTATCGCTATTACGATACGCAGGGCGCGGTGCTTTATGTGGGCAAGGCGCGCGACCTCAAGAAGCGCGTCTCGAGCTACTTCACGAAGACGCAACTGTCCCCGCGTATCGCGATGATGGTGACGCGCATTGCGCGCATCGAGACGACCGTCACGCGCTCCGAGGCTGAGGCGCTGCTGCTCGAAAACAATCTGATCAAGGCGCTGGCGCCGCGTTACAACATCCTGTTTCGCGACGACAAGTCCTATCCCTATCTCAAACTGACCGGCCACAAATTTCCGCGCATGGCGTATTACCGCGGCTCGGTGGATCGCAAGAATCAGTATTTCGGACCGTTCCCGAGCGCGTGGGCGGTGCGCGAAAGCATCCAGATCCTGCAGCGCGTGTTCCAGTTGCGCACGTGTGAAGATTCCGTGTTCAACAACCGCACACGGCCCTGCCTGCTGCATCAGATTGGCCGCTGCACGGCGCCTTGCGTCGGAGCCATCAGCGAAGAAGATTACGCGCGCGACGTTGCCAATGCGTCGCGCTTTCTGCTCGGCCGGCAAGGTGAGGTGATGAACGAGCTCGAGCAGAAAATGCATGCGTTCGCGAGCGAACTGAAGTTCGAGCAGGCCGCGGCTGTGCGTAATCAGATGAGTTCGTTGTCGACGGTGCTGCATCAGCAGGCGATCGAAGTGGGCGGCGACAGCGATGTGGATATCCTCGCGGTCGTGGCGCTCGGCGGACGCGTGTGCGTGAATCTGGCGATGGTGCGAGGCGGGCGGCATCTGGGCGACAAGGCGTATTTCCCGGCGCATGTGGAAAGCGCCCTGACGATCGGCGAGGGTGGACTCGAAGAAGGCGGCGACGATGCGTTGCTGACCGACATCGCGGCGGGCGACGGCTCGGCGCTGAACGAGGGCGGCAACAGGGCAAACGCTGCGTCCGAAGCAGACGATGCGCTCGCGATTGCTGGGGAGATGCCGTCCGAAGAAGCCGATGACGAGGAAGACGAAGACGCTGCGCCCGACGTACAGACGGATGAGGCGGCCGAGTCCGGGTCGGAATCCGGATCTCCAGCGCCGCGCAAAGGCCGTGCAACTGCCGGCGGCATCGAATCTGAAGTGCTGGAGGCGTTCATCGCGCAGCACTACATCGGCAACCGCGTACCGCCGGTGCTCGTGGTCAGCCACGCGCCGGCCACGCGCGAACTGGTCGACGTGCTGATCGAGCAGGCCGGCCACAAGGTGACGGTATTGCGCCAGCCGCAAGGTCAACGGCGCGCGTGGCTCGCGATGGCTGAGCAGAACGCACGGCTCGCACTCGCGCGCCTGCTTTCGGAACAAGGCTCGCAGCAGGCTCGCACGCGCGCGCTCACCGATACGCTCGGCATGGAGTGCGACGATCTCGCGCATCTGCGCATCGAGTGCTTCGACATCAGCCATACGATGGGCGAGGCGACGCAGGCGTCGTGCGTGGTGTATCACCATCACAAGATGCAGTCGTCCGAGTACCGCCGCTACAACATCACCGGCATCACCCCGGGCGACGACTACGCGGCGATGCGCCAGGTGCTGATGCGCCGATACGAGAAGATGGTGGCGCAAGCGGCCGCGAACGCGGCGGATGAAGCCGCCGAATTGCAAACCGACGCGGCCGTTGACCCGTCCCTCGCGGCGGATGCCGCGGAACCGGCTGCGGCTGGCGGCATCCTGCCGACCATCGTGTTGATCGACGGCGGTAAGGGGCAGGTCGAAATCGCACGGCAGGTGTTCACCGAACTGGGTCTCGATACCGGCATGCTGGTCGGTGTCGCGAAGGGCGAGGGGCGCAAGGTCGGGCTGGAAACCCTGATTTTCGCGGACGGCCGCGCTCCGCTCGAACTCGGCAAGGAAAGCGCGGCGCTGATGCTGGTCGCGCAAATCCGCGACGAGGCGCACCGTTTCGCCATTACCGGCATGCGTGCAAAGCGCGGCAAGACACGCCAGACCTCACGGCTCGAAGAACTCGAAGGGGTGGGCGCGAAGCGGCGTCAGCGGTTATTGGCGCGTTTCGGTGGGCTGCGTGGGGTGGTTGCGGCAAGCGTCGAGGATCTGGCGAGCGTCGAAGGAATTTCGCAGGCGCTGGCCGAGCAGATCTACCGGCAATTGCACTAATTACACCGGTCGCGGCACGCCGGGCGGCGCCCGGATGCTGCAGCGAGCGGTCGATAAATAACGCAAAAGCGGTCGGCAAGCAGATGCCAGGCGGCTGATAAGCGGTGCCCCGGCGTTGCGCGCGCCAGGCTCCGCGCGCCGCTTTGCTTGTGGCAGGCCTTGCGACACGGCACAATTGCATCTCCCTTGTCAGACGCTGCGCCTGCCCATGCCGTTTAATTTTCCGATTTTCCTGACTTGGCTGCGGATCGTTCTGATTCCGCTCGTCGTCGGTGTGTTTTATTTGCCTGACATGATGATGAGCCCGGCACACCGCAATCTGGCGGCCGCGACGATCTTCATTCTGGCGGCGCTCACCGACTGGTTCGACGGCTTCCTGGCCCGTAAGTGGAACCAGACTTCGGCGTTCGGCGCGTTCCTCGATCCGGTCGCCGATAAGCTGATGGTGACGGCTGCGTTGCTGGTGCTGGTGCAACTCGCGCGGATCGATTCGGCAATCGCGCTGGTGATCGTCGGGCGCGAGATCGCTATTTCGGCGCTGCGCGAGTGGATGGCGCAGATCGGTGCGTCGAAGAGCGTTGCGGTGAATTCGCTCGGCAAGTTCAAGACCGTGTGCCAGATGGTCGCGATTCCGATGCTGCTGTTCTACGGGCCGTTGCCGTTCGGCGGTGGTGTGTCCGTCGATACGCGCGTGTGGGGTTTGTGGCTGATCTATCTGGCTGCGTTCCTGACGATCTGGTCGATGCTCTACTACATGAAACTTGCATGGCCGCAGATCCGCGAACGGGGCGGCGTGGCCTGATTGTGTCTGAGCGGAGATCGAGCGAGACGCGAGAGACGCGGCGCCTCTACAGCTCACGCTTGTTCGAACGTTGCGCAAGTGTGAGTGAAATCTTTTCAGTTAAAGACATACGCAAAAGGGGTTGACACGTTTCAGTCGTTTCTCCATAATCTCGTTTCTCCGATGCACGCAGTTCGAAACGTCGCAGGTAGTAACGGAGACAGTAAGCGTGTAGTTGCAGTAACAAGGCAGCAGTTAGTAGGGCAAAAGCAGCACAATGCGGGAGTAGCTCAGTTGGTAGAGCGCAACCTTGCCAAGGTTGAGGTCGCGAGTTCGAGCCTCGTCTCCCGCTCCAATTTTTGAAGCAGCGCGTTGTTTGGCGAAGTAAAAGTGCAAGGCGTTGTGAAGTAGGGCAATGCGGGAGTAGCTCAGTTGGTAGAGCGCAACCTTGCCAAGGTTGAGGTCGCGAGTTCGAGCCTCGTCTCCCGCTCCAATCATTAGGGGAAGCAGTGCTTCCCTTTTTGTTTGATGGGCCGGTTCTTTTGGTGGCTCACCAGACAGATCTGAGAATCTGCAGCTAGATTCCAGTCCGCTTGCGGCGCGATAGCAAAGCGGTTATGCAGCGGCCTGCAAAGCCGTTTAGGCCGGTTCGACTCCGGCTCGCGCCTCCAGTAGTTGATGTAAAGAAAAGCCCCGACTTGTCGGGGCTTTTCTTTTTTCGGCGTCGTGTTATCTCGCACTTGTTGGCCTCGCTGCCGGCCGATATGCAACTGCGTCCAACAGTGTGCTTCGCTCTGCGCAACGTTATAGTTCGCAGACTCCCCCTCGCATCGACATCATGCGCATCCCGGATACCGAACGCCGCTCCTTCTATCTACGCCTGATTTACGCGCTGTACACAGTCGATTGAATTGCGCCCGTCCACTTGAGGTTGCATGTACCTACAACTCACCGGCACCAACGTCCGTTTGCTCGGCTCAATGCATCTGTTCCCTGCGACGAGTCGCAGAACGCCGCCATGGATTGCTGAAGCATATGACTGGGCCGAATCGCTGGTCTTCGAATCGGATCCGCCGACGATTCTGCCGTTTCTGAAGGCTCCCCCGCAGGGTGGTGCCGATCAACTGCAGCCGTTGCTATCCGCCGACGCCTGGAATCAGCTACAGGCCGTGTGGCCCGCGCAAGGGCCGTTGGCGCCGCTCGCCGAGTTGCGTCCATGGGCCACGCTGATCGTCGCGCCGACGCTGTTCCAGCAGGTCGTCGAAGGTGTCGAGCCGCGCATGCTGCGCTCGGCGCGGGCGCAAGCCAAGCCGTATGAGTATCTCGAGACCGCAGAGGAGGTCGCGGCATCGCTCGAATCGATTCCGCTCGAAGCAGTCGGTGCCGCGCTTGGCATGCTGATGTCCGATCTCGACGAACCGCAGCGCACGCTCGAGCGGATGCACACCGCCTGGCTACACGGCGATTTGCAGGCCGTGCACCAGATCGCCGTCGAGTCGCCGATGTTCAACCTGCCCGGCATCCGCAACGCTATTCTCGATGCGCGCAATCGCGCGTGGGCGGCGCGAGTGAAGGAATTGGCCGGACGGCCAGAGCGAATCTTGGTGGTGGTGGGCGCGCTGCATCTGTGCGGGCCCGGTAACCTGATCGAATGTCTCGCACAGCCCGTCGAGCCGGTTTTCGTCAGCAGCTAGAGAGGTTTGCCGGCGACATAGCTTAACAGCGCCACGCGCGGCATAATTCTTTTTGCCGCCGCCCGTCGAGGCGCGCTTCCCTTGAAGATTTCCATGACTGAACCGCAGCACACCGCCGCCACGCGACTGGCGCAACTCGAATGGCGCTGGAAAACGTTCGACGACCTGACGAATGCGGAAGTCTATGCGATGCTGGCCGCCCGCAGCGCCGTGTTCGTCGTCGAGCAGAACTGCGTGTATGGCGACATCGACGGGCTCGATTCAGCCGCATGGCATCTGTTCGCGTTCGGTCCCGGTGATACATCCAGCACTAAAAAAAAGCCGCTAGCGGGCTATCTGCGCGTGTTGCTGCCGGATGCCGACGACACCGATATCCGCATCGGCCGCGTTCTGACCACCGCGGAATTCCGCGGCATTGGCCTCGGCAACGCGATGCTCGAACGCTCGCTCGCGCATATCCGGGCACAGTGGCCCGGTACACCGATCCGCTTGCATGCGCAGGCTCATCTGCAAGGCTTCTACGGCGCATTCGGCTTTACGCCGGTGTCGGAGATTCACGACGAGGACGGCATCCCGCATGTGTGGATGCGCTCGGCCTAACTCAGTCAGATGGCAACAGGAATGACAACCTGATCCGGCGCGTGCGCGCCGACCGGCTGCAAGCGCCGCGGCTTCTTCAACAGATTCGGAATCTCAGCGGCGGCCGCTCGCAGGCGCTGTTGCAGCTCGCGTCAGGCCTTGCGCCGTCTTTACGCGCCGCTCGCCACGCAGACGCCCGCGCGCCGACAGCCGCATCCAGTGACGCAACGCCACCAGCGCGCCGATCACGCTCATCATCGAGCCGGGAATCCACAGCAACAATCCGCCGATCTGCTGATCGCGCATCGGGCTTAGCCACGTGAAGGCGCGCCCGCAGATCGAGTAGATCGGGTAAAGCTCGCGCGGCGTAAAGAAGATAAATGCGCCGAGCATGATCTGCGGCGGAATCGCGGCAATCACAACCAGCACGCGCTTGCCGGGCGACAAACGCGCCGGCGGCGCGGGCCGCGGATCGAGTACGAGCCACCAGAACAGCAGGCCGTCGATCACCATGCTCCAGTTCATCACGCGATAGAGCCGCCAGTCGAGCATCGCCACGAAATGGATCGGCGACATCAGCCAGAAGTAGATCAGCCCGACGAACAACGTGACCGCGACCACCGGATGCATCACCACGTCGAGCAGCTTGCGTACTACCGGAGCCTCCAGCGCGGGCCGTACGAAGCGCTGCCGCCATCTGAATGGAATGCCCGCGCGCAACGCGGCGCCCGGATACGAGAGCGCGATAAAGAACGGCCCGAGGTGATGCAGCACCAGATGCTGCAAGCGATGCATGAAGAACTCATGCTCGAAGAAATAATCGAGCCGCGTATGCAGCGCGACATACAACGCGACCAGCCCGAACCAGAAGGAAATGCGCCGGCGAATCGACAGCTTCGCCTTGTGCGCGCCGCGCACGAAAAGGATCGCCGGTACCAGCAAGGCGATCACGACAGTCGGCGAAAACTCCCAGGGGTCGAGCCAGTAGAGCAGATTCATCGCGGCGTGTTACTTGGTCTGGGCGGGTGACTTGACGGCGAACGGCGTATCGAGCGTTTCGCCGTCGGAGAACTTCAGCGTCAGATGCACGGTGTCGCCCGGCGCGATCTTGTGCTTCGCGTCTTCGAGCATCACGTGATAGCCGCCCGGCGCAATTGCCACCTGGCCGTGCGCGGGCACCGTCAGCTTGTCGACCATCACCATCTTCTGCGTCGAGCCGTTCGACACGGTTTGATGCAGCATCGCGTTGCCGTAGTCGTTGCTGGAAATATCGACGAGGTCGACCGGCTTATCGCTTGCGTTCACCAGCGTCGCATAGCCGGCGGCAGGGAGGTTGTTCGGCAGCCAGCGCACCCACGCGTCCTTGACGCTGATCGCGTTAGCGCCAGCGGCAAACGCGGCCGACGTGAAACCGCATGAGAGGGCGAGGGTGCAGCTCAGTGCGGCGAACGTTTTGAACTTGATCGACATGAATGAACTCAGGAAAGGTCAGGAACGGTCATCAATGATACGGCGCAGGTCTTGTGCGATCGCATCGGGAGTATCGTGATCGGTGGCGAGCAGGCGTGCATGGCCCTGTTGATCGAACACGTAGACGGCCGAGCTATGGGTGACCTCATAGTTGCCGTTGGGGTCGCGCTTTTCCATCTGGTAGGCGACCCGGTAACGTTTGGCGAGTGATTCGATCTGCCAGGCGGTGCCTGTCAGGCCCTCGGCGTGTCGCGAGTCGAAGGCGCCCACGTAGTCATGCAAGGCTTTGGGCGTGTCGCGCGCCGGATCGACGGTAATGAACAGGATGCGCACCTTTTGTGCGTCCGGGCCGAGTTTGCCGAGAACCTGCATGAGGCGGCCCATCGTCTCGGGGCAAACATCCGGACAATGCGTATAGCCAAAGTAGACCAGCGAGGTGCGGCCTTTGAACGAATCGCCGGTTACGGGGCGGCCGTCGTCGCCGGTCAGTGTGAAATCGAGATCCGGCAAATGGCCGGTCACGTTGGTCAACTGGAACGGTTCGTCGGGATGCGTGCAGCCGCTCAGTGCACCGAGCGCGCCCACCATCACGGTTAGCGTGGCCAGGTGCCTAAGCCAGGGCCGGCGGGGTGTGACGAGATTCGGCTGGCGGCGGGACGAGATAATGGGGAACAAAGCAGGGTTCAATTACTCGATTGAAGAGCGGCGCGTGAATGGACGCAGCGTGATTCGTGCACGGCGCGCGGCCCGTCATAGTGTGCAAATATGGTCGTCACTGCAATGGTCTGCGTGGCTGCGACTGTATCGCAAAATCTCCGACGACGTCGTGCAGCGCCTGCAGGCGCGTGCTTTTCGAGGCAATTTGACGCATGCGGGTGAAAGCTGGTTGAAGCCGGATTGTCCTCTTTTTGAACGCAATCGTGAGCCGCATTGGCCGTACCGCCCGGCCACGCTTAGGTCCCAGCTTACTTTCTCGAAAAATTGACGGATGCGCGGTAAGATGCGCACACTTTTCCGGCCGCAGAAGGCCGAAAGGCAAAATTAACCGATGCAAGCACTTCCGGCTGTCCTGTCTCCAGGTGAGACGGCATTTTTCTTCGACTTCGACGGCACGCTCGTCGAACTCGCGCCCACGCCGGACGGCGTGCTGGTGCAACCGCGCGTGATCCGCTTGCTGACCGAGTTGCGCAATCTCACGAACGGCGCCGTCGCGATCGTGTCGGGCCGCGGCATTGACAGTATCGACAGTTTTCTCGGCATGCCCGATCTGCCGATCGCCGGTTTGCATGGCGCCGAACGGCGCGACGCGAACGGCGACACGCAGCGCATCGGTTTTCACGACGAGCGGCTCTTGCGCATGGAGCAGGTGCTCGCCCAAGTCGTCAACGAGCACCCCGGCATGCTGCTCGAGATCAAAGGCGCGGCGCTGGCGCTGCATTACCGTAACGCACCTGAGCGCGAGGCGGTGGCGCGCGAGGCGACGGAGCGGCTGGTGGCCGATTATCCTGGCGCGTATGTGTTGCAGCCGGGCAAGATGGTCTACGAAATCAAGCCGAAGGATGTCGACAAGGGCCGCGCAATGCGCGCGTTCCTGGATGAACCGCCGTTCGTCGGCCGCACCCCCGTGTTTGCCGGCGACGACTTGACCGACGAGAAAGGCTTCGCCGTCGTCAATGAGCGCGGTGGGCTGTCGATCAAGGTGGGCGCGGGCGACACGATGGCGCATACGCGCGCCGGGTCGGTCACGGCGCTGCTCGACTGGCTGGAATCGATTGTCGCGGCCGCGCGCGGAGCGTGATGGTGACACCGCATCGCCCAACGACTATGACTTACTGCATCGGGAATCGCGCTTCATGAGCCGACTGATCATCGTATCGAACCGGGTCGCACCGATCTCGGAGGGTGGCCCGGCGGCGGGCGGCCTCGCAGTCGGCGTCTACGACGCATTGAAGGAAACCGGCGGCATGTGGTTCGGCTGGAGCGGCGACGTGCTCAGCTCCGGCCAGCCGCAGATCAAGGTGGAAGAGCGCGGGCCGGTGACGTTCGCGACCATCGCGTTGATGCGCCGCGACTACGACCAGTACTACCGCGGCTTCTCGAACGCCACACTGTGGCCTGCGTTCCACTATCGCGCCGATCTGCTGCAATACGACCGCCACGACTTCGGCGGTTATTGCCGCGTCAATGCGTGGCTCGCCCAGCAACTCGTGCCGCTCTTGCGTGAAGACGACGTGATCTGGGTTCACGACTATCACCTGATTCCATTCGCCCAGGCATTGCGGGCGGCCGGCGTGAAAAATCGCATCGGTTTCTTTTTGCATATCCCGTTTCCGGCCTCGCAGGTGTTGCTGGCGGTGCCGCCTCATCGCGAGCTGGTCGAAGCGCTCTGTTCGTTCGATTTGCTCGGTTTCCAGACCGCGCCTGATTTGCGGGCGTTCTGCGACTACATCGTCAACGAGGCGAACGGCACGGTCGACGTATCGGCCAGCGGTCCGCTGACGGTCCATGCGTTTGGCCGGACTCTGCGTGCGGCCGCTTACCCGATCGGCGTCTATCCGGACGAAATCGCCGAACTGGCGAAAGCGGGTGAGCGGGGCAAGCCGGTGCGCACGATGAAGGCCACGCTGCATTCCCGCAAGCTGATCATGAGCGTGGACCGGCTGGATTATTCGAAGGGGCTGGTCGAGCGCTTCCGTGCGTTCGAGCGGCTGCTCGAACATTCCACCGCACAACGCAATAAGGTGTCGTTCCTGCAAATTGCACCGCCCACGCGCGCCGACATGCACGCGTATCAGGACATTCGTCTGCAACTCGAAGGGGAGTCAGGGCGCATCAATGGCCGCTTTGCCGAACTCGACTGGACGCCGATCCTGTACATCCATAAGCAGTACGAGCGCTCGGTGCTGGCCGCGCTGTTTCGTACGGCGCATGTAGGCTACGTCACGCCGCTGCGTGACGGCATGAATCTCGTCGCGAAGGAATATGTGTCGGCGCAGGACCCGGAGAATCCCGGCGTGCTCGTGCTGTCACGTTTTGCCGGCGCGGCGCAGGAACTGGGCGGCGCGTTGATCGTGAATCCGGTCGATATCGACGGCATGGCCGAGGCGCTCGCGAGCGCGCTGGCGATGCCGCTTGCGGAGCGCCAGGCGCGTCATCGCGACATGATGGCGCAACTGCGCGAGAACAACGTGTCGGTGTGGCGCGATAACTTCATGCGCGATCTTCAGAGGGCACAGGGTGCGAAGAGCCCGCGAACCCTGAAGGTGCGGGCCGGGTCGGGTAAGCGGGCTGTGCGTGAGACCAGCGTCGGATAGGTGGCGATCAGGCCGGATCAGCGCAGATGTTCATTCGCAGGGGGAAACAAAAAAGCCGCTTCCGAGCGGCTTTTTTGTGGGCTACCGGCCTGGTGGAGGAGCGGGCCGTGCGTTGTTCAGACCACGTGCTGCTCGTCCACCTTCTTGCCGCCGACATGCAGCGTCGCGCCCTTGCCGTACTGCTTCGCGAGCAGATCGCGATACAGGCCAGGTCGCAGACGCAACTCTTCCGGACTGCCGTCGTCGATGACCTTGCCCTGGCTCATCACGATGATCCGGTCGAAGTTGTTCAGCGTCGACAGCCGGTGCGCAATCGCGATCACCGTGCGGCCCACCATCAGCCGGTCGAGCGCCTTCTGGATCGCCTCTTCCGATGCACTGTCTAGCGCCGAGGTGGCTTCGTCGAGCAGAAGGATCGGCGCGTTCTTCAGAATCGCGCGCGCAATCGCGATGCGCTGGCGTTGTCCGCCGGACAGTTTGACGCCGCGGTCGCCGACGATCGTGTCGAATCCCTCCGGCATGGCGTCGATGAAATCGCTGCAGCGGGCTTCACGCGCGGCGGCGATCACTTCCTCACGGCTCGCGTCCGGGCGGCCATAAGCAATGTTCTCGTACACCGTACGGTGGAATAGCGAGATATCCTGCGGTACCAGCGCGATTGCATGGCGCAGGCTATCCTGGGTGATGGTGGCGATGTCCTGGCCGTCGATCTTGATGGCGCCGCCCTGCGTCTCGTAGAAGCGTTGCAGCAGCGCCAGCACGGTGGATTTGCCCGCGCCCGACTTGCCGATCAGGCCAACCCGCTGGCCTGGTTCGATATGCAGGTCGAAGTGATCGAGAATCGGCCGGCGGCGCGGATAGGCAAACGTCACGCTTTCGAAATCGACCCGGCCGCCTTGCGGCACGAGTTCGGTAGCGCCGTCGCGGTCCGGCATGCCGTGTGGCTCGAGCAGGGTGCGCACGGCTTCCGCGAGCCGCGCGACGTGCTGGGTGACGTCGACCAGCGCCACGGCCAGGTCGCGCGTGCCGTGCAGGATCGTGAAACCGAGCGAGCTGACCAGCACGATGTCGCCGGAGGTCGCCTTGCCTTGATCCCACAGCCACAGCGCCCAGCCCAGCAAACCGGCGGAGAGCAGGGCGGTGATCACCGCATGCAGCAGGCGCAGCTTTTCCAGATAAAGCAGGCTCTGCTGGCGGGCTTCCATTTCCGCCTTGACGGTCGCGCCGAAACGCTGCTGCTCGCGAAACGTCATGCCGAAGGCGCGCACGAGGCCCATGTTGCTGATGACGTCGACCAGCTCACCGTCCACCGACGCCGCCTTGGTGGCGAAATGGTGATGGCGTGCCGAGCCGCGCCCGGCCAGCTTGTAAAGCACGACCGACAGGATGGCCGAGCACAGCATCAGGCCGCCCGCCATCAGCGGATTCACCGCGATGATCATGACGATCGCGCCGAGCACCGCGATACACGGGGGCAACACGTTCCAGGCGGTGGTGTTTTCGGCGGTGTAGACCGCGTTCGACGTTGCCGTGATGCGGCTCGCCAGCATACCGGGCTGCTTTTCCGAGTAGTAGGTCGGCGAGTGGCCGCTCAGGTACTGGAACAGGTCGCGCCGCAAGTCGCCGGTCACGGCCACGAAGGTGTGCGCGGCAACCCAGCCGCCGACCCGCCACAGCAGGTTGTCGGCGGCAATCAGGCCGACCAGGATGGCAAACGCGCCCCACAGCGGACCGGGGTGATGGCGGCCTTCGCCGAGCACGTCGATCAGATGCTTGATCGCGTACTGCGAAGCGAGCGCACAGCCCACGGCCGCAAACACGCTGCACAGGACGATCGCGTGCGCGAGCGGATGGCGGCGAATAAAGCGGAAAAGAAACGCAAGCGGCCTGTGCGCGTAGCTCGCGAGCTTTGCGTTCTGGGCATTACGCTGGGCGATGGTTAAATGTTCCAATTGATCGTGAGGTCGGTGTGTTTCAGGTTGTTCATGCAAGGCATGGGCCACAGCCAAAGCGTTTGCCGCGAAGCCGATGCTTCGCATTGTAAACATGCAAAAGCGATTGCGCCCTGTGTATCCGGGCGATGGCGCGACTGATTTCGCGATAGACGACCGCGACCTACTGTTGCTCGACCCGCCAATGGAGCGGCGGTTCACACAGGCTGCGGAAAATTTCGAGATATAATTACAAATTGCATTCAACTGCGGTGCGGCATTCCTTCAATGTCTACCGGCAAAGTTGACACAGGCGCTCAACGCCGCCGCCGCCGGGTCAGCGTCGCAAGCCAGTTGCTACTGTAGAACTGTCTTATAAAACAAGGGTTTGTAAAGTGTTTCGCCTTTGTAACAACGTAAAGACTTTGAAATGTTGTGGTGCAGCGAGGCGGCCGGCACCGATAATGCATGCTCTGTTGGCCCACCGAAATTTCTAACAGTTTGTCAACGTACGTGCCCTGTATGCGTTGTTTACCGGCACATGCGCAGACAGCGAACTGTTGATCTGGGCTCATTACCCAAGCGATCCATCGCAGGATTTCTCGAAAGAATCAGGCCCGCGCCGGCATATCCGGCCAGACTGCCCTGGCGAGCAAGCGAGTCGCTTTTACCAAACGCAGCACTTTTGCCTGATTTTTTACGAGGAGTTCTTCATTATGCGAATCGCTCAAATCGCTCCCTTGCACGAGGCGGTTCCTCCCAAGCTTTACGGCGGTACGGAACGCGTAGTGTCCTACCTGACCGAAGCGCTGGTGGAACAGGGCCATGACGTCACGCTTTTCGCAAGCGGCGATTCGCAAACCTCGGCGAAACTCGAAGCTTTCTGGCCGCAGGCGTTGCGCCTCGACCCGACCATCCGCGACGTGATGGCGCCGCACATGTTGCTGCTCGAAGAAGTGCGCCGCCGTGCGGACGAATTCGACGTGCTGCATTTTCACATCGATTACTACCCGTTCTCGCTGTTCGCCCGTCAGCCGGTGCCGTTTCTGACCACGCTGCACGGCCGTCTTGACTTGCCGGAACTGCAGCCGATTTTCAACACGTTCAGCGACGTGCCGGTGGTGTCGATTTCGGATAACCAGCGCATCCCGCTGCAACAAGCGAACTGGCTGCAAACCGTTTATCACGGTCTGCCGGAAAACGTGCTCACGCCGATCAAGGACGTGGAGCCCGGCTACCTCGCATTCCTTGGCCGCGTCTCGCCGGAGAAGGGTCTTGACCGTGCGATCCGCATCGCCGGCCAGGCAGGCATGAAGCTCAAGGTCGCCGCCAAGATCGACAAGGCCGATCGTGCCTATTACGAAGAAGTGATCAAGCCGCTGATGGCGCTCCCGCACGTCGAATACATCGGCGAAATCGGCGAAGCCGAAAAGCGTGAATTCCTCGGCAACGCGCACGCACTGGTGTTCCCGATCGATTGGCCGGAGCCCTTCGGTCTGGTGATGATCGAAGCAATGGCTTGCGGCACGCCGGTGATCGCGTTCAATCGCGGTTCGGTGCCGGAAGTGATCGAAAACGGCGTGTCGGGTTTCGTCGTCGAAGACGAAATCAGCGCGGTCGCCGCGCTGAAGCGTCTGCACACGCTGCCGCGCGCCAAGGTGCGCGCCGCATTCGAAGCGCGCTTCTCGTCGAAAGTGATGGCGCAGAACTACGTCGCCGCGTACGAAGAGTTGCTGCGTCGGAAGCATCGCACGGTGCTGCGCGAAGTCAACGCCAGCTAACGCGCGGTAATCGTAGTAAACGCAGTCAAGCCGGCTTGCCAGGGAGGTTTCGGCCAGGTGCGCCCGGCTAGGCGCCCCCGGCTAGGCGCCCCCAGCGATTTACCGGTCCGGCTGTGGCCCAGCAACGCCCCACGTGCACCTTGCCCGCGGGGCGTTGTTGCATATGCGCCGCGTTTTTGCCTGTGTGCGCTAGAAAGTGCGGGTTTGAGACCGGCAAGAATGAGCCAGTCTCCGTAATATCCCTATAATGGCCGTGCCGCAAATTTGGCTGCGGCGCCGCCGACGACAGGAGGATGCCTTGGCGAGAACGAAAGAGACGCGTGCGAACGCGGCGCCCGGCGCCGGAATGATTTTCGCGCTGCGCGCCATCGGTCTCGTGCTCCTTGCTCGCTGGCTTTTTTCGATGTCGCAGATGGACCTGGGCGCGTCGCTGTCGGCAATGGTGTCCTCGCCGTGGGCGTGCATCAACCTCGTCTTCCTGTTCCTGCTGATCTTCCTGCCGGGCGCGCGCGCCGTGGCCGAGCGTCCGCTCCATCCGCTGCCGCAATGGCTGCGGCAGGCGCTGCGTGTGTTTGCTTTCCTTGGATTCCTGTTTGCGGCCTGGTCGGTCGGCGCGTTTGCCACGAGCGCCGGTTGGCGTCGTGCGGTGCAGGCGGTGGCGGCCACCAACGGCTGGCTGGTCGCAGCGCCGGCGCTGTACGCGGCGGTGATGTGGATTTGCCGGCCGCGTGCGCTATGGCGAACCAATATCGCCGCGCGTCGCTTTGCGATCGGCCGCTATGCGGTTGCGCTCGATCCGGCTACGCGCACGGTGGTCGTTTGGGCCGAGCGTCGCAAGGTGGGGCAGTACGACGCGCGTGAATTATCCGTGCGATGGGCGGCGGTTCCCGGCGCGAACACACCGCCGACACCCACTCCTGTCGTGGCGTTTGGTGTCGCCGGTGAATCGTCCGGCCCCGTGGCACAGGCCGGCGCGCCTGCGCTGGCTCGCAGCACCTTTGGCCGGCGTCCAAAAATCGAATTGCTGTGGGATTCGCCGGCTGCGGCGGGCCACAATCGGCAAACCGTATTCCGCACCGCGTTGACGACCGAGGGCGACCGGGTCGCCGCGCGCGCGCTCGACACCTCGTTGCGGCAAGTCTGAATCTGTCGCTTAGTACCGTAGGCCACGCCCCACGGTCGAAGCAGGCGTCGTAAAGTACGGGGTAGCTGACAATAAGACGTGTCACCCGCATGCAACCCGGCGTTTCAGCGGTGGGTGAGACATACATCGATCGTATTGCGTCGTTTCCAGGAGTCACCATGCTGGTTCGCTGGTTGCTTGCCGCCGTTCATCTGCTCGCTTATGGTTTTGCCCTCGCGTCGATTCTCCGGCGCACCTGGTCATTACGACGAGCCAGCGTGCCCGCTGCTTTGCGCTCCGTATTTCGCTCCGATGCCCGGTGGGGTCTTTCTGCATTGGTGCTGGTTGTCACCGGTCTGATGCGCGCCTTCGGTGGTTTTGAAAAGGGCGCCGACTACTACCTTCATGAGCCGCTCTTTCACGTCAAGATGACGCTGCTCGTGCTGATTCTTATCCTCGAAGTCCCGACGATGCTCGGCTTGATACGGTGGCGTGCCGCGATTAGAAATGGCGCTCCGCCCGATTTGAAGAAAGCGCGTACGTATGCGCGTTTCAGCGTGATCCAGACCGTGCTGCTCGTGTTGATGGTGTTCGCGGCTAGCGGCATGGCGCGCGGTATCGGGCTGCCCGCAGGCGTGGTTTAGTCGCGCGACGAGGTGCTTTGTGAAGGCGTGCGTCACGCCAGCGGAAAACGCCGGTAACCGGCGGCTTCCGCATGACGCTCCGCATACTTCCCGGCAATTTACTTCTCGACTAGCAAGCTCGAATCATCCGGCAGATTCGCCTTTGCGTTATCGGTCTTGCGCGTGACCTCCGAATCGCCCAGGCCCTTGATCAATTCCAGCGCCTGACGTTCGAACAGCCGCCTGTAAAGGCCGTTTTCGAGTCTGATCAAGGCATCGTGACTGCCTTCCTCGATCACTTTGCCCTTGTCCAGCACCAGCAGCCTGTCCAGCGCACGCACCGTGGAAAGGCGGTGCGCCACCACCAGCGTGGTGCGGCCCGTCATCAGCCGCTCCATGGCTTGCTGGATCAGCACTTCGCTTTCGCTATCGAGGCTCGAGGTCGCTTCGTCCAGAATCAGGATCGGCGCGTCCGCAAGAAACGCCCGTGCGATCGCCACGCGCTGACGTTCGCCGCCGGAGAGCTTGATGCCGCGTTCACCCACCAGCGTGTCGTAACCTTGAGGCAGCGTCGCGATAAAGTCGTGCGCGCTCGCGAGCCTCGCAGCTCGTTCGATCTCGGCGCGGCTCGCGCCGGGTCGTGCATAGGCGATGTTCTCCGCCAGCGAGCGGTGAAACAGTACCGGCTCCTGCTGAACGATCGCGATCTGGCTGCGCAACGACGCCTGCCGCACCCGGGCAATGTCCTGGCCATCGATCGTGATCCGGCCTTCCGAAATGTCGTACAGCCGCTGGATCAGCTTGATGAAGGTCGTCTTCCCGGAGCCCGAGTGCCCGACCAGTCCGACGCGTTCCCCCGGCGCGATGCGTACCGAGAAATTCTCGTAGAGCGGCGTGGCTTTCGCACCGTAGTGGAAGGTGACGTGCTCGAAGCGGATTTCGCCTTTGCCGATCGCGATCGGACCCGCGCCGGGCCGATCTTCGATGCCCAGTGGCTGGCTCTCCAGTTGCACCAGTTCTTCCATGTCGTTGACCGAGCGCTGCAGGTTACGGATGTGCATGCCCACGTCGCGCAGATAGCCCTGCAGCATGAAGAACATTGTCAACGCGAACGTGATGTCGCCGACACTCGCTTCGCCGCGCATCCACAACAACAGCGCGGCGCCGAGAATGGCGGCCTGGATCGCCACCAGCATGCCGCCTTGCAAGCCGCCGTTGATCGTGCCGCGAATCCATGTACGGCGCGTGCGGTGACGCCACTTGACGATCACGCGGTCGAGCAGGGCTTCTTCGCGCTCTTCGGCGCCGAACGCTTTCACCACGCCGTTGCAGCTGACTGCGTCGGCGAGGGCGCCGCCCATACGGGTGTCCCATGCGTTAGCGAGACGCGCGGCGGGCGCGACGAATCCGAGCGACACGATCACGGTGACCGCGATATACAGCACGGACCCGACACCCACGACCGCGCCCATCATCGGCCAGCGCCAGCCGAGCAGCACCGTTGAGCCGACCAACATGACCACCGACGGCAACAGCGCGACCAGCAGCGTGTCGTTGAGCAGATCGAGCGCCCACATGCCGCGCGTGATCTTGCGCACCGTGGATCCGGCGAAGCTGTTGGCGTGCCAGTCGGTTGAAAAGCGTTGCACGCGATGAAATGCGTTCGACGCGATTTCGCTCATCATCTTCAGCGTCAGCCTGATGAGATTGAAGAACACGCCCTGGCGAAGCAGTTCGGCGCCGAGCCCAAGTGCGCTCAGTACGCAAAAGGCCGTGATCGCCGCGCGCCACGCGAGCGCGTCGCCGGCAGAACCGGACGCGATTGCGTCGACGAGCCGTCCGGCGAACATCGGCGTAAGTACGTCGGCCAATGCCGAGAGCAGCACCAGCGCGGTAATCGCGCAAATGCGCCAAGGCTGTTTGGCCCAGTGACGGAAGGTAAAGCCGAGGACATTCCTGAAGGCGTGTCCACGAAGGTCGAGTTTTTTTCTGGTCATTTGCCACGACTCGGTGACGCGTGAGCGGACCGAGGTTCCAGTCAGAAGCGAAAGGAAGAGACAGTCGAGCGCGCCGGAAAATGTCGATAACGACGCCGGCAATGGGACTACGGACTGTCTGGGATTTTTGCGGACGGCCTGTTCAGGCAGAACCGCGTGAGCGACGACGCGACGGAGTTAAGGTCGCGAAGATGGCCGCGAGGCCATCCCAGGGACGGCGATATGCACTGCGAACATGTGACGCCTCCCTGTAGTCGAAAGAGGTGGAAAAAGTAGATGGGGCGTGTGCCCGAAAACTGACTATATCAGCAGTATTTGGCGGCCGCAATCGTACGAAAGTTCGGTGTTGACTTCGAAGCGAAGCGGTCGCTTGCGCGCGAGAGGGTGTGTGAGGGTACGTGCTGCGTATAAACGTGCGTACACCTGAGCGATCGATCTGCCGCGCGCATGCAAGCATACAAAGCCGAGGCAAAAACAAAAAAGCCCTCGACTCAAGTTCGAGGGCTTTCTTTTGCGGTTCTTCGGAACCCAGCGAATCTGGTGGGTGGTACAGGGATTGAACCTGTGACCCCTGCCGTGTGAAGGCAGTGCTCTACCGCTGAGCTAACCACCCGAAGAGAGCCGAATTATGTCAGGGATTTTTCTGCTCGTCTAGTGTTTTTTAAGCGGTTTGCTCATCCGCGGCCGGTGACGGATCAAGGCGCCACACGCTCGTGCCTTTGACCGCTTTGTCGAGACCGTCGAGCACTGCCTGATGTTCGGCGATTTCGTCGTCGCTGGCCGCAAGCACCACCAGATTCAGCGAATCGATTGCGATGCGCGGGGCGTGCGCGTCGCCGCTGCCGTGCGAATCGCCGAGCATATCGATGACGAGGCTTTCCTGGCCACGGGTCATCGCCAGATACACCTCGGCGAGCAGTTCCGAGTCGAGCAGTGCGCCGTGCAGGGTACGGTGCGCGTTGCTGATGCCGAAGCGGTCGCACAGCGCGTCGAGCGAATTGCGTTTGCCCGGGAACATCTGCTTGGCGCGCGCCAATGTGTCGATGATCTCGCCGCAGTAGGTTTTCACCGGCGGCAAACCGAGCAGCGCAAATTCGGCGTCGAGAAAGCCGATGTCGAAGGGCGCGTTGTGAATGATCAGATCCGCGTCCTGAATGAAGTCGCGAATCTGATCGGCAATCTCGGCGAATTTCGGCTTGTCGCTCAGGAACTCGGTGGTCAACCCGTGAACGGCCAATGCGCCCGGATCGCTGTCGCGTTCCGGGTTGATATAGAAATGCAGGTTGTTGCCAGTGAGCCGGCGGTTCACCATTTCGACGCAACCGAGTTCAAGAATCCGGTCGCCGGTTCGTGCATTGAGGCCGGTGGTTTCGGTGTCGAGGATGAGTTGACGCATGTCGGATTAGCCTGCTCTAAAAAATCAGCAAAAGAAGAAGGGCGCGCGCGCCGGTGTCGCCGCGGGCATGACGGCGCGCCTCACACTTGCGCGAGCGACGCGACGCCGCGATTAGCCAGTTGATCCGCGCGCTCGTTTTCCGGATGGCCGTTGTGACCGCGCACCCAGCGCCATTCGATCTCGTGCTGTGCGACGAGTGCGTCGAGCCGCTTCCACAGATCGGCGTTCTTCACCGGTTGCTTTGCAGCGGTGATCCAGCCTTTTTTCTTCCAGCCGTGAATCCATTCGCTGATGCCTTTCTGCACATACTGCGAGTCGGTATGCACGACGGCTTTGCAGGGACGCTTGAGCGCCTCGAGCGCGGCGATCACCCCCATCAGTTCCATGCGGTTGTTGGTGGTGTTGGGTTCACCGCCGAACAGTTCCTTTTCCTGGTCGCCAAAGCGCAGCAGTGCGCCCCAGCCGCCGGGGCCGGGGTTGCCCTTGCAGGCGCCGTCGGTATAAATATCGATGATGTCGGAAGTCATTGAGTGTGGTTGCGTGTGTTCGGGGTGGCGGGCGCGAGGCCCGCGGCAAGGACCGGTTTCTTCACTTTCAGCGGGCCGACGAGGCGCATGCCGCGCACGCGCTTGATCGCCTTGATCATGTAGGTGGCGCCAAAAATTGGCCACCAGCGGTCGCCGGCGGCTTCCATGAATCCATAGCGGGACAGCCATTGATCGCTGGCGAGCGGCGGACGATAGCAGCCGAAGCGCCCGCGTTCAAGGTCGAAGCCCAGCAGCTTGATCCAGTCTTTCAGGCGCGTGAAGGCGATCAGATCGACTGCCGCGGGCACGAACGGCCGGCCGGTCATCTTGCCGACCGATTGGCGCGCGCCCCACAGCGACAGCGAATTGAAGCCGAGAATGATCAGTTGGCCTTCGGGCATCAGCACACGTTCGGCTTCGCGCAGCAGCCGGTGAGGGTCGCTCGTGAATTCCAGCGTGTGCGGCATCACGATCAGATCGACGCTTTGTGCTTCGAACGGCAGGTCGAGCAGATCGCACCAGACCGCGCTGCGCCCGAGCGGCGCCGCCAGTCCCGCGGGCAGATCCTGCGCGGCGCCGCTTCTCAAACCATTTCCTGCGCCGGTTCCAGCGCCATTTCCGGCACGTCCCAAGCCGCGCGGCAACGTGTAGGGCGCACTCGCGCCGCTTGCCGCGTCGAGCACGAGTCCGCGGCACGGCATGCGGTTCTCGCGCAAGGCGTCTAGCTGCGGCAGGCCGAGTTGCAGCGCATGGTAGCCGAACACGTCGGACACGACGCGATCGAGCTGGGTCTGTTCCCACTCGAGTACGTAGCGGCCGGGTGGCGAATCGGTCCAGGCAGGCCAGTCTATAATCGCTCGGTCAGTCATATCAGGGAATGCGTCGCCTATGAATGCGCTCGAGTACGTACCGGTCCCGGCGTTTGAAGACAATTACATCTGGGTCGTTTCCGACGGGCATTATGCGGTGGTCGTCGATCCGGGTGAGGCCGCCCCCGTGCGCGCATATCTCGCGAAACGGGGTTGGCGGCTGAGCGCTATTTTACTCACGCACCATCATCAAGACCATGTCGGTGGGGTGGCCGATCTGCTGAACGGCCAGGCCGTGCCCGTCTACGGCCCCGCCGGTGAAGCGATCCAGCACCTCACGCACCGTCTCGAAAATGGCGATCATGTGACGATTGCCGCGCCCGCACTCGAATTCGATGTACTCGACGTGCCCGGCCACACGAGCGGTCATATCGCCTATTTTCAGCCAGCCGACCCACACGGCACGCCGCACGTGTTTTGCGGCGATACGTTGTTCGCGTGCGGCTGCGGCCGCCTGTTCGAAGGCACGCCCACGCAGATGCTGGCGTCGCTGGATTCGCTGGCCGCGCTCCCTGGCTCGACCGAACTGCATTGCGCCCACGAGTACACGTTGTCGAACATCCGCTTTGCGCTCGCCTGCGAGCCGGGCAACGCCGAGCTGCAAGCCTGGCGTGACAAGGCGAGCGACTTGCGCGCCCGTCACGTGCCGACCTTGCCGACCACGATTGCCCACGAACGCGCCGTGAATCCGTTTTTGCGCGTGGATAATCCGGCGGTTCAAGCAAGCTTGCAAGAGCAGTTGCATGAAAAAGTGCCCGATCGTTTAACGGCATTTACGCTGATGCGCGAATGGAAAAACCGCTTCCGTTGACCCGGCCGCGATCAGGGTATTCCTCACGCGAAGAATCGGAAAAATTCGCCAAGCCTTAGATTTCCTTGATTTTTTTCGTCAATTTCCGATTGACGTAAACGTTGCCGTTTCGTACTATCGGCTGCAAATTCCAGCCCTTGTGGAAGCCGAGACGTTCATGCGATTTATCTTTAGTGCGTTATTGGTCCTGACACTCGCCGCTTGCGCGAGTCAGGGACCGACAACGAATAGCCTTACCTCCGCAACTAATCCCGCCAGTCAGCAAGCCGTTGCTGACGCCCTTCGCAAGACAGCCACCGCCAAAGAAACGATCAATGTCGACCAGGGTTCAGTCGATCAACTGACAAGCCCGGACGCCGATCTATGGAGTCGTATTCGCCGTGGTTTTCAAATGCCGGATCTGCAAACCGACCTCGTCGACATGCAGGTCAACTGGTATGCGCAGCGCCCGGACTACGTGCAGCGCATGACCGAGCGCTCGCAGAAGTATCTGTACCACATCGTCGAAGAGCTCGAGGCGCGTCACATGCCAACCGAGCTTGCCTTGTTGCCGTTCATAGAATCCGCGTACAGCCCGCAGGCGCTGTCGGTGGCGAAGGCGGCCGGCATGTGGCAGTTCATGCCGGGCACGGGCCGCACCTACAACCTCAAGCAGAATATGTGGCAGGACGAGCGCCGCGACGTGCTGGCCTCCACCAGCGCCGCGCTCGATTATCTGTCGCGTCTGCATGACATGTTCGGCGACTGGCAACTGGCGCTCGCTGCGTACAACTGGGGTGAGGGCAACGTGCAGCGCGCGATCGCGCGCAACGAAGCGGCGGGCCTGCCCACCGACTACCTCAGCCTGCGCATGCCGAACGAGACGCGCAACTACGTGCCCAAGCTTCAGGCGGTGAAGAACATCGTCATGAACCCGCAGATGTACGGGCTCACGCTGCCGTCGATCCCGAACCACCCGTATTTCGTCACGGTCACGACCTCGCACGACATCGACGTGGACATGGCGGCGAAGCTCGCGAATCTCTCTCCAGACGAATTCCGCTCGTTGAACCCGTCGTTCAGAAAGCCGGTGATTCTCGGCGCCACCCAGCCGCAGATCCTGCTGCCGTTCGACAACGCGAGCGCGTTTGAGCGCAATCTGAAGGCCTATTCCGGTTCGTTGTCGTCGTGGACCACGTACACGGTCACCGAGCGTGCCGCGCCGGCGGCGATCGCGCAAAAGATCGGTGTCGACGCCGACACGCTGATGGAAGTGAACAAGATTCCGGCCGGTATGCGCCTGAAGCCGGGCTCGACGATCGTGGTGCCGCGCGGTTCGGACGACGACGAAGACATCAGCGCCGACGTCGCCGAAAGCGCGGTGCTGGCCATGGAGCCCGACGTTCCCGACACCCGCAAGATGTTGATTCGCGTGCGCCGCAATCAATCGATGGCCGCCATCGCGGTGCGTTACGGCGTCTCGATCGGCCAGTTGAAGGCGTGGAATCGCACGCATCGCGATCAGGTTTCGCGTGGTCAGGTGATCGTGCTGCACGTGCCGGTCGGTAAGGCCATGCCGAGCGAACCAGGTCCAGAGCGCATCGCGACTGACGTGCAGGGCGGCGGAGTCGAGAAGATCGGCACCCGCGTCGCAGACACGAGAAGCGAATCGCGCTACGATAAGAAGAAGGGTCGTGGCCGCGCCGCCGTGGTGAAGGTGTCTGAGCCGGTAGGTAAAGTCAGCAAGCCGACAACGTCCAGCGCCAGCAAGGGCAAGGTGACGAAGGTGTCGGCTTCCACGTCCAGCAAGGCGTCGAAGGCCGCGGCAGATAGCCGCCCAAAGACCGCGGCCAACGCGAAGAAGGGTAAGTAGACCAAAAGCGGCCACCACGGTAGTGACCACATGCGTTGCGGGGGCAACGCGTGAATTGCGCTCCGATCACGCACCGTGTTATTCCGACGCCGTCACCTGTGGTGACGGCGTTTTTCATTCTGCGGCCCATTGAAGGCGAAGTTGGCGCGTTTCATTTATCTTTCGTGCTTGGGCCAAACCCGGCCGCTTATTTCAAAACTTATGTCGTCGACTCAGCTGCGCGTATTTCTCCTGTTTTCCGCCGGTTACTTCGTTTCTTATGTATTTCGCGGCGTCAATCTCGGTTTTGCCCCCTTCATCACGCACGATCTCGGCTTGTCGGCCACGGATCTCGGTCTGCTGACCAGTCTGTATTTCCTCGGCTTCGCGGGCGCACAGATTCCGGCCGGCGTATTGCTGGACCACTTCGGCGCGCGTCGGGTGACAGCGGTCACCCTGCTGTTCGCGGCACTGGGAATCTGGGTGTTCGGCGCCGCTCACAGCGTCGGCATGATGATGGTTGGGCGCCTGCTGATTGGCGTGGGTGTGTCGGTGTGTCTCGGCGCCGCGTTCAAGGCGTTGGCGCAGCATTTCGCGTCGGCACGGTTGCCGTTGATGAACGGTTTGGTCATGGCGATCGGCGGTTTTGGCGGGGTGATGGTCGGTTCGCCGCTTACGTGGGTGCTGGGTTTTGCCAGTTGGCGCACGGTCTGTGTCGGTCTGGGGCTGCTCACGGTACTGGTGGCGGTGGCACAGTGGACGCTTACACCGGACAGCAGAGAAACTCACCATCAGGCGAGTATCGGGGCCCAGTTCAAAGGGACGCTGCACATTCTGAAGAGCGCGGCATTCTGGAAAATCGGTTCATTTTCAGTCCTTACACAAGGCGTGTTTTACGCGATGCAATCGCTATGGGTCGGCGCCTGGTTGCGCGACGTGCAGGGCTTCGCGCCGCGTGAGGCCGCCGCGCTGGTGTCGATTCTCGGCTTTGCAATGATGGCCGGCTGCGTGGGCTTCGGCGCGGCGGCGCGCAGCCTCGAGCGGCGCGGGATCTCGCTGTATGCGTTTTGCGGTATCGGTATGGCGCTGTTCGTCGTTACCCAGCTACTGATCATGTTCAACGCGCCGCTGCCGGCGAGCCTGCTGTGGGCGGCGTACGGGATTTTCGGCGGGACCGGAATTCTCAGTTATGCGGTCATGGCGCGCCATTTCCCGGCGCAGATGATCGGCCGGGTGAATACCACCCTGACGCTGATCATTTTTCTGCTGATTTTCGGCTTTCAGGTCGGGGTCGGAGCGGTGCTATCGCGCTGGCCGGCCAGTGGCGGCCACTATCCGGCGGCCGCGCACCTGACCGCGTGGGGCATCCTGGTGGCGCTTCAGGTTTTGAGTGCGATCTGGTACGTACTGCCGGGGCGAGCGCGGCCTCAGCCGGCGCACGTGCGAGCCGAACAGCAGGTTTAAGCTTGTCGCGCAGGGCTCGCAAAAAGGGCCATCGGATTCGCCGGCTCTATCCCGATTCGGGTGGGCGTAAATTGTGCCAAATCGCGTCCGAGCCATGCGCAACAAGGCTTTGACCGGATTCGGGCCGCGCCTGACTACGCTGACGCCCCATCTCGGATTTGGAGGGAAGGGCAATTTCGCGCTATAATTCCAAGGTTTGAGCTTATCAACCCGCACCCTAGCGCCTACCTCTCCCATACCGTTCATCCGCCGCGCGCTTTTGACGCCCCGCACCCCAGCCGATCCGTCCACACAATGGACTCATCGCGCCCCTTGCGACGTCACCAGCAGTACGCGAGCGAGTCTGCGCGCGCGTCCTCTCGATGCGTTTCGCTGCGGCTCGCAGTCGGATAGACAGGTCGGCAACAGGGTGTTCCCCAAGGAGTCTCCCGTGTTGCCGTCATTTTCTCCCGCTTTGCTCGCACTCGCCGACGGCACGGTCTTTCGTGGTTACTCGATCGGCGCCCCCGGGCATACGATCGGCGAAGTCGTGTTCAACACCGCTATCACCGGCTATCAGGAAATCCTGACCGACCCGAGCTACGCGCGCCAGATCGTGACCCTCACGTATCCGCATATCGGTAACGTCGGCGTGAATGCCGAAGACGTCGAAGCCACGAAAGTCCATGCCGCCGGCCTGATCATCCGTGATCTGCCGGTTCTCGCGTCGAACTTCCGCATGGAGCGCACGCTCCCGCAATACCTGAAGGACGAAGGCGTGGTCGCCATCGCCGGTCTCGACACCCGTATGCTGACGCGCGTGCTGCGCGACAAGGGTGCGCAGAACGGCGCCATTCTGGCCGGTTCGGATGACGAAGCGAAGGCAATCGAACTCGCGCGCTCTTTCCCGGGTTTGTCGGGCATGGACCTCGCGAAGGTCGTGTCAACCAAGGAAACCTACGAATGGACCCAGACCGAATGGCGTCTGGGCACCGGCTACGGCAAGCAGAACGCGCCGAAATACCGTGTGGTCGCGTTCGATTACGGCGTGAAGTACAACATTCTGCGCATGCTGGCCGAGCGCGGCTGCCACGTCACCGTGTTGCCAGCGCAAGCCTCCGCGGCTGACGCACTGGCGCTCAACCCGGACGGCATCTTTCTGTCGAACGGCCCGGGCGACCCGGAGCCGTGCGATTACGCGATTGCCGCCACCAAAGAGCTGATCGAACGCGGTATCCCGACCTTTGGTATTTGCCTTGGCCACCAGATCATGGGCCTCGCTGTCGGCGCAAAGACCATGAAGATGAAGACCGGCCACCACGGCGCGAACCATCCGGTGAAGGATCTGGACGACGGCCGCGTGGTCATCACGTCGCAGAACCACGGTTTCGCGGTCGACGCCGACACGTTGCCGGCCAACGCCAAGGTCACGCACATTTCGCTGTTCGACGGCACGCTGCAAGGCTTTGCATTGACCGACAAGCCGGCGTTCTGCTTCCAGGGCCACCCGGAAGCGTCGCCGGGTCCGCACGACATCGCGTATCTGTTCGACCGCTTCACTGGGTTGATGGACGCGCAGAAGGCCGGCAAGACCGCAGCGGCATAAGCAGGTTGTGAGGCGCCCAGGCGGCGCGCGGCTCGCAACGCGATTGGCGCGCCACGCGCGAAGCCGGGCGAGCCGCACACAACACAGCGCGCGCAACGTTTGAACGGCGCGCGCCGACGGAAAGAATTCAGGAATACATTAGCGAGAGCGTTATGCCCAAGCGGACAGACATTAAAAGCATCCTCATCATCGGCGCGGGTCCGATCATCATCGGCCAGGCGTGCGAGTTCGACTACTCGGGCGCGCAGGCATGCAAGGCGTTGCGTGAGGAAGGCTACAAGGTCATTCTCGTCAACAGCAATCCGGCGACGATCATGACCGACCCGAACACGGCCGACGTCACCTACATCGAGCCGATCACGTGGGAAGTGGTGGAGCGCATCATCGCCAAGGAGCGCCCGGACGCGATCCTGCCGACGATGGGCGGCCAGACCGCGCTGAACTGCGCGCTGGATCTCCACGCGCATGGCGTGCTGGAGAAGTACAAGGTCGAGCTGATCGGTGCGTCGCCGGAAGCGATCGACAAGGCGGAAGACCGTCAGAAATTCAAAGACGCGATGACCAAAATTGGCCTCGGTTCGGCCAAGTCGGGCACCGCGCATTCGATGGAAGAAGCGCTGGCGGTGCAAGCGGACATCGCATCGCAAACCGGCAGCGGCGGTTATCCGGTGGTGATCCGTCCGTCGTTCACGCTGGGCGGCTCGGGTGGCGGCATCGCGTACAACCGCGACGAATTCGAAGAGATCTGCAAGCGCGGCCTCGATCTGTCGCCTACGCGTGAGTTGCTGATCGAAGAATCGTTGCTCGGCTGGAAAGAGTACGAGATGGAAGTGGTCCGCGACAAGAAGGACAACTGCATCATCGTCTGCTCGATCGAAAACCTGGATCCAATGGGTATCCACACCGGCGACTCGATTACCGTCGCGCCGGCGCAAACGCTCACGGACAAGGAATATCAGATCCTGCGTAACGCATCGCTCGCCGTGCTGCGCGAAATCGGCGTGGACACGGGCGGTTCGAACGTGCAGTTCTCGATCAATCCGAAAGACGGCCGCATGGTCGTGATCGAAATGAATCCGCGCGTGTCGCGTTCGTCGGCATTGGCGTCGAAAGCCACGGGCTTCCCGATCGCCAAGATCGCGGCGAAGCTCGCGGTCGGCTACTCGCTCGACGAACTGAAGAACGAAATCACCGGCGGCCAGACCCCGGCCTCGTTCGAACCGACGATCGACTACGTCGTTACCAAGATCCCGCGTTTCGCGTTCGAAAAATTCCGCGAAGCCGATTCGCGCCTGACCACGCAGATGAAGTCGGTCGGCGAAGTGATGGCCATCGGCCGTACGTTCCAGGAATCGTTCCAGAAGGCGCTGCGCGGTCTCGAAGTGGGCGTGGACGGCCTGGACGAAAAGACCGACAACCGCGACGAGATCATCCGCGAGATCGGCGAAGCCGGTCCGGACCGCATCTGGTACGTGGGCGACGCGTTCCGTATCGGCATGACGGCCGAAGAGATTTTCGAAGAGACCTCGATCGACCCGTGGTTCCTCGCGCAAATCGAACAGATCATCCTGAAGGAAAAGGCGCTGGCCGGCCGTACGCTGGCCAGCCTGTCGAAGGAAGAACTCAAGTATCTGAAGCAGAGCGGGTTTTCGGACCGCCGCTTGGCCAAGCTGCTCGGCGCGAAGCCGGCAGACGTGCGCCTGCGCCGTATCGAACTGAACGTGCGCCCGGTCTACAAGCGCGTCGACACGTGCGCCGCCGAGTTCGCCACGAAAACCGCCTACATGTACTCGACCTACGAGGAAGAGTGCGAAGCGAATCCCACGAACAACAAGAAGATCATGGTGCTGGGCGGTGGCCCGAACCGGATCGGCCAGGGTATCGAGTTCGACTACTGCTGCGTGCACGCCGCGCTCGCCATGCGCGAAGACGGCTACGAAACGATCATGGTCAACTGCAACCCTGAAACCGTTTCGACCGACTACGACACGTCCGATCGTCTGTACTTCGAATCGCTGACGCTCGAAGACGTGCTCGAAATCGTCGACAAGGAAAAGCCGGTGGGCGTAATCGTGCAATACGGCGGTCAAACGCCGTTGAAGCTCGCGCTCGATCTCGAAGCGAACGGTGTGCCGATCGTCGGCACGTCGCCGGACATGATCGACGCCGCGGAAGACCGCGAGCGGTTCCAGAAGCTGCTGCAGGACCTCGGCCTGCGTCAGCCGCCGAACCGCACCGCGCGTGCTGAAGACGAAGCGCTCAAGCTCGCCGAGGAAATCGGCTATCCGCTGGTGGTGCGTCCGTCGTACGTGCTGGGCGGCCGCGCGATGGAAATCGTCCACGAGCCGCGCGACCTCGAGCGCTATATGCGCGAAGCCGTGAAGGTGTCGAACGATTCGCCGGTGCTGCTCGACCGCTTCCTCAACGACGCGATCGAATGCGATGTCGATTGCATCTCCGATGGCGAAGCCGTGTTCATCGGCGGCGTGATGGAGCACATCGAACAGGCGGGCGTGCACTCGGGCGACTCGGCTTGCTCGCTGCCGCCGTACTCGCTGTCGAAGGAAACCATTGCCGAGCTGAAGCGCCAGACCGGTGCAATGGCCAAGGCGCTGAACGTGGTCGGCCTGATGAACGTGCAGTTCGCGATCCAGCAGGTGCCGCAGGCCGATGGCTCGAAAGAAGACATCATCTACGTGCTCGAAGTGAATCCGCGCGCATCGCGCACGGTGCCGTACGTGTCGAAGGCGACCAGCCTGCCGCTCGCGAAAATCGCGGCGCGTGCGATGGTCGGCCAGAAGCTCGCCGCTCAGGGCGTGACGAAGGAAATCGATCCGCCGTACTTCAGCGTGAAGGAAGCGGTGTTCCCGTTCGTCAAGTTCCCGGCAGTCGATCCGGTGCTCGGACCGGAAATGCGTTCGACCGGTGAGGTGATGGGTGTGGGGCAGACATTCGGCGAAGCGCTGTTCAAGTCGCAACTGGCAGCGGGCTCGCGTCTGCCGGAGTCGGGCACGGTGCTCCTGACCGTGATGGATGCTGACAAGCCGAAGGCCGTCGAAGTCGCGCGCATGCTGCACGAACTCGGCTATCCGATCGTCGCGACCAAGGGCACGGCTGCCGCAATCGAAGCGGCCGGCGTGCCGGTCAAGGTCGTCAACAAGGTGAAGGACGGCCGTCCGCACATCGTCGACATGATCAAGAACGGCGAAATCGCGCTGGTCTTCACGACTGTCGACGAAACCCGTGCGGCGATCGCCGACTCGCGCTCGATCCGCATGAGCGCGCAGGCAAACAAGGTCACGTACTACACGACGATGTCCGGTGCACGGGCCGCGGTTGAAGGTTTGCGCTATTTGAAGAACCTGGAAGTCTATGATTTACAAGGACTCCACGCTCGCCTAAACTAAGGCTTCGAATACCTGTCCAAGATGTAAGTGCCGCGGTTAAGCGGCGTTCCGCAGGTGCTGTGGCCCGGCTTTTTGCCCGGAGCGTCAGCCCCGCGGAATGCACTTAACCGCGGTGATTTTTTTTACGGCTGTTTTTTGCATAGAGTTGTTTATGAGCACTGTTCCATTGACGAAGCGCGGCGCGGAAATGTTGCGCGATGAATTGCAGCGCCTGAAATCGGTTGAGCGTCCCTCGGTGATCAATTCGATCGCGGAAGCGCGTGCCCAAGGCGATCTGTCGGAGAACGCGGAATATGACGCGGCGAAGGAAAAGCAGGGTTTCATCGAAGGCCGGATTGCCGAAATCGAATCGAAGCTGGCCGGCGCGCAGGTGATCGACCCGGCCGCGGTTGAAGCGGACGGGCGCGTGGTGTTCGGTGCGACCGTCGAGCTGGAGGATCTGGATTCGGGGGCGTCGGTCAAGTATCAGATCGTCGGCGACGACGAAGCGGACATCGACCACGGTCTGATCTCGATCAGCTCGCCGATCGCGCGCGCTTTGATCGGCAAGTCGGAAGGCGACGTTGCGTCGGTGCAGGCACCGGGTGGCGTGCGCGAATACGAAATCATCGCGGTGAGCTACGTTTGAAGGCGGCGCCGGTGTCTTTGATGCCGCATCGTTTCTTCCGTCTGTTGACGGTGGTATGGGTCGGTAGTCTGCTGACGATCGGTTATGCCGTCGCGCCGGTGCTGTTTACGTCGCTCGACCGCATCGCGGCGGGCGCCGTGGCGGCGCAACTGTTCCGCATCGAGGGCGTGCTGGGCGCGGTGTGCGGTATTTTGTTACTGGTTCTGGCGAATATCCTGATTCGCCGCGGCAGCGAGGCTTATCGCCGGTTGCGCTGGTTGATCGCCGGTATGCTGGTGTGCGTGCTGGTGGGGTACTTTGCTTTGCAGCCGTTCATGAATGCAATGCGCATTGCCGCGCTTGAGGCGGGCAGTGACGTCGGACACTCGGCTTATGCGACACGCTTCGGCATCCTGCACGGCGTGTCGAGTCTGTTTTACCTGATCGAAAGCCTGCTGGGCGTGGCGCTGGTATGGAAGCTGCCGGCGAGCGTCGGCGTTGTGACTGCAGAGCAGGGCGCGCGTAGCGCCACCGGGAAAGTCACCGGCTGAGTGGTGCGAGGCCGGGAGCCGGCCCAGGCGTTTCTGTCTACTGCGCTACGGGTTGCCTAAGCGGTGTTGCCGAGACGGTCTGAGCAGTTCACGCCAAAGTGCGGACACCGCCCGCACTTCTCATCATTCGCTTATTTCGACGACTGATGCGCGCGTTTCGCGCTCGTCTGGCGTTTTTTGGCGCGCTTGATGTTGCCGCCCTGCGTGACGCGTTCATTGCCGCGCACCACGACTGCCTTTGCCTTCGGCTTGCGCATTGGAATTTCGCTGGGCTTCACCACCGTGACCACGCGCGGCGCGCGGCCCTTGCCCGGTTTGGCTTCGACCGCCGCTTCGCGGGCGCTCGGCAGGGCGCCGCGCTTGGCCTTCACCGCCGGTTGCGCCGCTGCTTCCGGCTTCCAGATCACCAGCAGCTTGCCGATATGCTGGATCGGTGCGGCGTTCAGCTGGTCGCAAATCTGTTCGTAGATGGCGATGCGCTCTTCGCGGTCGTCGCCAAATACGCGGATTTTGATCAGTTGATGGGCGCCAAGGTGAACCTTGATCTCCGACAGCACAGCGTCGGTCAAGCCTTCGGCGCCGACGAGCACGACCGGTTTGAGCGCATGTGCCTGGGAGCGCAACTCGGCGCGTTGGTCGGAAGAGACTTTAAGGGCTGGCATGGAAAGTGGGAGACTCGACTAAAATGGCGGCACCTGCAGTCCGGATAGATCCGGACCATGGCGCAGGGCGGCGCGTCAGAACAACAGAATCGCGGATAACTGCCAGTTTTGGCGGTGGCCGCGCGAATTAACCGCGTATTATCCCCTAAAGCGCGACATCACGCAGCAAGAGTTCTACCATTAATGGCAAAAAACAAGTTCAACACCGCGTGGCTGCACGATCACATCAACGACCCGTACGTAAAAATGGCGCAGCGGGAGGGTTACCGCGCCCGCGCAGCCTATAAGCTGAAGGAAATCGACGAGCAGGACAAGCTGATCCGGCCCGGTCAGGTAATCGTCGACCTCGGCTCCACGCCGGGCAGTTGGAGTCAGTACGCCCGCAACAAGCTGGCCAAGGGCGCACAACGGGACGCCGAGCGCGAAGGCGGGATCGACGGCACGATCATCGCGCTGGACATGCTGCCCATGGAGCCGATCTCCGACGTTCACTTCATTCAGGGCGACTTTCGCGAAGACTCGGTGCTTCTCCAATTGGAAGAATTGGTCGGGGAACGACAAGTCGACCTTGTAATTTCGGATATGGCGCCCAACCTGTCGGGAGTGGCGGTGGCGGATGCCGCGCGAATCGAGCATTTGTGCGATATCGCGATGGAATTTGCGCAAAACCACCTGAAGCCGGATGGCGCCCTTTTAGTCAAATGTTTTCATGGCAGCGGTTATAGCCAGATTGTCGAAAAGTTCAAGCGCCAGTTCAAGGTGGTCGCGGCCCGCAAGCCGAAAGCTTCGCGGGACAAGTCGTCAGAAACGTTTATTTTAGGTAGGCACCTCAAGCGGCCCGCGTAGGGGCGCTGCAGGAAGGTTCCGCACCTGCCGATAATGTGCTTAGGGCGCCGGAAATCGGCGCTCCGACAGCCCGCTACGCTATTTATGTGGTAGCGAAACCTTATGGCAGGGGTCTGCGGACTGGATTAGAATGCTTTCGTGGTGCCGCAAGGAAAATGTAGGCGCCCGTCTAAGTGAAGGAGTGGTGCTTTGAACAACAATATGTTTTCGAAAGCAGCAGTGTGGCTGGTTATCGCACTGGTGCTGTTTACGGTGTTCAAGCAGTTCGACAAGCCCCGTGTCCAGGAAGGCGTTTCCTATTCGCAGTTCATGGACGACGCGAAGAACGGCAAAGTCAAGAACGTCATTGTCCAGGGGCGGAACCTCACGGTCACTCCAGCAGACGGCCAGAAGTACCAGATCGTGTCGCCGGGCGACATCTGGATGGTCGGCGATCTGATGAAGTATGGCGTTCAGGTGAGCGGCAAGGCTGATGACGAACCGAATGCGCTGGTGTCCGCGCTGTACTACCTCGGACCGACGATCCTGATCATCGGCTTCTGGTTCTACATGATGCGACAGATGCAGGGGGGCGGGAAAGGCGGTGCGTTCTCGTTCGGTAAATCCCGTGCACGTCTGATCGACGAAAACAACAACGCAATCAATTTCACCGACGTCGCCGGTTGCGACGAAGCCAAGGAAGAAGTCTCCGAACTGGTCGACTTCCTGCGTGATCCGCAGAAATTCCAGAAGCTGGGCGGCCGCATCCCGCGCGGCGTGCTGCTGGTCGGCCCGCCGGGAACGGGTAAGACGTTGCTGGCGCGCGCTATCGCCGGCGAAGCCAAGGTGCCGTTCTTCAGCATTTCGGGTTCGGACTTTGTGGAAATGTTCGTGGGTGTCGGTGCGGCTCGTGTGCGCGACATGTTCGAGCAGGCCAAGAAGCATGCACCTTGTATCGTGTTCATCGACGAAATCGATGCGGTCGGCCGTCATCGCGGCGCCGGCATGGGCGGCGGTAACGACGAACGCGAACAGACCTTGAACCAGATGCTGGTCGAGATGGACGGTTTCGAAGCGAACTCGGGCGTGATCGTGATTGCTGCCACGAACCGTTCGGACGTGCTGGACAAGGCGCTGCTGCGTCCGGGCCGTTTCGACCGTCAGGTGTACGTTGGTTTGCCGGATATCCGCGGCCGCGAACACATCATGAAGGTCCACCTGCGCAAGGTGCCGATTTCGAACGACGTCGACGCAGCGGTGATCGCACGCGGCACGCCGGGCTTCTCGGGCGCCGATCTGGCGAACCTGGTCAACGAAGCAGCGCTGTTCGCGGCTCGCCGCGGCAAGCGCATCGTCGAAATGACGGACTTCGAAGACGCGAAAGACAAGATCTTCATGGGCCCGGAGCGCAAGTCGGCCGTGATCCGCGAAGAATCGAAGCGTGCTACGGCGTATCACGAATCGGGTCACGCGGTCATCGCCAAGCTGTTGCCGAAGGCCGATCCGGTGCACAAGGTCACGATCATCCCGCGCGGCCGTGCGCTGGGCGTCACGTGGCAGTTGCCGGAGCATGACAACGAAACGTATTCGAAGGACTACCTGCTCGACCGCCTCGCGATCCTGTTCGGTGGCCGTGTTGCGGAAGAATTGTTCCTGAACCTGATCAGCACCGGCGCATCGGACGACTTCAACAAGGCAACGGCTACGGCCCGCGCCATGGTGGCTCGCTTCGGCATGACGGATGCACTCGGACCGATGGTCTACGTCGACGACGAAAACGACGCAACGCCGTTTGGCCGCGGCTTCACGCGGACCATTTCGGAAGCGACGCAGCAGAAGGTCGACGCGGAAATCCGCCGCGTGCTGGACGAGCAGTACAACCTCGCCAAGCGCCTGCTGGACGAGAACCGCGACAAGGTCGAAGCGATGACCGCCGCGCTGATGGAGTGGGAAACGATCGACGCCGATCAGATCAACGACATCATGGCTGGCCGTCCTCCGCGTTCGCCGAAGAGCTCGCCGCCGTCGGCAAGCGATGCCTCGTCGGGCGGCAGCCCGGGCACCGAGGTCAAGCCGGGCAGCGCGACCGCGCCGGCCTGATAGGCGACCAGTAGAAAGTGCGGGCCGGTGTGTTTCACACCGGCCCGTTTTGCATTTATCTGTTTTACGTGATTGACCGCTACGTGCCGAAAGTCGAAATCCCCTCTCTTCCCATTCCCGAACCGCTGCAATGCGGCCGCTTCAAGCTGACCTTCGAACGCCCGTTGGTCATGGGCATCCTTAATGTCACCCCTGATTCTTTTTCCGATGGCGGCCAGTACGCGATGCGCGGCGAAGCGCTGCGCCAGGCCGAGCGCATGCTGCTCGCCGGCGCGGACATCGTCGACATCGGCGGCGAGTCGACGCGGCCGGGGGCACCGCCCGTGCCGCTCGATGAAGAACTGGAGCGGGTGATCCCGCTGATCGAGCAACTGCACGGCGCGAACGTGCCGCTGTCGGTCGATACGTACAAGCCGGAAGTGATGCGCCGCGCGCTGGCCGCGGGCGCCGATCTGATCAACGACATCTGGGGCTTCCGGATGCCCGGTGCGCTCGATGCCGTGCGCGACAGCGAGTGCGGTTTGTGCGTGATGCATATGTTCGGTGAACCGCAGACCATGCAACTTCGCGAGCCTGATTATCAGGACGTGGTGAGCGAAGTGCGGCAGTTTCTCGAAGAACGGGTGACGACGTTGAGGCAGGCAGGTATCGCCCGCGCGCGTATCAGCGTGGATCCGGGCTTTGGCTTCGGCAAGTCCGTGGTCGAACACAATTACGCGTTGCTCGCGCATCTGCCGGACACGGCGCCGCAGGCTGAGCCGCCATACCCCATTCTCGCCGGCATGTCGCGCAAGTCGATGATCGGCGCGGTGGTCGGACGCCCGGCGCCGGAGCGCGTGGCGGGCAGCGTCGCCGCAGCGGTGTGCGCCGCCGGGCGTGGCGCGGCCATTTTGCGCGTACACGATGTCGCGCAAACGGTGGATGCATTGAAAGTCTGGGCAGCCATGCGCGACGCGGCACACTACAGCCGCGCGCGCGGCTGACCCCAAAAAAGCCAAGGAGGAACATAAAAGATGGCACGTCGCTATTTCGGAACGGACGGAATTCGGGGCAAGGTTGGCGAGGGGCCCATCACGCCGGAGTTTGTCTTACGCCTCGGCTACGCGGCCGGCAAAGTGCTCGCGGGCGCGGATCGCTGGGCCAAGACGGGTACGCGGCCCACGGTGCTGATCGGTAAAGACACCCGCGTGTCGGGTTATATGCTCGAAGCCGCGCTCGAAGCGGGCTTCTCCGCAGCCGGCGTCGACGTCATGCTGGCCGGGCCGATGCCGACCCCGGGCATTGCGTACCTGACGCGCGCCCTGCGGCTCGCCGCCGGCGTCGTGATCAGTGCGTCGCATAACCCGTACTACGACAACGGCATCAAATTCTTCTCCGCTGATGGCAACAAGCTGCCCGACGAAGTGGAATTGCAGATCGAGGAACAACTCGATCTGCCGCTTGCCTGCGCTGCCTCCGAGCAACTCGGCAAGGCACGGCGCCTCGACGACGCAGCCGGCCGCTACATCGAATTTTGCAAAAGCACCTTCCCGGCGGCGTTTGACTTGCGGGGCATGAAGCTGGTGGTCGACTGCGCGCACGGCGCCGCGTACGACGTCGCGCCGCACGTGTTCCATGAACTCGGCGCCGATGTGATTCCGATCGGTGTCGCGCCGAACGGATTCAACATCAATGACGGCGTCGGTGCGACCGCGCCGGACGCGCTGGTGCGCGCGGTGCGCGCGAACCACGCGGACCTCGGCATCGCGCTCGACGGCGACGCCGACCGGCTGCAGGTCGTGGACTCGGCCGGCCGCCTGTATAACGGCGACGAGCTGCTGTACGTGCTGGTCAAGGACCGCATGGCGACCGACGGCAAAGTGGAAGGCGCGGTCGGTACCTTGATGACCAATATGGCAGTCGAAGTCGCGCTGCAGGAGTCCGGTGTGAAGTTTGTCCGCGCGGCGGTGGGCGACCGCTACGTGCTCGAGCAGTTGCGCGAGCACGGCTGGCAGTTGGGCGCGGAAGGTTCCGGCCATATTCTCTCTCTTGACCGCCATTCGACCGGCGACGGCATTGTGTCGGCCCTCCTGGTGCTGGCCGCGATGAAGCGCAGCGACAAAACGCTCTCGGAGCTGCTCCACGGTGTCACGCTATTCCCGCAGAAGCTGATCAACGTGCGGATGCAGCCCGGCGCGGACTGGAAGGGTAGCGCCGCAATTCGGGGTGCGATCAGCAAGGCCGAGGATGCGCTGAACGGCCGCGGCCGCGTGCTGATCCGTGCGTCCGGCACCGAGCCCGTGCTGCGCGTGATGGTGGAGGCGGAAGACGTCAACGACGCGGTTCGCCATGCCGAAACGATCGCTGACGCCGTGAAGCAGGCTACGGCCTAAACCGGCCATACCGTCGTGACGGCGACGGCGGCGACGGCGGCGACGAGGGCGGCGGGCGGCTTTGAGTACACAAGCCCTCCCGCCGCCAGTCGGCCGTTCCCGGTGCGGCATTGAGCCGCAGTGCGGAGCTTTCAACGAGATAACGAACCTCGCATCATCTCCCATTCGCACGCACACTCCCCGCGCAAACGTTCGCGCCCCATCTTTTTCGCCTAATCTGTAAAGCGGCGCCCGCAACTCCGCTAAACCGGCAATTTCGCCGCGCGAGCGCCTTTCACCTCGTAATCCCACTGTCACATCCGTTTCACGGTTAGTCACGTTACTGTCACAAAGAGACCCTAAGCTTCGCGGTGTTCGTGTTATTCGCTCACACCGCTCACACCCTTGGAGGTCTCATGAAATTGATGCAAACCGTGTTCGCTGGCGTCGCTGGCGCGCTTTTCGCGATCGCAGCGCAAGCCGCAGACATCACCGGCGCGGGCAGCACCTTCGCAGCACCGATATACACGAAGTGGGCTGACGCCTATCAGAAGTCGGGTGGCGGCAAGGTCAACTATCAAGGTATCGGCTCGTCGGGCGGTATCAAGCAGATCGAAGCGAAGACCGTCGATTTCGCCGGCTCGGACGCGCCGCTGAAGGACGATGAACTCGCGAAGGCAGGTCTGTTCCAGTTTCCGACGGTAGTCGGCGGCGTGGTGCCGGCTGTCAACGTGCCGGGCGTGAAGGCGGGTGAACTGACGCTGTCGGGCGAAGTGCTCGGCGACATCTACCTGGGCAAGATCAAGAAGTGGAATGATCCGGCAATCGCCGCGTTGAATCCGAAGCTCAAGCTGCCGGATACCGACATCGCCGTGGTTCGCCGCGCCGACGGTTCGGGCACCACGTTCATCTGGACGAACTACCTGTCGAAGGTCAATGCGGACTGGAAGGCAAAGGTCGGCGAAGGCGCAACGGTCAGCTGGCCGACGGGTACGGGCGGCAAGGGTAACGACGGCGTCGCCGCTTTCGTTCAACGTCTGCCGGGCGCAATCGGCTACGTGGAATGGGCGTACGCGAAGCAGAACCACATGACGTACGTAGCGATGAAGAACTCGACGGGCGCCGTGGTCGAGCCGAAGACGGAAACGTTCAAGGCAGCGGCAGCGGGCGCGGACTGGTCGAAGTCGTTCTACCAGATCCTGACGAACGAGCCGGGCAAGGACGCATGGCCGATCGTCGGCGCAACCTTCGTGCTGCTGCACACGGCGCAGGACAAGCCGGCGCAAGGCACGGAAACGCTGAAGTTCTTCGACTGGGCGTTCAAGAACGGCACCCAGGCAGCAAACGATCTGGACTACATCTCGCTGCCGGATTCGGTAACGGCTGAAATCCGCTCGCAGTGGAAGTCGAAAGTGAAGGATGCTTCGGGCAAGGCTATCGCTGAGTAAGCGAAGCGCCAGGCAGTAGGCATGCAGCAAGACATTGGCCGTCCTCACTTGAGGACGGCCAATGGCATTACCCCGGCACTACGTCAGCTTTATCGGCCGCACGACAAGTGTCGTGCGGCAACTGGAAACAGGTCCATCAGGCTCTCATGTCCGATATCCAATTAGCGTCTGGCGCGTCGAGGTCGACACCGCCCGGCAGCGCGTCGCAGCAAAAAGCCCCGAGCCGCGCCGGCGACGTCATTTTCGGCGGACTTGCCCGGCTCGCCGCCATCATCACCCTGTTGCTGCTCGGCGGCATCATCGTTTCGCTGATCGTCGCCTCCATGCCGTCGATCAAACAGTTCGGCCTCGCGTTCCTGTGGACCGCCGACTGGGATCCACCCAGCAAACAATTTGGCGCGCTGGTGCCCATCTACGGCACGATCGCGACCTCGCTCATTGCACTTATCATCGCGGTGCCCGTCAGCTTCGGCATCGCGCTTTTCCTGACCGAACTCGCGCCCGCGTGGCTGCGCCGTCCGCTCGGTATCGCCATCGAACTGCTTGCCGCGATCCCGTCGATCGTCTACGGCATGTGGGGTCTGCTGGTGTTCGCGCCGATTTTCGCGACCTGGTTCGAAAAGCCGCTCGGCGTCGTGCTTGGCGGCATCCCGTTCGTCGGCGCGCTGTTTCAGGGTGCGCCGATCGGGATCGGCATCCTGTGCGCCGGGGTCATTCTGGCGATCATGATCATCCCGTACATCGCCTCGGTGATGCGCGACGTGTTCGAAGTCACACCGGTTCTGCTGAAGGAATCGGCGTACGGCATCGGCTGCACGACGTGGGAAGTGATGTGGAAGATCGTGCTGCCCTTCACGAAGAGCGGCGTGATCGGCGGCGTGATGCTCGGTCTCGGCCGCGCGCTCGGCGAGACGATGGCCGTCACCTTCGTGATCGGCAATACCAATCTGCTCGACAACGTCTCGCTGTTCTCGCCGGGCAACAGTATCACCTCGGCGCTCGCCAATGAATTTGCGGAAGCGGATCCTGGTCTGCATACGTCGGCGCTGATGGAACTCGGGCTGATCCTGTTTGTGATTACTTTCATCGTGCTGGCAATCTCGAAGATCATGCTGCTGCGCCTCGAAAAAGGGGAGGGCGCGAAATGAGCCAGCCCACCTTGAATATGCCGGGTTCGAACGACGCCGCTGCGCTCGAAGCGATGCGCGTGCGCCTGCAAGGCCGCCGCCGTGCGAAGAACGCGGTTGCGCTGACCCTGTCGCTCGCGGCCATGGCGTTCGGCCTGCTGTGGCTGGTGTGGATTCTTTATACGACGCTGCGCCTGGGTATCGGCGGCTTGTCCGTGGAGTTGTTCACGCAGTCCACGCCGCCGCCGAACACCGACGGTGGCGGTCTCGCCAATGCGATCGTCGGCAGCTTGATGCTGGTTGCGCTCGCAACGTTTGTCGGCACGCCGATCGGCATTCTGGCGGGGGTCTATCTCGCCGAATACGGTCAGAAGGGCTGGCTTGCGGGCGTCACGCGCTTTATCAATGACATTTTGCTGTCGGCGCCGTCGATCGTGGTGGGTCTGTTCGTCTACGCGCTCGTCGTCGCGAAGATGGGGCACTTCAGCGGCTGGGCCGGCGTGTTCGCGCTCGCACTGCTGCAGATTCCGATTGTGATCCGCACCACGGAAAACATGCTGAAGCTGGTGCCGAATGCGCTGCGCGAAGCCGCTTTCGCGCTCGGCACGCCGAAGTGGAAGATGGTGCTGTCGATTACGCTGAAGGCGTCGATCGCCGGTATCGTGACGGGCGTGCTGCTCGGCGTCGCGCGCATTGCCGGTGAAACCGCGCCGCTGCTGTTCACCGCGTTGTCGAATCAGTTCTTCTCGATGGACATGAACCAGCCGGTCGCGAACCTGCCGGTCACGATCTACAAGTTCGCGATGAGCCCGTTTGCGCAGTGGCAATCGCTCGCGTGGGCCGGCGTCTTCCTGATCACGCTCGCGGTGCTGGGATTGAACATCCTCGCGCGCACGATCTTTTCGAATAAGTAAGGGCGGAGTGTAATCCGATGAATATGGCAGAAACTCAACTCAATCCGAGCGCGCGTCCCACGGCGCCCGCCGGTTTCGATCCCGCCCAAAGCGGCCAGGCGCAAGCGCCGTCGCGCCCGAAGATCGAGATCAACGATCTGAACTTCTTCTACGGCAAGTATCACGCGCTGAAGAACATCAACCTGCGCATTCCCGAAGGCAAGGTGACCGCGTTCATCGGCCCGTCGGGTTGCGGCAAGTCCACTCTGCTGCGCACGCTGAACAAGATGTACGCGCTTTATCCGGAGCAGCGCGCCGAAGGCGAAATCCTGATGGACGGCGAAAACCTGCTGACCTCCAAGCGCGATATCTCGCTGCTGCGCGCGCGGATCGGCATGGTGTTCCAGAAACCGACACCGTTTCCGATGTCGATCTACGACAACATCGCGTTCGGCGTGAAGATGTTCGAGACGCTGCCGCGCTCGGAAATGGACGACCGCGTGGAGTGGGCGCTGACCAAGGCCGCGCTGTGGAACGAAGTGAAGGATAAGCTGGGTCAGAGCGGCTACGGTTTGTCCGGCGGCCAGCAGCAGCGTCTGTGCATCGCGCGCGGCATTGCGATCCGTCCTGAAGTGCTGCTGCTCGACGAACCGTGTTCCGCGCTGGACCCGATTTCCACGGGTCGTATCGAAGAATTGATCGCTGAACTGAAGAGCGATTACACGGTGGTGATCGTCACTCACAACATGCAACAGGCCGCACGCTGTTCGGACTACACTGCCTATATGTACCTCGGTGAACTGATCGAATTCGGCGATACCGAAAAGATCTTCATCAAGCCGGTCCGCAAGGAAACCGAGGACTACATCACTGGCCGCTTCGGTTAAGCCGCCGCGCAAAACAAAGGGGTACGACATGTCCGATAAACATCTGTCCAGCCAGTTCGACGCCGACCTGAACCTCGTTTCGTCGAAGGTGCTCGAAATGGGCGGCCTCGTCGAGTCGCAGATCGTCAACGCGATGATTGCGCTCAACAACTTCGACCTCGACGTCGCCGAACAGGTGATCGCGGCCGAAGAGCGCCTGAACACGATGGAAGTCGAAATCGACGAAGAGTGCAGCAACATCATCGCGCGCCGTCAACCGGCCGCGCGCGATTTGCGCCTCCTGATCGCGATTTCGAAGACCATCACGAATCTCGAGCGCGCCGGCGACGAAGCCGAAAAAATCGCCAAGCGCACCAAGCGTCTGATGGAAGACGGCGCGTCGCGCACCATCAATATCGCCGAGATCAAATTGTCGGGCGAAATGGCGGTGTCGATCCTGCGCCGTGCACTGGACGCTTTTGCGCGCCTGGACACGGTGGCCGCCGCGCAGATCGTGCGCGACGACAAGGCGATCGACGAAGAATTCCGCGCTTTCGTTCGCAAGCTGATTTCGTACATGACGGAAGATCCGCGTTCGATTTCGGTGGGCCTCGATTTCCTGTTCATCGCCAAGGCGATCGAACGAATCGGCGACCATGCGAAGAACATCGCCGAATTCATCATCTACATCGTCAAGGGCACCGACGTGCGGCACAAGTCGCGCGACGCGCTCGAACGCGAAGCGCTAAGTTAATCCAGAGATAAGGATCAGAGGTGCCGATGCCCAGCAGCATTCTCGTCATTGAAGATGAGCCCGCCATTTCCGAATTGATTTCGGTCAATCTTCAACACGCCGGACACTGCCCGATTCGCGCGTACAACGCGGAGCAGGCGCAGAACCTGATCAGCGACGTACTGCCCGACCTCGTCCTGCTCGACTGGATGTTGCCGGGCAAGTCAGGCATTGCGTTCGCCCGCGATCTGCGCAACAACGAACGCACCAAGCACATTCCGATCATCATGCTGACCGCGCGTGGCGATGAACAGGACAAGGTGCTCGGCCTCGAAATCGGTGCGGACGACTACGTCACCAAGCCGTTTTCGCCGAAGGAACTGATGGCGCGCATCAAGGCGGTGTTGCGCCGCCGTGCGCCGCAGTTGACCGAAGACCTCGTGGCGATCAACGGTCTGAAGCTCGACCCGGCAACGCATCGCGTCGCCGCGCATGCGGAAGGCAGCGAGATCAAGCTCGATCTCGGTCCGACCGAGTTCCGTTTGCTGCACTTCTTCATGACGCACCCCGAGCGCGTGCACAGCCGCACGCAATTGCTCGATCAGGTGTGGGGCGATCACGTGTTCGTCGAAGAGCGCACGGTCGACGTGCACATCAAGCGTTTGCGCGCGGCGCTCAAGCCCGCCGGATGCGATGCTATGATTGAGACGGTGCGCGGCAGCGGCTACCGGCTCGCGAAGAGCGCCTGACACCTGAGTTCGCGGTAGTACCTTTCTCTTCGATCGCTAGAACATGAACATCATCTGGGCACGTTCCATCGTGTCGGTCGTGCTGCTGGCTGTTCTGTGCGTAGTGGTCGGCGCACTCGTGAACGTCAAGGCAGGGCTGATCCTCGCGATCGTCATGCTGCTCGCGCAAACTCTGTTCAGCACCTTTCACAAGCAGCGCTTGTGGCGCTTGCTCGATGCGCCGGTCTACGGCGAAGTGCCGAGCGCCCCCGGCATCTGGGGCGAAATCTACTACCGTCTGCATAAGCTCGCGAAACGCTGGCACGCGCAGGTGCGCCAGGTCGAGCAGCAGCATTCGCGTTTCATTCAGGCGATCCAGGCGTCGCCGAACGGCGTGGCGATGCTCGACGATCACGATCAGATCGAGTGGTGCAACGCGATCTCCGAGCTTCATTTCGGGCTCGACGCGAAACGCGATCTGCGCCAGCACATCACCCATCTGGTACGCCAGCCGGATTTCGTGCGTTACCTGAATTCGCAGCGCTACGAACAGATGCTGATCATGCGCGGCATGGGCGACAAGCGCCAGAACGTGCTGTCGGTGCAGGTGTTTCCGTACGGTGAAAATCGCAAGCTGGTGCTGTCGCAAGACATCACCGAGCTCGAGCGTACCGACGCGATGCGGCGCGACTTTGTCGCCAATGTCTCGCACGAATTGAAGACGCCGCTGACCGTGCTGTCCGGTTTTCTCGAGACGATGCGGGAATTGCCGTTAGGCGAAGCCGAGCGTGCGCGCTACCTCGAGTTGATGGAGCAGCAGGCCTCGCGCATGCGCCATATCGTCAACGACTTGCTGGTGCTCGCGAAACTCGAAGGCGACAACAAGCCGCCGAGCGATCAGATGATCGATATGCGCGCGGTGTTGCGCCATCTGAAGGACGACGCGCAAAGCCTGTCGAGCGACCATCACAACATCGTGTTCGACGCCGACGAAGGACTCACCGTCACCGGCATGGAAACGGAAATACTCAGCGCGCTCGGCAATCTCGTGACCAATGCGATTCGCTATACACCGGACGGCGGAGCGATCACGGTGACCTGGCACAGCAACGGCGGCAGTGCGGTTTTCTCGGTCACGGACAGCGGCCTGGGGATTCCGGCCGCGGATATTCCCCGTCTGACCGAGCGCTTTTATCGCGTCGACCGTAGCCGCTCGCGGGATACGGGCGGGACGGGCCTAGGTCTCGCCATCGTCAAGCATGTGCTGCAACGGCACGATGCGCAACTCGACGTGAAGAGCGAAGAAGGGCGGGGCAGCACGTTCACCGTGCGCTTCCCGGCATATCGCACGGCGCGTCGGCAACCAGCGCCGGTTTAGGAGTCGTGGTCCGAAAAAAAGCCCGCCTGTAGCAAAGGCGGGCTTTTTTTATGCGCGTCGCCGTTGTGTGGCGAGCGAACGCGACCACGCGCTCACGAACAGAATTTCGCCAGCAGACTCATCTGTGCATTGCGCGAGGATTTGCCCGGCCGCCGGCGCCGATAGTGACCGTCGCTTTGCATGAGCCACGCGGACTGGTTGTCGCCGAGAAACGCCGACAGGCCTTCGGCAATCACACGCCGTTTCAGGCGACGGTTGTTGATCGGAAACGCCACTTCCACGCGCCGGAAGAAGTTGCGGTCCATCCAGTCGGCGCTCGACAGATACACCTGTTCCTTGCCGTCGTCGTAGAAATAGAAAATGCGATGATGCTCAAGGAAGCGCCCGACAATCGAACGCACGGTGATGTTCTCCGACAAACCCGGCACGCCCGGCTGCAACGAACACACGCCGCGCACGATCAGATCGATCTTCACGCCGGCCTGCGAGGCCTCGTACAGCTCGGCGATCACGGTGGGTTCAAGCAGCGCGTTCATCTTCGCGACGATGCGCGCCTTTTTGCCGGCGCGCGCGTGAGCTGCTTCCGCGCGAATCGCCTCAACCAGTTTCGGATGCAGCGTGAATGGCGACTGCCACAACTCGTGCAGTTTCAGTTCGCCGCCGATACCGGTCAGTTGCTGGAATACGTGGTGCACGTCTTCGCAGATCTGCTGATCCGCGGTCATCAGGGCGAAGTCGGTATAAAGGCGCGCGGTGCGCGGATGATAATTGCCGGTGCCCAGATGCACGTAACGCTTGAGCGTGGTCTTGCCGCCCGACGATACCCGCCGCACGATCAGCATCATCTTCGCGTGGCATTTGTGACCCACCACGCCGTACACGACGTGCGCGCCCACCGCTTCAAGCTGCGACGCCCAATTGATATTGGTTTCCTCGTCGAAGCGCGCGAGCAGTTCGACCACCACGGTCACTTCCTTGCCGTTACGCGCCGCCTGCATCAGCGCGTCCATTAGCGGGGAATCAGTGCCGGTGCGGTAGATGGTTTGCTTGATGGCCACCACGTTCGGGTCTTTAGCCGCCTGCAGCAGCAATTCGAGCACCGGTTGAAAGCTTTCGTAAGGATGGTGGAGCAGCACGTCGCCGTGGTCGATCACGTCGAACATGCTCGCACTGTTGGCGATCTGCGCCGGAATCGCCGGAATATGCGGCACGAATTTGAGATCAGGGCGGTCCACCATCTCCGGCAACTGCATCAGGCGCACCAGATTGACGGGGCCGTTGGCGAAGTAGCAATCCTTGGTGGTCAGGCTGCTTTCGTCGAGCAGGCGGCGCACGACGTGCGTGGGCGTATCCGCCGACACTTCGAGCCGCACCGCGTTGCCCAGATGCCGGGCCGGCAGTTCACCTTGCAGTGCGACCCGCAGATTAGTGATTTCGTCTTCGTCGACGAACAGTTCGCTATTGCGCGTGATGCGAAACTGATTGCAGGTGCGCACCACCAGATTCGGAAACAGCTCGCCGACAAAGCGCTGCAGCAACGAGCTCAGCAGCACGAAACCATGCGGATAGCCCGACAGTTCCTGCGGCATGCGCACGAGCCGCGGCAGGGCGCGCGGCGCTTGCACGATGCCCATCATCGCCTGGCGGCCGAACGCATCCTTGCCTTCGAGTTCGACCACGAAGTTCAGGCTCTTGTTGAGCACGCGCGGAAACGGGTGAGCCGGATCGAGGCCGATCGGCGTGAGTACCGGCAGCAGTTCGTCGAAGAAGTAATTGCGCGCCCATTCGGTCTGCGCTTCGTTCCACGCTTCAGTGCCGTGAAAATAGATACCTTCTGTTTCGAGCGCGGGGAACACCGTGTCGTTCAGCATGGTGTACTGACGATGCACGAGCCGCTGCGCGCGCTCGACCACGAGGTCGTATACGTGCTGCAGCGACATGCCGTCCGGCGACATCGCGCCGGGGTTGTCGCGCATCTGTTCCTGCAGTCCGGCCATGCGGACTTCGAAGAATTCGTCGAGGTTGCTACTAGTGATGCAGATGAAGCGCAGGCGTTCGAGCAAAGGGACGGCGGGGTCGGCGGCTTGTGCCAACACACGCTCGTTGAAACCCAGAATGCCCAGCTCGCGATTCAATAAGGGGTAGCGGATGGACATCGGCAGCGAGAATGGAATGTCAGGAAGGGAGACGAAAAGACGCTCGGAAATTCTCACAGTATGATGACGTTGTTATGACATTCGGAATGTTATAAATTCTACGCCGTAATCGTCACGTGTCGTAATTGTGACGCAGTGTATGTGGGAGCATAGGGCACCCCCATTACTGCGAGGCGACATCGTGAGGCCCGGTACGCTTAGAATGGCGTCTTTCAACCGCGCGGCCGGCCATAAGGCGTCCAAGGCACCGAATGGACATCCGGCGCCTTCCGCATCCAACGCCGCCGCACACGCGCGCACGGAGTTCGCTTACTCGATGGTCAATACTCCACAACTGCTTGCCGCCGTCGACCTCGGCTCGAACAGCTTCCGGCTGATCGTCGGCCGGGTAGAAGAAACCGACGCAGGCAGCCAGATCTATCAGGTCGACGCATTGCGCGAGCCGGTGCGTCTTGCCGCCGGTCTGTCGCGCGACAAGATGCTCGACCGCGCCTCGCAAGTGCGCGGCTGGGACGCGCTCAAGCGTTTCGGCGAGCGCTTGCGCGACTTTCATCCCGACCATGTGCGCGCCGTCGCCACCAATACGCTGCGCATCGCCAAGAACGCCAATGAGTTTCTCGGTGAGGCGCAAGCGGCACTCGGCTTCCCGATCGAAGTGATCGCCGGACGCGAGGAAGCGCGTCTGATTTATGCGGGCGCTGCACACTCCGTGCCTGCCAGCGCGGGCAAGCGTCTCGTGGTGGATATCGGCGGCGGTTCGACGGAATTCATCATCGGTTCGCACTACACGCCGATCAAGATGGAGAGCCTGTATATCGGCTGCGTGAGCCACAGCCGCGCGTTTTTCCCGGCCGGCAATGTCGACGAATACACGATGCGCCAGGCTGAACTCGCCGCAAGCCGGGAAATTCAGATCATTTCCTCGGAGTACAAAAAAACCGGGTGGGAACAGGCCATTGGCTCGTCCGGCACCGCGCGGGCGCTCGCGGAACTGGTCGAGGCAAACGGCTTCAATGATCCGGGCATCACGCACGGTATCTCGCGCGGTGGGCTCGAGCGTCTCAAACGCGCGCTGATCAAGGCGGAGAACGTCAATCGTCTGAAGTTGATCGCGCTGAAGGCCGATCGCATTCCGGTGCTGGCAGGCGGTCTGTCGATCATGATCGCCGTGTTCGACGAACTCGGCGTGGATTACGTCGATACGACAGACGGCGCGCTGCGCCTCGGCGTGCTGTACGACTTGCTGGGCCGTGCGCAGCACGAGGACATGCGTACGCTGACGGTGGAAGGCTTCATGCGCCGTTATGGCGTGGACCGTGCGCAGGCCGGGCGTATCGGTGAACTTGCGGTGCGTTTTTACGACCAGTTTGCCGAGCCGGATGAGGAGCGGCGCGCCGAGAACCGCATGTTCCTCGGTTGGGCTGCGGCCTTGCACGAAATCGGCTTGTCGATTTCCCACAGCGCCTATCACAAGCATTCGGCCTATATCGCCAGCAACGCCGATATGCCGGGGTTTTCGCGCACCGATCAGGCGCGGCTTGCCGCGCTGGTGCTCGGTCACGCCGGCAAGCTCGGCAAGCTGTCGCAAACGCGCGAAGTGGAGTGGCCGTTGTTGTTCTGTCTGCGGCTGGCAGCGCTGCTGTGCCGCCGGCGTGCGGATGTCGGCCTGCCGGGCATTGCGGTTGCGCAGGTCAACGGCGGTTATGAGGTGCGTTTGCCGAACGAATGGGTGGCTAACAATCCGCTGACCGATTACAGCCTGATCCAGGAGGCCGCGGAATGGGAGAAGGTTGGCATTCCGTATCGTGTGGTCTACACCGACGATTGAAATCGATGCGTTGTAAATGAAAAGCCCGGCGGATTCGCCGGGCTTTTTTTATCTGCATCGTCAGCCGGCTGAAGCTGCCCGCTGGTGCGCGCGGGCTTGCTCGATGCTTATGATGCTTAGCGCGGCGAGGCGTCGCCGAGGAAGTGCCGTGCGTAACGCGCGTTGATATCCGTGAGGCGCAACAGCGTCAGAAAGTCCGCGGTATTGAAGTCGGGATCCCATGCCGGCGCGCCGCAGATCTTCGCGCCGAGGCGCAGATAACCTTTCACGAGCGGCGGCGGTGCAACGTCGGCGCCGGTCTGCAGTTCTTCGACCGGCAACGGCGTATGCGCAAACGCGCGATATTCCGGCGCCGTCAGCGCGTTGTCGCGCAGCGAGCAGTAAAGATTCGCTGCGTAGTGGCCACCGTCGACCATCGCGACGCTCGCGCAGCCGAGCATCGTCTCGTAGCTGTTGTGCTTCATGTAGGCGGCGAGGCCGGCCCACAGTGACATGATTACCGAGCCGCTGCGATAGTCCGGGTGCACGCAGGAGCGGCCCACTTCGACCATTTTCGCGCGCAGGTGCGTGAGACGCGACACGTCGAATTCGCTTTCCGCATACAGGCGCCCGATACGGGCGGCCTGGTGCGGCGGCAGTGCGCGATAGGTGCCGACCACCTTCAGCGTGTCGAGATCGCGCACCAGCAGGTGATCGCAGTATGAGTCGAATGCATCGACGTCGAGGCCGGCCGGACCCGTCAGGCGCGCACCCATTTCATCGGCGAATACACGGTAGCGCAGACGCTGGGCCTCGCGCAGTTCCTCGTCGGTGCGTGCCCATGTGACTTGCAGGCGATGCTGGGCGGTGACCGTCTCCTCGGCGCGCGGCAGACGGCGCGTTTCGAAGATGGAAGCCAGGGGCAGGGTGGGCGTCGGCAGTTCTCGCATGTGGCGTCCTGGTCGAAAAGAGGGGGATTTCTTTTTTCGCCAATGTAGTAACGCCTGGTGACGCTCGCATGGCAAAGCCATGACGATTAGGTGACGGCCCGTAAGCTGCGTGCCCGCGGCTTGTAATGTCGTGGGCCGCGCGGGTGGTGTTCGCGGTATGTGTTGTTTCCGCGCGACCTGCCTAGACCAGGTCCGGGCTCATCGCCGCGCGCAGCACGGCCTGGTCGTCGCCGTCGCGTTCACGGCTTTCGATCCACCACAGGCCGGCTTTCTTCAGCGGCCAGCTCGCTTCGCTGTTGCCGAGCAGACGCGCCGCAACATGGCCGAGGGTCGGTTGATGGCCGACGATCACAACAGTCGGCGCAATGCCTTTTGACCAGCCGGCGGCCGTGAGCACGTCGTCCACGCTGGCGTTGGGCGCGAGTTCGCGCACCACGCGATACTGATCGCTCAAGGTTTCCGCCGTCTGCACCGTGCGCACGGCGGGACTCGCGAGGACGATGGCATCGTCGGGCAGGCGGGTGCGTAGCCATTTGGCGACGTTTTGCGCCTGTTTGCGGCCCTTCGTGGTCAGCGCACGGGCGAGATCGCTCGGGGCGAAATCTTCGGCTTCGGCGTGACGCCAGAGAATCAGATTCATGCGTGTCTCCTTGATGCTGGTTGCGGCGTGAATAGCGGCGCCGGATATCAATCACTGTCGCATGCGCGCTCGTGAGGGCGCAAGGCGGTGGCGCGGGTGAGGACGGGTGAGGAGTATCGGTGCGGGCGTATGCCGCCGACGGCGGCTATGAGGGGGGAGCATGAGGTAGCAAATGCGCCTGGGCCCGGGGTACTACTGGACGCCAAAAGCAAAAACCCGCGAAGCCGGAGGCGACGCGGGTTTCGTATTGCTTTTTCGTGGTCGGAGCGAAAGGATTCGAACCTTCGACCCTCTGATCCCAAATCAGATGCGCTACCAGGCTGCGCTACGCTCCGACGAATCCGAGATTCTACGTGGCATTAGGTGCCAGAGTCAACCACGAATTGCGCCGGAGTGAAAAAAGGCCTCGCCGTCGACGAAGGTTGTCCTCTCAATGCCGGCGGCGCATCCAGTGCGGCATGTGCTGGTGCGCGATCCAGTGGTGCAGGAAGCCTTCGCCGTCGTGTTCGCGTCTGTAGGTCCTCGCTTCGAAAATCGACAGGGCGAGCAACACGAGCAGACCTATTGCAAGTCCGATCAGACCTGCGATCGATTCAGCGTCCATGGCAGTCTCCTATGACACGCAACTGTGCCTTTATAGTAGGTCACGCGTAACAAAATGGGAGGTGGGAGACTGCTTACGGCGACTTCGTCGGACGCGAATTGCAGGTAGACTCTCGGCGCTTCATTGCCGTCATCGTCATTCTGTATCGAGAGTCTATGAACCGCGTTTTATTGATTGCGTTGATGCTGGCTGCCGGACTCGCCGGCTGTGCCAACGATGTTTCCGGGCATCATGGCGGCCCGCCGCCGAAAGATCCCGTCGATTACCACGGCGTACCTACCGACGACCGCCCGCCTGTGATAGCGCCAGCGCCCTGAGCGCCGGCTGATGACAAAAGCGAAGCGCCGGCGCGGGCACGCCGGTGCTTCTGACCCGCGCAGACTGTATGCGCGGAGAGCGCGGGCTGCACTCATTCTAGGGCGCGGTGTGCGCGCGATATGTGTGCGCTTGTTTCAAGCCGTAAATAACCGTGTACGGCGTTGCGGGAATGAACGCATGGCGTGTCGTTCATCCGCCGCGGAGGGACCTCGACGTGCGCGTTCCTAAGACAAAACCATGCACCGTCGGCACGCCGGACCCTGAAACAAAGCTCACGCGGCGACGCCTGCCATGCCGCGTACAACGCCGGGCAGGAAGCGCGCAAGCGTGAGGCCGCGCGCCGCCATGAAGATCAGCATGGCGGCCCACAAACCGTGATTGCCGTATAGCGCCAGCAAGGCCCACGAAGCCACGACGAACACCGCAAACGACAGCATCATCGATATCATCAGTTCATGCGTGCGCGTGGCGCCGATGAACACGCCGTCGAGCAGAAATCCCCAGACGGAGATCACCGGCAACAGCGCAGCCCACGGCAGATAGGTTTCGGCCGTGGCACGCACCGCTGCCTGATTGGTCAGGCCGCCGATGATCCATGATCCCGCGCCCCAGTACACCAGCGAGAAGCCCAGTGCGCCGAGGGCGGACCACAGCGCCGTCACCCTGACGGCCTGCGCGAAAGCGTGCCGGTCGCGCGCGCCGATCGCAGCGCCTACCAGTGCTTCGGCGGCGTGCGCGAAGCCGTCGAGTCCATAGGCCATGAAGGTCTGAAAGTTGAGCAGCAGCGCGTTGGCGGCAAGCGTGACGTCACCCTGCCTCGCACCGAGATGCGCGAACCAGCCGAACGACGAAAGCAGGCAGAGCGTGCGCACAAAGATATCGCGATTCAGCACGATCAGACGCTTGAGCGCGGCAGCGTCGAAAAGGGCGGCGCGGTTCAGCGCAGGCAGGCCACGCGCTCTGCCATGCCACAACAACGCCGCGCTGAGCACGAAGCCGAGCGCGTCGGCCGTGGCCGTGGCCGCGCCGATGCCGGCCACACCCCAGTCGAATACGTACACGTACAGCAGCACCGCTGCGATATTCACGCTGTTGATGAAGACTTGCGAGAGTAGCGCCAGCCGAACTTTCTGCGTGCCGAGCAGCCAGCCGAGCGCCACATAATTGCCGAGCGCGAGCGGCGCGGCCCAGATGCGCGTGTGACAATAGATTTGCGCGTGGCGTTGCACTGCGTCGCTGCCGCCGATCGCGCGCAACGCGTAGCCGATCAGCGGCATTTGCAGCAGAAGCACCGCTGCACCGATTACTGCCGCGAGCAACAGCGCGCGTACGACGGTGTTGCGCAATTCGGCATGGTCGCCCGCGCCGTGCGCTTGCGCGACGAGACCGGTGGTGCCCATGCGCAGGAAGCCGAAGCCCCAGAACACGAAGTTGAAGAACAGACCGCCGAGGGCCACGCCACCAAGATAGGAGGCGCCGTTCAGATGGCCGGCAACCGCGGTGTCGACCGCGCCGAGAATCGGCTGCGTCAGATTGGCGAGGACGATGGGGAACGCCAGCGTCAGCACCCGGCGGTGCCAGCGCACCGGAACCGCGGGTGGCGTCGCGGCCGCGCCGCCCGCCAGGGGGACTTCGTTCGGGGCCTGCGCCGGGTCGCTCAATTACGTTCCTGCACGCATACCCATGGCGAGACTACCACGGCCCACAGATCGGGATCGCGCGCCGCGAAATCGGCGGCGGTTTCCGCCTGTACACGCTCGACGAGGCCGGCCGACAACCATTGCGTGACTTGTGTGGTGTCGTCGCTGGCAATGGCCTCCGCGACGCTCACCAGATCGATATCGCGCGCAACGCGCAGCAGTATGCCGCGCGCAAAAAAGCGTTCGAGTTCGACCCAGCCGATCCTGGCGGTTTCGGCGAGCAGCTTGGCATACAGCGGGCTATGAGTGGCGTCGTTGGAAGTCATCGTAAGTGGGTTCTGACGGGGCCGTTACTATAAACCATCGGCACGGGTCGCCAGGGCGGCGCGCGTTCCGGTACGCTTGAGGTCTTTCGAAAATTATTTTGAACCTTCATGTCACTGGATTCAACGGCGCCGGCTTCGGACGCACAAGCTCACGGGTTGGTTGGCGTCACACTCACGCGCGCCGACGTGGAACGCCTTATCGCTGCGAGCGCCGCGGGGACTAAAGAGCCGCTCCATTTCACGGATTGCGATTTCGAAGGCGCCGATCTGTCGCGACTCGATCTGCGCGGCGCCGAATTTCATCGCTGTACGATTGTCGAGACGTCATTTTTCGGCGCGCTGCTGTCCCACACCCGCTGGGTCCGGTGTCGTGGCCGCGAGGCGGATTTTGCGTCGGCCGATCTGGTCGACGCGGCGTTTCAGTCGAGCGACCTGAACAACACCAGTTGGCGGCGCACCAAGCTTGCCTCGGCGTCGTTTCACAGTTGCAAGCTGACTGGCGCCAACTTCGAAGCCTGTACGGCGCTCGGTTTGAGCTTCGTCGAAACCTTGCTGGTGGGGGCGCATTTGCGCGGCCTGTCGTTTCGCAAGGCCACGCTGCAGCAACTCGATTTCTCCGATGCCGATCTGGCCGGTGTCGACTTCCGCGAGGCGATTTTCGACGGCGGCAGCCTGAAAGATGCGCATCTGAAAGGTGCGCGTTTTGACGGTGCGGACCTGCGCGAGGCTGACCTGAGCGGCGTGCGGCTCGTCGATGCGGCGCTTTTCAAAGGCGCGACGATTTCGCATCAGCAGGCGGCGGTGCTGGTGACCGAACTGGGCCTGCGTGTCATGTGATCGCCAGTTCGAGTTGGCTGGGTTTAGCCATTCGGCCAGCTTGAACGAATGGCGACTCGCGCCTATCATCCGATTTATCGATTCATTAACCGCGGCTGATTTTAAGCTTTGCGATTTGTCAGTTGATCTGACAATTATTTTAATATATTCGCCGTTCGCGAATGCGTTGGGCGGAAGGCGACTCTTTATTCGATCGCCCGATATTCACTAGTAGATCAGTATGGTGCGTTGGCGCACCAAAGGTTCGCAAGGCATAAAGCGTCCGGATCATACTGGGCGCGGCGCGCGGGAATCCGGGAATCGCTTTCGTCAGGCCTTTCCGGTGCAGTGCGGGCAGATGATTGATTCATAAGGCATTACGGCAACGCGTGGGTTTTTCGTGTTGCCGTTTGCGTGCCGTTTCGTCCGCAATGGATCGGGGTATTCAGCTCGCTTATTTCCGACATTTTCATTCACATAATGCGGATTCCGTACGCCGCGTCACATTTTCAGTGCAATTAATAGATTGCGCTTGTAAAAGCAGGTTGTTAGATTCCGTTTTGGCGCATGGTGAACCGGTCCTTTGCCGATATGCGCCGAACCCCCGTTCGCCCGGCCTCGTGCCGGGCTTTTTTTTGCCTGGTCACAGCCGTTTCAAGCCGGCGTCACCACGAATTCACACGTGGCACGGATCATTGAAAATTACTTTTCGCTTGCAATGATCATGGCCTGGTTGACCATCTTCCTCGGCATCTGGCCGATTGCGCTCGGTCTGCTGTTCGCATTCGCTGCGCGCATCGACCCGCGTTCCGGACGCTGGCGGCGCCGCTCGCGCTAGCGTCGCGCCCTGTCCGTTATTCGGTTTTGTCTCGCCTTTACTGCTTGCAGCGAATCACCATCGAGCGGTTTTTGACGTTCGCTCCGAAAATTCCGCCGACCGTACCGCCCGAGGTCGCGCCGTTGTCGACGTCTTTCGAAATGACGTCGTAGCCATAGTTGCCGCAGACCTGGCCGGCGCGCTGATAGCACTCGGCCCAACTGGAGCTCGCGTCGCTGCCGCTGCAGTTGATCGCAAAGCCCGTGTCGCCGCTCGGCAAGTAAGTCATCGTGGTCGTGCTGGAGCAGCCGCCGAGGCTGCCGAGGGTCAGCAGACCGAGGCCGATCGCCGCGGCCGTTGTAAAGGACGCGAGTGCGCTCTTCATTGCAGGTTCCTTACAGGTGACGGGGAGGACGTGGCCGAGGCCACGTCATGCATAGGATGGAGCGTGTTACAGCGTGCCCGGTTCCCTCGACGGTTGCAGGGCGCGTGCCTGACGCAGCGGACGGCTAGCGCGGCGGCAATGCCCGCGACGGGTCGATCGAGCGGCCCTGATAACGCAGTTCGAAGTGCAGCATGACACGATCGGTATCGGTGTCGCCCATTTCAGCGATTTTCTCGCCGCGCGCAACGGACTGCCCTTCTTTCACCAGCAGTACGCGGTTGTGCGCATAGGCGGTCAGATACTCGGCATTGTGCTTGATGATCAGCAGGTTGCCATAACCGCGCAAGCCGTTACCCGCATAGACCACGGTGCCGGCCGCCGCGGCGACCACCGGGGTGCCTGCTGCCGCCGAAATGTCGATGCCCTTCGAATTGCCGCCGTCGAAGCGCCGGATTATCGTGCCGTCGGCCGGCCATACCAGCGATATGGTCGAAGCCGGCGCGGGCGACGGCGAGCTATCGGCAGGCGCCGGGCGCGGCGCAGTTGAAGCGCTCGCACTGCCTGCGCCGCTGCTGCGGACCGCCCCGCTCGTGGACGATGCAGCATTGCCCGGTGGCGCGACGCGCAGCACCTGGCCCACCTCGATGCTGTCCGGGTTGGTCAAATTGTTCCAGCGCGCGATGCTTTGCACCGATTGCCGGTTGCTGCGCGCGATCTTCGACAGCGTATCGCCCCGTTCGACGCGATAAAAACCAGGTCCCACCGGAGCGGAGCCGCACGCAGCGAGCACCGCCAATAACGACGCGCAGGCGAGCCGTTTCACCATTCTTGTTCTGTTGAGCATTGGACCTCGCAAAGCGCTGCCACGCGCCGATCCTGATCACGCGGCAGGTAAGTGCAAAGCGTCCGATTCTAACGGTTTTGCGCTGCAGCACTCGAAAAACGGATGTCGAGGCGGGTGCGCACACCGGATTACGCGGCGAACACCGCGTAATCCGGCACGTAGCAAGGTGCGGAAAATCGGCAATCAGCGCGGCTTGCCGGCGTTATCAGCGACGTTCTCGCTGACGGTAATACGCAGCGTCGCCATTTCGGTTTCGCCTGCTTCGAGCCAGCGCAACCCCATGCCGTTGTGGATCGCGTCCGGCAGGCCCAGCCACGGCTCGACGCAGAAGAAGTCCGAGTCCGCGGCTTCGGTCCATGTCGTGACCGCGTACCAGGGCAGCGAGTCCGGCCGTTGCAGATCGATCGTGATGAGCCGGTTCAGACCTGGCGCGACCACGCGCACGGGTTGGTCCGGCTCACCGACGAGACAATGGAAGCGATCCTGAATGCGCGCCTCGTCGAACGTGTAGCGCGCTGCGCCCGGCTCGGCGGCGCTGATCGAGCCATCGTCCTGCTGATAACGCCGCTCGGTGCGCGGCAGTTCCAGCGAGGTTTCGGCGCGTTGCGTGTGCGGCAGCGTGAAATAGAAGTGATGACCCGCGTAATAGGGCAGCCGCGTGTTGCCGGTGTTGGTCGTGCTTAGCGTGACGTCCAGCGCATGCGTATCGGTAAGCCGGTAGATTGCCTCGAAGCGGAAACCGAACGGATAGCCGGCGCGTGTCGCGTCGCTATCGGTGAGGGTCATGCGCAAGCCGGCGCCGTTCACGTCCGCGTGGGCTTCGAAGGGCAGATCGCGGGCAAAGCCGTGCATCGGCAATGCGCGCACCGTGCCTTGTGCGTCACGCCAGTAGCCGATCTTGCCGTCGACACGATGCCGGCCGAGAAACGGGAAGAGCAGCGGGTTGCCGCCACGAATTCTCGCGGGTTGGCTCCAGTCGGCGTTTTCGGGCCAATGGATCACCTCTTTGTCGTCGATGGTCCACGACAAGAGACGGCCACCGGCTTGCGGCGCGAAACGGAGCACGGAGGTGTCCTGAGCGATCTCGAGAATGTCCTGTTGCGGGGAGAGCGGCATGGTCGGTGGGCTGCTTGATAAAGGGTTGAGGGTGTGTGAAGGTGATTCGGCGGCGCGATCAATGTGGGCGAGCATGACCCGAACGCAGGTTGGGAACGTCCGGGTGGCGCTGCCCGGCAACTCGCGACGGGACGATTTTGCGCTGCTTTGCGCTACGGGGAAACCCTTCTGGGGAAATTGCGGGTGGTCTGGAAGCCCCAACCTTGCCGATAATCCGTTGACTGCCCGGTAACATTGACGATCGGGCGAGACCGGCTCAGGAGGCGTGATGGATCTGGCAATGGCAATGGGTTTGACGCTGTTCGGCATGTTCGCGGCAAGCACTGTCTACTTCTTCTACAAGCTCGAACGTTGATCCGGTCGTAGCCCGCCTCATTTTCTGCTGAGGCTATCGGCACGAGCCCGGCGTGAGTCAGGCGCGTCCAGCGCTTTGAATCCCTCGCGATGGCTGGGCGGCCGACGGCGGTGCCCGTTTCTTTGCCCGTTTCTTTTCCGCGGCGTAACAACGGTTTCCAGTTGTGACGCAGCGCGTCAATATTTCCCCGAATGTGACCCAAACGCTTGGCGCTGACTTTGCAGCCAGGCATAATCGGTGCGCTTTTGACGCGCCGTCGATTTTCTATTGCGGCGCGCTGTTCCCCGACATTTTCCTTACAAGGACCGCCGCGTGAACCTGTCGTTTCTGATTTTCCTGAGCGTGCTGCAAGGCGTCACCGAACTGTTCCCGGTCAGCAGCCTAGGCCATACGCTGCTTGTGCCCGCATTGTTCGGTATGCATATCGACAAGCATGCGCCGCAATTGCTGCCGTTCCTCGTCGCGTTGCACCTCGGTACGGCTTTCGCGTTGCTGTGGTACTTCCGCAAGCGTTGGTGCGAGTTGGTGCGGGGCTTCTTCGCGTCGCTCGGCGGCCGTCCCAACGACAACGCACACATGATGTGGGCGCTCATCATCGGCACGATTCCGGCGGGTCTCGTTGGGTTGATCCTGGAGAAACGTCTTGAGCGGATTTTCCACGATCTGCGCATCGTCGCCATCGCGCTGATCGTGAACGGCGTGCTGCTGTGGTTCGGCGATCGCCTGCAACGGTCGCGCGCACATCAGGCGCCGGAGAAGCTGACTTTCCGCCAGGCGTTTTTTGTCGGCCTCGCTCAGATCGGTGCGTTGATTCCGGGTTTCTCGCGTAGCGGGCTCACGATGATCGCCGGCAATGCGGCCGGCCTGACGACCGAGAAGGCCGCCGAGTTCTCGTTCCTGCTCGGCACGCCGATTATCTTCGCGGCCGGCGTACTCGAATTGCCGAAACTGTTTCATGCGCCAGGCCAACTCGCCGATGCATTGCTCGGCGGCGTGCTGACTGCAATCGCCGCCTATCTCAGCGTGCGTTTCCTGATGCGTTATTTCGAAGGCCGTGGACGTCTGGCTTCGTTCGGCGTGTATTGCGTGATCGCGGGGATCGTGTTCCTCGGCTGGTTTATGCTGCATCCGCAGCCGGTCTGACTGCGGCCGACATGTGCGCGGCCATGCGCTGAGTGCCAATAGGCGCCTGACGGGCTACTGGCGGGCAAGAAACGATCGGTTATAATCCGGGCCCGGCTCAAGTCGCCGGGCCCGTTTGTTTTGCGACGTTCCGCCCCCGGCGGGTTGCTGGGCCGGAGCGGATTTCCACAGTCCGTGGCCCGCTCAGTTACAATTTCGGTATGTGACTGGACCGTGCCGCAGCAATATTGCACGGGTTCCAATGCCCGATACGGGTTCCCATTGCGGGCGATGCATGTTGTACACGTTCGTGTAGCGTCGCCTCACTTCATTACGGCAGTAGCTCAGCTGGATAGAGCATCGGCCTTCTAAGCCGAGGGTGGGGGGTTCGAGTCCCTCCTGCCGTACTTCAAAAACTTAGGCCTCGCGCCTCGCGCCTCACAGCCGCGATGCGCGCCCGACACTTCCCTCATCCCGCCGGCTGCACTTCGATCGAATCGACCCGGTTCGGATAGAACGCCAGATGCTGCGCGATCTCTTTCACGGGCGCGTAGGGCGATTCGTAGGTCCAGACCGCGTTCACTGTACGCTCGCCGCCGATCGGAATGCTGTAATACGCGCAATCGCCCTTGTACGGGCAATAGGTTGCGTGATCGGTGCGCTCCAGCAGTGTCATCTCGACGTCGTTGCGCGGAATGTAATACACCGGCGGATACGACGCCTCACGCAGTACGAGCGCATTGCGTGTATCGGCGATCACGCGGCCGGCTACCGTCACCACCACGCGAGCCTGGGCTGGCTCGACTGTGATCGGATGATCGGGCCCGGGGACCTTGATGGTTTTCTCAGTCATGCTGTCGAACTCCTGGATGAGTGGGCAAATCCACAATTCGTTGCCAAGCGGCAAGCGGTTGCGAGCGATTGCAAGCGGCTGTATGCGGCCCTCGGCGCGAATGATCGCGTCCTGCGTCGAAGCATACGCCGCTCATGAAAACGCGTTGTGTCGCCGCCTGCTCCGCGACACGCCGCGTATGCCGTGTTGCGTCGTCCTGTTCTTCGCGCAACGAAAACGAAAAAGGGCAGCCGAAGCTGCCCTGTCAAAGTCCCATCATCAAGCGGACTGTTGCTTACCGACCTTGCGTGTCTGTGATTCGCGAACCGCTTACTGTTTGATATTCAACGCCGCCGTCAGATCGCCCATCGGCTTGCTGCCGTTGCTGACCAGCGCCGCATCGCGCGTGGCGATACCCGGCAGCGTCGGCAGCGAATAACGGCGCGTGATGAAGCGCAGAATCGACGTCGTGTCGTATTGCGTGTGATCGACAAAACCCTTCTTCGCGTATGGCGAGATGATCAGCGCGGGAATGCGCGTGCCCGGACCCCAGCGATCGGCCTTGGGCGGCGCCACGTGATCCCAGAAGCCGCCGTTCTCGTCATACGTCACGACCACCAGCATGTTGTTCCACTGCGGGCTCTTTTGCAGATGCGAGATCACGTCGGCAATGTGCTGGTCGCCCGATGCGACGTCGGTATAGCCCGGGTGTTCATTCAAGTTGCCCTGCGGCTTGTAGAACGACACCTGCGGCAGCGTGCCCGCGTCGATTGCCTTGATGAACTCGGAGCCTGCGAGACCACCGTCGAGCAAGTGCTGCGAACGGTTGGCCGAGCCCGGTGCGAGGTCGGCGAAGTAGTTGAATGGCTGGTGATGCGGCTGGAAGTTCGGCGCCGTCAGATTCGCGCCGTAGATCACATTCGACGTGCCGTTCTGTGCCGCCGAGACCGCCGCGCCCCATGCGCCGCCGTACCACGCCCACGACACCTTCGCGTTGTTCAGCAGATCGCCGATGTGCTGTTGCGTCTGGGCCGGCAGCGTGGTGGCCGCGCCGGGGTCGGCGAGGTTCGCGTCGCCGCCCGAAGCCGGCTTGTTGCCGCTCGGCTGATACGGCGGCTGCATCGTGTTGATCGCGTAGAAGTCAGGCGTCAGGTTGCCCGAATTCACGTACTTGGGCGCGCCGGTCAAGGCCGAAGCCGGCGAGTTGGCCGCTACCTTCAGTGTGACGCCGTCGCTTTCGACCGCGGAGATCGAATTGACCGCCGGGCTCTTGTCCGCGTTCGGGTAGGTCGGCGTACACGCGCACACCAGCCACTGGTGATTCAGGAACGAGCCGCCGAACGCGCCCATGAAGAAGTTGTCGGCCAGCGTGTATTGCTGGGCGATTTTCCACAGCGGCAGCTTGTCGGCGTTGAGCGTGTAGTGACCCATGACGAGACCACCCGAATCCGCCCACGCGGCGAACTTGTCGTTCTTGCCGCCGTTGATCTGCATCTGGTTTTCATAGAAGCGGTGATACAGATCGCGCGTCGTGGCCGTGATCGGCGTATTGAAGCCGTTCGGGTCGTCGATAGCGAACGGGCTGTTCGGCAGATTGGCGGTCATCGCTTGCGTCACCGCCGGCGTCACGCCGGTTTGCGTCAGGCCGTTCCACACTTGCGGCAACGTTGCGAGCGGTGTGCCGTTGCGGTCCACCTGCATGGCGCTTGCCGCCGTTACATTCTGCAGACCGTTGGCGCCCGGGAAGTTGCCGTAGAGATTGTCGAAGCTGCGGTTCTCCGCATAGATCACCACGACCGTCTTGATCGACGTGATGTCCGGCTGAGCCGTGACATCGTCGCCGCCGCACGCATACAAGCTTAGCGCTGCTGCGATCGCGATAGGCGTCGCGCAGATCAGTTTTTTGTTCATTGGGTGTGTGTTCTCTCTCTCGCGTTGGGGACCGGTCAGGCGCATTACTTTCATGACTAACCGCGAGCGAAAGTTTGAATAAGGAATTTGACAGAAAGATGTAAATAATTACGAATTCCCTCTGTTTTCAAATTTTCGTCGGCTGTATGTCATTTTGGCGACATGCAGCTGAAATACGCTTGCCGACTTCGATATCGCAAATTCACACCATTCATATGCGGCTTGGTCTCACGGGGATTCGGGAAACGGCGGCTCAGCCGCAGGCGCAGCGGGGCGCGATACCAGCAAGCACAGGCGCAGGGCTCGCAAAGCTGACTTTGGCGCTCACGGTGGTTATCCTGAGCCTTGCAGCGTGCGACGCTGGCTCGTCGACAGCCAATAGTAATAGTAATGAAATTAATAGTAATGTTAATGAAAGAATAAATGGTCAAGTAAATGCCCGGGCAAATCCGCACGCCAATGCAAGCGTGGAGATTGCGCCTAAAGCGTCTGCATTGCTTGCGGCTTCTGCCGTGAAAGCGGCCGCGCAGCAAGGCGGCCAGACCCGGGCGCAAGTCTATGAATCCGTGCGGAAGATGACGGCGGTGGGCAAGCAGTTGTTCTTCGACCCATCGCTATCCGGCTCGGGCAAGCTGGCGTGCGCGTCGTGCCACAGTCCCGATCATGCTTTCTCGCCGGCGAATTCGCTGGCGGTCCAACTGGGCGGCAACGACATGCACCGCACCGGCATGCGTGCCGCGCCCACGCTTAAGTACCTGCAATCGGTGCCGGCGTTCGCGGAGCACTACCACGAGTCGGATGACGAAGGCGATGAAAGCGTCGATGCCGGGCCGACCGGTGGTTTGACGTGGGACGGCCGGGTCGATCGCGGCTCGGACCAGGCGCGCATTCCGCTGCTGTCGTCGTTCGAAATGGGCAGCTCGCCCGCCAAAGTTGCCGCCGCGGTAAAGGCCTCGCCATATGCGGGCGCTTTCCGCGCGGCCTTCGGCGAACATATATTCGATAGCGACGAAGCCACCTTCAACGCCGTGCTGCAGGCGCTGGAAACCTTCGAGCAAACCCCGGAGATTTTCTACCCGTACACCAGCAAGTACGACGCGTATCTGGCGGGCAAGGCACAGTTGACCAAGGCCGAACTACACGGTCTGGAAGTGTTCAACGACGAAAAGAAAGGTAACTGCGCGAGTTGCCACATCAGTCAGCGCAGCATGGACGGCGCGCCACCCCAGTTCAGCGACTTCGGGCTGATTGCGATCGGCGTGCCGCGCAACCGTGCGCTGCCGGTGAATCGCGATCCGCATTTCTACGACCTCGGCGCATGCGGCCCGGAGCGTACCGACCTGGGCGGACGTGCTGAGTTTTGCGGCATCTTCCGCACGCCGACGCTGCGCAATGTTGCGTTGAAGAAGAGTTTTTTCCACAACGGCATCTATCATTCCCTCGATCAGGTGGTGCGTTTTTACGCGCAGCGCGACACCAATCCGGAGAAGTTCTATCCGGTCTCGAAGGGCAAGGTGCAGAAGTTCGACGACCTGCCGCAGCGTTACTGGGCCAATCTGAATACCGAGCCGCCGTTCGATCGCAAACCGGGTGACAAGCCGGCACTCGACGAGGCTGAAATCAAGGACGTGGTGGCGTTTCTGAATACGCTCACCGATGGGTACAAACCGGAAGACAAGCAGGGAAACAAACCGGAAAAGACCGCGGCTGCGAATTGATTGTCGGGCGCTGAGCGCGCCGCAGTGCGCGCGGTTAGATGCCTGCGCCGGCAAGGATGCAATAGCAGGCGGCCAGCAGTAGTGCGAATGAGATCAGAAGGCATGCAACGCCTGCGCGCGTCAGCAGATTCGGCCAGCGTGCGAGGGGGAGCTTGTCCATTCGCACGATGCGCCGCGCAAGACCGGGATCACGGCCGATGGCGAACGGCACCAGCGCGACGCAGAAGCACGCGAGCGCGACGGTGACGGTTTCGAGAGCAAGTGAGATGTCCATAAGGCGGGTTTGAAGCTCGAGCAGCGCAGTAGCGCGACAGACTTATCTTAGAAAGACGTCCCATAAAAAAGTATGGGACTGGTCCTAAAAGTCCTGGTGCCCGTCCGTCTGTCCGTCGGCTCGTCGGTTCCTGAGCGGGCGGAGCGGGCCGCCGCATCCGCAAGGCCATTTCGGGAGCGACATGCTATGCTTTTGGGGTCCAGATCATGAGCCGCCGCGGGCGCGCTCGATAGAGCCAAACCTTTCTTCGAGGAGTACCCTTCATGTCGATGCGAACCCGTGCCCTGTTTCACTTGACCGTCGGTGGCCTGCTGCTTGGCGGCGCGATCGGCGCGCAAGCGGCGAACCTCGGTTTTCTGAACGACACGCCGATCAGCTACATGAAGCAACGCGATGTCGATTCGATCAAGGGCGCCGTCATCGGTGCGTTGAATGACAAGCAGGACGGCGAAAGCGTGAGCTGGGTCAACGAAGGCACCGGCAACAGCGTCAAGATCGACGCGACGATCACCATCGCCAGCACCGCGAAAGACGGCGAGCGCACGTGCCGCGACGTCGGCGTCGTACTGAATGCGAAAGGGCAGTCAATGACGCTGCGCCCGCAGTTCTGCAAGCAGGGTAGCGCTAACTGGCAATTGCAGAAAAAGCGCTGAGCGTGCCGGCGGGTATGACCATGCGTGTCGGCTTGCTGCCGGCGCTGCCTGAAACCACGCGTCCTTGCGGCGCAATGTGTCGATGAGCGCGCGGGTCGTCTCGTGTGGCGTTGTGCTGCTCGATCCGCAAGGGCGGGTGCTGCTCGCCCACGCCACCGAAACCTCTCACTGGGACATTCCCAAAGGGCACGGTGAAGAGGGCGAGGCGCCCCACGTCACAGCGCTGCGCGAGATGGTCGAGGAGACCGGCATCGTGATCGAACCCGAGCGTCTGAAGGATCTCGGACTGTTCGTCTACCGGCGCGACAAGGATCTGCATCTGTTCGCGGCCCGTGCAACGGCCGGCGAACTCGATCTCAGTGCGTGCACCTGCACGTCGCTGTTTCCGCGCCGCTCTGACGGCACGCTGATTCCCGAAATGGATGCATACCGCTGGGTTGCGCCGGACGAAGTCGAGCGGTATGCGAGCCGCAGTCTCACAAGACTCTTTCAGACCACGCTTTCGCTCGCCGAACTGCATCGAACGCTATAGCAGATCGCAGCGCGGGCGTGTCGCCTGCACGTTCAGTCGAGTGCCCGGTCGTTCGGATGAGCGAATAGTGTGCGGTTCTGTTCCGACAGCGGAAAATTCAGATTGATGCCGCGCGGAGGAATCGGCTGCGTGAACCACTGGTTGTACAAACGTTCCGCGTCGCCGCTAGTCTCGCCGCGCGCGATCACCCCGTTCACCAGCGCTCGGAGCGGCTCGTCACCTTTGCGAAACATGCAGGCGTAAACCTCGGAGCCGAGCGGCGTGCCGGTCACCACGAAATCTTCAGGGTGCGGATCGGTCGACTTGAAACCGTACAGGATCGGTTCGTCCATCACGAAGGCCACCGCCCGGTCGTCCTTGAGCGCGGTGAAGGCTTCCTGATGATCGCGCGCGCTCATGATGCGCATGTTCAGATGTTTCTCGGTATTCAGGCGGCGTAGCAGACGCTCGTCGGAGGTGCCCGCGGTTGTCACCACGGGCTTGCCGGCGAGGTCAGGAAAATCTGTAATGCCGCTGCTCTTGCGCGCGATGATGCGTACCGCGTACTGGAAGAAGCTGTTCGAGAAGGCGGCGACGCTTTCGCGTTCCACTGTGTGCGTGGTCGAGCCGCATTCCAGATCGATCTGGTTGTTCAGCAACATCGGCGTGCGGTTCGACGAGGTGACGGTGATTTCGTGCACCTTCAGTTGCGGCAGGCCGAGCGTTTTCTTGATTTCGTCGACGATCTGCAGCGCGATGGTTTGCGAATAGCCGACCGTGCGCTTGCCGTCGAAGTACGAGAAGGGAATCGACGCTTCGCGCACGCCGAGCACGACCACACCGTCGTCGTGGATTTTCTTCAGTGTGCCGGTGAGTTCGTCCGCGTGAGCGGTGCCGGCGAGCGACATCGCGCTGAATGCGGCCAACGCGGCGATTGTGCAACGGATGCTTTGCGCGACGCGCGTGGCGCGATTGATGCGCGCTGCAGGCGCAGTATGCGCGTGACGCGTGCCTTCTGCCGTGCTCCCCCATGTTCTTGCCCCGCTGCGGGCTGCAACTTTCATCGGGCCTCCCGGACTGGCGCGGGCATGGTGGCCGCGCTGTCACATGTCGATGGAATGTCGATGCAACGAAAAGGCGTGCATCCCGCTTGCGAAATGCACGCCATGTTCAACGTCTGGCAAGCAACGTTAAATGCGTAACGTCAAATACGCAACGTCAAATGTACTTCGCGTCGCAGCTTCAGTTTATGCCGGCTTGCCCCAACTGTCGCGCAAGCTGACGATACGATTGAACACGGGTTTGCCCGGTTTCGAATCGACACGGTCCGCGACGAAATAGCCATGGCGTTCGAACTGATAGCGTTGTTCCGGCAGCGCGTCGCGTGCACCCGGTTCCAGGTAGGCGTTGACCACGCGCTTCGAATCCGGATTCAGCGCTTCGAGGAAGTCGCGGCCACCGGCGTCCGGCTGCGGTTCCTTGAACAGCCGGTCGTAGATGCGCACTTCGGCCGGGACCGCGCCTGCCGCGCTGACCCAGTGAATGTTGCCCTTGACCTTGTAGTTGTTCGCGCCTTCGGTGCCCGATTTGCTGTCCGGGAAGTAATTGCAGTGGACCGCGACGATATTGCCGTTCTCGTCCTTGTCCGCGCCGATGCATTCGATCACGTAGCCGTAGCGCAGACGCACCTTGTTACCCGGGAACAGGCGGAAGTAGCCCTTCGGCGGCGTTTCGTTGTAGTCGTCGCGTTCGATCCACAGCTCGCGCGAAATCGGGAACTCCCGAACCCCCATTTCCGGATGATGCGGGTGGACGGGCGCGTTGCACGGCTCGCTCACGCCTTCGGGGAAGTTGTCGATGATCAGCTTGAGCGGATCGAGTACGGCAGCGGTACGCGGCGCCTTGTCGTCCAGATCGTCGCGCAATGCGCCTTCGAACACGCTCATGTCGATCCACGAATCGACCTTGGTGACGCCAATTCGTTCGCAGAACAACTGGATCGCTTCCGGCGTGAAGCCACGGCGGCGTACCCCGACAATGGTCGGCATGCGCGGATCGTCCCAACCGTCGACATGGCCTTCCGTTACGAGTTGCAGCAGCTTGCGCTTGCTGGTGATCGCGTAGGTGAGGTTCAGGCGCGAAAACTCGATTTGTTGCGGCAGCGGACGCGTGAAGATTCCGGCCTCGGCCAGCTCGTTCAGAATCCAGTCGTACAGCGGACGGTGGTCTTCGAACTCGAGCGTGCACAGCGAATGCGTGATGTTTTCCAGCGCGTCCGAGATGCAGTGCGTGTAGTCGTACATCGGGTACACGCACCATTTGTCGCCGGTGCGGTAGTGATGCGCGAAGCGGATACGGTAGATGACCGGGTCGCGCATGTTGAAGTTCGGCGACGACATGTCGATCTTCGCGCGCAGCACGTGCTCGCCTTCCTTGAACTCGCCGGCTTTCATGCGGCGGAACAGGTCGAGGTTTTCCTGCACCGAACGCTCGCGGAAGCGCGACGGCGTGCCGACTTCGGAGGCCGAGCCGCGGTTCGCGCGCATTTCCTCGGCCGACTGGCTATCCACATACGCCTTGCCGCGCTCGATCAGCAGTTCGGCGAATTCGTACAGTTTGTCGTAGTAGTCGCTGGCGAAGTAAAGCTGTTCCTTGCCGTCTTTTTGCCATTCGAAACCGAGCCAGCGCACGGAATCGATGATCGAGTCGACGTACTCGACGCTTTCCTTTTCCGGATTCGTATCGTCGAAGCGCAGATGGCACACGCCGCCGTAGTTGCGTGCCACGCCGAAGTTCAGGCAGATGCTTTTGGCGTGACCAATGTGCAGATAGCCGTTCGGCTCGGGCGGAAAGCGCGTTTCGACGCGCTGGCCCCATTTGCCGGTGCGGTTGTCTTCGTCAATGATGTTGCGGATGAAATTGGATGCCGCTGGCGCGTCGTTGCGTTCGGTATTCATGCGAGAAGGTGAATGTCGGTCGGGGGTGCGCAATGCGCCCACTTATCCGTCAATTCTACCTGACGCGTTCGCTCACGGCAGGCGAGTGCGGCGCGCAGCCAACGTTTGAGCGGTTTCGGCTGGTTTTTGGGGTCAGGCGGGGCCCTGCAAGCTGCATTTAAGGTGCTGTAACAGGAGGTAAAACGTTTTGTTGACGCATGCGCGGACGACTTAGGATGCGGGCGGCACACTTGCCACCCGCGCGCCGCTCGACCTTTTCCGGGTAGCGCAAGCCTACGCCCATGCCTTGCGGCGTAACGCGTACCCGCGTAACCGTGGTCCGGCCACACGGTCCAGTCAGGCCTCGCTCTCTTTTGTTGTTTTGCACGAGCCTCCGCCGTTCGTGCAACATGACGCCCTTAGTTCCCGGAGTTTCTCGGATGCCCGTTTCGCCTCATGACGCGTTTCGCGTGCCTTTCGCCTCTTTGTCCTTCGCCCGGATCGTGACGGCCACGACCGTGTTCGCCGCGCTCGCGGGCAGCTTCGTGGCGCCTGCACCCGCGCTCGCGAAAACGCCCCCGCCCAAGGCCGTACTGGACGCGTCGGCAGTCGCTGTGCCGGATCGCTACAGCGCCGACGCCGCGCAGCAGATCTTCGCCGCCGGCGGCAATGCGGTGGATGCCGCTGTCGCGATCGCCTTCACGCTGGCCGTGACCCGCCCGGACGCAGGGAATATCGGCGGCGGCGGCTTCATGACGGTGTTCATGGACGGCAAACCGTATTTTCTCGACTATCGCGAGCGCGCGCCGCAGCAGGCGACCCGCGACATGTACCTCGACGACAAAGGCAAGCTCATACCGGGTATGAGTGTCGTCGGCCATCGCGCGGTGGCGGTGCCGGGCACCGTCGAAGGCATGTGGGAAGCGCAGCAGCGCTTCGGCAAGCTGAAGTGGAAGCAGGTGCTGGCGCCCGCGATCCGCTACGCCACCGACGGCTTCCAGGTCGAACCGGGCTTGCAGCAGCGACATGACGCGGTGGCGAAGAATTTCGCCGGCAAGACCAATTTCGACGCCTACTTCTCGAACCTGAAGGCGGGCGCGACGCTCCGTCAGCCCGAATTGGCGCAGACTCTCTCGCGCATTGCCAGCGACGGCGGCCGCGAGTTTTACGAAGGCCGCACCGCGGATCTGATCGCCCAGCAGATGTACGGCCACGGTCTGGTCACGAAGCAGGATCTGATCCAGTACAAGGCCGTGTGGCGCCAGCCGCTCATTGCCGACTGGAACGGCTACAAAGTCGTGACCGCGCCGCCACCGAGTTCAGGCGGTATCGGGCTGATCCAGATGCTGAAGATGAAAGCCGACCTGAAGCAGGCGTTCGATGGCCTGGAGCTCAATTCCGCGCCGTATATCCATCTGATCGCGCAGATCGAAGATCGTGTGTTCGCCGATCGCCAGCAATACATTGGCGACCCCGATTCGTACCGGATACCGGCCGATAAACTGACTGACGACGCCTACCTCGCCCAGCGCGCCGACGAAGTGAAACCCGACGAAGTGCCGGGCGCGACGCCTGTTAAAGGCGGTCTCGGCGATTCGCTGCCGGAAAAGACGCAAACCACGCATTTCTCGGTGGTCGACAAGTGGGGTAACGCCGTTTCGAACACCTACACGCTGGACGGATCGTTCGGTTCGGGTGTGGTGGTGGACGGCGGCGGCTTCCTGCTCAATGACGCGATGGACGACTTCGAGACGAGTCCGGTTGCTGCCGGCGCGCCGGGTGCCACGGCGAATGACCTGAATGCCGTAGCGCCGGGACGCCGGCCGCTTTCGTCGATGACGCCGACCATCCTGTTGCAGGACAACAAGGTGTCGCTCGTGATCGGCACGCCCGGCGGCTCGCGAATTCTGACGTCGATTTTCCAGGTGATGACCGACCTGTACGATTTCGGCATGACGCCGGCCGACGCGTTGGCCGCGATGCGATTCCATCATCAGTTGCTGCCGCCGAAGACGATTTACTTTGAGCCGTATCATCCGATTACGGGCGAGTTGGCCGATCAGTTGAAAGCCAAGGGGTACACGTTGGAAGGGCAGTCGTTCAACGGCGATGTGCAGATGATTCGCGTTGACGGGACGAAGCCCGAGCCGGCGGCCGATCCGCGCGGCACGGGCGTGGGGCGCGTGATGCCTTGACGCGTGGTTTGCGCGGTCGTGCGAAGCAGATCATGGGGAAAGTGGACTGCTGAGGCGGGCCGTGGAAACGCGGTGTGGGAGCGCACCTGATGAACGCGCTTTGAACGCGCCTGAAGAACGAACTCGAACGACGAACTTGGATAACGAACTGCGGTGGGGAACGCGATGAGCGGACAAAAATTAAACGTACTCGTGCTGCCGGGCTACCAGAATTCCGGCCCGGGGCATTGGCAGACGCGCTGGGAGGCGCTTGATCCCGCTTTCGTGCGTGTGCAGATGCCGGACTGGGACCATGTGGAACGCGACGCTTGGTGCAGCACGCTCGACGCCGCGGTGGCTGAGGCAGACTCGCCCGTGGTGCTCGCCGCGCACAGCCTTGGCTGCCTGACCACCGCCTTCTGGGCGTCGCAGTATGCAAGCGCCGCGCAGCTTGCGAAGGTGGCGGGCGCGCTGCTGGTGGCGGTGCCCGATCCGTCCGGCGCACATTTTCCACGGGACGCCCACGGCTTCGCGCCGGTGCCGCTGACGCGCTTGCCGTTTGCGAGCATCGTGGTGGCGAGCAGCGACGATCCGTACGGCAGCGTGCCGTTCTCGCAAGCTTGCGCGGAGGCTTGGGGCAGCCGCTGGATCGATATCGGGCCGCGTGGCCACATCAATGCCGACAGCGGGCTCGGCGATTGGGACGAGGGGCGGCGCTGGCTGACTTCATTGGGCGAGCGGCGCTGAACCTCCGTTTCCGTTGATTTCCGCTGATGCTGCGGCCGTAGCTGGGCGGCGGGTGAGCTGGCGCTGTCGCTGTGGCCGGCGTAACTGAAAAAACGTCCGCCTCAGCCACCCTCAAATCACCGACCGGTCCCGCAGCCGGGCAATCTGGGCCTCGTCATAGCCGAGCACGTCGCGCAGGATACTGTCGGTGTGTTCGCCGAGCATTGGCGGATGAGCCAGCGCTTCAGGCGGCGTGCCGGTCATGTTGATCGGATTGCGCACCAGTTTGACCGTGCCGCCCGACGGATGCGGCAGATCGACCCGCATGCCGCGCGCCACCACCTGCTCGTTTTCGAACACCTCGCCCAGATCGTTGATCGGCCCGCACGGCACACCCGCCGCTTCCAGCGCGGCGATCCATTGCTGCTTGCCCTGCAGGCGCACCATGTCGGCCAGAATCGGCACGAGCACGTCGCGGTGGCGCACGCGCGCCGGATTGGTGGCGAATCGCGCGTCTTCCGCGAGTTCGGGGCGGCCGCCCGCCTCGACGAACTTGCGGAACTGGCCGTCGTTGCCGACCGCGACGATGATCCAGCCGTCGCTGGTCTGGAAGGTCTGGTAGGGCACGATGTTCGGATGCGCATTGCCCCAGCGCACCGGTGGCTGGCCGCTCGCCAGGTAATTCGAATTCATGTTGGCCAGCATGGCCACCTGCACGTCGAGCAGCGCCATATCGATGTACTGGCCTTCGCCCGTCCGGTCGCGATGCGTGAGTGCTGTGAGCACGGCGATGGTCGAGTACATACCGGTCATCAGGTCGGCGATCGCGACGCCGGCCTTCTGCGGGCCGCCGCCCGGCTGGGCGTCGCGCTCGCCGGTAATGCTCATGAAGCCGCCGATGCCTTGCACGATGAAGTCGTAACCGGCGCGCTGCGCATAAGGCCCGGTTTGCCCGAAGCCGGTTACCGAACAGTAGACCAGATCGGGCTTCACTTCCTTGAGCGACGCGTAATCGAGGCCGTACTTCTTCAGCTGCCCGACCTTGTAGTTCTCCAGCACCACGTCGCTTTGCGCGGCCAGTTCGCGGATGATCCGCTGGCCTTCGGGCGAGGCGATATCGACGGTGACCGAGCGCTTGTTGCGATTCGCCGCGAGGTAATAGGCGGCTTCGCGGGTGTCGGCGCCTTCCGGCGTTTTCAGGTACGGCGGCCCCCAGTGGCGCGTATCGTCGCCGACTTCGGGGCGTTCGATCTTGATGACGTCGGCGCCGAAATCGGCGAGCGTCTGTGCGCACCACGGCCCGGCGAGCACGCGTGTGAGATCCAGCACGCGGATATGACTAAGAGCGCCCATATTCTTCAATGTCTCCAATGTCGGCCGGACTTAGCGCTTTAGCGCTTAGTCCGGCCCCATGCAAAGCGGTCGGCAGACTTAGCGCTTTAGCGCTTAGTCCGGCCCCATGCAAAGCGGTCGGCAGACTTGGCGCTTTAGCGCTTAGCCCGGCCCTATGCAAAGCGGTCGATCGGACTCAGCGCTTTGGCGCGTACACCGGCCCTCTGCAAAATTTGCGAGTGATGACGCAGCGCGCGTGTCGCCGCGAATGGAGGCAATCTTAAGCGATTCCCGCGCGCCGGCGCAGTCAGCCGAACATCATAGGACGGCCGACACACCTTGCCGTGTCTCCCGCTACCCGGTCAAACCTGGCCGAATGGCCAATGCGACGCGGCCGGGGCAGGGCCGCTGCCGCGCACGGGCGCCGATCCCGTATAATCAGTCGTTTAAGAAACAAACAGTTGGCGCATCCCCTTGATGCCGCCGGTAACAGCCAGGGAACTGGCAAACCCGTCCCACGCACGCTATGAAAGCCGCCGAAATCCGCGAGAAATTCCTCAAGTTCTTCGAATCGAAGGGCCATACGATCGTTCGCTCGTCGAGCCTTGTGCCCGGCAACGACCCGACCCTGCTCTTTACCAATTCGGGAATGGTGCAGTTCAAAGATGTGTTCCTCGGCGCGGAATCGCGTCCGTATGCGCGCGCCACGACCGCTCAGCGCAGCGTGCGCGCCGGCGGCAAGCACAACGATCTGGAAAACGTCGGCTACACCGCGCGTCACCACACGTTCTTCGAAATGCTGGGCAACTTCTCGTTCGGCGACTACTTCAAGCGCGACGCGATCCACTACGCGTGGGAACTGCTCACGGGCGTGTACCAGTTGCCGAAAGACAAGCTGTGGGTCACCGTCTATCACGAAGACGACGAAGCGCACGACATCTGGGCCAAGGAAGTGGGTGTGCCGGTCGAGCGGATCATCCGCATCGGCGACAACAAGGGCGCGCGCTACGCGTCCGACAACTTCTGGCAGATGGCCGACGTCGGTCCCTGCGGACCGTGCTCGGAAATCTTCTATGACCACGGCCCGGACGTGTGGGGCGGCCCCCCGGGGTCTCCTGAGGAAGACGGCGACCGCTACATCGAGATCTGGAATCTCGTGTTCATGCAATTCAGCCGCGACGCGCAAGGCAACATGACGCCGCTGCCCAAGCAGTGCGTCGACACCGGCATGGGTCTCGAGCGTATCGCCGCGGTTTTGCAGCACGTTCACAGCAACTATGAGATCGACCTGTTCCAGGCGCTCATCAAGGCTGCGGGCCGCGAAACCGGCGTGACCGATCTGACCAACAATTCGCTGAAGGTGATTGCCGATCACATCCGCGCCTGCTCGTTCCTGATCGTCGACGGCGTGATTCCGGGCAACGAAGGCCGCGGCTACGTGCTGCGCCGTATCGTGCGCCGTGCGATCCGTCACGGCTACAAGCTGGGCAAGAAGGGTTCGTTCTTCCACCGTATGGTGCCGGACCTCGTCGCGCAAATGGGGGCCGCCTATCCGGAGCTGAAGGACGCGGAGCAACGCGTGATCGACGTGCTGCGCCAGGAGGAAGAACGCTTCTTCGAGACCATCGAGCACGGCATGTCGATTCTCGAAAGCGCGCTGGCCGATCTGGAAGCGAAGGGCGGCAAGACGCTCGACGGCGAACTCGCATTCAAGCTGCACGACACCTACGGTTTCCCGCTCGATCTGACGGCGGACGTCTGTCGCGAACGTGAAGTGACGGTAGACGAGGCCGCTTTCGACGAAGCCATGGCGCGTCAGCGCGAACAGGCTCGTGCGGCCGGCAAGTTCAAGATGGCGCAGGGCCTCGAATACTCGGGCGCGAAGACCACGTTCCACGGCTACGAAGAAATCGTCTTCGACGACGCCAAGGTGATCGCGCTGTATGTCGACGGCGCCTCGGTGAAGGAAGTGAATCACGGCCAGCAAGCCGTCGTCGTGCTGGACCATACCCCGTTCTACGCGGAGTCGGGCGGCCAGGTCGGCGACCAGGGCGTGCTGGCGAACGCGAGCGTGCGCTTCGCGGTAACCGACACGTTGAAGGTGCAAGCCGACGTGGTCGGGCACCACGGCACGCTGGAGCAGGGCACGCTGAAAGTCGGCGACGTCGTGAAGGCGGAAATCGACGCGGTGCGTCGTGCCCGCACCGAACGCAATCACTCGGCCACCCACCTGATGCACAAGGCGCTGCGTGAAGTGCTCGGCTCGCACGTGCAGCAGAAGGGTTCGCTGGTCGATGCCGACAAGACCCGTTTCGACTTCGCGCACAACGCGCCGATGACCGACGAGCAGATCCGCCAGGTCGAGGCGATCGTCAATGCGGAAGTGCTGGCGAACGCGCCGGGCATCGTGCGGGTCATGCCGTTCGACGAAGCCGTAAAGGGCGGCGCGATGGCACTGTTCGGCGAAAAGTACGGCGACGAAGTGCGCGTGCTCGACCTCGGTTTTTCGCGTGAATTGTGCGGCGGTACGCACGTGCATCGCACGGGCGACATTGGTCTCTTCAAGATCGTGATGGAAGGCGGCGTGGCTGCCGGTATTCGTCGCGTGGAAGCGATCACCGGCGATAACGCCGTGCGTTTCGTGCAGGATCTCGATGCGCGGATCAATGCGGCTGCCGCCGTGTTGAAGGCGCAGCCGTCGGAGCTGACGCAGCGGATCATGCAGGTGCAGGATCAGGTCAAGTCGCTGGAGAAAGAGCTGAGCGCGTTGAAGTCGAAGATGGCTTCGAGCCAGGGCGACGAGCTTGCCGGCCAGGCAATCGAAGTGGCAGGCGTCCATGTGCTGGCTGCCACGCTCGAAGGCGCGGATGTGAAAACCTTGCGCGAGACCGTCGACAAACTGAAGGACAAGCTGAAGAGCGCGGCGATCGTGCTGGCCTCGGTCGAGGGCGGCAAGGTGAGCCTGATCGCCGGGGTGACGGCGGACGCCAGCAAGAAGGTCAAGGCCGGTGAACTCGTCAACTTCGTTGCCCAGCAAGTTGGCGGCAAGGGTGGCGGCCGGCCGGACATGGCGCAAGCCGGCGGTACCGAGCCGGCGAATCTGCCTGCGGCGTTGGCAGGCGTGAAGGCCTGGGTCGAAACCCAGCTTTGATTCGGGTTTGATCGGGCCACGCGGGACGCCGGTGTTTTTTGCGTCCCCGTGGCCCAAGTTGTTTCTGGACTTCGCGTGTACTGTCGCGCATCAACCTGGCCGAGTACGGTGGGGTTAGCGTTCCGCGCGACGCCGGCCACGCACCAGGTATAAAACCCGGTATAAACCCAGGCACAAATTCAGGCAGAAATTCAGGCAACACCCACCGTTGCAGCAGGTACCCCCACCGCATCCCCTCCCGACACAAGCGTTTGCCGCAGCGCATTGAGCGCGGACGAAAAATGCCCCCGTCGCCAGACGAGAAGCGTCTCGATTGCGCCAATATCGGGAAGGTCGTGAACTGCGATATTGCTCGCTTCGGTTTGTAGATTGAGCACGGATCGCGGCGCCACGGCCACCCCCGCGCCGGCGGCGACACAAGCCACGATTGCGTGATACGAGCCAAGCTCCAGAACGCGAGCCGGTCTTACATCATGCTCCAGATACCACTTCTCGATATACGACCGGTAAGCGCAGCCACGCTCGAACGCGATCAGCGTCGATAACGCGATATCCCGCACTTCGTGAATCGGCCGATGGCCGCGCGGCGACAGCATCACCAGTTCTTCGCGGAAAACCGGCACCGTCTCGAACAATTCACCGAGCGCGGCAGGATCCAGCGGCGTTGCCATCAATGCTGCATCCACTTCGAATTCACGCACCCGCTCGATCAGCTTGCCGGTTGTGCCGGTTTCGAGTTCCAGCGCCACATCCGGCCACTGCTGGTGATAGCGCGCGAGCAGGCCAGGCAGGCGCGTTGCCGCCACGCTTTCCATCGTGCCCAAACGCAGGCGCCCGCTCGGCCGATCCTCACGCAGCGCATGGCGTGCCTCGTCGGCGAGCGCGAGCAGACGCTCCGCGTAGGGCAGCAGCGTCTCGCCGGCGGGCGTCAGAACGAGGCGCCGGCCATCGCGGATGAACAGGTCGGTCCCCAGTTGCTCCTCGAGCTGCTTGATGCGCGTCGTGACGTTCGATTGCACGCGATTGAGCTTGGCAGCGGCGCGGGTCACGCCGTTTTCACGCACGACAGCGCGAAAAATGGTCAGGGCGGCCAGATCCATAGTTCTCTCCTGGCGATGGTTGGTATCCTGATTATTCATTTTTCATGATCTAAAGGTCAAGCTAGTATGGAGTGAAGAAACCGGTGACCGCCGGTTCGAACCTCTTTACTGCCTACTCATGAACCGCCTCGCTTCCCGTGCGCACGACACTTTTGCTGAACGCCACGCTGCCCGTCACGCGGCGCTTGCCTGCATGGTGACGTTGGCCGTGGTGCTCGGGATTGGACGTTTCGCCTTCACGCCGCTCCTGCCGCTGATGCTGCACGGCAGCGCCTTCGGCCAGCCGCAGATCGATATCCAGCATGGCGGCTGGCTTGCCTCGTTTAACTACGCGGGCTATTTCGTCGGAGCGCTCACCTGTGCGGCACTGCGGGTCGAACCCGCACGCATGGTGCGCATGGGGCTGGTGGGGACCGTTTTGCTGACCTTGGCAATGGGCGTAACGAGCCAGTTCTGGTTGTGGGCGGTCGTGCGCTTCGTCGCCGGCGCGATTAGCGCCTGGACCTTCGTGTTCGCCTCGCAGTGGGGCTTGCGGCGGCTCGCCGAACTGGGCGCGCACGGATGGGGCGGGGTGATCTATACCGGGCCGGGCGTCGGCATTGTCGGGACGGGTTTGCTGGTTAGTGCTGCGGGCGGCTACGGCGCAACGGCGGGTTGGATTGGTTTTGGGCTTATCGCTGCCGTGCTCTCGATCACGGTTTGGCCCGTGTTCGGCACAGTAACAGGGCACCACAGCGCCGCAGAAGGCGCGGCGGCGGCCGCGGGCAGCGCCACCGTGGCCACCCGTGCGGCGCCGGGCTCCGCCACCGGCCAACACGTTCCCACGAGCCATCCCGGTAATCGCGCCGATGCCCTTTGGCTGGTCCTGCTGTATGGCGTGCCCGGCTTCGGCTACATCATCACCGCAACCTTTCTGCCGGTAATCGCGCGCCACGCGCTGCCGGGCTCGGCCTGGCCTGATCTGTTCTGGCCGATGTTCGGCGCGGCATTGATCGTCGGGGCATTGCTTGCGGCGCGCCTGCCGGTGCATTGGGACAACCGCACGCTGCTCGCCGGCTGCTACGTGCTGCAGGCGGCCGGCATTGCGCTTGGCATTGTCTGGCCTACGGCGGCCGGTTTCTCGCTGGGCAGCATCCTGATCGGCCTGCCGTTTACGGCGATCACCCTGTTCGCGATGCGCGAAGCACGGCGTCTGCACGGCGACAATGCAGCCGGTCTGATGGGCTATGCGACCGCGGCGTACGGCGTGGGTCAGATCGTCGGCCCGCTGGTGGCCGCACCGATAGCCGAACACACAGGGTCTTTTTCGCCGGCTTTGTGGCTGGCGACAGGCGCGTTACTGCTGGGCGCGGTCGGGCTGATCATCGTGGCACGCATGCCGCGTGGCCGTGGCCGGATGCCCGATTGCGGCTGCAACTAACGGTCTTCCCATTCGGCGCAGGGGCGCTCGCCGCGCCAATCCTCACGGCTGAAAAACAAATTAGCCAGCAGCGCACTAAAATGACCGCTTTCCGGTCATCACAGTGCGCCTGTCGCCGGGTGCGCCGCCCGCCATGCAACATTTCGCGTCCGACAACTATGCCGGCATCTGCCCCGAAGCGCTCGCCGCGCTGATCGCCGCCAACACTAGCGGCCACGAACCGGCGTATGGCGACGACTCGTGGACCAACCAGGTTTGCGATCGTCTGCGGGATCTGTTTCAGACCGACTGCGAAGTGTTTTTCGTGTTCAACGGCACGGCCGCCAATTCGTTGGCGCTGGCGTCGCTGTGCCAGTCGTACCACTCGGTGATCTGCCATGAACTCGCGCACATCGAAACCGATGAATGCGGCGGCCCCGAATTCTTCTCGGGCGGCTCCAAGCTGCTGACCGCGCCGGGCGTTAGCGGCAAGCTCACGCCGGATGCGATCGAAGCGGTCGTCACGCGCCGCGCCGATATTCACTACCCGAAGCCAAAGGTCGTCACGCTGACCCAATCGACGGAAGTAGGCACGGTCTATACCGTCGAGGAGGTGCGCGCGATCGCGGCGATCGCCAAACGGCGTCATCTGAAAGTGCACATGGACGGCGCACGGTTCGCGAACGCGGTTGCCGCGCTCGACGTGCATCCGTCCGAGATCACGTGGCGCGCGGGCGTCGACGTGTTGTGCTTCGGCGGGACCAAGAACGGTTTGCCCGTCGGTGAGGCGGTGGTGTTCTTCGACCGCTCGCTCGCCGACGATTTTGCCTACCGTCTGAAGCAGGCCGGCCAACTCGCTTCGAAAATGCGCTTCATTTCCGCGCCGTGGCTCGGTCTGCTGGATAACGACGTCTGGCTGCGCAACGGGCGTCACGCGAATGCAATGGCGCAACTGCTGCAAACGCGGTTGCAGGAAATCCCCGGCGTGAGCATCATGTTCCCGACAGAATCGAACGCGGTCTTTGCGCAATTGCCCGCGCAGGCCGCCAAGGCAATGCGGGCACGCGGCTGGAAGTTCTACGAGTTCATTGGCGCGGGCGGTTGCCGGCTGATGTGCGCCTGGGACACGCAGCCGGAAACCGTCGAGCGTTTCGCGGCGGAAGTGCGCGAGTTGTGCGTGGCCTGACACCACGTTGCGGCCGCGCCGGAACAAGACAACAGACTCAGAACATAAGAAACGACCCACTCGCCATGACCGATTATCAATTTTGTCCGCGTTGCGCCAAGCCTTTGATCGAGCGCGCCGATGCCGAACACGAAGGCGGCCGGATTCGCCAGAGCTGTCCCGATACGGAATGTGGCTACGTCCACTGGAATAATCCGTTGCCGGTGGTGGCCGCGATCGTCGAATACGAAGGCAAGATCCTGCTCGCGCGCAACGCCGCGTGGCCCGAAGGCATGTTCGCGCTGATTACCGGCTTTCTGGAAAACGGCGAGACGCCGGAAGAGGGTGTCGCCCGCGAAGTGCTGGAGGAAACCTCGCTGCACGCGGAGACGGTCGAGTTGATCGGCGTGTACGAATTCATCCGCAAGAATGAACTGATCATCGCGTATCACGTGAAGGCGTATGGCACGATCGCGCTGTCGCCGGAATTGCTCGAGTACCGGCTGATCGAGCCGGCCAAACTGCGTCCGTGGCGTGCGGGCACCGGTCAGGCGCTCGGCGAATGGATGCGGCGGCGCGGCTTGCCGTTCGAGTTTGTCGAAAAGCCGGGGCAGTAAGCGATGAACAAACCCGCCCCCGCCGCGCGCAGCGCCTACCCGCATTTTCTGCCGATCACCACCCGCTGGATGGACAACGACGTCTACGGCCACGTCAACAACGTTGTCTACTACAGCTACTTCGACACGGTGGTGAACGAGTATCTGATCCGCGCCGGTGTGCTCGACTTCGAGCATGGCGCGACGATTGGACTCGTGGTCGAGACGCACTGCAACTACTTCGCACCGCTGGTGTTTCCGGAACGGGTCGAAGCAGGTCTGCGAGTGGTGCGGCTCGGCACGTCGAGCGTGCGCTACGAAGTGGGTCTCTTCAAGGAAGGCGAAGATCAACCCGCCGCTCAGGGCCATTTCGTGCACGTGTATGTGGATCGCGTGACGCGCCGTCCGGTGACGTTGCCCGCAGGTCTGCGCGCGGCGCTCGAACCGCTGAGCGTCGCTGTGCAGGCGGAATAGGCGCGTGCAGTCGTTCGTCATCAATCTGCTCAACGGTGTCAGTTACGGCCTGCTGCTGTTCATGTTGTCGGCAGGCTTGACGCTGATCTTCAGCATGCTCGGCGTGCTGAATTTCGCGCACGCGAGTTTCTATATGCTCGGCGCGTACGTCGGCTTTTCGGTGGCGGCGCACGCGGGTTTCTGGAGTGCGCTGGTGATCGCGCCGCTGATCGTCGGCGTAATCGGCGCGGCGCTCGAGCGCTGGCTGCTGCGCCGCGTGCGGGTGCATGGTCATCTTCCCGAGTTGCTGCTGACATTCGGCGCCGCGTATCTGCTCGGCGAACTGGTCAAGCTCGGCTGGGGTCTTAGTCCGCTTGGCGCGACCGTGCCGGCCGTGCTCGACGGGCCGCTGTTCACCGTCTACGGCGCGGCCTTCGCACGTTATCGCGCTTTCATGATGGCGGTATCGCTGGCGATGCTGGCGGTGCTCTATGCAGTGCTGCGCGTCTCGAAGGCGGGGTTGATCGTGCGTGCCGCGCTCACGCATGCGAGCGCGGTCGAGGCGCTCGGCCACAACGTGCCGCGCGTGTTCACCGGCGTGTTCGCGGCGGGCACCGCGCTCGCCGCACTGGCCGGCGTGATCGGCGCGCCGATCTTCGTCATCGAACCGGCGATGGCGGAGTCGCTCGGCTCGATCGTATTCGTGGTGGTGGTGATCGGAGGCCTCGGCTCGCTGAGCGGGGCGCTGGCGGCTTCGCTGATCGTCGGTTGTGTGCAGACTTTTGCGGTGGCGAGCGACGTGTCGCTGGGCGATCTCACCGCGGTATTCGGCGACGCATTGCCGCCCGCATGGGACACGCTCACGCTTGCGCAACTCGCGCCGCTGATTCCGTATCTGCTGCTTGTCGCGATGCTGGCGCTGCGCCCGCGGGGACTGTTCGGCCGGCGTGACGATCATGCGTGAGCCGCTTGAACAGGTCGCCACACCGGCGGCCTCAACTCACTCAGCGGCGCGTAGCTTCGCGCCATGGCTTGCGCTTGTCCTGTTCCTCGCCGTGCCGCCCTTTGTCTGGCCGCAAAGCTGGCTGCTCGCCTATCTGGCGCAGACCGCGACGATGATCGTGTTCGCACTGTCGTACAACTTGCTGCTTGGCGAAACCGGGCTATTGTCCTTTGGTCACGCCGCCTATTCCGGCCTCGGTGCGCTCATCGCGGCGCAGGTGTTCAACCGCGTTGGTGTGCCGCTGGTGCTGCTGCCGTTGATCGGTGGCCTCGGCGGCGCGCTGTGCGGGATCGTGTTCGGTTTCGTGTCGACGCGGCGTGCCGGGACGGCTTTCGCGATGATCACGCTCGGTATCGGCGAACTCGTCGCCGCGGCGGCGTGGACGCTGCCTGACTGGTTCGGCGGTGAGGCCGGCGTGCCGATCGATCGCACGAGCGGGCCGATGCTCGCAAGCTGGAACTTCGGTCCGGCGCGCGAAGCGTATGCGCTGATCGCGCTGTGGTGTGTGCTGGCGAGCGTGGCGATGTTCGCGCTGTCGCGCACGCCGTTCATGCGCCTCGCCAACGCCGTGCGCGACAACCCGGCGCGCGCCGCGGCGATCGGCTGCTATCCGCGTCGCATCCGCTATGGCCTGGTGGTGATGTCGGCGTTCTTTGCGGGTATTGCCGGCACCTTGGGGCTGATCAACGTCGAACTGGTGTCGACGGAAAGTGTCGGCATGATGCGCTCCGGTGCCGTGCTGATTGCGACGGTGATCGGCGGCACCGGGGCATTCTTCGGGCCGGTCGCGGGGGCGATAATCCTGACCTTTTTCAGCGTCGCGGTGGCGAGCGTCACGCGGGCGTGGCTGTTTTATCTGGGGCTGTTCTTCATCGCTGTCGTGGTGAGCTCGCCGGATGGCATAGCGGGCTTCGTGCAACGGCATTCGGCTCGCGTCGCTGCCTACGGCTGGCGCGCGTGCGGTAAGGCCTATCTGTGGGGCGCGGCTTCAGCGGTGCTGTGGACGCTGGCGGTCGTGCTCGCGGTGCAATGGGCGTACGCCGTGCAATTCGGCGCGGACGACGGCACGTCTTTCAGCGTTGCCGGCGTACCGCTGGAGACGGGCTCGCCGCACCTGTGGCTCGGCGTCGTGGTGTTCATGCTTGCCGCGCCGGGGGCACTCGCCGCGCGCTACGCGATTCGCGCCCAGGCACGCCTTGCTGTTCGCAGCGTTGTCACGCCGATCGCCGGAGGCGCGCGATGATCCCGGCCCTCGCGGTCTATGGCATCGAAAAGCGCTTTGGCGGCACGCGGATTCTGCGCGGCGTCGATCTGGCGATCGAGCCCGGCGAGCGCCACGCCTTGATCGGCCCGAACGGCGCGGGAAAGTCGACGCTGTTCAATCTGATCGCCGGGGGCGCGCGGCCGAACGCCGGACGCATCGATCTGTTCGGCGCGGAAATCACGCGTCTCGCGCCGGCCGCGATCATGCGCCGGGGCCTTGCACGCAGCTTCCAGACCACCAGCGTGTTCGCTCGCCTCAGCGTATTCGACAACCTGCGCTGTGCGGCCATGCTGGCCGAACGCGACCGTACGCGCTGGTGGCAGCGTTTCAGCGGCTCACGTACGGTCGACGCGCGCGCCGAGCAGGTGCTCGAAGCAGTCGGTTTGAGCGCACGGCGACATAGCCTCGCCGGCACACTGAGCTATGCCGAGCAACGTGCACTCGACCTCGGCATAGCGCTCGCCGGTGGCGCGCACACCTTGCTGCTCGATGAGCCTACCGCCGGCATGAACCGCGCCGAGGCGGCGCGCGCCATCGAACTGATTCGCTCGACCACCGCGGGGCGCACGCTTCTGATGGTCGAGCACGACATGGACGCCGTGTTCGCGATCGCCGACCGCATTTCCGTGCTGGTGCAAGGCCGCATCATCGCGACCGGCACGCCGGCGGCGATTCGCGCGGATGCGGCGGTGCGCGCGGCTTATCTTGGCGACGGTTTCCCTACATGAGCGCCTTGCTCGACATCCGTCAACTTGACGCGTGGTACGGCGCGAGCCAGGCCCTGCATGGTGTCACATTGCAGATCGAACCGGGCGAAGTCGTCGCGCTGGTCGGGCGCAACGGCTCCGGGCGTTCCACGCTGGCGCGCGCGATCATGGGGCTCGTGCGCAGCGAGGGCGAGTTGCGTTTCGCCGGTCATGCGCTCGGCGGCTTGCGCACCTTCGAGATCGCCCGCCTGGGATTGGGTTACGTGCCCGAACATCGCGACGTCTTCCCGGCGCTGAGCGTACATGAGAATTTGCAACTCGGTGTGGCGCCGCGTGCACGCGAGCGCATCTCACGCTTTACCTTTGACGACGCCTACGAACTGTTCCCCGTCCTGCGCGAAAGAAGGCGCACGCGCGCCGGGGCGCTATCGGGTGGCGAGCAGCAGATGCTGACGCTCGCGCGGGCCTTGCTCGGCGATCCCGATCTGCTGGTGGTCGACGAACCGGGCGAGGGGTTGGCCGGTCAGGTGATGGGACAGGTCGCGCAGTGTCTGCGAAAGTTGCGTGATCGAGGCGTGGCGATGCTGTTGATCGAACAGCGGCTGGTGATCGCGCAGGACATTGCCAGTCGGGTCGCGGTGATGGGGCACGGCGAAATTGTCTTCGACGACGCGCTCGCGTCGTTTGTGAGGCGGTCGGATGTGATGCAGGAATGGCTCGGCGTGGGTTAGCCCGGCGTGCCGCAGCGCGATTGCTATTCCGTTGGCGCATTTCTGGAGCATCGTCGTGCGTCGCGTGCCTCCGAGCCCGTTCGACCGGCGAGGGTCGGAATTACGGTTTATTGCAGCGCCGCATTAGAAATTGCAGCCGTTTTGTCGCCCTGAAGTACACCTCACGTGCCACGCAATACCCGTGCGCCTCATTGCGCGCCCAGATCGCTTCCAGAATGCCGTTTGAATTCCGTTTTCTCGCCGGCTGCTCAAGCCCGACGCGTGGGGCTCTTCGGCGATTCGGCGGAGCGATTCAAACGCTTGATCGTTTGGTGAGCGTCCTCCAGAAATCTTGTCGGCAGCGCGCCGACAAATCAAGACAATCAGGTTAAAGGCGCGCAACGGCGGCACGGTGTTTAAAGCCGGCGTATGTGCGACGAACCATGCCGTGCCGGATACGCGAAAGACGCGAAACACGCGCCGCGGCTCAAGGAGGAGACATCATGAAAAGAACAGGCGCATTGGGCGAACAATCGGCTGACGGCGTGCAGGCGCGGGCTTCGTTGCGGCCGCAGCGCACGGTGCTGCCGCTTCGAATGGCGCGTGCACCGCTTCGAGAAACATGGCGTACGCGTGCCGGGGCTGGCGCCGCGCTGGTGACAGCCGCCCTGCTGATGTCCGCATGCGCCGACGCGAGTTCCTCGACCGGCGACGCGGCATCCACGCCAGCGACGCAAACGAGCGCGAACGCGAGCGTCGTGAGCAACAACGATAGTCCGCTTACCGCAAAATCGCAGCCGGACGTGGGACTCGTCGCCAACGCCGCGGGTGCCTCCAACGGCGCCGTCGCAAGCACTGCTCAACCCGCTTCCGCATCGCGTCCCACGCTCGAGGTTGCCAAAGCGAAACAACTGGCCGACGAGCGGCGTGTCGCTGAGCGCGTACCGTCTGCGAGCGGCATGACCGAGAAGCGCAGCCGTCCGTTGACGTTGCGCGATTCCGGTATCGACGGTTCGTTGATGTTTGCGCGCGATGTCGACTTTCGCGTGACCGGCGACATCGGCTTCATGATTCACGACATGGCGGCGACGCTGACCCCGGCGCGCGCCGGCCAGCCGATCGTGTTCGACGACCCGACCAGCGTGACGATCAATGTTCACCGTGGCGATGTCACGCTCGACAGCGTCAAGCTCACTGCGATTTTCAACCTTTACCTGTTCCAGTACCAGGGTTCGCCGCTGCGCAATATGCGCGTCGTACCGCAAGATGGAGGGACGTTACGCATCACGGGGGAAATGCATCGCGACACGTGGGTGCCGATCGTGCTGACTGGATCGCTGTCGATGCGCAACGCCGACGAACTCGTGTTCCATGCCGATCACGTCGAGGTGGGCGGGGTCGGTGCCGACAAGCTGATGCAGGCCGCGCACGTGAAGATGGCCGACCTGCTGAAAGTGGACACGCCGATCGCGCGTCTTGCTGGTGACGACGTCGTGATGCAGGTGGCCAAACTGACGCCGCCACCCGCATTGCGCATGACGATCACGCGGATCGACACCAGTGCCGCGGGCGTGCGCTTCACGCTCGACGACCATACGGTGCAGAAGATCGATTGGCCCGCGACGATGCCGCCGCGCGGCATGCTGGTGCAGGGCGGTGACGTGAAGTTCATGCGTTCGATGCCGATGAACATCGACATGGCGTTGACTCCGCTCGATACCAACGCGCCGTTCGTGCTCGATCTGTACCACTACCGCGACCAGATGGCGGCCGGCTACTTTACTTTCGACGAAGCAGGCGCTCTGGATGTGCATCTGCCGTCGTATCCGACGCTAGCCAGCGCGGCGAAAGACGCGCCGATGCAGATGGGCAGTGCGGGCGCGCGTTATAACGACAGCTTCATTCGTGCGCAACAGGCGTCGCTCGCACAGGCGCGTCTCGTTTGGCAACACGTGCCGCAGACCATGCGGACCGCGTCGGTTGCACACGCGATTCCGGTCGGCACACGGGCGGCGTTTTCGGGGCGGAGCATGTCGACACCGGGTTCTGCGATCGTCGACGAGCGGCATTCGGCGGGACCGTCGCCGGTGATTCACGTCGAGAATGTCGACTTCTACGTATCGGGTCGAATTGGTTTTCATGTGCGTTCGCTGGATGCGCAGATGGTGCCGAAGAAGCCGGGTCAACCGGTCGATCTCGACGACCCGGATCAGTACGACATTCGCATCATTGGGGGCGAGGTGGTGGAGCCATGGCCCGCGATGGCGGCGTTGTTCAACGATTACCTGCTCGACTATGAGCCGCGTTCGCTGAACGATTTGCAGTTGAAGCCGGTGGACGGCAAGTTGGAGGTGACAGGCGGGATCAAGTTGTGGAATCACTTTCCTGGTGTGTGGCTGCCCACGACGATGAGCGGCACGATTGTGGCGAAAGATGAGCGGCATCTTGTCTATGAGCCCACATCCGTGAAGGTGCTGGGTGTGCCGCAGGCGGGGTTGTTGCGGGCGTTGGATATTCCGTTGGCGTCGTTGACACCTTTTACGCGCAAGGGTGTGGCGTTGAAGGGTAACGAACTGGTGTTCGATCAGTACACCGTGTTTCCGCCGCCGGTTCTGCAGGGGCGGCTGGCTAGTGCGACGGTGACCGATGAGGGGTTGGTGTTGAAGTTCAAACGGGATAGTTCGGTTGTGGCTGCGAGGCCGCCTGCTGGCGCGGCTAAGAGCTTTGTGTGGATCGAGTCTGGGGATGTGAAGATGTTTAATTCGTTGGTCACGAATGCACGGACTTTTATTCGGGATAGTTCTAATCCTGGGGTGATGAAGTTTGATCTTTATGGGTATCGGAGGGATGTTTCTAAAGGGACGGTCAGGATGGGGGTGGATGGAGGGTTGGAGGTTGACCTGGCTGCCAGGAAATGACAGAGAGGGGTTGGGGTGACTGGCGGTGCCTTGCTGTGTTGTTTTGTCTGTTCTGGGGTTGGTCTGTTGGCCTTTCCTTGGTTTCTTAGTGGTCTATTAGCGTTCCCCCTGTGCGGGGGGGCACCTACTTTTCTTTGCCTGCCGCAAAGAAAAGTAGGCAAAAGAAAGCGGCTCACACCGCTAGCTCATAAGCGGGTCCCCTGGCTTGGAGGCGGTAGTGGTGCATCTGGAATCTGTCGCCTCGCACACTTCGCCTCAGTGACAAGGCAGTCATACCTCCGGCGACGCTACGCGCGCCGACACCAGGTTCAAAAACCATCAGTTATGCAAAGCGCCGGCCAGGTTTCCCTGGCAGACCCGTCCGCGACGCACGCAGTGCGGAGTGGGAGCTGATGAGTCCTTTGTCAACGGCGCGGAGTGCGCGAGGGCACGGATTCCAGATGCACCACTACCGCGGCTGTGCGGGGGACCCGCTTATGAGCTAGCGGTGTGAGCCGCTTTCTTTTGCCTACTTTTCTTTGCGGCAGGCAAAGAAAAGTAGGTGCCGCCCCGCACAGGGGCAACGCTAATAGACCACTAACAAATCAAGGAAAGGCCAAAAAAACCAGATCAACAACAAAACCGCCGAGCAGGCAAAAAAACCTCACCCATCCTTATTAATAATCCACTCATGCGCCGGATCATTACGAAAATGCCAAACCCTCTGCCCCCCGGCCATAACATTCAGATAGTAAGACTCATACCCATAAGGAACAACAACCGGATGATACCCACGCGGCACCATCACGACATCGTGATTCTCCACCGCCATCGATTCATCGATATCCCGCATATCGGTATAAACACGCTGAAAAGCAAACCCTTGCGGCGGATCGAGCCGATGATAGTAAGTCTCTTCGAGCGAACTCTCATGAGGCACATTATCGGTATCGTGCTTATGCGGCGGATAGCTTGAAGCATGCCCCCCAGGCGTGCGGACCTCAACCACCAGCAAAGACTCCGCAAGCTCAGTCTGCGGAAGAATATCGCATACGTATCGCGTATTGAGCCCCTTCCCACGCGTGGAACGCTTCATCGTAGACGGCTCGATCAACCTCGCCGGATACTCACCCTCAGCGGGCGCACTAGCCACGCCAACCTCCGCATCGCGACAAGCCCGAACCGTCGCCCGCACGCCAGGCGGCAAATACACCGCATACGGCGCAGCATCCTCGAACACACTATCGCGCGAACCCAGCGAACTCCATGTGGCGTCAGCCGTTTCAATATCCACCGCGCCGGTGAGCACCACAATGCAAACCTCTCGCGACGGCTCGAACACGTGAACAACTTCACTCGCGCCCAGCCGGTAAGCGGCAAACCCCACATACCGCCAACACGCCGACTCAGGCGTCACCCGCACGATCGTCTGGCCCTCGCGCTGCGCCTTCACCAATAAACTCATGCTGCCTCCTGCGTCGCACCGCCCGCGTCGAGCGGTGCATCGATCAATGCTCGCAGCGCTTTGAAACCCCGCTGCGCATACTCGTACGATGGCGCCACCACCGGATCCTGTTCCGCTTCAACCACCAGCCAGCCGCAATAACCGTGCCGCTTCAACCGGTCGATAAGCGCCGGAAAGTTCACCGCGCCATCGCCGGGAACCGTGAATGCACCGTTAATCACCGCGTCGAGAAAACTCCAGTTGCGATTGCGCGCGAGCTTCATGACCGCCGGTCGAACGTCCTTGCAGTGCACATGACATACGCGGTCAATGTACCTGTCGAGTACCGCGAGCGGATCGCCGCCGGCAAACGTGATGTGCCCCGCGTCGAACAGCAGGCCGACGGCGTCGCTCGTACGCGACATCAGTTGATCGACGTCAGCCGGCGTCTCGACATACGCGCCCATGTGATGATGGTACGCCAGCCGCACGCCGCGACTCAGCATATAGCGCGCGAATTCGTCGACGCGCGCCGCATACGCGGCCCACTGCGCGTCGCTGAAAAAACGCGGACGTTGATACAGCGGTTGCGGTGCCCCCTGGATCGAATCGGCCACTTCACCATAGACCATCACGGTCGCGCCGTTCTGCGCCAGCAACTCGAGATGCGGTCCGACCGCGGCGATTTCCTCTTCCACGCTGCGTCGCGCGAGTCGGCCGGAATACCAGCCGGACACCAGGGCCAGATCGTATTGGGCAAGCAGCGCCTTCAATGCCTGCGGCTCGCGCGGAAACTTGTTGCCGAGCTCGAAGCCCTGATAGCCGATCTGGCGGCCCTCGGTCAGCGCGACCTCAAGCGGTGTTTCGCCACCAAGCGATGGCAGATCGTCGTTCATCCACGACAAGGGATTGATGCCGATACGTACGTCGAAAGCAGTCATGCGAGCATCCTCATTCGTTGTCGATATGGCGTGGGCGGTCGCCCGGATCCGTCGGCGCGGCGCGCGCGGCGAGTTGCGCATCGTATTGCGAACGCGCGGCCCGCACCGAGTCGCGTGCCGATACCTCGGGTACGGCGACTTCCCACCACCAGCCGCCCTCGTCAGTGGTGCGGCCCGGATCGGTGTCGATGCTGATCACGTAGGTGCGGTCGGCGGCGCGCGCCCGTTGCAGCGCGCTTTCGAGTTCGCCGATGTTCGCAACGTGCTCGGCGTGCGCGCCCAACGCGCGTGCATGCGCGGCGAAGTCGATCTTCGGTGCACCGAGCGGGCCCTGCATGCAGTCGTCGAGCAGGTTGTTGAACGGCGCCCCACCGCAGGCTTGCTGCAAGCGGTTGATGCAACCGTAGCCGCGATTGTCGAGCACCACCACGATCAACTTCGCGCCGATCATCACCGACGTCGCGATCTCGCTGTTCATCATCAGATAGCTGCCGTCGCCGAGGATCACGATCACCTCGCGCGCCGGCCGCGCGAGCTTCACGCCGAGCCCACCGGCGATCTCGTAGCCCATGCACGAGTAGCCGTATTCGACGTGATACGCGCCCGGTTTGCCCGCGCGCCATAGCTTGTGCAATTCGGCGGGCAAGGTGCCCGCCGCGCAAACGACGATGTCGTCCAGCGCGGAGCGCGTGCTCGAACGCTGCACGGCGCCGATCACGTCGCCTTCATAAGGCAGCACGGTGTCGCGTTGCGGCGCATGCGTGAGCGTGCTCACGGTATCGCGCCAGCTCGCCGCGAGTTTGTGCGCGCGGGTGGTCCATGAGCGGTCCGCGTGCCAGCCTTGCAGGGGTTCGGCGAGCGCATCGAGGGCAAGACGTGCGTCGGCTTCGACCGCCAGCGCGCGATGCTTGATGCCGTCGAACGGATTGGCGTTGATGCCGATCACGTCGGCCTGCGTGAACAAGGTATTTGAACCGGTGGTGAAGTCCTGCAGGCGCGTACCGATGGCAAGCACGCAGTCGGCGTCGTGGGCGAGCGCGTTGGCGGCAGGCGAGCCGGTCACGCCCAACGCGCCTGCGTTCAACGGGTCGTTCCACGCGAGCGAACCCTTGCCGGCCTGCGTTTCCGCTACCGGAATACCGTGCGCGGCGGCGAAGCGGTGCAGGGCATCGGTCGCGTGGCCATACAGCACGCCGCCGCCGGCAACGATCAGCGGACGCCTGGCGCGGCGCAGACAGGCAACCGCCGCGTCGATATCTTCGGCACGCGGGGCAGGGGAGTGAAAGGTGACAACGCGTGGCGCAAAGAAGTCGGCCGGGAAATCCCACGCCTGCGCCTGCACGTCCTGTGGCAACGCGAGCGTGACGGGACCGCACAACGCAGCGTCGGTCAGCACACGCAAGGCGCGTGGCAATGCATTGAGCAACTGCGCCGGATGCACGATGCGATCGAAGTAGCGCGACACCGGTTTGAATGCATCGTTAGCAGAAACGCCGCCGTCGTGGAAATCTTCGACCTGCTGCAACACCGGATCGGGCGCGCGCGAGATGAACACGTCGCCGGGTAACAGGAGCACGGGCAGACGGTTCACATGAGCGAGCGCGGCGGCAGTAATCAGATTCGTCGCACCGGGCCCGATCGACGTCGTAACGGCCATCATGCGGCGGCGGAAATGCGCCTTCGCATAGGCGATCGCGCTGTGCGCCATCGCCTGTTCGTTGTGTGCGCGCAGCGTGGGCAACGCTTCGCGGTGCTGATACAAAGCCTCGCCGATGCCGGCCACATTGCCATGCCCGAAGATCGCGAACACACCGCCAAAAAGCGGCTCGGTGCCGGCGCCGTCTTCGGTCGCAACCTGTTGTGCGGCGAGGTAGCGAACCAGCGCCTGAGCGGTCGTCAAGCGGACCGTACCGCCTGACGGCACATGTGCCTGGGTGGCGTCGTTAGCGGACGCCGCGTCATGGTGCAATACACGCTGATTCATGCCGCCTGCTCCTGATGTGCGTGGCTAGCCGTGGGGGGTTGCGCGTTTGCCGCTCCGCGCGTCGCACGCCACGACGCGATCAGCGTTTCGAACGTGCGGCGCACCCTTGCGATCAGTTCGTCGTCGTCGATCTCACCGGCGAGCCACGCGTGGCTCGGTTCGTGAAAGATCGTGCGGCCGACGGTAAAGCCGCGGCATGTCGCCGATTGCGCGGCTGCGCGAAAGCCTTCGTTCAATTGCTCGACACCCGCCGACAAACCGAGCAGCACCACGCCCCGGCAGTACGGATCGCGCTCGGCGATCAGCGCGTCGACGGCCTGCCATTGTGCGGCGTCCATTGGTTCGAGCTTCCACCATTCCGGATAGATGCCAATGTTGTACAGCCGCTTCAACGCGCGATAGACGATGTCCGGCGCCTGCGGCAGATGCGCGTGCTTCGGCGGAATGACTTCAAGCAGCAATTCGTGGCCGCTCGCCTGCGTCGCGTCATAGAGCGCACGCAGTTGGGCTTCCTGTTCGATGCGTTGTTCAACCGGTTCGTCGGGATGGAATTGCATGAGGCATTTGACGATATGTTCCTGCGGCCACGCGACCAGCGTTGTACCGACCGAACGGCCGTGGTCGAACACGAGCGGCACGGAGCCCGGCAGCTCGACCGGCCGGCCGATCCACCAGCCGCGGCCGGTGGCGGCATTCAATGCGTCCTGACCGTAGCGGTCGTCGCTCAGCATGCCGATGCGGCCCTGCAGCCCTAGCGCGGCTTCCGTCTGCGCAACGGCTTCGACAAACAGGCTTTTTAGTTGCGCGATACGTGCTTCGTCTGCACCGGTCTGCTGCGCGAGTTCGAAGAACTGGTTGCGATGGTCGAACGCGAAACCGAGTACTTCGTCCCATTGTTTGCGGGCAGGGGAGACGCGGTGCAGGCGTGCGAGCGTTGCGTCACGGTCGGGGCGGCGCATGCGTTGCGGATCGGCCTTGGCTTCGCGCAGGAAGTAATCGAGTTCGGCGGGTGTCGGCATCGCTGGCGCGCAGCCATGGCGCGAGACAACGAGCGCGCCGCTCGCATTAGCCGAGCGCGCGCATGCGTCGAGCGGCTGATCGCGTAACCATCCGGAGAGGAAGCCCGACGCGAAGGCGTCGCCCGCGCCAAGCACGTTAAGCACTTCCACTTCGACGCCGCCATGAACCGGCAGGTCATCGAGCGTTGCAGGCACTGTGCCATCGATGATCTGACAGCCCATCGGCCCGCGCTTCAGAACCAATGTGGCCGGCGTGACGGCACGCACCATCGCGAGGGCTTCGACGAGTTCGGTCTTGCCGCCTGCGATACGGAATTCTTCCTCGGTGCCGATCACCAGGTCGAACAACGGCAGAATGCGTTGCAGATGCGCGGTCACGCCTTCGCTCGCGACGAAGCGGGTTTCGCCATCCGCCTTGCCCGTGAGGCCCCACAACACCGGGCGATAGTCGATATCGAGCACGGTGCGCACGTTATTGCGGCGTGCGTAATCCAGCGCGCGGCGGCTCGTGCGGTTCACCTGTTCTGTCGAAAAGTGCGTGCCGGTAATCAGCAGCGCTTTGGACGAAGCGATGTACGCCTCGTCGAAATCCGCTTCATCCACGGCCATGTCCGCGCAGTTCTCGCGATAGAAGATCAGCGGAAACGTATCGCGATCCTTCAAACCGAGCAGCACGAGCGCGGTCAAACGCTCCTGATCGACGCGAACATGACTGACATCGCAGCCTTCCTTCGTCAAGGTCTCGGTCAGAAAGCGCCCCATATGATCGTTGCCGACGCGCGCCAGCATCGCCGCTGCAAGGCCGAGCCGCGCGCAACCGAACGCGATATTCGCCGACGAACCGCCGAGATACTTCGCGAAGCTCGACACGTCTTCGAGCCGCGCGCCGACCTGCTGCGCGTACAGATCGACGGCAAGACGGCCGAGACAGATGATGTCGCGGCTGCGGTTCGGCGCGAAGCGGCTGGCCGTCGCCGCGACTGCGGACGTGGACGCCATGCTGTCCGTGTTGCCGGTCCCGCTGGATGTGCTGGAATGATCCATGAATATTCCTGAATAGCTGAACGCGGGCGTCAGACGCGGCAAGCGCCGGAAACCCGCGCGAATCAATCAGATCGTCGCGCCGTCGAGTTCGCCGATCATCTTCTGCATTTCGGCGCCGCCGGCCATCATGTCGAGCACTTCGTCCTTGCTGATGGTTTCCTTCGTGAACGTGCCGAGCGATTTGCCGCGATTGAGCAGCGTGAACGAATCGCCGATCGGATACGCGTGATGCACGTTGTGCGTGATGAAGATCACCGAAATGCCTTTCGCGCGCGCCGTGTGTATCAGTTTCAGCACGTTGAAGCTCTGCTTCACGCCGAGCGCGGCGGTTGGTTCGTCGAGAATCAGCACGCGCGCGCCGAAATGAATCGCACGCGCGATCGCCAGGCATTGCTTCTCGCCGCCGGACATCGTGCCGATGGGTTGATGCGGGTCGCGCACGTTGATGCCCATTTCGGCGAGCTTGTCGCGCGCGGTGGTTGCGCTGGTTTCGAGGTCCATCACGTTGATGAAACCGAACAGTTTCTTCTGCGGCTCGCGGCCCATGAAGAAGTTGCGTGCGACCGAGAGCAGGGGCACCAGAGCCAGATCCTGATAGACGGTGGCGATGCCGAGGTCGAGTGCGTCTTTCGGCGACTCGAACAGCACGGGTTTGCCGTCGACCAGATATTCGCCTGAAGAAGGTTTATGCACGCCGGCCAGCGTTTTGATCAATGTCGATTTGCCCGCGCCGTTGTCGCCGAGCAGGCAGTGCACTTCACCGCGTTTCAGGCGCAAGGTTACGCCGCTCAGCGCGATGACCTGGCCGAAGTACTTGCTGACGTTTTCGAGTGCGAGGATCACGTCGCCCTGTGGTTCAGCCGGGGTGTTCACGGTATTCGTATCGGACATGGTGGTCTCCTCGTTACGACTGCGCGACGCGGCGGCGCACGTAGTGATTGAACAGTACGGCGATCAGCAGCATCACGCCGAGGAACACGCGGAACCAGTCGGAGTCGACATTCGTGTAGGTGATGCCGATCTGCACGACGCCGAAGATCAGCGCGCCGAAGCAGGCGCCGATCACCGAGCCGTAACCGCCGGTCAGCAGCGTGCCGCCGATCACCGCGGCGATGATGGCTTCGAATTCGGCTTGCAGGCCACGGTCGGCTGCGGCGGAGCCGATATCGCACACTTGCAGCACGGCGAACAGGCACGCGCAGAATGCGGTCAGCACGAACAGCGAGATCTTCACGCGGCGCACCGGCACGCCGACGTTCTTGGCGGCGTTGGCGTCGCCGCCGACCGCGAAAATCCAGTTGCCGAAGCGGGTCTTGGCGAGGGTGAACGCGCACACCGCAGCGAGCGCGAACCACCACAGCAGTACTTTCGGAATGCCCGGCACGAGCGGATTGCCGTTGTCGAGCAGCTTGACGACGCCGATGTGGCCGAGCCAGACGAACAGACCCTTGAACGCGACGCCCTGGAACAAGGTATGGGCGAGCCAGTCGTGAGCGGCGACGTCGCCCACGCCGGAGATGATCGTGCGGTCGGCGAACATGACCGACAGCGCCAGTGTGAGGCCGCGCAGAATGAACAGAAACGCCAGCGTTACGATGAACGACGGCAGCCGCGTGCGCATCACCAGATAGCCGTTGAGCGCGCCGAGCAGCATCGATCCGGCGAACGCAAACAGGATCGACAACGCAATCGGCCAATGAAAGTACATGGTGGGCAGCGCGACCATCATGCCGGAGAAGCCGATCATCGAACCGATCGACAGATCGAACTCGCCGGCAATCATCAGCAGGCATGCGCCGACCGCGATCAGGCCTAGATACGCGGCCACTTGCGACCAGTTCATCACGCCGTCGAGATTGAACATGCCGGAGTTGCCGGCCGCTATGCCAAACACGAGGAACACCATCACGGTGCCGGCGAGCGCCGCGAATTCAGGACGGTTCAGCAGATGCCGGAACCACGATTCCTGACGAACACGCTCATCGGCCGCCGCGGGGGCTGCGCCGGATGTCGACCCGGGTGTGGTGCCGGTGCCGGTAGGGGGCTGCTTGCGGGGATGAGGATGGAAGGGGTTGGCTACGCCCATTGAAGCTCTCCTTGATGCGCCTGGGGATGGCTGTCGCTAGCGGCCCGAATCGAACCGCTGTGACCCCTGGCGCGGAATGCACGTAAAGCGCACGTAAATCGTAACGAACGCGGACGTGGGGCGGCCTGGCCGGTTGCGGCCGGCCGCTTCCACTTTCTTCATACCTGCTGGAACGGTGCTCCCGTGTCCGCAGTTGCAGCGTGATGCGTCAGCGATACTGCCCGGCGTACTTGATCACCTTGTCGATATTGGCCTTGGTGATGAAGCCCGGGCCGGAACCGATATTGCGCGGCCCATAGGCGGGCGCCAGGCCGTAGGTGGCGAGGCGTTGCTGGAACTTCGGATTCGCTTGCAGGATCTGGCGGATCTTCGCCGGATCTGTGGTGTGCTCCTTCTTCACGATCGCCAGCACGGCAACCGGGATATAGCCTTGCAGGTAGGGTTGCTGGTCGATTGCGAACTGGATCGTGCCGTCCTGGATGCCCTTCGCGATGTCATTGTCGAAATCGAACGTCGCGAACCAGACCTTGCCGGCGAGGCCCATCTGCTGCAGCGCCTTGATCGTCGGCGCCGCCGACAGCGGACCGAGCGTGAGCACCGCCTGGGTGTTCGGGTGATTGCGCAGATACGCGCTCACTTTCGATTGCACCCCGGTCGGGTCCTGGCCGGCGTCGAGCGTGGAGGTCTTGAAGTCGACGCCGATTGCGTCGGCAAAGCCCCGGCAGCGTTCGAACGAAGCCGGGTTGGTCGCGTAGTGGTTGACGCACAGGAACGACTTGATGCCCGCCGCCTTGGCCTTTTCACCCGCCGCTTTGCCCGCCGCATATTCAGGCTGGCCGACGTGCATGATCGCGCCAAGCTGCGCGCTTTGCTGTTCGGTGCCGGAGTTGATCGTGACGAGCGGAATGTGTTTCTCGGTCACCTTGGAGATCGCGCTCTTGAGCACGTCGAAGTCGGCGATCGAGACGATCACGCCGTCGTAATTACGCGCGGCCGCCTGTTCGATCAGGCGCGCCATGTCGGCGATGTCGCCATTCGGCGGATTGCGGTAGTCGGTCTCGACGTTGAAATCTTCGTCGGCCTGTTTGATGGCGTTCTTGATGGTGTTCCACCACGAATCCGAATCCGGCGCGTGGCTGATCAGCACGAAGTGAGCGTCAGCCGCGCGGGCGGCGGATGCCGCGCCGAATCCCATCGCCAACGTCAATGCCGTCGCCAGAATCCTGAGCGTAGCCTTGCCCTTGCAAAGTCTCATTGTCTCCACCTTTCTCGGTCTGTCGTTATTGAAGGGAGCGTCTGGCGGGCGGCCTTCCGACTGCGTGCGTTGCGGCATGCGTCAGCCGATGCGTCATCGCTCACGATCAAGATTAGGCGATCTTCCGAAGCGTTGCAATGAAAATTTCATGACAAATAAAAATAGAAAATACGTTCCATTTGACGTCGCGCCTGCCTATAATCGGCAGCGTCAGGAGGCTGTGCGGCGGGCGCTGGAAGCGCTTTGCGCACTGCAATAAAGCAAGGAAGAGAGAGCCATGGCGGAAGAGAGCACCGAAGATTTGCCGAGCGTTGAAGAATTGATGCAGCGCATCGCGGACAACTACGAGACGCTGCCGCGTCAGTTGAAGAATGTCGCGACGTATATCGAGCAGCATCGCTCGAGCGTGATGGTGGACCGCACCAGTGACATCGCCGCGAGCTGCGGCGTCCATCCGTCGGCGGTGGTGCGCTTTGCGCAGCGCTTTGGCTTTTCCGGCTTTTCCGATTTGCAGTCGGTGTTTCGTCAGGCTTATACGGGCCAGGGCACTTCGTCGCCGAGTTACCAGCAGCGGATTCGCAAGCTGATCGACGAGAAGCCCGGCGCGTTATCCGGTGGCGCGGTGGCGCGCGAATTCATCGCGGCGTCGCGCGGCGGACTTGAAGAACTCGAAGCCGGTCTCGACGACCAGCAGTTCGATGCTGCCGTGAAGATGCTGCAGCAGGCCGACAACATTTACGTGATTGGCGTGCGGCGCTCGTTTCCGGTGGCGAGCTATATCGTCTACGCGTTGCAGCACACGCCCAAGCGCGTGCATCTGGTGTCCGGTTTCGGCGGCATGTATCGCGAGCAGATTCGCAGCGTGAAGAAGGGCGACGTGGTGATCGCGATCAGTTTCGCGCCCTACGGTAAGGAAACGCAGTATTGCCTGCGTGTCGCACACCATCACCAGGCGAAGACGCTGGTTATTACGGATAGCCAACTTTCTCCGCTGGCGCGTTACGCGACCACTCAACTGTATGTCAAAGAGGGCAGCGCGTTTGCATTCCGCTCGCTGACCAGCACGATCTGTTTGTGCCAGGCGTTGTTCATCGCGCTCGCGTACAAGCTCGAACTGAACGTTGAAGAATCCAAAGACACTGGAGGATACGATGACTGACGCGGTAAAGACGCTCGACGTGGCGGTATTCGGCGCGGGAAGAATCGGCAAGATTCATGCGGCGAATCTTGCGCGGCAACCGGGTGTGCGGCTCAAGTATGTGGTCGATGTGAATCGCGAGGCGGCCGCGGCGCTCGCCGCGGCGCACGGCGCGCAGGTTGCGGATATCGATGGCGCGATGGGCGATGCGTCGATCGGCGCGACAGTGATCTGTTCCAGCACGGACACGCACGCGGATCTGATCCTGAAATCGGCCGCGCAAAAGAAGCATGTGTTCTGCGAGAAACCGGTCGATCTGACGTTGGAGCGTGCGCGTGCGTGTGCCGAGGCGGTGGAAGGTGCGGGCGTGGTTTGCATGATCGGCTTTCAGCGCCGCTTCGACCCGACTTTCTCCGCTTTGAAAGCGCGCATCGACGCGGGCGAAATCGGCACACCGGAGATGCTGGTGGTGACGAGCCGTGATCCGGGCGCGCCGCCGGTCGAGTACATCAAGCATTCGGGCGGCATTTTCAAGGACATGCTGATTCACGACTTCGATATCTTCCGCTGGATTCTCGACGACGAAGCCGACACGTTGCACGCCACCGGCAGTTGCCTGTCCGACCCGGCGATCGCCGACGCCGGCGATATCGATTCGACTGCGGTGACGATTCGCACGAAGCGCGGCCGGCTGTGCCAGATCAACACGGCGCGGCGTGCGGCCTATGGGTACGATCAGCGCTTCGAGGTGCTCGGCAGCACTGGCATGCTGCAGGCGGGCAACGTGCGGCCTACGGAAGTCACCGCGTATTCGAAAACCGAAGTGTCGAGCGACGTACCCGAAGCGTTTTTCCTCGAGCGGTATCGCGCGGCGTACGCTTTGGAGATCGCGCATTTCTTCGATGCCGTCACGCATGGCAAGCCGGTGCGAACCACGGTCGCCGACGGTCTGAAAGCACTTGAACTCGCTGAAGCCGCCACGCGCTCGTGGCGCGAGGGTCGCGCGGTGAAACTTGGGGAGGCGCTGTGATGACGACGGCTTCGTCTGGGAGTGGGCGGCTTCGTTTGGGTGTGGTCGGCTTGGGGCGGCTGGGCAAGCGGCATGCGGAAAATCTGGCATATCGGGTGCCGGGTGCGTCGCTCGTGGCTGCTTGCAGTCCGGTGGAAGAGGAGCGGGCGTGGGCGCGCGAGGCGTTGCCCGAACCGCGTCTCTATGACGATTATGCGGCGTTGCTCGCGGATCGCGATGTGGATGCCGTGTGGCTTGTGACGCCGTCGTCGTTGCACGCGCAGCAGATTATCGATGCGCTGCGTGCCGGCAAACATGTGTTTTGCGAGAAACCTTTGTCGCTGGATATCGCCGAGTGCGAGCGCGTGTTGGCTGAGGCTGCGCGCCATCCGCATCTGCTGGCGACGATTGGCTTCATGCGGCGTTTCGATCCGAGCTACAAGGATGCATTCGACAAGATTCAGTCGGGCGCGATCGGCCGGCCTTTTCTTGTGCGTTCACAGACCACCGACAAGAACGATGAAGACGGTTTTTTTGTGCGTTTCTCGGCGACTTCCGGGGGGATCTTTTTGGACTGTACCGTGCACGATATCGATGTTGCGCGTTGGCTGCTTGGGAAGCCGCGTGCCAAGCGCGTTTTTGCCGCGGGCGCGGTTGCGTTGCACGAGGGGTTGCGTGAGTTTGGCGACGTCGATAATGGTGTGGCGATCTGCGAATTCGAGGATGGCAAGCTTGCGATGTTCTATGCGTCGCGCACGCAGGCGCATGGGAATGATACGCATAGCGAAGTGATTGGTACAGCGGGTGCGTTGGCCATTGGGCGCAATCCACGCGCGAATCGCGTTGAGATTTATGATGCCTCCGGCATTCGGAATGAATGTACGCCGAGTTTTTTTGATCGGTTTGAGGAGGCGTTTTTGTTTGAGGCGCGGGAGTTTGTTGCCGCTGTGGCTGACACTGGTGCGCATGCCGGTACGCAAGCGGGGGCCACGCTGGCTGATGCGCTTGAAGCTACGCGGATTGGGATGGCACTGCGGCAGTCGCTGCTCAGTGGGGAGGCTGTGAGTTTGTAACGGGATGCGTGTGGGGGGCGGGGGGTTGCTTTGTTGTTTGTCTGTTTTGTTGTTGGTCTTTTGGCCTATTGGCCTTTCCTTGAATTGTTAGTGGTCTATTAGCGTTGCCCCTGTGCGGGGCGGCACCTACTTTTCTTTGCCTGCCGCAAAGAAAAGTAGGCAAAAGAAAGCGGCTTTACACCGCCAGCTCATAAGTGGGTCCCCCGCGCAGTCACGGTAGTGGTGCATCTGGAATCTGTCACCTCGCACATTCCGCTTTAGTGACAAGGCAGTCATACCTCCGGCGGCGCTGCGCGCGCCGATACCCAGTTCATACCACCACCCGCTACGGTTTCCCTCTCGATTCGCCCGCTGCGGTTTCGCGCCTCGATTTGTCCATCCTGACTCGTCGGCGCATCGCTGTCACCAGGCCACGGCCTCACTCTCCCGTGAGCCCCGGTTCCCTGCTCGCTGTCGCCTCGCTGTTGCGAGCGCAACCGCGGCGGCGATCGCGATCGCATCGCGAAAGCACCGACATTTCCGAAGTGGGGGGGTGGCCAATCAGAGCGGGGGCATCCCGCCGAGGCGGAGCCGACGGCTCCCGCTGCGCGAAGCGAAGCCGCTGGTTTCCCAGGCAGACCCGGCCGCGACGCACGCAGTGCGGAGTGGGAGCTGATGAATCCTTTGTCAACGGCGCGGAGTGCGCGGGAACACGGATTCCAGATGCACCACTACCGTGACTGCGCGGGGGACCCACTTATGAGCTGGCGGTGTAAAGCCGCTTTCTTTTGCCTACTTTTCTTTGCGGCAGGCAAAGAAAAGTAGGTGCCGCCCCGCACAGGGGCAACGCTAATAGACCACTAACAAATCAAGGAAAGGCCAAAAGACCAACGCCAAACAGACCACGAACACATCAAAACAACACCCCAAAACCGGACCAACAAAAAAGACCAAACCCACACCGCCTTCAGGCGTCCCCCCGCCACCTACTGTAAAATCGAACTCTTCAGCGTCTCCTCCGAAGGTCATCGTCGATGCAAATTCAGGTTCATAAGGAAGTCGATGCACGCGGACTGATGTGCCCGCTGCCCATTTTGCGCGCCAAAAAGGCGCTCGCTGACATGGAAAGCGGTCAGATCCTCAAGGTATTGGCGACCGATCCGGGCTCGCAGCGCGATTTCGCCGCGTTCGCGAAGCAAACCGGCAACGAAATCGTCGAAAGCTCGGCGCATGACAAGGTCTTTACCTTTCTGATGAAGCGCCGCTAAAGAACAAAGAAAAAAAGGCGCTGCGCCCACGAATGTGGAACACAGCGCCTTTTTTACGTCTGACCGACGCCCATCGCGAGGGGCTACCAGCGCAAGAAGCTGCGCGCAGCTACCCGATTCCTCAGCCTTCCAGCACCGGCGAACGGGTACGCAAATACTCTTCGAAATCGGCTGCCACTTCCGGGTGACGCAGAGCGAACTCGACCGTCGCCTTCAGATAACCCAGCTTGCTGCCGCAATCGAAACGGGTGCCGTGGTACTTGTACGCCAGCACCTGTTCATCGGCCAGCAGGGATTGAATCGCGTCAGTCAGTTGCAATTCGCCCCCAGCGCCCGGCTTCAGCGCGCGCAGATGCTCAAAAATCCGCGGCTTCAGCACATAGCGGCCCACCACGCCGAGATTCGATGGCGCCACGCTCGGCTCCGGTTTTTCGACAATACCCGACATCTTGATGATCGAGTCTTCCCACTCCTTGCCGTCGACGATACCGTACGACTTCGTCTCCGCAGCGGGGATCTCTTCGACGCCGATCACCGAGCTGTGATAGTGATCGAACACTTCGATCATCTGCGTCATCACAGGCGGCGTGCCGTACAGCAAGTCGTCCGCCAGAATGACGGCGAACGGGTTATCGCCCACCAGCTTTTCGGCGCACATCACCGCATGGCCAAGGCCGAGCGCTTCCGGCTGACGCACGTAGAAGCAGTCCACATGGCTCGGCTTGATGCTGCGCACCAATTCCAGCAGCTTGGCCTTGCCGCGCGCTTCGAGTTCCGCCTCGATTTCGTATGACTTATCGAAATGGTCCTCGATCGCGCGCTTGCTGCGGCCCGTGACGAAGATCATTTCAGTGATGCCGGCCGCCATTGCCTCTTCCACCGCGTATTGAATCAGCGGCTTGTCGACGATCGGCAGCATCTCCTTCGGGCTTGCCTTCGTGGCAGGGAGGAACCGGGTGCCAAGACCTGCTACCGGAAATACTGCCTTTGTAACTTTTAGCATGTGATTACCCTGAATCCTCTGGTTTAGCACTTGATCCGCGCCCGCCTGCAATGGCGCGGGGCACGGAGCGTCGATCAGGCCGGCAAACGAGCCAACTGGGCTTTCAGCTTGCCGATAGTGGTTTCGAATTCTGCCAGCCTTTTCTGCTCCTGCTCAACGACCGCCGGTGGCGCCTTTGCAACAAAGCTTTCATTTTGCAATTTTGCATTGCATTTGACGACTTCCGCGCCAAGCCGCGCGATTTCCTTCGACAGACGCTCGCGTTCCACGGCGACGTCGATTTCCACCTTCAGCACCAGCTTGTCATTTCCTACGATAGCAATTGGCGCGCCATCCGCCTGCGCATCCAGGCTTGCCTCGTCGGCAATGATCTGTACCTCCGACAAACGGGCCAATGCCTGAGCGTACGGCGCAAAGGTGCGCAGGCGCTCCGCATTGCCAGTCGCGAGCAACGGCACCTTGACCGCCGGCGACAGATTCATTTCGCCGCGCAGATTCCGGCACGCATCGATTACTGCTTTCAGGTCGGCCGCCCATTGCTCCGCATCTTCGTCGAGCTTCGACGGTTCGGCAATGGGGTAGGGCTGCACCATGATGGACGCTTCTCCCTCTGCCTTGCCCTGCGGATAACGGCCGGCCAACGGTGCTACTTTTTGCCACAACGCTTCGGTAATGAACGGAATCACCGGATGCGCGAGGCGCAACACCGTCTCGAGCACGCGCAGCAGCGTGCGGCGGGTTGCGCGCTGCTGGTTCGGCTGACCCGTCTGGATCTGAACCTTGGCGAGTTCGAGATACCAGTCACAGTATTCGTCCCATACGAACTTGTATAGGGCGTTGGCCACATTGTCGAAACGATAGTCGGCGAAGCCCTTGGCGATTTCCGCTTCCACGCGTTGCAGGCGCGACACGATCCAGCGGTCGGCCGCCGAGAAATTCAGGTGGCCGTCCGGGCCGCATTCGCCGCATTGTTCCGGCTTGCCGAAACCGCAATCGTGGCCTTCGCAGTTCATCAGCACGAAACGGGTGGCGTTCCACAGCTTGTTGCAGAAGTTGCGATAGCCCTCGCAGCGCGCCAGGTCGAAGTTGACATTGCGGCCGAGCGTGGCCATCGACGCCATCGTGAAGCGCAGCGCGTCCGTGCCGAAAGCCGGAATGCCGTCCGGGAATTCCTTGCGGGTTTTCTTTTCGATCGACGCAGCCTGCTTCGGATTCATCAGGCCGGTGGTGCGCTTGGCGACCAGCGCGTCGAGGTCGATGCCGTCGACGATATCGATCGGATCGAGCGTGTTGCCCTTGCTCTTCGACATCTTCTGGCCTTCGGCATCGCGCACCAGACCGTGCACATAGACCGTGTCGAACGGCACCTTGCCGGTGAAGTGCGTGGTCATCATGACCATGCGCGCGACCCAGAAGAAGATGATGTCGAAGCCGGTAACCAGCACCGACGAGGGCATGAAGTGCTTCAGTTCCGGCGTCTGCGCGGGCCAGCCGAGCGACGAGAACGGCACGAGCGCGGACGAGAACCACGTGTCGAGCACGTCGTCGTCGCGTTTGAGCGGGCCCGTGTAACCGGCAGCGGCCGCCTTATCGCGTGCGCCTTCTTCGGTTTGAGCGACGAAGATTTCGCCGTTCTCACCGTACCAGGCCGGAATCTGGTGGCCCCACCAGAGCTGGCGCGAGATACACCAGTCCTGAATGTTTTCGAGCCACTGGTAATAGGTGGTGCTCCAGTTTTCCGGCACGAACTTGATTTCGCCGTTGCGCACCACGTCCAACGCGGTTTCGGCGATCGACTTGCCCGGATTGAAGGTGCCTTCCGGCGCCGGCTTGCTCATGGCGACGAACCATTGATCCGTCAGCATCGGCTCGATCACGACGCCCGTACGGTCGCCGCGCGGCACCATCAGCTTGTGCGGTTTGACCGATTCGAGCGCGCCGAGCGCTTCGAGGTCTGCCACCACCTGCTTGCGGGCCTCGAAACGGTCCAGACCCCGGTATTTGTCCGGCGCGTTGTCGTTGATCTTCGCGTTGAGCGTGAGGATTTCGATCATCGGCAGCTTGTGGCGCAAGCCGACCTGATAGTCGTTGAAATCGTGCGCGGGCGTGACCTTGACCACGCCGGTGCCGAACTCGCGATCGACATAGTCGTCGGCGATGATCGGGACTTCACGGCCGGACAGCGGCAGCGTGACCGTTTTGCCGATCAGGTGCGCGTAGCGTTCGTCTTCCGGATGGACCATCACGGCGGTGTCGCCGAGCATGGTTTCCGGGCGCGTGGTGGCGACCGTCAGATGGCCCGAGCCGTCCGTGAGCGGATACTGGATGTGCCAGAGGTGGCCATTTTCCTCTTCGCTGACCACTTCGAGGTCGGAGACGGCGGTGAGCAGCACCGGATCCCAGTTCACGAGGCGTTTGCCGCGGTAGATCAGGCCTTGTTCATACAGGCGTACGAACACATCGCGCACGGCGGCCGACATTTTGTCGTCCATCGTGAAGTATTCGCGCGACCAGTCGATCGATGCGCCGAGGCGGCGGACCTGGTTCGTGATGGTCGAGCCGGATTGCTGCTTCCATTCCCAGACGCGTTCGGTGAATTTTTCGCGGCCGAGATCGTGGCGCGAGATGCCCTGGGCGTCCAGTTGACGTTCGACGACGATTTGCGTGGCGATGCCTGCGTGGTCGGTGCCCGGCACCCACAGGGTGTTTTCGCCGAGCATACGGTGATAGCGGGTGAGGCCGTCCATGATCGTCTGGTTGAACGCATGGCCCATATGGAGGGTGCCGGTGACGTTCGGCGGCGGCAACTGGATCGAGAAATCTTTTTTGTTCTCGTCGAAGGTGGGCGCCGCGTAGGCGCGCTTTTCCCATTCGGGGCCCCAGTGGGCTTCGATAGTGTGGGGCTCGAAGCTTTTGGCAAGCGTAGAGGTCGGGTCGCTCGGGGTCTCGCTCATTTTTCGGTCTGCTGGTGGATGCAAAGAATGCTCGATTATAAGGGGCGCTGGGCGCGGCGGGCTTTTGGGGGATGGTTTGGGGCCTGTTCGGCGGTTTTCGTGATCTGGCTCTTTGGGGTTCTTTGGTGCTTTGGCGTTTTCCTGCTGGGTTCGTGGTGTGTTTTGTTTTTGGTCTTTTGGTCCTTTGGTCTCTTGGCCTTTCCTTGCTGTGTTAGTGGTCTATTAGCGTTGCCCCTGTGCGGGGCGGCACCTACTTTTCTTTGCCTGCCGCAAAGAAAAGTAGGCAAAAGAAAGCGGCTCAAACCGCTAGTTCTTAAGCGGGTCCCCCGCACAGCCGCGGTAGTGGTGCATCTGGAATCTGTGTTCCCGCGCACTCCGCGTCAGCGACAAGGCGCTCATCAGCTCCCACTCCGCACTGCGCGCGTCGCGGACGGGTCTGCCAGGGAAACCAGCGGCTTCGCTTCGCGCAGCGGTTGCCGTCGGCTTCGCCTCGGCGAGATGCCCCCGCTCTGATTGGCCAATCCCCACTTCGGAAATGTCGGTGCGTTGCTTTCGCTTTCGCTTTCGCGGTGCGATCGCGATCGGTGCAGCGGTTGCACTCGCAACAGCGAGGCAGCGGCGAGCAGGGAACCGGGGCTCACGGGAGAGTGAAGCCGCGGCCTGGTGACAGCGATGCTGCCGACGAGTCAGGATCTAGGTAAATTGAAGCACGAAACCCCAGCGGGTGAATCGAGGCGCGAAACCGCAGCGGGCGAATCGAGAGGGAAACCGTAGCGGGTGGTGGTATGAACTGGGTATCGGCGCGCGCAGCGCCGCCGGAGGTATGACGGCCTTGTCACTGAGGCGGAGTGTGCGAGGCGACAGATTCCAGATGCGCCACTACCGCCACTGTGCGGGGGACCCGCTTAAGAATTAGCGGTTTGAGCCGCTTTCTTTTGCCTACTTTTCTTTGCGGCAGGCAAAGAAAAGTAGGTGCCGCCCCGCACAGGGGCAACGCTAATAGACCACTAACAATTCAAGGAAAGGCCAAAGGACCAAAAAACAAAACAGACCACAAACCCAGCAAGGCACCGCCAAAAAATCCAGCCCAACAACAACCCCGCCGAACAGGCAAAAAAACCTGATCCCCTCCCGGGCATATAATGCCGATTGCCCTCGCCGTCCTCCCGAAAAATGCCCGATCTGCTAGCCAATCTAAACCCCGAACAACACGCCGCCGTCACGCTCCCCAACGAGCCAGCGCTCATCCTTGCCGGCGCGGGCAGCGGCAAAACCCGCGTCCTCATCACGCGGATCGCGTGGCTGATCCAGCACGGTCTGGCGTCGCCCGCCACCATCCTCGCGGTGACCTTCACCAACAAAGCCGCCCGCGAAATGATGTCGCGTCTTTCGGCACTCTTGCCGATCGACACGCGCGGCATGTGGATCGGCACCTTCCACGGCCTGTGCAACCGCATGCTCCGCGCGCATCATCGCGACGCCGGCCTGCCGGCCACCTTCCAGATCCTCGATACCGCAGACCAGCTCTCCGCGATCAAGCGTCTGATGAAGGGCCTGAACATCGACGACGAAAAGTACCCGGCGAAAAATCTCCAGTACTTCATCAACAATTCCAAAGAGCAAGGCCTGCGGCCCAAAGACGTCGACGCCACCGATAACTTCAACCGCAAATTCGTCGAACTCTACGAAGCCTACGACCAGCAATGCCAGCGCGAAGGCGTGGTCGACTTCCCGGAACTGCTGCTGCGCTGCTTCGAACTGCTAGCGCACAATCCGCCGTTGCGCGCCCACTATCAGGCACGCTTCAGGCACATCCTCGTCGACGAGTTCCAGGACACCAACAAGCTCCAATATGCATGGCTGAAGCTACTGGCCGGGCAAACCAACTCGATCTTCGCGGTGGGCGACGACGACCAGTCGATCTACGCGTTCCGCGGCGCGAACGTCGGCAACATGCGCGACTTCGAACACGAGTTCAACGTCCGGCACATGATCAAGCTGGAGCAAAATTACCGCTCGCACGGCCATATTCTCGACGCGGCCAATCACCTGATCGCCAATAACTCCCGGCGCCTGGGCAAGAATCTGCGTACCGACGCGGGTCATGGCGAACCGGTGCGCGTCTACGAGTCTGCCACCGATACGCAGGAAGCCGGCTGGATCGTCGAGGAAATCAAGGCGCTGATCAGCACCGGCACGTCGCGCAGCGAAATCGCCATCCTGTACCGCAGCAACGCGCAGTCGCGTACGATCGAACACACGCTGGTCAATGCGGGCATCGCGTACCGGGTGTACGGCGGTCTGCGCTTTTTCGAGCGCCAGGAAGTCAAGCACGCGCTCGCCTATCTGCGCCTGATCGACAATCCGAACGACGACACCGCGTTCGCCCGCGTCGTCAATTTCCCCACGCGCGGCATCGGCGCGCGCTCGATCGAGCAGCTTGCCGACGCGGCGCGTCTGTACAACTGCTCGATGGCGGCGGCGATTCCGTATGTCGCGGGCAAAGCAGGGTCGAGCCTCGCGAGTTTCGCGAACCTGATCGGCAGGATGCGCGCGGAAACGCAGCAGATGAGCTTGCCGGAAACGGTCGAATACGTGGTCCGCACGAGCGGTCTCACGGAGTTCTATCAGAACGAACGCGAGGGCCAGGACCGGCTGGAGAACTTGCAGGAACTGGTCAACGCGGCTGCTGCTTTCGTCAGCGAAGAAGGCTACGGCATGGATACGCCGGCGCGCTCGATTCCGCTGCGCCCGGGCGCCACGGCGGCGCCCGAGTTGGCTGTCGCCACCGACGATCCGAATACCGTCGTGCTGGACGCACCCGGCATCGACGATCCGGCGCAAAATCCGGACACGATGACGCCGCTCGCCGGTTTCCTGTCGCACGCATCGCTGGAAGCGGGCGACAACCAGGCGCAAGCCGGTCAGGAAGCCGTGCAACTGATGACAGTGCACGCGGCCAAGGGTCTCGAGTTCACGGCGGTCTTCATCACCGGGCTCGAAGAAGGTCTATTCCCGCATGAAAACAGCGCGATGGAGTCGGACGGCCTGGAAGAAGAACGCCGTCTGATGTACGTGGCGATCACGCGGGCCAAGGAGCGTTTGTATCTGTCGTTTGCGCAGAGTCGGATGCTGCACGGCCAGACGCGCTACAACATCCGTTCGCGCTTCTTCGACGAACTGCCGCAGGAAAACCTCAAGTGGCTCACGCCGAAGGTCGAGGCGGGCGCGCGCTGGGGCGGCCGTTCGGACAACGCCGGTTACGGCCGCGACTGGTTCGCGCGGCCGGGTTACACGGGTGCATCGTCGTCGACGCCGGCGCCTTTGCCGGCCTTTGCGAACGAACAGCGCGCGGCTGAAACGGGTTTTCGCGTCGGCCAGCAGGTATTCCACACCAAGTTCGGCGAAGGCACGATCACTGCGCTGGAAGGCGGCGGCACGGATGCCAAGGCCCAGGTCAAATTCAAGCGGCACGGCGAGAAGTGGCTGGCGCTCGCGGTTGCTAAATTGCAGGCGGTCGAATGAGCACAGGTAGCATCGATTCACGCCGCGGTGGCGCACCGGTCTCGCATCGTCCGCTGGGCATTCTGGCGGCGTTGCCGCAGGAACTCGGTGATCTGATCGAAGCGATGCGCGCCGAATCCGGCGTACGCACCATCACGCACGGCCAGCGTGACTACCACCTCGGCACCGTGCACGGCACGCCTTGCGTCGTGACATTGGCGCGCGTCGGCAAGGTCGCGGCGGCGGCTACCGTCAGCGCGTTGATCCACGCGTTCGATGTCGAAGCGGTGGTGTTTACGGGTGTCGCCGGCGGCGTCGGGACTGAAGTGCGGGTTGGTGATATCGTCGTCGCTAACATGCTGATGCAGCACGATCTCGACGCGTCGCCGTTGTTTCCGCGCTTTGAAGTGCCGCTGCTCGGCGTGTCGCGTTTCTCAGCCGACGCGGCGCTTGCCGATCAACTGGCCGCGGCATGCGAGCGCTTTGTCGCCGAAGAAGGTGCCGCGTCGGCGGCGCGTTTCGGCACACGCGAACCGCGCGTGCATCGCGGCTTGATTATCAGCGGCGATCAGTTCGTCGCGAGTGCGGCGAGCGTCAAGGCGTTGCGCGATGCGCTGCCGGATGCGCTCGCGGTCGAGATGGAGGGCGCGGCAATCGCGCAGGTCTGCTACGAATACGGCGTACCGTGCGCGGTCGTGCGCACTATCTCGGACACCGCCGACGATCACGCGCCGCAATCATTCGTGTCGTTTCTCACCGAGATCGCCGGGACGTATTCGAACGCGATTCTGAAGCGGTTTCTGGAAGCGCGCCAGGTGGCGTGATTTGCTCGCCGCCGCAGGTTCATCGTGATGATCCGTCGGCCCAATAGCAATAAATCGAACCAGCGGCGCACGAGTGCGTCGCCCGTTCACGGCACGAAAGGCCTAGTGCTTCGTTGAATCTCCCAGTGCCTCGCGCACCTGCTGCAAAGCGGACGGATCCTCGATCGTCGGCAGATCGCCCGGTTCGCGTCCTTCCGCCAACGCCGCAATCGCACGGCGTAGCAATTTGCCGGAGCGCGTCTTCGGCAGCATCGACACCACCACTACGCGCGCCGGCCGCGCAATCGCGCCGAGATGGCGGTCGACGGTCGCGGTGAGTTCGGTTTCCAGCTTGGCCCGCGCCTTGTCGTCCGGGTAAGCCTGCGGATCGCGCAGCACGACGAAGGCCATCGCCGCCTGACCTTTGAGCGCATCGTTCACGCCGACCACGGCCACTTCCGCGACCGCCGCGTGGCTCGACAACGCTTCTTCGATCTCGCGCGTGCCGAGCCGATGGCCGGCAACGTTGATCACGTCGTCCGTGCGGCCGAGGATCGTGACGTAGCCGTCTTCATCCTGAATACCCCAGTCAAAGGTGGAGTAGACCTGCTGGTTCGGCACGCTCGACCAGTACGTGCTGATAAATCGCTTGTCGTCGCCCCATACCGTGGACATGCAGCCCGGCGGCAGCGGGTAGCCCAGCGCGAGCACGCCTTTTTCGCCGGGCGGGCAGGGCTCGCCCGTCAGTTCGTTGCGCAAGGTCAGATTGAAACCCGCCGACGGTACGCCCGGCGAGCCGAATTTGGTGGGCAAGGCTTCGACGCCGCGAGGAATCGCCAGCATCGGCCAACCGGTTTCGGTTTGCCAGTAGTTGTCGATCACGGGCTTGCCGAGCGCACCGGCGATCCAGCTCGCGGTCGGTTCGTCGAGCGGTTCGCCGGCGAGGAACAGGGTGCGCAGGCTCGACAGATCGGATTTTTTCAGCAGTGCCGGGTCCTGCTTTTTCAGCACGCGCAACGCGGTCGGCGCGGTGAACATCAGGTTGATTTTGTGCTGTTCGACGAGACGCCACCAGATGCCGCCATCCGGGCGAATCGGCGTGCCTTCGTACATCACGGTAGTGAGCCCCGCGATCAGCGGCGCATAGACAATGTAGCTGTGGCCGACCACCCAGCCCACGTCCGACGCGGTGAACATCGTGTCGCCGGGCTTGCCCTGAAAGATGTGTTCCATCGACGCCGCCAGCGCCACCGCATATCCGCCGACGTCGCGCTGCACGCCCTTCGGCTTGCCCGTGGTGCCCGAGGTGTACAGCACGTACGACGGCTCGTTCGATTCGAGCCATTCGCACGGCACATGCGCATCGAAGAACTGTTCGCGCAGCGGTTCGTAGGCGACGAGGTAGCTCGCGTTCAGGCGCTCCGGCGCGAGCTGGCGATCGATCAGCAAGACGCGCGGAGTTTTGTGGGCGGCGCGCGCGAGTGCCTCGTCCATTAGAGGCGTGTAGTCGATCACCTTGCCGCCGCGCGCACCGGCGTCGGCCGTGACGATCAGCACAGGTTTCGCGTCATCGATGCGGGCCGCCAGATTGGGGGCCGCGAAGCCGCCGAACACCACCGAGTGAATCGCACCGAGCCGCGCACATGCGAGCATCGCGAACAGCGCTTCGGGGATCATCGGCAGGTAAAGCAGCACGACGTCGCCGCGCTTCACACCCAATGAGCGCATCACCGCGGCCATGCGGTTGATTTCGGCATGCAGCTCGGCGTAGGTATAACGCCGCTCGATGCCGGTTTCCGTCGACACATACACCAGCGCGTTTTGCTGCGCCCGTTCCGCCAGATGCCGGTCCACCGCGTTATGGCACAGGTTCGTGCGGCCGCCGACGAACCAGCGCGCGAACGGCGGATTCGAGCGATCGAGCACGGTATCGAACGGGGTTTGCCAATGAATCCGCTGCGCCTGCTCACGCCAGAACGCTTCGGGTTGCTCAATCGAACGACGGTGGAAGTCGCGGTAGGTGGTCATCGGCGGCGATCCTTCTGCTGCGTGAGTGAACGGATGGCGAGTCGTACGACGCCTGGGCGTGGCGAGAGAGCGGTACGACTATCCGCACAAGGATAGTGCAGGCGCGGCGGTGCGGACAACGCGGGTTCACCATGAGCGGGGACAATAAAAAAGGCGCCGCGGCGCCTTTTTTCATTCACTTGCGGACAGTCAAAGCCATCATGCTTTCGCGCGCTTGCCTTCGACATCCGGCAGGAACACCGTCAGCACGCCGATCAGCGGCAGGAACGAGCAGACCTTGTACACATAGGTGATGCTGGTCGCGTCGGCCAACTGCCCGAGCACGGCGGCGCCGACCCCGCCCATGCCGAACGCGAAACCGAAGAAGAGGCCGGCAACCATCCCCACCTTGCCGGGGATCAGTTCCTGCGCATAGACGAGGATCGCCGAGAACGCCGAGGCCAGCACGATACCGATGATCACCGTCAGCACGCCGGTCCAGAACAGGTTGGCGTAGGGCAGCAGCAGCGTGAACGGCGCAACGCCGAGAATCGACACCCAGATCACGTACTTGCGGCCGATCCGGTCGCCGATCGGACCGCCGATCACCGTGCCTGCCGCGACCGCGGCGAGGAACACGAACAGATGGACCTGCGCGGCCTGCACCGGCAGATGGAACTTGTCGATCAGATAGAACGTGAAATAGCTGTTGATGCTGGCGAGGTAGAAGTACTTCGAGAACACCAGCAGCATCAGCACGGCCATCGCGAACATGACCTGATTGCGCGACAGGGTCGCGTGACCGGCCTGGCTACGCGTCTTCTTCACTGCGGGATGCTGCTTGTACCAGCGGCCGATCTGCGCGAGCACGACGATCGCGACCAGCGCGGCCACCGAAAACCACGCGATGCTGCGCTGGCCATGCGGGATCACGATCAACGCGGCGAGCAACGGCCCGAGCGACGAACCCGCATTGCCGCCTACCTGGAACAGCGACTGCGCGAGGCCGTGTTTGCCGCCCGACGCCAGACGTGCCACGCGCGACGATTCCGGATGAAACACCGACGAGCCGCAACCGACTAGCGCCGCGGCCACCAGCAGCACGCCGAAACTCGGCGCGACCGACATCAGCAGCAGGCCGGCGAGCGTGAAGCCCATGCCGACAGGCAGCGAATACGGCTTCGGATGCTTGTCGGTATAGCTGCCGACCAGCGGTTGCAGCAAAGAAGCAGTGATCTGATAGGTCAGCGTAATCAGCCCGATCTGCCCGAACGACAGCGAGAAGTTGTCTTTCAGCATCGGGTAGATCGCCAGAATCAACGACTGGATCATGTCGTTGAGCAGATGCGAAAAGCTGATCGCGCCCAGCACCGAGTAGACCGTACGCTGGACTTTGGCGGCAGGGGCGGCAGTACTGGCGGGAGAGGCTGATGCGCCGGCGAGGGCGCTTTTATCGAGGCTCGTTTCCATACGCTAGATGAGAGAGAAAAAAGGGTGAAAGGTCGTGATTTCTGGCTGCCGGCGTTCGGCTACTGACGCGTCGGCATTCCTCCGGGTCGCTTGCCGGTTAGACGGAAAGCGAGCGCTGCGGCATTTCGACGCGATGTCCGGGTTTGTCAGCTATTTGTCGAAGTTTAATGTGGCTTCGGCTAAATGTAAGGACAAGTTTTGTCGCGAATCGGACACGTCCGAGCGGCGCGGTGCCTGCGGCTGCCTCGAAACTGGCACCTCTGGTGCACCGCAGCGGTGCTTTCGGCCGGTGTGTTGCCATTGCCACGGATGATTGGCAAGCCCTCTGATAAATGCGGTTTTGCGATTTTTGGCCATGTATAAAGCGGTCGCGGGCGCGAAGCTTACAAAGCGGCGCGTCGAGGACCGGGCATGACGATTGGCTGACACGAGCGGCGTTAAAGATCGCGGACGTTTATGCCGTAGACCCGGAGAGATAAGCATTAATGCCGGAACCGACCTTTCCGGCAGTCGATACGCGGGGACGAGGAATATGAAAGCAGTTTCGCTGGGTGGCCAGACGGGCGCGGGGTTCGTACCGGAAGGGGAAGCGGCGGGCAAGCCGTCACATGGGCAGGAGGGCCATTCGCGCGCCGTGCGGCTCAAGGGTTTGTCGGTGAAGGCGACGCTGCGGCTTGCCTTTGCCGTGCTGCTGATCGGCACCCTCGTCATCGGCATATTTTCGCTGACCCAGATCAGCCGCCTGAACGCTTCCGCGCAATCGATCTACGACCAGGGACACGTGGCGAGCCGCGCTGCCGAAGAGGCGCGCGGCCACATGCTGCGTGCGAGCCGTGCACAGAAGATGCTGCTCACCGCGACCACGGCCAAGGAGCGCGACGACCTCGGCGCCGACATCGACAAGGGCCTGAACGGTCTCGGCACGGAACTCGGTACGCTGCAACAGTACGTCGACACGTCCGATGCGAAGGCGGTCGACCAGCAGAAGAAATTTGCCGCGGCCGTTGCAGTGTGGAGCGGCCACTTGCGCGATTTCGTGAAGCTTGTGAAGGCGCAACCGCTCGATCTTTCGCAGATGAACTGGCAGGTCGGCACGCAGGACGTATCGTTGCTGGTCGAGACTGGCAAGCTTGAAAAACTCGTCGACGAACTCGTTGCAGAGCGCGGCACGGCTGCCAAGGCGACGATCGAGGCATCGGGTTTTATTTTCCATTCGTCGTTCGTGATGATCGCCGTGATGACGGTTGGCCTGATCGCCCTGGCGTTCGGCATTAGCGAGTGGGTGGTGCGCCGCCTTGCCGGCCAGCTTGGCGGCGAGCCTGCCTACGCCAAGGAAATTGCGAGCCGGATTGCTGCGGGCGACTTATCGAATCAGATCGTGCTGGGCCGCAAGGACAAGTCGAGCATGCTGTACGCGCTGCACGACATGCAAAGCGGCCTTGCGACGACGGTCTCCGACATCGCGTCGAGTGCCGACGCGATTGCGACGGCGTCGGGCGAAATCTCGATGGGCAATCTCGACTTGTCGCAGCGTACGGAGCAGCAGGCGATGGCGCTTGAGCGCACGGCGAGCAGCATGGAGCAGTTGACCTCGACGGTGCGACAGAACGCCGACAACGCGAAGCAGGCGAGCACCTTGGCCAACAACGCATCGGAGATTGCGGAGAAGGGTGGTGCCGTAGTAAGCCGCGTGGTGGCGACGATGAACGAGATCAACGACAGCGCGCGAAGCATCGGCGACATCATTGGCGTGATTGAGGGAATTGCATTCCAGACCAATATTCTCGCGTTGAACGCGGCGGTGGAAGCTGCCCGAGCTGGCGAAGAGGGTCGGGGATTCTCGGTAGTCGCGGCCGAAGTGCGCAATCTCGCGCAGCGCAGCGCGGCGGCCGCGAAGGAGATCAAGGGGTTGATCAGTACGTCGGTGGAGCGGGTGAGTAATGGCTCGACGTTGGCGGCGGACGCTGGTCAGACGATGGATGAAGTGGTGAAGGCGGTGAAGCGCGTGACGGACATCATGGGCGAGATTTCGGCGGCGTCGTCCGAGCAAAGCGCGGGGATTGAGGAGATCAACCTGGCGGTAACGCAGATGGATTCCGGCACGCAGCAGAACGCAGCGCTGGTGGAGCAGGCAACCGCGGCTGCCCGATCACTGGACGACCAGGCCCGCGGCCTGAAGCAGATGGTTGGAAAGTTCAGGTTATAAAACGCCAAACCACCGCGTGCGAAAGCCCACGAACGAACTACCGCGTCGGCGCGCGCAGCGCCGCCGGAAGTATGACTGCCTTGTCACTGAGGCGGAATGTGCGAGAACACAGATTCCAGATGCACCACTACCGCGGCTGTGCGGGGGACCCGCTTAAGAATTAGCGGTGTAAAGCCGCTTTCTTTTGCCTACTTTTCTTTGCGGCCGGCAAAGAAAAGTAGGTGCCGCCCCGCACAGGGGCAACGCCAATAGACCACTAAGAAAACAAGGAAAGGCCAACACCCCCCAAGCCCAGCCAAAACAAAACAGGCGCCTCCCAGGCAAAAAAAAGAGCACCTCAGCTAGGCTTAACAACCACAGTACAAGTAATCCCAGCAGCCAGCACAACCCCATCGGGCACAGAATCAATCCTCACCCGCACGGGCACGCGCTGCGCCAACCGAACCCAGTTAAAGGTTGGATTCACATCAGCAAGCAGCTCACGGCTTTCAGGATTATCGCGATCATAAATCCCTCGAGAGATGCTCTCGACATGCCCTTGCAGCGTCCCCCCACTCATAAGCCGAACTTCAGCCTTATCGCCGATGCGAACATGAGGCAGCTTGGTCTCTTCAAAATACCCATAAACCCAGAACGAGTGACTATCGACGATCGCCAGTTTGGCGGCCCCGGCCGTGGCATAGTCACCACGAAAGACGTTCAGATTAGTGACATACCCATCAACCGGCGACACCACCCGAGTCCGCTCGAGATTCAACTTCGCGGCATCGAGCGCGGCCAAAGCCTGCTGATAGGAAGCCTCAGCAGCAGAAGCGGTGTGCGTCGCATTCTCACGGCTCTCTTTGGACACCACCAAAGCATCCATATCCGCCCGCCGCTGCGCATCATCGCGCTTCATCTGCAACTCGGCCTTACGCGCGGCAACGGCAGCTTGCGCCTGCTCAACAGCAATCTGATAGTGCGAAGGATCGATCTGCATCAACAGATCCCCCTTCTTGACCAGTTGGTTATCCTTAACAGGCAAATCAACAACCGCGCCAGACACATCAGGCGCCACATTGACAATCTCAGCGCGCACGCGCCCATCGCGAGTCCACGGTTCATCCATGTAATGAACCCACAACACGCGCCCAATCAAAATCGCGACGATAAAAATAATGGCTGTCGCGACGAAGCCAACAATATTTCGGATGGTCATGTTTCGACTCTGATCAACGATAAACGGCGAGACCCAGCACGCCGCACACACACACGAGCAAGCTGGCCCGGAACAAGGACGGATGCCACACCACGCGATACAGGCCCGTATAGGCAATCACGCGGTCCAGCATCCAGGTAAGCGCGGCGCCCGCGACGAACAGCAGCACAATGGCCGGCACGTAGGCGTCGAATACGGCGATATCACGTGGCATGACGAACTCCTTCTGACGCGTCGGCACGTCCTTTCACCAGCGGTTCAAGCGGCGATTGCGGATCGAGCAGCGCGGTACGAATGAAATGCAGTTGACTCAGAATGCGTTGCAACTGATGCCGCTCCTCACGCGGCGGCGTGAAGGTCGCCATCATCAGTTGAACCGCGCCGATAGCGTCGACGGTTGCGGACAGCGCGCGGTCGAAGCGGTCCGCGCGCGGCTGTTCGAACAGCGCGGTCAGCGCATCGCGCATCGCACGCAGGCTGACCCGCCACGGCATCGACTTCGCATAGCGCGCGTCGGCGGGCAGCGCCGCCACTTCGCGGCGCAGATCGATCATTGCATTGCCCACTTCGAGTACCGAAAAGAGCCAGCGCAAGGTGTCGCGTTTGAGTTCGGGTTCGTTCTGCGCGAGCGCGTTGATCTGGAACATCAGATCGCGTGCGCCGCTCTCGAAGCGCGAACGCACCCGCCGCATGCCCGCACGGCTCGCCAGCGTGACCTGACGGCGCAGGTCCACCAGCAGACGGTTGCGCAGCCACGGCGTCGAAGGCGGCAGCATCACCGCAAAGGCAACCGCGCAGACCAGCATCGACAGCACCAGCGCGATCGCGTCGTTGATGGTGCCGCTCGGGTCGTAATGAATCAGGTTGTCGGGGCCGGCCAGGAAGCAGAAGAAGATGCAATAGCCGACGCCGTAGCCGGCCAGCGCCGGGCGCGTCGTCATGAATACGCCGAGCAGCAGGAACGGCGTGAGCGCGGCGCACAGCAGCGGAAAACCGTCGATATGCGGATACACGCCGTACACCGCGATCATGCCCATTACCGAGGCGACCAGCGTGCCGCCGGCCATCTGGAACGCCGTGCGCTTCGGATTCGGCGACGACGACGCCAGCGCGCATACCGCCGCGGCATCCAGCGTCAAGGTCGAGCCGCTCGGCCACGCGGTCGCGATCCAGAATGCGCCGAGCACGATCATGACGATGGTCGCGCGCAAGCCGGCAACGCTCGCGGCGATCGCGTTGGTCTTCGGTTCGTAGCGCTCGATCCAGCGCTCGCGTTCGTGCGTGTCGACCGCAAGCGAGGCGTAGGTGGCCGCGTACGCGTGCAGATCGTCGATGAAGCGGTACAGCAGTTCGGCACCGGTGTCGAAGTCGAGCAGCGGCGCGTCCGGCTGCGTTTCCAGCGCGGCGCGGGTTTCGCGTACCCGCTTGGGCAGCGCGGCCTTGTACACGTCGAGTTGCGCGGCGGCGTGGGCCGCGTCGGCGGCGCTCAACACCGGTTCGCCGGATTTCGCCAGCAACGGGGCGATTTCCTTGAAGTACGGCTCCAGCGCTTCGACCGCGATGGTCGCGCCGTTCGTGTTCGTATCGCGCAGCCGGTTCATCAGTTGATGCAGCGCGTGAAAGCGCGTCGAGGCGGTCATGAACTCGCTGTTCAGACGTGCGAGACGGCCACCGCGCATCCGCGAATCGGGACCTTCGAACACGGCGACACTGCGCGCCGCTTCGAAACCGACGATGTCGGCAACAAAGCGCGCGTTGGTCGCTTCGATCTGCGCGCGGTCGTTGCGGCCGGCCAACGAGGTCGACACGTACTCGACGAAGGCCGAGAAACGCGCGCGCACCGTGCCGCGCATCTGCAAGCCGGTGAATTGCGGAAACACGAGGCCGCTAACCGCGCCCGCGCAGAGGATGCCGACCACCACTTCGGCCACGCGCGTGAGCGCGCTGAGAAACGCGCCGTCCGGATGCTGCGAAGCCGGTATGCCGATCAGCGCGGCGGTGTAGCCCGCCAGCACGAAACCATACGACTTGAAGTTACGGTTGCGCGCCGCGCCGGCCGTGCAGATGCCGACCCAGATCGCGGTCGTGACGATGAACAGTTCGGGCTGCTGCGCGAACAGGCCGATCAATGCGAGCATCACGACGAGGCCGACGAGCGTGCCGCAGATCCGGTAGAAGCTCTTGGCGAACACCATCCCGCTTTGCGGCTGCATCACGATGAACACGGTGGTCATGGCGGTGCGCGGCTGCGGCAGGTCGAGTTTCATCGCGATGCCGAGCGCCAGAAAGCAGGCGGCGAGCGCTTTGAACAGATAGACCCAGGTGAGGCCATCGGTGCGCGCCCAGTCGGCGGCAGCCGAATACAGCGCGGCAAACGACGCCGGGCGTGAGGCGGGAGAGGGGGAGGCTGACATGGCCGGCTTCCTTACTCAGCCGCGGGCGCGTTGGCGGACGGCCCCTGTGCGTGCGTGCTGCCGGCCAGGGCTGGCGCCGGCGCGCTGGCCCCGGCACGCTCAGTCGAGGCCGTTTGCGCCGATGCGCCCGATGCAGCCGCAGGCGCCACAGCCGCCGGCTGGCCTTTGCCCTTGCCATGCGCCGGCAGCGTCTCGTTAGCTTGCGGTCCGTTGGCGGGTTCGTCGAGTCCGCCGCCGAGAGCCGTGACCAGCGACGCGTGCGCCGCGAGCCGCTCAGCCTGAATCTTCGCGACGCCTTCCTGCGCGCGCAGCAACTGGCTCTGCGCGATCAGCACATTCAGATAGTCAGTCAACCCGCGCCGATAACCTTCGCGCGACAGATCGTAGTTCTTGCGAGCCGCCGCGACCGAACGGTCGGCGTCCTCAGCCTGGGTGGCGAGCGAGCGGATCCGGATCACCTGATCGGAGATGTCCTTCAGCGCGCCGACGATCGACTGGTTATAGCGATCGACCGCCTCGTCGTACCCCGCCGACGCCGCCCCGAGTTGCGAGCGCAGCCGGCCGCCGTCGAAGATCGGCAGCGACAATGCCGGACCCGCGCTCCAGCTATGCGATGGGTCTTTCAGGAACTGGAACAGCGGCCCCATGGCCGCATAACCGCCGATCGACGCCAGCAGGTTGATGTCCGGATAAAAACTGGCCTTGGCGACGTCGATGCCGCGCGCTTGCGCCGCGACCGTCCAGCGCGCCGCGACCACGTCCGGCCGATGGCCGATCAGATCCGCGGGCAGGGCGCTCGGCAGGGCGGCGGGGGCGTTGTCGAGCGCGAGCGTCGGACGCTGGATCGTGTCGCCGGCGCCCGGACCCTTGCCGGCCAGTGCGGCGAGTTGATTGCGGCCGAGCGCGATCTTTTCCTCGAGCGCGTCGATCTGGCGTTCGTATTCCGGCATCGGCGTTTGCGCCTGGCTCACTTCGAGCTGCGTGCCGATGCCGCCTTTCAGACGCCGGTTCGCCAGGTCGACGATCTGCTGCTGTTGCTGCAGCGTGGACTTGGCGATATCGAGCAGCGCGTAGTTCATCGACAGCTCGATGTAGGTGCGCACCACGTTGCCTTCGAGTTCGAGCTGGGCGGCGCGGAAGTCCGCTGCGCTTGCGTGCGCTGCGTCGAGTGCGCGCTCGGCGGCGTTCTTGTCCTTGCCCCAGATATCGAGGTTGTACGACAGACCCAGCGTGCCGGTGTTGTTCCACGACTGCTCGCCCGCGAGCGGACCCGGGCCGTAGTAAAGGTTGTCGGCCCATTTCTGACGCTGGATCGACAGACTGCCGTTGACTTGCGGCGAGAGCGCCGAACGGGCGACGCCCGCCATCGATACTGCTTCGCGCACGCGCGCCTGGGCGACAGCCAGGCTCGGATTGCCCGCCTGCGCGGCTTCGACCCATGCGTTGAGTTGCGGATCGTTATAGGCGCGCCACCAGTCGGCGGCGGGCCATTGAGCGTCCGCATTGGCCGCCCGGATGGCGTTGCCCGCATCGAGCGATGAAGGCTCGATTCCGCGATCTTGCGGCGCGATGCCTCCGGTACTTGCACAGCCGGCGATTGTTAATAGGATCGTAAGAACCGCGGCTGCGGCGATCCCTTTCTGTACCGGAGACTGCACGATTTCCTCCAAAATTGGCTATAGAAGCATGTGCGCCATTATATTTTTTGATTGATTGAGGAATAACCGGTAAAGATGCAAGGCATTTTTACGGAATATGAGACAATCGCCTTTGCGAATCATGTAACAATCGCTGCCGATCATTCGCAATTATGTTGCGACTATGTTGTAGGGGACCGGGGTAAGCGCTTTGCATGGCCGACAGCTAAAGCGCCAACTCCGGATCGACAAGGAAAAGTATGGATACGCTTCAAAACATGCGCGTATTTGTCCGTGTCGTGGAAGCGGGCAGCTTCACGGGTGCCGCGCAGCACCTGAACACGACCACGGCGTACGCTTCGCGCGCGGTTTCCGATCTGGAAGCGCATTTGCGCACGCGCCTGTTGAACCGCACTACGCGCCGCATCGCGTTGACCGAGGCGGGTGAGCGCTATCTGCAGCGCTGCGAGCAGATTCTCGCGTACGTGGATCAGGCGGAAGCGGAGGCCAGCGACGCCCACGCGCGTCCGTCCGGCAAGCTCAAGGTGCATGCGATGACGAGCTTCGGCCAGCATTATGTGGTGCCGGCGGTGGGCCGCTATCAGGAGCGCTATCCGGACGTGCATATCGAACTGACGCTCGCGCAGCGTATGCCCGATCTGCTGGACGAAGGTTTCGACGTGTCGCTCACACTCGCAACCGGCTTGCCGGATTCAGGGCTGGTGTCGCAGCGCCTCGGCAGCGCGTTCAGTATCGCCTGCGCGTCGCCGGCTTATCTGCAGCGGCATGGCGTGCCCCAAACGCCCGCGGACCTCGCGCAGCACACGTGCCTGCAAATGGTCACGCCGGTGTTTCCCGCCGACAGATGGACCTTCGACGGCCCGAACGGCGAGGAAACGATCGTTCTGGGTCCGGCCACCTTCCAGGTGAATGTCGCCGAAGCGATGGCAGTCGCGGTGTGCAATGGAATGGGCATCGGACTGATTCCGATCTATTCGGCGATCAGCGGCTTGCGCAGCGGCGAACTCGTGTGGCTGTTGCCGGAATACACGTCGCAGGAAATGAACCTGTATGCGCTGTATCCGTCGCGGCAGTATCTGGACGCGAAAATTCGCACCTGGGTCGAATTTCTGCGCGACGAATTGCCGGCCACGCTGGCCGTCGATCAGGAAGAGTTGCGCCAGTTCGCGCGAGGCTGAAGCCGCGCCGCGCGGGCGGTTGACCTTGATTGACGAGGCCGCGCAAAGGGGCGTGATAGCCTGTTACATAAGTGCCGCGCCGCAACATTTTCTTACTTCTGCGCCGCAGTCGATTTGCTAACGTGTGGTTTCACGCGCCGCCGCATTCTGCCGGACGCGTTCAATTCGCCGCTGTTCGGCAAACTGCAACAACCGCAACAATTAGGACGAGGAATTCATGGATACGCATCTGATGATCGGCGTGGCCGTCATGCTGGGACTGATTGGAATCGCCGCATCGCGCGATCTGCTGCGCCGCCTGCGCGACCAACAGCCGCAACTGGTGCCGGTCAAGATCGAACGTCCCGATTCGCAGGGGCAACGGCGCGATCGTTGAGGCTTGTCAGTCTGTTTCGATCCGCGTTCTGTGGTTCATTTCGTAGGTTCAAACCAGCGCTTCGATCAGACCCGGCTCGTCGTTGAGCGTGCGGTCCACCTCGAGGCTCACCCGGTGCCAGCGAAATCGCGCGGCGGGTAGACAGGCACCGTGTACGAGTTGTCCGAGTTCGTCGACAGGCAGAGCCGGGTCTAGCCAGCGGCGCGCCGCTTCGGGCGCGAACGCAAGCGGGCGTTGACCGTGCACGTCGACGAGACCCGCGTCGGCGGTGGCCGTCACGATCACCAATCCCATGCCTTCCGTTTGCGGTTCTGTGCCGCGTACGCTCGACAGGGCCGCGAGGTACATCGGTGCATCGCTTTTCAGACGCACAAAATAGGGCTGGCGGACCGTTGCATCGGCTTGCCCCGTGTTATCCCCGCTTGATGCTCCTGGCGCCGCTTCCATGCGCCACTCGAACCAGCCATCCGCCGGCACCAATACCCGCCCGGTTTTCCATAAATCTTTGAAGTAGCGCGTGTGCGGCGCGGTTTCGGCGCGCGCGTTGATCGTCGCCGGCAGATGTTGCTCGCGCGCCCAGTCTGGGCAATAACCCCAGTGAATCGCACGCAGCGTTTGGTCTGGGTAAATCGCGAGCGGATGAGTGCCCGGCGCGAGGTTGTAGCCGGGGCGGCGATCGGCGGCGTCGAACAGCATCAGCGGGTCGGCGAGACCAAGCTGCTGCGTGTATAGATGCGGATCGCGGTACTGGCTGATTCGACCACACATGAGCGACACCTCCGGAGATCGCCGGTCCAAACCCGACCCGCACCCGACAATAACCCCAGCGTAGTGCGTGGCGCTCAGCCGCGCTACCCAGATCGGCCCCAAGCCGCCGCTATATCTCGACGACCTTGTCCCACGTGAATTGTGGATTCTCCAGCTGACCGGTGCGCCGGTCCAGGTAGCCTCGTGGATTGCACACCACGCGCGTGCCGTTCACGGTGTAATCGAACGGCGTATGCGTATGCCCGTGAATCCACAGGGCGACAGGCGCGCGCACCAGCTCCGGCAAATGATTGACGAACCCGGCCGAGACGCGATCTTCCGCGTAGCGCTCGGCCAGACTCAAGCGGTACGGTGCGTGATGCGTGACGACGATCGTCTTGCCCTCGAATGGTCGCGCCAGTTCGCTTTCGAGCCAGGCGCGCGCTTTCCGGTGCAACGCGAGGGAATCGTCAGGCGTGAAGTCGCGCGCCGAATCCTCGGTGTCGTGCGGCCAGTTCATCTGGATCAGGCCGCGGAAGTCGAGCATCGCCCGGCGCGATGCGTCGATGCAGCCAGCGAGCGTGTCAGGATCCGCGCCGTATAACGCGAAGTCGGTCCACAAGGTGGTGCCGAGCACGCGCCAACGGCCTTGCGGGTCGACCAGCGCGGCATTGTTCAGTACATGCACGTTGTCGACTTGCGCGGCTGCATCGTAGAGGGCGGCTTCGAGCGCGCCGAATTCGCCGTCGTAATACTCATGATTGCCGGGCACGTAGACCACCGGCACGGCGCCGTCGAAGGTTTGCGCGGCCCAGCGCGGGCCCGCTGCATGATTATGGATGTCGCCGGCCAGCACGATCAGATCCGCCTGCGCATGCGGGATCAGCTCGGGCTCATCGTATTCCAGATGCAGATCGGACAGCACTCGAATCTTCACGACGGCGACTCCTGCAATGGGCCCCGCACCAACGGCGACGGCTGCAAACGCTAGCGTAGCACCTTGCCCGGGTTCATCAGGTTCAGCGGGTCGAGTGCGTGCTTGAGCGCGCGCATCATTTGCACTTCGACGTCCTGTTTGTAATGCATTGCCTCGTCGATCTTCAACTGGCCGAGCCCGTGTTCCGCGCTGATGCTGCCACGATGCCGGTGCACGCTGTCGTAGACGATCTGGTTGATCGGACTTTGCCAGGCCTTGAGAAACGCTTTCGCATCGACACCTTCGGGCGCCTGCACGTTGTAGTGCAGATTACCGTCGCCGAGATGGCCGAACGTGACCATTCGCACGCCCGGCACGGCCTGCGCGATCGCTGCATCGGTTTCCTCGATGAAGTGGCCGATGCGCGAGATCGGCACCGCAATATCGTGCTTGATGTTCAGACCTTCCTCAGCCTGCGCGAGCGGGATGTGTTCGCGCAGATTCCAGAATGCCCGCGATTGCGTGAGGTTCTCAGCGACCACCGCGTCTTCGACCAGACCTTGTTCGAGCGCGGTCTCCATCAGACGCTCGAACAGGTCGCGCGCGTGCGCCTCGCTTTCGCTGTCCGACAGTTCCAGCAGCACGACCTGCGCGTGCGATTCGGCGAACGGATAGCGCATCTGTTCGAAGTGCCGCCCCACCAGCCGCAGACAGAAATCCGACATCAGTTCGAAGCCGGTCAGCAGCGGCCCGGCGACGCGTTGAGTGAGCGCCAGGAAGTCGAGCGCCGCATGCGGCGACGCGAGCGCGGCAAGCGCCGTGACACGCGCGGCCGGCTGCGGATGCAGTTTGAGCACGGCGGCGGTGATGATGCCGAGCGTGCCTTCCGCGCCGATGAACAGATCGCGCAGATCGTAGCCGGTGTTGTCCTTGCGCAAACCGCGCAGGCCGTCCCAGAGTTCGCCTTGCGGCGTGACCACTTCGAGGCCGAGGCACAGCTCGCGCGTGTTGCCGTAGCGCAGTACGCCGGTGCCGCCCGCGTTGGTGGCGAGATTGCCGCCGATCGTGCAACTGCCTTCGGCGGCGAGGCTCAGGGGAAACAGGCGGCCGGCTTCTTCAGCGTGCTTTTGCACTTCGGCAAGGATGACGCCGGCTTCGACTGTGATCGTGTTGTTGTGCGGATCGATGTCGCGCACCCGGTTCAGACGCCGCAGACTGATCACGGCCTGCGCGCCGCTTGCATCCGGCGTGGCGCCGCCGGCCAGACCGGTGTTGCCGCCTTGCGGCACCAGCGCGACGCGATGCTCGACGGCGAGTTTGACGAGCGCTGCAACCTCGTCAGGCGCGGCCGGACAGAGCACCGCGCAGGCGGTGCCGGTGTAGCGGCGGCGCCAGTCGGTGAGGTAAGGGGCGGTGTCATGCGGGTCGGTCAGCACGTGGGCGGTGCCGATGGCATCGCGGCAAGCGGTGAGGAAAGCGGCTTGGGTCATATTGGTCGGTCAGGAAATTCGGCGGAGCTTGACGGGTGGGCTATCTGGCAAGCGGCGTGGGAAGCAGGACTCTCATTGCGAGCTTTCCTCGGTCTGCCCGGTGTTCAGTCTGGCGTTCCCGGTTGCGGCCTGCCGCGCTGCCCGTTTGGCCGCGCGCTTGAACGGCGCGACGTAGGCGAGCGTGCAGATGAAGAAAACGACGGCGAGGGCGGCTTCGAGCCAGCCGAGGCGGGCGCTCAGACCGGGGTCGCTCCAGCCACGCACGATGCCCTCCGCAAAGTACAGCAGGATCAGCATCGATGCCCATTGCAGCGTGTAAAGCCGGTGCCGCCACACGCCGGGCAGGGCGAGCAGCAGCGGCACGGCTTTGAGCACCAGCGCCGAGCCGCCCGGCCGCAGCGGCGCGAGCCACCATTCCCACGCGACGGACAGCGCGATCAGCGCGAGCAGGCTGGCGGTGGCGCCGCAAGCGGCGGCGCGGTTTTGCTGCACAGGCATGGTGGTTGCGCGCATAGGAGCGTTCGTTGCTGAATCCGCGGGAGACGAGCCGGCGTGTTGCGCGTTGCTGCCGCTTACGCGCATCCCGGCATGCGAATCGTTCGAGGCCTTTGGCGCAGTCGGCTCGCTCACGGCCGCTCGCTCATGGACCCCGCCGTGCGGGCAACGCGCGCGCCGAGCGCAATCGCAAGCGTTTTCTCGTCGGCGGAGATGCCTTGTTCGGCCGTGCCCGCGCGCGCGAAATGCGACGCGCCGTAGGGTGTGCCGCCGGTTTGCGTGGTGGAGAGCGTGCTCTCGGTGTACGGAATACCGACGATTAGCATGCCGTGATGCAAAAGCGGCAGCATCATGGACAACAGCGTCGACTCCTGGCCGCCGTGCAGGCTGCCCGTGGAGGTAAACACGCAAGCCGGTTTGCCGGACAGCGCGCCCGAAAGCCACTGCGGCGTGGTGCCGTCGAGAAAGTATTTCAGCGACGCGGCCATATTGCCGAAGCGGGTGGGCGAACCGAGCGCGAGGCCCGCGCATTCCTCGAGATCGCGCAGCTCGACGTAGGGCGGCCCTTCAGCGGGAATATCCGGCTGGGTCGCTTCGCAGACGGTGGAAACCGCCGGTACGGTGCGCACGCGCGCCTGCATGCCGGGGACGCTGTCGACGCCGTGCGCGATCGCCAGCGCAAGCTCGCGCGTGGCGCCGTGACGGCTGTAATAGAGCACGAGAATGTCTTTCATAGGCCTCATCGGTGAACGGGTATTATAGGGGCTGGGTCCGCTGTAGAGGCCATCCATAGCCATTCGGCCAGGCTTCGCGCACGGTCCTGAAACACTGTTTGATAAAGCAGGGAGGTAAGAAGGTGGATGTGTTGTCCAGGGTGCGTTTCGATCTCGACAAGCTCAAACGACTCGCGCAGTTTGCCGCGAAGCGCAGCAGCGAAGACCGCATTCCGCAGGTGGCCGGCAGCCTCACGTTCACCACCATGCTCGCGCTCGTGCCCCTCGCCACGGTCGCGTTCGCGCTATTCACCGCGTTTCCGATTTTCAGCTCGTTTCAGATGTCGCTGCAGATTTTCCTTGCCGATCATCTGATGCCCGCGCAGCTAAACACTCAGATTTTCAATTACCTGAACCAGTTCGCGTCGAAGGCGAAAGGGTTGACGACCATCGGCATGATTTTTCTGTTCGTCACCGCCGTCATGACGATGATGACGGTGGAATCCGCTTTCAACGTGATCTGGCGGGTGCGCAAGGCGCGGCCGATCGCGCAGCGCATTCTGGTCTACTGGGCGATCATCACGCTGGGTCCGATTCTGATCGGCGTGAGCCTGTCGATGTCGTCCTATCTGTTCACGCGCTCCATGGCGTTCACGGCCGCTCAACATATTCCGCCGGTGATCGACTGGGCGTTGACCAGTGCCGTGCTGCCATTGACGGCACTCGCCTTCACGATGCTTTACGTGTTTCTGCCGAATTGTCGGGTCGAATGGCGCGACGCGGTGATCGGCGGGGTTGCTGCCGCGATCGCCTTCGAACTCGCCAAGCGCGGCTTTGGCTATTACGTACGCCGGATTCCCACCTATACCGCGGTGTACGGTGCGTTTGCTGCCGTGCCGCTATTCCTGCTGTGGATGTATCTATGCTGGTTCATTGCGCTGGCCGGCGCAATGATCGCATCGGCGTTACCTGCGATTCGGATAGGGCAGTTTCACCGGCCGACGTTCGAGGGTAGCGATCTGTTCGATTCGCTTGAACTTCTCGCGCGGCTATCGGAAGCGCGCGACGCGGGTAAGCGTGGCTACACGGTGCAGGAACTTTCCAGGATGCTTCGCCGCGAGATGGATACCACGGTCAATCTGCTGCAAAAGCTCGAGGAGATCGAATGGATTGCGCGCTTGCAGGAGGACGGTACGCGGCCGCATTTCTTGTTGCTGGCAAATCCGGCGCAGATTACGGTTGAGCGTCTGTTCGACCTGTTTGTGATCGATCGCGCGGAGCTCGAATATCAGCTTGAGCTGAACTCCACGCGGGTGGATGGCCAGATGCTTCTGACGGCGCTGGAAAACGACAAACTGAAGGTGACGCTCGCTACGCTGCTGGCGGCGCGTGCCGCCGCGCGGGCGGTGCGCGCTCAGGAAGAAGAACAGGGCGCTTCTTCAATGCCGCATCAGGCCGCTTGAGCGGGAGGTGCCTCAAGGGTGCGCAACCTGATTGCCGCCTGATCGCCACTTGATCGCCATCTACAGCGAAATCTTCCCCACACAGATGTCCTTGAACATCACCCAATCGCCCATCAGGCTATAAAGCGGATGCCGGAAGGTCGCCGGCCTGTTTTTCTCGAAGAAGAAATGCCCGACCCAGGCAAAGCCATATCCGCAGATAACAGCAGCCGGCAGCCATAGCCAGTTACCGGTGGCGAGCGCCATGGCGAGGCAACCGATTACGCCGAGCGATCCCACGAAATGCAGCCGCCGCGACACCGTATTGCGATGCTCGCTCAGATAGTACGGATAGAACTCCGCGAAACTCGCGAAGTGATCGGTATGTGCGGTTTGAGCCATTGCGGCCTCCGAATGTCGACGCTACTCGATTCCGTGCCCGTCGCTCTCTTTACGTCTTGTACTTCCATTACTTCTACTACTTCGTCGCGCCGGATGCCCGCAGCGCGCTTGAAACTGGACAGGTCTGGCCCATTGTGCGGCTATCGGGCCACGCGCGCAACCTGGCCATTCGGCCGATGGTGCGCGCTTGCCTGTGAGGTTATTGTGACCACTCGCAGTGGCTACTGAACGGCGCTGGCGGCCTTCGAGGCGAAGCTGAACAGCGCGTCGAGCGTGGCATCGGGCTGCTCGGTCATCAACGCGTGGCCGGCTTCGAGCGTCACGGTGTCGACCGGTACGCCGGCCCGGGCGAGCGCGTCGGCGAGCGCTTTGGCCGCGCGTGGCGGCGTCATCGCATCGCGCCGGCCCACGATCAGTCGCGCCGGGCAGCGTACTTCGGCGGCGCGTGCGAGGCCGTCCGCGTAGCTATTGCAGGCGGTGAAGTCGGTGTGGAACAACTGCGGCTCGCCGCTTGCCGAGACCCGCTCCATCAGCCGTTGATTCATGCCATGCAGCCAGAAGCCCGGGCCGGGGCACGACGGCTTGGCGGCGAGCGTGGAATGCGACCATTGATTGACCATGCCAATTGCATCGGGCTCGCGGTGCCGGGCAGCCTCGAGCAGGGCGTCCGAGACGGCCATCGGCACGGCGGTGGCGAGCAATGCGAGGTGCGTTGCACGCTGCGCATAGCGGGCGGCGAAGTCGAGCGCGATCAGCGAGCCCATGCTGTGGCCGGCCACGAATGCGCGCTGTACGCCGGCGGCGTCGAGCAGGGCGGCCAGCCAGTCGGCCATGGCTGTCACGGTGGTGAGCGCCGGGCCGGCGCTGCGGCAGTGGCCGGGCAGATCGACCGCCAGTACGCCGAAGCCATGGTGCGCGAAGTAACGTGTTTGCAATGCCCACACGCTATGGTCATGCTCGGCGCCGTGGATGAAGACCGCGGTCGGCAGGCTGGCGTCGAATGGTTTGCCGCCGGTGTACGCATAGGCGGGCTTGCCTTGAACGGTGAGAATCATGCCGACTCCGGGCGGGGGTTGGCCGCATTGGCGGGCGCAGCGGACGGCTCGCCTTGAGCCGAAGCAGCGGATGAGCCGGCGGAGCTGTTTTTTGCAGTATTGGACGCAGCGGCTTGTCCGGTCGCAGTCGCGCTCGCGCCGCCCGCTTTCTGCGCGGCCTTCAGCGCCCGCTTGAGGTCGTCAATCAGATCGTCGGGGTCTTCAAGACCGATCGACAGACGGATCGTGCCTTCGGCGATGCCGGCTGCGGCGAGAGCGGCGGCGTCCATGCGGAAATGCGTCGTCGATGCGGGGTGGATGACCAGTGAGCGCGCGTCGCCGACGTTCGCGAGATGCGAGAACAGCGAAAGCGCTTCGATGAAGCTGCGTCCGGCGGCGCGATCACCGCGCAGATTGAAGCTGAATACCGCGCCCGCGCCCCGTGGCAGCAAACGCTTCGCGAGCACGTAGTCCGGATGCGACGGCAGCTCCGGGTAGGCCACGGCTTCGACGGCAGGGTGGGCGCACAGGAATTCGACCACCGTGCGTGTGTTCGCGACGTGCCGCTCCATGCGTAGCGGCAGCGTCTCGATGCCTTGCAGCAGTTGCCACGCGGCCTGCGGATGCAGGCAGGCACCGAAGTCGCGCAAGCCCTCGCGGCGCGCGCGCAGGAGGAACGGCGCGACGGTGCTTTCCTCGGCGAACACCATGCCGTGAAAGCCCTCGTACGGTTCGGTAAATTCGGGGAAACGTCCGGACGCGGTGAAGTCGAACAGGCCGCCGTCCACCAGTACGCCGCCGATCGTCGTGCCGTGGCCGCCGAGGAATTTGGTCGCCGAGTGGTAGACGAAGTCGGCGCCGTGCTCGAACGGCTTGAGCAGATAGGGCGTGGTAAAGGTCGAATCGACCAGCAGCGGCACACGGTGCTCATGGGCGAGCTGTGCCACTGCGGCAATATCGAGCACGTCGAGGCCCGGGTTGCCGAGCGTCTCGCCGAACAGCAGGCGTGTGTTCGGGCGCAGCGCGGCGCGCCAGGCGTCGAGGTCGCCCGGTTTGACGAAGGTCGTCTCGATGCCGAAGCGCCGCAGCGTGTAGTGCAGCAGGTTGTGCGAGCCGCCGTACAGCGCGCTGGACGCGACGATATGGGCGCCGGCGCCCATCAGCGTGGCGATCGCCAGATGCAGCGCGGCCTGGCCGCTGGCCGTGCCGATCGCGCCCGCGCCGTTTTCCAGCGCGGCAACACGTTCCTCGAACACGGCCACGGTCGGATTCGAGATGCGGGAGTAGACGTGGCCGGCGCGCTCCATATTGAAGAGCGCCGCGGCGTGGTCCGAGTCGCGGAACGAAAACGAGGTAGTCTGGTAAATCGGCGTGGCGCGCGCGCCGGTGGCTGGGTCGGGCGCTGCGCCGGCGTGCAGCGCAAGCGTGTCGAAACGGTTGGCGGACATCCTGGGCGGCGAAGCCACGGACGGCCTCGCGAAAGGTGAAAGTGGCGGCCATCCTATCACCGGCGTGAATCGCTTCAAGCGCGGTTTTCCCGATGCGCGCGCTTCGGACGGCACCGCACAGAAGCTGCAAATGCCCGCTGCGCCTTGATGGGCGGGCCGCTTTCCTTTTATGGGCCTTTCCGCTAGGATCGAAAGTCAATCAGGCATTATCAGCTTAGCGGGCATCACGGAGACAGACCATGCGAGTCAGCGACATTCTTAAAGTCAAAGGCAACACCCTTTTCACGGTTACGCCGGATACCACGCTGCACGACGCAGTCAATACCATGGCCGAGCACGATATCGGCTCGCTGGTCGTGATGGAGTACGGCGACCTCGTCGGCATGCTGACGTTTCGTGAAGTTATTCTGACCTTGAGCAAACATCACGGCAGCCTCGGCACCTCCACGATCCGCAAGTTGATGGACGACCATCCGCTCACGTGCACGCCCGAAACGGACGTCAACGAGGTGCGTCGCATGATGCTCGAGCATCACGTGCGCTATTTGCCGGTGCTGGAAAGCCGCACGCTGATGGGCGTGATCTCGTTTTACGACGTCGCGAAGGCGGTGGTCGAAGAGCAGGGCTTCGAAAATCGCATGCTGAAGGCGTACATTCGCGATTGGCCGGAAGAGCAGCAGGAACAGCAATCGGCGCCGCGCTAAGCAGAACGCGCGTGGGCTCACCGCGGCGTCCGCGCCGTTAGCGTGAGTGTGAAGATGCGCTCAAGGCGCGCGCGAAAGCGTGCGCTTTTTTTGTGCGCGCGCTTTTCCGGCCGGAGTCCTTTTGTTTGCTTATTGTTTGCTTTTTTGTTTCCCCTCTATTTCTCCTTTGTTGCCATTAGCCAGTTTCTAGCCCGTTCCCGAACTTCATGAGCGATCGTCCGATACCTGCCGCCCGCCGTCCCGCCCGCTCTCACGAGGCGCACGAGTCGCAGTTCCGCCTGCTCAGTCAACGCCGCTTCGCGCCGTTTTTCTGGACCCAGTTTCTCGGCGCAATGAACGACAACGTGTTCAAGATCGGCTTCACGTCGCTAGTCACGTATCAGGCGGCGCGCTTTTCCGGCGTCGATCCGAAAACGGCCGCGTTCCTGATTTCGGCGATTTTCATTCTGCCGTTCGTGCTGCTGTCGGCGACCTCGGGTCAGATCGCGGACAAGTACGACAAGGCGATGCTCACGCGCTTCGTCAAAAGCTTCGAAATCGTCGTGATGCTGATCGGCGGCGCGGGTTTCTGGCTGCATAGCGCGTCGCTGCTCTATTTGTGCACGTTCCTGATGGGCGTCCATTCGACCGTGTTCGGGCCGGTCAAGTATTCGTACCTGCCGCAGCATCTGTCGAAGTCGGAACTGGTCGGCGGTAACGGTATGGTCGAGATGGGCACCTTCGTCGCCATTCTGATCGGCACGATCGTCGGTGGCGTGGGCGCGGGTTTCGTCGAGCATGGCGCCGTGGTGCTGGCCTGCGCATGCGTCGCGATTGCGCTGGTGGGGCGGCTGGTGTCGAACTTCGTGCCGGCTACGGCGGCGCCGCAGTCCGATCTGCGCATCAACTGGAATCCGGTCAGCGAGACGTGGCGCAACCTGAAGCTCGCGCGCGAAAACCGGACGGTGTTTCTGAGCCTGCTGGGGATTTCCTGGCTGTGGTTCGTCGGCGCGACCTTTCTGTCCTCGTTTTTCAGCTTCGCGAAAAACGTGCTGTCCGCCGATCCGGACGTCGTGACCGTGCTGCTCGGCACCTTCTCGATTGGCATCGGCATCGGCTCGCTGCTATGCGAAAAGCTCTCCAAGCGGCGCATCGAAATCGGCCTTGTGCCGCTCGGCTCGATCGGCATGAGTGTGTTCGCGATCGATCTGTTCTTCGCGAGCCATGCGCTGCCGGCCGCCGGGCATCTGCTGAGCGTCGGCGAATTCCTCGTGCGGCCGGCCCATTGGCGCGTGCTGGCCGATCTGTTTCTGCTGGCCATGTTCGGCGGCTTCTATAGCGTGCCGCTGTACGCGCTGATCCAGAGCCGCAGCCAGCCGAGCCACCGTGCGCGCATCATCGCGGCGAACAATATTCTGAATTCGCTGTTCATGATCGTGTCGGCGTTAATGGCAATGGGGCTAACCGCGGCGGGGTTCAGTATTCCAGCGATTTTCCTCGTCACCGCGCTGCTGAATATTGTCGTCGCGACGTATATCTATTCGCTCGTGCCCGAGTTTCTGCTGCGCTTTATCGCCTGGGTGCTGGTGCACACGTTCTACCGGATTCGCCTGGTTCATGCCGAGCGGATTCCGGAGGAGGGCGCAGCCGTGCTGGTGTGCAACCACGTGAGTTTCGTCGATGCGATCGTCATCATGGCCGAGAGCCCGCGGCCGATCCGCTTCGTGATGGATCACCAGATCTTCAAGTCGCCGTTCGCCGGCTGGGTGTTCCGTCACGCGAAGGCGATTCCGATCGCGCCCGCTCATCAGGATCCGGCACTGCTGGCGCGCGCTTATGAGCGTTGTGCCGAGGCGCTGGCTGAGGGCGATCTGGTCTGCATTTTCCCCGAAGGCAAGCTGACGAAGACCGGCGAGATGAATCCGTTTCGCCACGGCGTGACCGAGATCATCCGCCGCACGCCGGCGCCGGTGATACCGATGGCGTTGCGCGGACTGTGGGGCAGCGTGTTTTCGCGCGCCAACGACGCGCGCTGGCCGCGACCGATCCAGAAGGGCGTGATGAGCCGGCTGACGCTGGCCGTGGGTGAGCCAATCGATCCGGCTGAGGCGACGCCGGAACTGCTGCAGCAGATCGTCACCGAATTGCGCGGGGCGCGCAAGTAGCGCCACCGGATCACGGGCCTGCCGGTCGGGCCCGGAGCCCATCGCCGTCCCGTAGCGCGGCCTTGGCCGCATCAAGGCTGGCATAATAGCGTTTTCCCCGCATTTCTTTGGACGACGCCCATGTCCGGCAACACGCTCGGTACGCTTTTCACTGTCACGACCTTCGGCGAATCGCACGGCCCCGCTATTGGCTGCGTGATCGACGGCTGCCCCCCGGGCATGGCGCTCAACGAAGCCGATATCCAGCTCGAACTCGACCGCCGCAAGCCGGGCACGTCGCGCCACGTCACGCAGCGCCAGGAAGAGGACAAAGTCGAGATCCTGTCGGGCGTGTTCGAAGGCCAGACCACCGGTGCGCCGATCGCACTGCTGATTCGCAATACGGACCAGCGCAGCAAGGATTACGGCAATATCGCGGACACTTTCCGTCCCGGCCACGCCGATTACACCTACTGGCAGAAATACGGCATTCGCGACTATCGCGGCGGCGGCCGTTCGTCGGCCCGTCTGACCGCGCCTACGGTGGCGGCTGGTGCCGTGGCGAAGAAATGGCTGCGCGAGAAATTCGGGACCGAGATTCGCGGCTTCATGGCGGCGCTCGGCGAGATCGACGTGCCGTTCGTCGACTGGGCACATGTGCGCGAGAATCCGTTCTTCGTGCCGAATGCGCAGATCGTGCCGGAACTCGAAACCTATATGGACGCACTGCGTAAAGACGGCGATTCCATCGGCGCGCGCATCAACGTCGTGGCTTCCGGCGTGCCGGTTGGGCTTGGCGAGCCGCTGTTCGATCGTCTCGACGCGGACATTGCGCACGCGATGATGGGTATCAATGCGGTGAAGGGCGTCGAGATCGGCGCGGGCTTCGCCAGCGTCGCGCAACGCGGTTCGGTGCATGGCGACGAATTGACGCCGGAAGGCTTCGTCGGCAACCACGCGGGCGGCGTGCTCGGCGGTATTTCGACCGGGCAGGACATCACGGTGTCCATCGCGATCAAGCCGACCTCGAGCATCCGCACGCCGCGTCGTTCGATCGACAAGGCGGGGCAGCCGGCCATCGTCGAAACGTTCGGGCGCCATGACCCGTGCGTCGGCATTCGCGCTACGCCGATCGCCGAATCCATGCTCGCGCTGGTATTGATCGACCACGCGCTGCGTCACCGCGCGCAATGCGGCGATGTTGCCGTCAGCACGCCGAAGATCGCGGCGAGCGCGCCGTAAAGAGCGCGTTTCGAGCGTCCTCGTAGTGCGCGCGGCATCGTTTCAATGACCGATCCGAACATCGAGCCGGCAACTAGCCAACTCGCGGATCTGCGTGTCCGCGCTGCCGCGCCGCAAGCCGGCGTGGCCGATTGCCTCGCGCTCGGGCAAACACTGTTGCAACACGCCGCCCGTAACAAAGACAGCCAGCGCGAAGCGCTTGCAGCGCTCGTACGGGCCTATCAGCTTGATCCCTCCTGCGAACCCACCTTGCTTCACACGATTGCGCAAACAGCGTTCATCGTGCGCGATTGGGCACTCGTCGACTCCGCCACTACGCTGCTTCTCGAACGCAAGGCCGAAGACGCCAACGCGTTGATCTGGCGCGCCGCCGCCGTGCAACAACGCAACGGCTTCGACACGGCCGAGCACCTGCTGCGCGAAGCGGTGCGCGTCGCGCCCGGTAATCCGGTGGCGCTTCACAAACTTGCGTTGTGCGTCAAGGAGCAGGCGCGGTTTCAGGAAGCGGAGGCCTTGCTCAGGCAGGTGCTGGAGTTGTCGCCGGATAACGTGCATGCGCTATTCGATCTGTCGGAGCTCGAAATCCGCACCGGGCGTTTCGCCGCCGGCTGGACGCATTACGAATCACGCGTCGCGTTCGGTGACGATTTGAATAGTGCACAGCATGCGCTTGCCGCGATCAGCGCGCATTGGCAGGGCGAATCGCTGCAAGGCAAAACGCTGGTGGTGTACGGCGAGCAAGGCAACGGCGACTGCCTCTGGGCGGTGCGCTTTCTGCCGCTGTTGGCGGCGAGGGCGCGCCGTGAGGGCGGCCGTGTGATTTTCGGTCACGACGGGCCGTTGCGGCATCTATTCGAGCGAATGCTGCCTGCCGACTTGCGGCTCGAAACGAGCCTCGAAACCCAGCCTGATTTCCATTGCGGATTGATGAGCTTGCCGCTGCGGCTTGGGGTCTTCGATGCGAAAGGGTGGGGTGCGCCGTATATGAGCGCCGAGCCCGCGCGTGTGAAGGTTTGGCGCGAGCGGGTTCATGCGCACACGGCGCGCAAACCGGCTAATCGCAAAGTCGGTCTGGTGTGGAATGGCAATCCTGACCATGTCCGCGACAGGCGGCGCTCAGTGCCCGTCGAACAACTCGCGCCGCTATTGAGCGTGCCCGGCGTGACCTGGTTTGCCTTGTCGCCAGGGCGCAGCGAGACGGTTGCGCAGTGGCGGGCCCAAGGTCACGATGTCGCTGATCTGACCCACCATTTTCAGTCCGGATTCGATGACGTCGCTGCTTTGCTGGCGAATCTGGATCTGGTTGTCACGATCGATAGCGGGCCGGCGCATCTGGCGGGCGCACTTGGCGTGCCGACCTGTCTGATGATCGATCACGTGTCGGCATGGTTCTGGGGGGATGAATCGCGCACCACGGCCTGGTACGATTCGATCGAGCTCTTCCGGCAGCCTGAGATTGGGGCGTGGGCGCCGGTGCTGGTCAAGGTGCGGGAGCGGATTGAAATGATGCGGCGTGTCTGAGCTTTCTGCCTTGCGGCGGCTTTGGGATTGGCATTGACAGCGAGTCGGCCGTAGACGCCCTCTTTTCTGCCGACTCAGAACGGTTGGTTACGGACCGTGCGCGGGCAGACCAACAAGCTCCGCGCACGGCAAATCAACTCCGGATCACATATTCGGATAGTTCGGACCACCGCCGCCTTCAGGCGTCACCCAAACGATGTTCTGGGTCGGGTCCTTGATATCGCAGGTCTTGCAGTGCACGCAGTTCTGCGCGTTGATCACCAGCCGCTCGCTGCCGTCGTCGTTCTTCACGAACTCATACACCGCAGCCGGGCAGTAGCGCGATTCCGGACCGGCATAGGTTTGCCAGTTCACGTTCACCGGCACCGTCGGATCCTTCAGCGTCAGATGCGCCGGCTGGTTCTCTTCATGATTGGTGTTCGAAATGAACACCGACGAGAGCCGGTCGAACGTCAGCTTGCCATCCGGCTTCGGATAGACGATCTGCTTGCACTGCGACGCGGGCTTGAGCATCTCGTGATCGGAATGCTGGTGATGCAGCGTCCACGGCACATTGCCGCCCAGCAGCTTCTGCTCGATGCCGACCATCAGCGTGCCGAGGTACAGACCCTTGCTCATCCATTGCTTGAAGTTGCGCGCGCGATGCAGTTCCGTGTGCAGCCACGAGGTCTTGAACGACTCCGGATAGGCCGTCAGTTCATCGCCGGTGCGGCCAGCCTGCACGGCTTCAAAGGCGGCATCGGCGGCCAGCATGCCGGTCTTGATCGCCGCATGCGAACCCTTGATCCGCGATGCGTTCAGGAAGCCCGCATCGTCGCCGACCAGTGCGCCGCCCGGGAACACCAGCTTCGGCAGCGACATCAGCCCGCCTGCGGTAATGGCCCGCGCGCCGTACGACACCCGCTTGCCGCCTTCCAGAATCGCGCGGATCGCCGGATGCGTCTTATAGCGCTGGAATTCCTCGAATGGCGACAGGTACGGGTTCGTGTAGCCCAGGCCGACCACGAAGCCCACCACCACCTGGTTGTTGTCCATGTGATAGAGGAACGAGCCGCCGTACGTGTCGTTCTCCAGCGGCCAGCCGGCGGTGTGCATCACCAGACCCGGCTTGTGCTTTGCCGGATCGATTTCCCACAGTTCCTTGATGCCGATACCGTAGACCTGCGGATCGACGCCTTCACGCAGCTTGAATTTGTCGTTCAACTGGCGGCCCAGGTGCCCACGCGCGCCTTCGCAAAACAACGTGTATTTCGCGTGCAGCTCCATACCGAGCTGGAAATTCTCGGTCGGCTGGCCGTCCTTGCCGATGCCCAGGTTGCCGGTGGCGACGCCTTTGACCGAGCCGTCGTCGTTGTAGAGAATCTCCGCGGCCGGAAAGCCCGGGAAAATCTCGACGCCGAGCGCTTCGGCCTGCTGACCGAGCCAGCGCGTGACGTTCGCGAGACTGATCACGTAGTTGCCGTGGTTCTTGAAGTTGTCCGGCAGCGCCCAGGTCGGCACGCTCTTCGAACCGGTTTCGGTCAGGAACAGGAATTTGTCTTCGGTCACGTCCACCGTCAGCGGCGCGCCTTTTTCCTTCCAGTCGGGGATCAGTTCGGTGATCGCGCGCGGATCCATCACCGCGCCCGACAGGATATGAGCCCCGATCTCCGAGCCTTTTTCCAGTACGCACACGCCAATCTCGACGCCTTTCTCGGCCGCCAGCTGCTTCAGGCGGATCGCTGCGGACAGGCCAGCCGGGCCGCCGCCGACGATCACGACGTCGTATTCCATCGACTCGCGTGGTCCGTATTGCTCAATGAGGCTTGCGGGGGTCATTGATGCTCCTCTTGTTACCGTTAGAATGCTTTTTTCGGGATCGTATTGTGGGCGATGGTCTCCGCCACCGCAACCCGATCAGCGGAGATTAGCACGATCGTTCTATTTTTGTGATACGGTGTGACCCGCAGTGGCGGTCTTGCCGCATCCGTCAATCGCGTCTGTAACAACAACCGAACAAGGGAACGACAATGGGCCGTTCGATCAATCTGGAAGGCAAAGTCGCGCTGATTACCGGCGCTTCGAGCGGGTTGGGGAAGCGCTTTGCTCAGGTATTGTCGCAGGCCGGCGCCAAAGTCGTGCTGGCGAGCCGCCGCACCGAGCGTCTGAAGGAATTGCGCGCCGAGATCGAGGCCGCGGGCGGCGCGGCGCATGTTGTCTCGCTCGACGTCACGGACTATCAGAGCATCAAGTCGGCCGTCGCGCACGCGGAAACCGAAGCGGGCACGATCGATATTCTGGTGAACAATTCAGGCGTGTCGACCACGCAGAAGCTTGCGGAAGTGACGCCGGCCGATTTCGAGTACGTATTCGACACGAACACGCGCGGTGCTTTCTTCGTCGCCCAGGAGGTTGCCAAGCGCATGATCATGCGCGGCAATAGTGCCCAGAAGCCTTCATACCGGATTATCAATATCGCGTCGATGGCGGGCTTGCGGGTGTTGCCGCAGATTGGCCTGTACTCGATGAGCAAGGCCGCCGTGGTCCATATGACCAAGGCTATGGCGCTGGAGTGGGGCAAACACGGTATCAACGTGAACGCCATTTGCCCGGGTTATATCGATACCGAGATCAACCACCATCACTGGTCGACCGAGCAGGGGCAGAAGCTGGTATCGATGCTGCCGCGTCATCGTGTCGGCAAGCCGGAGGATCTGGACGGGCTGTTGCTGCTGCTGGCCGCCGACGAATCGCAGTTCATCAATGGGTCGGTGATTGCCGCCGACGATGGCTTCGGACTTGCCTGAACGCGCGGACCGTTTGCCGGAACACTGGCCGCATTTCGCGGCATGTCATTTTTTGCGCCGGCTTACTCGCCGGTTTCACCCTCGTTTCAACCCGTTAAAGAAGTACGATGAGCGATTTTCACGCAGTTTTTGAGATGTCTATGCCGATCCGTTGGGGCGACATGGACGCGTTCGGCCATGTGAACAACACGGTCTATTTTCGTTATATGGAGCAGGTGCGGATTTCCTGGTTCGAACAGATGGGTATGGCCGGCAGCAACGCCGACGGGCAGGGGCCGGTGATCGTCAATGCGTCGATGGAGTTTCTCAAGCAGTTGCACTATCCCGGCGACGTGATCGGCCGGATGTCCGTCGCGACGCCTGGGCGCAGCAGTTTTGACACGGCCTTCGAGCTCGTGCGTGCCGACGATCCGAACACCGTCTATGCCCGTGGCGCCGCCCGCTGCGTATGGATCGACTACGCGGCCGGTAAATCGGTGCCGGTTCCCGATCTGCTGCGCGAGACAATCGAGCGCGCGGCGTTGGTGAAGGCTGCCTGATTCAGGCGGCCCGATCGCTCCTCAATGACCGAGCAACCGCTGCAATAGCTCGGTCGCGTTCCCGGTATCGTATTTGCGCATCAGCCGCGCACGGTAGACGTCGACCGTGCGCGGGCTGATATCCAGCGCACGCCCGATCTGCTTGCTGGTTTTGCCCGTCACCAGTTGCGCGGCGATTTCACGTTCCCGCGGAGTCAGTTCGACCGCCACGCGCCGCGTCGCGCTCAAATCCTCGAAGGTCCAGACTCCGGCTGCGTGCGCGTCGGCGCGTTGCTGCGCGCGGCCCGTCACGTGGCACCAGAACAGTTCGCCATTGGCTCGCTTCATGATCCGGTCGTCCGCGTAGCTGCCTTGCGCGGTCATGATCGGCGGAATCCGCGCGCCGATCCGCTCGAATTCGTCGGTCGACGGGTACAGCATCTGGAACGACTGGCCGAGCAGCGTTTCGCGCGGGTAGCCGAATATCGACGCCAGTTCGTCGTTGCAGTCTTCAATGATCCGTTCGCGCGACAGCACGAGTCCGATCGGGGCGAGTTGAAACGCGGTTTGGTAATCCAGTGCGGGCATGGGCTGGCGGCAAGTACTTATGTATTTTTGCGTATTGTGCCGCATGGCGCGCCCAGCGTACTCTTTCGGGCACATGACAAGGCGGCGAAGCATTCGCGGCGGGCGTTGGCGCAAGGTTAGACGACCTGAGCGCAGGGCCAGCCGCAGATGACTAGAATGACGTGTCGGGCTTTTGCCCGCCGAGCGTCATATCGAGGCCGCAACGAACCGATTTCGGGTTTCCATAAAGGAAGGGACATACAGATGAACAAGGTCTATCCAGGCGCTGCCGAGGCGCTGAAAGACATCGTCAAGGACGGGCAGACGTTTGCCGTCGGCGGTTTCGGGCTGTGCGGCATTCCCGAGGCGCTGATCGGCGCGCTGCGCGATTCGAAGGTGCAGGGCATCACCTGCATCAGCAACAACGCGGGCGTCGACGGTTTCGGCCTCGGTCTGTTGCTCGAAACGCGCCAGGTCAAGAAGATGATTTCGTCGTACGTGGGCGAGAACAAGGAGTTCGAACGCCAGTATCTGGCCGGCGAACTCGAACTGGAATTCACGCCGCAAGGCACGCTCGCCGAGAAGCTGCGCGCCGGCGGCTCGGGCATTCCGGCTTTCTTCACGAACACCGGCTACGGCACGCTGATCGCCGAAGGCAAGGAAACCCGTCAGTTCGGCGAGAACCACTATGTGCTCGAACACTCGCTGACGGCCGACGTCGCGCTGGTCAAGGCATGGAAGGCCGATAAATCGGGCAACCTGATCTATCGCCGCACCGCGCGCAACTTCAACCCGATGTGCGCGATGGCCGGCAAGATCACGGTCGCCGAAGTCGAGGAAATCGTGGAAGTGGGCGAGCTCGATCCGGATGCGATCCACACGCCGGGCATTTTCGTGCAGCGCATTGTGCTCAATGCGCATCCGGAAAAACGCATTGAACAACGCGTCGTCCGCGCGAAAGGAGACTGATGATGGCATGGACTCGTGACGAAATGGCCGCCCGCGCGGCGAAGGAATTGCAGGACGGTTTCTACGTGAACCTCGGCATCGGCTTGCCGACCCTGGTGGCGAACCATGTGCCGCCCGGCGTCGAAGTGTGGCTGCAGTCGGAGAACGGCCTGCTCGGAATCGGCCCGTCGCCGACCGAAGAAGAAGTGGATGCCGACCTGATCAACGCCGGCAAGCAGACGGTGACCACGCTGCCGGGTTCGTCGATCTTCTCGTCGGCGGATTCGTTCGCGATGATTCGCGGCGGCCACATCAACCTGGCGATTCTGGGCGCGATGCAGATCAGCAAGAAAGGCGATCTGGCCAACTGGATGATCCCCGGCAAGATGATCAAGGGCATGGGCGGCGCGATGGATCTGGTCGCGGGCGTCAAGCGCGTGGTCGTGCTGATGGAGCACGTCGCCAAGGGCGACCAGCACAAGATCCTTGAAGAGTGCACGTTGCCGTTGACGGGCGTGGGCGTGGTCGATCAGATCATCACCGATCTCGGCGTGATCGAAGTGACGGAAGACGGTCTGAAAGTGACCGAACTGGCGCCGGGCGTCAGCGTCGAGGAAATCAAGGCGAAGACGGGCGCGCCGCTGGATGTGAGCGCGGTGAGCTGAATGTTTTTATGAGCCGCCCGCGGGTTCGGTCTGCATGACGGGAACGTGGCGGCGGGGCAGGACCCGGAGCGGGCGAGGCGCGAGTCTCGCCCGCTTTGTTTTTGCGCCTGAAGTCCGTTCGATACGTGTCCCGGGCCGTCCTATGACGTTTGGCCGATCCTTGCCGCACGGCAAAGCGGTTTACAATCTTTCGAAGATTGGACGCTTATTGATCCCTGCTGTGCCCAGGCCGAATCCGCAGCGCTTTTGCAAGGAAACCCGATGACCGACACGTCCACTTCCACTACCGGGCGGCCTGCGCCGCGCCAACGTTATGTGCAATGCGCAAGCGGCGGCGGCTTGCACCGTATCGCCTACACCGAGTGGGGCGACCCGGCCAACCCGCGTGTGCTGCTGTGCGTGCACGGCTTGACGCGCTCGGGGCGCGATTTCGACCGCCTCGCGGCGGAATTCGCCGGCACTTACCGCGTGGTGTGTCCGGATGTGGCGGGGCGGGGCTTGTCTTCATGGCTCGCGAACCCCAACTTCTATACCGTGCCGCAATACGTCGCCGATATGGTCACGCTGATCGCGCGCCTGAACGTCGAAACGGTCGACTGGTTCGGCACTTCGATGGGCGGTCTGATCGGGCTCGCGCTGGCCGGTCTGCCGGAAACGCCGATTCGCAAGATGCTGCTGAACGACGTGGGTCCGCATCTGGAACCGGTGGCCGTGCAGCGAATCGGCGATTACCTGGGTAAGCCGGTGCGTTTCGAATCGTTGCAGCAGGGTATCGATTACGCCGCGCTGCTTGCGCAAACGTTCGGCCCGCTCACGCCAGAGGAGTGGCGCGAGATCAATACGCCGCTTTTGCACGAGCAGGACGGCGCATGGTTGTTCCGCTACGACCCGCGAATCGCGCAGCCATTTACCGCGACCACCGAAGAGGCGGCCAAACTGGGCGAAGCCGCGCTGTGGCATTCGCTGGCGGCGTTTCAGGGGCCGGTGCTGGTGGTGCGCGGCGAGCAATCGGATCTGCTTTCTCGCGAGACCGTCGCGAAGATGGTCGAAACCGGGCGTGCCGTATCGAGCGCGGAAATCGTGGGCGTCGGGCATGCGCCGGCGTTCCTGTCGGCCGATCAGATCGACCTCGCGAGGCAGTTCTTCATCGGGCCGGCCACTGACGCGTCATAATGTAGGGTTCCGCACACGGCCCTTTCGTCTCTGGTCGGGTGCAATGCGGAACGCATCTTAGATCAACTTTCAACCCAACTCAGGATTCTTCATGGCAGTCATTCGTCATCACGTCGGCAAGCGCCTCTCGGAAACCGCCGTATACAACGGTACCGTGTACCTCGCAGGCCAGATCGCCGAAGACGCGGATCAGGACATCACGGGTCAGACGCGCGAAGTGCTCGGCCACATCGACCGTCTGCTGGAGGAAGTGAATAGCGACAAGTCGCATTTGCTGTCCGTGCAGATCTACATCTCGGACATGGTGCATTTCGCCGGCATGAACGCCGTGTGGGACGAGTGGGTCGCACAAGGCGCCACGCCGCCGCGCGCTACCGTGGAAGCGAAGCTCGCGAATCCGAAGTGCCTCGTCGAAATCGTCGTGGTCGCGGCGCAGCGCGATTGAGCGTGACCGCACCCGGTCTCGCAGTTGTTGAAATTCTGTTGATCCGTCTGGCCCGGTGGGCCGTCGCACCATGACTACCGAAATCGTTACGAGCACGCCAGCCCCCATCCCTTCCTTCGACGAAGCGATGGCGTTCGTGCGCGAACACGCGGGCGAGGTGCGACTCTCGTCGGGTGAGTTGCTGGCGGATCATGCGGCGGGCACGGCGTCGATCATGCGTACGCTCAACGTCGATCCGCCGGCGGTGCTGGCGGCGGCGCTGTTCGCGCTGACGCCGCATCTGCAAGACCCGGAGCGCGTGATCGCCGACAACTTCGGCGAAGAAGTCGCGCAACTGGTCGGCGATGTACGCAAGCTGCTGCGCCTCGGTACGGTGAGCTTGCGCGCCGCGCAGAACGCAATGCCTGAGGCCGGGCGCGATGCGCAGGCCGCGCGCCGTGCCCAGGTCGAGGCGCTGCGCAAGATGCTGCTCGCGTTCGCGCAGGACATTCGTGTCGTGCTGATACGGCTCGCGTCGCGCCTGCAATCGCTGCGCTATTACGCGGCGGCGAAGATCACACCGTCGCCCGACGTTGCGCGTGAGACGCTCGATATTTATGCGCCGCTTGCCAACCGTCTGGGCATCTGGCAGCTGAAATGGGAGCTCGAGGATCTCGCGTTCCGTTTCGAAGAGCCGGTCACGTACAAGCGCATCGCCAAGCTGCTCGACGAGAAACGCGTCGAGCGCGAAAGCTATGTCGCACAGGCGATCGAGCGGTTGCAGCAGGAGTTGGCCGCGGCGAACGTGCAGGCCGAAGTGAGCGGCCGGCCCAAGCATATCTATAGCATCTGGCGCAAGATGCGCGGCAAGGAACTGGACTTCGCCGAACTGTACGACGTGCGCGCGTTTCGCGTGATCGTGCCGGACATCAAGGATTGCTACACGGTGCTCGGCATCGTGCATAACCTGTGGCAGCCGGTGCCCAGAGAGTTCGACGACTACATCTCGCGGCCGAAGCCGAACGGCTATAAATCGCTGCATACGGTTGTGATCGGCGACGACGGCCGTGCGTTCGAAGTGCAGATCCGTACGCAGGAAATGCATCAGTTCGCCGAGTACGGCGTGGCGGCGCACTGGCGCTACAAGGAAGCGGGTACGCGGGGTTACGGCGGCCAGTTCAGCGCCAACGAGAAGTACGACGAAAAGATTGCGTGGTTGCGTCAACTGCTCGCGTGGAAAGACGAAGTGTCAGAAGGCGAGCACGGCGAGAAGCGCGCGGCGCAGCCGTGGGAGCAACTGCGCCAGGCCACGCTCGACGACGACCACATCTACGTGCTTACGCCACAAGCGCGGGTGATTCCGTTGCCGCATGGCGCGACGCCGGTGGACTTCGCGTATCACCTGCATAGCGAGCTGGGGCATCGCTGCCGTGGCGCGCGCGTCGACGGCGCGATGGTGCCGCTCAATACGCCGTTGCAGAACGGTCAAACGGTCGAGATCGTCGCGGTGAAGGAGGGCGGTCCGTCGCGCGACTGGCTCAACCCGCAACTCGGATATCTGCAGAGCCATCGGGCGCGGCAGAAAGTGCGCGCCTGGTTCAACGCGGTCGAAGTGCAGGAGCACATCGCGAGCGGCCGTGCGATGGTCGAAAAGACCCTGCAGCGCGAGGGCAAGACGTCCGTCAATCTCGATCAGCTCGCCGCCAAACTCGGTTTCAAGACTACCGACGATCTGTTCTCGGTGGTCGGCAAGGAAGAGTTCAGCTTGCGGCTCGTCGAGCAGGCGTTGCACGATGCGCCGCCGCCCGAACCTGTCGTCGAGGCGCCGGAACAGTTCGAGAAGCGCAGTAGCGGCGCGAGTGTCGCCCGTGGCGCTTCGACCGGCGTGCTGGTGGTCGGCGTCGACGCGCTGCTTACGCAACTCGCGCGCTGTTGCCGTCCCGCTCCGCCTGACGAGATCAGTGGCTTCGTCACGCGCGGCAAGGGCATGTCGATTCACCGCAGCGATTGCCCGAGCTTCCTGCGCATGGCCGAACGCGCGCCGGAGCGTGTGCTGCAAACTGCATGGTCGGCCGATGTGATGAGCGGGCGCGGGCAATCGGTCTATCCAGTCGACCTCAGCATCGAGGCAACGGATCGGCAAGGCCTGCTGCGCGATATCTCCGAAGTTTTCGCGCGAGAGAAGATGAACGTGATCGGGGTGAAAACGCAATCGCGGCGTAACGCCGCGTTCATGCAATTTACCGTCGAGGTATCGAGCGCCGCGCAGATTCAGCGCGCGTGTACGCTGCTCGGTGAAGTGACGGGCGTGATGCGCGCTTCACGCAAGAACTGAGGTTTGGGCGCGGCGGCGGGTTGCCCTCGGCATCGCTTCCGCGCGTCCGGGCGCGTGCGTAGAAATTTAAAGTCGATGCATAAAAGTACTTGCCAAGCGGTGTGGCGCTCCATATAATCTCGTTTCTTCAGGCTCGTAGCTCAGCTGGTTAGAGCACCACCTTGACATGGTGGGGGTCGTTGGTTCGAGTCCAATCGAGCCTACCAACGAAAGAGAAATTCCGGTTTTGCCGGGGTTTCGCAAACTGCAGTAAGCGCTTCGGCGCAAAAGGCAAATACGGTTATGGCACCGCGAACGTTGACCGAAACTACTTCGGAGCGACGCTAGTCGAGGACCACTTTCGCCAATGTAGTTTGCAAAAAATGTGAATGCGGCCCCTCGAAAGCGGGGCCGCATTTTTTTTGGCTTGTTTGATGGTTGTATGTGCCGCCGCCGGTCGGCACCACGGAGAACACAATGGTTTCGATACGTCTGCCCGACGGTTCTGTTCGACAGTACGAGCATCCGGTGACCGTCGCCGAAGTGGCCGCCTCGATCGGCCCCGGCCTCGCGAAGGCCGCGCTCGGCGGCAAGATCGACGGTGAACTCGTCGACACGTCCACGCTGATCGATCACGACGTGGCGCTTGCCATCGTCACCGAGAAAGACGCAGACGGCCTCGATATCATTCGCCACTCCACGGCGCACTTGCTCGCGTACGCGGTGAAGGATCTGTTCCCGGAAGCTCAGGTCACGATCGGCCCGGTGATCGACAACGGCTTCTACTACGACTTTTCCTACCACCGTCCCTTCACGCCTGAAGATCTCGAGAAGATCGAAAAGCGCATGCAGGAACTGGCGAAGAAAGACGAGCCGGTCTCGCGGCGCGTGGTGTCGCGCGACGAAGCGGTGGACTACTTCAAAAGCATCGGCGAGAAGTACAAGGCCGAAATCATCGAATCGATTCCGGCTACCGACGAAATCAAGCTCTACTCGCACGGCAGCTTCACCGATCTGTGCCGTGGCCCGCACGTGCCGTCCACCGGCAAGCTGAAGGTGTTCAAGCTGATGAAGCTGGCCGGCGCCTACTGGCGCGGCGATTCGAAGAACGAGCAGTTGCAGCGCATTTACGGCACGGCCTGGACGAAGAAAGAAGACCAGGACGCGTATCTGCACATGCTCGAAGAAGCGGAAAAGCGCGATCACCGCAAACTCGGCAAACAACTCGATCTGTTCCATATGCAGGACGAGTCGCCGGGCATGGTGTTCTGGCACCCGCGTGGCTGGACGCTGTGGCAGCAGGTCGAGCAGTACATGCGCCGCCGCGTGAACGACGCCGGCTACCTCGAAATCAAGACGCCGATGATCATGGACCGCTCGCTGTGGGAAGCGTCGGGCCACTGGCAGAACTATCGTGAAAACATGTTCACGACCGAGTCGGAAAAGCGCGACTACGCGATCAAGCCGATGAACTGCCCAGGTCACGTGCAGGTGTTCAACCACGGTCTGCGCTCGTATCGCGATCTGCCGCTGCGCTACGCGGAATTCGGCTCGTGCCACCGCAACGAATCGTCGGGCGCGCTGCACGGCCTGATGCGCGTGCGCGGTTTCGTGCAGGACGACGCCCACATTTTCTGTACTGAAGACCAGTTCATCAGCGAATCGATCGCGTTCAATACGTTGGCGATGAGCGTCTACAAAGACTTCGGCTTCGAGAATGTCGAGATCAAGCTGTCGTTGCGTCCGGATGCGCGCGCCGGCACGGACGAGACGTGGGATCGCGCGGAGCAGGGTCTGCGCGAGGCGCTGACGGCCTGCGGCGTAACCTGGGAAGAGTTGCCCGGTGAAGGGGCGTTCTACGGTCCGAAGGTCGAATACCACATCAAGGACGCGCTCGGCCGCTCGTGGCAGTGCGGCACCTTGCAGCTCGATATGGTGCTGCCGGAGCGTCTGGGCGCCGAATACGTCGCCGAAGACAATAGCCGCCGCCGCCCGATCATGCTGCACCGGGCAATCGTCGGATCAATGGAGCGCTTCCTCGGGATTCTGATCGAGCACCATGCTGGTGCAATGCCGTCGTGGCTTGCGCCGATGCAGGTCGTAGTGATGAATATCGCGGAGAATCAGGCCGAATATGCGCAGTCTCTAGCCCAATCGTTGCAAAAACAAGGGGTTAGAGTAGAGGCCGATTTGCGCAACGAGAAGATTAGCTATAAAATACGCGAGCACACGCTAGAAAAGGTGCCGTACCTACTCGTGGTCGGCGACAAAGAGCGTGAAGCCCAAACGGTAGCCGTGCGTGCCCGTGGTGGTGTCGATCTGGGTGTGATGCCTCTCGATACCTTCATTGAGCGTCTGCGTCAGGACGTGCAGTCGTTCAACTGAGCCACCTGGCAGCCCGGCTCGTTTTTTTAATTTTTAGAGGAAACGTAACATCGCTACTGATAAGTCTGCGCACCGCATCAACGGTGAGATTACTGCACCTGAGGTGCGTCTGGTCGGAGTCGAGAACGAACCGCTCGGCATCGTGAAACTCGCTGATGCGTTCCGCATGTCGGAACAGCAAGATGTGGATCTGGTCGAAATCGCTCCGCAAGCGGTCCCGCCGGTCTGCCGTTTGATGGATTACGGCAAGTTCAAGTACTCGGAAGCGAAGAAGCAGCACGAGGCCAAGCTCAAGCAGAAGGTGGTCCAGGTCAAGGAAGTCAAATTCCGCCCTGGTACCGACGACGGCGATTACAACGTCAAGCTGCGTAACCTCATCCGCTTCCTCGACGACGGCGACAAGACGAAAATCACGTTGCGTTTCCGTGGCCGCGAAATGGCTCACCAGGAAATCGGTATGCGCATGCTCGAGCGTCTGCGTGCTGACCTCGACGAAGTCGGTCAGGTCGAGCAGATGCCGAAAATGGAAGGGCGCCAGATGATCATGGTGCTCGCGCCGAAGAAAAAGAAGTAAGCGATTGGAGCGGCGGCGCGCCGTGTGGCGCGCGCTCTGGTTGTCATTGTGAAAGATTGAACGGTGCTGTGCCGGGTGTCCGGTGCGGTATCGGCAGGTTTCGGATCGGTGTCCATGCAAATGGGCACTGTGTCCTGAAAAGCGGCTGCCGGCGGCATTCTCACTTGCCGGCGGTCTGCATACCAAGTGGAATGGGTTTCGAAGGGCGGGTAATGGCCATCTGGCCGACCGCACACCCATATCCATCTAATAATGGAGTTGTCATGCCGAAGATGAAGACCAAGAAGAGTGCTGCAAAGCGCTTCGTGGTGCGTCCGGGCGGTACCGTCAAGCGCGGTCAAGCCTTCAAGCGCCACATTCTTACCAAGAAGACCACCAAGAACAAACGCCATTTGCGCGGTTCGACGGCAGTTCATGAAGCAGATATGAACTCCGTGCGCGCAATGCTGCCGTTCGCTTAACCCTTAACCGACACTCATAGGAGCAAGACATGCCTCGAGTAAAACGTGGGGTTACCGCACGGGCCCGTCACAAGAAGATCATCAAGCTGGCCAAGGGTTACCGCGGCCGTCGCAATAACGTCTATCGCATCGCCAAGCAGGCGGTCATGCGCGCAGGCCAATACGCCTACCGCGATCGCCGCAACAAGAAGCGTGTGTTCCGCGCATTGTGGATCACGCGTATCAACGCGGCGGTGCGTCAGCACGACATGACGTACAGCGTGTTCATCAACGGCCTGAAGAAGGCTTCGATCGAACTCGACCGCAAGGTGCTGGCCGACATGGCTGTGTTCGACAAGGCTGCTTTTGCTGCGATCGTTCAGCAGGTGAAAGCCGCCGTTGCAGCCTGATTGCGCTTTGGGCAATTAAACTGCGTGGTTCGTTGCAGCGAACATCCGGTAGTTTCGGTGACGCTGCAACAAAAACGGGGCTCCTCACCGAGCCCCGTTTTTGTTGGTAGAACCAGTTTTGCAACGATTGAACACTGACGTTGAAATGATGGGATCAATGGATCTGGACCAGATTGTCGCCGACGCGCAAAAAGCCTTCGCAGAAGCCTCCGACGTCACCACCCTCGAGAACGAGAAAGCCCGCTTTCTCGGTAAATCGGGTGCGCTGACCGAGCTGTTGAAGGGCCTTGGCAAACTTGACCCCGAAACGCGCAAGACCGAAGGCGCACGGATCAACCTCGTCAAGCAACAGGTGGAAGCCGCGTTGACGGCCCGCCGTCAGGCGCTGGCCGACGCGTTGCTGAACCAGCGCCTCGCCGCCGAGGCCATCGACGTTACGCTGCCCGGCCGCGGCACCGGTGCGGGCAGCCTGCACCCGGTGATGCGCACATGGGAGCGCGTCGAACAGATTTTCCGTACGATCGGATTCGACGTGGCCGACGGCCCCGAGATCGAAACCGACTGGTACAACTTCACCTCGCTGAACAGCCCGGAAAACCATCCGGCGCGTTCGATGCAGGACACCTTCTACGTCGACGGCAAAGATGCCGACGGCCGTCAATTGCTGTTGCGCACGCATACCAGCCCGATGCAGGTGCGCTACGCGCGTACCAACACGCCGCCGATCAAGGTGATCGTGCCGGGCCGCACCTATCGTGTGGACAGCGACGCGACTCACTCGCCCATGTTCAATCAGGTCGAAGGCCTGTGGATCGACGAGAACATCAGCTTCGCGGATCTGAAGGGCGTCTACTCCGACTTTCTTAAGAAATTCTTCGAGCGCGACGATATTCAGGTGCGCTTCCGTCCGTCGTACTTTCCGTTTACCGAACCGTCGGCTGAAATCGACATGCTGTTCGAAACGGGCAAGAACGCCGGCAAGTGGCTCGAAATTTCGGGTTCCGGCCAGGTTCACCCCACGGTGATCCGCAACATGGGCCTCGACCCCGAACGCTACATCGGTTTTGCTTTCGGCAGCGGCCTCGAACGGCTCACCATGTTGCGTTACGGCGTGCAAGACCTGCGTCTGTTCTTCGAAAACGACCTGCGTTTCCTGCGTCAATTCGCGTGAACCGGCGCGTACGAACGCGACTAGCATAGAGCGCGGCATCGCACGCAGTGCGTGCCGCCAGCAGCGTCCCCGGCAGTGCCCAGCGAATCAATGGGCCGCTTGCCGGACATGGACCTAACCTGATCAGAACGTACACAGAACCATGCAATTCCCGGAATCCTGGCTGAGAACCTTTGTCGATCCGCAACTGACGACCGATGAACTGTCGCACGCTTTGACGATGGCGGGTCTCGAAGTCGAAGACCTGCGGCCGGCCGCGCCGCCGACCTCGAAGATCGTCGTCGGCCAGGTGCTGGAAGTCGTCAAGCATCCGGATGCGGATAAGCTCAACGTGTGTCAGGTCGACGCCGGCACCGGCGCGACGCTGAACATCGTGTGCGGTGCGCCGAATGTCGCGCCGGGCATCAAGGTGCCGGTCGCTTTGGTAGGCGCGCAACTGCCGCCGGCCGAAGAGGGCGGGGCGCCGTTCGCGATCAAGCTCTCGAAGCTGCGCGGCGTGGAAAGTCAGGGCATGCTTTGCTCGGCACGCGAGTTGAAGCTCTCGGAAGATCATAGCGGCCTGATGATCCTGCCGGAAGCTACGCCGATCGGCCAGGACATTCGCGAAACGCTCAATCTCGACGACACGATTTTCGAAATCAAGCTGACGCCGAACAAGGCGGACTGCCTGTCGGTGTTTGGCGTGGCGCGCGAAACCTCGGCGATTACCGGCGCGCCGCTGCGTCCGCTCGAGATCAAGCCGGCCGAAGTGAAGCTCAACGAAACATTGCCGGTCAAGATCTCGGCTCCCGATCTGTGCGGCCGTTTTTCGGGTCGCGTGATTCGTGGCGTGAATGCGCGCGCGAAGTCGCCGCAATGGATGGTGCAGCGACTGGAGCGTTCGGGCCAGCGTAGCATTTCCGCGCTCGTCGACATCTCGAACTATGTGATGCTCGAACTCGGCCGTCCGTCGCACGTGTTCGATCTGGACAAGATCCACGGCGGCATGGATGTGCGCTGGGGCCGCAAGGGCGAAACGCTCAAACTGCTGAACGGCAACACCGTCGAACTCGATGAAACCGTCGGCGTGATCGCCGATGAACAGCACATCGAGAGCCTCGCCGGCATCATGGGCGGCGACAGCACCGCCGTGACGCTCGACACCACCAACATCTATCTCGAAGCCGCGTTCTGGTGGCCCGATAGCATTCGTGGCCGCTCGCGCAAGTACAACTTCTCGACCGATGCCGGACATCGCTTCGAGCGCGGCGTGGATTACGCGACCACCGTCGAGCACATCGAACGCATTACGCAACTGATTCTCGATATCTGCGGCGGCGAAGCCGGCCCGGTTGACGATCAGATCGTCAACGTGCCGAAGCGCGAGCCGGTGAAGATGCGTGTCTCGCGTGCGAACCGCATTATCGGCGTCAAGATTGATGCGGACGAAATCGCGCAGATCTTCACGCGCCTCGGCCTGACGTTCGAACGCGACGGCGATACCTTCGCGGTGAACCCGCCGTCATACCGCTTCGATATCGAAATCGAAGAAGACCTGATCGAAGAAGTCGCGCGTATCTACGGCTTCGAAAAGATCCCCGCGCGTCCGCCGGTCGCCACCAGCGAAATGCTGCCGACCAACGAAACGAAGCGCTCGATTCACGTGATCCGTCACGCGCTCGCCGCACGCGACTACGCGGAAACGGTCAACTTCAGTTTCGTGGACGCCGAGTGGGAGCAGGATTTCGCCGGCAACGACAAGCCGGTACGTCTGCTCAATCCGATTGCAAGCCAGTTGTCGGTGATGCGTACCACGCTGTTCGGCAGCCTGATCAATGTATTGCGCACCAACCTGAACCGTCGCGCGGCCGACCGCGTGCGCGTGTTCGAAGCCGGCCGCGTGTTCCTGCACGATCCGTCGATCAAGGCGGGTGAACTGACGGTGGAAGGTTTTGCTCAGCCGAAGATGATCGGCGCCCTCGCCTATGGTCCCGCTCTGGAAGAGCAATGGGGTGCGCAAACGCGCCCGGTCGACTACTTCGACGTGAAGGGCGATCTGGAAGCGGTGCTTGCGCCGGCCGTGGCGAGCTTCGTGAAAGCGGAGCATCCGGCATTGCATCCGGGCCGCAGTGCGCGTATTGAACTGAATGGCCGCGCAGTGGGCTGGATTGGCGAATTGCATCCGCGCTGGATGCAAAAGTATGATTTGCCGCATGCGCCAATTCTGTTTGAAATCGAAGCGGAAGCATTAATGCAGCGGGTATTGCCCACGCCGGCGGAGGTGTCGAAATTCCCACCGGTACGGCGTGATATTGCGGTAGTCGTCGATCAGAAAATCGAGGTGCAGGCGCTGCTGGACGAGCTTCAGAAGGCTCAATCCGAACCCGCCTGCAAGGCTGTCCAGAAGGTTGCGCTTTTTGACGAATTCCGTCCAAAATCAAACACTTCCGGTGGTCTGGCCGCGCATGAGAAAAGCCTTGCGTTCCGTGTGACCTTGCAAGATACTGGCGGGACCCTTCAGGATGAAACGGTCGATCTGGCCATTCAAACTCTGGTGGAACGTCTGGCTCGAGTATATGGCGCACGGTTGCGTGGATAACCCGCAGTTAACATTTGCACGGCATTTTTCCGCAACTTCCGTTTCTGCTTGGCGCGCCATTTGATAGATATGAATGAAATGAACTCGAGTGATTTCGAAGCCCTTCTTACGGCGCAGCGTAGCGCCATGATTCGCGATATTCCGACATCACCCGCGGCCGTTTCTACCGAAACGCCGACGCTGACCAAAGCTGAACTTGCCGAGTTGCTGTTCGACAATGTCGGGCTCAACAAGCGGGAAGCGAAAGACATGGTCGAAGCATTCTTCGAGGTGATCCGCGACGCGCTTGAGAGTGGCGATAGCGTGAAGCTGTCGGGGTTCGGCAACTTCCAGTTGCGCGACAAACCCCAGCGTCCCGGCAGAAACCCGAAGACCGGCGAGGCGATTCCGATCGCCGCGCGTCGCGTTGTGACGTTCCATGCAAGTCAAAAGCTGAAAGCGCTGGTCGAGAACGGCGCTGAAGCGAGCTTCACGCGCTGATCGACTGGCGCGTCCCTGCGCAACCCACCACGACGGCTAACTGACGATGACAGCGACGATCGAAAAAGTCGTCTTGCCTCCGATTCCGGCGAAGCGCTACTTCACGATTGGTGAGGTCAGCGAACTATGCGGTGTGAAACCGCATGTGCTGCGCTACTGGGAACAGGAGTTCACGCAGTTGAGGCCGGTCAAGCGGCGCGGCAATCGCCGTTACTACCAGCATCATGAGGTGCTGCTGATCCGGCGGATTCGCGAGTTGTTGTATGAGCAGGGCTTTACGATCAACGGTGCGCGCAATCGGCTGGATTCGCACGGCGGTGGCGCCCACAGTGCGCCTGCTGAGATCGTCGAGGAAGGTGAGGGTGCAGCGGCACCAGCAGCAAAAACGGCTGCGGTAGACGTGGAGCAGTTGCGCAAAGAGTTGCTGCACGTGATCGATCTGTTGGGCCACTAGTTGGCTTTGTTGGGCTCGGGCAGTTCTAATCGCCTGAAGTGTCTGTTATAATTTTTAGCTGTTCGGGGCGTAGCGCAGCCTGGTAGCGTACCTGCATGGGGTGCAGGTGGTCGGAGGTTCAAATCCTCTCGCCCCGACCAAAGAAATCAAGGCCTTACAAGCAATGCTTGTAAGGCCTTTTTCGTTTCCTGGCGGTTTCTGTTCTACCCTGTCCCGCTTCCTGCCAGACTACTGCCCGACTACCGCCTGACTACTACTACCTGAGCGCCGCCTGACCCATCCACGGAGACCGAGGAACCGATGCGAGCAGTTCTGTTGATCGACGATCACGCAATGTTTCGCGAAGGGCTCGTCCTCGCGCTCACTCAAGCCGCGCCCGATTTCACCGTGCACGCTGTCTCCAATGGCAGCGAGGCCATTGCCGAACTCGAAGCGCACAGCGGGATCAGCGTTGTGATGATGGACTACTACTTGCCGGACGTAGGGGGCAGCGTCTTGCTACGGCGTCTTCGGCAAGCGCGTCCGGGCATTCACATACTCGTGCTGTCCGCGTCGGAAGACCCTGATGACGTGCACGCCGCTTTGTCAGCCGGCGCCCAGGGCTTCATTCACAAATCGGCTTCGAGCAAGACATTGCTGGAAGCGCTCAATGGTGTGATCGAAGGCAAACAGATCGTGCCGGACACCTACGCGGCCATCGAAACGAACGGCCGCCGCCTCCCGCAATCCGACGACGCAGCCTTGCTAAGCGCATTGACGCCACGGCAGATCGAGGTGTTGCGGCTCGTCTGCGACGGCTTGCGCAATAGCGAAATCTCCACGCTTCTGGGCACTAGCGAGAAAACCGTCAAGGCGCATATGACGGCGATCCTGGCCGGGCTTGGCGTAATCAATCGCACGCGAGCGGTACTTATCGCGCGCCGTGCCGGGCTATTCGGCAAGCCGACCTGACGCGCTAGACGGTGTTGCCGTTCCGTTCGCGTGCGGCGGGTGCGAGCAACTCCGTAATCACATGACGCAGATGAACCGAGTCGACCGGCTTGTGCAGCAGCGGCCACGCGCGCGCGGACGCTTCGATCAACCGCGACGGATCGGTGTCGCCGCTAATCAGCATCGCCGGGATCGTGTCGTCTGCATACTCTTCATGCAGTCGGTCAATAACCTCGATGCCGGTCTCATGATCGCGCAGCCGGAAGTCGCATACGATCAGCGCCGGCTTCCCGGCGGCGTCGGCTGCCGCCTGCAGGATCTCATCGCCACTGCCGCCGACCATCACCCGATAGCCCCAGGTTTCGAGCAGCAGTCGTAGACCCTGCAGATTGTCCGCGTCGTCTTCGACGACAAAGATCAGTTGCCCCTGGAGACGTTGCTTGTGGTCACCGGCGCCGATTTCCGCATCGGCGGTAAGCGGCAGCGGTGCGGCTGCCGCTGTCTCGCCGACCGGCAACGTGATCGCGAACACACTGCCGCGTCCGGGCCGGGAACGCAATTCGAGCGGATGGCCGAGCAGGTCGGCGGTGCGGCGCACGATAGCAAGGCCGAGCCCCAGTCCTTTGTTGCGGTCGCGTTCCGGGTTGCTCAGCTGGCGGAACTCGAGAAAGATGCTCTCGTGCTCTTCCGGCGCAATGCCGACGCCGGTATCCCACACTTCCACCCGCAACGTCGTGCCGCGCTTACGGCACGCGATCAACACGCCGCCTTGCCGTGTGTGCCGGATTGCGTTGTCGACCAGATTGCGCAGAACGCGGTCGAGCAGCACGGGATCGGAATAGACCGCAGGCGCGCCGCTGCAATGCAAACGCAGGCTAAGCCGACGTGCCGCCGCCTGCGGTGCATATTCGCGTTGAATCTGATCGAGCAGCGAGTCGATCGGGAAATGGCGGCGTCGCGGTTTGATGACGCCGGCATCGAGACGCGAGATGTTCAACAGGCCATCGAACAGACTACCCATCGCCGCGGTCGCCCGGCCAATGTGATCGACCAGTTGGCGGCTCTTTGCATTCAGTTGCTGTTCGCGCAGGACTCCGACATACAGGCTCAGCGCGTGGACCGGCTGACGCAGATCGTGACTCGCCGAGGCGAGAAATTGCGACTTGGCCAGATTGCTGCGTTCAGCCGCTTCTTTCTCGACCGCCAGACGTTGCAGCAAGTCGGTGTTCTCGAAGCGGATGCGCAGCGAGTCGAGTTGCGTCCGGTACATGCGATGCGCAAAGGCGAACGTGACGGCCAGATACAACACACCCGCGAGTCCAAGCGCATGGGCGATCGTGCCCGGCAGCAAGCAAAGCGCGACGAACGACGGCACGAAATAGGGCACTTCGAACGCATACAGCAGCGGCAGATGAATGCAATACGCGTAAATGGCGCCGGTGCCGAGCGTGAGCAGACCGATGATCAGGAACATCTGCTGTTCGAAAGGCGCATGAAACAGCCAGTACGCATACGGCAGACCCCAGAGCGCGCCGGCGAGCGCGGTACACCAGCGTATCGAACGTTCCCAGCGCCGCAGTGACATCATCTGCCGGCTCGCGCGGTCATAACGCGCCAGCAGCACCGCACGCGTGAGCGTGACTAACGCATTCGCGGCGAACCAGGCAAGCAGTTCGCGCAGCGAAAAATTACCGTGTAATACAACGACGATCAGGCCGACCGTGAGCAACGAGCCCGCGAGCGCCACAGGAAAGTTGCGGCGCAGCGCCGCCATCTGCGCCGCAAAAATCTGATCGGCATACGGGGAAGGTGGCACGGCGATCGGCGCCGTTTGACGGTTCATTGTTCGAGAGCCTTTGGCGTTGAGTCACGACCGGTTCGCAGCGGGAGTCTCCCACAGATTTTTATCGTCGGCATGGGACTTTAGTCCGATGCGCGATGTTTGCAATATTCGTAAGATTCGCGGACCGGATGTCGAACGGGCCTCAGAAGCGGTACGGACATACTCATTTCCAGGTATGTTCTATTGCAGCGCTTTGCACTAACGTCACGACAGACCGCATCGTTCAACGTCCGAGGAAAAACGAACGTACGGGTGACCTGAGATGGCAATAAGAATATCGCGCGTCCATGTGCTGCCTGCAGCAAGGCGGCGCCTCCGCATCTCTCCCACGGCTGCGGGCACATGATTTTCAGGCAACGCTGGACTACCCGCGTCTTCTGGCACGGCGAAAGGGGATCTTGTACCGTGGACCTGGAGTTCGTTGAGACCGCCTGGGCGGCGAAAGAGCGGCTGCGGCTATCGTTGATGGCGAGCCCCGATGGACAACTGATCGAACGGCAACTCGTGCAACCCGACGGCATGTGCATCACCATTGCGACGCGGCTTCGCGGCGCGGATGACTTGACGGAGGCCGTTGCCAGCGATCCTCATCGCGATGTGCTGCGGGTCGCCTATCAGCGCGCTTTCGAGCGGCATGACCGGTTGCTGCGCGAACGCGCCGAAGCGAGCGGCAAGGCCTTGCAAATGGGCTTAAGCGACCTTGACTCGATTCGCGCGACGCGCAGCGAACCCAGGCTGGCGCATCTCGTATCGTCCGTGCTCGACCGGCGCGGGCAAGCGCCGGTGAAGTACATCTTCGCGTCGTACCAGTTGTCCGATCGCGAGCAGGGTATCAGTTGGTGTCACTTCCTTTCGGAAGGCTGCTTCTCGCTGCTGCAAAAGTTCGTGCAGCGGCGGTGGTACATGAACGACCTGTTTCTGGAGTACGCGCGCTCGAATAGCAAGCCGTGCCGGAGCGATCAGATCGAAATCCGCAGCGCCGGGCAGCGTCAGGCGTTCGACGCATTTGCCGAGGCGGGTTTTGCCGCCGGCGTGATATCGCCTGCCCGCACGGCGGGCGAGACTTTCGTCGCGTACCTGCTGGTGGCGGGCATGGGCGACGCGAGAAGCCAGGATCTGATGCTGAGGCGGCGTCACACGCTGCGGGTGCTGGCGGCCGAACTGGTGGAGTGGCGCGCCGAAGCGCGTGCGCGCGCGGCTACCGACGAATACAAGCTGTCCGCACGCGATATCGAAGTCCTGCAGATGTTGAGCCGCGGTATGGCAGCCGCACCCATCGCGCAGGTGCTGAAGCTGTCTGCAAACCAGGTACACCGAAGGATCTATCCGGAGATCGTCGAGAAACTACGGGTTCGTCATATCAGCGAAGCAGCCAAGGCGGCGCGCGATCTGGGCGTGCTGGGCGGCAGCATGCGCGCCGGCACGAGCCGGTGAGCAGAGCCGGGCTGATCGTTTGGACTGGTGGCGCGAAAACCGGCTCAGCCTTTCTGGAGGCGGCAGGGCCGGCTGCAGTGAGCGTCGCATAGGTCGGCGCGGCATACAAATCAAGCGCCGACTTTGTATTAGTACGATGAATATTATTTGTTAAAAGTCCCTGCCGAGACCGGGCAATTGGGGGCCGGGGGCAGCAAGAGGCACCAGAAATCCTACTGACTGGGGGGATAAAAACATGGGGATAAAAACATGGGGATAAAAACATGGACCTTTCCAGCCAGGATTCGATCCTCCTGCCAGTACTGAACAGCAAAGACCACTAACCCCGGGGACCGACCCAGGGCGAGTTTATCCACAATTAACTGGAGCAGGCATCCAGTCCGGGCTGCGTACCTGAGAGGCGTCGCACGGCGGGGGCGGACACGACATGCTCGTGATCGAATCAAATCCAGCAGGACCGGCGGCCGTGTTGCCGCTACTTCAGCGTTATCGCGCGGACAGCGACGAACTTGCCGTGCCGCATGCAAACCGCATTGCGTTGCTTGGACCGATGCGTATCGAGCGTGGCGATACCGTACTCCCGCTGAAGTATCACAAGTCGCGCGCGCTGCTCGCGTGGCTCGTGTCGCAACCGGGCGCCGCGCATTCGCGCGACTGGCTGGCCGAATTGCTATGGCCTGGCGAAGAACCGGGGAGCGGGCGTCGCAAGCTGAAACGCATTCTGTTCGACGTGAAAGCGGCGCTTGGCGAAGAATGCTTCGAGATTCATCGTGATCTGCTGTGCCTGAGGCCGGACGCGTTGCCATGGGTCGACGTTCATGCGTTGTCCGTAGCGATCGGCGAGTTGCCGCCCGACGACCGGCTCGTGGAGGCCGCCGCGGGCGCAGCGCCGGCCCAGCTCGAAGCGTTGTCCAAAACCGCCGCGCTCTACAGAGGGGAATTCCTCGCCGATATCCAGATCGACGACGCCGGCGAATTCGAACGCTGGATGGACGCGCGTCGCGTCGCTTATCGTTGCGCCATCTCGCGCTTGCGGCGATTCCTTACCGAAGGATTTGCGCAGCAGGGCGAGTTCACCCGCGCGGCCGCCCATGCTCGCCGCCTGACGGTCGAGGAGCCTTGGGACGAATCCGCATGGCAGTTGCTGATCGGCCTGCTGATGCGTGCCGGTCGCCGCACCGAGGCGCAAGCCGAACTCGAACACTGCCGGGCCGCGCTCGACGTCCCCCCGCATCGCGACACGCTTGCACTCGTCGCGACACCGACGCGTTCGGTTGCGCCGATGTTCGCCGAGGCGGCGGAGCGTCGGCAGATCACGGTCGTCTATTGCCAGCTCACCGTGCCGCGCTGCGACGATCCGGATAGCTGGGCCGCCGCGCTCGTGGCCCCGCGCAAGCGCTGCGAAGCGATTCTGCAGGCAGCGGGCGGTTATATCGTGCATGCGCCAGGCGGCGGCATGTTCGCGTACTTCGGCTTTCCGGTCACGCATGAAGGCACTGTCCGCCGGGCCGTGACTGCCGCGCTCGAATGCCGCGATTCGATGCGGGCAGACGGCGCGGCCGGTACACCCGATCGCGGTGGCGTCGATATCGCATTCGGCATTCATACGGGGCTCACGCTTTGCGCCGCCCACGAGAATCAGCCGGATCTCGGTTGCCGGCTGACGCGCATCGTCGGCCTGCTTGCCAATAGCGCCCGCGCCGGCGAAGTTCTCATGAGCGATGCAACGGCCGAGTTGCTGCCGGATTGCGATTTTCGCGCCGTGCGCCAGGTGTTCGTCAGCGATGCCTCCACCGGCGAAAGAGTGGAAGCGCTACTGGCGATGCCGCTGGATGCGGCGCTGCCGGCGCAGGAGCGCGGCACGCTGATCGGTCGCGATGCGCAACTGACGCAACTGAACCATGCATTGCGTCAGTGCGCGCAGCTATCGATGCGCGCGCTGCTCATGACGGGTGACGCGGGGACAGGAAAATCGTCGCTAGTGAGGCAATTTGTGAAGAGCCGGGGCATACCGGCGATCGAACTGCGCTGTCGCCCCGAATTGGCGACGACGTTCTTTCATCCATTTCGACGCTGGCTCCGCGACGCTACGGTGCCGAACACTGCGCGTGCTCAAGCAGCATTCGCGGCCTTGGGCGATGCGTTCAGCGATCAGTCGAACCGGCTTGAATGCGCTTCGCGCCAGGCCGAAGCGATTGTGAATCACCTGCTCGGGCTGCTCGAAGAAACCGTACCGGATGGCGGCCTCATCTGTCTCGACGATCTGCAATGGGCGGACCCGGGCACCTTGCAACTCGTGTCGCGCCTCGTTGAGACACCGCTGCACCGGCGCTTGCCGATCCTCGTCGGGCGCGACGATTTTGCCGCGCCGTGGTTGTCTACGACTGCGATAGCCCGCATCCAGCTCAAACCGCTGTCGCCCGAATCGAGCCTGGAGTTGATCACGACACTCACACAGGGCGCCGCGCTCGAGCCCGACACGGAGGCGCAAATCGCGAGGCGTGCCGACGGTGTGCCGCTCTATCTGGTGGCGCTCGCGCGCGCGGCGGCCGACGCCGAACGCGTACCGGCCAACACCGTGCCGCCGTGCCTGCATGAATTGCTGATGGGGCGCATCGATTCGGTCGGCGCCGCCAAACCGCTGGCTCAACTGGCCGCCGCCAGCGGCAGGGATTTTTCCGCGGCGTTGCTGGCTGACGCGGCGGGACGCAGTGTCGGCGAAATCGAGCCGGTGCTCACCACGCTTTTGCAGGCGCGGCTCATCGTTGCAACGGGCGCGGGTTGCTATGCGTTCCGTCATCCGATGCTGCGTGAGGCGGCCTATCAATCGCTCTCGCGCGAACGGCGGCAATGGGCGCATCAGCGCGTCGCCGGTGCGCGGCTCGCGCTGGAAGGCGTGCCGAAATCGATCCAGCAGCCGTGAAGCGAGCTTCGCAAGGAAGCTCGCGCCGCGCTCACGAGCGCAGACATTAGAGACGCGAAAAGCGCTTCGATCAAGGACGGAAACGTTTCGGAAACGCGGTCTTCCCATCATGGCGGCAACTCGCAGAACTTTGCAGCAGGTTATGCAGGGTTTGGCGAATTGCAAGCCAGGGGGCGTGGCGCATCGCACGCGAAAGAAACATAAAAGGACCGTCCGGGTTTTCATCCAATGCCATTTTTTCCGTGCAGGACGCCGACGCGCTTTGACGTGTTGCATCGCACAGCCTTGCTGACGGCAGGTCTGTGCGCCGCATGGCCAGCATTCCCACAGACTCCGCCAACGCCGCCGACTTCAGGGCAATTGCTCGAAGCCATCAAGCCGCCTCCGCAGGTGCCGCCTGCCGACCCGAACGTGGTCGTCAAGCCGCCCGAGGCGCCGCCGGCGCCGAAAGTCGAAGCGCCGGATCTGCGCTTCACGCCGCAGGGTTTTCGCTTTACCGGCAACACCGTGATATCGAGCGAGGAGCTGACCGCCTTGCTTGCGCCGTATGCGTTTCACGAAGTCGACCTGGACGGTCTGAACGAAATCGTCGACAAGGTGAAGGCTTTCTATCGCCAGCGGGGCTACTTCCTTGCAGTCGCATTCCTGCCGAAGCAGAATATTTCGGATGGCGTCGTGACAATCGGCATTCTCGAAGGGCGCCTCGGCAGGATCACGGTCAAGCATCCTTATCCGCCCGAAGCGCGCGTGACTGAAGACCAGGTGCTGGGCATGCTGCGCGCGCGGCTGAAGGAAGGCGACATCATTACGGAGAAATCCGTCGAAACACCGCTGCTGCTAATTCGCGATCTGCCCGGTGCGGTGATCCGTTCGACCCTCAATCGCGGCGCACAGGTCGGCACCGCCGATCTCGAAGTCGAGGTGCTGCCCGAAAAGCCTAAGCGGATCACCGGCGAAGTCGACGTGGACAACTACGGCAATCGCTATGCGGGCGCCTATCGCCTGGGGCTTAAGACCAGTCTCGTGAGTCCGCTCGGAATCGGCGATCTGCTGACGGTGCAAGGCTTCATCACCAACCAGAACCTGAGCGACTTCGGCGACGTGAGCTATCTCGTGCCGGTGGGGCACCTCGGGACCCGCGTGGGCATCGACTATGGACGGCTCAACTATTCGCTCGGCAAGGAGTTCGCCGACCTGAACGCGCACGGTACCGCCGACGTCGTCAATCTGTTCGTACTCCATCCGATCGAGCGCAGCAAGGATTCGAATCTGTTCGCTCAGGTGGGGTTGACCTACGAACAATTGAACGACAAGCAGAGCGGCGCGCCCACGCAGCAGAAAAATATCATTGGGCTGAAGGCTCAGGTGAACGGCGATTCGCGCGGCACAGGCTATGTCAACGTGTACACCGCCGGCGTGATGTTCGGCACACTCGGCTTTGGCAGCGACACCGAGAAAAGCGACGACGCCAGCGTAAATGGCTATCACACCAGCGGCTTCTTCACGAAGTTCTACGGCGACTATCAGCGCCTGCAACAACTCGCGCCGAATCTCGCCCTGTTCTTCTCCGCGTCGGGCCAGGCCGCCTCGAAGAATCTGACCGCGGCGGAGAAGTTCTCGCTGGGCGGCGCGAACCGCGTGCGCGGTTATCCCGAAGGCGAGGCAATCGGCGACGACGGCTTCGCCAGCACGCTCGAATTGCGCTACACGGTGCCGGGCTTGCATATCGGCGCCGGCGGTTTTGTACTGACGAGCTTCTTCGATTTCGGCTACATCCTGTCCAACGCCAAACCGGGCGACGCGCCGGCGCCCGATCCCGGCCAGTCCAATAGCGTGCGCCTGCTGAGCTACGGCGTCGGCATGAATTTCGGCGCGCCGAACAAGTACCTGTTCCGCACCAGCATCGCGTGGCATGGCGGCAGGAAGCCGACCTCCGACACGCACGACAACACGCCGCGAGTCTGGGTGCAATGGGTGCAGTTCTTTTGATGCGGGCCTGAGGTCCGCGCGCTGGGGGGAGACGGGATGCTGCGGAAAAACGGATCGGTGCATCATTCCGGTCGTTCCGATTGTTCCTTTAACGAGAGCCGTTGCGGCACGCGCGCCGTTTCGTGGCCGCCATACCTGTTCGCGCTCGTACTGGAGTCTGCGCTGCTGCTGACAAGCGCGACTGGTTTCGCGCAGACCCTTCCCGCCGGCGCCAAGGTGGTATCGGGCAATGTGACGGTGACGCAGCCCAGCGGCCAGCAACTGGTGGTCAACCAGGGGAGTAGCAACGCGATCATCAACTGGCAGAGCTTCTCGATCGGTCACGGGAACAGCGTTACATTCGTTCAGCCGAATGCGAGTTCCGTTGCGCTTAATCGGGTCGTGGGCGGCTCGCCGTCGTCGATCTTCGGCAGTCTCACGGCGACCGGCAAGGTCTTTCTCGTCAACCCGGCGGGTGTGCTGTTTGCGCCCGGGGCATCGGTAAACACCGGCAGTTTCGTGGCGTCGACACTCGGCATCTCGGACAGCGATTTTCTCGCCGGGCACTATACGTTTCAGAACGGCGGCTCGGCCGGTAGCATCGTCAATCAGGGTTCGGTGAACGCGCGCGACGGTGCAGTGGTTTTCATCGCGCCGCAGATCGTCAACGCGGGTAACGTGAGCGCGGCGGGCGGCGTTGCACTGGCGGCGGGAGATCGGGTCAGCATGACGCTGGATGCCGAAAGCCCCTTGTCGGTGAGTGTCGACGCCAGTGCGCTGAAGGCCAGCATTACCCACAGCGGCACCATTTTCTCCGGTGGCCCGGTGATGCTGAGCGCGCAGACGCGTGACAGTGCGCTCGATACCGTTATCAACAGCAGCGGTGTGATTCGTGCGCGGTCGATCAGCTCGAACGGTGAAGACATTCAACTGAATGGCGGCGCGCAAGGCATCGTATCGATCAGCGGCACACTCGACGCAAGCGGCGCAGGGCCGAGTGGCCGCGGCGGCGACATTACGGTGAGCGGCGCTCAGTTGGCGCTTGCCGGGACGGCAAAGCTCGACACGTCCGGCGCTCTCGGCGGCGGCACCATCCTGGTAGGCGGCGCCGCGCACGGCGGTGGGCCATTGCAGAATGCGTCGACCACGACAATTGCAAAAGGGGCCGTGCTGGACGCGAGCGCAACCGGCCAGGGTAATGGCGGACAGGTTGTCGTCTGGTCCAATGACCGCACGCAATTTTCAGGTGCGATTGTGTCGCGCGGCGGCGCCAACGGCGGCAATGGCGGCAACGCGGAGATTTCGAGCAAGGGGGCGTTTGTCGTGGACGGCTCGGTTGATCTGAGCGCGCCGCATGGCCAACGTGGCACCTTGCTGCTCGATCCGTACGATCTGTGCATCGTCGCGGCAGACCCCGGCACCTGCGGGACTCTGGCGTCGGGAACCGGCACATTCACCGCGGGCGCGAGTGATTCGTATGTGTTGACGTCGACGTTGGCGGGACTTTCGTCGACGACCAATCTCGTGCTTCAGGCCACCAACTCCATCATCTTCCTCTCGAATCTGGCGCTGAATGCGACGACTACGCCGGCTTCGCAGGGATCGATATCGCTCGAGGCCGGCAACGCCATTCAGATGAATGGTTTTTCGCTCACGACTGGCGGCGGCAACATCTCGATGCTGGCCGGCGCCGGCGGCATGTCGCTTGGCAACCTGAGTTCGGGCACGGGAGCGATCACGCTTGGGTTGACGGACGCGAATGGGACGATAACCCAGGCAAGCGGCAGTTCGATCGTTGGTACTGGCGGATTGACGTTGACCGGCGGAACGCTCGACCTGAGCCGGGTTAATGGGTACAGCGGCGGCACGAATGTCAGCGGCGGCACCTTGGCCATGTCAGGCAGCGGCACGGCCGGCGCTTCAGCGATCAGCGTCGGCAGCGGCGCGACGCTGGACGTGCAGAACACGCTCGCCAACGCGGTGACGTTGAACGGTGGCACGCTGGCGACGAGCACGGGTAACGGTGTCGTAAACGGTCAGGTGACGCTGAATGGCGGCAATACGTTTTCGACCGGCACCAATGCCACGCTGACGGTCGGCAATGCCGTCAGCGATGGCACGTCGGCCGGTGCGCTGACGGTCAACGGTCCGGGCACGGTGGTGCTAGGCGGCGTCAACACGTTCAGTGGCGGAACGACAATCAGTGGCGGCACGTTGGCCCTGGTTGGCAGTGGAACAGCGGGTACGGCGGCGATCAGCGTCGGCAGCGGTGCGGCACTGGATGTGCAGAACACGCTTACCAATGTAGTGACGTTAAACGGCGGGACACTGGAGACAACGACCGGCACGGGCATCGTGAACGGTCAGGTGACGCTGAACGGCGGCAATACGTTTTCAACCGGCAGTAACGCGACGCTGACTGTTGGCGGTGCGGTTGTCGACGGTGCGTCGCCCGGTGCGCTCACCACGAGCGGTACGGGTACGGTAGTCCTGACCGGCATGAACTCATATACCGGCGACACGCTGGTGAGCAGCGGCACACTGCAGGGTAATACGCAGAGTTTGCACGGCGGTATTACGAACAACGCGTTGCTGGTTTTCGATCAGACGTCGACCGGCACGTTCGGTGGCACGATCAGCGGGACCGGCGCAGTCACCAAACAGAACAGCGGTGCGTTGACGTTCAATACTCAACAAAATTACGGCGGCGGCACGAACGTCACGGGCGGCACGCTGGCCCTGACAGGCAACGGAACAGCCGGCACGTCAACGATCAGCGTCGGCAGCGGCGCGGCGCTGGATGTGCAGAACACGCTTACCGACGCAGTGACGCTGAGCGGCGGGACACTGGAGACGACGTCCGGCACCGGTACGGTGAGTGGACCGGTTGCGCTGACCAGCAACGGCATTTTTGCCACTGGTTCCGGGGCCTTGCTAACGGTAAGCGGGGTGATTAGCGGCGGCGCATCGCCGAATGCGCTCACTGTTAGCGGTCCGGGCACAGTGGCGCTGAGCGGCCTCAATACCTACACCGGCGGCACCTTGGTGAGCGGTGGCACGCTGCAAGGTAATACGCAGAGTTTGTTGGGAACCATTGTGAACAACGCCTCGCTGGTTTTCGATCAGGCATCGACCGGCACATTCAACGGCACGATCAATGGGACTGGCGCAGTCACGAAACAGAACACCGGCACGCTGACGTTCGACACCCAACAAAATTATGGCGGCGGCACCAGCGTCGCGGGTGGCACGTTAGCCTTGACCGGCAGCGGAACAGTCGGCACTTCTACGATCAGCGTCGGCAGCGGCGCGGCGCTGGATGTGCAGAACACGCTTGCCAATGCGGTGACGTTAAACGGCGGCGCTACGCTCGAAACCACAACCGGCGCCGGAATAGTGAGCGGACCGGTGCTGCTGAATACCAGCGGCATTTTTGCAACCGGCGCCGGCGCGACGCTAAGGGTAAGTGGGACGGTCGGCGGCGGCGCGTCGCCGAATGCATTGACCGTGAACGGGGCGGGCACGGTGGTGCTGACCGGCATCAATACCTTCAGTGGCGGCACGACGATCAACGGGGGCACGTTGGCGCTGACCGGCGGCGGAACCGCGGGCACATCAGCGATTGTGGTGAACAGCGGTGCCGCGCTCGACGTGCAGAACACGCTTGCCAATGCTGTGACGTTGAGCGGCGGGACGCTGGAGACGACGACCGGCACCGGTAGCGTGAGCGGACCGGTTGCGCTGAACCGCAACGGAACTCTTGCAACGGGCTCCGGCGCGTTGCTAACGGTAAGCGGGGTGATCAGCGGCGGCGCGTCGCCGAATGCGCTCACTGTCAGCGGTCCGGGAACGGTGGTGCTGAGCGGCGTCAATACGTACACCGGCGGCACACTGGTGAGCGGTGGCACGCTGCAAGGCAATGTACAGAGCCTGCAAGGCAGCATCACGAACAACGCTTCGCTGGTTTTCGATCAGGCCTCGAATGGCACGTTCAATGGAACGATCAGCGGAACCGGCACGGTGACGAAGCAGAACACCGGCACGCTGACGTTCGACTCGGCGCAAAGTTATGGTGGCGGCACCAGCGTCACGGGTGGCACCCTGGCGCTAACCGGTAACGGAGCAGCCGGAACTCAGTCAGGCTTAATTACGGTCGGCAGCGGCGCGGCGCTGGATGTGCAGAACACGCTTGCCAATGCGGTGACGTTGAATGGCGCGACACTGGAGACAACGACCGGCACGGGCATTGTGAATGGACAGTTGACGCTGGCCGGCAGCAACGCATTCTCGACCGGCAATAACGCCACGCTGACGGTTAGCGGTGCTGTTGTTGACGGCACGCCGGCCGGCGCGCTGACCGTGAGCGGCACGGGGACGGTGGTGCTGACCGGCGTTAACACATATACCGGCGGCACACTGGTGAGCGGCGGCACGCTGCGAGGCAATACGCAGAGCCTGCAAGGCGGCATCACGAACAACGCCGCGCTGGTTTTCGATCAGGCATCGAGCAGCACGTTCAACGGCACGATCAGCGGAACTGGCACGGTGATGAAGCAGAACAATGGCACGCTGACGTTCGACACGGCGCAAGGCTATGGCGGTGGCACGACGATCAGCGGCGGCACTCTGGCTCTAACCGGAAACGGAACGGCCGGAACTCAGTCGGGCCTGATCACAGTCGGCAGCGGTGCGGCGCTGGATGTGCAGAACACGCTCGTCAATACGGTGACGTTAAACGGCGGGACACTGGAGACAACGACCGGCGCGGGCATCGTGAACGGTCAGGTGACGTTGAACGGCAGCAACATCCTTTCGACGGGCAATCACGCGGGGCTGACCGTCAATGGCGTCATTGCCGACGGCACGCCGGCGGGCGCGCTCGCTGTGAACGGCGCGGGCACGGTGACGCTGACCGGCGTCAACACCTTCAGCGGCGGTACGACAATCAACGGCGGCACATTGGCCCTGAGCGGTAACGGCACAGCCGGCGCTTCGACAGGCGCGATCACGGTGAACAATGGCGCCGCGCTGGATCTGCAGAACACGCTCGCCAACGCATTGACGCTGAACGGCGGCGGCACGCTTGAAACCACAAGCGGCACCGGCATCGTGAACGGCCTCGTCACGCTGAACGGCGGCAACGCGTTCGCCACGGGAAATGGCGCCAGGCTTACGGTGAACGGCGTCATCGACGACGGTGCATCGCAAGGATCACTGACGGTCAGCGGACCGGGCACCGTGGTGTTGACCGGTCTCAACACCTATAGCGGCGGCACAGCGGTGACGGGCGGCACGCTGCAAGGCGACGCCGGCAGTCTGCACGGCGCCATCGGTCTTGCGAGCGCCACGACGCTGGTGTTCGAGCAGGCGGCGAACGGAACTTTCAATGGTTCGATCAGCGGCGCCGGCGCGGTCGCGAAACAGAGTAGCGGCACGCTAACGCTCAACGGCACGCAGAGCTATGGCGGCGGCACGACGGTCACGGGCGGCGCACTGCAGGGCAATACGGCCAGCCTGCAAGGCAATATCGCGCTCGCCGGCGGTACGGGTCTGGTGTTCGACCAGGCATCGAACGGCACCCTCAACGGCACGATCAGCGGCGCCGGCGCGGTCACTAAACAGAACGGCGGCACGCTGACGCTCGGTACGGATCAAACCTATACCGGCGGCACCAGCGTGACGAACGGCACGCTGGCCCTGACAGGAAACGGCACAGCCGGCGCTTCGACCGGCGCGATCACGGTGGGCGGCGGCGCGGCGCTGGACGTGCAGAATACGGTGGCGAACGCAGTGACGCTGAACGGCGGCACACTGGAGACGACCACGGGTAGCGGCATCGTGAACGGCGCGGTGACGCTCAACGGCAGCAACGGCTTCGCGACCGGCAACAATGCCACGCTCACGATCAACGGCGCGCTTGGCAACGGCACATCGGCGGGGGCAGTGGTCGTCAACGGGGCGGGCCTCGTGGCGCTGAACGGCATCAGCAGCTTCACGGGCGGTACTAGCGTGACGGGCGGCACGCTGCAAGGCAATACGGCCAGCCTGAACGGCAACATTGCGCTCGCCGGCGGCACACGGCTCGTCTTTGACCAGGCATCGGACAGCACCTTCAACGGTGCGATCAGTGGCGGCGGCGCGGTAAGCAAGCAGAACACGGGTACGCTGAGCTTCGATACGGCTCAGACCTACACCGGCGGCACCGCCGTGACAGCCGGCACGCTCGCACTGAAGAACAGCGGCACGGCAGGCGCGCAGACCGGCGCGATCACAGTCGGCAGTGGCGCATCGCTCGATCTGCAGAACACGCTGGCCAATGCTGTCACGCTGGCGGGCGGCACCCTGGAAACGACAACCGGTAATGGTGTCGCGAACGGGACCGTCATGCTGAGCGGCGGCGGCAGCACGGTGTCGGCCGCATCGAGCGCAACGCTCACCGTCAATAACGTGATTCGCGACGACGGCACGGGGCAGTCGCTCACCAAGCAGGGCGCGGGCCTTGTCACGTTAAACGGCGCCAGCAGCTATACCGGCGGCACGTCGATCGCGCAAGGCACGCTGGCCGTGGGCGCCGGCGGTTCGCTCGGTAGCGGTCTCGCGACGGTGAACGGCGGCAGCACGCTCGCGCTCGCCGGCGCTACGCTCGGCAACAACCTCAGTCTGCTGGGCGGCAGCACGCTGGTCGCGAGCGGCGGTCTCAATACCTTGTCGGGCGCGCTCAATGTGCGCGGCGCTACCTTCAGCATTGGCACCGGCTCGACGCTCAACGCCACCAACGCCTTCAATCATTTCACCGGCGCCAGCACCTTCACCGGCGGCGGCTCGCTCGCGCTCAGCGCCGACACGGGCGGCATCCAGCTCGGCACCACGACGCTCGCGAATCTGACATTGCAATCGGATGGCGCCGTCACGCAGTCGGCTGCCGCGACGATCACCGGTACGACCTCGATCGCGACGACCGGCGGCGCCGCGATCACGCTCAACCAGTCCAATCAATTCGGCAGCGTGCTGCAATTGAGCGGCGGTGCGGCCAGCGTGAACAGCGCGGGCGCGCTGAACTTCGGCGCATCCAGCCTCGCGTCGCTGAACGCGAGCGCGGGTGGCGACATCGCGCAGACCGGCGCGCTGCAGGTGAGCGGCACGACCACGCTCAGCACGCCGAACGGCAATCTGGTCCTCGATCTGGCCAACACGTTCGGCGCCCTGGTTACGGCCCGCGCCGCAGGTGGCTCGCTCACGAGCGCGCGGGATCTTGCCCTGGCGCTCTCGACGCCGGGCACGATGAACGTGACGGCGGGTGGCGCGCTCACTGTCTCCGGCACGGCGGGTGCATTGTCGACCACCAGCGGCGGCGCCACGACGTTTGGCGGCACGGTGATCGGCGACGCGCTGACGGTTGTCGCGGGCGGCCCTGTCAGCACCGCGAGCGGCGCGTCGGTGAGCGCGAACAGCATCACGCTCACGGCGAAGGAAAACCAGAACATCGGCGCGGCGCTGCCGGGCGAATTCGTTCTGAACAACGTCGGCAAGCTGTCGCTCGTGTCCGGCTACGACGCGTTTTTCCTGCTGCCGGACGGTCAGCAAACCCGCTTCGCGATCGGCACCAAGGTCAACTGCGCGCGCGTCAACATGGGGCCCTGCATCGGCAACAACGTGCTGGTCAGCGCAATTTCCTCCGTGCAGGCGGGGATTCAGTCGGCGATGGTGAATCAGATGCATCAGGAGGACGAATTCACGTTGAAGGTGAAGTACGGATTCGCCGGCGACCTCGAGCAGGTTCAGACCTATCCGCATGAGGGCGACCTCGAGGTGCGCCAGCCCGCCCCGTGCCGGCTCGCCGATCATGCTGTCGCCGAACCGCGCGACGAGAGCGTGCGCTTGCGTGCTGCCGAGACCTGTCCGGGAGCTAACCCGTGAGACCGTTCGCACGCTTGATTGCAAGGTCGTTTGCAACACCGTTCCTGGAGCGGGCGATCACAGCATTACTCACCGCAACTGCGTGGAGGATGGCTGCCGCGGTCGCGGCCGCGGCGACTGTCTCCGTTGTCTCCGTTGTCTCCGTTCTCGCCGCGGAGCCACAAGTGGCGTGCCCGCTCGGCTACCCGGTAGGTCCACCCGCGCACGTGCAGAAAAAAACGCCCGAGACGTCCCACCACCTGCCGCTCGCGCGCATGGACGATCCACGCTGCGCCGGGCAACCCAGCGCCGCGCTGGACCGGCTCCCCGCCTATCACTGCGCGCAGTTGTACGACGCAGCCGGCCGGCTCGAAGAAGCACTTGGCTGGTACGGCGTCGCCGCCGTTGCGGGCTATGGCCCCGCGCAAAAACGTCTTGGCAACCTGTATGGCGGCGAGGGCGACGTCGCGCGCGACTATGCGTGTGCCGTGTACTGGCAGCGCCGGGCGCGCGAGTCCGGCGAGTCGATCGATCTTCCGCATGTTTTCATGGGAGGCACGCCGCCTTGAGCGGCCGCAGCGATGGAAGAGCTACAACAACTCGGCAGATACCAGATCCGGCGCGTGCTTGGACGCGGCGCGATGGGCGTCGTCTACGAAGGCGTCGACCCGAAACTGAACCGGCCTGTCGCGATCAAGACCATTCTGAAGAGCCAGCTTTCCGATCCGGAAATGGCGGCCGAATATCAGGTGCGTTTCGAGCGCGAGGCGCAGGCCGTCGCCCGCCTGAATCATCCGCATATTGTCGGCGTATTCGATTTCGGCGAAGAGAACAACGTCGCCTATATCGTGATGGAGCTGATTCGCGGCGAGGAGCTCAAGGCGTACTTCGACAAGGGCACGCAATTCGCGGTGAAAGACGTGGTGCGCATGACAGGCGAATTGCTCGACGCGCTTGGCTACGCGCACGAGCAAGGCATCGTGCATCGCGACGTGAAGCCGGCGAACGTAATGCTCGACGCGCAGATGCGGGTGAAGCTGACCGACTTCGGCGTCGCGCGTTTGTCGGATACCGGCAGCGACGGCACCCAGGCCGGTACGATGGTCGGCACGCCTAGCTATATGTCGCCCGAGCAGGCGATGGGCAATCCGGTCGGCACGCGCTCGGACATCTTCGCGGTCGGCATCGTGCTGTATCAGTTGCTGACCATGAAACGCCCATTTGTCGGCGATGGTCACTGGGCCGTGCAGCGTCAGATCATCCAGGACGACCCGGTGCCGCCGTCGGTGCAGAATCCGGCACTCGATCCCGTATTCGACGCGATCGTGTTCCGAGCGCTCGCGAAGAATCCCGAGGAACGTTACCCGTACGCACGAGCCTTCAAGGAAGACTTGCAGCGTGCGCTTGCCGGTCAGGCGATCGACGAAGACGAAGCGACCATGCTCGCGGTGGCCGCGGCGCGCGCACGACCGCCGGGCGAAAGCGGCGCGGCACGCGGCACGCGCGGCGCGAACGATTCGAGTGCCGTCGAGATCGAGTTCTGGAAGACGATCAAGGACAGCAGCGATCCGGACGAATTCGAGCTGTATATCGCGAAGTTTCCGAACGGGACCTATGCCGATCTCGCACGCCGCAAGCTGGCGAAGCTGCATGGCGATGATTCGGCGGCCTCGCGCTCCGCAGTGCGCGGCGAGGGTGTAGCGGAAGGGGGCACGCGGCTCGCGCTTGACCGGCCTGATCTGCCTGGCATGCCGGCGGCCCTGGGCGATGGATCGATGCGGGTTGCGCCGGTCGGGAAGAAGCCGGCCAGGATAGCGTTGATCGCGGTCGCATCGGTGGCGGTGCTGGCCGTGGGCGGCGGTGGGTACTTCATGCTCAGGCAGAGTACGCCGGTACCGTCGGGCGGCGGTGGGCCGGCTGCAAGTGTGGCGCCGCCACTCGATGCGAATGGGCCATCGCTTGTGGCTGGGAAGCCCGCTCCGGCATCCGTATCTCAAGGTGCCGCATCCGGCGCCGAGGCACGGGTCGCGACAACACCGCCTGTGGGTGAGACGGGTAATGCGAGTGCCTCGGGTGCCACGAATACCGCCACCAACGTGAATAGCGCAAGCAGCGTGAACACGGCGCAGCGCGAAGCCGCGCGTCTTAAGGCGGCATCCGCGGCTGATGCTGAACGCCGTGCGCGCGAGGCGCTTGCGAAGAGCCGCGCGTCGGAAGCGGTGGTGAGCGCAACCAGGCCTGCCAGGCCGAATACCGCACCGACGGCGGCATCAACGGCCGTTGCCGCGGCACAGACGCCGCAGACACCGCGTACGACCGCAACTCAGGCTGCCGCGCCGGTCAGCAGCGCGACGGCGGCGCATGCCGCCACGTCGCCTGGATCAACTGCATCGTCGCAGGCAAATGCGGCAAACGGGGCGAACACACAGACAACGGCGCCTGGCACAACCGCGTCCACGCTCGCCGCCAAACCGGCCGACACAACACCCGCTGCCGAGCCAAAAGTCTCGTCCGCCGATCTACTTGCGCAGGCGGCAAAGCTGCAAGGCGAGGGCAAGCTCAACGACGCGGTACGGCTCTACAAACGCGCGGCACGTGGCGGCAGCGGTCAGGCGGCGAAGCAATTGGGCGACATCTACGGAAACGGTTCGGGCGACGTGCCACGCGATTACGCGGAGTCGATCCGCTGGTACAACGTTGCGCGCACGGCAGGGGTGGATGTGCCGGATGTGAGCAAGCGGTAGCGCCAAAACGGGCATGTCGTGCGATGGCATCGTTCGCGGACGTGCATGTTGGTATGCACAGGAATGTGCGATATCAAGCGGCGCAGAGACTGAGCAGATTCAAATGGTTAGCGGATTAAAAGTCATCGTAAGCAGAGACTGGCGCGCAGGCGCCGATTATCCACGGCGATATTGGCCACGCCGTGACCTCGTCAACCAGGAGTGTTCTATGCAAAACCTTAGCGACAACGAATGGATAGCTCAAACCACCTATTGTGTAGCCGAACTGTATAGCCGGGGGACTCAGCAAACTCTCGATCTAGGGAAATTTCAAAGCAACGGCAACGGGCATGCGGAAGATAACCTCATTGCCGCTCTCGTTGCACAGACAACAAATGGCACGATAGCTCATGGAACCTATGATCTGTTGATCATTTTGAATCGAAGCCCTTGCACATCCCTTATGCCAGAGCTCAAAGCGAACCATGTGCCGGCTTGCATGACGCGCCTGATCGATTTGCAGACGAACGGGCTGGGAAATGGGCAGTGGCGCTTCAACATCCAGTTGAATTACCGGCACTTGTACGGAGGTAATCCCGCAACTAATTGGAATCGCGCGCTCAATGCTTTTGGTGTTCAGCAAGGCGCTGCCAGCGGTATGGCAATCATGCACGGCGAGGGATTTAACGACGTGAGCGTGGCTATCGAAATGTCCAAGCTCCAATGAGATTGCGGGCGCCGTCCTCCTTCCAGGGCGCATCCTGAGGTCCGGTCGGAACGCTCGCCGCCCGCAATGCCTCTGCGGGCGGCGAGTACCGCGAATACGCCGCAAGCAAGCTGGTTGAGACCTGGTTAGCGTGCGTTTCCCCTCCGTCTTTCCCAGCAGAGGCGCCTGACTTCACCACGGAAACGTTTGGGAAACGCACCATCTCAATAATTCACCCCGCAATCAGAAAAAGGGGTGAACGTGTTCGATGCCGATGCAATCCTGACCGAGTTATCCGTGGACGCGCCATGCGGCAGCGACCTGGAATACGACGCGGCTTTTCTCGAGCTCGAAGAACTCGCCAAGGGCAAGGAAGAGGCCCAATTCGGCGCGACCGTCATTGCGGGCGAACCGCCTGACTGGAAGGCAATCCGCAAGGCCTGCCTCGCACTCTTCACCCGCACGCGCGATCTGCGCATCGCCATCCATCTGACCCGCGCGCTGCTCGAAACCGAGGGCGTCGCCGGGTTCACACAGGGTCTCGTCGTGCTGGACCGTTTGCTCGACGCGAACTGGGAGCACGTGCATCCGCAACTCGACCCGGACGACGGCAACGATCCGACGATGCGCGTCAACTCGCTCGCTGCCCTGATCGACCCCACCACCGTTCTGCGCACGCTGAAGGCTGCGCCTCTTATCGATGCCGGTGTCGCGGGACGCGTCAGCCTGCGCGACATCGAAATCGCCAACGGCGAAATGGCGGCCCCGGAAGGCGAGGAAGCGCCGACCATGACGCTGATCGAAGGGATCTTCCTGAACGTCGATCTCAGCGTACTGCAGCAATCGGCGGCCGTGCTCGAGGAATCCTGCACACGCATCGAACATATCGAGTCGCAGCTCACCGCGCGGGTCGGCGCCGCACGCGCCATCGACCTCACCGAACTCGCCCGGCTGCTCAAACGCGCCCGCGATTTCACGGCCCAGCGGTTGCAGCGCCGTGTGCCGGCAGAAGCGGCTGAGACGGCCAATGCGGGCGACGCGGCCGACCCGAACCAGGCAGACAGCGACGCCGCTCAATCCGGCGCGAACGCTGCGGCGCGCAAGGACGAAATCACCGGCCGCGACGACGTCACGCGCCTGCTCGACAAACTCTGCGCGTACTACGAGCGCCACGAACCGTCGAGCCCCGTGCCGCTGATGCTGCTGCGCGCGCGGCGCCTCGTGACGATGAGCTTCCTCGAAATCGTCGCCGAGCTCGCGCCGGAAAGCATGGCATCCGTCCGCCAGGTGGGCGGCATTCAGTCGGAGTAATCCCAGCAACCCCTTCGTAAGCGGAGAGTCATCGTGGCCAAGGAAAGCAGTCAGAAATTCATCGCTCGAAACCGGGCGCCGCGCGTCCAGATCGAGTATGACGTCGAGGTGTACGGATCGCAGAAGAAAGTGCAGATCCCGTTTGTCATGGGCGTGCTCGCCGATCTGTCCGGCAAACCGGCGGACCCGCTCGCGCCGGTTGCCGATCGCAAGTTTCTCGAGATCGACGTCGACAACTTCGACGAACGCATGAAGGCAACCAAGCCGCGGGTGGCGATCCAGGTGCCGAACACGCTCACGGGCGAAGGCAATCTCTCGGTCGATATGACCTTCGAGAGCATGGACGATTTTTCGCCGGCGGCGATCGCCCGCAAGGTCGGTTCGCTCAACCAGTTGCTCGAAGCGCGCTCGCAACTCGCGAACCTTCTGACCTACATGGACGGCAAGACCGGCGCGGAAACGCTGATCGCGCAACTGCTCGAGCAGCCGGCGCTGATGCAGGCGCTCACCTCGGCACCGAAGCCGCAGGAATAACCTCAATCGCTACCGACGGAGTTTCACATGGCCGAGACCAGTACCGAATCACAAGCGTCGCCAGGCGGCGAGACCGTTGAGCTCAGCGAGTTCGCGAGCCTGCTGCAGAAGGAATTCAAGCCGAAAACCGACAAGGCGAAAGAAGCCGTCGAAGAGGCCGTCAAGACGCTCGCCGTGCAGGCGCTCGCGGGCACGCATCTCGTGTCGAACGACGTGCTTGCCACCGTCGGCGCATTGATTGCCCAGATCGACAGGAAGCTCACCGAGCAGATTCATCAGATCCTGCATAACGAAGAATTCCAGGCACTCGAAAGCGCTTGGCGCGGCCTGCATTATCTGGTGAACAACACCGAAACCGACGAGATGCTGAAGATCCGCGTCTTCAACGTTTCGAAGAATGAACTGGGCAAGACGCTCAAGAAATACAAAGGCACCGCGTGGGATCAAAGCCCGGTGTTCAAGAAGATCTACGAAGAAGAATACGGTCAGTTCGGCGGTGAACCGTTCGGCGCTCTCGTCGCCGATTATTACTTCGACAACAGCGCGCCCGATGTGGACTTGCTAAGTTCGATGGCGAAGATCGCGGCCGCGGCTCACGCGCCGTTCATTAGCGCCGCCGATCCGGCGGTGATGCTGATGGACTCGTGGCAGGAGCTCGCCAATCCACGCGATCTGACCAAGATCTTTCAGACGCCCGAGCATGCCGCATGGCGTTCGTTCCGCGATTCGGAGGACGCACGCTATGTCGGTCTGACGATGCCGCGTTTTCTGTCGCGTGCACCGTACGGCGCGAATACGAATCCCGTCGAGGAATTCGATTTCGAGGAAGAGACGAGCGGCGATCCGAAGAACTACACATGGTCGAACGCGGCGTATGCGATGGCCGTCAACATCAACCGCTCATTCAAGACCTATGGCTGGTGCTCGCAGATTCGCGGCATCGAGTCGGGTGGCGCTATCGAAGGTTTGCCGGTGCACGCGTTTCCGTCGGACGACGGCGGTGTCGACATGACCTGTCCGACCGAGATCGCGATCAGCGACCGTCGCGAAGCTGAACTGGCGAAGAACGGTTTCATGCCGCTCATTCACAAGAAAAACACGGACTTCGCTGCCTTTATCGGCGCGCAATCGTTGCAGCGTCCCGCCGAATACGAGGATGCCGACGCGACCGCCAATGCGAATCTCGCGGCGCGCCTGCCGTACCTGTTCGCGACCTGCCGCTTCGCGCATTACCTGAAGTGCATCGTGCGCGACAAGATCGGCTCGTTCAAGGAACGCAGCGACATGCAGATCTGGTTGAACAACTGGATCGGCCAGTACGTGGAAAACAATCCGGCCACCGCGACCGAGGCCGACAAGGCGCGCAAACCGCTCGCCGGTGCGGAAGTCGTGGTGGAAGAAGTCGAAGGCAATCCGGGTTATTACGGCGCGAAGTTTTTCCTGCGCCCGCATTACCAGCTCGAAGGACTGACCGTGTCGTTGCGGCTCGTCTCGAAGCTGCCGTCGGCCAAGAAGTAATCGGATCAGCAAGCTTCGGCAGCCCGGTGTCCATCGGGTTGTTGCTCACTCATCAAGAGGAAAAAAATGATTCTCCTGAACTTCGCAACGCAGATCAAAGGCACCTCCAAGGTCGAAGGCCATACCGAGTGGATCGCCGTCAACTCCATGCAACTGGGCGTCGGTCGCGCCATCTCCACGAGCAGCGACGGCGCGACCGATCGCGACACGAGCAATCCGTCGTTCTCGGAGGTGACCTTTTCGAAGCCGACCGATATCGCGTCGGCCGACCTGTTCGCCCAGGCGACCTATGGCAAGTCGCTAGGCAAGGCGGAAATTCACTTCATCCAGACGGGCGGCGCGGACAAGACCGACCAGGTGTATCTGAAGATCGAACTCGAGGATGCGATCGTCAGTGCCTATTCGTTGTCGAGCGGCGGCGACCGGCCGTCCGAATCGTTCTCGTTGAACTTCGCGAAGATCTCGTTCCAGTACGACCAGTTCGACGGCGCCACGGTGAAGACCGGCACGCCGAAGAAGTGGGACCTGAGCACGAACAAGGCGTCGTACTGATTGCCGCTGTTCGGCCACACCGACCTTCACTGTTCTTCATGCCGCGGCGCGCGCGCCGCGTGCTGGAGAATTTCAGAGATACGCCATGACGACTCAGGATCTGTTGCGAAACGGCCGGCTCGACGACGCCCTCGCCGCGCTGACGCAGGAAGTGCGCGCCAATCCGGCCGATCCGAAAAGCCGCGTATTCCTGTTTCAGCTACTTGCTGTGCTTGGTCAGTGGGAGCGCGCGAATACGCAGCTTGCCGTGTGCGGCGAGCTGGATGCCGGCGCGCTGGCGATGGTGCAAAGCTACCGCGAGGCGCTGCGCTGCGAGGCACTGCGGGCGGAGGTGTTCGCGGGACGGCGTACGCCGGTCATCTTCGGCGAACCGGAAGCGTGGATCGCGTTGATGCTCGAAGCACTGAAGCGCGATGCCGACGGCGCCTTCGCCGAGGCCGCGCACATTCGCGCGGAGGCGCTCGAGACGGCGCCGGCCAGTAGCGGCACGCTCGACGGCGAACCGTTCGAATGGATTGCCGATGCGGATGCGCGCCTCGGGCCGCTGGTGGAGATGATCGTCAACGGCCATTATTACTGGGTCCCGTTTCACCGGCTGACCCGCATTGCTTTTGACGCCCCGGCGGATTTGCGCGACACCGTGTGGATGCCCGCCCAGGTGACTTTTGCGAGCGGCGGCGAGAGCGTGGCCTTCGTGCCGACCCGTTATGACGGCACACTTGCCGCGGCTAACGACGCGCTGACACTCGCGCGCCGCACCGAATGGCATGAGCCCCACGAGGGCGTGTTTGTCGGGGTGGGGCAGCGCGTCTTTGCAACCGACATGGGCGAGCACTCGCTGATGGATGTGCGCGAAATTCTGCTCGACGCCGCGCCCGCAGCGCTGCTGCAGTGAGGCGACCATGGCCGAACTGACCGCCAAGGAGCGTCTTCAGCCGTCGCTGCTCGACCGGCTGACCGACGAAGAACCGGACAACGCACAGGAGTCGCGCGAACGCCGCGTGCTGTCGATGCGCACGCTGCGGCAGGCGGTGCTGCGCGATCTCGCGTGGCTTTTCAATTCCAACGGTATCGGCATCCTGCAAGACCTCGACGCATTTCCACTCGCGGCGCAATCGGTCGTCAACTATGGCATGCCCGATTTTTCCGGGCAGACCGCTTCGGGTATCGACATCGAAGGCGTCGCGCGCCGTATGCGTCAGGCCATCTGGGACTTCGAGCCGCGTATCTTGCGCAACACGGTGCAGGTGCGGCCGATTGCGTTCGACAAAAGCTCACATAACCAGCTCATTTTCGAACTCGAAGGCGAACTGTGGGGACAGCCCGTGCCCGAGCGCCTGTTTCTGAAGACCGAGCTCGACCTGGAGATGGGCGAGATCCGCGTAACCGATTTCGACGCGGTGTTTTCCTGATGGACACGCGCCTGCTGCGCTACTACGAGCGCGAACTCCAGCATCTGCGCGAGACCGGCGGCGAATTCGCCCGCGAGTTTCCGAAGATCGCCGGGCGCCTCGGACTCGAAAGTTTCGCGTGCGCCGATCCGTACGTCGAGCGCTTGCTGGAAGGCTTCAGCTTTCTCGCCGCGCGCGTGCAGATGAAAATCGACGCCGAGTTTCCGCGCTTCACCGAACACTTGCTGGAACTGGTCTATCCGCATTATCTGGCGCCTACACCGTCGATGGCGGTGGTGCAGTTCGCGCCGGACCTGGCCGAAGGCAGTCTTGCCTCCGGTTTCACGCTGCCGCGCGGCACCGTGCTGAAAAGCATTCTCGGCAAGAACGATCAGACGCCGTGCGAATACCGCACTGCGCACGAGACCGCCCTGTGGCCGCTCGAAATCGCTCACGCGCAGTATTTCGCGCATGCGGGTGAGATTGCCGGGCTCGATTTTTCGCGACTCGGCAGCGTGCGTGCGGCCCTGCGATTGCGTTTGCGGACCACCGCCGGCCTTGCGTTCAACGAACTGTCGCTCGACCGCCTGACGCTGCATCTACGCGGCAGCGATGCGCTGCCCGCGCAGTTGTATGAGCAGATCTTCGGCCATGCGCTGGCATTGGTGGCGATGCCGGCCAGGACCAACGCCAACGGTAACGCGCTATGGCACGAGGTGATCGACCGGACGCAGATTGGCCGCGTGGGATTCGCGGCAGAAGAAGCCTTGCTGCCGCACGGACCGCGTTCGTTCCACGGCTACCGGCTGCTGCATGAGTATTTCGCGTTCCCGCAGCGTTATCAGTTCGTCGAACTCGGCGGCCTTGCACGCAGCGTCAGCCGATGCGCGGATAACGAACTCGATCTGGTGATCCTGTTCGACCGCTTGCAAGCGTCGCTCGAAGGCGGCGTCGGCACAGAGACATTCAGTCTGTTCTGCACCCCCGCGATCAATCTGTTTCCGAAGCGATCGGATCGTATTCACCTGACGAAACAGCACGCCGAGTTTCACCTCATTCCCGACCGCACGCGGCCAATGGATTTCGAAATCCATCAGGTGCTGTCCGTCACGGGTTTCGGCAGCGGCAAGGATGAGCAGCAGGTTTTCCGGCCGTTCTATGCGGCCAACGATCTGATGAACGAGCGTGAGGCGGGCGCGTACTACCAGGTGCGCCGCGCGCGCCGCGTGCTGTCCGAGCGCCAGCGCCGCCAGGGGCCGCGTTCGAGTTACATCGGCAGCGAGATGTTCGTTTCGCTGGTCGACCCGTTGGAAGCGCCTTACCGCAGCGATTTGCGCCAGCTCGGCGCCGAACTGTTGTGCACCAATCGCGATCTGCCGCTGTCAATGCCGTTGGGTCTCGGCAAGACCGATTTCACGCTGGAGGCAAGCGCGCCCGTGCAGTCCGTGCGCTGCGTGGCCGGCCCCACCGCACCGGCGCCCTCCTATGCGGAAGGGGAAGTGGCGTGGCGCGTAGTCAGCCATCTGTCGTTGAACTATCTGTCCTTGCTCGATCAAGGCGAGAAGGAGGGCGCTTCGGCGCTGCGCGATCTGCTGCGCCTGTACGTGGGCGTTGCCGACACGGTCGGGCATCGGCAGATCGAAGGGGTGCGTTCGGTGTCGTCGCAGCCGGTCGTGCGGCGCATTCCCGCGCCGGGGCATATCGCTTACGGACGAGGCTTGCAGGTCACCGTGACGATGGACGAAAGCGCCTTCGAAGGCGCGGGCATTTTTCTGTTCGGCAGCGTGCTCGAACAGTTCTTTGCCAAATACACATCGCTCAATACCTTCACCGAGACCGTCGTGCGTTCGGCCACGCGCGGCGACATCATGAAATGGCCGGCGAGGAGTGGGCGATGCGAGATCCTGTAGCGCTCCTCGCGCCCCTTGCCGATGAACCACGGCGCTTCGATTTCTACGCGGCCCTGCGCCTGATCGAGGCCGCGTATCCGGACAACCCGCGTTTCGGCCGCTCGCAGCGCGCCGCTGACGATCCGGTGCGGCTGGCCCAGGCAGTGACGCTCGCCTTCGAGCCGGCGATGATCGAGAAGCTTGAATGGCGTGGCGAGAAACCGCCGCGCATGGAGGTCAACTTTCTCGGCCTGAGCGGGCCGAACGGACCGTTGCCCTTGCATCTGACCGAGTACATCCGCGACCGTCTGCGCAATTCGGCCGATCCTACTCTGGCGCGCTTTCTCGACGTATTTCACCATCGCATGCTGTCGCTGTTCTATTGCGCGTGGGCCAACGCACAGCCCGCGGTCAGTCTCGACCGTCCCGAGGCCGACCGTTTCGCGACCTATGTCGCCTCGCTTGTCGGACTCGGCATGCCATCGCTGCAACATCGCTCCACGCTGCCCGGCGTCGGCAAGCTCCACTATGCCGGGCGTCTTGCCGATCAGCGCCGCAATGCCGAAGGGCTGGCCGCGCTGCTCGCCGATTTCTTCCAGGTGCCGGTACGGGTCGAGCCTTTCATCGGGCATTGGCTGCGGCTGCCGGCCGACGAGCGCACGCGTCTGAAGACGGGCGTGAGCGCCGAGCGGCTAGGCGTGAGCACCGTGTTGGGCAGCGCGGTATGGAACGTTCAGCACAAGTTCCGTTTGCGCATCGGTCCACTCGACTTCGAGCAGTTCGCCACGCTATTGCCCGGCGGGACGAACCTCGCGCGTCTGATCGACTGGGTTCGACAGTACGCGGGCGACGCGCTCGCCTGGGATCTACGGCTCGTGCTCAGGAAGGAGCACGTGCCGCCGTTGCGGCTCGGGCGCACCGCGCGGCTTGGTTATACGACCTGGGTCGGCAAGCGCGAACGAACGCGCGATGCCGACCAGTTGCTGTTCTATCCGGTTCCTTCGCGATCCTGAGGCGACAAGTCTTCTGTGTCGGAGAAAGAACATTTCGTTAAACGTGGGCACCCATACGCTCTAGAGGACATTCATGGCTGAGATCAGTCGCGTCGCGCTGTTCGGAAAGTTGAACGGGCTCGCTTACCGGGCGATAGAAAGCAGTACGGTGTTCTGCAAGCTGCGTGGCAATCCCTACGTGGAGCTTGCTCACTGGATTCATCAGATCCTGCAACTGCAGGACTCCGACCTGCATCGCATCATTCGTCACTTCGACCTCGATACCGCCGTGCTCGCGCGCGATCTGACGGCGACGCTCGACCGCATGCCGCGCGGCTCGACCTCGGTTACCGATCTGTCGTCGCAAGTCGAGGAGGCCGTCGAGCGCGCGTGGGTGTACGGCACGCTGATGTTCGGCGAATCGCAGGTGCGCACCGGCTACATCATGGTCGGCTTGCTGAAAACGCCGGGTTTGCGTCATTCGCTATATGCGATCTCGCGTCAGTTCGAGAAGGTCAAGAGCGAGACGCTTGCCGATGCATTCAACGAAATCGCCGGTGGCTCGCCGGAGGCGAACCTCGCGCCTACCGACAATTTCCAGATGGGTGCGGCAGCCCCTGGCGAGGCCAGCGGTGCGCTCGCTCCCGCAGCGCTCGGCAAGGGTGAAGCATTGAAACGCTTTACGCTGGATCTGACCGAACAGGCGAGAAGCGGCAAGCTCGATCCGATCGTCGGACGCGACGAGGAAATTCGCCAGGTGATCGACATTCTGATGCGGCGGCGCCAGAACAATCCGATCCTCACCGGCGAGGCCGGTGTCGGCAAGACGGCGGTGGTCGAAGGATTCGCGCAGCGCATCGTGGCGGGCGATGTGCCGCCGCAGTTGCGCGATGTGCGTCTGCTCACGCTCGACGTCGGTCTGCTGCAAGCGGGCGCGAGTATGAAAGGGGAGTTCGAGAATCGTCTCAGGCAAGTGATCGAAGAAGTGCAGGCCTCGGAAAAACCGGTGATCCTGTTTATCGACGAAGCGCATACGCTGGTAGGCGCGGGCGGTGCGGCGGGCACGGGCGACGCCGCCAACCTGCTCAAGCCGGCGCTCGCGCGCGGCACGTTGCGCACCGTTGCGGCGACCACCTGGGCCGAATACAAGAAACACATCGAGAAAGACCCGGCGCTCACGCGCCGCTTCCAGGTCGTGCAGGTGCCGGAACCGTCGGAGGAAAAAGCGCTGCTGATGATGCGCGGCATTGCTTCGTCGCTGGAGACACACCATCGCGTGCAGATTCTCGACGAGGCACTCGATGCAGCCGTCAAACTGTCGCATCGCTACATTCCGGCACGGCAACTGCCGGACAAGGCCGTGAGCCTGCTCGATACCACCTGCGCACGCGTCGCCGTGAGCCAGCACGCCACGCCTGCCGCGATCGACGATGCCAGAAAGCGCATCGCCGCGCTCGAAACGGAATTGGCGATCATTGGCCGCGAAACGGCGGTCGGTGTCGATACGCTTGAGCGCGAAACGCTCGCGACGCAGAAGCTCGTCGGCGAACGTGCGCGGCTTGCCGAACTCGATGCGCGCTGGCAAACGGAAAAGACGCTGGTGGACAGCATCCTCGAACTGCGCGGCAAGTTGCGCGATGCGACCGGCAAGGTCGAAGGCGCAGCGGATACCGGCAGCGCCGAGACATGGCTCGCACAACTGAAAGATCTGCAGGCACAACTCGCCGCGCACCAGGGCGAGACCCCGCTGATTTTGCCGACCGTCGATCATCAGGCGGTCGCATCGGTGGTGCAGGACTGGACCGGCATTCCGGTCGGCCGGATGGTGAAGAACGAAATTGAGAATGTACTGAAGCTGGCCGATACGCTGTCACAGCGGATTATCGGCCAGCGTCACGCGCTCGACATGATCGCCAGACGCATTCAGACCTCGCGCGCGGGTCTCGACAATCCAGGCAAGCCGATTGGCGTGTTCATGCTGGCCGGCACCTCGGGCGTGGGCAAGACCGAGACCGCGCTGGCACTCGCCGAAGCGTTGTACGGCGGTGAACAGAATGTCATCACGATCAACATGAGCGAGTACCAGGAGGCGCATACCGTCTCGTCGCTCAAGGGCGCGCCGCCGGGCTACGTGGGCTACGGCGAAGGTGGCGTGCTGACCGAAGCGGTCCGTCGCCGCCCTTACAGCATCGTGCTGCTCGACGAAGTGGAAAAGGCCCATCCGGACGTGCACGAAATCTTCTTCCAGGTCTTCGACAAGGGTTGGATGGAAGATGGCGAAGGCCGCGTGATCGACTTCAAGAACACGCTGATCCTGTTGACGACCAACGCCGGCACCGATCTGATCACGAGCCTGTGCAAGGACCCGGAATTGATGCCCGACGCCGAAGGCATCGCCAAGGCCTTGCGAGAACCGCTGCTGAAAGTATTCCCGCCCGCGCTGCTGGGCCGCCTCGTCACGATCCCGTACTACCCGCTGAACGACGAGATGATCGGCGCGATCATCCGCCTGCAACTCGGACGTATCGCGCGGCGCGTCGCACAAAGCCACAAGGTGCCGTTCACCTACGACGACGAAGTGGTCCGGCTGATCGCGAGCCGCTGCACGGAGCTCGAAAGCGGTGGCCGGATGATCGACGCGATCCTGACCAACAGTCTGCTGCCCGCGATCAGCGGCGAATTCCTGACGCGGCTGATGGACGGCAAGCCGGTGCGGCGCGCGCATATCACCGTGTCGAACGGCGAGTTCAGTTATGCCTTCGATTGAGGAGCGACGCTGCCATGGCTAGCCAGGTCTCGATGGGCGCGACCCTGAAGTGCTCGTTCGGCGCGGCGCCGTCGAGCCTCGTCGTGTTGCCCACCAACAAGGTGTTCGCGGAGGGGCCGCCCGCCGCGAACATCATGGACCACATTCCGCTTGTGAACATCATGCCGTTCGGCATGTGCAACTCGCTCGCGAACCCGACTGTCGCCGCCGCGACGGCGGCCGCGCTCGGCGTGCTGACGCCGATGCCCTGCGTGCCCGCGACGGTGTCGCCGTGGACACCCGGTGCGCCGACGGTAACGATCGGCAATTTCCCGGCCCTCGACAACACGTCGAACTGCCTGTGCACCTGGGGCGGCGCGGTCAGCTTCGTCGCGCCGGGCACTGTCAAAACGATGATTCCTTAGAGGCTGACACGTGGCGACCTTGGCGACCACCCCGATGACCACTCAGAAGAACCGCCCGTGCGCCGTATCGAGCCCGCTCGGCGACGATGCGCTGCTGTTTGCCGGCATGAACGGCGACGACGAACTCGGCCGGCTCAGTGAATACCGGCTCGACTTGCTGAGCGAGAGCGGCTCGATCGTGCTGCACGACATTCTCGGGCGGCCGGTGGGCGTGCGCATCGACCGGCCGGGCAGCAACCCGCGGTATTTTCACGGCTACGTGACCGAGTTCGCACATACCGGCTGGCGCGGCCGTTTCGCGACTTATCAGGCGACGCTGCACCATTGGCTATGGTTTCTCACGCGCGCGCACAACTGCCGGGTGTTTCAGAACAAGACGGTCGTCGAGATCATCAAGGACGTGTTCAACGACTATCCGGCGAGTTTCGACGCATCGCTTTCGAACACGTACGAGGCGCTGCCGTATTGCGTGCAATACCGTGAGACGGACTTTGCCTTCGTGAGCCGCCTGATGGAGTCGGCCGGCATCTACTATTTCTTCCGTCAGGATGCTTCGAGCCATACGCTCGTGCTCGCCGATTCTTACGCGGCGCACAACGCACTCGAGGACGCCGGATCGATCCGTTATCTGTCCGGTGGTGCGAGCGGCACCCGGGGCATGGAATGCATCGACGAGTGGACGTTGCAGGGCGCGCTGCAAACGCGCGAACAGAGCGCGGCGGATTTCAACTTCGAAATGGCGACCAGTCGCGAGGCCAGTATTCCGCTGGCGCAGGCCACGTTGCAATCGGACTTTGAGAACGCCTCCGCGGCGCGGTTCGATTATCCGGGTGGTTTTCTGACCGGGGCCGCCGCCGAGACCGTGGTGCGCACGCGCATGGAAGCGGTCGAAGCGCAGGCGCAGCGCGCCAGTGGCCGCTCGAACGTATGCGCGATCACGCCGGGTGGACTGTTCGATCTGTACGACCATCCGCGAGCGGATCAGAACACCAGCTATCTCGTGACCGGCGCACGCTACGCAGTTTCATACGGCGGCTACGAGTCGGCTGGCGGTGCGGCAGAAGGCCTGCAGTTTTCCTGCAGGTTCGACGCACTTGACAGCACGCATGCCTTTCGCACGCCGCTCACGACGCCCAGGCCCTCGATACGTGGCCCGCAGACCGCGTTCGTGACCGGCAATAACGATCAGGAAATCTGGACGGACCAGTACGGCCGCGTCAAGGTGCGCTTTCACTGGGATCGCTCCGGCGTCAGCGACGGCGACAGTTCATGCTGGGTGCGCGTTGCGCAGTCGTTCGCCGGCAAGCGTTGGGGTGCGCTGTTTCTGCCGCGTGTCGGACAGGAGGTGGTCGTCGAGTTTCTCGACGGCGATCCCGACCGGCCGCTGGTGACGGGCAGTGTCTACAACGCGGGCATGATGCCGCCTTACGCGCTGCCCGACAACGCCACGCGCTCGGCGATCAGGAGCGATTCGTTCAAAGGTGGCGAGACCTACAGCGAACTGCGCTTCGACGACAAGGGCGGCAGTGAGCAACTGTTTCTCTTCGCGGGCCGCAACCAGGACAACACCGTCAAGAACGACTCGCTCGAATCGGTGGGCAAGGACCGCCATCTTTCGATCGCCGGCAATCACTACGCCAAGGTGGCGGGCGACCGGCACGACACGGTAGTCGGCGCGCACAACGGCAAGATCGGCGGGACGCTCTCGTTCGACGTGACGGGCGACACCCAGCACAAGTCGGGCGGCAACATCGCGTTGAGTGCGGATGGCCGGATCGATCTCAAGGCCATGAATATCACGCTGGAAGCGGACCAGATGCTGACCTTGAAAGTCGGCGGCAGCACGATCGTACTCGCGGGCGAGAGTATCTCGATCTCGGGCCCGACCGTCGCTATCGTCGGCTCGGCGATGGTCAATATCAACGGCGGCGGGGCGAACAGCGGAGGCTCCGCGCAGGCGGCCTCGCCGCAGGCGCCCGAGGCGCCCACGGAGGCCGACGATGGTACGAGGTAATCCGTCATGTTCCTGACCCTTCGCGTCGAACACTATCGCAACGCGGCGGCGCCCGAGGCGATCGAAAGGAAGTTCGGAGTGGACGGCGGCACGATCGGCCGCTCAACCGACAACGACCTGGTCCTGCCCGACCCGGACAAACTGATTTCGCGCGCGCATGCCCGCATCGAGTTTCGGGACGGCAACTTTCTGATTCAGGACGTGGGCAGCAATCCTAGCGTGTTGAACGGAAGACCGTTGGGCGGCTCGCGGCAAGCCCGTCTGACGCATGGCGACGATCTTGCAATAGGCGAGTATCTGTTGAGCGTGGTGGTGCAGGCGGAGGCGCCGGCGGTTATGGCGGCGCCGTCTTCAGCGGCCGTTCCCAACGGTCTCGACGATCTGCTCGGTGCGGGCGGTGGTGTGCCCTTGCCCGATCCGCTGGCGGTGCCGGCGGGACTCGAGGCGTTGCAGATCGGCAGCGGGCCGGCGGACGATCCGCTTGGACTCAATGGAGCGCTGAACTCGCACGCGGGGCCGCTGGCCGATGCGTTGTTCGAACGCCCGTCGCTCGAGCGGACACCGGGCTACAGCGGCTCGATGGGCACGCAGGCGGCGCCGGAGTCGTTGCCGTTCACCGGTGCGTCGATGGGCATTCCTACGGACTACGATCCGTTTGCCGATCTGGGGCATGGTGGTCGAGCTGATCGAGCGGGTCATGACACGGTGACGGCTGCGCCGCGGCATGCGCCGCCAATGAGTGAAGCGCCTGTGGCCGCGCCGGTGCCGGTGCTGCTGCCGGAGTTCACGATTCTCGGCCGCCCGGCGCCGCTTCCGGCTGCGCCGTTGCCGCCTGTGCATGATGACCGGGCGGATTCGCTATCGGCGAACTCGCAGAATGCCCGGGTGGATACGGCGCCCGTGATTGCGCGAGCGGAGCCGGCCGGGCCGATGCCCGATGCGCGGCTCGCAGAAGTGCCGTCTCAGCCGCCCGGGTTTGCGCACGCAGCCCAGCCGACCCCGCCAATCCGCACTACCGCGGCAGCTGCTGTTCCTGCCCCCGCGTCCCCGCCGAGCCAGGACGCCATCCTGCAAGCGCTCCTCAAGGGTCTCGGCGTGCCCGATCTGCCGCTCGGCTCGCGCAGCGCGGTGGACCTCGCTGAACTGGTCGGCCAGATGCTGCGCGAATCGCTGGGCGGCACCATCGACGTGCTGATGGCGCGTGCGTTGACCAAGAAGGAAATTCGCATCGACATGACGGTGATCGGCGTGCGCGACAACAATCCGCTGAAATTTTTCCCGGATGTGGATAGCGCGCTGATGCAGATGCTGTCGGGCCGTGGGGTGGGCTACCTGCCGCCGCTCAAGGCAATTTGGGCCTCGTTCGACGATATCAAGGCGCACGAGCTCGCGATGGTGGCCGGCATGCGCGCGGCGCTGCTCGACGTGCTCAAGCGTTTCGATCCGGCGGCGATCGAGAAGCGTATCTCGGCGCCGAGCGTGATGGACAAGATGCTCGGCGGCAACCGCAAGGCGCGCATGTGGGACCGCCAGGTCGAAATGTACGACGAGATGGTGCGCGAGGCCGACGACGACTTCCAGCGCCTGTTCGGCGAACGTTTCGCAAGCGCCTACGAAGACCAGATCGGACGCATCCGCTCGAAATGAAAACTCGTTCTCCGCTGGATCTGTTCCACCGCTCGCTGGCGATACCGTGCGAGAGCGTACCCGCTGCGCGGCCACGGGCCGCCGGTCATATGCGCCGCCTGCTGGTTCTCGGCGCGGCTGGCTCGCTGCTGGCCGGCTGCGGGATGATGGACAAACTGCCTTTGATCGGCAAAGCCAAACCTCCGCCGCCTCCACCGGTCCCGGCTACGCCGCAACCGCAGCTTATCGACGTCACGCTGAAGGCCAGCGTCGAACTGAATCCGGACATCACCGGCCGGCCCTCACCGCTTGCCGTGCGGCTTTACCAGTTGAAGTCGGCGAGCAAGTTCGCCAATGCCGATTTCTTTGCGCTGTTCGATCACGACAGTGCGTTGCTCGGCGCCGATCTGCTGGCGCGCGAGGACCTTCTGATCGAACCCGGCACGAGCCGCACGGCGGTGCTGGAGCGCGCGAAGGAGCTTCGCCAGGTCGCCGTGCTGGCCGCGTATCGCGACGTCGACTCGGCAAGCTGGCGGGCGGTGATCGACGTATGGCCAGCCGAGGTGAAACAAGTCGAGGTGCGGCTCGAGGCACTGGGCGTTGCGATCGCGCGAGGGGCAGCACCTGCGGTAGCGGCAAGTCAAGGCGGCGCGCCCCATTCGTAGAGTGAACAGCGCACATCGGCTGTCGGCAGGCGGGTAATGACAGTCCCGAACGCGTCAGCCAGGCAGACGAATTGATGAATCGAAGCATCACCGGAGTTAGCACACGCGATGTCCTGGAACAACAAAGTCATTTGGTCCGAGGGGATGTTTCTGCAGCCGCAGCATCTCCAGCAACACGACCGTTACCTGCACGCACTGGTCGAATCGCGAGCGGCCGGCCTGCGGCCGTATGGCTGGGGCTTCACCGCGCTCAGGCTCGACGACGCGCAACTCGCGCTCGGCAAGCTGGCGATTCTCGAATGCGCGGGCGTGCTGCCGGACGGCACGCCGTTCGCGCTCTCAGCCGACGATGCCCCGCCGCCGGGCATCGACATTCCCGATGACGCACGCAACGCGCTCGTCGTGCTCGCGCTGCCGGTGCGCCGGCCCGGCATTCCGGAGGCCACAGCCGCGCCGTCCACCGATAGTTTCGCGCGCTACGGCACGCTTGAATACGAAGTGAACGACAGCAACTCGGACGGCACCGGCGCGGCGCTGCTGCAGATCGGCAAGCTGCGCCTGAGACTCGCGTTCGAATCCGAAGTGGTGAATGCGCATGCATGCCTGGGCGTCGCGCGTGTGATCGAACGGCGCGCGGACAACCGCGTCGTGCTCGATTCCGACTATGCGCCGCCGTGTCTCGACTTCCGGGTGGCGCCACGACTCGCCGCATTCGCCGACGAATTCACCGGACTGTTGCGCCAGCGCGGCGAGGCGCTCGCGAGCCGCCTGAGCGCGCCGGGCACAGGCGGCGCCGCCGAGATTCAGGACTTTCTGCTGCTGCAACTCGTCAATCGTGCCGAACCGCTGATCGCTCATCTGGCGACCATGACCGGCTTGCACCCGGAAGAACTGTTCCGTGTTGCGGTGGCGCTGGCCGGCGAGTTGGCCACCTTCTCGCAGGCGAACAAGCGCACCGCGCAATACCCGGTGTACCGCCATGACCGCCTCGCCGAAACCTTCATGCCGGTGATTGCCGATCTGCGGCAGTCCTTGAGCATGGTGATGGATTCCGCCGTCGTGCCGATTCCACTCGACGCCCGCAAGTTCGGCGTGCATGTCGCGGTGGTGCCCGACACCGAGCTCTACAAGTCGGCGATGTTCGTGCTCGCGGTCAACGCGCAGATGCCGGCCGAAACCGTGCGCAACAGCTTCGCGCAACAGGTCAAGATCGGGCCGGTAGAAAAGATCCGCGACCTCGTCAATTTGCAGCTTCCCGGCATCGCGTTGCGCGCGCTGCCGGTCGCGCCACGGCAGTTGCCGTTCCACGCCGGCTTCACGTACTTCGAACTCGACCGCAGCAACGAACTGTGGAAGCTGTTGCCCACCTCGGCCGGTTTCGCAATGCATGTGGCGGGCGAGTTTCCGGGTCTGCAACTGACGTTCTGGGCCATCAGGAGATAGCCGATCATGAGTCGAGACGACTTCGCTGCGGATCAGGACGCGACCTTCCTGGTGCCGCGTCCGGGAGGCAAGGGCGCAACGCCCGGCGCGTCAGGCGGCGTGCCGGCGTCCCCGCCGCCAACCCAGTCACCCATGGCGGCATCCAGACCGGCTGACACGCCTACGTCCGGCCCGATCCCGACGAGCGGACTCAACCCGCTGTTGCGCGCGGCTAATCCGCTGCTCGATCTGATCGTGCCGCTGCGCCACATGTCGACCCATTCCGATCTCGAAGATCTGCGCCGCCGTCTCGTCGACGGCGTGCGCCAGTTCGAGAGCGAAGCCCGTGCGGCGAACCTCAGTGTCGAAACATTGTCGGCGGCGCGCTACGCGTTGTGCACCTTTCTCGACGAAACCGTGTCGAGCACGCCGTGGGGCGGGGGTGGGGCCTGGTCGGGGCGCAGCTTGCTGATCCTGTTCCACAACGAGGCGTCGGGCGGCGAGAAATTTTTCATGATCCTGCAGCGGCTCGCGCAGGACCCGCGCGCCAACCTCGAGGTACTCGAACTGATGTACGTGTGTCTCGCGCTTGGCATGGAAGGGCGCTACCGCCTGATCGAAGGCGGCCGCGCACAACTCGACGTGTTGCGCGAGCGGCTGCTGGCGATGATCCGCGAGCGGCGCGGTCCGCTCGAACGCGATCTGTCGCCGCATTGGCAAGGTGTCGTGGACAAGCGCAATCCGCTGATGCGGATGCTGCCGATGTGGGTGCTCGCCGCGCTTACCGGCTTGATCCTGATGGCGCTGCAACTGGCGTTCTCGATCAGCTTGAACCGCGCGTCCGATCCGGTATTCGCCGCCTTGCACGGCGTGAGGACGGCGGTAGCCGCGCCTGCCGCCGTGCCCAAAGCCGCGGTCGCGCTCGAAGCTGTGAAGCCGCGCCTCGCTGCGTTTCTCGCGCCTGAGATCAGCCAGGGACTGGTCAGCGTTGTGGAGACGCCCGGCAAGTCGACGGTCACGCTGCATGGCGACGGCATGTTTGGCTCCGGCAGCGCGGATGTGTCACGCAGCTTCTATCCGCTGCTCGATCGTATCGGCGACGCGCTGAAAACTGTGCCGGGCCGCGTCGTGGTGGCGGGGCATACGGATGACCAGCGCATCGTGTCGGCGCGCTTCCCGTCGAACTGGCATTTGTCGCAAGCCCGGGCCGAAGCGGTCAGACAGGTGCTGGCCGCGCGCACCGGCATGCCCGAGCGTTTCGCCGCCGAGGGGCGTGGCGACACCGAGCCGCTGGTGCCCAATGACAGCGCCGCGAACCGTGCGCGCAACCGGCGCGTGGATGTGACCGTCTTTACGTCGGGTACGCCGTGATCGCCGCGGTTACCACTGTGTTTCCGTTTTGTCTTTTGCCAGGTCATCTGTCATGAAACGTCTCTTTAGCTGGCTGACCCGCGCCTGGGTGCTGGCGTTGTTCGGTGCGCTCGCGCTTGCGTTGATCGTCTGGTTCGACGGGCCGTTGATCGCGTTCAACGGCAACGCGCCGCTGGAATCGGTGTCGAGCCGTATCACGCTGATCGCGATTATTTTTATGCTGTGGGCCGGCTTCTTTGTCGGTAAATGGCTGATTGGACGGATCGCCAGTTTGAAGTTGATGCAGAGCGTGGCGGCGCAACCTGCCGCCGCCGATCCGGCCTCAGCGTCGGCATCGCCCGCGCCGTCTGCCGGCGACACGCGCTCGGCCGCCGAAGTGTCGGCGCTCAACCAGCGTTTCCAGGAAGCGCTGGCGATTCTGCGGCAGGCGCGCGGCGGCCGCCGCTTTGGCGGGCAGTATCTGTATCAGACACCGTGGTACATGTTCGTCGGTGCACCGGGTGCGGGCAAGACCACTGCGCTGGTCCACTCGGGCCTGAAATTTCCGCTCGCCGACAAGCTCGGCAAGGAAGCGATTCGCGGCATCGGCGGTACGCGCAACTGCGACTGGTGGTTCACCGACGAGGCGGTGCTGCTCGACACGGCCGGCCGCTACACGACCCAGGACAGCGATTCCGAAGCCGACAAGGCGGCATGGACCGGCTTCCTGCAACTGCTGAAGAAATACCGGCGGCGCCGGCCGATCAACGGCGTGATCGTCGCGGTTTCGGTCGCGGATCTGTTGCGGCAATCCGAAGCCGATCGCAAGACGCAGGCGCAGGCAATCCGCGAACGAATCAAGGAACTGCATGAACGGCTCGGCATCCGCTTTCCGATCTACGTGCTGGTCACGAAGTGCGATCTGATGGCGGGCTTTGTGGAGTTCTTCGACGACCTCGGGCGCGAGGAGCGTGCAAGTGTCTGGGGCATGACATTTCCGGTGGCGGACGCGGCGAACATCGACCAGTTGCTGGCAACGTTCCCGGCTGAGTTCGACGCATTGGAAGCGCGCCTCCAGGCGCGCGTCCTCGAGCGCTTGCAACAGGAGCGGGATGTCCGGCGGCGCGCGTTGATTTATGGTTTTCCGCAGCAGCTTGCGTCGTTGCGCGACCTGCTGGGCAGTTTTCTCGGCGACGTGTTCCAGTCGAGCCGTTATGAGGAAAACGCGCTGCTGCGCGGCGTGTATTTCACCAGCGGCACCCAGGAAGGCAGCCCGATCGACCGCGTGATGGGCGCGCTGGCGGCGAGCTTCGGCATCGATCGCCAGGTGCTGGTGGCGAATACGGCGAGCGGGCGCAGCTATTTCATTACGCGGCTTCTGCGCGACGTGCTGTTCCAGGAATCGGGTTTGGCCGGTGCCGACCTGCGTGTCGAGCGCCGCCGTGCGTGGCTGCAACGCGGCGCCTGGGTGCTGGCTGCCGGGCTGATCGTGCTGATGAGCGCGGGGCTCGTGACCAGTTACGTGCGCAACCGGAGCTACGTTCGCGAGGTTGCGTCACAGGTCGATGCGATCGATGCGCAGGCGCGCAATCTGGTGCCGAATGCGGGCGTGCTGAGCGTGTTGCCGCTGCTCGACGCCGCGCGTGACATTCCCGGCGGCTACGCGGATCGCAACGGCGGTGCGCCGTTTCTGATGACGCTCGGTCTGTATCAGGGCGACAAACTCGGCTCCGCCGCGCAGACTCTGTATCAGCGTCTGTTACGTCAGACCCTGCTGCCGCGAGTGGTGGGCCGCCTGAAAGAACAGTTGCGGCGCGGCGAAGCGAACAACCCGCAGTATCTGTACGAGACGCTGCGGGTCTATCTGATGCTGGGCGACCCGAATCATTTCGATGCCGAATCGGTGGGTGCATGGGCGGATTACGATTGGGACCGCAACCTCGCCGGGCATGTTACCGATGACCAGCGCAAGGATCTGTCGGCGCATATGACGGCGCTGCTCGACCATCTGCAGGACGACGGGCCGGTCACGCTCGACGCCGACCTGGTCGCTTCGACCCGCCAGGCGCTTGCCAGGATTCCGCTGCAACAGCGGGTCTACGCGTCGCTGCTGCGCAATCTGCAACACACCAGTTTGCCGGAGGTTTCGCTGGCCAGCGCGGCCGGACGCGACGCGGCAATCGTGTTCGTACGCAAGAGCGGCGAGCCGATGACACGCGGCGTGCCGGGCCTCTTTACCCGCGACGGCTACCGGCAATTTCTTGCACGCCGCGATCTGGCGGTGGCCGACGTCGTCAAGGACAACTGGATATTGGGCAAGGACGAGGCAGTCACCGACCCGGCGGCGGTCGAGCAACTGAATGCGCAGGTGCTCGAGCTTTACTATGACGACTACATCAGGCGTTGGGACGCGTTTCTGTCCGATGTCGGCATCGTGCCGTTTCACGATCTCGACCAGGCCGCGCGCGTGGTGAACGTACTCGCGCAGCCTACCTCGCCGCTGAAGAAATTCCTGAGCGTGGCGGCGAAGGAAACCACGCTCGGCGACGTCAAGCAGACCACCTTGATCGATACCGCCAAAGGCAAGCTCGACAGCGTCAAGAAGAAGCTGGAGAACGCGCTTGCCTCGTCCGACGATGCGGCGCCCGCGCCGGCGGCAACGTTGCAAAATCCCGTGGATCTGCATTTCGATTCGCTGCATCAACTCGCGTCGACCGGCGCGGGCGGCGCTTCGCCGCTCGATTCGCAACTTGCGTCGCTTAACGAAGTATTCGTCTATCTCGATGCAGCCAATACCGCGAAGCGCCAAGGCTCGCCCGCACCGGCCTCGGATGCGTTGATGAAGCTGAAGCAGGGCGCCGAAGGCAAGCCGGCGCCCCTTGCTGCCATGCTCGCGGGGGTGGCGGACGCGGGATCGTCGCTGACGCTCGGCAGCGAGCGTGGGCGGCTGAGTTCACTGTGGGTGGCGAACGTCGCGTCGTTCTGCCACCAGGCGATCGACGGCCGCTACCCGCTCGTCCGTAGCGCCAGCAACGCGGTGACGCAGGACGACTTCGGCCGCGTGTTTGCGCCAGGCGGTCTGATCGACGATTTCTTCCAGCATAACCTGATGCCCTACGTCGATATGTCGAAGACGCGCTGGAGCTGGCGGCCTTTCGGCAACGTGTCGCTTGGCATTCCCGAGGATGTGCTCACGCAGTTCCAGCGCGCCGCGCAGATTCGCGATGCGTTCTTTTCCGGTGGCGGCAAGATGGCCTCGGCCCGCTTCGAGCTGAAGCCCGTCACGATGGATGCTGCCGTGACGCAATTCACGCTCGACATCGATGGGCAGACGCTCACGTATGGACATGGTCCCACGCGTTCGACCGCGTTTCAGTGGCCTAACGGAAAGGTGTCGAGTTCGGTGCGGGTCGACTATGCGCCGCCAGGGGCGGGCGGCAGCAGCGGTTACTCTACCGATGGCCCGTGGGCATGGTTCAGGATGATCGACAAGGGTGTGCTGGAGCCGACCGCGCAGCGCGACCGCTACAACCTCACACTGGACCTCGACGGCCGCAAGGTCACGCTGGAGCTGCGCGCGAGCAGTGTGGTGAATCCGTTCAATCTCGACGCGCTCAACAAATTCACCTGCCCGGCGAAGCTATGAGCGAGGGGTTCGATACACCGGGGTTTTTCGGCAAGGCCATTACGCATGGGGATTTTCTGTCGCGACGCCTGCCCGCGTCCTTTCTCGATCCTTGGGACGACTGGCTGCAGCGCGGGCTGCACGCGAGCCGGCAGCAGTTGGGTGCCGACTGGCTCGGCGCATATCTGACGAGCCCGGTGTGGCGCTTTGTGCTTGGACGCGGCGCGTGTGGAGAGCGAACTTGGGCGGGCGTGATGATGCCTGGCATCGATCGGGTGGGGCGCTATTTTCCGCTGACTATCGTGGCGGGCTGCGACGCGGCTATTGATCCCGTCGAATGGCTTGGCGCGAGTGGCGAGTGGTACGGCCGCCTGGACGTGCTCGCACGGTCTACGCTCGACGAGCGCTTCCAGATCGATGCATTCGATGCGGCGCTCATGCAACTGGCCGCGCCCGGCGTGCCTGCGGTGCGTGGCGAACAGGCGGCGTTGTGTCTCCCACTGGCTTCGTGCTCGGGCGCTGAACTTGCCGACGGCGTGCACACGCTGATGAACGATCTGGTGGTGACCTGCGCGGCCGGGTGCAGCTTCTGGTGGAGCGAAGGCGGCACGGCAGGTGAAACCGTGCTGCTTGCATGCGAGGGCTTGCCTGCCGGGCGGCAGTTCAGTGCACTGGTGGGGGCCGGGTGGGAAGCCTCGGGCTGGACGATCTTATGCCGAGGCACCGCGCGTTGAAACAGGTTGTTTTGTGAGCAGCACGGGAAGGGATGGTCCGCTTTCCCATGCTCCCATGCAGATCGGGGCCGGTTAATGCGCGGAATGAGTGGTCCCGACGCTACGCGTCGAACCAGACCAGCACTACCGTGATGTTGTCTTTACCGCCGTGCTGTTTGGCGAGTTCGACAAGCTGGTGGCTGCACGTTGCCAGCGTGTCGGGCGTGGCGTTGCGCAACACGTCGACAATCTGCTGGTCGTTCAGCATGCCATGCAGACCATCCGAGCACAGCAGATAAAGATCGCCCGGCCTTGGCGTGAGCCGGTGCACCTCAGGCTCTACCATGGGCGACGGACCGATAGCTTGCAGCAACTCGTTACGCCCCGGCAGATTGACGGTGATGCCGGCGTCGAGTGCCTTTTGATAGAGCGTCTGGTCGCTCGTGATCTGCAGCATCCGGCTATCGCGCCAGCGATAGAGCCGGCTATCGCCGACATGGAACACCACCATGGTCGCCGATTGAGGCTGGCGCCAGATACCGGTCATGGTGGTGCCCATGCCGCGGCCATCGGGGCGCATGTCGCTGCGGTTCATCGCGTAGAGCTGATCGTTGACGTGTTCGACTGCCCGTGTTGCAACAGTAATAGCCGGGTGCGTGCCCTGCGGCGCGGTTCCGTCTGACTGTGCCGAATACCGGCCGGGCAAGGTTGCATCAGGATCGTCGCGCGGCTCATGATGGAACGCGTGCGGATCGACCTCTGCGATGAACTGATGGAACAGCGCCAGCGCCTCGGTGCTCGCAACCTCGCCGGCATCGTGACCGCCCATGCCGTCGCACACGATGGCAAGACCGAGTGCGTCGTCAACCAGGAAATTGTCTTCGTTGTTGCGGCGCACGAGTCCGATATCGGATAGGCCGAATGCGTAACCCGTAGCGAGCCGGTAAGTCTGATTGGGCGAGGTGGGTTTCAAGTGAGTCGTGTCGAGTCAACGCAGGCCGAAAGGAGCGAAAGCATCTTGTTTCAAGCCATTATCCATAAAGACCTATCGACGTCAACGATTAAAGATACTGTGCGGACGAGCGCAAATGGCTGGATGGGGAAAGGGCCGCCGCTGAACCATTTAGGGGAACGTAAGGGAAACGGCAGCGACGTAGCCTGACTCGTTGCGTATCGCCACGACGATCACGCGAGTTGTGGAGGGGTGTCGACGCGCTGCTCGACACCGTTGAAACGGAAACGAGGCTGAGCATCGACAAGCGCGGCAAGGTCGGCGATCAGTGAAAACGATCTGAGCAAGTAATGGCGACTGACAAACTTGCGTATCTGAAGCGTTTTCGTCGCGAATGCGAGACGCGTTGAACTCGCGAATCTGACCGCGGCGCAACTGGCGACCCTGCCTGCAGGTTGGGACGCCGCGTTCAATGAACGTAGCCTCTCACCACAACCTCGCCGCAACATCCACGAATAGTATCTTCACGATCGTCATAGCCGGAAAGATCATCGCGTAGCCGATGTCCGGCTTGTCGGTGGCCGTGAGCTTATTGGCGAACGCAAGGATCGCCGGATTGCCACAGGCGCCGGCGACGATACCCGCCACTTCGTCATAGGGCAGCCGGTACACCAGGAGGCCCATGATCAGAACCGGCACGGCCAGCGCGAGCAGCACGATTGCACCAAGCGCAAGCATCAGCAAGCCGGTCTGCGAGACAGTTGCGGCGAACTTCGGCCCTGATGCCATGCCGACCTGCGCAAGAAAAATCGTCAGCCCGAGGTTGCGCAGCACGAGGTTCGCGGGCAGCGGCATCGTCCAGTTGACGCTGCCGGTCCGGCGCAGTTTGCCCAGCACGAGCGCCACGATCAACACGCCGCACAAACCGAGCGCGAGCTTGCCCAGACCCGGCAGCGGAATCTGGATCGCACCGACCAGAAAACCCAGCGCCATCCCCAGACCGACCGAAATGTAGCTGAACTCGGCGGTGCCCTTGATCGAATCGCCAAAGAAGGTCCGCAATGCCGGAAACGCCGCGCGCTGCGTCAGCAAGCCAACACGATCGCCGTATTCGAGGATGAGATCGGGGTTCGGCATGACGTCCGCGTCGCCGCGCCGCACATGCGCGACGATCGAACCGTCCGGCATCTTCAGTTCGCCGAGTGTGCGGCCCACTACATTCGCCCGCGACGCGAACACGCGCAGATAGTCGAGATCGCCGCGATCTCGCAGAACCCGTCCAGGGGCCGCTTCGCCGAGACGCTTGCGAGCTTCGGCCAGTGCATCTTTTTCCGGACTGACGGCGAGCACCACGTCGTTCTCGGTCAGCACGAGTTCAGGCGTGGCCGGTGCGTTGTGATGCGCGCTGCGCACCGCGACGATCTGTACGTTGGCGGGTAGGGCGGCAATCGTCTCGCCGAGCGTCTTGCCGCTGAAAACAGGATTGCGCAGCGCGATTTCGAGGATTTCAAGGCCGGTGTTGGAGGCCGTTCTGATCTTCGGCGCGAGGATCGCGAACGCCAGATAGAGCAACAGGATCGGACCGGCGACGCCAAATGGGTAGGATACCGAATAGCCGACTGCTGCGTCTTCGGTGCCGAGACTTGCAATGGCCGCCTGCAATGCAGCCGTACTGGTTCCCGAACCGGAGAAGAGGCCGAGTGCATAGCCCGGATTCAGGTGCATGATTCTCTGAATCGCGAAGCTCGCTGCCCCCGCGCATAGCACGCCGATCAACGCGAGCATGTTCGCACGCCGGCCGGCGGCGCTGGTCAGCCCGAGGAAAAACTGTTTGCCATATTGCACGCCGACTGTGTAGAGGAAGAGCGACAGGCCGAGCGTGCCGATCATGGGCGCGGGCGCTGACTTCGGCGCAAACCAGCCGGCGGCGAGTGCGACGAACAACACAGCGCCGACGCCAAGTGAAAACCCTTTGATATTGATTTCGCCGACGAAATAACCTACCGCGATGGTAAGGAACAACGTCATTAAGGGCTGCTGCTCGAGAAGCGTCTTCAGGAAATCCACGTTGCCTCCGGTAGGGGGTGAGACGTCGGGTTCTGCCGGTTTCCTGCGACTGCGCTGCTTATGCTGAATGAGTCAGAGAGCCACCCTCGTGGGCGGGATGTTCGCCAGTATCTAACAGATTGCGGTTTTTTTCCTTTGTGTTTGAAACCGGCCCTCAACCTTTGCCGAGTGCGATATACCGTTCGAGATGGTGATCTTCATCGCCCAGTTGATGGTCGATCATCACGAGGCGTTTTGCATAGTGAGCGAGCGGCAACTCCCATGTCATGCCGATACCGCCATGCAGTTGAATACACTCCTCGGCGACCAACGCGCCAATCCTGCCAATGCTGTACTTTGCCGCTGACATGGCGCGTTCCCGCACCGTGCGTTCAGACTCGAGCGCTGCCGCCGCGTTGATCACCGCCGAGCGTGCCTGTTCGATCTCGAGCAGCAGATCGGCCATGCGATGCTGCAACGCCTGGAAGCTGCCGATCGGCACGCCGAACTGCTTGCGTGTGCGCAGATACTCGAGCGTGTAATCTTTCGCGACATCCATCGCGCCCACCGCTTCGGAGCACAACGCAAGCACGCCGCAACTGATCGCATATTCGAGTGTCGCAAAACCTTCACCGGCGATACCGAGCATGGCGTCGTCACTCAGCGTGACATTGTCGAACGTGAGCTCGGCTGCACGGCCGCCGTCGATCTTGCGGTAGCCGCGCACGCTGACACCTGCCGCGTCGCGCGGGACGAGAAAGAGGGTGATGCCGGCTTCTTCATCCTCGGCGCCAGTAGTGCGTGCCGAGACGAGAAAGAGGGCAGCGTTCTCGCCTTGCTGGACCACCGCTTTCGTGCCGTTAATCTTCCACTGGTTCCCGTTGCGTTGCGCACGTGTCGTTACGCGTGAGAGTTCGTAGTGGCCGTCCGGCTCGCCGTGCGCGAGCGCCACGATGCGGGAGCCGTCGATCAGATCTCCGAGCGTGGCTTTTTGCGTGTCACTGCCGGCACGCGCGATTGCCTGGCCGACGATCAAGGTATCGAGAAACGGCTCGACCACGAGTCCGCGACCCAGGCACTCGAATACGACCGCGATATCGAAGCCGCTGCCGCCAAAACCGCCATCCGCTTCATCGAACAACGCGCCGACAATGCCGAGTTCCGCAAATCGATTCCATAGGTCTGCGCTAAAGCCTTCAGGCGAGCGTGCAATCCGGTCGCGTGTTTCGAAACCGTATTGCTCCGTGATGAAGCGGTTGAGCGTGTCCGCCAGCATGCGGCGGTCTTCGGTGTGCTGAAAATTCATGGCGTTTGCCCCTTACAGTCCCAGGATCATTTTGGAAATGATGTTCTTCTGGATTTCGTTGGAACCGCCGAAGATCGACAGCTTGCGGTTATTGAAGTAAAGCGACGCAGCGCTCGCGGCTTCGTCGGGGCCGACCGGCGTGCCTTCGAAGCCGTCGTACAAGGCTTCCTCGACAAACGGCTGAGCATACGGTCCCATCGCGCGACGCGTCAGCGAAGAGATTTCCTGGCGGATCTCGGTGCCGCGAATCTTCAGCATCGAACTTTCGGCGCCCGGTACGCCGCCGCCGGCTACTGCTGCGATCACACGCAGGTTGGTGGTCTTCATGTTTTCCAGATCGATCTCGACGCGTGCCATGCGGGCGGCAAACGCCGGATCATCCGCGAGCGGCCTGCCGTTGCGCCGCTGTTTCGCGGCGATCTTGCGCAACCGGTTGAAGGCGGCCACCGAGAAGCCGACGCCCGCGATATTGGTCCGCTCGTACGTGAGCAGATATTTGGCGTAGGTCCAGCCCTTGTTTTCTTCGCCCACGAGGTTCTCGACGGGCACGCGGACGTCCGTGAAAAACACCTCGTTGACTTCGTGCTCGCCGTCGAGCGTGATGATCGGGCGCACTTCGACACCCGGCGTATTCATATCGATCAGCAGGAAGCTGATGCCTTCCTGCTTGCGCACGTCGGTCGCGCTGCGCACGAGGCAGAAGATCATGTTCGCGTAGTGGCCGAGCGTGGTCCATGTTTTCTGACCGTTGACGATGTAGTGCTCGCCTTGCGCGTCGCTGCCGCGTATCGCGGTGGTCTTGACCGACGCGAGGTCCGAGCCCGCGCCCGGTTCCGAGTAGCCTTGGCACCACCAGTCGGAGCCATCGAGAATGCGGGGCAACCAGTGCCGTTTTTGCGCCTCGTTGCCGTACTTGATCAATACCGGACCGAGCATGTTGACGCCGAACGGCACGACACGCGGCGCACCCGCCAACGCGCATTCGTTCTCAAAGATAAATTTCTGCACGGCGTTCCAGCCCGGGCCGCCGTACTCTTTCGGCCAATGATTGGCGAGCCAGCCTTGCGCGTTGAGAATCGCGTGCCATTCGGCCATGTCGTCGCGTGTGAGGCGGCGGCCGCCGTGTACTTTGTCGGCGAGGCGTTGCGGGAGCTTATCGCGCAAGAAGCGCTGTACTTCGGCGCGAAACGCCTCTTCTTCAGGCGTGAAGTTCAGATCCATGATGGTTTCTTTCCTTGATGTTGACCGGGCCCGTGGGCCGGTTGACCGGTGAGGCTCAGGCCATCGCCGGTCAGCATGCGCCAGATGGCGGGCGCTCTCAAGCTGTCAGGTTGAGGCTCGCGAAATCGGCGCCGCGTTCGACCAGGTCGACCAGCAATGGCGATGCGCGCCAGAACAGCGGGTCTTCTTTCGCGAACTCGCGAATGTCCGCGAGAACGGTGGCGAGGCCCACCGTATCGGCGTATTTCATCGGGCCGCCGCGATAGCGCGGAAAACCGTAGCCATACAGGAAGGTCACGTCGACGTCGAGCGGGCGCAGCGCGATGCCTTCGTGCACGACATTTGCCCCTTCGTTGATCATGGCGGCCATGTAACGGCGGATGATCTCTTCGTCGGTGAACGTGCGCGGCGTGACACCGGCGCGCTCACGCTCGGCTTCGATGATGGCTTCGACCTCGGGGTCGGGCGTGCCGGTGCGTGAACCTTCGGGGTACAGATAGAAACCGCGGCCGGTCTTCTGGCCGAACCAGCCGCGTTCGCACAGACGGTCGGCGATCTGCACGTAGCGTGCGTCGGGGTTGCGGGTGGCGGCGCGCCGTTTGCGCGTGGCCCAGCCAATGTCGCCGCCCGCCAGGTCGACGACCTGGAACGGGCCCATCGGGAAGCCGAACGCGCGTACGGCCGCATCGATCTGATAGGGCGACGCGCCGTCCTCCATCATCGCGTCCGCCGCGCTGCGGTACACCGCCAGCACGCGATTGCCGATAAAGCCGTCGCACACGCCGGCCCGCACCGGTGTCTTGCGCAGCTTCTTCGCGAGTTCGAACGCCGTGGCCACCACGTCTGCGCTGACCTGCTTGGGCACGACCACTTCCAGCAGCTTCATGATGTTGGCGGGCGAGAAGAAGTGCAGGCCGATCACGTCCGCGGGGCGCGAAATGCTGGCCGCAATCGCGTCGATGTCGAGATACGACGTGTTGGTGGCGAGCACCGCGCCGGCCTTGCAGACACGGTCGAGTTCGGCGAATACCGATTGTTTCACCGACAGGTCCTCGAACACGGCTTCGATCACCAGATCGGCGTCGGCGAGTGCGTCGTACGAGGTGCTGCCCTGCCAGCGCGTCATCACGTCCGCTTTCTTCTCCGCAGTCATGCGGCCTTTGGCGATCATGCCGTCGTAGACCTTTTCGATGTGCGCGCGGCCGCGTGCGAGCGACGCGTCGTCGCGTTCGATCATCGTTACGGGCAGGCCCGCATCGAGCACGGCGACGGCGATGCCCGCGCCCATGGTGCCGCCGCCCACTACGCCGATCCGGTTCAGTGCCCGTGGTTTGGCGTCGCGTGTTTCCGGCGCCTTGAGCACCTCGCGTTCGGCAAAGAACGCGTGAATCAGGCCGGCCCGCTGCGGGCTATCGAGGCATTCCAGGAACAGCTTGCGCTCGAGCCGCAGGCCGTCTTCGAATGGTTGTTCGACAGCGGCTTGCACGGCATCGACGATCTTGAGCGGAGAGAACAGCCCGCGCGATTTCTTCGCCGTTTCCGCGCGCGCGGCAGCAATGGCGGCGAGGCTCGCGGCGCGGTCGCTTAGTGCGGCGGCGTCGCGTGTGCGGCGCACCGGCGCGTGAGCGGCCAGTAGTTCGTGCACATAGGCGAGGCCTTCCGCGAGGACGTCGCCGCTGCTGCCGAGCCGGTCGATGAGGCCGAGCGTGAGCGCTTCCTTCGCGCCGGCATGGCGGCCGCTCAGGATCAGGTCAAGGGCGGCTGGCGCGCCGATCAGGCGCGGCGTGCGCTGAGTGCCGCCTGCACCCGGCAGCAGGCCGAGCTGCACCTCGGGCAAGCCGAGCTTCGCGCCATCCACGGCAAGCCGGTAGTGTGCCGCTAGGGCCACTTCCAGCCCGCCACCGAGCGCGGCGCCATGGATCGCGGCCACCACCGGCTTCGCACACGCTTCGATGCGATTGCACACGTCCGGCAGCGAAGGCGGCACCGGCGGCTTGCCGAACTCGCGAATATCCGCACCCGCGATGAAATTGCGCCTGGCGCCGACGATCAGCACCGCCTCGACGGCCTTGTCGGTCTCCGCGGCTTCGATGGCGGCGAGCAGACCGCGCCGCACGTCGGCGGACAACGCGTTGACCGGCGCGTGGTCGATGGTGACCAGCAGGACTTTGCCGCGCAGTTCGCGCGTGACAACGTCGGCGGAAGGGGTGGGGGTCATCGTGTCGTCTCCTGACTGTTTGCTAGCGAATCAAATTGAATCAAATCGAGCCAGATCGGGGCATACCGGGTCTGGCGAATTCTGCGATTCTCGGTTGGTCAAGGTTTATTGACAATTACATAGACCGTTGACAGACTGTCAAAATTAATTTGACAAAGGCAGCATCATGGACGTCAATTCGCTGACCCTGCTCGTCGATATTCTCGATGCGGGCAACCTGAGCGAAGCTGCCCGCCGGCTGAAAATGAGCCGGGCGAACGTGAGTTACCACCTGAACCAGTTGGAGCGCTCGATCGGCCTGCAACTGGTGAGGCGCACCACACGCCGGGTCGAGGCGACTGAAATCGGCCTGCAGTTGTACGAGCATGGCCGCACGATTCAGAACGCGCTGCTGGCTGCGCGCGAGTCGGTCACCACGCTCGGGCAGAGCTTGCAGGGGCGGGTGCGATTGAGTGTGCCGAGCGGCTATGGGCAACTGGTGATGTCGGATTGGCTGATTGCGTTCAAGCGTCTCTATCCCGGCATCGTGCTCGACGTGATGTTTGAGAATCGCGTTGAAGATCTGATGCGCGACGAGGTCGACATTGCGGTTCGGGTGATGTCCGAGCCGCCGCAGAATCTCGTCGCGCGCGACATGGGGCCGGTGCGCTACGTTGCGTGTGCTTCGCCGGATTTTGCCGGAAGCCGTGGCATGCCGGTGCGGCTTGACGATTTGCGCACGGCGCCGGTGATTACGTCGGCGGTGGTTGGCAGGCAGTTGCGGGTGGCCGCGTATCTGCGTGAAGAGCGCCATGAAGTGCTGCTCGAACCGGCGATTATTTCGGAAAACTTTCTGTTCTTGCGTCAGGCGGTGCTGGCGGGCCTGGGTGTCGGACTGGTGCCGGACTACGTGGTGCAGGACGACCTGCGTCGCGGCGCTGTGGTGACGGCGCTGGATGAATGGCGGTTGAGCATCTTCGGTACGCACATGTACATGCTCTATATGCCGAATCGTCATCACACGCGGGCGGCGGCGAGTTTTATCGAGTTCATTCTGGAGCAGGCGCACGGCAGCGGGAGAGGCGGCGCCGGATGAACCGGAGCGGAGCGATTTTCTTCCTGGTTACACCGCTGCGCGGCTCACGGTATGCTTGGCAAAACGGCGCGATAGCCGTGCAGGTGGCGGCACACGAACCTCGGGGGAGACGCAGATGAAATGGTGGGTCGCATGTTTCGCGATGCTTGCAATCGCCATTGTGGCGGTGCTGGCCTCGCGTTTGCCGGGCGAGGACGCCATCCGTCTCGCGGGCTATGCGGGCACGGCGGGTTTCGCCGCGCTGGTTGGCGTGCTGATTCGTTGGCGCGCAAATCGCGGTCAACGCAACAAACGCGCGGGGTGAGTACGGCAATCCCGAGTCAAATTTTTTACTGAATGAGAACGATGCATTGTCACATTCGGTTGATATACAGGAGTTGCAATCCGCGTAGGAGATTGATTTGGACGCTCGAAAATCGGTGTTACATGTCGTCGAACCTGCCACGGAGCATCCATTTGAGAGTTGCTTCCTTGACCTCGGCGGCCACTCCGCCGAGCGAGCCTTGACGGTGCTGACTGCAGCGGTTCATGCTGCCCAGCGTGAAATGAATGCATTTGACTGGATTACAGACGCGCTCCCTGGCGCCACGCTCAAACCGGCCCTGGCATTCGGCACGGTTGGCGAACTGTACCGCTCATACACCCGACCCGCGGAACTGGGCCGCCTGAAAGGCGTACTACGTTCCTGACGAGGATATTTCACGGACGTGATCGAATAGCGCGAGTAGAAACGACGACGATATTCGAGCGCGACGCAACACACGACAACTCGATCGGTGAGGCACACCAGGAAACGGTAGCGCAACCGCTCCCCAGGTTTCCCAGGCAGACCCGTCCGCGACGCACGCAGTGCGGAGTGGGAGCTGATGAGCGCTTTGTCACTAACGGGGAGTGTGCGAGAGCACGGATTCCAGATGCACCACTACCGTGGCTGCGCGGGGGACCCGCTTATGAGCTGGCGGTGTAAAGCCGCTTTCTTTTGCCTACTTTTCTTTGCGGCAGGCAAAGAAAAGTAGGTGCCGCCCCGCACAGGGGCAACACTAATAGACCACCACCAAAGCAAGGAAAGGCCAAAACCCCCACCAGCCTATCCCGACGTAATCACCGTGCAAACCCGCGCCCAGCGGCCCCACCCCAACCCGCATGCTACGATGCTCCGAACACCACACAGAACGCCGGAGACATAGATGCGCCCCGAGAGTGCCGCCCGTTTCGACGAACAGTTCGCCCCTCGCATTGCCGAGGCAATCGCTGCCTGTTTCGCCACCACCGTGCACACCGAAGTCCTGCCTTACGGCGGCCACGGCCACCCCACAAGCGTACGGATTCACGCAGCGCCGCTCGAAGGCCTCGGCCACTACCCGCATCCGCTCAACCTGTTCCTGACCTGGGATAGCGACGAGATCGAACGGCTGATGGGGCCGGAGGGCCCGGCACGCTTCGCCGGCTACCTGGCTGCGCTGCCACGTAAGCTAGAAGCGTGGCGCCACGTGCGCGAACTGGATTTTCCGTCGCACACCCAGGGCGAGCCGACCATACTGATCGGCGGGCTCGATTTCGGCTCTTAAGAGGCCGCGCCGATCCGGAAGAAACTCACGCTTTGCACCAGACCCGATGCCTTGCTCTGCACCGCATCGGCCGCCGCGGCCGCCTGCTCGACCAACGCCGCGTTGCTCTGCGTCACCTGATCCATCTGTGTGACCGCATCGTTCACTTCCGCAATACCCGCAGCCTGATCGACGCTGGCTGTCGCGATCGCCTCGACGATGCGTGTCACGCTGCCCGCGCTTTGCACCACGCCGTCCATCGTATTGCTTGCGTGGTTGATCAACTGCGTGCCGGCGTCGATGGTGGCAACCGACTCGCGAATCAGCGCCTTGATTTCGCGCGCGGCATCGGCCGAGCGTTGGGCGAGACTGCGCACTTCGCTTGCGACCACTGCGAAGCCGCGCCCTTGAGTGCCGGCACGCGCCGCTTCAACGGCTGCGTTGAGCGCCAGAATATTGGTCTGCGCGGCAATCGCTTCGACCACCGCGATGATGTCGACGATACGCTTCGATGCCGCGTCGATCTGGCCCATGGTGCGCACCGCGTCGGTCATCACGGCGCCGCCGTCGCGCGCCGCTTGCGCCGCGGTTTGCGCAAGGGTAGTGGCCTCGCGCGCGTTGCTGGCGTTGCGCTGAACCGAGTCGGTGAAATGCTGCATCGACGCGGCGGTTTCTTCGAGCGATGCGGCCTGTTGCTCGGTCCGTGCCGACAGATCGAGGTTGCCCGCGGCAATCTCCTGCGTCGCCGACGAAATCGTGTGCGCGCCTTCGCGAATCTCGCTGACGATGTGCCGCAAGCGCTGATTCATTTCGTTGAGCGCGACCAGCAACTGGCCGGTTTCGTCGCGGCTCACCACGACAACATCGGCGCGCAGATCGCCTGCGGCGACCGCTTGCGCGACCCCCACCGCCTGTCTGACCGGCAGCGTGATGCTGCGGCTCAGGAACCAGATCGCGAACGTGCCCACCCCGAGCGAGCCGGTCACGACCGACAGAAGCAGCACGCAGGCGAGCGTATACGCGCGTTCCGCGGCGTCGTTCGTGCGCACGTTGGAGTCTTGCGCCTGCTGCATCACCGAGGCGACGATGTCGTCGATAGCGGCGGTCGGCGCGCGGTCGATGCCTTTGACGAGACCGTCGACCACGTGTGCCGTATTCGGATCGGCCGAGTCATAGCGCTTGAGCGCGTCGAGATAGCTGTCCTGCAGCGCGGCGTGGGTGGCGAGCGCCTTGTCGACACCATCGGCGTTGGCACCCAACGCACCTAGCTGATCCTTCAATCGAAGCAAAGCGGCGTGTGTCGTGCTGCTTTCCTTGCTGAAGGCGTCACGGTAACGGGCGAACGCGGCCGGATCAGCGCCGCGCAGCAACAGGTCCTTCCATTCCTGCACCTGCTTCTTGAATTCGACCTGCGCGACGCGTGCGGTATCGGCGGCTTGTGCATACTGGCTGAGCGTTTGCGCGGACTGAATTTGCAGCGCGTGCGTATTCGTCAACGCGTGCCAGCCTTCCAGACCCACCACCGTCGTTGCCATGAGCAGCACCGCGCCCAGCAGCGCCAACTTGACGGCGATTTTCAGATTTCTATAGAACGTCACTGCGATTTCCTTGGATACACCTTAGTCCAGCTTGAATTGGGCGACGGCGCCGGCAAGACTCACGGCCTGGCTTTGCAACGCGGTGGCGGCCGCTGTCGATTCCTCGACCAGGGCGGCATTCTGCTGAACCATTTCGTCGAGCTGGCTGACCGCGCGATTGACTTCCTGAATGCCGCGCGTCTGCTCGTTGGCCGCCTGGGTGATTTCGGAAATGATGGTTGTCACGTTGGCCACGTTGCTGACGATCTCCGTCATCGTCGCGCCGGCCTGACGGACCTGGCCTGAGCCGGAACTCACGCTCGCCACCGTCGATTCGATCAGCGCCTTGATTTCCTTGGCGGCCTGCGCGCTGCGTTGCGCGAGGCTGCGCACCTCGCCGGCCACCACCGCGAAACCGCGGCCCTGTTCGCCGGCGCGCGCCGCTTCGACCGCCGCGTTTAACGCGAGGATGTTGGTCTGGAACGCGATACCGTCGATGACGCCGATGATGTCGGAGATTTTCACCGACGCCTGTTCGATCTCGCCCATCGTCGTAATCACGTCGGAGATCACTACGCCGCCGCGCGAAGCGACCTGCGACGCGCACACGGCGGTGTCGTCGGCCTGCTTCGCGGCGCTCGCCGATTGCGTGACCGTCGAGGTGATTTCTTCCATCGACGCAGCGGTCTGCTGCAGGCTGGCCGCAGCGGATTCGGTGCGGCCCGACAGATCGACGTTGCCCGCGGCGATTTCATTTGCGGCCACGCGCACCGATTCGCTGGCATCGCGGATCTGGCGCATCACGTGGCTGAGTTTGTCGATGAAGGTATTGAACGCGCGCGCGATCTGCGTGACCTCGTCATTGCCGGTGGCGGGCAGACGTTGAGTCAGATCGCCTTCGCCCGAGCCGATTGCGTCCATTGCATCGCGTACTTTCGAGAGCCGCTGGAACGACACGGCGGTGACCGCGGCCACGATCGCGGCGGCAATGACCGCAATCACGATCAGCGCGATAACCGAAGCCGTCAACAGCGATCGCATGCCCGCGGTCGCTTCAGCCTTGTCGAGTGCGACGACCGCGTACCAGTCGGTGCCGGGAATGGCCTGAGCGCGCAGCAGCTTCGTGCTGCCGCTCACGTCGACTTCGACAGGGTGTTCGGCGCTGAAGAGTGCGCCTAGTTTGTCCCCTGTGAGTGCGGGCGCCAGGTCCGTGACCGGCTTCAGGGTCAGCTTCGCGTCCGGGTGCGCAACGATATGGCCGCTCGTGTCGATCAACATGCCGAAGCTCGCGGGTGTCGGATGAATCGCCTTGACGTTGGCAATCACGCTGTCCATCGCAACGTCGCCGGACACCACGCCCTTCACCACGCCGTCGCGCACCACGGGCGCAGCGAACGCGACCACCAGCTTGCCCGTGCCCACGTCGACGTATGGCGGCGTCACCACCGGTTTGCCGGCTGCGGCCGCCTGCTTGTACCAGGGACGGCCGGTGGGATCGTAGTCGGGCGGAATGCCGGTAGGATCGGAGAACTTCGCGGTCTTGTCCGCATAGCCGACGTACACATTGGAGAACTTGCCGGCGGCGGCGATCTGCTTTAATGCAGCGGACGGATCGGGTTGCAGCACGGCGTCCTGCAACGAGTTGATCATCTGGCTATTCGAGGCGATCCAGTCTTCGATACCGTCTGCATGTCCGCTTTCGACAGCATTCAAACTGCTTTCGATTGCCTCGGCGTTATACGAGTTGGCGACGACATAGTTGAGAACGGTGTTGGCCGCGAGCGCGACCACAACGATGGCGACGCACAGGGCGACGATGCGCGCGCGAATGGAGGAGAACATGTCGGGAGTTTTCGGAGTAAGCAGTGAGCCGTAGTCGGTGAGGCGGGGGCCTCAGATGCTGTATACGGCCTGGGCAGCGGGGACTTGAGCGGGCAAAACTTTCGATTGATGACGGCCGCCGGTAATGCCGCGTGTGGCGGCGCGCCGCGATGCTACACATTTTTTCGCGCCAGTGGCGGTTTTCAACGGTTACCGAAACACCACCCTTGGTGACGGGCTGGAAGCGTTATATTCGTCTGAAGATATCGAGGTATGTGTGATGGTGCGAAGACTAAAAAAAACGGCCGCTGCTTTTTATCGCAGCGGCCGCTTCGTTCACGGGCTGAATTGAAAATTGAAGCTGAGTTGAACCCTAGCTCCCCAGCGCCGGATCGCTCATGCTGCTTCGGCCGGTTTCCACGTGTCCGGCGAAGCGCCGCGTGAACGACGGGTCGGTATCGACAGTGATCGTCAGGTCGTACCAGCCGTAGGCGTTGCGCAGATCGAGGTATAGCTGTTCGGTATCACCGCCGCGTACAGAATGCTTGACCACGTTGCCGGCGTCATAGGCGTTGACGATGGTGAACTGGCAGCGCGCGCTGCCCACATTCTCCAGCCGCAATTGCAGGTTGCCGTTCGCCACGTCGTAGCCTTCAGCCACTTCCGGCCGCGCGATATCGGAACCGTTCCACCAGCTTCTCGCAACCGGCTTGCCCGCGAAGCGGCGCAGAAAACCGTTCGGACCGTAGACCGTATAGTCATAAGTGCCGTCGGCATTCAACGGCAAGTGATCCTGCAGCCGCTTGCCCGCTTCGACGGTGTACGTAAGCGGTGCGGCGAGACCATTCGCGGCATAGACGAGAAACACGGCGCCCGCGCGGCCCGAGTTGACGAAGCGCATCGTCAACTGGTTCGCCGCACCTTCGCCATGCACACGCACGAACAGTTCGTACGGCAGCGCGCGAGCCGGGCGCACGCCTGGTTCCTGCTTCGGTACGGCCTGCACGAGCGGCGGCAACGGCACGTAGTCCGGATGCCGGTTCTGATCGGGCGGCACATAACCGCTCGTGCTCGGCAGCGTCGGGAACGCATCGTTCGGGGTGCTGAAGTTGAACGCCGACATCAGGTCGCCGCACACCGCGCGGCGCCACGGCGTGATGTTCGATTCACCGAGATTGCGGTGCTGGCCGAAGCGTTTTTCGATAAAGCGGATCACCGAGGTGTGATCGAACAATTCAGAGCATACGTAGCCGCCTTTCGACCACGGCGAGACCACCAGCATCGGTACGCGCGGCCCGAGCCCGTACGGGCCGGCAGGCGTGTTGCCGCTGCCCGCATAATTCTCATTGCTGGTGTCGACGGTCGACAAGCCATTTGCGCTCGATGCCGGCGCGAACGGCGGCGCCATGTGATCGAAGAAGCCGTCGTTCTCGTCGTAGTTGATCAGCAGCACCGTCTTGCTCCACACCTCGGGATTCGACGTGAGAATCTGCAAGACCTGATCGATGTACCACGCACCGTAGTTCGACGGCCAGTTCGGGTGCTCGGAATACGCTTCCGGCGCGACAATCCACGAGACTTGCGGCAGGGCGTTGTTCTGCACATCGCGCTTGAGAATGTCGAAGTAGCCGTCGCCATTGGCTGCATTCGTGCCCGTGCGGGCGTTGTCGTACAAAGGGTTGCCCGGCTGCGCGTTGCGGTACTGATCGAAGTAGAGCAGCGAGTTGTCGCCGTAGTTGCCGATGTACGGGTTTTGAGTCCAGCCCCATGAGCCGTTTGCGTTGAGTCCCGTCCCAATGTCCTGGTAGATCTTCCACGTGATGCCGGCGTTCTGCAGCACTTCCGGATAGGTGGACCAGCCGTAGCCGGCCTCGGCATTGTCGATCACCGGGCCGCCGCCGCTGCCGTCGTTGCCGACCCAGCCGCTCCACATGTAGTAGCGGTTCGGATCGGTTGGGCCCATCAGCGAGCAGTGGTACGCGTCGCAGATCGTGAAGGCGTCGGCGAGCTGGTAGTGAAACGGAATGTCGTCGCGCGTAAGGTAAGCCATCGTCGTGGTGCCCTTGGAGGGCACCCATTGATCGTAGCGCCCGCCGTTCCATGCGGCGTGCGTGCTGGTCCAGTCGTGTGCGAGGTCTTGCAGGAATTGCAGTCCAAGGTTCGGCGCGGTGGGGCGGAACGGCAACACATAGCCGAGGTCCGCGGCGAGCGGCTGATACCACACCGGCTTGCCGTTGGGCAGGTTGATCGCGCGCGTGTCGCCGAAACCGCGTACGCCCTTGAGCGTGCCGAAGTAGTGGTCGAACGAGCGGTTTTCCTGCATCAGCACGACGATATGCTCGACGTCGCGGATGCTGCCGGTCTTATTGTTGGCGGGAATCGCAAGGGCGTTGCGAATGCCCAGCGGCAGCATGCTCAGCGCGGTGGCAGAACCGGCGGCGTGCGCGGCGGAGCGCAGAAAATCACGGCGATTTTTTGAGGTCATGGTTTTGGCTTTCGATCTTCGGTGAAGGAACGATGCACGCAACACGCGAGCTTCGCCCGCGCGAAGCGTGGCGCGCGAAACTCAATCTACGGTGTGAATGACAGGTGTGACGAGCAGCGTCGACGCGGCGGCGGACAATGCCGGGTCGGCGCTTGATGCGGGTAGTGCAGGGGTTTGAATCGTTACTGCGGCGTTCGCGGGTGCGACGGAGGAAGGATTTGCCGACAGAACCGCGGCGCTGTTGCTGTCTCCGGTGGAACTCTCGGTAGAGCTAACCGATTGGGTGTCCGCGGTTTTGTCGTCGTCGTTGCCGCAGGCGCCGAGCAACATGCAAAACGACACGGCGGCCAGTGCGCCTGCCAAACGTTTGCAACAGAAGGCAAAGGAGGGCTTCGACACAATAGACATGGCAATGTCTCCGGCACGGGGAGGATGCACCGGGGCATCCACGTGCCCAGGTCAGCGATGCGCAAGCATAGTCGCTGACCTGTGTAACTTTTGTGAAGATGTGGAAATTTGGGTATTTGTTGAGAATTGGGCGGCCGTCAATCCTGAATTGCGACAATCGCCTCGATCTCGACCGTGATATTGCCGGGCAGGGAGCCGACCCCGACCGCCGAGCGAGAATGCCGGCCGGCATCGCCGAATACATCGACGAACAGATCCGAGCAGCCGTTGATTACGCGCGGATGTTCGGTGAAATCGGGCGCGGCGTTGACCATGCCCAGCAGCTTGACCACGCGCTTCACACGCCGCAGGTCGCCCAGTTCGTTATGGAGCACGGCGAGCAGATTCAGGCCGACCATTTGCGCGTGGCGGTACGCTTCGTCCGCGCTGACGGTCGTGCCGACCTTGCCGGTCATCAGTGAGCCGGTTTCGTCGAGCGGGCCCTGGCCGGACAGAAACAACAGATTCCCCTCGCGTGTGCAGTGCGTGAAATTGCCGATCGGCGTCGGCACTTGCGGGAGCTTGAGGCCGCGCGTGTGCAGCCGGTCGTAGCAGTTCATCGATGGGGAGGTGATGGTGAGCGGTCTGTTAAGGAGTTAGCGTTGCGCGCCGCGGCGGGCTTTCACGCGTTGTGCGTTGCGTTGCGTACGTCAGCGTCTTACGGATACATTACGCCGCCGGTTCCTGATCGCGATGCCGCCAGCCGAGGCGCGCCTCGATGCGAGCGGCCACGGCCTGCACGGCTTGCGCGAAGCGCTCGGTGCCGAGCGCGGCTTTCGCTTCGGGCATCACGATGGAAATCGTGAAGACGCACGCGCCTGTGTTGTCGAGCACGGGCGCCGCGAGACATGCCACGGACGCATCCGATTCGCCGATCTGAATCGACAGGCGTGCTTCCAACGCTTCGCGCGCAATCTGCGCGAGCACCTGCGGCCGGGTTTCCGCGCGGCCGGTCGGCGAGCTTTGCGCGTGCTGTGCGAAGAAGGCGACCCGTTCGGCATCCGGCAGATGCCCGACCAGCAAGCGGCCGGACGCGGTCCAGTTGAGCGGCACGCGGCTGCCTACTCGCGAAGTCACGCGGAAATGCCCGGGACCTTCGGCCATTTGCTGCACGACCATCATGCCGTCTTCGAGTCCGCACACCTGCACGGTCTCTTCGACTTCCGCCGAGAGCCGCTGCATTTCTTCGTGCGCGACCGCAAGGTAGTCGAGCGAACTCGCGTACGTCAAACCATAACCATACAGACGCGAGCCGAGCCAGATCGTGCCGTCCATGCGCCGGGCCAACAGGTTTTTCTCGACCAGATCGTTGATGATCGAATACACGGTGGAGAGTGGCGCGCCGACCATGCGCGCGACTTCATACGCGGTGGCGGGACGGTTCGCTTGCTGGAGCGCGTCGAGAATCTGCACGGCGCGATCGATCGCGCTGGTGCGGGTGCGCGGCGCCGCGCTTTCTTCGCGGCTTGCAGCCTGGGTTGCGGTGCCGGCGGTTGCCGCGGCCGGCACTGCGGCGGGTACTGCTTCAGACGCGGAAGGTCGGGACGTGCGAGCCATCGTGCTCCTCTGACGCGAGATGTTTTTGTTCAGTTGACGCAGGTCGATTGTATGCTAGACTGATCCGCAATTACAACATATATTCCATAATTAAGAAATACCGGGTTGGAGGCGCTTCATGGACATTCGCTCTCGCTTTGGCTTACGCCCTGTCATCAATGCATCGGGCACGATGACGAGTCTTGGCGCGTCCAGTGTCAGCGCAGCGGTAATCGACGCAGTAGCGCAAGTCCTGCCGCAATTCGTCGAAATTGACGATCTGCAGCGTCGCGCCTCGGCGGCGATCGCCGCTGCATGCGGCAGCGAAGCCGGCTATATCACTGCATCGTGCTCGGCGGCGATCACGCTTTCCATCGCCGCGATCATGACGGGCGACGACCACGGCCTGATTGAACGGCTCCCGGACACGAGCGCCATGCCGCGCAATGAAGTCGTGATTCAAACCGGCCACCTCGTCAATTATGGCGCACCGGTGGACCAGGCGATCCGTCTGTCCGGCGCGCGGGTCGTGCCGGTGGGGGCGTCGACCGAGGCGCACGGCTATCAGTTGAATACCGCCATCACCGAACGCACTGCCGCGGCGCTTTACGTGGTTTCACATCATACGGTGCAATTCGGCATGATTCCGCTTGAAGAATTCATTGCCGTCGCGCATGCGAAGGGCGTGCCCGTGATCGTCGACGCGGCTTCCGAATACGACCTCAAGCGTTTCATCGCAGCGGGCGCCGATTTCGCGCTTTACTCGGCGCACAAATTTCTCGGTGGACTGACCGCGGGTATTGTCGCGGGCAAGAAAGCGCTGGTACGTGCCGCCTATTTCCAGAATGGCGGTATTGGCCGCGGCATGAAGGTCGGCAAAGAAGGTATCGTGGGCGCAATCGCCGCGCTCGAACAATGGCAGCGGCGCGACCCTGTTGCGGTTCGCGCCCGCGAACGCGGCTACCTCACGCTGTGGCGCGAAACCTTGAATCGCTACGACGGCGTCTGGGCGGAAATCGACGCCGACCCGACCGGCAATCCGCTCGACCGCCTGAAACTGCATATCGATCCCGCGCAAGCTCGCATCACCGCGTGGGATCTCGCCGACGCGCTCGCGCGGCCGCCCGCAGGCGAGGCGCCGGTGATCGTGCGCGATCACGAAGCCGAACTGAATTTCTTTTTCCTCGACCCGTGCAATCTGCATCCGGGCGAGGAGCAGATCGTCCTGGCGCGGCTTACCGCCGAACTCGAGCGTGCGCGGCAGTCGCCAGAACCGGTCGTCACACCGTTCCATCTGCGCGACGCACGCCGCATTGCCGCGCGCCGGAACTGGCCTGACTGATTTCCGCCGGCCCATATCGATTCATCGATGACCGTTGTTTGACCGTAGCACCGGATCGCGACCCGGTGTTGCTTTGACTTGTCTGATCAGTACTACTTATATAGCTGGAACATCGTTGTGTAACCGGCATTTGTCTCTCTTTCGACTTGAGGAAACCATGAAGCACAAACAGATTCTTCGCACAGCCATTGCCTTCGCTGCCACCGGGCTCGCCGCACAGGCCGCTCATGCGCAAAGCAGCGTGACGCTGTACGGCATTGTCGATGCCGGCTTTACCTTCACCAGTAACCAGAAGGGCGAGAAGGCGTATCAGGCGACCCAGGGCAATGTGCAGGGCTCGCGCTGGGGCCTGCTCGGCACCGAGGATCTGGGCGGCGGCAACAAGGTCATGTTCAAGCTCGAGAACGGCTTTAGCCTGGAGAGCGGCGCATCCGGTCAGGGCGGCCGCATGTTCGGCCGTAGCGCATGGGTGGCGCTGTCCAACAAAACGGCGGGTACGATTACACTCGGCCGTCAGTACAACAGCGTGCAGGATTATCTGTCGAACATGCAGATCAATGGCATTGGCGCGATGAGTCAGTACGGCAACGCGATCTACGACAACGACGATATCAACAATACGTACCGCACCGACAACGCGATCAAGTACACCTCGCCGACCTATGCGGGGCTTACCGCGAACGCAATGTACGCGTTCTCGAATACGGCGGGCCAGTTCGCCAACAATCGTGCATGGAGCGTCGGCGCCGATTACGTGAATGGTCCGCTGCGTCTCGACGCGGCCTACTCGCTGGTCAATCAGCCGGCCAGCAATACCGCCGGCGCGGCGCCGTCGGACAACTACTACGGCACCAGCTCGTCGATCATCAGCGGCGTGCAGCGCAACCAGGTGTGGGGCGCGGGTGGCTCGTACGTGTTCGGGCCGGCAACCGTCCTGCTGCTGTACACGAACTCGCAATTCCGGTTGCTCAACGGCGGCAGCCTGCATTTCGCCAACTATGAAGCCGCGGTGAAGTATCAACTCACGCCGGCCGCGCTGCTCGCGCTGGGCTACATCTACACGACGCAGAACGCCAGCGGCACCACGGCCACCAACGCGCACTACAACCAGTTGAGCCTCGGCGGCGAGTACTTCCTGTCGAAGACTACCGACCTCTACCTGAACGGCATCTACCAGCGCGGCTCCGGTTCGCACGCCTGGGTCGAAGGCATTTCGAACCCGTCGAGCAACAACGGCCAGTTCGTGACCGTCGCCGGCATCCGCCACAAGTTCTAAGTCCGCCGCCCGCGCCGCTGCTCATACAACATTCCGCTTAACGGAAGCCGCGGCGCGGCTCTATCTCTTCAGGAGCACCTATGGCGACCGTTCAAGGAAGTCTGTTACTCGTCTATGCATTGATTGCCATCATCGCGCTGGTTGTGCTGATCGCACGCTTCAAGATGAATCCGTTCATCACGTTGATGATGGTGTCGGTAGCGTTGGCGCTCGCCGTCGGCATGCCGGCGACATCGATTCTCAAGTCGTTCGAAACCGGTGTGGGTGGCACGCTCGGTCACATTGCCATCGTGGTCGGGCTCGGTACGATGCTCGGCAAGATGATGGCCGAGTCGGGCGGCGCGGAGCGTATCGCGCGTACGCTGATCGACCTGTTCGGGCCGAAGAATGTGCATTGGGCAATGATGTGCATCGCGTTCCTCGTCGGCCTGCCGGTGTTTTTCGAAGTCGGTTTCGTGCTGCTGATTCCGATCGCGTTCAACGTGGCGCAGCGAACCGGCACGTCGATGATACGCGTCGGTATTCCGATGGTGGCGGGTTTGTCCGTCGTGCACGGTCTGATTCCGCCGCACCCGGCTGCGCTGCTCGCGGTCACGGCGTACAACGCGGATATCGGTCATACGATTTTCTACGCATTGATCGTCGGCATTCCGACCGCTGCCGTTGCGGGTCCGCTGTTCTCCAGGCTGATCGCGCGCTTTGTCGTGCTGGATGGCGTCAATCCGATGGCGCAGCAGTTCATCGAACAGGATGCGAAGCGCTCGCAGCAGGAACTGCCGGGTTTCGGCATCACGCTGCTGACGGTCCTGCTGCCGGTGTTGTTGATGCTGGTCGGCAGCTGGGCCGATCTGATCGTGCCGGCCAAATCGTCGTTGAACAATGCACTGCGTCTGATCGGCCATCCGGATATGGCGCTGTTGCTGGCCGTGCTGTTGAGCTTCTACACGTTCGGCAAGTCGCGCGGCTTTAACCGTGAGCAGATTCTCAAGTTCACCAACGAGTGTCTTGCGCCGACCGCGAGTATCACGCTGGTGGTGGGAGCGGGCGCGGGTTTCGGACGCATTCTGATCGACAGTGGCGCATCGAAGGCGATCGTCGATGTCGCGACGGGCGCGCACGTGCCATTGCTAATTCTCGCGTGGCTGGTGGCGGCGTTGATTCGCGTGGCGACCGGTTCGGCAACTGTCGCAATGGCGACGGCGGCCGGCATCATCGCACCGATTGCCGCAGCGGCGGCGGGCACGGTGGGCGGTGTGCGGCCCGAGTTGCTGGTGCTGGCCACGGGCGCAGGTTCGCTGATCCTGTCGCACGTGAACGACGGCGGTTTCTGGCTCGTGAAGGAGTACTTCGGCATGACAGTGCCGCAAACCTTCAAGACGTGGACCGTCTGCGAAACGATTATTTCAGTGACGGCGCTGGTCTTGACGTTGGGCCTTTCGACCGTGATTTGAACGGGGAGTCTTGTCGCGGCGCGTCTTGAGGACGCGCCGCGATTCTGTTCAGCGCTGCCGCGAGATAAAGGCCGCAATCGCATCATTCAGCGCGTCCGGCGCGTCGCGATGCGGCGAATGTCCGCAAGCGTCAAGCTTAACCAGTTGCGCGTGCGGCACGCGCTCGCCAATCGTATCGATCTGCGCCATCGTGCCGTAGTTGTCGTCGCGGCCTTGTATCGCGAGCAGAGGCCGCCTGATCTCGCCCAGTTCGTCGACTATGCGCCATTCCCTGAACGCCGGATTCAACCAGATATCGTTCCAGCCATAGAACGCGGAATCGACATCGGCATGATAGCGGCTGAGCTTGCTTCGCAGATCCGTGGTTTCGAAGAGCTGCCGGGTTTGTGCGATGCTCTGCACCGAAATGTCTTCGACGAATACATGCGGCGCGATGGCGACCGCGCCGGCCAATTCGTCCGGGTGCAGCGCCGCATAGAGCAGCGTGATCGAGCCGCCGTCGCTATGGCCGATCAACCACATGCGTTTGCGTTCCTGCGCGCCGATATCGAGCGCATCGAATAATGCGGGCAGGATATCGCGCGCCTGTGCGGTCATGAAATCGACCGGCCATTTGACCTCGTGCGCGCGCGGTGTGGACAAGCCATAACCGGGCCGCGAATAGACGAGACCGCGCATGCCGAGACGCTCGCACAAGGCCTGCGGCCAGTCGCGCCACATCGCAATCGATCCGAGCCCTTCATGCAGGAATACGGCGATGGGCGCATGGGCTGCCGCCTGATTCAGCCAGCGGTATTCGATGCGCAACGGCCCGTGCGAGGGTGTGGCGGCCAGTTCCGCAAAGTTGCTGGTCGAGACCGGGGCCGCGGTTACGGGGTTCTGCATGGATCACCTTATGACTGTTCGCGCAGTTTGAAGCGTTGAATCTTGCCGGTAGCGGTTTTCGGCAAATCGTCGACGAACAGAATATCGCGCGGGTACTTATGCGGCGCGAGCCGTTCCTTGACGAAAGCCTTCAGTTCATCCGCAAGTATCTCAGACGGCGCGTACTCACGCTTTAACACCACGAACGCGCGGGTCTTCACGAGGCCGCCATGATCGACGCCCACCACCGCCGCTTCCAGCACGGCGTCGTGCTGCATCAGAACCATTTCCACTTCGACGGGCGAGACATACTGGCCGCTCACTTTCAGCATATCGTCGCTACGGCCCGCATACACGTAGCAGCCGTTCGCAAGCCGGCGATATTTGTCGCCGCTTCGAATCCACTCGCCGAGGAACGTGGCGCGCGTTTTCTCGCGATTGCTCCAGTACATGAGTGCGGCGCTCGGTCCTTTGATATACAGGTCGCCGACTTCGCCGTCGGGCACCGGGAGACCGGCTTCGTCGCGCAGCTCGACTTCGTAGCCGGGCACAGGGCGGCCGGTGGTGCCGTATTCGACAGCCCCCGCGCGATTCGACAGGAAGATATGCAGCATCTCGGTCGAGCCGATGCCGTCAAGAATCTCGCAGCCGAAGTGAGTGGTAAAGCGCTCACCGATTTCGCGCGGCAACGCTTCGCCCGCGGACGTGCACACGCGCATCGCGACGTCGGCACGTGCGGGCAGATTGGGCGAGACGAGCATGCTGGCGTAGAGCGTCGGCACGCCGTAGAAAACGCTCGGGCGGTACTGCACGAGGCGTTTGAAAATAGCGTCCGCGGTGGGACGCTCGGCCATCAGCACGGCCGTGGCGCCGACCGAGAGCGGGAATGTGAGGCCGTTGCCCAGACCGTACGCGAAGAACAGTTTGGCTGCGGAGAAAACCACGTCGCTTTCAACGATGCCGAGAATCGGCTTCGCGTACAACTCAGCGGTCCAGTACAGATTCGCGTGTGTGTGGACCGTGCCTTTCGGCTTACCGGTCGAACCGGACGAGTACAGCCAGAAGGCGATATCGTCGCAACCGGTCGTGCATGCTTTGCTAGCCGGAGCGGCCACGTCGAGCAGATCTTTGAGGCATGGCGTGGCTACGGATTCGTTCTCGGGCTGTGAGACGATCAACTGGCAACCGTCGTGTTCGGCCGTATCCAGCGCCTGGATGACAGTTGGCAGCAACGCGCCCGACGCGATCACGGCGCGCGCGTGACTGTGCGTCAGCATATACACGTAGTCGGCAGCGGTGAGCAGCGTGTTCGCAACGACCGGCACCACGCCCGCATAGAGCGCGCCGAGAAACGCGATCGGCAGTTCGACGGTATCGAGCATCACCAGCAGCACGCGTTCTTCCGGATGCACGCCGAGCGTGCGCAATGCGCTCGCGAAACGCCGGGCCCGGTCCTCGAGTTCGCCGTAGGCGGTGTTGCCGGTGTCGTCGATATAAGCGGTCTTGCCGGCGCGCGATTGATTCAGTCGAAACAGATAGGCCGCGAAATTGAATACCGCGGGCGGCGGTTCGGCCGTCACGGCGGGCTGACGCGCAGCCGGTTCCAGCAGGGCTTCCATATGTCTCCTCCAACGGGTGGGGGCGGTCCGGCGGTTATGTGCTCATGATCCGCGCGATGCTTACTGCCTGATTGCTTCCTTCTTCGCTTCGTGCCTGTCTCGTGCGCGCTATGCCACGGGCAAATGCGTGGCTTGCGTCAATGCGTCGAGTGCGGCGCCCGCTGCCTGAACGGCTGAGCGCCTGTGGTAGAAACCCAGGGCACGAATGCCGCCGAGTTCTTCGCCGCCACCCGCGCGGCCCGGTCCACCATGCAGCGACATCGGCATCACGTTGCCGTGGCCGGTCTGACTCTGCTGAACCGCGGGCGAGATTGCGTGGACACGTCCATGCGTATCGGCGAGTTCCAGTGCGAGCTTGCCAGGATGGGCGTCGTCGTTCGAATAGATCGAAGCGACAAGCGAGCCCTGGCCGCGTCGCGCGAGCGCGATGGCGTGCGCTTCCGGGAGAGTCCCGCTTGCTGCCGCAGCGACGCGATACGGCGCCACGGTTGCGACTGGCCCAAACACTTCGATGTCATGCAGCAGCGTCGCGCTATCGGGATCGTTGACCACGAACAGATGCGGTCCGACGCAAGCCGAAATCGCCGCATCGGCATCGACAAAGGGTGCCGCCGAGCCGTCGTAGGCGAGCACCGCTTCCTCGCGCAACGCGGCGATGCCGGCCAGCACGTTGTCGCGTTGCTCGCGGCTGACGAGCGAGCCCATTCGCACGGCCTCGTTGCGCGGATTGCCTACCGTAATTTTCGCGAGCTTTGCCTTGAGTGCTTCGAGCACCGCTTCGAGCGATGCTTCCGGTACGAACGCACGCCGGATCGCCGTACATTTCTGACCGGACTTCACGGTCATTTCGCGCACCACTTCCTTGATGAACAGTTCGAAGGCGAGGGTATCGGGTGTTGCATCGGCACAGAGAATCGCGCTGTTGAGGCTGTCGGCCTCGACATTCAGCCGTGCGCCGCGTTCGACGAAAGCGGGATGCGCACGCAAGGTTGCAGCGGTTTGCGCGGAGCCGGTGAACGACACCACGTCGAAGGCCTGAACCTGATCGAGCAGACCGGCAGAACTGCCGCAGATGATCGATAGCGCGCCGGGCGGAAGAATGCCTGCGTCGACCACGTCGGCAACCATTCGTTGCGTAAGCCATGCTGTCGCCGTGGCGGGCTTGATGATCACCGGTACGCCGGATAGCAGAGCCGGCGCTGCCTTCTCCCACAAACCCCACGACGGAAAATTGAACGCGTTGATAAAGAGCGCGACGCCGCGCGTCGGCGTGAGCACGTGCTGCACGCTGAACGACTGGTCCTTGCTCAGCGATACGGCGTTGCCGTCGCGCAGCGCATGCACGTCGCCGAGCGAGGCGCCGAGTTTCGCGTAATACGACAGCGTGAAGATGCCGCCGTCGATGTCGACCGCCGAATCATTGCGCGTGGTGCCTGAGTTCGCGGTTGCGATCGCGTAGTAATCGTCGCGTTTCGTCTGCAGCAGTTTGACGATCTCGGCGAGGCGGGCGGCGCGCTGCGCATAAGTCAGCGCGCGCAAGGCGCCGCCGCCTTCTTCTCGCGCGAAAGCGAATGCGCGGGTGAGATCGAGGCCCTGGCTCGAGACGCGCACCAGCGCTTCGCCTGTGACCGGGTCGGTCAATGTGACGCCGTCGCCGCTGCCCGCGACCCATTGGCCTGCCACGTAGTTTTTCAATAGTTCAGTCATGGCGAGTCTCAGGCGGAAGGAGGCGGGGCGGTGAATTCGATCGCACCTTGCGGCAGCAGATACAGCACCAGCGCCTGGCCGTTTGCGACGGTCGGGCGATGCGCGCTGCCGGGGCCGTACACGCACCAGCCGGCCGGATGACCGTCGAAGGTGGCGCCTTCGGTGAGCGGCATGATCAGATCGATTTCGCCGTTCGGGTGAACGTGATGCGGACCGGCAATATCCTTCATATCGACGACGTCCACCGAAAAACCGTGGGTTTCCGGCAAGGCCTTGAAGATCCGGCCGTAGCGAATTCCGCCGCCTTCGCGGTTGCACAGCCAGCCTTCAGCCACGCCCGTGCGGCAGGCCTCCGTCAGACTGCGGAAGGTCGCGCTATCCGCGGGATACGTGTCGTTGAGCCATGCGGCCAGCGTGCTGTCGAGCGGCCGTCCGCCAAGTTGCTCGGTGACGCCGGCAATCAGGCGTTGGAAGGTGTGTGGGGACATGCAAGCCTCCAGATCGACGCGCGCACGCACGTTAATTCATGCGTGTCGTCGCGCCGTTTCCGTGACGCTGCCGAAAAACTTCGACAGCGTTTGTTATTGGATCAATATTTGGCGAAAATTAACCGTTCACTCTGCGCCTGTCAAGCACTATAGTACATGTAACGTATTCAAGAGTCAGTTAAACATGAACCAAAATTACTCTTCCACATCGCTGGATGATTCTGCCGATGAAGACGCAAGCCGCACGGAACGGGCCGCCGGCGCCACTGAGCGCGCCGGCGAACGCGAGGAGCGCGATCCTTTTCTGACGGCGATGGGCGAGCGTGTGCGCCTGCTGCGCGCGCGCCGCGGCATGACGCGCAAGACGCTGGCGACCGAAACCGGCTTGTCCGAGCGTCATCTGGCGAATCTGGAGTCCGGGGTGGGCAACGCGTCGGTGCTGGTGCTGCGGCAAATCGCGGCGACGCTGAACTGTCCGCTGGCTGAAGTCATCGGCGACGAAACCACCGCATCCGCCGAATGGCTGCTGATCCGCGAATTGCTGCAAGGGCGCGACCAGGCGGCGCTGCAGCGCGCCCGCGTGGCGCTTGCCGAGATGTTCGCGCAGGCACCGCGCGACCCGCATCGCAAGGACCGGATCGCGCTGATCGGCTTGCGTGGGGCCGGCAAGTCGACCCTCGGGCGGATGCTGGCGCAGGAGCGCAAGGTGCCGTTCGTCGAACTCACGCGCGTGATCGAGCAACTGGCCGGCTGCCCACCGTCTGAGATTCATTCCCTCTATGGCGCGAGCGCCTACCGGCGCTATGAGCATCGCGCGCTCGAGGCGGTGATTCAGGAACATGAGCGCGCGGTGATTGCGTCGCCGGGCGGGCTGGTATCGGAGTCCGGCACTTTCAACGCATTGCTGTCGCACTGCTTCACCGTATGGCTGCAGGCCACCCCGGAAGAGCATATGCGCCGTGTCGTCGCGCAAGGCGACCTGCGTCCGATGTCCGGCAACAAGGAGGCAATGGACGACCTCAAGCGCATCCTGGCGGGGCGCAGCGAACTGTACGGCCGCGCCGACATGACCTTCGATACCAGCGAAAAAACCTTGGCCGACGCCTACTTGCAACTGCGTGACCGGCTTGCAGCAAGGCTCGCGGCCGAATCGCCGGATGAAGCACGGGTGAGCTGACGTGCAGCAGAGTTCCAGGGTTTACTAGCGGACATGCACTAAAGTGCTTTACACGGGGTTGGTGATGCACTATTGTTCGAGAAACAAGTTTCGCATCGTCCAGTCAGGAGACGCCCCATGTCCACAGCAGAAACCGCAATCGCGCCGGTCGATTACCGCACCGATCCCTCGCAGTACAAGCATTGGAAGCTGAGTTTCAACGGTCCGGTCGCGACCCTCGGTATCGATATCGCCGAGGACGGTGGCATCCGTGACGGTTACAAGCTGAAGCTGAATTCATACGACCTCGGGGTCGATATAGAACTGCACGACGCGATACAACGGATCCGCTTCGAGCATCCCGAAGTCAGGACGGTCGTGCTGACGAGTCTTAAGGACCGCGTGTTCTGCTCGGGCGCGAACATCTTCATGCTGGGCCTCTCCACGCATGCGTGGAAGGTTAACTTCTGCAAGTTCACCAACGAAACGCGCAACGGTCTCGAAGACTCGTCACGTCATTCAGGTCTGAAGTTTCTCGCTGCCGTGAATGGTGCGTGCGCGGGCGGCGGTTATGAACTCGCGCTCGCCTGCGATGAAATCTATCTGGTGGACGACCGCTCGTCGTCGGTATCGCTGCCGGAAGTGCCGCTGCTGGGCGTGCTGCCGGGCACCGGCGGCCTGACGCGCGTCACCGATAAACGCAAGGTGCGTCATGATCGTGCGGACATCTTCTGCACGGTGGTGGAAGGCATTCGCGGTGAGCGCGCGAAAGCATGGCGTCTCGTGGATGAAGTCGTGAAGCCGAATCAGTTCGATCAGACGATTCAGGCACGCGCGCTTGAACTCGCCGAACAGAGCGATCGCCCGTCGGATGCGCAAGGCGTGATGCTTACGCGTATCGAACGCACCGATCGAGAAGACGGCCTGACTTACAAAACGCTCGACGTGACGATCGATCGGACGAAACGCATCGCCACTTTTACGGCCAAAGCGCCGCAAGCCGGACAACCCACCGGAATCGACGCGATCGTCGCCGCCGGCACGAATTGGTGGCCGCTGCAGTTCGCCCGCGAACTCGACGACGCGATCCTGTCGATGCGCACCAACGAGCTCGACGTCGGTACCTGGGTCTTCAAGACCGAAGGCGATGCACGCAATCTGCTTGCCGCCGACGCCACGCTGATGCAGCACAAGGACCACTGGTTCGTGCGCGAGACCATCGGCCTCCTGCGCCGCACGCTGGCGCGTATCGACGTGTCGTCGCGTTCGCTGTTCGCGCTGATCGAACCGGGCTCGTGCTTTGCGGGCACCTTCGCGGAACTCGCGTTTGCCTGCGACCGCAGCTATATGGCGGCACTGCCGAGCAACGAAGACGAAGAGCCGGCCATCACGCTGTCGGAAGTCAACTTCGGTCTCTATCCGATGGTCACGCATCAATCGCGCCTTGCGCGGCGCTTCTATGAAGAAGTCGAGCCGCTCGACGCGGTGCGCTCGAAGATCGGTCAGGCGATCAAACCGGTTGAAGCCGAGCGTCTGGGCCTCGTGACCGCTTCGCCCGACGATATCGATTGGGCCGATGAAATCCGCATCGCGCTCGAAGAACGTGCGGCCATGTCGCCGGATGCCTTGACCGGCCTCGAAGCGAATTTGCGCTTCAACGGCCCGGAAACCATGGAGACGCGTATTTTCGGGCGTCTCACTGCGTGGCAGAACTGGATCTTCAACCGGCCGAACGCAGTGGGCGAGAAGGGCGCGCTCAAGGTGTACGGCAAAGGCAGCAAGGCGCAATTCGACGTCTCGCGTGTTTGAGTTTCTTCGACACCACACGACACGACGTAACGTCCAGCGACGCCACCTGCCCGGCGCGCGCCTCTCATCCGCAAGCTCTGTATTCCGACCAGGGAACCGACCATGTCTACGATCAATTACAGCGAAAAGATTCCGAACAACGTCAATCTCGCCGACGACCGCGCCCTGCAACGCGCGCTCGAACAATGGCAGCCGAATTTTCTGTCGTGGTGGGGCGATATGGGCCCGGAAGGCTCGCATGGCTACGACGTGTATCTGCGCACGGCGGTGAGCGTCGACGCGGGCGGTTGGGCGCATTTCGATCACGTGAAGATGCCGGACTATCGCTGGGGCATTTTCCTAACACCCGGCGAGCAGGACCGCAAGATTCATTTTGGCGAGCATAAGGGTGAGGCGGCGTGGCAGGACGTGCCCGGCGAGCATCGCGCGAATCTGCGCCGCATTATCGTGACGCAAGGCGATACGGAACCGGCTTCGGTGGAACAGCAGCGGCATCTGGGTCTGACCGCGCCGTCCATGTACGACCTGCGCAACCTGTTCCAGGTGAACGTTGAAGAGGGCCGCCACCTGTGGGCGATGGTCTACCTGCTGCACCGTTACTTCGGCCGCGACGGTCGTGAGGAAGCCGAAGCACTGCTCGGTCGCCGCTCGGGTGACGATGACAATCCGCGCATTCTCGGCGCTTTCAACGAGAAAACGCCGGACTGGCTGGCGTTCTATATGTTCACGTACTTCACCGACCGTGACGGCAAGTTCCAGTTGTCGGCACTCGCCGAGTCGGGTTTCGATCCGCTCGCACGCACCACGAAGTTCATGCTGACCGAAGAAGCGCATCACATGTTTGTCGGCGAATCGGGTGTGTCGCGCGTGATCCAGCGCACCGCGCAGGTGATGAACGAACTGGGTACGGACGACGTCGCGAAGATTCGCGCGGCCGGCGTGATCGATTTGCCGACTATCCAGCGTTATCTGAACTTCCATTATTCCGTGACGATCGACCTGTTCGGCGCCGACCATTCGTCGAATGCGGCCACGTTCTATAGCTCGGGCCTGAAGGGCCGCTATGAAGAGAACAAGCGCGACGACGATCATCAACTGAACGGTCAAAGCTACAAGCTGCTCGACGTGCAGGACGGCAAACTGGTGGAGCGCGAAGTGCCGATGCTCAACGCGATGAACGAAGTGCTGCGCGACGACTACATTAAGGATTCGGTGGCGGGCGTCGGCCGCTGGAACAAGGTGCTCGAGAAGGCCGGCATCGATTTCCGCATGACGGTGCCGCATAAAGCGTTCAACCGTCAGATCGGCACCTTTGCGGGCACTCGTGTGTCGCCCGATGGCCGGGTGGTCAGCGAAACCGAGTGGGCTGCCAACGAAGCGAAGTGGCTCGCAACGCCGGAAGACCGCGCGTATGTCGCTTCGTTGATGGGCCGGGTGGTCGAGCCCGGCAAGTTCGCGAACTGGATTGCGCCGCCGGCTATGGGTGTGAACCGTCAGCCGGTCGATTTCGAGTACGTGCGCTTTAACTAAGTACGGTGATTGGAAACGCGCGGTGTCGTATTCGCGCGAATATAGGGTGGAGGAAGTCATGAACGGCCCAGTATCGATCGAAGTTCTCAGGCAGCATCTGATCGATCCGGAAATCTGCATTCGCTGCAATACCTGCGAAGAGACTTGCCCGGTCGATGCGATCACGCACGACGAGAACAACTATGTCGTCAAGGCGGATGTTTGCAACGGCTGCATGGCGTGCGTGCCACCGTGTCCCACCGGCGCGATCGATAACTGGCGCACCGTGCTGAAGGCCGATGCATATCCTATTGACGAGCAATTCAAATGGGACGTGCTGCCGGAGCAGAACACGATGGCCGTGCCGGCGCCGGAAGAGGGCGACACCGGCGCATCGGGCGATGCGCCAGCAGACGCGAGCGGTATCGAAGTCGATACCGTGCGCGGCTCGGTCGTGCCGCCGTGGTCTGCCGCGAAGCCCTACGTGAATCTCTATACCCACAAGGCGCCGACTACCGCAACGGTGGTCGGCAACTACCGGCTCACCGACGCTTCGACCGATAGCGATATCCATCACATCGTGCTCGATTTCGGTTCGATGCCTTTCCCGGTTCTGGAAGGCCAGTCGATCGGCATCCTGCCGCCTGGAGCCGCCGCCGATGGCCGCACGCATCACGCGCGGCAATATTCGATTGCGAGCCCACGCGACGGCGAACGCCCAGGCTATAACAACGTTTCGCTTACCGTGAAGCGGGTTTCCCGACAGCACGGCGACGCGCTCGACGGAGTCTGCTCAAACTATCTGTGCGATCTGAAGAAGGGCGACGTCGTGAGCGTGATCGGCCCATTCGGCGGCACGTTCCTGATGCCGAATCATCCGAACTCGCATCTGCTGATGATTTGCACGGGTACCGGATCGGCGCCGATGCGCGCGATGACCGAGTACCGCAGGCGGCGTCGCCTGAAAGGCGCGACCGGCAAGCTGATGTTGTTCTTCGGCGCGCGCACCAAAGAAGAGTTGCCGTACTTCGGACCGTTGACGAATCTGCCGAAGGATTTCATCGACACGAATCTGGCGTTCTCGCGTACGCCGGGTCAGCCCAAGCGCTATGTGCAGGACGCGATGCGTGAGCGTGGGGTGGACGTCGCGCATATGCTCAAGGACGACAACACACATATCTACGTGTGCGGATTGAAGGGCATGGAAGACGGTGTGCTGCAGGCGCTCAAGGAAATCGGCGAACAGCATCAACTCGACTGGGAAGCGCTATGGCTGAAGCTGAAGCGGGAAGGGCGGCTGCATCTGGAGACGTATTGAACAGGTACGCGAGCGACTAAACCGCGAAAGCGATCTCACGCACTAAGTATGAAAACCGGCTGACCGTGAAAAACGCAGCCGGTTTTTTTGCTTTCTATCTGGACGGGTCCGCGCCGTCCTCGTGCTGCGCCGGCGACACCGCGCCACACGCGCGGATCACCAACTGCACGACTTCCTCCGTGGTTGCTTCGAATGCCTTCTGCGTCAGCGCGCGCTTGCCTTTGAGCGCGCGAATCTGCGCGTCGAAGTCGGCGTAATGCTGGGTGGTCGCCCAGATCATGTACATCAATGTTTGCGCATTCACCGGCGCCAGCAGTCCGCGTGCGATCCAGTTGTCGATCACCTTCACCCTGCTGTCCAGCCAGGGCTTCACGCGTCCCGTGAGAATGTCCTCCATGTGTTCCGCGCCGTGAATGATCTCGCTCGCCCATACCTTCGAGCCTAAAGGCCGGCGGCGCGACAACTCCATTTTCGCGCGTACGTATCCGCCGATCGCTTCGACCGGATCGTCGCTGCATTCGAACGTATCGGCCGCACGGTGCCAGTCCTCGAACAGGTCTTCCAGCACACGGCGGTACAACGCGAGCTTCGTTGGGAAGTAGTAGTGCACATTGGCTTTCGGTAAGCCTGCGCGTTCCGCGATCATCGCGGTGCTGGTGCCGTCGAGTCCTCGTTCCGCGAAAACGGCTTCGGCGCACGCCAACAAATGCATTTCATTCGACTCGCGAATGTGCGCCTTGCGCCGCCGCAAAGGTGCGGGCGTTTCGTCCTGTGTCTCGTTGTTTTCCGTGATGTCGGCAGCCACGTTGTCGTCTCTCATGTTGGCCTTCATCGGCATGTGTGCCGCGTCGGGCTTCATTCTAGTCGTTTGAGCGCGGATGGGCGCACGCATTCGATGCCGCCGATAAACGCGTGCTGCACTGCAATGGCACGCTTCTCGCTATGTTTTCCGCCGTACGAAAGGTATTGATTTGGCGGGCTTAATCGTCTACAACCTGTCCAACTGGACAGGATTGAGAGAGCGGGCGATGCCCCAGGGTTTGCCCTCTGAACAGGGGGCGATCGAAGGCATCAAACGTGCACCGCCGCCGTGCGGCCATGCCCCAAAACCCGCCGCCCCTGCACCAGTTTCATGTCGGTTCACCGAAAGGAGCGAGACGAATGAACGCGGTATCCGAAGCGCTGAAGAGCGCAGAACCCACTACGTCGATCAAGGTCGACGGCAAGCGGTTGTGGGACAGCCTGATGACGATGGCGAAGATCGGCGCGACGCCCAAAGGCGGCGTCTGCCGGCTGGCGCTGACCGATCTCGACAAACAGGGACGTGATCTGATCGTGAGCTGGGCGAAGGAAGCCGGCTGCACGATCAGTGTCGATCAGATGGGCAATGTGTTCATGCGCCGCGCCGGGCGCAATCCCGCTGCGTTGCCGGTCATGACGGGTTCGCACGCGGATTCGCAGCCGACCGGCGGCCGATTCGACGGAATCTACGGTGTGCTCGGCGGACTCGAAGTAATTCGCAGTCTGAACGATCATGGCATCGAGACGGAACATCCCATTGAAGTGGTGATCTGGACTAACGAAGAGGGCTCGCGTTTCGCGCCTGCTATGGTGGCCTCCGGTGTATTCGCCGGCGTCTTCACGCTGGAGTACGGTCTCTCGCGCAAGGACGTGGACGGCAAGACCATCGGCGAGGAACTCGAACGGATCGGCTATGCCGGCGATCTTCCGTGTGGCGGCCGCCCCTTGCACGCCGCGTTCGAATTGCACATCGAGCAAGGGCCGATTCTCGAAGCCGAGCAAAAAACCATTGGCGTGGTGACCGACGCCCAAGGTCAGCGCTGGTACGAAATCACGCTGACGGGGCAAGAGGCCCACGCTGGTCCCACGCCTATGCCGCGCCGTCGCGATGCTTTGCTTGGCGCCGCGCGCGTGGTCGATCTGGTCAATCGCATCGGGCTGGATAACGCGCCGTTCGGCTGCGCGACGGTCGGCATGATGCAGGTCTATCCGAACTCGCGCAATGTGATTCCCGGTCGTGTGTTTTTCACGGTCGATTTTCGTCATCCGGACGATGCCGTGCTCGCGAAGATGGATGCCGCGTTGCGTCAAGGCGTGGCGGATATCACGAGCGCGATCGGTCTGGAAACCGAACTCGAACAGATCTTTTACTACGCACCGGTGGCTTTCGATGAAGCCTGCGTGAAGTCCGTGCGCGCCGCGGCCGAACGCTTCGGCTACCCGCATCGCAACATGGTGTCCGGTGCGGGACACGACGCCTGCTATCTGTCGCAAGTCGCACCCACCTCGATGGTGTTCGTGCCGTGCGTCGACGGGATCAGTCACAACGAGATCGAAGACGCCACCTTCGAATGGATCGAAGCGGGCGCCAACGTGCTATTGCACGCGATGCTCGGACGAGCGTGCGAGCCGGTTTCATAACGCTTTAGCGGTAGCCTCACCGTAGTGCCCATAAAACAAGCCGTCCCGGCTCCGCTTCAGCGCAGCCGGCAGGACCGGCTACGTCCTCACATCGAAGAAGGAACGTGTATGGCCATCAAGCAAACCGGCGATATTGCGGCTCACCGTCTATCGGCCGATCAACTCTCGTGCGAGTTCTCAGACATCGCGCCGCTGCTCGACGCGAGTGCCGCGGCTGCGGCAGCGAGCCGCTGTCATTACTGTTACGACGCGCCCTGTGTGAACGCGTGTCCGACGCAGATCGACATTCCCAGTTTCATTCGCAAGATCGGCAACGGCAATCTGAAGGGCGCGGCCGTCGACATTCTGTCGGCCAATCCGTTAGGCGGCATGTGCGCGCGCGTTTGCCCGACCGAGATCCTGTGCGAAGGGGCTTGCGTGCGCAACCATCAGGATGCGAAGCCGGTGGCGATCGGCGCGCTACAACGGCATGCGACCGATTGGGCGATGGCGCGCGGTGAAGTGCTGTTCAAGCGTGCGGCCGAAACAGGGCGGCATGTCGCGGTGGTCGGTGCGGGACCTGCCGGCCTCGCGTGTGCGCATCGGCTCGCGTTGGCCGGCCATAACGTGACCATCTATGACGCGCACGAGAAAGCGGGCGGCCTGAACGAATACGGCATCGCCGCTTATAAAGCCGTCGACGATTTTGCGCAGCGCGAAGTGGCGTGGCTGTGCTCGATCGGCGGCATTGAAATCAGGCATGGCGTAACGCTTGGACGCGACGTGGATCTCGACACGCTGCGCAAGCAGCATGACGCGGTCTTCCTTGCGATCGGTCTGACGGGTGTGCGCGCGTTGGCGATGGAAGGCGAAGACCTGAGCGGCGTGATGAACGCGGTGGATTTCATCGAGCAAGTGCGCACCGCGAACGATTTCGGCACGGTGCCGGTGGGCCGCCGGGTCGTTGTGATCGGCGGCGGCAATACGGCCGTGGATGCCGCCGTGCAAAGCCGCAAGCTCGGCGCGAGTTCGGTGACGATGGTGTATCGGCGCGGCGTCGAGTCGATGAGCGCGACGTGGGCGGAACGCGACTTCGCGCAGACCAGCGGCGTCACGCTGGTCACGCACGCAACGCCCGTGCGTTTAATCGGAGACGGCGGTGTAGTTACCGGCGTCGAATTTGAACGTACGTCAGGCGATGGCGATCATGAACGCTTCGTAGTCGAAGCCGATATGGTGCTCAAGGCCATTGGGCAGACCCTGGTGCCCGTCGGTATCGGGCGCGAGCTGCTGACGCTCGACGGCAGCCGCATTGCCGTCGACGCAAACGGACAAACCTCGTTGCGCGGCGTGTGGGCGGGCGGCGATTGCGCGGCAACGGGTGGGATCGATCTGACGGTGCAAGCGGTGCAGGACGGCAAAACCGCTGCTGCCGCGATTGACGCCGAGTTCGCCCGCACGGCCGTCAAAGCCGCGTAAGGCGGCATAAACCTGCCTTAGCCACGCTTCACACAAGATAAAACAGCAGTCCCCCAAGGAGCCGAACATGGCCGATCTGCGCTGTACGATTGCCGGCATTACGTCGCCGAATCCTTTCTGGCTCGCCTCCGCGCCGCCGACCGATAAAGCCTATAACGTGAACCGCGCGTTCGAGGCGGGCTGGGGCGGGGTGGTATGGAAAACGTTGGGCCTCGACCCGCATGTGGTGAACGTCAGCTCGCGTTACGGCGCCGTGCAATGGAACGGCCAGCGCATCGCGGGCCTGAATAATATTGAACTGATTACCGACCGTCCACTCGACGTCAACCTCAAGGAAATCGCGCAGGTCAAACGCGACTGGCCCGAGCGAGCGATGATCGTTTCGCTGATGGTGCCGTGCAACGAACGCGACTGGAAGTGGATCTTGCCGCTCGTCGAAGATACCGGCGCCGATGCGGTGGAATTGAACTTCGGCTGCCCGCACGGCATGAGCGAGCGTGGCATGGGCGCAGCGGTGGGCCAGGTGCCCGAGTACATCGAAATGGTTACGCGCTGGGTGAAAGAAGGCTCGAAGCTGCCGTGCCTCGTCAAACTCACGCCGAATATCAGCGACATCCGCCTCGGTTCGCGGGCGGCCTATAAAGGCGGCGCGGACGGCGTGTCGCTGATCAACACGATCAACTCGATTGTCGCGGTGGATCTCGACGCGATGTCGCCGCTGCCGATGGTCGACGGCAAAGGCACGCACGGCGGCTACTGCGGACCGGCGGTCAAACCGATCGCGCTGAATATGGTGGCAGAAATCGCACGCGACGTGGAAACGCCGAATCTGCCGATCTCCGGCATCGGCGGTATTTCGACGTGGCGCGATGCGGCCGAATTCATGGTGCTCGGCGCGGGCAGCGTGCAAGTTTGCACCGCGGCGATGCATTACGGATTTCGCATCGTCTCCGATCTCGCGGATGGCCTCTCGAACTGGATGGACGAGAAAGGTTACGCGACGCTCGACGACATTCGCGGCCGTGCGGTACCGAACGTCACCGACTGGCAATACCTGAACCTCAAATACGACATCAAGGCGCGCATCGATCAGGACAAGTGCATCCAGTGCGGCCTTTGCCATATCGCCTGCGAGGACACGGCTCACCAGGCGATCATGAAAGAAAAAGATGGCGTTCGGCATTTTGAAGTGATGGACTCCGAATGTGTCGGCTGCAATCTGTGCATGCATGTGTGCCCGGTCGAGCAGTGCATCACGATGGAGCGGGTGGACAGCGGCGAGTACGCGAACTGGACCACGCATCCGAACAACCCTGCGCGGGTCAATGCTGGAGCAGGCGGCACTTCGGACGCGGCTGAAGCCGTCGAGCACGCCCATGCCGAAAAAGCAGCCTGAAACATGGGCTATCTGTAAGAAAGGAAACGCAGCGCTTGTACTGAACCTGGTGTTTTCCCAAGGCCCGACGCGCCATCAGAAGCCGCGCGGGCCTCAACGATCAGTGGAGATCTTTCGATGAAGCAGACAGCGCAACCCGTCGATCCGCAGTTTGCGGCCGGCGCGCAGGGCAGCAGTCTTTATAACGACGACCTTGCGCCCACCGGCATCGCGCAGCGTACGTGGCGGTGGTATCACTTTGCCGCGCTCTGGGTCGGCATGGTGATGAACATCGCGTCATACATGCTTGCAGCCGGTTTGACGGAGGAGGGCATGTCACCGTGGCAGGCGGTGGCGACCGTGCTGCTCGGCAATCTGATCGTACTGGTGCCGATGTTGCTGATCGGGCATGCAGGCGCGAAGCACGGCATTCCCTACGCGGTGCTGGTGCGCTCCTCGTTCGGCACGCAAGGCGCGAAATTGCCGGCGATGCTGCGGGCGATCGTCGCGTGCGGCTGGTACGGCATTCAGACATGGCTTGGCGGCAGCGCGATCTACACGCTGTTGAACATTCTGACCGGCAACGCGCTGCACGGCGCGGCCTTGCCGTTTCTCGACATCTCGCTCGCGCAACTCGCGTGTTTCCTGGTGTTCTGGGCACTGCAGATCTACTTCATCATTCACGGCACCGATTCGATCCGCTGGCTCGAAAGCTGGTCCGCGCCGATCAAGATCGTGATGTGTATCGCGCTGGTGTGGTGGGCGACCTCGAAGGCAGGCGGACTCGGCTCGATGTTGTCGGCGCCGTCGCAGTTCGTGCCCGGCGGCAAGAAGGAGGGCATGTTCTGGGTGACTTTCTGGCCTGGGCTCACTGCCATGGTCGGTTTCTGGGCCACGCTGGCGCTGAACATTCCCGACTTCACCCGCTTTGCCAGGACGCAGCGCGATCAGGTGATTGGCCAGTCAATCGGCTTGCCGATTCCGATGGCGCTGCTCTCGGTGATCTCCGTGGTGGTGACCTCGGCGACGGTGGTGATCTACGGCAAGGCGATCTGGGACCCGATCGACCTGACGAGCCGCATGACCGGCATCGGCGTCGGCCTTGCACTGATTATTCTGACGCTCGATACGATGTGCTGCAATCTGGCGGCGAATCTCGTCGGCCCGGCTTATGACTTTTCGAGCCTGTGGCCCAAGGGTATTTCATACCGCGTCGGCGGCATGATTACCGCGACCATCGCCATCGTGATGATGCCGTGGAAGATTCTCGCCACCACGCAGGGCTATATCTTCACCTGGCTGGTCGGCTACTCGGCGTTGCTCGGTCCGGTGGCGGGCATTCTGATGGTTGACTATTTCCTGATTCGCGGCACGCGCCTGAACGCGCGTGAACTGTTCGACGAGCACGGGGAGTACAGCTACACCGGCGGCTGGAATATCGGTGCGGTGGTGGCGCTTGTGATCGGCGTGCTGCCCAATCTGCCCGGCTTTTTGCATACCGCGTTTCCGGCATCGTTCCCGAACGTTCCGGCCGTTTTCAATACGCTCTATACCTATGCCTGGTTTGTCGGGCTCGCGTTGGCGTCGATCGTATACAGCGCATGGATGAAGCTGAGCAAGGGCCCGAGCGCGCGCGTGGCGAGTGCGTGAGTGGACGAGCGCTTGAATGCGCATGAACCAGCCGCGCAGCAGACGAAATAGGTAATACGTAGCACCGAAACCAGCAGTTCATAAGGAGGCGGCAACATGACGACCCTGATTCGCGGCGGCACGATTATCGACGCGGACGACACGTATCGTGCGGACGTGTTGTGTGCGGACCCGCAGGACGGCGGCACGATTCTGCAGATCGGAGCGGACCTCGCAGCGCCGGCCGGCGCTACGATCGTCGATGCGGGTGGGCAGTATGTGATGCCCGGCGGCATCGATCCGCATACGCACATGGAATTGCCGTTCATGGGCACCACGGCCAGCGACGATTTCTATACCGGTACGGCCGCGGGTTTATCGGGCGGCACGACCAGCATCATCGACTTCGTGATCCCGAGTCCGAAGCAGCCTTTGATGGAGGCGTTCAAGGAATGGCGCGGCTGGGCGGAAAAGGCTTCGGCGGACTACGGTTTTCACGTCGCGGTAACGTGGTGGGACGATTCGGTCTATCGCGACATGGGTACCCTGGTGCACGAACACGGCGTGTCGAGTTTCAAGCACTTCATGGCCTACAAGAACGCGATCATGGCCGATGACGAAGTGCTGGTGAACAGCTTTTCACGTTCGCTCGAACTCGGCGCCTTGCCTACCGTGCATGCGGAAAACGGCGAACTGGTGTTTCAGTTGCAGCGTCAGTTGCTGGCGAAAGGCTTTACGGGCCCGGAGGCGCATCCGCTGTCACGGCCGCCGGAAGTCGAGGGCGAGGCTGCCAACCGCGCGATACGCATCGCCCAGGTGCTGGGCGTACCGGTCTACATCGTCCATGTCTCCTCGAAAGATGCGGTCGACGCGATTGCGCGCGCCCGCAGCGAAGGCCTTCGCGTGTTCGGCGAAGTGCTGCCGGGCCATCTGGTGATCGACGAAGCCGTGTATCGCGATCCCGACTGGACCCGAGCCGCAGCGCATGTCATGAGCCCGCCGTTCCGTTCCGCGGAGCATCGCGAATCGCTGTGGCGGGGGCTGCAGGCAGGGCAGTTGCACACCACCGCGACCGATCACTGCGTGTTCTGTGCGTCGCAGAAGGCGATGGGGCGCGATGACTTCACAAAGATCCCGAACGGTTGTGGCGGCGTTGAAGATCGCATGGCGGTGCTGTGGCATCACGGGGTGAATTCGGGCCGTCTCACGCCGAATGAGTTCGTGCGCATCACGTCGACCAACGCCGCGCAGATTTTCAACCTGTATCCGCGCAAGGGTGCGGTACAGGTGGGCGCGGATGCCGATCTGGTCGTGTGGGATCCGGCGGCCAGCAAAACGATCTCGGTGAAGACGCATCATCAAAAGGTCGACTTCAACGTGTTCGAAGGAATGACGGTGCAGGGCATGGCGATGCACACGCTCACGCGTGGCGCACTGGCATGGACCGATGGCGAGTTGCGGGCCGTGCGTGGCGCCGGGCGTTATCTGAAGCGCCCGCCGAATCCGGCTTATTTCGACGCGATCCGGGTGGCCAACAAGCGCAAGGAGCCGCATCCGGTGGAACGGTAAGCCGTTTGCAATCTCATGGGCGGCTTGCCGGAGCCGCCCGGACCGACCCTTTTCGACGCCGCGCGTTCGCCGCGGCGACACCCCTCCCGCGTTTTCCCCGATGGCGTGCGGCACGTGTTCCGTGGTGCGATGCATGCCGCGTCTTCAATATCTGCTGTAAAGCCGAATTCGACGTTGCATGAGATGTTCTGGCTGTTCGCTTAGCACGCACGCGCATATTGATCGGAAACCTGATCCTTTGTAAAAACGCGGACCGTTTGCTACAGTCCGCCCACTCTGTCCGGCCTGGACGCCGGCGGAATGCCGCACACCAAACCATGCAAACGACGTAGCACACTTTACGGAGCCACCTGATGAAGTCGATTCGTTCCATTCTGCTGATCGCACTGCTGCAAGCGGTAGCCCTGAGCCCGGCATTCGCTGCTGACGAGCTCGCGCAGATCAAGTCCGCGGGCGTGTTCAAGATCGGCACCGAAGGCACTTACGCGCCGTTCACGTACCACGATGAATCCGGCAAGCTCACGGGTTTCGACGTCGAGATCGGCACGGCGATCGCACAACGCCTGGGCGTCAAGCCGCAATTCGTCGAAGGCAAGTGGGACGGCCTGATCGCCGGCCTCGACGTGAACCGCTACGATGCGGTGATCAACGAGGTTGCGATCACCGACGCGCGCAAAGCCAAATACGATTTCTCGGACCCGTACATCACTTCGCACGCGGCGCTGATCGTGCGTTCGGACAACACCACGATCAAGACGTTTGACGACCTGAAGGGCAAGAAGTCGGCGAATACGTTGACCAGCAACTTCGGCAAGATCGCGGCCGCGCACGGCGCGGATGTGATTCCCGTGCAGGGCTTCAACGAATCGATCGACCTGTTGACGTCGGGCCGCGTCGACGCGACCGTCAACGATTCGCTGTCGTTCCTCGACTTCAAGAAGCACAAGCCGGACGCGAAGGTGAAGATCGCCGCGCTCGATACGTCGGCGGACAGCAGCGACAAGTCCGCGGTGCTGATCCGCAAGGGCAGTCCTGATTTGCAGGCGGCGATCAATAAGGCGCTTGCCGATATGAGGAAAGACGGCACGTACCTGAAGATCTCGGAGAAGTACTTCGGTAAAGACGTTTCCCAATAAGCGCTACCCGCGAGTCTGAATCATGCCGGCATGGTTGCATCTGATGGCGCAGTCGCTGTGGCCCCTGCTGTATGCGGGGCTGGTCTTTACCGTGCCGCTCACGCTGGCATCGTTTGCGATTGGAATCGTCCTCGCGTTCACCGTCGCGTTAGTCAGGTTATTTGGACCGCGCTGGGCGATAGCGTGCGTGCGCTTTTACGTGTGGCTGTTCCGAGGCTCGCCGTTACTGGTGCAACTGTTCGTGATTTTCTACGGACTGCCGAACGTGGGCATTGTGCTTGACCCATTGACGGCGGCGATCATCGGTTTCTCGCTGAATGTCGGCGCGTATAACTCGGAGGTCATTCGCGGCGTGATCGAGTCGATTCCGAAGGGGCAGTGGGAAGCGGCGTATTCGATGGGGATGACGCGGGAGCAGGCGCTGCGCCGGGCGATCCTGCCGCAGGCGGCGCGGGTTGCGTTGCCGCCGTTGTCGAACTCGTTCATTGCGTTGGTGAAGGACACTTCGCTTGCCGCGGTGCTGACTGTGCCCGAGGTATTTCAGGCGGCGCAGCGGATTGCCTCGGTAACGTATGAGCCGTTGATTCTATACACCGAAGCGGCACTGGTTTATCTCGTGTTCAGTTCGGTGTTGTCGTCGGCGCAGGTGCGGCTCGAGCGCAAGTTCGGCCGTCACGCACTTTTTCAGGCGAGCAACTGATGATTCGACTGGAGAACATCGACAAGTATTTCGGCGAGAACCGCGTACTGAGTTCAGTGAACCTGCAACTTGAGCCGGGCAATGTGACTGCGCTGATCGGGCCGTCCGGCAGCGGCAAGAGTACGTTGTTGCGCTGCGTGAATCTACTGGAGATTCCGGAGTCCGGATCACTTGAGATGGGCGACCAGCGCCTTGAATTCAGCCGGGACCACAAGCCATCGCGGGAGACGGTGCTAACGATTCGCCGCCGCACTGGCATGGTGTTCCAGAATTTCCAGTTGTTTCCGCATCTGACGGTCCGGCAGAACGTGATGGAGGGTTTGCTGACCGTACTGAAGTGGGACAAGGAGCGGGCGCGCGCACGTGCTGACGAATTGCTCGAGAAAGTTGGCATTGCGCACAAGGCGGACGCATGGCCTTCGACGCTGTCCGGCGGCCAGCAACAGCGGGTAGCGATTGCGCGCGCGCTGGCGCCGTCACCGGAGGTGTTGTTATGCGACGAGCCGACGTCGGCACTCGACCCCGGCCTGGCGGCGGAGGTAGTTGATGTTCTGAAGCAACTGGCCACAGAAGGCATGACGATGTTGATGGCGACGCACGACCTGCGGCTTGCCGCGACGATTGCGCGAGACGTGGTGTTTCTGAGCAATGGCGTGGTGGTAGAAGCGGGTCCGTCGAGGGACATATTCATGCGGCCGCGCGAACGGGAGACGGAGCGTTTTGTGTCGACGCTGACGCACAGCTTGCCGGACGAATGGACAGCGCAGGGAGGCTGACGGGGGGCAAAACCAGAACGAAAACGCCCGAATCAGCCACCGGTAAAAAAATAAGCGGGGCGCCGAAGCGCCCCAAAAAATACGACAGCACGAAACCGGCAACCACCGGTTTGCTGGCAGACCTTTCCGGCGAGCGCGCAGTGCGAGTCGGGAGGTATGACTGCTTTGTCACTGAGGTGGAATGTGCGAGGAGACAGATTCCAGATGCACCACTACCGCGGCTGTGCGGGGGACCCGCTTATGAGCTGGCGGTGTAAAGCCGCTTTCTTTTGCCTACTTTTCTTTGCGGCAGGCAAAGAAAAGTAGGTGCCGCCCCGCACAGGGGCAACACTAATAGACCACTAACAAAGCAAGGAAAGGCCAAAGGCTAAACACCAAAGGCCAGAACCGATAAATCAAACCACCACCCGCTCCACATCATCCCTCAACGCAACATCAAAAAACCGCCCTTGTGCCTCAGCACCAGCCCTCACATAAGCCCGATTAACCCCACTAATCACAGCCCGAATCGAAGCCGTGACAAGGTTGGCATCGATGCCAACTCCAAAAGCACTCCCAACCACATCAGCCCCGGCCATCTCGGCGACAGCCACAGCACGAGCATCGGCACCCTGAGTCAAAGCCCGCTCCTCATAGTGCTGAATCCGCACAGGCACACCAATCGCGTGCATCAACGCATCAAGCGGCCCATTCCCTTCGCCATTCAGCACGCGCCGCGAGCCATTGATCTCGACGGTGAGCTTGATATGCTCACGCCCATCGTGTTCAGACAGACTATGTCCAACATAGTGAATCGGCGCAGTACTGCGCACATACTCCTGCTGGAACAATTCCCAGATCTGCGAAGGCGTAACTTCCTGACCGCTGTCATCGGTAAACTGCTGCACAGCAGAGCTAAAATCGACCTGCAAGCGCCGCGGCAGCACCACCCCATAGCTCTGCTCGAGCAAGTAAGCAATCCCGCCCTTACCAGACTGACTATTCACGCGAATCACCGAATCGTAAGTCCGGCCGAGATCGCTCGGATCGATCGGCATATACGGCACTTCCCACATCGCATCCGGTTTCTGCACAGCAAAACCCTTCTTGATCGCATCCTGATGCGAACCGGAGAACGCGGTGAACACGAGATCGCCGACATACGGATGACGGGGATGCACCGGCAACTGCGTGCATTCCTCGGCGGTACGCGCGACTTCATTGATATTCGAAAAGTCGAGTTCAGGATCGATGCCCTGCGTGTAGAGATTCAACGCCAGCGTCACGAGATCGACATTACCGGTGCGCTCACCGTTGCCGAACAGACAGCCTTCGATCCGATCCGCTCCGGCCATCACCGCCAGTTCGGCGGCAGCCACCGCGGTACCCCGATCGTTATGCGGATGCACCGAAACGATCAACGAATCGCGACGCGCGAGATTGCGGTGCATCCATTCGATCTGGTCGGCGTAGACGTTCGGCGTCGCCATTTCCACGGTAGCGGGCAGGTTGACGATCGCTTTGTGATCGGGCGTCGGCTGCCAGATATCGAACACCGCGTCGCACACTTCCTTGGCGAATTCGAGCTCGGTTCCGCTGAACACTTCCGGACTGTATTGCAGCGTGAAGTGGGTTTCCGGCGCGGCATCGGCGAGACGCTTCATGGTGCGCGCCGCATTCTGGGCCAGTTCTTTCACGCCGCTCTTGTCGAGGCCGAATACGATACGGCGGAATTCGGGCGCGGTGGCGTTGTACAGATGGACGATGGCGCGCGGTACACCACGCAAGGATTCGAAGGTGCGTTCGATCAGGTCGTCGCGGGCTTGCGTCAATACTTCGATCGTCACGTCGTCGGGAATATGACCGCCTTCGATCAACTCGCGGACGAAATTGAAGTCGGTTTGCGAGGCAGACGGAAACGCGACTTCGATTTGCTTGAAGCCGATCTGCACCAGCGTCTTGAACATGCGCATCTTGCGTTGCGCGTTCATCGGCTCGAACAGCGCCTGATTGCCGTCACGCAGATCGGTACTCATCCAGATCGGCGCACGCGTAATGCTGCGCGACGGCCACTGGCGGTCCGTCAAGTTGATGGGCTTGAACGAGCGATATTTGGTAGCAGGGTTTTTCAACATTTTCATCATCCGTGGGATCGATCAACCTGGGTGTCGACCGGACGACGAACAGACAAAAGCATGGCCGCCGGTCGGAAACCGGGGCTGGGTCAGTTACTGGGGAATTGAGCGGTGCTTCGGGTGTTTCAGATGGAAGCGCGCAGCAGCAGACCTAGCCCGGTAGAGCGGGCTAGTAGTAGCGATAGGGTGGTCTGGGCGCGGTACATAGTGAGCAATAAGAACATACTATTGAGATCGCGTCAAGCGGAGCGCGCCGAGGCGTGGGCCGGCCGGAGGGGCTTATGGTGCCGGGGCCGCTCTGAAACCCGAGCGCGGCAAGCCCGTCACCTGGGCTTCACGAAACGCAAGGTCATGCGGTCCGATTCGCCGATCGCTGCATATTTCGCCCGGTCGACGTCATGGCCTTTATACGTGGGCGGCAGCGACCATACGCCATTCGGATAATTTTTCGTGTCACGTGGATTGCTGTTCACCTCGCTTTGGGCGGCCAGTTCGAACCCTGCCGCGCGGGCGTGCTCGATGACATAGGCTTCGGTCACATAGCCGCTGTCGATGGTCTGTTGCAGGGAGGTGCCCGGCGCCGCGCGATGTTCTTCGACACCGAGAATGCCGCCCGGTTTAAGTGCCGTGTAGAAGGCGCGCAGGTTCGCGTCGATCTCGCCGTCCTTGATCCAGTTGTGGATATTGCGGAACGTCAGCACCTCGTCGACGCTGCCATTGGCCGGAAAACCACTGAACTGGCCGGCGCGCAGCGTGCCGACCACCACGTTGCCGTAGATAGCCGGCGTGTTCGCCAGCTTTTGGGCGAAAGAGGCTCGGCCGGCCTGTTCTTCGGCCGCCGATGCGGCGTCCGGGCTGTCGTATTGCGCTTCGTACAGTTTGCCGTGGTCGTGCAAATAGGGCGCGAGTATTTCCGTGTACCAGCCTCCGCCCGGCGCGATCTCCAGTACGGTTTGCGACGACGCCACTTCGAAGAATTGCAGCGTTTCCTTCGGATGGCGGTAGATATCGCGTGCACGGTTCCTGTCGCTGCGCTGTGGCCCGGAGATTGCCGCATCGAGCGCGGCGGAATCGGCCGCCGTGGAAGAGTTCGACGTGGCCGGGGCGGCGCAGGCGGCCAGCAATAGCGCTGCGCTCAGGGTTGCGAGTGTGGCGCGCAGTGTGCGAGCCTGGGGCGTGGGGTAGAGGTCCATGGGCTCATTATCGGGTGCGATCCGCCCGGAAAGAAATCGCCAATCGGCATAACGATATGCGCTGGCGCTATTTGCCGCGACCGCATCGCCCGCCCCACGCCTGTTCCACACCCGCCCCACGCCTGGTTCAGATTCCGAACACAATCCGCAACGTATCGTTTTCCACGATCACAGAGACGCCGATTATCAGCAGGATCAGCGGCAGCAATGCGGTACCGTAGCGCCGGATCGGCGCGCCCAGCAACGGATGCTCCACCAGCCAGACCGCGCCCGCGCACCAGATGCCGATCATGACGACGAATGTCAGCGAGATGAACATGCCCTCGCTATGCGAATGACTTGCGTACAAGGGCACGTAGACGGCGATATTGTCAGAGCCGTTGGCGAGCGCGACGCAAGCCACGGTCCACCATGACGAGCCGGCGCCGGACGGAGCTGCCTTGGTCGAAGTAGTCGGTCTGGCCGGTGCATTCGTGCGCGCGACGGTGCGCGCCTCGATCTCGCGATCCGCGTTGCCGGGCCGAAAGCGCGTCCAGGCTTTGCTCACTCCCACGCCGATCGGCAAGATGCCGAGCAGGCCGACATAGCCGGTGGGTAACCGTTCCAGCAACGCGGCGACCAGTATCGCCCCCGCGATCAGGGCGAGCGAACCGGCAAACTGCCCGGTGATCACGCGTCGCCGCTGGCCGCCTGCTTCCGCAAGGAAGGCGAGCAGCACGAAAAGGTTGTCGATATTGGTGGCGGCATAGGCCGCCACCGAGAGCAGGGCAAGGCTGAGCATGCGGGAAAGGAAAGCGGGTCAATCACGGTGGAAAAACGGATCTGCACCCGCGAAGCAGGTTCAGCCGGAGAAACAGCGAAAACAACAGCGCGCCGCGGGCACGGGGCCGGTCAACACGATGCCGATGCCGGGCGTTGTGGTCAAGCCGTCTCTTTGTCCGGCGCGATGTGTGCGTCTTGGGCTCGATGCGTCTGCGTACTGTGCCGTGTCGCGCCTGAGCCGTTTTCATGGCTGGAGGAATGCCGGCCCGTCAGCCCGTAAGCTACAATTGCCGACGGCTTGAAAAACGGAACATCAATGAAGATTCGGATTATCTCTATCGCTTGCATGACGACCGCTGCCGCGTTGCTGGCGGCCTGCACGGCCGTCTACAAGAACTCGGATGCATGCGAGCAGTTGATGCGAAGCAAGCTGGCTGAATCGTCGCCGGATACGCTCAAGGTCAGCCACAAGGGCGTCGGCATCGATGGTTCGCGGGTGGTTGTCGAAGGATCGATCGAGCATGTGGTGACGGCCTCCGAGGTTGCGGCTTCGGCGGCCGCTTCCGCCGCACAGGCGGCGAAGGCGCCGCGTCCGGCCTCCGGTGCGCACGGGGCGTCCGCCGTTTCGGTGGTTTCCGCGGCCTCAGGCGCTGTGGCTGCGTCGAGCGCGATGGCTGGCGTGGCTTCGGACGCTATGGCCGCTTCGAGCGCCGTCGTGACCTCGGTGAAGCCGGTGAAGCCGAAAAAGACCACCACGGCCGCGGCCGCCGAATGCACGTTCCACGGCTCGACACTGGCCTTGTTCAGCTGGTTGGCGCCGGCAAAGCTGGCCTCGCCGCCTGATCCGGCCAGCGAAGCCACCGAGTAACAAGTCAATTGCGGTCCGGCCGGTCCGGGTACTTCATGCTGTGCACAACGCGTAAGGTCCGATTCCGATTCCGCTGGCGCCGGACGAGTGTCGATGCGTCCCTCAGGCCATCCTCTGGGCCAACCCTCAAGCTCCGGCCAACCGTCAAGCCGCCCCATTCATGAGGCGGCTTTCGTTTTGTCCAGCAGTTTCAGCACACTTTCGCCGAACGCCTGCGGCCGCCCTTCAAAGCAGCGCTGTACGGCGTGTGTATCGATCAGGCGCTGCCGCAATGCAGTGCGCTCGTCGTGCTGGTCGATCATGCGCACGGCCGTGGCGATGTAAGCCTCGACGCTGTCCGTGACGGTCCACGACGGCATGCCCACGCGCTCGAACAGCGCGCCGTCGATCTGCTCGAATACCTCGGGCCCGCGTTTGCATATGCCCGGTAAGCCGAGCGTCAAAGCATCGACGATACCGTTGGTGTTGCCGAACGGAAACGGGCTGAGGAACAGGTCGGATTGATTGACGCGCGCCAGATACTCAGCGTAGCCATGAAAGTCATGTACGACGGCACCTGGCACCGCTCGCACGACGACGTTGCGCAGATGGTCGAACTGCAGACCTGAGGGCACGCCCGTCATGAAGTGAAACTCGATGGGCGTCACGGCGCGCGTACCGATCTCACGGCACGCGTCGAGAAAGCCGGGATTGAGCTTCATCGCGCTGGCCGTGACAACGACTTGCAGTGTCTCGCGCGACGGCGGAATCCGCGCGACGATGTCCGGCAGCGCGACGGACGGCCGATACGGCTGTCCGTCTTTAGGCAGCTTCATCAACTGTTCGCTGAAGCAGGCAGGGTCGCCGACATAATCCTCTTCGACGCTGATGTAGTCGATCTTGTCGGAATGCGTGGTGGCCGGATGGCCGAGCGCGGCAATCTGCAATGGCGCAATGCGCAGATTGGACATGAATACCGTCAGCACGAACATGCCGACGCTCGGCATATACAGCACGTCCGGTTGTTCGGCCTCGGCAAAGTCGCGAATCGTCTTCAGGCATTCGCCGATGTATTCCGGCTCCTTCAGTTCGATGAAGCGGTCGAAGATTTTCCGTCCCGCTTCGTCGACAGCGTAATCGAAGCCGAAGCCCACCACCTCGAAATGTTCGCGCGCGGCTTCGAGCGTACGCGAGTGCGTGCGGTAGATGGAATGCGCGCCGGTGAACCACTCGAGCATGACTAGCATCACGGGCTTCCTGCCGCGCCGCGATTTGCCCTTGGCGGGCGTGCGTTTCGGTGCGGGCAGCTTGGGCAGGTCGGTGAGGCCGAGTTGCGCGAGCTTGCGGCGCACCAGCACATTGATGTCCTGCTTGATCGCATGGCGCCGTGGCGTATCGGCATAGCTGCAGAACATATAGGCGTTGTGCAGCACGGCGGAGGGCAGATCGTCGAGGTCGTCGATTTGCTGCAGTTTGCCCGGCAGCCACTCCAGCAGCGCCTCGCGCTTCAGATGCGCGCTCGGGGTGCCCTTGGAGACCGGCGCCAATAAAACGAGCGCGAGTGAGGCCGCGAGGGTTTTGTCATAGGCCCAGAGGGCGGCAAAGTCGAGTTCCAGTTCGGACTCGGTCGAATAGAGCACGCATAGCTTCTCAATGAAGCTGTCGCCCGGCAGAAACTGGGCGTTCGCCGGGCCACGAGGATTCAGGTAACGGGCGACGTGGTCCGCATTGCCTGACGCGGTGGCCGAGAACAGCAGGCCAATCCATTCGTGCAGCGTGAGCAGTAATTTAAAGCACGCGGGTGGCAACTGAAAGTCAGGGTCGGCGAACAGCGTTGACACCGCGCTCGTCAGACGCGTGCAGAAACGTTGACGTTGCTCTTCGGGAGACAGGTCGATCAGACCCGAGGCCTGGAAACTCTCATCCAGCTCGCCGCGCGTTTGCTGGAGGCGTGCGAGCAGGGTGACGAGCTGGAGCGAGGCCTGAACATGCTGTTGCGTGTAGACGAGTTGCTCGAAATGGTCGAGCGAAAAAGTGGTTTCCATCGTTTGACTAATATTAGCTATGCAGGACTAACGATATTGAGATGACGTTAGCCAGATACGATGATTATTGCAGTCGGGGCGTATCAAATAAGTCGTGGATGACGATTGCGGAATTTTCCGCGCGCGAAAATCCGATTTGATATCAAGCACTCAGAACGCGTAATACGGACCCGGGCCGGCCGAGGTGGCGCGCGACGCGATCGCCGTATAGACCCGTCGTCCGAAAAAGAACGGCAACCCCCAGCCGAAGCTATTGCTGGCGATCCCAGCCAGATTGTTGAAGGCGTTATTCGCGGATGCAAACAGCGCCCTCGAATTGCCGATCGCAAACGACACGGTATGTGACGCGCCATCGGTACCCACGATCGAGGCGCTTGCGGTTTGCGTCGAGCCGGGGCAATACCAGTAGCCGCACTGCGGCAACTGGGTATTGCGCAAGAAGAGTGCGTTCGAGCCGCTGTCGATGTAGCTCAGCGCATACGTCTGTCCGGCGCTGCTGGTCGCTACGTAACCCGTCTGCGGATTGGCCTTGAGCACACTTGCACCGCCGAGCGTGTTGTTCGCCTGGGTGCCGATGCCGAAAATCATCGAACCCGATACGTTGGCCGCGCCCGCGTCGGCGATTGCCGGCAGGTCGATCACTACGCCGTTGTTGTCGAGCGGGAATTGGCTCACTGGATTGGTGACCTGTTGCGCGAGCGCTTGCGTAGTCGCGACGCAGGCGCCGCTGCTGTCGCAGCTGTAATACCACCGGGGCAAAGCGGTATTGACGCAGCCGCTGCCGCAGTCGGCCGCGAACAGGCCGACGCCGAGAATGCCGTTGGCGCGCAGGCTCGCGACGCTCAGCATCGACGGGCCGGAACCGGCGCAGCCGCTGGGCACCGTGGGCAGCGCGGGGTCGGCGATCAACTGGATCGGAATCGAGGCGGCCAGTTGACCGGCCATGCGCACGTCCGCGCTGCGCACCGAGCCCCACGCATAGCCGCCGCCGAATACCGCGCACTCACCGCTCAAGCCGCCGCCCGAACTCACCGCTGCGAGCGGGAGGCTGGCCGGCAGTGCGGAAACGAGGATCCGCAAACCCTGCGAGCCGGTGTCGACCTGAATATTGTCGATCGTCGCGCAGTTGCTGGTGCCGGGCTGGCAGACGGTGACGCTGGTCGTCAGCATATTGCGCGTCAGACCCGGCGCCGTAGTGACTGCGATCGGCTGAACGTTTGGCGTGTTCGACTGCGGCACGTTCGTGCCCGTGCCGGCATTGGGCGCCGCGGACGGTGCACTGGCGCCTGACGAGGCGCCTGACGGGGCGGCGGCCGGGCTGCTGGCCGGGCTGGCTGTCCCTGCCTGTGACGAGTCGGTACTGCTGCTGCCGCCGCCACCGCCGCAACCGGCGAGCGCCGCGCTGAGGAGCAGCAGGGCGTGGAGATGAGAAGAGGTATTCATGATTTTCCGGCAGTCGGATCGTCGAAGCGTTTTCTTGAAGGCGTGCGATGCGGCGCAAACTCAGCGCAAATCGCTGGCCGTGACGCCGGGCGGCAAGGCCGCCGGCAGCCACGCGCGACCCACATAGCCACGCATCGGACCACCGGACTCCACGATCACGTCGGGGCGCACCACCCGCGACGTGTGCAGATTGCCGTCCGGCGCCAACCCGGCCGCGCCCATGCGGTAGGAACCGGCGTACGGCCCGAGCAGCGCGCGCAGATCCGGCATGGTCGGGCCTTGCCACGTGTAGGCGATGATCTGGCCGGTACTGGTGGCGTACTCGTTGATGGTGGTATTGCCCGCATCGGTCAGCGTGCGCAGGCGTAAGGCGCCGTTCAGCAAGGTTTGCGGCGCGGTGCCGGTCGAATCCGCCGGGATGGGCATCGTGCCGCCCAATTCGGCGCGCGCGCCTGTGCCGACACACAGCAGGGCAGCCATCACGGTGCGAATGGCGAAGGCCGGTGAAAAACAGGGAATTCGCATGGCAACCTGCCTCGCTATTGGAGAAACCCGAAACACTGGGACCATTCAAGTCTTATTGAGATGTCCAATTCAAGATAACACTCAGGTTTCCTGATCGTTATCAGGAGGACGATGCGGCGCGGCGGTTGATCTCAAAAATAGGATGTGAAAAGCGCGAAAAGTGTCTTTTAAAACAAAGGTCTGACAATAAAGTAGGGCACTTCCTACAAGTGTTTGAGAAGTGTTGTGAACTGTTAAATTCGCGCTTGGAGGGGTGGGTCGCCACCGCCCGGTGGGGCGATTTTCGTTAGCCGCAGGCTTGCGCCGCGCAGCGATTCACCGGTGTCCGGGCCGTTCGCCGCGAGGTGGGATGTGCCGGCGGCGTGCTGCCTATTTCGTGAGCAAACCCCGGTTTTTGCACATGTCTCGCCGGGATCGGTAAAATGTTGGGTTGATCCACGGAAACTTGCCGTGGCGTAGCGGAAGGATTCCTCGAACATGACTGATCTTCGTCTTACCAAGCGGTTTGCAGTAATGCTGATGGCAGGCGGTCTGGTCGCCGGCTGCGGCACCTCGTCGCCGACCAAAATCGACTACAAAAGCGACTCCAAGTCGAAGCAAGTGTCACTTGCCGTACCGCCGAACATGATCGATGAGACGTCCGATCAGCGTTCGTTGCCCCCGCAAGGCGGCGAAACCTCGCTGTCCACGCTCAAGCAGGTCCAGGCGCAAGCCCCCGCTGCCAACACCCTGACGGTCGTGCCGCCGGTGAAGGGCATGCACATCCAGCGCGACGGCACCGAAAGCTGGCTCGTGATCGACAACAAGGCGCCCGACCAGGCGTGGGCGCAAATCCGCCGTTTCTGGCAGGAACAGGGCTTCCTGCTGGTGGTCGACCAGCGCGACAAAGGCGTGATGGAAACGGACTGGAACGAAACCCACGCGCAGATCAACGACGGCCTGATCCGCAACACGCTGTCCAAGGCAATGGGCAACAGCTATGTGAGTTCCGAGCGCAACAAGTACCGCACACGCCTCGAAGCGGCGCCGAACGGCGGCACTTATGTGTTCATCAGCCAGAAGGGCATGCGCGAGGCGATCACCGGCACCAACAACGATTCGACCAAGTGGGAAGCCAAGCCGAACGATCCGGGGCTCGAGCAGGAATATCTGAAACGCCTGATGGCAGCGCTGGCGCTGGCCGATTCGCGCGCGAAGCCGGCCGATACGCAAAGCGCCGATCTCTCGCCGGCGGGGGCGCAAGCTGCGCCGAACGCGGCTACGGCGGGTGCGAAGTCGGCGGCTGCGGCCAATGCGGCGCGGAACGTCGCGTTGTCGGCACAACAGCCAATGCCGGACGACTCGGGCAACAACACGTCGGCACAGTTCTCGTCCACCGAACTGACGCTCGGCGAGCCGTATGACCGTGCGTGGCTGCGTGTGGGCCTTGCGCTCGACCGCAGCAACTTCACGGTTGACGATCGCGATGCAAGCCGCGGTTTGTACTTCGTGCGCTACGTCGATCCGAAGGATCTGAGCTCGGCGGAACAGGGCTTCTGGAGCCAGGTGTTCCACGGCAAGAAGGAAAAGGTCGCCAAGCAGTATCTCGTGAACGTCCGCGCGGTAACGCCTGACCAGACCCGCGTGGCCGTGGTCGACAGCAAGGGCGCGATCGATGAAAGTCCGCAGGCCAAGCAGATCATGAGCCTGATGGTCGACCAGTTGCACTGACCGATTCGTAGCAAGCAGCGAACGCTGTCAGAAAACCCGCCCGGTGCGTAGCCCGGGCGGGTTTTTTTATGACCGTGCAGCCTCTCGCCCCGCAAGCCGTTCAGGCGCCCTCATGACGCGCACGTGTTTTGCTTCGTGTCTGAAACACCGGTATGAACCGGCGCTCAACGGGGAGATGGCTATGTTCGACGTGATTCCTTACTGGATGTGGGCAGCGAGCCTGCTCATCCTGGCGCTTGTGTGCGGGGCCGCGCTGGCGCCGCGCGAGACGCGGCGGCCAATGGGTCTACGGGTCAGGCATAGGGCGTCGCATCGCACGAAATGGCCGGCGCCGTGATGGTTGGCCCGCTTCAAACGTATGAAGCGGGCTCGCGCGGCCGCCACTGTGCGGCCGCATGTAACGTGACGTTACCCCGGTGACGTAACTCGCAAAACCCCTCCCGCCAATCCTTTCCCATCCCTTTCGGCGCAAAAAATGACAATAATAATCAATAGTTTGCGGGCGATTTCTCGTGAAACTGCGTAACTGGCACGCAATCTGCTCTTAAAGACTCATGGGGCCGGATTCGTAACATTCGGCGTGAATGACGCGAGTCAGCGGCGCGTTTCGAAACAGCGAGCCCCGGACCTTTTCAGCACCGGCGAACGAACCGGTGCTTAGCCCGATGGTGGCCGGCGCGCGTGGCGCGCGGCCTCGGTGGCCCCGTCGCCTATCCTCGTAGGGCGACGGTTTCGCCCGCACTCCAACGGAGTGCGGGCTATTTTTTTGGGTCGTTGAAATGAGATGCCAGGCTGCCGGGGCGGCGAACGGCGCGGCACGGGGCGGGACGGGAAAGCGGCGACGCCAAGGCAGGCGTCGCGCGAGGCGGTTTTCAGGTGTCGGCGCGGCGCGCTCCGGTCCAGGGCAGACGCTTGACTACACCCGTGGCGAGCGCGGTGCCGACGAGGATTACGCCGCAGCCTTCCAGCATGCCCAGCGAGACGGTTTCGCCAAGAAACAGCGCACCCCACAGAATGCCGAACACCGGAATCACGAAGGTCACGGTAATCGTGCGTGCCGGTCCCACCACCGAGATCAGATGGAAGAACAGCATGTAGGCGACGCCGGTACATGCCACGCCCAGCGCAATGACCGCGCCCCATGCGTGCAGCGAGATCGGTGCGGCCGGCCAGTAGATGACGGCGAGCGGCAGCAGCACGATGGTGGCGCCGGTCATCGTGCCGGTCGCGACGGTCAACGCGTCGACGCCGGTCAGGTGGCGCTTCGTGAAATTGGCGGCGATGCCGTACAGCAGGGTGGCGCCGAGTGCCGCGGCGGCCGCGAGCGCGGTGCTCAGCGGAGTGGCGGCCGCGCCGTTCGGTGCGGCGATCTGATCCCACACCAGCATCAGGACGCCGAGAAAGCCGATCACGAGACCGGCGGTGCGCAGCGCGCTCAGGCGATCGCGCAGCCATAGAAAGCCGACGAGTGCGCCCCACAGCGGTGTCGTCGCATTGATCACGGACGTCACGCCCGCCGACAGCGTCAGCTCGGCATACGCGAACAGGCAGAACGGCGCAGCCGAATTCAGAATGCCGACCACCAGCAGCGGGAAGGCGTGGGTGCGCAGGATCGTTGCGGACTGCTGTAGCGGCCGCCGCGCGACCAGCACGATGGCGAGGAAGACCGCGCCGATGCCGACCCGCAACGCCATCAGTGGTGCGACGCCGAAGTCAGTCACGCCGACGCGGATAAAGAGGAACGAGGCGCCCCATAGGGCGGCGAGGATCAGCAACTGGAGCAGGTTTCTGGCATTCATTGTCGTGGCGCCGCGCGCGGTTGAGTCGAGACGCATGGGCATCGTAGCAGCGCGATTGCGCAAAACGTTTCAGGCTGGAATGAAACAGCAAGATGCGGGAGAAGACGGGCGTCGGGCTATCGTCATGCTAAACGCGAACTAGCCGGCCGCAAAACGAGCAATTCTCACGCTGATGTGAGAAAAATTGCGATGAGAGAGGGATGAAAGAGAAGGCGGCGCCAACCCTGCCGCGGTTGGCGCCCTTTGAGCATGAGTTATTTTGCGGCCGCGCAGATGCTGCGGCGAGCTCCGCAAACGGATCCCGCCGCGCGCGGCGGCAACCACCCATGCTGCCTCGCGCGGCTCGAATGCCTGCCTCAGTGCGGAATCATCCCTTGCAGGAAGTTCTGCTGCACCCACACCAGCACGCCGAGAATGACCGTCAACAGAATCGAATGCTTGAAGGTCTTGGCGAACACCACGCCCTCCTTGCCTTTGAGTTCGGTCGTCGCCACGCCGGTCGAGATGTTTTGCGGCGAGATCATCTTGCCCATCACGCCGCCCGACGAATTGGTCGCCGCCATCAGGATCGGGTTCAGGTTCAGTTGATGGGCCGCTACCACCTGCAGGTTGCCGAACAACGCGTTGCCCGACGTGTCGCTGCCGGACAGGAACACGGCGACCCAGCCGAGGAACGCCGATATCAGCGGGAAGAACGGTCCGACCGACGCCGCCCCAAGCCCGAGCGTGTAGGTGAGCCCCGAGTAGTTCATCAGATAGGCGAGCGCGACGATGGTCGCCACGGTCAGAATCGCGATGCGTGTCTGGACCCAGGTGTCGACAATGGCCTTGCCAAATTCACCGATCCCGAGACCCGTCACGAGCGACGTGATGATGGCGGCGACCAGAATCGCCGTGCCGGTGGCCAGCGGCTGGAAGTCCCAGATCGCGCCGTACGGCGTGTTGTACAGGGTGATGTACACCGCCTTGTCGAGGCCCGGCCACGGAACCTTGACGTCGCCGATCAGGAAGATCTTGGCGACGGTCCAGACGATCACCACCGCCGAGACGATGATCCACGGATACCAGCCCTGGCCGCCGCTGATCTTGCCGCGCACCTCGCCCACGCGATCGATGTTGATCGCGAACTTCGGATCGACGGCGGGCTTCCATACGCGCAGGAACGCGATCGTCAGGATCAGCGAAACCAACGACGACAGCACGTCGGTCAGACTGTAGTTGACGTAATTCGCCGTGATGAACTGGGTCAGCGCGAAGCTTGCGCCCGACACCAGCAGCACCGGCCAGACGCGCAGCATGTTGCGAAAGCCGGCATACACGCCGATCACGTAGAACGGCAGCAGCAACGCGAAAAACGGCAACTGCCGTCCGACCATCTTGGCGAGCGAGTCTGCCGGCAGGTGAGTAACCGCGCCGAGCACCGTGATCGGGACACCGAGCGCGCCGAACGCGACCGGCGCCGTATTGAAGATCAGCGTGAAGGTGAGTGCTTCGAGTGTGGGGAAACCCAGCAGGATCAGCAGCGAACTGGTGATCGCCACCGGCGTGCCGAACCCGGAAATCCCTTCGAATAGCGCGCCGAACGAAAAGCCGATCACCACCAGCACGACGCGGCGGTCGTTCGGCAGGTTATCGATCATCCACATGCGAAAGGCGGCGAAGCGGCCCGAGCGCTGCGAGATGTTGTAGAGCAGGATCGCGGTGAACACGATCCACATGACGGGCCAGCACGCAAACACCGCGCCGTTGGCCACTGAGGCGGCCGCGAGTCCGACCGGGAACTGCCAGACGAAGATCGCCACGATCAATCCGACGATCAAACCCGCGAGCGACGCCTGCCAGGCCGGCCGGCGGGCCCAGCCGAGCAACAGCAACACGACGATGATCGGCAAGGCCGCGACGAGGAACGACAGCAATAGCGAATTGCCGACTGGAGTGAGTAGTTGGTGAAACATCACGTCTCCTTCGTTGTTGTTCGAAATCGACGCGGACTACGCATTGCGGGGCGCGTCGCTCTGGCAGGACGGATGGGCGCCGGCGGCGCGTGCGGGACGCGCCGGGTCGCTTATTTAAACAAGTACTGCGTGTGGCTTTCCCAAGCATAGAGCCCGGTTGGGAAGCGTCAAGAAGGGTAAGTACGGGCGAAGGAGAGAGGGCGCCGCCGGGGGGCTGTGAGCGGGGATCGTTGCGGCGCGACGAACGCGAGACGGGGGAGCTTCAGTGCCAGTGGCCGTGTCCGCCGCCCCAATAGCCATGTCCGCCACCCCAGTAGCCATGGCCGCCGCCCCAATAGCCGCCAAAGCCTACGCCGATCGAGACCGACGGACCGTACCAGCCGGGGTAGCCGTAATAAGCGGGATACACCGGCGGCGGATAGTAGGCGGGATAGGCGGGGTAGGCCGGAGCCACGTAGACGGGCGGGGCGGCAGCAACGGTATAAGCCGGCGGCGGATTTTGCTGCGCGTTTTGCGCCTGCTGGGCTTGCTGCTGCGCCGACGATTGCTGCGTCAGTTGTGCCGCCTGTGGATCAGGCGGGCCGACCTGCACGTCCTGTTGCGTTGTAGTGGCGGGGACCGTGGCGTAATACGGATAGTAGCCACCCGGATAGTAACCGTATGGGTAGTAGCAGCCGGACAGCGTCAGCACGCTGACTGCTGCGCTGAGCGCGAGCCTGGTGCGTGAAATACGGGAGGAACGGCGCGGCAGTGGCTGGCCGATCATGCCAGGCGTGGTGATGTTGCGGGACTTCATGACGCGCTCCTGTTGCAAACCGACGCCGCCATGCGGGGCGTATTGCCTTGAGCTTACGCCCCCGTCGCGTTCGCAGGATTGCAAAACCGTAACGGCTTATTTCACGTCATTGCAAAAACGTTGTTCGGCGCGGCCGGCATGGCGCCGGTCGCCTTTACGATGTGCCGCGCCCGCCGGTTCGTTGCTGCGTGTAGCTTCGTTCTTCATGATGGGCTGAAACAGTTGGCCCCGTGCGCCGTCGTATCGAGAACGCCTCCTTACCGCTTATTTGCCGACCTGATTACCGATGATACCGCCTGCCGCCGCACCACCCAGCGTCGACAGGGCATTGCCGCCGATCAGACCGCCTGCGGCGCCGCCGACACCGGCGCCGATCACCGTATCGCGTTGCCGGGTCGTCATGTTGTCACACGCGGAAAGACTTGCGACAACAGCGACGATCGTCGCGAGCGCACCGAGTTGACGAATCGATTTCATGATGCTGACTCCGTTCATTGTGTCTGGCAGGGGTTGCCTGTAAATGGACTGATCATGCCGTCCTTACACTTGATCTTATCGCCGCAATCCGTATCCAGATGTGTGAGCTTGTCAGTGGATTGTCGGTTTCGTAATCAAATGTTTCCCTTTTGTCAGCATGCGGCGTGCCCGCCGCGCAGAAACGCAAAAGCCCGCCAGTGGCGGGCTTCGGTGCTGCAGTGCGGTGCTGCGGAAGGTCTCGATGGCGGGCGCATGCTAACGCGCCCACGATCCCACCTTACTGCCGCTGATAGATCTCAGCACCCTTCTTCATGAACTCGATCGACTTCACTTCCATGCCTTTCTTCAACGCGTCGTCGTCGGAGAGGCCTTGTTGCGCGGCGAACTCGCGTACGTCCTGCGTAATCTTCATCGAGCAGAAGTGCGGGCCGCACATCGAACAGAAGTGCGCGACCTTGGCCGAGTCCTTGGGCAGTGTTTCATCGTGGAATTCGCGCGCCTTGTCCGGGTCGAGGCCGAGATTGAACTGATCTTCCCAGCGGAATTCGAAACGTGCCTTCGACAACGCATTGTCACGCACCTGCGCCCCCGGATGGCCCTTCGCCAGATCGGCGGCGTGCGCGGCGAGCTTGTACGTGATGATGCCGGTCTTGACGTCGTCCTTGTTCGGCAAGCCCAGGTGTTCCTTCGGCGTGACGTAGCAGAGCATCGCCGTGCCGAACCAGCCGATCATCGCTGCACCAATGCCCGACGTGATGTGGTCGTAGCCCGGTGCGATGTCCGTGGTCAACGGTCCTAGCGTGTAGAACGGTGCTTCGTCACACCATTCCAGTTGCAGGTCCATGTTTTCCTTGATCAACTGCATCGGCACGTGACCCGGGCCTTCGATCATCGTTTGCACGTCGTGCTTCCACGCGATCTGCGTGAGTTCGCCGAGCGTCTTCAGTTCGCCGAGCTGCGCTTCGTCGTTGGCGTCGTAGATCGAGCCGGGACGCAGGCCGTCGCCGAGCGAGAAGGCCACGTCATACGCCTTCATGATTTCGCAGATGTCTTCGAAGTGCTCGTACAGGAAGCTTTCCTTATGGTGCGCGAGGCACCACTTCGCCATGATCGAGCCGCCGCGCGAGACGATGCCCGTCATGCGCTTCGCCGTGAGCGGCACGTATTGCAGACGCACGCCCGCGTGAATCGTGAAGTAATCGACGCCTTGTTCGGCCTGTTCGATCAGCGTGTCGCGGAAGATTTCCCACGTCAGGTCTTCGGCCTTGCCGTTGACCTTTTCGAGCGCCTGATAGATCGGCACCGTGCCGATCGGCACCGGGCTATTGCGGATGATCCACTCGCGCGTTTCGTGAATGTGCTTGCCGGTGGACAGATCCATCACCGTGTCGCCGCCCCAGCGGATCGCCCACGTCATCTTGTCGACTTCTTCGCCGATCGAGGAGGTCACCGCCGAGTTGCCGATGTTCGCATTCACCTTCACGAGGAAGTTGCGGCCGATGATCATCGGCTCGCTTTCCGGGTGGTTGATGTTGTTCGGGATGATCGCGCGGCCGCGGGCGACTTCCTCGCGCACGAATTCCGCGGTGATTTCCTTCAGGCCGTCGGGACCGAATGCGCTCGCACCGAACGCCTGGCCCGGATGCTGGCGGCCCATCATCGCGGCGAGTTTTTCGCCGTTCGGACCGCTTGTTTTCAGGCTTTCCAGATACGCGGCGCGTTGCTGGTTCTCGCGAATCGCGATGTATTCCATTTCCGGCGTGATGATGCCTTTGCGCGCGTAGTGCATCTGCGAGACGTTCTTGCCGGCGATTGCGCGGCGCGGCGTGCGGTGCAGGCCCTTGAAGCGCAGATCGGCAGTAGCGGTATCGGCGGCGCGCTCGCGGCTGAAGTCGCTCGACAGGCCCGTCAGCGCTTCCGTGTCGCCGCGCTCTTCGATCCACGCCTGACGCAGCGCGGGCAGGCCGGCGCGAATGTCGATCCTGGCTTCCGGATCGGAGTAGGGGCCCGACGTATCGTAGACGTAGACCGGCGGGTTCTTCTCGCCGCCAAAGCTATCCGGCGTATCCGCCTGGGAAATCTCGCGCATCGGCACGCGAATGTCGGGCCGCGAGCCGGTCACGTAGACCTTGCGCGAATTCGGCAGCGGGGCGACAGCGGCGGCGTCGACGTGGGCGTCGGCGGAAAGAAACTTCGGATTGGCGTTCATGCGTATCTCCTCTGTCGACCAGAATCGGCGCGTTATCGCCTTACTCCGGTCCCAAGCAACTTGTTGCGGTCAACGAGAGTTGGCGCTTTGGCGCCGACCCCGGTTTCCCAGGTGTGGGGCGGCTAAGCAGGAGACGAGATGGAAGTTGTCGGATTCGCGAGAGATGAAACGGTAGACCAGCTGCGAAATCCGTACGCTTCCCTGCGCTGGCATTATCCAGATCAGGTTCAAAGGGTATTTCTCACCCACGCAACACGGACCTCCAACCTCCGTGCGACGCAGGACCCCCGCGTTAGCAGCGCACACGATACACCGCCCGGGCGTTGCTTGGCAACCCGTCTTGAAAAAGTCAGATAGCGGAGATAACACCGGTCAGCCGCGCTCTATTCTTATGGTGAAAGGGCTGCCGGGAATGATGCGGCGCAGCAGTTCTGCGTCGCGAATGCGTGTTGCCTAGAGCGTGAAGTCGTCGGCGGCTTCGGGCTGGAAGAGGATTTTTTCGAGCTTCAGCACTTTCTCCGTGCCGCTCGGCGGCGTGAAGCGGATGCGTTCGCCGCGCTTGGCGCCGAGTAGTGCAAGGCCGACCGGCGAGAACACGTTCAGGCGGCCTTGAGCGAAATCCGCGTCGGGCGGATAGACCACGGTCCAGGTCATCTGCTCGCCGCTGGTTTCGTCCACCAGCGTGGCTTGCGAATTCATCGTCACGACGTTCGCGGGAATGTCGCGCGATTCGACGATCACGGCGCGCTCGAGCACGTCGTCGAGCATGTCTTGCAATTTGGCTTCGGCGCCGGGCGCGGCCGCATGCTTTTCAAGACGGGCGACGTCGAGCTCGGTGAGATAACAGGTTTTCGTCTTTTTCATGACGGGTTCTCCAATTCGATCTGCATGTAAAGGGACTGCGTGCGGATGAGATCAGCCCGGAGCCCGACAACGCGGCTCCGGTAATGGAGGGAGCTGCGTCAGATCGGGCGCCGGGCGGCGAGAAGCGGGAGCGTTCGGGACGGCTGGCCGGCGTGGGGCGTCGCGATGTCCGCGCGCGCGCAGCCGGTTGCGCGGCGGGGGCGCAAACGGGTGAGAGCACGGGAGAACGGAAAACGCATTGGGGTTGCCGGCGGATAACAAAAGGGTTGGGGTAGGACGCGCCGCAAAGAAAGCTTGATCGACGCGACCGAAAGGTGAATGTTAGCACGGGCCGCCATGTCTCTTTAAGCGCGGCCCGCAGAGGCCGTGCGGGCAAGGCGCGGCATGGCCGAATCGCATGGATCTGTTCGAGGACAGCATGAAATGGCCGGCACCGCGGGCGGCTACCCGAACTAAAATAAATATCAGAACTGGCTGTCATAAGTGGTCTCATCGTTCGACAAACGTGCAGATCCTGATGGAGCACGCCATGCGAACCGTACGAACCCGCCACGCCACCCGGCATGCCGGCCGCGATATCAACCGCGCAATCGCGCTGGCCGTCGCGCTGACGACCCTCGTTGCCAGCGGTCTGGCAACCGCAGCCGGTGCCGTATGCGCGTCGCACAGCCCGTCGCACCGCGTAGCGCTTGTCGAGCTTTATAGCAGCGAGGGCTGCAACAGCTGCCCGCCGGCCGACAACTGGTTGAGCCAATGGAAAAACAGCGGTGCGACCCAAAGCATCGTGCCGTTGGCTTTACACGTGGACTACTGGAACAGCCTCGGCTGGACCGACCGCTTTTCGCAGCATCGCTTCACCGAACGTCAGCAAACCCTGACCGATCTCGCCGGCGGCCACACGATCTATACGCCCGAGGTCTTCGTATCGGGCCGTGAATTGCGCGGCTGGTCGCAACGCGGCAGTTTTCAGAGCCGCATCGAACAGCTTGTTGCCGAACCGGCCCAGGCGAATGTCGCGCTCGAACTGAAACCGCAGGCGAAGGGCGCGTTCAATGTCGACGCCCAATTCACCAGCAAGACGGCCGACGCCGGCGGCACATTAAATGCCTACGTCGCGCTCTATCAGAACGCGTTGAACTCGCAGGTCAAAGCCGGGGAAAACAACGGCGCCACGCTGCATCACGAACGCGTCGTGCGGCAATGGATCGGCCCCGTGCCACTGGTTGCCGGCCGTGCGCAAATCCACCGCGATCTCCACATCGACGATGCCGACGCCAACGCGCCCGCCGACACCTTCGGCGTTGTCGCTTTCGTCGAAAACGCCGCGACCGGCGATGTGTTGCAGGTCGGCGAACTGGCCGCCTGCCACTGATCGCGCGCCAACCTCGCAGCGCTTCTCATTTCATCGGAGATTCTCATGGCAACGCCTCATGCTCTTAGCGACACCGCTCCGCCCGCGACGCCGAAGAGCGGCGCGATTCACCCGGTGTGGGTGCGTATCACGCATTGGCTCAACGCACTCGCGGCCATCGTGATGATGCTGTCCGGCTGGCGCATCTATGACGCGTCGCCGATCTTCAAAAGCTTCACGTTTCCCACGGCGCTCACGCTCGGCGGCTGGCTCGGCGGCGCGCTGCAATGGCACTTCGCGGCGATGTGGCTGCTGGTTTTCAACGGCCTGCTGTATCTCGCGCTGAACCTGGTCAGCGGGCGATTCGTGCGCAAGTTCCTGCCGGTTTCGCCCCGTGCCGTGCTGCACGATTTCGTCGCCGCACTGACCGGCAAGCTCTCGCACGCCGATCTGCGCGTCTACAACGCGGTGCAGAAACTGGCCTATCTGTTCGTCGTCTGCGATCTGATCGTGCTGGTGCTCTCCGGTCTTGCGATCTGGAAGTCGGTGCAGTTTCCGCTGCTGCGCGAATTGATGGGCGGTTACGACAACGCACGCATCGTCCACTTCTGCGCCATGTCGTTGATGGCTGCGTTCATCGCCGTGCATCTGGTGATGGTGGCGCTCGTGCCGCGTTCGCTGCTGGCGATGCTGCGCGGACGCTAAGCGGTCAATCCACGGATACGCAAAGATTTAAGGATATCGAATCATGTTCAAACCTGAATCCAGAGCCGATCGAAAGCCCGCTTCGATGCCTGACGACAAGCTCGACCGCGAGTCGATCCTGATCGACGCCCGGCGCGAACTCGCGATGCCGTCGCGGCGCCTGTTCGGCAAGCGGCTACTGACGCTCGGCGGCCTGTCGATGCTGACGGGCTGCTCGCTGACCGACAACGATTCGGTCAACGCATTCCTCACGGCCGTGTCGCGTCTGAACGACCGCGCGCAGGCCGCGCTGTTCGATCCGAAGCAACTTGCGCCGACCTACACCGAAGCGCAGATCACGCGGCCGTTTCCGTTCAACGCGTTCTACGGTATCGAGGACGTGCCCGACGTCGACGCCTCCGACTACAAGCTGAAAATCAGCGGCCTCGTTACCGGTCAGCGTGTCTGGACTTTGCCTGAGTTGTACGCGCTGCCGCATGCCGAGCAGATCACGCGGCATATCTGCGTGGAAGGGTGGAGCGCGATCGGCCGCTGGGGCGGCACGCCGTTTGCCGATTTTCTGCGGCGCATCGGCGCGGACACGAGCGCGAAGTACGTGGGCTTCAAATGTGCCGACGACTACTACGAAAGCATCGACATGCCGACGGCGCTGCATCCGCAAACGCTGCTCACCTTCTCGTATGACGGCGAGCGTCTGCCCGCGAAATACGGCTTCCCGATGAAGCTGCGCATGCCGACCAAGCTCGGCTACAAGAATCCGAAGCACATCGTCGAGATGTTCGTCACCAATACGTACCCCGGCGGCTACTGGGTCGACCAGGGCTACAACTGGTTCGGAGGCTCCTGACGCGCGGGTCGGCGCGTGCCGGTCCGCACGCGCGACCCCGGGCGGCAGAAGCTTCGGAAGTACCCCGGCGTCCGCTGGACGCCGGCTTAGATTCACCATCCATAACGAAACGGAGTTTCCCATGAAAAAGTTCGCAATCGCAGCAATGGCCGTCGCCCTCCTGACCAGCGGCGGCGCCGCGTTCGCTCAGGCAAGCGGCGCGATGTCCAACGACGCCATGTCCAAGGACACCATGTCCAAGGACACCATGTCGAAAGATTCGATGTCCAAAGATCACATGAAGAAGAACACGATGAAGCACGACAAGATGAAAAAGAGCGGCGACGCGATGGGCATGAAGCACGAGGCATCGGGCGCGATGGCCAACTGAGTGTTGCCGACGATGCCGGTCGCATAGTTCGGGCGCCGGTTTCACACGCAAAACGAAAGCCGGGGATGCGTCCCCGGCTTTTCTGTTGCAAGTACGCAAAAAAGTTACGATTCTTTCAAGCGGTGCGGTGGGCGCTTACTGCATAATGCGGCGTCGCGCCCGTTATTTGGCGCGTGTTAGCCGCGGATCGACTCCTTTCGACCGCCGCGGCGTTGTGGCCCCATTGGCCATCTATCGTCTTTCCGTTCCACCGACATGTCCGCCAGCCTCGCCCGCCAGACCGCATCGCCGATGCGGTGTCCGCCATCCCGCCACCGGGTCTTCAGCGGGGGCGCAGCACCTCGAGCGGCATGGGCGGATTGAACGCATGTCGCCGCAACTCCCTAGCCGTTTTCCGCGTGGTTTTCCGATCCGTTTGCCGCAGTCCCGCAACGGACAGATCGCGCTCGCGCTCGCCGTCGTTTATCTCGTGTGGGGTTCGACCTATCTCGCCGTGCACGTCGCCCTTGGTTCATTTCCGCCGTTGCTGCTCTCGGGGCTGCGCAATCTGTTTGCCGGGGTAGGGCTCTTCATTTTCGCGGTGCGCCGCAATCCGGTTTGGCCGAGCGCTGCTGAAATCCGCAATGCCGGCCTGGTCGGCACGATGCTGGTCGGTTTGTCGAGCGGCATGCTCGCCTACGGCATGCGCACCGTCGGCACCGGCACCGCGGCCGTGATGGTCGCGACGGTGCCGCTGTTCGCGACCGTGATCGCGGCGGTGGCGGGGCGCAAGATCGGCCGGGGCGAGTGGTTCGCGGTCGGCCTCGGGCTGGTGGGCATCGCGATCCTGAGTCACGGCGACAGCGCGCCGGGATCGGCGGGCGGCAGCCTCGCGATCCTGTGCGGCGCGCTGTTCTGGGCCGGCGGCGCGCACCTGGCCGGCCGGCTGAAACTGCCCTCGGACCTGTTTCTATCGACGTCGCTGCAGATCGGTCTCGGCGGCGCGATGTCGACGATGGTCGCGTGGGTGTCCGGCGAGCGGATGATGGAAGTGCATTTTCTGCCGGTGCTGGCCTTCGTCTACCTGATGCTGATCGGCACGATGGCCGCCTACGTCGCGTACGGTTTCCTGATCCGGCATACGAGTCCGATCATCGCCAGTAGCTGCATGTACGTGAACCCGGTGGTCGCCGTGGCGCTCGGCGCGTTGTTGCTCGGCGAACCGGTCACGCACTCGACGGTCATCGCGACAATCGTGATTCTGGCTAGCGTGGGGCTGTCTTTCTGGTTCGATTACCGGAAGAAGGGGCTTGCCTGAAGACGGACGGCGGGCTGTTCAGGGTGCCCGCCGCCTGTGCGCCGATGTTCAGTCTCGGCGCGTTTCGCGGCATCGGAACGCGTTAACCCTCGCCGCGTTCCGTCGCGTTCCACCGCGTTTCCTCGCTTCAGAGCGACGCCGCCACTTCCGCGCCTTCGCGAATCGCGCGTTTCGCGTCCAGTTCGGTTGCCACCTTTGCGCCGCCGATCACGTGATAGCGCGCAGCGTTCGCGTCATTCGAAGCTTTAACGCCGGCTCCGCTGTTGACCCCATTCGAGCCGCTTGATCCACTCGCCGTTTGAGCGGCAGTTTCCGGCACCAGCTCCCGCAAGGATTCCTGCCCCGCGCACACCACGATCGTGTCAACTTCGAGCCATTCTTCGACACCCTCGCGCGCGATCTTCAAGCCGCGTTCGCTGATTTCCAGATACGACACCCCGCCGAGCATCTTCACGCCGTTTCTTGCCAGCGTCGCGCGATGCACCCAGCCCGAGGTTTTGCCGAGCCCCATACCGAGCTTGCCCGGCTTGCGCTGCAGCAGCCAGATTTCGCGGACCGGCTGCGCGGGCGCCGGCGCTTTCAAGCCACCGCGTTCCTGCACCGTGAGATCGACACCCCATTCGTCGAGCCAGGTATCGCGCGGTATCGGCAGAGGGTCGCCCGTACGATGCAACAAAAATTCGCTGACGTCGAAACCGATCCCGCCCGCACCGATTACGGCGACACGCCGTCCCACCGGCGCGCCGCGCAGTACGTCCACATAAGACAGCACGTTAGCGCCGTCGATGCCGGCAATCGCGGGGCTGCGCGGCACGATGCCCGTGGCGACGATCACGTCGTCGTAGCCGCCTGCGGCAAGCAGCGCCGGATCGACGCGTGTTTCGAGCCGCACGTCGACGCGGTGCCGCTGTAACTGGCTCTGAAAATAGCGGATCGTCTCGCTGAACTCTTCCTTGCCCGGCACGCGCATCGCCAGATTGAACTGACCGCCGATGGTTGCGCTCGCATCGAACAACGTCACGCGATGGCCGCGCGAAGCCGCAACGGTCGCGGCGGAAAGTCCCGCCGGCCCGGCGCCGACCACCGCAACCGAACGCGCTGCCTGCGGGCTCGAGACCGGCCGGTAGATCAGCTCGGTCTCGCGTCCCGCGCGGGGATTTACGAGGCAAGTCGCGCGCTGGTTCTTGAACGTGTGGTCGAGGCAGGCCTGATTGCAGGCGATACAGGTGTTGATTTCGTCCGCGCGTCCCTCGGCGGCCTTCACTACGAATTCGGGATCGGCGAGCAGGGGCCTTGCCATCGACACCAGATCGCCCGCCCCTTCGGCGAGCAGTGCCTCGGCGACTTCGGGCGTATTGATGCGGTTCGATACGATGACCGGCACCTTGACCGCAGCCTTCAGGCGCGCGCTCAGCGCGGCGAACGCGGCACGCGGCACCGAGGTCACGATGGTCGGCACCCGCGCTTCATGCCAGCCGATGCCCGTGTTGAACATCGTCACGCCGGCGGCTTCGAGCGCCTGGGCGACCTGCACGGTTTCTTCCCAGGTGTTGCCGCCTTCGACCAGATCGATCAGCGAAAGCCGGTACACCACGATAAAACGTTCGCCGCATGCCGCGCGTACGCGCTCGACGATCTCGCGCGCGAGCCGCATACGGTTCTCGATGCTGCCGCCGTAGCGGTCGGCGCGCCGGTTCGTACGTGGACACAGGAACTGGTTGAGCAGATAGCCCTCGCTGCCCATGACCTCGATGCCGTCGTAACCGGCGCGCTGGGCAAGGCGCGCGCAGCGGGCATAGTCGCGCACGGTCCGGGCGATACCGGCTTCGGTCAGCGCGCGCGGTTTGAACTTCGAGATCGGCGATTTGAGAGCGGATGCGGACACGACGAACGGCTGGTACCCATAGCGTCCCGCATGCAGGATCTGCAATGCGATCTTGCCGTTTTCGGCATGCACGGCCTCGGTCAGCAAGCGGTGATTGCGCAAATCGAACACCGAATTCAGCGTGCCGCCGAAGGGCAGCAGCCAGCCCTGCCGGTTCGGCGAGATTCCGCCCGTAATGATCAGACCGACTCCACCCTTCGCACGCTCGCGGAAATAGGCCGCCAGCTTCGGGTAATTCCAGAAACGGTCCTCCATGCCGGTGTGCATCGAACCCATCACCACGCGGTTGCGCAAACGGGTGAAGCCGAGGTCGAGCTCGGCGAGTAAGTGTTGGTAAGACATGCAGGGACCGTGTAAGTATGGGTTGTGCGCGAACAATACACTGCCGAACACACCAACTATCCGAAGAAAAATTCTAATCCGCGTAACGCGTTGCTCCGTAAAGGATTATTCGGCCATCGGCCTCCTGTCCGGCCCTGCGGCACGTGCTTTGCTCTAGCCGGATGCACGGGCCGCGGGCTCGACACAGAGAGGTGAACACAATGAAAATGATCCGAACCATGGCGGCTGTAGTCGCTGTTACATCCATTTTGAGCGCATGCGGCGGTGGCGGCACCAGCGACGTAGGCAAGGAACTCGGGCTGACAAATCCCGAGATCCATTTCATCCATGCCATTCCCAGTGGCCCGTCGGTCGACTTTCTCGTGAACGGCTCCGCGCCGTCGGGACAGACGAACATCGGCTATAAGGGTGTCACGAACCTGACCAACATCAACACCGGTTCGACCACGGTCGCGTATGCGCCCACCGGCACGACGACCGCGTTGGCGAGCGGTAACTTCCCCGATGTGGCCAAGGGTCACGAGTACACGGTGCTGGCGTTGCCTGGCCTGGCCGCGCCGGATATCGGCCTGATCGACGATCCGTTCGACAAGGGCCTGCTGTCTAATAGCGCGCGTCTGCGTGGCTTCAATGCGTCGGCGAACGCGACCAATCTCGATCTGTATCTGGTTCAATCGACTAACACCGACATCACCAGCGTCAGCCCGACTATGGCGGGTGTGTCGTTCAAGAACGCGGTGCCGGCAAGCGGCCAGGATTCGATCTACGTGTCCGGCGGCGAGTATGTGCTGATCGCGACGGTGGCGGGCAGCAAGACGCCGATCTTCCAGTCGCCGGCCTTCTCGCTGTCGAACAACGCCGACTGGCTGGTGACGTCGGTGCCGATCGGCGGCACGTTGAGCCAACTCGTACCGGGGCAGATCCATCTGCTGGTCGCGCAAAACGGCAATACCGGCACGCCGAGCGTCGAATTGACGAACACGCTTACGGGCCAGTAAGAGGCTAATAAAAGGCCTATAAAAAGGCCTATAAAGCCCGGCAGGCTCCCGAAGCGGCTTGCTGCATGGCATACACGGCACATGCAGCGAGCAGCAGTCCATGGGAGGTATAGCGGCGATCCACGCGAGTGGATCGCTGTTCCTGTTTACGCATCCGGCGACAAAAAAAGCCCGCCGCGGTTTCCCGCGACGGGCTATGGAGATTCGGCATCCCAGGCGCCGCGAGGCGCCGGTCATCCTTGAGTTGTCGTTAGCTTACTTCGCCTGCTCGGCTGAATTCGTGATGGCGTTGCCGCCCTTCGAAATATCCTGCCCGGCTCCCGCCATCGTGTTGCAACCCGCAAGAGCGGCCGTTCCCGCAATGAGAAGCAAAGCGATCAGTCGGTTCATGAGAGTTCTCCTTGTCGAGAATGCATCGGTTGACGTGCCCGTTCTGGAGGGCGCGCGCTAGCCCGGCTAGCTATCGTCCGACCGTGGCTCGCGCCAGTCGATCCGGTCTGATTGCATGTTAAAAAAAGGGCGTGGGCAGCGCTGTCAGTCGAGCTGCGATTTTGTTGTAGGCGCGATCCTGTGTTTGCGTCGGAGCACTCCTACACGCCCACTTCGATGCCACTAGAGCCTTACTGGACAGGTGTTTCCGATGGCGGCGATGCAGGCGAATCCATCGACGGCGTAGCCGTGCTGACACTGGGCATCACCACATGGATGTCGGTGCCGCTCGGCACACCGCGTTGAATATCGAAGCGTCCGCCGTGCGCGGCGACCCGCTGGCGCATGCCGAGCAGTCCGTGGGTGTGGGTGCGCTTCAGATCGGCGGCCGTGACGCCGACGCCGTTGTCGGCGATATGCAGCGCCACCTGGCCGTCGCCGACCTGTAGCGCGATCGACACCTTCGACGCTCGCGCGTATTTGGCGGCGTTCGTGAGCGACTCCTGCGCGACGCGAAAGAGGGCGATTTCGGTTTGCTCGTCGAGCTGGATGTCGTCGGCCGGCAAATGCGATTCGAGCGCCCAGTTGTTGCGCTGCGCGGCTTCGTCGGCGAGCGTGCGCAGCGCGGTGACGAGGCCGAAGTTCGTCAGCACGGTGGGCCGCATGTCTTCGATGATGCGCCGTTTCAGCGCAATACCCTGATCGAGATTGGCGAGCGCGCGCTTCAGTTTCTCCGCGATGTCCGGCTGGTTGTCTTTCAGTTTGCGATGGGCCCAGGCTACATCCATCTTGCTGGCGGTCAGAATCGCGCCGAGTTCGTCATGCAGTTCGCGCGCTAGCTGCGTTTTCTCGTTTTCGCTGACGGCCTGCAAGTGCCAGCCTAGCGCTTCGAGCTGACGCGTGCGTTCGTTGACGAGCTGGTCGAGTTCCTCCTGTTGCGTGATCAATTGACGCTGCACGCGCACCTGCCTGTCCATCTGGATGCCGAGATTGCGAAACAGCAGAATGAACAGCACGATGTTCAGCGCGGACAAGCCGGCCGCGCATAGCGTGGAGATGCGCTGGTCGGCGCGGCTTGCATCGAGCGCGTGCTGTGCCCGGCGTTCCTCGTTGTCGCGCAGCAGTGTGAGCGTGCTGTCGACCAACGCGGCGTCGGCGGGATTGGCCGTGCTCGCGCTGCCGCAGGCAGACAGATCCAGCGGATGCGGTGCCGCGCGTTGCAACGCAGCGGCGCCGGCGCCGATGCGCGCGTCGATCAACGCGGCAATCTGCGTGAAGCTCGCGAGTTCGGCGCTATCCGCCTTGCCGCTGCGATAGAACTTGCCCAGTTGTTGTTCGTTCTGCCGGATCTGCCCGGCGGTCGCGCAAAAACCCTGAGCGGCCACCTCCTGCTTCGTCAGAAGAAAATCGCTTTGATGCGCGCTCAGGCGGGACAGCTGGCTCGCAAGCGTACTGAGTTGCACGGTGACGTCGCGTGCTTCGAGCGCCGTTTCGTACTCCGCGGCAATGCGCTCGCGGGCGGTTTCGAGAATCACGAGTCCCCCCACCGTGATGACAATGGCCACGGTCATCGCGATTGCCGAACTGCGGTTGCGCATCCAGCCGCTCAATCGCGCTGCGGCCGGGAGTTTCTGCATTTTCGACGCGTACGGCACCTTCGACTCCTTGGATGGGGCATCGGTCTAACGGCCACGGGGCCAGGCAAAAGAGCGCCGGCGTCGCGCCGGCCTCGCTTGCCGAGCCGCAATTTCCGTGCGCCTCGTCCGATGCAATCAGCGTAACGCTGCCGTAATTCCATGTAAGCGGATTCTCACACGAAAAACGGAGCATGTCGGAATGCGCCGACTGTCGACGACCGATAGGATGGACCTGATCGTTCATTGACTGATTCTGGAGGAGGCCATCATGTTGAAATGGGCATTGTTCTTCGCCGTCGTGGCGATAATCGCCGGGCTGCTCGGTTTTACCGGCGTAGCGGCGGGCGCAGCGGCGATTGCGAAGTTCCTGTTTGTCGTGTTCGTGATTCTGTGCGTGGTGTTCCTCGTTCTCGGTTTCGTGGTGACGAAGAAAATTGTCGATTAGCGCCGCTCCCGAGCGGGCCGGAGAGCGGTTCGCTTCGGGTTCGTTCCAGTTCGCCTCAGAGTCTCTTTCGCAGGCATCTACAAGGAGAATCGCCATGCTTCACTATGCCATTGTCTTTTTCGTGATTGCGATCATTGCCGCTGTGTTCGGTTTTACCGGTATCGCAGCGGGTGCGGCGGAAATTGCGAAGATCCTGTTTTACATCTTCCTTGTCGTGTTCGTGGTCACGCTGCTGCTCGGCGTATTTCGAACGTAGACGAATAGCCTTCCCTTAAACGGGCGTATCAGGCGCGATTCGTGCGGGATACGCAGTTCCCCATACCGGATAAAGGAGAACCTCAATGACGAAATCTTCTGGCGCTCAAGGCGCAGCCTCTCAATCCAGCGATCCGTTCGTGATGGACCTGAAAAAGATCCGCGAGGACGCGCGCAAGCATATGTCGGATGGCCCGGTTACGCAAAGCTACGGTGCTGACCGTGACACGGTGCTGAAACTGCTCAATGATTCGCTGGCCACTGAAATCGTCTGCGTGCTGCGTTATAAACGGCACCATTTCATGGCCAAGGGCATCAACTCCGAGGCCGTGGCGGCGGAATTCGCGGAGCATGCGGCAGAAGAGCAGGAGCACGCCGACCGCATCGCCGAGCGTATCGTGCAGTTGGGCGGCGAGCCGGATTTTGCCCCGGACGGTCTGAAGACGCGTTCGCATTCGGAGTACAAGGAAGGCGGCGATCTCACGGACATGATCCGCGAGAACCTGGTTGCCGAGCGTATCGCGATCGATACGTATCGCGAGATCGTGCGCTATCTCGGCGATAAGGACGTGACGACACGCCGTCTGTTCGAGGAAATCCTCGCGGTTGAAGAAGAGCATGCCGACGATATGGCCGACCTGCTCGAGGGCCGCGAGTAAAACGTGGTTAAGAAGCGGGCGGCGATGGTTGGTGTTGGTCGGCGCCGGAAGGTCTGAAGGTTTTCCGGCGCGGGCGCCGCCCGCGGTATTTACCGCTGCGGCTTTGCCTGTTCGGTGGAGGCATTGCCGGAGATCATTACAATGTCTGCATTGGAGCAATCCTTTAGCAGGGACACCAGACCGATGATTCGAGTTTTGATAGCTGACGACCATGCGATCGTCCGAGGCGGTTTCAGGCAGTTCGTCGCTGACGAGCCGGATATGTGCGTCGCGGCCGAGGCCGCTACCGGCGACGAAACCATCAGCCTCGTACGGCAGCAGGCGTTCGACGTGGTGTTGCTCGACATCGCGATGCCGGACAAGAACGGCATCGACACATTGCGTGTGATCAGGCAGGTGAGGCCGGAGCAGGGCGTGTTGATTCTGTCGGGCTATCCGGAGAGTCAGTATGCGATCAACCTGCTGCGCGCGGGTGCGAACGGCTACCTGAACAAGGACTGCGAGCCTGAGGAGATCGTGCGGGCGATCCGTGCGGTAGCGCGGGGGCACCGCTATCTGTCGGAGGCGGTGGCCGACACGTTGGCTGACAACCTCGACAAGCCTGCGGCGGGGCGGCCGCACGAAGCATTATCCGAGCGCGAGTTCCAGATATTCTGCAAGCTCGCCGCGGGACAGATTCCGACCGACATTGCCGAGGAATTGCACTTGTCCGTGAAGACCGTGAGTACTTATCGGGCTCGCGTGCTGGAGAAAATGCGGTTGGCTAACAATGCCGATCTGACTTATTACGCGATCAAGAATGGTTTGATCGAATAGTGGACGATCGAGATACGCCGATGAACAGCGAATCGAACCGTGATGTTGATCCAGCCGGTCGCGCACCGTTGCGCGTGCTGCTGATTGAGGATTCGCCGCTGATCCGCAGGAGCCTTGTGGAGGCTATCGATGCATCGGGTTTGTTGCAGGTGGCCGCGTATGCGGATTCTGCCGATCAGGCGATTGCGTTGTTGATCGACGAAGCTTTTGATGCGGTGATTGTGGATTTGCAATTGAAGCGAGGGTCAGGGGTGCCGGTGCTTGCTTACTTGCAGCGCGAGGGGATGATCGATTCGATTTTTGCTGCCGTGTTGACGAATCATGCGTTGCCGGCTTATCGGGAGCGTTGTGAGCAGTATGGTGTTCGGCACTTTTATGACAAGTCGTTTGAGTTTGATCGGGTTGTTGATGCTTTACATGAGTATGCGTTTGCGCGGGGCGCTGGATGAAGGAAGGGTTTTTTGCCTGCCCGGCAGGGGGTGCCTTCGCGGCGCTTTTTTTTGTTGGTCTGGCTCTTTGGGCTTTTCTTGATTTGTTAGTGGTCTGGTCTGGTGTTGGTCTTTTGGCCTTTCCTTGCTTTGTTATCGGTCTATTAGCGTTGCCCCTGTGCGGGGCGGCACCTACTTTTCTTTGCCTGCCGCAAAGAAAAGTAGGCAAAAGAAAGCGGCTCACCCCGCTAGCTCATAAGCGGGTCCCCCGCGCAGCCACGGTAGTGGTGCATCTGGAATCTGTCACTTCGCGCATTCTGCGTCAGTGACAAGGCAGTCATACTTCCGGCGGCGCTGCGCGCGTCGATACCCAGTTCCAAAAACAATCAGCTATGCAAAGCATCAGCCGGGTTTCCCTGGCAGACCCGTCCGCGACGCACGCAGTGCGGAGTGGGAACTGATGAGCGCTTTGTCACGAACGCGGAGTGTGCGGGGGCACGGATTCCAGATGCACCACTACCGCGGCTGTGCGGGGGACCCGCTTATGAGCTGGCGGTTTGAGCCGCTTTCTTTTGCCTACTTTTCTTTGCGGCAGGCAAAGAAAAGTAGGTGCCCCCCCGCACAGGGGGAACGCTAATAGACCACTAACAAAACAAGGAAAGGCCAAAAGACCAGGAGGGCAACGCCAAATAAATCACTATCACTACAAGGCACCGCCCAAAAATCCAGATCAACAACGAAAAGCGCCGCGCAGGCCCCTTCCTGCCGGGCAGGCCAGTCACCCTTCGGCTGGAAGCCTCAAATGATTCCACGCCGCCAGCCCGGCAAAAGCCACCCCAGCAACACTAACCCCAATCCACCCAAAAGCCGGCCAAACCACCGCGCCGACCCCCGACCCGACAGCGCCGCCAATAAAAATACGCCACCATATAAACAGTATTCACGCGGCTGCGCGCTTCCGGCTTCAGCGCGTAAATCCGCGATTGATTGGAAATCTGCGCCGCCTGCACACCAATATCAAGGACGATCACGCCGATCACCAACCCGACAATGCTCTTCGCCGACAACGCGAAAACAACAAACGAAATCGCCACCAGCACAATCGACACGGTGATAATCGTCCGCGGCCCGCGTCGGTCGGAAAACTTGCCGGCCAGCGGCGCAGCCATCGCCCCCGCCGCACCGACGATCCCGAACAGACCCGCAGCCTGCGGCCCAAGATGAAACGGCGCGCCCGCCAGCAACAACGCCAGCACGGACCAGAAAATGCTGAACGCCGCGAACATCGCCGCGCCGGTCAGCGAGGCCTCACGCAGCGCGCGATGCTCGACGATCAGGTGCCACATCGAAACCATCAGCTTGCCGTACGGCAACGTCGACGTCGGCTTGCTCTTCGGCAGGCGCAGAATGATCACCACCGCCAGCGCCAGCAACGCAACCACCGAAACACCAAACACGGCTCGCCAGCCAAAATACTCGGCGACGAGTCCCGCCGCAGTCCGGGCCAGCAGAATCCCCAGCAACAATCCGCTCATCACCGTGCCCACGGCATGGCCACGCGCGGATGCGGGCGCGAGTTCGGCCGCGAACGGCACGGCCTGCTGCGCAATAGTGGCAAGCACGCCGATCGCGAGGCTCGCGATAATCAGCACCGACAGTGTCGGCGCCGCGGCCGCCACCACCAGCGCTATGCACATGCCCACGATCTGCAACAGAATCAGGCGACGACGATCGAAGCGGTCGCCGAGCGGCGCCAGCAAGAGCATCCCGGCTGCGTAGCCAAGCTGCGTCACAGCCGGCACCGCGCCAACCCACGACGCACTGCTCGGAAACGATTGCCGAAAATTGTCGAGCAACGGCTGGTTGTAATAGATGTTCGCGACCGCCACGCCGGCAATCGTCGCGAGGAGCAGCAGAAGACCGCGCAAAGACCGGTCGGTGGAAGCAGGAGTGGAAGCTTCGGATGTGGACATGTGAGCAAACCATCGACGGACCGGCCCATGCACGGTCCTCAAGCGTGCCGATCATACCGGAGCGGTCGCAATCGTGCTGACCGCCCCCGCGACCCACCGTGTGCACGATTGAAGGAAAGGCTGCGCGGGTGGGAAGAGTTGCTGTAAAGCGGAGGCTATAAAGCGCGGCGCGCAAGCGGCTCTAAACACCGGGCAGCAAAAATGAGATGGTCGTTCGGTTTTCGTTCGTAGAATCGGCGCGCGCAGCACGCGCGATCAGATCTATCAAATAACCGATTCCATGACCATAAGCTCGAAACCCGAACCCCGACGAATCGGCGGCTGCCTGCTCATCGCGCTGATCTGCCTCGCGGCATGGGCGTGTTCAACCGCGTTCGCCTTGCGCGATCCGCTCAAGCTCATGCTCGAGTGGGAGTTGCTGGCCGTATTCGTGCGTCCCGAAACGCACGGCTGGTATCGCACCGTGATCGCAATGGTGGGCTGCGACGTGATCATCGGGTTGTTTATCGTCGCCGGTGCCGGCTGGCTGGCGCTGCTCGTGCGGCGCAGATCGGCGCGGTTTCCGGGGCAGGTGCAGGCGTGGCTGCTGGCGATCGTCGTCATGCGCACCGTCGCCTACCTGCTGGGCGATCACATGACCCACGCCATCAGTATCGCGATCGCCATTCCATTCGACGGCTTCGTGCAAGCCGTCGCTGCCGCCGCGCTCGGGATACCGTATTTCAGGCTGTCCCGGCGTGTGCGGCAAACCTTTGTCGCTGTCTGATCCGGCGCGGCGCCGCCGTCAATCGATCAACGCGCCTTCCGGCTCGTAAAACGGATACGGGCCATCGGCCATGTCGACATACGCATGATGCGTGACGATGCCCGTTGCCGGATCGTAGCGATGCAGCGCATACGCGGGCGGCTCCATCACGAATGCCGAGGGCGCGTCCTCGCGCAGATCGAGCCCGACCTGGTGCGCGGGCGCCGGCACCGCCGACGCGATCGTGCCGCCAAACCGCACGAACATCGGCCGATGCACATGGCCGCAGATCACCCGCTCGACGTTCGGATAACGGGCGATCAAGGCGGCGAGCTTGCTGGCGGCAATGGGGTCGAGCCGCAATTCATCCATGTGTCCGATACCGCAGACGAACGGCGGATGGTGCAGCGCGACTACCGTCGGCTTGCCCTGGGCCGCATCGAGTTGCGTCGCGAGCCAGGTGAGCCGTGCGTCGCACAGATTGCCGGCGCTTGCGCCCGGTACCATCGAATCGAGCGCGATTACCCGCAGCGCGCCGATATCGACCGCGTAGTGCACGAACTCTCCGCCACTGTGTAATTCGGCGCGATCGGCAAACGCCGCGCGCAACGCAGTCCGTTCGTCGTGATTGCCCACCAGCAGGAAGTAGGGGATTTGGAGCGGCGCCAGCAGCGTTTTGAGGTGCGCGTACTGTTCCGGGTCACCCTGATCGACGAGGTCGCCGGTCATGATCACCGCGTCGGGACGCGGCTCCAACGCATTGAGCGCGGCGACCGTGCGGGCGAGATAGGCGCCGGTGTCGACGCGGCGATACGCCAGCGCGCCGGGTCGTTTGATATGCAGGTCGCTAATTTGAGCCAGCAGCATGGGGATGTCCTTCTTTTATGGCGCGCCAGAATTGCAGCGCTGTGTCTTTACGATAGCGCAATCAGCGCGTCTTGCGCGATCGAAATCCCGACCGGTGTGCCGCGTGCGAGTTCTACCCGGCCCGCGACGTCGATCAGCAAGGCGTCCGGTGCGGCGCCGCCGATCGTCAAGCGGGTGCGCTCGCCGAGAAACGCGGTACTTTCGATGTTGCCGCGCAATTGCGCCGTGGCTGGGTCGGCCAGATATGCATCTTCGGGCCGGAAGAAGAATTCGTGTGCCGCGCTTGCATGCCCGGGGCCCGACGGCAACGGGACGGTTCCGCCGGTCGTGGTCAGGAGGCCTTCGCGCCGCTCGCCCGCCAGCCGGTTGATCGTGCCGACAAATTGCGCGACCGTGCGATTTGCCGGACGGTAGTAAATATCGCGCGGCGAACCGATCTGCTCGATGCGCCCGGCGCTCATCACGACGATACGGTCGCCGAGTTCCATCGCTTCGGCCTGGTCGTGGGTCACGTAGACGGTGGTAATGCCTAAATCGCGCAGCAGCGTATTCATCTCGCTGCGCAAGGTGTCGCGCAAGCGCGCATCGAGCGCGGTCAGCGGTTCGTCGAGCAGCAGCACGCGGGGTTGCACGGCCAGCGCGCGCGCCAGTGCAACGCGCTGGCGCTGTCCGCCCGAAAGTTGATCGATCGGTTTTTCGGCGTGAGCGGTGAGACGCATCATCGCGAGCAATTCGTCGACACGTTGCCGTGCGGTTTCAACCGGCACGCGTTTGATCTTCAGTCCGTAGCCGATGTTGCCGCGCACGGTCAGATTCGGAAACAGCGCATAGCTCTGAAAGACCATGCCGACCTGGCGTTTCTCGATCGGCAACGCGGTGACGTCTTCGTCGCCGAATGCGATGCTGCCGCCGGTGTCAGGTGTTTCGAGGCCCGCGATCATGCGCAGCGTAGTGGTTTTGCCGCAACCGGACGGCCCGAGCAGGACCAGTGTCTCGCCCGCGCCGATGTGCAGATCGAGCGGTTCGAGCACACGTGTGCCGCGAAACGTTTTTGCGCATTGCGTGAGCGTGATGGGAACGGAGTCGAGTTTCATGGCGTGGACGTCGGTGAAGGCTTCGAACGGGAGGCGGCGCGTTTTTTCCCCGCGCTGCGCTGGCCGGTCGCATCGACGCCGAGCCATTGCATCGCGACGAGCAGCGGCATCGTCATGATGAAAAACAGAATCGTGTAGGCGCTGCCGATTTCGATGCGCAATGACGCGTAGGTGTCGGCAAGGCCGACCGGCAGCGTCTTGGTGTCGGGCGTGTGCAGCATCCATGTCAGGTTGAATTCGCCGATCGAGAGCGTAAGCACCGCCAGCGCGCCCGCAACGATTCCCGGCCGTGCATTCGGCAGCACGATCGTGACGAAGCGTTGCAGGAAGCTTGCGCCGAGGCTCGCCGCACCTTCTTCGAGCGTGCGCAGATCGCTGCTCGCGCAGACGGCGGCAACCGCGCGGACCATGAACGGCAGCGTGAACACCACGTGGCCGACGACGATAAACGCAACGCTCATGCGAAACATCGTGAAGCCGCCGTAGACCACCAGCAGCGCGAGCGCGGAAGCGAGGCCGGGCAGCGCGATCGGCAGCACCAGAAATTCTTCGATGATGCGCGAGAGCCGCGTCTTGCTGCGCGCCAGCACATAGCCGGCGGGCACGCCGGTCAGCAGTGTGATCAGCAAGGTCGCTGCCGCCACTTCGAGCGAGAGAAATACCGAGTCGTGATACTGCGTCCACACTTCGCCGAGCCAGCGCAGCGTGAGTCCGCTCGATATACCCTTGAAGTAGTTGACCGTGAGTCCGGCCATGATCGACATTACGACCGGCACGATCAGAAACGCGCACAGCAGCAGCGTAACGAACCACTGGCCGGCTGCCAGCCAGGTGCGCGACGTGGGTAGTCCGAGCCGTCGCGCGCGCGGCTTCGCAGCCGGCTGAAGGGGAGTGCTGATGGAATTCATCGAAGTCTTGTGATCGGGTTTGGACATGCCGCTCATGCGCTTGCCGCGACTGCCGAGCCGCTCACGCTGCGAGCGAATGCCAGCACGGCCCAGGTGACGATGCCGAGCACGATCGACAGACCCGCCGCCGTCACCATGTTCGCGTTGAGCGTGAACTCGGTGTAAATGGTCATCGGCAATACGTCGATGTCGGTGGCCAGTGTGAAGGCGGTGCCGAAGGCGCCCATCGCGGTCGCGAAACATACCGCGCCCGCCGCGATCAGACCCGGCGACAACGCGGGCAACACGATGTCGCGTGTGATACGCCACGGCGATGCGCCGAGCGAACGCGCGGCCTCTTCGAGCGACGCATCGAGCTTGGTGGCCGAGGCCATCACGGTGACGATCACGCGGGGAATCGAGAAGTACAGGTAGCCGAGAAACAGGCCGCTCATCGAGTAAGCGAACACCCAGCGGTCGCCGGTGAGTTTCAACGACAGCGCGCCGATCAAGCCCTGGCGTCCCGCCAGCATGATGACCATGAAGCCGACCACGACACCTGGGAATGCCAATGGAAACGTCAACAGCGCGAGCAACGTGCGCTTGAGCGGAAACTCACGGCGCGCCAGCAGCAAACCGGCGATTACCGAGAGCACCAGGGTTGCCGCGGTGACTGCCGCGGACAGCACGACAGTCGCGCCGAGGCTCGACATGTAACGCGGATTCGCCAGCATCGCGCGATAGGTCGCGAACGCGTGGCCGTCGCCGCTGATTTGCGCGAGCGCACCCATCGGCAACAGCCAGAATGCGATGAAAACCACCAGCGCCGGCGCGATCAGGGCGATGCGCCAGCGCAGCGGGAACGTGACATCGTTCAATGCATCACCTGTAGATAACGTTCACCGAAACTGGACTGCTTCTCTGCCATCTTGCCGAAGTCGACCGGCTTGGCACGCGCGTAATCGCTCGCGGGCAGGAATCTGGCGGCGATGTCCGGCGTCATTGCATTGGCGCGCACCGGGCGCAGATAGGCTTCGGCCCACAGTTTCTGACCTTCGTCCGACAGCACGAAGTCGAGCACCTTCTTGCCGTTCGCTTCATGCGGCGCGCCCTTCACGAGGCTCATCACGTATGGAACCGAGATCGTGCCTTCCGTGGGGATCACGAATTCGACATTGGCGTGGTCCTTGTATTTTGCGCGGTAAGCGTCGAAATCGTAGTCGAGCAGAATCGGAATCTCGCCGGACATCACGCGCGCATAGGCGGTTTGCTTCGGAACGATCGGCGCGTTGGCCTTCAGCTTGCGAAACCAGTCGAGGCCCGGCTCGAAGTTGTCGAGCGTGCCGCCAAGCGCCTGATTCACCGCGACGGCGCCCGCATAGCCGACAAATGCGCTCGACGGATCGAGGTAGCCAACCATGCCCTTGTATTCAGGCTTCAGCAGATCGGCCCACGAACGCGGCACCGGCTTGCCCTCGAGCGCGTCCTTGTTGACGAAAAAGCCCAGCGTGCCGGAGTGGATCGAGAACCAGTAGCCTTGCGGGTCCTTCAGGTTCGCCGGAATGTCGTCCCAATGCGCGGGCTTGTACGGCTGGATGACGCCTTTGTCTTTTGCCTGGAACGCCGACGACACGCCGAGATACACCACGTCCGCAACCGGGCTCTTCTGCTCGGCCATCAGTTGCGCGATCGATTGACCGGAGTTCTTGTTGTCGAACGGCACGCGGATGCCGGTCTTCTGCTGGATCGCCTTGATCTGGCTCGCCCAGTCGGCCCATTCGGGCGGGCAGTTGTAGCAGATCGCGGTTTCGTCGGCGTGGACCGCTTGCGGTGCGAGAGCGGCGAGCGCGGCGGTGACGATCATGCCGGCCGACAGCGCGCCGGCCGTGGTGCGGGCGAGTCGGCGCCAGAGCGGTTTGATCGATGAAGCAAAACGTGTTGACGAGCGGATCACTGCGGGTCTCCTGAAGAGAAGAGAGCGGGTGGTTTGAGGTTCAACGTAGCGGTTAGGGCTTATGCAAACGGCTCTGCGGCTTACGCCGACGCATGCGCCGGCGGATTGTCGGCGCGGTTCGAAATTGCCGCGATGGTGGCGCCTTCGCGCAAACTGTGCGGCAACGTCAACGTGAGCGACAGTTCGCCTGACGCTTCATAGGTGCCCGTTACACGGCTCAGCAAACGCTGCCAGGCAGCGCAGCCGATCTCGCGATTCGGCGCGCAGACGCTTGCCAGCGGCGGCGACAGCAATTCGCCCATCGCGAGTCCGTCAAAGCCGAGAATCGACATGTCGTGTGGAATCTGCAGACGGGCCCGGCGCAGGCCGCGCATCACAACCATCGCGAGCAGGTCGTTACTGCAGAAGAGGGCGGTCGGGCGGTTCGGACCGCTCGTCAGATGTGCGAGCACGGACGGCGACAGTTCGTCGGCGTTGAAATCGACTTCGAGTGCCGGCGCGGGGGTGAGGCCGGCTTGCTGCATCGCCTGCGCGTAGCCGAGATGCCGCTGGCGGGCGCGGTCCGAGGCGGCGAGTGTGCCGGCGAGCATCAGGATGCGGCGATGGCCGTGCGCGATCAGCATGCGTACGCCGTCGAACGCGGCGAGCCGGTTGTCGACCGAGACCGCCGGGCGCCGTACCGTGTCGTTGTGCATCAGCACGTAGAGCAGGCCGTCGCGATCGAGTTGGTCGAGCAGCGGATGCGTGTCGGCATCGGCGACCGTCAGGATCAGGCCTTCCACGCGATGCTCGCGCAGGGTTTCAATGGCGTGGCGTTCGCGGTCGGCGTCGTACTGGGTGGTCATCAGCATGAGCCGGTAGCCTTGCGCCGCGGCGAGTTCGTCGATGCCTTGCAGGCATTCGGCGAACACGGGGTTGGCGAGCGTCGGCAGGACCACGCCGATGAGGCGCGTGCGCTCGCCGCGTAGTTGCCGTCCTAGCGGGCTGGGGCGGAAGTTGAGGGCGTCGATGGATTGACGCACTTTGTCGAGCGTGACCGGGTTCACGGTGTGCGGCGCGTTGATTGCGCGCGAGACCGTGGCGATGGAGAAGCCCGCGTGGGCGGCGACATCTTTGATCGTTGGGATCATGGGTTGCGCTCGTCATGTAAACGTTTTCGTGAGCGGATTATCGGCAACGTTTGTGACTTGCGGATGACTCCGGGTTTTGTCCCTGGATGTGGAGTGCTGGGGTACGGGTGGGTGTGGGTGGGGGCGGACTGCGGCTGGATTGCGCAGGTTTGGTGCGCTCGCCGCGCAATGGTAGAATTCGCGTCCACATGCGGTTCTACCCCTGCCGGGGTGATGAAATTGGTAAACATAGCGGACTTAAAATCCGCCGCTTCACGGCTTGCCGGTTCGAGTCCGGTCCCCGGCACCAAGGGTTTTCCCAGCCAACGCAGGTACGGCTGCTCTCCGCTATTGACGGTTGTCGGTCAGAAAACCGACCGCAACGACGGCGCTCCCCCGGTCATACCTGATCTGCTCCAAGGGGAGTGGCCCGGGTCACGGATTGTATCGGGAGATTTTTTGACCTTGCACCCCGATACCGGCCATCAGTCCCTGCTGTCCGAAAATGAACGCGTAGACATCGGACTTAAGCGTGGTGGAGGTCATTGACTTGCCCGTCCCCGCGTCCACGACTACGACACTCGGCCCCACGCCGACGGACCATCCATCGCTACTGTCGAGGTAGCTGACGGCCGCATCGGTCATCAGGAACATTGCTTCCGAGAACGTTTGTCCACCCGCCTGCAAGCCGTACGAAACTGCGCGCGCGCTGTAGTAGCCAAGTACCTTTCCATCGGGGCCGAACATCACGCCCTTGCCGCCTTGCGCACCGACAATGAAACCCGCCTTCAGAATATCGGGGAAAACGAGGACAGCTTTTGCTATCTGCTGGAGTTGTTGCGTCCGGGGCGCATCGTCGGCCAGTTGTTGCAGCGCTGCACGCGCTTTTGCTTCGAGTTCCGGATCGGTTCCCGGCGTAGACGCTGTTTGTTGAGTCGAACAGGAGGCAGCGATTAGCAGCAGTGGGACGGCGAAAATAAGCCGAAGGTACTTGAACATGTTCGTGCTCCGTTCAGGAAAATGACATCGCGATTGGTACGCGGTTCATGCGGCGGGTTGTTCGTGGCTTGAAGAGATCGTGAGCGTGCGGTCGACGTCGGTCGGATGACGTTTCGGTTTGAATCAATACTGGTATTGCCGGCATCCAATGACAATAGGACCAAGGTCCAATATGCATGCGGGCAGATGAGGCTAATCTGAAAGTTGCGGCAGGCGCGGTCATGCCTGCGCCTGCTGCCTCAGGAGACAACCATGAAAGTGCTGTTCGTGTTGATAGCGTTTGCGCTGTCATCGAACGTATTCGCGGAATGTGTGACTAACGCGCGCGGTGTGACCGAGTGCAATAACGGGCGGGCGGCCGGCGGCTACAACCCGAATACCGGCAACGCATGGAAGGCGCAAAAGAACCAGAATGGTGTCACGACAACGACCACGAGCAAAGGCGGGGAGGCGAGGACAAAAAACGGTAAGGGCGTATATAAGAGTCCCAGCGGACAGACCTGCTATCGGACGGCCAATGGTCACGGATGCAATTGAGGGGGGAAACTGTCCCGATCATTGATGAAGCATCATGGAAAGGTCGGATTTGATCACCTTCGTCGGCGGATCGTAATATGTGTAAAAGAAATACCTCAATTACGTTTACATGTTTAGCCGTCCGTACTACGATTATTTTTACCGGTCGAAAGCGCCTCGCAGATGTAACTCATACCGGTGCGCGCGTTTCGCATGCGTGCACGAAAAGCGCAGTCTTAGTCGACTTGTTAACTGTCTAAACAGACAATCAGCCTCTGGTTAACGAGGCACAGTCTCACGCCGATGTTCAGCAAGACTTTGGGCAGCCAATTTCGCGGCGCCGAATCTTGAGAGGCCCTTCCGGAAATGAGCATCGTCATCCCTGCTGTCGTGATAGTGCAGAGCGCGATTATTCTCGGGTTGGTGATGCTCGGATTGCGGCATCGTGTATCCGCGGCATTCAGCAGTGTTAATCCGCCAATTGGCGGAGTGAATTCTAGCGGCCGCGCAATACCCGATCAGCATGCGGCGCAATCGGCGCAATCGGCGCCTCTCGAACCGGCGGATAAAGCGGCTCTACACGATTTCTTAAACTATCGCCATCAATCGGAACGTGTGCGTCCCACGCAATTTCTTAGCCGTCCCGCAGTTTCCGATGCGTCAGACAGCCGCCTGCCGGCATCGCGCGGCAGACGGCGTTTTACGGAGCGGTTTCGCATGATGGCCTCCGCGAGAACCGCGCACAGGAATACCTATGATGACGTTGCGCGAGCGGTGCATGCGCACGATTCACGCGCTGATACTGACGAACGGTTGAACGGCGAGCGCTATTTTCGTGAAGTACTGGCGTTATTGCCGCTCGCTACACTGATGCTCGACGAGCGCGGCATGATGGTATTGGTCAATCCGCGAGCGGGTCGGCTCTTCGGTTACGACTGTGATGAGTTGCTAGGCAAGCCGGTGGAAATGCTGGTTCAAACGCTGCGATTTGAAAGCCCTGCATCGCGCTGGGCGGACCCCATGGTCACGCAGCAATCGTGCGGCTTCCTGCCGCTGGACGACCTATGCGCACGCCGTAAGGACGGCAGCGAGTTTCGTGCCGACGTCGACCTGAGTGCATTTCGTTTCGAAGGTGAAAACGTCACGCTCGCATTCATCATCGACAAGACGGATCGCTATGAATTGCGCCGTCAGCGCCAGGATCTTGCGCATCTGACACGCGTGTCGACGATGGGACAACTCGCCTCCTCGCTGGCACATGAGTTGAATCAGCCGCTCACCGCGATACTCAGCAACGTGCAGGCTGCGCAGCGCTTCATGGCGGCTGATCCGATCGATCTGGCTGAGTTGCGCGACATTCTGAACGATATCGTCCAGGACGATTACCGGGCGAGCGAGGTGATCCGGCGCATTCGCGCGGTGGTCAAGAAGGGCGATCTCGAGATGGTTCCTCTCGACCTCGCCGGCGTGATACGTGATGTGGTGGCGCTGGTGCGTAGCGATGCGATCGTGCGCGGTACGCGCGTGACGCTCGATATCGACTCGACGTTGCCGCCCGTGCGTGGCGATCGGGTTCAGTTGCAGCAGGTAATGCTGAACCTGGTGCTGAATGCATTCGACGCGATGAATGAGGTCCCGCCCGTGGACCGTACGGTGTGCGTCACACTCAAGCCGGCCGACAGCGGCATGGTGCTGATCGCTGTTCGCGATCGTGGTCACGGTTTGACCGCCGATAAGCTTGACAAGATCTTTAAGCCGTTCTTTACATCAAAACCCCAGGGGCTCGGTTTGGGATTGTCGATCAGCCGTTCCATCATCGACATGCACCGCGGGCGACTCTGGGCCGAAAACAACAACGATCGAGGCGCGACTTTCTACGTGACGTTGCCGCTTGGCGATGCCACGCCGGAGGATAAGTCGCGATAAAGGCCATGACTGAATCCGATTCGCTGGTCTTCGTCGTCGACGACGACGATTCCGTGCGCCGTGCGTTGACGCGTCTGATCCACTCCGCAGGGTACCGTGTCGAAGCATTCGGCAATGCCCGCGCCTTTCTGCAACGGTTGCGCGAGGTCGATTCTCCGGCTTGCCTGATTCTCGATGTGCAATTGCCCGACCTGGACGGGTTGGCGTTGCAGCGCGAACTCAATGCGGTCCTACCCATCATCTTCGTCACCGGCCATGGCGACATCGCCATGACAGTTGGTGCGATGAAAGCAGGAGCCAGCGATTTCCTCGCAAAACCCGTGAACGATTGCGATCTGCTCCAGGCAATCGAAGCCGCTTTCGAACGCGTTGCGGAGATCCGCGCGGCGCGCTGCGAACTGGATGCGATCCGTGTCCGGCTGGGCACGCTCACACCGCGCGAAAAGGAAGTGATGGCGCTCGTGGTCACGGGCCGCCTGAACAAGCAGGTGGCGGGCGAGCTCGGCACCGTCGAGAAAACGATCAAGGCTCATCGCGCGCGAGTCATGGCGAAGATGGAAGTCACCTCATTGGCCCAGCTCGTGCGCGTTGCGGACAAAGTCGGTCTCGGCGGTCCGGGCGCAGTTCACGTGTCGCGCTGAAATCAGCGTGACCGGCAATAACGTGGTCCCGTTCGGGGCCTGCTCGGGTGTGCGTGTCGAAAGAGCTACTCGCCGGTTCATGCGCGCCCGGCATCCGATCCGGGTTCGATCGCCACGGGACCAAGGTCCAATATCCGCGAAGCTTTCTGTCTCTTAGGCTGTCGTCTGGGGGACTGTGCCGATTCGCGCATTCCCGGACACCGGACTACTCTCCATGGGAAAACTCAAACCATTCGTTGTCGTCGTCGATGATGATGAATCGGTGAGCCGGGCGATCAAGCGATTGCTTCGCTCCATCGGGATCGCCGCCGAAACGTTCGCCAGCGGCGACGCGTTCCTCGACGTTCTCGCCTCGATGCCGTCGTATCGACCCGACTGCGTCATTCTCGACGTGCAGATGCCCGGGCTCAATGGACTGGAAGTCCAGCGGCGTTTGTCAGGCAGCGGCATCGCTGTGATCTTCATCACCGCGCACGACGAGATCGGCGTACGCGAGCATGCGCTCGCGGCCGGCGCCGTTGCATGGCTGCGCAAGCCCTTCAACGACGAACTGTTCGTGAAGACGGTGCGCGCCGCACTCGACGGCGTAGCGCCAGTCTGACCGCAATTGCACGGACCCGTACCGCGAATTCGCGCGCTATGGGACCAAAGGCCAATTGCTATCGAACGGCGCCAAATCCAATAATTGTCTCGACTGATCAGGGACGCAGAAGGCGTCCCGGGTCGGAGTCGGGCGCGCGGATAGTCGCAAGCAGAGCGCCCGCACAGGGATCGCCTCAAGATACATTGAACGGAATCTGACCATGCTACCGATCGTGCGAATGCTGACGGCTGTGTTTTTTCTGACGCTGGCGTGCTCGGCAATCGCGCAGCAGCCGATCATTTATCCCGCGAAAGGCCAAAGCGCGAGCCGGCAACAAAGCGATACCGCGGAGTGCCAACTATGGGCGAAGCAAACGACCGGTGTCGACCCCGTAGCGATTGCTCAGCAGTCGGGTCAGGCTGGCGCCGCGCCAAAGCAGGGTGGGGCGGTCAAGGGCGCAGCGGGGGGTGCCGCCCTCGGCGCGGCAGTGGGCGCTGTCGCGGGCAACGCCGGGAAGGGCGCGGCGATTGGTGCGGTCACCGGAACGGCGGCTGGCGGCATGCGCCAGCGCCGTGCCAATCAGGCAGAGGCCGCGCAGCAGCAGGCGGGGCAGCAGCAGACGTCGCAGCAGATGGCGACTTTCAACCGGGCCGTGGCGGCTTGCATGACCGGTCGCGGCTACACGGTTCAGTAGACATCGATCGGGACGGGGGAGACAGCCATGAGCATGACCCGCCTAGGCTTCATGATTTCCGGGCTCGCCGCGCTTGCGCTATGCGCCGGCTGTCACAAGGAAAAAACACTGCCTGCAGCCGCGCAGACCGAGGTTACCGTGATGCAGGTGGCGCAGCGCGACACGCCTGTGGATTTCGAATTTACCGCGCAAACGCAGAGTTCTCGCGAAGTCGAGATTCGCGCGCGGGTGGACGGGTTTCTCGACAAGCGGCTCTATACCGAAGGGCAAATGGTTCACGCCGGGCAAACGCTTTTCCAGATGGACCCGAAGCCATTCGACGCCGCGCTGCAGACGGCCAAAGGCCAGCTTGCGCAGCAGCAGGCGCGCCTGATCGTTGCGAAGGCGAACCTCGCCCGCGTGATTCCTCTTGCCGCACAGAACGCGTTGAGCCAGAAGGATCTCGACGATGCAACCGGCAACGAAAAGCAGGCTGAAGCCGCGGTATTCGCAGCACGTGGCCAGGTGCAGACTGCCCAGTTGAATCTTGGCTACACGACGATCAAGTCGCCGCTCAACGGGTTATCCAGCTTCGCAAGGCAGCAGGACGGCAGCTTTGTCACCGCCTCGGCCGCGGGCTTGCTCACCTATGTCTATCAACTCGATCCCATGTGGGTCAACTTCAGCATTTCGGAAAATGAGCTGCTGAAGTACCGCGAAGAGGTCACGGCAGGGCGATTACGGTTTCCGGCCAACGATGACTTCGAAGTGACGTTGATCATGGCGGACGGCACCGAGTTTCCCAACCATGGTCGTATCAGTTTCACCAATCCTGCCTTCAGCACCGAAACCGGCACGTTCCTCGTACGGGCGTCGTTCGCGAATGAAAAAGGCCAGTTGCGTCCCGGCCAGTTCGTGCGGGCGCGCGTGTCCGGCGCTTCCCGGCCAAACGCGATCCTCGTGCCGCAACGCGCGGTTTTGCAGGGCGCGAAAAGCCACTTCGTATGGGTCGTCGACAACGACTCCAAGGCCCATCAGCGCGTCGTGGAAGTGGGCGAATGGCATGGCGACGACTGGTTCATCACCCAGGGGCTGCAGCCGGGTGAACGCGTCGTGGTAGACGGCGCGATTCGCGTGGCCGCCGACGTGCCGCTGAAGATCGTCGCGGCGCCGGCCGCACACGCGGCGGCCAGCCTGCCGGGGGGCGGGCAGGGTAGTTCGACGGAACAGCCGTCCGGCGCGACCGCGACGCAGTAAGGGAGCCGCGAAATGAATATCTCCCGTTACTGCATCGATCGGCCGATTTTTGCGTCGGTGATTTCGATTGTCATCACGCTCGGCGGCGCGGTGGCGATGTTCAACTTGCCGATCGCGCAGTATCCGGACGTCACGCCGCCGCAGATCACGATCTCCGCCAATTATCCCGGTGCGAGCGCCGACGTGGTGGCCAACAACGTGGCCGCACCGATCGAGCAACAGGTGAACGGCGCGGACAACATGATCTACATGAACTCGTCGAGTTCATCCACAGGTAATCTGACTGTCAACGCGTACTTCCAGATCGGCACCAATCCGGAACTGGCGCAGGTCGACGTGCAGAATCGCGTCAATCTGGCGCTGCCGCAGTTGCCCTCTTCGGTGCAGTCGCAGGGCATTCAGGTGCAGAAGAAATCGTCGGCGTTCATGATGGTGATTGCCATCTATTCGCCGGGTGAGCGTTACGACGCGACGTATATCGCCAACTACGCAAATATTTATGTACTCGATGCGCTCAAGCGCATCCCCGGCGCGAATCAATCGTCTATCTTCGGCACGCCCGATTACGCGATGCGGATCTGGCTCAAGCCCGATCGCATGGCACAACTCGGTATTACGGCAGGAGATGTTCAAAGGGCGGTCGCCAACCAGAACCAGCAGTTCGCTGTAGGCCGCCTCGGCCAATCGCCCACCGGCTCACCGGTCGAGCAGTCGTTCGCGGTCACCACGACAGGGCGGCTCAGCGAGCCTGCCGAGTTCGACAACATCATTATCCGGGCGGCCAGTGGCGACGCGGCCATCGTGCGCCTGAAGGATGTCGGCCGCGCCGCGCTCGGCCAGAAGGACTACTCGATTCGCAGCCGCTTTCAGGGGAAGGCCGCCACCGTCATCGCGGTGTATCAGCAGCCTGGTGCGAACGCGCTCGACGTGTCCAAACAGGTGCGCGCCGCGCTCGAAGAGATGAAAAAGACCTTTCCGCAGGGGCTCGAATACAGCATCGCGATGGACACGACCGAGTTTACTCGCGCGTCGATTTCCGACGTGGTTCATACGTTCTTCGAAGCACTCGTGCTGGTCGTGGTCGTGGTGTTCGTGTTCCTGCAGAGCCTGCGCGCGACGCTGATCCCTGTTCTGGCCGTGCCGGTTTCGATCATGGGCACCTTCATGGGGATGCTCGCACTCGGTTTCTCGATCAACATGCTGACGCTGTTCGGCATGGTGCTGGCCATCGGCATTGTGGTGGACGATGCAATCGTGGTGATCGAGAACGTCGAGCGGAATATGAACGTTCACAAGCTGAGTCCGAAAGATGCCGCGCGGCGCGCGATGGACGAAGTGGCCGGTCCGGTCGTCGCGATCGTGCTTGTGTTGTGCGCCGTGTTTGTGCCGGTGGCTTTTCTCGGCGGAATTACGGGGCAACTGTACAAGCAGTTCGCCATCACCATTGCGATCTCGGTCATTTTCTCCGGGGTGGTTGCACTCACGCTGTCGCCGGCGCTGGCCGCGTTGCTGCTGAAACCCGGCCACCACGAGAAGAAAGGCTTCTTCAAATGGTTCGACAGGAACTTCGAGAAGATGACGGACGGCTACACATCCGCGGTCAAACTGGTGATCAAGCGTTTCGGGGTCGCGCTGTTGCTTTTTGTAGGCATGGTGGCGCTGGCGGTGGTGATGATGCGCACCATTCCGACCTCGTTCCTGCCGCCTGAAGACCAGGGCTATCTGCTCGGTGCGGTCATCATGCCCGACGCGGCAAGCCTCGATCGAACCGGACAGGTGTCGCAACGCGTCACCGATTACTTTATGAAGCAGCCGGCGGTGAGCAGCGTGACGACCGTCGACGGCTTCAGTCTGCTCGACAGTCAGAATAAAAACAACGCCAGTGCTTTTTTTATCGGCTTCAAGAGTTTCGACGAACGCTACAAGTTCGCCAACATCAAAACCCAGAACGCGAAAGCCGTACTGATCGACGCCTACAAGAATCTCTCCGAGGTCAAGGAAGGGATCGTCCTGCCTGTCAACCCGCCGTCTATTCCCGGACTCGGCACGACGGGCGGCACCGAGATGTGGATTCAGAGCAAAGGCGATGCGACGATTGCCCAGCTCGCCGGCGTGGTGGACGACTTTCTGGTGAAGGCGAAAGAACGGCCGGAACTGGCGCGGGTCACGTCTACGTTCAATGCGTCGTCTCAACAGCTACTGGTCGACGTCGATCGCGACAAGTCGGAGACGCTAGGCGTGCCGATCGAAGAAGTCTATAGCGCGATGCAGACGATGTTCGGCTCGCTCTACGTGTCACAGTTCAACCGTTCGAGCCGGCTCTGGCAGGTCATCCTGCAGGCCGAACCGCAATACCGTCTGACGCCGCAGGATCTGAATCAGCTTTACGTGCGCAGCAAGACCAACAACATGGTGCCGCTGAAGGCGGTGGTGGAATCCCGGTACGTCACCGGTCCGGATCTGATCACGCGTTTCAACAATTTTCCCGCCGTCAAGATCACGGCGAACGGCGCGCCGGGATATAGCTCCGGACAGGTGATCAATGCGCTCGAGGAAGTCGCCGAGCAGGTGATGCCGTCGGGCTATGGCGTGGGCTGGAGCGGTGAAGCCTACGAAGCGCGGCAATCGGGCGGCACCTCGGGACTCGTGTTTGTATTCGGGCTGGTGATGGTGTTCCTGATTCTCGCCGCGCAGTACGAGAAGTGGAGCCTGCCGTTCGGCGTGCTGCTGGCTGTGCCGTTCGCATTGTTCGGCGCGTTGCTGGCGATTCTTTTGCGCGGCCTTGAGAACGACGTGTACTTCCAGATCGGCTTGACCATGCTGGTCGCGCTCGCCGCCAAGAATGCAATTCTGATCTTCGAGTTCGCGGTGCTGAATCGCGAAGCCGGCGAGTCGGTATACGACGCGGCGGTGACGGCGGCAACCGAGCGACTGCGGCCGATCGTGATGACTTCGCTTGCGTTCATTCTCGGCTGCGTGCCGCTCGCCATCGCGCTCGGCGCGTCGGCCAACAGCCGGCATTCGATCGGCACCGGCGTGATCGGCGGCATGCTTGGTGCGACGGTGATTGCGGTGTTCTTCATTCCGATGTTTTTCTACGTGCTCGAAACCCTCTCGGAAAGAAGCGGCAGCAAGAAGACGCCTGGCGCCGCGAGCGGAGGAGGCGCGGCGGCGGGAGACAGCAAAGGTCCAGTTGCACCTGGCGGACCCGGCGGCGGTGCCGCGACCACGCCGTCCGCGCGACGCGAGGACACCTGAGATGCGAGCCTCTGCATTTTCGCTGCGGCTGGTCACCGGTCTGCTGCTTGCGGTGGGGCTGGGCGGTTGCCTGTTCGGCCCTGACTACGTCCGCCCGAATGTGACGACGCCCGCGAACTTTCGTTTCGAGGCCGGCGAAACCACGGAGGTTGCCAATACGCCGTGGTGGGAGCAGTTTCAGGACCCGGTTTTGAACGATCTGATTCTGGCTGCGCTCGCAGACAACAAGGACGTGAAAATCGCCGCAGCCCGCGTCGATCAGTTTCTCGGCCAGTTCGTGACGACACGCTCGGCGCTGTTCCCACAAGTCAGCGCCGGTTTCGACGCATCGCGGCAACGTGTGTCCCAGTCCGGACCGACGCCACTGCCCGCGGGCCTGACTCCCGTCTACAACGCGTTCTCGGCGCCGTTGTCGGTGGCGTGGGAACTGGATCTTTTTGGGCGGGTGCGTCGTGAGACCGAATCGGCGCGTGCGAGCCTGCTCGCAAGCGAAGAGGGGCGTCGCGCGACGATTCTTTCGCTGGTCGCTTCGGTAGCCACTGCTTACATCAATCTGCGCGATCTCGATCAGCAACTGACGATCGCGAGAGCAACCACCGACAGCCGCGCCGGATCGGTCAAGGTATTCCAGGCGCGCTTCTCCGGCGGCGATGTCTCGCAGATGGAACTCGCGCAGAGCCAGTCGGAATACGAAGCATCGCTCGCGACGATTCCGCAACTCGAGACGCAGATCGCCCAGCAGGAAGACGCGTTGTCGGTGCTGCTCGGGCGCAATCCCGGCCCAATTCTGCGCGGCCGCGAGTTATCCGAATTGGTACTGCCGGCGGTGCCTGCCGGTCTGCCGTCCGATCTGCTCGAACGGCGACCGGATCTGTTGCAAGCCGAGCAGAATCTCGTTGCAGCCAATGCGCTGATCGGCGCGGCCCGCGCGCTGTATTTTCCGCAAATCTCGCTGACGGGTCTGTTCGGCTCGACGAGCGGACAGTTCTCGAAGCTGTTCACCGGGCCCGCGCGCGTCTGGTCGTATGCCGGTTCGGTGACGGTGCCGATCTTCACGGCGGGCAGTATCAGCGGTCAGGTCAGCCAGGCCGAGGCGCAACAGCAACAGGCCTTGTTCCAGTATCAGCAGGCGATTCAGACGGCCTTCCAGGAAGTCGACGACGCGCTCGTCGCGTTGCAGAAGTCGCACGAACAACTGACCGTGCAGGCGCGCCAGGTGGACTCGCTGCGAACCTATGCGCGACTCGCGCGGCTGCGTTTCGAAGGCGGCTATACGAGTTACATCGAGGTACTGGACGCCGAGCGCAGTCTGTTCAACGCGAAGCTTGCCTATACGCAGACCAACGGCCTGATGTTCAACTCGCTGATCGGTCTTTACAAGGCAATGGGCGGCGGCTGGGTCGTGCAGGCCGAGGCGATGACCGGGCGGGTGATGGGGCAGAAGGCAGTAGCCCAGGTGGCAGGTCAATCCGGAACCCGATCGGAGCCTCAGCCGGCGAATCCGCCAGGAGACAAGTCGGCGACTCCGCCGGTGAATCCGTCATCCATGCCGCCCGGCGCGGAGCAGCCCGAATGAGCACAACCACGACAAACGGGGTAAGCGGGTGCGAGCCGATTTCTCTCGTCGCCTGCCACGAATGCGATCTGGTGCAGCGCGAGTCCGCGGTGCCGCACGGCGGTACGCTGCGCTGCTGCCGCTGCAATGCGGAACTCTATCGCGCGCATCCCGACAGCACCGACCGGGCACTGGCGTACACGTTGACCTGCATTGTGCTGTTTTTCATCAGCAATCTGTATCCGATCGTGGGACTCGCGGTGAACGGCGACCTTGTCGAGACGACGCTGCTCGGCGCGGTTCGCGTGCTCTACAAGGACGGCATGTGGCCGCTTGCGGGTCTGGTGCTCGCCACCACTTTCCTGATGCCGTTGTTGCAGATGATCGCGATGACGTATCTGCTGATTCCGTTGTGGTTGAAGCGCCGCCCGTATCACGCCGATCTGGTGTTTCGCCTGATGCATCTTGCGCAGCCGTGGGGCATGACCGAGGTGCTGATCCTCGGCATGCTGGTCGCGCTGGTCAAGCTCGCGCACATTGCGAGCGTTGTGCCGGGCGTCGCGTTGTGGTCGTTCGGCGCGCTCATGCTGTTGCTGGCCGCGGCGGGATCCGCGTTCGATTCGCGCGCGCTCTGGCAGCGCATGGGTGGTTTCGCCGATGTGGCCTCGAAGAGCGAAGCGGCGGCCGCTGCTGCGGCGCATACCGCGCTGCGTTGCGGCATGCTGAGCTGCCATAGCTGCGGCCTGCTGGTGAAGTCGACGGCACATGTGGAGGGCGCCGCGTGCCCACGCTGCGGCGCCCATCTGCATGCGCGCAAACCAGAGAGTATCGCGCGCACCTGGGCCTACCTGATCGCCGCCATCGTGCTGTATATCCCGGCGAATGCGCTGCCGGTGATGAACACCAGTTCGTTGTTCGGCTCGGAGAAAGACACCATCCTGAGCGGCGTGGTGTATCTGTGGACGTCGGGCTCGTGGCCGCTTGCCGTGGTGGTCTTCATTGCCAGCATTGCAGTGCCGATGCTGAAAATCCTTGCGCTGATGTACCTCGTGATCTCCACGCAGCGGCGCTCGGTCGTGCTCGTGCAGCAACGAACCCGCATCTATCGTCTGGTGGAACTGGTGGGCCGCTGGTCGATGCTCGATATCTACGTGATTACCATTCTGGTCGCGCTCGTGCAATTCAATGCGCTGGCCACGATTCAGGCCGGACCCGCCGCGATCGCGTTCGGTTCGGTCGTCGTGCTGACGATGTTCGCGGCCATGTCGTTCGACCCGCGTCTGATCTGGGACGCGACGGAGGATCATCATGTCCAGACCTCCTGAGCCACCGGAGCTTCCTGAAGCGGTGGCGACGCGGCGTTCGCGCTGGCGCATGCAGGTGGTGTGGCTGGTGCCGCTGGTGGCGGTGCTGATCGGCGGCTGGCTCGCCGTCAAGGCCATCCTGGAGCAGGGTCCGACCGTCACGATCAGTTTCGAAACCGGCGAGGGGCTCGACGCGGGCAAGACCAGAATCAAGTTCAAGAACGTGGACATCGGCGTGGTCAAAAGCGTCACGTTATCGGGCGATCACCGCAAAGTGATCGCGACCGCCGAACTCACGAAAGATGCCACGGGTCTGCTGGTGGACGATACGCGCTTCTGGGTCGTGCGTCCGCGGATTTCGGGCGGCACGGTGTCGGGCATCGGCACCCTGATTTCCGGCTCGTTCATCGGCATGGACGTCGGCAGTTCGCCTAAACCCCGGCGCGACTACGTCGGGCTCGAGTCGCCGCCGGTATTCGCGAGCGGCGTGCCGGGCCGCGAGTTCGTCCTGAAGGGCGACGATATGGGATCACTCGATGTCGGCTCGCCGATCTATTTCAGGCGGCTGCAGGTCGGTCAGGTCACCTCGTACAAGCTCGATGACAACGGCAAGGGTGTGACGATGCATGTCTTCGTCAACGCGCCATACGACAGGTATGTGCAGAGCGATACGCGCTTCTGGCAGGCGAGCGGCGTCGACGTATCGCTGGATGCGACCGGTGTGAAGATCAATACGCAATCGCTGGTGGCGATTCTGATCGGCGGCCTTGCGTTTCAGACGCCCGACAACACGGTCGATGGGCCGGAGGTGGACGCCAGTACTGAGTTCACGCTGTTCGCCGACAAGACGGAGGCGATGAAACGTCACGACAACATCATCGATAACTACGTGCTGAATTTCAAGGAGTCGGTACGCGGCCTGGCGGTTGGCGCACCGGTCGATTTTCTCGGCATCGTTGTCGGCGAGGTTTCCGGGATCCATACACGGTTCGATCCGGTCACAAAGCAGTTCAGCATTCCGGTCGATATCAAGCTGTACCCAGAACGGTTCACGTCGCGCTACGCGTCAGGCACGGCTGGAGGCAGGGTCGTGACGGATCGGCGAGCGCTTGCTGAGACGCTTCTGGCGCATGGGCTGCGCGCACAATTGCGAACCGGCAATCTGCTGACCGGGCAGTTGTATGTCGCGCTCGACTTCTTCCCGAATGCGCCCAAGGCGCAGGTGGACTGGAGTTCGAATCCGCCTGCAATGCCGACGGTGCCGGGCGGGCTGCAATCGCTGCAGGATTCGGTAACGGCGCTCATCGCCAAGCTGAACAAGATTCCCTTCGAAGCGATCGGCAACGATGCGCATCAGACCTTGCGCGATGCGGATGCATTGCTCAAGCGGCTGGATACCGAAGTTGCGCCGGAAGCAACTCAAACGCTGGCCGCTGCGAAGACCGCGCTGGACTCGGCGAACAACGCGCTGCAGCCTGACTCCGCGCTGGCGCAGAACACCGGCGATGCAATGAAGGAACTGGCGCGTACGGCGGCGGCTTTCCGCACGCTGGCGGACTATCTCGAGCGCCATCCGGAAGCACTGATTCGCGGCAAGCTGGAGGATAAGAAATGATGCGTCCATCCTGGATCGCAGCCGGGGCGTCGGTGCTCGCCGTGTTGTGCGGCTGCGCCGCATCGCCGAAGGCGGATTTCTACACATTGAGCCCGGCGGTCGTGCCGGTGGACACGCCGCCTGCGGGGCCGATTGCGGTGCTGATCACGGTGGTGACCGTGCCCGATCTCGTCGACCGGCCGCAGATCGTGGTGCGCTCAGGTGACAACAAGGTGGACATTGACGAATTCGCCCGCTGGGCCGACCCATTGAAAAGTCAGATCCCGCGCGTGGTGCGCGCCGACCTTGGCCAGTTGCTGAATAGTCCGCTTGTTTCCACCTACGCAATGGGCGGAGATCCGGCATCGGCTTACCGGGTTCAGCTTGATGTCCAGCGTTTCGATGCGGCGCTCGGCGAGGCGGTGACAGTCGACGTGTTGTGGTCGGTGGCGCCGCCGGGGAAGAAGCCCTCGCTAAACGGCCGCAGCACGGTTCGCGAGCCTTGCACCGGTGCCGGCTTCGATGGCGTAGTGGCGGCATACAGCAGAGCGCTAGGAACGGCAAGCCGTGATATTGCCAGTGCGATCCGCCCGGCATCGCCCTGATGAGCCGCTTCGACGGGCCGCCGTTGCAGCGCCGCTTTTCAGGTTCTGTGGCGATGGTGGACTGGATACGGCCACCGGGCGCGCGGTGGGGATGGGTTCATAGCGTCAGACGCCCGTCGCGTCGAGCAGCTCATTAAAGTCCGTGTCGTGCTGCGAGCGCTCGAACTGTAAGGTGGCCGGGCTAACGCACATGGCATTGCTCGAAGCTTGTGGCGATCACGGGTCGCGCCTCACTGGAAGACCTGCCGAAAGGCGGCGTGGGTCAGGACCAGAAGACGGGCCAAAGTGCGCACGCTTTACTTTTGCAGAAAAACCAGTCTATAAAGGGAATTATTTTGATCTGAAGTCAAGAATGAAAATCACGCTGGATGAGCTGCAAACCTTCGCGACGGTGGTCGACACGGGATCGATCACGGCGGCCGCGCAGCAGCTCGAGCAGACGGTCTCGGCGGCGAGCCGGACTTTGGGCCGGCTCGAGGAGAAGCTGAAAACGACCTTGCTGCGCCGAACCACGCGCCGGCTGGAACTGACCGAGGAGGGGCGGACGTTCCTGCAGAATGCGCGGGCGATTCTCGAATCGGTGGAGAGCGCGGAGGAACAGATGGTGGCGCGGCGGGACAAGCCGTCCGGGCGGCTGCGCGTCGACGCCGCGTCGCCGTTCATGCTGCACGTGATCGTGCCGCTCGTGCGGGGCTATCGGGAGCGCTATCCCCATGTCGAGCTGGAACTGAACAGCAACGAGGGGATTATCGATCTGCTGGAACGGCGCACCGATGTGGCGATCCGGATCGGCAGCCTGAAAGATTCGACGCTGCATAGCCGGCTCATCGGCAACAGCCGGCTGCGGATTCTGGCGAGCCCCGGTTATCTGGAAGCGCACGGCCAGCCGCGCAAGGTCGACGACCTCGGCAAGCATGCGCTGCTGGGGTTCAATCAGCCGGAGTCGCTGAACGTCTGGCCGGTACCCGGCGCCGACGGCGAACTGCATCGCATCGAGCCGACCGTCTATTCGTCCAGCGGCGAGACGCTCAGGCAACTGGCGCTGGATGGCGTCGGCATTGCCTGCCTGTCGGACTTCATGACCAGACAGGATCGCGAATCAGGACGGCTCGTGCAGGTTCTCAGCCGCCAGACCCAGGACATCCGGCAGCCGATTCACGCCGTCTATTATCGGAACACGGCCATTTCCTCAAGAATTGCTTCGTTTGTCGACTACCTGGTCAAAGCGTTCGAGACGCGCTGAGTCGCGATAGTCGCGCAGCCACTGCTCGCGTTTTAGCGCTGCGGCAATAACATTGCGTTCCTTGACGTGACCGAAACCGCGGATTTCATCGGGCAGGTTGGCGAGCTTCATCGCAACATCGAATCGCGTGCTGTCGAGCGTCGTGCAGAACTCGTCGATCAGCGTGACGTACTGTTCGATCAACTCGCGTTCATTGCGGCGCTCGGCCGTCTTGCCGAACACATCGAGCGCGGTGCCGCGCAGGACTTTGAGTCTGGCGAGCACACGGAACAGGCTGAGCGTCCATTGGCCAAAGCGCTGTTTTTTCAGGTGGCCGTGTTCATCGCGCTTAGCGAGTAGCGGCGGGGCGAGATGGAAAGCGAGTTTGTAGTCGCGGCCCGGTTCGCCTTCGAATTGCGCGCGCAGTTTGTCGAGGTACGCGGGGTCCGCGTAAAGACGGGCAACTTCGTACTCGTCTTTATAGGTCATCAGCTTGGCGAGATTGCGCGCGACGACCGGCGTGAGGCGTAGCTTCGCACCCGCTGCCAGCCTCGTTTCGGCGGCGCGCATCCGTTCGACCACGTCCACGTAACGCGCCGCATAGCGTGCGTTCTGATAGAGGCCAAGCCGTTCGACGTTGCGTTCGATCAGACGTTCGAGCGATTCCGGCATCTGCACGACAATCGCCTGCTGCTTTTTCGCATGCGGTGCAAACGCGGCTGCTGCGGCTTCGCCGTGCTGCGCGACATAGCGACCCCACTCGAAGGCGAGTCGATTCTTTTCAACCGCCACACCGTTGAGCTCGATGGCCCGGTCGAGGCTTTCGTAGCCGACGGGCAGCCAGCCGCGTTGCCACGCAAAACCGAGCAGCAACGGGTTGGCGTACAGCGTGTCGCCGAGCAGATCGAGCGCAAGACGATTCGCATCGATGAAATCGCAATCGTCGCCGATACTCTGCTGCAAGTCGTGCCGCGTCTCATCGGCGGGGAAGCTCCACTGCGGGTCGCGTACGAATTGCGCGGTCGGCGTCGCGCTATTGTTTATCGCAGCTCGGGTCACGCCGCGTTGCGTGCGGGAAAGCACTTCGGCGGAAGCGGAGACGATCGCATCGCAGCCGATAATCAGACGTGCTTCGCCGGTCGCAATACGCGTTGCGTGCAACTGCTCGGGCGTCGCCGCGATCTGCACGTGGCTGAGCACCGCACCGCCTTTTTGTGCGAGGCCGGCCATGTCGAGTACGGTGACACCTTTGTTCTCGAGGTGAGCGGCCATGCCGAGCAAGCCGCCGATCGTCACGACACCTGTGCCGCCAACACCGGTCACCAGCACGCCGTAGGGCTTCGTCAGGGCGGCAATCACTGGCCGGGGCAGGGCCGCGAAATCCGGCAGCGCGGCGTCCGAACCAGCGTTGCCCGGCTTCTTCACCTGCGCGCCTTCCGCCGTCACGAAGCTCGGGCAAAAGCCGCTCACGCACGAGAAATCCTTATTGCACGAGGACTGGTTGATCTTGCGCTTGGTGCCGAGCGGTGTCTGCAAGGGTTCGACCGAGAGGCAGTTCGATTGCACCGAGCAATCGCCGCAACCTTCGCATACCGCATCGTTAATGAAGGCGCGTTTGGCGGGATCGGGATAGGTGCCGCGTTTGCGGCGCCGGCGTTTTTCGGTGGCGCAGGTCTGATCGTAGATCAGGATCGAGGTGCCCGCCATGTCGCGCAACTCGCGCTGCAATCGATCGAGTTCATCGCGGTGGTAGACCTTCACATCGTCGGGAAGACGTACCTTCGCGTCGTATTTCTGCGGCTCGTCGGTGACGATCAGCACGCGCTTCGCGCCCTCGGCGACTACCTGAAACGCGATCTGCGGAACCGTGAGCACGCCGTCGACCGGCTGGCCGCCGGTCATCGCGACCGCGTCGTTGTAGAGCACCTTGTAAGTGACATTCGCACCCGCTGCGATCGATGCGCGAATCGCGAGGAGGCCTGAGTGAAAGTAGGTGCCGTCACCGAGATTGACGAATACGTGCCGCTCGTTCGTGAAATGCATCTGCCCGGTCCACGCGACGCCTTCGCCGCCCATCTGGCTGAACGTCTCCGTATTTCGGTCCATCCACATCGACATGTAGTGGCAGCCGATGCCCGCCAGCGCGCGCGAGCCTTCGGGCACGCGGGTTGACGTGTTGTGCGGGCAGCCGGAGCAAAACCACGGCTGCCGTTCGGCGACGGAACGCGGCGTGGCGGCTTCACGCTCTTTTGCCTCGATGATGGCAACCCGCGCTTCGATCCGCGCCCGCACGTCGGCCGGCAGGTCGGCCTGCGCGAGGCGCCGCGCGATCGCCTTCGCGATCAGGGCAGGCGAGAGCTCGTAATGCGCCGGCAGCAGCGTCTGTCCGCGCGGCACGGACCACTCCCCGCCGGCGTTGTCGCGCTGATCGAACTTGCCGAATACCTTGGGGCGCACATCGTCGCGCCAGTTGTACAGCTCTTCCTTCAGCGCATATTCGAGAATCTGGCGCTTCTCTTCGACAACGAGGATTTCGTCGAGGCCGGTGGCGAAGTCACGCGCGTTCTGCGCGTCGAGCGGCCACACGCAGCCCACTTTCAATACGCGAATGCCGATGCGCGCGCAGGTCTCGTCGTCGAGCGACAGATCGGCGAGCGCCTGGCGCACGTCGAGATAGGCTTTGCCCGCGGTCATGATGCCCAGACGCGGCGTGGGGCTGTCGATCACCACGCGGTTGAGTTTGTTCGCACGAACGTAGGCGAGCGCCGCATACCACTTGTGATTGAGCAGGCGGGCTTCCTGCGCGAGCGGCGGATCGGGCCAGCGGATATTGAGCCCGCCCTCGGGCATGTCGAAGTCATCCGGCAAGACGATCTGCAAACGGTCCGGATCGATATCGATCGACGCGCTCGATTCGACCACGTCGGTCACGCATTTCATCGCGACCCACAGGCCGGAATAGCGGCTCATTGCCCAGCCATGCAATCCGTAGTCGAGATATTCCTGCACGCTTGCCGGATAGAGCACCGGAATGCCGCTCGCGACGAACATATGCTCGGACTGGTGCGCGACCGACGACGACTTCGCCGCATGATCGTCGCCCGCCAGCACCAGCACGCCACCGTTCGGATCCGTGCCGGCTGAATTCGCGTGCTTGAAAACATCCCCCGTACGGTCGACGCCCGGCCCTTTGCCGTACCACATGCCGAATACGCCATCGACCTTGGCGCCGGGCCACAGGTTGAGCTGCTGCGTGCCCCACACGGCGGTGGCCGCCAGATCCTCGTTGACCCCTGGCTGGAACACCACGTCATGTTCCTTGAGATGCTTCTTCGCTTTCCACAGTCCCTGGTCCAGCGCGCCGAGTGGAGAGCCGCGATAGCCGGATACATAGCCCGCGGTATTGAGGCCGGCGCGCCGATCGCGCGCCTTCTGCAACATCGGCAGACGGACCAGCGCCTGCGTGCCGCTCATGTAGACACGGCCCTTTTCGAGGGTGTATTTGTCGTCGAGCGATACGGTGGCGAGTGCGTCGCGTAGCTCGGGCGATAGCGGGGCATTCATGGTCCATGTCTCCGATGGCTTTATTTGAGCCCGAGTATAGGAAGCGGAATTTCCATCGTAAAATCACGAATACCGAATCCTGCTATTCGAAAAACACATGTCAAAAGACATCACCCTGCGGCAGATGCGCTACTTCGTGGCTGCCGCGCAAAGCGGGCAGTTTTCCATGGCCGCGACGGTCGAACATGTGTCGCAATCCGCGATTACCAACGCGGTACTCGCATTAGAGGAAACCCTGGGTACGCGCCTGTTCGAACGCCAGCCGCAGGGCGTCGCGCTGACGCCGGATGGGCAGGACTTCCTGAATCACGCGCGGCACATACTCGATTCAGTGCGCGACGCGGTCTACAAGGCGCCTTTTCGTTCGCACGATCTGAGGGGGACGGTGCGCATCGCGGCGTCCTATACGTTGCTCGGCTACTTTCTGCCGGAGCTGATGGCGCGCTTTCGTGCGACTTACCCCGACATCGAGATCGATCTGCATGACACGGACCGTGCGTCGATCGAGCAGGCGGTGCTCGACGGCGATGTCGATCTTGGCATTGCTCTGTTGTCGAATGTGGAGAATATCCGGCGTTTTCAGCACCACACGCTGATTCGCTCGCGCCGGCAGTTGTGGACCTCGCCCACGCATCCGCTCACGCAACTCAACGCGCCTTCGCTCGCGGATATCGCGAAGTACCCGTATATCCTGATTACCGTAGACGAAGGCGAGGAGTCCACACTGCGCTACTGGAGGCGCAACGAAATCGAGCCGAATATCGCGTTTCGCACCAGTTCAATGGAAGCGCTGCGCGGTCTCGTCGCGTATGGTTTCGGTGTGACGATTCTGTCCGATATGGTATTTCGCCCGTGGTCGCTGGAGGGCAAGCGGATCGAAGCGCGGCCTATTCTCAACGCGATTCCGCAGATGGATGCGGGCATGCTGTGGCGCAAGAGCGCGACGTTGGATACACCGGCCGTTGCGTTTCAACAGTTCCTGATTCATGCGTGTGGAAGTTGACGGCAGGGTGGGGGCCTCCAGGCTAGTTTCGAATTCAACGCGCTGTCACAGCGGCGGCGCCGGGTATGTATCTGTTTTTCGCATACCGGAGCCGACACCGCTACATGCTGCCGTTTTCGACGACGCGGCCTTCCGCGCGCCAGCGGAGCATGCCGCCGGCAAGGTTGGCCACCCGCTCGAATCCGGCCTGCCGCAGAATGACGGTGGCCTGGGCCGACCGTCCGCCGGCCCGGCAGACGGTCACGGCTGGGCGTTCCTTCGCCAGTTCGGCGGCGCGCCCGGCCAGCTCGCCCAATGGAATGAGCCTGGCTGACGGAATGCGTCCCAATGGTCCGTCGAATTCGCCGGGCTCACGTACGTCGACGATTTCGACCGCGTGCAGATTTTCCTCGAGCCACTGGGCATTGATTTCCCAGATGCCCGCGAAACTGCATGTCAGCGGCGCCCAATCGGGTTCGGTCGTCTGCGCGGGGGAGAGCGTCGCGAGGCCGCATTTCAGGTTCGCGGGCACCGCTATGTCGATCTGCTTCGGATGGGGCAAACGCAGATTTGTCATGTAACCGGCGAAATCGTCTTCACACAGTTCACCGCCAAGGCGCGGATTGAAGCGCCGTTCCTCGTCCACGCTCGTGACCGTCAAACCGCGATAGTCGTGAGCGGGGTAAAGCAGGCACGCGGCGGGCAGAGTGAAAATGTGGTTGTGGATTGCACGAAACATCGCGTGCGCGTCGCCGCGCTGAAAATCCGTGCGGCCCGTGCCGCGGATCAACAGGCAATCGCCAGTAAACGCCATGGTTTCGTTGTCGAGCACGAGTGTGATGCATCCGTCGGTATGACCCGGTGTCGCACGGATCGTCAGGTACCGCGCGCCGAACTCGACCTTGTCGCCATGCTTCAGATAACGGTCCGCACCTTCGGCGCCGCTCGCTGCCGATATCGCAATCCTGCTACCTGTACGGCGGTTCAGCATCCATGCGCCGGTCACATGATCGGCGTGGACGTGGGTATCGATTGTGCAAAGCAGATGCAATCCCAGCTCTTCGATCAGGGCGGCATCCCGGCGCACCTGTTCAAAGACTGGATCGACCAGCACCGCTTCTCGCGTTGTGCTATCGGCAAGAAGATACGTGTAGGTTGAAGATTGCTGGTCGAATAGCTGCCTGAAGATCAACACTGTTTTGCTCCGAGGCTCGCTGCTGCGAGCGCCTTACTTGGGTTGCGTCACGTACCGCAGATAAGGCTTTACGGTTTTGAAACCCTGCGGATATTTTTGCATTGCGGCGTCGTCGGAAACGGAGGTTGGGATGATCACGTCTTCACCCGGTTTCCAGTTCACCGGCGTTGCCACCGAATGCTTCGCGTTGAGCTGCAGCGCGTCGAGCAGGCGCAGCACTTCGTCAAAATTGCGGCCTGCGCTCATGGGGTAGACGAGCATGGCTTTGACTTTCTTGTCCGGCCCGATGATAAACACCGAGCGTACCGTCGCATTGTCCGCCGCGGTACGTGCGCCGCTACCGCTCGCCTCGGGATGAATCATATCGTAGAGCTTTGCGACCGTCAGGTCAGGGTCGCCGATCAGTGGATAGCCAACCGCGTGGCCCTGCGTCTCCGCGATGTCCTTGACCCATTCGTTGTGGTCGCTAACGGGATCGACACTGAGCCCGATAATTTTTGTGTTGCGCTTCTCGAATTCGGGTTGCAAACGCGCCAGATAGCCGAGTTCCGTGGTGCAAACGGGCGTGAAATCCTTGGGATGCGAAAACAGGATCGCCCACTGGTCGCCGATCCATTCGTGAAAGCGGATCGTCCCTTCAGTGGTTTCAGCAGTGAAATCGGGAGCGTCCTGTCCTAGTCGAATTGACATCATCAGTCTCCATGAATAGGTGTGTCATGGCACTCGTGCCGCAGCCGTGGCAACGGCCACGGTGCGGCGGAGCGCCTATATAGCGTAGAACAAAAAAGGTCCTAGCCCCAGGCAGACAGTAGGACGAAACCGCCGTCCTGGCGACCGGCACGCCAAAAGCGCTACGCGAGGCTCACGATTCATGCAAATTGGTCGTCTTTGAGCCTGTTTTTAAACGGATTGACCCATGCAGAACGGGAAACTCAAGCTGACGCGCCGGGTTGCGGACGGTCTTTTTCCCGACCTGTCCCGGCAGTCTGGTGGTCCGCGATCGCGAGAATGATTGGTAAGCATAGCGGACTTAAAATCCGCCGCTTCACGGCTTGCCGGTTCGAGTCCGGTCCCCGGCGCCAAAGATTCTTCCGACTGATTCCGATTGAATCGCCTGCCGCGGCCGGTCGTAAAACAGCGCGCGATTCGGCAACCCCGTCAAAAATCGCGCGTAGCCAGATCATATAGTTTGCTGGCTGCGTACCTCGCTGCGTAAAACATCGCGGCGGCGATCAGTTCGGACATCAGTTCGAGCGGTGATATGGAAGGAGGAGGCCGACTGGGTCGCTGCTGTCGATATCGATGACAAAGACCACGCCGTGTGAGTGTTGTCGGGTCGCATATGCGCGAGCGGGTCGTCGCTGCAGTCAAGCAAAAAAGATCGGGCACAAATCCTGGCGCGACACCCGCGCTGGGAAGATCCCTACCTACGCCGTATATGTTGCGTCAATTAGATGCGTACACGCATATTATGCATACTGTAGGTACATGTGCATGAGCATTATTCAGCAAGGCCAGGCTTCTTTGCCACGCGCTATTCCTGCGCCAGTCGCGTATTTCGGCGCCAAGCGGGTTAACCCCGCTTGGCGTCGAGTCCAAACGATCCTAACGTTACACACATTGATTGAACGACCGGACGGTTTATTAATATCCGGCCGGGTCAATCAGGCGGATGTGTTCCCTCAGATTACCCATCTACTTCCCGTTGCCGGGCAGCGATCCTGCTCGTCCCGACGAAAGCGAAGAACCCGACTCTCCGGCCACAGCGGCAATAAATACGACACCTATATCTGGAGATATCAACGTGAAGAGCTGGATTGAATGCAATGCCAGGCGACTCGTTGTCGCACTGGCGGTGGGAGGGTGCGTCCTCGCACTTTCGGGGTGCGGCAGTTCGGACAATGTCGCGTCGCCGGCGCCGGTCGACTACGCAGCGCTGTGCACGAAGATAAACGGTCAACAGTTCAATGGCATTACCGTGACGGCAACCTCACGCATCGCGGCCGCGGGTGGCAACCCGGGTTATTGCAAGGTCAGTGCAACCGGAGCAGCCAGTACCACACTCGACATCGAGGTCGATCTTCCCGACAACTGGTCGAAGCGGCTACTCCAGCAGGGTGGCGGCGGCTTCGACGGAAGCATCCCAACCGTCGAAGCCACTTCCGCACAGTTCCCGCTCATCAAGCCCTTGGCGCGGGGAATTGCCTATACCGCTTCGAATGGCGGGAATCGCACCGGTAATCCGGCGGATCTGCTGACGAATGCAACGGCACAGAAGGACTACGCGTATGCATCGACGGGTATCACGGTTCATTTCGCCAAGGCGGTGGTTGCTGCCTTTTACGGTTCCGCGCCGAAATACACGTACTTCAGCGGCGCGTCGAACGGCGGCCGTGAGGCCTATCTTGCCGCCCAGAATCAGCCGGGGGACTACGACGGCATCATTGCCGGCGACGAGAGCATGAACATGGGAACCCAGGTAGCGGCGATGCTCAATATTGCAACGCTTGCCGGTTCCGCTGCGATGCCCTCAAATGCTCAGTGGACAGCCGCGTATTCCGCAGCAGTCGCGCAGTGCGGGAATGCCAACGGCGTGATTCTGAATCCCGCTGCCTGTACTTTTGATCCAGCGACCCTGCAGTGTGGCGCGTCCGGTGCGCCCGCGGCAACCTGTCTTTCGCCCGCGCAGTTGCAAACCGTGCAGCGGATAGTCGCGCCATTGTCGACGAGCGGCGGCCAGTTACTGTTTTCCGGATATAACTGGGCGGACTTCGGCTCCATGTTCGGGGTTGGTTCATACGGCGGGTTGGGCGGCGGCTTCGCGGCGCTCGGCACGGGCAATGCGAATTGGCTGCTGCCCGCCACGGTGCCGGGCAGTCTGCAAGCGAACTTCAATGTGGACACTTCGTATCCCGTCATTGCCGCAGGGCTGCAAAACGTGGGAGCGGACCACAATTTGCAGGCCATTGCGCAATATCTGATGGCAGGCAAGAAGCTGATCTCGTTCAACGGCGCAGCCGACCCGCTGATTTCACCGCGCGACCATCTGCGTAACTGGCAAACCGTCGTACAGCTCGCCGGGTCCGCTGGCAGCAACGCACGCTTCTATCTCGAACCAGGAGTAGGCCATGTACTCGGCGGCAACGGTCCAGATCAGACTGACTATCTCGGCGCGATGATCGCGTGGGTCGAACAGGGTACCGCCCCCGGCCAACTGGTGCTGACGAAATTCGATTCCAATGGCAATGCGACTTCGTCCCTGCCGGACTGCCCGTACCCCACTGTGCCGCACTATTCGGGCTCCGGCAGCGTGAGCGCCGCGGCCAGCTACACCTGTGCCACAAGCTAGATACGCGTGAATATCTGCCCATAATCCCGAGGCCTTGAAAAAGGCCCAGCCAGGCACGCCCGCCCGAGTTCCGCGAAGCGTTGCGGGCGGCGCTTGAGAACGAGCCCGCGGTGCCAGTTCAACTCATGTCGCGCGAAATGCCGGTCTGCGGGAACAGGCCGACTGCACTAGATGTGTGCGTTCATACAACTAACGTCCTTTCTGCGAATATCTGCGAGAATCCAACCTGAACAGTCCCCACGCACCGAAGGTCTGCCGGCATGCAGGCCTTCCCGCTGCCTTGCTGCTGCCTTGTCGCGGCCGGCCGTGGTGAGGAATCTGTAAATACAGGGTATCGCAATGCAAATATTCGTCGGAAATGGGCAGGCGCATGAAAGGTAGTGCAACCGGCATCGGGCGCAAACTCGAACTCCTGTATGGACTGGTTGCCTCGCGGGTATTTCACCACGCGTCGACGATGTTGAGCGGCGACGTAACCTTCGCGCGCGTCATCTCCCTGTTTCACCTCCATCATCACGATTCACAGACCATTGCTGAATTGGCCGAGGCAACTGGCTTAAGCCATGCCGCGGCGAGCCGTATGGTCGACGGGTTGTATCGGGAAGGCGTGGTGGATCGTCGGGAGGCGGCCGAGGATCGCAGGCAGAAGTGTGTTGAATTGACACCTGCTGGCCTGAAAAAAATCGAGGCCATGCGCCAGGTAACAACTGAGGCCTACGCTGAGATGATGGCGCAGGTGCCAAAGGAGCTGCGTATCAGGCTCGACGAGATTCTGCTGGAACTCGAGCCGTATGTGATCCCTTCTGAAGCAGAGCGAGGAGCCCGTCCGAGTAAACCTCAGCCGCGTCGCTAAAGCTGAGGAAACGCACTCATAAGCGATAAATCGTCGGGCCGCTTGGGAGAGCTGGTGCCAATCGCCGTAACACACACCGCGTCAAATCTGGACGACTTTGCGTCCGTGCCACATCAAGCGAATAGCGCTCGACAAAAGTACACAAATCCAGACAAACCGGCCGTGGACGGAAGAAATACTTCCGCTTAACATTCGCCCGTTCTTGTAAAAATCGGTAATACACCGAAGACATTCATAGTCGATTTGCCTGATCTCATCAACAAAGAGGTCTGGATTTCCGCCTGGTAATCGCTCTGAAAATCTGGAATTTCATAGTAGATGAAATCGTCGATCGAATCGTTCGCGCGCTCGCTGCCGGTACTGATGTATCACCATGTTTCAGAGTCGAATGGCGCGCTGAACATCTCACCCGAGTGTTTCGAATCACAGATGAACTGGCTGGCACGCAATGGATATGTCACGCTCACCGCGGACGAATTCGCGCGCTTCCTGCACGGTGAGCCCATGCCTGATAGGTCGATTCTTTTGACATTCGACGACGGATACCTGGACAACTATATTCATGCGCATCCTTGTCTCGAGCGCTACGGCTTCAATGCCGTCATGTTTCTCGTGACTGGTCGCATACACGACGGTCCTGTTCGATCCGCCATGACCACAGGCGTGGCAAAGAGCATGTCGCACGCAGAGTGTGAGCAACGCGTCCTGGACGGTCGCGCGGACGATGTCACGGTGCGCTGGAGCGAGATCGAACTCATGCGAAAGGCCGGAACGTTCGAGTTCCACAGCCACACGCACACTCATGTGCGCTGGGACATACAGTGCGGTGATCCGGTCAGCAAGCGGCATCGCATCGCAGAGGACATCGAGATATCCAGATGTATTCTGACCGAGCGCACGGGTACGGTATCGACGCATCTTTGCTGGCCTGAAGGCTATTACGACGATGACTATATCGAGGCTGCACGAGCCGCCGGTTTCGAATACCTGTACACAACGAGGAATACTCGTCGCAATAGTCCGGGTAGCAATCCATACGAGATACATCGCATGGCGGACAACGGCAAGAACGGGGAGTGGCTGGCGCGGAAAGTACGCCGCTATCAACATCCGCAGTGGGGCGCCGCTTACTACTGGTTCAAGCAACTAAGGGAATTCGGAAAGAGCGTGCGTCTATGAGGATTCTCTGCACCATGGACGCTGCGCCGCTATGCCAGACACGCTCCTGTTGATCGAAGACGACCTTCCGCTCGCAGCACTGACGGCTGAGTTTTTGCGCTCCGAAAATTTCGAGGTTGCGATTGCTCACCGCGGTGATGTGGCGGTGAAGATGATCGATGCCGTACGCCCGGATCTGCTCGTGATGGACGTCATGCTGCCGGGCATGGATGGATTCTCCCTGTGCCGCGAGATTCGGTCCTCCTATTCGGGGCGGATTCTCATGATGACGGCACTGGACGAGGACGTTGAACAGCTGATGGGCTTCCATGTCGGCGCCGACGACTTTGTCGTCAAACCGATCGAGCCTCTATTGCTCGTGGCCCGCATTCGCGCCCTGTTGCGAAGGGACGTTCGCCGTCCCAGGCCCGGCCAGGTGTTCGATCACACGTTTGGGCGTTTCCGGCTTGATCTCCGTGCTCGCAGGGCCTGGCTGGACGATAAAGCCGTCGCGTTTTCGGCGGCGGAGTTCGACCTCCTGGCGATTTTCGCTCGCCATGCCGGCACGCCGCTCAATCGGGACCAATTGCTGCAGAACCTCCGCGGCGTGGAGTACGACGGTCTCAATCGATCAATCGATATGCGCGTGTCCCGGCTGCGGAAAAAGTTGGCGAACCTGCATTGCCCGGTGTCGATCCGCACCATCACTACGCAGGGCTATCTGTTTGCCGAGATATCGGGCGAGGAGTAGTCCATGAGGTTGTCACTGAGGCGCTGGTCGATCATTGTGATCGGCATCGGATGGACTGGCTCGATCCTTGGTTTGTTGTGGCTGTCGGCCTCCACTGCGGTCGGCATCAGCGAATACAGTTTCCGCCAGTTGATGGCCGGTCCCGGCTACCTGCTTGCGGAGCAACTTCGACCGCTGTCGGCGGCGCAGCGCGAGCAGCGGTTGATACAGCTACGTCAACACTTCCAGTATCCGGTCGAGCTGGTCGCGACCGACAGCGTTGAACTTTCGCCGCAAGCGCGCACCATGCTCCTGCATCAGCAGGCCGCGCAGACCAGCGACGAGGAGATCGCGTACTTCGCACTCGACAACGACACGCTGATCCAGTTCGGACCGATGTGGGGCAGCGCTGCGCTGGCGGATGTTTTACGTTCTCCGGTTTTTCTTTTGACCGCGGTAGCCGCGAGTGCTCCCATCGTGGGTTTTTCGCTCGCTGCCTGGCGGCGCAAGCGACGATGGTGCCGCGACTTGCAGGCGATCGCTGGCTGTCTTGCCGACATGGTGCGGTCGCCGGCCGTGATGCTGCCCGCCGTCGACAGGGAATGGATGCCGCTGATGCTCGCCATGCGCAGGCACGTCGAAGACCTGTCTGCGATGAACGAGCGTCACAAGGAGGTGTCGCAAGCGGTCTCGCATGAGCTGCGTACCCCTCTCGCAAGAATGCGCTTTGCCATGATGCTGCTTGGCAGGAGCGAGGACGTGGCGACCCGGAGCCGTTTGCAAGAACGACTGCAACTGGATGTCGACCGACTCGAATCGCTCGTACGTGCGAGTCTGCGTTTCGCCAGACTGAACGATGCACCGGCGCGCGTCGCCCGTGAACCGATCGCGGTTCTGACATGGCTGCGCGAAGAGCGCATGAATGTCGAGGACAAAGGGTTCGTGATCGAAGTCACCGCACAACCTGAAAATCTCCAGTTCACGGGCGACAGGGATCTGCTGCATCTGATCGCCCGCAATCTGCTCGAGAACGCGGTTGCGCATGGTCGTTCTCACGTCCTGGTGAGCGCTTGCCTCGACGCGACCCGGCAGATGATCCTGGAGGTCGAGGACGATGGCCCCGGCATTGCCGCGGAAGATCGCGAACGCGTGTTCGAACCTTTCGTCAGGCTCGCTCACGTTGGCGAGGAGAGAGGGGGATTCGGGCTTGGACTTGCCCTCGTACGGCGGGCAGTCTTTTTGCAAGGCGGCAGCATTGGCATTTCAACCAGTGCGTTGGGCGGTGCGTGCTTCCGCGTGGCCCTGCCGTTGCCGGCATGACCCCGCGGTGCGTGCGCTGTTACTCGCGGTGACAACACCGCGTGTGACTGTCATTTATGCTCGTTTCAGACGTTGTGCGCTGGCTGAGATGTTGACGCCGCGCTCGCACAACTTATCTGCAACGAACCGACCAGGAAGCTCATGCGGGACATCAAATCAAAGCTCATGATTCTTTGTGCAACAGTGTGCCTCGGTGCCTGCGGCGGCGGGGAAGATGCCACTGCCAGATCCGAAGCGGGAAAGCGCAGCGTGCAGAAAGGCTTGATGGCACAACCCTATGTCACGGGCTCGATTCTGCCCGACCACATTTCAGCGGCTGAGCGCGATAGCCAGTTGCAGGCATTCTACAAAGCCTGGAAAGCCAGGTACGTGGTGCAGGAATGCGGAGACGGGCGCTATTTCGTCAAGGTCAATGCGGATCACCGACCCGTTGGCGGCGATACGGCGCCTAAGACAATAACCGTATCGGAAGCTCACGGTTACGGCATGTTGATCACCGTCATGATGGCGGCACATGACGACGACGCTCGCAACGTCTTCGACGGTATGGTCCGGTATTTCCACGACCACCCGGCCCAGTCGAGCCCACATCTGATGGCCTGGAATCAGGTGGAGGGTTGCGTCGACGCGGGAGGAAGGTTCCGCGGGAAAATCAGCGCGACCGACGGTGATCTGGACATTGCGTATGCATTGTTGCTGGCCGACCGGCAATGGGGTAGCGATGGCGCCATCAACTATCGCGAGGAAGCGCGGGCAGTGATGCAAGCCATTCTGCAGTATGAAGTGCACCCCACAGGCAAACATCTGATGATCGGTGATTGGGCCGGAACGGATGGCGATCGGGCGATCGAGTACACGACACGGTCATCCGATTTCATGCAGTCGCACCTGAAGGCATTCTTCTCCGACAGCGGCGATGCAAGGTGGCTCGCGGTCAGGGATCGAACCTATGTGATCGTCGGCGATATCCAGCAGCGCTACAGCCCGAATACCGCGTTGATGCCGGACTTTGTCGCCCACCTCGACGGACAGCCCAAGCCGGCGAAGCCAGGTCTGGTTGGAGACCGGAGGGACGGCGAGTATTCGTGGAACGCGGCTCGCTATCCGTGGCGGGTCGGGATGGATTATCTGCTATACGGCGAACCGCGTGCGTTCGATGTACTCGGCACGTTCAACCGTTGGGCGCGATCCACCACGGGTGACGACCCCGCGTCGTTCGCCAGTACCTACCATCTGAATGGCGTGCCTGTCACGGCTGAGGGCAAGAACAGCCTGGCATTTGTTTCCGCGTTAGGTGTGTCGGCGATGATCCATGCGGACAACCAGCAATGGCTGAACGCGATCTGGCAAAACCTGCGCGACCAGAGCCTGGAAAACAACGACTACTACGGCAATACGCTCAAGCTGCTGTCGATGATTGTCATGTCGGGCGCCTGGCTGCGGCCTGACGTTGCGAGCGGAGCCGGTGCGTAGACACTGCGTTATCAGCACGCAGTGTGGGCCAGGGTACGACTGGCTCGAACCATTCGGAAATTTTTGAGGCGACATGCGGTTATGAAGATTCTCTACACCAATTTTCATACGGGCGACGGCGGCGGTCATACCACCTATATCCTGAATCTGGCAGCAGCACTAGGGCCGCGCCACCGTGTGACAATTGCGGCGCCCCGCTCAAGCCGGCTCTATCTGTACGCGAGGCAGATTCCCGGCGTCGAAGTCGTCGCGATGGGATTTCGCAATACGTTGACGTCGATGATCGGAACCGGGCTGGCGCTGCGTCGTCTGATCGAAAAGCACGGTTTCGATATCGTCCACGTCAATGGCTCGGCAGATCATCGCATCGCGATGCTCGCTGCGATGGGATTGGGTAGAGACAGCCCGTGTATCGTCTTTACAAAACACAATGATCTTCCTGCGCGGGGCGTGACCACCTGGTTCAAGGGTAAGTTGGGGACCGATTCGGTCATTTGCGTTTCAGCGTACACACGTCGCCGGTTGGCGCAAACAGTCTATGGACGCAAGGTCAATCGGGTTGTAAGGCACGGTATCGATCTCGGGCGCTTCGCCCCTGTGAGTGCTGCCGCCGTTAGCAGGATTCGAAGCCGCTTTTTGCCTGGGATTCCAGAGGATGCGCTGGTGGTCGGCAGCGTTGCAGGCATGGATGACAACAAAGGCTGGCTGGACATGGTGACCGCGGTGGCCATGTTGCCCGATTCACTACGCAAGCGCGTCCATATTGTTCTCGCGGGGCAATTACCCGATGCAACCCAGCGCTCGAGGGTGGCCGCACTGGGGATGACGAGGCAGGTGACCTACACCGGAATGCTTCGGGACGTTCGGCCGGCGGTAGCGCTTATGGACGTGGGCTTCGTGCTCTCGCAGCGGGAAACGCTGTCGTTCGCGTGCCGGGAAATGATGGCGATGGGCAAGCCGGTGATAGTCTCCGACACCGGTGGCTTGCCCGAGAACGTGACCCCTGGCGAGGATGGGTGGCTGGTCCCGCCAGGCGGGCACGGCTACATCGCACAGCTTCTCATGCTTCTGCTGTGCAATCCGTCCGAGGTCGAGCGCGCTGGCGCCGCTGCACGTGCCAAAAGCGAGGCGGAGTTTTCATTGCAGACTTTCGCGGCCCGTACCGAGGCGGTTTACGTCGAGTGCTTATCAAGAGTCTCGCCGTTGGTCGCAGAAAAAGGTCTCGCTCAACGGGTGGCGCGGGGACGCGCCGCCTCAAGCGCGTCGTAATTGAGCGAGTGTGCTGAATACCCGTGACCGCTGCGGAGCGGCTGCGTAGTCGTGTCGGGAGCGAGATCCGCATCGATCGGCTGCTGCATGCTACGATTCATCGACGATCACGAACGGTCACAATGGAGTCAGCCATGTGGGACAGGATTGCACGCATTCTCGCAGGCGCGCCCACGCGACAGATCTGGCTGCTCCTGAACGCGGGGCAGCACTGATCCTCTCGCGCCGGACTGTCGGCCAGGGGCTAGTATCCTTCATACGAGAATTCCTCGCAGATACCGATGGAGGCCGCCCTATGGGGACCCGTCGAAACTGCAATATGTCGTTCGACTTCGATCGCGTCGAGCCGGAACTGGCTGGACAAGGATTCCTTTTCCTCTGGCCTCGCTCAGGCGGACCTCGGCGTATCGGTGCTGCCGTTACGCGGAGCGTCGCCACGTTTAAGGTAAATTGGTCGTTCTCGAGAGCGCCTTTTAGCGGAACACCATGAAAAACGGAAAACCAAAACTAACGCGTCGTGATGCCGACGGTCTTTTCCCCGACCTGCAGCAAGGCGGCGCCCGTCTCGCTAGCCGGCCTGATAACCCGTTCGGAGAAGACGTATCCAGACCAACCGATCGACGCGATCGCGGCGAGGCAAAGCTTTGGAAAGATAACCTCGTTACCTTGCCTGCCGCGATCGAGTTGCCGCCGGGCTACGAATCGGTGTCGCACGTGCGCGATGCGATGGAGCGCGCCTGGCGTATGAAATGGGTCCGGGAAAGCGGCAATGAGGTTGTGGCGGAATTTCCCGAAGGCTGGGCGGCTGCGCGGCCACCCAGCGGTGCAGTGGAGTTAAAGGACGCAACTGGCGTGGTCCGGGCTGTATACGGCTGGGCAGGAGATGCTGAAGTGAGACTTCTGCCACGATATCGTGTCGAAACGCAGGAGAACAGTTCGAGCGGCCTTGGCAGTCTGCTTGTCCGTGATCGCGAGAGCGGACAGATTCTCGAGAGGTCGTCGACGTGGTCCGCGAAGACCGGGACCAACCACCCTGACTGGGCACGACTGTCGGCGTGGCTCGACACGCAATATCCGCTTCACCGGGATCCGCTGCGCCTGTGGACGGATTGCGAAGCTAATCGCGGTTGAATTCGGCTCAACAAAGGTCCGTCGCCGCGAGGCCGTCGTCACAAGCGAACACCCAGACACCATTACCATGCAACACCTGAAATACCTGACAGGCTACCCAGCCGGGCTGCAGGAAAAAGTCAAAAAGCTGATCGCCGACGAACAACTCGGCGCTTACCTCGCGAAGCGGTACCCCGACACGCATCAGGTGCAGACAGACCGGGCCCTGTACGAATACTGCTCGGAGCTCAAGCGCGATCACCTTCGCAACGGCGCGCAAATCGACAAAGTCACTTACGATAGCAAGCTCGACGTTGTGCGCCACGCACTCGGCCTGCACACGAGCATCTCGCGCGTGCAGGGCGGCAAGCTGAAGGCGAAAAAAGAAATCCGCATCGCTTCGCTATTCAGGGAGGCTGCGCCGGAATTCCTGAAAATGATTGTCGTGCACGAACTTGCTCACTTGAAGGAAAGCGACCACAACAAGGCGTTCTATCGCCTCTGCGAATTCATGCAACCGGGCTACCACCAGATCGAATTCGATCTGCGTCTGTATCTCACGTATCGCGATCTGACGAAAAACCAGACTTGAGCGCCAGGCTTAAGATGCGCAATGTCGGGCGGCGCGTACGAGCGGTCGTCCGAAGCTCCGCATCAGGAGCATCAGGCAGCAACCGCTTCAACGACCGCCGACGCAGTCAACAGCACCGGAATCGACTTCGACGTCGGCGTCCCCGCGCCATCGGCGACCGAAGACAGCGGTACCAGCGGATTCGTTTCCGGGTAGTAAGCGCCAAGGCACCCACGCGGAATGTCGTACTCCACCAGCAGGAACCCGGCCGCGTGGCGCTCGATTCCGTCGGCCCACACGCTCGTGATATCCACGCGCTGGCCCGCAGCGAAACCCAGCATCGCCAGATCGTCCTTGTTGGCGAACAGCACGCGCCGCTGTCCATATACGCCGCGGTAACGGTCGTCGAGGCCGTAGATCGTCGTGTTGTACTGATCGTGTGAACGCGTCGTCATCAAGGTCATCAGACGCTCGCCGTGTTCCGCGCGCGCCTGATGAATCGGCGTGTCGACGTCGATCGCGTGCACCAGGAATTGTGCCTTGCCGCTCGGCGTTTTCCAGATCCGCTCGCGCGACGCCACGCCCAGGTGAAAGCCGCCCGGGCGCTTCAGGCGTTCGTTGTAGTCGTGAAAGCCGTCGATCACCTGCGCGATGCCGTCGCGAATCAAAGCATAGTCGGCTGCCTGAGCGAGCCAGTCGACCTTGCCGCTGCCGAGCGTGGCGTGCGCCATGCGCGCGACGATCGCAATTTCCGAGAGCAGATTCTCCGAAGCCGGCTTGTTCATGCCGTACGAGATGTGCACCATGCTCATCGAATCCTCGACGCTCACGCCTTGCGCCACGCCATTTTGCAGATCGATTTCGGTGCGTCCGAGCGTCGGCAGAATCAGCGCATCGCGTCCGTGTATGAGGTGGCTGCGGTTCAGCTTGGTCGTGATGTGCACGGTCAGCTCGCATGAGCGCATGGCTTCCCATGTGCGCGGCGTGTCCGGCGTCGCGATCGAGAAATTGCCGCCGAGTCCGATGAACACCTTCACCTTGCCGTCGAGCATCGCCTGAATCGTGTTGACGACATCGAGGCCGTGCTCGCGCGGCGGCTCGAAATCGTAGACTTCGCCGAGCCGGTCGAGAAACGCCTGAGTCGGCCTTTCCTCGATGCCGACCGTGCGGTCGCCCTGCACGTTCGAGTGACCGCGCACCGGGCACAGGCCTGCGCCGCGGCGGCCGATATTGCCGCGCATCATCATCAGGTTCGAGAGGATCTGCACTGTCGGCACGGAATTCTTGTGCTGCGTTAGGCCCATGCCCCACGTCGAAATCACCGCGCGGCCCTTTACGTAGATATCGGCGAGCTTCAGCACGTCTTCAAACGGCACGCCCGATTCCGCGACGATGGTGTCCCAGCTTTCGGCGCGCAAGTCGTCGGCGAAGGCATCGAAGCCCACCGTGTGTTCGGCAATGAACGCGACGTCGAGCACGCGTTCGAAGCCCGAGGCCAGTGCTTCGTCGTCGAGTTCGATCACGCGTTTGGCAACGCCCTTGATGAGCGCGAAATCGCCGCCGACTTTCGGCCGGATGAACACGGAGCTGATCTTCGTGCTGCCCATCGTGATCATCTCGACCGGATGCTGCGGGCTGGCAAAGCGCTCGAGCCCACGTTCCTTCAGCGGATTGATCGACACGATGGTCGCGCCGCGCTTCGCGCACTCGCGCAGCTCGCCGAGCATGCGCGGATGGTTGGTGGCCGGATTCTGGCCGAAAATCAGCAGCGTATCGGCGTGCTCGAAATCGTCGAGCGTGACCGTACCCTTGCCGATGCCGACCGTGTGCGGCAAACCGCGGCTGGTCGCTTCGTGGCACATGTTCGAGCAATCGGGGAAGTTGTTGGTGCCGTACATGCGCACGAACAACTGGTACAGGAAGGCGGCTTCATTGCTGGCGCGGCCGGACGTGTAGAAGGCGGCGCTGTCGGGATTGTCGAGGCGCTTGAGATGATCGGCGATCAGATCGAACGCTTCGTCCCAGCCGATCGGCACATAGCGGTCGCGCGCGGCGTCGTAGACGAGCGGGTCGGTCAGGCGGCCGTGCTGTTCGAGCTCGTAATCCGACTGCGCCATCAGTTCTTCAACCGTGTGCGCCTCGAAAAAAGCCGGCGTCACGCGCTTGCTGGTGGCCTCAGCCGCCACGGCCTTGACGCCGTTTTCGCAGAACTCGAAGGTCGACGCATGCTCGCGGTCCGGCCACGCGCAACCCGGGCAGTCGAAGCCGTCCGGCTGGTTCTGCTTGAACAGCATGCGGTAGTCGCCGCCCGTCACTTTTTCCTTGAGCAGGTTGAGGGCGACGTATTTGAGGGCGCCCCAGCCGGCGGCGGGGTGGGTATACGGTTCGATGCGAGCTTCGGGTTTCTTCATGATCTTGCGGCCTGATGTGGCCTGGACGAGGCTTTTATGCCGATGCATGGAAGCCTACTGTGTTCCAAAAGCGCCGCAGCATACAGAAAATCGGAAAGGAGAGGGATACAGTTGTTTGATATTTGTCATAGACTGGCGTTCCCGCGCACGCGTTTGTTTGAGCCAGGTCCTTGAAACTGTACGAAAAACTCGCTGATGAAATGACCGAAGCCGTGCGCCGCGGTGTCTTCGCGGCGGGCGAGCGGATTCCGTCGGTGCGGCAGGCGAGCCTGCAGCACGGCGTCAGCATCAAGACCGTGCTGCACGCTTACGCGTTGCTGGAAAGCCGGGGGATTGTCGAGACCCGGCCGCAGTCGGGCTATTTCGTGCGTGACGCGGTAGCGACGACGGCCGCGCTCGACGAGCCGCGCCTGAACCGCCAGCCGGCAGCCCATACGCCACCGGTCGCCGCCACGGTCGACGTGAGTCGTCTCGTGCTGTCGACCCTGCGCAGCATCCGTGCGCACGACGCCGTGCCGCTCGGCTCGCCGTACCCCGATCCGTCGCTATTCCCGTGGCGGCGCATCAACCAGTACGCGAATGCGATCGCCCGGCGCCACGCGAGCTGGAATCTGATCGACGACCTGCCGCCGGGCAATCCCGAGCTGATCCGCCAGATCGCGCGGCGCTATGCCGAGAACGGTGTGCCGGTCGACCCGGACGAAATCGTCATTACGCTCGGCGCGACAGAGGCCATCAATCTCAGCTTGCAGGCGGTCGCGAGGCCAGGCGATACGGTTGCCGTCGAGTCACCGACTTATTACGCGATGCTGCACGCCATCGAGCGTCTGGGCATGCGCGCCATCGAAGTGGCGACGCATCCGGTTCACGGTATCGATATCGAGGCGTTGGCCGAGATCATCAGCCGGCAGAAGATCGCTGCGTGCATGGTGATGCCGAACTTTCAGAATCCACTCGGCTTCCAGATGCCGGACGCGCGCAAGCGGCAACTGGTCGAACTGCTCGCCGCGCACGAAATTCCCGCCATCGAGAACGATGTTTATCAGGAGCTGTACTTCGGCGAGGCGCGGCCGTCGACCCTGAAGAACTTCGATACGAAGGGGCTGGTGCTGCATTGCGCGTCGTTTTCGAAGAGCCTGACCGCGTCGTACCGGATCGGTTGGGCGATGCCGGGGCGCTATCGTGCGCAGGTCGAGAAGCTGAAGTTTCTGAACACGCTGACTACGCCTTCGGTGCCGCAAGTCGCGGTCGCCGATTATCTTCGGCAGGACGGTTACGACCGGCATCTGCGGCACGTGCGCAAGCTCTACCGGCAACAGGCGAGCATCATGATGGCGATGGTGCAGCGGTTTTTTCCGGCGGGCACACGCATGTCGGCGCCGCAAGGCGGCTACGTGCTGTGGGTGGAGTTGCCCGAAAGGGTCGATTCGATGCGGCTTTATCAGGCGGCGCTCGCGCGCAGCATTACGATCGGGCCGGGCATGATGTTTTCGATGCGCGACGATTTTCGCCATTTCATGCGGCTCAACTACAGCTATCCGTGGACGGCGCAAACCGAAGCGGCATTGAAGACGCTGGGTGAGCTGGTGGCGCAGATGGCGCGATAGCGTTGTGTCATGGTGGGCGTGAGCCGCCAGGGTTTGAAAGAGGTTTGAATCAGCGCTGAGGCAGATCAGCGCTGAGGCAGGTTTGAGGCAGGTTTGAGACGGGCTCCAGAAAAAACGAGGAGACATTCACGATGGAAGACAACGAACTCGATCCGGTGCTGCTTGCCATCCTGGCGCAGTTGTGGCGCGCGTATCAGGAAACGCCGGGCGGCGTGTGGTCGCTGGCCAAGCTTTCCAAGCAGGCCGACGTGCCCATGAGCGCCTTGCGGCGGCAGTTGACGGCGCTGACCGACGGCGGTCTGGTGGACACCACGTTCAACGAGGAGGGCACCGGAACCGCGCGGCTGAGCGAGATTGGCCAGGGCTTATGCGCGGATCTGTTCGCTGACGGTGATCAGGCTGACCCCGCTGACCCCATTGACCCGCCGCCGCAGCTTCATTGAATCGCAGTGCAATTCGGTGCGAGGACTTCGCGGCAGGCTCGGACGCCGATCCCAAACGGGTTTTGCGCTTATCAAGATACGAATTCCGTTATGGGCGAGATAACGGGAAATATTTTTTGTGCTGAAATTGACCTTCGAATATGGCCCCTTATGCTGGTGCCTTGCCCGGGACACACCCGCGCTGTGGCAGGCACCTGGAAACCCTTTTCGGAGAATTCATGAAAGCAACGCTGGCGAGAGTGCTGAATCACTCACTGCGCATCAAAACCGTCCGAACCGTTCTCGCCGCCGCGCTCGGCGCGTCCCTCGCGTTCGGCGCCGCGACGGCGGCCGCCGCGAGCGCACAGCCGCTTGGCATCGCCTTCGTCTACCTCGGCAATCCGGGCGACGCCGGCTGGACCTATGCGCACGAGCAGGGCGTGAAAGAGATCGAGGCGAAATTCGGCGACAAGATCAAGGTGACGCGCGTCGAGAACGTACCGGAGTCGGCGGATTCGGAGCGGGTGTTTCGCGATCTGGCGTCCAAGGGCAACAAGATCGTGGTCGGCTCGAGCTTCGGCTTCCAGGATTTCGAGCTGAAGGTCGCCAAGGATTTTCCGGACGCGGTATTCGAGCATGCGACCGGCTACAAGAAGGCCGCCAACTTCGCTACCTATGACGTGCGGACCTATCAGAGCGCTTACCTGGCCGGGCTGGTCGCCGGTTATACGACGAAGTCGAACACACTTGGCTTTGTCGGCTCGGTACCGGTGCCGGAGGTGGTGCGCAACATCAACGCGTTCACCATGGGCGCACGCTCGGTCAACCCGAATGCGCGCGTGAAGGTCGTGTGGATCAATAGCTGGTTCGATCCGGGCCGCGAAAAGCAGGCCGCCGAGACGCTGATCGGCCAGGGTGCCGACGTGCTGATCCAGAACACCGATTCGACGGCGACGATGCAGACGGCCGAGCAGAAGAAAGTGCATGCATTCGGTTGGGACTCCGACATGAAGAAGTTCGGGCCGAACGCGCAACTGGGTGCATGCGTGAGCAACTGGGGCGTGTACTACTCGCATCTGGTGCAGCAGGTGATGTCGGGTACGTGGAACAACTCGCCGGTATGGTGGGGGCTGAAAGAGAAGGCGATCGATCTGGCCGACATCAACACGGACGCGGTATCGCCGGCGGCGCAAAAGGCGCTGAACCAGAAGCGCGACGACATCATCTCGGGCAAGTTCAATCCGTTTGCGGGTCCGATTACGGATCAATCGGGCGCGGTGAAGGTCGCCGCGGGCAAGTCGCTGAGCGATGCGGAACTGTTGCGCTTGAACTGGTTCGTGCAAGGGGTGGACGGCTCGTTGCCGAAGTAATTGATTGATACGGTTGCCTAACTATTATTATTAAGGGAGATCGCCCGTGAGCCTTACCGTTCTGACCGATGCCGGCGCCGCAGGTGCGGCGCCGACTTATCCGCCGCAGGGTTTAACGCCGACCCACGAGCAGATCGTGCGGCATTTGCGGCATTCGAGCCGGGTAGCCGAACGGGCGACGCTGCTGGGGCATCATCCGTTCGGCGCGGTGCTGATCGGCCCGGATCAGGAGACCGTGCTGATGGAGCAGGGCAATGTCGACACGGTGAACCACGCCGAGTCGGTGCTGGCTCGCGTGGCGGCGCTGAACTTCACGCCGGAGTACTTGTGGAGCTGCACGCTGTACACATCGGTCGAACCTTGCTGCATGTGCGCCGGCACGATGTATTGGGCCAACATCGGCCGCGTCGTGTTCGGCATGACCGAGAAACGCCTGCTGGAGGCGACCGGCGATCACGCCGAAAATCCGACCATGAGCGTGGATTGCCGCTACGTGTTCGACCACTGCCAGAAACCCGTCGAGGTGATCGGCCCGGTGGCCGAGGTGGAGGCGGAGGTGATGGCGGTGCAGCGGAGATTCTGGAGCGCGAGGTAGCGCTATTGCTCGTTCGTCGACGAGAGCATCGCCAGTCCGCAGAACCAGTCGCCACCGTGCGGCTGATATTTCCAGCGGCCGGTGCTCTGCCTGATCACGGTGGAGCACTGGTCGTTCACGACGATCCCCGGATTCGCCGCGGTGCATCGCAGCATCGCGGTTTCGCTTTGCTGTAGCGCGGGCATGACAGCTTTGCGCCGGGGCTCCGGTTCCGCGGGGGTATCCGGTGCACCGGTTCGCATGCTTTCGATCAGCCGCTGCAACTCCTCGATTCGCGTCGCATACCACGTCCCCAGACACCCGGCGTCGCGGCAATTCGCTTCCCGCCACGCCCACTTGCTGTCACTGTCGGTGAGAAACGCGCGACGGTCGGTGACCCGTCGCCGTGCTTTCCAGTACAGTTGTCCAAGCGTGTCATCGAGCTTCGAGAGCGCGGGGTCGTTGCAGATCATCCGTTCGGTGAGCGAGCGTCCCCGCTTGCAGTCGAAGCTGGTAGCGTGAGCGGGCAGATACGTGAGCATCAGTGCGGCGACAAGGAGGGGGCGGAAAATTTTCATCGTGGTCTCGGCAGTGCATGGGTTTTTCATGCAATGGATGATCGACCGGGTCGCCGATGTACAGATGCCCGAGGACAGCGTGAATTCGGGTGGGTGATTACCAAATCTTGCCTTGCATGGGCCACCCCAGGTCATGCGCGCCAATGCGGGACGCGAAAAATGGGAGCAGCAATGAAACAACACCTCATGCCATGGCTATACGCGGCGGCCGGCCTGCTGGCGTTGCCCGCAGTGGCTTTAGCGCAGTCGCAGGCCTACACGAACAGCAGCGTCAATGTGCGCGCCGGGCCTGCCAGAGACTACCCCGTCGTGACGCAGTTGCCGGGCGGGGTGCCCGTGACCGTGATGGGTTGTATCAGCGGTTACCAATGGTGTGACGTCGCCGCGCCGAATCTGCGTGGCTGGGTCTATGCAGGGCGGCTCAGCTATCCCTATCGGGGCAGCAATGTGCCGGTGATGAGCTACGGCACCGTGATCGGCCTGCCGATCGTGACCTTCTCGATCGGGACTTATTGGGGCAATTATTATCGCGGGCGGCCGTGGTACAACCAGCGCTCGCGTTGGGCGAATCATCCGCCGCCTCCGCCGCCAAGACCCGGTGCGGGACGGCCGCCGGGAGGCCGTCCGCCAGGCGGACCGCCGCCGGGGAATGTGGGGGGCCGTCCGCCACCCGGGAATGTTGGCGGTCGCCCGCCAGGTAATCGGCCGCCGGGCAACGCGGGTGGCCGTCCACCGGGCAATGCAGGTGGCCGTCCGCCGGGTGGGCAGCCACCGGGTAATGCGGGAGGCCGCCCGCCGGGTGGTCAGCCACCGGGTAATGCAGGTGGCCGTCCGCCGGGTGGTCAGCCGCCGGGGAATGCGGGAGGCCGTCCACCGGGTGGTCAGCCGCCGGGTAACGCAGGTGGCCGTCCGCCAGGAGGTCGTCCACCGGGTGGCCAGCAAGGCGGCGGGAATAATCGCCCAGGCGGGCCGTCGCAGGGCGGCGGAGGCAGGCCCCCAGGAGGTGGAAACGGCTGAGGCATCCGGGGCCGGTCTATCCGGCCCACACGTGCTCCTCAGTACGCCGCGTTCAGAAACGCCGAGCTGACGGCTCGCAAGGTTTCCTGCGAGCGCGGGTCGCTCAGCCGCGTATGCAATACCACCTTCGAGGTCGGCAGCGGCGGCAGGCCGAGTTGCTCGCCGACCTCGATCGCACCTGCCGGCGCCACGCGCTGCGCCAGTGCGGCGACGGCAAGTCCCGCGCTGACGGCGGCGCCCACCGCCATCACGCCACCGCCGACGAATACCTCGGTCCACGCGATCCCGGCCGTATCGAGCGCATCCGTCGCAATCGCGCGAATCCCGCACGGCGCAGCGAGCGTCGCTAGCCTCAGCGGCTGCCCCTCGCGATGTTGCCAGCCCGGCGCGGCGAACCAGCCAAGCCGCTCCTCGGCCAGCAGTTGTCCATCGCTGCGATCGCCCTCGCGGCGGCCGATTGCCGCGTCCACTTCACCCCGGTCGAACCACGCCAGCACGTCGCGCGACGCGGCAATGCGTACCTCGATGACGAGCAGCGGATCGTAAGCCGCGAGCCGTCCCAGCAAGGCTGGCAGATTCGGCCCGGCCACGTGATCGCTGATGCCCAGCTTGAGCCGGCGTTCCGGCGTGTCGGCGGCGCTTCCCGCCAGGGCGCGTTCATGAGCAAGCAGCAATTGCCGGGCGGCGCCGATGAACACATCGCCGCGCGGCGAGAGCCTGACCACCCGCGGCGTGCGCTCCAGCAAGCGGTAGCCCAGACGCTCTTCGAGCCTTTTGAGCTTGAGGCTCATCGCGGCTTGTGAGGTGTCCATGACTTCGGCCGCGCGCGTGAAACTGCCGAGATCCGCCACCAGCACGAAGGCCTGGATCGCATCCAGATCGAGAGGACGGGAGAGGGTTGACATATTGAAACTTTATTGCAGATATAAATCACCATATCTTGCTGTAATGATCGCGGCGGCGCAAGCTCCTTACCAGTCGAAACGAAGAGGAGTTCGCCATGCTTGCCAAACAATATTCGCACCGTCTGCCGTCCACCTATGACATGGGAATCATCCGCGAACGCGCGACGCGGCGCGGCCCGCTGTGGGACGACACCGAAGGTCTGGGTTTCAAGGCCTTTGTCGTTCGTGAGCGGGGCCGCTATGGCGCTGCGGCGAACGTCTATTCCGCGGTGTACCTGTGGCTCGACGCCGGGCAAACCGCCGACTTTTTCATGGGCTCGCGCTTTCAGAACGTGATCGACGATTTCGGCCGGCCCGAGGTCGAAACCTGGTTGCCGCTCGACGCCCGCAAGGGGCCGGCGCAGCGCGCGCTCGCCTTGTATCGCGACGAACAGCCGATCGGCGAGCAGGACAACCGCGCCGAGTTGCGTGCCGCGCTGACTGAGGAGAATCGCCGCATCGCGGAGCAGGACGATACGGTCGCCGTGGTCTCCGCGCTCGATGTCGCCAACTGGAAGCTGATCCGTCTCACGTTGTCGTCGGCGGCGCCGGTCTCCACCGCGGGCCGCACGGTCTACGAGGTGCTGCATCTCGCGCGGCCGGGCGTCGCGAGTCTGAAGTGAGTGCGTGTGGCACATCAGGCCACGGCACGTTCAACCGTGGCGGAGCCAACAGTAGGGCGGCTGAAAGCGGTTCGACGGCCGCGCCTGTTGTGCGCGATTCACACGCGCGAGCCGCTCCGCTCGATGCCCGTGCAGTGCTCTCCGCCCATCTGGCAGGGCTGGCGTTGACGGCGGGCTCGATCACTGGATTCACCGTGTTGATGGCGCCGTTGCTGCATTGGCTGGCGAGGTAGCCGCCCGGCGCGAAGTATTTCGCGCTATGCACCGCGATTAAAGTGCGCCGCCCTCGCGTAAACCCCGGTGCGCCGCGTACACTAACTTGCCGATGTCGGGTTAGGGGGCGCACAAATGACACGCGAAGCGACATCAGATTACGCGATGGGAGCAACGCCTGAGAGCACCCGCTACGGGCCGGATCGGGCCGAGGGTGTGCTGGCTTCGGAGCGGACGGTGTTGCGGCTGATTACCCGCAATACTCCGCTGCCGGAATTGCTCGATGAAGTATGCCGCCGCGCGGAAGCGCTGCTTGGCGAAGGCGCAGTCTGTTCGATCCTGCTACTGGATGCGGACGGCGTGCGCGCACGCGTGGGCGGCGCGCCTTCGCTGCCGGCACATTTCAGTGCCGCGATCGACGGCGTCGCGATTGGTCCGGGAGCAGGCTCGTGCGGCACTGCGATGTTCGAGCGGCGCATGGTGACCGTCGAGAACATCGAAACCGATCCGCTGTGGGACGATTTCCGGCACCTCGCGTTGCCGCTCGGCTTGCGCGCGTGCTGGTCGGTGCCATTTGAAAACGATTCCGGCACCGTGCTGGGCGCGTTCGCGGTCTATCACCGCACGCCGCGCCGGCCGAGCGCCGAAGAGGCGGCAATACTCTATGACATCAGCCACAGCGTCGGTCTCGCCGTTCACCAGGACGCCATGGCGCAACGCCTTGCACGCAGCGAGGAGCATCACCGGCTTGTCGTGGACCATCTGAACGAGGGGATCATCGTGCAGGCGCGCGACGGCGTGGTGCTGGCCTGCAATCCGAGTGCGCGACGTATTCTGCGGGCGAGCACCGAACTGATCGGCCGCGACATTCTGACGGTGATGGTGCGGGCGTATCACGAGGATGGCTCCATCGTCACCGAGGCCGCTCGTCCCACTAGCCGGGTGCTGGCAAGCGGTAAGCCTCTGCTCGGCGTCACGATCGGCCTTGAACTGATCGGCGGCGATGTCATCTGGATTACTGAGAATGTCGTGCCGATCATCAAACCGGGCGATAGCGAACCCAGTTCGGTATTGATCTCGTTTACGGACATCGGCCCGGTACGCGAAGCACAACGTCAGCTCAAGTTTCTGGCCACCCGCGACCCGCTGACCGGGCTCTACAACCGCGCCTATCTCGCCGAGCGGATGCGCGATCTGTTCGCGCCGGCGGGCATGGCCGGGATGGGCGAACTGGCGCGGGTGGCCGTGCTGTTCGTCGATCTGGATGGCTTCAAGAAGGTCAACGACACCGCGGGTCACGAGGCGGGGGATGCGTTGCTGTGCAGCGTGGCGCAGCGGTTGTCGGCGTGTGTCGCTTTCGGTGACACGCTCGCCCGCGTGGGCGGCGACGAGTTCGTGATCGTGGTCAGCGCATACGAAAACACCGCTCAGCTGATCGCGCTCGCCCAGCGCATTCTCGACACGATCGCGGTGCCGTTCGCGGTGGCGGACAACGAGTACTACATGGGCGCGTCGATCGGCATCAGTCTGTTTCCCGAAGACGGCCAGGACGTGCCCACGCTGATGCGTAACGCCGACTCCGCGATGTATCACGCGAAACAATGCGGCCGTAACAATTTTCAGTTCTTCACCGCCGAACTGAATCAGCGCCTGCAACGCCGCTTCATGATCGAGCAGGCCTTGCGGCGCGCGCTCGCTACCGACGAACTGAGCCTCGTGTATCAGCCGATCGTCGATAGTCAGTGCGGCCGCACGATCGGCGCCGAAGCGCTGCTGCGCTGGTACAACAGCGACCTGGGCAATGTCTCGCCGGTGGAATTCATCCCCGTGGCCGAAGACGCCGGCCTGATCGTCGAGATCGGCGCCTGGGTGCTGGCCCGCGCCTGCGAGCAGGCCGCGCAGTGGCGGCGCACGCTCGCGCCGGATTTGATCGTTGCAGTGAATCTCTCGCCCAGGCAGTTCAAAGGCGGGCTGGTGGAGCGGATCGAGCGCTGTCTCGAGCAGTCCGGACTCGAGCCGGGCGCGCTGGAGCTGGAGATCACCGAGCGGCTTCTGATGAGCGACAGCGATGCTGTCTTGCCGATGCTCAGTGCGTTGAGCGCGATGGGCGTGCGGATTTCCGTCGACGATTTCGGCACCGGTTATTCGTCGCTGTCGTACCTGAAGCGGTTTCCGCTGCATAACCTGAAGATCGACCGCTCCTTCGTCGCCGGGTTGCCGGATCATCGCGATTCGATCGCGATCACCCAGGCGGTGGTGGCGATGGCTCATTCGCTCGGCATGAATGTCACTGCCGAGGGTGTGGAGACTGCGGAGCAGGCGGCGTTTTTGCGCGGGATCGCTTGCGACAAGCAGCAGGGGTATTTTTACAGCCGGCCGGTCGGCGCGAGCGCCTATGCGCGTAGTTTATGTGACGCGCAGGTGGGCATGGCCGGCGCGTCATGACTGTTCTGGCGTATGCGGCCATGGCTGCAAACGCTGAAAACCACGCCGGCGGGCGGGCTAATACGGCGGGCTATACAACAACCTTGCTGCCACGCGCGCCCCGATCCGATTGTTCAGATTGACGAACAAGTGCCTTCGCGTTCCCGGTATTTATCCGCGCGTCCGGTCTCCCTACAATCCTCCCATCGAATGTTATTTCCGCGCCGTGCCGAAGCGGCCTCGCGCGATGGGAGCCGCAATGGGACCCGTTCTACCCGCCTTGATCAAGAACCAGCTTTACCGGCCATCGGTGGTGCTGCCGATGGTCGCCCTCATGCAAGTGATGGTGTCGCAGGATTTCAACCTCGGGCAGGTCGGTTGGGTTGTCGCGACGCGCGGTGCGCAGGCCGCGCTGCAACGTTCGCGCGAATTGATCTGCGCGGTGCACTGCCACGCCTGAATACCCTCCGTCAGACACAATCTCTGTCAATCGGCACGCGCGCGCCACCAGTCCCGCACCGCGCAACGAAAACGATCGGAACGACGATAAAGGCAAGTCGAGGCGCTGAGCGTAAGATGCTACGACCAGCATCCCAGCCTCGGGAGATTTGCCATGCCACAGCATTTCGACGCAGTCGTGATCGGCACCGGACAAGGCGGTGCGCCGCTCGCCGTGCGCCTTGGGCAAAGCGGGCGTAAAACCGCGGTCATCGAACGGGCTGCTTTCGGCGGGACCTGTGTGAATGTCGGTTGCACGCCGACCAAATCGTATGTGGCGAGCGCTCGCGCGGCCCACGTGGCGCGTCTTGCCGCGGAGTTGGGCGTACAGGTGGGCGGCGCGGTCAGCGTCGATCTGGCGGCGGTCAAGGCACGCAAGGACAGGATCATCGGCGAGTCGCGCGACGGCGTCGAGAAATGGCTGCGCGGCGCCGACAATGTCACAGTCTTCAACGGCCACGCACGCTTCACCGGCGCACATACGCTTGCCGTCAGCGGCCCGGATGGCGCCGTGCTCCACGAACTCAGCGCCGACGAAATCTTCATCAATACCGGCACGCGCGCAGTTGTGCCGCCGCTCGACGGGATCGAGCGAATTCGCTACTACACCAACTCCAATCTGCTCGAACTGACGGAATTGCCGGACCATCTGGCGATTGTCGGCGGCAGCTATATCGCGCTCGAATTCGCGCAGATTTTTCGCCGTTTCGGCAGCCGGGTGACGGTGCTGGTGCGCGGTGAACGCATACTCACGCGCGAGGATGCCGACTTCGCCGATTCCGTGCAGAAGGTGCTGGCGCGCGAAGGCGTCGAGTTTATGTTCGGCGCTCAACCTTCGCGGGTCGAGCCGCATCCGCATCATGAGAACGAGATATGCATCGGCTTCGAGCAGAACATTCCCGCGCTCGAAGCGTCGCACGTGCTGTTCGCCACCGGGCGCGAACCGAATACCGACGATCTCGGCCTTGACGCCGCCGGTATCACGCGGGACAAGCACGGCACGATTCCCGTCGACGGCCAGTTGCGCACCAACGTGCCGGGCATCTGGGCAATCGGCGACGTCAACGGACGTGGCGCGTTTACCCACACGTCCTACGATGATTTTCATATCGTTGCAGGCAATCTGCTCGACGGGGACACACGCAGCGTCGACACACGCATCATGGCGTATGCGGTATTCGTCGACCCGCCGCTTGCGCGTGTCGGGCTCTCGGAGGCCGATGTGCGCAAGGCCGGCCGCGATGCGCTGATCGCCACCATGCCGATGACGCGGGTAGGCCGCGCGCGTGAGCGCGGCGAGACCGACGGTTTCATGAAGGTGCTGGTCGACGCCGGGAGCAAGCAGATTCTTGGCGCGGCGATCCACGGCATCGAAGGCGACGAAGCGCTGCACACGTTTATCGACATCATGACCGCCGGCGCGCCTTATCCGACCTTGCAATACGCGATGCACATTCACCCGACCATCAGCGAACTGGTGCCGACTTTGCTCGACGGGCTCAAGCCGCTGAAATGAGCGGTGCGCCCGGCCGCAACCGCGGACCCAGGCGACAGGTGACGGGTGACAGGTGGCAGACCAAGCCGGAGCATAAGCGATGAAACGCATAAGCAGCGGTCCAGGCAGCGGCAATCTCTTCGAGTTCGGCGCGCGGGCAAGCTCTGACGAGCAAGTCGACGCGCTTGTGGAAGACGCCGGCGTAAGCATCGAGCGGATCGTTTCGAGAGGGCACGCAAGTCCGCCGGACTTCTGGTATGACAGTCCGCGCGCCGAGTGGGTCGCGCTGCTGAGCGGCGCGGCTACCCTCGAATTCGAAGGCGAACGTGAGCCGCATCCGATGAAACCGGGTGACTACGTGCTGATCGAAGCGCATTGCCGGCACCGGGTGGCGTGGACCAGCGACACCGAGCCGAGTGTATGGCTGGCGGTCTACACCCCGGAAGTTCCCCGCTGACGGGTGTGCAGACGCAGCCCGGCGGCGTCAGGCGTCGCCTGACAGGTTGCTGGGCAGTGACCGATAACGAAGATTACGTCACCATAACGGGATTACACTCGAACTGGCACGTATCCTGGAGCGAGATCATGCATGATGCCGACCCCCAAAGCACGTTTCGCGGACTTCCGCTGACCCCGGAGCAAGACGCGGAGGTGAGACATTACATAAAAAAGCAGAAGCAGCAGGGCGCGCAGTGGGATACGCCGGAACTGGCGGCTATGCTGCACGATATGCTGGAGCCGCCGGGCGATGACGACGACGAATTCGATCCCGTTTTCGACGAAACGAAAGATGTCGCGGAACGTGCCGCGGCCTCGATCGACGAGTCGATGGATCCGATCGAGGCGAGCGAAGAGCGGCAAGCCGCCATGGAAGTCGAGGCGATGAAAGGCACGAAGCGCTAGGCTCGCGTGACCTGAACCACTGGCGAGCGGCGCTTATTGATTTTGGGTTTGGGCTTGGGTTTGGCCCTGCGGTTGACCCTGGATCGGCCCTGTGCCGGTCCGAGGTCGAGGCAGCGTGGCGTGGCGCTTGTGACTCCACCACGAATCAGGAAAAAAACATGAGCATTAGCATCGTCCAGCTCGGGTCGCCGAGAGCCGCTGACGAAGGGCTGCGTATCGGCACCGTTCGGCGACCGCCGCGCGGCGTGCCCAGGACGGAATTCGCGACTCGTGACTATTACGACGTGTGGCTGCCTAATCTGTCGCCCGCTGCGGAATTGATCAAAGACGCGAAGGCGGCCGCGAGCGACGCCGAGTGGCGCGCATTTGCGAAAAAATTCCGCGCGCAGATGAACGATGGCGACGCCAATAAGGTGTTGGACCTGCTTGCCGCACTGTCACAAACGACGCACTTTTCTGTCGGCTGCTACTGCGAGGACGAAAATCGGTGCCATCGCAGCATTCTTCGTCAATTGTTAAGCGAGCGCGGCGCGCTGATCCGCTGACGCGTGCCGCTGTGGCCGGTATTCGACAAGTCAGGTTGTCATCGCCGATAATCGGCGGCGTACGAAGCCTGACCGGGCTTCCAATCTCGACTACACAATCAGGAACCGACCGATGGGCAAGGGACGCGTCGAAGCCTTCAGCGATGGCGTGATCGCCATCATCATCACTATCATGGTGCTCGAGTTGAAGGTGCCGGAGGGTCACGATCTCGCCGCGCTGCGCCCCGTGATTCCCGTGTTTTGCGCATACGTGCTGAGCTTCATCTACGTCGGCATCTACTGGAACAATCACCACCACATGTTCCATGCCGTGCAGAAGGTCAATGGCGCGGTGCTCTGGGCCAATCTCCATCTGCTGTTCTGGTTGTCGCTGCTGCCGGCCGTCACGCACTGGATCGGCGAAAGCCATCTCGCCGCGTGGCCGGCCGCAATGTACGGCGGAGTGCTGTTCATGTCGGCGATTGCGTATTTCATTCTGACGCGTGCGCTGATCCGCGAGCACGGCATGGAGTCGACGATCGCCAAGGCGGTCGGCAGCGACTTCAAGGGCAAGGTTTCGGTCGTCATTTATCTGGCGGGCATGGTGCTGGCATTCGTGCAGCCGTGGCTCTCGGCCGCGCTCTACGCACTGGCCGCGGCGTGGTGGCTGGTGCCCGACCGGCGTATCGAACACATGATGGAGGCTTGATCATGTGGCTGGCGCTCGAACTCGCATCATGACTTCGCGTACCCACAGCGCCACCGCCACCCGAATCGGCCTGATCTCCGACACGCACAACCTCGTGCGTCCCGAAGCTCTGCAATATCTCGCCGGGTGCGATGCGATCATCCACGCGGGCGATATCTGCAATCAGGCGGTGCTCGATGCACTCGCGAGGATCGCGCCCCTTACCGCCGTGCGCGGCAATAACGACATCGCCGGGCCGGTCGCCGCGTTGCCGACACACGTCAAGCTGACTGTGCAACAGGTGACGATCCTCGTCGTGCACGATATCGCCGACGTAGGCGACGATCCGCGCGGTGAAGGCATCGGCGTGGTCGTGACGGGACACTCGCATAAGCCCGCGATCAGCGAGCGCGACGGCGTGCTGTTCATCAACCCGGGGAGTGCCGGGCCGAGGCGTTTCAAGTTGCCGATTTCCGCCGGCATGCTCGTTATCGAAGGCGCGCACGCAAGCGCGACATTCGATTTGCTGGTGACATAACAAAACGGGCCGGCAAATCTGCCGACCCGTTTGGGGACATGCGTGACTGGTTCGGCAACCGGCTATCGGCTGCCGCACAACCCAGGATCAGGCGCGTGCCGTAGCCGTGGCCGCGTAGCGCTCGTCCATCTCTTCTGCTTCGCGCTCGCCGCGCAGCACCGCATGCGCTTCCGCGCGCGTGGCCACGCACGGACCCGAGCCGAGCAGCGGCTTGCGAGCCGTTTCACGCAGCGCCAGCACCGAGACGATTCCGATCAACGAAGCACCCATCAGGTAGTACGCGGGCATCATCAGATTGCCGGTGCTGTCGACCAGCCACGCCGTCACGAGCGGCGTTGTTCCGCCGAACAGCGATACCGAAATATTGAAGCCGATGGCGAGCGCGCCATAGCGGATCTTCGTCGGGAACAGCGCCGGCAGTGCCGACGGCATCACGCCGGTAAAGCACGACAGCAGCACGCCGAGAATCATCAGGCCGCTGAACACCGGCAGCATCGTGCCCATGCGAATCAGCAGCAGCGCGGGAATCGACAGCGCGAACAGACCCACGCAACCGAACAGCATCACCGGCTTGCGGCCGATTGTGTCAGACAGGCGGCCGGCTGCGAGCGTCATCGGCATCATCAGCACCATCACGAGCAGCACGAGGAACAGGCCGTGCGTTTCGTTGAAGTGCAGCGTGGCCGACAGATAGCTCGGCAGATACGAGAGCGCCATGTAATCGGTGACGTTGAAGATCAGCACGAGGCCGACGCACAGCAGAAGCGGCTTCCACTGCTGCATCAGCAATTCGCGGAAAGACTGCTTCGGGAGCGCCTTGTCTTCGGCTTCGCGTTGCTCGGCCTGCTTCTTGAACGCGGGCGTTTCTTCGAGCTTCATCCGGATATACAGACCAATCAGACCCAGCGGACCCGCGATCAGGAACGGCACACGCCAGCCCCAGGAAAGCAGGGCCTCGCTCGACAGCGTCGCCGTCAGGAGTGTGACGGTACCCGCGCCGAGCACGTAGCCGATCAGCGTGCCGAATTCGAGGAAGCTGCCCATGAAGCCGCGGCGCTTGTCCGTCGAGAACTCGGCGATGAAAGTCGCGGCGCCGCCGTACTCACCACCCGTCGAGAAGCCCTGCACGAGACGCGCGACCAGCAGCAACACCGGCGCGAAAATACCGATGCTCGCATAGCTCGGAATCAGGCCGATCGCGAGGGTGCCGGCCGCCATCATGATCATGGTCATCGCCAGCACGCGCTGACGGCCGATGCGGTCGCCCAGCGGCCCGAACACCATGCCGCCGAGCGGCCGCACCAGGAACGCCGCGGCAAACGTGCCGAAGGTAGCGAGCAACTGGGCGGATGGATTCGACGACGGGAAGAATACTTTGCCGAGCGTGACAGCGATGTAGCTGTACACGCCGAAATCGAACCATTCCATCGCGTTACCGAGCGCCATGGCGCCGACGGCCCGCTTGAGGAGGGATTTGTCGACGACGGTGATGTCGTCGAGGGAGAGGCGTTGTTCTTCTTTGTGGTGTCGCCAGAAGCCGTTGCTGGAAGCGGTCAAGGTGAAAACTCCAATGACTGCGACGAAACTCATGCAAACGCACATGAACGTTCCGCCACGGGTGCTGGGGGAAGTGCAGTTTCGCGAGCAGCGCGATGGCGTCTCCCTCGCCGGCAGGCGATGGAAGAGGGCGTGGAAAAGAAAGCAGAACGCCCGTGCCTCGCGAACGAATCGCGAAAAAACACTCGTCTAGATTGTGCTGACTGTTGCATCTGCGTGGCCGTGGAAGGGGGGCAGATGCATGAGGACGCTGGGGTGGCTGAAAGCTGGCCCACGCGCCGCTGGAAGGCTTGAAACGAAAAAGGCCGGTGCTTTATTTGCCGCTTATGCAGAGTTCAAGCGGGGAAACGACCGACAAGCCTTCTTGTATAAAAACTGTCCGATTCAGGGGGCAGCGCACCGCAAAATGGCACGCGTAAATCACTCTGAAAAGAACGCGAATGAAGGTGAAATGCTGTTGGAACGAGGCACATGATAGCACGATGACGGAGGATCGTGCAAACCCGGTGCGCGCGGGCCGTCCCCGGAAAGGCGCTCAATCCCTTGCCGGGTGGGGGATTCAGCGGATCGCGAAGGTATGGAAAAGCGGCTTAAAAACGGCCTGAAAATGTACTGACTGGTGAAGCCGGAGGCGTCCCTAAGAAGGACCGGTGAACGGAAAACAGACGAAAAAAATCCGCGCACCTGGCGCGGATTTTTTGTCTGACCCGCTTCAGTTCGGCGAGCGAGGCCGGATGCCGGGGGCAGGCAATTATTCAGCCGGCGGCGGCACATAACCCTGCGCCGTATCCGCGCCTTCGCCGAAGAAGAACTTTTCCGTCTGCTTCATCAGATATTGGCGTGCGCGCGGATCGGCCATGTTCAGGCGGTTTTCGTTGATCAGCATGGTTTGCTGCTTCAACCAAGCTTGCCACGCTTCCTTCGAAATGCTTTCGTAGATCCGCTTGCCGAGTTCGCCAGGCAGCGGCGGGAAATCGAGGCCTTCGGCTTCCTTGCCGAGTTTCGCGCATTGAACCATACGAGTCATGCTGTGTTTCTCCTTTGTCGACCGGAGTGAGTGCTTCAGCACTTACTCTCCGGTCTCATAAAAAATAGTTAAGGCGGCCAGCCGCTTTATACAGGGACGTTCAGAGCTGTTTCATCAGTACGAGCGACTTGCGCTGCCAGTTATAGAGCCGGCGACGGTCTTCCGGCAGGTCGTCGACCGTGACCTTGACGAAGCCGCGCTTGAGGAACCAGTGTTCGGTGCGTGTGGTGAGCACGAAAATCCGCGTCAAGCCACGCGCCCGTGCGCGTTGTTCGATGCGTTTGAGCAGACGCTCGCCGTCGCCGGTGCCTTGCGCTTCAGGCGCGACCGTGAGACAGGCCATTTCGCCGATGCGCTCCTGCGGGTACGGGTACAGCGCCGCGCAACCGAACAGCACGCCATCGTGCTCGATCACCGAGAAATGGTCGATGTCGCGTTCGATCTGGTGGCGCCCGCGGCGCACCAGTGTGCCGTCGGATTCGAGCGGCTCGATCAGCGAGAGAATGCCGCCGACGTCGTCCGGCGTGGCTTCACGCAGGCTCTCGAGGTTCTCGTACGAGATCATCGTGCCTACGCCGTCGTGCAGGAACAGTTCGAGCAGCAGGCTGCCGTCGAGCGCGTAGGGGATGATATGCGCCCGCGCCACGCCGCCGCGGCAGGCGCGGATCGAATGTTTCAGGTAGAAGCCCGCGTCGCCGGTGACTTCGCCGCTTTCATGCAGCTTGTAGGCGTCGTCGAGCGACAGCTCGCGCACCAGTTCGGGGCCGTCTTCGCCGGCCTCCATCAGGCCTGGCGTTTCGGTCAGGAACACGATCTTGTCGGCGCGCAGCGCGATCGCGGCGGCCGAGGCGACGTCTTCCATCGACAGATTGAAGGCTTCGCCGGTGGGCGAGAAGCCGAGCGGCGAGAGCAGCACCAGTTTGCGGCTCGCGAGCGAATGACGGATCGAATCCGCGTCGATCTTGCGCACCACGCCGGTGTGCTGGAAATCGACCCCGTCGAGAATGCCGACCGGTCGCGCCGTCACGAAGTTGCCGGACACCACGCTGATGTGCGCGTGAGCCATCGGCGTGTTCGGCAGGCCCTGACTGATCGCCGCCTCGATATCCAGACGCACTTCGCCGGCCGCTTCTTTCGCCGATTCGAGCGCGCGCGCATCGGTAATGCGCATGCCGTGCGAGAACTCGGACTCCACGCCGTGCAGGCTCATCTGCTCTTCGACCTGCGGCCGCGAGCCGTGCACCAGCACGATCTGGATGCCCATGGCCTGCAGCAGCGCGATATCGGACACCAGCGCGTTCAGGAGCCCCTGATGCACCACTTCGCCGCCGAAACCGACGACAAACGTCTTGTTACGGAACGCATGGATGTAAGGGGCGACTGAGCGCATCCAGTCGACAAATTGCGCATGCTGGGCGAGATCTTCCGTTGCTCCGGCGGGGGCCGGAACGCTCGCGGGCGCGGGGACGAGGTCGGTTTGGGAATTCATGCCGGGGATTATAATGCGCCCCCATGTCGAATGTACCCAAAAGTCCCGCTACGGCGAACGAGAATTCAGCGCCGGCCGCCGATCCGAAGAACGCCGGCGATACGCAGCGCCGCCACGCGCAGGACGCGAACCGCAACGCGCCGAAAACGGCGCGTGAGCCGCGTCGTGGCGCGGACGACGCGCAAGCGCCCGCGCCCAGCAAAAATCCCCCTCAGGGCGGCCGTCGCGAGGGCGCCGTGGCCGCGCAAAAAGCGCCGCAAACGGGCGATGCCGGGCGCAATGCACGCCGTGAAGCGCGCCCGCCACGCCCGCAGCGCGTCGTCGAGCCGAATCCGATTCCACCGATCACGTTCCCCGAAGCGCTGCCGGTCTCCGGCCGCCGCGAAGAGATTGCACGCGCGATCGCACAGAATCAGGTCGTGATCGTCTGCGGTGAGACCGGTTCGGGCAAGACGACCCAGTTGCCGAAAATCTGCCTCGAACTTGGGCGCGGTCTCGGCGCGGGCGGCACCGGTCTGATCGGCCATACGCAGCCGCGCCGGATCGCGGCATCGGCAACGGGCCGGCGGATCGCGGAAGAACTCGGCACGCCGTTCGGCGAAGTGGTCGGCTACAAGGTGCGTTTCACCGATAACCTGTCGCCCGGCGCGTCGGTCAAACTGATGACCGACGGCATTCTGCTCGCCGAAACGCAGACCGATCCGCTGCTCAAGGCGTACGACACGCTGATCATCGACGAGGCGCACGAGCGCAGCCTGAACATCGATTTTCTGCTCGGCTATCTGAAGGAAATTCTCGTCAAGCGTCCTGATCTGAAGCTGATCGTGACCTCGGCGACGATCGACGCCGACCGTTTCGCGCGCCATTTCGGCAGCGACGAGAAACCGGCGCCGGTGATCGAAGTCAGCGGCCGGCTCTATCCGGTCGAAGTGCGTTACCGGCCGGTCGTGGAAGACAGTCCGGCGGTGAAGGCGGCACAAGGGACCTCGTCCTCGACAGCGTCGCGCGAGGCGCGCGAGCGGCCGAAAACCCAGCGCGAGACAGACCGCGATCTGATGGAAGCGATCGTCGACGCCGTCGACGAACTGTGCCGCGAAGGTCCCGGCGACGTGCTGGTGTTCCTGCCGGGCGAGCGCGAAATTCGCGATGCCGCTGAAGCGCTGCGCAAGCATCATCCGCCGCACACGGAAATTCTGCCGCTGTTCGCGCGCCTCTCGGCCGCGGAACAGGAGCGCGTGTTCCGCACGTCGAACGCGCGCCGTATCGTGCTGGCCACCAACGTCGCCGAAACCTCGCTGACGGTGCCCGGGATTCGCTACGTGGTCGACACGGGTCTGGCGCGCGTGAAGCGCTACTCGTACCGCAACAAGGTTGAACAATTGCAGGTCGAGTCGATTTCGCAAGCGGCCGCGAATCAGCGGGCAGGGCGTTGCGGCCGGGTGGCCGACGGCGTCTGCATTCGTCTGTATGAGGAAAGCGACTTTCAGGGCCGGGTGCGCTTCACCGATCCGGAAATCTTGCGCTCGTCGCTGGCGTCGGTGATTCTGCGGATGAAGTCGCTGCACCTGACGGCGATCGAAACGTTTCCGTTCATCGAGCCGCCGCCGGGCCGCGCGATTGCCGACGGCTATCAACTGCTCAACGAACTCGGCGCGGTCGACGACGACAACCAGCTCACGCCGCTTGGGCGAGAGCTCGCGCGCTTGCCGCTCGATCCGCGCATCGGCCGGATGATTCTCGCCGCGCGCGATCAGCAGGCGCTCAAGGAAGTGCTCATCATTGCCAGCGCATTGTCGGTGCAGGACCCGCGCGACCGGCCGATCGAAGCGCAGGAGCAGGCCGATCAGGCGCATCGCCGTTTCGCTGAAGAGCGCTCCGAATTCCTCCAGTGGCTGAAAATCTGGAACTGGTTCGAAGAGGCGATCGCGCACAAGAAGTCGAACAAGCAGTTGCACGACGAGTGCCGCAAGAACTTCCTGTCGCAACTGCGGCTGCGCGAATGGCGCGATGTGCATTCGCAACTGCTGACCGTGGTGCGCGAACACGGCTGGCGTCTGAACGAGGCCGAAGCGACCTTCGAGCAAATCCATCTGGCGCTGTTGACCGGCCTGCTCGGCAACATCGGCCTGAAAGCCGAGGACGAACCGTATTACCTCGGTGCGCGCAGCATCAAGTTCTACCTGTGGCCGGGTTCCGCGCTGGTGAAAAAGGCCGGCAAGTGGGTGATGGCCGCGGAACTGGTCGAAACGAGCCGGCTGTACGCGCGCTGTATCGCGAAGATCGAGCCGGAGTGGATCGAGAAGATCGGCTCGCATCTGCTGAAAAAATCGCTCTCGGAGCCACATTGGGAGAAGCGCGCGGCGCAGGTGTCGGCGTTCGAGCGCGCGATGCTGTACGGCCTGCCGATCTATCACCGGCGGCGCGTGAGCTTCGGCAAGCAGGACCCGTCGCGGGCACGCGAGCTGTTCATTCGCGGCGCGCTGGTGGAAGGCGAATTCGATACGAAGCTGGCGTTTTTCGCGCATAACCGCAAGCTGCTCGCCGACATCGAGCAACTGGAACACAAGTCGCGCCGTCAGGACGTGCTGGTCGACGACGAGCTGATCTTCGGCTTCTACGATCAGGCGATTCCGCAAGGCATATACACCGGGGCATCGTTCGAGCGCTGGTATCGCGACGAGATGAAAAAGAGCGGCCAGCAGGAAGACAAGCTGCGGCTGTTGTATCTGTCGCGCGACGATCTGATGCGGCACGAAGCCGCCGGGGTGACGACCGATCTGTTCCCGAAGCGGATGACGATGGCGGGCGTCGAGATGACGCTCAGCTATCACTTCGAACCCGGTTCGCCGCGCGACGGCGTGACGCTCGCGGTGCCGCTCTATGCGTTGAATCAGGTCGACGCGCGACGCTGCGAATGGCTCGTGCCCGGCATGCTGAAAGAGAAGACGCAACTGCTGCTCAAATCGCTGCCGCAGAAGCTGCGGCGTCATTGCGTGCCTCTGCCCGAGTTCGCGGCGGGTTTCGTCGAGCGGCACAGCGGTCCGCGCTTCGGCGCGGGCGGTTTGCTCGAGTCGCTGATCGCGGATATTCGCGAGCAGACCCAGGTCGCGATGAAGCAATCGGACTTCAAGCTCGAGACCCTGACACCGCATCTGTTCATGAACTTCAAGGTGATCGACGAGCATGGCCGCCAGCTCGCGATGGGCCGCAACCTGTCGCAACTGCGCGCCGAACTCGGCGGCCAGGCGCAGCAGCATTTCCAGAAGATCGCGTCGGGGGCGGCCGGGATAGCGTTGGCGGATGCGGGCGGCGGTGGTGGGGTGGCCGCTGCTGTGCAAGCCGGCGGTTCGGGTGCTGCGGATCGCGCGGGATTGCGCGGCAGGAGTGCGGCTGCCCCCGGTCCGCAAACCGCGTCGCCGGACGGTACGCAAGGCACCGCGCTGTACGAAAAGCTGACGACGTGGAATTTCGGCAAACTCCCCGAGTTGCTGGAAATTCGCCGCGGCGGCCAGACGTTGTTCGGCTATCCGGCACTCGTCGATCGTGGCACGCACTGCGATGTCGAAGTGTTCGATTCACCCGATGAAGCCGCGCGTATCCATCGCGCCGGGCTGCGTCGATTGTTCGCGTTGCAGTTGAAAGAGCCGATCAAATACCTGGAAAAGAACCTCCCGGGGCTGCGCGAAATGGCGATGCAGTTCATGCCGCGCGGCACCCAGGAAGAACTGCGCGATCAACTGATCGACACCGCGCTCGATCGCGCGTGTCTGCAGGACCCGCTGCCCGACGACGACGTCAGCTTCCACACGCGCCGCGACGAGGGCCGCAGCCGGTTGACTTTGCTGGCGCAGGAGATTGCGCGGCTGGTGGGGCAGATCCTGAGCGAATATGCGACGGTGAGTAAGAAGCTGGTGCAGGCCAGGTCCTTCACCGCCGCGCATTCGGACATGCAGAATCAGCTCGACGGGCTGATCGGCAAGCGCTTTGTCGTCGATACGCCGTATCCGCAACTGGCGCATTTCCCGCGCTATCTGAAGGGCATTGCGCTGCGCATCGACAAGCTGAAGGCGGACTCCGCGCGCGATGCACGGCAGTTCGCCGAATTCCAGCCGCTCTTGCAGAACTACCAGCGTGCGCTTGCGCAACGCGGTGGGGTGCTGGATACGCGTTTGTCGGAGTTTCGCTGGCTGCTCGAGGAATTGCGGATTTCGCTATTCGCGCAGGAGTTGCGCACGCCAATGCCGGTATCGGTGAAGCGTCTCTATAAGGTGTGGGAATCGATGCAGCGCTGAGGGCGCTTGGCGGCATGCATGTGCGCCATCGCTGGCGGCGGGGCGCGCGCGGTATTGCGCGCAAAAAAGCGCGCAATACCACTCCTTGTGAGAATGACATCGCGCGTAAAGGCGCGGGCCCTTCGGGACCCGAGCCAGCTCGCTACATGACGACAACGCTAAAGTCATCACCGTGACCGGTTCGGATCGAGCCGGTCCTCCTTCCTGCGTGTGCGGCTTACCAATGCATGCCGGCGCCGAGCGACGCGCCGAATTGGCCGCGCGAGTCGGACGTGCCTTGCACCTTGTAGACCCACTTGCCCGTTTCAGACAGTTGCGACACACCGATTGCCACTGCCGATTGGCCCCCATAGGTGCCACCGGCCATTGCAATCATGCCGCGCCCCGGCAGCACCGCTTGCGGCAGGCCCGCGACGGCCAGCGCCGAGGCCGTGCCGCCATACGCATCGCGGCGGGCCGAGCGGATCTGGTCGTCGGTATAGCGGTTGGCCTGACCGACGGCGCCGCTCACACTTTGTTGCAGCTGATTGACGTTGACCGCATCCGTGCCTTGCACGCCGGCCGCGACGTTGGCGATCTGCCGCTCCTGTCCCGCCGCGCCGACCGATACCGTATTCGCCCGATCCGCGACCGAGCCTTGACCCAACGCGACCGAGTTGTCGGCGCCGGCGTTCGCCGAGGCGCCGAGCGCGGTGGCGTTATTGCCGCTCGCAACGGAGTTCGCGCCCATTGCCACCGCGTTGGTGCCTGTCGCTTGCGCGCTCGCGCCCGCCGCCACCGCGTTGGTGCCCGTCGCTTGCGCGCTCGCGCCCGCCGCTACCGCGTTGGCACCCGTGGCTTGCGCATTCGCGCCCGCAGCGACGCTATGCGTGCCGCTGGCCAGCGCGCCTTCCGTATTGCTATCGCCTTGCGCGCCGAAGAACGGATCGGTCGTATTGACGGCGATGTTGCTGACCGCGCCGCTGATGGCCGCATTCAATTGGCCGAGATTGACGGCGTCGGTAGCGTCCACGCCGTTCGCGACGTTATGGAGCACGGTGGCGCCGCTTGCGGCATCGCCACCCAGCGTGACGCTGTTCCGATTCACCGTGCCGTCGGCGTTGGTGTCGTACATGAGGGCGCCGTCGACCTTGACGGCAGCCGCATCCGCCTGGGCTGCGACCGCTTTGAGCTGCGCGACATTGACCGCGTCGCGATCGTCGCGGCCCGGGGCGAGACTGCTGATCGTGCGGTTGCCGACGTTGACTTCCCCCATCGAGTTCTGTGGAACCGCCAGGCCATACGCGGTATAGCCCGTCTGCGCGCCGAATCGGGTCACGGAACTGGCGCCGAGCGCCACACTGTTGCCGTGGATGGCCCACGCGTTGTCGCCCAGCGCGAGGCTGTCTGTTCCGGTGGCGCGGGCGGCGTTACCGATTGCGATGGCGGCGACGCCCGTGGCACCGGCGTTGCTGCCGAGCGCAATTGCGCCGCCCATGCTCGCGGTCGCGCCCGCGCCTATCGCGACCGCTTCCGTCGCCGTGGCGGACGCGAATCTGCCGGCTGCAAGCGCATTCGTGCCGGCGAGAGCGGATGCGTCGTCGGTGCCGTTGTCCGCGCCGTCGGCCTTGAAGTAGTGCGGCTTGCCGGCATCGGCGAGCGCCTTCAACTGGCCGACGTTGACGGCGTCCTGATCGGCCGAGCCGGCGGCGAGGCCGCTCAGGGTGCGATTGCCGATGTTCACTTCGCCGTTCGAATCTTGCGTAGCCGCGAGGCCGAACGCGTGGTAACCGGTTTGCGCGCCGAACAGGGTGACGGAGCCGGCGCCGAGCGCGACACTGTTGTCGTGCAGGGCCCATGCGTTTGCGCCGAGCGCGGCGCTGGTGGCCGCGCTGGCCCGGGCGCTGTCCCCGAGCGCGACCGCGGACCTGCCGGCGGCGCTGGCGCTGCTGCCGAACGCCGTCGCGCCGCGCACATTGGCTACGGCGCCGAAGCCGATTGCGGTGGCTGCCTGGGCCGAGGCGTTGGCTTGCGCGCCCAGCGAGGTCGCACCGGTGTCAGTTGCCGAAGCCAGCGCGCCGAGGGCCGTGCTGTTGACCGCAATGGCTGACGCGCGCATGCCGCCGGCGAAGGCGCCAGACAGCTGCGCAAGCGCCTCGTGGCCGAGCGCGACCGCGCTCAGGCCCGTGGCGCTTGCCAGCACCCCCAACGCGACCGAGTTCGGGCCGCTGGCGTAGGCCTTCATGCCGGCTGCGAGCGCCGACATGTTCGGCGCCGCATAGGCTTCGAATTGCGAGGGGCCGGAGCCGCTGGCGTCGAAATATAGTGTGGCGGCGGTGCCCGCGGCGTGGGCGGTGGGCACACTTGCCCATAGCACGGCCGCGGCGACGGCGACTCTCGTTCCTGACGTTTCAGACCACCAGCCTGATTGGTAAATCTTATTCATATTCTTAAAATGCTCCTCGGAATGACGAACGTGAACATCGCGTGAAACGAGGGCGATTCGAAAGGCGTCATCGCCCTTGTTTATTGCGCGCAGTAAAGCACCGCGAATAACATATTTTTGTCATTCGTTTTTGTGCTCTGAAAAGTGGTTGCGCGTTGAATCGCCGGCCTCATGCCCTGATGTTCGTGGAGATTGAATGTTGGGCGATGAACGGCGGAATTGTCCGGTGCGGGCGGGAAACGGCGGAATAAGCCAATTCCTAATTGAATCAAAAGTCCGTAATTATTGTGGATTTAATTCTGATGAATTTATCGTCAATTGAGTTAATTAAGGAATGGTCTTTTTTTGTCTTGATGCGGGCGGCGGTTAATTAAGAAAAAATAATCCGCGTCTGTTAAATCTGAAAATGCCGGAAGTGCGTCAAGGCATGGGTCGTTAGTCGATGGACGAACCCGTGTTCAAGTCTGGTGTTTCTTTCTCATCCGTTAGCCGCATCCACCCGCATCCACATCAACCGCTGGTCACGGCAATCGTTCTACAATGTCGGCTGTTCTCCGAAGTGAGTTTTCATGCGTAAATTTTTTCTTCCCGGCTTGACTGCCACGTTCGCCGCGGGTGCGGCCGTGGTTGCCGCCGCAGGCTTTTTTTCTCCGGCGGCCCACGCCAACAACGTGATCGTGCTCAATTCCGGCGAAGCCACGCTGAGCCTGATCGACGAGACAACCCGTCAGGTCGTCGGCACCGTGCCGACGGGCAAGGAACCGCATCACCTGATGGCCACGCCGGACAATTCGTCGCTGATCGTCGCGAATTCGGTGTCGAACAATCTGATGTTCGTCGATCCGAAATCGGGCAAGGTGCAGCGCTGGGTCGAGAACATCGAGGATCCGTATCAGATCGGTTTTTCGCCCGACCGCAAGTGGCTCGTGACCACCGGGCTGCGTCTCGATCGCCTCGACATCTATCACTACGACAACGCGACAAACCAGATGACGCTGGCGTCGCGGCTGCCGCTCGCGGTCATGCCGAGCCACATGGCGTTCACGAATGACAGTAAAACGGTATTCGTCACGCTGCAGGTGTCGGGCGAACTGGCCGCGATCGATCTGGCCACGCAAACCGTCAAGTGGAAAATGAAGGTTGGCAAGGTGCCGGCCGGCCTGTGGATGACGCCGGGCGAGAAGTACCTGCTGGTCGGCATGACCGGCGCCGATTACGTCGCGGTGGTCGACTGGCGCAACCAGAAGGTCGTCAAGACGATTCAGACCGGCAAGGGCGCGCATAACTTCCGCTCGCTCGCCGACGGCAGGCACGTAGCGGTGTCGAACCGCGTCGCGAGCACGATCAGCATCATCGACGAAGACACGCTCACCAACGTCGGCGACATCACCGGTCTGATGCCGGGCCCGGACGACATGGAGCTTTCCGCCGACAAACGCTACCTATGGGTGACGTTCCGTTTCGCGAAGCACATCGGCATCATCGACCTGACTACGCGTAAGCTGATCCAGACGATTGCCGTCGGCCGTTCGCCGCACGGTATCTATTTCTTCAATCGCGCGCCGGTTACGGCGCCGAACGGCGCGTAACGCGGAAAGCCGCCACGAACGAAGTAACCAGGCCAGCACCATGTTCCAATCGATTTTTTCGTCTCTCGACAGTTTCGTCTCGGCCTTGCAGACGCTGCTGTACGTCGACGTGGTGCAGCCGCTGCTGTTCCGTTTCGATCTGATGGATTACGACGAGGACACTTTCGACAGCCTGTATTGGGTGATCGTCGGCGTACTCGAAGTACTGGCGATGTACGCGGTGCTGCGCCCGCTCGAGGCGCTGCGCCCGGTCGAGCAGTGGGAGAACCGCAAGGCGGTGCGAGTCGACGTGATCTACACCTGGATCGCCAAGCTCGGCATTCTCAACCTGTTCTTCTTCTTTGCGCTGCAACCGCTGTTCGACAACGTGCAGGCCTGGCTGCGGCTGCACGACATCGCAAACGTCAATTTCGACAATCTGTGGCCAGGCGTCACCACGCAGCCGCTCGTCACCTTCGTGATGTACCTGCTGGTGCTCGATTTCGCCGGTTACTGGTATCACCGCTGGCAACATCGGATCGGTGTGTGGTGGGAGCTGCACGCGGTGCATCACAGCCAGCAGCAGATGTCGCTGTGGTCCGACGACCGTAACCATTTGCTCGACGATCTGTTGCAGGCATCGTTTTTCGCGACGATCGCGCTGGTGATCGGCGTGCCGCCGTCGCAATTTGTCGTACTGGTGGCGATCACCAACCTCGCGCAGAGCGTGCAGCACGCGAACGTCCGTCTGTACTTCGGCTGGCTTGGCGAGCGTCTGCTGGTCAGTCCGACCTTCCATCGCCGGCATCACGCGATCGGCTATGGTCATGAAGGGCTCAGGTATGGCTGCAACTTTGGCGTGCTGTTCCCGTGGTGGGACATGATGTTCCGCAGCGTGTCGTGGAGCCGTGAAATGGAGCCGACCGGCATTCGCGATCAACTCGAAGGGCGCCGTTATGGCAACGGCTTCTGGGCGCAACACTGGCTTGCTTTTGTGCGCATCGCCGGGCGGCTTTCGGCGAAACGGCGTGCCAAAGGCAACGACGCGGCCGCAGTCTGAACATTCTTTCGCCCGCTCGGCGGCGGGTTCTCCGGCTTCCTCCAGCTTCCTCCCGTTTCTTCTCGCGGCCGGTTTCCCCGGCGGCGCGCCGCGTGGTTTATCCTGTGCACGTTCGCGCGTGCGTTCCGTGGTTCGCTTTCGGGCTTCTTGCTGGGCCAGTTGCCGGACCTGTTTCTGGTCCGTACTTCGGTCCGCGTCCTGGTCCGTATCCCGGTTCGTTTCGCTATTTTCTTTGTTCCATGGTTTCGTTCACCGGCACTGGCTCGCATGAATGATTTGTTGCGCTCGTTCGGACGCGCGCTCACCAACGCGCTCCACCCGCGCATGCTCTGGCTGACCTTCATGCCGTTTCTCGCGGCAACGGTCGGGTGGGGCGTGATTCTGTGGTTTTTCTGGCAGTCGCTGATTGGCGCGACCCGCTCGTGGCTCGACACCTGGTCGTTCACGGCCACGCTGTATCGTCTGTTCGATTGGCTCGGCTTTTCGGCGCTGCACGCGGCCGTTGCGCCTTTCATTGTCATCGCGGTGGCGATTCCGTTGATCGTCGTCAGCGTGTTGCTGCTGATTGCTACGCTGTCGATGCCCGCGGTGGTCCGCTTTCTGTCGGCGCGGCAATTCGCGAGCCTTGAAATGCGCCGCGGCGGAACGTGGTACGGTAGCCTCGGTCAAGCGGTGTGGACCACGCTGGTGTGTCTGGTGCTGCTGATCGTCACGCTGCCGCTCTGGCTGGTGCCACCGTTTTTCGCACTGATTCCGCCGCTGCTGTGGGGCTGGCTGACGTATCGCGTGATGAGCTACGACGCGCTCGCGCTGCATGCGACGCGCGACGAACGGCGTGCACTGGTACGGCGCTTCCGGCTGCCGCTGCTGCTGATCGGCATCGCCAGTGGACTGCTGGGTTCGTTGCCGACGCTGCTTTGGGCTTCGTCGGTATGGTTGATCGTGCTGTTCCCGGTGATCACTGCGGTGACGATCTGGATCTACGCGTTCATCCTCGTGTTTTCGGCATTGTGGTTCAGTCATTACTGTCTGCGCGCGCTTCAGCGCATGCGCGCGGAAGAGCACGGCGCACGGCACGCGCCGGTTCCTTACTGATTAAATGAAAGAGGCGGCAATGGCATTTGGCGTCATCATCATCGGCGATGAAATCCTGTCGGGCAGGCGTATCGACAAGCATTTGCCGAAGGTCATCGAATTGCTGGGCGCGCGCGGGCTGTCGCTCGGCTGGGCGGAGTACATCGGCGACGATCCGGCGCGCATCACCGCGACGCTGCGGCGCACGTTTGCATCGGGCGATATCGTGTTCTCGACGGGCGGCATCGGCGCCACCCCGGACGACCACACGCGTCAATGCGCGGCAGCGGCGTTAGGCGTGCCGCTCACCCTGCATCCGGAAGCCGCGAAGCTGATTCAGGAGCGCATCCGCGACATGCATCCGGCGAACTCGGCCACACCGCTGGATCTGGACACGCCGGAGAACCGGCATCGTCTGAATATGGGCACGTTTCCTCAGGGCGCGTCGATCATTCCGAACGGCTACAACAAGATTCCGGGCTTCTCGATCAACGAGCATTACTTCGTGCCGGGTTTCCCGGTGATGGCGTGGCCGATGATCGAGTGGGTGCTGGATACCCAGTATGCACATCTGCATCACACCATGCCGCACGCGGAAAAGTCGCTGCTGGTGTTCGAACTGCCGGAGTCGCGCCTCACGCCGTTGATGGAAAAGATCGAGCGAGACTTTCCGGGCGTGCGAGTGTTCAGCCTGCCGAGCGTCGGCGATGCGGAGCGCGGCGGCGTGTATGCGCGGCATCACATCGATCTGGGCGTGAAGGGCGAGCCCGAAGCAGTGGCGGCCGCGTTCGTCAAGTTGCGCGAGGGCGTGCACCTGCTGGGCGGCGATATTGTCGAGCCCGAGGCGGCTGCGGGTAAGGCGCAGGGCTAATCGGCAGCCGGTTCGCCGCCGAATACAGCGAACGTAGTCCGGGCGCGCTCGCGGCCATTCCTCATCGGGCTGGGCTGATAAGACTCCATGCATCATCGGCCTGTCATATGCAGCGCCGACGATGCGTCTAATTGTCCCGCCGGTCGCCCGTACGATCAGGCGCCGATCCAGGGCAAGCCGCGAAAACACCAGCCCGATACCGTCTTCCGATGCCCCTGGCCGTCCTTGTCGCCTTCGAAGCCTTCCAGCAGGTCGTACGCCTTGTCATAGCCAGCCTGGGTGGCGGCAATGGCGGCGAGCTTGGAGCGCGCGGCGCTGCGGCACAAAAACAGCACGGGCGTGTCGGGCGACGCCACCTGGCTGAGTTGCTGAAGGAATTCCTGGTTCGGCACGGCGCCCGGATAGCGTGTCCATTCAACATGCGCGTATTGCCCGTCGCCGATAACCGGCCGGCCGACCCAATCGAGTTCGGCACGGGTGCGCACGTCGACGAGACGCGTGCGCGGATCGAGTTGCAGCAGTTCGAACGCCTCGGCCGGCGACACCGCGCCCGCATAGGGCAACTGGTTCTCGGCGCGGCGTTTTTCCGCCTGGGCGTACAACTGTTCGAGCGTGCTCATGAGCGCAAACCTCCTTCGGACCAAATGATCATTCTAGCGCGCGGCGTGTGGCGCGCATGCGGTTCGGATCCCGCATCCGGCCCGGCCGAGGCAAATGAGCAAACACCCCGTTGTGGTGCATACTTCAGGAAATGCACCAAAATGGAGATGCCGCTCGTCGCTTATTTGTCTGATGCACTGATCCGGTGCGTTGCATGGCGTACAGATTTCACGATTGCATGTTGTTCGGTGCGTCCATTCCCTGCAAACGCGCGCGCCGTGCGGTTTTGCGCCGGGTTGGCGCATACATGGCACAGAAGCTGCTTTATTGGTGCCGATCGATTTATGCCAGCAGGCTTTTATGTTCATCCTCAACGATCCAGGGGTGGACGCGCCGGGATGGGTCAGCTAGATTGGGCGGCGGCTGAATCCGCCGAATTCGTTAATCAGGAGATAGGTTATGAGTAAATCCGTGGCCGACGTCGTTCAACTCGTCAAAGACGAAGACGTCAAGTTTGTCGACTTCCGTTTCACCGACACGCGCGGCAAAGAGCAACACGTTTCGGTGCCGGTGTCGGCATTCGATGAAGACAAGTTCGAAAGCGGCCATGCGTTTGACGGTTCGTCGATTGCCGGCTGGAAGGGTATCGAAGCCTCGGACATGTTGCTGGTCCCGGACGCGAACACCGCCTTCATCGACCCGTTCTATGAAGAGTCGACCCTCGTGTTGACCTGCGACGTCGTCGAACCGGCTGACGGCAAGGGCTACGAGCGCGACCCGCGTTCGCTGGCAAAGCGCGCTGAAGCGTACCTGAAGAGCACGGGTCTGGGCGACACGGCCTTCTTCGGTCCGGAGCCGGAATTCTTCATTTTCGACTCGGTCCAGTGGAATACGGATCAGTCGGGCTGCTTCATCAAGATCGGTTCGGAAGAAGCACCGTGGTCGTCGGCCAAGGAATTCGAAGGCGGCAACACCGGCCACCGTCCGGGCACGAAGGGCGGCTACTTCCCGGTCGCTCCGGTCGACACGTTCCAGGACATCCGTTCGGAAATGTGCCTGCTGCTCGAACAGATCGGCATCCCGGTCGAAGTGCACCACCACGAAGTGGCGGGTCAAGGCCAGAATGAAATCGGCACGAAGTTCTCGACGCTGGTGCAGCGCGCTGACTGGCTGCAGCAAATGAAGTACATCATCCACAACGTCGCGCACACGTACGGCAAGACCGCTACGTTCATGCCGAAGCCGGTGGTTGGCGATAACGGTTCGGGCATGCACGTTCACCAGTCGATCTGGAAAGACGGCCAGAACCTGTTCGCGGGCAACGGCTATGCAGGTCTGTCGGAATTCGCGCTGTTCTACATCGGCGGCATCATCAAGCATGCTCGCGCGCTGAACGCGATCACGAACCCGTCGACGAACTCGTACAAGCGTCTCGTGCCGCACTTCGAAGCACCGGTCAAGCTGGCTTACTCGGCACGCAACCGTTCGGCTTCGATCCGCATTCCGCACGTGTCGAACCCGAAGGGCCGCCGTATCGAAACGCGTTTCCCGGATCCGATGGCGAATCCGTACCTGTGCTTCTCCGCGCTGATGATGGCGGGTCTGGACGGCGTGCAGAACAAGATTCACCCGGGCGAAGCGGCCGACAAGAACCTGTACGACCTGCCGCCGGAAGAGGATGCAAAGATCCCGACCGTGTGTGCCGGCCTCGATCAGGCGCTCGACGCACTCGACGCAGATCGTGAGTTCCTGACGCGCGGTGGCGTGTTCACGGATTCGATGCTCGACGCGTACATCGAACTGAAGACGGGCGAACTGCAACGCTATCGTCAGTCGGTGCACCCGATCGAATTCGAAATGTACTACTCGCTGTAAGCGGCAATGGCGCTTCGCCCTTCAAACGGCGAGGCGTTTTGCCCGACGCTCGCGATCGGTCACGAAGGGACGGCGGCGCCGTCCCTTTTTTGTTGGACCCGAATCCGTCTACTTTCGACGTGCGCGGCGTAAAAGCAATGGAAGCAGGCAATAAGCGGTACACCTGATTTATCACCATCTCCTATCGGCCAGACTGCAAGATGGTTCTGAAGAATCTGATGAAGGCAAGGAAAGGGCACGAGCAGACGCTCTCTGAGGATGCTCAGCTAGTGAGTTCCGGCTTGCTGCCGGGCCTCGAGGCATTGCCCACGGTTGTGCTGGTGCTCGAAAAACGCACGCTGCGCGTGGTGTTTGCGAACCCATCGGCAGAATCGATGCTCGAGTTGTCGCGCAGGCAACTAACGCAGATGGCGTGGCAGGACATCTTCTCGAATGCCAGCGAACTGGTCGAGACCATCTCCGCGATCGCCGCCAACCGTTTTCACGCGACCCATCTGGACGCCATACTCGAGCGCCCGGGCCACGAGCCGCTGCATGTGCATGCGATCGTCGGTTTTCTGGAAAGCGCGCAAGACTACGTGCTGCTCGAACTGTTCGAAAACGAGCGGCATTTACGCTCCGATCGTGAGGAGCGCATCAATGACCTCACGGCAGTCAACAAACAACTGATCCGGAATCTCGCGCACGAGATCAAGAATCCGCTCGGCGGGATTCGCGGCGCGGCGCAACTGCTCGAGTTCGAACTCGGCGAGCGTGAGCGCGACGAGTTGCGCGAGTACACGCAGGTGATCATCAAGGAATCGGACCGGCTGCAAACGCTGGTCGATCGCCTGCTGGAGCCGCACCGTCATCCGCATATCGTCGGCGACGTGAATATTCACGAGGTATGTGAGCGCGTGCGCCAAGTGATTCTCGCGGAGTTTCCGCGCGGTCTCACGATCGAACGCGATTACGACGTGAGCGTGCCGGACCTGCGCGGCGACAAGGAGCAACTGATCCAGGCGCTGCTGAATATCGTGCGCAACGCGGCGGAAGCATTGCGTGAACGCATCTCGCAAGGCGACGCGCGCATCGAATTGCGCACGCGCATTGCACGCAAGATCACCGTGTCGAAACGCTTATGTAAGCTGGCACTGGACTTGCATATCACTGACAACGGCCCAGGCATTCCCGAGGAAATCCGTGACCGCATTTTCTACCCGCTCGTTTCGGGGCGCGAGGATGGCAGCGGTCTCGGCTTGACGCTCGCGCAGACCTTTGTACAACAACACGACGGACTGATCGAAGTGGAAAGCCGGCCGGGTCATACCGAGTTTCAGATTCTGCTGCCGCTCGACTGCTAACACCACAGACCCAGTGAGAAAACGCCGGGCCGCCCCAAGTTTTCTCACCCCCTCGGGGCCTGGCGCAAAACGACAGGTTTGGGGGCTCCTTCAAGACTTCTGAACGACCTATATGAAGCCGATCTGGATAGTAGACGACGATCAATCGATTCGCTGGGTGCTCGAAAAAGCGCTCGCTCGCGAAAACTTCGCGACCCGCAGCTTCGCGAACGTGCGCGAGGCTTCCACGGCGCTCGATCACGAAAGCCCCCAGGTGCTGGTGTCCGACATCAGGATGCCTGGCGGCTCCGGCCTCGAACTGCTGCAGACCGTGCGTGACAAGGTGCCGGGTTTGCCCGTCATCATCATGACTGCGTTCTCGGACCTGGACAGCGCGGTCGCCGCATTCCAGGGCGGTGCGTTTGAATACCTCGCCAAACCGTTCGACGTCGACAAGGCGGTCGAGCTGATCCGCCGCGCGGTGGACGAAAGTATGCGCGGCGAGCAGACCTGGGACGACCGCGTCGCCGATGCACCAGAAATGCTCGGCCAGGCGCCGGCGATGCAGGACATGTTTCGTGCGATCGGCCGGCTGTCGCATTCCGCGGCCACCGTGCTCATTACCGGCGAATCAGGCACCGGGAAGGAACTTGTCGCGCGCGCGTTGCACCGACATAGCCCACGCGCGAACGGTCCGTTCATCGCGTTGAATACCGCGGCGATCCCGAAGGATCTGCTGGAGTCCGAACTGTTCGGTCACGAGCGCGGTGCGTTTACCGGCGCACAGGCGATGCGCCAGGGGCGCTTCGAGCAGGCCGAAAACGGTACGCTGTTTCTCGATGAAATCGGCGACATGCCGTTCGATTTGCAGACGCGCCTGTTGCGTGTGCTCTCGGACGGGCAGTTCTACCGCGTCGGTGGCCACAATCCGTTGCGCGCCAACGTGCGCGTGATCGCGGCGACGCACCAGAATCTCGAATCGCGCGTGCGGCAGGGCCTGTTTCGCGAGGATTTGTATCACCGCCTCAATGTGATCCGCTTGCGTCTGCCCGCATTGCGCGAACGCAGCGAAGACATTCCGTTGCTCACGCGGCATTTCCTGCAAAAGAGCGCGCGCGATCTGGGCGTGGAGCCCAAGCGCGTGTCTGAAGATGCGCTCGCTTATCTGGCCTCGCTGCCGTTTCCGGGCAACGTGCGTCAACTGGAGAATCTCGCCAACTGGCTCACGGTGATGGCGCCGGCGCAGACCGTCGAGATCAAGGACTTGCCGCCCGATCTGGGGCCCGCGCAGCCCGGCGTGAGCGATTTCGCGGCCGGCGCCAGCGGCGTGACCGGCACGGGTGAAGCTGGCCTTGCCGGCGGCGCGCCGATCAACGGCGGCAGCGCGCTCACGCATCCGGCCGGCGCTGCCGGCATGCCTGTCGCGAGCGCTGTCGCCGCCTGGGAAGGCGGCTTGCGCACGGAAGTCGCGCGGATGCTGCGCGAGAATGCGGCCGACGTCATGGACGAACTTGCGCGCCGTTTTGAAGCGGCGGTGATTCGCGAGGCGCTGGACTTCACGCGCGGACGCAAGGTGGAGGCGGCGGAGCGCCTCGGCATCGGTCGCAATACGATTACGCGCAAGATTCAGGAACTCAATCTCGAGCCCTGAGTGTTGCGGGTGAGGGGGGGCGGCGCCAGCCGCTCCCGCTCGTCGCTTCAAAGGCGTTCAGGCTCACGCAAGGCATAATCGACGCTGTTTTCATTCGACAGCTGACGATGCCTGCTTCTCCCGCTCCTCCCGTTTCCCCCGGTCCTTTCTCCTGGCCGCTTTCCCCCGATCCCTTTCTGTCGCTCGAGGCGCTCGACGATCCCGACGCGCTCGCGTGGGTCGAGGCACAGAATGCGCGCACGCGTGCCGCATGGTGCAGCGGCGCGGAATTCGAGTCGCTCAAACAGCGGCTTGCCGATGCTTATCTGCCGCGTGAGCGTCCGGTCATTCCCGATCGCTGGAAGGACTGGGCCTACGATCTGTGGCAGGACGAACGCAATCCCAAGGGCATCTGGCGACGCACGACGTGGGCGGCCTGGCGTAGTGGCGCGCCGGTCTGGCAGAACCTGCTCGACTTCGACGCGCTCGGTGCGGCCGAAGGCACGCCGTGGGTCTGTGCCGAACTCGACATTCTTTATCCGGATGGCGATCGGGCGCTGATCACACTGTCGCCGGGCGGCTCGGATGCGTTGGTGGTACGCGAGTTCGACATCGACGCGCAACGTTTTGTCGACGACGGGTTCGTGATTGCGAAGGCCGGCAAGCACACGGCGTCGTGGATCGATCGGGATACGCTGTATGTCGGCTGGGACAATGGCCGCAAGACGCTGACGCGCTCCGGCTATCCGCGCGAAGTGCGGCGTTGGGCGCGGGGCAGTGCGCTGGCGGATGCGCCGGTGGTCTTCAAGGGGGCGTTCGGCGACATCGGCGTGGAGGCGCACTACGATCCGCTCGAGCAGCGCCACACGGTGGTGCGCAGCGTCGATTTCTTCGACTCGCACACGTATTACCTCGAGAGGGCTGAGGGCGCGGCGAACGGTGCCGATGTCTGGCGACAGTACGACTTGCCGTCGCACGTCGCTGCAGGCGGCTGGGAAGGCTGGCTGCTGCTCGAGCCGCGCCTCGATTGGGACTGCAACGGTGTGCGCTATCCGGGCGGCGCGCTGCTGGCGATTCGCGAAGCCGCGTTCCTGCGTGGCGAGCGCGACGTGGTGCCCCTTTTCACGCCGACCGCGCAAACCTCCGCCTGCGAGTGGACGCACACGCGCAATTACCTGATCGTGTCGTACCTGGAAGATGTACAGAGCAAGACCTCGCTGTGGATTCCGTCGCAAGCGGCGGATCAGACCTGGCGTTGGCAGCAACGCCTCTTTCCGTCGCGTGACGACGTGCAAGCCGATATCTCGCCCGTCGAGCCGACGCTGAACGATGAAGTATTCGTCGACACCGATGATTATCTGCAGCCGCCTGCGTACTGGCTCGCCGATCTCGCGCAGGACGACCTGACCGATTGGACTTTGCTCGACCGCTGGCCGACTCAGTTCGACGCGGCACCGTTCGCGGTGACGCGTGGGCATGCGGTCTCGGCGGACGGTACACGAGTGCCGTATACCGTGATCGGGCCGCGGGTTGCACAAGACGCCGCACAGCCGCCGCGCCCATGCCTGCTCAACGGTTACGGCGGTTTTGCGATTCCGCTTCTGCCGGGCTATCTGACCGGGCAGGGCATTGGCTGGCTCGCGCGCGGCGGTGTCTATGTGGTCGCGCATATTCGCGGCGGCGGCGAGTTCGGCACGCGCTGGCATACGGCGGCGCAAGGCGAGCATCGGCAGCGCGCGTTCGACGATTTCATCGCGGTGGCCGAGACGCTCATCAGCACAGGCGTGACCAGCGCGGCGCAACTCGGCATTCAGGGCGGCAGCAACGGTGGCCTGCTGGTCGCGGCGTGCATGGTGCAGCGGCCCGAGTTGTTCGGCGCGGTAGTCTGCGAGGTGCCGCTGCTCGACATGAGCCGCTATCACCTGCTGCACGCAGGCGCGTCGTGGATCGATGAATACGGCGATCCGGACGAGCCCGGCGAGGCGCGCGTGCTGGCGGCTTACTCGCCCTATCACCGTGTGAGTGCGGACGTAGCGTATCCGCCGGTGCTGTTCACTACGTCGACGGCGGACGACCGTGTGCATCCGGGACACGCGCGCAAGATGGCCGCGCGCATGCAGGCGCTGGGTGCGCAAAGGGTCTGGTATCGCGAGAACACGGAAGGGGGCCACGGCGGCTCCGATGAACTGGAGCAGGCCGAACATGACGCGATGGTGTTCGAGTTCCTGTGGCGCTGTCTGAACGGACCGGCGTAGGTCTCGCCGGTCGTGGGTTCAGCCGATCCTCAGCCGATGTTCAACCAAGCTGCGCGACGACCGGTGCGTGATCCGACGGCTGATCCCATTTGCGCGGCACCTTGTCGACATCGCACGACGAGCATAGCGGGGCGAGCGCTTTCGAGAGCAGAATGTGGTCGATACGCAGCCCCGCATTGCGGCGGAACGCCATCATCCGGTAATCCCACCACGAGTAGATCTTTTCCGGCTGCTCGAACTGGCGGAAGGCATCGACGAGACCGAGTTCGATCAGCCGCGCGAACTCGGCGCGTTCTTCGGGCGACACCAGATTCTGACCTTCCCACGCTTTCGGATCGTGCACGTCGCGATCTTCCGGCGCGATGTTGTAGTCGCCGAGCAGCGCGAGTTTCGGATGCAGCGCCATTTCACTCGCGACCCAGTCGTGCAGTGCGGCGAGCCAGTTCAGCTTGTAGGCGAATTTGTCGGTTCCCGGCGCCTGGCCGTTCGGGAAATACGCGGAGATGACGCGCACGCCTTCGACAGTCGCGGCGATCACGCGTTGCTGCGGATCGTCGAACCCGGGGATATTACGCACGATGCCGGTTTCGTCGACGCTCAGGCCGTCGCGCACCAGGATGCCGACGCCGTTATAGGTCTTCTGGCCCGCGAACCAGCTGCGATAGCCTTTTTCTTCGAGCTCGGCGCGAGGGAATTTGTCGTCGGTCAGTTTCAGTTCCTGCAGGCACAACACATCCGTCTGGCTGGTTTCTAGCCAGTCGACGACGTGTTGCAGACGCACTTTCAGGGAGTTGACGTTCCACGTGGCGATTTTCATGAGGTTCTCACATTCTTGCTGAGCGAGGCTTGTGGCATGCTGCCCCGGCATTTTTGCGTTTTTCCGCTTTAACGGCTACCCCGTCTCCATCCGGCGGCCCGGATTCGGGTTGGCGGGAGCGGGTCGATTCCAATAGTTCCGCATCTTATCGCGCGAGACGGGCGACCGTGAAAATTGCCTCGGCGGCCGCAAAAAATAAAAGCGCGCCCACGTCACGCCCCGGCGTATAGTGGGCTCACATCTACGCGCACCGAGGATCCATCATGGCTCAAACTTATCCAGCCCTTTATAAGGACTTCGAAGTGCATCCGTTGGTGTTTTCGCGGGAGTTCGACAAGTTCGACGGTCACAAGCGTCATGCCGAAGGTTACGACGTTGCGGTACGCGTCTGCCGGCCGGGCGCGATCAGCGGCTCGAAGGCGAGCCGCGTATTCCGTCTCGTCCTCGCGTCCACGTTCTCCGATTTCGGCGTGGCGAAACGTAGCGCGAGTCAGTATGGCGCGGACATCATCGACGGCAAGGTGGAAGGCGCGACGGTCCAGGATCTGTGAGTGTTCCGCTTACGTGCAGCATCCCTATGCTGCATGAGAAGCAGGACGCGCTGAGCTTCGTCGGCAATTATTTCAGTCTTATTTCACCGGATTGTTTGACGTCTCGCACGCGACCCGATATACTCTTTTTCTCTGACGCGGGGTGGAGCAGTCTGGCAGCTCGTCGGGCTCATAACCCGAAGGTCGTAGGTTCAAATCCTACCCCCGCAACCAAGTATTGTTGAAAGCCCGCTAACGCAAGTTACGCGGGCTTTTTAACTTCCAACGTCCCTCACGTCCCTCAGCGCCTCTCGTGCATGCGCACGCGCATGCGCTCACTCTGCCCCGATCGCCCATTCCACCGCAGCTTGCGCATGCAACGCAGTCGTGTCGAACACGGGTAACGCGGAATCTTCCGGCTTGATCAGCAGGGTGATTTCCGTGCAGCCGAGAATCACCGCCTGCGCACCGCGCGCAGCGAGCCCTTCGATCACGCGCTGATACACCGTACGCGAAGCGTCGTTCACGTTCCCGTGGCACAGCTCGTCGTAGATGATGCGATGCACATCCGCGCGTCCCGCCTCATCGGGCACCAGTGTTTCGAGGCCGTAACGCTCGTTCAGGCGCCCGGTGTAGAACGCCTGCTCCATCGTATAGCGCGTACCCAGCAAGCCGACCCGCTCGATCCCCGCGGCGCGCAGCGCGTCGCCGGTCGGATCGGCGATGTGCAGGAACGGTACCTCGATCGCCTGCTCGATCGATTCATACACGCGATGCATCGTGTTGGTTGCGAGTATCACCAGATCGGCGCCGCCTCGTTCGAGTTGACGCGCGGCATCGGCCAGTTGGGCGCCGAGCGCGCTCCAGTCGCCGGCGCGCTGGCTGGCCTCGATCGGCGCGAAGTCGAGCGTCAGCATCAGGCTGCGAGCGTTGTGATGGCCGCCAAGACGCGTCTTCGCATGACGGTTCAGAAGCTTGTAGTACTCGGTGGACGATTCCCAGCTCATGCCGCCGATCACGCCGATGGTTTTCATGGTCTTGCTCCGTGGATGGGTGGATGTGAGGCATCGAGCGTTCGAAAAATCGAGTATAGGCGGCCACCCGTGCCGGCAGCCGGTACGGATTCCCTTCTGCTCACCGGTACGGCGTCGCGTTAAAACGCCGGCACGCACTTTCTGACGCCGATAGAATCGTAGTCACTCGAATAGCGGTCAACCAGCAACAGGGAGCGAACCATGGATCTGATCATCCGCCACGCAATGCTGCCACCGAGCGCCGCGCCGCAGCAGAAGCAGCCGGTCGACATCGGTATCGAAGCGGGTCGCATCGTCGCCGTCGAACCGAATCTGGCCGCGAGTGCACGTGAAGAAATCGACGCCGCCGGTTCGCTCGTTACGCCGCCATTCGTCGATCCGCATTTCCACATGGACGCGACGCTCTCGTACGGTCTGCCGCGCGTGAATGCGTCGGGTACCTTGCTGGAAGGTATCGCGCTGTGGGGCGAACTGAAGCCGCACCTGACGCAGGAGGCGCTGATCGAGCGCGCGCTGCAGTACTGCGATTGGGCGGTCGCGCGTGGTCTGCTGGCGATTCGCAGCCACGTGGATGTATGCGATCCACGCCTGCTCGCGGTCGAGGCGCTAGTCGAAGTGAAGCGTCGCGTCGCGCCGTATCTCGACCTGCAACTGGTCGCATTTCCGCAGGACGGCGTGTTGCGGAGCGCCGGCGCATTCGAAAACCTCAAACGTGCGATCGCAATGGGCGTCGACGTGGTCGGCGGAATTCCCCATTTCGAGCGCACGATGGCCGACGGCGCGCAGTCCGTGCGGATGTTGTGCGAGTTCGCGGCGGAGCAGGGCCTGCGCGTCGACATGCATTGCGACGAATCGGACGATCCGATGTCGCGCCACATCGAGACGCTCGCGGCCGAAACGCACCGGCTCGGTTTGCATGGGCGCGTCGCCGGTTCGCACCTGACCTCGATGCATTCAATGGACAACTACTACGTCAGCAAGCTCCTGCCGCTGATGCGCGACTCGGGCGTCGCGGCGATCGCCAATCCGTTGATCAACATCACCCTGCAAGGCCGCAGCGACACGTATCCGAAACGGCGTGGCATGACCCGTGTGCCGGAGATGATGGCGGCGGGCATCAACGTGGCGTTCGGTCACGATTGCGTGATGGACCCATGGTACAGCCTCGGCTCGGGCGACATGCTCGAAGTTGCTCACATGGGTTTGCATGTTGCGCAGATGACGGGTGTCGACGGCATGCATGCGTGTTTCGACGCTGTCACGGTGAATGCCGCGCGCATCCTCGGTCTGGAAGGCTATGGCATCGCGCCGGGAAGCGAGGCCAATCTCGTGCTGCTCGACGCACGCGATCCGGTCGAAGCGATCCGCCTGCGCGCCGCGCGGCTCGCGGTGGTGAGCCGCGGCAAGGTTGTGAGCCGTGCGCCTGCGGCGCGCGCCGCGTTATCGCTGGAAGGGCGTCCGGCGCAAGTGGATTTCAAGCTGCATCGGGCCTAGCGCTCAGAGCGCGGGGCATGCCGGCGCGAGAAAAGAAAAAGCCGGTGCCTGCTCGTGCAGGTCACCGGCTTTTATCTTGAAGTCGACGGTCCGCCACGCCGACTATCGAGGCATCAACGCAAGCTCAATGCGCGGCGCCAGGCGTCATGCCGTTGTGCCGCAGCAAGGCATCGATATTCGGCTCGCGGCCGCGGAACGCCTTGAACGATTCCATCGCGGGACGGCTGCCGCCCACTTCCAGAATCTCCTTGCGATAGCGCATGCCGGTTGTCTGATCGAGCACGCTGCCGCTGGCTGCCTGCGCGGCTTCTTCGAACGCGGCGTACGCATCGGCAGAGAGCACTTCAGCCCACTTGTAGCTGTAGTAGCCCGCCGCATAACCGCCCGCGAAAATGTGGCTGAACGTATTCGGCCAACGCGAGAACGAAGCTTGCGGCACCACGTGGAAACGCTCGTTGATCTCGCTCGCGAGTTCGGTCGCGTTCTTCGTACCGGACGCATCGAAACCGGTATGAAGCTGCATGTCGAACATCGAGAACACGATCTGACGCAAGGTGCCGAGACCGCTCTGGAAATTCTTCGCGGCGAGCATCTTGTCGAACAGATCGCGCGGCAACGGTTTGGCGGTGTCGACGTGCGAGGTCATGTCGCTCAGCACGTCCCATTCCCAGCAGAAGTTCTCCATGAATTGCGACGGCAATTCAACCGCGTCCCACTCGACGCCGTTGATACCCGACACGCCCAGTTCATCCACCTTCGTGAGCATGTGATGCAGTCCGTGGCCGAACTCGTGGAACAGCGTGATTACTTCATCATGCGTGAAGCAGGCGGGCTTGCCGCCGACCGGTGCCGAGAAGTTACAGGTCAGATAGGCCACGGGCGTTTGCACCCCGCCGTGTGTGTGCTTGTGACGGCCGCGTGCGTCGTCCATCCATGCGCCGCCGCGTTTGCCTTCACGTGCATACAGATCGAGATAGAACTGGGCAACGAGCCCGCCGTCCTGATTCTCGACGCGGAAAAAGCGCACGTCGGGATGCCAGACGGCTGCTTCGTCGCGACGGATGCGCACGCTGAACAGCGTTTCGGTGACCTTGAACAGGCCCTTGAATACGGCGTCTTCCGGAAAGTACTGTTTGACCTCGTTCTCGGAGAACGAATAGCGCTTCTGGCGCAGACGTTCCGCGGCGAAGGTCATGTCCCATGGCTGCAGGTCGCTCATGCCGAGTTCGCTCGCAGCGAATTCGCGCAGTTCCTTCCAGTCCTGTTCGGCATGCGGACGCGCGCGCGTGGCGAGATCTTCGAGGAATGCCATCACCTGTGCCGGCGATTCGGCCATCTTCGGCGCGAGCGAGACTTCGGCGAAGTTGTTGTAGCCGAGCATGTGTGCTTCTTCGGCGCGCAGTTTCAACTGATCGGCGAGCACCTGGGTGTTGTCCCATTCGGGCTTGCCGCCGCCGTATTGCGGGCCGAGCTCGGAGGCGCGCGTCACATACGCGCGGTAGATCGCTTCGCGCATCGCACGGTTTTCCGAGTACTGCATGACCGGGAAATACGACGGGAAATGCAGCGTGAATTTGTAGCCGGTCTTGCCTTCGCGTTCGGCCGCTTCTTTCGCGGCTTCGATCACGTCTTCGGGCAGGCCGGCCAGTTGCGCCTCATCGCCGGCCTCGACGATGTAAGCGTACGCGTTCGTCGCATCGAGCACGTGATCCGAAAACGCTTTCGACAACCCTGCCTGGCGTTCCTGCAATTCGGCGAAATGCGGCTTCTGGTCTTCCGGCAATTCCGCGCCCGAAAGGCGGAAATCGCGCAGCGCATTGCCGAGGATCTTCTTGCGCTCGCCGGTCAGCGATGCGAAATCGCTGCTGGCGTTCAGTGCCTTGTATTTCTCATACAACGCGAGATTCTGACCGACGCTCGACCAGAATTCGGTCACGCGCGGCAGATTTTCACCGTAGACGGCGCGCAGTTCCGGCGTATCCGCCACCGCGTTCAGATGGCCGACCACGCTCCAGGCGCGCGACAGCGGTTCGGTGGCGCGCTCCACCGGCTCGACCACGTCGGCCCACGAGGCGGGCGTACTCGGCTGGGCGGCGCGCTCGACGGCGGCGGCCGCATCGGCGAGCAGCACGTCGAGGGCGGGCGTGACGTGTTCGGGGCGAATTTCGCCAAAGCGCGGCAGGTCGGAGAAATCGAGGAGCGGATTGTCGTGCTTCGAGGGGGTAGTGGACATAAGGCTTCCTGTCTGACGCGGGTGAACGGGCAATCGGTGCATCGACGGGCGCGCGCTGCAACGCCCCGATGACGCTCTATAGAGACATTATTGGGGCAGGGCGCGCCGATTCCAATCCGTCGGCAGACAAATTATCAGATGTCGCGCGACTGTGCGCGGGAGCGCGAATGCCGCACGCGGTCGAATCGACGCCGATGCGTCGCTGCGCGCGGTGGGAAAGTGGGCAAGAGGAATTGCTGCCGTGCGGCGTTGGCAGATCGGGCCGCACGGCATGAAAGGCCTTTTGCGTGCCGGGGAGGGACGCCTCGACGCCCCGGCGGCACGCGCGGGCGTGTTTAAGCCTTGGCCGCCGCTTCGCGCTCAGCGGCTTCGATCGTATTGACAAGCAGCATCGTAATGGTCATCGGACCGACGCCGCCCGGCACCGGCGTGATGTAGCCGGCCACTTCCTTGACGCCGGCGAAATCGACGTCGCCGCACAGCTTGCCGGCTTCGTCGCGATTCATGCCCACGTCGATCACGGCTGCGCCCGGCTTCACCATATCCGCGGTGAGAATGTTGCGCAGACCGGTGGCGGCGACCACCACGTCGGCGTTACGGGTGTGGGCGGCCAGATCGCGCGTCTTGCTGTGGCAGATCGTGACGGTCGCACCGGCTTCGAGCAGCAGCAGCGCCATCGGCTTGCCGACGATGTTCGAGCGGCCGATCACCACCGCGTTCGCGCCTTGCAGCGGAATTTCGTAAGCCGCCAGCATCTTCATCACACCGTACGGCGTGCACGGGCGGAACAACGGCCGGCCGGTCATCAGCGCGCCGGCATTGGCGACGTGAAAACCGTCCACGTCCTTTTCCGGGGCGATAGCTTCGATCACCTTGTGGCTGTCGATATGCGGCGGCAATGGCAGTTGCACCAGAATGCCGTGGATCAGCGGGTCGCGATTCAGTTCGTCGATGCGCGCCAGCAGCTCGGCTTCCGGCAGATCGGCCGGATAGCGGTCGAACGACGAACCGAGGCCGTTGTCATGGCACGCCTTGACCTTGTTGCGCACATAGACTTCGCTGGCCGGATTGTCGCCGACCAGCACCACGGCGAGGCCCGGCTGATGGCCGCGAGCGGTGAGGGCGGCGGCACGCGTGGCGACTTCGGCGCGCAGGGTCTTGGAAAGGGCTAGGCCGTCGATCAGTTTGGCAGTCATGGTCGGTCGAGATGGGCAGTTTGGAAAGCGGGGCAGAGCGCTGGCGCGCGTGACATGGGCGGCACGCGCGATGGCGCTTTTCATCGGAAACGGGGCGGCACGTGAAAAGCGCGCGGCGCGAATCAGGGATAAGCGGCGCTGCGAAGTCCGTCATTATACCGACCCTGCACGGCGGGCCATGCGGGGATTGCTGCCGCGCGGGAACAGGGCGGCTTCGCGGAGCTTCGGGCTATGCAGGGGCGTGCTGGCAACGGGGGCGAAGGTGGTTCGGCAGGCGCCGGCGCCGGCGCGAACCTCAGCATGGATGCCGGCGCCGGGCGCCGGCGCGGATCCGGAAACAGATCGGCCGCGAACGGGCTGATGCGCCGCCGCGGCCGTCCAACACCTGCGGTCTCTATGGCTGCACGGGTTGCCAGCTATCGTCCGGATCGAACGATTTGACGGCGGCCGCGGCACGTGCGGTTTGCGGGCCCAGGTTTTTCTGATAGACCTGACCCTCCTGATTGACGATAAAGCTCATCACGCCGGTCTTGCCATACTCGGCCGGCGAGGCGATCAGCCCAAAACCTTTGCTCAGCACGCCGTTCTCCACATAGTTCTGCGCGCCACCTTTCGCGTGCGGACCTTGTGCCGTCAGGATCCGGTAGTGATAGCCGTGATAGGCCTCGGTCGGCAGCGTGCCGTTGGGCATGGTGGCGGCGAGCGGTCCGAGCGGGCTTTCCGTTTCGCCGGGCGCGGTGACCCAATAGAGGCCGTCATGCTGACCTGGCGTACTGACGAAGCGTTGGGCGTAGTGCTGGGTCAGGTTGTGATAGTCGTATTGCGCGTCGAGGTAGGCGAGCGAGGTGAGGATCGCGGCGCGTTCGTTACGGCCGATGCGGCGTGTCAGCATTTCGTCCTGCGCGGCGGGCGGATCGAAACGCCAGCCGTGCGCGGCCTGCACCAGCGGAATCGGCAACGTCCAGCCACTGTCGCCGACCGCCAGATGCGCGGTTGCGCGTCCCTTGTTCTTCACCGGGTCCTCGACGATCTGATGCCCCTTCGACCATGCGCCGAGGAACTGGTAGATGTCGTCTTCGCCGATTCCTTCGGCAGGAATGAAGCGATGGAAATCGTTGCCGAGCACGTGTTTGAGCGCATCCTCGTCGTTGCGGGCGAGGGCGTCGACGAACGCACTGGCGGCTGCGTCGGCCGTGGGATAGACCGCCTGGGCGTGTGCGGCAGTTGTGCCGAGCAGCAGTACCGGCGCCATCGCCAGGCTGCCGGTCGTGCCGAGGGCGGCGGCGAGTGTCCGAACGTGGGCGCGCAAAGCGCCGCGTGGAAATAAGCGAATCATTAGAGACTCCTCGTGATCGTTCAACGGTTGCGGCCGAGGTGGCGTTCACCGCCGCCACCGCCCAGTCTGCCGCCGCCACCGAAGCTGCCACCTCCGCCGCCGCGCTGGACCCCACCGCCGTTTGCGCCGAGACCGCCGCCGCTGCGTTGCTGGCCGCCACCGTTGGCGCCGAAGCCGCCGGAACGGCTACCGGCAGCATTGCGGCTCGCCTGGCCACGCTGTACGTCCTGCCGGGCGGCATTGCCGTCACCGGCGCCGCGCAGCGCGTTATCGCGATTGACGTTCTGTGCGCGGTTATGCAGATCGGCGTTGGCGGTGCCTCCCTGATGAATCCCCTGCACGCGCTGGCTCGCGTTGCCGCTCAGATTCTGGCCGGTGCGGTTCTGCAGGGTTTGCTGCGCCTGGGCACGGGCAGCGTCGTCACGGCCGCGGTAGGCGTCGCGTTGTGCACCGCCGAGGTTGTTGTTGACGTTGCGGTTGAGGTTCGCGTTGTTGACGTTGCGATTGACGTTGGTGTTGCGGTTCCAGTTCGTCGTGCTGCTGTTCACGTTGAGCCGGTTGTTCACATTGATGTTGTTGTACCGGTTCACGTTGATGTTGACGTCATGCGTGTTCCAGTTGAAGCCGCCCCACAACGAGTTGGCTACGGCTACGCCGGCGCCGAACGCGAGGCCGGTAGCGAAACCGGTTGCGATTGCGTAACCGGGCGGCGGTGGAACATACACGGGCGGATAGGCGGGATAGGGCCACGTACCGTAGACGACAGTCGGGTTATACGTCGGCACGTACACCACTTGCGGATTGGCCGGCACGATCTGAATCGTGCTTTGCTCGACCACGACCTTCTGCTGTGAACTGGTCTTCAGATTGCCGGCGGCCTGCGCCTGTTTGCGCAGGCGTTGCACGGAATCCATCACGTCGTTGGGCTGGGCAAGAAAGGCATCGCCCAGTTGCGAGACCCAGTCGGGTTTCGACGCCATCGTCGCGAGGACCTGCGGGAAAGCGACCAGCGATTGCACGCTCGGATCCCAGGGCTCGGACGCGACTGCTTTGACGGCGTCATCGCCTTGTAGCTTCGCGTTCGCTTTCGACCATGCCGCCGCGGCCTCCACGTCTTGCGGGAAGGTGGCCGCCATTAGCACCTGCGCGAGCAGGGCGTCGGGATAGAGCGCGATGGGCGCGGTCAGCGAATCGAGCTGCTGGTTCGATATCTTTGCGGCGCTTTGTGCGTAAGCGGCAGTCGGCGCGGCGAGACCCATGACGAACGGCGCACCCGCGAATGCGGCACAGATAAGCAACACACGCGAACAGTGTGTTCCGGATCGTTTCACGATGAAATCCTCCCGGCTGGGTTAGACGCGCGAGACTGATGCGCAGCGCATGCTGCGTTGCCCGGGCGCAATGAAATGTGGAGCGTGGTGAAGAGCGTGGCGGATGGCCCAGATGTGGCCGAACCGATCGATATGACACAGGCACCGGCGAAACAGTCAGGCCACTTCACCTGTTTTGCGTTGCCTGACGCCGGGTATGACAACTGCAGTTCATCTGTCCTGTGCTCATAGGGCATCAGCGATTCCTGCTAAGGAGTTCTGTGTAAATTAGGGGACACAGCCGTGCTTGTCAATCGTGTCGGAGGAAAGAAGTTGATGACGTTTGACGTAAGCGGACGCTGACTAATACGCAGTAATGCTGAATAGATACTGACGCGCCGAGCTATGCGGCTTATCGTCATTGCGTTGGATCAGAAAGCGAACGGAGAGGCGGGGGGCAGAGCGGGGGTGCGGACGCGGACGGAAAAGGACGGGCCGGACGTGTCGACAGTCCGGCCGTTGAAACTCAATCGCGATCCGCGGAGTGGGCCGCGGTCGTTATCGCGCTTGTTATATCTATTGTGCCGGTTGCGGCTTGTTCGACAGCGCGAGACGCAGCAGATCGGCGACCGTGTTGACGTTGAGCTTTTCCATGATGTTCGCGCGATGCGCTTCAACCGTCTTGATGCTGATGCCGAGGTCGTCGGCGATCTGCTTGTTCAGACGGCCGGCGATGATGCGCTCGAGCACCTGGTGTTCACGCGCGGTCAGCTTGCCGAGACGTTCGGCGGCGGCGCGCTGTTGCTGCACGCTGGTGCTTTCGCTGCGCGCCTTGTCGAGCATGCGCTCGACCAGCTTGCGCAGTTCCGCTTCGTCGAACGGTTTTTCGATGAAGTCCATCGCGCCTTTTTTCATCGTCGACACGGCCATCGGCACGTCGCCGTGACCCGTCACGAAGATGATCGGCAGCACGGAGTTGTCGGCGATCAGGCGTTCCTGCAACTCGAGCCCGCTCATGCCGGACATCCGCACATCGAGAATCAGACACGCGATCTGGCCCGGATGCGTATGCGGCTGCCACGCGTCGATGAACTGCTCGGCGCTGGAGAAGCATTGCACGCGGTAGCCGTTCGCCTCCAGCAGCCAGCGCAGCGAATCTCGCACGGCCTCGTCGTCGTCGACGACAAAGACTGTTTCCTGTGTGGTGACTGGGCTGTTCATAGCTCTCCCGTAACGGTTTGTGGTGTCGGCGCCTCTGACCCGCCGTTGCTCGGGCCGTCAGGCTCTCCAATAGGCAGACTGCAATGGAACGTGGCGCCCGTGATGTGGCCGTCAGACTCGACGTTGTTCACCACCCACAGACGACCGCGGTGCGATTCGATAATCGAACGGCAAATGTTCAGCCCCATGCCCATACCGTCGGACTTGGTGCTGTAAAACGGTTCAAACAGACGCTCGGCGGTTGCCTCGTCGACCCCCGGGCCCTGATCCACAACGCTGATGCAGACAAATCCGCTGTCGAGCCGCACGACCACGCGAATCACGGGGTCGACCGCATTCGGGCGTGCATCGTGCATGGCTTCCACGCCGTTCTTCAGCAGGTTCACCAGTACCTGCTCGATCAGCACCGGGTCGACGTAGATCACCGGCAAGCGCGAGCGCAGATCGGTCACGATGCGAATCTTGCGCTTGCGCGCTTCGAGTTCCGCGAGACCCACCGCGTCGGCGACGATATCGGCCACGCGCGTGGCTTGGCGTTTCGGCTCGCTGCGTTTCACGAACTCGCGAATGCGCTTGATGATCATGCCGGCGCGCACCGCCTGCTGAGCGGTTTTTTCGAGCACGGGCAGGAGATTGTCGGGCGTCGTTCGACCGGATTTAACCAGTGCGACGGTTCCCGAGCAATAGTTATTGATCGCGGCGAGCGGCTGGTTCAGTTCGTGCGCGAGCGACGAGGCCATTTCGCCCATCGTCATCAGGCGGCTGGTGAACTGCAGCTTCTCGTCCTGCTGACGCGAGAGTTCCTGAGCCTGCTTGCGGGTGGTGATGTCGGTCGCGATCTGCATCTGCGCGAGGTGGCCGTCCACCCACTGAATGTACTGACGGCGCACTTCGAACCATTTCTGGATGCTTTGCACATAGACTTCCTGCGCATCGGCGGTACTTTCGGTCAGGGCCGCGGCAGGCAGGCCCGCGTAGGTGTCCACCATGTCGATCGAATCGGACGACGCCTGCGCGCTATCGAATCCGCCGCCCGCCAGTTCCAGATGGCCGTCCGGGCGAATGCCGAACAGGTGGCGGTAGTAGCGGTTGGCGAACAGCAACTCGGCTTCGTCGGCGGCCAGCACGGAGACGGCGGCGTCCAGGCTTTCGAGCACGGTCGTGAAGCGTTCATGCGCGGCGGCGAGTTCCTCGCGCGCGCGCTTGGGCTCGGTGATGTCGGTCATCGACGACATCCAGCCGGTCTGGCGGCCCGAACTGTCGATCAGCGGCGACACGTAGAGCCGCGCGTGGAACGACGAACCGTCCTTGCGGCGCACCCGCAATTCGAAACCTGAAGACGGTGCCTTGCCGCGCAGCGTCATGTCGAGCTGGCGTTGCATTTCGGGGTAGGCGTCGCGCGGCCAGTAGGCGAACGGCGCGTTCTTGCCGACCAGATCGCTTTCGTCCCAGCCGGTCATCCGGCAGAAAGCGGGATTTACGTGCGTGATACGGCCGTGCATGTCGAGCACGCGCATACCGATCAGCACCGAGTTTTCCATTGCGCGGCGAAAGAAGGCTTCGGCGTAGAGCGCCTGCTGGGCCTCGAAACGTTGCCGCGTGTGCTTCCACAAACTCCACAGACTCCACAGCACGAAGCACGACAGGCCGGCCACCAGCCACACCAGCGTGTTGTTGGTGAAGTTGGTCATCTGCGGGAACGCGTAGACGCGTACCGAGACGCCCTGGCCCGGCGGGTCGAGCGGCAGATCGTAGAACATGTCGCGCGGCAGGCGCGGGCGGGTCGACGTGGTGGTCAACTCGCGGTTGTTCACGTCGATGATCGAGATTTTGTATTTGGCCGACAGCTCGGGCGGAATGTCGTGCTTGAGGATGCCTTCCACCGAAAACACGGCGGCAATCGTGCCGAGGAAGTCACGGTCGCGGAACACCGGTGTCTGCAGCGTGATGTAGCCATTGCCGAGGTCGTCGTAGATCAGCGGCGAATACACCTGGCGGCGCGTGTTACGCGCCTCGGCGAAGGCGGCTTTGACGGCCTCGTCCATCTGCGCGTCGTTCGGTTTGGCAAGGCGCTGGCCGAACACGGGGAGGGCGGTATTGGGCCAGCGCGGTTGCTGCTGACTCGTATACCAGTTCATGTAGAGGATCTCGGGATGCCCCTGCATGATGTCCGTAGTGGACACCTGGAATGAATGCGGATCGGCGTGGCCGGCGACGAGATCGCGGGCGAGGGCCTGAATCTGTTCCTGCGCGCCGGTCATGGACAGGCGGATCTGTTGCTGCGCCCACGCGACATTGCGGTAGAGCGTGTCTTCCTGCTGCTGCTGTTCGCGCCGGTTGAGGCTCCACAGAATCAGGCTCATGACGACCAGAAAAACCAGGATCGACAGCAGCGGCGTGAGCAAATAGGAGTTCGACCACCACGGTCCGTGGTGCCAGCGGGAGGACGGCGTCGAATCCGCCGGCGAACCAGCGGTGCGCGCCGAGCGAGCGAAAAGCCGTTCGGTCAACATGCGTGGCATTGTAGCGCAGCAAGTCACTAGCAAATGGCGCAAAAAAGCGCTGAAAGAACCGTTATTCGGCGCAAACTAGCCGACGTATCCGTCGATCGGCAGTCAAATCAGGTTGCGCCGCAACAATTTTCCGCATTATGAGATCTGATCTCGTAATTCGAAAATTTTGTTGCGCGGACGTCGGGACCCCTTTTACAATCGGCCGAAGCTGCCGCGGCCGTGCTTCGTCCGCGTCGTCTGTTCAAAGAGCGTTCCTCTATATCCAGGAGACGAGCATGTCCGCTGTACCCGACGAAGTCATGAAATATGTCGCCGCTGAAAAAGACGACGATCCCCAGGAAACCGGCGAATGGCTGGAAGCGCTGGATGGCGTGATTTCTGCTGTGGGCCCCGATCGCGCTCACTACCTCATCGAGAAACAGATCGAATTCGCCCGCGTACACGGCGAACATCTGCCGTTCTCCGCAAACACCCCGTACATCAATACGATTCCTGTGTCGCGTCAGGCGCCGATTCCCGGCGACCAGGACCTTGAACACCGCATCCGCTCGTACACGCGCTGGAACGCCATTGCCATGGTGCTGCGCGCGGGCAAGGACACGAACGTCGGCGGCCACATCGCTTCGTTCGCGTCGGCCGCCACGCTGTACGACGTCGGCTATAACCATTTCTGGCACGCGCCGTCGGCTGAGCATGGCGGCGATCTCGTGTTCGTGCAGGGCCATTCGTCGCCGGGTGTGTACTCGCGCGCGTTCCTGCTCGGCCGTCTGAGCGAAAACCAGCTCGACAACTTCCGTCAGGAAGTGGGCGGCGAGGGCATCTCGTCGTATCCGCATCCGTGGCTGATGCCGGATTTCTGGCAATTCCCGACCGTCTCGATGGGCCTCGGCCCGATCATGGCGATCTACCAGGCGCGTTTCATGAAGTACATGCAGGCGCGCGGCATTGCGAAGACCGAAGGCCGCAAGGTCTGGGCGTTCCTCGGCGACGGCGAAACGGATGAACCGGAATCGCTCGGCGCAATCGGCATGGCCGGCCGCGAACGTCTCGACAACCTGGTGTTCGTGATCAACTGTAACCTGCAGCGCCTCGATGGCCCGGTGCGCGGTAACGGCAAGATCATCCAGGAACTCGAAAGCGAATTCCGCGGCGCCGGCTGGAACGTCATCAAGGTCGTCTGGGGCAGCCGCTGGGATGCGCTGTTCCAACGCGACAAGTCGGGCGCGCTGATGCGCCGGATGATGGAAGTCGTCGACGGCGAATATCAGACGTACAAGTCGGAATCGGGCGCGTTTGTTCGCGAACACTTCTTCAATACGCCGGAACTGAAGGCGCTGGTCGCCGACTGGTCCGACGAAGACGTGTGGAACCTGAACCGCGGCGGCCACGATCCGCACAAGATCTATGCCGCGTTCAGCGAGGCGAGCAACACCAAGGGCCAGCCGACCGTCATTCTCGCGAAGACGATCAAGGGCTACGGCATGGGTGAAGCCGGTCAGGCGATGAACATCACCCACCAGCAGAAGAAACTGCACGTGGATCAGCTGAAGAAATTCCGCGACCAGTTCCGCCTGCCGATTTCCGACGAAGATATCGTCAACGTGCCGTACCTCAAGTTCGAAGAAGGTTCGAAGGAACTCGAGTACATGCGCGCTCGCCGCCAGGAGCTCGGCGGCTACCTGCCCGCGCGTCGCCAGAAGGCCGAGTCGCTGCCGGTGCCGGCGCTGGACGCGTTCGAGCCGCTGCTGAAGGGCACGGGCGAAGGCCGTGAAATCTCCACGACCATGGCGTTCGTGCGGATCCTGAACATCCTGCTGAAAGACAAGGCACTCGGCAAGCGCATCGTGCCGATCGTGCCGGACGAGTCGCGTACCTTCGGCATGGAAGGCCTGTTCCGTCAGATCGGTATCTGGAATCAGGACGGCCAGAAGTACATTCCGGAAGACTCCGATCAGCTGATGTTCTATCGCGAATCGGAATCCGGTCAGATCCTGCAGGAAGGCATCAACGAAGCCGGTGGCATGTGTGACTGGATCGCAGCCGCGACGTCGTACTCGACGCACGGCGAGATCATGATCCCGTTCTACATCTTCTATTCGATGTTCGGCTTCCAGCGTATCGGCGATCTGGCATGGGCGGCGGGCGATATGCGTTCGCGCGGCTTCCTGCTGGGCGGTACCGCTGGCCGCACCACGCTGAACGGCGAAGGTCTGCAGCACGAAGACGGGCACTCGCTCCTGTGGGCGGCATCGGTGCCGAACTGCATCAGCTACGACCCGACGTTCGGTTACGAACTCGCTGTCATCATGCAGGACGGTCTGCGTCGCATGGTTGCCGACCAGGAAGACGTGTACTACTACATCACGGTGATGAACGAGAACTACGAGCACCCGGCGATTCCGCAGGGCGACGCTGTAGCGGCCGACATCATCAAGGGTATGTATTCGTTCAGAAAGGCTGACGCGAATCAGAAGGCGCCGCGCGTTCAACTGATGGGCGCGGGCACGATCTTCAACGAAGTGATCGCCGCTGCGGATCTTCTGAAGAACGACTGGGGCGTCGCAGCCGATCTGTGGAGCGTGCCGAGCTTCACCGAACTCGCGCGCGAAGGCCACGAAGTGCAGCGCTGGAACCTGCTGCACCCGACGGAAGAGAAGAAGGTCTCGCACGTCGAGAAACTGCTGAAGGACGCACAGGGTCCGGTCATCGCTTCGACCGACTACGTGCGCGCGCTGACCGAGCAGATCCGCGCGTTCGTGCCGCAGAAATTCGTCGTGCTGGGCACGGATGGCTACGGCCGTTCGGACACGCGTGAGAAGCTGCGCCACTTCTTCGAAGTCGATCGCTACTGGGTCACGGTTGCCGCGTTGAATGCACTGGCAGACGAAGGCACGATCGAACGCAAGGTGGTCGCCGAGGCGCTCAAGAAGTACAACCTTGATCCCGCCAAACCCAACCCGATGACCGTCTAAGGCATCATTCCCCGTGTGCCGTGGCGTGCGCGCCTGCCCCTGATCGCCAGGGGCGGGTGGCGTGCGCGGCCCAGGAGACACTAACAATGAGTCAAGCGATCGAAATCAAGGTGCCGGACATCGGCGATTACAAGGACATTCCTGTGATCGAGGTGCTGGTGAAGGCGGGTGATACCGTCGAGAAAGAGCAATCGCTCGTTACGCTGGAATCCGACAAGGCGACCATGGACGTGCCGAGCTCGGCCGCCGGCGTCGTCAAGGAAGTGAAGGTCAAGGTTGGCGACAATGTGTCGGAAGGCTCGCTGATCGTCGTGCTGGATGGAGCGGGCGCTGCTGCGCCGGCACCGGCTCCCGCTCCGGCGCCTGCCGCAGCACCGGCTCCCGCAGCGGCCCCCGCTGCTGCTCAGGCATCCGCGCCTGCGCCGGCGCCCGCTGCCAGCGGCGGCGGTCTGCAGGAAGTCAAAGTGCCGGATATCGGCGACTACAAAGACATCCCCGTGATCGAAGTCGCGGTGAAGGTCGGCGATCGCGTCGAGAAAGAACAGTCGCTGGTGACGCTGGAATCCGACAAGGCGACCATGGACGTGCCGAGCTCGGCCGCCGGCGTCGTCAAGGAAGTGAAGGTCAAGGTCGGCGATACCGTGTCAGAAGGCTCGGTCATCGTCGTGGTGGAAGCCGAAGGTGGCGCTGCCGCGCCGGCACCGGCACCCACGCCGAAGCAGACGGCCGAAAAGCCGTCGGACGCGCCGGCTGCTCCGTCGCCGGCACCCGCTCAACCGTCCGCACTGGCGCAAGCGCCGGTGATCCAGGCGGGCGAGGGCGGTGCGCGCAAGGCGAGCCACGCTTCACCGTCCGTGCGCAAGTTCGCGCGCGAACTCGGCGTCGACGTGGTGCAAGTGCAGGGCACCGGTCCGAAGGGCCGCATCACGCAAGCCGACGTGACCGCCTTCATCAAGGGCGTGATGACCGGTCAGCGTGCCGCACCTGCTGGCGCTGCGCCGGCTGCCGCGGGCGGTGGCGAACTGAATCTGCTGCCGTGGCCGAAGGTCGACTTCACCAAGTTCGGCCCGGTCGATGCAAAGCCGCTGTCGCGCATCAAGAAGATCTCCGGCGCGAATCTGCATCGCAACTGGGTGATGATTCCGCACGTCACGAACAACGATGAAGCGGACATCACCGATCTCGAAGCGCTGCGCGTGCAGTTGAACAAGGAAAACGAAAAGGCCGGCGTGAAAGTCACGATGCTGGCGTTCGTGATCAAGGCAGTGGTTGCCGCCCTGAAGCAGTTCCCGACGTTCAATGCCAGCCTCGACGGCGACAACCTGGTGTTCAAGCAGTACTTCCATATCGGCTTTGCCGCCGATACGCCGAACGGTCTGGTCGTTCCGGTGATTCGCGATGCGGACAAGAAGGGTTTGATCGATATCGCGAAGGAAATGACCGAGCTTTCGAAGGCCGCGCGTGATGGCAAGCTGAAGCCGGATCAGATGCAAGGTGGCTGCTTCTCGATTTCTTCGCTGGGTGGGATTGGCGGGACTAACTTCACGCCGATTATCAATGCGCCTGAAGTCGCCATTCTCGGTTTGTCGCGTGGCGCGATGAAGCCGGTTTGGGATGGCAAGCAGTTTGTGCCGCGTCTGATTCTGCCGCTGTCGTTGTCGTATGACCATCGCGTGATCGATGGTGCTGCGGCGGCGCGGTTCAATGCGTATCTGGGTGCGATTCTTGCCGATTTTCGGCGTGTGATTCTTTGATCTGATGGTGCGCGGGGCGCTGGGTTGGTTTTTGTTGGTTATCCGCGTCTCTCTGTAGAACCTGCTTTCTTAGTGGTCTATTAGCGTCGCCCCTGTGCGGGGCGGCACTTACTTTTCTTTGTCTTCCAAAGAAAAGCAAGCAAAAGAAAGGCGCGTCCTTGGGCGGACTGCAAAGGATGTTTCTGTTCGCCGCGCCGCCAGCTTTTGGGCTGCATGTTGCTGGTTCTTCGCTTCATTACGATCAATACGAGAAGGGGACACTATGAGTCTCGTCGAAGTAAAAGTGCCGGATATCGGTGACTTCAAGGACGTCGATGTCATCGAAGTCAATATCAAACCGGGCGATGTCATCGAGAACGAACAGGCGCTGATGACGCTCGAGTCCGATAAGGCCTCCATCGAAGTGCCGAGCGATACCGCCGGTACAGTCAAGGAAGTACGCGTCAAAGCCGGCGACAAAGTCTCGCAAGGCACGATCATCGCGCTCGTCGAAACGTCGGCAGATGCGGGAGCGGCTAAGGCGCCTGAGAAAGCGCCCGCTCCGGCAGCAGCGCCCGCACCGGCGCCCGCAGCGCAAGCGCCTGCCGCTGCGCCGAAGGCTGCCGCGCCCGCGCCCGCGCCGCAAGCCGGTAGCTTCTCCGGCAGCGCGGATATCGAGTGCGACATGCTCGTGCTCGGTTCGGGCCCCGGCGGTTATTCGGCCGCGTTCCGCTCGGCCGACCTCGGCATGAAGACCGTGCTCGTCGAACGCTATTCAACGCTCGGCGGCGTCTGTCTGAATGTCGGCTGTATTCCGTCGAAGGCGCTGCTGCACACGGCGCTCGTTATCGACGAAGCCGAAGCGCTCGGCTCGCATGGCATCACGTTCGGCAAGCCGCAAATCGATCTCGACAAGCTGCGCGACTTCAAGTCGGGCGTCGTCAAGAAGCTCACCGGCGGTCTCGCCGGCATGGCCAAGATGCGCAAGGTCGAAGTCGTGACGGGCACCGGTTCGTTCGTCGATCCGTATCACATGGAAGTGCAGACCGAAGGCGGCAAGAAGGTCGTCAAGTTCAAGCAGGCGATCATCGCCGCGGGCTCCGAAGCGGTGAAGCTGCCGTTCATTCCGGAAGATCCGCGTGTGGTCGATTCGACCGGCGCGCTCGAACTGCGTCAGATTCCGCAGCGCATGCTGGTGATCGGCGGCGGCATTATCGGTCTCGAAATGGCGACGGTGTACGCGACGCTCGGCGCGCAGATCGACGTGGTCGAAATGCTCGACGGTCTGATGGCCGGCGCGGATCGGGATCTGGTCAAGGTCTGGGAAAAGTACAACAGCAAGCGTTTTGCGAACGTCATGCTGAAGACCAAGACCACCGGCGCGGAAGCGAAAGACGACGGCATCTACGTGTCGTTCGAAGGCGAAAAGGCCCCGGCCGAAGCGCAGCGCTACGACCTCGTGCTGGTTGCCGTCGGCCGTACGCCGAATGGCAAGAAGATCGGTGCGGACAAGGCGGGTGTGGCGGTCACGGATCGCGGCTTTATCGACGTCGACAAGCAGATGCGCACCAATGTGCCGCACATCTTCGCGATCGGCGATATCGTCGGCCAACCGATGCTCGCGCACAAAGCCGTGCATGAAGGTCACGTCGCCGCTGAAGCCGCTCATGGCGAAAAGGCCTACTTCGACGCGCTGCAGATTCCGTCGGTGGCCTACACCGATCCGGAAGTCGCATGGGCCGGCAAGACGGAAGACCAGCTGAAAGCCGCAGGCATCAAGTACGGCAAGGCGGTGTTCCCATGGGCCGCTTCGGGCCGCGCAATCGCCAACGGTCGCGACGAAGGCTTCACCAAGCTGCTGTTCGACGAAGAAACCCATCGCGTGATCGGCGGCGGTATTGTCGGTCTGAATGCCGGCGATCTGATCAGCGAAGTCTGTCTCGCGGTCGAAATGGGTGCGGACGCAACGGATATCGGTAAGACGATTCATCCGCATCCGACACTTGGCGAATCGATCGGCATGGCCGCCGAATTGTACGAAGGTGTTTGTACCGACCTGCCGCCGCAGAAAAAGAAGTAATGCTATGGGGTCCGTCTGCATGCGGGCGGACCCGATAAGGCGGAGGCAAAAGAAAACGGCGCGCCCTTTGCGGGGCGCGCCGTTTTCTTTTGCAGCAAGCAGCGTTTGCCGTGAAGCGACGCATGAAACATGCGTCGTGCATCTCAGACAACGGGCAAAAAAATCCCGGCTTGGCGCCGGGCAAACGATACGTCATTCAACGTATCGGAGCGTTCGGCCAGATAAAACCGTGTGAGCGGCAACGGCACGACGCTGTTGCTTGCGGTAACGCCGGCTCAACCCTGAGGCTGAGCCGGCGCAATGTGATGCCTGGGAGTGGTGCCTGAAACTTAGACTGCCTTCTTTGCCGAGCGCGATGCTTGTGCAGCGGCTTGCGATGCTGCCTTCGATGCGGCCGTTGCGGCTGCATTGAAGTTGCTTTCGGCGATTTCGACAGCTTGCTTGGTTGCCTTGTGGACCGTTTCGTACGTGGTGTTGGCGGCGGTGATAGCCGACTTGATCACGGCGACAGCGGTTTCCGAACCGGCCGGTGCATTCTTCGCAACGTTTTCGACGAGCGACTGGACCTTGCGGTTTTGCTCTTCGAATTGAGCTTCCGCGACGCGGGTGAATTCACCTTGCGTTGCCGAAACGATCTCATACACGTGACGGCCGTACGACAGCGCCTTTTCAGCCACCGGCTGTGCAAGGCTTGCCTGCAGTGCCAGCAGTTCCTGCGCGTCTTTCACCGACAGCGCGCGTTGGGCATTTTCCTGGCTTTCTGCGAGCGTCGATTTCACGACTTGCAGGTTCAGTTCAACCAGCTTCTCGACGCCTTCGAATGCTTTGGTCGTCAGGCCGAACAACGTTTCAAAGTTGGCTTTCTGGGCTGCAGCAAATTGCTCAGGGGTCAGCAGAGTCATGGTTTACGCTCCTGGGTCGCGGCCTGTCTGTGCGGACCGCATTGGGTTAGTGGCAAGACGCTTTAAGATCGTCTCCCCGGACTACGATGTATTGTGCATCGCAGCAATGGTTCCCATTTTAGGATGGTCGCAACGAATGTCAAGCGTTTTTTGTGCGTTGCACAATGTTAATAAATTGCTGATAAAACAATGCGTTATGCAGTAGGCATGACATTCGTATGGTGCGGGCTAATTTGTCCGTCGCACCACGCTGGTGCGGAAAGAATCCGCATTTGTTACCGATTCCAGGAGAGATTTTGACCCTTGATGACGCGCTGCATTGGCGAGAATGCAACGCGGGCGTTTGACAAAAAATGCATCAACCGTCCATCTCGATGTAAACCAGAAAGTGTCACGGAACGTTAATGCTCTATGCTGGTCGAATGCGCGTTGGCGGTCTGCAGCAGGCGTTTAACAGCCGTCAGCGAGACTCCTACGATGTCCGGTGGACCGGCACACTGTGCCGGCACGTGGCGCCGGCAAAGCTGTGTACGCTGGCGCTCCGACCGTATTTCCCCTGATCAAGGTTGTCTCGAAATTGCCGTTATGCTGAAAGGATCGTCTCGATTCCGGCATCTGGCGGCAAAGGCGAGGCGCGACGCGTTGACGATCGTTTTTTTCGATCGAAACGCGGCACTTATTTGTGTTTTTGCGATCGGAGCTTACAAGCCGGTTTAAGGAGCGCGTATAAGTGCTTCAAATTGCTAATTTTTCGTTGTTTTACTACACTTGCGGAAACCTCTTGCCGCTCCCTACCGAACACCCATGAAAACCGACATGTTTTCGTCGCTAAAAGTGATCCACGGCGCGGCCCGTAGCACCGCTCTGTCGGTGGCCGCCTCCATGGTCATCGCGGCGGCGTTCGCCACGCCCGTCAGCACTTTTGCCGCCACGCCCGCTACGCCCGCCACCAAGGCGAAAACTTCCAAACACGCGAAAGCAGCCAAAAAGCCTGCCGCGGCCACTGCCAGCAAGGTGGCAGGCAAGAAGGCCGTGAACGGCGCCGCCGCGAAGACCGTGGCCGCCGCGGGCGACGATGCTCCGCGCGCGAGTGTCAAGCGCAAGCGCGTGACGTACACGTCGAACGGCCGCCACCATTCGGTGGTGCGCCGCGTCGCCTACGAACCGCGTCCGCCTACCGTCGGCCAGGCTTTCGGTCTGCACGAAACGCCGGACGCGCTGATGCTACGCTCAAGCGTTGCCTACGTGGTCGACCAGAATAGCGGCGAGTCGCTGTTCGACAAGAATTCGCGCGCCGTGGTGCCGATCGCATCGATCACCAAGCTGATGACCGCGATGGTGGTGCTCGATTCGAAAGAGCCGATGACCGACCAGATCGAAGTCACCGACGAAGACCGCGACTACGAGAAGAACACCGGCTCGCGTCTGTCAGTGGGTTCGGTACTCTCGCGTGAAGACATGCTGCACATCGCGCTGATGGCTTCGGAAAACCGCGCGGCCGCTGCGCTGTCGCGTTATTTCCCGGGCGGCCGTCCGGCCTTCCTCGCGGCAATGAATGCGAAGGCCAAGCAACTCGGCATGACCGACACGCACTTCGAGAACCCCACGGGTTTGACGAGCCAGAACGTGTCGAGCGCACGCGACCTCGTGAAGATGGTCAACGCGGCGTATCAATATCCGCTGATCCGCAAGTTCTCGACCGATCATAGCTACGAGGTCTACACGGGCAAGCGTTCGCTGGCGTACAACAGCACCAATGCATTGGTGCGCAACCCGACGTGGGACATCGGCCTGCAAAAGACCGGTTTCATCAACGAAGCGGGCGAGTGCCTGGTGATGCAGGCGACCATTCACGGCCGTCCGATGATCATGGTGTTGCTCGACTCGTCGGGTAAGTATTCGCGCTTTGCGGACGCAACGCGTCTGCGCACGTGGCTCGACAACGGTGGCGATCAGCCGCGCATCACCAGTGCGGATGCCGGCGGCGCGGGTACCTGAAGCCGCGCTTGCATCTTCTGGCAGCCGGTTTTCGAACCAGCCAGAAAAAAAGCCTCGCGTTTGCGAGGCTTTTTTTATTGAACCGCAGGAGCAACAACAACAGCACGCTTATGCGTGCTGTGGACGCTCCTGCTGTATCTGCGGGCGATAACCGAGCGACGCGGAAATCAGCAACGCCGTCTGGCTGAGTTGTGCCAGCCACGAATCCTGTAAGCGATCCGCCGGGGCGGACAGCGACAGGCCGGCAACCAGCTTGCCGGTGTCGTCGTAAATCCCCGCTGCGATGCAGCGCACGCCCAGCTCCAGTTCTTCGTTATCGCGCGCACACGCCTGTTGACGCACGTGCGACAGTTCGCGTTCGAGTTTGGTCAGATCGGTGATGCTGTTCTGCGTATGGCCGGACAGGCCGGTACGCGTGGCATAAGCCCGCACGCGGGTCGATTCGTCCGCAGCGAGGAACAGCTTGCCCACCGAGGTCAGATGCAGCGGCGCGCGACCGCCGATTGCCCGTACCACCTGCATGCCGGAGCGCTCGGAGTAGGCCCGTTCTATATAGACGATTTCGTCGCCCTGGCGCACCGACAGGTTCACCGTCTGCCCGGTTTGGCGGTGCAGTTCGCGCATCGGCGTGAGCGCCGCGTCGCGTACCGAGAGCCGCGCCTTCACCAGGTTGCCCAGTTCGAGCAGGCGCATGCCGAGGCGGTAGGTGCCGGGGTCCGACCGGTCGACCAGCCGGCACATCACCATGTCGTTCAGGATGCGGTGCGCGGTGGACGGATGCAGCTCGGTGCGGATGGCAAGTTCTTTCAGGCTGACCGGGTCGCTATGCGCAGCGAGGGCATCGAGCAAGCGCATCATGCGTTCGATCACCTGGATCGACGTTTTGGGATCCGGGTTCGTATCGCTCATGGGAGGAATCGGTTGACGCGTCAAACAGCGGAAATTGATTGTATCCCGTATTGTGAAAAGAAGGAAAGCGGTTGGAAGCGCTATTCCAATTTAACGTGGCATTCGTCCTATGCCTTCCGGCCGTTGGTATTGTGCGCCAAACAGCGGATAATCAGGGACGTTTTCCCGAAGGAGGGCTCATGCGAGTCGGATTGTTCGTCACCTGCCTGATTGACCTGATGCGTCCGGAGATCGGTTTTTCGGTCATCAAGCTGATCGAAGGCGCCGGTTTCGAGGTGATGGTGCCGCCTGCGCAAACCTGCTGTGGGCAGCCTGCATACAACTCGGGTGAGCGGCGCATCGCACGCGATCTGGCCGAGAAGACCATGCGCGAGTTCGAACAATTCGACTACATCGTGGTGCCCTCCGGCTCCTGCGGCGGCATGATCCGTGTGCATTACGGCGATCTGTTCGCGGACGATCCCGAGTTGATGAACCGCTTTGGCCGCTTGCGGGCCAAGGTGTTCGAGCTGACCGATTTCCTCGTCAATGTGGCTAGGGTGCAATTGCAGCCAGGCGAGTTCTCGGGCCATGTGACTTATCACGATTCCTGTTCGGGGCTGCGCGAACTCGGCGTCAAGGCACAGCCGCGCGCGTTGCTGGCGCAGGTGGGCGTGGCAGTGACCGAAATGAAGGATTGCGAGCACTGTTGCGGCTTTGGTGGCACCTTCGCGATCAAGTACGGCGACATCTCGACCGCGATCGTCGACGAGAAATGCGCGAATATCGGTGCGAGCGGCGCCGGCACGGTGGTGCTCGGCGACCTCGGCTGCATGCTCAATATTGAAGGCCGCCTGCGGCGCACGGGCGACACCACCACCCGCGTGCTGCACATCGCCCAGGTGCTGGCGGGCGACGCTTAAGAAGCGTCGCGGCGCCCCAGTACGCGCTTGATTCGAGACACGCCATTTCAGGCGCGTCATTCGCGCACCCCAGTCGAATTCGCTCAAGGCTGCCATGCAAGTCCAATCGATGCATTTCAAGGCCCGCGCGGGCCAAAAACTCGCCGACCAGCGTTTGCAGCAGAACCTCACCAAGCTGTCGACCAAGTTCGTGTCGGCGCGCGCCGCGTCCATGACCGCGATCGATTTTTCCGCCACCCGTGCCGCGCTCAAGGAGCGCCGCAATCGCGCGCTGGAAAATCTCGATGTCTGGCTCGAGACCTTCGAACGCGAAGCGGCCCGGCGCGGCGTAACGGTGTTGTTCGCCGAGACGACGCAGGAGGCCGCGCGCCTCGTCGGCGATATTGCGCGCCGGCACGAGGTGAAGAAGGTGATCAAGACCAAGTCGATGGTCACCGAGGAAATGCGCCTGAACGAGGTGTTGGGGCAGATGGGCGTGCAGTCGATCGAAACCGATCTGGGCGAATACATTCTGCAGATCAACGACAACGAGCCGCCCAGCCACATCATTGCGCCGGTCGTCCATAAAGATAAGGACGAGATCGCCGATCTTTTCGCGAAAACGCACGACCGGCCGCGCCTGACCGAGATCACGGACATGACCCGCGAAGCGCGCGAGATGCTGCGCCCGCACTTCATGAGCGCGGATATGGGCGTAACAGGTGGCAACTTCGTAGTGGCCGAGACGGGTTCGGTCGTGCTGGTCACGAACGAGGGCAACGAAGGCATGTGCACGGTGATGCCGCGCGTGCATGTGGCCGTGACCGGCATCGAGAAAGTGTTGCCAACGCTGGAAGATCTGGCGACGGCGATGCGCCTCTTGCCGCGTTCGGCCACCGGCCAGGCAAGCTCGAATTATTTTTCATTGCTGACCGGGCCGCGTGGCGCGGGCGATCAGGACGGTCCCGAGCATATGTACGTGGTGCTGGTCGACGGCGGCCGCACGGGGCTGATCGGCGGCGATTTCCAGGACATGCTCCGCTGTATCCGCTGCGGCGCTTGCATGAACCACTGCCCGGTGTATCAGAAGGTGGGTGGTCATGCCTACGGCTGGGTTTATCCGGGGCCGATGGGCTCGGTGCTGACGCCGAGCTACGTCGGGATCGACAAGGCGCTGGATCTGCCTCAGGCGGCAACGTTGTGCGGTGAATGCAACAGCGTATGTCCGGTGGGCATTCCCTTGTCCGATTTGCTGCGCAAGCTGCGCGAGAAGCAGGTCGAGCGCCGGCTGCGACCGTGGCGCGAGCGGCTAGGGTTTGCCGTGTGGGGTTTCCTCGCGCTGCACCCGGATGCTTATGCGCTTCTCACCAAGCTGGCGGTTCGTGTGCTGGAACAGATGGGCGGCCGGAATCGTTCGATCGCCAAACTGCCCTTGGGTGGTGCGGGTTGGACCAATACGCGCGACATGCCGGCGCCGGTTGGCCGTACGTTCAGAGAACTTTACGCCGCACAACGCAGCCATATTGGCTGAGCGGGCAAGGCGTGCGGCTGGATTGCGCCAACGCCTGCCCGCCGCGTTGCCGGGTCAGTGGTCCGACATGCCGGGCTGGCGGCCGTAAGAACCTCTAGCCGAGGCATTGCCGCCGTTGCCGCGCCCGCCGCCATTACCTCCGTTACCTGCCTGCTGGGGTGGAGGCGACGGCGGACTGCCTGCGCCGGGGCGTGGCGCATTCGACCCGCTCGGTCCTCTCGGACCACCCACGGCGCCTTGAGGCGGCGGCCCCCCGCGTGGACCGGCGCCATTTGGCTGACCATGCCAGCCGCCGTTATCGCCGCGATTTCCGCTGTTTCCATAGTTGCCGTTATTCGGCCGGCCCCGATCCGGATAACCCGGGTAGCCCCGATATCCGGGTCCTGGCCCCGGTCCGTAATAGCGGCCCGGTCCGTCGTAGTAACCCGGCCCTGAGTAATTGCCGTAGCCCATGTAGACACTGGTTTGCGGCACAACCGGCACACCTGTGGCGTAGCCGTCGTAACTGCCATAGTCGTTGTAGCCGCCGCCATAGCCGTTGCCGTTCATGGCTGTGCCGTCAGGATAGACGGCACAGCCGCCTAGCAATGCGGCAGCGACGGCCAGACCTGCGAGTGGAGCAATAGGTTTCATTTGGACGACCAGTGCGAAGTTTTCATTTCCGTAAGACAGCTATTATCGCCAACCGTCGCACCAGCTTTGTATGCGTTTGTAAGGACTTCTCTTTTACGCCACGACGTACGTCAACGTTGTGCACGGCAAGCCGGTCAACGGACTGTTCCATTCAGAGCAACGCTGTATCTCGTCCCTGTGGGTTTTTCCCTATTGTGAATTCCTATAGCATTTCGACTGGGCATAGTGCGTCACGAGCGTACGAGCCCCAATCGGAGAAACAAACATCATGAAAAAGATAATATCGGTGTACTGGCCCCTCGCCATCGTTGTGCCGCTTGCTGCGGCAGCCTATCTGCACATTTGCGGCAATGAGGCTATGCGTTCGTCGCAAGCGCCGCTCGCGGCCGATCAACTGACCGCGGAACTGGCTCGTGCCGTCTCGTACGGCATGGTCGACAGCACGGCGACGCTGCCGGCCAAACCCATGCGCGCCGTCACGGCAATGCCGCTAGCTGAAGCGTCTTAAGTCTCAAGTAACCAGGCGGCCGCCTTCCGGCGCGATTGGGCGCGGCTTTGTATAATCGCGCCACCGTTTCTTAACCGTCGATCCGCGGGCGTTCAGCGTCCGAAAGCCTCTGATGAAAACCGTGTCCATCTGCTTTGTCTGCCTGGGGAACATTTGCCGTTCGCCAACCGCGGAAGGCGTGATGCGCCGTTTGGTCGAGGAGGCGAAGCTTGCGGAGCAGATTCTGATCGATTCCGCCGGCACGGGTGACTGGCACATCGGCCAGCCGCCGGACGAGCGCGCGCAAGCCGCCGCCGGCCGGCGCGGTTATCAGCTTGCTGCGTTGCGCGGGCGTCAGATTGCGGCAGCCGACTTCGAGCGCTTCGATCTGCTGATCGCGATGGATGACAAAAACGTCGCCGCGCTGCGCCAGGTTTGTCCGGCGCAGCAGCGCGACAAAATCCGCCTGCTGATGGAGTTCGTGCCTGAAGCGGACGGCCGCTGGTCCGGCGCGCGAGAAGTGGCCGACCCCTATTTCGGTGGCGCCGAGGGCTTCGAGCAGGTGCTGGATCAATGCGAAGCGGCCTGCCGTGGGTTGATCGCAGCGTTGCGGCCCCAACTGATTGCATAAGTCTGCTGGTGGCCGGCAAGCGTCGGCTGCGCAATCCAGCAATTAAGCAAATGACCCAATTTGCGATAGGGATACTTGACTAATTCACTCATGTATTTATACTTGACCAAACTTGTCGAGAATTGCGGTTCCCACACCATATGAGACTCACCACGAAAGGCCGTTTCGCCGTCACGGCGATGATTGACCTGGCACTGCGCCAGGAGCAGGGCCCGGTGACGCTTGCGGGTATCAGCCAGCGCCAACATATCTCCCTGTCTTATCTCGAGCAGCTGTTTGGCAAGCTGCGTCGTCACGAAATCGTCGAATCCGTGCGCGGACCCGGCGGCGGCTACAATCTGGCCCGCCGCGCTGAAGACGTGACCGTCGCCGACATCATCATCGCTGTCGATGAGCCGCTCGATGCCACCCAGTGCGGCGGCAAGGGCTCGTGCGAGGGTACCAAGCAGCACGACGGCCATTGCATGACGCACGAATTGTGGTCGACGCTGAACCAGAAAATGGTCGAGTACCTGGATTCGGTTTCCCTGAAAGATCTGGTCGATCAGCAGCGTTCGCGCGAAGGTGCGCCGGCGGTGTTGCGTGATCGCCGCAATGAGGCGCCGGCGGTCGAACCTGCTCGCGTCGTGCCGAAAGGGCCTAATTCAGTTTTCAACATGGCCGGTTCCTAGGCGCGGCAGCTAAGCACACCGCAGCCTGATCAGAAACCCAGAAGCCAGAGCAATGACGTCCCCGGAGCAATTGATGAATAACGACACTCTCCACCTGCCCATTTACATGGACTACAGCGCGACGACGCCGATCGATCCGCGCGTGGTGGACAAGATGATTCCGTACCTGCGCGAGCAGTTCGGCAACCCCGCGTCGCGCAGCCACCAATATGGGTGGGACGCGGAACGTGCGGTCGAGGAAGCGCGCGAGAACGTCGCCGCACTGGTGAATGCCGACCCGCGCGAAATTATCTGGACCTCGGGCGCAACGGAGTCGGACAACCTCGCGATCAAGGGTGCGGCGCACTTCTACAAGAGCAAGGGCAAGCACATCATCACGGTGAAGACCGAGCACAAGGCCGTGCTCGATACCTGCCGCGAACTCGAGCGCGAAGGCTTCGAAGTTACGTATCTGGATGTCAAGGAAGACGGTCTGATCGACCTCGAGAAGTTCAAGGCCGCGCTGCGCCCGGATACGATTCTGGTGTCGGTCATGTCGGTCAACAACGAGATCGGCGTGATCCAGGACATCGAGGCAATCGGCGAGATTACCCGTGAAAAGGGCATTGTTTTCCACGTCGACGCGGCGCAAGCCACCGGCAAGATCGAGATCGATCTGCAAAAGCTGAAGGTCGACCTGATGTCGTTCTCGGCGCACAAGACGTATGGTCCGAAGGGCATCGGCGCGCTGTACGTGCGTCGCAAGCCGCGTATCCGCATCGAAGCGCAAATGCACGGCGGCGGTCACGAGCGCGGCATGCGTTCGGGCACGCTGGCTACGCACCAGATCGTCGGCATGGGCGAAGCGTTCCGTATCGCACGTGAAGAAATGGCGACGGAAAACGAGCGTATCCGCATGCTGCGCGACCGTCTGCTGCGCGGCCTGTCGGAGATGGAAGAAACGTATGTGAACGGCGACATGGAAAAGCGTGTCCCGCACAACCTGAACATCAGCTTCAATTTCGTCGAAGGCGAATCGCTGATCATGGCGGTGAAGGACGTGGCGGTGTCGTCGGGTTCGGCTTGCACGTCGGCTTCGCTGGAGCCGTCGTACGTGCTGCGCGCACTCGGCCGCAACGACGAGCTGGCGCATAGCTCGATCCGTTTCACGGTGGGCCGCTTCACGACCGAGCAGGACGTCGATTACGTGATCAACCTGCTGAAGACCAAGATTTCGAAGCTGCGCGATTTGTCGCCGCTGTGGGAAATGCACAAGGACGGGATCGATATTTCGACGATCCAATGGGCAGCGCACTGACGCGCCAGTTCGGACAACGTCGAATTTATCGAATTGCAATTTGCAGGTTGAAACGGATCAAGGAGTGTAATCATGGCTTATAGCGACAAGGTTCTGGATCACTACGAAAACCCGCGCAACGTCGGTTCCTTCGCGAAGGACGACGATGCGGTCGGTACCGGCATGGTCGGCGCGCCGGCATGCGGCGACGTGATGAAGCTGCAGATCCGCGTGGGTGCGGATGGCATCATCGAAGACGCGAAGTTCAAGACGTACGGCTGCGGTTCGGCAATCGCGTCGAGCTCGCTCGTCACCGAATGGGTGAAGGGCAAGACGCTCGATCAGGCCATGTCGATCAAGAACACGCAGATCGCCGAAGAACTGGCGCTGCCGCCGGTGAAGATCCACTGTTCGATCCTCGCGGAAGACGCGATCAAGGCAGCGGTCGCCGATTACAAGCAGCGTCACGGCGAAGCGGTCGTCGAAGGCGACAAGCAACACGCGTAAGCGTGTTGGAGTGAATCGAAGCGGGCGGCGGTGCGGCTAGCAGTGCACGGCCCGGCATGAGCAATATTTGATGCAGGCAGGGTAGCAGCGCGGAAGTAGTCACAAGAGTGACGAACACGCGCCGCGCAATGAGAAACGCTATGGCAATTACGTTGACCGAAAAGGCAGCACAGCACGTCCAGAAGTATCTGACTCGCCGCGGCAAGGGTGTCGGGCTGCGCGTAGGCGTGCGCACGACCGGCTGCTCGGGTTTGGCCTACAAGCTCGAGTACGTGGATGAACTCGCGCCCGAAGACGAAGTGTTCGACTGCAACGGCGTGAAGATCATTGTCGACCCGAAGAGCCTCGCTTACATCGACGGCACCGAACTCGACTTCGCACGCGAAGGGTTGAACGAAGGCTTCAAGTTCAACAACCCGAACGTGAAGGACGAGTGCGGCTGCGGCGAATCGTTCCGCGTGTAGATCGGTTCACTCCGCGTGCAGCGGATCAAAGGCGGCGCGTGCCGCCTTTTTAGTTTTATCCGCGTGTTTAGCCTGCACTCCGGTGCGCTTTCCTGAACGGACTCCTTTTATCTGATGGCATCGCTGAACGACAGCCACTTCGACCTGTTCGATCTGCCGGCGCAATTCGCGCTCGACGCAGCGGCACTCGATCACGCCTACCGCACGGTGCAGGCACAGGTGCATCCGGACCGCTTCGCGGCGGCCGGCGACGCCCAGAAGCGCATCGCAATGCAATGGGCGACGCGCACCAACGAGGCCTATCAGACGCTGCGCGATCCGTTGAAGCGCGCGACCTATCTGCTGCACCTGCGCGGCATCGACGTCGGCGCGGAGAACAACACGGCGATGGAGCCGGCGTTCCTGATGCAGCAGATGGAGTGGCGCGAAGGTATCGAAGACGCGGCCGCGGCGAAAAACGTCGACGCGCTCGATGCGTTGCTGACCGAACTGCGCGACGAAGAGCGCATGCGCTTTGACAAGCTCGGCGCGCTGCTCGACAGCGGTGCGAATCAGGCGGCGGGCGAGGCGGTGCGGCAGTTGATGTTCATCGAGCGGGTGGCGTCGGAAATCGGTACGCAGATCGAGCGGCTCGAAAATTAGCGCTGCAGCGTCGCGCATGAATACGCAGCCAAAGCAGACGTAGCAAACGCATTTAGCAACGCATCCAGCAACGCAAAAATTCAGGACGGGGCCAAGCAGCTCCGAGAAGATCCAGATGGCCTTACTGCAAATCTCCGAACCCGGCATGGCGCCGGCGCCCCATCAGCGGCGCCTCGCGGTCGGCATCGATCTCGGCACCACCAATTCCCTCGTGGCCGCCGTGCGCAGCGGCGTGCCCGACGTGCTGCCCGACGAAGACGGCCACGTACTGCTGCCCTCGGTGGTGCGTTACCTCGAAAAGGGCGGCCGCCGTATCGGCCGCAAGGCCAAGGCTGAAGCCGCCACCGATCCGCGCAACACGATCGTGTCGGTCAAGCGCTTCATGGGCCGCGGCAAGGCGGAAGTGGAGGGCGCCGAAAATGCGCCCTACGATTTCGTCGACGCGCCCGGCATGGTGCAGATCCGTACTGTCGACGGCGTGAAGAGCCCGGTTGAAGTGTCGGCGGAAATTCTCGCGACGCTGCGCCAGCGTGCCGAAGACACGCTGGGCGACGAACTGGTCGGCGCGGTGATCACCGTGCCCGCGTATTTCGACGAAGCGCAGCGCCAGGCGACCAAAGATGCCGCGCGTCTGGCCGGCCTGAACGTGCTGCGTCTGTTGAACGAGCCGACCGCGGCCGCGATCGCCTACGGCCTCGATAACGGCTCCGAAGGCCTCTACGCGGTCTACGACCTCGGCGGCGGCACCTTCGATCTGTCGATCCTGAAGCTCACCAAGGGTGTCTTCGAAGTGCTCGCGGCGGGCGGCGATTCCGCGCTCGGCGGCGACGATTTCGACCACGCCCTGTATCGCCACGTGCTGGAACAGGCGGGCATTGCGCCGCAAACGCTCGCGCCTGAAGACGTCCGCCTGTTGCTCGACACAGTACGCGTGACCAAGGAGGCTTTGTCGGATGCGCCGGATGCAAAGTTACAGGCCACGCTCTCGAACGGCACCCAGATCGATCTGACGGTCGACGAGGCCACTTTCGAGGCGATTACTCAGGCGCTGGTTCAACGCACGCTGGGACCCACGAAGAAAGCGCTGCGCGATGCCAAGGTGACGACCCAAGAGGTCAAGGGCGTGGTGCTGGTGGGCGGTGCGACGCGCATGCCGGTGATTCGCCGCGCGGTCGAGTCGTTCTTCGGCCAGCCGCCGCTCGTCAATCTGGACCCGGATCAGGTCGTCGCGCTCGGCGCGGCGATCCAGGCCGATCTGCTCGCGGGCAATCGCGGCGCCGATGGCGACGACTGGCTGTTGCTCGACGTGATTCCGCTGTCGCTCGGCGTCGAAACCATGGGCGGTTTGACGGAGAAAATCATCCCGCGCAATTCGACCATTCCGGTCGCCCGCGCGCAGGATTTCACGACCTTCAAGGACGGCCAGACGGCGATGGCGATCCATGTCGTGCAAGGCGAGCGCGAGCTCGTCAGCGATTGCCGTTCGCTCGCGCGTTTCGAGCTGCGCGGCATTCCGCCGATGGCGGCCGGCGCGGCGCGGATTCGCGTCACGTATCAGGTCGACGCGGACGGTTTGCTGTCGGTATTCGCGCGCGAGCAGGGCTCCGGCGTGGAAGCGTCCGTGGTGGTCAAGCCGTCCTACGGTCTGGCCGACGACGACGTCGCGAGGATGCTCGAGGAAAGCTTTTCGACCGCTGAAGTCGACATGCGCGCGCGCGCCTTGCGTGAAGCGCAAGTCGAAGCGCGCCGTCTGGTGGAAGCAACCGACGCGGCGCTCGCCGCCGACGCCGAATTGCTTGACGACAGCGAACGCGCCGCACTCGACGCGCTGCTCACCGCGTTGCGCAACATCGCTGAAAGCGACGACGCCGACGCGATCGAAGCCGCGACAAAAACGCTCGCCGAAGGCACCGACGAATTCGCTGCCCGCCGCATGAACAAGGGCATTCGCCGCGCGCTGGCCGGCCGCAAGCTCGACGAGATCTGAGCGCCCTGCGGCGTGTGTCGCGCGATGCGCGGCCGCCGGCAATGAACCGCGCCGCGTGGACTTAAAAAGTCCGTGCAGCGTCAGTAAAATGGTACGGAGCCTTGTTTGCGGCCGCCGTGCCGCAGACCCAAACGGAAAATGTATGCCTCAAATCGTTGTGCTGCCCCACGTCGAACTGTGCCCGGAAGGCGCGGTGATCGATGCCGTGCCCGGCAAGAGCATCTGCGACAATCTGCTCGATAACGGCATCGAAATCGAGCACGCCTGCGAGAAGTCCTGCGCGTGCACGACCTGCCACGTGATCGTGCGTGAGGGTTTCGCCGCCTTGACGCCATCCGAGGAAGACGAGGACGATCTGCTGGACAAGGCGTGGGGGCTCGAGCCGGCGTCACGCCTGTCGTGCCAGGCCATGGTGCCGGCTGAGCAGGATCTGGTCGTCGAAATCCCGCGTTACTCGATCAATCACGCGAAGGAAAATCACTAACTGGAGGATGCAGCCATGAAGTGGACCGATACGCAAGACATCGCGATGGCCCTGACTGACAAGCACCAGGGCATAGACCCGCAACAGGTGCGCTTCACTGATTTGCACCGCTGGGTTACCGAGCTGGAGGGTTTCGACGACGACCCTAACCGGTCGAACGAAAAGATCCTGGAAGCGATTCAGGCTGCATGGATTGAAGACGCGGATTACTGAGCACGGGGCTGGGTTTTCCGCTGGCGGCGGGGCGCGATTGATTCTGCTCCGGCTGCGATAAAGAAAAAGGCGATTCCATTGGAATCGCCTTTTTTAACGCCTGGAGAATTTTCAGGCTGTCAGCGGTCAGCTTGCTACGAGCGTGCCGTTTTCGACCCGCACGCGCTGGCCTTGCTGGAACGGCGGCGCTTCGTGATACGTGAAGTAGCGCGTCTTGCCGTTTTCCATCCGCACTCGCACTGAATAGGACGTCGTGCTGCGGATGTGTTTTTCAACCGAGTTACCGGCCAGGCCACCGCCGAGGGCGCCCAGCACCGTCATCGCGGTACGGCCGTTGCCGCTGCCGAACTGGTTGCCCACTACGCCGCCGGCCACCGCGCCGCCGACTGCGCCGATACCCGTGCCATGGCCTTCCTGACGTACCGCCGAGATGCCCTCGACCGTGCCGCAGGTCGAGCAGTAGGCCGGTTGCGACGGCTGTTGCTGGGCGTACTGCGGTGCCGGCTGAGCTTGTTGTTGCTGAGCGTACTGTTGCTGCGTCGGCGCCGGGGCGCGTTGCGGCGCCTGCTGCGCTGCCTGTTGTGCTGCGGCCTGCGCGGCCGCCTGCTGTTGAGCGGCCGTGTTTGCCGGCGCAGCCGAATCGACCACGCCCGGCTGGGTGGCCACTTGCGCCGCCTGGGTTTGATCCGTTTGCGCGCTGGTGCTTGACGCCTTCGGGAACAGGCCCGTGACGGCCGCGGTCGCGGCCAGACTGGCGATGATCACCGCACCGGCAGCGGTAGCGACGAGCGGGTGAAGACGACGTTGTTGCGTGGATTTGGTATCTGGATTATCCATATTGGCCTCCGTCTGGAGCAGAGTCGACTGTTATTGAGACTGAGTGTCGGGCAAATCGATCCCCGGAGGGTTTCAATTTGTAACGATTTCCGGGCAATCATCGCGTCCCGTGCGCGTCAAAGTCCGCCAAATGCGGCGGCGTGCCTGATTTCTTGCGGGTCCGCGGGAGGCTGGAAAGACGGCGGACCGGTAGAGCATACGCACCTTTTACCGACGGTTACAAACTGTCAGGTCGAGGCCCTACGTTTTTTCGCAACTGCAATAAAAAACGCCCGGTATCGAGCCGGGCGTTTCTCTTTTGCGAGCCGTTACCGCGCACGACGCGGCGATCAGTCTTCGCGGCGCAGATGCGGGAACAGGATCACGTCGCGAATGCTCGGGCTGTCGGTCAGCATCATTACCAGCCGGTCGATGCCGATGCCGCAACCGCCGGCCGGCGGCATGCCGTATTCCAGCGCGCGGATGTAGTCGGCGTCGTAGAACATCGCTTCTTCGTCGCCGGCGTCTTTCTGGTCGACCTGCTTCTTGAAGCGGGCAGCCTGATCTTCCGGATCGTTCAGCTCGGAGAAACCGTTGGCGATTTCACGGCCCGTGATGAACAACTCGAAGCGCTCGGTGATGCCATCGAACTTGTCCGACGCGCGCGCCAGCGGCGACACTTCGATCGGGTAATCGATGATGAAAGTCGGCTCCCACAGTTGCGATTCGGCGGTCTCTTCGAACAGCGCCAGTTGCAGTGCGCCCACGCCCGCGTTCAGGAACTGCGGCTGCGATGCGTCCACGCCGAACTTCTTTAGTTCCGTGCGCAGGAATGCGTCGTCGCTGAGTTGTGCGTCCGTGTATTGCGGTGCGTATTTCTGGATCGCCTGGCTGATTGTCAGACGATGGAACGGCTTGGCCAGATCGAGTTCACGGCCCTGATAGGTGATCGTGGCGCTGCCGAGCGCGTCGACCGCCGCCTGGCGGATCAACTGCTCGGTGAAGTCCATGATCCACTTGTAATCGGTGTACGCCGCGTAGAACTCGATCATGGTGAATTCCGGATTGTGGCGTACCGACACGCCCTCATTGCGGAAGTTACGGTTGATCTCGAACACGCGCTCGAAGCCGCCGACCACGAGGCGCTTCAGATACAGTTCCGGCGCGATGCGCAGGAACATCTGCATGTCGAGCGCGTTGTGATGCGTGGTGAACGGCTTGGCCGCCGCGCCGCCCGGAATCGGGTGCAGCATCGGCGTTTCGACTTCCATGAAATCGGCGTCCGCCATGAACTTGCGGATCGACGACATCGCCTTGGTGCGCGCGACGAAGGTCTTGCGCGTTTCCGGCGTGACGATCAGATCGACGTAGCGCTGGCGGTACTTCATTTCCTGATCGGCGAGACCATGGAACTTGTCCGGCAGCGGGCGCAGCGACTTCGACAGCAAACGCAGCTCGGTACAGCGCACCGAGAGTTCGCCCTTGTTGGTGCGGAACAGCACGCCGCGCGCGGCGACGATGTCGCCCATGTCCCACTTCTTGAAGGCGTCGTACGTTTCCTGGCCGACGTCTGCGGGCGTGATGAAGAACTGGATCTGACCCGACCCGTCGCGCACGGTCGCAAAGCTTGCCTTGCCCATCACGCGCTTGAGCATCATGCGGCCGGCGATCGCGACTTCGAGCGGATTGGCTTCGAGTGCTTCCTTGTCGGTCCCGGCGTACTGCGTTTGCAGATCTTCGGCGTGATGCGTGGGGCGGAAATCGTTCGGATAGGCGACGCCTTGCTCACGCAGCTCGCGCAGCTTTTCGCGGCGTTCGGCCATGATCTTGTTGTCGTCTACCTCGGGCGCGACATTCTGGGCCGCATTAGGCTGGGTCGGTTCGGTCATGATGGTTTGGTATTCGGTGGCCCGCACCAGGATGGTCCGCATGCGGGTGGCCAGTCAGTAAAAACCTCAGGCGCTATAACAAAGATGCACAAGATGCAAAGATACGGCGCGGCGCTGTCAGGCATGCCGCGCCGGTTGCGCTTAGACGCCCTGTTTCAGGCTCGCGCTGATGAACGGGTCGAGGTCGCCGTCGAGCACGCTCTTGGTATTGCTGATTTCGACGTTGGTGCGCAGGTCCTTGATACGGCTGTTGTCCAGCACGTACGAGCGGATCTGATGACCCCAGCCCACATCGGTCTTGCCGGCTTCGAGCTTGTCCTGCTCTTCCTGACGTTTGCGGATTTCCGCTTCGTACAGGCGCGATTTCAGCATGGCCATGGCTTCGGCACGGTTGCGGTGCTGCGAACGGTCGTTCTGGCACTGCACGACGATGCCCGACGGAATGTGCGTAATCCGCACGGCCGAATCGGTCTTGTTGATGTGCTGACCGCCCGCGCCGGACGCGCGGTAGGTGTCGATACGCAGATCGGCCGGGTTGATGTCGACTTCGATCGAATCGTCGATTTCCGGGTACACGAACACCGACGAGAACGACGTATGGCGGCCGCCCGACGAATCGAACGGCGATTTGCGCACGAGGCGGTGCACGCCGGTTTCGGTACGCAGAAAGCCGTACGCGTATTCGCCTTCGATCTTGATCGTGGCGTTCTTGATGCCCGCGACGTCACCGTCGGTCTGTTCCAGCACTTCGGTCTTGAAGCCCTTGCGCTCGCAGTAGCGCAGGTACTGGCGCAGCAGCATGGACGCCCAGTCGCACGCCTCGGTGCCGCCGGCGCCGGCCTGGATGTCCAGGAAGGCATTGTTCGGATCGGCTGGATTCGCGAACATACGGCGGAATTCCATGTCCGCCACGCGTTGTTCGATGCCTTGCGCGTCTGCTTCGCAGGCGATGAGGGTTTCCTCGTCGCCTTCTTCGCGGGCCATATCGAACAGGTCCTGCGCGTCGCGCAGGTCGTTATCGAGCGACGTGAGCTTGCCGACGGTGTCGTCGAGCAGCTTCTTTTCCCGGCCGAGGGCCTGGGCGTGCTTCGAGTCGTTCCAGACGTCCGGGTCTTCGAGTTCCCGGTTGACTTCGATTAGACGCAGTGCTTTGTCGTCGTAGTCAAAGATACCCCCGTAGCGAGTCCGCGCGCGTGCGCAGGTCCGCCAGTGAGGCTTCGATCGCGTTGAGACGTTCCGCTTCCATGTCGATCTTTTATAGCTTCGTAAAAAGGAGAAATTATAGCCGATCGGCGCCCCGCGCCGGAGGCTCTTGAGCGATCCGGCGCGGGTTTGGGACTGATTTTGCGGTGATTTTTGGCGCTTGTCGCGCGCTTCGCGATCCGCGGGCCGTTTCAGCTCGCCGCGTGCTCGACGATCAATTGCACCCGCGACACGCCATTCCACGTGTCGCTCGCCAGACGGTAGGCGACGGTGGTCCGCGCGGGCAGCGTGTCGGTGTGATTGAACCAGATCGCGTTGAAGCGCTGGCGGCCACGCACCAGTTGCAGTTTCAGATGTTTGTCTTTGACCAGCGCCTGCGACGCGATGTCGAATTCGCCGGAAAACACCGGCGCCGGGAAACCCTGGCCCCACACGGCGGCATCGAGCATTTCGACGAATTGCGGCGTGAAGTAGGCGTCTTCGAGTTCACCGTCGGTTTCGACCGTGCGCGACAACGCTTCTTCGGAGAGCCATTCGCGGCCGACCGCCTCGAACGCGGCGGTGAAGCGCGGCACGTCGGCCGCGGCGATCGTCAGGCCCGCGGCCATCGCGTGGCCGCCAAATTTGACGATCAGGCCCGGCTCGCGCTTCGAGATCAGATCGAGCGCGTCACGCAGGTGGAAGCCCGGGATCGAACGGCCCGAGCCTTTGACGAGCTGGCCGCTGTCGTCGGCGAGCGCGAAGGTGAACGACGGCCGGTGGAATTTCTCCTTCAGCCGTCCGGCGACGATGCCGATCACACCTTGATGCCAGCTCGTGTTGAACAGCGTGATGGTGCTCGCGCCCTCCGGATCGATTGCCGACAGGTCTTCCAGCGCCTGCTGCTGCATGCCGGCTTCGATTTCGCGGCGCTCGCGGTTCATCGTGTCGAGTTGTTGCGCGAGATCCCATGCACGGCCGATGTCGTCGGTGGTCAGGCACTCGATGCCGAGCGACATATCCGACAGGCGGCCGGCCGCATTCAGGCGCGGGCCGAGCGCGAAACCGAGATCGAAACCCGATGCGCTGCGAGCGTCGCGCGCGGCAGCGCGGAACAGGGCGGCAATGCCCGGTTGCATCTTGCCTTTGCGAATCCGCTGCAGACCCTGGGCGACCAGCACGCGGTTATTGCCGTCGAGCTTGACCACGTCGGCGACCGTGCCGAGCGCGACCAGATCGAGCAGGCCGTCCAGACGCGGTTCGGGGAAATCGTCGTTGAAAGCGCCGCGGCGGCGCAATTCCGCGCGCAACGCCAGCAGCACATAAAACATCACGCCGACCCCGGCGATGCACTTGCTCGGAAACGTGCAGCCCGGCTGGTTCGGATTGACGATGGCGCGGGCAGCCGGCAGTTCGTCGCCGGGGAGGTGATGGTCGGTGACCAGCACGTCGATGCCGAGCGCATTGGCCGCTTCCACGCCGTCGACGCTGGCGATGCCGTTATCGACGGTAATCAGCAGTTCCGGCTTGCCCGACGCGCTGCGGGCGGCCAGCGCCACGATCTCGGGCGTGAGGCCATAACCGTACTCGAAGCGGTTCGGCACCAGATACTCGATCCGGCCGCCGAACATACGCAATCCGCGCACCGCGACCGCGCAGGCGGTAGCGCCGTCGCAGTCGTAGTCGGCGACGACCAGCATGCGGCGCTGGTTCTGGATCGCATCGGCGAGCAGCACCGCCGCGTCTTCGCAGCCCTTGAGCGCGGCAGGCGGCACGAGCCGCGCGAGACCGATTTCGATTTCGTCGGGCATGCATACGCCGCGCGCGGCATACAGGCGCGCGAGCACCGGATGCAGGCCATGGCGGGTGAGAATTTCGGCGTCGACAGGTGACGCGGCGCGCGTAACGATTCGAGTCATTCGGAAAGGCCGTGGGTCATTCGATGTTTCGTTCGATGGGTCATTCGGTGTGTCATTCGATAAACAGCGAGGCGAACACGCGCCGCCGCCAGAATTTGCGCAGGTCGCCGCGTGTCACCGTGAGCGTCACCGAGCCGGTGTCACCGCATAGCGTCAGGCCGAGTTCATCGAGCCGGCCCGCTTGCAGCGCGGCCAACGCCGGTTCGAACCAGTCGGTTTGCAACGCGGCGAAGGCGTCGTTCCAGCGTGCCCAGTCCTGCTCGATGTAGGGCGCGGAGAACGGATCGAGTTCGACCAGCGTGGTGCCATTGGCATGGGCATTCGTGCCGGCGGACGCGCCGGCTTGCGCGCCGCCCGGGGCGTTGCCTGAAGCGTCGCCCGCAGCGCCACGCGCTGTCAGTGCGGCGAAGGACGCCGGCGGTGCGCCGGTCTCGACGCCTGCGGTCATCGCGAGACCGCGCGTGGCTGCCGCGTCGGACAATACCCGCGCGAACGGGCTCGTCACTGCCTGCGCCGTTCCCTGCGCGTGAAACCAGATCGAGTTGACGGCCGGCAGGCCACGCGCCTCGCGCGCTTCGTTGACCGGATGCTCGAACCACGCCATTTGCACTTCGTTCTGCAATTTCATCCAGGCGCGCGAGCGCTCGCCGGAATGCGCTTCGTGCGGCAGCCAGATTTCGATGTTGCGACCGCTCGCGCGCAACGGCGACGCCCCCGCCAGCGTGCCGAAACCGTCTCCCGACAAGTACCAGCGCGCGGGCCTGGGCGCTTCGATCCGCACGCCGAGTTCTTCGATCAAGGGCCGCGCGACCGCCAGCAGGACGCTGGCTTCCTCGTCGGATAGCTCGAGCGAGGCCGGATCGATCAGCACCAGATGGTCATGCGCGATGCGCACGTGCACCGGTTGCACGCAGGCCCACGTGGCGCTGCCCGGGTCGCCGCCGTCGGCACGCAGCATATACGGCGCGAGCGGTGCTTCATCGGCGGCCGCCGCGCCGCCCGGCAGTGCGCCGAACTGGCGCGCCACCCAGCGCTCATGCGGCAGCGTGCGCTGAAAATCTTCGCCGATGACCCGTTCGACCAGCGTCGCGCGCGCGATCAGCCGGTCGAGGGCCGGACTTCGGATGTCGTGTAGAGCGGTGGAGGCGTCCGCTGCGGCGGGCAGCGCGAAGGGCAGGAGAAGATGAAGACGGTTGGCGTGCATGATGCTGCGCATTGTAGGGCAAACAATCCCGTCTTTCCGCCTAAAGCCGCTTTCGCCTTCCAGGATTGGCATCGCGCGATGCGCGTTTTGCGATCTGTACCTTTAATTGCCTACTGTACCTTTGCGCAGCTATCGAAGCGGTTTCACGCGCTCCGGTTTGCGACGGTAAATGCGCTCAGTCACCCGACCGTCGGCATGGGCGAGAAGGGTCCGCGCGTGCTCGAGCGTCGCCGCATCGCTGGCGCATTTCGCACGCAGATCGTGCTCGTTGAAGCGTTCCGTAAGCTTCGTTACCTCGAGCGCCTTATTCAGGAAGTTCGTCCACATTCCCTGCCAGCCAGCCGCGCGGCCAGTCACTTCGTCGAAGTAGCAATCCCCCCGAAACGTGCAAAAGAGCCAGGGTGCGATCTGCACCGGTCGCGCCGCTTTTGCCATCTCAACTGCCTCGCGCAACTCATCCGACCACTCGATGATCAGTCGCTTTCCTGTCGAGTTTTCCGTCTTGCCCGGCGTCACATGGATGCCGTCTTCCTTCAGATTCGATTCCCTTATTCTCAGCAGATCACCCTTGCGTAATCCGGTCAGCAGCTTGATACGGATATAGGCCTGGACAGCGAGTACGCTGCCTTTCTTCCGTCGCGACGGCAGAGACAGGCATTCAATAATTTCCCAATCCTCGATGTATCGGTCGCGCGGTTTCTCGCCGTCGAGGCGGATCTCGCCTTTGAACGGATGCCGGTCGAGATAGCCCCACTCGACTGCTTTCGTGTATGCGTGCGAGAGCACGGCGACTTCGCGCCGGGCCGCTATTTTGGCGGCGCGCTTATCGATGTACTGGTAAATGTGCCGCGGTTTCAGATCGTTCAGGACCATTGCGCCGAGGACCGCGCGGAGCCGTTTGATAGCGACAGTGTTGCCGGCCTGCGTCGTGGGCTTCTTCGTCGGTACAACCTGCAGCAGGTAACGGTCTAGCAGATCCGCAATGGTTTTCGCGTCGTCGATGGTCGCCAGTCGATCAGCCCAGACCTTGTAGGCCTCAGGAAGCGACTTGCCGAGCCGGAACAACTGCTTGTCGTCCCACGCCGACTCCAGCCCCTTGGGCACCTGGAAGTAATACGCCCCGTGCAACAGCCGCCATCTGCTTGGAAGCCCCTTGTTTTCCTTTTTTCTGGGCTTCGGCATTTACGCGGCGCTCCAGTCTGGTTCAGTCGCTGCGACGCGCCCACGTTCCGCGGTTATGCCGAACTGCTGTTCTACGTGGCGCCGCAGGACGATGACGCGGCCGTCCGGACGGATCTTATGGTCAACTGCGAGCGAGCGGAGCACTTCCGCCTGGCACGAGCGGTGCCGACGACCGGTGAGTTCCACGAGCTCGTCATTCGAAAGAAACATTGAGTCGGACATATTTACTCTCCAAACCAATATCGGCGCGTGACCTCGATCACGCGTTGTGCTGCCTCAGTCATCCGTTGAGTTCCTTCTCGGCTGCAGCCAGTGCAGCGTTCAATTCGGTCATCGCTTCGTGCGTGCCACCCTTGTCTGGATGAACCTCGGATGCCCGTCGGCGGAAGGCTATCCGCACGGACGGCATATCGCGGACCGTTGACGGGACGCCGATGACGTCGCGCCATGTCCGAGGGGGCGCCGGCGGCGGGAGTGCGGAAAATCCAGTGAACGCGCGATCGAGGATCTGCGCACCACCGTGCCGGTCAATCGCGCGCATCGCCTCGAGCGTCGCGGCGATCGCGGCAATGTTGTCGGCCACCGCCTGATATTGATCAACGGCCATGACGCGGCGGATACCCCTACGCGTTTCCCAATAAACGGCGGCTCCGTGGTCGGCCGGCTCGCTCTGGTCCGATCGCGGCAGCCCGTCCAAGCGTGTTTTGAGGTTTGTTGAGATGACGATGTCGTCGCGGCCGACACCGAGCATGTCGAGCTCGCGCAGCACGCGTTCGCAGGCGGCAGCGACGGTGATCCATCGGCCGTCGTGCTTGAACTTGCCGTTCTTCTGCTGATGGGACTTCGTGCGTGGCCATCCGGCGGGCCATTGAAGCGGGTAGGCAGCAATCATTCGGTATATCCCTTCAAATCTTCCAAAGCCTGGATCATCGCTACGATGTCGCCCCTAGCGGCGGCGCGCGTGGCGCGATCGAGCGAAGCGCGGATCATCATTGCGCCCGGGGCGCCGGCCGGGCCGATCTCGACGTAGTGGCCGAGAATCACGGTCACACGCGCGATTTCATCCGGCAATGCATCGCCGAGGGTTCTGATTCCGCTCATGCTAGGATTCCTTCGAAACCACGACGGAGACCGTAATGGCAAAGCCCGTAATTACCCGTGAGCAGTTCATCAATATCGTCAACGAACGTCTTCCGGGACACCATTCCTACAGAGCGGGAACGCGAATCTTCTTGGTTCCCGTGGGTACGACAGGGGCGGCCGCGGCTGGCTACGATTTCGAACCCGCGGAAGCGACTGGCGTCGTCGCTAACGTCGCTGATCAGGTGATGTCCGAATATGACGTTGTACCGGGCCTGCGTCGCCAGTCTTGATTCGGCGATCACGTGAGCCTCCGGAACTCGATGACCCACACCCAAGGGTTCATATTCCAGCCATAGCCGCGCGCAGCGTTGAAGCTGTCCCAAATGTCACGGTAGTGCAGGACAAAGCTGCCGCGCTGCGACGCGCCGGCGAGAATCACTTCGCGGCCTGAAACTGGGTCGCACTCCCGCGCCCCTTCGGCGCGCGCATCGTCCTCGCTGATGTCCTGCAGCCGCTCGACGCGCACGCCGGTGACTTCGAGCGTGATGCGCGACGCCCAACGCGGCATGTGGATGGAGGGCTTCCAGCCCTGGTGCAGGTTGTCTTCGAAGTCGACGTAATCAGGCATCGGGCCGCCGTCGGCGCGGTATTCGCAGAATTCCGGCTTGTGGTAGTCCGTGTCCGGATCCCATGTGCCTTCTTCCCACATCGGACCTTGGAACGTCTCGCGCACCCACAGACGATCGCCGGGCACGCCATAGGGCGAGTGTTTCTCCGCGAATTCCCTTTGACCCATGCAGTGGTATGTTCCGATGCTTTTGCACTCGGCAATGACGCTACCGCGCACCGGCGTGGTCGGGAAACAGTCCGGGCAAATGAAGAGGTCGCCGACCTCGACGTCACTGAATTGCGGGGGATTCGTATGGCTGATGTACGGTTGTTTCTTCATGACGCGCCGCGTCTGCGTCTTGCTGCCGTCGAGCAGCGCTCGCACCATTGCGCCGCTGAAAAGGATAGGTCGCTCTTTCATGCAGCGTGTACCTCACAATAGTGCGGACCGAGTTGGTTCGTCAGGCAGGTGCAGACCGGACCCAGCGGCTGCGGGGCCGCGGCAATCGCGATCCCATACATATCGATCGTGCCGTCAGTCATAAATAGATGCTCGTAGCCGCCGGCGCGTAGCTTGTCGGCGATCTCCTGAAAAGTGCGCTCCGTGACCTCAAGCGTCGCTACCGTGCGTGTCATCGGGCACTCCATAACGGAGGAAACTCGTCGTGCGTGCGGTCCGTCCGCTCGGCTTTGCTGTTTTCGCTCATCTCAAACCTCAAGTTTTCATCACTGCTGCCGTTAGGCTTTGCATGAACCTGAACATGACCGTCGCCGAAGCCAAAGCAATCTTCGAATCCGCCAGCGCTGCTGCCGAAGCCAGCGTCGTCGCGCAGTTCGGAGAGTTCGACATTTTCAAAGAGAGGCAGGGCGCCGCGTACGACGTGGCGTTATTTACCGTGCTGGCAGAGCATTTCGGCGACATGACGTTGCCCGAGCTGCTAAGCATCGTCGGGTGACTGGATTGGGCGGTCGGCGGTCGCAGTGGCGGCGTCGGTGCGCGCGATTTCGGCGTTGCCGGCAGCCGTGACAGTGAAGTGCTCGCATTCAAGCAAGCCCGCGTCGGCCCATTTCATCAGCAACCAATAGTCAACAGCCGTTTCGCCGGCGCCTTCGAAATCGCGGCAGGCCTGTAAGAACTCATCGCGCTCGTAGTCGTCATCGAACAGCGCGTCATCCGCGAGCGCTGTCTGTGCTGAGGGGGCCCCGATCGACCAATCCAAATTCCACAGCATCATGCAAAAGTTTGCTACATCGCGCGGGTCGCCTTTGTCGACGTGAGCGCGGAGCATTTCCGACAGGACGAACGGCGAACACTGCTGCCAGCCGCTGCGACCCTTGGCGCGCGCTGCTGCCAGTTTCTCTTTCATCGCAGCCGCAAAGCGATCCACGGCAACATCGTCGGGATGCTCCGCACCCTGCGCCACATTGGCGGAAGTTGATGCGGCGCGGGCGATCCGACAGGAGGCGTCGCCGGGGTGCTCACACGGCCCGAGTCCACTGCACATACACGCCCCGCGCTCGTCGTGCTCGACCGAGGGCGCACCCGCGCTGATTGCTCCGTCATCCGGCTCAAGCGCAGCCATCTTCATGCACCATTCTTTGGTGATGCCAGCAGGCTTGCTTGCATCCTTGTCGAGAGGGGCGGTGTAGACGATGCGCCGTCGCGTGTAGCCAAATGCGGAATATGTTTCGTACGTCACCTTGTCGACATCGCCCCAAACGGTTTCTGGAGTTGGCCAGCCGGTCTGGTAGATTGGCTCACGCGATTGGGCTGGCGCGGTAATGGACGCACGCACCGCAGCTGCAAATTTGTCGATCGCGCGGTCGAATGCATTGGTGCCTTGCGCTGCGCCAAATAGGCCTGCATCGCGCGCCATGATCCATAGGTCATCGCTCGTTTGAGCGGGAGTAGTGCTCTCGCTCATGCTTCGCCTCGAGCCTGGTTGATCGCATCGGAGATCGCCACCATGTCCGGCCAGTATTTGCTTTTGGACGGCCTGAAGTTCGGATCGGCGACGATGAGCTGTGCCATAAGGCCATCGATAGCCGCATGCGCTTTTTCGAGCAGCTGCAAATGATCTGCCGACGCCGCCGGCGGCTTGGGGACGTAGGGACCGTGAAGCGTAAGCGTGCTGAGGAAGCGGTCCGGTGCCACCTCTTGATCGATCGCCAAGCAGAAGATGCGGCCGCCCTGCGAGACGAGCGGTACGAGCAGGTCTGGATTCTGCGTATCGCCGCCGATATAGACGCCTTCCTTGCCGAGCATCGCACGGACCTGCGGCTGCAGCAGGTCGATCTCTTCGGCTTGACCAATGAGAATCGGATTCTTCACTTTGAGGCCTCCTGGATAGCTGCAATCTTTTCGCGCGCCGCGGCGACGTCCGCGTCGGCGTGACTGGCCCATTCGGCGCCGTGCGCGAGCACATGTTTGATTAGCCAGTGAAGGCAATAGGCCTGTTCGTCCTCGGCGCGTGTCTTGATGTCCGCGCCGACGGACCTGAACAGGTGTGCGTAACGCGCCAGCTGGAAGCACATCATGCCGAGCACGTGGTGAAGTTCCGGCGTCATCTCGGCGGGGTAGGTGAGTGCACGCTTGCCAGTGCCCGCGCGTGCGGCCGAGAGTTGGTCGGCGATCGCTTTGGCGAGATCCGGCGCCGCGTTGCCGTACTCATAGCTGCGGAGTGCGTTGATAGCCGCGAGAACCAACTGATCGCTGACGGGCGCAGCATCATGTTCATTCGCAGGAAGTACGTTTGGTGTGTTCACTTGTGCTCCTCAAATAGGTCGCTTTGCGCCGCGGCGTCGATATGCTCCGGACAGCGGTGCACGTCAGCTCCAATTTCGTGCGCGTGCTTCGTGCACAGGTGCCGATCGCATGTCTTGCCGGGCCTGACCGGGTAATCGCACTGGAAGCCGCTCGGCGCGTTGCAGCCGGCGACAGAGCAGCGCCGCACGCTCCTTCGCCCGCGCGTGCAGACGATTCCTGAGACGCCGCCGGGAAGGCGAAAGGGCGTGCAGGGCATGCTGGTTACGCCGCCGTCGGCGAATAATTGATGCCGTCGATCGGGTGGTAGTTGTTCGAGTGCTTCTGGCCGTCGAGGCGGATGCGCAGATACTGACCATCCGCGCCGGTGATGACGCCGGGCTTTCCGTATGCCTCGACGCGCTGGCCGCGCTTCGGATCGACGCCGTAATACGATTTGATGTAGTCGAAACTCATATCTGTCCCGAGAAAAAGGACCGGGCCGAAGCCCGGCCAACACACGCCGCGCTGACGAGAGGATCAGCGCGCCGAACTACTCAGTTTGGTGTTCGAGCTGCTGCGCGCGATCACGACCGGACCCACGTGCAATACAACTCGTTCACCGCGATCTCGCGCGAGCATCTCGACGAACTCGGTGCACAACGCATGCGTTGCGCTGTCCGTCGGGATCCGCGAAGTGGCGTACGCGCGCGCCACGTCTAGGAACGCTCCGCGGCGGCGCGGTTCGCCATACATCAGTTACCTACCACTCGATAGTTGGCCGGCTGCGTGTCGGTGCGCGATTGCAGCTCGGCGGGTTTGAGCGAGCAATCGAAGCCGGCGGCGCGGTAGGCGTCATAGACCTCTTTGCTCACTTGGCAACGGATGAGCACCGCGGCCTTCTGAAGCTTGTCCTTCGTCGCGGTGTCGTCCGTCACGGTGGATTGCCGGACAGTCTCGGCGGCCGCGACCTCGAGCTTGCAATCCTGCAGGCTGTGAGACGCACCACCGACCAGCGATACGCCGGCGATCGCGCCTCCGAACTGGACCGTCTGGCCGCAGTTCATCTGCGAGAAAGAGGACGCATACGCGCCGAGAACCGGGGCGCTGACATTGCGTACCGTCTCGGACGTATGTTCCGGCGTTTGGCTAAACTGGATAGAACCCTGTGCAACCGAGTTCGACGACGATTGTTGCGAAGCGCTAGCCGAAGTAGACGACGTCTGCGCGAAGGCATGGCAGGTCCCCAGTGCTAGAATCATTGCGACGGTGAATTTCGTGCTCATCGTTACACCCCCAAGGTGTGTGTGACCGGGCCTTCGATATTTACGGTATCGAAGGCCTTCTTCGTTACTGACCGTAGGAATAGCTGCCGGCGAGGTTGGTGTAGCCGTAGGACGAAACGTCGGTACCGACACCCGACTTGCTCGAGCCGTAGCCCGAACCACTCGTGTAGCCGCCTGCGGATGCATTCGACGTGCTGCCGGTGTAGCTGCCCGATGCCGACAGACCGCCGCCGGCGTTGAAGCCGTAGCCGCCGACGGCGCCGGTTCCGATCGCGGTGCCGCCCAGCGCGTAGCCACCACCCGCCGAATTGCTCCACTGCGACGAATAGCCATTGCCGTTCTGGCCTGCCGAGGCCTGCGAGCCGCCCGACGTGCTCGACGACGAACCGAAGCCGCCGCTGAACGAACTCGACGTGTTGTTCGAATAGCCGCCGGCGAATGCGGCCGGCGCCGCGACGAATGCGAGAGCTGCTGCAACTGCGATGGTGATGCGCTTCATGGTCTACCTCAGGTTGGTTTGTCGCGCGGTGGTCCGGCCGCGCCCGGTACTGCAAATTCAATCCTCGTTTGCCTTGTCGCCGTCGAGCTCGGCCGCGGCTCGATACGCCTCCGCGAACCGCTCGAGCGCGCTGATCGGGCCGGTCACGCTGTGGTATTCCTGCTGTCCGATGCGCCCATTCAGGACCACGGTGAGGCCAGCGGCGCGCGCCAGGTCGACGATGTCGGGCATGGTCAAGGCCTCGTGGTTGGGAAGGGCCACGCCGCGGCCGGGTCGAGCGGTACCGCGCGCTTGCCCTTGGCCGACTTGTTGGCGGTTGTCTTGCCTTCGCCTGCCGGATTGGCCGGCGTAAAGCCCGGTTCGGCACGTATTGGTGACTTTCGGACGGCAGCTTTCTTCGCGGCCGGTGCAGTCTTCTCCTTCGCCGCGGCCTTGGACTTGGCCACCTTCGCTGCCGGCGGCGTTTTCGGACGCAGCAGGGCAGGCAGCCAGCCGGTATCGGTGAGCAGTTCCTCGGCTTTCTGTGCGAGCTCGGCCTTTTTCAACTTGTCGGCCTGCTTGATCGCGATCTCGCCGACACCAACGTCTTCGAGCGCTTCGATGATCACTGGCTTGGGCACTTGGGACAGAAACGACTTGCGCGTCGGTTGCCACCAGTCGGCCATGTCGAGCCCGATTGTTTGTTCAACGTGCTCGAGAGGGCGCGAGTGATCGTTGCTCGTGGTGGTGTTGATGCAGGCCGCCGTGCAGAACGCGAGCAGATCGATCACATCGACGGCGCTCTTTGCAGACACGTACGCGAAAAGCTCTGTCGGATCCTCGGGCAATTCGGCCTGCAGCTGCGCGCGGCGCTCAGTGAGTGCAGCCCACGCCTTGCTCTCTTCCATATCGTCCGCGCTCGACGTGAGGTTCGTGAGCTGCTCGGTAGCCACGATCGAGAGACCGCCGGATCCGTAGAAGCCGTTGTAGACCACTTTTGCGAGCAACGTCGCGCACAGCAGGTCGAGGGCCACGCGCGGCGCTTCGAGCAGGTGGGCAGACATGGCGGCCGACCGGTTCGCAGTGAGCTTGCGCAGCAGCGTGTCGCTGTACGTTGTCTTCTCCTCTTCGATAGCTTCGCCAGCGGCGGCACGCTTCTCTTTGTCGGCCTGGGCCTTCGCCTTTTCTTTGGCCGCGGCTACCTTAGGATCGATCAGGCCGCGATGAATCTCGAGACTTCCGTGATGGTTGATACCGATTACGGCGCCGGCGCTTTTTTTCTGGCGATCGGTGAAAGTCTCGACGCTCGCGCGTATCGCAGCGATACGGTCGACCGCTTTCTCGGCCTTGTGCTCGAGCTCGGCAATCTCACCGTCCGTGAGCTCGTCGTCGTTATCTGCCCGCAGGGCTTCGTTTGCCGCGTTGGCCGTTTCTTCGAGTGCGGCGATCTCTGCCTTTTCGTCTGCGGTGAGTTCGCGCTTCTTCGGTTTGCTGCGGCCGAAGGCGTTCACATCGTTGAACCCAAGTTCCGGCACAACCTTGACGAACGACCAGCCCTCGGCGCGCAACGATTCGGCGGCGGCTTCCAGTTTTTCGCTCGCCAGCTTCTGCAGGAGCGCCATATCAGTGATGTAGCCGCTATCAGGACCGCCGAAAAGATCGCGCAGCACGTTGCCGCCGGCGGCTTCGTACGCATTGAGTCCGACGAACTTGGCGGTGCGAAGGCTCGTCGCATCCGTCTTGCCCTTGGTGAGTGCATGGCGAAGCGAGGACGCATGGCGGTAATACTGCGGCGCGCTGTGCCATACCTTGCACTGGAGGGCCTGGTCGTCGGTTAGCGTGAAGGCCTGCAGTTGCTCGAGGTTCATTCCGCCGTTGCGATAGATCTCGATGAGCTCGGGCGCCACCTTGGCCAACGACAGGCGGCGTTGCACCACCAGCGGAGTGCAACCGAACTGAGCAGCGATATCCTCGACCGGGGTGCCTTCCTCGAATAGCACCTTGAACGCGTAGAATTCGTCGGCCGGGTGCATCGGCTCGCGGCCGGTGTTCTCGGCGACGCTTGCAGCTAGTGCATGGTCCGGCGTCGTCAGCAGGCAAAAGACAGGGTGATCGGCCGGGAGCTTTCCGTTCTGCTCGAGCAGCTTGAATGCGCGATATCGCCGGCCACCGCCCACCACGCCTTTATCGTCATCCTCCGGAATGACGATCAGGTTCTGAAGTTGCCCTTGGGATTCCAACAGCGCGGCGAGTTCGGTCACATCGCTCTTGTCGTTCGCACGCGCGTTCAGCGGTGAGATATGAAGCTGCGAAAGTGGCACGGTGATCAGCCGCCCTTCGATAGTCTTTTTGGTCATGGCGTTGGCTTAATGGGTGGTGTGGGGCGCGGCGTCGGCGCTGCTGAAGATCGCGCCGAGAATGCCGGCGAGCGCCGCGTTGCCGAGCGAATTGGCTTGAACGGGCTGCGACTGGCGCTGACGGAGGAGATACAAGGCGCGGCGCCAGGCGTCATTGGACTGCGGGTCGTCCAGCCACATCGGCATCCAGTTGCCCGCACCATAGACCGCGTCATAGCGGCGCATGGCGGCGGCGCGCGTCGAATGGATCGGGTCTGCGATGTCCGGGTCATCCTCGCGCAGGATGTGCTCCGTACCCATGGCGAATTGACAATGCGGCGCGGTATAGCTGTCGAACTTAACGCAGCCGAGGCGCTGCCCATCCTCGCCGAGCGCCACGATGGACTGCAGGTGATCTGACGGCCGCGAATCGTTAAAAATGAAGATTGTCTTCATGGCGTTGGTCCCTTCGTTTTATGCGTCATGCGCCGGCGCTGGGCGGCGCGCACATGCGCGCGGGTGAGTCGATAAGCGTCTCGAAGCGAAATACTGTTTGCTTGCAGATCCGCGAGCAGTTGTCAGAGAGTCGGTGTGGGCCTGCGTCGCTGCATCAAAAATCCTGAAAAAACGGGCGCTGAAAGAGCCGCCCCCAAAGCTCGCCGTGCCGGGGGTTAGAGCCGACGAGAGACCACTGAAAAGTCATTGCGCAGTTCGACCAGCGTGAGCAGTGCGCGGAAGTGCCGGGCGCCCAAGTCGACGGTGCAGTTTTCGGTCTGGATGGTGATATCGCCATCGGGCCAGGAAAGCAGCTGCACGTCGCCGACGAAGACCACGAAGTCAGGTTTGCGGCCACTTGGTGCCGCAGGTGTCACGGCGGGGCCCGGCGAGCGTGTCGGGAGCGGAGGCGGCTCGCTTTGGGTCGACGACGGCTCTGGCTCCGTTTCAGCCGGTTGGCGCATTGCGGCGATCGCGGCCGCGGCTTCGCTTGCCGGCACCGGGAGATTCGCCGGCGCGGCGGGCGCCGCTGGTTCCGGGTCAGGATGCGCTGCAGCCGACTTTGCCTTCTTGCGACCGCCCACGATCGCGGTGGCCGCTTCGAAATGAGAGACAGCGGGAGGCGCGGCGTTCGCCCAGGGCGCCGACCCCGCGGTACCGCTAGACGCCGCAGGCAGCGAGTAGATCCCGCGATCTCGTGCGAGCCGTCCGTCGGTAACCGCCTTTGAAACATATGGATTGATGCCGGCGGCCGGATTGAGACCAAACGCCACGCACAGGTCATGGCTCGACGTCGGCCCGTGCTGAGTCACATAGGCGATCACGCGATCAGCCCATCTGAGGGGCTTGCCGCTCTGTTCGCCGCCGGAGCGTTCGCCCTTAAAAAGCGGATTCGACCACGCACTCGCCGGCATCCCCGTCGGGGGAATGCCGCCGACGTCAGCATCGGTAACGACAGGCTTCGGACGCGCCGTCGGTTCGGCCGACGTGATCGCGACTGACTCGCCGGCGGTTGGGAACATGTTGGGATGAGCCACATTTTTCATGGTTGTCATCCGATGTGCGCCGCAGCGCCATGCTTGGGAAAGAAGCGCGTGGCGCGCGCCACCATCGTGTCGAGCTCGAGCACCGCCTGCTCACCAGCGGCATGCGCATCGGTGTAAAGCGCCGGCAACGCCGCTTCAAAACTTTCGCGCACTTCGTCGCGCGTCGCGCAGCGATCGCCGAGATACCAGAAGACCTGCTCAGCGTCGCCCATATGCACCCAGGCCGCATCGCCGTCAGGTAGGACCTCGTAAGCGCGCGTGACCCAAACCATCATCACGCCACCGCGGCGATGCGAGAGTTCTTTGGCGCGAAACTTCGCGCAGTCCTGATGGGTAGGCGGGATCACGCATCGACGGCCGACAGCAGCCACCGGACGCAAGACGAACGCCTTGTACTGACCGAGCGGTTCGCCGCAGATCGCGCAGCGCTTGTAGTAGTGGCTCGCCGCGAGATCCATCACCGGATTCATACCGAGCGATTCAGGCAGCGGACCGCCCTGATGCGCGGTTACCATGCTCCGAAGGCGCACGGGAAGCGCAGACAGACCGTTTTGAAGAAGCATGCTCATTGCGCTTCCTATGCCGGAGGCGCGCCGCGATCGCGCCTCCGGACGAGCCCGATCATCGTTCGCGGGGGCGGGCAGGGGTTGGTCGGATTCGAAGGCGCGATCAAAGCGACCAGCGACGGTCGTAAGCGTCCAGGCGACGGATCCGCCGGCGACGAGGATCGAACCGATATAGCCGAGTGTGTTCACGATTCGGGACCCTCTTCGGAGATGAGATTGACGCCCTTCGAGGCGGCCGTTTGCTCGACAAATTCCTTGAACGTCTGCAGGTTGGCGAGCATTTCGCGCAGGGTGGTTTCGGACGGCCCGAGCTCTAGCGCGCGCTCGACGGCGTGAATGGCGCCGCGTTGCACGAGGTGCTGGGCGATCAGCGTTTGGGCATCCATCTGCAGGATTCCGGCGTGCGCGCTGTCCCAATCGGTGATGTTCTCGATCGCGGCCATGTCAGTCCTCGTCGATGTCGTTTGCAGCACGGCGCTTGATATCGACGCATTGGTCGTCGAAACCGAGTGAGGGCTGGGTGCCGAACTGGCGGCGCGGTTGCGAGGCGCGGCGCGTACGCGGGCTCGGATGGAGCTGCGCACGCACGGCTGCCTGAACGGCGGCGCGTTGAGCGGGATTGGCGATCGCGGCATCGGGGTCGCCATCGACGAGCTGCGGCGCGGCGCGCATGAGCAGTTCGTCAGGGAGTCGGGCGGGAGTGGGTCGCATGGCTGACCTCACAGGCACCGAGTGAACGAGCACGACGTATCGCCGGCGTCGGCGCGATCCTCGTATTGCTGCCAGCCCACATAGAGGAGGCAAAGGAAGATCACGCCCATTACGGCGAGCACATTGCGGGCGATCCGGAAAGCCGACTTCACAGCGCGAGCGCCGCGCCGGGTATTGCCGGTGGGTGTTGCTGACTGTTGGTGGGCCATCCTTCGCTCCGGTGTAGGTCCGTGTTGGAGCGAATATTAGGCAATGCCATATCTTTTGTAAAGAGGCAATGCCATATTTTTTTGTCGAAAGTGCCTTATCGCAATATGGCGATCGTCAAAAGGTGAGGGGTGGAAGACTGCTGCGCCTTAGCCGGCGAGACCGGAGTGCACTTCGACGAGATGACTTGAGACGGCGAGGACGAGCTTAAGAAGGCTGATCGCCTGCGTGCGGTTTACGACGAGTGGCCGGGACTCGATCCGGCCATCTTGGAAAATGTCGATGTGTAGGGATGTCGTGATGGTTTTGCGTTGCGCGCGGCGCACACGTATTTGCGCTCTCCGCGTGGCACGTCGGAAAGCATCGAGATCAACCACTCTTGCGGCGATGTCCTCGGTTTGTCGATCGTCCATCCTTGTTAACCCCTCGGTCGGGTGCGAGTCCGAGGTCCGTTAGTGCGTCCTCGACCTCTTTGTCGGATGGTAATTCTGCGTCCGCTACAACTTCTTCAATTCGCTGAGAAGCGCCCGAAACCGCTTTCTGTGCATCGCGTAGCGATGTAAGGATTGTGTGTATGGCAAGAAGCTTTTCGGTCGGAACGCCTGCGGCGTCCGCCTCCATTGCAGCGCGCGCAATCAATGCGACAGCATTTGAGAACGGTGAGTCCCCCATCTTGCCGTGAGCAAATCGACTGAGCTCGATGTATTGGGCATTTTTGATCAGGCCGGCATAGGTTCCGGTCTTCCCGCCCCCCGTTGCCATGGCAATGTATTCGAGGCCCCAATAGCTCGGATCCGCGACGTCACTAAAGTACGCGATTAGGTCCGTGATGCGGCCCTTGGCTATGCGGCCATACTTGATCCAATCCTGAACGGACGCTGGTTTGACGCCCATAGCGTCAGCAAACGCCTTCTTCGAGACGCCTTTTCGTTCGATGGCGCGCGCGATGGCGGCGCCTAATTCTGTACCGGTAAGCATTGCCTAATTTGACCCGTACATGGGCACATGCGGCAATGCCTTGCAAAGATGAGGCAATGCCATATAATGCGCCTCATGAGTGATACCTCTTCTGACGCTGTCCTGCGGGCCAGCAAATTCTTGGGCGGGAACGCGGCGCTTGCGCGTGCGATCGGCGTCAAGCCTCCGACTGTTCAGCAATGGGTGAATGGCGAGCGCCCCGTTCCACCGAACCGATGTGTAGCGATCGAACGCCTCACATCCGGAACAGTCACGCGCAAACATCTGCGGCCCGACGATTGGTCCGAGTACTGGCCCGAACTCGCGCTTCCAGTCCGTCAAGAGGAGGGCGTCTGACATGCGTCGTATCCGATCGATGTTGATCCCGGTACGTGGGCAGATCCACAAGCGAACCGAGGCGCGCCCGGATTGGGAGGAAGTGCTCGAGCAGCGCGCGCGCGAAATCAAAGCGTTTCGAGAGGCCGGGCTCCAGTTCCCGGATCTGGCTCGTGGCGCGCGCATTCCGACGCTGTATCCGGGCGAGCAGGTTCCGAAGACTCTCGAAACACTCCGCTGCGAAGCGCAATGGAGGGCGTTTTTTGCGGACGTCAGCTTGCCGGTGGCTCCAGAAACTGGAGCCACTCGTCCTGAAAGAACTCGAACGCTGCGATCGACAGGTCGCTCGTTTTGCTCCCGAGTGATCGCGCGACTGCGCCCTCGGAAAAGTGCCGAAACGCATCCGACACCGCCTGAAGATCTGGATGCGTCGCGATGAGCGCTTTGAGCATGACGACATTTGATCGCCCAGCTGCTTCGCTCATGCGGACGCGTACCTCCAGCTCGTGCAGTCGTTTTTCGAAGTTCGTTTGTTCGTTCGGTTCGTTCATGAGGGTTCCTTTCCGTGAGGAAACGGTGCGTGTGGAAGCCACCGATTCTAAACGGGGTGTGAACCCTCACCAATTCTGTCGTGGGGCGCAGATGTGTGCGCCGGGCGGCGCGTGAGTTTTCGGGGATTTGCATGGTGTCCATGCAAAAAATTTTCGACGCCGGCCGACCGGTGTAGCAAGAGGTGTATCGATGACATTTGACTATCACAGCGCCGCCCGGCGCCCGCGCGGACGGGCCATCCACCCCCCGACGCCGACGCAATCCATGGACGCTCCGAAGTTGCGCTTCCTGCCCCGCGAGCAGGTCGAGGCGTGCGCCACATTCCGCGATGCCTGCGTGTTGGCATGGAAAAACCGTCAGTTTCCGGGCATGACCGAGACGTATCTCGCGTCGGTGTGTGACCTCACGCAGCAGCACGTCTCTGAGTACTTCCAGGCTGACGAGCGCGACGAGAAGGGCCGCAAGCGCCGTCAGTTGCCAGCCGACAAGGTCGGCGCCGTGCAGGAGCAACTCGGCAACTGTGCGATCGGCCAGTGGCTCGCTCGAGATATGGCGGTACGGCTCGTCGAGGAATTCTTCGCAGCGGAGAGCGTTCGGTGACAGAAGTTGAGGCCGATCGGCTTACGAAAGAGGCGTTGCGTACGGCGCGCGCCCGGGCAGGAGACAGCGAGTCGGCAACGAAATCCGAAGTCCTTCGGATGATGCGCAACGACGCGCAGCTGCAGGAGGCTTTCGCAGTGTTGGGCATTGCCCGGCTGCGGGACTCACAGGATTTGCGCCACTGATGGGGTTGTGATGGATCTACACGAACTGATGAACGTGGTGCTTCGCGCATTTGTAATTGCGCTGCTGCTTTGCGTGTTCATGCCGGGGCAGGGGCGTTTTCACATGCGTTTCAGCTTGGGCTTCGTCGCGTCGCTCGCCGGTGGCATTGGTTTTCTTCTCTGGGGTCACTGATGTCTCACCACCTGACCAACCTCACCTGGGATATCGCCGAGGCGAGCAGCGACCTGAGTTCGCACGGCCTCATCGTACTGCTGCGTCTCGCGCATCTCAGCGTACAGAGCACTGGCGAATGCTCGGTGACCGTTCCGGAGCTCGCCGTGAAGTGCCGGATCTCGGATAGCGGCGTGCGTCGCCAGCTGAAGGTGCTCGAGGCGATGGGCTTCGTCATGCAATTCAGGGAAGGGCGTCGAACATGCTTCCGTATCAACGTGGCGCCGCGCAATGACTGAAGTCAGCACGAGACCGTTGCCTATGAATGCGGGGCTTGTCGAGGCCGCGATCCGTCGCCACGTCGACCATCGCCGCAACCTGCTGATTCCCGAGGCAGCGGTTCGTTTCGAACGGCCCGGCCAGCGTGGTTTCGATGAATACCGTGCGGACTTCATGATGGTCTCGGATGCGGGCTACGGCACCGAGCTCGAGGTGAAAGTGTCGATCGCCGACTGGCGGCGCGATCTCGCGAAGCCAAAGTGGGTCTGCATGCCGTCGTGGATCAGCCGCTTCGTGTATGTCGTGCCCGTCGATCTGGGCATCCCCACATTTGTTCCAGCCGGTGCTGGCGTCTGGCACGTCGTGCCGACACTCACGCGCCAATACAGCTCCGACGAAGTGCGGCCGCGTGCCGACGGTTACGCAATCGTGGTCGCGCGCGCGCCGCACGTGAACGGTCGTGACAAGGTGCCACCGGCTGTGATCAGCAAGTGGCACAAGAATCTCTATTACCGCTATTGGGACCAGCGCATCCACGCCGAAGGGCGGATTGCGCGGCATGTGCGGGAGGGCGTTGCATCATGAGTTATGACGCACGTGTATGGGCGCGCCGCCAGCAGCTTAACGACAGCTCTGCGAAGCACCTGCTGAAGACCTTTGCCGACTGGGCGAACGAGGACTACACGGTATGGGTAAGTGCCGGCGAGCTGCAGGCCGATACGGAGATGAACCCGAAGACCATTTCGAAGTACGTGGCTGTCCTCGTAGAGATGGGATACCTGCGCGATACAGGCCAGCGGCAGGGCGCTACGCGGCAGATCGTCGTGTATCAGATGACCGCGCCGCCGGGCTCCATCATCGTTCAGACTGTCGACCAGCGGAACAATGGCGAGACGAAGACATACGGTCCGCCCGATCTCGAAGCGTTCGAAGCTACCCAAAAACGGAAGGCTTCCAAAAACGGTGGTGTTAAAGCCACCCAAAAACGGAACACTTCCAAAAACGGAAGCCTTCCAAAAACGGATTCAAAGCCCCCCAAATTAGGAGCGGAAGACCCCCAAAAACGGAGCGAAAGCCCCCCAAATTTGGTGGACGATAAGGTTTTAAGGGTTTCTGAAGAGGTTTTAGAGGGAGACGCGCGCGAGGCCGGCGCTGAAAAACCTCCCACACACACCGACGAAAAGGCGGACCCCGAAACACCGACCGCCGGATTCGATCGCTTCTGGGCTGCATGGCCCGGATCGTCTGGCCGCAAGCAGGCCGCCGTGCTGTGCCGTGCGCATTGGGACGTCTGCGGACTCGAATCGTTTGCCGACGAGATCGTCGCCCATGTCGTGGCGATGAGCCAGACGCAGCATTGGCGTACCGGCGGCGACCCGACGCCGATCCGGTATCTCGAGCAAAAGCGCTGGCGCGATGGCTTGCCGACGGTTGAGCAGACCGCGGCGGCCGACGATGGCACGCCCTGGTACGAGTCGACACCCGAAGCGATCGAGGCGCGCGGCGCCGATCTCGGCGTGCGGCCGCGCAAGCCGGACGAAGCGATCGCATCGTACCGCGTGCTCGTGGTTGCGGCCTCGCGCGAGAAGGCGGCCGTCGATTTCGTGCTTCGCGACGCGAAGCGATTCAACTCTCATGCGCTCTACGAATTCGCCGTGGCGACGTTCGGTGACGAGCTGCTGCCCGTGGACTTCTACGCATCATGAACAAACCTATTCGCTACGAGACGACCGACGGCGGACCACTCGTATGTGCGGATTGCCGATTTGGGCGCGGCCGCGTACCGACCGGATTCGTGCGCGTGTGCCGTCACCCAAAAGCCATCTCTCAGCGCGAACCGATCGACGGTTGGCTGCCGACGTGTTTCAGCATGCGCTCTACCGGTGGGTGCTGCGGCCGATCCGCGTCGCTATTTGAGTTCCCAGCCTGCGACGTCGCCCGTGCGCTCAAGCGTCCGAAGTGGCCCGTCAGATTGTGGCAAGCCGTGACACGCCGGGTGCAGTCATGACGTTCGACGAATTGCCACTTGGGCTCACATCGTTTCTCGAGCGCGAGTCGTGGGTGCGCATTGCAGCTTCGGCATATCGCCATAATACGAGTGGCGATACCGAAATCGCGGTTGCTGAAATGATCGACTATCTCCAGCAGTGCATCAGCAGCCTTTTCAGCTGTGGTGCGGCCCCGGATCCGTCTGTATTCGTTTGGCACCCTGAACGAGCGCTCTCTTACTTTTCGATCGACGTGACCCTCGGCGCTGACACTGACAAATGAGCAACGTCATCGACATCGAAGATCTGCGCTTCACGCGCGACCGCCGGATCGTGCGGCCGCAGGCAGAGTGCAGCCACCGTCACATGACGATCGACGACAAGGGCCAGTTCATCAGGTGTGACGACTGCGGCGTGCAGTTGTCGCCGTTCTGGGTTGTGGAGCACATGCTCGAGCAGTACGAGCGCGCGAGCGCGAAACTCGCCGCCCGCGAGAAGCGCATGGCCGAGGCCGAGCAGCGCGGCGTTCATCTGCGCGCCGCCCAGGCAGTGGAGAAGGCCTGGCGCAGTCACACGATGGTGCCGGCGTGCCCGCATTGCGGCGAAGGCATTCGGCCGACGGATGGGTTGGGTCACACCCAGATCAACAAATCGATTGATGACCGGCGGCGCGCCGCCAAGAAGGGAGGCGTATGAACGACAAGCCTGTGCGCGTGTGCGCGAAATGCAAATTCGGGAACCGCCCGGTACCGCACGGACTGGAGCGTGTGTGCCGCCATCCGCGCTCGCCGGTCGAGCCGGTCAACGGTTGGCTTGCCACATGTACGTGGATGCGTACTGAGTTCGCTGCACCGTGCGGTGTGGAAGGCGCATTGTGGGAGGCCGCGCCGATTGCGCCCCCGCGCACATCGCTAGCGCGTCGGGTCGCACGCTGGCTCGGGAGCATCTTCAAATGAACCGCAACTGCGTGATATTCGACCACACGTACGGTTCGCTCGCGGGGATGGAGGTGATAGTCGACGAGCAATACGACCGCGTTCCCCGAATGGTGGTTTCTACGAAATTTGCCGACCTGATGCCGCCGGAGTTCGTTGTGGAGCTCAACGCCTGGATGGTGGAGTTCTTCGGCACCACGCGCGAGCTGTATCGCATCGGCACGCACACCTTGGTGATGGGGCCGCGCTCGTTCGAACAGATCAAGTCCGTCGTGTCGCAAGGCGGCCGCCTGTGAAAGCGACCATCCGCGCCGACGGCATGCTCGTCGTCCAACCTGAGTCCGATCTCGATGCATATGCGCTTAGCCGCTGGAGCGCAGAGAACCTGAAGATCGATTGGTATGACGCGGGGCGCGTGCGCGGCCATCCGATCATCGTTGATCTATCGGGCTACAACGTTCTGATTGGTGCGCTTCCCGTTGGGCATCGGTCATGAGCAAGGGCACGGTCCGCTTCCCGGAGAGCGCGATCGCCGACGGCTGCGTCGGTACCGCGCGAATCCGCGAGCAGATCGCGGGTGCGGCGGCGCGCCTGGCATCGAGCGCTCCAGTACCGCTTGATGGCGCGCTGAAACGCTTGGCGCAGTACGAAGTTTCGGAAACGGCTGCGGCGGTTATGCAGGCGTCTGTCGTGGCGCTTGGTCTGGGTGTAGAGGCTGAGCGTGTCCTGGCCGATTGGCGTAACGCGCCCGATCTCTCGCCGATCGAGCGTATGCAGCAGCTCGGCCGGCTCGGCCGCGGCAAGCAGAACAAGACCGAGACCGCATACGAAGAGGAAGTGTTGAAGCCACAACTGCACGCCGGGGAGATCCTCTGGTACCGCTTCGAGGCGATCAAGCTGCGTCTGGCCGACAACACCTTCATCACTATCGACTTTCCTGTCATCACCGCCGCTGGCCAACTCGAGTTCCGCGAGGTGAAAGGGCGATGGACTGACGACGCGCGCGCGAAGACGAAGGTCGCCGCGGCTCAATTCCCATTCCGATTCATCGCGATACACGCCGTCGGCCGAGGTAGCCGTCGGACGTGGCGCGTCGAAGACCTCACCAGCCGCAGCTGGTGATAACTCAACCATCCAGGAGCATTCCATGCCAGTCCGCGCGAAATTCAAAGTCACGTCCACCACGCAACGCAAGCATTGGGACATTCAGAAGGGAAATATCCACGAGATCCAGTTGGAGCCGGTCGTCGGTGGCTCGCCGGAAAACGAAAAGTTCTATGCCGCGACGCCTTGCGGCGCGATCAGCCTGCAGACGCTGAACCACGAGGCCGGCTCGCAGTTCGTGCTCGGCGCCGAGTACTACATCGACTTCACACCGGCCTGATTGCATGCGCGGCCGCGCGCCGCGCCCCTCAAATCACACGGAGAAAATGGACATGAGCACTGCGTACGCGCCCCACGTGCAACGCGTTATCGATGAAAAGGCGGAGCTCGACGTGAAGCGCCGGAAGCTTTGTGAGTTCATCGACGCAAACCCCGCTTTCGTTCAGCTGTCGGACTATGACCGCGAGCTCCTCGTCACCCAATACCGAGTAATGACCGAGTACTCGTCGATTTTGCGTGAACGCATTCGGGCGTTTTGACCACCATGAGCCAACTCGATATGTTCGGCGATCCTGAGCCGGTCGCTGCCAGCGCGCCGCCGATGTCGGATGCAACCGCAGTTCTTCGGGCCCAGCACGCGGAGCTGATCGAACTGCTGCCCGAGAAGCTTCGCCCGCAATGTGCGCCGGCGCTGCCGGTGCCGACTGGCGGCGCGCAGCTCGAGCATTGGGCACGCGTCACCCAGCGCATCTACCTACTGTATCTCGTCGGCGCGATCGCACGCGGCATCTATCGCGATTCGAGTGAAGCGAACGCTCCGTACGTGCTGATGAAGCTGAACGGCCTCGGGGGTGAGTGGTGAAGATGACGTTCATCGTGCCGGCCGAGTTCACGGTGTACGGCGTGCCGCAGAAAGAGCGGCCGCCGTGCCTGATCCAGTGCGAGGTCGTCGAGCTCGTGCGCAGCTTCGCGCATTCGCCATGGAAGTTCCGCAACAGCATGCGCCGAGGCCTGCGCGTCAGCTACTTGGCATACGTGCGCCTGCCGGCGTGGATTATCCCGCCGGAGAAATGGCCGCGGCTCGAGACCGGCGAAGTCGAACTGCGCGTGCCGCTGCATTTCAACGTGCGCGTGCCGCTTCCCCAGTTTCCTGCGGACAGCAACCGCGTGCGCATCGATGACGTCGTCCAGTTGCGAGGCGAACCGTGCTGACCCGCAAGAAACCGCTCGTGAGCAAAACGCCACTGAAGCGCGCCGCCCCGATCGGCGTGCGGCCGTCTCCGGGTAGTTCGCTCACGCGCACGAAGATCGTCGTGAAGTCCTCGATAAAGCGCCTCGCCCGAAAGAAACGAAAGTGGCACGACGCGAAGATGCGCAACGCGTGCAACCGCCAGATCTGCTATCTGCGGGTGCCGACTCTATGTCCATTGCGAGATCCCGAAGAAACGATCATTCCCGCCCATTCGAACGAAAGGGTGCACGGCAAGGGCGGCGCGAGGAAGGCAGATGACCGCTACACGGTGCCTGCCTGTTTCTGGTGCCACGGATGGCTTGATCAGGGGCCGGCACCGCGCACATTTAAGTTCGCGACATGGCGGCGCGCATACAGGGAATGGTCGCTCGTGCGCGACGGCGTCGTCGACGAGTCAGTTCAGGAGTTGGTCGATGAGTAAGCGAAAAACACACCGGCGCCCTTGGTTGCCCGAAGACGACGCGCTGCTGACACGACTTTGGGCAGATCCGATGCCGTTAAAGGCGCACTTGCACCTTTTTGCCGGTCGCTCGTACGACTCGCTCATTCAACGCGGGAAAACGCTCGAGCTGCCAGATCGCCGCCGAGATATGCGGCTTGCACGCTCGGAAGCCACGGTCGGAGCGCGGATCCGCGAGCAGATGGAGCTACTTCCCGGAACGACGCTTGAATTGTCGATGCGTGCGATCGCGTCAAAACGCACGGTGCAGAACTTCATCGAGCGCCACCGCGGCGATGTGCACATCGTTGACTATCGCCCTCGCGGCATTTCCGGACCGCCACCGGCAGTGTTCGCTTGGGGTGCAGGTGAGGATCTTCCGCGTCCGGAGCCGCAGAGCCCAACGGTAGCAGCGCGCAAGTACTACCGGAAACGGCGGCGGGATCCATATCAGCGCGAGCTCGACGCGGCTCGTCAGCGCATTCGATACGCAGAGCGCACCGGGCAACTGGTAAAGCGCGATGCCGCAGCGATTGCGTTATTCGGCGACGTAGGCGGCGCGCATGGTGATGACAGGGCCACTTGAGGAATGGGAGTTCCTGGATCCCGCCGACGTGCTCGAGCGAAAACGGGGTGAGCGGTGCGTCGGTTGCATGCATGCGGTACTGCGCAAAGACCATCTGGGCGCACCGAAGAGAGTCTGCAGGAAAGGTAGGAAGTACGGAAAACGGTGCGCGAAATACAAGGAAATCACATGACGGACACGGACCAAAAGCTCTTTCGCACGGCGCAGGACGCAATCATATTCGCCTTCAGCTATTCAATGCAGACGCGCGACAGGTCAGCTGTGGATAGGATGGCTGCGCCGTCGCCCCGCACAGGCAAAGGATTGAGCGGCAATGATGGCGCGGCGCAAGCCGGCATGATCCGCCGCGAGCTCGAGCAGTTGACGGCCATCGAACGCGCTGTGCTCGTTGCAAGGTTCGCGCCGCGTTCATCGCCATGCGCATGCGGCCGTGCATGCTGCGGCGGCCACACGCCAAACCCCGAATATCAGGATGCTATTCGCACGCTCGAGCAGGCCGCAATGTCGATCCTGCCGCCGGGCACGCTCGTTCATTACCAACTGCGGCGCGGCCTGGTCGAGAAAGCCACTGGTATCAAGATCGAGATCAAATCTCTGGCGATCAAGTGCGGAGTCGCCGAACGGACCGCATACGCGCATTGGGAGGTGATCAAGCACTGGTTTCTCGGTACAGCGAAGCCAAAGAAGTCGAAGGAAGCCAAACGTAAGCGAGTCGCTGCCGGCGACGGCATCGTGGATATCCCGAACGAATCCGAACTTGTGCCCGAGGTCGCTACCGCCGTCGATGGCATTGAATCGAAGGCGCGGAAGCATGCCGACGAGCTGCTCAGCGGGCTCGATTTCGTGAGGTCGTGACGGACAAATAGTTGACTTCCGTAAAATCGACGTTAATATACGCATCAATCTGACACTGTGAATAAGTGTCTCCAAAGCCCCGAGTCGCTCCCGACCGGGGCTTTTTCATTGGTGCAGCATGGTTCGCGAGAAGGTGAGCGGATGAACAAACCGAAGTCGAAGGTGGCGGCCGCCGCAGCGGAACGACCGACCATCGGCAAAGGCGTCATCGTGCGCTCGCCGTTCTTTTCGAAGCCTACTGCAGGCATCTTGATCGGCACGTATGACGAAGACACGACGGACGTCATCGTGCAGGCATTTCCGGTGGGGCGTGAGCCGCTGCAGATTCCGGCTATTCCGTATTTCGAAACGGAGCCGGACGACACTGTGCGCTCTGCGGTGTGGCTGGCGTAATCACGATCCGCGTCTCGTCGAACGCGAACGAGATTGCGCGGGGCCTCGACGATTTCATCCGTCGCCAGTTGCCGTTTGCTATCGCCCAAGGTGTGAATCTCACGGCTACCCGGGTCGCCGGCGACGAGACCGAGAACATCGTGAGGACGTTCAAGAATCCGTCGCCATTCACGCGCAAAGCCGTCGGCATCAAGCGCGCCAAGAAAGGCTCGCCGACCGCGGTTGTCTTCATGAAAGACGCCACCGCGGCCTACCTGCAGCCGTACGAAACCGGCGGCACACACCGACTCGCGGGCACCGCGCTGCTGAATCCGAAGGACATCAACCTCAATCAGTATGGTCAGCTGCCGCGCGGCATCATGGCCAAGCTACGAGGGCGTCAGGACATCTACATCGGTGTGATCCAGACAGCCAAAGGCAAGATCAACGGTGTCTGGCAACGGCTTGATGTGACGAGCAAAGGCGCGACACGTCGCAAGCGTGTGGCACGTGGTGGTCTGTACGACAAGCATCTCGGTGCGCTCAAGCTGCTCATCCGTTTCGGTGACGCGCTGCCGGTCAGGCAGCAGCTCAACTGGGGCAAGAAGGCCAAGCAGACGGTCGATCAATGGATCGACCGCGACCTGTCAACCGCGCTCGCCGCGGCCCGCAGAACGGCCCGTTAGGCCGCTGGCGGGGACCAGGGAGGGTGCCCGGTCGGAGAGCCCATGGCCCGGCGGGTCCTTCCGGGGGCCCCTCGATAACGCGGGCATTGCGCGCGCCCGTTTCTCCCGTTCCACTGGGTAAAAAAATCCCGTTACACGTTACACCTATGGCGGCATCGAACGCAGCGCAAAGCCACGCGGCGTCTGGGAAGCGTGGTGTAACGAAGGGTGGTGGCAAAACTCGGGGGAAGGCCCAAGCCGTTACACCGGCTGTCGTTACACCGGCGGGCAGCGACGGGATGATTGGCAAGGCGGCGCTTTGCGAAGCGCTGGGCTGGACGCGACCGAAGCTGGACCGTCGGCTCGAGAGCGACGAGAACTTTCCGATCGCGCAGCGCGGCACCCGCGCCGGCGGGTGGGCTTTCGATCTCGCCGCGGTGCGCGCTTATCTGGAAAGCGGATCGCGCGCACCGGCGTCGTCACCGGCGCCGACGGCGGGCTCGCCCTTCGATCAGCGCAGCGATCCGCAGGCCTCAGGCAATCCATACCTTGGGGCGAAGTACTCGGTCGTCCCGCCAGCCGGCGTCGAGCCGGTCGTTCACTCCGGTGAGCAGACCGCGCGCCAGCGGCGCGACATGGTGCAGGCCGAGATCCTCGAGGACAAGCTGCGCCGCGATCGCGGCGAGCTCGTGCAGGCAGAGGCGATGCGCCAGGTGATCACGAAGATGCTCGTGCACCTTGGCAAGGGTCTCGACCGTCTTGCCGACCAGGTGGTCGACAAGCTCGGCCTGCCGGAGTCGAACGCCGACGACATCCGGGATCTGACCGACGATCTGCGCGCAACGATGGTCGACGAGCTGAACGTATTGCTGGGTCCCGATGCTTGAGAACGCTTACGCCGATGCGTACCAGATCGCGCGCGAGGCGCTAGCGGCATTCATACCGCCGAAGCGCGAGACTGTTGCGCAGTACGCCGCGATGAATCGCCGGTTGTCGAATCAGGGCGGCGGCTTCGTCGGGCGCTGGCACCACGAGAAAGCACCGTACCTCGTCGCACCGATGGAGACGCTCACGCGCCTCGACTACCTGACGACGGTGGTGGTTGGACCTGGCCAGTCGGGCAAAACGGAGATCGCGCAGAACTGGTTGCTCAAGTCTGTCGCTAATGACCCGGGCGACATGCTCTGGTACATGCAGACGGATCCGGGCCTCGAAGCGTTCGTCAAGAGCCGGATCAACACGCAGATCAGAAGCCACGCCGAGATGGCGATGAAGCTTGGATCGAAGCCGGTGGACGATTCGCTTCACTTCAAGATGTTCGATGCGATGCGCGTCGAATTTCTCTCGGCGAACGACAACAACCTGATCAACAAGTCGGCGCCGCGGATCGTCGCCGACGAGGTCGACGCGTATCCGGTGTCGCTCGGTGATATCAAGGCGGTGCTCGATGTGCGCCGGCAGACGTTCGGCCGTCAGTCGATGCTCTTGGCGATGAGCCACCCCGACCGTGCGCGCGGGATGGTGCCGGAGCGCGACTGGACCGCCGGCATCATGGCGCTGTACGGCGATAGCGATCGACGTGTCTGGTATTGGCCATGCCCGCACTGCGGCGCATGGTCGAGCCCAGTGCCGATCGCCGCGCGCTTCATGCCTTTGCACTACCAGGATGACTGGAGCCTCGACGAGATCCAGGAGAAGGCACGACTCATCTGCCCCGTGAACGGCTGTCTGATTGAAGACCGCGATCGCCGCGCCATGAATCTCGCTGCTTACCGATCTCCGTTCGGCGGCTGGGTCGGCGAAGGCCAGGAGATTTCACAGGAAGGCGTCGTGATCGGCGAGTTGGCCGCGCGCGACAGTGCCGGCTTCTGGATCGTCGGCGCTATGTCGCCATTCATCCTCGGCGGTATTGGTGGTCTCGCCCGTGCAAAAGCGAAAGCGGAGCGCGAGTACGAGGTCGATGGTGATGACAAGACGCTTCGTCAGGTCGTCGCCAAACAGTGGGGCTTTCTGTATTCGCCCAAGCGCGGCACAGGTTCAATCGACGCGAATGTACTTGCGGAGCGTGCTGAGGCAGCGTTCAAGCTGGCAGAAGTTCCCGAGGGCGTCCGCTTCCTGACGGCCGGCGTCGACGCGAACGGCGGACGGTTCGAGTGGCTGGTTCGCGGCTGGGGCGTGAACGGCGAGAGCTGGGTAATAGAGAAAGGGCGCCTTCTCGGCGATCCCGCGACGAATGCAGATGATTGGGATCAACTGCTCGAGATCATCGCACGGACTTATCCGCTTTCGGACGGCAGCCGGCGGCGAATGCCGATCCGCGCGTTCGGATTCGACAGCGGTGGCGAAGCGGGTGTGACGCAGCAAGCGTATTCCGCATGGCACCGCTGGCGGAAATTGAAGGGCGTCGTGCGTCTGATCGGCAAGATCGCCGGCCGTGATGCATGGACCGTGATACCCACCAAGGGCGCTAGTGCGCTGGGCGCTCAGCGGCTCGTGGTGACGTACCCGGACACGGGGCGTAAATCGAACCGTGCGGCCGCGGGCGGCACCGTCCCCGTTGCGCAGTTCAACCCGAACAATTTCAAGGACGATCTCTCCGGCCAGCTGCAGAAAGCGGACGTCGGCGAGTGGTATGTGCACTTCCCGTATGCGTTGCGGTCTCCCGAAGAACCTCACCTCTGGTTCGAGCAACTGACCGCTGAGACGCGCATGAAGAACGGGCGGTGGGAAAAGTCCATCAAGAGCCGCCGCAACGAGGCGCTTGACCTGATGGTGCTCACGCACGTGATGGCGCACCTACACGGCCTCGCGCGGATTGATTGGGCAAAGCCCCCATCGTGGGCGGCCCCGTGGGACACAAATTCATCACTGATCGCAGGGTCAGCCATACCGGCTTCGAGCGCAACCCAGTCTACGGCTGGTTCTGGCGATGCTCAACAGAAGTCGAAATCCGCAGTTCACCGTTTCCGCTAAATCCTATGGCCACTACCGATCTGAGCTCGCCGTATTACGGCATGAGCGACGCGCAGCTGCAGGCCGCGCTCGTCTCGGCGCAGCAGGCCTTGATCGATCTGCGAACGGGTAAGAAGCTGGTCACTGTTTCATATGCGCAAGGTGGCGGCGCGCGAAGCGCGACGTTCCAGCAGACCGACATGGCGAACCTGCGCATGCTGATTGCCGAGCTGCAGCAGGCACTCAACCCGGGTGTGCGCATCAACCGCCGCCGCTACATCACGCCGGTGTTCTGATGAGCAAAGAGATCACGCTCGTCGACGCCGGCGGAAATCCGCTCAGGCGGGCGCGTGCCGACTATCCGAACGGCATGCCATTGCGCAGTCAGGTCGGTGCATCGTTTTTCCCGTATCAGGCCGCCGAGTGGCAGACGCAGGAGATGGGTGCGTGGCTGCCGTGGATCCGATCGCCCGATGCCGAGATCACGCAGTTCCGCGACCGGATGGTTGCGCGATCGCGCGATCAGGTTCGCAACGACGGCCGCTCGAGCGGCGGCATTACCCGGATTCTCGACAGCGCAATCGGTGCGTCGCTGCGCCTGTCCGCAGCACCTGACTATCGCGCGTTGCGCCTCATCAGCGGGGCAAAGTTCGATATCCAGTGGGCGAAGGAATTCGCGAGCGCAGCCGAGGCGCGCTGGCGCATGTTCTCGAACGATCTGAACCGTTACAACGACGTGTCGAGGCAGCTCACGGTGTCGCAGCAGCTGCGTCTCGCACTGCGTCACAAGTTGATCGACGGTGAGAACCTGGTCGTCAATTACTGGAAGCCGGAGCGCGTCGGCCGCGGCGCCGCGCAATATGCGACCTGCTTTCTGGTCGTGGATCCGGACCGTCTGTCGAATCCCATGCAGATGCTCGACACGAAGCACCTCCGTGGTGGGGTGGAGGTCGATGACGACGGCGTGCCGCTCGCGTATCACATTCGCAAGGCGCACCAGAACGACTGGTACAACGCCGTCGAGAGCATGGAGTGGGAGCGCGTCGAGCGGGAAGACGACGACGGCTGGCGGCGCGTAATTCATGACTATGACCGCGATCGCGCCGGCCAGAACCGCGGAATTGGCGTGTTCATTCCTGTGCTGGCGCACGCGAAGATGCTCGCGCGCTATTACGGCATCGAGCTGCAGGCCGCTGCCCTTGCAGCGACGATCGGCACGTATGTCACGAGCCCGTACGATCCCTCTGAAGTGCAGGACGCGATCGGCAGCGACCAGGAACTCAAGTTTTACCAGAGCCTGAGAAAGGACTGGAACGACGAGCGGCCGGCGATGTTCAACGGCGTGCGCGTGCCGGCGCTGGCGCCTGGCGAAGAAATCAAGTCTGTAGCGTCAGATCATCCCCATAACGGCTTTACCGAGTTCGTGCACGAGATGCAGGGTTGTGTCGCGTCGGCGCTCGGCGTCCCGATTGAACAGGTAACGCAGGACTGGTCGAGGAGCAACTATTCGAACATGCGCGGCTCGATGCTCGAGGGATGGAAGACATTGATCCGCCGGCGCCTGGATTTTTCTGCCGGCACGGCGACACCGATGTACGCGGTGTGGCTTCGCGAGTCGATGGAGAACGACGAACTTCCGTTGCCGAAGGGCGCGCCAGACTTCCTGGAAGCAGCCACGGCCTACGCGGCCTGTTCGTGGCTCGGGCCCGCACGCGGCTGGGTCGACCCGGTAAAGGAACCGCAAGGCTCCATTCTCAAGATGGACGCAGCGCTCACGACGCTCAAGCAGGAAGCCGCCGAGCAAGGCCTGGACTGGGAAGAAGTTATCGACCAGCGCCAGATCGAGATCGAGGCTTTCAGGAAACGCGGCATGCCTCTGCCCGAGTGGGGCGGGGGCGAACTTGCTTCGCGCACCGATGAACCTCCCGAAGAGCCGAAGGCGGCATGATCAACTATCCCCACCTGGCCACGCGGCTTTTCAATGTGCCGATCGCGATCCTGCCGCATAAGGCTGAAGTCGTGATGGCAGCACTCGCCGACCGCTTCGGCATATCGCATCTCTTTCGCGGTGACGGCTCTTCACTCGATCTGTCGAACGGCGGCGCGCGCGCGTTTCTCGATGCCGAGGACGACAGCGAGGAAGCGCAATACAAACCTTATGACGTGGCACAGGGCGTCGCGCGCATTCCGATCGAAGGCACGCTCGTCCACAAGCTGGGGACGCTCGAGCCGTATTCCGGCATGACCGGATACGACGGGATCCGCGCGCTGCTGAGCATGGCGCTCGGCGATCCGGACGTACGGGCAATCATGCTCGATATCGACTCCCCGGGCGGCGAAGTGGCGGGTTGCTTCGATCTGGTCGATGCGATCTACGATGCACGCGGCCGCAAACCGATCTGGGCGGTCCTGACCGAGAGCGCTTATTCAGCTGCGTACGCGATCGCGAGCGCTGCCGATCGGATTATCGTGCCGCGCACCGGCGGGACGGGCAGCGTCGGCGTGATCTGCATGCATGTCGACATGTCCCAGGCTCTTTCGAAGGCGGGCATCGGCGTCACGCTCATTCATTACGGCGCGAAGAAGGCGGACGGCAACGAATTCAATCCGCTGTCGAAAGACGCGCTCGCCCGCTTCCAGTCCGACGTCGACAAGATGGGCGAGATCTTCGTCAAGACCGTCGCCCGCAATCGGGATCTCAAAACGGCCATCGTGCGTGACACCGAGGCTGGCACTTTTCTCGGCGCCGCCGGCGTCGATATCGGCTTCGCCGATGCCGTTATGGCACCGGATGAAGCATTCGCGTCCCTGCTCGACGAGCTGGGCTGATTCATCCCACCATCAGGGTAAATCCAATGAGCAATACGTTACGCAACCTCATGTCACGAGGTGGGTTGAGCTTCGCCCATCTCGGCCGTGGTTCCCGGGCTTCCGACGACCGTCGGGACGATGACGACGACGGCGGCAAGGGCAAGAAGGGCAAGAGTGCGTCCGACGACGATCAGGAGCAGGATCGCGAAAACGGTGACAGCAAGAGCGGGCAGCGCGCCGCTGGCGGTGATCCGGACGACGACGATGATGACGACGACGGCAAGGGCAAACGCAGTAAGCGCGCGTCCGACGACAACGACGATGACGACGACAGTGGCAAGGGCAAGAAGGGCAAACGTGCCGCTGACGACGATGACGACGAGCGCGCTGACGAAGATGACGACGACGAAGAGGAGATGCGCGGCAAAAGCGCGTCTGCTCGCGCACGTCGTCGCGAACGAGCGCGTTGCGCGGCGATCTTCGCTTGCAAGGGTGCCGGCCGCAATCCGGTTCTCGCCTGCAAGTTGGCATTCACGACGTCCATGACGCGTAGCGAAGCGATCGAGGTTCTCGACGGCGCGCCGGCGCCGGAAGGCAGTCGCGGACGTCGTCAGAACCCGAACCTAGGCATCGACGGCGATCGCAGCGTGAGCAGCGAGCAGTCGATCGCAGCCAGCTGGGACGTGGCGTTCCAGAAGGCCGGTGCGAAGCGGCGTCGCTAAGCATCGCCGCGCATTCCTCTCCCTAACTCTGGAATCCGATCATGGCTCAGACCCCTCTCATTGAAAACCGGCACGACGGTGGCTTTCTCGTGTCGGAGGCGCGCGGGCACCGCTCGCGCGATGTAGTCACGTTCAGCGGTGCCGTCAGGCATCTCCCCGGCGAGGTGATCGCCAAGAAGGCCGGTGGTACGGCAGCGGCCGCGGCCAAGGCTGGCAATACGGGCAATGGCGTTTTCACGCTCGACGCCACGACGCCCGTTCTGCCGAATGCAAAAGCAGGTATCTACGTCGTGCGCTGCACGATCGCAGCGACGAACAGCGGCACGTTTCGGGTGTTCGACCCTGCCGGGGACGTCATCGGCGACATCGTTGTCGGTCAGACGTTCGCCGACCAGATCAAGTTTGCGATCGCGGATGGTGCGACGGACTTCGTCGTTGGCGACGAGTTCGACGTGGACGTGTCGGTTACCTCCACGACGTTCGTTCCGCTGAATCCGACGGCGACCGACGGCACACAGATCGCGGCCGGCATTGGCTTCGGCACCTATGACGCGACAGCGGCCGACGTGCCGGGCACTGCTGTGATGCGCGATGCTGAAGTGAACGGCGGCGAACTGATCTGGCCGGCGGGGATCACCAACGCGCAGATCGCGACGGCACAAGGGCAGCTCGCCACGCGGGGCATCATCACCCGCTAAGCCTTACTCACCGGGGTTTTACTTTCCTTTTGTCCTGTGGCCGCGTTCGCGGCCATTATTATTTCTGGAGCCGATAATGGCCAGTTTGGACGTATTCCATCAGGATGCTTTCTCGACCATCCAGCTCACCGCGGCGGTCGACAAATATCCGTATCAGCCGGTGGGTCTCGGCGACCTCGATATCTTCGAGGATGAGCCGATTCGCAATACCGTACTCGCCGTCGAGCAGCGTCAGGGTCAACTGATCCTGATTCCGACGACACCGCGCGGCGCGGAAGGCACGCAGCGTATCACTGAGCAGCGTAATGCCCGCTACTTCAAAGTGCCGCGGCTGATGCACGCCGACACGATCTACGCGAACGAGATTCAGGATATCCGCGCATTCGGTACGGAATCCGAGCTCATGCAGCTCCAGGCGGAATTGGCCCGCCGGGTCAGCGGCCCGACAGGCATTCTGCGCAACATCGAGTACACGTGGGAGTTCCATCGCGTCGGCGCCGTGCAAGGCCTGTTGCTCGACGCAAGCGGCTCGGTGATTTACAACTTCTTCGACGAGTTCGGCATCACGCCGGCAACGGAGGTCCCCTTCGACCTCCCAGCAGGCACCCCCAACAGCATCCGGCCAATCTGCAACGGTATCCGGCGCGCGATGATGCGCAAGGCTCAGGGCGCGTGGTTGCCGACGACGAAGATTTACGCAATGTGCGGCGATCAGTTCTACGACGATTTTGTGAATCACCCGGACGTGATCCGCACGTTCCTGAACTGGTCGGCCGCGGCAGATCTGCGCGACGACGCGCAGGGCGCAGCGTTCGACACCTTCAAGTTCGCCGGCATCTACTGGATGAACTACCGCGGTTCGGACGACAACACGACCATCAAGATCGCGGACGACAAGGTGAAGTTCTTCCCGGTCGGTGCGCCGGGTGTCTTCCGTCGTGCGCTAGCGCCCGGTGAGTCGTTCGAATGGGTCAATACCCCCGGCAAGCCGATGTACATGATTCCGATCATGGATCGCGACCGCAATGCATGGTGGAAGGTCGAGGGCTACTCATACCCGCTTCATATCTGCACGCGGCCGGAAATGCTGCAGAGCGGTCGCCTCGAAACCTGAGCGTGATCGACTTTGACGGGACGTTGAACGCCGCGATCGGCAAGGCGCTTGGTGACGAAGTGCCGATCGCGTTTCCGGGCGTCAGCACGCCCGTGCTCGGCATCTTCACTCAGATCACGGATCACATCTTCAGCGAGGAAGGCGGTGCGCCCGCGAATATTACGGTCGCTACCCTAGGCCTGCAGGTCTCCCAACTGCCGGCGCCCCCCCAGCAAGGCATCGTCGTTCAAATCAACGGCGCCAACTACGTCGTGAAAGACGTCTCGGTCGACGGCCTCGGCTGGGCCTATCTCGATCTGGGTGCGCAATGACGACATCACGTGATCTGCGCGAGATCGCCGTGCAGGGTCTTGTCGTGTCTGGTGCGACAGCGGCCGGCACGAATGTCTTTTCGCCGCGGACGTGGGCGACGTGGGACGGGACCTACCCGATGTTGCTCGTTCAGACGCCAGACGAGGACGGCCAGTCGTGGGGGCCGCACGGTCCGCCGGCGTTCACCGTAACGACGACCCTACGCGTCACGGCGCGTGCACAGGCCACGGCGTTATCAGGTGACGCGGCCGCGGTGATAGTTGAAGAGCAGCTCGAGACGCTAAGAGAACAGATCAAGGCTGCACTCATCAACTATCCGCCGTTGATGTCATTGCTTCAGCAGTACCCCTTTTTCAGATCGACGATGCAGCCATCGGGCGAAGGTCAGTCGCCGATCGGCCAGTTAGTGCTCGACATCGGTCTCGAGTTCGTTCAGGGACCGCACGACTTCTATCAACCCGCCGCAGTGCCGCTCACCGGCATCGATCTGACGGTCGAGATGCCCGATGGCACGACCGAGCCGGGTCTGACGATCAACCTTCCCCAGTAGAGGATCCCCATGTTTGTAAAACCTGCTCCGGGCGTGCTCCTGCGCGACCCGGTTACGAAGCGGTTGCTGTCGGATGCACCGGTTGAGGGGCTGACGACAACTGTGGTGCCCGCCGAGGGCATGAAGGTCAGCGACTTCGATAAGTACTGGCTGCGCCGGATCCAGGATCGCGATGCCGTGAGGGTATCGGATGCGCCCGTCGCGCCAGCGACTTCCATTACCAGCAACGCTGAAACCGTACAGAAAGTTTCGGACGGTGAAGCGGAAACCGGAGCAAATTAAATGGGCGACATCTCGTTTCCGAATATTCCGCAGAACATTCGTGTACCGCTGTTCTACGCGGACATCGACCCGTCGAATGCGAACACCGGACAACAGTCGCTACGCGCGCTGATCGTCGGCCAGATGCTCACTGGCAGTCCGGGTGTGCCGAGCCAGGCGGTGATCTGCCAGGGTGTTGATGCGACCAAAGCGCTTGCTGGCCAAGGTTCGATGCTCGCACTGATGACGGCCGCATATCGCAAGCGCGACTCGTTCGGTGAGGTATGGCTGCTTCCGTTGCTGGACGATGCCTCCTCGACCGCAGCTGCCGGCAGTCTCAATTTCACCAGCGTGCCGACGGCGACGGGCGTCCTGTCGCTATACATCGGCGGCCAGATTGTCTCCCTGGTTGTAACGCCGACCATGACGCTCCCGCAGCTCGCGACCGCGCTAGTCGCGCAGATTGGCACGCTGCCAGATCTGCCGGTGACGGCGGCCGTCGACGTCACGACCACGAGCAAGGTTGATTTCACAGCGAAGAACAAGGGGCTCGCTGGCAACGATATCGACCTGCAACTGAACTACGGCGGCACACTCGCCGGCGAAGCAACGCCCGCGGGACTGGCAGTAACGATTGTGGCGATGGCCGGCGGTGCGACGAATCCTTCGCAACTGCCGACGGCGCTTGCCAATCTGGGCGATCAGCAGTTCGACTTCATCGCGTTTCCGTACACGGATAGCACGTCGCTTGGTGCGATCCAGTCGTTCCTGAGCACGCAGACGGGCCGCTGGAGCTGGAGCGAGCAGCTTTATGGCGGCATGTACGCGGCGTATCGTGGGACGATCGGTACGCTCACCACGTTCGGTGTCACGCGTAACGATGAGCACGCGTCGATCATGGGTTTCAATGGATCGCCGACGCCGGCATGGGTCATCGCAGCCGATATCGCGGCCGCCGTCGCTGTTTCAGCGCGCGCCGATCCGGCGCAACCGCTGCAGACCGTTACGCTCGCGACGATGCAGCCGCCGCCGCGCCAGATGCGCTTTGCGCTGACCGACCGCAATACGCTGCTATACGACGGGATCTCGACATTCGATGTGGCCGACGACGGTACCGTGTCGATCGAAAACCTGATCACGACGTATCAGAAGAACAGTTTCGGCAACCCGGACAACAGCTACCTCGAAGTCGAGACGATGAACACGCTGGCCTTCGTGCTGCGCGATCTCAAGTCACTCGTCACGACCAAGTACGCGCGCAAGAAGCTGGCGGCCGACGGTACCCGGGTTGTGCCCGGAACCAATGTGGTCACGCCCAGCACGATCAAGGCGGATCTGATCGCGCGGTACGGCACGCTCGAGCAAAACGGCTACGTGCAGGGCAGCGCGGTCTTCGCACAGGGCCTCATCGTGCAGCAGAACTCGCAGAACCCGAACCGCGTCGACGTACTGTATCCGGCCATCCTTATCGACCAGTTGCGGATCTTCGCGCTGCTGATGCAGTTCTCCAACATCGTCCCGGCGTCGACGACCTGACGGTCACTGCGCTACTTCGTAGTGGGCCGCTGTAAGGCGGCTTTTCTAATTTCCGCGTGGAGCATCCCAAATGCCATCTCAGACTGGTGGACTTCTCGCCGGCACCGCTGAAGTGTCGGTCGACGGCACGACATATATGGTGACCGGCGACTTCAAGTACAAATCCGGCAACAAGAAGCGCGAGACGCTGGGGGGTATGGATCGGATCCATGGCTACAAGGAGACGCCCTCGGCCCCGTTTATCGCGTTCAACCTGCGTGACTGGGGCGGCCTGGTTGTGGGCGACATCAACAACTGGACCGACGTGACGTGCGTGGCCAAGCTCGCGAACGGCAAGACGGTGATAGGGAGTGCCATGTGGACCGTCGAGGAGCAGGAAGTCGACTCGACCGAAGCGAAATTCGATGTCCGTCTCGAAGGGACGGACGACTCTGTTACTGAAGTTCCGACGAGCTGAAAATGAGCCAAGCCGAAGAAAAGGTAATTACGCTGCCCGAGCCCCTCACGCTGGGCGGCGCGCTGAAGTACGACTCGATCATGCTGCGTGAACCGACTGTCGACGAGCTCGACCGCAGCACGCAGACGGCCGGGTCGATTTATGCGGTGAACGCTGCGCTGATCTCGATGGTTTCAAGCGTTCCGCTGACGCTGATCCGCAAGCTGGGAAAGACCAAGTACGAAGAGGCCGTTGCGTATCTGAAGGGCTTCGACTGGACGCCTCCAAAGGATGATCAGAAGGCGGCCGTAAAGACCGTGGTGCTGAAGAAGCCAATCACGCTGAACGGCGACACCCGGACGTACGACTCGCTCGCCCTCAGCGAGCCGACCGTCGATCAGCTCGACCAGAGCGCGCAGGTCGAAGGCACCGCCTACGCTTGCAATGCCGAGCTTATCTCGCTTGTTTCTGGCGTGCCGCTCGCTGTGGTGCGGAAGATGGGCAAGTCCAGCTATGAGGAGGCGACGGCGTTCCTCTCGGGTTTTACATGGGCGCCCCCGCTGTCTGGCGAGACCTCGGGGACCACCGCGCCGACGTCACCTATTTCTTCCGATGGGGACCCGACGCCGTCGGCGGCATGAAACTGAGCCGGTTCCAGTATTGGCATGACCAGGCCTTGCGCCTGAAACCGAGTACCTGAGGCCTCCCGATGCCCAACGTTTTCCAGATCACGATCAGCGCGGTCGATCGCGCGACCGCGGTCGCCAAGGGCGTCAACGCGTCGATCGGCAAGATCACCAAGCCGATCTCGGACGTGAAGGCCTCGGTCCAGGCCTTTTCGAAGGAAACCGGCCTCGACAAGTTCGGCGATCGCCTCACGAAGGTTGGCGGCCTCGCGAGCGATGCTGCTCGCCGGATCGGTTCGATTGCACCGCCGCTCGCCGCGATTTCGGCCGCCGGCTCGATTGCAGGCCTCGCGACGATGGCTCACAGTTGGGGGCGCACGGCGACCGAGATCTCGAACACGGCATCGGTCATCGATGTGACGACCGACCAGCTGCAGAAGTATCGCGGCGCCGCGCGTCTTGCCGGCCTGTCCGACGCCGATATGACGTCAGGCCTGAAGTCGGTGGGATCTGCATTCGAGGATGCGGCCGCGGGCCGCGACACATTCGTCGCCGGCGTGTTGTCGAGCAAGAACATTGGCATTCATCGGATGGCCGATGGCTCGGTCAACACGATCCGCGCGCTGCACGACATCTCGAACGCGGCAGCGAAAATCACGAATGCGCAGGCGCGCGAGAAGTTTCTCGACATTTTTGGCCTCGGTTCTCTCGCACCGCTGCTCTCGAAGGGCGGCGCGGCGATCGACGAATACGTCGCGAAATACGAGAAGCTCGACGCGACCATGACGCCGGACCAGATCGCGCGCGGCGAGCGCTTCAATGAGAACATGGTCGCCCTGGATGCCTCGTTCGGGAAGCTGAAAAACACCTTGGGCGAGTCTGTCGCGCCGGCGCTGACCACCGTCGCCAACCGCCTCGAGCCGATCGCGCAGGAGTGGGGCCCGAAGGTCGCTGCCTGGGTCGAGAATACCGACTGGAACAAGGCGGCTGATGACACTGCGAAGTTTGTCGACCAGCTCGGGGGAGTGAAGACGATCGCCGCCGCGGTCGCGGCGATCACGTTCGCTGGCCCCATCCTGAGCATCACTACACTGATAGCGCAGGCGGTCCGCCTCATCGGGCTGCTTGGCACGATCGCAGTGACGACGGGGGCGGGTTCTGTGGTCGCGCTGGGGGCTGCGGGATATATCGCGGAAAAGACGCGTCAGGCGGCATTTGAAAAGGCTATTCCGGCCGGTCCGAATCACGACCAGTACGTTGCGGACGCGATGGCCGGCGGTGTTGTTACTCCCGAAGTCCAAGGTCCTAAGGGCGGTGGTCTCGGCGGCGACATCTATCGATGGGCCTCAGGCCTTTTCCGCGCGAGCGCGGCGAATAATGCCCAGACTGCCCCGATCGTCGGACGCTTTCAACAGATGGGCTGGAGTCCGGCACAGGCAGCGGGCATCGCGTCAAACATATTCCGCGAAAGTGGCTATAACTCCACAGCCGTTGGTGATAACGGTCAGGCTTATGGCCTCGGGCAATGGCACAAGGATCGTCAGGAAGAGTTTCGCAAGCGTTTCGGCAAAGACATCCGTCAGTCCTCTCTCGATGAGCAACTGCAGTTCATCGACTACGAGTTGCGGCAGGGCAACGAACGGCGTGCTGGAACCGCCCTCGCGCAGGCTACGTCAGCGGCGCAGGCTGGCGAGATCGTGTCCCGTCTTTATGAACGTCCCGCGCAGGCAGACAACGAGGCAGCGATCCGCGCCAGTGATGCCGACGCGATCAATGGTCGCGTGCACGTGCAGATTGAACTGCCAAACGCGCCGAAGGGTACGCGAGCAACCGTCCGCAGCAGCGGGTCGGCGAGTGCCTCGGCGAACATCGGTGAGTCGTCCATGATGGAACCGGCAATATGAGTGCAGCAAGCCTTACGACCTTTGCAGGCAGCATTGGCGGCCTCGCGTCGGCTGCGCAGCAGGTCGCGTCAATCCTGGCGGGAAACGGTGCGGGCACGTGGTGGGGATCACTGAGGCAGGCGTCTTTTGGCGGTGTGCCGTTCGCCGTTCGGGAGAACCGCACGCGCTTTGGCGGCCGCAATGTTGTTCACCGGTACCCGTATCGCGACGATGCCTGGATCGAACCGCTCGGCAAGCTGCCACGGCAATACGAGCTTATCGGGTTCCTGGTTGAAAACAGCAGGGTATATGGGGGCGGTCCGGTAATCGCGCAGCGAGATGCGCTGGTTCTGGCCTGCGAGAAGGCTGGCCCACAGACGCTCGTGCACCCGACTTTCGGCGCCGTGCAGAACGTCAGTTGCATGGAATCGGAGGCAAGCGAGAGCTTCGACCATGGCCGGGTGATCATGATTCGCCTGTCGCTGATGCGTGGCGGCACAAAGATCTATCCGAATGTCACGCAATCGACTCAGAACGCGATTGATAGCGCGGCGCAGGACATGTTCGGGAGTGCGCTGGTCGACTTCGCGGCGACGGCAGCTGCCGCGGTTCAGCAAGGCGCTGCCGTCGTAAATACGGCCGTCGATACGGCTGTCTCGTGGTACCAGACAGCGGTGAGCGACATCCACGACGTGGAGCGCGTCGTAAATGCCGTTTCGACGCTTTCCGGCAACTTCAGCCGGTTCTTTGGCGGCGGCAATAGTGGCTATACGGCTTCGAACCAGAAGGCGCCTGCAGGCACCACCGCGGAGCAACTGCTGCAGCAGGACACCGTCAACGTCGCTGCGGTTGTTGCTGCCGGCAGCGCATTGCAGGCGGCCGCCGCGAATGCGAGCGATACGACGACCTTCGCGACGGCTGCGCAGACACTCGTGACCGCGCTCGCGGCAACTGCCGCGGATCCGGCGGATGCGATCCGGCTGATGACGGGTTTGGCGTCGTTCGCGCCATCCGGCAACTTCACGACGTCGCCGATCGGCTCGGCGATGTCGTCGATGCAGACGAGCTGCAGCGCACTTTTCCGACGCACTGCGCTCGCCGGCGTCGCACAGGCCTGCGCCAACTATCAGCCGTCCTCGTATAACGATGCGACGACTGTTCTCGAGAACGTGACAACGCTCTTCGATGCGGAGATCGAGACGGCCGGTGACGCAGAGGACGACGCAAGCTTCACGGCGTTGCGTGCGTTACGTAGCGCGGTCGTCTCAGATCTGCAGACGCGCGGCGGCGACCTCGCAGCGCTGGTCACGATGTCGTTCGCTGGCTCGCTGCCGGCTCTCGTGCTTGCGCACCGCATTTACGATGACGCGGGCCGTGCCGACCAGTTAGTGCAACAGGTGCAACCTGTTCATCCGCTGTTTATGCCCCAGTCGTTCCAGGCACTGGCAGTCTGACGATGGACGACGATCTGATTCTGATCGCGGGCGCGCAGGCGATCAGCGGCTGGACCGATGTGCGCGTGACGCGCGGTATCGAGCGCTGTCCGTCCGACTTTAACCTCGGGCTGACGGAAGCGTTCCCCGGCGAGACAGAAGAGGTGATCGTGCAGGCGGGCGATCCGTTCGAACTGCATATCGGCTCGGACCGGGTCATCACCGGGTATATCGACGAATATGTGCCGGAGTATGACGCTGACAGCCACTCGATCGCGGCAGCGGGCCGGGGAAAGTGTCAGGACCTGATCGACTGCGCGGCAGTATGGCCGAGCGGCCAGATCAGCGGGACATCGGCGCTCGACGTGGCATCGAAACTCGCTGCGCATTACGGCATTAGTGTCACGTGCGACATCGCAGGGCTGCCGCCGATCCCCCAGTTCAACATTTTTATCGGCGAAAGCGCTTACGACATCATCGAGCGCATCAGCAGGTACAGCCAGCTCCTTGTCTATGACACGCCCGACGGCAATCTGCTGCTGACGCAGGCTCGCCAGATTCAGCACGTCGGCGGTATCGCCGAGGGCATTAACGCGCAACACGCCCGTGTGCGGTATTCGGCTTCGCAGCGCTTCTCGAAATACACGGTCTTCACGCAGTCGGTCGAGACATTCAACGACGCCGGCGTCGGCGCGAATGTGATCGTCAGCGTCGAGGATGTGGGAGTAAAACGCACACGCGAGCGCTATATCGTCGCGGAAGCCGTGCAGGGTTATGCCGACCTGGCCAAGCGCCGCGCGATATGGGAGATGAATCGCCGCATTGCGCGTGCGGCCGAGATTACGGTCACGACCGACAGCTGGCGTGACGGCGCGGGCACGCTCTGGACCCCCAATACGCTCGTGCCCGTGACGTTGCCAAAGCTGAAGATCGTGGACGAGGTCTGGCTACTCGGCGAGGTGACGTATATCCGGAACGAGGAAGAGGGCACGATCGCAGAGCTCACGATCATGCGGCCCGAGGCCTATCTGCCGGAACCTGTCGCGTTGCAGCCATTGTTCGTCGACGCAAGCGCATTGCCGGGGGCTTGATGGCTACCTTCCATGCAGCGATCCGGCAGGTAAGTCGATCGCTGGGCCGTGTGCAGGCGACTGCAGATCGCCTGGCGCGCCGCGTTCTTCTGCTCGTGGGCCGCGGCCGCGTCAGTGCACCAGTGAATGATGCTGGCCCCGTGCAAGTGCTGCAGGCGCAGATCAACGAGCTCGAAACGATCGATAACCTGCGGCGCATCGCCGAATTCGGCTTCACATCAGTACCGCCGCAAGGCTCCGACGTCGCGATCATATTCGTCGGCGGCGATCGCGGCGGTGGTCTGGTGGTCGGCACGAACCATCAGGCATCGCGTCCGACCGGCCTCAAGCCGGGCGAAACGATGATCTTCACGCAGGATGGAAAGCAGATCTATCTCACAGCGTCCGGCGGCATCAAGGTTGCGGCGAATGGTCAGCCGGTCGAGATCGACAACGCGACAACGGTGACGATCAACGCGGCAACGAAGGTGCGCATGGTGACCCCGCGGCTCGAGTGCACGGGTGACATCGTCGACAACTGCGATACGACGGGTCGCAGCATGGTCGCTGACCGCGAGATTTACGACGGCCATACACACCCGGTTCCCAACGTTCAACTCGGTGGCCCGGGCACGACCACAAACACTCCGAACCAGCCCGAATGAGCGATTTCAAGATTGTCTGGGACGTCGCCAATGCGCGCGGCGACTGGCAGATGCTGGCCGGGGATATCGCGACGGGCGACGACCTCGAGACAGCGCTTCTGTTCAGCCTGTTCAGCGATCGGGAAGCGGCTCCAGACGACGTGATTCCGGATGGCTCGAACGATCGGCGCGGCTGGTGGGGCGACGACGATTCCGGCGACGACACAGGTCCGACCGGCTCTCGCCTGTGGTTGCTCTCCCGTAGAACCTCACCGACGGACAAGACGCTCACGGATGCCTACGACTACGTTGTCGAGGCTATCCAGTGGCTGATCGATACAGGGGTCGTCGGTAGTTTCGCAGTAGTCACACAGTGGGTGCAGCCGGACATGCTAGGGATCGCCATTACTGCCTACCAGCCGGATGGGACCGCATTACAGACCTATAACTGGGCTTGGCCCATGGTGAACTGATGCCATTTTCACGCCCTATGTTAAGCGCGCTGCGCACCGAGATCTGGACAGACATCAAGAGTGCGGTTGGGCTGACAGTTTCACTATTGCAGAAGGCCGTCCTCAAAATCGTTGGGTCGGCGCTCGCGGCGCTCGTTTTTGGTTTATATGGCTATCTGGACTGGATCGCGAAGCAGGCAGTCCCATTCACGTCGACCGACGAGTTCCTAGCAGGGTGGGGCGCAATGAAAAGCGTCTACCTCGAAGCCGCGACGCAGGCGCAGTTGACCGTTCAATTCACCGGCGCGGACGACACGCCGCTGCCGGCAGGCACGGCCGTGAACCGCACGGCCGACGGCTTTGCCTATGTGACGATGTCTGATGCGACGGTGAGCGGCACGACTGTCACGGTCAACATCCAGGCGGTCACCGCGGGAACGGCTGGAAACTGCGATGTGGGCACGTCTGTATCGCTCGCTTCGGCCGTGACCGGCATCCAGTCTAGCGGCACGGTGACCGCGATCGCCAGCTCGGGTGCGGACGTCGAGGACCAGGATGATTTCCGCGATCGGGTGATGCTCGCGTTCCAGAATCCGACGCAGGGCGGTGCAAAACCAGACTATGTGAAATGGGCGCGCGCCGTGGCGGGTGTTACGCGTGCTTGGTGCGCGCCGAACGGGTTCGGTTCAGGCACTGTTGTCGTCTATTTCATGATGGACGAGGCAGAATCCTCGCATGCTGGTTTTCCGCAGGGCACGAACGGTGTATCGCAATACGATGAGGGTCCCGGAGGGCTTCCTCGCGATACCGTCGCGACCGGTGACCAGCTTACCGTCGCAGACTCGATCATCAACCTGCAGCCTGTAACAGCGCTGGTCTATGCGTGCGCGCCAATCGAAAACCAGATTGGTTTCAACATGACCGGTGTGACTTCGCCGACCACACAGGCGTCGATCGCTGATGCGCTTGATGAACTGATGACCCGAGAAGGAGCGCCGGCGGGCATGATCGATCTGTCGGACGTGAATTCGTCAATCGGCTCGGTATCCGGCTCATCCGGCTATCTGATCTTGTCGATCACAAGCACTGTGGGGGGCGTCACAACCACCTATCCCGCGAATACGAATATCACGAACGCCACGGGGCAGTTGCCGGTGCTCGGTGCCGTCAACTGGTCATAACCGATGCCTGCTCCTAACTATGCTGCTGCAGACTATCTGCAGGCACTTCAGGCGCTTTTGCCGCGTGGCCGCGTATGGCCACGAGATCCCGATGCCATACAGACCGCCGTGCTCTCTGGATTCACGCCGTGTTTCGCCGCGCTGACCAGCCGGGCCAACTACTTGCTGGTCGACGCGTTCCCGCCATCGACTTTCGAGCTACTGCCCGAATGGGAGTCGACGCTCGGGCTCCCGGATCCGTGTGCGGGTGAAGCACCAACGACGCAGCAGCGCGTGGCTCAAGTCGTTGCGAGGCTCACGGCGACCGGTGGTCAGTCGATCGCGTATTTCACGGCGATCGCTGCGGCGCTCGGCTATGCCATCACGATCACCCAGTTCGTGCCTTCACGCTTCGGCAAGCGCTTTGGATCCCTATTCGGCGGCACGGCGTGGGCGTTCGCGTGGCAGGTGAATGCGCCGTCATTCACGGTCAACAGCCTTCAGTTTGGTGGATCGTTCGGCACGCCGTTCGCATCATGGGGCAATAACGTTCTCCAGTGCGAACTGCAGGCGTACGCGCCGGCCCATACCACAGTCCTTTTCTCATACTCCTGAGGTCTTCATGGATCGACTTATAGCGCCGAACTCGGTAATCGCGGCGCAGGCTGATGCTGCCCCTGCCACCGGGACCCCGCAATTTGCGACCGATGGCAACCCGGCAAGCAATATTCCGGCGACGCAGTGGCCGGCATATCAGTACAACGCGTTTCAGGAAGAGCTCATTGCCATTCTTGCGGCGGCCGCCATCACGCCCGATCGCACGAAAAACAACCAGGTCGTCGCTGCTATCAAGCGATTGATGCAGAACACCGTGGTGCTAGCAGACACCGGTGTTGTTAATACATACACGGCAGTGAACTCCGTGCCGCTTGTAGCCGGCACTTGGTCTGATGGCGTCATGCAGGCCGTGAAGATCGCACATACGAATACCGGGCCATCGACCTATGCGCCGGATGGCCTTGCGCCGATTCCCATCTATGGTTTGGGACTTCAGCCGTTGCAGGGCAACGAACTGCTACTGAACGGTACCGCGATCTTGATGCATTTGACGATCGCCGGCGTGAACGCTGGCAATCCGATCTGTCTATTGATGGAATGCGCCGGTGGCGCGCAGCAGATCCCGCCTGCATTACAGTCCCAGCACGCGGCGCAGCTTCAGCAGATCGGCCACGGCCAATGCCGATTATCCGTGGCCAGCACGACGTCGCTGAAACTATCTCCGTACAACGGAAATAACGTAGTTGTGAATGGCGTACCGTTGCAGATTCCCAGCGCGGGCATCACATACACGCTCAGCGGCCTTGCTGCGAGCACGGTCTATTACGTGTATCTGAGCGGTACTACCGCGGCGCCGGTCCTTTCGGTCTCAACAACGGGGCACGTGACCGGTTCGAATGGTGTGGAAGTTAAAAGCGGTGATCCAACGCAGACGCTCATCGGCATGGTGCGCACGAACTCGAGCACGCAGTTCGTGGATACATATACGCAGCGCTTCTGCGTTAATTGGTTCAACAGGCGCACGCTAAGTTGCCAATACGCGCTTCCGTCGGGCGTCAATTTTACAAACACATCATCGGCAATTCTTTCAAGTACGTTTATCGTCGAGTTTCTTACTTGGGCCGATGAAAGCGTATTTGCAATTTTTGATGGGTACTGTTTGAACAATACTGCCGGCAATGCGGTTCAGCTTGTGTCCGGCGCAGACGGTCTTTCGAATGTTGGTTCTCCGCAGACATTCAATAGCTATAACGCTAACGCAAACGGAAACTTTAGTTCCAGTTATAACAACTTTTTTGTCGAAGGCTACCATTACACAAGCCTGTTCGGAAATGTAAACGGCGGCCAAGGAACGATCGCTATCGGGTCTCAGACAAAATGCTCTTTCCGAGGGTAGGCAGTTATGAGCGAACAAAAGTCTATTGGGCCGACATTTTTCAATGAGCTGCAAGCATACCAAGCAGCGAATGGAGTAAATCTTATCGGCCAGCATTTTTCCTGGTGCACGGATGGGACGCTGAATTTTTTCGACGATACCCCGGCCAATGTTGTCACCGGAGTGCAGTCGGTGTACGCAGCGCACAATCCCGACGCCGTAGTCGCTGTGGTAGACACCCCGGCAAGCTCGACGGCTTCCTGACTACGTTAGTTCGTTGCGAGCTCGGATGCGATTCGATTGACCTTCTTCGATGGAAAGTAGCGGTCCCGTATGCGAAGGGATGGCTTTTCAACGAACGAGTAAGTCATGCTCGACAGGAGAAGCGCGCCCGACACGTAGATAGACGCACGATACACATAGCCTCCAAGGTCTGTGGCGCCACCGAAGACGTGACCGACAAAATAGAACGAAGTCAGGTTCGACAGGTATAGGGAGTACGAAAGCTTCGCGATCCATGCTGCTGGCACTGCGATCGCCCTCGGCAAAGTTGTCTTGATGCCGAGAAGTAGAATTCCGCACACCCCGAGGGAAGTCATGGTGAACAGGAACAGTTTCACCATGAACCGCTCGCCAATCCAGGAGGGCCCCATCAAGACCATATAGATCGAGACCGGCAGAAAAGACAGGAGGCAGATCCCTGTGAGCAGCCGCAAGCCGGTTCGAGAGGCAAGCAGCTTCCGATATGCCACCGCCAGAAGCACGCCAAAAATCAGCGAGTCGAGCCGAAGCAGTGCGACCTTTCTGAGTTGCTCCTCCCAGTCCGTCGCGTACAGCGCCGCATGCGCCCTTAGGCCCATGGAAAAGAGCAGGATGGACCCTAGAGCCACTGCGATCGCAAACGAGGTCTTTCTGAATATCGCCCATGCGAACACGAACGTGAATGGCAGAAGCACGTAGAACACCTCTTCGACGGAAAGGCTCCACGCTTCGGGAAAGAATAGGGGATGCGGCGCAAGAAGATTTTGAGCAAAAAACAGATACTTGATGTCTGGCGGATTGCCCAGAAAAGCGAACCCTGTCATGAAGGACACGGTGTTGAGAGCCAAATAGAAATAATAGTTCGGAACCGTCCTGAACCACCTTCTCATCATGAAGTGCAGAATGCCCGACGGGTTGCCGTCGAAGATTTTTGCGACGTCAAGAAATATCGACCCTACCAAGAAGCCGCTAAGACAGAAAAATATCTCGACCCCGAAGTACCCCGCGAGCTCGATCGATGCGTGCAGGCGGGAACTAGGATTCAGGATTAGGATGAGCGAGTGACAGAGCAGCACGAGCATAATGGCCAATGAACGACACACGTCGAGCCACTGGTTCCGACTGGCGCGGCTATGCATTTCTGGCTGATTTCCTGTCATCGTCTTGGTTGGTGTGCATTTTGGAGATTCGTTGCGGTGGACTCTTTAGGTAACGACCGCGTGGCGCGCAAATTTTGCCATGAATGGGCAACGCGCCGTTAGGAGCGCCGCCGCCGAGGCTGCAACTTAGTTTGACGTGAGAATCGACTTGACTATGGGGGCCAATACGGCAGCCTCGCGGTCTCCCTTGATTTTGTACAGGGCGTCGTTTGGATGGATGCAATCCACCAGCATTGATTGCCAGTTTGGCAAAGAAGCAATGTAGTCGTACTGCTGGATCAGTGTTACGCCCTGCTGCTGCGCGATTTGGCGCATGATGTTGACGAAGGCTGGCAAATTTGTATAAATCGGATTGCAAACCGGGTTCGGCTCCTCGAGAATCGGCGTTCGCCCGGTTTGCCTCACCACGGCTATCCAGTTCACTAAGTCTTGCTCGTACTCGTCCGGCGTTCGAATCCGAGAATCATTGACGGCAAAATCGGCCAATACAAGCTGTGCGTCTAGTTTTGAAAGGCGCGTTGCAAACGGCTCTGTGTAGTACGGTGGCGCGCCAATGAGCGACGCGTAAGCTTGGGAGCCAGCAGCACCATTGTTAATCACCGATACGCTGGAACCGAATTGTGACTGCAGATCAGCTTGCAACACAGCCGGCGGCGGATTTGTTGAAGGTATGCAATGGCCGCTCGCATCTGGTCCCAGGCAACCTTCTATCAGCGAATCTCCCTCGGCATCGATGATTGCCGGTTTTGTGGTCATTTGTGCTTGCGCGGCCGGAGTAGAGTTGCCGCCGCCACCGCCGCAGCCACTGCATGCCATTACGAACATACCAAGAACCGATACGCACAACCCCTTTGCCATGTCTGCTCGCAAATTGTTCTTATTCCAACGCGCGATGATACACGGCACGCCTACAGCTGCTTCTCTCCATCGGGCTCCAGGGAGTCGGACGTTCCGTCCAAGTCGATAACCGCGCCGACCTCGCGCATGGTCGCTATAACCCGGTCGATGTCCGCTTGCGGGAGCGTGACCAGCGCGGCGCCCATGAATAGATTCGCTGGCGGGATGCCCTGCGGTTTGTTCTCGTCTGCATACTCGCGCCAGCGCCGGCTGCTTTTGAGACCAAGTATGCGGGCCATCTGAGTGCCGGAGTAGCCGAGCCGCTCCTTCCACTGCTTCATTTGTGCGACCGAAGGCGGGCGAAAGAGCATGTTGAGTTGATCCAATACGCGCGAAGGCGCGAAAGCGGTATTTCATGGCGAATTTCCTTTCGGATAGCGGCCGCGCGAGTGCGCTTCCTATGTGGAGCAAGATAGGCGGATTCCGCCTATGCGTCAAGTAGTGAATTGATAAACCGCCTTCGGGCGGTTTTTTTACACCCGTAGCGCCGGCGCACAGGAGATCGAGCCGATGTCGGATTTTTGGAACGAGGGTGTGAAGTCGATCGTCACGGCCCTCGGGTCGATCGGCACCTTCTGGGTCGGCGGCCGTATGTGGCGGCAGATCGATCGCCGCCGCCAGGCAGAGAGTGAAGGGGACGCCGAGATTGTGAAGGCGGACGCTGCCGGGCAAGTCGAATCGATTGCGCGCTTCGAGCGCTTAGCTACGCTGGCGGAGGAAAGAGCGGGGCGTGCCGAGCAGCGCGAACTGCTTGCGGTGCAACGTGCCGATCGGGCCGAAGAACTTATGCGAGCCGCGGAACGACGGGCAGAGGAGTCCGAGCGCCGAGCGCGACAGGCCGAGGCTGAGGTCGAGGAATTGAGGCGCCGCATCGAGAGGCTCGAGATCGCGATCGGCAACCGGAGAGCGACTGATGACGCAAATTCGTGACTGGCGCTGGTGGGTCTTCATCGGCTGCCTGATGGGTGGCTTCAGCGGCATGTTGGCGGCCGGATATTTCCTCGGGCAATGGGGCATGTCGGTCGAGCGCGCGGACTGGGCTGCTGAACGTGCCGCGTACATCAAGAATGTGCCCGTCGCTCGAGCGGAAGAACGGTCTGCATGCATGCGGGAGTACTCCGCACAGATCGACGGTCTCAAGGCAACGGCGGCGGCGCGCGATGCTCGCGACAAGCAGACAGCTGCCGACGTCGCCGACATGAAGGCGCTGATGAAGACCACAAACGATCTGGCCGCATACACGCTGCGATTCCTTGGGGACCGCGCGCGCGTGAATGATGCGCAAAGTGCGGCGGTTCTGAAGCAATCCCGCGAAGCGGCGGCAGCAGCGACGGCCGCGCAGAAGACGACCGTTCAGGTCGAGCAGAAGGTGAACGTTGCCGCGGTGAAAGCCGATGAGGCCGCGAGCACGGCAAAGGCCGTCGACAAGAAACTCGACACCGCAACACATCCGGCGCTTCCCGCCAAACCATGGGCTGGTAGCTACCGCTAGCCAGTCGGTCTTTTCACCCATAACCAGCGCGCAGCTCTGCGCGCCGGAGATCCCTATGTCCCCCGAAACGCTCGCCGCGGCGCTGCAGATTCCGCTCGCCCGTGCCTCTCTGTGGGCCGATCCGCTGTCGGCCGCGATGGCGCTGTACTCCATAGACACGCCGGCTCGTCAGGCCGCCTTTCTCGCTCAATGTGGCCACGAGTGCGGTCGCTTCCAGTGGCTTCGCGAACTGTGGGGCCCGACGCCGGAACAGAAGCTTTATGAACCATTCACCCCGAAGTCCAAAGCGCTGGGCAATACGACCGCCGGCGACGGTTTCCGATACCGGGCCGGTGGTCTTCTCGGCATCACCGGCCGGTACAACTTCCGGGTGATGGGCCAGAAGATCGGTGTCGATCTCGAAAACAACCCAGATCAGATCGTGCGCCCTGATGTCGCGTCGCTCGTCTCGGCGCAGTTCTGGACCGATCGCGATTTCAACGCATACGCCGACGCCGGCGATTTCCTGACGTTGAGCAGGGCCATCAACATCGGCAACCCGAACAGCACCGCGACGCCGAACGGCATGGACGATCGCGAACAGCTCTGGACTAGCTGCAAAGCCGCGCTCGGCGTCTCCGACTGACCGTTCCTTTTCGATTTTCCCCGCCGCCTCGAGCGGCTTTTTTTCGTTTGGAGCTTTCGATGAATTCTGCAACCTGGGTCAAATTTCTGGCTGGCGTTCTCCTGTTCGCCGCATGGTTCGTACTTGTGCTGATGCGCATCGTTCCGCCGGGCCCGCTCGTCGACGCAATCGGATATGCGCTCGTGGGCCTTGGTATCTACCACGCGACGTCGAATAGCTCATCGCCGTCGACGTTGCTCGCGTCGCTGCTCGCGCGTGTAACGCCGGCGCCCGCATCCGGCGAAGCCGTCACAGCGCCGCCGTCGGGCGCCGCAACTGCACCAGCACAGCCGTCGCCCACCGAACCGGCTTTGTCGGCGGCGCCCCTTACGGTTTCGGCGTCGGGGCCGGTTACGGTCGCTGCTCCGGCGGTATCGGCGGCCGGGACGCTGCAGTGATTCGCGCGGCGTTCATCGCGCTGCTATGCGCGAGCACGTCCGGCTGCGCCTCGCTTTGGTATGCCGGCATGGCCCGTTATGACATCGAGCCGATCACGGACTCAAAGGGCATCGCCACCAGCTGCTGCGTGCTGAAGGTTTGGAATGGCAAGCAGATGGCCACCGTCGACGCGATCTTCACGCGCTCGTCCGCCGGCGATTACAGCATCTCGCTCCGGGAGACCGACGTACAGGCCTTCCAGGGGCAAGCAACCGCCGCAGCCGCGGCATCCGACGTCGCAGCTGCGGCCGCTTCGGCTGCAGTTACGGCAATCAAAACCTTCAAGTAGGAAATCCCATGAAACGTCTCTCCATGCTGCTCGCGGCAGGCCTTGTCGCGTCTCTCACACTGCTTGCGGGTTGCAACGGCACCGTGCCGACGCTTTCCTTCCAGCAGGCGACCGCGCTCGTTTGCGCTGATGCAAATACGGCCGTCCAGATCATGACGGATGACGGTGTGTTCACCGGCGGCGCGCTGAACACACTCAACAATGAGTTCAAACCCGCTCTCGATAAGGTCTGCGCTGCGGGCGTCACGGTTACCACGCCGAACCTGCAGGCGCTCGCCGACGTCGGGCTGCCCTTGCTGAAGTCGCTCGTGAATGCATCGAACCTGCAACAGCAGGCGAAGAACTCCGCGAATGCGGCTGTCGATGTGGTGACGCTTGCAGTCAATACGGCGATTGCATTGCAGCCGGCGACGTCGACCACGATGCCAGCTGCGCCGGCGGCGCCCGCGGCCGCGAGCGGGGCAATCGCATCATGAGCAAACCGATCCGCGTTGCATTCAGCGGATCGGGCTTCAAGGTGCCGGCACACGTCGGCGCCTTGCAGGCGATCGCCGATGCCGGCTACGAGCCTATCGAGGTCGCCGGCACGTCGGGCGGCAGCATCTGCGCGGCGCTGTATGCGTCCGGCGTGTCGCTATCGGACATGAAGATGCTCGCGCTCACGCACGACTGGTCGAACATGATGTCGTTCAGCCCGCTGTCGGCGCTGCGCATGCGCGGGTTCTGCGACGGCAAGACACTGCTCGCGTGGATGCTCGATCACACCGGCGGCAAGACGTTCGCGGATCTGGCGATCGACTTTACGGCCGTGGCGTCGAACGTGGCCAACGAGGGCGCCTTCGAGTTCTCGCGCGCTGCCACGCCCGATGTCCCGATCGGCCTGGCAGTGCGCTCGTCGACGTCGATTCCCTTCGTGTTCGAACCGGTGGTGATCGCTGACGCGCTGCTGTCGGACGGGGGAATGGTGAATAACATTCCCGTCGACCGGCTGAAGGTGGACGACGTGCCGCGGCTCGGCGTGCAGCTGGTGAGTATGGAGTTGCCGCTCAAGCCAAAGGCGCGGCTGCTGCCACACCAGTTCGTCATGCGCCTGCTCGATCTGATGCTGTCGGCATGTGAATCGACGCACGTTAGCGCGGCGCAGGCCGGCGGCGCGTGCATGGCGTTCGTTGAGACCGGCTATGCCTCGACGCTTGACCGCAACATGCCGATCGAGATCCGGCAGCGATTGTTTGATGACGGCTATACCGCGACGAAGACGTCCATCGAGTCTTTTCAGCGGTTGCAGTAAGCTATTCGGGCAGCGCGAACAGCCGACGGTGCTCTGCCTTAACGGCGGCCGTCGGCGCTGCGACCAGTCAATCTATCTCCGCCGTTGGTGAGCCCGGGCGATCTGGTAGGCCGCGCGGTCGGCCGGGTCGTCCGGATCAAAGTCGAAGGCGGCCGCGCCATCGATCGATTGCCCCGGCTCGCGGTATCGCCCTCCTTTCCCTCCGATTGGGCCGACGCGGAACATTTCCGATTCGATCGCCGAGCAAGCGTCCCGAAGCGGCGCGGCCTCGCCTGTCAATCGGCCGAACTCGGAGCGTTCCGCCGCACGGGTGGCTTTCGCGAGAAGCTTGTTCAGGTGCGCCAATAGCTCGCGCTGGTGCTGAACCTCGAGGATCAGCCGCCAGACATCGCCGTTTTCTTTGTACAGCCGATACCACTCGCGCAGCTCTGCGAGTGTGGGAGGGATGAAGGGCGGTAGAGTCACAACGGCCTCGAAAAACACTGTATGGATAGACAGTGTATCGCGAGCGATCCGACGCGCTAGTCTGTACTATTAGAAAAGGCCAAACCACGATAAATCAATGGCTTACACAACATCTAACCCGGAAGTAGAGGTACAACTTTTTTTGCCTAGGGGATTGCTGGGCATACTTTTCCGAGAAAAGACCGGATTGAAGGGCAAAGAGTGCGAGTATTCAGACCATATCGGCGGATTCGGGCAGCGTGCCCGGATCCCGCCGATGGCAGCAGCCGAGCGCGGCGGCACCGCGCCCATGACGCCGGAGACCGACATGTCGCGTGAACTGAAAACCGAGCAGGAGTTGCTGGAACTGGTCGTGAAAGCGCTCGACGCCAATCCGGCCACGGCCGGCTGGATTCCAACCGGGTTCCACGAGACCGTCGACGACGAAGACGGCTGCAACTGGGATATCACCCATCTGCATCGGGACCGCAAGGACGCGGAACTGCGCGACATGGCGGCCAGCCAGGCGGCCGGGATCATCAATGGGCTGAGGAGCCGCTACAACCTGCGTTAGGGGCGGGGCCGCGCGCCCCGTGCACCGGGTCATTGCGCGAATGCGCGGCATTGTATGGCAAACTTCGCGCTTGATTGACGGCGGTGGCAGCAGCGACGGGGCGCCGGCTTCGGCGGCGCGGGGGGGTGCGAGGGGCGCGCCGGACGGCACCGGAACGTTTTACCGGAACCATCCGGGTTGCCGCGACACCAATAGATCACGACGCTCGGGCCGCATGACAGGCGCGACGGTGGCAGGTTGGCGCCGTCGTGTGCAGCAGAAGGCCGGAAGCAGACGAAGAACGCAGAAAAGGATTCGCTTGAAATTTCCCTACGAATGGCAGATTGGCTGGCGCTACACCCGCGCCGGCAAACGCACGACCGGTAACGGCTTCATTTCCTTCATCGCACTCGTGTCGATGTCGGGCATCGCGCTCGGTGTCGCGGCGCTGATCGTCGTGTTGTCCGTGATGAACGGTTTCCAGAAAGAGGTGCGCGACCGGATGCTGTCGGTGCTGGCGCACGTTGAGATCTTTTCGCCGACCGGTTCGATGCCCAACTGGCAACTGACCGCCCAGGAAGCGCGCCAGAACAAGGAAGTGATCGGCGCGGCGCCGTACGTCGACGCGCAGGCGCTGCTCACGCGCCAGGACGCCGTGAGCGGCGTGGCACTGCGCGGCGTCGAACCGTCGCTGGAACCTGAAGTGTCCGATATCGGCAAGGAAATGAAGGGCGGCAAGCTGACCGACCTCGTGCCGGGCGACTTCGGTATCGTGCTGGGGGCGGACCTCGCCGCCAATCTCGGCGTGACGGTCAACGACAAGATCACGCTGGTCGCGCCCGAAGGCACCATCACGCCCGCCGGCATGCTGCCGCGGCTGAAACAGTTCACCGTGGTGGGCATCTTCGAGTCCGGGCACTACGAATACGACAGCACGCTCGCGCTGATCAACATCAAGGACGCCGAGGCGCTGTTCCGCCTATCCGCGCCGACGGGCGTGCGACTGCGCGTCACCGACATGCAGCGCGCGCCGGAGGTCGCGCATCAGTTGGCGCGCACCTTGTCGGGCGATCTGTATATCCGCGACTGGACCCAGCAGAACAAGACCTGGTTCTCGGCGGTGCAGATCGAAAAACGCATGATGTTCATCATCCTCACGCTGATCATCGCGGTGGCGGCGTTCAATCTGGTGTCGTCGCTGGTAATGACGGTGACCAACAAACAGGCTGACATCGCGATTCTGCGCACGCTCGGTGCGCAGCCCGGCTCGATCATGAAGATTTTCGTGGTGCAGGGCGTGACGATCGGCTTTATCGGCACGGCGACCGGCGTGGCGCTCGGCTGCCTGATTGCGTGGAGCATTCCGTGGCTCGTGCCGATGATCGAGCATCTGCTCGGTGTGCAGTTCCTGCCGCCGTCGGTGTATTTCATCAGCGAACTGCCGTCCGAACTGATTCCCGCCGACGTGGCGCGGATCGGCATCATTGCGTTCCTGATGTCGGCGCTGGCGACCCTTTATCCGAGCTGGCGTGGTGCGAAAGTCCGTCCTGCGGAGGCACTGCGCTATGAATGACCGTTCCACTAGCGTATCCATGGTTTCTGACGACAACACGCTGCATCCCTATGTGCTGGAAGCAACCGGCATTTCGAAGTCGTTCGTGCAGGGCGGTCTCAATGTGCAGGTGCTCAACAACGCGCAATTGAGCGTGCGGCGCGGTGAAAAGCTGGCGATCGTCGGCGCGTCGGGTTCCGGCAAGAGCACGCTGCTGCATGTGCTCGGCGGCCTCGACGATCCGAGCGCGGGTCATGTCTCGGTGATGGGCAAGCCGTTTACGAAACTCTCCGAGCGCGAACGTAACGATCTGCGCAATCGCGCGCTCGGTTTCGTGTACCAGTTTCACCATCTGTTGCCGGAATTCACCGCGCTCGACAATGTCGCGATGCCGCTGCGGATTCGCCGCATGACCACCGAAGCCGCGCGGCGCGAGGCGCTCGCGGTGCTGGAACGGGTCGGCATGGGGCATCGCGCGAAGCATCGTCCGGGTGAGCTGTCGGGCGGCGAGCGTCAGCGCGTGGCCATCGCCCGGGCGCTGGTGACCAAGCCCGCTTGCGTGCTCGCCGACGAACCCACGGGCAATCTGGACGGCGGCACGGCCGACACGGTCTTCAACCTGATGCTCGAACTTTCGCAAACACTCGACACCAGCTTCGTGATCGTCACGCACGATCCCGAGCTGGCCGGACGTTGCGACCGGATCATGCGATTGCGCGACGGCGTCTTGCACGAAGAGCCGCCTGTGCCGGTTTAAGCGCCGCGCACAACGCGAGCGAGGCTCTGCCGCTAACGAGGAGCGCGCCATGTGGATCGATACGCACTGCCATCTCGACGCTTCCGAATTCAACGCCGACCGCGACGCGGTCGCCGATGCGGCGCGTCAGGCCGGTGTCGGGCGTATCGTGATTCCGGCGATCGGCCGCGAGAACTTCACGGCGGTGCGCGAGCTCGCGCACCGTATCGACGGCGGCGCGTATGCGCTCGGCATTCATCCGCTCTTCACGCCGGGCGCGCAGGAGAGCGATCTCGAACTGCTGCGCATGGAAATCGAGGCGAGTCTCGACGATCCACGGTTTGTCGGCATAGGTGAAATCGGCCTCGATTATTTCGTCGAGGGTCTCGACGATGCGCGCCAGCAGTTCTTCTACAACGGCCAACTTCAACTGGCGCGCGAATTCGATCTGCCGGTGATTTGTCACGTGCGCAAATCGCAGGATCAGGTGATCAAAGGGCTGCGGCGGCATCAGATTCATCGCGGCATCGCGCACGCCTTTAACGGTAGTTTTCAGCAGGCCGAGGCGTATATCGACCAGGGCATGCATCTCGGCTTTGGCGGCAATCTGACCTTCGAGCGGGCGCGGCAAATCCGGCGCCTGGCGGAACAGCTGCCGTTCGAGGCGCTGGTCGTCGAGACCGACGCGCCGGACATCGCCCCTTCGTGGATCTACAGGCAGCGCAACTCGCCGGATCAGATTCCGGCTATCGGCGCGGGCCTCGCGCAACTGCGCGGCATGAGCGCCGACGAAGCCGCCCTAGGCACAACGGCTAACGCGCTCGCCGCGCTGCCGCGGCTGGCACTTTCCTCTGCATAATTGAACGCGATGGTCCGAGTGGTTCGCGTCGGGCGGAACACATGCCCGGCGGGTCTGCTGACGTCTGTTCGCTGAGCGTCATGTGGTCCGGCGAAGGCTGAACGGACGGCGCGGAGGGCGGATGCGGGCATGGTGGTGCGGGTTTGCGTTGGGGGTGATCGGGCTGCAGCGGCAGGCGGCGTTGCCGGATTGGCGTGGGTGGTGTGCGCTGCTGTCGCTCGGGTGCGTTGCGATTCTGGTCGCGGTGTGGGGCTTGCGCTGGCCGGTTTCAGTAGCCGCCGATGCGCATGCGGCTGCCGCTGCCGCGAAATCATCCATTGGCCGTGCCTTGTCCGGCACGCGCGCTCGTTCTTGCGTCGGCTGGGGCGCGCTGTGGATCGCGGCTCTTTGTGTGGGTTTCGGCTATGCCGCCTGGCGTGCGGAAGTCCGGCTCGCGGTGAGCTTGCCGAACGCCTGGGAAGGGCGCGACATCGAGGTTGTAGGCAGTATCAAGGGACTGCCGTCACGCGACGATAAGGGTGCGCGCTTCCTTTTTGAAGTCGAGTCGGCGAATGCGCCGATCGCCGCTTTTCCGCGCGTGCTTCAACTCTTGTGGATTGCCGCAGATGCGCCTGCGCCGCCGCTCGAACCGGGCACACGCTGGCGTCTGACGGTGCGGCTCAAACGTCCGCATGGCAATGCGAACTTCGGCGTGCGCGATGCGGAAGCCAGTTTGCTGGCGCGCAATGTACGCGCCACCGGCTATGTGAGCGCGCCGGCTCACGCTGTGCGCCTGCATGGCATGTCGCGTGGCATAAGCGTGACGGTCGATCGCTGGCGCGCCGCGCTGCGGGCGCACATTGACAGCGTGCTCGCCGATGCGGCGCATCGCGGGATCGTGGTGGCGCTCGCCATCGGCGCTCAGGACGAAGTCAGCGCGTCCGACTGGCTGTTGATGCGCGGCACGGGCACCAGTCATCTGGTGGCGATCTCGGGTTTGCACATCGGTTTTGCCGCCGGCCTCGCGGCGTGGCTCACCGGGGCAGTGTGGCGACGCTCGGGATTCGTCGGCCGCAACTGGCCGCTGCTGCTGCCGGCGCAGGTTGTCGCGGTGATGGGTGGCGCGTTGTTCGCCGGGCTGCATGCAGCGTTGGCGGGTTTCAACGTGCCGGCCCAGCGCGCGCTGTGGATGGCGGGGGTGGTGGCGCTCGCCTTTATCAGCGGGCGCAACCTCGCGCGATCGGTGGTGCTGGCGTGGGCGTTGGGCCTCGTGCTGCTGATCGATCCGTGGGCCGTGGTGGCGGCGGGATTCTGGCTGTCGTTCTGCGCGGTGGCGGCGATTCTGTTCGCGATGTCGGGACGGCCGCGGGTGCAGGACCACGCGCAGCGCCGCGACGAAGAGGGTGAGGGCGGCATGACGCCAACGAGATTTGCGCGCCTGTGGTCTGTCGTATGCCGCCGCGCCCGGGCTTTCGGCGAACGGTTGCGCGGTGCCGCGCATGTGCAGTTCGCGGTGACCGTCGCGCTTGCACCGCTCACCGTCTATTGGTTCGCCCAGATTCCGTTGATCGGCCCGCTCGCGAATGCCTTCGCGATTCCGTGGGTGAGTCTGCTGGTGACGCCGGCCGTATTGGCAGGCGTCGTGTTGCCCGCGCCGTTCGACGCCTACGCTTTTCGCGCCGCGCACAGCTTGCTCGACCTGCTGGCGACAGGCCTGCAAATGCTGTCCGGTCCGGCATGGACGCTTTGGCGGCTGCCCCAGCCGGACCCATGGGCGCTCACCGCGGCGGCGCTTGGCGTTTGCTGGTGTCTGGCGCCGCGTGGCTGGCCGCTGCGCTGGGCCGCACCGATCACGTGGCTGCCGCTGCTGATGCCGGCGCCAGCCGGGCCGCCGCACGGCAGCTTTCGCCTGACGGCGCTGGATATCGGTCAAGGCACCTCGGTGCTGGTCGAAACCGCGCATCACACGCTGTTATTCGACGCCGGACCGGGACCGGAATCGACGCATGCGGGTGAACGGGTTGTCGTGCCGTTTTTGCAGGCACACGGCGTTAGAGCGCTCGATACACTGCTTATCAGCCATGCCGATTCCGACCATTCGGGCGGCGCGCCGGCTGTACTGGAGGCGATCGAGGTACGTCAAATGATGGCGGCATTGGCGCCCGCCAATCCGTTGTGGTCGAACGCGAGGGAGCGCGGCGCGGCTACGTTGCCCTGTGCGGCTGGCCAGCGTTGGCAATGGGACGGCGTGGAGTTCGCGATACTGTGGCCGGATGCCGGACCGCTGCAAGGCAAGCCGAATGCCCATTGCTGCGTGTTGCGGGTGAGTACGGCGCCGGCCCGCGCGAATCTGCCGACCGCGGCGAGCCCGCCGGCCGCTAATGTTCAAACCGTGGCGCCGCGCATGGCCGCCTTGCTGGCGGCTGATATCGAAGCGCCGGTCGAACGCGTGCTGCTCGCCCGCGATCGCGATGCGTTGCGCGCCCAGGTGCTGGTCGTGCCGCATCACGGGAGCAAGACCTCGTCGACTGAGCCGTTCCTCGACTCTATCGATCCGCTCATCGCACTATTTCAGGTAGGCTATCGCAACCGGTTTCATCATCCGAATGCAGGTGTGTTCGAGCGTTACAAGGCTCGGCATATCGAGCTTGCACGCAGCGATGCGGACGGTGCGGTGCGGGTTGACGTCAATCCGAACATCAACTCCGACATCGAACCAGGCACCGGGCCGGAGGCCAGCGAGGGGCTTGATTCCGCAGTCGCCGAAGGAGTCGATCCGGGCCTTGGCGCCGCCACCCTGACGCTCGAGCGCTATCGCGACACGCAGCACCGCTACTGGATGGATCGCTGATGGATTGCCGGCCGCACGAAGAGAATAAATGCGCCGCCGGGCCGGAGTCTGAACCAAGAGTCAGGCGCGGGGCCCAGGCGCCGAAACAGAACGGAGAGTGCCGCAGTTGAAAAACATCATCCACTTCTCGCATGCGAACGGGTTCCCGGCGTCGACTTACCGAACGATCTTCGCCGAGCTCGCCGACGACTACGAACTGCGCTCGATCGAGCGCATCGGTCACGACGCGCGTTATCCGGTCACGCAGGACTGGCCGCATCTGGTCGAGCAGTTGCTCGACGACGTGGGCCGGTCTTACGAGCAGCCGGTGTGGCTGGTCGGCCATTCGCTGGGCGGCTATCTGTCGCTGATGGCGGCGCTGAAAAAGCCGCAGTGGGTGAGAGGCGTGATCATGCTCGATTCGCCCGTGATCGCCGGTTGGCGCAGCAGCATGCTGCGAGTGTCGCAATGGACCGGACTCGACGAACGCCTGTCGCCCGCGGCGGCCACCCGCACGCGCCGTACGCAGTGGGCAAGCCGCGAGGAGGCGTGGCGGCACTTTCATTCGAAACCGGCGTTCGCGCGTTGGGACGAGCGCATGCTGTCGGACTACATCGACTTCGGCATTCCGCAGAGCTCGCCGGACGGAGGCCGCTCGCTCGCATTCGACCGGCGCACCGAATATCAGATATACAAGACCTTGCCGCATACGCTTGGGCCCCGCCTCGCGCGTGGCGCACCGGTGCCGGTTGGGTTCATCGCCGGCACGCGGTCAAAGGAAGTGCGCCAGGCGGGGCTGGACGCCACCCGCCGCGCAACCGGCGGGCATGTGGAATGGATCGAAGGCAGCCATTTGTATCCAATGGAAAAACCGCTCGAAACCGCGCGTGCGGTGCAGCGGATGTTGCGCGAACTGGAGCGGCGCGCTTAAGGCCGTGACGGGCGCCGCGCGCGAGGCGGCGTCGGCGTTCACCGGCGTGGCGGCCTGACCATAAGAGGCGTGACGGCAGACGCTAGCGCGGTGCGACCCGCTAACGCGCCTCACCGGCGCCGCGAAAACGGTGCATGATCGACGAACGGCGATTGCCATCGCCGCGGCATACTTTCGTGCGGATGTCGCCAGGAATTCGCTGGGTTGAGACCCTGCTTTACGGTATAATCCGTTTTTCCCGCGAGCATCCAGCGATGACCAAATATGTTTTCGTCACCGGCGGCGTAGTATCTTCCCTCGGCAAGGGTATTGCCGCCGCTTCCCTCGCCGCGATCCTCGAATCGCGCGGTCTTAAAGTCACCCTCCTCAAGCTCGATCCCTACATCAATGTCGACCCCGGCACGATGAGCCCGTTTCAACACGGCGAAGTGTTCGTGACGGAAGACGGAGCGGAGACTGACCTCGATCTTGGCCACTATGAGCGCTTCATCAGCACGAAGATGCGCAAGGCCAATAACTTCACCACAGGCCAGATTTACGAATCGGTGATCCGCAAGGAACGCCGTGGCGATTATCTCGGCAAGACGGTGCAGGTCATTCCGCACATCACCAACGAAATCCAGGCGTTCATCGAACGCGGCGCGGCTTCCGCGACGTGCGGTGAGCCTGACGTCGCCATCGTCGAAGTGGGCGGCACCGTGGGCGACATCGAATCGCTGCCGTTCCTCGAGGCCGCGCGTCAGATGAGTCTTCGCATGGGCCGCAACAGCGCGTGCTTCGTGCATCTCACGCTGGTGCCTTGGGTCGCGACGGCGGGCGAGCTGAAAACCAAGCCGACCCAGCACAGCGTGCAGAAACTGCGTGAAATCGGTATCTCGCCGCACGTGCTGCTGTGCCGCGCCGACCGCCGCATTCCGGACGACGAGCGCGCGAAGATCTCGATGTTCTCGAACGTGCCGGAAGACGCGGTGATTTCCGTGTGGGACGCCGACAGCATCTACAAGATTCCGCAGATGCTGCACGACCAGGGTCTTGACGCGATCATCTGCGAAGAGCTCAAGCTCACGCCGAAGGCCGCCGATCTGTCGATGTGGGCGAATCTCGTCGAAAAACTCGAGCATCCGAAGCACGAAGTCACGATCGGCATGGTCGGCAAGTACGTCGATCTGACCGAGTCGTACAAGTCGCTGATCGAAGCGCTGCGCCATGCGTCGATGCATACGTCGACCAAGGTCAACATCGAGTACATCGATTCGGAAGAGATCGAGACGCAAGGCGTCGAGAGCCTCAGGCATCTGGATGCCGTGCTCGTGCCGGGTGGCTTCGGTCGCCGCGGCACTGAAGGCAAGATTGCCGCGATCCGCTATGCACGCGAAGCGAAGGTGCCGTATCTCGGCATCTGCCTCGGTATGCAACTGGCAGTGATCGAATTCGCCCGCGACGTGGTCGGCCTGAAAGACGCGAACAGCACCGAGTTCGATCCGGAAACCGAGAACCGCGTGGTTGCGCTGATCACCGAGTGGTACGACCGTGAAGGCCGGGTCGAGAAGCGTACCGAAGAATCGGATCTGGGCGGCACGATGCGCCTGGGTTCACAACGTTGCCCGATCAAGCCCGGCACGATGGCCGAAGAGATCTATGGCAAGGATGTGAACGAACGCCATCGTCACCGTTATGAGGTCAATAACCGTTTCGTGCCCCAGCTCGAAGCCGGTGGCCTTATCATCAGCGCCCGTACCCCGAGTGAAGATCTGCCGGAAATGATGGAATTGCCGCGCAGCATGCACCCGTGGTTTGTCGGCGTGCAGTTCCACCCGGAATTCACTTCCACGCCGCGCGACGGCCATCCGTTGTTCAAGTCGTTCGTCGAAGCGGCGCTTGCGCACCAGCAGCCGCGCACGACGGCGGAAGTCGGGGAGAAAGCATGAAGCTGGGCGATTTCGAAATCGGGCTCGACAAGCCGTTTTTCCTGATCGCAGGCACCTGTGTTGTCGAATCGGAGCAAATGACGATCGATACGGCAGGCCAGCTGAAAGAAATCTGCGCGAAACTGAACATTCCGTTCATCTACAAATCGTCATACGACAAAGCCAACCGCAGCAGCGGCAAGTCGTTTCGCGGTCTGGGCATGGACGAAGGTTTGCGCATTCTGTCGGAAGTGAAGCGTCAGCTTGGTCTGCCGGTGCTGACGGATGTGCACGCGGAGCATGAGATCGAGCAGGTTGCGTCGGTGGTCGACGTTCTGCAAACGCCTGCTTTCCTGTGCCGTCAAACTGACTTCATTCAGGCTTGTGCGCGTTCGGGCAAACCGGTCAACATCAAGAAAGGCCAGTTTCTCGCACCGCACGACATGACGAATGTGATCGACAAGGCGCGCGATGCGGCGCGTGAAGCGGGGCTTTCGGAAGACCGCTTCATGGCGTGCGAGCGCGGCGTGTCGTTCGGTTATAACAACCTGGTTTCGGACATGCGATCGCTTGCGATCATGCGCGAAACCAAGGCGCCGGTCGTGTTCGACGCTACCCACTCGGTGCAGTTGCCGGGCGGGCAGGGCACGAGTTCGGGCGGCCAGCGCGAATTCGTGCCGGTGCTGGCGCGTGCCGCGGTAGCCGTCGGCGTGTCGGGTCTCTTCATGGAAACCCATCCGAAGCCTTCGGAAGCCAAGTCGGACGGCCCGAACGCGGTACCGTTGCATCGCATGGCCGAGCTGCTCGAAACGCTTGTTACGCTCGATCGGGCGGTCAAGCGCGCGCCGTTCCTCGAAAGCGATTTCAACTGATTCAGGCATTCACCGCGTGTCACGATGGGCTTGCATAATCGGTGCGCGGCGAATGCACGCAATGGTCGTCGAAAGCATCAGGGCGCCAGTAGTTTGCCGGGGAGACCGGCGGTGTCCGGTGCAGTTTCACAGTAAAGAATTCAACGTCATTTCTTGAGGAAACCATGAGTGCTATCGTAGATATCATCGGTCGAGAGATTCTCGATTCGCGAGGCAACCCCACCGTCGAATGCGACGTGCTGCTCGAATCGGGCACGATGGGCCGCGCTGCGGTGCCGTCGGGCGCGTCGACGGGTTCGCGTGAAGCGATCGAGCTGCGCGACGGCGAAGCCGGCCGTTACGGCGGCAAGGGCGTGCTGAAGGCCGTCGAGCACATCAACACCGAAATCTCCGAAGCGATCATGGGCCTCGACGCTTCCGAGCAGGCTTTCCTCGACAAGACCCTGCTGGAACTCGACGGCACCGACAACAAGTCGCGCCTCGGTGCGAACGCGATGCTGGCTGTTTCGATGGCCGTCGCGAAGGCTGCGGCTGAAGAAGCCGGCCTGCCGCTGTATCGCTACTTCGGCGGTTCGGGCGCGATGCAACTGCCGGTGCCGATGATGAACATCGTCAACGGTGGCGCGCACGCGAACAACAGCCTGGACATCCAGGAATTCATGATCGTGCCGGTCAGCCAGCCGACCTTCCGCGAAGCACTGCGCTGCGGCGCCGAAGTGTTCCACGCGCTGAAGAAGATCCTGTCGGACCGCGGCATGAGCACGGCGGTGGGCGACGAAGGCGGCTTCGCACCGAACTTCGGCAGCAACGACGAATGCCTGTCGACCATTCTGCAAGCCATTGAAAAGGCCGGCTACCGCGCGGGCGAAGACGTGCTGCTCGCGCTCGACTGCGCGGCCAGCGAGTTCTATCACGACGGCAAGTACCAGTTGGCGGGCGAAGGCCTGCAACTGTCGTCCACGGAATTCGCCGACTACCTGGCGAACCTGGCCGACAAGTTCCCGATCGTCTCGATCGAAGACGGCATGCACGAAAGCGACTGGGCCGGCTGGAAGACACTGACCGACAAGCTCGGCAAGAAGGTGCAACTGGTGGGCGACGACCTGTTCGTCACCAACACGCGCATCCTCAAGGAAGGCATTGAGAAGGGCATCGCCAACTCGATCCTGATCAAGATCAACCAGATCGGTACGCTGACGGAAACCTTCGCGGCGATCGAAATGGCGAAGCGTGCCGGCTACACGGCTGTGATCTCGCACCGCTCGGGCGAAACCGAAGATTCGACGATTGCGGACATCGCAGTCGGCCTGAACGCCGGTCAGATCAAGACGGGTTCGCTGTCGCGCTCGGATCGTATCTCGAAATACAACCAGTTGCTGCGCATCGAGGAAGACCTCGGCGATATCGCTAGCTATCCGGGCAAGTCGGCGTTCTACAATCTGCGCTAATGGTCCTGCTGCTAGCGCCGACCAATGAGCCGGTTATCCTTCGTTTCTGATTGACCCCGCCGCCCTGCGTATAGCGCAGGGCGGCGTGTATTTATTGTGCTTACTTCATGCGGCTTGTCACTGCTGTCCTGATCGTTCTACTGGCGCTGATCCAGTACCCGCTCTGGTGGGGGCACGGCGGTTGGTTGCGCGTGCATGAGTTGCAGCAGCAACTGGCGCAGCAACTGCAGAAGAACGCCGATTCGAAGCTGCGCAACGAGCGCATTCAGGGTGAAGTGCAGGATCTGCAGAACGGCACGGCCGCGGTGGAAGAGCGGGCGCGCTACGAAATGGGCATGGTGAAAGACGGCGAGGTATTCGTGCAGTTCGTTTCGCCGAACGCCCCTTTGCCAAATACCAATACTTCTTCAGCGACCACCTCTACGCGTGGTGAGGTGTCGGCGGCGCCGCTGCATGTGGTGCCCAATCCGGAGTCGCGCGCGAAACCGGATCGAAAGCATGCCGGTAAGGCCGCGGTCAAAGATAAGAAGGCCACGCACTGAGCGTGGCGCCAGGCCTTATCGCTTGCGGCGCTCCTGTTCGGGAGTATCCGCTTCGACCTACCAGCCCCAGTACGGCGAATAACCAAATCCGACGCCCGTACCCCAGCCGTGCCCCCAACCGCCGCCGTAGTAACCGCCGTACACGTTGACGGGCGGCGAGTAGTAACGTGCATACGCCTGAGCCGCATTGTCGGCGGCAATCGCCTGATTCTGCTCGGCCATCACCTGACGGTCGATCGCATCGTAGCGCGCACGTTCTTCGGGCGTGAGCGGCTGCGCGGTGCTGGCCATGCCCGACTGGTCGGCCGGCAACCGGCTATAAATCGGCGACGGTCCCGGCGGGTCCATCACGCAGCCCGTCAGCGCGGCGCCGCCGGCAATGGCTGCCAGCACGGCGAATGTGCGCATGCAGTGCTTTAGCGATGTATTGATGTTCATTTTGATCTCCATCGGTCGGATGCCTAAGCAAAACATGCGCAACGCGCACCGCCGACGATCCAACGCAACGCTCAACGATAACGCGCCGCCGGCGCCTCGAAAAGGCACCTGGCGACGTGTCATTTTACTGCGGTAATCAGGGGCGTAATAAGCCGCCGCCGGGCCGTTTCAGTGCCGCTGGCTGGCGGCCGGCGTCACACCTTGTGAGAGCGCGTCGGCGACAAAAAGTTGCGCCACGTCGACCGGGTCGAACTCATAGCGCTGGTTGCAGAATTCGCAATGAATCTCGACGTGGCCACGCTCTTCGATTACGCCGTCCACTTCTTCGCGGCCCAGCATTTTCAGCATGGCGCCGACTTTCTCGCGCGAACAGCTGCACTCGAAGCGCGCCGTGGCCGGCTCGAAATGCTGGACGTTTTCCTGCCAGAACAGGCGGCGGAAAATCGTAGCCGGCTCTTCTTTCAGCAGTTCGTCTTGCGACATCGTGCCGCCGAGCGTGCAAACGCGCTCCCACGTATCCGCATCCAGCTCGCCCGGATGCGGGACGATGCCGCCGTCGCCGGGCAGCTTCTGCAACAGCATGCCGACCGCGCGTTCGGTGTTCGCCGCGAGCCACAGGCGCGTGTCGAGCTGCTCGGAGTGATGCATGTAGTGTTCGAGCACTTCGGACATCGACTTGAGCGGGCCGTCCACGCCCGACAGCGGCACGATACTTTGATACGGCTGCTGGCCGGGCTGCTTCTCGCGCGGGTCGAGCGTGATCACACAGCGGCCGTGGCCGCTCGCGTTGACGAGATCGATCATGGAAGTGGTGTCGTCGATCGTACTGCCCGCTTCGCCGGAGAGCTTGGCGGTGGCGCGCATCGACAGGTCGGAGCTGCATTGCACCACCAGCATCTTCGCCGGCCCGTCGCCGAAAATCTGCATGACGAGCGTGCCGTCAAACTTGAGGTTCGCCGAAAGCAGCGCGCACGCAGCCATCATCTCGCCCAGAATCGTCCGCACGGGCGCCGGATAGTCCCGGCGCGTCAGCACTTCCTGCCACGTATTGCGCAGCGAAACGATCTCGCCGCGCACCGGCGCCGCGCTGAACATGAATTTTTGCAACTGGTCGCTCACAACTTTTCCTCGGTCGAATGACGCAGCCTGATGCTGCGCCGTGCGCGCCGCGCGCTCCGGCTGGTTAGCCGATGCGCACGAGCTGCGCCTTGAAATATTCGCGGCGCTCGGCATAGCTTGCCGTGCCGCGCTGCATATTGGCGATATCCGTCTCGGTCAGTTCGCGCACCACTTTGGCGGGCGCGCCGAGAATCAGCGAATTGTCGGGAAACACCTTGCCTTCCGTGACGATGGCGCCCGCTCCAACCAGACAGTTGCGGCCGATTACCGCACCATTCAAGACCACCGCCTGAATTCCGATCAGCGAGCCTTCCTTGATCGTGCAGCCGTGCAACATGACCTGGTGGCCGATCGTTACATTCGGCTCGATCGTCAGCGGGAAGCCCGGATCGGTATGGAGCACCGCGTTTTCCTGGACGTTGCTGCCCGCGCCAACGGTAATCGGTTCGTTGTCGCCGCGAATCGTCGCGCCGAACCAGACGCTCGAATTTTCTTCAAGCGTTACCTTGCCGATGATGTTCGCCGAATCGGCGACGAACACGCTTTCATGGATGGTCGGGGCTGCTTCGCCAAGCTTGTAAATTGTCACGGTGTCTCCTCTTGATCGGTCGCCAGGTGCTGCACGGGTTGGCTCGGGGCGAACGGGCCACGAACGGGCTGCCTCGGGGCTGCAAAACTGGGCTGCAAAACGCTCGAGAATGCCCGAAAGGTCGCGATGGAGCGGGTTGCCCTGCCGGACCTGCGCAACAGGCACGCGAGATGGTCGAATCGAGTATTGTAAACGGTTGTGTGCTTAGGCCGCTTGGCGGTGCTGCAAGCGGTCCTGCGCCCAGCTTTGGCGAACGCCGTGCCGCCTGGTTTTGCCTTTCGCCGCGCCTTTTGCCGTGCTCTTTGCCAACCTGTCGCCATGAATTCCGCTATTCCGTCTCGTTCGCCCGCTGCGCCAGTATCGAATCCTGAAAGTACTTTGAATCTTGCGAATTGCGCGCGTACGGCGGCACTGGCGACATTGCGCGAAATCGATCCGGCAACCAAGGCGGACGCGGCCCGTGCGCTATACGCCGCAGTGCTCGAGGGCCGCCTCGCCTGTCCCGCCGACCTCGAACTCGCCGAGCCGCCGGACTTGCCCGGTCGTCCCGCGCGCCCCGAACTGGTCGACCCGCGCAAGCTGAAGCGCCGCAGCATGCAATCGCCCGAAGGACGGGCCGTCCTGCTGCACGCGCTCGCGCATATCGAATTCAATGCCATCAACCTCGCGCTCGACGCCGTCTGGCGCTTTGCCGGCATGCCCGCCGCGTTCTATGTCGACTGGCTCAAGGTTGCCGCGGAAGAGGCCCATCACTTCTCGCTGCTGGTCGCGCGGCTGGCGGAATTCGGCCATGCCTACGGTGATTTTCCCGCCCATGACGGCCTCTGGGATATGTGCGAGCGCACCCGTGCCGACGTGCTGGCGCGCATGGCGCTGGTGCCGCGCACCCTCGAGGCGCGCGGCCTCGATGCCTCGCCGCCCATCCGCGCCCGTCTGCAACAGGCGGGCGATCACGCGTCGGCGGCGATTCTCGACGTGATCCTGCGCGACGAAATCGGCCACGTGCTGATCGGCAACCGCTGGTTTCGGCATCTGTGCGACGAGAGCGGTGTCGATCCGCATACCACCTACACGCGCCTCGCCGAGCAGTATCACGCACCGAAATTACGCGGTCCGTTCAATTTCGAGGCACGCCGCGACGCCGGTTTCGATGAGACGGAACTGGCTGCGCTGGTCGCTCTGGCGGGCCTCGACGCGGAGCCCTCCGTCCCGCCGGCCGCGCCCGACTGAAGCCTTTTTCCACACTCAGCCCCCGCGCATCGTCGGGCTATCTCGTTATAATCGAACGATCATTCTTTTTTCGGGCACGCCGTTCATGAATACCTCCAGGTCTGAATTCGTCGCCGTGCGCGGCATCCGTCTGCACGTGCGGCGCTGGGGCAATCCCGACGCGCCGATGCTGTTCATGCTGCACGGCTGGATGGATGTGGCGGCGTCGTTCCAGTTCGTCGTCGACGCATTGGGCGGCGACTGGCAGGTGATCGCGCCCGATATGCGCGGCTTCGGCCTGTCGGACTGGCCGGTCGCCGAGCGCGGCGGCGGCAACTACTGGATTCAGGACTACCTGGCCGATCTCGACGCGCTGCTCGACCACTATGCGCCGACCGGCGAAGTCAATCTGGTCGGCCACAGCATGGGCGCGAACATCGTCTGCCTGTATGCCGGCGTGCGGCCGGAGCGGGTGCGGCGCGTGGTCGATCTGGAGGGCTTCGGTCTGGCGCCGTCGCACTCGGCGCAGGCGCCCAAACGTCTGCGCAACTGGCTCGACGAATTGCGCGATCCGCCGCAACTGAAGCGCTACGCGTCGCTGGACGAGGTCGCGGGGCGCCTGATCAAGACCAATCCGCGCCTCGCCTTGCCGCGCGCGCAGTTCCTCGCGCAGCATTGGTCCAGGCCGGACGGAGAAGGGCGCTTCATGCTGCTCGCCGATCCGGCGCACAAACTGCGCGGACCGACGCTGTACCGGCTCGACGAAGTGATGGCGGTGTGGCGCAAGGCCACCGCCAAGGTGCTGCACGTGGAGGCCGCGAATTCGCCCACGCTTGCCCAGATCGCGGGCGAGATTCCACTCGACGAATTCAAGGCGCGTTTCCAGGCGTTTCCGAACTGGCGCGAAAAGATCATCGACGAAGCCGGACACATGGTGCATCACGATCAGCCGGAGCAGGTGGCCGCATTGATCGAGGGTTTCTGCGCCTGAAGCTTGCAAAAAGGTTTCGGTGCGAGGTCCGCTTTCGCGAGATAGCGCTGCGGTCATTTACTGCGTTGCAGTAAAATGAACGCAGAACCTTCTCAAGACAAAGATGAACGCCGACCTCCACTGTCACTCCACCGTTTCCGATGGCCAGTTCGCCCCGGCCGATGTCGCGCGCCGCGCGCACGCGGGCGGCGTGACGCTGTGGGCGCTGACCGATCACGACGAGCTGGGCGGCCAGCACGAAGCGCGCAGCGCCGCGGAGGCGCTCGGCATGGCTTACGTGAGTGGCGTGGAAATCTCGGTGACATGGGCTTCGCGCACGGTGCACATTGTCGGGCTCGGCATCGATCCAACCAGTTCGATCCTGATCGACGGCCTCGCGCGTACCCGCAACGGCCGCGCGGCGCGCGCCGAAGCAATCGGCGAACAGCTGGCCACGCTCGGCATTCCCGACGCCTATCAGGGCGCGCTCAAATACGTATCGAATCCGGACATGATTTCGCGCACGCACTTTGCGCGTTTCATGGTCGAAAGCGGCTACGCGAGCTCGACGCAGGACGTGTTCAATCGCTATCTCGGCGACGGCAAGCCTGGCTATGTGTCACATCGGTGGGCGAAACTGGCGGACGCGGTCGGCTGGATTCAGGCGGCCGGCGGCGTGGCGATCGTCGCGCACCCGGGTCGCTACGCGTACTCGCCGGTGGAGTTCGACGCGTTTTTCGCTGAATTCATCGACCTCGGCGGCAAAGCCATCGAAGTGGTGACGGGCAGCCACACGCCGGATCAGTACCGCGAATATGCGGATGTCGCGCGCCGTTATGGCTTCGAAGCCTCGCGCGGTTCCGACTTCCATGCACCCGGTGAAGGCCGCATCGAGCTCGGCACGCTGCCGCAACTGCCTTCCGATCTCAAGCCTGTCTGGGAACGCTGGTTGTGATCGCGCGCCGCGCCACGGCGGCACGATACGCGCGAAAGCCCTTGTTCGACGGGCTTGCGTTCACCCGATTTTCCTTCCGTAGTCACCGTTAGCCAAAATGTCCCAATACTTTCGGCTTCATCCGGATAACCCGCAGCCGCGCCTCGTCAAGCAGGCCGTGCAGATCATCAACGATGGCGGCGTCGTCGCGTTGCCGACCGATTCGAGCTACGCGCTCGCCTGTCATCTCGACGACAAGGACGCGGTCGAGCGTTTGCGGCGGATTCGCGGGCTCGACGAGAAGGCGCTGCTGTCGCTGCTGGTGCGCGATTTGTCGGAGCTGGCGAACTTCGCGATGGTCGATAACCGTCAGTATCGTTTGATCAAATCGGTCACGCCGGGCCCCTATGTGTTCGTCTTGCAGGCCACCAAGGAGGTGCCACGGCGCCTGTCGCATCCGTCGCGCAAGACGATCGGCCTGCGGGTGCCTGAACACGCCATCACACTGGCGATTCTCGAAGAGCTGGGGCAGCCGTTGATCGGTTCCACGCTGATCATGCCGGGCGAAACGCAGCCGCTGAACGATCCGGAAGAGATTCGCGAGCGGCTCGAGAAACAGCTGGATCTCGTGATCGACGGCGGCCCGTGCGTGTGCGAGCCATCTACCGTGATCGATCTGAGCGGCGCCGAGCCAGTGCTGGTGCGGGCGGGGCGCGGTTCGCTCGCGCCGTTCGGTCTCGAAGAGACGGCATGAGCGAAAGCGGACAGACGCACGCAGTCGCGTTGTTACAATAGCGAGTTATGGATTCTTCCCTGATACAGACCATTGCGGTTTACGCGTTGCCGGTGATTTTCGCAATCACGCTGCATGAAGCCGCGCATGGCTACGTCGCGCGCTGGCTCGGCGACAATACCGCGTACGTGCTCGGCCGCGTCTCCCTCAATCCGATGCGCCATATCGATCCGCTCGGCACGATCGCGATTCCCTTGCTGCTGTACTTCGCCACCAGCGGCGCGTTCATGTTCGGTTACGCGAAGCCCGTGCCGGTCGCCTTCGGCAATCTGCGCAATCCGCGTTGGGGCAGTCTGTGGGTCGCGGCCGCCGGGCCGGCCTGCAATTTCGTGCAGGCGCTGGTGTGGGGCCTCGTCGGCGTCGCGCTTGCTGTAATGGGCGTCGACGAGCCTTTCTTCACACGGATGGCGGCCGCCGGCGTCGGCGTGAATCTCGTGCTTGGCGTACTCAATCTGTTCCCGCTGCCCCCGCTCGACGGCGGCCGCGTGCTGATGGCGCTGTTGCCGCCGCGGCAGTCGATCACACTGTCGCGTCTCGAGCCGTACGGTTTTTTCATCGTCATGGCGCTGGTCATGACGGGCACGCTCACGCGTTATTGGCTCAGCCCGCTCGTCACGCTCGGCTATGGTGCGATCACCGCAATTCTGACTCCACTTGTTTCGCTTTTCTAAATAACCATGTTCCCAGACCGTATCTTCTCCGGCATGCGGCCCACCGGGTCGCTGCACCTCGGCCACTATCACGGCGTGCTGAAAAACTGGGTGCGGCTGCAGTCCGAATACCCGTGTTTCTTTTGTGTGGTCGATTGGCACGCGCTGACGACGCACTACGAAACGCCCGAAGTGATCGAAAAGAACGTCTGGGACGTGCTGATCGACTGGCTCGCCTCCGGCATCGATCCGGCGCAGGCCACGCTGTTCATCCAGAGCAAGGTGCCCGAGCATGCTGAACTGGCGCTGCTGCTCGGCATGAGCACGCCGCTCGGCTGGCTCGAACGTGTGCCGACTTACAAGGAGCAGCAGGAGAAGCTGAAGGACAAGGATCTGTCCACCTACGGCTTCCTGGGCTACCCGGTGCTGATGGCGGCGGATATTCTGCTGTATCGCGGCTCGCTCGTGCCGGTCGGCGAAGATCAGGTGCCGCACGTCGAAATGACGCGCGAAATTGCGCGCCGTTTCAACTACCTGTACGGCCGCGAGCCGGGCTTCGAAGAGAAGGCCAATGAAGCCGCGAAGAAGCTGGGCGGCAAGCGCGCCAAGCTTTATCACGAGCTGCGCAACGCCTATCAGCAGGAAGGTGACGACGAAGCACTCGAACAGGCGCGGGCAATGCTGCAGGAGTCGCAGAGCCTGTCGATGAGCGATCGCGAACGTCTGTTCGGCTACCTCGAAGGCTCGCGCAAGATCATTCTGGTCGAGCCGCAAGCCATGCTGACCGAGGCGTCGCGTATGCCGGGTCTGGACGGGCAGAAGATGTCGAAGTCGTACGGCAACACGATCGGCCTGCGCGAAGACGCGGAAACGATCGCCAAGAAAGTGCGCACCATGCCGACCGATCCGGCTCGCGTGCGCCGCACCGATCCGGGCGATCCGGACAAGTGCCCGGTGTGGCAGTTGCACCAGGTCTACACGGATGAAGCCACGCACGAGTGGGTGCAGAAGGGTTGCCGGACGGCTGGGATTGGTTGCCTCGAGTGCAAGCAGCCGGTGATCGAAGGCATTCTGCGCGAACAGCAGCCGATGCTGGAGCGTGCGCAGAAGTACATGGACGATCCGTCGCTGTTGCGCGCGATCGTCGCCGACGGCTGCGACAAGGCTCGCAAGTACGCGTCGGAAACGATGCGCGACGTGCGCGAGGCAATGGGCCTCTCGTACAACTGACACCACTTCGTCGCGCTGACATGATGAGCACGCCCGCGACCATGCCGGACGGTTTTTCGCACGGAAACGGCGAACCGTCGCGCTGGGTGCGTCATTGGGCGCATCTGGTCGCGCCGGGCGGCGCGGTGCTCGACGTGGCGTCGGGAGCAGGGCGGCATGCGCGCTTCTTTGCCGCGCTGGGCCATCCGGTGACCGCGCTCGACCGGGACGCGGCCGCCCTGGACCTGATGCGCGATGAAGCGCTTGTCACCACCCTCGTTGCCGACCTGGAAGGTGCCGCGTGGCCGTTGCCCGCCGACGCGAAGTTTGCCGCGATCGTGGTCACGAACTACTTGCACCGGCCGCTCTTTCCGCAGCTATTGCGTTCGCTCGCGCCCGGCGGCGTGCTGGTTTACGAGACCTTTGCGCAAGGCAACGAAAGCGTCGGCAAACCGTCTAATCCGGCGTTTTTGCTCGCGCCCGGCGAGTTGCTCGACGCGGTGCGAGGCCATCTCCGGGTGGTCGCATTTGAAGACGGATTTCTCGCGCAGCCGCGTCCGGCTTACGTCCAGCGGATATGCGCAATCATGGAGGCGGATCGTTCAGCCGGCCGCGCAGAGGCGGTGCCCCCGCCTTGTTACGAGCTGGCTGGCTAATCCGCTACAATCGCGGTTTACCTGATCAAATTCATGGCGTTTCATGACTAACGGCAATCAAAGCAGCACTGGCGGCGTTCAGATTCGCGGCAGCATTCCTGCCATCATTACCCCGATGCTCGAAGACGGCGGCCTCGATCTGCCGGCGTTTCGCAAACTGATCGACTGGCATATCGAAGAGGGCACGAACGCACTGGTCGTGGTCGGCACGAGTGGTGAGTCGGCCACGCTGTCGGTCGAGGAACACGTGCTGATGGTCAAAACCGCAGTCGAGCATACGGCGGGCCGGATTCCGGTGATCGCGGGCTCGGGCGGCAACTCCACCACGGAAGCCATCGAACTCACGCAGCAGGCCAAGGAAGTCGGCGCGGACGCCACCTTGCAGGTCGTGCCGTACTACAACAAACCGACCCAAGAAGGCATCTATCGCCACTTCGCGAAGATTGCCGAAACCGTCGATCTGCCGGTGATCCTGTACAACGTGCCGGGCCGCACGGTCGCGGACATGAGCAACGAAACGATTCTGCGTTGCGCGCAGGTGCCGGGCATCATCGGTGTGAAGGAGGCGACCGGCAACATCGATCGCGCCGCGCACCTGATCAAGTCGGCGCCGGCTCATTTCGGCATCTACAGCGGTGACGATCCCACGGCAATCGCGCTGATGCTGCTTGGCGGCCACGGTAATATTTCGGTCACCGCGAACGTCGCGCCGCGCGCGATGAGCGAGCTGTGCAAAGCCGCGCTGGCCGCGGACGCCAAGACTGCCCGCGAGATTCATCTGAAACTCCTGTCGCTGCATAAGAACCTGTTCATCGAATCGAACCCGATTCCCGCGAAATGGGCATTGCAGCAACTGGGTCGTGTGCAGGGCGGAATCCGCCTGCCGCTCACGCCGCTCGACGCGCAATACCACGAAGTGGTGCGCGGCGCGTTGCGCGAAGCGGGTCTGCTGGGCTAAACGGGTTTGTCCCGGCAACTCCCAGCTTAACCAAAGCCTGCCACCGGCATTCCCTTAACCGACGTCGATCCAGCCCACGTTCCCGGCACACAGAACCAGGCACCGCGTTCCAGCATCACGAAGGACCTCATGAAACGTTCCGCACTTTCCCTCCACGCAACCCGCATGGCGGCGCTGGCGCTTGCTCTCGTCACGCTCGCCGGCTGTGACACGCTGAACGACTGGTTCGCCTCCGACCGCGTCAACTACAAGGGCGCGGGCAGCGCGCCGCCGCTCGCCGTTCCGGGCGATCTGACCACCACGCCGACCGACCAGCGCTACGTGGCGCCGCCGGCCAATCTGGCACTGGGCGGCTCGCCGCAACGCGCGGTCACGGCAGCGGGCAATGCCACGGAAGGCCAGCCGAATGCGCAAGACCCGTTGGGCATGCACATCGAGCGTGACGGCGATCGCCGCTGGCTGGTTGTCGACGGACGCACGCCTGAACAACTGTGGCCGCAATTGCAGGAGTTCTGGCAGGAGAATGGCTTCGCGCTGAAAACCGATGCGCCGGCCACCGGCATCATGACGACCGACTGGGCCGAAAATCGCGCCAATATTCCGGACGACTGGTTCCGTCGTACGGTCGGCAAGGTGATTGACTTCGCCTACTCTTCGGGTACCCGTGACAGCTTCCGCACGCTCGTGTCGCGCGGTCCGGCTGACACGACGGACATCTCGATCACGCACAGCGCGATGGAAGAAGTGCTGACGGGCCAGGACAAGACGTCGTCGCGCTGGGAAGAGCGTCCGCGCGATCCGGCGCTGGAAGCACTGTTCCTGACCAAGCTGATGCAGAAGTTCGGTCTGACCGAAGCGCAGTCGAAGCAGCTCCTGACTGATGCCCGCCCGGCCACTGCACCGGCCACGATCGACCAGAGCGCGGGCGTATCGACGCTCGACCTGCAGGAATCGTTCGATCGCGCCTGGCTGCGCGTGGGCCTCGCGCTCGACCGCACCAACTTTACGGTCGACAACCGTGATCGCGCGAAAGGGATCTACTACGTGCGGTACGCCGACTCGATGCAGGAGCTGAAGAAGGAAGGGCTCTTCGGCAAGCTGTTCTACAGCGGCAATTCGTCGAAGAAGCCGGGCCAGGAGTTCCTCGTCAATGTCCGCGCGAAGGGCGACGCCGTGACGCAGGTGGCGGTGCTGGATGCGAACGGGCAGGTGGATAACTCGTCGGACGCGCAGCGCATCGTGACGCTGCTGCACGCGCAACTGAATTAAGCGGGCTGTGCGCTTCGCCAGTCTCGGCAGCGGCAGCGAAGGCAATGCCTTGCTGGTGGAAGCGCAGAGCGGCGCGACCACCACGCGGGTTCTGCTCGATTGCGGCTTTTCAGCCAAAGAAGTCGAGCGGCGGTTGGCGCGGCTTGGCGCGGGCGTCGAGGGTCTCGACGCCATTCTGATTACCCATGAACATAGCGACCACATTGGCAGCGCGCTGACGCTGGCGCGCAAGTGGTCGATCCCGCTGTACATGAGCTGGGGCACCGCCCGCGCGGTGGGTGCCGACGAAGCCGATGTCGATCTGCAGGTGTTGTGGGGCGACGAAGCGGTGGCGATCGGCGACCTCAGCGTTCTCCCCTATACCGTTCCTCACGACGCCCGCGAGCCGCTGCAATACGTGCTCTCCAATGGCGCGAGCCGGCTTGGCGTGCTGACCGACGTCGGCACCTCCACGCCGCACATCAGCGCGGTGCTGAGCGGTTGCGACGCGCTGGTCCTCGAGTGCAATCACGATGTGCGGATGCTGGCGGGCAGCCGGTATCCACAATCGCTGAAGGCGCGTATTGGTGGCAATCATGGGCATCTGAACAATGAGGCGGCGGCTGAAATCCTGGCCTCGCTCGACCGCTCGCGCTTGCGCTATCTGGTGGCCGCGCATCTGAGCCAGCAGAACAATTCGCCGGAACTGGCGCAGGCTGCCATGGCGGGCGTGTTGGGCACTGCGCCGACTGAAGTAATCGTTGCTTCTCAGGACGACGGCTTCGCGTGGCTGAGCTTGTGATCTGCTTGTGATCTGGTCCTGATTATCGGCGGCGACCTCGTGTCCGGCGATACGCTGTTAGCGCGCCCGGCAGTTGCAAAAGAAAAAGCCCATGACGATTGCTCGCCATGGGCTTTTTCTTCAAGGCCGGCGTTTCAGGCGCCGGCCCTCGTCAGGCTTAGTTGCGGTTGCCGCCAAAGATGCCGAGCAGCGCGAGCAGGTTGACGAACACGTTGTACAGGTCCAGATAGATCGCGAGCGTGGCGGTGATGTAGTTTGTTTCACCGCCGTTCACGACGCGCTGGACGTCGAACAGCATGTAGGCCGAGAAGATCACGATGGCCAGCACCGAGACGGTCAGCATCAATGCCGGCAGGTGCAGGAACACGTTCGCGACCGAAGCCAGCAGCAGCACGATCACGCCCATGAACAGCCACTTGCCGAGACCCGAGAAGTCACGCTTGCTGACGGTGGCGATCGTTGCCATGGAGGCGAAGATCACACCAGTGCCACCAAACGCGAGCATGATCAGCGATGGGCCGTTCGAAAAACCGAGCACGAAGCTCAGGATGCGGGAGAGCATCAGGCCCATGAAGAACGTGAAACCGAGCAGCACGAACACGCCGACTGCGCTGTCTTTGGTCTTCTGGATCGCGAACATGAAGCCGAAGGCGATCGCGAAGAACGCCAGCATGCTCATGGCAGGACTGGTGGCGGCGAACAGCGAAAAGCCGGTGGCCAAGCCTACCCACGCGCCTAGCACGGTCGGAATCATGGACAGCGCTAGCAGCCAGTAGGTGTTCCGCAGTACGCGGTTGCGGGTCTCGACCGTGCTGACCGCGCCATTGCGGCCAAAGCTATACGGATGATCGTTCATGGTCTCTCCTTACCTCAGAAGCGTGTTGCGTAATGGTTGTGCCGCGGGTTGGGCAGCAGGTCGTACAGCGCCGGCCGGAATTTTTACCGCCAGTCGCAGGGTTCTCTTTCCTAAGATTGGCGCGCCGGCGGGGAGTTTCAATACCTAGAAAATGTCCACACGGCCTACGCTACCAGTATTCTCCGACTCCCGCTTGGATTCTTTCAATACTGTAAGGGTTCAATCGCAATCATACACGGGAACATGCTACAATAGCGGATTCATTTGAATCTGTAACCTCTTAATTTTTTGGAGTTTTTATGGCGATCGAACGCACCCTGTCGATTATCAAGCCGGACGCAGTGGCAAAGAACGTGATCGGTCAGATCTACAGCCGTTTCGAAAACGCTGGCCTGAAGATCGTGGCTTCGCGCATGGTCCAGCTGTCGCGCGCTGATGCAGAGAAGTTCTACGCTGTGCACGCAGCACGCCCGTTCTTCAAGGACCTGGTTGATTTCATGATTTCGGGCCCGGTGGTCGTGCAAGCGCTGGAAGGCGAAAACGCGATCCTGAAGCACCGCGACCTGATGGGCGCAACGGACCCGAAGAAGGCAGAAAAGGGCACGATCCGCGCCGATTTCGCCGACAGCATCGACGCTAACGCGGTGCACGGTTCGGACGCCGCTGAAACGGCAGCAGTCGAAATCGCGTTCTTCTTCCCGGAAGTGAACGTTTACTCGCGTTAAGCGGGTTTGAGCTGCCGGCGTGATTCGTGCGCAGCCGTTGGATTTGTCGCACGAATCCGCGCGAACAGCCCGGCAAAGTAGTAAGGTAAAGCAGCAGGAATGGGCGCGAACGGCATTGCGTTCATGCAGCTTGTTGCATGAACACAGTCTCGCACTGAAATGGCAGGATTCGATATGACGAGCAGTCCCACCGTCAACCTTCTCGACCTTGACGCCCAAGGGCTTGTCGCCTACTGCGACAGCCTGGGCGAGAAACCGTTTCGCGCCAAGCAATTGCAGCGCTGGATCCACCAGTACAACGCTGCCGACTTCGACGGCATGACCGATCTGGCGAAGTCCTTACGCGAAAAGCTCAAGGGGCGCGCTACGATCACGATGCCCGGCATCGTCAGCGACAATATTTCGACCGACGGCACACGCAAGTGGCTGATCGACGTCGGCAACAGCAACGCGGTTGAAACCGTCTATATCCCCGAAGAAACGCGTGGCACGCTGTGCGTGTCGTCGCAGGCCGGGTGCGCGGTCAACTGCCGTTTCTGTTCGACCGGCAAACAGGGTTTCTCGCGCAACCTCACCACCGGCGAAATCATCGGCCAGTTGCGCATGGCCGAGTTCGCGCTGCGCGCAACGCGCGGCACGGATGGTGGCCGTGCCACGGGTGGAGACGGCAAAGGCGAGCGCGTCGTCACCAACGTGGTGATGATGGGCATGGGCGAGCCGCTCCTTAATTACGACGCGGTAGTGCCCGCGATGCGTCTGATGCTGGACGACAACGCGTACGGCCTGTCGCGCCGGCGCGTCACGTTATCCACTTCGGGCGTGGTGCCCATGATGGACCGGCTCGGCGCCGATTTGCCGGTGGCGCTGGCGGTATCGTTGCATGCGCCAAGCGACCCGCTGCGCGACATGCTGGTGCCGCTGAACAAAAAGTATCCGTTGCGCGAACTGATGGCCGCCTGTCAGCGCTATCTGAAGGTTGCACCGCGCGATTTCATTACTTTCGAATATTGCATGCTCGACGGCGTGAATGACAGCGAAGCGCAAGCTCGCGAATTGCTGGCCGTTACGCGAGACGTACCATGCAAGTTCAACCTGATTCCGTTCAATCCGTTTCCCGAGTCGGGTCTCATCCGCTCGAAGCCGGAGCAGATCAAGCGGTTTGCACAAGTGTTGATGGACGCGGGCGTCGTCACCACGGTGCGTAAGACACGCGGCGATGATATCGACGCTGCCTGCGGTCAGTTGGCCGGTGCGGTGAAAGACCGCACGCGTCTCGCTGAGCGCACCGGGAAGGCAGCGAAGATTATCGAGGTGCGCGCCGTGTAATCGCGCGAGACGGCGGGGCGCGGTGTCCGGAAGAAAGCCAACCGGGGCGCAAAAAACCCGATATGTCGTCGGCGATTGAAAAGAAAGTTTGCAGAAGCGATCGGAAGCGGCACACAAGGCCGCGCATTTTGTTATAAACGGTCTGCGATTCGGGCGCGAGGCTTTGGCCCGTCCGGGTTGCACAAGTGAAAAAGAAACGACGCGAAAGGATTTGGGATGAGTGAGCCGCAGCACCCGCAGCCGCAGGACACAGACGGAAATGAAGGCCATCCGGCGCCGGTCGCTCGGGCGGTGGTGCAGCCTGTTACGCAGTCGGGTCCGGCGAGCTTCGATTCATTGGCAGCGGTGGGCGCGCGCTTGACCCAATTGCGTGAATCGAAGGGCTGGACGATCGAAGACGTGTCGGCACGCCTGAAGGTATCCGTCACCAAATTGCGTGCGCTCGAATCGGGTGACATCAGCCACTTGCCGGACACGACCTTTGCGCTTGGCGTGGTACGCAGCTACGCGAAGATGCTCGGCGCCGATCCCACGCCGTTCACCCAGGCTCTGCGTCGCGAGAAGGGTGTGCCTGCGCCGGATCTGTCGATGCCGGCCTCGTCCGGTAAGGATTTGCCGCGCGGCCGCGTTTCGCTGTCGCTCGGCGGCAGTGGGCAAAAGAGCCGCTCATGGTTATGGGGCATCGCGGCGGTGATCGTCGCGGTGATCGCGCTCGGCATGTGGCATACCAATGGCGGCGATTCGTCGGCGTGGCTCGCGAGGTTGAAGGCGAGCGCCAACGGCGCAGCGGGCGGTGCGACCGGAGCATCGGGCACGGTGGCACAGGGGCAGCCGGCGAGTTCTGAGGCAAGCGTAGATGAGGCTGCTTCCACGCCGGGCTCGCAGGCAGCCGCAGCCGATAACGCAGCGTCAGGCACGCCGATGCCAGCGCCGCTGGCGACGGGTACGGCCGATACGGCGCCATCTTCCGCGCCGGCGGTTGCGGCCGCAGCGGTTGCGCCGAAGGCTGGTTCGCAGGTCCAGGCGGTAGCGCCGGGCGCGAATGCACCGGTGGTCGCCGCGATAGGCGCATCGGACGCGGCAACGGCAGTGCCGGCCGCGGGTGAGGCGATCGTCGCGTTGCGGGTGACGCAAGACAGTTGGTTCAGCGTGCGTGGCAAGGACGGCAAGGAAGTGTTTTCCGGCCTCGTGCACGCAGGCGATACGAAGGAAGTGACGGGCGTGGCGCCGTTCAAGGTTACGGTGGGCAACAAGGCGGGTCTCGAATCGCTTACGCTCGATGGCCAGCCAGTCGATCCGTCGAAATATTCGGCAGCCAAGGGCAACGTGGCGCGCTTCGCGTTGCCTTGATATAGATACGGTATGCGTCGCGGCCAACCGGTCGCGGCGCTTTTTCAATTCAGGCGCTACGTTTTTTGTGTAGCGCATGCGGCGTAAATGGGTTTTTCGATGCAATCCGAAGCTCAATCCCAATCCAGTAGCAAGATTGTTTCAAACGAAACGGTGTTCGGCGGCCACGCTGCGCGGCGCAAGTCGCACGCGGTCGATGTCCGTTGGGGCGGACAGCTCGTCACCATCGGCGGCGATGCGCCCGTGCGCGTCCAGTCGATGACGAACACCGACACCGCTGACGCTATCGGCACCGCAATCCAGATCAAGGAACTTGCGCAAGCCGGTTCTGAGCTGGTGCGTATCACGGTCAATACGCCGGAAGCGGCGGCGGCCGTGCCGGCGGTTCGCGAGCAACTCGACCGCATGGGTGTGTCGGTGCCGCTGGTCGGCGATTTTCATTACAACGGTCATTTGCTGTTGCGCGATTACCCCGCGTGCGCGGAGTCGCTGTCGAAGTACCGGATCAACCCGGGCAACGTCGGCCACGGCGCGAAGCGCGACACGCAGTTCGCGCAAATGATCGAAGCGGCGGTGAAGTACGACAAGCCGGTGCGGATCGGCGTCAACTGGGGCAGCCTCGACCAGGACCTGCTCGCGAAGATGATGGACGAAAACGCCGCGCGTTCCACGCCGTGGGAAGCGCAGAGCGTGATGTACGAAGCGCTGATCCAGTCGGCGATCGGCTCGGCTGAGCGCGCCGTGGAAATCGGCCTGCCGCGCAACAAGATCATTCTGTCGTGCAAGGTTAGTGGCGTGCAGGATCTGATCGCGGTGTATCGTGAACTCGCGCGCCGTTGCGAATTCGCGCTGCATCTTGGCTTGACCGAAGCCGGCATGGGCTCCAAGGGCATCGTGGCGTCAACCGCTGCGTTGTCCGTATTGCTGCAGCAGGGCATCGGCGACACGATCCGCATCTCGCTGACGCCGGAACCGGGCGGCCCGCGCACCGGCGAGGTGGTCGTCGGTCAGGAAATCCTGCAGACCATGGGTCTGCGCTCGTTCACGCCGATGGTGATCGCGTGCCCGGGTTGTGGCCGCACCACCAGCACACTGTTCCAGGAACTGGCGTCGCAAATCCAGACCTATCTGCGTACGCAGATGCCGGTGTGGCGCGATCAGTATCCTGGCGTCGAGAAGATGCACGTGGCGGTGATGGGCTGTATCGTCAACGGCCCGGGCGAGTCGAAGCAGGCGAATATCGGCATCAGCTTGCCGGGGTCGGGAGAGAATCCTGCCGCGCCGGTGTTCATCGACGGCGAGAAGGTCAAGACACTGCGCGGCGAGAACATCGCGCAAGAATTCCAGCAAATCGTGAGTGACTATGTGGAGCGCCGCTACGGCCGCGCCGAAGCCGGCCGCGCCGAAGCACTCAACTAAATACCGTCAATCGAAGACAGATGACTGAACAGAAGAAAAAGCTCGAAAAGTTGTCCGGCGTGAAGGGCATGAACGACATCCTTCCGCAGGAAGCCGGGCTGTGGGAGTTTTTTGAAGCAACCGTCAAGTCGATGCTGCGTTCGTACGGATACCAGAATATTCGTACGCCGATCATCGAGCATACGCAATTGTTCAAGCGCGGGATCGGCGAGGTGACCGACATCGTCGAGAAAGAGATGTACAGCTTCACCGACGCGCTGAACGGCGAAAATCTGACGATGCGTCCGGAAAACACGGCCGCTGTCGTGCGCGCGGCGATCGAGCACAACATGCTGTACGACGGTCCGAAGCGTCTGTGGTACATCGGCCCGATGTTCCGTCACGAGCGCCCGCAGCGCGGCCGCTACCGGCAGTTTCATCAGGTCGGCGTGGAAGCATTAGGCTTCGCGGGCCCGGACACCGACGCTGAAATCATCATGATGTGCCAGCGCTTGTGGGACGACCTTGGGCTGATGGGCATCAAGCTCGAACTCAATTCGCTGGGTCTCGCAGAAGAGCGCGCGGCACATCGCGTCGAGTTGATCGCGTACCTCGAAAAGCACATGGACGTGCTCGACGAGGAGGCAAAGCGCCGACTGTACACGAACCCGCTGCGCGTGCTCGACACGAAGAATCCGGCGATGCAGGAAGTCGCGCAGAACGCGCCGAAGCTGATCGATTTTCTCGGCGAAGAATCGCGCGCGCACTTCGAAGGCCTGCAGCGCATTCTGAAGGCGAACAACATTCCGTTCACGATCAATCCGCGTCTCGTGCGCGGTCTCGATTATTACAATCTGACCGTGTTCGAATGGGTGACCGACAAGCTTGGCGCGCAAGGTACAGTGGCGGCCGGCGGCCGTTACGATCCGCTGATCGAACAGCTGGGCGGCAAGCCGACGGGCGCGTGCGGCTGGGCAATGGGTGTCGAGCGTATCCTCGAGTTGCTGAAAGAAGAGCAACTCGTGCCGGAAGATGAAGGTTGCGATGTCTACGTGGTCCATCAGGGCGACGCGGCACGTGAGCAGGCCTTTATCATTGCCGAGCGTTTGCGCGATACGGGCCTTGACGTGATCCTGCATTGCAGCGCAGACGGCCAGACGGCGAGCTTCAAGTCGCAGATGAAGCGCGCCGACGCAAGTGGTGCGGCCTTCGCGGTGGTGCTTGGCGAAGATGAAATCGCCAACGGCACGGTCGGCGTCAAACCGCTCCGTGATACAAGTTCTAACGGCGGTAAAAACGAGCAACATAACGTGCCCGCTGAAGACTTGACCGAATTTCTAATCAATGCGATGGTTGCAACCGCCGAAGACGGCGACGACTGATCGCGATGTCGTCGAGCCTGCTGGCTCGACACGCACACGTATCAAAAAGAGGAAATCGCCGGGCGATGAGTTACCACGACGAACAAGAATCGATTGAAAGCCTGAAGGCATGGTGGACGCAGTGGGGTAATGCAACCACGTGGATCGTGCTGGTGGCGTTGGTCGCTGCAGCAGGCTGGAACGGCTGGAATTTCTGGCAACGGCGCCAGGCGGCGGAAGCCGCGGTGCTGTATGACCAGGTGCAGCAAGCCGTAGCATCGGGCGACAAAGCGAAGATCACGCGCGTCGCCACCGACATGGAAGACAAGTTCAGTCGCACCGCGTATGCGCAAATGACCGCGCTCGGTGCTGCCAAAGCGCTGTACGCCGCAGGTGACGAAGCCGCCGCGAAGGCCCAGTTGCAATGGACCATCGATCACGCCAAAGACGACGAGTTCAAGCAGATCGCGAAGCTGCGTCTGGCTTCGCTGCTGCTCGACGACAAGGCCTACGACCAGGGCCTCGCACTGCTCGCCGAACCGCAGTCCGACGCGTTCAAGGGCATTGTGGCGAATGGCCGCGGTGACCTGCTCGCTGCGCAAGGCAAGCGTGACGATGCACGTGCGGCCTATAAGCTCGCGCTCGATTCGCTGTCGAAAAATGACAGCTCGGCGCGCCAGTTGATTCAGTTCAAGCTGGACGCGCTGGGCGGCTAATCGCCGTATGCAGTGCGCCGCATGACACGACCAACCGGTCTCCTTTAATCAATTTCCTGAATGCTTCGTCCACCGATGAATCTGCTGAAACGTTACGCTGTGCCCGTTGCCTGTGCGATGACCGTGCTCACCATGGCGGCTTGCTCATCCACGAAAGACGAGCGCCGCGTGCCGACGCCGCTCACCGAGTTCAAACCTGTGCTCGACGTGCAGCAGGCGTGGAAGGCCAGCGTGGGCAAGGCGGGTCGTTACCTGTTCTCGCCGGTCGCGGTCGGCAACGCGGTGTACGCGGCCGGCGCGAACGGCTCGGTCGCGAAGATCGACGCGCAGACCGGCCAGGACATCTGGCGCGTCAAACTGCATGACGACCTTTCGGCAGGTGTCGGCAGCGATGGCACGCTCACCGCGGTCGGCGGCTTGAAGGGCGATGTCTACGTGCTCGGCGCTGACGGCAAGCAATTGTGGACCGCCAAGGCGCCCGGCGAAATCATCTCGCCGCCGCTGGTCGGCAACGGTCTTGTGGTGGTGCGCACGGTCGACGGTCAGATTGTCGCGTTCAATGCGCAGACCGGCGAACAGAAGTGGAACTACCGCAATCGCGCCGTGCCGCTCAATCTGCGCGTCTCGTCGGGCATGACGTTCGCTGGCGACGCGGCCGTGCTGGCAGGCTTCCCGGGTGGCGCGTTCGCCGCGATCAACCTGCAGACCGGAGACAACTACTGGCAGACGCCAGTGTCGTATCCGAAGGGCGTGACCGAAGTCGAGCGTATTAATGACGTGACGGGTCCGCCTACGCTGGTCGGTTCGGAAACCTGCGCGGTGACGTTCCAGGGTCAGATTGGCTGCTTCGATGCGAACTCGGGCCGCGCGCTGTGGGAAAAGGCGTTCTCGAGCACGAGCGGCCTCGCGCAGGATGATCGCGCGGTGGTGGCGGCCGACGACTGGTCGGTGGTGTCGGCGTTCGACGCCACCACCGGCACGCAACTGTGGAAGAACGACAAGCTGAAGAACCGTGAGCTCAGCGTCCCGTTCATCCTGGGTCACGCCGCCGTGCTGGGCGACTACCAGGGCTTTGTGCACTTCCTGTCGCGCGACGACGGCACGCTCGTGGCCCGTATGAAGACCGACGGCAGCGCGATTACCGCGGCGCCGGTGCTGGCCGGCGAAACGCTGGTTGTGCAGACGCACGACGGCGACCTGTACGGCTATCGCCCGCGCTAATCGCGCAGGCAACAGGTAGTCAGGCGTGCAGGCCGGCTTCGCCGGCCGCACGCGTTTTTGTGTTGCAAGAGCTTAACTAGAAGAATTCCGCCGGACTGGCTGGTCCGGCAAGTCGGATCAGAAACGGCCCATGTGGGCCTCGGTGGCTGCTTGCGGCGCCACCTTTAACGGCATCGCAGGAAATCGTACCGAACTGGCGTGCGAGCCGTTGAGCAAGAAAGACTGAACCCGGCGGCCCATTGGCGCCGCCCCATACAGCCAAACTCTCGTCCGCCCGGGTGCGCATATTGGCAGCACATCCGGGGCTGGCCGAATTCGTGATAATTTTCGTCAAACGCTGCCGTGTAGCGGCCGCATGGCGTCGCTACGCGGGCGGTCGATTTCGATCCCGCGTTTCACCGTGAACAACATCTGATGAAACCCGTTATTGCCCTGGTTGGGCGCCCCAATGTGGGGAAATCCACGCTATTCAACCGTCTCACGCGTACGCGTGATGCGCTGGTTGCCGACCTGCCCGGTCTCACCCGCGATCGCCATTATGGCGAGGGTCGCGCCGGCGACCGGCCGTATCTGGTCGTCGATACGGGCGGTTTCGAGCCTGTCGCGAAAGACGGCATCCTGCATGAGATGGCGCGTCAAACCCGTCAGGCGGTCGAGGAATCGGACATCGTCGTGTTCATCGTCGACGGCCGCAATGGTCTCGCGCCACAAGACAAGACGATTGCCGACTACCTGCGCAAGGTCGGCCGGCCGATTTTCCTCGTCGTCAACAAGGCCGAGGGGATGAAGTACAGCGCGGTGGCCGCCGACTTCTACGAACTCGGTCTCGGCGACCCGCGCGCGATCTCGGCCGCGCATGGCGACGGCGTCACCGAAATGATCAACGAGGCACTCGGCGTCGCGTACGCCGGGCAGCCGGAAGAGAGCGACGAGGAGAAGCAGGCGCACGGCGTGAAGATCGCGATCGTCGGCCGGCCGAATGTCGGCAAGTCGACCTTGATCAATGCACTGGTGGGCGAAGAGCGCGTGATTGCGTTCGACATGCCGGGCACCACGCGCGATTCGATCTACGTCGACTTCGAACGTCAAGGCAAGCCGTATACGCTGATCGATACGGCCGGTCTGCGCCGCCGCGGCAAGGTGTTCGAAGCGATCGAGAAGTTCTCGGTGGTGAAAACGCTGCAGGCGATTTCGGACGCGAACGTCGTGATCCTGCTGCTCGATGCACGCCAGGACATCTCGGAGCAGGACGCGCACATTGCCGGCTTCGTGGTGGAGCAGGGCCGTGCGCTGGTAGTGGGCGTGAACAAATGGGACGGTCTCGATCCGCATGTGCGCGACCGCACCAAGGCAGACCTCGAGCGCAAATTAAAATTTCTCGACTTCGCCAAATTTCACTTCATTTCCGCTGCGGAAAAAACCGGCATTGGCCCGCTGATGCGCTCGGTCGACGACGCCTACAAGGCCGCCATGACCAAGCTGCCGACGCCGAAACTGACGCGTGCGCTGATCGATGCGGTGGAATTCCAGCAGCCGCGCCGCCGCGGCCCGGTGCGCCCGAAGCTGCGCTATGCGCACCAGGGCGGCCAGAATCCGCCGATCATCGTGATTCACGGAAATGCGCTCGATGCGATTACCGACACGTACAAACGCTACCTCGAAAACCGCTTCAGGGAAACTTTCAAGCTGACAGGGACTCCATTGCGCATAGAGTTCAGATCGTCGACGAACCCTTACGCGGACAAAGGCTGAAATTGAGGCTGAAACCCGCGTGCGTGCTGGGTTTGGCCGCCAGGGCCGCCTGCTCGCGCAAAAATGAAAATCGGCTATAGTGTAGCGGTTGGCGGCGGATCCCTTTTTCCTTCGTCGCCAATTCAGTCAACCTGCAAAAAAATACGGAGTTTGCTATGAGCAACAAAGGGCAATTGTTACAAGACCCGTTTTTGAACGCACTGCGTAAAGAGCATGTGCCGGTGTCGATCTACCTGGTCAACGGCATCAAGCTTCAAGGGAACATCGAATCGTTCGACCAGTACGTCGTGTTGCTCCGGAATACGGTCACCCAGATGGTCTACAAGCACGCCATTTCGACTGTCGTGCCGGCCCGTCCGGTGAATTTCCACCCGGATTCCGAACAGTCCTAACCCCCGTCGCGGCCGGCGTAGCGTCGCCCGTTGGCGATTACTCCCGGCCGCCTCATTTTGATACCGTCCAATTTGATCAATGCAGCGCTTGTCGGCATCGACTTCGGTAAGATCGATTTCGAAGCCAGTCTCGAAGAACTCAGCCTGCTCGCGCAAAGCGCGGGCGCGAATCCCATAGTCACCCTCACTGGGCGCCGGTCCAGTCCCGACGCCAAGATGTTCGTCGGCAGCGGCAAGGCCGAAGAACTGCGTCTTGCGTGTGAGGCGAACGACATCGAACTCGTCATTTTCAATCACGCTCTGGCTCCCGCGCAGCAGCGCAATCTGGAGCAGGCGCTTAACCGCCGCGTGATCGATCGCACCAGCCTCATCCTCGACATTTTTGCGCAACGCGCCCGCAGCCACGAAGGCAAGCTGCAGGTAGAACTCGCTCAATTGCAGTACTTATCGACGCGGCTAATCCGCGCATGGACCCACCTCGAACGCCAGAAAGGCGGTATCGGTTTGCGCGGCCCAGGCGAAACGCAGCTCGAAACCGACCGCCGTTTGATCGGCGAGCGCATCAAGGCGCTCAAGACCCGGCTCGAGAAGCTGCGCCGTCAGCATGGCACGCAGCGCCGCGCGCGCAGTCGTAACCAGACCATGTCGGTGTCGCTCGTCGGCTATACGAATGCGGGTAAATCCACACTTTTCAATGCGCTGACGAAGGCCCAGGCGTACGCGGCCGACCAGCTGTTCGCCACGCTGGATACCACGTCGCGCCGCGTCTATCTGGGCGACGAAGCCGGCCAGGTGGTGGTGTCCGACACGGTCGGTTTCATCCGCGAATTGCCTCACCAGCTGGTGGCGGCTTTCCGCGCCACCCTCGAAGAAACCATCCACGCCGACCTGCTGCTGCATGTGGTCGACGCGTCGAGCGCCGTGCGGCTCGACCAGATCGACCAGGTGAACGAGGTGTTGCACGCAATCGGTGCGGACACGATCCGTCAGGTGCTGGTGTTCAACAAGATCGACGCCGTGCCGGAGTTGGCGGCTCGTGGGGACGCGGTCGAGCGGGATGAGTATGGTAATATTTCGCGCGTCTTTTTGAGCGCGCGCACGGGGCAAGGGCTGGATACATTGCGCGCTGCCATCGCTGAAATCGCTACTGCCGAACCTCTCTCCGACACGCTGGTCGATCTGTCGGAAGAAGACCGGTCGGCAGCACCACGCGAGGACCGCAAGGTCTCAGAACTCGGGCACTGACCCGCTCCAATTGCACTGACCCGCTGTCTACTCTGGTGAACGAACACAGGTGAACGATTACAACGAGCGGAGTATCTGGCTGCGCATGCGCGCCATGCTTTCACTGAACGATCCGCGCTGGGGCCGGGGCGACGGCAATGGCGATCGCCAACGGCCCAACGAACCCAAGCGTCCGTCGACCAAGGACGGTGAAGGTCCACCCGATCTCGACGAGATGTGGCGCGATTTCAACCGCCGTCTGAGCCGGGTGTTCGGCCGCAAGGGCGGCGGTGCGGGCGGTGGCCGCCCGGACAACGGTCGCGGTGCGCGCATTGGCGTAGGCATCGTGATCGGCGTGCTGATCGCGATCTATCTCGGCAGCGGCGTGTTCGTCGTGCAGGATGGCCAGGCCGGCGTCGTGATGCAGTTCGGCAAGTATCGCTACACGGCCGGGCAGGGCGTTCACTGGCGTCTGCCGTATCCGTTCGAAGCGCATGAACTCGTCAATATCGGCCAGATCCGCCAGGTGGAGGTCGGCCGTAACAATGTGGTGCGTCTCGCTAACGTGAAGGACGCGTCGATGCTCACGCACGACGCCGATATCGTCGACGTGCGCTTTGCCGTGCAGTATCAGGTGAGCAAGCCGACCGACTATCTTTTCCGCAGCGTCGATCCCGATCAGAGCGTCATGCAGGCCGCGCAAGCCGCGGTGCGCAACATCGTCGGCGCGCGTAGCACCAACGACATCCTCTATCAGGATCGCGAAGCAATTCGCCAGCAGCTGATGGCGTCGATTCAGCAATCCCTTGATGAATACCAGTCCGGCCTCGCCGTGACCGGCGTCACGATCCAGGGCGTGCAGGTGCCTGACCAGGTGCAAGCCGCTTTCGACGATGCCGCCAAGGTGCGTCAGGACAACAAGCGCGCCAAAAACGAAGCGCAGGCCTATGCGGCCCAGTTGCTGCCGCGCGCGCAAGCCGACGTCGCGCGTCAGATCGACGAAGCGAAAACGTATAGCGACAAGACCGTGGCGCAGGCGCAAGGCGACGCCGAACGCTTCAAGCAGGTCTACGCGCAGTACTCGAAAGCGCCCGCTGTGATTCGCGAGCGTATGTATCTGGAAACCATGCAGCAGATCTACTCGAATACGACCAAGGTGTTTGTGGACAGCAAGAGCGGCAACAACGTGCTGTATCTGCCGCTCGATAAACTGGTCGAGCAGACTCGCCAGCGCGTCGCCGATGCGGCAGCGGCCGCTTCGGGTGCAGCGGCATCGGCGGGTGCGCCGGGTGCCGTCCCGCAAGGCACGAGCAGCGCGGCGCCATCTGCCGCCGCGCCTTCCGCTGCTGCTTCCACACCCGCCGCGGTCGCGACGCCTGCCAGCCAGGCCGCCGCCAGCAGCGACGCACTCCGTTCACGCGACTCCTTCCGCAGCCGTATGCGTGAAGACGACGTTCAATAAGGAGCGCACATCATGAACAAGATCATTGCGCTCGTCGTCGCCTTAGTCATCGTGCTGTTTGCCGCATCGTCGATGGTATTCGTGGTCGACCAGCGGCATATGGCCGTGCTGTCCTCGCATGGCGACACCGCGCCCGTATTGCTGGGGCCGGGCCTCCATGTAAAGCTGCCGCCGCCGTTGCAAACGCTCACGCTGGTCGACAACCGCATCCAGTCGCTCGACGCGCCGGATGAAGACCGCTTCGTCACGTCGGACAAAACCGATCTGCTGGCTAACCCGGTCATCAAATACCGCGTGACCGATCCGCTGAAGCTGCTCGCCGAAACCAAGGGCGATGTGCAAAGCCTGTCGGACCGCCTGGCGCTGCTGTCGCGCGGCGCGCTCGGCGACGCGTTCAGCAAGGTCACGCTGACCGATGCGCTGGCGAAGCAGCAAGCCGTTGCCGACGAAGCCCGCGGCGCGATGGACAAAGCCGCGGCATCGCTGGGCGTTTCGGTGCTCGACGTGCAACTCACGCGTGTCGATTTCCCGGCGGCGATGGCCGACTCAGTCTACAAACGGATGATCGCCGCACGCGAGCAGGTGGCGGCCGACGAACGTGCGAAGGGTACGGCCGAGGCTGATCAGATCAAGGCGGACGCGCTCGGCCAGCAACAGGCGATTCTCGCGGACGGCTATCGTCAGGCCCAGACCATCAAGGGCGAGGGCGATGCCAAGGCAGCGGAAATCGCGGCCGCGGCGTACGGTAGCGACCCGCAGTTCTACCAGTTTTATCAAAGCATGCAGGCATACAGGAACACCTTCAAGCCGGGCGACGTGATCGTGGTCGACCCGAGCAGCGAGTTCTTCCGCTTCATGCGTAGCCCGACCGGCGGCGCAGCCCCGGACGCTTCCGCGGCACCGCGCAAACACTGATAACCGGAACGCCGCGGCATCCGCATCGCGGCCCCTTGATTCGCATGGACATAGCCGGCTCGTTACTGCTCGCGATCGCATTGATGCTGATTATCGAAGGGATGTTTCCCTTCGTTTTTCCGAGCGCCTGGCGCGATACGTTCCGTAAAATTGCGGAACGGCCCCCCCAACAGATTCGCATCGGCGGGCTGATCGTGATGGTGCTCGGACTGATCCTGCTGTTCATCGTGACCTGACGGGGGCGTTTGCGCGACGCGCTTCGCAGCGTACCGTTGCACTGGCGAAATGCGCTGCGGGCAGCGGCGCGGCAATAGCGAGCGCTGTGGCTGGCCGAGGGGCTGCGAAGGAACAGCGGCCCCACGCCCGCTACAGCCGCCAAAATAGAGCCGTCGCCCGCCATTCACACTTACTTACCGGCGCCCCAGTCGCCGTGTTCAACGTCGTAGGACTGTATCGATGTCGACCTGGTTACTTCCCGAGAATATCGCCGACGTGCTGCCGTCGGAAGCCCGCAAGATCGAAGAATTGCGGCGCCGTTTGCTGGACCGTTTCCGCTCGTACGGCTACGAGATGGTGATGCCGCCGCTGCTCGAATACATCGAGTCGCTGCTCACCGGCGGCGGCCACGATCTGAATCTGCGCACGTTCAAGCTCGTCGATCAGATGTCCGGGCGCACGCTTGGTCTGCGCGCGGATATTACGCCGCAGGTCGCGCGTATCGACGCGCACTTGCTGAATCGTCAGGGCGTGACGCGCCTCTGCTATGCCGGCAATGTGGCGCATACGCGTCCGCGCGGCCTGCACGCCACGCGTGAGCAGATTCAGATCGGCGCGGAAATCTACGGTCACGCCGGCCTCGAGGCGGATCTGGAAATCCAGCAGTTGATGCTCGACGCACTGCGTCTGGCCGGCCTCGCGAAAGTGCGGCTCGATTTGTGTCACGCGGGCGTGCTCGCCGCGCTGATCGAAGCGGAGCCGGCGGCGGCCGAGTTGGGTCAATCGCTCTACGACGCGTTGGCGGGCAAGGATGTGCCGCGCCTCGTCGAGCTGACCGCGAATCTCACGCCGGTCACGCGCGACGCGTTGCGCTCGCTTCCCACGCTCTACGGCGACGCCTCGGTACTCGACGAAGCCCGCGCGCGCTTGCCGAACGCACCCGCGATTGCCCGCGCGCTTGACGACCTCGCGTTCCTCGCGAGCCAGGTGGAAGGCGCCGAAGTCATGATCGACCTGGCCGATTTGCGCGGCTATGCCTACCACAGCGGCGTGATGTTCTCGGCATATGTCGATGGTGTGCCGAATGCGGTTGCGCGCGGCGGCCGTTACGACCACGTTGGCCAGGCCTACGGTCGCGCTCGCGCGGCAACCGGCTTCTCGCTCGATCTGCGCGAAGTCGCGCGTATTTCACCTGTCGAGGCCCGTAGCAGTGCGATTCTCGCGCCGTGGCAACACGACGACGCGCTGCGCGTGAGCGTCGCGGCGTTGCGCGATGCGGGTGAAGTCGTGATCCAGGCACTGCCTGGCCACGAGCACGATCTGGACGAATTCGCGTGCGACCGCGTGTTGGTCGAGCGCAACGGCGCGTGGGTGGTCGAACCGCGGCCCTGAGTCCAAACTGAGTCCGGATAGTCAAACCGTTCGCGGCGCGACCCAAGGGCATTTCTGAAGGCGTCCAAAGCGTCGCCGGACCCGGCGCGGCTCCTCGTCGCGCTATTTTCGATATACCCACCATAACGTGCATACCATTGAGCGGAAACGGAAAAATTCGGAAGGTTCCGCGAACATAGGTAGAATACGTTTTTAACCAGCTTACGAAACAACATGTCTGCCAGCGCAGTGAATGTGAACCCCGGGCGTAACGTCGTCGTCGTGGGAACCCAATGGGGTGATGAAGGCAAGGGCAAGATCGTCGACTGGCTGACGGACCACGCCCAAGGCGTCGTTCGCTTCCAGGGCGGTCACAATGCCGGTCACACGCTTATCATCGGCGGCAAGAAAACCATCTTGCGTCTGATTCCGTCGGGCATCATGCATCCCGGCGTCGCGTGCTACATCGGCAATGGCGTCGTGTTGTCGCCGGAAGCGCTGTTCAAGGAAATTGGCGAGCTCGAAGCCGCCGGGGTGGATGTTCAGAATCGCCTTTTCATTTCCGAAGCCACCACCCTGATCCTGCCGTACCACATTGCCATCGACCAGGGCCGCGAAGCGCGCCGTGGCGCGGGCAAGATCGGCACCACCGGCCGCGGCATCGGCCCGGCCTACGAAGACAAGGTGGCGCGCCGCGGTCTGCGCGTGCAAGACCTGTTCGAGCCGGAAAGCTTCGCCGAACGTCTGCGTGAAAATCTCGATTACCACAACTTCGTGCTGACCAAGTACCTGGGCGTCGCAGCTGTCGACTTCCAGCAAACGCTCGACACGATGCTGAGCTACGCCGACCGTCTGAAGCCGATGGTGACCGACGTGTCGCGTCGTCTGTACGACGAAAACGCCGCCGGCAACAATCTGCTGTTCGAAGGCGCGCAAGGCACGCTGCTCGATATCGACCACGGCACCTATCCGTTCGTCACGTCGAGCAACTGCGTGGCCGGTGCGGCCACCGCGGGTGCGGGCGTCGGTCCGCAAAAGCTGAACTACATTCTCGGCATTACCAAGGCGTATTGCACGCGTGTTGGTTCGGGCCCGTTCCCGAGCGAACTGTACGACGCGGATAACGCCGCGCGCCAGGAAGCGATCGGCCTCGAACTGGCCACCGTCGGCAAGGAATTCGGTTCGGTCACCGGCCGTCCGCGCCGCACGGGCTGGCTCGACGCCGCCGCGCTGCGCCGTTCGATCCAAATCAACGGCGTGTCGGGTCTGTGCATGACCAAGCTCGACGTGCTCGACGGCCTCGACGAAGTGAAGCTGTGCGTCGGCTACACGGTCGACGGCAAGCCGGTCGATCTGCTGCCGCGTGGCGCGTCGGAAGTCGCGCGTTGCGTGCCGGTGTACGAAACCTTCCCGGGTTGGAAGGAAAGCACCGTCGGCATCACGCAGTGGGACAAGCTGCCGGCCAGCGCGCGTGCGTATCTGACGCGCGTGCAGGACGTCGCGGGTATTCCGATCGACATGGTGTCGACCGGTCCGGATCGCGACGAAACGATTCTGCTCCGTCATCCGTTCAAGGTTTAAGCCATGGTTCAAGGTGTACCCATGATTGCGATGAAAGATCCGCGCAACGACGACAAGAACCTGTGGGTTGGCTGGGACGAGTATCACCGGCTGATCGAACTGCTGGCGTTGCAGGTGCACGAGTCGGGCTGGAAGTTCGACAAGATCCTGTGCCTCGCGCGCGGCGGCTTGCGCGTCGGCGATCAGCTTTCGCGTATTTACGATCTGCCGTTGGCGATTCTCGCCACCAGTTCGTATCGCGAAGCGGCCGGCACGGAGCAGGGCGAACTCGACATCGCGCAATACATCACGATGACGCGCGGCGAGTTGCACGGCAACGTGCTGCTGGTCGACGATCTGGTCGATTCCGGTGTGACGCTGGCACGTGTGCAGCAACATCTGAAGGAACGCTATCCGGCGATCACCGCGGTACGTTCGGCGGTGCTCTGGTACAAGGGTTGTTCGAAAGTGAAGCCCGACTACCACGTGCAGTATCTGCCTACCAATCCGTGGATTCACCAGCCGTTCGAGGAATGGGACACGGTTCGTCCGCACAATCTCGGCGCGTGGATCAAGCGCGGTATGCAGCAGGAGTCGTCAGGCACGTGATGCGAGTTACGACGCCATACCTGTTGCGTCGTATCCCGTGCAGTACCTGCAAAACGGAGCCCGATCGGGCTCCGTTTTTTTTGTGCGCTGCGTGTCCGTCGCATAGGTTTTGCGCTGGCGCTTCGCGGAACGCGCGCGCCTGCCCGCGTGAAACGTCTGACGTAGCAGACGTGCCCAAATCGCAGTGCTACACTTCGCGGACCATCCGCGTGGTGTATCCACAACAAGCCGGGTGGCGTCAGACGGGCAGTTTAAAATAGCGGTCGTTTTTTCCGCTCAGGGAACGGATTTTCTCGCGTTTATGACAGATAACAATCACGTGCACAAACAGCCCCTGCCTTCCCTCGCGATTGCCGCGATTGGGGTGGTGTTCGGCGATATCGGCACGAGCCCGTTGTACTCGCTGAAAGAGGCGTTCAGCCCTTCACATGGCATTCCTCTGACCGATCAGTCGATCCTGGGCGTGATCTCGCTGCTGTTCTGGGCGATCATGATCGTGGTCGGCGTCAAGTATGTGTTGTTCGTGATGCGCGCCGATAACAACGGCGAGGGCGGTGTTCTCGCGCTGATGGCGCTGGCGCTGCGCTCCATCGATCAAAAATCGAAGATGGCCGGCTTGCTGATGATGCTGGGTATCTTCGGCGCCTGCATGTTCTATGGCGACGCGGTGATTACGCCGGCCATTTCGGTGATCTCGGCGGTCGAAGGCCTGGAGATCGCTGCGCCCAATCTGTCCCATCTGGTGCTGCCGCTCACGATGATCATCCTCGTGCTGCTGTTCTGGATTCAGCGGCACGGAACGGCCACGGTCGGCCGCCTGTTCGGTCCGATCATGGTGCTGTGGTTCCTGGTGCTTGCCGCGCTGGGCCTGTGGCATATCCTGCAGTCGCCGAACGTGATCCGCGCGCTGAACCCGTACTACGCCTATACCTTCATGGCCGCGCACGTGTTGCAGGCTTATGTGGTACTCGGCTCGGTCGTGCTGGTGCTGACCGGCGCCGAAGCGCTGTACGCCGACATGGGCCATTTTGGCGCCAAGCCAATTCGCATGGCCTGGTATTTCCTCGTGATGCCTTCGCTGGTGCTGAACTATTTCGGGCAGGGCGCGTTGCTGATGCACGACCCGAAGGCGATCGAAAACCCGTTCTTCCTGCTCGCGCCGGATTGGGCGCTGCTGCCGCTCGTGGTGCTGTCGACGGTGGCGACCGTGATCGCGTCGCAGGCGGTGATCTCCGGCGCCTATTCGCTGACGAGTCAGGCGATCCAGCTCGGCTACGTGCCGCGCATGAAGATCCTGCACACGTCGGAACTGGCGATCGGCCAGATCTACGTGCCGGTGGTGAACTGGATGTTGCTGTTCATCATTCTGTGCATCGTGATTGCGTTCAAGAGCTCGGATAACCTCGCCGCCGCATACGGTATCGCAGTGACGGCCACCATGGTGATCACCACGATCCTCGCCTGCGTCGTGATGGTGAACGTGTGGAAATGGAACAAGTTCCTCGTGGCGTTGATCATTGGCGTATTCATGGCGGTCGACCTCGGCTTTTTCGGCGCCAATCTGCTCAAGGTGGCGGAGGGTGGCTGGCTGCCGCTTGGCATCGGCGCGCTTCTGTTCTTCCTGCTGATGACCTGGTTCAAGGGCCGGATGATCGTGAAGGAACGTACGGCGGCGGACGGTATTCCGCTTATGCCGTTCCTGCAGGGTCTGCTCGCGCATCCGCCGCATCGCGTGTCGGGTACGGCGATCTATCTGACGGGCAGCGATTCGCTCGTGCCGGTGAGCTTGCTGCACAACCTGAAGCACAACAAGGTGCTGCATGAGCGCACGATTTTCCTGACCTTTGTGACGCTCGATATCCCGTATGTGAATGACGCGGAACGCGTGACGGTGAAGGATCTCGACGGCGGCTTGTTCCTCGTCAAGGCGGCGTACGGTTTCAACGAAACGCCTGACGTGAAGGCTGTGTTGCTCGAAGTCGGCCGCACGCACGACATGACGTTCGAGTTGATGGACACGTCGTTCTTCCTCGCTCGCGAAACGGTCGTGCCGACGCAGTTGCCGGGCATGTCGGTGTGGCGCGAACGTGTGTTCGCCTGGATGCATCAGAATGCCGCCAAACCGACCGATTTCTTCAGTATTCCGGCCAATCGGGTGGTGGAGTTGGGAACGAAGATCGAGATCTGAACGCGGACCCAGGTTCACCTGCACCTCGCAAGCCGGGGTGTAGCAACCGGCACGCGATAAAAAAAGCCCACGCAAATTGCGTGGGCTTTTTTATTGCCGCTTAGCCGGCGCTTGTGAGCGTCAGCGCGCGATTCCGTCACGCACTGACGAACCTGCTTACTTCTGCTTGAGCTTGGCGAACGCGGCCGCCATTGCGCCGCCTGCTTCGGGTTCGCGCGAGCGCTGTTGTTGCGCACCGCGTCCACCGCCGCCGGAGCGGCCACGATCCTGCTGGGCGCCGCCACCGCTGCGCGGCGCGGCTGCCGCGCCGAACTCGTCGTCCAGACGCATGGTCAGCGCGATACGCTGGCGCTTCACGTCGACTTCCAGCACCTTCACCTTGACGATCTGACCGGCCTTGACCACTTCGTGCGGGTCTTTGATGAACTTCGTCGACATTGCCGACACGTGCACCAGGCCGTCCTGATGTACGCCGATGTCGATGAACGCGCCGAAGGCCGCCACGTTCGTCACGACACCTTCCAGCACCATGCCCGGCGTCAGGTCGCTGACCTTCTCGACGCCTTCACGGAAGGTCGCGGTCTTGAACTCGGGGCGCGGGTCGCGGCCCGGCTTCTCGAGTTCCAGCAGAATGTCGCGCACGGTCGGCAGACCGAAACGTTCGTCGACGAATTCCGCTGGCGACAGGCCACGCAGCGCGTCGCGATTGCCGAGCACTTCGCCGACATGCTTACTGATTTTCGCGAGGATGCGTTCCACGACCGGATAGGCTTCCGGGTGAACCGACGAGCGATCGAGCGGATTTTCGCCATTGTTGATGCGCAGGAATCCGGCGGCCTGCTCGAAGGTCTTGTCGCCGAGGCGTGGCACCTTGCGCAGATGTTCGCGCGACGGGAACGGACCGTTTGCATCGCGATAATCGACGATGTTGCGAGCCAGCGTGGCGTTCAGACCCGACACGCGCGCGAGCAAGGCGACCGATGCCGTGTTGGCGTCCACACCGACCGCGTTCACGCAATCCTCGACCACCGCATCGAGCGAGCGGGCCAGTTCGCGTTGATTCACGTCGTGCTGATACTGGCCGACGCCGATTGCCTTCGGCTCGATCTTCACCAGTTCCGCGAGCGGGTCCTGCAGACGGCGCGCAATCGACACGGCGCCGCGCAGCGACACGTCCATGTCAGGGAATTCCTTCGCCGCGAGTTCGGAGGCCGAGTACACCGACGCGCCGGCTTCCGACACAACGATCTTCTGCAGCTTGAACTCCGGATGACGCGCGATCAGTTCGCTCGCGAGCTTGTCCGTTTCGCGCGATGCCGTGCCGTTGCCGATACTGATCAACTCAGCCTGAGTCTGCGCGCAGAGGCGCGCCAGTTTCGCGATCGAGCCGTCCCAGTCGCGGCGCGGCTCGTGCGGATAGATCACGTCGGTGGCGAGCACCTTGCCGGTCCGATCGACTACCGCGACTTTCACGCCGGTGCGCATGCCCGGATCGAGGCCGATCACGGCCTTCGGCCCGGCGGGCGCGGCGAGCAACAGATCCTTCAGATTGCGCGCAAACACGCGAATTGCTTCGTGTTCGGCTTCGTCGCGCAGATTGGTCAGCAGCTCGTTTTCGATGTGCGGCTGCACCTTCACGCGCCAGCACCAGCGGCACACGTCGGCGAGCCACTTGTCGGCCGGGCGGTTCTGATTGGCGATGCCGAAGTGGCGGGCGATCAACGCTTCGCCCGGATGTGGAACCTGCGCGTCGAGCTCCTCGCCGAGCCCGAGCTTGACCATCAGCACGCCGGCATTGCGGCCGCGGAACAGGGCCAGCGCGCGATGCGACGGCACGGTCCTGATGGTTTCCGCATAGTCGTAGTAGTCGCGAAATTTCTCTTCTTCCGCGTGTTCCTTGCCTTCGACCACTTTCGACGACACCACGCCCTGGTTGAACAGGTAGTCGCGCAGCTTGCCGAGCAGTTCGGCGGTTTCGCCGAACTGCTCGGAGAGAATGTCGCGCGCGCCGTCGAGCGCGGCCTTGACGTCGGCCACGCCTTTTTCAGCGTCCACGTAGGCTGCGGCTTCGGTTTGCGGGTCGAGCAGCGGGTTGGCCAGCAAGGCGTCGGCGAGCGGCTGCAGGCCGGCTTCGCGGGCGATCTGCGCGCGCGTGCGGCGCTTCGGCTTATACGGGAGATACAGGTCTTCCAGCACCTGCTTGCTGTCGGCGCCTTCGATCGCGGCGCGCAGCTCGTCGGTGAGTTTGCCCTGTTCGTCGATGCTGGCGATGATCGTGGCGCGCCGGTCTTCCAGTTCGCGCAGATACAGCAGGCGTTCCTCGAGGTTACGCAGTTGCGTGTCGTCGAGATTGTCGGTCACTTCCTTCCGGTAGCGGGCGATGAACGGAACAGTCGCTCCTTCGTCGAGAAGTTGCACCGCGGCCGCGACCTGGCGCGGCTGGACGGACAGTTCGGCGGCGATGCGCTGTACGATCTTGAGTGCTACGGTTTCCGTCATAAGGTCTTGGTGTTCCTGCTACTCAATCAAAGGTCGCGCGCTAATGCCACACGCTTCGCACGCGTGACACGCCGGGCCCACGTCGGACACGCCGGTGCACGCTGGGCGTGCGCGCTGCGACCAGGTTGCTGGAGCGGGGCATTTTGCCATAAATGCCAAAGGGCTCAACCGCAGGGTGATAGAATTTCGGGCATGTTCCGTTGACCGTTTACGACGTTGCCTACCTCCTTGTCCCTCAACCGCCTGGGCTCCCGCTTGGTCTCTCGCTTGTCACAATTGCCGTTTTCTTCGTCGCCGCGTTTGGCGCGCTCGCCGCTTATGTTGTTGATGTCGCTCCTGTCGACTGGGTGGACGTCGCGGTTCGTGCGTGGAGCAACGCTCCCGTCCAATGGGATGTTTTTTGCTTCGTGCGCCTCGTGCCTCCTCGCCGCAACGCTAGCCGTGTCCGCGCCGGCCGCGGCACAATCGGCCGCTCCGGCGGCCGCTTCGGGCGCGCGGGCAACCAGCGCGACGCAGGCAATGGGCGCCACGAACGGCGCGGGCGCGAGCAGTGCGGACAATGTGGACAACGCTGATAGCGCGGCATCGCTTGACAGCGAATTCGACGCGCGGCAGAAAGTGCTGGATCAGCGCACCGAGGAAAACAACTACCGTTACGCGGTTGCCGAACACGACTGCTACAGCAAGTTCTTCGTGAACTATTGTCTGGGCAAGGCGCGCGACAGTATGCGCTCGGTGCAGGCCGACATTCGCAAGGAGCAGCTCGCGCTCGACGGCGAGCAGCGTGTCCAGCGCGCCCGTGAGCGTGACGAGCAGGCAGCGCTCAAACGCGCACAGGACGAAGCTGGCGCGCCGCAGCGCGCCGCCGACGAAGCGCGCAACGCACAGGCCTACGAAGACAAGCAGCGCCAGCATCAGATCGATCAGGCGCAGCGCGCGGCCGAGGCGCCGCAACGCGCCGCCAATGCTCAAGCGTATCAGCAGAAACAGCAACAGCATGCGCTGGATCAGGCGCAGCGCGGCATCAGTCCGTCGCAAGCCGCTGCCAACACCCAGGCGTACGATCAGAAGCAGGACGATTTCCAGCGTAAGCTCGAGCAGGCGCGTCAGCAGGGCGCGCAAAAGGCGCAGGAGCGGGTGGAGAAGCAGCAAAGCTTCGAGAAGAAGCAGGCCGACGCGGCGCAGCACAAGGCCGACGTGGAAGCGCGCCAGAAGCAGGCGGCCGAGAAAGCCGAGCAGAAGCGTCAGGACCAGTTGAAACAGCAGCAGCAACTTGAAGAACAGCAGAAGCAGCAACAGCAACAACAGTAGATGGGCTGTAGCGGGTTCTGGTAGGGTAGTCGTACGCGTTTTAAGCCGGACAGCAACCTCAGGCATCGGGCGGCGCCACGCAGCCCGTGCCGCTTACGAGAGGAGGCGAGCATGCGCGATCAACATCACGTCATCACCGCGGAGACACTTCGCGACCGTATTCTGCAACTGGAATCGGAGCATAGTGGGCTCGATCGCTTGATCGACCGAATGTCGGATGAGCCCGGCATCGACGACTTCGAGTTGCAGCGCCTGAAAAAGCGCAAACTCAAAGTCAAGGACACCATCATCTTGCTGCAATTGCAGCTCGAACCGGACGCACGCGCCTGAGTTCGCGGCCTGGCAGGTGCCGGGTCGCGCCGCGCGCGCCGGACTTTGCAGGAAACGCTTGCCTTGAATTCACCGCTTGAAACTTCACCGCGCGCCACAGCGGCCGACGACGCCCACGCAGGCGGGACCTCCGCGGCCGGCACGCCGGCGCTGCGTCCTCCCGCGTCCGCGCTCTCCGCGTCGTTGAATCCACGCCGCGCCGCCGAACTGGACGATATCTTCGCCGACAACGGCTTGCTCGCCCGTCAGATCGACGGCTATCGCTCGCGAGCGTCGCAGATCGAGATGTCGCGCGCCGTCGCGGCCGCCATGGAAGCGTCGGGCCGTGCCATGCCCGAACCGGCAATGTTCGAAGCACAAAAACGTCCGGCGCGGCGTCTGCAAGCGCCGGGCACCGATGCGGCGGCGCAAGCCTCCGAACCTGATGAATCGAACGCACTCGACGGCAGCGAAAACACGCTGATCGTGGAGGCAGGTACGGGCACGGGCAAGACCTATGCGTACCTCGTGCCGGCCATGTTGTGGGGCGGCAAGGTGATCGTCTCCACCGGCACCAAGCATTTGCAGGATCAGCTCTTTCAGCGCGACATTCCGACTGTGCGCGATGCACTCGCCGTGCCGGTCTCGGTGGCGATGCTCAAGGGGCGGGCGAACTATCTGTGCCATTACTACCTGCAGCGCACGGCGGATAACGGCCGTTTGCCGTCGCGCCAGGAAACCTCGTATCTGCAGGACATCATTCGTTTCGCCAAGATCACGCGCACCGGCGACAAGGCCGAACTCGCGAGCGTGCCGGAAACGGCGGCGGTGTGGTCGATGGTTACGTCCACGCGTGAAAACTGTCTCGGCCAGGAGTGCCCGCACTACAAGGAGTGCTTTGTGATGCAGGCGCGCCGCGAGGCGCAACAGGCCGACATCGTGGTGGTCAATCACCATCTGTTTTTCGCCGACATCATGTTGCGCGATACCGGCATGGCCGAATTGCTGCCAACGGCGAACACCGTTATCTTCGACGAAGCGCATCAACTGCCGGAAACCGCGACGCTGTTTTTCGGCGAAACGCTTTCGACCACGCAATTTCTCGAGCTCGCACGCGATTCCGTAGCGGAGGGTCTGGGCCATGCGCGCGAGTCGGTCGACTGGGTCAAGCTTGGCTCGACGCTCGAACGCGCGGCGCGTGACGTGCGGCTCGCGTTCAAGGAAGACTCGATACGCTTGTCGATCGGTCAGCTACCCGACGATCACCCGTTATTTCCCGCGCTCGAAACGCTTGAGACCGAGCTCGACGCATTGACTTCCGCGTTGTCGAGCCAGGCCGAGCGCGCCGAATCGATCGGCGCCTGTTTGCGTCGCGCGCGCGAGTTGCAAGGCGTTCTGGCGGGTTGGACGAGTCCGCCCACCGAGACCGAACGGGCAGCCGCTGACGCTGCTGCGGGCGATGCCAAGGCCGAGCCTGCCGATCCGAATGAAAAGGTGCGCTGGATCGAAGTTTTCGCGCATACGGTGCAGTTGCACGAAACGCCGTTGTCGGTCGCGCCGATCTTCGCCAAGCAGCGTGCCGGTGTGCCGCGCGCGTGGATCTTCACGTCGGCGACATTGTCGGTGCGGGGCGATTTCACGCACTATGCGGCGCAGATGGGCCTGAACGCAAAACGTTCGATGACGCTGCCAAGCCCCTTCGACTATCCGACGCAAGGGCTTCTGTACGTGCCGCGCAACTTGCCGCAGCCTTCCTCGCCGATGTTTACGGATGCCGTGTTCGACGCTGCCTTGCCGGCGATCGAGGCCTCCGGCGGTGGCGTATTCATGCTGTGCACGACACTGCGCGCGGTGGATCGCATTTCGAACAAGTTGCGCGACGTCATCGAAACGCGCGGCTGGAACTACCCGCTGCTCGTGCAGGGCGACGCGAGCCGCACCGAGTTGCTCGACCGCTTCCGTACCTATGGCAATGCGATCCTGGTGGGTAGTCAGAGCTTCTGGGAAGGCGTGGATGTGCGCGGCGATGCGCTCTCGCTGGTCGTGATCGACAAGCTGCCGTTTGCGCCGCCCGACGACCCGGTGCTGTCGGCGCGCCTGGATGCGCTGACGAAGAAAGGCCTGAGCCCGTTTGCGGTCCATCAACTGCCGCAGGCCGTCATTACGCTGAAGCAGGGCGCAGGCCGTCTGATTCGCGCTGAGACCGATCGCGGTGTGCTGATGATCTGCGACACGCGTCTGGTCGACAAGCCGTATGGGCGCCGTATATGGCAGAGCCTGCCGCCATTCAAGCGCACGCGTGAGATCGAAGTCGTGCGCGAGTTTTTTGAAGAAAAGGCAACGCCGGCTCAATAGGTGATTAAGTGAATGCCGTTGTAAAAAGCGGCTTTTAAATGACAAAACGCCACGGATGTGAATCCGTGGCGTTTTGCTTTACTGCCCAGGAAATCAAGGTGATTTCCTGGAGCAGTTTCCGCCCGAAGGCGAACCCTATGCGACAGCTTACTGGCTTGCGCCCGAAGCCGGAGCAGCAGCCGAAGCAGCAGCGCCTGCGTCCGAAGCAGCGGCCGAAGCCGAAGCAGCAGCGTCGCTCGCAGCAGCAGCCGCACCCGATGCAGCAGCAGCCGAATCCGAAGCTGCAGCAGCCGGTGCCGAAGCAGCAGCTGCGTCGCTAGCCGGGGCAGCGGCTTGATCGTTGCTCTTGTTGCATGCAGCCAGTGCCACAGCTGCCAACAGGGATGCTACGAGGAGGGATTTCTTCATGATCACGTCCTTTTATGGTTAAAGGTAAGCAACAGCGCAAAATAATACCGGTAATGTGCTCCAACACCGACCTGGGCCGCTGGTGGAGACGCTCTTTTGACGAGCTAGAATCTTCCCTACGGCTTGGGCGGAAATTATATGCACTTTCGTACTGACAATCCATAAATCCGGGGTCAATACGTTGTCTTTCTCATACAAAATTTCACAGTACGGTATAACACGCGGGCAGAGTTACGCAAGCTCGCCCACTTGTATCCAGCCCGCACAATACCACTCGTGTAGTAGTGCTGTCACCGACGAATCGTGTGAGAGTGTTACAAAGCGTTTCGCACTCATACACCGGTGGTCCGCGAGGTCAAACAGCCATTTTTTCGCGCCATCGAACGGCATTTCCTCTCCATTTACGAAGAAAAAACGGCGGTTGTACAACAAATTAGTCTTGCGGTCGAGCCGGATCCCGGACTTCGATGCCTGACCAATGAAACGCGCTACGTTGAGCGGTCGTTGCGGCGGATCAAACACGACGCTCGGCTTCGGTTCGCTGAGATATGTGCCAAGGAACGACGCAATGTCCTGCTCATTCCATTTGACTCCAGCAAGGATTGCGCCAACCCGTTCGATCAATGCTGCGGGCAGTTCTGCCGGGCGGTCGACCGCCGGTTGCTGCGGGTCGCGGTAGAGCGCGGCGGGGCGCGGCGCCGACTCGCCGCGCTCGGCCAGATGGTAGAGGAACTGCGCGGTCAGCTCGCCCGCCGACGGGGCGCGAAAACCGATCGAGCAGGTCATGCATTCGCCTTCGGCGACACCGTCATGAGCGATATGCGGCGGCAGGTACAACATGTCGCCCGGTTCGAGCAGCCATTCCTGTTCCGGCTCGAAATGCTGTAAAACTTTCAAAGGCAAACCCCCCTGCAGCGTCAGATCTTTCTGTGCGCTGATGCGCCACCGGCGCTTACCTTTTACTTGCAAAAGAAACACATCGTAGGAATCGAAATGGGGGCCCACGCCGCCGCCATCGCTCGCATACGAAATCATCAGGTCGTCCAGACGGGCGTCCGGCACGAAGCGGAAACGGTCGAGCAAGGCCCGCGCGCGATCGTCGTACAGGTCCACGCCTTGCACGAGCAAGGTCCAGGCGCGCTGCTTTACCGAGGGCAGTTCATCGGGCGCGAACGGACCGTGCTCCATTTGCCACTTGTTGCGAAAGTGCGTGATCAGCCGGGCTTCGACCTCGTCCCGATCAGCCAGCTCGAAAAACTCGTCGCGTGACAGCGGCGCTTCCACGTTTGGAATCGCCTGGCGGATCAGCAAGGGCTTTTTCTGCCAATATCGGCGCATGAATTGCGACGGTGTCAGATTGCCGAGCAAGGGCGTGGGCGTGTCGGGCGACGGCGGCAGGCTGGGGAGCACCGGCTTCGAAGCCGGCGAAGATTTCCGTGCCAAAGCTGCGTCGGCCGGGTGGTCAGTGGGCCGCTTGGGCATCGTATAATGTGAGTTGTATTCTGGAGAATCGAATGAAAATCGCAAAGAACACCGTCGTGTCGGTCGCTTACAAGCTGTCGGATGCGCAGGGCAATCTGATTGAAGAAAGCGACGAGCCGATGGTCTATCTGCACGGCGGCTATGATGGCACGTTCCCCAAGATCGAGGAAGAGCTCGACGGCCACGAGGCCGGCTTCGAGACCCAGATCCAGCTCGAGCCACAAGACGCGTTCGGTGAGTACGACCCTGATCTCGTGAAGATCGAGCCGCGCGATCGCTTCCCGGAACCGCTTGAAGTCGGCATGCAATTCGAAGGCACGCCGGAAGAAGGCGATGAGGATCTCGATTCGCTCGTCTACGTGGTGACCGACGTGGCAGAAGACAAAGTCGTGCTCGACGGCAACCATCCGCTTGCCGGCATGGCGCTGCGTTTCGCACTGACCGTCAAGGACGTGCGTCCGGCTACCGAAGACGAAATCACGCACGAACACGCGCATGGCGCCGACGGCCTCGAAGTCCTCGATGACGATGACGACGAAGCCGATGACGAAAAGTCAGGGCCCACGCTGCACTGAGCTTGCGGGCAGCCCGGGAGCGCCTGAGGGCGCAACCGGTGCGTGCGGCAACACGGCTGAAGCGGGCGGCCCGGACATGGCGGGTCCGTACGGGCCGTATTGTCCATACTCGCCGCTACCGTCGTCCGCCGGTTTGGATTGCGGCTGGTCGGGTTGTTGCTGGAGCGGTTGAGGTTGCCCAGGTGTCGGCAACATGGGCGGCAACTCGGAAGCCGGGCCTAACGCAGGCACTGCCGGCATTGAAGCGGCCGGCTCGTCGCGCTGCGGCAGGGACGGCGTGGTGGGCATTGGCATTTGCCTCGGCACATCGCGCACACTCACGCGGAACGGCGGTTTCTTGCCGAGATCCGCATCAATCTGAATCCACTGGTTAAGACGATCATGCGGCGCGATCGCGACACGCGTGAGATTCGTCACCAGCATCCCCTTGTCATTGCGTAGCGGCTGATCGATCACGAAGCCGCCGCTCGCGCGTTCGTCATCGCAATGAATCAGCAGCACCGGGCCGCGAAAAATCTGCGCGAGTTTGACAAGGCTGCGTTTGAATTCCAGAAAACCGTCGCGGCGCGTGTTGCGCGCAAAGCGCAGCCACGCGAAACGGTCAGGCCGTTCGTAGCGCTCGGGATCGGGGTCACCCTGAATAAAGACGACAATCGCGCGGGCGTCGCGGCGCTTGGCATATTCACCGGCGTGCTCGAGCCAGAATGCATTGGCGATCACGCGGTCTTCGAACTCGCCGTTGCGGCCGCCCGCGGTCAGGTAGTGATTATTCGGACCCGGCACGTTGAGGCCGACGAAGACGGTGTCGCCGACTTGCCAGCGCACGTTTTCCCGAAACGGACGAAAGCGCGATACCTCGCTTTCGCGCGTCAATGCGATCGGGTTTTGACCCATCGACGTAGGGTCGGTGAACAGGGTCTGGCGCAACTGATCGAGCCGCTCGACCGGGTCAAAGCCGCCGGCCTCGGCCGTGCCGCAGTCGGTCCAGTCATGCTGGCCCGGAATGAAGAAGAGGGCGGGCCGCGATGTTTCAAGCAGCGCATGGCGGCGTTCGTATAGCGCATCCCGGCAGGCTTCTTTCGTACCCCTCAGATTGCCGTCGTAGACAATGAACGAAATGTTGCGTTCGCGGCTGATCGCCTCGATCAGGCGTTGCGTGGGCGCTTCGTCCGCGGGACTTTGCATCGTGCTGGCGATGACCGCGAACGCATAGCGCGACGTTTCGGCGTGGGCGAGCGGGGTGAGCGCCAGTAGCGAACCCAGGCACGCGAGCGACGCAAGGCTGCCCGTGCGCGTGAGGACGAGGCTCAGCGCCGCGCAAAGTTTGCGCGGGCGCTGCGAGGGCCTGTGTGCGTCAATGATCTGCATCCGGCGCGGTGGCCAGCTCGTGCAGTTCGTACAGCAGATCGAGCGCTTCGCGGGGCCGCAGATCATTCGGATCAATGGCGCGCAGGCGCTCGGCGAGTGCCTGCATGGCCGGCGATACCGCTGCTTCCGGCTTCGCGCCGCGTTCGTCTTCGGCGTCTTCGAGGAGCATGGGCACAGGCGTCGCGAACAGATCGAGTTGCGGCGCGGGTTGCGCTGCGGACTGCTGTTCGAGATGCGCGAGATGCTTTCGGGCCGCGCGGATTACTGCGTTTGGCACGCCGGCCAGCTGCGCGACCTGCAAACCGTAGCTCTGATTCGCCGGACCTTCATTGACCGCATGCAGGAACACGATACCGTGCCCATGCTCGACTGCCGACAGATGCACATTGGCCGCGTGTGGAAACTCGGCGGGCAACTGCGTCAACTCGAAATAGTGCGTGGCGAACAGCGTATGACAGCCGTTGTGCGAGAGCAGGTGCCGCGCGATGGCCCAGGCTAGCGCAAGGCCATCGAATGTCGATGTGCCGCGCCCGATTTCGTCCATCAGCACGAGACTTTGCGGTGTCGCGTCGTTCAGGATCGCCGCCGCTTCGGTCATTTCCACCATGAAGGTGGAACGGCCGCCGGCCAGATCGTCCGCCGCGCCGATTCGCGTGAAAATGCGATCGATCGGGCCGAATGACGCGCGCCGTGCCGGCACATAGCTGCCGACGTACGCCAGCAAGGCGATCAGCGCGGTCTGCCGCATGAAGGTCGACTTACCGCCCATGTTCGGGCCGGTGATCAGCAGCAGTTTGCGCTCGGGGGTGAGCGTGCAGTCGTTGGCGATGAACTGCTCGACCTGGGCCTCGACAACCGGATGCCGGCCCTGCTCGATTTCGATGCCGGTGTCCGGCGAAAACGTCGGTGCGACCCAATCGAGTGCGCGGGCGCGTTCAGCGAATGCAGCCAGCAGATCGAGTTCGGCGAGTGCTGCGGCAACCCGCTGGCAGTCCGGGATAAAAGGCAGCAGCGCTTGCAGCAACGCGTCGTACAGCGAGCGTTCCCGGGCCAGCGCGCGTTCCTGTGCGGAGAGCGCCTTGTCTTCGAACGTTTTCAGTTCCGGCGTGATGTAACGCTCGGCGTTTTTCAGCGTCTGACGGCGGCGGTAGTCGTCCGGCACCTTGTCGGTCTGGCCGCGTGTGACTTCGATATAGAAGCCGTGCACCTTGTTGTACTCGACGCGCAGATTGCCGATGCTGGTACGCGCCCGTTCGCGTGTTTCGAGGTCGATCAGGAACTGCCCGCAGTTCTCCGAAATATCTCGCAGTTCATCGAGTTCCGCATCGTAGCCGCGCGCGATCACGCCGCCGTCGCGCACCATGGCGGATGGCTCCTGCGCGACCGCGCGCTTGAGGAGTTCGACGCACGCTTGCGGCGGTTCCAGCGACGCGTCGATACGCGCCAGCGACTCCGCATTGGACGAAACGGCCGCGAGTTGCGTGCGCAGTTCGGGCAAAGCGAGGAACGTATCGCGCAAGCTCGACAGATCGCGAGGCCGCGCCGACAGCAGTGCCAGGCGCCCGGTAATCCGCTCGATGTCGGAAATCTGCCGCAACGCGCCGCGCAGCGTGTCGACGCTTGCCGCCAGCGGCGCGTCGAGCAATGCGCCGATGGCCTGCTGACGTGCTTGCGCCACGGCGGCTTCACGCGGCGGATGGTGCAGCCAGTGACGCAGCAGACGGCTGCCCATCGTCGTACAGCAGGTGTCGAGCAGCGAGCACAGCGTGGGCGATTCGGTGCCGCGCAGCGTTTCCGTGAGTTCAAGATTGCGGCGCGTGGCGGGGTCGAGGCCGATATATTCGGACTCGTACTCGACCTTCAGGCTGCGCACGTGGCGCAGTTGCTGGCCTTGCGTGGCCGCCGCATACAGCAGCAGCGCGCCTGCCGCTCCGCATGCGGCGGTCAGCGAATGCGCGCCGAAGCCGTCGAGGCCGGCCACTTCCAGTTGATCGCACAGGCGTTGCGTGCCCGAGGCGATATCGAAGTGCCAGACCGGCACGCGGGTGAGGGCGCCGGCGTTGACGGGCGGCGTCCAGCTCGCGGAATCGGCCGACGTATCGGCCACCAGAATTTCCGCGGGACGAATCCGTTCGAGCGCGGCTGCCACCTGATCGGGAGCAACTTCGGCGAGGCGCAATGCGCCGCTCGCCAGATTCAGCCACGCGAGCCCGACGCTCGTCGCGACGCCGCGCCGGTTATGCGCGACGCACAGCGCCATCAGATAGACATCGCTCTTGTCGGACAGAAGGGCTGCGTCCGTCAGCGTGCCCGGCGTGACTACGCGTACGACTTTGCGCTCGACAGGCCCTTTCGACGTAGCCGGATCGCCGATCTGCTCGCAAATCGCGACGGATTCGCCGAGCTTCACCAGCTTGGCCAGATACTGTTCGACCGCATGATGCGGCACGCCCGCCATCTTGATCGGGTTGCCTGCCGACGCACCACGCTGCGTAAGTGTTAAATCGAGCAGACGCGCGGCTTTTTCCGCATCTTCGAAAAAGAGTTCATAGAAGTCGCCCATCCGGTAGAACACCAGCGTGCCCGGATGATCCGCCTTGATGCGTAGATACTGCTGCATCATTGGCGTGTGGTTCTCTGTGGCCTGTTGCGTCATGCAAAAATCCATAAAATTCAACCATCTAGCTGGGTGCCACCCCGCAACCCTTTGGGCTACAATGGGCCTGTCTGCCAAGTAAAGCCACTTTTTTGTAGCCCAGATGTAGCCCAGTTCGCAAAACGAGCTCAATTCGCCAGCGACTGGGCTACACGTCCCAACACTTCTAAATCGGCACCATAAACCGCTATGAAGATCCCGCTCACCCAGGCGTTCGTGCTCGACAAGCTGAACATCGAAGTCAAGCCCGAGTTCGCGCCCAACGGCAAGCTCGTGCTCGTGCCCAACCTCGGCAGGAAGCCTTATATCGTTTTTGACAGCGACCAAAACGCGCCGGTCGGATTCGGCGTGAAAGTGGGCGCGACCAAAAAAACCTATATCTTGCAGCGGCGCGTCAGCATCGACGCACCGCGCGGCGGACCGGATGCGCCCCCCGCCGTTCTCAAATCGAAAGTCGGCAACGTCTCGGACTTCACCAACATCTCGGCGGCCCGGGAATCGGCCAAAGCCATGGCGCAGGTGATGCACACCACAAAGCGCAACCCTCGCGAAGTCGCTCGCGAAAAGACCGCCGCGGAGCTGACGCTCGGCGAGTGCTTTGCGCGATACAGAGAGCACCTGACTGGCCGGGCCAAGCCCGCGAAACAGAATACACTGTTGGCGCTCGATAAGGCCAAAACGCGACTCGCCGCGTGGAACTCCGTGCGGGTCCCTGACCTGCGCTCTCAGGCCATCCTTCGTCGATTTGACGAGATTGCATCGACGACCCGCACTGCGGCCGAGCAGACCTTTCGCTGGGCGAGCGTAGCCATTAAACATGCAATCGCCCTCGAATCGATCGACGCCGCCAATCAAAATCGCGCAGCGACTTTGACCTTTAATCCAATGACTGTCCTTCAAGTCCAAAAGAAATATCGGTCGCGAACCGAGCTTGAAGAGAATTATAAAAAGAAGGGCATCCGAAACCCCTTGTCGCCCACCGACACGTTGGGCCGATTTCTGAATGCGCTGCTCGATCGGCGCGATGAAAATCGCACGGGCTGCGATTATCTCATCGTGACCACGCTATGGGGCACGAGAAAATCGGAGGCGGCGGGATTGGTTTGGCGCGATCTGTTGACGCCGGCGGAAGAGCAAACCACGCCTTGGGTCGATTTGGATAAACGCATCGTGTATTTTCCGGACACCAAGAACCGAGCGGATCATGAATTGCCGATTTCCGACGCGGCTTACAAACTGCTTTGCCAGCGCCGCGATTTGCAACTGCTCGAATATTACGAGAGCGCGACCGATGACCCCATTCGAGCGAATCATTTGCGCCGGCGGTTTGTTTTTCCGGCACGCTCGAAATTCTCAAAGACGGGGCATTACTCCGACGCGCGCTCCCTGTTGCATTACATTTGCGACGCCGCCGAAGTCAAGCGCATGGGGCTTCACGATTTACGCCGCACGCTGGGGCGAGTCGCGGAGGAGTTGACGTCTTATGCCGTGGTCAAGCGCCTGCTTAATCACCGGATCACCACCGACCCGACTTCCCGATATACAGAAGTCGAATGGAATCGCCTAGTTCAAATCGAGCAAGAGATTGAGTTGTTCGTGTTGGCGACGGCGCCGCGCCTTTACAATGTGTTGCTGGCCGGAAAGCGCCCGCCGCTGCCTGAGTTGCCGGCGGCCGCGCCGGCAGCAGAAACTCAAACTGGGGCATTAAGGGATTACGCATGAGCGAGACGGTCGAGGCGCTGCGGGCGCTCGATGAAGCCTGGAAACTGTTTGATCGCCTGCCGGCGGAAGCATCCATTCCGACGGAGTTGGCGGCGGTCTTTTTAGGCGTGAGCGAGCGCAAGCTCGCTCGCATGCGCGCCAGCGGCGAAGGGCCACCTTACTTGCAATATCCGGAAGGGGACACGGTCAAGCGAAACCAGCGTGTCAATTACGTTCTCTCCGACCTGCGCGTCTGGCGCGAGGGGAGCAAGATCAAGAACACGATGGACGCGGCCGTTCGTCGGGGGATCACGTTCGCGACCCTGCCGGATTTGATGGACGAGCAGCCCTTTTGGCAGCGCAGGGTGTTGGGCGGTGATTTCCCGCAGGGTTCGGCGTCGGCAAGCGGCGCCTTGATCCTCGGGCATGCGCTGCTCGCGCCAGACAACGCGTTTCGCGAATGGCTCGATGCCTCGCTTGGCGACGACGCGACCGTCGAACTGGTCTTTTTGCCCCTCGCAGAGGCCCTTCGGGCGCCCTGGGTCGACCCGCAGACGCGCGCGCCTCTGCACAAGGCCTATGCGGCCGTTCTGCGAGAGGAGGCCAACCGGAGCGATGCCGAACAAGACGCGGCCGAACTCCGAGCGGTCACCGGGATCGACGCCGCGACGCCGGTCCGCCGGCGACCGCGGCGACCCCTCTAATCGACGATCTTTCTAGTCGCCCGACCCCGAGGCGGCTCGCCGAGAGCGGTGGGGCGGTTTCTGTGTTCCATTGCGCCGGCGGACTGCTCCTCGACCTCGGCCAGCCTCGCGCGCGTCAAGGGCAGCTTCTCATCCCCCAGGCCGCGGATGGCCGTCACGATGCCCCTGATGGGTGCTCGCGCGCCGATGGTGTCGGCTAGCGCGAGCCACTCGCGCATCTCTCGGGTCAAGCGCGCCTCTTCGTCTCGCTCCTCCTTCTTTGGCTCCTTGTCGACGCGCGCCGCAATCCGGGCTTGCAGAGCCCTCAGATCCGCTTGCAGGGATCGGGCGCGCGCCGCGGCCAGCGGAAGGGCGGCCGCCAGATTCGCGGTGGTTTGCTTCGCGAGCGCTAGGGCGCCCACCGGATCGCCGTTGGCGATCGCCCAATCCAAGGCCGTGCGGGCTGAGCTGTCCAGCGCGTCGGGGTCGCTCACGGGGAGCAGTCGCTTCACGCATTCGGCCGATCGCGCGGCCGCCGCCCGCATCAAGGCCGTTTGCCCGTCCGCGTCTTGCGCTTTGGCGTCGACGAGCGGCAGCAGCCGAGCCAAGCTCTCGGGGTCGCCGTCGGCGGCGGCCATCAAGACCGTCCGGCCTCTGGGGTCGACCGCTTTGACGTTGGTGGCCGGCAGCAGCAAGTCAACGATTTGAAGCAGCGCCGCGCGCCCGTAGCCGCGCCGCAGGATGATCGCGGCGACCAACGCATTGTTGCCGCGGGCGTCCAGCTCGTTGGGGTCCTCGCCGTTTGCCAACAAATAGGCCACGGCTCCCGGATCGCGGGCCAGGACGGCTTCGATGAGGGGCGGGGTTCGGATCGGCGCGGCGAGCTCGATGAGCTCGGCGGGATGCTCCGGCTCGGGAGACTCGGAAGGCGGCCTCGTTTCGGGGAGGTCGGCCACGGGCTGAGCGAGTTTCTTGGGCATGGTTCTGGGCAAATTCGCGATGTCCCGACTTTAACGGCAAAGCCGCCGGAAAAGATAGGTCGACTCCGGACCGGCGGTCCATCGCAATGGATGCCTGGCCTGGACCGGTTGGCCGCCGGTCCTTAGCCTGGGAGCAGTCCTCGGGCGTTCGCCCTGGTATCAATCCTCGAATGGAGTGCGCGCACCGTGAGCGACATTTGTCCTGAAAGCGCTTTAAGCCATTGGCCAGCGCATGCGCGCTTCGAGCCCACATTGGATGATCTCTTTATTCGCGGCGACGTGATCCCGGACAAGGTTTTGCGCGAAGTCCAGCGCGCAGCACAGCGCACAGTCCAGCACCCGGTCCAGCGGTATGTCATCGCGCTGAACCCAAGGCCCGACACCTCAGCGCAATCCGACCGTCAGCTCACCACCGCACGTGAAGCCGTTTCTGCCGGGCACGTCGCTGCGAGTCCTGCGGCTGCACGTCCCGCGGCTCCAAGTCCCGCGGCTCCAAGTCCCACAACTCCAAGCCCCACGGCGACAAGTCGCACGACCCCGAGCCTCACTGCCACGAGCCCGATTCGCGTTGCGCCGCGCGAGCGCGGGGACTCCGTCGCCCATCCTCCGCCGGCTTATAAGGACCAGCAGCGCGAGCCCGTTGGGAGCCTGGCGAAGGAGATTTCGCGCGGCGGCGCCCGCGTGGCGAACCGACCCATTGCGCTACCAAACGAGGTGGCCAGCGCTCGCCCCGCACGTGGCGCGACCATCGAGCAGCCCAAAGAGCCGGAGCGGCGCTCGACCCATTCCACGCCAGAGCAGCGATCCGCGATCGCGAGCGAGGCAGTCGCTGCCGTTCCCACGGCGGATCCGATTGGCGGCGCTCGTGAGCGCGTCGACAGCCCCGCAAACCCGCTGCCCGCGAAGGGCAGCGTCGAGGCTGTTCGTCGGCACGCGGCAAAGAGAATGCGCGGGAGCGGCGTCAGCGGGGGCAGTCAACTGGCGCCGTCGCAGGCGGCTTCTGTTGCGGTGGTCAGCGAGCATCCCGCGCGAGCCCGCCCCGCGGCGAGCGTCGCCCTCGAAGCATCCAAAGCGCCACAGCGCCGGGCGCCACGTGTCGCAGCGAAGAATCGCGTCGCGATCGCGCGCGAGGCGGCCGTCGCAACGCCGAGCCCAACCATCGCCGATCCAGATCGGGCGACCCCGGCCACCACCCCGGTCGCCACCCCGGCCGAGAACCCGCCGCGGCCTCGGGGGCGCAAGAAACAGGATGCCCCTCAACGCCCCGAGAAACACGTTGCATGCATCCGCGGCCGCAAGGCGAAGCGGCCCATCCCCACCGATGGGTGCGGCGCCGCGGCGGACCGATCCAAGGCTCCGCGTGTCGGGCCGCCCCATTGCCCAACCACGGATTGCAAATACCACACGGCGCCGCCCAGCGACTTCTTTTGGCGCAGGGGGACGTTCACGCCGACGGGAGCGACGCAACCGGTGCAGCGCTATCAATGCAGCGGATGCCGCCGCACCTTCTCGGACCGAACCTTTGCGGCTGATTTCCGGCAGCATAAACCGGGCATCAATCAAGCCTTCGCGGAGTTGCGGCGTGAGGGTGTGGGGCTCCGTCTCGCCGCACGCCAACTGGGCGTGAGCTTCAACACCGCGCTGGCCCGATCGCAATGGCTCGCCGCTCAGTCGAAGGTCTGCAACCAAGCAAGGACCCCTCGGACCCGCGGCAAGAAGGGGTGATCCACGTCGCCGCGCCCAGATCGAATTTCAGTAGGACTCCCGTAAAATTAACGATCCGCGGGCCTGGCTTTTTGAGCGCTGAAAACGCGTCCTTTCCGTGCGTCGGCTGAGTTGCTGAACACGGCCTAACCGCCGGAAATACAGATGCTTTTGCGATACAATTGCAGCTGGCGCGCGGATTCAAAGCGACTCAAAAATCGCTCGTTTCGGATGCCGGCTGGCGCGGTCCGCTTCCCACCCGTCGCTCGACACCGCGACTCCTTCTCCACTGAGGTTTGGCATGCCGCTGACTCGAAAACCCGCTGGACTCTCGGACGACGCCTTGGCGTCCGGCCGCGGCAAGGGGTCGGCTCGCTCCGCTCAATCGGCCGTCAATCGGTTCGATCCGACGAACGCTGCCGCTCTCCGGTGGGCGCTGCCGGATTCGATGCGCGTTGAGCGTTTTGACATCGGCGAGTTTTCGTCGGACCAACGGCGCGTGCTCGGCGAGTTGTGCCACCAATACGTCTGGTGGTTCAGTCAACGCGACATGGAAGACAATCCGGGTCGCGTGCTTTGCCAAGCGATGGACCTCGACAAGGACACCATGCGGGACGGATTGCTTGCCGCATTCGGCGCGGATGTCTTGCGTCGCGCGCTGGTGTATGGGCAAGGCCACGGGTGGCTCAACTCGCGATCAATCGCCTGGTGGGCGACGAGGTTGGGCGCGCTCGCCACCTCGTAATTCCATCGCCCCGGGGCGCGCAAGGCGCCTTCGTCAAGGGTGCTTTTAGGCGCGCTTTTCGCCGCCAGCCTGCACCCGCCTCACGCTCTCCGCATCATGGCGCGGCAGCGCCATTCGGACCCATCCCCATCGCTCGCACCCGTCCTTTTTAGCCGCCAAGGTTGTGCGCGAGGCCAGCGATGGCCTGCGCCATGCGATGGGTGGCGGGCCAAGTCCGCGCGACCCATTGCGCGCCCCGGCCGCGCCCAATGCGAGCGACCCAGACCATTACGGTCTGCGAGCCCGAGCCGGAGACACAAAACAACCGACTGGTGGCGGTTGCCTCCGCATTCAGCGAGCGATAGGCATGGGGGTTCGGCGTTTCACGCGGCCACCGTCGCGCGGCGTCGAGCCGGAAGACTCGCCATGCCGTTCGACGCAAAATATCAAATACTCCCCGAGAGCCAAAAGAGGCTCTTGCCCGAGCTCGTCGACGTCAAGCAACTGGGCTTTGTGCTTTACGGCGGGACCGCCATCTCGCTCAGACTGGGGCATCGCGAATCGGTAGACTTCGATTTCTTTTCGGATCAGCCACTCGACAAGCGCGCGCTGCACGCGGCCGTCCCGGCGCTCCGTCGAAGCGGCGGCGAAGTGCTGCAAGATGAGGACAATGCGTATGTCGTGTTGGCGCCGGCGCCCAACCCGCCAGGACGACAGTCCGGCACTCCGGATTCGAGCGACAGGATGGTGAAACTGTCTTTCTTCGGGTGCCTGGATTTTGGCCGCGTGTCCGAACCCGAGCTCACATCCGACGGCGCGCTTCTCGTCGCGGGCCTGCGCGATCTGATGGCCACTAAGTTGAAAGTCCTCTTGCAACGGGTCGAACTCAAAGACTCATTGGACATCGCAGAGCTCGTGCGCCATGGCCAGCCGCTGCGGCAGGGCGTGGAAGACGCCACCGCGCTGTGGCCGCATTTTAATCAGCACGATTGCTTGCGGGCCGTCACTTACTTCAACGATCCAGAACTGAGCCGCCTCACGACGGCGGACCGCAAACTGTTGATCGAGAAAGTTGAACCCGTGATGGAGGCTTGGATGAGCAGCTATGCCCGCACGCGCGAAGAAGCGGAAAGGCTTGGGGTAGCGATCAAAGATCCACCGTTTGCCCCCTCCGCGATCGCGAGCGGGCAACTCGGGCTGCCTCCCAAGGAGCTTGCTCGGGCCATCGACGCCATCCCGCGCGAGCAACAACTGATCGTGCGCAATCCACAGGGCGGGCGAGGGCGCTGAGAGCCGCTCCCGCACCTTCGCCCTTCGCGATGCGCCAGGGCGAGCGGCGGTTGGCCGAGGCGATGTTAAGGAGCCTCTCGCGACTCCTGCGCCATCATCTCCTCATCGATAGTCATTCGGGCGTTCTTTGCGGCCAGCGTGGGCCTGATTCGGCTCCACAGCCCACGCTCCGCGCGCTGATCGCTCGATGCGCGCGAAACCTCGGCGAAGTCCGATGCTTGATCGAGCCAGTCGCTCGTGAACGTGAAGGGGCTGCCGTCCACGATCGAGAGGCCGGACACCGCCACGGGCTCGCCCACGCAGCGCACGGGCTCGTCGAACACCGGATTTTGCTCGCGCGCTTTGGCCCAGTTCGCCAGGGCCTCGCGTTGCCCGGCGCGAGCCAGCGCCAGCGAAAACACTTGGTCGCGAGCGACAAAATCGACCGCGGCGGTCTTGCATCCCGCATCCGCGTAGAACGGCACGAACCACGCGCCCGGCCGGACCGCGGCTCGGGGATCGGACGCGTGCAGGGCCGCGCTCGATGGAGAAGCGGATATCCAGATGCCGGCCGCTTGTTTCAGGCGTCCAAGGTGCCCAGGGTAAGCCACGCCCGCGGCGATGGCTGCGCCATTGGACTCGCTGAACGCCATGCGCAGCTCGTCGCTGCCCAGGCGACGCCCACGCAGATCGCCCGCAGAGGACAGGGTGTCGATCGCAAGCGCATGGGCGCCGAGGGGCGCCTGACGCTCGGACGCGGAAGCGACCGCCGCGGCCGCGCGTTGCGCCAGGACGCGCGCCAGAGCCCGCGAGGCGCTGGTTTCCGCTTCGCGCGACGCGTCGAAGCTTGCGCTCACCGTCTGCGCGGCAGCGGCGCCGCTGCTGTTGGCGTGGGATATGGCGATCCATTGGACGCCGGCGTAGACCCCCGGCAGGGTCGCCGGCGCCAGCGCGAAGACCAACGCCAAGCGGGCTCGTCTCCACGCGCGCCGGCGGGACAGTTGCGCATTTCGGCCACCGTCGTGCCGCTTCATTTTGGGCCGAAGCACCATGCCGAACCCAAGGACGGGGACGGCGAGCGCAAGAACGACAAAGAGGAGGCACAGGGCGGCGACAATCGGATTCAAGCCGTGGCGCAGGGCGAACAGGGCCGCCCCGGCGCCAAGCAACCAAGCGACGCAATGCGCAAGGACGCTCTTGACGCGATCTCCACCGGTCGGGGCGCGCGTTCTGACTTCCACTTGCGCGGCGGCCCGGGCTGCGCGCCACCGCGTGAGCTGGTCTTCGAGGGCATCCCGTTGCGGGTCATCCAACGGCAAGGCGTCGATCTCATCCTCCATCGCCTCCATCTCTTCGAGCGCGTCGGACGATGCCCAGTCGTCAGCTAGATAATCGCGCCGCTCGCGGCGGCGCACCTGTTGGCGGCGCTTCATTGCGGCTTCGGGAGAGTTGGAGAAAAAGAACATAGAGCCTCGGGAGGAAGGGGAATGCGGCAGGCGGCACGTTCGCCGCGGACAGTGCTCCTTTCACCCTACCTCCAACCCCTCGGCCGCCAAAGCACGCGAGCCCGCCTCCCGTCGGGCTCTGCGCACCGCTGAACCGATCGCAACGGGCGAGCGCCCGCGAGCGTCTCGCCGTGGCGGCGTCGCTCAATCTTGGGCCACAATCCCCAACACGATCACCCCTTGGCGCTCCGGATGCTCTGCGGCGATCGAGCGCAGCAGAGCGCTCACTTCCAACGCGCGCAGCGGTCCGTGCCACATTCGACACACCGACTCCTGGGCGATGCGCTGGCCCGTCAACGAGAGCCCTCGCATTCCGCCCTGGCCGCTCGCGAGTGGCGCGCTTGCCCTTGTGCGAGCGTTTGGATCCGCATAGGCGTAGTTGATGAGGGCTCGCGTGCTGACGACACCGTTTTGCAGCGTGTGCGCGCACTGGAACGCATCAGCGGGAGCCACGGCCAGCAGCGGGCTGGACTCCGCTCGCGTGCCCGCGGAATCCGCGACGGGCGTCGCGGCTGTGGATGCGCTCGGGACAGGCGCAGCGCCTGCGACGCCGGCCGTCAAACCCAAACAGCTTGCGGCGATCAAGGCGCAGGCTGCGCGCACAATTGCAATTGCATGCGGACACATGAACATGGCACACCCCATGGTGATATTTAAGAAGCAGGGCAAGACCGGCTCGCGCCTGCAAAGGCAAATCTGGCGCGAGATTGAGCGCATGGCAAGGCGTTTTTGCGTGAATAAGCGACCTCGCGCGCGGTGCGTCGGGGTCGCTTCGATTTCGGCGGGTCGCGGAGCGGGGCGCGGCGAAGATGTCTTCTCGATCCTCAAATACGCGCAAACAGCTCGTCGAGCAATCCAGTCATTGCGCTCCTCGACGGATCCCTCCACGGCTGCGGGTTTTCAACCTTCCGTGCGATCGCGCCATCCTTGAAAGGGATGGCGCGAAGAGGGTGGGCGCCATCGTTCAAAGACAATGACGCCGCATAGCCAACCCAATAATCGTTAACGCTTTGAACCGCGTCCTCCACGAAGGCGTCGTCGGCGCGTGCGCCGATCGGGAAGCACGTAAAAACCGTGGCATGTTTTTCGTGGCCATCGGGAAATTTGCTGGTCATGTCGAGAGTCCACGGCGATTCGCTGGGGATGCACTTTGGCGCCCTCAGGGCCGCGACGTTTTCCGGGCGGGCGTGAGGGTGGCTGGCCACGGAGATTGAAACAAGCGATGCGAGCGAGATGACTGCGAATGCGATGAGGAGCGAAGAGCGGTTCATTTGTAGTCCCAGGGAATCGCGTTCGCCACGCGGCTGCTGTGGCGTTTGCTTTGGTGGTGAAGTTCGGCCGACGCGCACAGCGCCGTTCGTCTTTTTTAATCTCCAACACGCTGAGCCCAATTTCAATGCCACCGATCACGCCCATCAGACCGCCCAGCCAATCGTGAACGCGCGCGTCTCGCGATCGACCCACACCAACAGCAACGCCCGCTGCGAACAGCGGGCGCAATCGGTCGATACGACCCGCTCGGGGCCCGAAGGCCTGCGCGGGTCGGCAGTAAGGACGGGGGAATCAATCCTCGCGGATCCTGTTCAACAGAGAGCGCCGCCGGCGCGGGTCTTGCACGTGCCCGACCTGGACCAATCCACGCGGCCGCCCGACACTTCGGGGATCAGGACGAATGTCTCGCCAGCCAATCCGGAGCTCGATTGCGCCGTTGCAGTGATGGTGCCGGTGGAGTCCGCAGATTCGCTGAGCACATATTTGGTCGGCGGAGTGCAAGGCGCCGAAGATCCAATGCACGGGAGGGTGTTTCCGGAGCCGGCCTGCCCCGTCAGCGCGGCCAACGCCGATTGAAAGGCCGTGACCGGAACAATTTGCCCCGTCGCCACCAGATATTGGATTGCCGCGCCGGGGTCCGTGTCTCCACCCGAACCGGCCATATCGTCATCGCATCTGTTGGCGCCGGCGCCATCAACATCCTCGCCCACAGCGATATAAGGAACGGAGGTGCATTCATACATTACCAGCCCGAAAGTCGACGCTTCCGACGCGAACTGCACGGCCGCTGCCGAACTTGTGCTGCTTGACACCTCGCTTTGCGCTACGGTGTCCCACGCCTCGAAAGCGGCAGAAGTCTGCGCCACGACCAACGTCGAGGTGCTGCCGCTACTGCTCACGCTGCCAAGCGCAATCCCCTGATCGGCGCAATTCGAGAGTTGGTAACACAACTCGATCGCCGTTTTCGTGCTCCCCGTCGAGAGCACCACCTCGCTGAACTTGGCTTTGGTCGTGTAGTTGTTGTAGGCCGGAATGGCGATTGCGCCAAGAATGCCAATGATCGCGATCACGACCACGATCTCGACAAGGGTGAAACCGCGGGCGCGGCCGGAAAAGTGTCGATTCACGTGAAATCTCCGAAGCGAGTTGAGCCGCCCCAACCTGGGGCCATTGCCTCAACCTCTCCGATCGCGCGATCGATTTCAACGCCGCTTGTCTGAGCCAATTAGCCGGGCAGCCGTCAACCGGCCCCGCTCGCGCTTGTGGCGCAGGATCTTCACGAGAAGGGCGGGGCGGGTGATTCGAGAGGTGGGCCTGGGCTGTTGGAAGCGCCGGCATGAGTGCGTTGACGAAGCGCCCGCCCGCGTGCGGCATCCCTTCGCTTTGGCGTGGGCGCGCACGTGTTCAGCTTTTGGCTCATGCGGGCAAACCTAAAACGCCCGCGATGATCCGCGGGCGTTTTCAGGTGAGGTCGGTTGGCGGGAACGCTCCGCGCCGCGAAGGTCTACTTGGCTCAGCAGAGAGCTCCGCCTGCGCGTGTTTTGCAAGTCCCGGATAGCGTCCAATCCACGCGTCCGCCAGAAAGGGACGGCGTCATGATGAAGGTTTCGCCGTTCAGCCCCGAGCTCGTGACGGCGACGGCGGTGATGTCCCCCGAGGCGTCCACGGAGACGCTTTGAACGTATTTTGTGGATGGAGAACAACCCGAAGCGCTGCCCACGCAAGGAATCGTGGAGGACTGGGTTGTAGACGCGATGCCCATCTGCGCGTTATACGCCGCAATCGGGAAGTAGACGCCGTTCGCGACTTCATCGGCCACCGTGAAACTCGGGGACCCTGGCATGATGATCGCGTCGATGGCGTTGGTCTGTGCGAGCGACGCGTCGCAAGTGCCTGCGGACGACGGCGCCACGCACACATATTGCCCATCGGCCGTCGTGAGAACAGCGCTTCCATTGTTGAAGAACGTCTGTCCGAGAGAAGAAGCGTTGGAGGGGTCTATGCCATGGGCAGACTGGAACAGAACGTAATAAGCCGTGATGCTGGCAGCCGAAGCGTTTTGAGCGTTGGGGAGCGTCGACCCGGCGACCGGAATCAGAATTTGACTGTTCACAATGCAGTCGCCATTTTGCGCGCAGATTTCGACCGCCGTTTTGGCTGGGGCCGTCGCCACGACCACTTCCGTGAATTTCGATTTGGTCGTGTAGTTGGTGTAGGCCGGAATGGCCACGGTGCTGATAATGCCAATGATCGCAACGACGATCATGATTTCGACAAGGGTGAAACCGCGGGCGGTGGGTTTAAACATTTGAGACTCTCCGAGATGGATGCAGGGGCGCGTGAGCCGAGCTAGCGCATCTGCTCAATCTCGATGAACCCGATGGTTAAGGCAAAGCCGCCGATCGGAGAAAACAGCCCGCCCAGCCAATTCGAGGGGTTTAGCGCTGAGTGGCGCTGTTGGTCCTAGCGGGCGCCGTCCGTCGATTGCTTGCCCGTGGGCGCGACAGGTTGGCCAGGTTGCTCATTCGCTGAAAGGCCCTCGGGGGTGCGCCGAATGTTTTCTTGAATCTCCGCAAATGCGGCGTTGAAGTCTGCGGCGGACGCCAGGTCCCGAATCCCGATCGCGTTCGCTTTCGAGTCCGAGGCGGTGAACGCTGCGCTCGCGATCGTGTCGGGCTCGCACCGATCTTCGCCGCCGGCGATCAGGCAGTAATACCCTTTGAAGATGCCGGACTCTGCGACGTAGGCGCCATCGGCGAACATGTTCTGCGCGTAGAGCAATTCCTCGCTCTCCTCGTCGCGGCCAAAGCTCTCGCCCCAATGCGTCGCGCGCAGCAGGGCGAAGACGGTTTCCAGAGAGCGATGTTCTTTGTCGGGGATGAATGGCTTGTCGTTGCGTTTGGGCGCCGAAATTCCTGATGCGCTTGCCGCTTGTGGCGGCGCTGCCGTCTTTGCTTTCGCCGCCATGACAGCAGACGCCGCGGTGTCGGCCGGGCCCGCCTTCCGCGGCGCGCCATGCGCAAGCCAAACGCCGGCAAGGATGGCGACGATCAATCCAGAGGCCACCTGCTCTGCGCGCCCGATGCGAACACGGGGCGTTAACCACTCGAATGATTTCAAGGCGCGGGTGAGGGCGTGCATTGCCATTGCTTTGGGTTCCATGGAGAGTCGGGGCGCCACCGGCGCGGCTTGCATTCACTGTCGGCAAGTCCGACGCAATTGGCAACGCCGCCCAACGGCTAAGCCGCCCCGTTCAGCCTGGCGCACGCGCCGCTTGGATTGCGCACTGAACGCCACACGGTCGATGAGCGGGCTCCGCTTCGCGCGGAGGGGACGCGGCCGGCGAATCCAAAGCAAAGCGCCCATGCTCAAAACAAAATGGCAAAACAAAAGCGGCGTGAACAATCACGCCGCCTTCTGGCTTGCCGCCTCTCGCATAAGCGAGATCAGCAGATTGCGCCGCCCGCGCGCGTTAGGCAGGTGCCGGACTTGAGCCAGTCGACACGGCCGCCCGAGAACTGCGGTTGCAGCACGAACGTTTCGCCATTCAGGCCCGAGCTCGTGCCGGCGGTGGCGGTGATGTTGCCGCCGTCGTCCGTCGAAACGGTTTGGGCGTATTTCGTCGAGGGCGAACAGCCCGCGCCGGCGCCGACGCAAGGGACGGTGCCGGAGCCAACGAGCGACAGCGAGATCGTCGAACCCGACACGCAATCGCCGGTCGTGGCGCACGTGGCGACAGCCGTCTTGGCCGGGGAAGCGGCCAGGACGACTTCGGTGAACTTCGCCTTCGTGGTGTAGTTGTTGTATGCCGGGATAGCGATGGCAGCCAAAACGCCAATGATGGCAACAACGATCATGAGCTCAATGAGGGTGAAACCGGAAGCGGCTTTCTGCAACATGGGTGAATCTCCGAGTGTGAGTCGCTCGCGGCTGCAAGCGATGGGCTCAACCTCACAAACCGCGCAGGCTTGCGCAATAACCGCCCATCGGATAATTCGTAGTGCTATATGTGTAAGTGGTTAAAGTCAAATCTTTGGACGTATGAACGCGGCGGCAGCAGGCCGGCCACTCGCCGACTGCGCGCCAACGGCGCGATCGCGCGGCCACCCGTTCAACCTCTCGGCTCCGCGAGCGAAAATCGCTCGACCGCTCCGCTTGACCGCTCATCCGGGCGTAGCGCGGCGCGATTAGGTTCCGGGAGCGTCACGGGAGGGCGACGCTTGGCGCGCGGCGACGTGGCGGGAGGCTTGGGCAAGGGAAGCCGACTCGATCGACCCGATCGGGTGCCGTGTGCCGGCATGTGCCGGCTGAAATCGCCGTGTGCCAGGTTCAATGGCACACATTCGAGACACCCAAAGCCCCGGCCCATGGCCCCCAAGAGTTGAGCATTTGTTTTGTTTTTATTTATTTAAGATATTGATTTAAAAGAATATAAATAGAAATAAACGGAGTGGATGAGCGTCAACGCCTGCCTCCCACCTCCTGGGTCTTTGGGGTCTGTGTGCCGTGTGTGCCATGTGTGCCACCGATTTTAGATAGATGGACCTAGGCAGGTGATTTTTCGATTCGTCTGTGATCGCTCTTGTATGTGTCCGTTACAGGGCCTCTATACCCCCTCGATTTGGTGGCACACGTGGCACACAGCTGCTCGCGTTCGTAGTTTTTCGTAGCGACTCACCGACGTTTTGCCGTCAGAAAAACACGACAACCCATTGATTGTTAAAGGAATTGATGTTAAGTCGGCGACCCCGGGCCGGGGCGGTCGTCGGCCGCGGATTGTGTGCCAGGGGGGCGTGGCACGCGCTCTGGCACACGTCGGCGAACGGGCTGGCACACACCGGAAGCCGCGCACGCGGCGGCCAGCATCGCTCGGGCGCAGGCCCCCGCGGGGCGCGGCCAAAGCTCTAAACCAGCGGCCCCGTCGCGCCGTTAACCCGTGAAGGGCTGGCGATTTCGCCGACCGGGTCCGGATTCGGAGGAACACAGGACGCGCCGCGGAACGGGCGGGGCAGGGTAGCGACCGACCAACGAGCGCATGGCGCCGCCGATCGTCGACGGGCCAAACGGGGCAAATATAGTGTTGACCCGCCCAAAAAATCAGATAAATTCGATTCGCTCCGGCCCAACGCAACAAATGGGCAGGAAGAAAAAGCCTTTTGAGCTGTGATTGTTGGGCGGCCGGCTTGCAAAACCAGCGCGATAAAAAACCCGCCGTTCGCAGCGGCGGGTTTCGGGGTGCGGCTCTCGCCGCGTTCATCGCGTCAACTGAGAGAGAAAAACACGATGAACGACCAAGACAGTATTGCCGAAAATCGGGCCGAAACGCAAGAGGCGCCGACGATCGGCACGAATGATGTGCCGGCCGAACTGGCCGATCCCGCGGCGATCGCAGCGGTGTCGGTGGTGGAGGCTCAAATGGACGCGGCGGTTGCGGAGGCAGCGCCGGTCCAGCATGCGGAGCATGGCCCCATGACCGATGGGGAGTTCGACGAGGCCATGGATGCGATGTTCCCCGACGGGGCGACGCGCACTGCTCCGCGCCGCGAGCCGACAGCCCAAGACCGGCTGGATCGGCAATACGGCCACCCCTTTGTCGTCGTGGCCCTCGATCCCGCGACAGCGGCTGTCCTGCGCGAGAACAAGATTCGCGTCGTCGAGTGCGGAGATTCTGACGAAGAGCCCTTCGGATTCATCGCTCAGGACGCGGAGCGGGCATCCTTGGATAGCGCGGCCATGCGCCTGCCGCAGGATCGGCTCGATCCCCGATTGGAGATCGCCCCCGCCCTGACGAGCAGCGTCAAATCCCGCGACGTGCTCGTGCTCGGCACACTTGACCCATTGAGCACCCACCGCCACCGCGACGTGGTGGTCGCAGCGCGCCATCTGGCGCGGAGCGTCGTGGTTCAGGGCGAGCCCGCGTCCGTGCGAGTCGCCATCGCCGTGCGCCCAGGCGTTGACGCCGCAGGGCACGCCGGCGTCGACGGCAGTGAGCAAGGGGAATGGGACGGCGGGCTTGCGGATATGGACGAGGATTGGGTGGCGCCCGCAGCAAGCAAGAGCGCGTTCGCTTTCTCTGGCAAGGGAGCCACGAAGGGCTGGGGCGCGGACGAATCCTGCGCATGGATGAGCGCGGAAAAAACGGTCCGCGAGACACTGTGCGCGGCGACGAGTCGGGACGGTGTGCACCCGACAGCCTCCTTCGAGTTTCTCTTCGAGGCGTCGAATTTGCCCGAAGTCGAACCGGGCTATTTGTTCTGCGGTGTTTACGGATCCGCGATGGTTCAGGACGGGGGCGGGTGGTCGGCGATGGATCTTTTGATTCGACGCCCGCACACCCGCGGCAACGAGCGACCCGCGGTTCAGTTCCAGAAAATGGTCGCCGTCCCAGACCCCAACGGGTCGGGCAAGGGCGCGAAGCAAAAGACCATCCAAGACGTCGCATGGTCCGCCTCGGCGGCCCCCTATTTGCATCGCGTGCGGACCCTCGTCCGCGCGCCGCGCATCAATGGGCGATTGGAGCTCAACGACAAGCGCATTCTGCCCCAAGTCTTCGCGGAGTATCGCGGCGTGACGGACGACGGGCGCAACGTCACGATCGTGAACGACGGCGTGCTCACGCAAGAATACCTTTGCAGCATTGGCTTCTCATGCAATCAGCAGACTCACGCGGTGTGGAAAGACGCCGAGCGCGTCTTGGCGGGGCAGGTGCCGCGCGTGATGGCGACCGACGCTGTGGGCTGGGTGCTCGTGCCCAATGCGGACGGCTCTTTCGATCGCGAAAATGCCATCCCGCACTACGTGCATGGCGGACGCGTCATTGCGCCCAAAGGCGCCCCAGAACTGGTTTCGACCCGCATCGATCAGGTTGGCCGCAGCACGTCGAAGGTGGGCTCCTTTGAGGGGTGGAAGCAATCCAACGCGTTGGCCTTGCGCAACCCGATGATGGCGGTGTTGGAGGGGGTGGTGGCCTCATCCGCCATGCTCAACATCGTGCCGGACCTCGAATCGATGCTCGTGCACAACGTGGGCGACTCCGGAACCGGCAAGTCGCAAGCGATGCGGCACCTCGCGACCATGATCGGCTCGGGCGCCAAGCCGGGGGACCCGAACAGCAAGTCCATTTTCACGCCCTGGGTCGGCACGGACAACGGCGCGATCGCCGCAGCGGCCGAATGGAACGACTGCACCCAGCTCAAGGATGAAATCGACGAGGGCAAAAAAATCGAGTCGAGCACGATCTACGCGATCGTGAACGGCGGCGGCAAACAACGCGCGAACATCGACGGGACCGCCAAAGCCACCGTCTCCTCGCGCGGACACACACTGAGCGCAGGCGAGGCGAGCATCGCCGCCAAGCTCTTGCAAAGCGCAAAATCGGCGCGCGACGGCGAAATGACGGGCGGTCTGCAATTCCGCTGCGTCGAACCGTCCGCAGAGCTCCTCTGGGAAGACGTGAAGTCGCAGACGGCGGACGGCGACTTGGGTGTTTATGCAGACCTGGTGGCCGCATACAGCTCTGCGTCGGTCACGCCCGGCGGCAAAGCCATTGACGCCGTGGTTGCCGCCGCGCACGCCAATCACGGCCATTTTTGGGAGCATTGGATTGCTTTCCTGCAAACGCCCCACGGCCTTGCGAAGGTTCGTAAGTGGGCCGAGGAGAACGTCGCGTTCACCGCGTCGTTCGTTCGCCCGAGCGACTCGTCGATCGCCAAGCGCCGCGCAAAGCACGTCGTCTCCGCCCTGACCGGTTTGCGCGGCGTGCTCGAAGTTTGCGGTTATCCCGCAGAAGCTGTTGAGCGCATTTTCGCTGCTGCGCAAGTCGCCGCGCGCGACCACTTCTGGCTCGCAGGACTCGACTCCCGCAACACGACCGAGGGCCAAGATTATGCGGCCCGCGCTGAGGCGTGGATCGTCAACAACGAGGCGCGTTTTTACGCCCCAAACCGCCCGACGTCGGACGGCAGCTTGGGCTGGATCAAGCCACCCGAGTTGGGAGGCGACGGCACCTGCGTTTTGATGAGCGAAGGGGTGGCAGAGCTTGCGCAACAACTGGGCGGCATCGATAAAAACCGCCTGCGCAAAGCGCTCATTGCCGCAGGCTGGGAAGAGACTCGCGGCGAGCGCCATCCACGCCTCGATCCCTTGACCGCGCGCCAGTCGGCCGCGCCGCGCGTCCTTCGCAAAGTCCGTTTCTTCGACTCGCGCAACAACGCGGCGTCCAACGCAAACAAGCTTGGATTGGACGATGACGAGGCCTTGGCGCGCGAGGACGTGTTGGCCGCCGCACCCGCGACGCCCATCGCGGAACCGGCCAAGACGAAGGCCAAGGACAACGCCACACGCAGCGCGAAGGGCAAAGCCCACGGCGTTGCCGGAGCATCTCCGGGCGCCGCGAACGACCCGTCCCAACCAGCGGATTCGCCGTCGCAGTCAGTCGCTTCGACGGGCGGGGCTGTTTCGAAATGGGGTGCGCCCAAGACGTCTCGAACGTCGAGCTAGACGCGAACACGGAGCCGCAAGGCGGCTCCTTTCTCCGAGCATTCTCGCCGTGGCGAGTGACGGCTGTTTCGACCGTGCGCGGGGCTGCGAAGGGCCCAAGCTGTGCTGTCAGGCCGCGCGCGACTCACGCGGCGAGGGACTCACACAGCGAGCGGCGCGACCAGGGCAGCTTCATTCGCAGCGCCCACGCGTGTGCTTCTTCGACCGCATCCTGCATCTCGAACACCTTGCGCGCCGGGCCGCGCGCTAGTTCTCTGGCGCTGCGGCCGGCGAATGGGCATGGGCAATTCCGCAAGCCCCCAACCGGGTCGTTTGCGGCGGCGCCAGCGTCGAGCAAAATCGCGCAACTCTCCGCGTCGCCACGCAGCGCCGCGAGCGCGAGCGGCGTGAGTCCCGCGGCGTCTTCGGCCTCGACGAGGGCGCGAGCCAGAGCCGAGCTGCCCAAGGTCGCCGGATCTCCGGCCAGGCCGCAGGCGCGATCAGCGGCCGCAAGCACCGCGGCCACCATCGGAGCTGCGGAGGCGGGTCGGCCAGAAGACCCTGTGGATCCGCGGCGGCCAAGCGCGTGATGCAAGGCGTTGTCTCCCATGGCGTCGCGCGCGCGGACACTGGCCTCAGCGCGAAGAAGCGCTTCGACCACCTCAACAGCGCCCGTGAGAATCGCGAGCATCAGAGGCGTGCGGCCCGAGGGGTCCGCTTGATCGACCTGCGCGCCGGCGGCGATCAGCGCCAGCGCGGCGCGTCGGTTGGCCGGAGCGGCCAGGCCCGAGCACGCGAGGATCAGAGGCGTGCGGCCGCGCGCGTCGCGGGCATCCCTTTCCGAACCCGCTCGAAGCAACGCGTCCACGGCGTCCGCGGCGCCGACCCGTGCGGCTTCATGCAGCGCGAGGCACGAGCCCGCGCCCACCGTGTTGACGCAGACGCGCTGCCGCAAAACCTCCACGACGCGCGCGGCGTCGTTGGCACGGGACGCTTCGAACAACGCCTGCGGCGTGGCCTGAGCGGCCGGTTGAAAAGGAGTTTCTTCGCGCAGAGCGGTTGGGTTCATGGGGCGTCTCGTCTGTCGTTGTCGATCGTCGCGGCGTGGATTTGAGCGTGGGGCGCGCGAGGCGCGTGGGCTCCGCCCGTCGCCAAACTGCGCGTTTTCATTCTGCACAAAGAGATCCGCATTGCATCGACCGTCCGTCGGAAACACCCGGCGGCGACGCGACGGGTGGGCACGGCGAATGGCGGGTGAATCAGGCGATATTGAGCGGCGCCTGCGAGAGAGGGCGGCGCGCGCGGGGCATGCCGATCGAAGCGGCGAGCTCCACCGCTTCAACTTCTGCGTCGAAGGCGGCAAAGGCGTCGCGCGCACGCTTTTTGGCAAATTCCCTGGGCGTTCGGCCGGCGCTGTTTAACCGGTGGCCTGATTGCGCCACGGCGTTCCGGTCCTCAACGCCCGCGTCCAGCAACAGCGCGCACGTCGCCCACTGGCCCCGCAACGCGGCGCGCCCCAGAGCAGACAATTCATCGATGGGATCCGCTCGCGTCAACCATTTGCGAGCAGCGGCGCGTCCGCGCGCGCGGGCCACGCCACCCTCTTTTCGGAGCAGAAACGCCAGCAGAGCTCGCAAACCGAGCGGCTCGAATTCCGGGGTGGCGGCAAATCCTGCCGTTGAAGCGGCATGCCGATGCTCAGCGAGCTCAATGGCGAAGACCAGCGCGCTTCGACCATCTTCATCGACGTCTCTCCAACGCGATCCCGCGCGCAGCAGCGCGTCGACCAGTCGCGCGTTGTTGTATTCCAACGCCAGGAGGAGCGGCGTTTTCCCGTCTTCGTCGCGGCAGCGCACCGGTGCGCCGGCGCGGACGAGCGCCATGGCGATCTCTCCGCAATCGGAATCGCCTGGGCGCTTGCATGCGAGGAGCAGGGCGGTCAGTCCGAGGCCATCGCGAAGGTCAAGGCGGGCGCCCGCGTCGATCAGCAACTGAGCGGCGTCAAGGCTGCCGCTCGCGGCCGCTTCGTGCAATGCGGTGTCGCGTTTTCTGTGCATGTTCACGTCGGCGCCCGCGGCGAGAAGCAGCCGGATTGCGCCCGTGCGATTGAGCGCGGCGGCCGCCCGCAGCGGGAAGCGGTCTCCATCCGTTTCGTTGGGATCCGCGCCCGCGCGCAACACGGCGGCCAAGGCGTCGTCGGTGTCTTCCTTCAACGCGCGCAAAGCGCTGAGCGCCGCCGGCGCGAGCGTCCGAGCGGCGCGCGATGGGTTGCGCGGTTGAGGTGTCGCGGAGGTCGTCGGTCGTTGGTTCATTGAAGCCTCGGTCCGGGAGCGGATGCGTGTGCGGGGTGCCCTTTGGCTGGCGCTTCATTGCGCCAGGCCCATCTCGATACCCAAACATAGCGCCGTTTTCAAGCTGTTTTGACTTATTTTTTCGCGCAGAGCGGCGCCGTTCGTCGGGTTTTCTGCCGACCGCAAAACGACCGCCCGTTGATGGGCGGCGATGCATTTGCACAGCTCGCGACCGCCTGCGCCGATCGGGGATCGGAGGTTGGGGGGCGCTGGGGCGCGGCGGGCAAAACAGAAAACCCCCGCCTCGCGGCAAGGGGGCTTGCTGGGCCAATCGGCATCACACGCGCTGCGCGTTCGCGCCGACGTCCAGCCTCTCGCGAGCGCGGCGCGCTTCCGCCGCGTCCCGCTTTTCGCGAGCGGCGCGCTCGCGCAGCTCATCGTCCAGGCGGTAGCTCTTTGTCGGACATTGCTCGTGCCAGCGGAGCAGCACTTTGCGCGCCGAATTCACGCCCTCCGCCCCGCATTGGGAGACCAGCTCCGAGAATTCGCCCTCTCTGCTGACGCGCGAATGGTGGGCCGACTTGACCTCGTTGCGCTTGACGAGCAAGGCGAAGAACAACGCGAAAACACTCCACAGCAGCACACCTCCGGCATGATCCGACGTTGCCGCGAATCCGATGTCGGCTGCGATGAACACGCCCAACAGGATCTGAACGCGGAGTCCAACGCCGCCCGCGCGAGGGGCGGGCTCATCCGGACGAAGGTGCGCGCGCAACTGATCGAGCACGCGCTTCTGGTCGCGATTGTCCAAGCGCGCAAAGCGATCGGCGACCGCGTGGGTTTGTTTGTCCAGCGCGGTCGAGCCGGCGATGCGGATGAACTCGGATTCGAACAGCGATGAACTGGGGCGGGGGGCGGCGGAGGGTTTGTTCATTGTGAGCGGTGTGAGGTGGGTGCCCGCGCCGTGTCTCTCGGAGTCGGCGGGGCAACGTGGCCTGCGCGCGGTCAAGCGGTCCGCGACGCGACGTCGGGACCCATTGCAAGCCGCTGGGCTCGATGAAGGCTCCGTCCATCATTTCCATATCGCGTTGAGGCGGCTCGCGGCAAGCGATTGGCCCGAAGCGCTGACGGGCGGCCACATGGGGCCGACGCGCGAATGCAAACGCGCGCTCGCCAAGCTGAGCCGCCGGGATGCGCACCGGCGCGCGCCACCGCGAATTCGTAGAGCGTGTTGCTTTATAAAGGACGACGAATCAAGCTTCCGGGGCAACCCTTCGTGCATAACAGCCGCATTTCCGGCTGTTGCTTGGCTAACGCGCGAACGAGTGAGCGGGCGCGCGCGGTGCGCGCGATGGCGTTGGCGGCGCCGCGGCCGCAATGGTCGGCGTTTGCCGAGAAGGCGTAGACTCCGCCGGCGTGGGCGTGGGCGTGGGCGTGGGCGCGGACTGCGGCGCGCGAGCCTTGGTTCGCGTCCGATTAGGGGCGAACTCTGGCGGCAGACGCTCGGACATTTGCGACTGAGCTTGCGCCATGCCGTGGGCGGTCGCCAGGTCGTTCCAGTCGCTCAGCGAGAGCGGATCGCCGACCTCGAAGTGCGGGACCGCCCAGCTGGCTTCGACGGCCATCGCCGCAGCGCGCGCCGACTCAACGCCTTTGTTGACCTTGCCCGCGGCGACCAGCGAGCGGTCGTTGTCGCCCAGAATCGCGAGGGCGGATTGCGGATAGGCGCGCTTCACCTCGCGCACGACAGGCTCCAAGTTTCCCGCGTCGAACGCAACCGCCACCGCGCAACCCAAAGCTTGATGAACGGTCGCGCCGGTGGCGAAGCCCTCGACCAGCGCGATCGGCTGTCCGTCGCGGGGATAACCGATCCAGGCCATGCAGCCCTGCTTGCGGCCGCCGGGCATGAATTTCTTGTCGCCGTTCGCCGCGATCTCTTGCACCGACCACAGCTTCCCCTGCGCGTCGAACATCGGAAGCAGAAGGTTGCCGCGCTCGAATCGAGCGCCAAATGTCGCGATCGCAGGCGCCGCGGAGAAGCCCGCCGGAGACAACGACCCGACCGCGGCCGGAAACCCCTTGCGCTCCATATACTCGACCCCGGCGCCCTGCGGCTTGGTGGACGCCTTGAACCATCGCTCAGAGGCGCGAACCGCCGCGGCCTCGCGCTTGGCTTCGGTTTCTCGCTCTCGCTCGGCTGCCGCGATGCGATCTTGCGCTTGCTGGGCCGCATAAACATGTCGCTCCGCGCGAGGGGCTTCGGAGTTGAATGAGATCACCCCGCGATCGCTCGACCAGTCGCAAATCCAGCCACTCAACCGGTTTGCGGAGAAGGATGCGCAGAACGCGCCCGACAAGTTGGTGCGGGGTTTGCCCACCACCGGCACGCGGTGAATCTTCCCATCCAGGTCCAGCTCGCTGAGACCATCGATGACCAGCCCCTCTTCGAACAGCGCTGAGCGAAACTGATCGAGCGCGCTGCTCCGATCCACGGAAGCGATCGGCGCATAGCGCCGAAGCTGCTCCCAATCGCTGCCGGGCGGAGCAAACCACGCGCGTTCCAGGCGATCGAATCGGGCGCCGAGTTTTTGCGCCGAAGCCTCTTGTTCTGGCGACACCGCGAGCGGTCGACCCAAGCTCAGAATGCGATCCGAGCGAGGAGGGCGGTCGCTTGATTGGCTTGAATGGGGCGACGCGGCGGCCTTCGGATTCTCGGAAGGCGCGGCGAGGGCGGCGGACTGTTCTTTGATCTCAGGCATGGCGAAGGTCCCGGCGGCGGCTGCGGCCGACGGGCCGCGCGATCGAGGCGGCGCAAGGCGCCGCGGCGGTCACGCTACGACAAACACCGAGAGCAGCCAATTCCGCTCGTCGCGGTTTTGGGCCGTTGCGTTGGCCGCTGAATGGCGCACGGCACCGAGCATCCCGGCCTCCAACTGCAAAGCAGGGCATCCGCACGCGCGCGATGGCCGTCTCTCGGCCTGGCTGTCCGCGCATCCCGATTCGGCGAGCGCCCGTCCGCCCAATGAAAGTCGCCGACCGGCGGCTGATCGTTGACACGCAGAGGCGCGCGCGTGAGCGTGGGACGGACAGATGGCGCTCAAATCGACCCACCTGTCGACGCTCCTTTCTTCAACCGGATTCGAACCTCGCGTCAAGCAGACCCCGAACTCAATCAACCGTCAGCGACCAGGAAGCTCGATCATGTCTTCGCCCAACCACGCCCTCAACCAAGTCGTCGTCTCTTTCATTCGCAAGGACAATGGCCGGCCCATGAACTTCGTCTTCACGGACGCGGACGAATGGAGCATGACCACCACCGGCGCGGCCTTGGCGCAACTGCCGTCGGGCAACTACGGCCCGGCGATGGGCGCAATGCGACCGACCCCATCCGCCAACTTGGGCATCATCCTTTCCAAGTCGGGCGAGGCGGGCAGCATCACGTTCACGCACAAGGACGACGAAGTCGGGGGGGCGGCGCTGTCCGTGATGACCCATTGCTGCTTCGATTTTCTCGGAGGGCTGGGCGTTTTCCTGGAGCACCTGCAAGAATATTTGGATGTGGCTGAGCCCAACTCGTTCACGTTCAAATTCAACGGTGTCGACTGGGTTCGCGACCTGGGCATCAATCTGGATCCCCGCAGCTTCATTTGCGCAGCGCTCGCCTTCCTGCCGGCCACGCCGTTTCACCACTCGCGCGGCAAGAGCGATTTGGAGTGGGCACTCATGAAGCCATCCGAGCGACTGGGGCGGAGCCGCCGTTGATCCGTCGTCGGCGCGTTGAAGGGCGGTCGTTATAGCGGTCGCCCTTTTGGCCATCCTTCGCCGCTGCCAATGGCCTTTACCCAGCGACTTCCTCCGGCCGTTTGGCCGCCCAGCCTGATCACTGGACCGCGCCTCCGTGCAACCGGTCCGCGCTGCCTTTCATCGAGCCAGGCTTGTTCTTTGAATCCAGGCAAACGATAAGGAATAAGCGCCCGATTTGCATCCGCCGGCGCGTCTTTCTGTTCGGAATTTCCTGCCTTGTCTTCGAGCATTTTCGGCGCGCAACAAGATCAATGAACGCGACTCTCACCCAGCAGCCGGTGCGTCCATTCTCTGGATGGCATTGACCGATTGGCGCGTTGGGTGCGACGTTCGCGCCGTTTTATCCGGGGCGTCCCTGCTCAAACACCGCCGCCTCGGAGATGCAATGCCATACACCACCGCCCCTTGCTCGATGGAAGGATCCAAAGAGCCCTCTCGCTTGATCATCGCGACCGCTTCTCGCGGCCATTTCAAAAAGTCCCGTGCTCGTCTTGCCGCACGACCGCCTCGGCGCGCCATCGCTTCGATTGCTGCGGCCGCGGCCCTGTCGGTGTGTTTCGCCGGATGCGGCAGCGCGCCCGAGGCGGGCAAAGATTCGCTTGCCCTCCGCGACGGGCAAGCCCACCTTGCGACGGCGGACGCCACGGCGCAAGCGCGCCTCTCGGGTGCGTTGACGACGTCTCCCGCGACGCCGACCTCGGGCCTGCTGCTGACCAGTGGGCTTCTGAATCCGAACCTCGCGACCGAGGACTTCTTCCTCACGACGCCGCGCGCGATCGCGTTCCGGGGGGATCCGTTGCGGTTCTCGCTGCCGGAAAACGATGGCTCGCAATCCAGTGAGGCGCCATCCATTGAGGCGCAGCCGAGCGACGGCGCTGTCGTAAAGGCCAATGCATGGCCGACGAATGGGGCGGCGATCCTCGCGGCGATGTCGGGGGAGCAGCTCGTCAAAATGCCAGACCTGTTCGGCTCATGCCCGACGTCGCCTGAAAAGGCCAAAGAGCTGGCGCATTCCATGCGCGACTTGGGCGCCTCGCAAGCGGTTCTCTCGGATCTGTATCCGAACGAAAGCGCGGAAGCGAACGTCGCGAGCCTTGGGGCATTGTTTCAGCTCCACTCCACGCGCAGCGCGAGCTTCGCGGGCCGCTTGGCGCTGAGCCTTTCGGCGCCCCCTTCGAGCGCGAAGGCGTCGCCCTTGGCGGCCGGAATATTCACTCTCGACGCGTCGGCCGACACCGTTGGGGCGTCGCCCAAGCAATCCGCAGTGGCCGCCCGTTCCGTCAGCTCGCGGTTAGTTTCCCTGGGCGTGCGAAACAAAAATCCGGGGAACCTGCGCAACCCGGACACCGGCGACTTCCAGCAGTTCGACACGATCCAGCAAGGCATTCAAGCGGCGGACCGGAACCTGCTCGGCTATGGGACTCGGCACGGGATCAACACGATCGCAGGCGTTGTGAATCGCTGGGCGCCCAAGGGCGATGGCGACAACAATCCCTCGGCCTACGCGATGGCGGTGGCGAAATCGACGGGGATCGCCGTCGACGAGCCGATCGATCTGAGGGACACCGAGGTCCGCACGCGAGTGTTGAGCGCGATGATGGATGTCGAGTCGCCGGGATGGAGAGAGGCCGCGCGGCAATCGGGTCCTGTGGTCGCGACCGCGGCAGCCACTCCAACTCGAAGGGGCGGACGGCGAGGCGCCCAGAACGTTCGCAGCGAGGCGAGGGCGCAAATCGGCGCCGAAAGCTAACGCAGCGATCCCGCCGCTGCAAACGAAGACGGCCGGATTCCCGGCCGTCTTTCTTCGTTCGATGAAGCAAAGGAATGAAGCAAAGGAAAAGGGCAAGCCAGGCTTGCCCTTTTTCCCCCGGTTGCTCAGACCGGCATTCGGAGATCAGGGCCACCGCTGACCCCGACCTGTCCAGGAGACACCTTGCGGCCGCAAAACGCAAGACCGGTCATCGCGTTTTTTGGAAATTGGCGGGGCGCCGGCTGGCTCCCGTAGCTTTCCGTTGATCGGTGCTTTCTTGTCGACCGCATCGAGATGCCCTTATGTTGGCCCTATGGAGTCGAAGCTGGGTTCGGCGGTTTGCGTGTCCGTGCCGGCGGCAGGTTTCGCCTCATCGCATTTCACCGCTTCACGCGCTTCGCGACGCATTGGCGCATGCCGTTCGTCGCCTCGAAAGCGTTATTTTTGGATTGCCGCTCGGCGCGCTTCATGCGCGCGGCGCCTTATTTCGCACCCTTTCATCCCGCTGCGCCCGGAGGCCTCGCTATGGATTCGATGCAACTTCTGAACCGAGGGCAAGAGGCGGCGATTGCCGACGGCGAAGTGATCGTTGTTCGCCCGTTCGAAGGCGGCTTCACGGCGACGGACGCGTTCGGCACGCCGATTGGCTCGGGATGGAATGCCGCGGCGCACGGCGGAGAAATCGCCGCCGAGAAGGCGCGCCTGGCAGACGAGGTTCTGAGCTATTACAAAAACGGGGGCGTGGCGAACGCCGAGCTGGATCCGAATCGCCACGAATTGCGCATGCAGATCGAGGAGCTCTTCGACAAAAACGCCGAGCATCAAAACGCTTCGGGCGGCACGCGCCGCACGAAGAGCAACCCTGCCGCCAAGGCGATCGGAGCACTCGCGTCGCTCGCGCGCCGTATCACGCAGACCACGCTGCCCCAGGCGCTCAAACCCTGAGTTTCACACTCCGCTGCGGGCGCAATCACTTGCCCGCAGCTTTCTTCGCTTCGAGGGCAAAAGATGGCGCGCAAAAGCCGAAACCGAGACGACCGGCCGGTTGACTCCGAAGCCGCCGCAGCCTTCGCACGCGATCGCGCGCGGCGAGATGAAATCAAGCGGCTGGCGACGGCCGATCGACCGTTCCATGTGAAGCACGCCGTGCCCAATGGCTTTTCCTCGTTGCCACAAAGCGGCGTGAAAGCCAGGCTTCACATGCCCACCGGGCCGCGGCAGCAAGGCGTCGCGTTCGCCATCCCATCCATGGCGGCGGAAATCGCCCAGGCGCGCCAGCGCGAGGGCATCGCGACCAACGCGCAATTGGCCATGTCGGACTTCGATCCCGACCATTACCCTCTAAAAATCGAGCTCGTGCCGGAGAAGGCTCAGCGCGTGAATCTGCGTCTGCTGCTGACGCAAACGACCTGGTCCGCGATCATCGGACGCAAAGCGGCTGAGCAAGACAGCACCTGCGAAATTTGCCGGCGACGAACCGCGCGGCCAGAGTGCCACGAAGTTTGGGGTTACCACGACGCCACTCAGGTCCAAACGCTTCTGGGCCTGCGCACGTTGTGCGCCCTGTGTCACCGTTGCGCCCATTTGGGCCATTCGTATTTCGTCCAGATGCAGGCGCAGGAGCGGGGCGAAACGCACTCGCGTGCAACCGACATATTCGATCGCGCGATGAGCCACCTGATGGAGCAGAACGGGATCGATCATGAGACCGCGAAGGTCTATTTCAAGTGGGCCTTGAACCAGCAGCGGGCGCGCCAACACATTCAATGGAGCCTGAATCTGGATTGGCTCTTTGCTTGGCTCAGCGACCCGTCTCGCGAAGACATTCGTTTGGCCTGGGCGCGGACCGAGGCGGCGGATGAAGCCGCCAGGCTTCTCATCGGTCGCGCGCGCAGCGAGCGATCGAGTTGATCTTCACACGCGCGCGGCAATCGAGCGCGGCACGAGCCAAACGGAAACCGCCGGCCACAGCGTGAACTGGGCCGGCGGCGATCGCTTCCTTCGCGTTCGGACTCGCGTCAGCGGGACATGCCCTGATTCGCGCGAGCGGGCGCGCGGCGCTTGTCCTGCGCTTGCGACGGCTCCGCGGATGCAGTGGCCGCCTCGGCGACCGGCTCTTGCGCGGCGCGTTGCGCAACCTTCTCCGACTGGGCTTCGTGCTCCGGCTGCTCGCGTTTTTCGCGCGGAATCATGTCCTGCGCAAACCCCATCGCTTCGCGCACTTCGCGCGGCGCGTCCCGCGTGGTGTAGACGCGCAGGGCCAGCTCTTCTCCGTCCGGTGTTTTGAAGTTGAAGATCACTTCGTTGAATCGCACGGGCTTGCCATCCGCGCGGTGATTGACGGCATTGCCCATTGCAATGGTCTCCCAACGCGGCTCCGCGTCGGTCCCGAGATTCGCGCGCAGATTGATGTATTTCTTGGTCTGGCCCGTCACGGGGTCGATAGGAATTTCACCTGTGGCGCGGTCGGCCGTGCGCTCGTTCAGATATGCACGCGCACGCAATTCAGGGGCGTCATCCGCCCACGGGGGCGCGAACTTGCCTTCGAGGCGTTTGGGGTCCGACGTCGTGGCAAGCCACAACACCGTTTTCCATTCGCCGGCGACTTCCCTGCGCGTATACAGGACCGACACGGGCTCCGTTCTAGCGCTCTTTGCGGCTTCTGGGGAGGCCTCGGGCGTGCCCTGGGCGGGCGCTGCCGATGCAGCCGAGCTCGACTCCGGCTCGCTGCGCGCGGGCGTGCGCGATGGGCGTTGCGTTTGAGCCGGCGCCTGCGGATCGAGCGGATCCTCGTGGGCTTGCGACGCCGGCGCCGCTTCCGGCTTGGCGCGCGCCGTTCTGCGCGGCTGAGACTGCTGTTGAGCCTCGGGTTGCGGATCGAGCGGATCGTCCGCGGCGGACTGCGAGGCTGCATTGGGCTTGGGCATGGTGGTCTCCATGGGCGCTTGCGCGCAGGGGGTGAGAAACGCCCGAGCGACGCGATCCGACGGATCGCAGCCTCGGGCTCCATGTCGTCATAAGTCCGCGCGCTGTTGATGCCAAGCGGGTGAGGGCGCCGCCGATCGGCAATTTGATCGGCCCCGCGGCGCGGGCCAGCCAACCCAACCGTTTTTGCCCATCAGCCCGTCGCGTCGGCGGACGTCGCCACCACGCGCTTCGCGATCGGCAAAGTTGTCCCTCGCGGCCGTGTCGCCAAGATGGGCGGCCGGGAGGGCAGATGGCCGGCCTTGATTGCGGAGTTGCGGGCCACGAAACTGGCCAGGGCGCGGCTCTGTTGGCGGGGCTGATTTGTGGCTCCCACGCGCTCGACCTTTTGGCGGGAATATCCCCGCCGCGACGCAATGCCCTTCATTGCGCAACGCGTTCACCCCGAGATCCGCGAAACCGAACACCCCAGGAGCACACGCATGGCCGCAAACCCAACTTCCCTCAACACCGGCGCGGGCCAAAACGCCAACCCGGTCACGGCGCAGAAAAGCGGCCGGCGCCGCACGTTCGATCCGGTTTCGAACTTGGATGAGCTGCGCGTGCCCAAGGAACTGATCGAAGCCGCGAAGGTCCAGATCGACGCCGTAGGCAACGATGTGACGCAGCCGAGCTACAAAGACATGTCCATGGAGAGCATGGCGAAACAGCAGGCTCTTCGTCGCGCGGGCTTTGGCCCGGATGGCGAGCCCGACGTAAGGCGGAGCGCGGACATCGCCTTCCCTTTGCAGGCGATCGGCTACGCAGCGATCGCATTGGTGTGCAGAGTGAGGCATTTCTCGGCGTGGCTTTTCCGTCTTGCCGGCGTTGGCCTGGCCATCTTTTCGCCGGCGTGGTGTCCTCCGGCGCTGACGGCTTTCTTGGCCCACGTGGGCGCATTGGTCGCTCAGTTGCCAGCGGACGCGAGCGCCTACGCCAGCGACAATTCGGGCGCCGCGTGGCAAGTGGCTCGCGCGCTCGGACACGATCTCGCCTTCGGAGCGGTGGCGCTCTTCGCTGTGTGGACGGTGGCTGCCATGAGGCGCGAGAAACCAATTGCAAGCGGCATCCCCGGCGGACGCCGCGGCTATCGCGCGGTGGTCACGGGCCGCGGCGCTTTTGCCAACGACACCCCGTCGAAATTCCTCGGCGAAACCCGCATCACTTGGATCGGCCTGCTCATGGGCGGCGCCATTGAGGCGGCCGTGTTTTACGTCGCCACCCCGTTCGTGTGGAGCTTGTTCTGAGCTCTTGCCCGTGGGCAAACCACAAGCGAAACACAAAGCAAAAAGCGAAAGCGAACGAGGACGAGAAGGACAAAGCAAAGCGGCTCGCCCTTGGGGAAAGCCGCTTTGCTTTGTCCTCATTGCGATCGACCGCACGGATCGATCAGGCGGCCCGCCGTTGCGACGCCGGCGCGTCGCTCAACCGCGCAACCGATGCAGCGGCATCAGATTCGCATGGCGGCCCGTGCGCGGGGCGGCGCCGGCATGGCCGCTTGCGTTGCCGGGTGTGCTTCCACTCTGACCCGGTTGCTCGTCGACGGAGTTTGGCCTTTGGGCTCGGCCACGGCGCTGCGCGCATGAGCCTTAGCTCGCGCGGCCGCCACCGCTTCGCTGAGCGCCAAGACCTCCTGCGCGGCCGCGATGAAGGCGAGCTCTTGCCGTTCGCTCCACGAGTCGCTTTGCGGATTCACGTGCGCGCGCAGCTCGGGCGTGCGCGTCCGAAACGCATGCCGCGCGTGATCCGCTGCGGATCGACCGTGCCCATCCAGCACGAACGGATCCGCCCCGCCTGCGGCCAGCGCCCGCACCGCGGCCGCGTTCTTCGTTCGGAACGCGCGGTGCAGCGGCGCATCTCCCTGGGAGTCCAGAAGATTTGGATTGGCGCCCAGGGACAACAGATCCTCGATCACAACGGCTTTGGCGCCCGGCCGCTCTCCGGGCCACTGCGTGGAGGCCAAATGCAGCGCCGTTTGCCCCAGCGAGTCGACCGCGTTGAGGCCCGGAGCGCCCACGCGTTCGATGATCGCCGAAGCGAGCAATGCGCTCGCCGCCACCGCGCCTTCGCGCGCGGCGACATGCAAAGGCGTCTCGCCGTAGCCGCTGACGGCCGAGGGGTCGGCGCCGTGCGCGAGCAGCACGCGCGTTGCGGCCTCGTGCGAGGGCGCGTCCCGCGACGACAGCGCGGCCCAGTGCAAAGCGGTCCAACCATCGTTGGCGAAGGCCTCTCGGTCGTCGGGATCGGTCGTGCCATCGAACGACACGCGATGGCTTGCGCCGGCGTTCAGAAGCGCGTCGCATGCGAGGGCGTTGCCGTGCGCGGCGGCCGTGATGAGCGGGGTCCATGCGTCGTGTCCCGGCCCATCCGGAGGCGCGCCATGCGCGAGCGCAACAGCGAGCAAGTCGCTGCGGCCGGCCTCGATGAGCGCAGCCAGATCCGCCTGCGCCCAATCGACCGCGGCCGGCGCAACGGGGGCAGGGACTTGGTCGGACGGCGGGGGCGCTTGCGCTGCTTCGGCGGCGAGCTCTCCGCGCAATGCGGCCACTCGCGTGCGCAGCGCGTCTTCCGGGTCGACATGAGCATCATTGGCGCGGTGAGTGGGTTCCATAAAAGGCTCCTTGTCGCAGATTTCGACGCAAAAAATGGGCGTCGGAAAAGTTTTGCGTTCGGGGCCCGCTCACAGTGTTCTATGGATCCGCCTCTGGTCGGTTCGAGAGGGCTGCGCGGTTTCCGCCTATCGGCTTCCTTAACTCAAAGTAAAGGAGCGCGCGCGAAGCGCAAGCGAACCAGCATCCGTTCGTCGCATATTTTGGTCTTTCAGCCGAATTGGCTTGCGGCTGCTCGTGTTTGACGCGGGCCAAAATCCGCGCGAGAAATAAGCCGAGCCCTGCGCCATACGCCAAGGCGGCATTGCAATCCCGCTCCCGTTTTCCGCGGATTGCCCCGCGCGTTGCTCGGAGCGCTTGCAAGACGTGCAACATTCACAGGAGGAGCGCCATGCCCGCGACCGACGATTTCGAAAAATCCTTTTCTCGCGACGCCAGCGCTTCGAGCGCAGAGATTGAGCGACCCGTCGTCTCGGTCCAGGTGGCGCCTTGCTATTTGGATGGAGACGTCGTCGTCTCTCAATTCAACGAGGGGCCCGATGTGCGGACTGAGTTTTGGACCATCTACGAGCGCCACGACGACCACACCGTGGAGGCCGTCAAGGACATCACTCGCGGGACGCCCGAACAAATGCAAGAGCGTGCCGAGCGTCTGGGCGCCGTGTTGGCGAAGTGGCGGGCCGTGCCTCTCGAAGAGCACGTTTGGATTCGCGAGGCGGCGAGGCGGGCTCAACGGCCCGACTCGCATGCGGCGCATGCTTCGCCTGCTGACGCAAACAGAGCCCCGCTCGCGCGGCGCGAAGGACCCTCTCGCTGAACGAGCATTTGCCGCGCACGGCAACGACGCTCACATGCGCAAGGGTTTTCGCGCGGATTTTTGCTCCGTCGACGGCGGAGGCGCTGAGATGGGCGCGGCCGGGGTCAACACAGGTCGCGCATTCACGGCTTGCGCGCCCACCGCGGTGGCCAGCCGATGATGCTCGCGTCCCGCGCGCCTCTGCGCCTCCAATTGCTCTTGTCCACGCTGCTCGATCAGAACGGTTTGGAGGCAGTGAATCAGGTGCTTGATCGGGCCGTGCAGGGGCGCGGCCGCGTTGGGGTCCAATGGAGCGCCTATGGGCATTTGGTCTCGTGCGGGCCCCTCGGGCTTCGGGAGTGCGGCAAGCACGCATCGGGCGCCGCCCACTCTCAAAACGAGATCGAAGCCCAACCGCTCGCTGCCCGCGTTCAACGTGGCCAAAGCGCCTTGCTTGGCGAGCACGTGGTCCGACAGCCATTCGGGCAATTCGGCTGTGCCGATGGCCTCGCGCGAATTGAGGCTCGCCACGGGAATGTCTCGGGTTGCGGAGAAGGAAGCTTGTGCAGGCGCACGCGCGCTGCGTCTGTCTTGCGGAGCGATGGAAGAGGCGGCCATGGGCGGTCTTTCGGGGGAGGGAGTTGAGTTCGATGCGAGCGCAACGTGTCGGCGCGCGGCGCGTCCATTCAACTTATCGAATGCCCCTCGGATGTCCACGATTTAGGCGTTCAACGCATTCCGTTCCGACCAACGGTTGTTCTCGCGCAGGCGTTTCTCTCGATGCTTTGTCGATGCTTTCACTGCGCGGTTTGGTTGATTGGATGGGCGGTAGGTTTGGCCTGATGCGCGCAATTGTTTTCCGCAACGCAAAGAGAGATAGTGGTCTCAACCAGGAAGCAAACACACCGCAGATTCACCCGCTTCCTTCATCAACAAAAACCGCTTCGGAGACCACCATGATTGACACCGCCTACTTCGCCATCGACACGATCGTTGACACCGCCCTCAGCATCTTGCCCACCTCGTTCTATGTCGTTGCTGACGCTGTTATCTTGGCTGCGATTGTCTTGACCTTCGCCCACTAAGCCAGCGTCCTTAGACGCAGGCAAGCGACAACGCCTCGATTCGTTCGAGGCGTTTCATTTTGTGGAGGGCGACAACTCGGAATGGGCACATGTGCAGCCGGCGCGTCGGCTCCGTTAGGGACTTCACAGCCTCCGCGCGCGCGATTGACGAGCAGGGGAGGCTGGGGAGATCGACTGGTTTTCGCGGGCTGCGCTTGGGCCTTGATCGGCGCGCTCCGGGATCGGAGCCAATCGGATCGCGGCGGACAGGTCGGCGCGCTCAATGCGCGCCCAAGTCATCGGGAGCATGCGCTGCGGATCATTGAGGACCGGCGTGCCGGCGGACGGCGATCCGGGTTCGTCGCCGCGCGCGCCCGTGACGGCCAAGGCGATCATTTCCCGAGCGTCCAGAAGGGGCAGAAATCGAGTGATGAGCTGATCGGCCAGCCAGCAATACGCCCGGCTTCGATGGGGCCGTTGTCCGCCCGCCCAAGCGCACAACTTTGAGGTGTGATCCTCGGGCGAGGGCAGCAAGCGCGCAACGAGGCGGCGGGCCGCATACGCATTTTCGGCGCGCAAAAGCTGCTGCGCGCCCTGGTCATCCAACACCGCGGCCATCGCGTCGTAAGCGTGGTCAGGTTCGCCGTATGACATCGGTGAGTAGTGGGCGAAGTAAGCGCGCGACGCGAGGAGGTCCAGCAATTCTTCGATCGCGTCCCCACTGCTCGCCGTGAGGCCGCACCCGGCGCGGACCAAGGCGGCCGCGTTTTGCAGATCGAAGCGCGCGCCGACAGCGGTTGCGTCCTTCATCAGTTGCGCCGCCACCAGGCGCCCGCGCGATTTGAGCAAAGGCGAAACGACGGCTGCGGCTCGCAGAGCCGCTTCGAGCTCATGCTCTCGCGCGCTGTGGCGCGCCCCGAGCCAGAGAGCTGCGGCCACGAACACGCTCTCGGGCGCGTCGGGAATTCCGGAGCCCCAGAGCATCAACGGATCAGCGCCGTTTTTCAACGCGGCGAGCGCGGCGTCGATGGATTCCGGCAAGTCGCGATGCATCACCGCGCTGCGCAACGCGCTGTCGGCGCGGCGCAACCGCCATGCCTTCGCCGCGGTCCGGGGCGCTCGGGCAATTTCGCGACGCGCGGCGCCGAGCGCAACGTGCGCGCCCGAAGCCGCTCGCGCGAGCAACTCGCGCACAGGCTGCCACCGCGATCGCGTCGCGGTGGCGAGCGAGGCGACTGCCGCCGACGGCGCGGTTGTCGCAAGGGGCGACGTCGTTGGCTTCACTCTGCGACCTCCGGACGGGACGCCCGTTGCCGCGGAAGATGCAGGATGGGCCGCACGCTTTCCATGGCTTCGGGGGCGCCGAGCGCCTCGCGCGTTCCGCCGCGTTGGCCGAGCGGCGAATTGTGTTTCGCGTCAGACTCGGCCTGGGCCAACGCGGGCCGCAGAACAGCGTCGCACGCCGTGATCCGACGGCGATCAGGTCCCGCGCCGAGCGCTAAAGTCAGCGTCTGAGCGCGCAGCGATGCGTTGGGCAATTTCTCCAACACGTGAGTCAGGAGCCACGCCAACATCGCCGCGTCGCCAACGCGCGCAGCGCAGAGCAATGCCCGGCGAAACACGACGCCGGTCACGATCCCCTCCCGCAGCATGACCTTCGCGATCGCCATGCGTTGGCGCTCGACCGCATACGCGAACAACGGGATGCTGCCGTGCTCCGTGCGCAGCATTTCGATGCTGGCCAGGGACCGGAACGTCCTGCCTTTGCTCAAAATTTCAGCCACGGCTTCCACATCGGATTGATCAATCGCTGCGATGAGGTTGCTCTTCGCGAGCCAAACCTGCTGATGGACCTTGTCGGCCTGCTCCATGACTTTCTCCTTGGTCTTTGGGTGGCGGGTGGCTTGTGATTTTTTGGCGCGGACCCGCTCTCGGCCCAAGATCTCGCGAGCGCGCGCATCGCGCAAGTCACACCGTCCAGCGGCATTGGGTGCATTTCTCCGTCGGTCGGGCGTCAGGCGCCATGTGTCAGTCGTGGAGGCGTGTGAGACCCGATCTCGCGCCGCGCGATCCGAAAATCTCGGACGGGCGGCACGCGTCCGATCGCTTAAAGCCGCATCGCGCGACGAGGCGCAGGCGTTGGCTGGGCGGCGGCGGGTGGTTGACGAGGGGTGTCTGCGAACTGCGGAACGGGAGGGGTGGCCAATGACGCGCCCATCGGCCGATCGGGCCTTGCAAGCGCGATGGCGCGCGAGACGCCCGCGGCACGCGCGGCCAGAGCCGAATCGCAAGCCGCCTCGGCCGCCAGTTGCGCTTGCTCTTCCAGACCCCGGCACCGCGGCAGGCGCTCCGGGCCGATGGCGGCCATCGCCTCGAAGCGGAGCGCGGCCGATGATTCGGTCTGCCTCGCGCTCGCGAGGCAGTAGTCCAGTCCGGCCGATAAACCTTCGGGGGTGGCGCCGCGCGTTCGCAAGGCGTTGGGCAAGCTCTCCGGGCTTGCCGCGAACGCATTGAGGCACTGGAAAACGTCAATCGCTGTGGCCAGGTAGGGGTCTGCCTGCGCGCTCGTTGTTTTTTGCCCCGTGTTGGCGAGATGGCGCAGGCACTCCGTTTGACCCGCAAGCGCGGCGCAGCCCATCGCGGTCAACCCGATGTCGTTCTTGGCCGCGAGATCGGACAAACCCGAGAGCAATGCGACGCTCTCCGCGCGACCCTGCGAGGCCGCTTTCATCAGCGCCGTGTCGCCGCGGGCATCGGCGAAGCGCACGTGATTGGCCACCTCGGCTGCCACGTGTCGTTCGCGATCCGTCGCCGTGGCGCGGCGCGGCAAGCCTTCAAAACCGGCGGACGCTTGCGTCCCCAAGCGAGACAATTCCGCCTTCACCGCGGCAACGTCTTGCCATGCCGCCGCGGCCATCAACCGCGTTTCACGGCCGGCTTTCAGCGCGATATTTGGCGTTCCGCGCGAAGCGGGTGCGGCCACGCTGCCCGCAGCGGCCGCGCGCATCACCTCGGTCAACTCCTCCTGCTCCACGCGAGCGAGCGCGAGGGGCGTGTGGCGTCGCTCGAAGCGCTCCACAATCGTTCTCGCGGTGGCCATCGGGCAGTGCGCGCCCAACGTGTCCAGCGTGCGCGCTCGGGCGCGCATGATGGGCGAGTCCAGCGGCTGAACGTTGCTCCATTGCGAGTTTTTATAGTCCCCGCCGAGGGCGCGCCCGATGACTTTCTCGCACGCATGAGGCCCGGCGGCCTGTGCCAAACGGTCGAGAATTTGCACATACGCTTCGTCCGAATCGAAGGTCTTCACGGCCAGTTCGAGTGTGGTCTCGCCGACCGCGTTCGTTGCGCGCGGGTCCGTGGCGTCGACGAGCATTGCGGCGCAAGAAAAGCTTTTGGATTCGATGGCTTCGACCAGCGCATTCGCGCCGTCTTTCGCAAAATGATCGGGATCGCTGTGGGGCAGCAGCGCCGCCACATTCTCTTCGGATCCGCTGCGCGCGGCGTAAATCAACGCGGTTTCCCCGTGTTTGCTCGTGGCGTGCAACGCCGCGGACCATTCGTCCTCGGGCAGCGCTTCCATCACAGCGCGCAGGACGCCGGGGTTTGGGGCGCGAGCGGCGAACATCAACGCCGTTTGGCCTCGGGCGTTGATTTCGGTGGGGGAGGCGAATGAGGCGACAAGTCTGACGAGCTCGACGTTTCCGCCTCGCACAGCGTGAATCAGCACGTTGTTGTCTTGGTCGTCAGCGGCTCGAAGGTCCGTTGGGTCGCACCGACGCGCGATGGCCTCGAAGCATTCCAGGTGGCCGCAGGATGCGGCCTTCATCAACGAGGTCTCGCCTGTTGAGGGCTCCCGGGCCATCGGGTTGGCGGCGGCCAACAGAAATTCCACGATCGCCACGTGGCCCTCTTCGGCGGCGACCATCAAGGGCGTCAGGGTCTCGGCTTCCCCATCCTGCCACGCTTCGAACACACTCGGGCCGATCTGCTTGGCGAGCGCTTCCACGCGCAACAGATCGCCGGCGCGCACGGCGTCAAAGAATTGGGTTTCTTGCGAGTCGGTGAGATGAGCCATGAAGACGCTCCGGATGGGTGGTTTTTCGTCCATTCAGTCTTTCATGGACTCCGCCCGATGTTCAGCCCGCCCGGCGGGCGCGATCCACCGCTGGGCTGGCGACGCGACCGGCCGGAGCGGCGATCGCATCGTGTGCCTGCGCTCGTGGCGACGTTGGCGCGTGGCTGCGGTGTGGGCGGCATTGCATGCGGCCGGCGAACGCAAACGTTGTTGCCAGGCGACAGCCACGCAGACGACCCTGGCGCCGCGGTGTGACGGCGTGTTCCAATTCTCCTTGCGCCGCGATTCGTTCGCGGCGCCTCCATGAGAGCGGCGTGCCGCTCACGTTCCCCCGCGTCCACGAGACGGCCGGGCGGACCACCATCTTGGGGTTGTTTGCGCGGTCGAGCTTTTGAGTGCTCTCGATCTCCCGAAGAACGCCGCGGCGAGCAACGCCCTGGCTTCTCAAAACAACCTTGGGCGTCTCCTGCACAAGTTTTGCCGCCCCTCGGGCGGCATGCTCGTTCACGGACCCACGCCATGACATTCCATTTCCTTCGCTCCGCCGCGCGCGCCATCCTGGCTGCGCGCACCCGGTCCACCGGTCCCAACGCTTGCGCCGATGGCGCACGCTCGGCGCCTCCGACCGACGACCCCGCAATCGCTCCAAAAGCGACCGACGCTCTCGAAGCGGCCCATCCGGCGGGAGCGGATCGCTCTTCGACGGTTTGCCCGCTCAGCGAACCTGCGGCCCACAGCGCGACGCCCGTCGCCACCACCGAGCCGGGCAAGGCGGGCGAGGCGGCGAACGCGCGACGCCGATTCGGCCTCGACGACGATTTCGAGGCGGCCTTTGCGGCTTGGGGCAGCCTCTTGAACGTGCCGGGCATTTTGTTGGGGCGGCCGGCCTTGGCTCGCGCATTGGGTCCGGAGGGCTTTGGGGCGCTGCTGCGAGACGATCCGGCCGCGCTGGCTGCCTTCGCGCCACCGCCGGAGCAGTGGGGCGAGCTGCTCCTGGTTGCGGCCACCCTGAAAACGCCAAAACCCTCTCTCGCGGTCGCCGAGTGGATGAGCGCGGCGTTGGCCCGCGCTGCGAACGACGGCGGCGCTGAGCCGGCGCGACTCGGGGGCGACGGCACGCGAGCGCTCGCGGACGCCATTTCTCAACGGCAATTTCGCCTCGCCCTGGCGTTGCTGCGGGCCGGCGTGGACCCCAACGGCGAAAACGACGACGGCGAATCGCTGCTCGCGATTGCCTGCTCGCGCGGCGTCGAAGAGTTGGTGCCGGTCTTGCTGCGCGCCGGCGCAGATCCCTGTCGCGGCGCGCACAGCGGGCTCGAAGCGGCGGCCAGCTGCGGCGACCGGCGCACGGTCTCCCGCATGCGCGGGGCCATGGGCGTCAAGGGCTTTGCCTTCGACGTGGCGCTGCGCGCCCATCGCTTGGCGGCCGCCGGCGGGTTCGCGGCGGTGGCCGCGGCGCTCGTTCCCGATTGCGAAGCCGCGGCTCTCGCTGAATCCGCGGACGCCGCCGAGCGCGACGAGAAGCTCGGCCGACTCCACGCCGAGGGGTTCGTCGCTTTTTGCCGCTCGATGGACGGCGATCTTGCGGCTCATCAGGCGCTGAGCTTCCTAGCCGCCCCTGACGTGCTGGCGCGTGGGCTCGAAGCGGCGTTGGAGCGCCGCCGCTGGACCACGGCGCGCGCGGTGATGGACGCCATTTTGGGCGCGGATTCTTCGCTTGGCTGCGCGGACGCCGCGGGCCTCGCCAACGCGGTGGCCGGGGATTTTCTCGACGCGATGAAGATGGCCGCGCGCGAGGCGGGGCTGGCTGCCGGACGGAACCTCGACGCCGCGTTGCGCGCCGAGGTCGGGCAAGGCTTTCTCGGCATCGCGATCGACTGCCTGCGCCTGACGCTGCGCGATCCATTGCTCGCGGCAAAAGCGGAGAAAGCCGTGGCCGACGCGAGAAACGAATGCCCGGCCCTCGCCGCATGGTGGGAACAGCGCGCGCTGCTTGCAGAAACAGCCCTGGAAGCCGTCGGCGAGGAGGTAGCTGGGGCAGAGCATGGGCCGATGACTCGGAGGCCTCTGAGGGCGCTTGCACCACTTTCGCCGCGAAGGCTTTGACGCTTGCGGGCCGCGTCGGGTTTTTCGAACGCGGCCCGCGCCGGCTCGGCTCGCTTCGTTACGCCAAAAAATGGCGGAGCGTTACGGGCTGAATACAGGCCAATCAAGGCTTTGCGGGCTTTCTTGCGCCCGAAACGCCCGTTTTGCGCGGCCCGATGGGTTAACTTTCGGCGCCTGTTATACGGGAATTGACGTTTGTCGCGCCAAATAGCGCTTTTTTTGCCCCATTTGGCTTTCGCGAAGGGCGGCCGCACAAGGGCGGCGCAGGCGCGATCGGGCCGAAAGCCCCGATTGGCCAGCATGTCAGCACACGGGGCGCGCGACTCGGCTCGCTTCGCTGGCCGCCTGGGCGGCTCGCCAACCGGTGAGCTTGCCACGGGTCACCAATTGCGCGAGCGCCTCTCGCGCGTCGACGCCGGTGGCTCGGGCGAGGTCGCCGATGAAGCGGGCGCCGGCTTGAACGACGTCGGGCGCGACGCTGGCGCGGGTGATCCCCCGGCCCGCCGCGGCGAAAGCCTGCTCAAACGCCGGCGCGTTGAGCAAGGGGCTCGCTTGCGCCATGTGCGAAGCGAGAAGCGTCGCGCAATCGTAGTGCGACCCGCCGATCGCCTCGGCCAGCGCGGTTTTGCCTTTCTTGTTGGCTGCGCGGACGCCCGCAGCCGTCGCGGTGCCGGCCAGGGCGATGATTTCCTTGACGGCTTCCAGATGGCCGTTGGCCGCGGCATGCATGAGCGGAGTGCGGCCTTCCTCGTCGCCTTGCGTCAGCAGACCGAGGCGCAAGTCCGGCCGAATGAGCCCGTGGGCCTCTCGCAACGACGCGGTGTGGCCGGCGCCGGCCGCGGCGTGAAACACGGAGCGGCCATGATGGTCCCGCCAGCCCATCGCCGTCTGGGCAGACAGCGCGCGCAGAATCTGCGGGTTGCCGCCTTGGGCCGCATAGAACAACGCGGGCGCGCCCACGGCGTCGACGGCCACGATGTCCTCGCGGAGGCAGAGGCTTCGGATCGCCAGAAAGCAGCCCATGTCGCCCGACGCCGCCGCGTGCATCAGCGCGCTCGTTTGGCGCGCGTCGCGCTCCCACAGATCGAAAGAAGGAGCCATGCGCGCCACGCATTCCGTGGCTCCCGCGGCCGCCGCAACCATCAACGCGTTGACGCGGTCGGCGCCTCTCCACGCCGTCAGATCGTGAATTGCCCGGGGCTCGCTGTCGAGGGCTTTGATCACGTCTGCCCATCGCTGAGCGCGCAACGCGAGAAGCGCGGGGTGGGGCGTCGGGATTGGAGGGCGCGCCGCGCGGTCGGCGGAGCGAATGCCTCGCGCGGAGGCGACGGATGTCTGGGCGAGGCGGGCGATGAGATTGAGCATGTGCGGTGGCGGCTGTGAGCGTGAAGGGAGCGGCGGAGCGGCCGCTTGAACTGATCGATTTATTCTCGCTGCTGCTGATCCAAAAATCTCGACCGCCCATCGGCATTAACAGACCGCCAGTCAGACTTTCGACCAACGGCGGGCTTTGTTTTTTCGCCGCTCGCCTTGGCGTCGCGAGGCGATTGCTCCGCCGCTTGTCCGCTCGCCGGCACCGTTGAGGCACGGCGCGATTGACCATGGCCCAACATCGACGCCGAATGCCATCCGATGCCCAGCCGAGCGCCCGTCCCATGCCCACATTCGCACCGAACGACCCCGACTTCCTCGATTCGATCACGGACACCGAACCCAGCATGGCGCGCAGCCAGGCGTTGGTATGGGAGCTGGATCGGCAAACGAACGAACGGCTTCTGGATGAAGCGCTCGCCCTGCACGATTTTTCACTGCTCGGCGTCGCCTTTCGGCGATTGCAAAAAGGCTTGCAGCGCGACGCGGAGGAGGCAGCAGGCGCCGCGCGCGAGGCGTGTCCGCTTGCATACAGTGTCGCCATCGGGCGCCACGATGCGGCGCGCGAATTGTTGTCCGAGGGCTGCGCGGAGGCCTTCGACCCAGCGCGCGCTTTGCAGCTGGCTGACCGATCGGGCGCGCGCGAGCTCGCGCGCGACATTCAGGATTGGATGCGCGACGGCCCGGCGGGCGCGCCTGCCCCCGAAGTCCCGGCCGACTCCCGCGGGCGGTCTGTCGCTGCGCAATTCTGGCGCGCAGCGCGCTCGGAGCAACCGGGCGCGCCGGCCGTCGCCGCTCAACTGGCTCGCGCGCACCCCGCGCTTTGGACGCGCCTCGATCCGCCCGCCCACCCGCAGTTTGCGGGCGCCAAGGACCCCGATTGCACGCCCAGCGCCGCGATCGCTTTCGGCCGAGTCTGCCCGCGCGCGGAAGAACTGCTGGCGGCACTGTGGCCGCTCATGCCCTTTGGCAGTCGCGTTCGCTTGCTGCACGTGACGCTCACCTACCCCTCGGTCTCCCGCGGTTTTTGCGTGGCGCTGGGCGAGCGGCTTTGCGCCGCCCGCACGGAGGTGCGCGAGGAACTGCTCGCCGGCATCGGGCACCACTTCAAATTGCTCACGTGGAAGCTCATTTCCGGGTGGGGAGCCAAGAGCGGCGAGGTGGGCCACGCAACCGACAGGGCGGCCTCGGAGCGCGGCCCGGCGATGCAGATCCGCGCGTGCTTCGACGCGTGGATTGATCTGGACGAATCGCTGGCTGACGAGGCGCTTCGACACATGCCGCAGCAGATCCTCGACATCGCTCGGCCCGTGTTCGAGCGCCACGCCCTGCGTCGCGTTGTTCAAGCGGCGCGCTCAGACGACTCAACACCCGCAACCCTGGCTGCCGAGCCGCGTGAGCCGCGGCGCGCCTCGCGGCTTTGATCGATCGCAAACTGCGGCCGCTCGCGATCGCGCGCGCTTCGCATAGCCGCTCTTTGGTCCGCGCGCGGTTGCAGTCTTCGTTCTTTGCTTTGCGGCGCGCTTCCCTCACAAAGTCTTTGCTTTGCGCTACAACCGCGGCCAACCCTGCGCCCGTCGTGCGACCGCGATCTTTGCTTTGCGCGCATTGTTGAGGCTCGATTTCTTTGCTCCGCGTGCGCGCTCAATATCCGCTTCTTTGCTTTGCGCTCGCCATTCGTCGCGCGAAGCCGCCCGGCGGTCTTCGGTGGCCTTGCTCAACGCCCTCGGCGGCGAGATAACGACGGAGGCCCGACCCACGAGCGACCCACAAGCCGCCCACGCCCGCGCGAGAAGCCACCTCTCCATTGCCGATCGAGCCGCTCGCCCACCACTACCATTTGCTCAACACCACATCGCCATGAATTCCACCGCCCACGATCCGCTCGATGCGTCCAACTCCCAATCCCCTAGCGACGCGGAGGCGCCGAGCGTTTCCAAGCAGCGAGTCCGAGGCGGCCGGCTCTTCTTGCAAGTGCCCGACTACGTGAAGCCGGCGCTGCGAGGGTTGATCGCTTCCTTCGCATCGTTCGCTTCGCCCGCTGCATTGGGGCGAAACGCGCAACAAGGCGTTGGCCGGCCGATAACAAGCGAACGGATGCTCGCCGATCATCTGTTGCGGCAAGTGGCCAAGCTCACGGCGCCGCAAGTGGCCAAAATGCCGGTCAGCAATTTTTCGCGCGGCGCGATGGGAGCGGCGAACGAACGCATCCCCCTCTCGTGCGACAAACAACTGTTCGCCGAAGCGAGCGCAAACGCGCAGCGGCTCGGCGCAACCTTGCAAGACTGCGTGCGGGCGCTGGCGTTGAGCATGGCTCGCAAGAGCGCGTCAGCCGCGGACGCCCAGGCGATTGACCGCTTCATTCGAGCCCACACCCGCCCGGCGGCGATCGCCCTGTCGGAGAACGGCGTGGTGAAGGGCATCGCTCCAATCGCTCACGAAGTGGTGTTTTGCAAATCCAACTTTCGGCAGCGCTTCCGCGAGCGATGCGCGGCGCTCGGCGTCTATGAAAAGGCGGCGTATGCCGAGGCCTTGGCGGGTTTCGCGCGAAGCATTCACGAGGGCGCTGCCCTCGACGCGGGCGAGCAACCGCCCTTTGCACCGGCCGCCGAGGCCTCTGTCGCGGCCACCGTCTCGCGTTTGATCGAAGGCGTCCATGAGCGCGCGCCGTCGGGCGCCAAAGCCTGGAATCTATATGCCGATCGCGCGGTGTTTGACGACCTCTTTGAGCTCGCGCGCACAGCCAATGTGTCGCGCGCCCGCGTGATGCGCGCGGCGCTTCTGCGGTGGCTCGAATCCGACGCCCACGCCCGTTTGCCCGAGGCGACGACAGCCGTCGCGCCCACGTCTCTTCCCGCGCAAGGGCCGGCCGGCGCGCCCGTGGAATTGCCCACGTCGGCGCGAGTGGAGGCGCCTGCCACCCCTGCGCCTGCCACGAGGGCGATCGCAGCGAGGACGAGCGCATCCAACGTCTCGCAACCGGTTGCGCGAAACCATTCAGGGTTCGCTTCGGAGCCGCAGAGGGCGCGGCCGGCCGGTGCGTGGAAACCTCAACAATCGCAACGCGGCGCGATGGGCGGCGAAGCCTTGGATCCGGCGCCCACTGTCCGCGACGCGCGCGCTGCTGCCAGCAAGACTGACGCGGCTTCGCGGAAGTGGCTCAGCCCCGCGGACATTCTCGGCGAAGCCGTGGCGAGCATTCCCGCTCCGGCATTTCGCGACGCGCCCGACTGGGACGATTCCGACGACGCTGATCCCATTGGCGAATCCTGGAAGGCATCGACGGCAGCGGCTGGGGCAGGATGGGGCGCCCAGTGAGCGCCTGGGCGCCGCGACTCGGCGCACCGCCTGCGATCGGCTTCAATCCGGTGGGCGGCGCCCTATGCCCGATGCCCGGCCATGATTTCCAGGCAAAGGCGCGTTACCGTGTATCGAACGGTTCGGGGTTCAAGTCGAGACGTTTCTCGTGTGCGCCGATTCGCGCCCATCGTTCATTCCCGATCACTGGCGCGCCGGCAACCCGCAACTCGCACCCCGCAACCCGCAGCGCGCGGCTCGCAGCTCGCTGCTCTCTCTGGATCTCCACCCATGACCGCCACCGCACCCCTGCACACCCCGCTTTCTTTGATCCCCTCTGCCGGCGTGTCGGAAGCGCGGCAGGAAGCGCAGCCTTCGGGGCCGGCAGAGCAAGACTCCGGGGTTGCGATGGAGCGGGCAGGGCGATCCGGATTCGAATCAACGACGGCCGAAACGGCAGACGCCTCCCATCAGCTCGCGTTTGAGGCGCTGGCGGCCGCGCACAGCGCGAGCGACCCGCGATCGCCGCTCGCGGCTCTGCGGCCAGCGCTGCTCTCGCTTGCGAATGCGGCGCGCAATGACGCCCTGGATCTGTTGTCCGCGAGCGGAGAAGCGGCCTTTGCCGCTGATCGGCCCAGCCCAGAACGAGCCCCAAGCGGGGCAGCAAACGGCGTCGATCGCCCGGCCGATGAGACGAGCATTGGGCCACGCGACGAGGCTCTGCGGCGAGCCGCATAAAAGCGCTCGCCAGGCAGAGCGAAGCGATCATCACTCAACCATTCAACGTTGGATTCTTGGAGACAAATCATGGAAGGCATCAAGGTTTTGAGCGCAGACGTGCAGCGCGACGGCGACACCGCGGTTTGCAAAATGGTGGCGCGGGTGGTGGACGATCCGCGCGAATTCACGTTCTATGCGCGCATTCCCGGCGATGAGGACGAGGACGGCGACCAACGGGCGATCGGCTCGCGCAGCGCGCGCATTGACGAGGATGAGCCGGGCGTTGATGGCTATGACGCGCTGTTGGATGCGCTGGTCGCCGCGTCGGGCGAAACGGAAGACGTGGTGCCCGGGGTGCCGCCCATTTACTCGAAGAACCCGGCGGTCCATCTAATCGCGTATGCCGCGGACGAGCGCTTGTGCGCGATTGCGACCGCGGCGCTCGCAGAGGCGCGTTGACGCGAGGGCCGCCGGCTGCCGTTGACTGCCGTTGCTTGCCCTTGCCGTGCGCAACGTTGCGGGCATTGAACCGCAAACCGTTCTCGCTTCACGTTCCCGGGCCTTTTATAGGCCCGGATTCTTTTCGCCTCCGACAGCGAGTGGTGAGCGCGGGCGCACCCCCGCAAGCCGCCCGATCAAGGCGACCCGCGACCGCCCGCCGGCGCGACGAGGTGGATCAACGGGCGCGACTTTTCGCCAGGCGTCCCGTATGTTTTCGGGCAACCGCCCTCGCGAATTTTGGCGGCGCCGCGTTCGACCATCCGACTTTGCGCTTGGCTAAGTTGGCACTCCATCGTCGAAGAGTCGCTTGGACCGCGAGGCATTTTTTGCGCGCAAACCGCGCGCTCTGAAATGACCCTTGCCACGCTTTGCTTTGGAGACGACGCCGTGCCCAACATCCGATTTTCTCCCACGACAAACGACCTTAAAATTCGGCTCCCCCTGGTGGAGATCGTCGAGCTCGAAGAGGGCGAAACCGAGGCCGATAGCTCTTGCCCCTGCGACCGCGAAGACACCGACGAGACCCTTCGCTTGGTCGCCGCCGACACCACCGATCGCAAAATCGGTCGGCCACTGACCGACCGGCAAATGACCGACCGGCAAATGACCGATCAGCAAATGGCCGATCAACTCGATGCCATTTGCCAACAGCTCAATGAGTCGAGCGCGATCGACTCCGCCCTGGCGGTGTTGCCCTTCTACCGCGACGATCCCCAAGGCGATCCGCAGCCCATCGGCTATTACGTCGTCGCGTGCCCACTCTGCCCACGGCCCGACGCTGCCGCCTCCAACGCCCGCTTTGTCGTGATTCATCGCATCCGCGTCAACCGATTCGCAGACGATTGCAAAGCGCTTCGCGTGGGCGTGTTGCGCTACGCCGGCGTGGAGCCACTCGCCGCGACACCGCAGCCGGCCCGGCGCTTGGGCCTCGATCGCTTGGCTCCGCGTGAGGCTGCTCTCGATCCGTGGCAATCGACGATTGAGCTGCTGCGGGCGGCGATCGCCACGGCGGCTCGCCTCACGAAATCGGTTCCGGCGCAGGAGTCGTTCGAGGCTGCCGCCTGATACGAAATCCGATCGCCTGCGGGCCATGAAAAGCAAATGAAATGCGTTGGCGATTGAGAGCAACAGAAAACCGGCCTCGGCCGGTTTTCTGTTTGACGCGTTGCGGGCCATTGCGAGGTGTTGCGCGCCCGGCAGGGTGGTGTGCTTAGCGCGCGTGTTTCCTCCGCGCAGCGGAGGCCTTTCGCGCGGGCGTCCGGGTTTCTCCCTTTTCACCTTCGCCGGTTGCCGGCGCCAAGGAGCGCAGGCGGACAACGAACGTCATCGCCTTTTTGCGCTCATCGTCGGGCTTGGTGGGCAGCTTCATGGCTTGCTCTTGCGCGGAATGCGCCCACTCCACAGCCAACGCGCGCAACGCGCGACGCTCCTCTTGATCCTCGGGTTGATCTTGGATTGGCCATTCCGCAGCGAATTCTTCGAGTCGGTCAATCAACGCTTCGAGCATCAGAATTTTGACGACGCCGGCGGCGATGCGCTCGGCTCGAAGGGAGATCCGCTGCTTGGGCTCCAAACTGCGCGTCAAGCGGTCTGCGCCGAGGCGCAGGGCGTTGTGCGCCGCGGCCAACACCAGGTCCTTGCTGGACATGGGCGCGAGGGCGGCCACAACCTTCGCGCCATCGAGGGCGTCAAATTCCGTCGCCACGCTGAGCGCGTCTGTTCCGCAGGGGTCCATCATGTTCGCCGGCATCGCGAGCTCGATCATGGTCAACGCGACGGTCGCGTTGGTCGAGTGGATTGCAAACGAGAACGGCGATTGCTCATAGTCGTTGACAGCGTGCGGGTCGGCGCCGCGTGCGATCAGCAGCCGAATCGCAGCCGGATTTTTGGCCATGACCGCATTCGTGAGCGCGCAATCGCCGCGCTCGTCTTTCTCCAAAATGTCGGCGCCTGCGTTCAGCAAGATCTCCAAATATTGAGTGCCTCGGTTAAACAGCGACGCCGCTCCCAACAACAACGGAGTCCCGAGCCCGTCGTGTGGGTTGCTCGTCCAATCCGGCTCCTCCGACAGGAGCCTCTTCAACTCGTCGGGCTGCTGGCGGTAGATCGCTTTGGCCAGCGGGTCGCCGGCGAGATTGAGGCAGACACCTTTGCTCATGAGAAATCCTGAAGTCGTGGGGGAGGGTGGCGAGAGTTCGATGGCGGTGCAAGCTTGGCGAGCGCGTGGGCGCGCAGGGCCACGGGTCGACCGGAAAATCGCCATGCCGTGGACCGCCTGGCACTCCCAAAAGTCTAACGGCCGCGCGGTCTCAGCGAAATGCCGTTCGTCTGACGCGAACGGCTTGGCGTCTGCTGCTCCAAGCACCGCGGCTTAAAGGCGGATACTGCGGCGGGGCGGCGCAGCGCTGGCCGCGTTTGGGCTGGGTTCGCGCGATGGGTTGGCCGGGGAGGCGGTTGAAGCAGCCGCTTTCAGTTCCGCACGCTCGACCATCGCGTGGCTTCGGGCGAGCGCTTCGGGGAGCTTGGCCGCCGCGGCCCCCGGCACGCTCTGAACGAAATTCACGGCCTGCTGTGCCAACGCCCCGCCCAATTCGGGTTCGAGTTTGGATGCGATCCGGTCAAACATTTGAAGCTTGACGCTCGCCCACGAGAAACCCCCCTCGATGTTTCGCGAGCAGAGCTCCTGCGCCTGAGCCAGGGCAAATTCTGCGGCTTCTGCAAGTCGTTCCGCGGTCGTTTTGGGCAGCAGCAGCGCGAATGCCTCCTCGGCGTCGGCGTCGATCGCGCTGCGCAACGCGAATCGGCCATGAATATCGCAGTGGTTCGCATCCGCGCCATGCCGAATCATGGCGAGGGAGGCGTCTATGCGTCCCTTCGAAATGGCTCGTGTCAGGGGCGACAGTCCGCCATCGTCCGCCGCGTGCGGGTCTGCGCCCAGTTCGAGCAGCGCTTCCACCGAATGGCAACCCATGTTTTCGACCGCCTCTCGCAGGGCGGTGTGGCCCTGCGCGCAGCGCTGGTCGACGGGTATGCCCGCCTCGACAAGCGCCCGGATCGTTCCAGCATTAGGCTCGACCAAGACCACGGTAGATTGCTGCCTCGTCACGCCTTGCCGCGTGGATGAGGGTGACGTAATCGCGGCCGCATGCAAGGCGGTGTTCCCATAGCGGTCGACCGCCGCACTGTCTGCGCCGGCCGCGAGGAGTTGCTTCACCACGCGCACGCGATGGCTGCTGGCCGCATAGAACAGCGCGGATTGGTCCGTGCGATCGCGCGCGTCAAGCTCCGAGCCCAGATTCAGCAATTGATCGATCAGCTTTTCGTCGCCACGCTGCGCCGCGAGCATCAAAGGGGTCTTTCCGCCCGCCGTCGCCGCATTCACGTCGGCGCCGCGATCCAGCAACACCTTTGTCAGCGCGACGCAACCCTCTTCGGTGGCGAGCGTGAGCGGTGTCCACCCGTCGGCGTCGATCACGTCAGGCTTGGCGCCATGCGCCAAAAGCACGTCCGCCAGCGCGGCGCCTTCATCACCGCGCACTGCCGCGGCTCGAAGCGCCGTCTCGCCCCGCATATCAAACGCGTTCACGTTCGCGCCATGGGCAATGAGCGCTTGCGCGGCTTTCAAGTCGTTGACCTGCGCGGCCACAGCGATCATGGGCTGAACCGATGACGTCTCGTCGACGTTCAGCCCGGGTGCGCTGGCCAGCAGTTCAACGAATTTATCCGACTCGCGGGCGTGCAGCGCAGCGCGCAATTGCGCGCGGATGGCGTCGTCGGATTGCGTTTTCTGATTCTTAACCGTTGTTGTCGCCATGGAATTCTCTCGTTGAAACGCCGACCCGTTGTTGAATGGTTCGCTCACAGCCGCATCCCCTTGCGTTTCGGTGCCGGTGCCGCTGCCGGAGGCGCCGTCGCGGACACAACAACCGCGGGCTCCAAACTGCCGAGCGAGCCCAGCGCGGGAAGCGTCGGCGCGACCGTCGCGCCGGCGCCTTGGTCGGCAGAAGTCGATTTCGCGGCTGACGCTGTTTTGACGATCGCGGCAAGGCTGCGCTGCTCTTCTGCTGCCGCGACGAACGGCATGTATCGCCCCTGCGACTCCGGCCCTGTGAGCCCCATGCGTTCCATCGACCGAATAGCCATGCGCTCGATGCGCTCGCGGTCGGCTCCATTCGGCAGGCGAGACAATGCGGAATCCGCCACGCGCAGCGACTCATCCTCGTTAATGACGCACGATTCGTAATCGCTCGGCCAATGACTATCGAAGCTGTGTGTCAACACCTCGGCGATCAATTTATTGTCGCAATGCGGGAGCATGGCTTCCGCGGCCGCGCGAGCGCTCCAGGCCAATGCGATCGCCAACGGCCATTGATCGACATCAGTCGAAGGGCGCTGCGAAGCCCCGTGCTCAATCAGAACGGCGACACACTCGCTCGCGTTTTCTTTGGCCGCGATCGCCATCGTGGCGTTGAGGTCGGGCGCGCCGTCCCCTTGGGACGGCATTTTGTTGAGCAAGAAGCGCAACCCATCGGCGGTCGGGGCCGCCGCCGCACGGCTCAATGGGCTGTGCTCGAAGTCGGCCGCGCTGGAAAAGCAGGGGTTTGCGCCCGCATCGATGAGCACGGTCGCGGTGTCGTAGTGGCCGCCCGCCATTGCGTCCTCCAGAGCCACGGTCGAATATCCCGCATCCCATGGAGACCCGTTCCGTGCGGCAGCCAAATCGAGCAAGGCGGCAACCGACCCCGTCTCCCCATTTTGTGCGGCTCTGTATAGCAGAGAATCGCCCTTCCGCCGGATGGCGGGCAGCGGAGCGCCGCTGGCTGCCAAGAAGTCGCAGGCGGCCGCGCCTCCGGTTTCGACAGCCTGCGCGAGAGCTTCTTTTTCATTCTTTGAAAATCTGTCGCAACGGTCGAGCAGCAGGCGAGCGATTTCAGCGTTGCCGCGTCCCACGGCCTCGAACAGGGCTGTGCGGCCATCGAAGCCCCGCGCCTCAACGTTCGCGCCGCGCTCCAACAACTCGCCGACGACAATTTCATTGCCGCTTCTCGCCGCGGCGATGAGAGCGGTGTCGCCCTCCGAGTCGGCGGATTCGAGCGCGGAACCCGCATCGAGAAGCAGAGCAACCCCTCCGGGCTGGACGTCCCCGCTGCCCCGACTTGCCCATCTGTGAAGGACCGTGCTGTTGTCTGTGCGATTCGGGCTCCTCCTCACCTTCGCGCCCTGCTGAATGACCGGCCGCAACACGTCTACCCGACCTGAGTCGATGGCGAATTCGACCACCCTGGCTTGCCCAGCCACATCTTGTGGAAGGCCTCCATGCGCAAGCAACGTGGTCAATACTGCAAGTGGCTCGCTGCGGCTTTTTTCGGCAGCCAGTATCGCCAGGACCACGGGTGAGCGGGAGAGATTGTCGGCCTCTGGGTGGGCGCTAGCCCCGTTTTCTAGCAGGATCTCGACGAATTTCGCTTTGGCGGCGACATCCTCTTTGTCCCAAACTGGTTCCGACGCGACCGCTTGCAGCAGCGTTTCGCCGTTTCGGTCGGCCGCATTCGCGTCGAGCCCGCGACGCAGCAAGATTCCTGCAATTTTCGGCGCGCGGGCTTGCCATGCCGTCACCAGGAGATTCTCGCCGTCGGCGGAGATCGACCGCACGCTGGCGCCGTGCTCGCTGAGCATGCGCACCGCGTTGCGCGCCTCATCCCCGTGCATAACCGCCAATTCCATGGCCGTCTGGCCTTGGGCATTTTTCGCATTTGGGCTGGCTCCCGATTCCAACAGTTTTTTCAGCGCTTTTGTGTCGACTTGTTCTTGGCTTAACGTTTCGATCACCAGGCGATCGCCCGATCCGTCAGCGATCGCCGACAACCTTTCGAACGGCGCGGTGGGGGCGCCATAGACGTCGCCAAACTCCGTTGCCACGCGCTCGAAGTATGTTTCGGGCACCGTGTCGATCACTGAGCCGTCTTCCGGATCGCGATTTGCATGAAACGCAGCCATTTCCGGCGTGTGCAAGTGCGCATCCCGGGCGTTGGTTTCGAGCCTGCGGATGCTATACGCAACGTCCGATGAAACAAATCGTTGAAGCTCGGCCAGGATGGGGCCGGCACGATTGTCGTCTCCGGCTTTGAACGCCTCGATGATGCCGGTGGCCACCGCGTCGACGATCGGTTGAGGACTCAGCGCAGCGAGCTCGCGAACGCACGCGAGCGCGGCGTTTCGGTCATACCGGACCGCGTGAGCGGCCCAGTGGAGCGGACTGCGTTTCTTTTTGTCCAATTTGCCGGGGTTGGCGCCGTGGCGAATCATCACCCGCACGTCTTCGATAAGCCCATGCGCGGCCGCGAAACACAGGGGCGTCGCCCCGCCGGAGCTCAGATTCAGATTGGGCGAGGTTTGGCCCACGATCTTCCCCAGCAAGCTGGGCTTCAATGCCTTCGTCAAAGCTTCTGCGCGCGGTGTGCCCAGGGGCAAGACAACACCGTGGGCGGCGTGGAAATCGATCATGCGAGCTGTCTCCTGTGCGGAATTTTCGCTTGGCTTTTCGTGGGCGGCTCAACGCGCCATCGCGCGGCAAGCCGACCCAAACACCGAATCAGATTAGGCGTTTCCCCGCTCAAATCGGCGGCCGAGCATCGGCGCGAAAGGACCTCTCGTCGGACACGAGCGACAGGCAGGGCGGCATAGGGCGCCGGCCAGCCGACGCGACGCCCCACCCCACTTTTCATAACCTCATGCCGCGCCGCTTCTCGACCTGCGGCTCCGCCACCCTTTGATGGGTGGCGGCAGCAGGGCGGGGCGATGATTGCGCGCTGGGCGCGGCTGCCTCCATCGCAACAGCCGACCTTGCCTGCGCTGCGTGGGTCCGCTTGCCCAACCCAATCGACTCGCTGATGGCGCGCTCCTCGCGCGACGCGCACAGAAACGGCATCACCCGCTGCTGCTCGGAGGCTGGCCAACGGAGAGTGTCCATCGCCTCTTTGCTCTTCACTTCCAGCGGCTCGCGCTGCTCCCTGCCCAGTCTCTGCGCTAGATTGTCGACGGCGCGCAACCGCTTCGACTCCTCGCCCCATTCGCTTATCGCATGCACCGCGGCGTGAGCAGCGGCCGCGATTTGATCGTTGGTGCAATGGGGCATCAGCGTATCCACCGCCGCGATTTGGCCATACGAGGCCGCTTCGGAGAGGGGCGTTGCGCCCCATTCGGTTCGCACGTCGGAGCGCGCGCCGGCTTTCAAGAGAGCCTCCACAACCTGGGGTTGCCCGCGTTTTGCGGCGATCATCAGCGGCGCCTTCTCGGGCGCAACAGACGGGTTGGGCTCGGCGCCCGAAGCGATGAGGCGCAATGCGATGTCGTCTTCATTGCGGTCCGTCGCGACTACCAATACCGGCAACCCGTCGGCGGCGATTTCATTGGGGCTTGCGCCTCGGTCCAGAAGCAGTTGAACCACTTCCTCGTCGGGGTGGGCGGGCTTGATGGCCAGAAGAATTGTCGGCTCGGCGCCGGGGGCGGATCGGTTGAGCTGTGCGCCGGCATCCATCAACCGGGCGACATGCGGAGAATAAAAATGGGTATCGTCATCGTATGACAATCCGCGCGCAACGATGCTGTCGAGCAATGTGAGCCCCGACGCCTGTTGCTCGTTGATGTCGGCCCCGGCCCCGGCCAGCGTCGCGATCGTCCAAATTGCATCCGAGGGGCTGCGCGCGAACCGAATACTGTGCAGCAGCGAGCCGCCGTCGCTCGTTGGCTGTTTAGGGTTCGCGCCGCGTTCAAGGAGCTTCTTGACTATTACGCGCCGATCCGACTCGGCGTGAATTGAGTCGTCGGGGTTGGGTGGCGCGATCAGATTTTTGACGACCATTTCAAGCGCCGATTGACCCAGCCTTTCGCTGTAAGACGGCGGGAGGGCGGCAGCGACGTTCGGTGTCAAGCGTTGGTTTGGATCGGCGCCAGCATCGATTGCGGCCTCTATGTTTCTCATGCTGCGTAGCCAGCCGTCGATGTCGATGCCCCCCTGACTGCCTTTTGGAACCATAATCGCCTGAAACAAGGCGACCTGCGCTTCCTCTTGCCATCTGTCTTGCCATCTGTGGAGGAGTTGAGGGTCTTTGATGTGTGGGCCCAGCAGCTCTTGCAAAACGCGCCGGCGCCGGATGGCCCAGTCTCGTTTGGCGGATGCGGGGTCGTCCATCGAGCTATCGCCCGCGGCGCGACTCAAAAAACCTCCAACTTCCGACAGGGTCTCTTGCGACGACACGGCTGCTAACCGCTCCACGCAATCCAAAGCCGCGAAGTCGCCGTCATACGCTTTGCGCGCTGCGATCGCCAGTGGGGTGTTGCCCCACGCGTCGCGCGCTTCGGGGTTCGCGCCATGTCGCAGCAGCGTCTCGACGTCTGAAACGAATCCTTTCGCTGCGGCGAAGGTGAGCGGCGTGGCGCCGCTCGGCCCCTGCGCATCCAGCGAGGGTGATGGGCGCGACCACAAACGAGCGAGTAGTTTCGGCTTCTTCGGCTTCAACGCATTTTCGAGCAGCGCCGCATCCCCTCGCTCGCCGTATAGCGTCGTCGGTTCATTCTCACCCATCGGCAGCTCGCGGCCGTGCGCGTCGACGAATATGTGCGCCATCCCATGCTCCCCGCGCCTTCGGCGCTCGTGTAGTGCGTTGCATCGCCTCTCGCGATTCCAGACACGATAGGGCAGAGCCTCCGAAAATTCGCGCCCGTCCGTCGCGAAAACAACGCCATTCATCAGCCATTTTTTCGCGCCGAGGCGAGGTTGTTGTCCGCAGGGTGTTGGGGCGAATTCGGTGTTCCCCCGCCGATCGCCGTGCGTCGTCTGGGCCTGCCGGCTGGCGACGAATGGCTTGTCGCCTTGTGTGGGCAGGCTAGTTTGAATGGGCGCCCGCGTTCAGCGACGCCCAGGGCGCCGCCCCAATTGGGCTGCCATCGGCCAGTCGTTTGTTCGCCCGTTCGCCATTTCCTACCCATTCCTCTTTTCTCGCCATGACCTCCATTGCCCCAGCCGCTTCAACCGAACCTCCGATTGCGATCCGCGCAGCACAGCTCACGCGCCCCAACGCCGACGCCGACGCCCCGGTGCCGGCAAACGCACGTTTTTTAGATGACGGCGACGAGGGATTCGACTTTCCCTGGGAGTCGATGCCGTTGCACAGGCTCGGCTATTGGCGCGTGCGGGCGACAACCACGGAAGCCCTTGACGCCGCGGGGCAAGGTGGCCGCCCAAAAACAAAGAGCGACTCGATGAGTCGCTCTGAGGGAATGGTTCGGTCGGTTCGGCTCGGGCGGGGCGCCAGCTCCCGACCGGCGGAATTGCGGAGGCAGGCGATCTTTGGGAGGGTGACGACGCTCAGGCGCCCAGGCGCTCGATCCGATGCGCGAGCACTCGTTGGGCGGGAGAGCCGACTGCGGCGCCATCGCCACAGATTTGCCGCAACTTTTTGCCCTCCGGAGCGCCCCGTGTCTCAGTCCCATCCTCCCCATTCCGAGTCCGATATCAATTCCGAGCGTCAGGCCGCGGCGGAGCGCGCGCAGCGGATCGCCATTTGCAAAGCGCGCAAGGGACGCGTCGAGAAGCAGCCCGATCCGGAGCAAACCGGTCGCGACGTTTGGGTGGGCAGCGCGGGCGCGCGATACGGCGAAACCCGGCCGATGGCGACCGAAAACGACGCGTGGGATGCCTTGTGCGAAAAAATGGCGCTCCTCACACCGGGCGAGTCGCGGATCGTTTCCTGTCATTTCGGCGAGAGAACACTTGGCTTCGTCCCCCTCCGCGGCGGCCGAGAAATGGTGCCCCTCATCAACCAAACGCGGCTCGAAGTGCGCGAGTTGGGGCCCGAAAATTTTCAAGTTTTTTCGGTGGAGAGCGTGCACTCCGAAGGGCCCGATTCCAAAGCGCGCGATTCGATCGACTGTTTGCGGCTGCGCGAAGGCGACGCCAATGGACCGTATGTTTTCGTTTCCCTCGGCGAGGCGGCAGGGCATTTGGGCAAAGTGATGGACCGTCATCGTGCCGCCGAGCGTGAAGCCGCCCGAGAAGAAGCACTGAACGCTGGACGCGAACTCGATCGCCAGCCGCCGGCAGCGAGGCCGCAGGGGTTGCAGCGCTAGGCGAGCAGCCCTCGATCGACCGCCGGCGCGAGCCTTTTCAAATCCCGAGGCGCCCCCGCTGCGGATTGCGCCGGGCGCAAACACGCAAAAAGTTGCCAGAAACCGGCAACTTTTTACCGGCCGGATGCGCAACGGACGCAGATGCCTGGCGGATTGGGCTCGGCGCAAATGCGCAAAAAGTTTCCGGCTTCTGGCAACTTTTTACCGACGCAATGCGCGCAGGCGGCGACGCGCAGATTCATGCGATCGGGCGGCTCGGCGACGGACTCAAACCCAATCCCGCAGGGCGGTCTCCTTGATGCGCTGCGCGAGGCGATTTTCGGCGCTGAACGGTGATTTTTGGCGGACTTATGGGCGGCGGGAAAAGGGACTTTTGCGGGTGGCGGCGATAGGTTGAAGAGGCCAGGCGCAGATTGCTTGGACCCTTTTCCGGGAGCGGATTCCCAGCCTCCCGGGCCACAAAAACCGCTCGCGCCGTTCAACGCGGCGCACAAACCCGGAGACCGCCATGACCCACCGCAAACAACAACTCCAACATCGCTTCACGCGCAAATTCACGCCCGCGAGACCGACTGCGCCGGCGGACCACGCGGCGACCGCAACAACCGCTCATCCGGATTTTCAGTTGCCAGAAAGCGATGCGGAATTGCGTGAGCTCGTGTCCCAGCTGTGCCGCAAAATCTCTGTGCTGCGCGACACGGGAGCGCGGCTTGCGGACGACCGCCAGCGCCTCGAAGCGCGACATGCGGCCTTGGCGTCGGAGTTGGTATCGCTCAATGACGCGGCCCGCGACTCCGATCCGGTTCGCGCCCAGGCCGCGGAGCGGGACGCGCAATGGGCGTTGGCGCAACAGCACGCGGTGCAGGGCCAAATCGCGCACACTCGGAGCCAGGAGGGCGAGAACGAGGAGGCGCTGCAAAAGCTCTGCGGCCAGCGGCTGATCGCGATGGGCGAAGCCGAAGATCGGAATCCGGACGCCCCCTTCATCGTCTCCGATCACGCCATCGTGCGATATTTTGAGCGTTTCCAAGGGGTCGATGCGCGGGCTTTGATTCGCGCCCTTGCTCCGCATTTGGGCCCGGCTTCATCGGATCACTACTTGCTTGAATTGTTGCGCCACTACGCAGGCGTCGACGTCGACGCGATTCGGGACGTCATCGGCAACTGCCGAGTGCGGGCGCGCGCGAAGTGCCTCGAAAAATTCAGTGCGCTTCGCGACGTCCCGATCGGCGAGACGACCGGGTTGCTCGCGCGCGTCATCAACAACACCGTCGTGACGGTGATTCCCGGCCCTGGCAACCACATCGGCGCAGCTCCTTCGCGCGTCAGCTCCCCGGGGGCCCGCGCGCGGCGCGAGCGCGACGAGCGCCTTTTTGATGACGCGCCATTGGACGGCGAGTTCGACGACATTCCTTGGCGGGCCAAGTCGACGCGCACTCGCGCGCGGCGGGAGCGCGACAAACGCTTCTCGGAGAATGCGCCGTTTGCGCCCGAATGTTGGTTCGCCGAGCGCGTGTTGGGCGACGGAGGCGAAGTGGGCGAGGCCGATTCCGCGCGGGCCTCTGCCGACAATGTCGTTGAGCTGTGGTCGGGGCTGGCGCCGGAAGGGGCCGATGTCACGGCTGCGAACGTTGCCGTGTGGAGGCCGCTCGTCTCGTTGCTCACCGGCGGCGACGCCAGTGACGGCGAACGCGAAGCGGCGAGCGCCGCCCAAGCGATCCCTGCGACGCAAAAGCCGATCGGCGATGGGGCGCACGCGGTGGCGGCTTAGGCAAGGCATGGACCTGCCTTAGGTCGTTCACGGAGAAAGAGGGGCGCTCAGCCCCTTTTCTGTCTGATCGCCAGCGCGCAGCGCAGAGGCAATAAAAAAAAAGGCCACGGTCGGCCTTTTTCCGATTTTGCGACGCGCCCAAGGGCGACACCGCTCGTCTAGCAGATATTTATCGCCGATGCTGTCGGCGGCGAAAGGGGCGCATTCGCAAGCGGCGCGTTGGGTCCCGAGCGTTGCGCGGCTGCTCGACCGTTGGGTTTTTCAGGCCCTTGGGACGCCACCGTTTTAAGGCGCCGAAATGCGTCGCGTCAACACCGTCCAGCGGCGATTGGAAACATGCGGTTGCTGGCGCCCGCCAGAACGTCTCAGAGAGGCGGGGCCGTCGCAGCGAGGCCTGCGCTTCAAGCCTGCGCAGGAGGGCCAGGCGACACGGCGGAGGATCCACGCAGGGTGCGTGGCGCGAAGGGCGGCAGACGGCTCGAATTGAGGCTCGCTCGGCCGAATGGGGGTTGAGTGGTCTCCGCTACCCGATCGACGGCGCAATGGCGAGTCGTCGCAAAGCGCGCGCTCGGCGGCTCCATCGTTGACCTCGCATCGTTTCTCGTTCAGCGCGCGTCCCATGCATCGCGCTGGTCTTCGTCCACAGGCAGCCACGCCTGCTCGAAATCGTCCCATGCGAAATCCCATGTCTCGACACGCAAGCGCTCTTTGAGCGTTTCGTCCGAGCAGCCCGCCAAGGCGGCGGATTGGTCCGCCAGTTTTCTTGCGCAGTCCCAGGCATCGGCGCGGCATTCGAAACGCTCATCGGAGACCACGCTGCCACCGGCTGTCAGCAGCACGAGCACGTTTTCGATTTTTCCGTGAGCCGGGCTTTTCGAGGCGCGAGTTTTTGTCGATGGCGCAGGGCGATCATTGGCGGCGATGGGCATGATGGACCAGGAGGCAAGGTTGGGAAGCCAAAGCCCTTTGGCCTGGCGGTGCCCACACTTGGGTGGCGGCGAGTGGGGGCGCCGGCGCACTCAGTGGCGAGGCGAGCTCACCGCTGATGTGTATTGCGTAGCTTGCGCGGTGGTCGTCGGGTTGGGCGGCGATGCCAGGACCAGACACAAAACGCCGCAGACTAAAGCGCCGGTTGCCGAAGTTCCCATGATATAGCCGCGGCACAAGCCGACGCACCCCGCGTCGTCTGCCATGTTGATCCACATCGACAGGCTCATGCCGGGAATGAGCAACCAAACCACCGACAGGGTTGCGCCCACCCCCAGCGAAACGCCCGCGGCGCGGAAAGCAAGCAAGGCAAGCCAGATGACAAAAAACGCCGCGGGGAAGACGAGGGCGCCGATCACAAACCCACGGGCAGTGTAGCTGCGCGCGGGGCGCGTGATTTCGTCTGGAAGAGTCGTGTTCATCGTCAGGGTCTCCGATTCGCCCCACGGGGCGCCGTTGGGATGGTTTGGTCAAATCGTGGCGATCGCCACGGCTCGCCTCAACCTATCGCCCCGGTCGTGGGTTGTCGCGGCCGCCGGTCCGCCATAGGGAGCCACCAGTCCAACGCTCGGCGGTTTCATTGAGGCGCTCGGCGGTAGCCTTTTGAGCGCGACAAACGCCCGGCGCAGCGTTAGGTTGAAAGGGCGAGCAGGCGCCCACACCCACCCGACAGACGAGAGAACACCCCATGGACAGCACGAACGCAATCGCATCGGCGGCCAGCGTTGAGACGCGCGCACAAGCGCTTTTCACCGCAATTGAAGCGGAAGATTTCCGCGCCGCGCGCGCTCTGATCGACGTCGACACCGCTCGCCAAGTCAATGATGAGGGCACGACCGCGCTCATGTTTGCTGCGAACGCCGGCAACGCCGAGCTCGTGAAAACCTTGTTGCCGCTCAGCGATGCGGAGGCTCAGGACGAAATTGGCGCAACTGCTTTGATGTGGGCCGCTCGACACAATTTTGCTGAGTGTGTGAGCCTCCTTCTGCCGGCCAGCGACGCGCGGGCGGAGGACCAGAACGGCGACACCGCGCTTATGTGGGCGGTCGAAAACTTGGAGCACGTGAGCGGCCTTGAAAGCGTCCGGTTGCTGTCTGGCAGGGGCGCGGCTTTGATCGCCAACGGCGAGGGTGAGACGCCGTTGATGCTCGCCGCCCGCCGCGGCGACGTCGAATGCGTTAAAGAACTGCTGCCGGTGAGCGACCTCGCGGCTCAGGACCTTGAAAGCGAAATGACAGCTCTTCACTGGGCGGCGCACGCTGGGCGGCTTCAATGGGGCGGATATTACCGGGGGTCCGCAACTGGGCTTGACGAACGGCAAGCACAAGTCATCGAATTGCTGGCGCCGAAAAGCGATCTGGCAGCGCGGACGCTCTGCGGCAAAACACCGCTGCTGATTGCCGCAGAGCGCGGGAGCGCCAGCGCCATTGCCGCGCTAATCGAACGGAGTGATTTGGCGGCGGCCGATCACAGCGGTCGGACCGCTTTGCATTACGCCGCCGAGGCCGACCCTGCGCTGCCCACTGTGTGCCTCCGCGCGATCATTGCCGGCTCGAACCCCGCAGCGTGCACCCGGGACGGCGAGACCGCGCTGATGCTAGCGGCTCGCCGCGGAAATGCAGCGGCGCTTGCGGAATTGCTGCCGCTGAGCGATCCCACGGCGTTGAATGGCCACGGGCGCACCGCGCTGGGGGAGGCTATCAGAGAACAAAACAGCAAATGCGCGGATCTGCTCGCGCCGGTTTCAGCGCCCAAGGAAGCAGCCAAGGCGCTGAAGAAATTTGGTGCGGAAGAAATGCCGCGATTCATGCAATTCAAAGAGGCAAAGGTCATCGAAAAGGCGGCCGCACAGGGCGCGAAAACGGCGCAACGCGCAGAGGCCGCTGCGTTGAAAGCGGCCACCAAGAAGGGGGTTGCCAAAGACAGCACAACAGTTGGAGCTGACGCAACGGTTGGCGCGGGCGCGCGCCAGACCCAAGCGAATGCCGGACCGACGCAAGCCCCTGGCGCACCAGCCCCACCTCCACAGAGGCGCGCGATGCGTTTGTGATGCCCTTGATTCGCTTCGCGCCCGCGACGAATGCGCTTCCCCAAAGGCGCGGGCGCCAAGTGAAAGACCTGACTGTTGGGCGGTCCTTCTTCACTGACAGGCGGCGACCGCCACCGACAGACTTCGATCGTGGGTTGCGATAGGTTGAAAGCCATCTAGGCGATCGTTCGCTTGCGCGCTCGCCTCAACCCGTCAACAACCGACTCCACGCTGATGAAGAACACAAACGATCAGGACCAATGCTCCCATCCGACATCAACCAGCTGGCTCCGCGCCGGACAGCTCTTTGCCGCGTTGGATCAGAGCGACCTTGCGCGAGTGATCGAACTTGCCGACCACGAGACCGCCCTCTGCATCATGAACTACAAGTCGCCCCTCATGCACGCGGCGAGGAATTCTTCCATTGAGTGCGTAGAGGCTCTGTTGCGATTTGGCAATGTGGGAAGTGGGCCAGACCAAGAGACGGCGCTGCACATCGCCGCTTTCAACGACCGACCCGACGTAGTGCGACTGCTGTTGGCGCACAGCGACCCCGAAGCGCGCGACGAAAACGGTTGGACTCCGCTGGCGATGGCGGCGCTTGGCGGCAATGCGGAGGTGGTCAAACTCCTTCTGCCGCATACCGATGTGCGAGGCATTGACGCTTGCGGCGGGACGGCCCTTCATGTCGCGGCGGAGAATGGCCACTGCGAATGCCTTGATCTGCTCCTGGCCGTGTCCAACCCCAATGCGCGCGATGAGGCCGGAGAGACGGCCCTGATGCGCGCGGCGAGCGGTGGGCATGTGGACTGCGCAAAGACCCTGTTGCGCGTCTCCGACCCGAATGCAACCTGCAACGAGGGTTGGACGGCATTGATGATCGGGGTGATGGATGGCAATGACGCGATCGTGGAGCTGCTGTTGCCACACGTCAACGCGCGCGCAATCACAAATGACGGACGCTCGGCTATACGCCTCGCGATGGATCGCGGACACCCCGCGTGCGCGGATTTGCTCGCGCCGCATTCTGCTCGCAAAGAAGCCGACAGAGCCCTCGAAATCTTCGGGCCGGCTCAGATGCCGCGTTATGCCGCGCAGCGGGAAGCGGCCGCAATCGCCGCCGCGGCAGAGAAGGGCGCGGCAGCGGCGCGCGCGACCAACAACGCGAAGGGCGTCGTCGGCGCACAGACCGGCATTGAGAGTCCGGAGGTCCACCTGCGCAAACGCGCGCCGCGACTATGATCAACGACGAATGGGTCCGCTTTCTCGCTGCCATTCGAGGCGGCCACGCCGACGAGGTGTCGAACATCCTTGCAAAGCAGCCAGAGCTTGCAACGATTCGGCGCCCCGGCTACGACGACCCATTGACCGTCGCGGCGAAATGGAATCGCGTGGGGTGTCTGCGCGCGCTGCTGCCGCATTTCGCGCGGGATCCGCTCGCTGCGCTCAACGCCTTTTTCGGGGCCGCGGAATTCGGAAGTTTGGATTGCCTGTTGGCCCTATCGATCAAGACCCATTCGCACCGTCGCAATCGCGAAGGGTCGACCGCGTTGATGCTCGCGGCCATCAAGGGGCATGCCGAGTGCCTTCGGGCGCTTCTCCCACACAGCGACGCTTTGGCTTCTGATGATGGCGGGTGGACTTCCTTGATGATGGCGTCGTTCGCGCAGCACCCCGCATGCGTTGAGGCCTTGTTGCCTCATAGCGACTCCCGCGCTGTCAACGCGGGCGGGGAGTCGGCGTTCTCGCTCGCGCTTGGCCGAGCCGACTCGCGGCCCGCGTTGCGCCTTGACGCGTGCATTGACCTGCTCGCGCCCTTTGCCGACCCCTCCCTTGCGAGCACTGCGCTCGCTCGCCTTGGCGCCGCAAGAATGCCCCGATTTGCGGCGCTGCGCGAGGCGGAGGAGTTGGCCGTCAGCGCGGGACTAAAACCAATTTCGCGAACAGGCCGTGCTTCAACACGGTGGACGCGTGATAACACCGCCGCCCAGGCCTCGCGCAAAGCCTCTTTGCGAATGTGATTTGATAATTTTTTGCGCTGAAATGCGCTGGCCGCAGCGCTCTGGGCCGCTTTGAACGGAACCGTGTCGGCGCAGTGTTTGATGGATGCGTTTCATGAGTGCGATGGAGGGGATGGAAATGAACGAGAGCGAACGACTGACGGCGCTGAGCGCAGCCGCGCGAACCGGCGATCTTGAAGCGCTGCGCGCGGCCCTTGCGCACGGCGACGCTCGATTGCGCGACGTCGCGGGCGGAACGCCGATGTTTGAAGCCGTGCGCACCGATCATCCCGCAGCGATCGAAATGCTCTTGCCGCACAGCGATCCCCATGCCGTTCGCAAGACCGATGGGCTCAACGCGTTTCTTTATGCGGCGAGCCTCGGCCGCGCTCGCTGCCTGGCGGCCCTGCTGCCTGCAAGCGATCCGGCCGCCGTCGACGGGCTGTGCGGTGTGAACGCGTTGGGTTTGGCCGCGCGACACGGGAGCGACGATAGCGTTGCGCTGCTTGCCGGGGTGTGCGACCCGCTCGCGCAAGACCCGAGCGGCAAAACGCCGCTGATGTGGGCTGCAATAAACGGCAATTGGCGCATGGCTTTGACCCTGCTGCCCATTTGCGATCCGCACGCACGCGACGAGAACGGCAACACCGCGCTTGCGTGGGCCGCTCGGCTCGGGGATACGAAGTGCGTGCGAGCGTTGCTCTGGAATGGGGATCCCTCCGTAGCGGACCATGCCGGTCGATACCCTATGACGCATGCCGCGGTTGCCGTGGCCGAGGCCCCGACGGAGGCGGCGGAACGTTGCGTCGAGCTGCTGGCGGAAGTCTCGGGACCCATTCAATTTGCTCAGGCGGGGGCCGCCTTGCGAAGCGCCGGCCTGAGCAAGCTGTTTGCTCGGATCGAGGCCATCGCGATCGGGGTTCAATTGGCCGCTTGCTCGACCGATCCTGCGGAGTCGGCGAGCGCGCCCGCGGCCGGACTTCGGGCGGATCAGGGAGTGCGCCGCAGCCCAAAGCGCATACTCCGAGCCTGAAAAATAAATATCAAAACTGGCTTGACACTGAGGTAAATTAAATTTCTGAGGGCGCGCCTTGCGGCGCGAAGGGGTGAGTTTTTGGCGCGCGTTTCGACGCCGACGCGCTCGCCATACCGCGTTTTCACGAAGGCCGGCGTCCATCGAACAACGTGTTTAAGCATTTGGAAATATCAGTGAGGACTGCAAATATTTAAGGCCGCCCGTCGGACAGGTCGATGGGCAACCTCGCGGCGCTGCGCACCCTCTCGCCCATACGTCGCGCCGTTCGTCGGATACGGCCTTTTTAGTCCTTCAAACACTAGACAATGTCTAGTGTTTTGATAAGTTGAAGTCATCGGCGCTGCGCAATGCGGAGCCTCAAAAACCGGAGACCACCATGATCACCATTACGCACACACCTTCCATCTCGTCGCTGGCAAAGGTCGGCATTCTTGCTGGACACTCGATCGGCCAAATCCTTGCGTCGATCCAAGCAGTGCACAACATCGCAGCGATTGAAGAAGAAACAGAGCAAGTTTCGGTCTCGTGCAAAGACGGCGGCGCTTACGCGACACACTACGCCGATCGCGATTTCGCGCTGTATGTCTGGCTGCGCGACACCGCGCTCGGGCAAACGGATCTTGTCCTGGAAATGAGCGACAACTCCGACAGCTTCTCCGCCGCTGGAACGGATCGCGTGTCGGTGAGCATCGCGGAGATGGGCGATCAACGGTTTTACAACTTCGGCGACGGGTTCACGTGCTGCATTGAAGACTTCTTCGGCGATCTCTCTTGGTATGACGAGGACTGGGTGTGGCTGCCCGACGGCGAGGTCAACGCGTTTGGGCACGAGACCTGGTCAATGTTCGGCGACCTGGAAGAGGCGCAGTTCTAAGCGTTTCCAGTTGCCTTGATGCGAGCGGCCCAAACGGGCCGTTTTGCTGACCAACCCCAACCAGCGAAATGCGCGGCAACCGGCGTCGCGCGCAATGCGAAAGGCCCACTTTTCCCTCATCCTTGCGGGATCACCGAGAAGACCCATGTTGATTGACACAGACTGCGAATCGGCGCCCCGAACGGTGGGCGATCACAAGCCTTCGAGAGCGGAGCCGGTGAAGCGCAAGCAGATCGGCTTGCGGCTTTCGAGCGACGCCAACACACTCTTTTCCGAAGCTTGCCGCGCGGTCGGTGAGAAAAAAGCGAGGGTGCTCGCGAAGAGCCTTTCAGCCGTCGCCGAGCTCTTGCCCGACGAAGTTGTTGCTCTGGCGCCCAGGGTCGCGAAGGGCGCGGGCTTCGACAAGCCGATCCTCGTTTCTGTGCCCCTCGCCGTGGCAACCCAAGCTGCCGACGCTTGCTCGGCCGCAGGGCTTGATCTCTCGGAGATTTTGCGCGCGCAAATCGATCGATGGAGCCACGAGACGCTGGCAATGGTCGCCGCGCAGCGCAAGGCCCGCGAAGCGAATATCACCAGCGACGCAAACCTCGCGCTGCTCCAAACGCTTAGAGCGGAGGCTTTCCAATACGGCCGGCGGTGGAACGTTGATGTCGCAGCGCGAGCGTTGCGTGCCGACAAGCAAGAGCTGAAAAACTACGCTGAAACGAACCCGCGGCTTCGGACGCTCATTGAGCGCACGCCGATTGACCTCGCGCTCGTCGAGGAGCTTGCCGCGAGCGGCGCGTCCCGCGATGAGATCGCAGAACGGACGGGTGTTGAAATCACCGAGTTGCTCGGGCGCGCTCGTCGAGAGCCACCCCTCGCCAAAGCTCTCGCTCGCCCGTTGGATGAGTCCGCGCTGTGGGCTCATCTGCTGAGCGGAGCCTCGCTGCGCGAAGCGGCCGCGGCGACCGGAACCAATCTGCTTCGCCTGCGCAAGGTCGGCAACGACGACCCCTTGGTTCACGCGGCTTTCGAGCTCGATGCGATTGGATCGGCGTTTGCCGAGATCCGGCGCAACCTGGGCGCGCTGGGCGAAGCGGAGCGGTCGGCTGTCGACTCCTTGACTCGCAGCCGGGACGAGCAATTGGCCAACCTGTGGGCTTCGGGCCCGACGGGCAACGGGTTTGCGTCGGGTGAGGGACCTTCTTTGCGTGAGCGCACGACCGCTGGCTTCGCTGCGCGATTGACCGAGGCGGCCGCCGAGGGCGGCGCCTGCCAACTCGCCTCCGCGTCGCCCGAGAGAGCGTCAGCGTTGTCTATCGCGCAACGGATGCTGTCCGACGCCCACGAGATCGCGGCGCGCCTCGCGGACGTCGTGTCCCGAATCGAGCGAACAGTGGCGAGCGGCGCGCCCGACGACAAATCAAATGGAACAGATGGGAGATCAGAATGAGCCGGGATCCGCAATTGCACGTCCGCTTGAATGACCCGTCCGCCGCGATGCACGACGCGATCGTGTCGGACGACACAGAAGCCATCAAAGCTCTTCTCGCGCGCGACGCGAATCTTGCCTTGGCGCCCGTCGGCGACTACGACGACGCGTTGTTTGCCAGAGCCGTCGACGGCAACACGCGACAGGAAGAGCATTCGCAATGGCTCGCGCTGAGCCGAGCCGTGCACGACGACGCCGAGGGCGCGATTGAACAGCATCTAGGCTCGCATCCGGAATGCGACGTCAACGCGCAAGACGCCAGCGGCGAGACGGCGTTGATGCGCGCCGCGCGATTTGCTTGCTTTAACGCGGGGCGCCAGTTGCTCGACGCGGGGGCCAATCCCAGCTTGTCCAACAGCGAGGGAGAAACCGCCGTCTCGCTTTTTCTGAGCCATGCGCACCAGAGCAGCCTGATGCGCCGCGCCCCCGAGGAGTCGATCCAGTTCATCGACGTTCTTTTGTCGGCGAGCGCGCGCTTCGACGCGGCGCGCGGCGCTTCCGCCGACGCCCCGTCCGCAGCAAACTTCGAGCGACACTGCGAAGAGACTTTGCGCTTCGCGCTCTGGCTCGGCGAGCCCCGGCTTGTCGAGGCGGTCGCCCCGCGTTGCGCGCCGGCGACCCGCGACGCTCTGGCCACGGAATTGTCCGTCGGAAACGGGTTGAGCTCGGGCTATCGCGCCTCCGAGGGCGGCGGCAGTCTGGCTGCGGCCGACGCGCTGCTGCCCCACCTGCGCGCGGGCGCCGAGTCTCTGCTGCGCGCGCGGAGGGGCTATGAAGCAGACACGTGGCGCTCCGACAGCATGTTTGAAGCGGCGCACAAAGGAGACGAGCAGACAGTCGAAGAGCTTCTGGCCGACGGATGTCCCGCGAATCTGGCGAAACGGGACGACCGCCGCGGGGTGCGCACGCCGTTTTTGGAGGCGATCCAAGCTCGCCGCTTCGACGCCGCTCGCGCGCTGTTGCGCGGCGGCGCCGATCCATCCTTCGGGGTTGAGCCCTTAGATTATTTGATTTGCAAACAACGCGGGGCCATGGATTTGGCGGGCGCTGTCGCGAGAGTTCTCCCGGCCGCTCAAATCGAGGCTTCTCTTCGCGAGACAATCGATCGGCAATTCGCCAACACATCGTGCGCGGGCTTGTCGTGGGGGCAGCAAGTCGAGGGGTTGTTGAGTCTCTTGCCGGAGTCTGACGCGCGGAACGCATTCGAAGACAAAGCGATTGAAATTGCGCGCGCTGCATTTCCCGGGGCGCCGCTGGCGCAAAGGCTGCCCATTGCGGCCGCTCGCCTCGAACGCAAGCAACTGCAAGCGGAGCTGCTCGCCGTGGCGGACGCCGCGGTTGCCGCGCCGGATGAGCCCTGCGCGACGGCCCGGATCGGCGACAGGCCCAGCCATCAACGAGACCAGGCCTTGGCGTTTCTCGCGGCCTGCAACAGCGCGCCGGCGAACGATCGGGGAGACACCGGCTTGATGATCGCCGCGCGCGATCACGGCCCGGGCTTGGTGGAAGCGCTGGTGCCGCTCAGCAATCCTTTGGCCCTCAACGACGCCGGCGAGTCCGCGTTTGCGGTTGCCGTCAAGGCCAAGAAATTCGATTGCGCCGACGCGCTCGCGCCGCATTCCAACCCCGTCGAGGTGGCTCGCGCCTTCGAACGATCGGGCGCCGGAAAGATGCCGCAGTGGGCCGCGCGGTTGGAGGGTGAGGCCGGCGCGAAGGAGGCAAGGGTGGCGACGGCGGTGAGCGACAGGGCGGTGGCCGCCGAGCGGACTGCCCATGCGGTGGCCACGGTCCCAGACGAGACGCCCCAGGCAGCGCCAGCGAAACCTCGCGCAATGCGCCTGTGAGGCAGTGTCGGAAGGTCGAACGAACCAAATGAAAATCCAAATAAATGGAGGGCGTGGCGACGGGTTGATTGACGGTGTTTTGCGCGCGACTAATGGCCGGTTCTGAGCGAGACGGCCAGGCGCGCAAGCGGTAGGTTGAATGGACACCGCATGCGCTGCGGCTCCATGAAGCAAGCGGCGCAACACCGACCCACATCGCTTTCGGAGACCGCCATGATTCACGCCAATGCTGCCATTGCCCACACCCCCAGCTCGGATGGAGAAACCCTTCTGGTGAAGCTTCCCTTTGAGCTCAAAGACGCGTTCAAAGGCGTCTTCAAATCGGCGAAATGGGTCCCGGAGCAACGAAGCTGGCGCGTGGGCAATTCGGCGGTGACGCGCAACAAGCTCGCGGCTTTTGCTGCTGCGAGCGAGCCCACGCTCGGCGCCCTCGCCGACAAAATTCGCGCGGAAGAAGAGGCCGAACTCGACGAGCGGCAAACGGAAGAGATGAATCGCGCGCTTCGTGTGATCGAAGCCGAGTTGCAGGACCTTGCGATCAAAACGCGGGCGGCAAAGAAAGAGTGCAGCACGCTGGGCGCGCTCCGCGCAAAGCTTGATGCCTACCGCCCCCTGTTGGATGCGGCGAAAGCCACGCTGATGGCGGAAAAGCGTGCGCGCGATGACGAGTTGTTGCGCGTGCGGGAGCGCGCTGACGCGCTTTTGAAGCCGTTCCCTGAACTGGGGGACGCAATCAGCGAAGCGAGGAGGGGTTGGCGCGCCCTCAAAGCGGGCCACTACGGCGCGAAGGCGGGCCTCGTGCAAGCGCAGCGTGAACTGCTGCGAATCTATGAGCGCATCGAAGAGGTCTCGGGCGTTCAGTTCACGGCGCTCCTCGCGGCCTTTAACTGCAATACCAATCGGACCGATCGCGACGACCTGCCGGGGGACCTTGATCGCTTGTATATCGACATTAAATTTCCTGCCGCAGAGCGCGTCGCAAAGGCCGAAGCGGACGCCATTGCCTCGGCGATTCGTGAGGGCGAAGAGGCCTCCCTTGCGGAAACCGCCGCGCCCGCCCCGCAGTCCGCGCCCGCACTCATTCCACGGCCCGCGCCGGCACCGTTGCGCTTGTGATTGCAAGCGCGCCGTCTCGCTGAACTCGGCCAAGCACCGACAAGAACCAACCCGCTTTCCAACAACGGAACTCGACAATCAAGGCCCTTCATGAACACGCACCCGCAAGCCATCGAACCCAGCAGCTCCCTGAATGACCCGTCCGCGGCGAGGAGAAGCCGCATCGCGATGGGCAAAGCGATCGTGTCGGAAGACACAGAAGCCATCAAAGCTCTTCTCGCGTGGGACGCGAATCTTGCCTCGACGCCCGTGGACGACCACTACGACGAGACGCCCGTGATGCTCGCTGCGAGGGAGGGGAAGGCCAGGAGTCTTGACGCCCTGTTGGCGGCCGGTGGCGAGGCGCTGGTTGATTCCTCTGCGCCGCGCTACGACGAGACGACGCCGCTGATGGCGGCAGCCAGCCGGGGACACGCCGAGTGCGTGAGATTGCTGTTGCCGCACAGCGATGCGAACGCGGTCGACTTGAACCAAGAAACCGCGCTGATGCACGCAGTCAGCTCAGGGCCGCGAAAGCCGGATGCCAACTACGCCCAATGCGTTGATCTGTTGCTGCCCGTGTCGGACGCGAACTTAACGGATTGGGCCGGCAACAACGCGCTTGCGTTCGCGGCGGCACGCGGCAGCGCCGGGTGTGTGGAGCAGCTTTTGGCGGTCGATGGCGGAGCGCTGGCGCGCACGAGCAACAGCACGGGTTGGACCCCGCTCATGCACGCCGCGTGCAATGAGAGAGTGGGCGCGGGCCTGGCTCTGCCTCACTCCGATCTTGATGCCACGATCGTGAAACTGCTTCTGCCGCACTCCGATCTTGATGCCACGATCGCGAAACACGACGCGCGTGGAGGGAACAGCGCACTGATGTTAGCGGCCCGTTCCCAGCGACCCGATCTAGTCGAGGCGTTGCTGGCGGTCGGCGCCGACGCCAGCATCGCGGACGAGGAAGGCTGGACTGCGCTCCATCTGGCGGCTGGCGCGTGGCCTCTCGCGGTGCAAGAAAACGCTGAATGCGTCAAGCTGCTTTTGGCGGATTCCGATACGGCGGCAGCAACGAAAGGCAGCGACCCGTTTTCGCAAGGCGTCCACACGGAGGGTGGCGAGACGCCTCTCGAGATCGCCGCGATATCTGGAAATCACGAGGCGGTCAGACTGCTCTTGCCGGTGTCCGATGCGCGGCATACTGCGGCCTGTGGCCGCACTGCGCTTATGATGGCAGCGGAGCTCGGACTGACGGACATCGTCAAAACTTTGTTGCCGTTCAGCGACCCGTTGATGATCGACGCTCGCGGCGAATCGGCGTTTGCGATTGCCGCAGGAATTGGGCATTTCGAATGCGCGGATGCGTTGTCGCGGCATTCGAACGCACTGGAAGTCGCGAAAGTATTCAAAAAAGTCGGCTCCGAGAAACTGCCGGGGTGGGCCAAACATTTAGCGGCGCAGGAGCGGAAGGAGATTGCAGCGGTCGTGGCCCAAGCCGAGGCGGCGCAGGCGCGTTCTGCCGTTGCCACAGCGACACCGAAGGCGCCGACGAACAAACCCTCGGGCAGATCCATGCGGCTCTAAGCCAACGGGTTGTGGGGCCGCCATCAAAGCCCGCCGCGACGGCTGCGAGCGCATTTCTCTTTGCGAGGAACCGAATGGTTCGGCGGCTCGTCGCTTCCGACAGACGGCAGATGCGGGCGGCAGACGTCGTTCGGGCGTTGCGATAGATTGAACCGAATCAGGCGATCGTTCGCTTTCGCTTTCGTTTTCGCCGCTCCGCTAACGCTCAAACTCCACGCTTATGATTGACGACGACCCGGACCAACCCTCTCGTGAGGAGCTTATCGAAGCCCGCACCGAAGCGCTCTTTGGTGCGCTGAGCCTGAGCGACCTTCCCAGCGTGATCGAGCTCGCCGATGCGGAAACCACATCATGCCTCGTCAGAGGCAAGACGCCCCTCATGCATGCGGCTGATCATTCTTCCCTTGACTGCATTCAAGCGTTGCTGCCGTTTGGCAACATTCCCGGAGACAACTACTTCGGGACGGCGCTGCACATCGCCGCTATCGAGGGGCGCGCCGACGTTGTTCGAATACTTTTGCCGCACAGCGACCCAAGGGGGCGCGACTATGAGGGTGAAACGCCACTGATGTGGGCGGCGCAATCAGGCGCGGTCGACGTTGTGGAAATTCTGCTGCCGTTCAGCGACCCGTTGGCGATCAACGATGCCGGCCAATCAGCCTTGGCGCGCGCGGCCGAGGCGCGCTATTTCGAATGCGCCGACGCATTGGCGCCTCACTCGAATCCGGTGGAAGTCGCGAAATTATTCAAAGAGGTCGGATCCGAAAAGATGCCACAGTGGGCCGCGCGCTTGGCCGCGCAAGCGGAGCGCAAAGAGCTTCATGCTGAGGTGGCGCGCGCCGAGGCGGCACAGGCGCGTCCCGCTGTCGCCACGATGACACCGCAGACACCGACGAACAAACCAGCGGCGAAAGCCATGCGGCTCTAAGCCCCTGACAATCGGATCCAAGGCCGGCGATCGGTGGAGGCGAGAGCGCTCACCGCTTTTTGTCGTTGCCTCTCTCTCTTTTGGCCAGCAGCCCTTTTTCTTCTTGATAGGCCTTGGTCTCAAAGATGAAGTCGGCCAGTGTCATGGCGCAATTGACCGCAAGCTTCGCGTGATGCCGCGAGGGCTTGTAGGTTGTGCCGTGGCTGTCGGACATTTTGTTGCGCATCGCGCTGAGCCCTTGGACGATCGACGTGAGTCCGGTCAGCACTTGTTTTAGGCTGTCGGAAATGTCCTTGCGGCTCGTGTCCAAATTCAGAAGGCCTCTCACCCGATTGAAGAGCTTGCCCATGTCGCCGTCGAACGCCGGCGGCGGATCGATGGAGAGCTCAGCCTCGATCGCGAGCAGCAAATGCTCAATGAGCGCGCGGGCGTTCGTGATCGCACCATCAAAGTCGCCGACTTCAATTTTGGCGCGGCATTTCTTAATCTGCGTCTCGATGGACAACGCTGAGGCCTCAGGCAAATTTTTGGGCAACGCCTCCATAGCCACCAACGAGCCCGTCAAATCCCGAAGCTTGTAGACGCGACCTTCCTTCGCCACTTCGTAGTTGTCGAACGCGAGCAGCTCGTTGAGCTTGGCCGCACACTCTTCGTTTGAGACGATCACGTCCTGTTTCAGGTCGTGCCAGTGGCGCGGGTCGATCAGGTCGCAGACCATCCGGGCCATGTCGGGCTTCGGCGCCAGGGCGGTCAGCTTCTCTTTCGCAAAAATGGTGCGGCTCGGGAAGCCGGTCTCATAAACGTCTCGAAAGCCGTATTGGTTGAAGAACTCAACCAGATCCGCCCCGCGGCGGTAAGGCCATCCGTTGGCGCCGCCGCAAACCAAATCGGCCAGCTTGTTTATGGTGTATTGGACGAGCTTCACAGATGCTTCCTTTTTGGGTCCGATGGTCCGGGCGCACGGCAGCCCGTGGTCGGATTGAATTCGGCGCCGAATTGGCCGTTCCGAGCCGATGATTTTAGTCCAGTGAATGGCGATCGGAATTACCCGAACGCCGCGCCCATGTCTCATCGGCTGCGCAGCGCCCGAGCAAGGCGTTGCACGTCCGATTCAAGGTAGACCGTGCGTCGCGCCTTCTCTTCGGGGGTGCCGAAGTCCGCCGAGGCCTCGTTGAGGGCGCCGGCAATGGATCGTTCTGGGTCGAGCGCCGCAAGCCAAGGCTGCGGCTCGAACTCGATGCCCGAGACGTTTGAGAGGCCACTGGCGAACGCGCTGGCGACGCGGCGCGCCGATTCGAGGTTCGATTCGCGGTTCGAAGAGCCCTCGCGCACGTCCACACCGCGGACCGTGCGAACCATGCCGTCCTCGCCGACCGCGCAAATGGCCCAGAACGAGGTCTTGTCGTCCGGGCCTTCCGGCTGCGAGCGGGCGAGGTGTTCGGGCGTCTCATAGCCCGGCACGACACGAAGCGAAAGCGTGCGGATTCGGCGGTCCTTGGTCGTCAACAAGTCGTTCGCCATCGGCTCGGTGGAGAGCCGCTCGCGAGGATCAGGCGCTGCGGTGTCGCCGACCAATTTTCGCAAGCGTGGGCGAGGAGACGCGGTGTCGCGCGATGGGTCGGCCGTCGGAATTGTCGTTGCTTTGTCGCGGGGGTCCATTGCGGCCTCTCGTCGGAATGAAAATGGGCGTGGCACCGATTGGCGGCCAACGCGGCGATCGCCGGGGTTGCTCAGAATCTCAAAACGAAGTCGACGCGCAAGCCTGCGGAGGCGCCGTTTATCGCAAAGCGCCTTGACGATGCAGAGGGCGCGCGGAGGCGAGAAACAACGGCGCACGAGGGCGCGCGAATCGGTTTGCGAGAAGGGCGCTGTGCGAGAAGGGCGCTGTGCGAGGGATGCGCGGCACGGATCGATTTGCTGCCGCTTTGGCGATCGACTCGCGCCGCTGATGGCGCACGCATCGCAAAGAGACCAAAGGCGCTCTGGGCGCGATGGCGGGCCTGGTTGCAACCCGGATTTTTCGATAGGTTGTATGCATGCGGCGCCACTCAGAACAGGGCGCGGCCAACAAACAAACAGGACACAACATGACAACGAACAATTGGGCGGTGTGCGACGCAGACATTGGCGAGGGCCGCAATATCGCCGTGGACTTTTTCGTCAGCAAGCGCGAGGCGATGGAGTTCGCCGGCGCCCTTCACGAAACCCCGGGCAATGAGCATCGCACCTTTTATCCGGAGCGACTCGACAAAGTGTTCGCGAGCGGTCGCCCACCGCTTCTCATGGCGGCGGAGCACATGCCGAAAATGCCTGCGAGCGTTGTGGCAAACCCCGCGGAAAACGGCGCGTAAATCGCAGTCCCGCAACCCGCACGGACTCAAAAACGCATAGCCCCGCAAGGGGCTGTTTGTTTTGCGTCGTGGGCGACTCGCCATGCGAGCGCGTCAACGAGCGGCGCGACCCTTTCATGATGGGTGGACAGAAAGATCGGATGGGCGGTCGCACCACAATGCCGTCGACGAATTAGATTGAAGCGCACGCCGTGGCGGATAGCCCCGGACGCAAACGCGTAAAAAGTTGCCAGAAACCCGCAACTTTTTACCGACGCAATGCGGGCAGGCGGCGAGGCAACGATTCATGCGATTGGGCGGCACGCCGGAGGGCGTGGAACAGTGAGGGACGGTGCGAGATGCGAACCAGCGATTCGATCGACAGCGAGAGCGCCGACACGATGCTCCTCGAAGCCGCGGACGACGCACTCATGGATCCGGCGCGATGTTTCGACGCGTGGGACGATGCCGTCGAACTGAACCTTGCCTTATGGCAATTGGTCGACGCCGCGGCTGCCGGGGACGTGCGCCAAGTGAACGAGACGCTCGCCGCCTACCCCAGCGCGGCGCGCGAGACGCGCGAGCCTGGCGTCACGGCGTTGATGCGCGCGGCGGAGCATGGACACGCTGAGTGCGTGAGAGCGTTGTTGCCGTTCAGCGACCCGGATGCGGCCTGTGATAAGCATTGGGTCAGCCATGACGGCATTTCCTACCTTGACACCCCCAACCTTGATTGGGGTTCGAAGGTATCGGCGCGTTGGGTTTCGGAGACATCGGCGCTGGGTTTCGCGGCGCTGAATGGACACCTCGACTGCGTGAAGCTGCTCCTCCCGCGCTCGCGGGATCGTTGCGGCTCGGACGGCCGGACGGCCTTGATGTTCGCCGCTGCCGGTGGACAGGCGGAGTGCGTTCGGTTCTTGATGGCCAGTGCTGATGCGAGCGACGCGAAAACGACCACCTCGAATGGATACTCCGCGTTGATGGATGCCGCTCTTTATGGACGCGTCGACTGCGTCGAACTGCTTCTCCCGGTGAGCGACGCGACGGCGAGAACGGCGGCGGGCGTGACGGCGCTGATGTGGGCAGCCACCGCGGGCAACACTGACTGCGTTGAGCTGCTGCTGCCTTCCTCGGACGCGCTTCACGTTGACATGGAAGGCGCAACGGCATTGCACTGGACAGCGGACGCTATTGAAGAAGGTGAGGCGGCACACTTGGCGATCTTAAGGACTTTGGTGGCCGCAGGCGGATCCCTGATTCAGGATCGCTTGGGGCGCACGCCTCTTATGCGGTTGATCGATGGCTTCGACACAGTGGACAGCAAAGCGTTGGCCAACGTGCGGGACGCCGTGCGAATTCTGGCGCCGGAAAGCGACGCGGGCGCATACGACGCCCAGGGCCAGACGGCTCTCGACATCGTCTTGGACATTTGCGGTGCGGCTGATGCAGCCGACCCGCTGCGGCCGGCTGTTGAGAACAGACTGTCAGTGGCGGCCGAGCTCATCGGCCACTACCCCGAAGCGGATGCTGTGCGGACCGTGTTGCGGCACACCCAATACCTTTCGCAGGTGGAGAGAGACCTGGCCTTGTCGATGCTGCCGACCTCGCCCCACGCGAAGCGGGCATGGGATCGCGCACTCGCCGAGGCCGGTCCCACGGCGCTGCCCCGAGTGTGCGCAAAATCGGAACAGGTTGATCTCGCGCAGATCGCAGACACACCCAGTCAAAGCCTGACGGCGCCCAACAAACCGAGACGCCGATTGTGAGCGCAACACGCTGCGACGCGCGCTGCGGCTATCGATCCCATGAGTCCAACACGATGACGATGACCCAAACAGAAGCGGAAGAGCTGCTCATGGACGCAGCCCGGCGCGGTGACGTCGCGCAGATCGAACGAGTCTTCGCCGGCGGGCACACGGAAGCGGCGAAGACCGCGGCGTTTGCGCACGACGGCTATTCGCCGTTGTGGATCGCCGCGGCAAACGGACATGCCGAGTGCGTCAGGCGACTCGCGCCCCACAGCGATTTGTGTCCAATTGAATACGGTTGCGACCCATTGACGGCTGCCGCAAGAGAGGGCCGCCTCGAATGCGTCCGCGCGCTCCTCGCTGCCGACCCCGAGGGAGCGATGTTGGGCACCCAGCCCAGCGCGATGGAGGAAGCCGCGGAACACGGCCACGCGGCGTGCGTGGAATTGCTGTTGCCCGAATGCTCCCCCGAAGATCTTCAATTCTGGGGGGCGTATGCGCTCAATGAGGCGGCAGCGGGCCACCACCTCGCCTGCCTTCGCTTGTTCCTTAAACCGTGCGCCCCTGATGGGTGCGCCGCGCACGATTACGGCAGCACCCCTTTGATCGCCGCGGCCGAACGCGGCACTCTCCGATGTTTCCGAGAAATGCTTTTGGTCGACGATCCGTCGGCGAAATGCCACGCAAAAGGCCAAACCGCTCTCATGACGGCAGCCCGGCGGGGACACCGGGAAATGGTCAAAGCGCTTCTTCCAGTCAGCGACGCCGGGGCGCGAGACCATATGGGCTTGACCGCGCTGATGCATGCCGCAGCCGCGGCGCACCCCAAGATCGTCGAAATGCTGCTTGCGGCCAGCGACGTTCGCGTGCGAGGCAATTGCGGGAAGAACGCGCTCATGCTCGCCGCCGGAGCCGGTTGCGGCCGTTCCGTCGCCTTGCTGTTGCGCGCAAGCGATGTGCGGGCGATTGACAACGAGGGTGGCACAGCCCTCATGCACGCCGCCGGCGCAGGGAGCGAGGGCGCGCTTAGGCTGTTGCTCCCGATCAGCGATGTGGCGGCGCGCGACTATGCGAATATCTCGGCCCTGATGAAGGCGGCCGAGAACGGAAACCGTCGTTGCGTCCAATTGCTGCGACCCAAATCCGACGCGAACGCACGGGATTTTATGGGGTGCACGGCGCTTGCGATCGCCGCTCGAATCGGGCACCGCGGCGTCGTCGAGGAACTCTTGCCGCACAGCGATACGCGATCCGTGGACGACGACGGGCACAATGCGTTGATGGCGGCCGTCGCGAATTGGCGGTGCCACAAACCTTGGGAACCTTGGCAAGTGGACTGCGTCCGACTCCTTTTGCCATTCAGCGACGCGCGGACGGTTGGCGCCAAAGGCGAGACGGCCTTGATGATGGCCGTTGAGCGCGCGCACCTGGGTGTGGTCAAAATGCTTTTGCCTCACAGCAACGCTCGTGCGATCGACGCCGACGGCGCGAGCGCAATCACCCACACGATCGCGCGCGATAAATACCCTTGGAGCGACGGCGCGGCGGAGTGCGCAGAGCTGTTGGCGCCGCATTCTCCCGCGCGCCACGCGGCGGCTGCGCTGCGGCACTTCGGGGCGAAGCGCATGCCGCGTTGGGCAGCCGAAACCGAGGCGCGAGCGCTCCGCAGAGAGGTGACGCGCGCGAAGCGCCACCCTGTTTCCTCCCAGCCCACATCTACGCCTTCGATGGCGCCACCGTCGATCAGCGAGCCGGTTCGCGCCGCGCGCCGGCTATAACCCGATTTTCGGCGAATCGGATCGCCAATTCGCGCAGACCGCCGGTCGGCGGAAGAGGATCCGCGGCCTGGCCCGACGCGACGTCGCTCGATAGGTTGAGGGGTGCGGCTCGCGCCTTGGCGAGCCCTCCTCGGAGCCAGCCCATGAGCATTGCCGATTCAAACCTCAGCGCCCTGCGAGATGCCGCCAAACGCGGCGACGCCGTTGCCATTCAGCGCCTGTTCGATTCCGGCGGTCGCCTTCCCGACAAAATCAAGAAGGGGCATCCGCTTCTGGCGGCGGTGAAACGTGGCCATTTCGATTGCGCGGCCATCCTTTGGGCGCACGTGAAGGAGGAGCCCTTGACCCGGCGCACGCAAGAAACGGCGTTGATGCTCGCCGCCCGTCGCGGCGACGAGGCGCTCGTGCGGCTACTCTTGCCTCGGTCCGACGCCCGAGTCCGCTCAGCGGAAGGCCTCACCGCTTTGATGCTCGCCGCTCAATCGGGCAACGCGCAAGTCGTCCGACTCCTTCTGCCTGCAAGCGACAGTCAAGCGCGCGACGAGGTTGGCCAAAGCGCGTTGGCGTGGGCCGCCGCCGAGGGGCATGCCGACTGCGTTGAACTCTTGCTGCCGGTCTCGAATCCGCAAGAGCGGGACCGTCCCAACCGAACCCCCCTGATGCGAGCCGCGCATCAAGGCAGCGAAGAGTGTGTGGCGCTCTTGCTGCCGGTGTCGGATGCGCGCGCCACTACGAACCACGGCCTGACAGCGTTGATGTGCGCAGCGCAAGGTGGCCACGCGAAAGTCATTGACCAGCTTTTGGCGGTGAGCGACGTGCGGGCGCGAGCCTCGAACGGTCAGACCGCGTTCGCGTGGGCGGCTGCCAATGGCCACGCCGCGTGCGTCGCGAAGTTGCTGCCGCTGTCGGATGCCCAGGAGCGAAACGGGGACAAGGAGACTCCCTTGATGCTGGCCGCGCGCAGCGGCAGCGCGGAGTGCGTGGCCCTCTTGCTGCCGCATTCGGACGCTCGCGCTGTCTCGAAGACCGGCTGCACCGCGTTGATGCTCGCGGCGTTCTCGGGGAGCGCCGAAGTTGTCGAAGCGCTCCTGCCGTTGAGCGACGTTCGGGCGCAGGACCGCTGCAAGTGCTCGGCGCTGCACTGGGCGTCCAATTTGGCTGCCCTCGACTTGCTGCTGCCCCATGACGATCCAACACAAGCCGCGCACAACGGGCTCACGCTCCTGATGCACGCCGCGGACCATGGCGACGATGCGCGCATCGAGCGACTGCTCTCGCTCGTTGACCCCCGAGCGGTTGACCAAACGGGGTGTTCGGCTCTCATGTGCGCCGCGAGCGGCGGCTACCTTCGAGCCATTGAACTCTTGCTTCCGCACAGCGATCCAGAGCAGTGCTCGGACGAGGGCATGACGGCGCTCATGGAAGCGGCTCGGAGCGGGCACGCAGAGGCTGTTTTGCTGCTCTTGCCGCACAGCGACGCGCTGGGCGGGGATTACGACGGAAGAACCGCCATGCACTGGGCGATCGAAATGGGGAATGCCGCGGCCGCCGACGCGCTGGCAGAACATTCGGATTGGCGCCTGGCCGAGGACGCGTTCCATGTTTTTGGCGCAGCGCAAATGCCTCGGTGGGCCGCGGCGCGAGCGGACGAGGGCGACGAACAGGTGTCCGATGATCTGGCGGGATGCGCGGCAGGAGGATTGCAGTGAGATTTCTGGAAACCCTCCTGTTATGCGCCGAAATTCTCAGCCGGGCATATGTCCTTGGTTCTGTGCTGGTCGCTTGTTGGCCTCTGCTGAGCGAGCTGAATCAACCCAACCGCCACCCGCATCGCTGGCTGCGACGCGCGCTCGGACCCGTCATGGCGGGCGGCGAAGCCGTCTTCGATCGAGTGGTCTCCTTGCAAGTTCGTTTGGCAATGGAACTTCAGCGCCTAACAGACTTCTCGCGTGGTCCGCTGAGCCGACCGATCGGAGCCGCGCTAGGCCATGGCGATCGTTTCTTCTTCGGGCCCCCGATGGCGCCGAGCGCATGGGGAAGCTCTGGTGGCGTGGCCGCAAGAACGGTTTGGTTAGTCTTGACTCTGCCGCTGAGGGCGCTGATTGCCGAAAGCCTGGATGAAAGCGCCGCAACCAATGCGACTTTGCGCATCGCAGTGGGTGTTGGCGCCGCGAGGCTGACGGGACTCTTGGTGAGACTGGACGCGGACCCAACCGAGAAAGACGAGAATGGGGGTGGCGTCATGGCGCTGGCGATTCGGCGCAAGCGCCGGGCGTGCGCGGAAGCGCTCGCTTCCTGGTCCGAAACGAACGATTTGCACGATGCCGTTGCTGCATTTGGCGCGCGAAACGCCCCCGAATGCCTTCGCGAACTCGTCCGCGACGAAAAGCGGGCGTGGTATCGCCTTTGCGCTGCGGCTAGGGCAGGAGACGCTTTGAGGGTGGGCCAACTCCTGGGTCGACGGCGAATTGAGCCTGACGCAGCGCGGCAAATTGGACTGAGTTACGCCGAGAACTCCGCCCTGCGCATCGCCGCGGCCGGGGGGCACATTGCCTGCGTCGAGCTTCTCATGCCGCATTGCGATCCGCATGCGACCACGAGCGACGGCTGCGACGCGTTGATGCACGCCGCCACCGCGGGCCACGCTGACTGCGTTGAGTCTCTTCTGGCGCACAGCGACGCGCGGGCGACCGATTCGATGGGCAGCACGGCGCTGATGCGGGCGGCCTGTCATGGCCACGCCGATTGCGTCCGCCTCCTGCTGAGCCACAGCAATGGAAGCGCCGTCGACCATCAATGCTTTACCGCGCTGATGTATGCGGCCGCGGGCGGGTATGCCGACTGCGTGGAGCGGTTGGTGCCGCACAGCGACGCGCTGGCCGTCACTAAAAACGGCGAAACGGCGTTGATGTGGGCGGCCAGGAATGGTTGCGTCGATTGCGTTGCCGCGCTCCTGCCCGCCAGCGACGCCACGATGCGGAACCATGATTATGTGGCGGCGATTGGATTGGCGGTCCAAGCCGGACATGCGGAATGCGCGGATCTTTTAGCGCCGTATTCCGACCGCGGCGACGCCAACACGGCGTTCAAAACACTCGGGCCTCAGAAAATGCCGCGGTGGCTGGCTCAGATTGAATCGGAGGCACTGCGGCGGACGGTGGGCGAGTGCGCGGGCGCTGCCACTGCTGCCGCGGGAACCGATCCTAACCACACCCCGAAAGCGCGCGGCGCATCGAAGCGGCTCTGATCGCCGCGCGTTGCCGGCGGCAGCGGGAGTCCGATCGCCCATGGACGAAAGGGGCTGGCAGGCGGCCGGGTTCGAATACAATTGCCGGGTGTTTTCCACGGCGCCACGGCGCGGCGAAAAAGGATCCATGAGTTTGGTTGACGACATCATTGCGGCGCTCAGCTCGCAAGACCATTCTTTGGTCGACGCGCTCCTCAAAACCAAGGTCCTCTTGCACGACATTGGGCACAAAGAGCTCGTGCCCTGGGTGAACAGCGAGCTTAACGGCTACCCGCAGGACGCCGAGCTGCCGGCATATCGGATTCTCCCCGCGCAAGTGCTGGCCAACGTCGCCGGCATGGCCGTCCAATTCACCAACCATCCGCTGCCCATTGGCCATTTGACGGAAGAGCAACGCGCGCAAATTCAGACCGCGCGCCTGCCCCAGTCCCTCGCGGTGCTCGAAAAATTCGCCGCGGGCGAGGGCGGTCATTTGGAAGCGCCGATCCCTCTGGAAGTCAATGGCTTGCTCGGCAAGACACTGACCCAAGGTCTCGTGATCCAGCGGGCGTGGTGCCAAATCGCCCAGGCGGACCTGTCGCAGATTTTCGTGCAGGTGCGCTCGCGGCTGCTCGATTTTGTCCTCGAACTTCGCGATCGATTGGGCGAGAGCAACGCCACTGAAAACATCAAAGAGGCGGCCCTCGACGTCGATGCGCCGGGCCTGTTTCGCAGCGCGATTTTTGGCGACAACACCACAATTGTCCTCGGCAGCAACAACTCCACGCACGTCGCGATCCACAACAGCCAAGGCGACTTTGACGGTTTGGCCGCGGCCCTCCGCTCGCGCGGGATGGAGGAGGCGGACATTGCCGACCTGAAGACCGCCGTCGCAACAGACGAGGCCACAGACGAGGCCTCGGGAGCGGCCTCTGACGGCAAGCCCGGCCCTGCGGTGAAGGGGTGGCTTGGGCGGGTGGTCGCAAAGACGATGGACGGCACCTGGGCGATTTCAACCGCTGTGGCGTCCGCGACGATATCCGAAGCGTTGAAAAACTATTTCGGCTGGCACTGAGGCTCGGGGCTCGATGCACGCCCTGCTGACGCAGAGGGTTGGCAACGAGATGATTGAGCCTTTAAGCGCGCCTCGGCGAGCCGGCAGACTAGCCTCCCCGGGCCCCGGGTGCCCGTTGGTCAAGCTGCGGGCGAAGAGACTCCGCCCCGCGCCTCTGTTATTCGATGTGGGCGAACGAACCGGTTTGCGCGTTGGTGAACAACGACAGCAGGCTTCGAATGTTGTTTCGCAGCACCCACAAATGCCCCTCGGGGTGAATTGGGGAGCGCGGCCTCTTGTTGTCGAATTCCACTGGGGTTAGCGAATCCTGCACGAAATGCTCAAACCCGCTTTCGACGTCTCCGATTTTGATCGACCCGTTCAGCCGATCGGGCTCTTCGAAATGGTAGTAAAAACTTTCCGGCTTGTTGTTGAAAAACTTCAAGAGCGGTTTGACCAGATCCGCGGTGTCGAAAATCAAAGGCCTTTGATAGAGGGCGTATCCGATCGTTGAGCGACTGTTCCCTCTCAGAAAGTAGAAGCTGAACTTTCCTTTTTGAGCGTAAATGATGATGTCGGCGTCGCGACACACCAGTTTGAGCTCTTGGCCATTCTTCTTGAAAAACAGATCGTATGCATCGCTGTGAATGGCGTGCGCCACTCTCTTTTCCCAGGTCGGCGGGAGGTCTTTGAGGTGCGGATAGAATTTCTGAGCAACGTCCAAATGGTCGTTTAAAAGGTCAAGAATGTCGTCCCAAAATGCGACCGTGACGGTGAACTTGAAGCGCTTTTTATGGCGCGCATTTCGCGAATTGAGCATCCGGACCTCCTTTTGCAAGTCGGCGTCTCGATTCGCAGTCGTGGCGACTATAAGATGCTTCAAGGGCGGCTCGAACGCCCTGGCTTTGTCCGCTTCTTCTTCGACTTCGGCGAGCGTCAACTTTCGCGCAGGCCAGCGCTGCTTCTTCTTGCATTGGATTCCCTGCCATCCGCCTCGATTGGGCAAACGCGCATAGCAATCGACGCCCGCTTGCTTGCTGCCGTTGCGGCCGTGCTCCTCTGCGCCAATGCTGCGCCATTCGGCAGCCCAAAGGGCTTTGCACAAACGCTGAAAGTCCTCAAACCGCGCCGGCGGGGTGAATTCGTATCTCATGCGGTTTGCCTTATTGCGCTATTGCCCTATTCAGAGCCGGCGGACACGAGTGGTCCGCGAATGATGGTGATTTTTCGAAATGCATTTGCATTTGAGGCGCGCCCGGCGATCCGACCGCGCCCAGCAGATCGATCCCGAAGCTTTACAGCGCTCCACCCGCGCGACGCTTGCGCGCGGGCGGCTCGGCGCTCGACGACTCCGGTGGGGCTGCTTTCGCTTTGGCGCGTCCTTGTTCCACCGCGGCCGCGATCTCGGCTTGATCCTCTTCGAGGAATCGCTGGCGCGTCAACGGCATCGTGTCGGGAGGCGCCGCGTTCAGCCATTCGAGCGCGAGATTTTTTGGCGCGCTTTGGCCGAGCGCGTCAATTTTCTCCCAGGGCGTCGACCATTTTATGTTCAGCCACCCCTCCACCAGGCGTTGAAGCTGCCCGTCTCCGGTGAGCTCTGGGCGTTGAGCGGCCCACCGAGTGGCGGCCTGGCCGGCCGCGAGCATCGTCCGCCACATCGGATGGTTTGCGCCGGGCGCGGCCGGGGCGGCGTTGTCCAGGCCATGCGGCGCAAGCAGATCCAGAATCGCCCAAAACCGCTGCCTCGGGCCGGGATCCTTCGCGTTCGGGTCGTTGATTTCTTTGCTCGTTCGCCAGTTGCTCCCCATGTTCACGGCGCGGGCAAAGAGGTCTCTGTGGCGCGCCGCGGAGCCCGCTTTGGCGGTCTTCAAATCGCCCGCGTCAAGGGCGCCCGAGAGCCTCTGCGGATCCAACGCGTCAATCGCTTTTTCGATGCGCAGAAGCGCTTGCAGGCCGACGGCTTTTTTCGCGGCGCTCTGGCCGTGGCGACGCTCGGCCGCGTCCATTGACTCATTCGCCCAATCCACGCCCGACGCGATCGCGTCGATGAAGGCGGGGAGCCATTTTTCCTGCGCGGCCTTGGCCGCTGCGATCGTCTTCTCGCTGGGCGCGGCGCAAGCCGCCTCGGCGTTGCCCTGCGCTTTGGCAATCGCAAGGAATTCCTTGGTCAAAGCTTTGAAGGCGGCCGATTTTTCGACCGCGCGAGCGGCCTCGACACAACGCTCGACCAGCGCTCCGCGCGCCTTGGCCATCCACTCGATGGAAGCCCGCTGCTCGGCGGCCTTCATGTTCAGCCGAAGCCCCGAGCCCTTGTGCGATCCACGACTGCGCCCACGCAACATAGCCTCGTGAGCCAGAAAATCCCGGAGTTTGGAGTCTTTGAGCACGTTGAAACGCGCCAAGCCAATGGTCCAGTCGAGCAGAATCGGCGCGATCTTGGCCGCTCGATCTCTTGCCGTTTCTGTGGGCGAGGGCAACGGTGTGGCCGAGGGGGAGGCTTTTGGCGCACCCCCAGCCCGTTGGCCTGGTGAAGCGACGCGCTTGCCCGTTGCCACCGGCTTCGGAGCCTTCACTGCGGCAGGCGCAGGCGCTCGCGTAGGGGTGGGAGCGGGTGCTTTCGAAGCCCGCTTCGCAGGCGTCTTGGTCTGCTCGCCGGCCGTGCCCGAAGAGGCCGCCTTGCGCGCGCCCGCAGCTTTCCCTGAGGCCGGGGCTTTGGCGGCTTTGCTTGCGGCTGCCTTGCGTGCGGGAGCGACTGCCTTTCCGGCCTTGGCGGGCCGCGTTCCCGCGCTCGTGGCCGAGGCTTTTTTGGTCGCGGCTTTCGCGGCAAAAGCGTTAGCGGTGGTGGCTTCGGGTGCGGAATTCTTATTCTTCGTCTTCGATGCGGGGGGCATGCTCACTCCATCGTTTCGGAAACAGCCGTCGCGGCCGCTGGTCGGACGGCCTGCGCGGCATTTTCGCATGCGCAGAACGGAGAGACCAGTTCGCGCTTTTTGCTCGTCTCGGGTTCGCGGGACCGACGGTCGCTTTGGTGGGACGGCTCGCCTGGCGGCGGCACGGCCGGCACGATAGGTTGGGGCAACGTTAAAGAGGTGGCTTCATCCGGAAGCCCTAGCGATGGAGGCAGCATGTTCGAGCGCATCAATTTCTTGGTCACGGAATGCAACTTCCACCTCCCCGGGAATATGCCGCGGTGGCGGACTTGTCTCGAATCCGACGCGCCGCGGCGGACGGTGGGCGAGCAACCCGGAGATTAACAATGCGCTCCTCCCCGCGTCAGCCCCGCTCGCGGTTGCTGCCAAGCGCACAGGCGATCCGCGCAGCGATTCGCTCGACAGGCGCCAATGCGCACCCGTTCCCGACTCTTCATGCAGAGACGCGCACGCCGGCGAGCTCGGAATTGGCGTTCGGCCTCAACGCAACCCCGATGGCCGCGGCGGACAGTTCACGCGGCACCCGTGAGCGAACGCTTCTGCCTTTCCGGCACTTGATCGCCGATCGCGCTACGGTGACCGCGCCTGCGATGGCCGAAGCCACGGAAGAGACGCTGGCGAACGCGGCGCGGAACGCGACGGCCGAAGGAGTCGGAAGCGTGCGGGTGCTCTTCGGGCTGAGCGGCCCCGTCGCGCTCCCATTGGTTCCCAGCGAGCCCAGCGCCAAGGGTCCGATACAGCAAAACGCAATCGACTTCCCGGTTCAGATCAGCCTCGCATGGGCCTGGGATTGGCTCGCAGGGGTCGCGGACAGGCTCGCGCCGCGTTTGACGCCCGAGTATGCGGCGCGCGCCTTTGAGGCGTTTGGCAAAGAAGGCATGCCGGCGTGGGCCGCAAAGCGCGAAGCCGACGCGCTCGCGACCGTGGTCGGGTCGGCCAACGGAGCTGGCGCGCTGGTCGCCGAAAAAGCACGCGCACGAGGCGCAAAAGCCGCAAAAGCCGCGAGGCTTTAAACCGCCCGGGGCCTATCCATCCGACCTTCTAACGATGTCCTTGAATCCATGCGCGCGACCGATCACACAACAACAGAAAGCGACGCTGCCTGCGCGACGAAGCGCTCGGCGGAAACCTCCGGCGCCGGCAAAAATCGAGCGGTGCGCGAGCTCAAAGCACGCCTGTGGCGCGCAGCGGAAGTGGGTGATCTCGACGGTGTGTTGGAGGCGTTGCGCGACGGCGCGGATCCAAATTCAGACCTTGAAAGCAGCAGAGAAACGCCGCTCATTCTCGCGATTCATTCGGGAGCGCAGGACGTTGTCGCTGCGCTGATCGAGGCCGGCGCGGACGTTGAACGGCCGCCCAAATACGAGAGCACGCCCTTGATGTCGGCGATCGAAGCGGCCGCAGACTCATTGCCGCGCGCAGAAAGCGCCGAGAAAAGCGGCGCGCAAAAAAGCGATGCAACGTCGGGGCGGACTCGCGCTGAACGCAATGCCACCGTTGAGCTTTTGCTGACCGCCGGAGCGGATCCCGCGCGGCATGCGCGGCCAATCGACGCCCCCCTGGCGATCGACGACAACGCTTCTTCGGCGAAGATTCGCCCGTGCGCCTCGCCGTTTTGGCGAGCCTTTTTCAAGTCCGACACTGAATGGCTCGTGCGACTCGCCGCGTTGTGTCCTCAAAGCCTGGTGGATGACGCGGCCATGGCGATCGCGCGCAAGGGGCGCGATATCGCCAGCGCGGGCTCGGTGAGTGAGTCCATGTGCTGCGCCGCGCTCGACGCTTTGCGCGCGCAGCTTTCCGAGGAGACCCGCGAGGCACTGACGCCCATTTGGTTGTTCACGAGCGACCCAGCGGCGCACGACGCCCTGCGCGGCTCCATCCTCGACGAGGACATTGACGCGGTTGAGGCCGCGATCGCGCGCGGCGTCCCGGTGAACGCCTGTCCGCCGGGTGAGTTCACGCCGCTCGCGGTGGCGGTGGACTTGGGCTGGCCCGAGGGGGTGGCGCTCTTGCTCGATGCGGGCGCAGACGCTTGCGTTTTTTTGTGCGACAACCTTGATCGCTGGGCCACCTCACAGCCGTGCAGAGACGCGTTGACCTACGCAGTGCGCAAGGGCGCGACCCATTGCGTCCGCACAATCCTTCGGCACGGAACAAGGGAATTGGCGCGGACGGGGGCGAACCCGTTGCGCGGAGCAATCGAGGATGCGCTTCTGGCCGCGGCATGGGAAATCGAACCCGATCACACGAGGTTATTGGCTCCCCATGCGACGCGTGAGGAGATCGAGAACACCACGACGCGGCGCCTCAAAGACTGCCGTGGCCAGGCCGAGGACGCGGCGACGATCGACGAACTCTTGGCGCGTTTGCATTTGTTGGGTTCGCCGAAAGCCAGCGCGTTGCGCGCCCGGGCGTTCCATATCTTTTCATCGACGGTCCACAGAGACGGCCGCCCCATGCCCCTCCACAAATTGCTTCCCAAGGCCTTCGCCCAGGACGAAGCGGCGCAGCTTCGCAAGGCGGGGTGTGGACGAAAACACGCGAGCGTGCCCAAACAAGATTCAAGCAGCATAGTTGCACCCGGCCCTGTTGCGCGCCCATCGGTTGTGCGTCGATTGTGAGGTCACACTGCGCGGACGCTCAATGCTGATGGGCGGCCGCCTCGTTAAGACTGGCGGGCGGTTGCGAACTGGACTCCAATGCGGTGGCTCGATAGCTTGATAAAAGCGGCGCCATTGGCGACGCAAAACCAAAAACCTCGCTTGGAGACATGCATGAAGACCCTTTCACTTTTTCTTGTTTGCGCTGCCGCTTGCGTCAGCCTGCCCTCCGCTGCCGCAGTTGCTCCTGTTGCCGCCGTTGCGCACGACCAACCGGTCGTGGCCCAATTCCCTGACACCTCGTTTGCAGACGATTTGACGCACAGGCAGTCTGTTTATCTGAAAGAAGCTCGCTTCCCGGATGGGACCGTTTGCGTTGTCGCGAAAGCGGGCAATATGCAGACGCCAATGGCCTTGTCCTGCTTTAAAGATCAACAGGATCCGCAAGAGCGCCATTGACTCGATTCTTAGGTTCAAAAAATTCGAAGGCCCGCGAGGGCCTTTTGTCGTTTCGACTTTCTCCTGTGCCGGCGCGCGCTCCGGTGACACTTGTCGTTGAGGTATTGTGTGGCTTTGGCCGCGCGGGCGGTCTCACGGGGGAATCATGGGCGCACAGGAAAAGGTGGCGACGGCGGAGCACGAGGGAAGTGAGTTTTTGTTCGATGAGATGCGCGAGCGCATGGCCCCGGACTTCGATAAATATTTGGAGGGGGTGCGGGATGCAATTCTGACCGGAAGGGCGATGCATCTGGCGAACTACAACGAGCAGGCATTGGCTCTTATCGCGAAAGCCTTTGACGATCCAAGTCCGGCGCTTTTACTCGACGCACGCGCGGCGCTTCAAACGATTTTTTGGGACGTGCGCGAAGCGATGGACGGAACGCAGCTCGATTTTCATGGCGAGCTGATCGGGATTCGCGACGAGCTCGTCCAAGGCACGCTCGGCGACGAATTGACAGACGATGGGCGCGAAGCGGCCATCGCGGAGGCAACGGAGTGGATTGGCGACGAATTGGACGAAGACGACGAAGAGGATTAAGAGGCGGTCCGCCCTACGGCCGGCGCGGGGCGCCCCGCGGCACGCGTGCGGCGACTCCCTTCATCAGGCACGTGGGCGCCAGGACAGGCATGTCGACGGTCTGATCCTCATTAAGAGAGGTTCTGTGTCGCGGCGGTGTTGGGGGAGCACCGCCCCTCGATCAATGCGATGGGCTCGCCTGCGGCGCGCGGCGCATATAGGTGTCCCCGGGTGCCGGCCGAAGGCGCCGCTTCCACCACACCCAACAATTCCCGACGCTCAAACAAAGGCAGATTCTCGGCCCCCGCTTCAAACGCATCATTCACGAGCGCTCTGTAATGAGCCGGGAGATAGTTGTCGGGTCTGCCGCCGCGTTTCTTTGCTTCCAGCCGGGCAAGGCGATCCTCTCGTTCGTAGCTGGTTTCTTTCGCTTCTTCCTTGGGCCAAGAGAGGAGAGCGGCGAGCGCCCCGGCGGTGAACAATGCCGAAGGAAACCACACGCAGACCGTTTTCACCAGTTCGGAGAAGTCCGAAACCAAGACGTAATAGCGAAGTGCCTCGGACGCAGCGCCGGCGACAATCAGAAGCATGCTCGCCCGTTGCCAAGCGCGGCGCCGGGATTTGGTGTGGGCAATGTCTTTCAAGTCGGCCTCCGGCCGTTGTTGACGTCGTTTCCAAAAATACTAAAACAATACGCCAACCCAGTCGCAGCCGCCGGGCTGATCTATTTGTCCGCCCCTCCACGCATGAAGGCCGCTTCTGGACAGAGGCTTGTTTTGGATTGCCGGCGGTTGCTTGGAGGCGCGCACCCGGTGCGCGAATCAGGGGAGGCGGCTTAAATGGGCTTTAAATCCTCTTCGCGCGGCGCGGCGAAGCGGTGGCGACCCGAGGATCCGCGGGACTTTCTGATCCATGGTTTTGCGCCGGCGGATTGTCGTCAACGACCGCGGCGGCCAGGCTGATTTCAGCGCGCAAAACAGCCGCTTCGTCCTCGGCCACGAACTGCGGCCAGTCCGGCATGATTTCGGCGCCGAGCATCGCGAAAGCTTGTTCAACGGACGCGCGCGGAGAGAGCGGCGCCAACAGATTCAAGGTTTCGGCCGCGCAAGTCATCCCCGGCCAAGATGGTGGGTCGAGAAGGGCGGCGAGAATGTCGAAGGCGCTGCGGCCTTGTTTGTCGAGCGCCATGGGGTCGCTCTTGGCCAGCAGCAACTCCATGCAATCGCGGCTCAGGGTGGGGTAGTAGGGCATGGCCTCCACGGCATGCATCAATGCCGTGCGGCCGGTCGGATCCTGGGCCAGTGGATCGCTGCCGGGCATCAGGAGCTCCACGCAGCGATTGCACCCGCGCGCGGCGGCCCTCATGAGGGCGGACCGACCCCCCTGGTCCCGCGCGCGCACATCGCTGAGGGGGAGCAATGCTTTGACGCAGCGACCGCATTCGTTCTCGGCTGCAATCATGAGCGCGGTCCTGCCGGCCTTGTCCCGCGCGCGCACATCGCTGAGAGGGAGCAATGCTTTGAAGCAGCGCCAAACGACGCCTCGTTCGCCTAGGTAAGCCGCAGCCTCATCAAGAAGCAGCATCAGCGCGGTTCGCATTTGGCCATCGCGCGCGGTCGAGTCGCTCGCTCGCAACAAGGCCTTGACGCAGCGATCGCGCCCACTTGCCGCGGCAATCATGAGCGCCGTTTGGCCCTCTTTGTCGACGGCGGACGGGTCGCTGGATCGCAACAGCAGCCGAACGCCGGCAGGGTCGGCATGTTGCGAGGCCTCCATCAAGGCGGTTCGGCCCGATGGGGTCGCGGCCAACGGATCGCTGCATGGCAGCAACGCCTCCATGCATTCGGCGTTGCCCACTTGCGCGGCGCGAATAAGGGCGGTGCCCCCGAAGACGTCTTGGACGTGGGGATTGGACACGGGCAGAAGCGATTTGACGCAGTCCGCATGCCCCCTGATCGTCGCCCACATCAGCGCGTCGGTGCTGCCCACGTCGCGTTGGAGGAGTGGGCCGTCGGGCGGCAACAGCAGCCTTACGCAATCGATGTGGCCTTCGCGCGCAGCGAGCATCAATGCCGTTGCGCCGGAGGCGCGCTCCGTGTCGAACAAAAGGCAGCCAGGCAGCAGCGCGCTGAACTCGTCTTCCGGGGCTCGACACGGGCAGCGCGACAACAGGCTGCTTAACTCGTCTCGGGCGGGAGAGTGTTCGTGGCGGACGAACTGGCGCTCAATGCGCGCGCGACCCCACGCATCGCTCGCGGGGAGCAAGAGGCGCACGCATTCGACGCGGCCGCGGCACGCGGCCAGCATCAGCGGTGTCCAATCTCGCCAGCAGGGGGCCTTCACGTCGACATGAGGCGTCAACAGCGCTACGCAATCGGGGTTGTCGCCCTCAATCGCGAGCGCCAGGGCGGTCTGATCGATGTTGCTGGTCGCGCGAGGGTCGCTCGCGGGCAGAAGGGCAGACACGCATTGCGTGTGGCCGGCCAGGGCGGCATGCATCAAAGCGGTCAATCCGAACGAGTCTCGCGCATCCAGCGAGCTGGGCGCGAGCAACGCCTCGACGCAACCGAGATGCCCCAAGGCGGCTGCGTGCATCAACGCGGTCCGGCTGCCGCCTCCGCACAACCAGTCCTCGACTCTCTCGACGCCGGCCGTCCTTTCGGGGTCGCTGTGCGGCAACAGCGCTTCGACGCAGCTACGGCTTCCCGAACAAGCCGCATACATGAGAGGCGTCCAGCCATCCCAATCGCACTCGTCGATCTCGCTGTGCGGGATCAGCAGCTCCACGCATTCGTGGTGGCCGTGCGCCGCAGCGAACATCAGCGCGGTTGCGCCTTCCCCATCGGGCTCGCGCGCGGAAGCGGGCGATTGGCCCAACAACACCGCGAGCGCCGTCGCATCGCCCGCTCGCGCAGCCTCGCGAATGAGCTCGGCCAAATCGGCCGGATCGCTCTGGCCGTCCCCAGCGTCAAGCATTTCGGCCCTTGCCCAGCTCGTGAGCGGCGAAGGCCAACAGGCCGCCCAGGGCAAGCATCGGCGACGCGAGCAGCGCCCACATCCAGGCCAAGGTGCCCAAGGAGCAGAAAGCAATCACGAAGACCACCAGCGCCGCGGCGATCGATGCGGACGCGCTGATCGTGGCGTGGAGGAAGGGCAGAAAGAGAGCGCTTTGCAGCGCGAGGGTGAAGGCAATCATGGGATGGCTCTCTGGGGTGGGGTAGGGCATTTGCAAAGATCCGAATGGGTCTTTGCCGGCAGTGAAGCGAGCGCGTGAAATGAGCGCGCGACCGCCATGAGCTCAATCTATCAATGGCCGACGGCGCGGCCAGAAACAAACGCTCGGCGGTCCGCTTGTTCGGATGGACGGCGCCTTGAGTCGTGGACAAGCCCTTGGGCGCGCGATAGGTTCGCTGGCTGGTTTCCGCTGCGTCGGAAATGACCCAAGGTCGCAAAACGCTCACCCTCACGCTCACCCTCCCCGCACCCATTCCATGAACAGCACCCGCGCAAAGCAAGCCCAACAGCTGATGGTCGCTCAACAACCGATGAGGGTCGCAGGCCAGACCTTCGGACCGATGAGCGGCCCTATGGAAGGCGCAGAGCGTGGCGGCTTATTCGAATTTCCGATCGACGATGCGCAGCTCATCCGGCTCGACGTTCGACTCGACGGCGAGGGCGACGCCAGCAATGCGCACGAGCGAGCGGCGCCAGCGATTTCGGCCAGCTCGCGAGCGCTGATTCGCGCCGCGGCCGCGGGGCGTTCGCGAGACGTGGACCGATTGCTCGCGCTGCCCGATGTGGATCCGGAGGCCGTGGACGAATGGGGGTTCACCGCGCTGTCGGCCGCGGCCATGCATGGGCACGCGCGCTGCGTGAAACGGCTGCTGCCGCGCTGCGACGCCAACCGGATTGTGTCGGGCGCCACGGCTCTTCACGACGCGGCCATGCAGGGCCACGCGGCCTGCGTGCGGCTCTTGATCTCGGTGTCGGACGCGAACGCGACAATCGGCCCTGGCTTGACGCCGTTGATGTTGGCCACGATGGAAAACCGCGCGCAATGCGTCGAGCTGCTGCTGCCGCACGCGGACGCGCGGGCGACCGATTCGATTGGCAGCACGGCGCTGATGCGGGCTGCCCGTCATGGCCACGCCGACTGCGTCGCGACGTTGCTGCCCGCAAGCGACGCAAAGGCGCGGGACCACGATGGATGTGCGGCGATTCAATCTGCGATTGCCTGCGGAAAAGCGGAATGCGCTGACCTGTTGTCGCTGCATTCAGAGCGCAGCGAAGCCGCAGAGGCCTTCGCAAAATTTGGCCCGGCGGGCATGCCGCGTTGGCTGGCTCAAATCGAATTCGAGTCGCTGGGGCAAATTGTGGGCGCCGGGCCTGCCGGCGAAAGCGTAACGGGCGCGTGCAGTGGGCGGAGTGAGGGCGGTGGGGGCGCCTGCGCAGCAAGAGCCGAGGGAGCCGAAGCCGGGCGGATCGCCCCAAACGCCAAGGCCGCCAAAAGGCTTTAAACGGCGCCTAGAACAGAAAGAACCGGACGACGCTCGATCCGGGGAGGTCCGACCCTTCAGCGGTGAATCGTCGGGTGCTCAGACCCGGATCGGGCGGCGGACGGTCGGCGCATTGGAGCGACGAACGGATGCGCAAGGCTGACCGGCAGCGTGGCTTTGAGGGCGGCCCGAACGATAGATTGAGAAGGCGAGGGCGCTGCAAATCAGCGCGCAGGCCCCGCGGCCAAATTTCATCCGCAGAGACCGCTATGCCGAATGCATCCGCCCGCGCTTCCACAGCCTTTGGCCTTCGACTCCTCTCAGGCCTTCTGTATGTCGCAAAATTCCCGTATTTGCTCGTTGGGGCCGCCCTCATCGAACCGCGCGCGAAAACGGCCGAGCTCAGCGAATTGCGCGCGGCGGTCGCCCAATTCGGCGGGAGGCTTGTTCCTCGCTGCACCCACCGCCTGATGGAGTGTGAGATCTCCGCGTGGGAGCAACTCGGCGAAGCCGCGCATGTTGGCGACGCCTCACGCGTCGCCGAGTTGCTCGCGCGGCCCACCGTTGATTTCCGACCCGAAATGCGCGAACAGCGTCAATGGTTTGACAATTGCGCGCTTCGGAACGCTGCGCAACGCGGCCGCACCGCCTGCGTTGAGCTTCTTGCGCCGCGTGCGGCCGACGACACCTGGGGGCAGGACCATTTGATGGCCGCCGCAGCCAACGGTCATGCCGAATGCGTTGCAGTCCTGCTTCCGTGGGCCAATCCCCTCCGGATCCCGAAACGGGGCCAAACGGCCCTGATGCTTGCGGCGGACTTTGGCAGCGGGGAGTGCGTGCGACTCCTGCTGCCGCACAGCGATGCGGCGGCCTTTGACGAAAACGGAGACACAGCGCTGATTTTGGCGACCCGCCACAACCATCCCGATTGCGTGGCCGCGCTCCTGCCGGCGAGCGACCCGAACACGCGAAAGCGCTTGGGCGACACGGCGATGGCAATCGCCATTCGCCGGGGCCACGCCGAATGCGCCGACCTCATGGCTCCGCGCGCGGAGCGCGAGGCGGTCGAAGAGGCCTTCCGCAAATTCGGACCCGCAGGCATGCCGCGTTGGCACGCTCAAATCGAAGCCAAGGCGCTGCGGGAGACGCTGCATGACTGCGCCTCAAACGAAGCCCACACAAACAACGGCGAGGGAGTGGGTCCTGGTGGAGAGACGCGCGTGGGCGCAGCCGCAGGCGTGCAGACCGGCGGGGCCGACCAATTGCCACGGCGCGCCAAAGCTCGGGGCGCCGCGAAGCGGCTTTGATCGATCACCCAGCAAAGCCAAACCAACAAGCTGGATCCGCGAACGGGACCCATAGCCCAAAGCGTCAAACCCTCAACCTGACCCACCGTGGAGATCGACATGCTGACCCCCGAGAGCGACAAACCGATCGCCTCCGCACGGCCACCCAACCGCCTCGATGGGCGGCTCCTCTCTAGCCTGTTGCGTTTGGCGGAAAGGCCCTTTTGGGCCGTCGGAGCGGCACTCGTCGAACGCCGCGCGCGGGAAGCCGAGCTCAGCGAATTGCAGGCCGCGGTGACCAAATTCGGCGCCGAAAACGTCCCCGTCAGCGTGCGGCGGATCGTCGAATACGCCGTCCGCGACGTGAACGACGACCACGAGATCAGCTGGCCAGCGGCTACTGGGGACGCAAAGCGCCTGGCAAGTTGGCTCGACCAATCGGCGGGGATTGATCTGACAGCCGATCAGCGCGACCGGCGCCACCGAATGTTGAACAACGCGCTGCGAAGCGCGGCGGCAGGCGGACACACGGCTTGCGTGGAGCTCCTTATGCCGCATTGCGATCCGAGTGCGGCCGACGAGCAAGGGCGCGACGCCTTGATGCAGGCCGCAGGCAACGGGCAGGCCGCATGCGTCGCGGCCCTGCTTCCTTGGGCGAATCCTCTTCGGATCTCGGCGAGTGGACAGACGGCGCTGACTCGAGCCGTCCGCGCGGAATCGGTCGATTGCGTAAAGCTGCTTGCGCCACACAGTGACGCGCGCGTGGTCGACGAGGGCGGCTACACGGCCCTGATGCTTGCAGCGGAGTCGGGCAGCGCGGAGTGTGTGCGCCTGCTGTTGCCGCACAGCGACGTGGCGGCCGTTGACCCAATCGGATACACGGCCCTGATGGTGGCCACGATTTACAACAATCCCGATTGCGTGGCCGCGCTCCTGCCGGCGAGCGACCCGAACGCGCGAAAGCGCTTGGGCGACTCGGCGATGGCAATCGCCATTCGCCAGGGCCACGCCGAATGCGCCGATCTCATGGCTCCGCGCGCGGAGCGCGAGGCGGTCGAAGAGGCCTTCCGCAAATTTGGATCCGCAGGCATGCCGCGTTGGCACGCTCAAATCGAAGCCAAGGCGCTGCGGGAGACCCTGCGTGGCTGCGCCTCAAACGAAGCCCACACAAACCACGGCGCGGGGCTTTGCTCCGGCGGCGAGCCGCGCGTGGGCGATCAAACCCCACAGCGCACCAGACCTCGTGGCGCCGCGAAGCGGCTTTGATCGCTGCGCAGGCGCGCGCCCCTCTCAACACCACACGGAGAACGCGATGGCTTGATGGAGGCCGCCGCCTACGGTGCGGCCAGGCTCGCAACGTAAGCCTTGAATTGCGCGACCTCGGCAGGGTCCGAGACAAGCGTCGCCAACGGTGCGAGATTTTCCGCGGTGAGCAGCGCGCGACCCATGCGAACCGACTCGCCTGCGCGCTCCAAGGCGAGCTCGACGCCGCCGGACCACTTGGCCCAATAGCTCAGCTGCGAGGGCGGCAAATTGTCGATGTCGAGCTCAGCGAACGCTTTGAGATTCGTCTCCAAATCCACAACGAGGATCTCCCGCAAATCGTTCTCGGAGCGCAGCGCGTCCAAATGCCCAACGCGGCCGACCACCACTTCGACGTAATGCGGCCTTTGCACCTTGCGGCCGGTCCGCGCTTCTTCGCGCTCGATCTCTTCGCGAGTCGCCTCCCGAGTCCCCACCACTTCATCGCCGCCCGTCCGCAACAGTTGAACAACCCGTCGGACAACCGGGGCGGGGCAACCGGAGTTGAGGACGATCAGAGCGCGCGATTTCTTGTGCACCCAATCCGCGCCCGGTGCGCCGGCCTCGCCCTTGCGGAGGCTAGCGACCGACGCGTTCAATTCGTCGAGCCGGAATGAGAAACTCCACAACCGCTCACGATTCTCTTTGTCCGCGATGTCGCGCGTGAATTGACTCAGCATCGTTTCGAAGTCGACGCCGAAGTAAATGCGGCCGCAATCCTTGCCGATGTTCGTGGTGCGGCCATCCTTGGTCGCAACGAGGTAGCCGCGGACGTGGGGGGTGCGGCAGTTCGAGAGGCCGCAGGGGATCTTGTCCCGAAGCGCATAGCTGCCGATTATCGCTTCGAGCTCGTGCGCGTTGGGGTCCAGTTGCCCATCAAACCCGGGGCGCGACAGGATATCGGCAAAATCATGAATTCGCGTGAGTTCCCTTTCGCCGTTGAGCGTGATCATGCGGTGCTGACTCCTGCTTCTTCGAGGTTGTTGGGTGGCTTCTGGCGGTAGCTAGTGCGGCGGCCGCCGCCTGGCCGAAGCGTCGCTCTCGGGCGCGCTATCGGATGCGCCTGCCAGTATATCGCCCGGCCGGACGAAGCCCATTGGCCAGCGCAGGCATGTCCAACCTTCGTTTGGCCGTGTTGGATTTGACGGCGCTTAGGCGGCTGACGCTGAGCGTGGGGCGCAACCGCCAGCGCGATCCTGGTTGCTTCCGGCAGGCGCGCGCACGGGGCGGATCACAGTCTGCGGTTCCCCGCCCATGGGGACATTCACGAGGGTGGGCGGGATCCATTTGACGATGGCTTTTTGCTCGCCAACGCTCTTTCTCGGCCCTGTCCAAAAGGAATGCCAGTGGGCCGATCGCACGTGCGGGATCTTGTGGCGCGAGGAAACGCCCGAAGGCGAACTGCTATCCTCATTCGCATAAACGTCTCGCGCTGCGGACCGAGCCTCGGCGCGCGCCGCGCGAAAAGCAGCGCCCATTCGTGCGCCCAGCGTGTGCACCGTGGGAGCGGGCGCGACTTTCGAAACCGCCCGATTGCCCACCGTCTTCATCGCCGGCGGCATCATGAAGCCGCGGCCATCGTCAAAGTCTGGCTCTTTCGAACACAAATACAGCACGAGGGAATACAACGGCGCAAACCGTTGCAGATCCCGCATGTGCAGTGCGGTCAGGCAATCCAGCACCTCGTCAGCATCCACGGGCCCGGGCTCAACCCTCACGCAGCCGAGAAATTCATCCGACGTCAAATGCGACGCCAATGGCGCTTCTTCCGTGCTGGCCAGGGCGCGCAGACGTGGAGCAAAAACCTCGTGGAAGCCCAGCTCAAACGTTTCCACAAATCCAATGGGTCCGCGCGGGTCGAAATTAGCGGTGAACCGGATCGCATCGACGAGTTGCCTTAGGCTCCTGCGCGCCAATTCACGCGCCGCTTCTTCGAGCGTTTCGACCAGAGGCAACACCGACGCCGCGCCATGCATGCCGAAGGCGTCGACGCAGGCGAGCATGAGGGTGGGCAGCGGAGTCGCGCGCGGGCCGCCAAACGTTCGAGCGGTCAAGGTGGCGAAAAAACCGTCCATGCGCACGCCGCCCCCGTTCGCGCGGTAGGGGGCGTTGTCGGCCAGCACATTGGATTGCTCGTTGAAATTGCCGGGCATGACGGCAAACACATCCAGCAATGCCAGATCCAGATGCCGAAAGCGCGCGAGGGAAGGGTCGCCAGCCAAGGCCGGCGCAGAGCCCGGGGTGAAGCCCGGCGTTTCGATGAACACGCTGTATCCCGGCAGACGAGCAAACACGGACGCCGGCAGATGCGTCTCAAAAGGCGTGTTGGCCACCGCGGCGTAGATGTCCGCGTCAAAACGAGCGACATATTTCGTCGCTTGCCAAGCCAGACCGGCGTGCCATACGTTGTCCGCGACATCGAATTGAAGGCGATTGGTGATGGGATTCTTTTCGCCCATATGCGCGTCAAACTTAGCGGCAGCCGCCGCCAGCCCAGCGTCTGTGCAATAGATGTTCGGGGTCCATGTCTTGTCGCCGCGGATGCGAGCTCGGTGCCGCTCTTCGTCGATGAATCGAGCCAGAAGCCGGTCTCCGTCGCTGAAAAACATTTCTTCCCGCCACCGCATGAAGCGTTCAGGCGGGAGGAGCGCAGGGGCCTTGGGCGCAGTGGCCGCCTCATTTCCGCCGCCGGCGCAGAGGCGCTCGCGCGACAGGCTCTCGACGTCGGCGGCGAGTGTTTTGTGCGAACGGCTTTCTTTGCTTTTATTGCGGCGCATGGTCGATTGGGCAGTAGAAGCGGTGGCGCATCAAGGCGATGAACAAGCCTCGACGGCGGCTCGCGCAGGGCGCGCGAACACCGCCAACCTAGCGACCCGCAACCACCATGCAATGGGCATCCCGACGAACGGCAAGCGCGCCGGATCGGTGGTTGCAAGGGCAGTGCTTTGCGCGCCGTTTCCCAACGCGGCGAGGTAAACTCTGGGGCGCCGGCGGGGCGGCTGGCACAACAAAAATCAAAAACAGGAGCTCGACCAAGATGGCCGTTTTCAACGACTTTCCATTCTTTGAAATTGACGCGCCCGCGCGGGCTTCGCTGCCATTCCTCGATAAAGCCTTTCCCACGCAAAATGCGGGCTTTCGCGATTACTCCGACGCGGTTGACAAGCAATGGGTCGACGGCCTGCGCACACGCTGGAACACCTGGCCGACCATCGGCGATTTGTTGGCCGCGCTGGACACAAGGCTCAGAGTCACAACGCCATCTGGCGGGGTCGAGGAGGGCGCATTGATGGCTCTCGACCCCGGGCCGCCGCAGCGGTTTCGCTTTGCTTCGCGGCCGCCTCCAACGGGACGATCGTCTTGGATCTACCAAGGCGGTTGGAGGCGCCAGTCGAGCGCCTTTTTGCACGCAGCGGCGATTAACTTGATCTCTGGGGACTGGCCCGTCACTGTCGGCAAGAAGGACGAACCGGGTGAGGCGGCAGAGCGCTTCGCGTGGGAGGCCGCGAAAGAGCTTTTGGCCCCGGCCCATTGGGATGGAATGCCCTGGACCCATCGCGGCGAACCCATGCCGCCCATGGTGCGGCCCGTCGCCTTCAACGTTCAACTTTTAGCGCCGATTCCCAAAGACGAAGTGGGCGGAGAGCTTGGGCCGAAGGGGCTGCCCGATGCGATCCGCGCGATCGACCAAGTCTGGGTGTTTCAGGCCAACGCCGTCATTTATCCAACGGCGGCCAAACCGGGAGAAAACCCGGACCAACCGATCTCAACCCCCGATCACGCAGGCGAGCTTTTCGCCGTCGCGGTGGAAATTGACGGGGATGGCGATGGGAAATGGACCCGAATCGTGAGCGCGGAATCGCGGCACTCCGGGCTTGAAAAACAGCGCGCGCGATCGAAACGGCTAATGGCCGCGGGCTTCGAGATATTTCGCATGGCGGCCACGGATTGCTCTTCGAAGGAGAAAGCCAAACGATGGCTCGAAGAGTTGATTTGGGCGATCAGCGCTCGGCTCTACATCGAAGGACAGAATCGCCCTCGGTCGCAACGCTTGACCTACGCCGACGATCTGACGAGCGTGGCCTATTTGGACCGAGCGATCGACGAAAGAAAGCGAGCGAGCCTGCCCGCGGCGAAGAATGTTTTCGGCCAGGTCGTCGATGCAAGGCGCATCTTTCGGGCCCCGCCCAAGATCACCTCCCTGAGCCAGCAAAAGCTCTTGCCGCCACCGGCGAGCAATCAACAAACTTTGCCCTTCGCGCAATACCCTCGCGCGGCGCGAAGCGCTTCAATCCACGCGCAGGCGGGTCTGCTCCGCCGGCGCGCGCATTCCCGCAAAGCGAAGCCATAGCGTCAGAAACCTTCACGCCAGCGTTCGTCATCGAAACCGGCGCTTTGCGCCGCGCGGCGCAGGACATCAAAGGCGTTTGGCTGCCGGCCGGCTGCGCACGGCGTCACCGGACGATTCAGCCGGCAAAGCGGAGCGCACCTGAGCCCCTTCGAATTGGGCGAGCGCCAGGCGCGCGAGCGACAGGTCTTCGTCCAAGTAAAAGTTCGGGTTCGCTTCACGCCGCTGGACGCACAGGCGAAGAATTTCTTCGGTGCTTTTGCCCGTCCAGTCTTGCTCGTCGGTGTGGCGAAGATGCGGCATTGAACGACCGGCGCAAATCAAGGCGCCTTGCGAATCGCGGCAAAGCGGAATGATTTCGCCTTCCCACTCGACTGCGCCCGGGCGGCTCGGCCACAACGCGATCGCGAGATGGGCGCCGCGCAACTCGATGCGGCCACCGCTTTGGATCGCATTGCAAAGGGCGTTGCGCGCTTGGGCGGGCAAATCGCACAAGTCGATGGATGCGGTGGTGTCCGGCGCCGCGGGGGCGGAAAAAAGCGCAGGTTTCGAGTCGGAATCAAGAGGCATGGCGATGGTCCACGAAAGTCGATGAAAAATGGGGGGGGCCGCCCTTCCGGTTCTTGCTTGCCTCAATCCAGCAGCTTGGGCATCTTGTCCGCAGGCATCAGCGTTGGCCGTTGGCCGTTCGTGAAATGCTTGTCCGCGCGCACGTCGTTGAAGAAGCGGTTTGTGGCACGCTTGATGAATTCAACTTACCGCTCGCGCCCGCGAATGTCCATCATAAGGACGGCCACTCATCGCACCGCGCAGCCCGTCGAGCAACGGCTCGCGCTCGCAACGCAAAGAACAACAAAGCAAAGCCGCGCGCATCGCAAAGAACAGAAGCTGCCTTGACGCACGCAGAGCAAAGATCGCAATCGCCTGTCCATGTTGACCGCGGCGACCCAAGCGAAAGATCGCCCGCCCCTTGAAAAGCAAAGCGCGACGCAAAGCAAAGAACCAAGGGAATTGTTTTCCGCAACGCAAAGACCGTCGGCAGCCCCGAGCCGATGGACAACATGGCTTCGGGCCAGGGCGAGATTTATATTGAATTCATCAGGCGCAGCGACGCAAGACCGCGACAAGGCGCCCGCTCAACCCGCTTTGGAGACCCAAAATGCTCAAATTCGACCAACTGCCCGCACCCGTTCAACAGGCGATTGATGGCTGCCATAAACCGAGCTTGACCGCCGCAGACGCCTTCTGCGCTTTCTGCGTGGAAAATAATTTGATCGCTTGGGACGACACGCTGTGGAGCTTGCTCGAAGCTCTGCTTGTCGAGAAACGGATGCCCACGGCGATTGTGTGCGCCCTGAAAGCCTTCGCGATCTCGGGCGAGGAGATCGCCACCATGGCGCCGCAAGAAGCGTTTGAGCTCTATTGCCATTGGCACGGCCTGATCGGATACAGCGAAATCCTGATCGGTGCGTTCGTCAGCCTGAAAGTCGCGGGCGCAGAAGACGATTTCGCGAGAGAGCGGCAAGAAGCCCGTCAGCGCGCGGTGCGCAAACTGCAATACGAAAAAGCTCAATTGCGAGCCACGGCCTGCCTGCGCGAATTGGCGTGCGCTTGATGCGGCGAAAAATTGAATGCGCGGGAGCCCCTTCGGGGGCTTTTGCTTTTGCTTTTGCTCTCACCCTCCCTCTCTCTCGCTCTCTTTGATTTGCGACCCCCGCCGGCCCCGCACGTTGACCCATCGGCGTGGGCCAACGTGAGATGCGACCCAATCGGTCAATCCCCATCGCTCGGCGCAAAGGCTCGGATTCGCCGCAAATGATCCCGCTGTTCGCCCGATAGAAACTCCGGCGACCCTCGCATAATGGCCAGGCAGAACAAACCGCGGCGCCCGGGACGCCGCCGCCTCGTGTTGGGCGCGCGCCGGGTGCGATCCAATCCGCATCCGACGACGAGACCTTATGCCTGAGAGCCAAAAACAACCGAGACCGGCCACGCGCCGGGCCGCCGCGCAGCCCTCCACCTCGACGGCTGCGAGGACCAAAGAGACGCGGAAGGCAAAAAAAGGCGACACCCAGCCGGCGCTGGCCGCGTCAACGGCCGCGGTTGACCTCGATGAGGTCGACCGGATGTTTGCCGACGACGCGAGCCACCGGAGCTTGGCTTTCTTCGAGGGGCGACGCCTTGAAATCGCGGCGATGTGCGCGCGCGGCCTCAACGCCACGATGGAGGAATTCGAGCTGCGCGAGGGGCGCGAGGCGTTTCATTTTTTAACGACTTTGATCGCCTGCGGCGAGTGGCTCGCGGAAACCGGGGACGATGCGGTATGGTCTCGATGTTCCGCCGACGAGGGCGCCAGGGAGACGCCTGCGCAAGCGTATGCGCGCATCAAAGCGGTGGCGGGTGTGATCGCTCGGCTTGTGATGCACCCCATGCCGCTAGGCCTTCATGCGGGGGAGCCGATGACGCGGTTCTTGAACGCCTTCTTGACGTTCTCAAAGCTCGAAGATGTCGACGAGGATAAGCAGCGCAATCTGGGGACGCAAATCATGGCCGCCGCCTGGACCGTTTGCCGAATCGGGGTTTTCCGCGCGCTTTTGGGCCACCTGAACACAGGCGAAATCGACGCGATGGCCCACGAGGAGTCCGAGCCGTTTTACGAGTATCTCGAAGCGGTCGATCTCCTGAAAGACAACTGCAACATTTATCCGCGCGGAGCCGAAAAAGACGCCTACGCCCAACTTCTTCGCGAGTTGACCTTTTTGCTGGGCCGCGCCGACGCGTTGCCGATCATTATTCCTGCGACCAAGCCTGAGCAACGGACGCCCGACATCGCGCGGCAAATCTTGCTTCAATACCTGCCCCAGTTCGCGCGGTTTCGCCACTCGATGGAGCTGCGCGAGGGTCGATTTGAACGCAGCGAGCGGACCTTTGCCGACGCGCTCGCGGCGGTGGGCACGCCGGATGCCTTCGCGCTGTTTGACGCTTGCAACGCAGGGCAAAACGGTGGGCCGGATGAAGTCGCCATCTTTATGTGCCAGGACGAATCCTGCGCCAGCTTTTTCCAGCAAGTGCTCGCCGGCGCGGCGAGCTCGGGCGTTCAACCCGTGCTCATGGATCTTCGACTCTTTTAGGCGCGGCCGCGGTGGTTCGCGGCAAGTTGCGCAAAGGCCCGAGAGGGCCTTTTTCTTTTTGTGCGCGAATGATGAGCGCCTTGTCCGTATCGTCCCAAACTTCATTCGATCAAAGCTCCATTCGACCGAACCGCCATTCAGCCTGCCGCCGGTCAGGCGACCGCTTAAACCCTTGTCAAAGGCACGGGTTTTGATAACTTGGATGCGGACCCGCTAAGCGCGAGACACGGAGTGCGGGAGCCGCTCGTAGCCTTCGCCGCAGCTCACCGCGACAAACGTCCACGCCAAACAATAAACCAAGGAAAAACATGCCACACCAAACCTTACGCACTGTCGTAGTGACTGGCATAAACGGCGGTGGCGCACTGCACGATATCGCTCGGGCCCACGGGCGTGCAGGCGAGTTATTCGAAAGCGATCTCGTCGGCAAAGCCAGGAAGGAAGGCGAAGAGCTCGCCGCGGTGGTGGCCGAGGTCAATTTGGGCGCGCAAAACGCGGCGAAAAGCCAGCAGGCGGATCCTCTTGCTTCGTTTCTTTGCCTTGACGAGTTGGGCCCGCTGGACGCCGCAAGCGTGGCCTTCATGATGAATGGGGACGCTGGCCGCGCTGGCCAGAAGAAGGCGGCGAGCGAGGCCCGGCGGATTGCTGCGACGATCGAAAAAGCCACGTCCGCGACTCCTGCGCCCTCGCGCGGCCCGCGCCGTATCTAAACGCGAGATCCATGGGAGCCGCCATGACGAACCCGAAATCAAAGGCCGCGATTCTTATGCTTGCGGCCCCCGCCAATCCCTTGCTTTTGCCTGCGCCGGCGGCGGAGCAAGTCGAGGCAAAGGCCCTCTTGGCGCGCATCGCGGGCTGGCGCGCGGCGTATGCCGAAAGCCGGAAGGCGGATGCCGAAAGCCGGAAATTCCGCTTTCTCATGGAGGAGGCACGGATCGACATATTCATCGAGCTCGCGGCTGCGTTTACCGGCCAGGAGAGGGCGGCTTGCGAAGCCGAAAGGATTGCCGCGATGATCAAAGAATCGGCGCCCGCGACGCCCGCGCCTTCTCGCGGCCCGCGACGAGTCTAATCCCGCGACGAGATTCCGTCGCACAAGCCCGACCCACCACGTCTCCAATCAACGACCCCGGAGCTCCGATGCCCAGAACCGCAGGATCCACCACAACCGATTTGTCGATTCGCTTGACCGAGACCTCGGCGCAGCGCTTTGACGACGCCTGCAAAGCGGCAAACACCAAAAAGGCGAGGGCAGTCGCCGGTTGCTTGGCCGCGATCGCACAGGCGACGCCGGCGCAATTGCGCGCGCAATTTCTCGTTGTCGCGCGCGGCGTGGGCAACAGTGTTCGCGCGGGCTACACCGTGCGATGGTCTTGCGGTGTTTCGCCCGAACTCAAGATCGCAGCAGAGCGCGCGACCCAGGCAGCCCATCTGGATCTCGCTCCGCTTCTGCGCGCCGAGCTCGAAGCATGGAGCGACCGCCAATTGGCCACGCCTTGCGGGCACTGACGGTGAGCGGCTGCCAGGGGCGACAGGAAGACGCTGGGCGCGATCAGCGGACCGCGCGGGCGGATGGGCAACATGGCTTCAAATCAACTGCTCGGGTAGATTTAAATGGTTAGGCAAGCATACAAACCTTGTCGATCCAATCAACCCTTCCAGGAGAATATCCATGAATGCAATTGCAGCCCCGACCGCTTTCGAACCGGAAACGCTTTCGTCAAAAGAGATCCGCGAGATCATCATCAACAACAACGGCGGCACATGCTCGCTTTGGCACTTGGATGAAAGGCATTATGAGCTGCTCGACGCCGGCAAACCGAACGACCTCAGAAGCATCATTGCGGAGTCGGCTGGCGGCATCGATCAACGCGCGGCCGATTGGAAGAAGGCTTTGAAAGCCATCGAATTGGAGGAGGGTGCGCGAGTGGCGCGCAACCAGCGAAGGGCGGCACGCCAGAACGCCCTCAGTGAACGGGCAGCGCTCGCCGCAAACTGATCAACCGACGCCGACAGACCAAAGGCCCGAAAGGGCCTTTTCCTTTTGCGCGTGCGGCCCGAAACCTAAAACAAGCGGCTTCGAATCTTTTGCGCGCCGGCCGGGCAGCGCTGTGCCGGGCGCCGCGATCAAAGCCGGCGAGCATATGCGCGCAAGAAACGGCCAATCCGGGCCGCGAATGCCATCCTGTCGAAATGAGGGGGTTCTCGGGCGGTGTTTCCCGTTTAGGCTTTTCGTCGGCGAGAATACACTGCACTTTCCATAAAAGGCGCCACGGCCGCCACGACCGAACAAAAGAAAAAGGACCCGCAATGCCAAACTCCACCCAAGCAAGCGAAAACCCCTTGAACCAGAAGACCACCGAGTTGCTCGTGCGCGCGTGGAACGAGGTGGCGCTCGACGTGGATAGCGCAGACTTCGCGCAGAACTGGGGGAGCGAGACGATTCGCCGATTCAACGAGGCTCAGAGCTACGGCGACTCCGACAACAAGCGCGAGGTGCGCGATCGCCTTTACGAAGACTTTGAGGCGCAAAATCTGTCGCTTTATGGATCCTTGGTCTTGCGCCACGCCTATGCATTCGTGCGGTTGGTCGATCATCTGGAAAACCACGCGAACGAGTCCGCGAAAGCGGACGTCGCGCGCGCCGCGGTGATTTTTTATGCGGGCCTCACCCTGGCTGGCGATCAGTCGGATTTCACCGTTTTTTACAACATGCTGCGAAAGGTGGCGCTGCGGGCGAATTCGCCCTTGTTCCCGACCTCACGGCGCGTGGATCCATCGGCTTTCGAATCCGCGGCGGACCGGCTGGTCGCGCGAGTGTGGGTGGAGATGGAATGGCTCTACGATTACCATTTCCTTCCGCTGTGGCGACCCAATTTCGCGTCGACCGAGGCGCACGACCGCAAGCCGCTTGACATGCAGATGGTCGTGGACGCCGCAGCGCTCAGGGATTAAATGAGCGGTGACGGGGGCGGCCCTGGTCAGTTGAGTCCCACCGCAAGCAGAACAACGGCGGGGCGACCTAAACCGTTGACGCACCGGTTGTCGCTCTTGTTTTCCTTGGGGTTGCCGTTTCTTTCTTGCTTTCTTGTCTTGTCAGATGCGCCGCCGGCGGGCGGCGAAAACTCTCGACACCTGGCGCGCGTGAGCGCCAAAGGGCGGAGAAGAAGCGCTGAGAGGCAGCCTCGCGAACAAGCGCCGCAAGCGCGGCCACACATCGCGCGAAAGAGCGCGCGCATGAATGCGTATGAATCCACACGCAACAAGAGCCCGGGCGACGCCGAGCTCTTGATTGGCGACCGCAGCGGTCGTGCTTTCCGGGGCCGGCCGGGTTAGAAATGGAAACGGCTCCCCAGCTCAAAGGCGAACGCAATGAAGCTCATGCCGCAGCTTGCGTAAAGCAGCCAAGTGTTTCGCTTGTTCGCTTTGTTTATCGCGGCGGCCGCGATTTCGCCGACTCGGTTTGCCACCATTTCCGTTGCTGCGACGGCGGACCCGCTGATGCGATCGGTCGCCTTCTGGACTGCGGCTTTGAGGGCTTCGTCCACCGCCTCGACTTGTTTGCGAGCAGCCCTGTCTCCCTCGGCGCGAACGGCTTTTCCGGCGGCCTCCGCTTCCCGCAGAAGCCTGTTGCGCGTGGCGTTGAATTTTGCGTCCATTGCAGCATCAATATCCGTCATCGCTTTTTCATGCTTCACTACCCGGGTCGCCAAGTCCGAAGTCAGGTCGGTCGCGTCTTTGCGGATCACGTCCGCGGCGATGTTGCGCAGCGTTTCCATTTTGGCCGCGGCCGCGCTGATTTCGGCGCGCATTTCCGCCGCGGCGGTTTCAATCTCAGCGTCAAAGGACGTTTTCAACCGGAGGCCCGCGTTGTCGACGATCGCCTCGATCTCGCGCGAGACCTGATCGCACGTCTCGCGAGCGGCGGCAGCCGATTCGACCAATCGCTTGCTCGCGCTGGCAGCGCTCTCTGACGCCATCGCAATCCCGGCGCGCAGCTCGTTGAGCCCTCCGAGGAGGCCATTGAACTGCGAGCGGATTGCTTCGAGCCCTTCAAATTGTTGATCGCCCAGCGCATCGAGAAGGCCTTGGCCCGCATTGAGCACAGCTTCAAGCACGACGGCGCCGGCTTGGCGACCCGCCGAGATCGTCGACGAGACGCTTGCCTTTGACAGGGCAGCATTGACTCCCATGAGGGCGATCCAGTCGAACATCGGATCGTCTTGCCCGGCGGAGACCTTGTCTCGCAGGACGAGCTTCCAGAACTCGGGCGACGTCGTGCCGTCGACACCCGAGCCGGGCAGCAGGGCGGCCAGCTCTTGCAACGAATCGAACGCCTCGTCCGATGAGAAGCCGTCTTTGTTCTCAGTCAAGCGGGCGGCCTTTTGAATGAGCTCGTTGACGCGGCGCATGTGATCTTCGCCATCGCGCAGCAAGACGCTCTCAGCTGTCACCGCGCCTCCATTGGCCGACGGCAATACTTTGAACGCGTCCGCCAATTTGCGAGACGCAGGGCGCTCCGCAGGGGGCAACAGAGCCAATTCGAGCGCGGAAAACCCAGCGCTGTCGCGGGACAGATCAGCGACAGGAGCCAGCGGGAGGTCGGCGTCCACAAAGGCATGTTCTGCCGCAATTTGAGCGGCGTCGGCGTGAAGCTCATCGGCTCGCGGCGAATACTCGTGCGCGGCAGGGTGCGCATCAATCGACTCGGGTGTCGACGGCGACGCCGGCGCCTCGCCAGTCGAATCGCCATCGTGATGCCAATCGGGCGCCGCGGGCGAAGCAGCGTTTCCATTGGCGCTGATGGTTTCGGCGATGCCGACCGCCTTGCTGTCGTCAAAGGGGAGGTTGTCCGCGGCCACCCCACCAACCTCGGGCAGCGGCCCCAGGCCGAAAGGCGACAACTCGTCTGCGACTTCGCCCATCGGATCCTGGCTGGTTGTTTGGGATCCCAGGTTGTTGAACTCATCCAATTCCTTCATAACATCAAAATCCGATTCCGATGAAAGGGCTGACGATGCTTGCGACGAGCTTTGGGGCTGCATGTGGTTCTCCTGACGCGCGGAGCTGGCCGTGGCGGCGATGGGCGCGGTGGGGGTAGGGGTTGGGATGTGAACGGGCGCCGAAGCGCCTGGGGGCGGATTTAGAGGATCGTGGTGCGAGGCCACGGAAACGGCATAGGGCGAATTGCGAGGATCGCCGACGCGGCGCGTTGGCGCGTGCCGCGTGGGAGTCGATTGCGCAGCGAGAGAGGCGCTGAGATCTGCAAGCGCGACCGGATCCAAGCCTTCGAGCGTCGCGAGCGTCTCACGATCCCAACCCGATGCCGAAAAACCGCCGGACGCCCCGGCGGTTTGTTGCTGGATGGAGTCGGGCTCTATCCAATCAGACATAGGACTTCCCGAAGTTCTTTTTCGCGATTTCCTTCAACGCTTCGAGCGACGCGCCGGTTTGCGATTCCAGGGCAGCGTCTTGTTGAGCGTGAATCTCGCGCATCTTGCGAATGTATCCAGCCAGTCGCAGATGCTGGATGCCCCTGGCCTGCATGACGCCGGTGAGAGCGGCCGGGTCGCCGAAGTTCGTTTTCAAGCGGGTGTAATGACCGAGGATCTCAGACGCGCCCTTCATCTCCGGCAGCGAATACACCTCGCCGCCAACGAGCTCAATGGCCTGCTTCGGCGAAAAGGCGCCCGGCTCGGTGCCAATCGAACCGTGAAACCACGGGTGCGTCTCGACTTTGTTCTCTTTTGTTTGGGTGAGCAGGGCGCGGTGATAAACGCCCGGGCCCAAATCCAAGATTGTCGAAATGACGCTTTGCGCAGCCGCGGGGTCGCCGTCAACGCAATGGTTGTAAATAATTCGACGGCCAGACGCGCGCACGTTGTCGACGAACTCACGGATGTTGCCGAACAGGTTCGCCAGATTCTTCGCCTCGTCTTGCCCAAGATCGATCAGAGCGCGCGTGAAGTTCGGCGAAGGCGCAGCGATCAAGTCATAGAAGAATTGCTTGTCGAGGTCGACGTTCAGATCAATGATCTTGCAGCCACCCGCCGGACGATCGGTCGATGCGTCCATGTTGGCCAAGTCGTCGTAAACACCGTTGCTGTGGATCGCATAATTGCTTGACATCGAACCGACATTGCCATTGGTGTCAAACAAAACCACGGACTCGTCAGGCCGCGAGCGATAGTGTGCAGCCGTCTCCTTGCAGGTAGTCGACTTGCTAACGCCACCTTTCTTTGACCCGAAGAACTCGACAATAGCGTCTTGAACGGCCGCCGAGTCGTCTACGTCAAAGAGAGCTGCGAGGTCAAAAGGGGATGCGGTGTTGGTCATGCTTATCTCCGAGAGAACGTTGATGGGCTTGCGCCGGGTTTTGAAACAGGGTTTTGAAGCGATATTCGGCGGCTCAACGCGTGGTGCGCATGGCGTTGAACTGTTGGAGGGTGTGAATCTGTTTGTTAAGGACCGCAGCGCGGAGAGTCGGCGACACCGCAAAACTCTTGGACCGTCCCGAGGGCAGCCTGACTTCGAGCCGCATTGGGGGGTCAGCGAGCGAGCTTTCCTCCAACATTGTTTGACGAATGAGCGCGAACAACTCGGCGTCATTGACCCCCTCCGGAATCGCAGCAACCGGAGCTGAGGCGAGGTTTTCCTTGGGACCAGTCTCGACCGGAGGGACCGGGGCCGTCGCCGTCATCGGCGCAACACCCTGGAACGTGGCCGGCGGCTTCGCCGCCTGGGAAGCGGGCAATGAGCTCGCCGCACGGCTCGGCGTAACGATCGCCACACCCTGGACCGATTGGACGGACGCCGCAGTGGAGTGTCGGAGCGTCACTGCGCGGGAGACCGCGAGGCCGCTTTTTCGTTTTTCCGCGTCGCGCGCTTTTAGCGCGGACTCGATATCGGTTTGCTTTTGCTTGTCGATCTTGCCTTGCTGTTCATTGAAATATGCGCGCAACGTGTTGGGCTTAATCGGAAGATCCACCGCGCCGAAAACGTTCGTGGCAATTTGCTCCCACGTCCATCGGCGATACTTGCGCAGCACAGCAATCTCAGTGACCGTCGCTTCGACCAGCGCTTTGGCCGTGACATTCGTGGCGCCCGATTCGAGAAGATGGTCGAATTGAGCAGAGAGAATCGCCGACAAATCGCCATCGGCGATCGATGTGGCCGAGACACCAACCCCCGAATTAGTGGATGAATGCGACAAATTTTCGGTTTGCATAATCGAAAAATCCGTGGTGGCGGTGGGTGAGGAAAGGGCTGCGGTCAAATATTTTCGGGCGGTGGTTGGCGAGATCGGGAAGCCCGATCGCGTCACCCTTTTTGCCATGCGCTCGAAAAATTTCTGCTTGTCCGCGCTGCGACTTTTCAGCTGATCCCAGTGAGCGGCGCTCGCAAAAACAAAATCGCGAGCGGTGATTTTTTGAAGATCTGCCGACGAAGCGCCGGTAGAAAAAGTCTCACCGGCAAGTTCGGCTTCGCCCAAGACCGCGGCGATTCGGATTGCCAGGCGATCCGACTTTGAGGCGGCCGACGACAGGCAATGCGCAGGCGATTGGGTAAAAGCGGTGGGCATTGGAAGCGTCCGGGTTGTCAGAGAGGCGCCGCGATACGGGCGGCTCAACCCAAATTGCGGCGCCGTGCGCCGTGGGTCAACCCAACAGGGCTGCGCGGCGGCATATATCGGATGGGCGGCACAAAATATCGACAAAGCGATGCAAAACATCAGCGAACCAACAGCCAGCGCGGGAATGCAACGCGCAATGTCGATCGACTAACGAAAACCGCCGCTTTCTGTCAGCGAATATCGTGTCGTTACCGCTCTACCAACAAACGATCGCGGCTTAGCAACGATCGATCACACTTTTCAGAGCGCGATTTCGAGAGCAAAAGAGCCCCTTTTCGGGGCCTGAAATTGGAGTCAACGGACGTTGACTCGAAGGAGTCTTCTTTCTATCAAACCAGGGGTTAAGAAAGGCCGAAAGGCTTGCAAAGCAAAGGATTGACGCATTGTCGCTAGTTGTTCGCTTCGCTCTCTTCCTATGCTTTTTTGCTTTGGTGGTCTTTTAGGCTGTCATGGCTCTTTCTAGGCCTCATTTTTTTGCACCTTTTCGCGATTTTCGTAGGAGCTACGCAAATTTTCTCGCTTTCACCTTTCGTCATAGACGAACGGTGGCTTGGTGGCTTTTTGAGGCCTCAACAACGAAAGGCAAAATATAAATACGCCTGACGCACTGGTTGTGCTGGATTTTGTAGCAAATGCAAAACCCTCAAACCCGCAAAACCCTCAACCCCAAAGGCTTTCCAGCGAAAAGCAAATGCTACAAAACACCCAAAACATACCCAAAACAGGCGCTTTTTTTGGTAGCAGTTCGTCGGGCGGCACCGATGGCGGATGAGCGGTCGAGACAGGCGGAGCGCGCTGCGATAGTTTTGATTGCACCACCGATCAAATCGCCTCGCCACCGCTTTGGAGTTCGCAGTGAATCCCTCTTCTCCCGCACCGCTTGAAGCCTCGATCCCTCACGCAACAGCGCCCGTTGACGCCGTTAAGCCTGGCCACACGCCGGCTCTTTCCGACGAGGAACGGAGCAGGGCAAAAGCGGCAATGCTAAAAAAAACGGCGCCGAAGGTGTCCGCCGCGCAGCAACTCAAAGCCGACAGCGCCGCCCTTCAAGCTGCTGTCGAGCAGATCAACTTGCGCCCCTCAACGCTCCCCGTGCGGACCCAGAAGAATTTTTTCTCCCACTGCGCCTCGAAAAAAATGAAACCCCTTGACGCGGTCCGGGCCATCCTGATCGACACGCTTGACGGGGTATCCGCCGCCGCGCGCGATGCAAAGCTCGACGCCATTGGGGCGAAGCTTGATGAGCGGGAGCGCATCGATCGGGAGTTCATTGCCGCCATGGACCGCAACACGGATTCCAATAATCAACTGGCGAGCGCGGTCCGGCGGATCGACATCGACGCAGCCAATCGCGCCCAAGCGTCGGACGCGAAAGCGCAGGAGCACTTGTCGCGCTTCGCCGCGGAGATTCGAGGCGAGATCGCCCAGGTGGGCGACAAGGTTGCCGACGGCGTCGGACGGATTGTCGGCCAAAGCTTCAACCGCTTGTCGGTGGATCAGGCGAATTGGGCAACGCGAATCGAGCAGGCGCTGAGCCAAATCCCTTCGCGCCAGCCTACGGACGCAAGAGATGTGCGGGATGCGTTGGCGCTGCACAACCAGAAAACCGAGGAGGCCCTGAATGCTTTGGCCGCAAAACTCACGGCCGAACTGCAAAGCGCCGTCTCGGGAATGTGGGCGCAGTGTATTCAAGCCGCGACCGCCTCGGGCTACGAATTGCAGCCGGCGCAATTGGAGTCGATGACCAATCACGTGACCGCCGATGTTTCCCGGTCGGTCGTCGCCGGCCTTGAAACCATTCTCAACCAAAAGCGCCAATCGAAGCCGACGCCGTCAACGACCAGCGGCGCAGCTCGATGAACGATTGATTCAAATTCCGGCGCGAGTTTGTGGGCGCTCGCGCTGGAAACCACCCGCCCATTCTTGCTTCAAAACCTGCTTGGAGAAACGCAATGCCGCTCACCCCCGCACGCACCGCGACGACCGCGGAATCCTCATATCGGCCCGAACGCGATCACTATCGCGCCTACGACTACGCCAAGGCCCCGGTGTTGGCGAAGCGAGCCGAGCGCGAACAACAGATGGAGAAGCTCCGGGCCAACGCCGAAGCCATCCTGGCGCGCAACACCCCGCGGAAGACGCAAGCGGCCTGAGCCTAGCGCGAGAGCCCGGGGCTTGCAGACCACAAACCAAAGCCACAGTAGTTACTGTGGCTTTCTCCTTTTGCGGCGCTTCAAAGGCGGCAACACGGCCAGGGCGGACGGCACGGGCCGATTTGCCGCTGGTCGGGCAAAAGCCACCGGCAGTGGAAAAACCTTGAAGGAACGGAGATGTTGGTCCGACAGAACAAGCTTCGGGGATCAACATGCCTTCCGTCCAGCCCGCAATCAAAGAACGGCGCGACATGCGCAGCGCGGTTTCCACCGCCGTCGTGGCGATGGCGGGCGTGTCGGCGCTCAGCCTCGGCGCGCTTTGGCATAACCTGCCGCTGAGTCCCGCGCCGAACGGCGACTTGCTCTTGCACATGAAATATTGGAGTGAGTGCGCCGTGCACGGCGGCTTCTCGTTGATCACTCGCGGCCAGTCCCCCCTGTTTACTGCCCCGTGCGAGCATTATTCGAAATACCTGGCTCACCTGAGCGAGGTTGGTGGGCTCTGGGGCATCGGGTGCCGCGTTGGCGTCAGCGCGGTCCTGGGCGTCTCGGCCGGCGCCTACACCTTTTCGCGCGGCTTGATCAAGTTCGACAAGCTCTATCACCATCGCGGCTTCCGCCTCATTAAGGGCGCCGCGGCACTGCGTCGCGCGATGCAGGTTTGCGAAGAAGAGATCGAGACGGCTTCGACTCCGGAACGCAGCGCGCGCGATGTCAAACTCCACCCCGAATTCCGGCTCTCATCCGATCGCGCCTCGCGCCATATTGCGGTCATAGGCGCCACAGGCGGCGGCAAAACGGTGGTCTTGCGGAATCCGATGCGGGACATCTTTGCGAAAAATCATCGGGCGCTGATCTTTGACATCAAGCGGGATTGGACGAAGTTTTTCCCCGAAGCAATTATTGTTGCGGCCGCAGATGCCAGGGGGTGGGCATGGGACGTCGGCCGCGACTTGCGAACCGACTCTGACGCCGATCAGTTTTGCGAGTTGCTCATCCCAGAGTCGAAGGATCCGTTTTGGTCCACCGCAGCGCGCGCCGTGTTCAAGGGCTATCTGTTGAAGCTCATGGCGGAGCGCGGAGCCAATTGGGGATGGAAGGATATCGTGGAGGTCCTCGCCACGCCGGATGATCAAGTGCCGGCAATCATGGAGCGATACAACCCGATCGCGGTGAGCGCCGTCCAGGACGCTAAGGATCAGGGCGGCCCCAACCAAACGGCGAAGTCGATCCGCATGACCATGCAAGCCTACTGCGCCCCCCTTTATCAACTGGCGCGGGCATGGGGCGACACCCCGAATGAACGCCGGTGGAGCGCGCTGGATTGGTTCTTGCCATCAGACTTCCCGCACGTTGAGGGGGCACCCAACCCGGCGCAGGTCCGGCGACGGCAGATTATTTTGCAGGGGGATTTGTCGCGCGAAAAGCTGACCCATTCCTATATTGCTGCGATTTACGCCATCGTCTCTTCCCATATTGGCGATCTGCCGGAGGCCGACGACGTCCCGCCACTCAAAGACGGACTGTCCAACAGCACATTTCTCGTCTGTGACGAATTCCCGGCGCTGGGCAAGGTTAAGGCCTTCGAGCTCGTGATCTCGCTGGGTCGAAGCAAGGACGTGAGGTTGCTCATGGGCTTGCAGAACGTCGAGCAACTGCAAGAGATTTATACCAAGGAGACCGCCGCGAATTGGATGAGCCAGATGGGGACGACCATCGTGTGCCGGGTTTCGCCGGGCGCAACGGCCACGGCCGTCCGCGAAATGGTCGGAAAAAAAGAGGTGGAGCGCGAAAACCTGTCCGTTTCCACGGGCGCCAGCGGCAATTCACAGACGGTCATGACTTCGCGCGACGAAATGGCGGTCCTCTACGAATCTGAGCTCAGCAATGACCTAGGCCTCAAACGCGTGCGAGACGCCAACTGGGCACGCTACGCCTGGGAGTTATTTGGGCGCCGCAAGAAGCGGCGGACGCAGAAGGTAATTCGAGCTGTTCTTTTGGGCATGGGCGATGCGCTGATGATTGATTGGCCCATTGTGAGCCTCAAAACGAAGCGCGCGGCCTTCGTGGCCGCGCCGTGGACTTACGCGCGCCCCGTCGCCATCGAATATCCGGGCGATGCGGCGGCCGCCGCGGAGAAGGCCGCCGTCCAGGAAAAAGATGCAGAGAACAAACCCCAAACCGAAGCCGAGAGAGTCGCCGCAGAACACAAGAGGCAACAGGACGAGGACGACGCGCGTTTCGAAGAAGCCATGGAAGCGGCCGCACGTCGGGAGGGGTTTGACGCGAAAGCCTTTCTCGCAGAGGGCGACAAAATTCTCGACGAATATGAAGCGGCGGAGGCGCAGCGCCAGCAACGGGCTCGCGACGCAGCAGCACGTCACGCCGAAATCGCCGGCGCGAGCGAGCACGCTGGCGAAGCCGCGGATCTTGATTTTGGCGCGCAAACGGGATCGGCGGCGTTGCTCTTTGGCGGTGCAGGCGGTGGCGGAGTCCCGGAGATGGCTTTGACGAGGGATGCCGAGCTCAACCGCGAGAGCCGCCTGGCAGCGCGGCATCGCGACATCCACGAAACCTTCCGCGGCGCTGCGCGGGGGCGATCAGGATCCGGACTTATGGCCGAGCCTCCGCGCAGCAGTGGCATCGTCCGATCGCGCGATCCAGAAGCCGACAGTGGGCTGTCGGATGGTCGCATGGATGCATCCACACGGGCCGACCCCAAGGACGCCCCGCCGGGAGGACGCGATCGCGCCGGCGGCCATCAGACACCCGCGGCGCCCGAGGAAAATCCGGCGGAAATCGCGCACGGCATTCACGAAGTCGCCGAATCCGTCGGGCGCGAGCTGGGACTTGATGAACAGCAAACGGAGCACTTGGGCTACACCCTGATGGCCGCCCAACTGTTCGATTCCGTCTTTTCCAAAGACGACCAGGGTGCCCAGCCAAATCGCCAAATCCCCAATCGGCAAACCCAGCAACGCAGCCGCTGAACGCAGCGAATTGCCAGATGGGCGGCCTTCACCCCGTGCGGGATTTAAAGGACATTGAACGGTGATCCGACGCCGACTCGCGGCGTCCGCACCTTATTGTCCGGCGCGACTCCATTCGAGTCTCGCCCCATGCCGCAACTCGCCGGAGCGCTCATGCTGTCTATTCATAAATTTAAGGGGGATCGCCCGCAGGACTATTACATCGAATCGGAGAAGGCGAAACTCAAAGCGATTGACGAGCAGCAGGCGAGCCGCAAAAAAACCGGGGCGAGCGCAGAATACCTCGGCGCGCAGTTGAAGCTTGTCGACGAACTCGATCTGCGAGATCGCATTAAACCCGAGATCCGCGATCCAGAAGCCGAGGCGGCGAGCCGGGCGGCCGAAGCAAAGGTCGAGGCGGCACTGAATTTCAAGGTCGAACTAGATCCCACCACCGGCATGCCGGTCAACATCAACGGGCGGCCGCTCTCAATCAATTTCGCCCACTATGAGGGGCTTGAGCCCGACACGGCGGTTCTGTCCAAGTGGTTTGGCAAAATGGCGACGCACCTCGGACTTCAAAACCCGAAAAGCGCAGCAGACATGCCCACGATGATCGCGCAGATGGAAGAGGCCGGGGAGGGCTACGCGCCAGGAACCAACAAGACACAAAGCGTCAAATTAAATGCCTCGAAGAAACACGTGGTCGGCTATGACTTCGAGTGGAGTTGCCACAAGTCCGTCTCGCTTCAAGCGTTGTGCGGGACGCGCGCCGAGCGTATTGCGCTCCAAGACGCGTTTTCAGCGTCGGTCGAGGTGGCGATGGCCTTTGTCGAAAGCGAGACGAGAGTTCGCCGCGGCGCGGCTGGGGCGGGGGACAAGTCCGAGAAGGTCGCGGGGATTCTGGCGGCGCTGTTCCGGCATGACACCAGCCGGGAGCTGGACCCTCAACTGCACCTCCATGCAATTTTTTATAACATCGCGCTCTGCGAGAACGGCGACTATCGCACCTACGAAGGCAAGCCCCTCTTGCAGTTGAAGAAGGCCGCGGGCGCGCTTTTCCGCGCGGAAATGGCTTCGCGGATGACGCAGATGGGCTATTCCATCGAGCGCTGTGGGAGGGACGGCAGCGACTTCCGAATCAAAGGGTATTCCGAGGAGAGCGTTAAGCAAGCGTCGAAGCGCGCGGAACAGATCAAGGAATATTCGGAAAAGCACGGCAACACGACCGCCGAGGGCAAGCAGTTTGCCGCGCTTGCGACTCGCAAAGCGAAGCACGAGCCGTCCCGGCCTGAGCTGGAAGAGTATTGGCGCGAGATCGAGGGCAACTATGGCGTGACGCCCGAGCGCTCATTGGATCTTTTGACCTTGCGCGACCGCGAGCTGGCGGCGCTCGATCAGGCTGTCCACGACGCGGAGCCCGGATCGCCGGAGGCGTTCGCCGCAGCGCAGGCCGCCGCCGACGCTCGCAAACCGTTTGCCCTGGATGCGGCGGCGGTGCTCCAAAAAATCATTTCGAAGCAATCGTGCTTCGTCGAGAAGGACGTCCTTGAAGCCATCGCGATCGAAGCGGTCGGACACTGGGACATCAAGCGCATTCGCGAAGAGACCCAGAACATTCTCGAAAACACCAGCCTCATGGCGTTGGAGATCGACGAATACGGCCGGAGGCTCTTCACCACAAAGGAAATGTATTACCAGGTCGACAAACGCTACCTCAACCTAGTGGACGCGGGTAAAGACGACCGCCGGCACGCGCTGCCGGAGGCCGAGGTTCTGGCCGGGATCGCGAGCTTCGAGAAGCGTAAGACTGGACCGCGCGGGAAGTTTGAGCTCAAAAACGAGCAACGCGAGGCGCTGCTGCACATCTGTTCGCGCACGGGCCGAATCGCCGCGATTCAAGGCAAACCCGGCACCGGCAAGACGACGTTGCTTGAATGCGCGCGCGAGATCTTGGAGCACGCCGGCTTCGAGTGTTTTGGCGGCGCGATTGCAGGCAAGGCGGCGAAAGGTTTGCAAGACGAATCCGGCATCGCATCCTCGACCATCGAGCAATTCTTGATCGACATCGGGTCGGGCAAAATCAAGCTGCACGACAAGGCCGTGTTGTTCTTGGACGAGGCAGGGATGATCGGCAGCGTGCAAATGACTGAGCTTGCAGTGCTCTGCGACAACGCGGGCGCGAAGTTGATGCTCGTCGGCGACACGGAACAGTTGCCGCCTGTTGCTGCGGGCGCGCCCATGGCGTCGTTGGTCAAGCATTTCAGCGAAGACGGCGTTGTCTACACCATGTCGCAAATCACGCGCCAGAAGGAAGAATGGATGCGGACGGTCGTTCACCGGCTGCAAGCGCCGCATCACCACGCGTTCGAGCTGGATGCGCGCGGTCGACCGATTGAGCGCAATGAGAAGGGCGAAATTCTGCCGTATCGCGATGCGCATTCTGCCGCTGCGGCAGGCGACAGCGCGGCGCCCGAAAAGCGCATTCGCACGGCCATTTACGAAGATCGCCCACAGCTACCAGCCGTGCTCGGTGACGATTCCGGCCTCTCGCAGAAGCACGCCACAAATGGTCGGGCGGCGATCGACGCGCTGCATGCCCACGGGCGGCTGCGTTTTCATGGCGAGCAAAGCGACACGGAGCGCGCCATGGTTGACGCCTATATGAATGCGACGATCGAGCGCGAGGACTCCGCCGGCAATGTGCGGGTCGAGAAGGTCAAAGACGAAGAGAAGCTCATGATCGCAGGCACGCGCGAAGAGACGTTCCGCCTGAATCAGTTGACGCGAGAGCTGTTGAAGCAGCAGCGCAACGAGCGCGGCGAGCCTGTCTTGGGAGCCAAGGACTATCCCGCGCCCTACGACTCGGGCGGCGATGGCGAGCACTTTCGCAATTTCTCGCTCGGAGAGCGCGTCATTTTCAAAGCGCCCCACAAACAACCGCGCGTGGAAAACGGCACGGTCGGGCGGATCACCGCGATTGGCTTTGAGGGCAAGGACCTCATTGCGCACGTCCTCCTCGACCCGATCGAAGGCAAGCCACTGCGTGAGGTTCGCGTCAATCTAAGCGAATACAAAAAGCTTGATCACGGCTCTTGCATCACAGCGCACGCGTCGCAGGGCACCACAAAGGATTGGTCGTGCACGCTGTTGTCGCCCGGCATGGACACGCGTGAGTGGACCGGAGTCGCGATGAGCCGCGCGCGGAACATCGCCATTGCGATGGTGACCGAACGAGAGTTGCCCGAGAAGGCGATCTTGGATGCGAAAATCTGGCATCAGTTGAGCAAGGAAGAGCAAAAGGCGTATGTGCTCGAACAGCAGAAGCAAATCCTGACCAAGGAAATCACAAAGTCGTCGGGCAAATTCTCCGCCATTGATCGCCCGGCGCCAGAAGGCGAGCGGGCCGAAGGCACGGTGCCGCTGATAGAACCGTATGAGCCCCCGAGCCACAAGGCAGCGCGCTTGGCCGAGGAGGCGAGGGCGGCCGCTGCCACCGCAGCGACAGGCCCCTCGCCGCAAGCGTCGACGTCGGCGCCGCAATCCGCGCCGTCGCCGGCCGGCGTCGCGACACCGGTTGATGGGAGCGCGGCAGGAAAGGCAGCGGCAACAGAAAAGGGCGATGGCACGAAGGCCGCGCAATTTGCGCCAACGTCCAATCCGGCGTCCACCGCTGCGACACCGGCCGCAGGCGCAACCGCGTCCGCACCAACGGCGGCAGCAACTCCGACGAGAGCGGCCGCTCCGACTGCTGCGCCGGCAGCGCCGGCTGGCCCCGTTCGCGCTGCCCCGTTGGTGAGCCCTGGCTTTCAGGTGCCGGGCCGACCGATGGCGCTCGACATTGCAATTCAAGCGCCGGAAATCGGTTCGCTGCGCGCTGCGGTCGCAGCCAAACTCGCTGGCGAGACGCCGGCAACGATTGACGCGGCGCCCGAGGTCGCGACGTCTGCTGCGATCGTCGCGCCCGTGCTGGGCGACCTGAAAGCCGAAGTCGAGAAAGTGCGGCAGGCCAAAGAGCAGGAGCGCAAAGCCAAGGCGGATGCTGAGCGCGCAGCGGCATTGGAGGCGGAGAAACGCGCGGCGCAGGAACGGGCCGCGGCCGCGGGAGCCGCGCCATCCAACGCCCAGCCGACGTCAACACAGACGCCGGCGAAGACGCCGACGGCGGACACGCCGCGCGCGCCAAGCCCGTGGAGGAGCAGGTTCTGATTGCAGCGCCCGCGGTTCGCGCTTTTGTCTAATCCGGCGGTCGGCGAAAGCCGGCCGTCGGTCCATTCGCTCATCCTCAATCGGGCGCCGATTGTCGTGCTCGCGATCTTGGCGCGCACATGCAAACACGAAACGCGTCAATGGACAGGCGCTTTCAACTGAACCGCTGAAAGGTCCGACCGGTGGGCGTTTCTCGCGATGGAGCGCTCAACGTGCCTATCGCATTTTCAATGGCCAACACACGACGGTTGCGCGCGCATGCTCCATTCGAGCGAGCCCCTGTGTGCGCTTTACATTCTCCCGCTCGTCTGCGCATATTCATTTCAAGACTGACGGCTGATCATCGCGCACAACCGGTCGCCCCAACAGCCGCGCATGATCATCTCTTTTCAACAACTCGAACCTTTTCACTGACGCTTCTTGGAGACTCCCACATGAACGCCAATCACGCTTCGCTCTCCCGAGCCCGCATGTCGAATGATTGGGCCGCAAAACAAGCCGCGCGGGCGACGGCGCGTGCGGTCGTGGCAACCCCTTTGCTGAACATCGGCCAACGCCACTTGGCTCTGTGCGATGTGTTCAATCTGGCGTTCATGCTCCGACTGATCGGCGGCGACCACTCTGCGCGCATGACCTTCGACGCGTATCACGCGGTGTTGAGCAACGCGGCAGCGATTCCGCTCATCCGCCTTGCGATGGACAGCGCGATGCGCGCCGTCAAGGAGCAAGAAGGGCGGTGCATGGCCAACATGGCCTGGATTCGCAAGGGCATGGACAAGCTCGATCGCGTGAGCGTGGAACGCGCCGAGCGGATCCGCCAGGGCAATCCGGCGCGCGAGTTCGATTACTTGCACGGCGTGTGGGTCACCGAGGAGCTCATGCTGCGCCAAGGGCTAATGCTCCCGCACATTCACCCCGTTGAAGTGCAGCTCCTGGCGCACTGATTCGCTCGCGTTCGAAGACGGATCCAAGGCTCCCCGCGGGGAGCCTTTTTCACTGGCGGGGCGGCGGGACGCTCGTCCTCTTTTGCTCGCCCGGCTGCCAACCGTCCGGCAGGTCGTGCCGCCCGGCTGTCGTTGGCGCGCCGTTGGTGCTCGTTTCTGCGTTGCGAACCAGCCGCCGAGAGGGTATGGCTTAGACGACGCGCCCGCGTCAATTTCCGCAACTGCGGGCCACCCCGGGGCGCTGCCCACCCCCTGCGTTTTCGACTCATTTTCGAGGATCTCATGGCTGACAACGACGAGCAAAAACCCTCCATCAACTGGGGCCCTCGGCGCCGCGTCTGGGCCGCGTTGTCCGACGAGCTCAGAGCGCAAAAGGATGCCGTCGCGTCGCAAGCAGCCGCCAGCGACACCTCGATTCAGAAAGCGGCAGCGAGACTCGCTCGCCTCGATCGGGCGCGCGCGATTCACGAAGACTATCTGACCCGCGCGCCGAAGGCCGTGGTCGAAGCGCAGAAACGACTGGGCCAAGCGAAAGACGTCGCCGTCGAATTCGCGAGCCTGTTCGGGTGGGATCGAGACATCATCTTGAATCCCTCATTAGACTTGGACGGACAGAACCGCTCCGACGCGGCCACACGCGCGTTTGGGCCGCTCAACAAGCGCCCCGGCCCCGCCGGGATTCGCAACTATTTTGACGACGCCGAGTTTTCCGCGAACGTGTCATTCACCGCGGACGTGCCCAGCACGAGCATGGCGACCTCGAGTCCAGACCATGGCCAAAACGACGACGGCGAGCAGCGCTATGTCGAGCGGCATTCGGGGGGCCTCAAACCCGTCACGGAATGGCGCAGCGACTTTCACGACCGCTCGGCCGCGGCGCACAGAAACAAACTCATCGACATGCTCGACGAGTCGACGCTGGATCCCTCGCCCGCAGAGCTGGATCGCATTCGCTCGGCAGAGCCAGGCGTCGAAGTGGCGCAGCCAAAGAAAATCCAATTGATCAACGACCTCTTCGCGCATCTGAATGTGGAGGCTCGCTCGCGGATGGAGAAGGATCATGAAGCGCTCCGCAAAGCCGCGGGCCTCCCGCCTCGGTCGGCAGGCGCGGCAGAGAGCGCGCAGGCGCCTGGCGCTGCGGCGGCTGATTCAGGCCGCAATGTGGCGGAACGGTTGCAAGATGCCATGGCGCAATCGGTCGAAAAGCGCATCGAAACCGAAGCGCAGCTTTTCGACTATTTTGAGCAATGCGCGCGGCGCGGGCTCGATGAGCAATTCGCCACACGTTACTTTTCGGCGGATCAAGCCGAACAGCGCGACGCCTGGTTGCAAAGCAACTCAAAGCAGCCGCAGATGCCCGAGGCCCTGCGCGAACGATTCGTGGCTGAGCTCGAACACATTGCCGACGGCTCGTCGGCGTATAAGCCGGCACTGCAAACGCATGAGCGCGCCGCGTTCAATGACGCGATGCTGGATATCGCGCGCGCCAACAAGTCCGTCGCTGAGGCCGCGGAGTTCGCGACCGACGTTGAAGAGGATTTCGCGACATTCAGTTCCACCGCAGACAAGAATCGGGCACAGCTCGATGGGCTGACTCGGCTTGATTCCACCGCACCCTCGCGCATCGCTGCGGTGCGCAATGACGTCGCGAAAGAGGGCGCAGCAAAACCGGACGCAGCAAAGCCGGCTGCGCCCGCGGTCCGCTTGCCGGCCTCTCAAAGCGATTGGCTCACGGGCTATACGTCGTCCGCGTTGGAAGACGCGCTGTCTGCGCAGCGCTCGAAACGCCTGGCTTCCGTTGCCGACGCCTCCACGTCGGAATCGCAGGAGCAACCCGTGGAGACGGCGCCGGCGGCCGCACCTGCGCCAGCACCGGCGCCCGCAGTGGAATCGGAGCCTCGCGCCGAGGCGACACCCGCGCCTTCGGAGGCGCCCGCAGAAGCTTCCACGCTTCGTGCAGCGCGTGGATGGCCGACCAACGCGTCCGTCGCCTCAGCCGGTCCGTCCGCCACCTCGGCTCCCCTCACGCGCTGGGGTGCGCCACTTGCCTCGGCGAAGGCCGCCGCGCCCAGCACCACCCCTGCACCCAGCCAGACCGATGGAGACCCTGCCATGGCCCAGACGGACCCACTTGCCAGACCCGCAGCCGCAGAACACGCCGCGAGCGCGACCGTTGAGGTCGCAAATCACGCGCCGAAAACCGCGCTGCCGAGCGCGTGGGCGCAGCAAGCAACGGCGGCAGAAGCCGCCGAGCAGGCGCCGGCTCCCGCCGCGACGGAGTCCAATCCGATGGCCGACTCGTCGCTCGACTCTGGGAGCCTTGCGCAACCCTCAGTCGGCATCGACACGCAGGAGGCGGCTTTGTCTGGCATCGGCGGCCTGCGAGATCGCTTGGCTGCGCAGAAAGCGGGCGCCAAGGCCGCTGTCGGCCCGCAGGGCGAAGGCGAGGGCAGGCAAAGCCAAGGCGCCGCAGCACTTGTTGACATCGACACGCCACAAGCGGCGCTGTCGGGCGTGGGCGGCCTGCGAGATCGCCTGGCTGCGCAGAGGGCGGGCGCCAAGGCTGCGGCCGGCCCGCAGGGTGAAGGCGAGGGCAAGCAAAGCCAAGGCGCCGCCGCGCAAGCTGACATCGACACGCCACAAGCGGCGCTGTCGGGCATGGGCGGCCTGCGAGATCGCCTGGCCGCGCAGAAATCGGACGCCAAGACCTCGATGCAGAGCACGCACCCTACACACCCCGCACACCCCGCACACCCCAAACCCAAGCAAACTGATGGAGGCCCCGCCATGGCCCAGAAGGAACCCCTCGCCGAAGCCACAGGACAGGCCGCAAGCACGTCCGTTGAAGCCGCAAATCCCGCCCCGAAAACCGCAATGCCTTGGATGCAGGCAACGGCGGCGAAAGCCCCCGAACGGGCGCCGGCTCCGGCTGCGAACGCGGCCAATCCGATGGCGGCCGGCTCGTGGATCGACTCGGTGGCCCTCGCGCAAGCCGCCGCCGACACCGACAAGCCGCAGGAGACGCTTTCGGGCCTCGGCGGTCTTCAAGCCCGCAGGGCGGCCCAGGAAGCGGGCGCCAAGACCGCTTCCGCCGCGCAGGGCGAAGGCGAGGGCAAGCAAAGCCAAGGAGCTGCCGCCGCGCCCGCTGGCGCGACGCCGCAAGACACCGTGGCGCGTGCGCCCGCGCCGCACTCTGCCGCTCGGCCGTCGCCCGCGCCCGGGGTTGAGAGCCTCAACGCCATCGCAGCTCGCTTGAAAGATGACCCCGAAGCGGATCCGCAGCTCCGCAAAGACGCGAGCGCGTTCGAGAAGCTCAGAGGGAACATGGTGGGACCCAAAGGCGAGGTGATCATGGGAGTCGACGCGACCATCGCCAAAGTCGAACGCGACAAAAAAGCCCATGAGGCAAGCCCTCATCACGCCGCGATGCAAGAAAAGCATGCGGCGGGCCAGAATCTGGGTCGGGACGAACTGGCGGAGTTGGCAAAGAACCCGTATGCAGGCTCCGTTCTGGCTCACCCGAATCTCGCCCAATACCGCGGAGAGATGGGCCTGAGCGAGCGCGAAGTCGGGAAGTCGACGTTCGACACCGAAATCACGCAGTGCGTGACCACGGATAACGTGAAGACCAAAGGCCTGGCCGCGCAATCCGGCAATTCTCGGCCGCTCGACGCCGAGCAAATCCACGCTTCGCTGCAAGGCGCTGCGGGCGACTGGTTGGCTCAGCGCAGAGCCCTGCGGGCCGCTGCGGCCTCCACGACCGAAGGTCAGCAACCGACAGAAGCGCAGAAACAGAAGCGCGGGTTCTCTATTTGACCACAAGCCGGCGCGGTGGACTCCGATCGCGCCGGCTGTCGCTCACCACCGATGCGTCATTGACACGCAGCGAGCGCCCTATAACCCTCGACGACACGAAATCCGAATGAACCACGATCGCCACGACAACGACGCCGACCGCGCGCGTCGCAATCCCACCCCGGTCTTGCGCCACCCCTCGGCGACGGATTTGGACGACGAGCCGCCCTACGACGACACCCCAGCCAATATGTCCGCCCACCATCGCGGGCGCCGATCCGAGCGAGCGGATCGATCGCAGGCGGCCCACCGTCGGCCGGCCAGCGATGCCGCAAAACAGCCGACCGTTGTGGCGCCGCCGCCCGTCGATCCGATTCGGCAGTCTCTCGACCAGCGCAAGCGTCTGGCGGAGGAGGAGAAAAAAAAGATTGAAAAGGCGCCCTTGACGCGCCGGATCATCGCCGAGCATGAAAGTGAATATCCCCAAAGAGCAGCCGAGCGCGAGATGCAGCCGTTCTCGGTCGAGCAGCTCGAAGCGCAAGCGGAGGCCATGCGTGCCTCCCTGAAAACGCTCTACGCGATCCGCGAGAAGGCGGGTTTGCGGCCGCCCGCGTCCGCGGCCGTCGACGCAGGCGCGGTCGCCGACAGTGGGTCCAGCCAGCAGCTCGACCGCGCGGCTGAGGATCTCGAAGACGCCGACGCCCTCAATGATGAGGATGGGGGCAAGAGCGCGAACGACTTGCTCAACGAGCATGGGCAAGTCGTCGCTGGCCCTCGGGCGACGACGCAGGACGGCCAAGCCGAGGCCAAGGCTCTTCGCGACGAGACATTGGCGCGTTTCAAAAGTGCAGAGGCCCAGCGCTTGGAGATCGTGCTTGACGTTCACGCTGTCGGTCTTCAATCTCGCGACGGTGGCGCTCAGAGCGCCTTGCGGATCGAAGCGGCTTGGGCCCAGGGCGGCGCGAAGTCGCAGCAAAAGAGCTTCCACATTGAGTCTTTGAGCCCAGATTGCGCAAGCGATCCATTTCCCGCCATGGCGACGGACGCTGAGTTGCAAACGCTCCATGATCGAATTATCGACTGGGCGATGCATGCGACGCCGGAGGGCTTGATGGCCGCGCGCGCGTTCATCGACTGGCTCGACGAAAAGATGCCGTCGCTCTTGCGCTGGTCGGGAGAAGGTCCGTCGTTGGGCTACTTCCTCAAAGCGTTCCACAACGCGGCGCGCTCGGGCGCGAGCGCCGATGGATCGGCCGTCGAGTCTTTCGACGCGTGGACCAAACGACAAGGCGTCATCGGCTCGGCAGGCAAGCCCGTAGGATGCCTGCAACACGGCTCGATCCTCAACGGCTTCTTCACGCTGCCGGACGTGCCGCGGCTGCCGCCCAACAGCCCCAACAGCGTGAAGCTTGCTCACGCCCTCGCCACCGCCAAGCTCGACGCGGAGTTTCCGCCGAGCGCTTATGAATGCCCGCGAGCCATGCGCCTTCTGCGGCTCAACAACTGGATCGCGGAGCAGAAATTGGCCAACAGCAACGGACGCGGCCGATAAGACAACGGGTGGCGGATCGCTTACGGTGGATCCGTCGCCCGTTGTCTTTGAGCGACAGCCAGTGGCGCAGATCGTGCCGTTCAACCCTTCGCAAGCACCGTTCGCCGAGAGAAGCGCTTGATCGCTTGATGCGCGCGAGAGGTTGCGCGATACCAAGGGGGTGCGCTTCGACCGTGCGCGAGATCACCCCAGAAGGCTCTCGTCGCATCCGCCGCAGGCGCTTTACCCACCCCACGCACCGGAGATCGGCATGCCGCAAGACCCTCGTGAATTCCTTGCACCACAGACCCTCGAATCCGCGCGATTCGCCACGCCGCGCGCGAATGCGGAGCCTCCGCCAACGCCGACCCGCAAAGTCATTGGCGATGACGTCAAAGAGGCCTATTTAAACCTCAACCCGCTGCAAAAAGAGGAGTTGTGGGCTGGCCAAGCGGGGCTCTACCTTGCCGAAAAAACGAACCAGGTCGTCTTCGTCAACAAGACTGCCCTGTCCAAGGCGGAAGAGGCCAAGCTTTTCCCGCGCGAAATTCACTTCACCGCACAGATCGCCGAGAAGAGCTTCCAGCTCATGACCCCCGAACAGCGTCGCGATGAGATCCGGCGCGCAGACGATCTTGTTCGCACGTTTGGCGACACCCTGGGCGAGGAATCGCTGCAAAAGACCCGCCGGCTCGCCGGCAGCCCATTGCAACTTTATCCGCCGGAGCAATCGCGCCCAGTTGCAGGCAAAGTGATCGCCGCCACAGACGACATCATCCTGTTCATGGACAAGTCGAAGACTGCGAATTACGTTCTGGCCGCCCACTTTGACAAACCGCCCACGAGCTTGCGGCCGGGCGACGAAATCGCGATTGGCTTTGACACGGGCAAAGCCGTGGTGCAAAGCCACCGGCGTGCCGCCGCACCCGAAGCGCGAGAGGCGTTGCGCGTCGACGACTCTGCTGCGGCGCGCGACGCTTGGACCAATCGTGAGGCGACTATCGCATCCGGGGCGAAAAGGCCTCAGGCGAAGGGCCCGGTTTTCACAGCTGCCTGAGCCCGTATCAGCGTCGTTGCCAACCCGCGCGCAAACGCCCGATTCGTCGGGCGTTTTCCGTTGCCCGCTGGTGAGGACAGCCGGTCTGATGGAAGGCGCTGACAACCGGACCTCCGGCATTGCGAGCTGGCTCGGCGGACGGTAGAAGAAACGAAGCCTCTTTGTTTCTCGACGCGGCCGGTCTCCATTTCTCGCACGGCTTCGGCCGATCGATCCGCTCGATCCTCGACTTCTCTCAGCATGCAAAACACAGACACAGCAGCCTCCACCACCGACCTTGGCGCGAGCGCCGACGCGCTCACGTGCCCCGCAGCGATCGCGCAGCTCGAATGCATTCGCCACTTGCTCCGAATCGGGAGCGCATATGACGCCCCGGTTGGCGGCCGGCTCACGCCCATCGCGTCGTTCGCGCCGCAATTGCTCGAAGACGGCAATGGCGAGCGAGCGTTTGATTTGTATTTTGACGCAGGCGACAACACGCTGCGAGTGCTCCCGATTCAGCAAGAGCGCGCGCCCGAAGAGTGCGTGCCCGGATCGACGCTCGTTCTGCTGCCGTTGCACGGGGTCAACACTCATTGCGCCACGGGCGCCACGGCCGAGGCCTGGTTTCGCAACTGGGTTTCAGCGCTGGAACAGACTTTGTCCCAACCCGATGTGGTCGAAGCGCTGCACGAAGAGTTTCTCGTGCGCTTGAAGTGTCTGCGAGCGGGCCACGGCTGATCGCTATCGCTCGCCGATTCGGCATGCTGCTCACACATTCCAGGTCCTTCGACAGATCCCCACAAACCGCTTTGCCCTCACATCGTCGCCCCGCGCGGCACATCCGGAGTTCACATGGCCTCGACCACACACCGCAACGCCCCGCAAGACGGTCTCTTCTCGCGATTCGTGAAAAATTCCAGCGCGTCCAAGATCACTGAGACGCTTTCTCGGTCGACGCCCGTTCGAGCGACGCTGGGCGCAGCGAATCTTTTGTCGGTGGTTCGCCCTGGAAACTGGCGTTTGATTGAACAGGCTTACGCGGCGGATGAGGCGGCGAACAAAGAAACTGCGATGTCCATGCGTGGCTATCGGATGCGCTCTCTCGGACGTTGGATTCGAGAAATTCACGACTCCCACAAGCTCAAACAGACGGGCGTGCTGTCGATGAAGACTATGGCGTGCGCGGTCACTGGATCGGTCGTTTACAACGCGGGGATTAAGCCATTTGTCTTTGGCATGCAGATTGGCGGCATGGAGGGCGCGATCATCAGCGCGGTCGCATTCTTCGTTGGCGCGGGGGCTGTGTTCGCCGGCAAAAACATGCTGGCCAGCATCGACGCGGCGTGGGCGAAGGGCCTGAAGGCGGGAACAGGGGGCAAAGGGTCCTACATCGCCCAAAGCGGCGGCATCGGTGGGGGGGTATTTGGCGCGGTCGGCATGTTGGAGAGTTGGGCGAGCACGATTGTCCGCAACACCATTGGCGGCAGTTTGGATCGCGCTGTGAGCGCTTGGGCGAACCGGCACGTCACGGACAGCGCGGTTATGGCATTTGCCCACTTTCTCTTCGGGAGCCCAACCTGGGGCACGGGCGTGAAACCGGGCCTTTGGGCCAGCATCGTCAGCGGCATCCAAGACATGGCCCGCGCAACGGGCATGAAGTCGCTGCAATTTCCGAAAACCCCCGCACGCTTTCAGCGCTCACTGGCGTATGACGGCTTGCTCCCCACCGGAGAATCGATCGGCGCGACATACGACGCCAAAGTCGGCGAGGTGCAACTGGGCAGCGCGGCCCGCCGCGCCGTCCGCACGGGCGCGTTCGCGTTCGCAAGCGCCGCCTTGGCTTGCCACCCCGCTGTGGCGCTGCAATGGACCAACTATCTGGACCCTTCGCACGCGCATCTGATGTCGGCGGTGTTGGATCCGATCTCCCTCGGGTTCGACGTGGTCGCAGGGGTCGCGGCGGGCATCATGCGGGGCGTGGGCGAACTGCGAAAGCAGCTCGCCAAGGCGTTCGACACGGATGCGCGCAATGTGAAGTTCAATGAGAATTCCATCGAACAGATCAGTTTTTTTCCCAACCCGCAGAATAAGGACGCCCGCGAATCGAATGATCGCGCGTTCGTGAAGCAGTTGAAGTCTGTCGCGAAGGACACGTCTCCCATTTATCAACTCGGCACGTTCCACGGCGTCTTGAACAGCTTCGGGCAAAACGGGCAGCCCATTGCGGGCACCATTTGCAAGATTACGCTCAACAACACCGAACGCCACATCCTGATCACCGGTGGGACGGGTTCGGGCAAGACGTATCGCATTCTCACGCCGCTCATCATTCAAGACCTTGAAGTGCGCGCCAATATGCTCATTCAGGCGATGAAAATCCTGAGCAACCGCGCAAGCTACGACGAGTTCCGGCCCGCAGAAATGTTCGTCAACGCGTTCTCCATGGTGCTGCTGGACACCAAGTGCGCGATCACGAAGCTGGGGCTAAATTGGGCCACGCTGGCGGGCCAACGGGAACACTACCGCCTCATTGGGCCGCGAGCAGGCGAGTTCACACTGGACATCTTGGCGGGGGTGTCGCCTCAGCTCGCGATGGACCTGATTGAAATCGTCATCAACGGCGCGGCGGGCGGCTCGAAAGAAAAGATTTGGTCGACGCTCGCCAAACAAGTGTCGAGCGCTGCGGCCACATTGGCCTACGCCTTTCAGGCCACCGACGAAGGGCTAATCTACGCCGTGGCGAACAAGATCAAGCCCTATTCGCTCAAATTCATCTACGAGATGTTGATGGATCACCGCGGCGGCCTGATCGAAAAATGCATCGAGGCCGTCATGGGCGCGGTCGAGCGCAAGGACGGCAAAGTCATGCCGTTCATTGACTCGACGCTCCCGAGCGCCATTGCATTCCTCGTGGGCGAAAGCTGGATGGGGGCGCCCGCACCGGAGACGAAAATGGGCGTGCTGGTCAACATTATCAACCTGTTGTCCGGCATCGTGGCACACCCCGTTTTGGGCATGACGTTCGGATCGGGTGGTGGCGAAAATGTCATCTCGTTCGAAGAATTCTGGGGCGATCCCACGCAAGGGGCGATCATTTCGTCGAACATGTCCACTGACGAATTTGGATCCTCGGCGGCGATCCTCAATTCGATTTTCAAAATGCGGGGATATCTTCAAGCCACGCTCCGCCAAAAGCGGTTCGAACAGGACGCGCTGGACGCCGAAAACTACCTGCGCGACGACCTGTTGCACCTGCTGCGCGAGGAGCTGCTCGACGAGTCGCTCGAAGCGACGCGCAACTATTTGGCGAAGCAAAAGGCCGGATGGAGAATCATCAAACGGTTCGCGGCGTGGTTCCACAACGTGCAGGGCGATTGGCCGCTCTACGACGAGAATCGCGTGTTTGATGCGAAGCCGAACGTCGCGATCGACGATGCTCCTGAGGATGTCTCGATGTTTGGCCCTGGGATCAAGCAGGCTCAATATCGTCGCGCTAAGCGCTGGCTCGACCGCCTGTTCCAGAAACACGCCGGCTCCAACTGCCCGACGCTGTCCGATGCGGAGCGCGCACTGCTCGATGAGCCCGAGCTCTATCTGACGCGCGCAGGCGTGGTCGGCGGTGGTCTCTCATCCAAAGGCGACACGAGCAAACGGCGACGCGCGGACGACACCGGCCACTTCTCAGGCGCCGAGCGGAGTCTGAGCGAGCTCCTCGGAGAGAGCCAGGCGCGAGTCGTGGCGTGCATTCGCGGGCTCCCGACGGCAGAGAACATGCTGCGGCAATACATCAACTGCGCGGGTGCCCCGGCGTGCCCATCCGAGGGCTTGCCGGCGGTCACAAAGGCGATCGATAGGCATCCTATGCGATTTGTCATTGACGAATACACGAACATGGTCTCATTGGCGGCGCCGGGCAGCGGCCTGACGGACGACAAAGAATTCGCCAAGGTGGCGCGCTCCACGGGCGTCAAAATCGTCATCGCTTTTCAATCGCCCGCGACCCTTGAAGAAGCGGTCGGCGGAAAGACGATGGCGGAGTCGCTGACGGATAACTTCCGGATGAAGATCTTCTTGCCCGACGAAACGGGGCAGACGTTTCAGATCATCAAAAATCTCACGGGCACTGTGAAGGATTACGATCAGTCGAAGTGGGCGTTGCAGCGCCAGGAGCATGATTATCGCTACGCCCACGTCGTGCGCGAGGACGGCTGGGACGCGGCTCGCGATGGCCACCCCGACTTGGTGAAAAATCCGACCATCCCGTCCTTTGAGGCCGATGGCGACTGGTTTGTTCGCGGTCGGACACCCGTGAGCGTGCAACCCGGAGAATTGCCCAAGAAAGAGGACTTCACCGAGGCGATGTTTGCGCTCGCTCCCTTCATGGGCGAACTGGGCCGCGTGAAAGGCAAGGACCTCAAAATCTACGAGAAAAGGAGCAAATACGCGACCATCAATCGCGGCGACAACGAGGACGCCGTGAATGCGGAGAAGCGCGGTGAGGAGGACAAGGCTGAGAATCGCGACGCCGAGCGCCTCGCGGTCAACGTTCGGGTAATCGATCCCATCGATCCGACTACGTGGCGCGGCGACAATCTCGCCTATTTCTACGGGATTATCGGCGATCTGGCCATTCAGGATTTGGTTGATTTGGATCAGGATCCGATGAAGCCGCTCAATCGGGTCCGGGCCAAGCTGAATCAAACTCGCGACGAGATGGACGCCGCCGAGGTTTTGGGCGCCGCAAAGAAGGCGACATCCCAGGCTGCGAAGGAGGCCGAGGAACGCGAATTGGAAGAGGCCCAGCGCACCGCGGAACGACTCTATCGCGAGCAGCTCGCCGAGGCCGTCGTTTAACCCATCGCGAGCATCAAGCGCCCGTCGAACACGCGGGCGCTTGATCCACCCGACCCGCTTCCACGCCGTGAACCCGAGGACAATCATGCGCCCACACGTCTCGCCCAACGACCCCAACCCACGCCAGACAGACGACCCACAGAGCGAGTTCGCGCGAAGCCGGGCTGCGTCCGATTCGCAGGCTGGCGAAGCGCAGACCGAGAATGCAGCGGACACTCGGACGCCGGCGCAAATCGCGCATGCGGAATCCATTTCCCGCATTCGCGAAGCAGCCCGCAACGGCGACGCGATCGAGCTCAGGCGCGAGGAGCGCGATCTGCTTAACGCCTCTCCCGAGGAGCTGGCGGGCGTCGTCGAAGAGGCGTTCGCCGGCCGTGACTTCCACGTCGTGAACGCTTTGATTGATGTTGTGGGCTTTCAGCGCATCCACGCCGCGATCCCCGATTTTCTGACTCTTGCGTTGCTCTCCGACTCGGACGCCGGCGACCCGCTTCTGATTGACCTTCTGTTGCGCCGTGGTGGATTGGCCTGGCGCGCCGGTCCGCGAAAATCCGCGCAAACCTCGCCCGAAATGGCCAATGCTTTGTTGTTCGCGCAGAAAACGACGGGCGAGGGCGCGGCCATTCGGCAGTTGGCGGACGACGCGGGGTTGGACCTGGATCGCCAACGCGCGACCGCGGCGATCGTGGGAGCGCACGAGTCGCGCCTCGCGGTGGGCGTGGATCTCGGAGACGGCGAAACCCAAGATTTCGTGCGCTGCTTGCTCAACTATGGCGACGTCATTCTGGACGTCACGTTTGCCGTCACCCTTGCAGGGCTCTCGCCGGTCGAAGTGTCCAATGTGCTGCACAACAAGCTGATCGAGCGCTCCCGAAAAGACTCACCTGATCACTCGCGGGACCTCGACATCGGGCCGGATGGCGCGATTCGCGGCAAGGCCGAGGGCGACGTGATGCGGGCGATCGCGGCGGACGCCGGACGCCGGCGCGAGGCGACTCAGCATGCTCGGCAGCGGGCGAAACTGAGCGTGGACGGCGCCGCGCGGCACGCGAGCGCCGCGAAGCATGCGGAAGCCGTCGCGGAGCAAGGGCAGCGACACCGGCTGTTGAACACTGGACCCAAGCTGCGGGACGCCGCCAAGGGCGTGCTTGCGCCGCAAGCCCCGGCCAACGCCACGCAACCGGCACCCTTGGCCGCGGGCAACGCAGCGCCCAGCGCCGCGGCGCGCGAGCCTCGCTTCACGAACTACTCGCGCCCCCTGCTGATCGACGTGGGCGACGCTATGCGCTCCGCTCGCCAGGCTGACCCGCGAGCCAATGCCACGCTCGCCGCCTTCTTCGCGCCGGCGCAGTTGGTTGCGATGTTCGGCACGGGCTTCGCAATGCAGGCCATGTTCGGGTCTGGGTCAAATTCCAGCGCGCAAACCACGCCTCTGGGCTCCGGAATGAGCCCTCTGCACATCGCGGCGATGGCGGGCAACAGCGACGCGGTGCGCTGGCTGCTCGAAAGCGGAGCGGACGCCGGCGCCATGGATTCGATGGGCCGCACGGCCGCAGACATTGCCGCGGCCATGGGATTCGAGGATCTCACCGAGACCATCGCCGGCGCAATCGACCGGCCGCTCTTTCTCGAACAACTGGCGTTGCAGGACCTTGAACGCGAGGATCGGGTGGCTGCGAAGCATGCCAAAGCCGCGGAGCGCCACGAGCCTGCGCATCGCGAGCGCGACCCCGATCCATTGGCAATGGCGGCAGCCGCGGCCAATGAAAACCGCCCGATGACTTTTCGACCCTAGACCTGAGCGCGATCGCCGCGCCGACCGAAGCGCGCATTGCAACCTCGAAGCCGCCTCGCGCGGCTTCGTCTCATTCGATCGATCGGGCAGGCGGACGCAGCGGACCGTTGCCGTTGACGGTGCGTGCCGCACACCAAGCAAAGATCCTCGACAGCGGCCGCGCGCCAAGCATAGACCGGCAAGCCTCGTGGCAGGCCTTTGCGCTCACAACGCAAAGAGATGCGCGAGCCGGGCGAACGCAATGCAAAGAAAACGCACGCGACGCAAAGAAGCAGCATCGCGCTGCGCGTCAGGCTCGGCGCTCGGCGTGCGCGACACCATCCGGGCGTGAGCGAGGCCTATTTCCATCCTGAAATCTTGCGACGAGCGGCCCTTGTTCATGGGCGCGATCGGTCACAGACTGGCCGACCAGCCTGGCCACTTGCGGGTCGGCGACACAGAGCGAGGACAAAATGACAACGACGCCGCCCACATCCACCGCATCAATCCACGGCCGCGACGCCACCGCTCTGGATGGCGCGAAGCCCGACAGCCTCATTGTTGTCTTTGGACTCAGCGAGCGCGAAAGCGATTCCGCCCACGAGGGCGATGCGGGCAAGGAGCAGGCGACATGGGTCGCGCGATTGAAGCATGACGGCGACACCGTCGATGGCGCTTTGGCAACCATTGGCGCCGCTCTCGAAGAGACGCGTTTGGGCCGTTGGCGCAAACCCACATTGCCTGACTTGGCGACGGGAGAGCGGACGGCCTCCCATCCGCCCGTGAGCGATCTTGTGCCCCGTAGCGATGGCGAGCTTCGTGGCGACATTGATCCGCGTTCGCTGACTCAGCGCTTGATCGCCAATGGCAACGGCCGAGTCGCATTCGACACGCTCTTCGCGCTGGGCGGCGACACGGCGGCCTTTTGGGCGGCGCCTCGATTGACCCATTTTGGCGTCTATCGCCACGATCAGTTGCAGCAAGTCATCGCGATCGATTGCGATGCACGCGCCATTTTTTTTTACGGGCAGGGGTCCGCTTCAAAAGGTCGCCCGCCAGCGCAACTGCTGTCGTTCGGGCCCGTCTCGCCGGAATTGGCTCTGCCGCCGTCGCACGACAGGTGCGACTCCGAGTTTGTGCGTGAAGCGGTCGCGCTTTTTCAGAAATGCGGGTGGCAAGTCAACCAGGGCTCGCAACGCCTCGCGGCGCTGGAAAGCACCGCGCGCCGAGCCTGCGAGCCTGGGTTCGAAGAAGACTTGGCGCGCAAGGCCTGTCGCGAGCGCGACGTGTCCCTTGATTTTCCGGAGTCGCAGCCGATGGGATCGCGCTTCACGGGTCCCGTGCCCTACGTCGGGCAGCACTACTTCGTGCAGCTCGACGAGAAGCGAAACCAGGCGTGGCTGCATCACACGGAAGCCTTCGGCGACGCCGTGCCGCCGACCGACGCCCGCGTGGCGATTGAATACGAAGCGAAGAATCGGGCGAGCTGCCGCTTGCTTGGCCCGATGCCCGAGGTTCGCACGCGCGACGAGCCGGCACCCGTTCGTCCGGGCGCAGAGACCCGTCGCAACGCCCCCGACCGGCCGCGCCCATCGTGGCCCGCGCGTTGAGGCGCGCTTGCTTTCGCAATCCCTTTGCAACTCCTCTTCGGGCTGAATGCGCCCACCGCAGTGCCCAACCCCTTTGCCTTCCAACGCCCCCGATGCCCTTGCCATGGGCTCACCCAGGAGACCGCCATGTCCGTTGAATCCGCCACAGCAGCCTTTCGCGATAGCGTTGCGCAACTGCGCGCGCAAATGGCTGGCTTTGCCGCGCAAGACGCGCGCGATGACAGCGAGGGGCTCGACTCGTTGCTGCCGCCCGGCGACGCGAGCGAGCAGGACGAACTCGACGAGCCCCGCGATCTGGACGCGGTCGACTGGGCAGCGGGTGTCGCTGCGTTCGACGATTTAACCCCCACTGAGCGCAAGGAGCTCTTGTATCGGCAGGACCTACTCAAAGCCTCGTTGATGAAAGCCAACGCGCGGCTGCTCGGCCATTTTGTCGAGATTCGCGACCTGCCGCTCATTGGGCGGGTTGGGATCCTGCGGCTGCTGCCGTATCAGTCGCAAGTCGAGCGCAACACCGCCGGATCTTTGGCCTCCGCGGGCGACCTCCTGTCCGCTTTGCCGGACTGGGCGCGCGTGTCGCTGGGCGAAAAGTCCTACACGCAAGCGACCCTCGACAAGCTCCTCAACGCCGTCGGCGGCATTCTGAGCTTCACGCTCGCGTTCGACGAACAAGGCCGCGCCATGGCATTGCGCGCCAACGTCGAATCCATGGGCGAGGCGGGCGGCGACTTCGCCGCGCTGGCCGCGCCACCGCAGATTCAGGCGCCGAAAAACCCTACGCGCGGCGCCGCCCGTTAAAGCGTCGCGCCTTCCGCAAACCCCACCCCCGGAACCCCATCCCCCAGCTCGCCCACGGCTTCACGTTTTTCTCTCGGATCCGCGGGCTTTTCATTCAACGACAAGCCCAACATGGAGGCCCTATGTCCACCCACAACGCCAATGCCGCATTCGATTTCGAAGGCGCCTCTCAAACTCAGGAAGAGCCTCGTTCGGCACTCGCGCCGGCGGCCGGCGTCGACGCGGAGCGCCAGGCGCTCGTCGACGCGATGAAAGGCGAGGGCTTTGCCGTCGAATACCGGGCCGACGGAGGGAGCGGTGAAGGCTTTTATGGCGAGGGGCCGGGCACGGCTTTGGGCGCGGCATTCGCAAGCGAAAGCGCTGCATGGGAAGGGCTCCTCGTTCGCACCGCTCGGATTGCACCAGGCGTCACGCTCCTGGCGAGCAAGGAATTCGGCGACGTTCTCCGCCCCGACACGGTGCTGCCCGACGGCACGCTAGGGACCGTCACCACGCGTCAACGCGTCGAGGTGCGGTGGATGGGCAACGAGGCCTCGGCCGCCGGCGCAGGCTACCAGGTGTTTTCTGTCGCGAGGGACTATCTGCCCGATGGCGAGGGGCGCGATGTGCGTCAGCATTCCCTGGGCTTTGCGAACGCGCCCACGGGCTTTCGCACGGCGAACCAAGCGACCCGCGCGGCTCATGACCTCCTCAAAGGCCACGGGTTGGCTCCCTCGCAGGTTCGATTGCACGAGGCCGCGGGCGAGCGGCCGCAAGCGATGGGCCATGATCTCGCGAATCCGAACAACGCGGCGCGACACGGCATGCCCGACGGCGCGCATGCGACCTCGGCGATGCCGATTCGAAATGGCGGTGGGCGCACGGGCGACGACGCAGCCAAACCCAAAGCGAAGAGCAAGGGCGGGAAAGACCACGACGCGGCGCGCCGTGAAGAACGGACAATGAAGACCAACGAGTCGATCAAAAAGCTCATCGGTCGGGTCATCGACGAGTGGAAGAAAGGGAATGTGCGGCCATGGGTTCGTCCGTGGGTCGACGGGGCGCCGGACGCATACCAAGGCCCGCTCAACGCCTCGACGGATGGCCGCTACTCCGGCGGCAATCGCTTGTTGCTTGACCTTGTGGCCTCGCTCGACTACTACAAGCCGGGCGAAGCCTTGGACAACCGCTGGTTGACGGTCAAGCAGGCCGCGGCGTTGGGTGGCACCTTGATCGAAGGGCGCGACTCGAACGGGGTGGGGCTCTTGAAGATCCTCACCCAGTCGCAGCAAAAGCCAAAACAGGACGAGCAAGCCGACGAAAATCCGCAGAACGACGGGCAGACGAAGCGAGTCGGCCACCGCCCGTCAGGCGCCTATCCGTTCACGGTTTATCACGTGTCCGAATTCACGGGCCTCGACTTGCCACCGCTGCCTGCGCCCACCGTTCGCGGGCCGGTGGAGCTCACGGAAGACCAACTGCCGCTGCGCGTTCAAGACGTCCGCGACTTCCTGATCGAGAAGACCGGATTGTCCGTCACCCATCGCGGCAACCAGGCGTTCTACGCGCCCGGGCCCGATGCGATCGTCATGCCGCGGCCCGAGCAGTTCACGCAGCCCATGGCTTACGCGGACACACTTTTGCATGAGATCGGTCACTGCGCTGGCGCGAAGCACCGCGCGGGCGGCAAGAAAGAGCACAAGCGCTTTGGAGATTCCGAATACGCGCGCGAAGAGCTCGTCGCAGAGTTCACGAGCGTGTTCCTTGGCGACGGATTGCCCGCTGCGGAAGAACGCCTCGCCGCGCACGTCGACTATATGGGGAGCTGGATCAAGGCCCTTGAAGAGAATCCCAACGAGTTTTTCACCGCGGCGCGTGAAGCCGAAAAGCGCTCGACGTATTTGCGCGAGGGCGGTCTGGTCCATCAGCAAGAGCGCGAAGCCGCTCTTCAAGCGACCACGGAAGCCGAGCGCGGCGCGATCGTTTCCGCGCCCACGCCGATGCCCGCGATTGCCATGCCCGCCCCGGCGCCTCGCGAGGACCAAACGCCCGTGAGCCAGGTGGGTCTGTCCGCCTCGGCGGCCCCATCGGCGCGCGAACAACCCGTGACTCAACGTGCGGCCGGGGGGCGGGGGATGTAGGCGTGGCCCCTTGTGGTTTGGCACTCCCCCGAGCCGCAGAAACAGCGCCAAAAATGAACGCCCCGCCCATTAAATGGCGGGTTGTTCTCTTGGGTGGGAATCCGTTAGCTTTCCTGATGAGCGGTGGAAGCGCTCGCGTGGGCGATGGGTCCAAGGCGTCGAAATCAAACGCAGCAATCTCGCAGAGATTCGGCGATTTTTCAGGCGCGAAATTGCTTTCATTTTTATCGCCTTCGAAATGAAAATATTTTTTAGAAGTCGCTTGACTCCGGGTTACTTTATTTGAATGGCAAGATGCCAACCCACCGCCCGGAGCCCCTGAATGAAGGCACACGATTACCCCCAGCTCGGCAACAACGCGATCACGCTCGAAATCTTGTTGAGCGCCAACTTCGCGAACATGAGCGACGAGGATTTTGCGCAAGCAATCAAGTATGTCGACCCGCTCAATCGGTTGATGATCTCGCGCGCCAAGTGCAACAGCCCGGAGCACTACGAGCAAGTGATTTTCGAGGCGAACATCTGTCTGCGAATGATGCTGTTGCGGCGGCGTCAGACCGACACACCGACGGCCAAACGCTCGGGGCGCACGATCGATCTTGGCGCTGATTTTGGCGATGCTAGGGCCCGGACCACCTCGAATCCTCGCAGAGGCTTTCCCGAACGCGCTGCCGGCATGAGATGGCCACTGTGGAAAGCGGAAGCCCCACCCACACGGGGCGGGGCTTCCAGGCAACATCTCGTCAGTCCATCGTGCGCCAACGAATGAAGCCCGGGCGCTGGCGTCAACGGGGTGTGGGTCACTTGGCCAGAAGTTGGTCCAGTTGCTGATTCAACGCCTTGACCTGCTCGCGATCCGCTTGCGTCTCGCCCGACGAAGGCTTCTGTTGCTTGGCGGTCTTCGTGGCCACAGGCGTTGACGCGGCTTTTTTCACGGCTGGCTTCGCGACCGTTTGATGCGCCGGCGCGACGGCCGCGGAGGCGGCCTTGGCGGCGGACGCAGCAGAAGCAGCAGGCGCAGTGGAAGCAGCGAGAGGGGCCGCCGGCACTGCTGCCGCTGCGGCAGGCTTTGCGTCCTCGGCGCCGGGCGGCGGATCCGCGGCCTTCACGGCAGCCACCGGAGCAGGGGTGGGCGTCGTCGGGATCGCCGGGGCGGGCGTAGCGACCGGGGGTGCGCCAACCAACGCTTGGCCGGCTGCGTTGGCCGCGGCGCTCGATGCCGGCGAAAGGGTCATTCCGCCGGCCCATGGAGGCACCACCGCGGGCGTTGCAGCGGCTGCCGGGGGTGTGGATGTGGATGCGGCTGCGGGTGACGGAGACGCCGCCGGCGCTGCGATGGATGCCACCACGGGCGCAGCAACAGGCACGGCAACGGGCGCTGGGGCAGGAGCGGCAGGAGCGCTGCCACCTTCCAAACTCATGCCGGCGCGCAGCGGCTCAGAGTTGCTCGGGGCGTTCGGGGCGAGCATGGTTTTCGCGTGCTCGCCATCGGCTTTCACCGGCGTGCCGGATGGCTCGTTTGAACCACTGGCTAACCAAAGCACGACGACGCCCACGGCGGCAGCGATCGCCACTTTCTTGTTTTTCCACCACGACTTCCGCCCCGGTTCGGTCGGCAGCGAGCCATCGTCGGATTCTCCGAGTGCCGGCAATTCGCGACCGCTGTCCAGCTCGGCATGGCGATCGAGGCGTTGCGTAGCTCCGAAGGTTGCCGCGCTCGTGGTCGCGACGCCGAGCTTGCCCATCAAATTGCGAACGGATCCGCCAACGAAGGGCAGCGAACTGGCGTTGTGGAGCAGCTGCTGGGCGATGGGATGCTCCGCCAGGGCCGACACTCCCGACGCCGCTTTGAACGGCGTGGACGGGGCCGCGCGCGGCTCGCGATTCGATCGCGCCTCACGGGCCGGTCGCTCGTCTCGGAGCCCGTAGGCGGCCTCTTCGTCCGGATCGAGATTCGAGTGGGCGGCGCGGCCGCGGAGGGGGCGATCCTCGTCGGCGCTCGCGCTGGCGCTGCGGAAGACGGGACGAGAGCCCGCCTCGGGTTGCACGCGGGCGGATCCGTTGCGGCGAAACGCGATCGAGCGCTCATCTTCATCGTCCATGTCGTCTTCGTCGACCGGCGGCTTGTAGGGCGCGCGGGGCGCCACGCTGGGGCCGTAATCGAGCGGCTCGTCCGCATTGGAAGACCACGCCAGTCCCGAGGCGGGCGACGAATGCAAATCCTCTTCGTCGCCCGAAGGCGGCAGGTCAGAGGGCAAAGAGGTGCGCGTTCCGCGCGAGTTCTGATTCATGATTTTTCCGGAAGGAGAGGGGCTTGAAGGGCCGGCCGAAGGGACGCGCGCAGCATGCGGATCCATTGCGGTTTGGCGCGCCGTTCGCTTGCGCCGGCAACGCGATTGCAGCGTTCGCGATCGCGCAAACAAGGAGGCGGGCTCGCAGCCCGCCCGTTGATCAAGCCATCGCGGGGGTAAAGGCGATGCTGCTTTGCGAGGACGCCACGTCGACCACTTTGACCTTCGCGTCAGGCGGCAGCGAGGCGCGCACTTGCTCTTCGAGCCACGCGCGATGCGCCGCAGTGCCCGAGACCTGGATCGTGCCGCCCTCAGGGTTCATCGCCGCGATCTTGCTGACTTTCTGGGCGATCTCGGCGACTTGCGGATTGCGCGCGTCAATCGACGCGTTCGGGATGTCGGCCTTCACGAGCGAGGCGCGCTCGCCTTGATCTTGGGCGCCCGCCGGCGCGGCCTTGGTCTCGATCACCACCTTCGCGCTCTTGTCCGCGGCCGCCTGCGCTTGCAACGCCTTCGCGGCGTTCAGCTGTTGGCGATAGACGCTCGCGACGCCAACAGCCGCGCCGGCTGCGCCGCCGATCGCGCAGCCTTTCAATGCGCCGCCGGCGCCGCCGGACGTGAAGAGGCCAATCACAGCCCCGCCGGCACATCCGAAGATGCCGCCGCCGACTCCGGCCGCGACTTTGTCGTTTTGAACCCCAAACGCGTGGCCGACGCCGGCGGTCGTGTTGGCAATGGTCTCGCAGCCTTCCAGGCTGAGCGTGAGCGTTGCCGTAAGGGCGATGAGAAGAAGGGAGCGTGAGGCGGTGTGTGCATTCATCTGAAACTCTCCGAGGGCCCCGCTTTTGTTGGATAGCGCAGGCGGTTGGACAACGCCGGATATCCGGCAAGCAGGTTGATCCGTCCGTTGCGCTGGCCGCGGGTGGGCGCTCGTGCGCCCGACATCGACTCCACTCCTCGGGCGGATCGATTTCTTATCCCGCGAAGAAACCGGGCCCGCAATGCCATATCCCCCCGCCGGACCGGTCATTCGGATGCCCGGCTTGCGAGTGGCGATGAGTGGTGGGGCGCATCAGCAAATCCGGCGCTAACTTCGTTCCATGCGGCCACGCGCGGGCTCGTCTCGCTGTCGGCTCGCCCTTGGTTGTTTTTCGTATTTCATCGTTGGCCCACCCCTTTTGTCTGAGCCCTACGCCGGTCGCGCGCTGTTCGACGCCCCGCTTGCTGATTTGCGCTCGCGTTTTTGAGCGCCGTTTCTGGACCTCTCCACCATGCCCATGCAGACCCCTCATCTCGCGATTCCGCTCGCCGACCACTCCAACAGCTCGGGCGACCCAGACGGCGGCGCCCACGACGACACGGATGCAGAAGCGTGGATCGCCAATGAGGGCTTCGAGGAGGGCGGCGCCGGCGCGCCGTTGGGATTGGCTGAAACGCAAGCGCGGGTGAGGCCACTGTTGCCGGCGACTCGCCAACTCAATGGACGGGTGGCCAAGATTGGCACCACCCCTGCCCGCGGGAGCGAGGCGTATCGCCGCAAGCCGCTCGCGCCTTGGGCCGGATTGCGCGCGGAGTTTGCGGAGATTCTCTCGGCGACCGACCGCAAAACGTTTGAAGAGGCGTTGCAAACGGCGGAACCGGACGCAATGAATGCCGACGAGGCGACTGCGTTTCGGGAAGGCGTGGACTTCGATGGCGTGGCGACGGGGCTGGTCCACGCTGTTGCGCGGGACAACTCGCAAGGCGCTGAGCTCAAACGGCTGCGCGAATCGGTGGCTTGGCGACGCGTCGTGGTGGGCGCCGCGCGCTTCGACTTCGACGACGAGGCGGCGGAAGCGGAGGGCCATCACGACCAGGCGACGGGGGCCGTTGAGCCCGATCGGTTCGCCAACTTTGCGCCGTTGTTGAGGTGGATTGCCGCCGAGGCGAGCCCGAGCTTGAAAACGGAGCTCACGTCTCGGATGGAGCTTTATGTGCACTCGAAGCACGCGCAGCGCGATTGCGTGGACCCCATCGACCCGCTGCGCCAGCCCACCCAGGCCGCTTTGGCCATGCGAGCCTTGCACGCGGCGCTCGCCGAGCCGCATGCGGAGGGCGACGGCGCGCCTTTGCTCACGCCGGCGAAGGCGGCCGCCGATTCGCGGGCGCGTGCGGCGGCGATGCAAACCATCAGTCGGCGTTTTGATGAATTGTTCGAGAAGGTCCACGTCGATCGCAGGCAGGATGCCCGCGGCGAGCAGGACTGGATCGCGCGAGCGGAGCCGCGCTCGCCCAAAGGCGCTGGCGCGTCGACACGGTCATCCTTTGGTCGCGCCGGATCGGGTGAAATCGATGCGTTCATTCGCGACGCGGACAACCCCGAAATCGTGCGAATCGCCGTGGCGACCGGCGACATAACGACGGGCCGAGAAGGCAACCAGGCGTTTCGTCATTTGCAGGCCGTGCTGAACGCCATCAAAGAGGGCGCGTTGCCCGGCGTGAAACAAGTCATCGCGTATTACCACGTGCCAGGCCTGGTCTATTCGGCGCCCGCGCCAGACGGCAAGGAAATCCAAGGGCGCATTCTGGCGAATCTCACGGAGGCGCCCACGTCGGAAGGACGGGAGGCGATCAACCTGCTGCCCTTCCTCTCGCAAACCGCACGCATCGATCGCGGCAATGAACACCTCGACGTCTCTGCGCTCGCGCACATCCAGTTGTGCTTGATCGGCGCCTCCGCGGATCGATGGAACGCCAGAACTCGGGACGTGACGCAGCTTCCCAAGGCGCAGCAGAACGAGGCTTTCCTGCGCCTCACGACCCACACGATGGCGACGGCCATCGACGCGCTCGCCAAACTCGACCCCACCCAACCCCTGTTGAAGTCGAGTGGCGTCAATCAAGCGGTGTTTGCGTGCTTGTGCGAGGGGCTCGAAGGGGCATCTCGGCACGCGATGGATTGTCCCGACGTGATGGCGCCGATCGAAGAGCGCAAGGGCAAGCTCGCGCTCATTCGCCACACGCTCACGAAAGACTCCGAGATCCGCGGGCGACTCGACGACTTCTCGCAAAAGCTCTACGGTGGATTCGCCGCGTGGGTGGCGACCGCCCGGGCGCGCGAGCAAGAGGAGCAAGCGGAGCTGGCAGCCATTCGCGCGTTGGGCGCTGCGCCTGAACCCGCGGTTCGCGAATTGGCGTCTCCGACGTCGATCGCTCCGCGCGTCGAGGCGTCGGCGCCGGGCTCCGGCGTTTTGACGCTGCAAGAGCGCATTGAGCGCATCGCGATCGCCGAAGAGGCATTCGACGCGATTTGCCAAATCGTCGAGGAAGCAGCGGGCGGCCGGGAAATTCTTCCGCGCGCGGAAATCGACGCAACCCGCAAGCGCATCTACGCGGTGTTGTCCGCCAACGGCGGAGCGCCGCTGCCGGCAGAGCGGGCGCTGGTCGACGAGTTGCTGCGGCCCAACGGCGGCGGCGTGCAAATGATCCTCGCCGCGCGCGACGACCGACTCTTGGTTCAAGCGTGCGGCGCGAGCGACACCGTCACGGCGATGGTGCTGCTCGAACGGGGCGCGAGCCCGTTCGCAGAGCACAAGGGCGTGAGCGCCTTCGACGCCGCAGAGCGCAGCGGAAATGCGGATCTCGTGCGGGTGATCGATCGCGCGCAGTGGGCGGAGCAAGTCGCTCGCGCTGAGAACGAGGCGATTGCCGAGTTGGAGCGGATGGCCCGGCGAGGCGAGCGCTTGGGGCGCGAGGAAGGCTCGCACATTCCAAGCGAGGGCGCGCTCGCGGCCAACGGCGACGCCGCGGAGCCGGGCGTGAGCGCGCGAGACGCGGCTCACCGCGCGCGACTCGAAGCCTCGAAGACCGCGCCGGCGCAAGGCGTGGGCAGCACGGTTTCCAAGGCGAAAGCGGCGCGCAAAGCCAAGCTGCAAAGCCTTTATGCCGCGATCGAGATGGAAGCTGCGGCCGCAGCCGAAGAAAGCTCCGCTCCGCGGATCGAGCCTCCGCGCAGCAGCGAGCCGGCGGCCCAGAACGACGCGGGATTCCCAGCCCGAGTCTCGACCCCGGACAGCCTGACGCCGAGCAGCAAGCGGTCGCTCCGCCCAGGCGCATGAGGCAACGCGGCCCAGCGGTCTGACGCGCGACGCTCCGCCACGGCGTTTCGCGCGGCCCGTCTTTTTGTCCGCGGTCGGCCGGCGAACCGCCTAGCGCTCCGCCCAGCGCGCCCAACCTACCGCCGATCGCTATTCGGTGGAATGCGGGGGTCGTGTTGTTGACCCCGGCGGGGGCTTTGGTAGAACAAGGCCAGAAGCGCTGTTTTCTCGCAAGAGCAGCATCGACTTCGGCCCCGCCGAATTCACCGCCCTGCTGCGCGCGATCCGCATCCGATCCGCAATCTTTCGACAAGCAACGCTTTCGCCGCCTTTGGACTCGCGCCCAAGGCGCGCATTTTCGATCAGCGGCCTCATAACTTTCGGAGACCGCCTGATGATTTCACCGCGCTTGAACACCCGGGGCACCCGCTCGGGAAGCTCCCCTCGCAGCACCCCGTCGGCGCATTCCCGCGTCGGCCACAAGACCCTCACGCCGACCCTTGCCGCATGCGCGGCCTCGCTGGCCTTTCTCATGATTTCGAGCGCGGCTTGCGCGCAAGACGCCGATCTCACGGCCGCGGCCCAATCCTCGCCGGCCGCAAGCGCGAGCGCGGATCCGCTGGGCGACTACATTCAGGCCCATGTCGACCAATCGCCTCGCGCGCCGCTCAATGCGGGCGAAGCCACGGTCGAGACCAAGGTGTGGGGATGGACGGTTCGCTCCAACAATCTCGGGTTGCTGGATGCGGCCACGATCAACCTCGACGAAGACGCGATGCGCACGCAAGGCGTCGATGCGCAAAAGGGCGAAACGATCGCCGCTTTCTTGCAAGCGCGATTGATGAAAGCGGGATACGCGTCGATTGTGAGCGTTGTGCACCCCGACGAGCGCGTGATCGAAATCGGCTGGCGCAACGTCGCCGTCGAAGCAAGCGGACCCCACAACTATTTCCGGCTCTTCTCGCGCGACGATGGACATCCGCTGTCGCGCAACGATCTCGAAGCGCAAGTTCGCTTGGCCCAGGACGCGGCCTCGATCAACGGCGACGCCGTGGCCGTCACGCTGTCCAACCCCATGTCCGCGTCGGAGGAAATCGCGTCGGGCCAAGAGCCCAGTGAGGCAGGCCACGATCGCGACGCCGTCGACATGCCTTTGAGCATCCAAAGCACGAGGGCGACGGACTCGAAAACCTACGGGGGCGCGCTGGCGTTTTCCACATACGGCCAACGCTATTCGGGCAAGAACGTCTTCACGGCGAGCGCGTATGCGAGCCCCGCTGACGCGGTGCAGGTCGACGTCTCCGCGTCGAAAGCCGCGACGGGATTGAGCGACGATTCGCGCGGCGGAAATTTCGACAACGTCTCGGTGGGCAGCCGCTACATCACGCCGCAAGGCGTGGCCTCGCTGCGCTTCACCCAGACTTATTACAAGCAAGGCGGCGAACTCTTCACGCCCTTCGGCGTGGGCGGCAACATCGCGCGCGTCGACGGGCAGTGGGAGAAATACCTCAACTCGCGGCTTTCCCTCGTCGGTGGCGTGTCGTTGGTCACGCAAAAGCAGTTCATCGACGCCGCCGGCCTGACGGATCGACAAAACCTGGCGTTCGCGCAGTTCGGGGTCAACTACCAAGAGCCCGGGCTCGCCGCTTCCGTCCGAGTCTTGCAAGGCCTCGCGGGCAGCGACAACTACAACTACGCGCCGCTCGCCGGCTTGTTCAATCCGCACTTCACCGCGCTCACGTTCGATGGTCAAAAGTCCATCCCGTTGCGCGAAAAGTGGTGGGTGGATCTGACGATGAAGGCCCAGGTCGGATCGCGCGACACGCCGTCCGTCGCTGGCATTTACGGCGGCGGACCCGGCGGCGGCCGCTACTACACCACGGGCAACATCGCAGGGCCTGATGGCCTGGCCGGGAGCTCGACGCTCAACTACGCCGTGAGCCCACTGGCGACGCTTTACGCCGGCGTCGACGGCGCGGTCATCAAGCCGGCGGTTGGCGACACCCAAACGCAGGCGAGCGTCTTCGCGGGCGTGAAAACGGGCCACGCGATTCCCATCGCCCACACGAAAGTGAGCTTCGCGGGCGATCTCGGACTGAGCGTCGGCGCCAAAGCGCCCCAAGGCGAAAAACGCGGCGTGGCTGTCGGCTTCTTCGGCACGTTCGCCTACTGACCTCCATCGCGCCGGCGGCCCAGCCGGCGCACCCACACCCCCACACATTTCGCAGCATTTCGGCTCAAAGAGCCCCTCGGAGAACCAGCATGACACACGCAACGCCCCGCATCTCGACGCCACTGAACGCGCGTAAGTCTCGCAAAGCCGCAGCGGCCAAATCCACCCCGCAAGCGGCCTTCACACCGCTGCGCCTTCGCGCGCTGAGCTGGGCTGCTTTTATTGTCGTTGACGCGTTGTTCCCGTCGATGGCCTTCGCCGGCGGATCCTTGCCGACGGGCTTCCAGTCCACGGACGGGCACGCGACGATGAACGCCACGGGAAACAGCGTGGACGTCAGCGTCAATGCCCCGGTCGCGCGAATCAACTGGAACGGAGGCTTTAATTTGAGCCCGGGAAACAGTGCGAATTTCGTCAACAATTCCGGCACGGGCGCCGCGCTCGCGGTCAATATTGATCGCAGCGGTTCGGCCAGCCAGCTGAACGGCGCGATCACGGGCTCCGGTCCCAAAATGTCGGTCATGGTCGTGAACCCGAACGGCATCCTGGGCGGCCCGAACATGTCGGTCAACACGACAGGTGGCTTTGTCGCGGCCGCGGGCGACGTGCTGCCACAAGGTCAGGGCGCCGCGAACGAAGCAGGCGTGTCGGTGATCGCGAACAACGCGCCAGTGGTGATCTCGTCGAAGGCCTCGATTCACTCGGCGGGCGATGTGCCCATCGGCCCGGGCCAACAGATCTCGGTCTCGTCGCCCTATTCGCAAGCGACGGCGCCCTCCGTGGCGGGCGCGAACGTGACGGAGCACTTGTCCGGCCCGAACACGACGTGGACGATGAACGGCGGGGTGGCGAGCGGCAACCAAGTGGAGATCTCGGCGGACAGCGGCCTGGAAATCCAGAACAGCGTCATCCACGGCGGCTCGAAGGTCGTGGCGACGGGCAAGTCGGTGGCGCTTGAAAACACCGCCATCGACACGACCGCGATTGGATCCGAGGTGGACATCGGCGGCGGCCGCCAAGGCAAAGACGCCTCGATCGCCAACGCGAACACCGTGAGCATCGACGCCAACACGACGATCAATCAGGCGGCAAAAAGCACTACCAACATCTGGGCCAACGGGCAGACCACATACGGCGGAAGCATCACGAACCCCGACGGCACCGTGGACGTGTCCGGCCATCAGCTGTATTTCACCGACACCGGTCGCGTCGATTTGCGATCGGCAGACGGCATGGGCAACTTGACGCTCGATCCGGATCAGCTTCGCGTCGACCCGAGCGGCTCGGGCGCGTTGGTCTCGGGCTACGGTGGAAGCGGGACGGTTACGGTCACGCCACAAACGGTTTCAAACCTGCTCCAAACGTCGAATCTGACGATGGAAGCCAATTACCTGATCTGGATCAACGGCGCGATCAACGGCGGGTCGGGCGCATCCTTGACGCTCAAAACCGCGGGGTTGATTGAGCTGACGGGCGCCGCGCAAATCGCGCTCAATGGCGGCAACTTCACCGCGCTCTTCAACGATCAAGGCGCGCCGGCGGGCAGTTTGTCCAACATCAGCGGCACTCTGGGCACGACCTTCTTCACGGGCCCGGGCTTCGTCATGGATCCGGGCGTTGGCGGGGCGCATGGGGCAAGCATCACGACCAATGGCGGCAACGTCGCCATCGGTCCCGGCCTCTTTGGCGGTGCGCAGGCCGGCAGTGTGGTGATCTACTCGGGCGCGTCGATCGACGCCGGGATGGGCAACATCAGCCTCACGGGGTTCGGCGGTCCGACCGGAGCGATGGAGGGTGTGGCCCTTGGCGCCGGGTTGAACGCGGGAGACTACACGCTCAAAACCATCGGCACCGGCACGGTCACCATCAATGGCACCGCTGGGGCTGGGGCGCAGTCGGCAAGCGGCGTCAGCCTCAATGGCGCCTCCCGCTTTTCCGGTGGCGCAGGCGGCGTCATTCAAACCGACGCGGGCGCGGTCAGCGTCACCGGGGTCGGCGGGACGCCCGATCCCTCGACCAACATCGCCATTTTCCCGACGGGCAGCCAAGGCGTCGACGTGGGCGGGGCCGTGTCCACCGGCAGCGGCAAAATCACGGTGAGCGGAACCAGCCCAGGCAGCCAGGGCGTCGTCGTCGACAGCGGCGGATCGCTTGTCTCGACAGCGGGCGACATCGCCGTCGACGGACACGGCGCGGGCCAGGCGCTCGGCAACAACGCGGCGGCGGGCAGCTCTGAGCACGGCGTGTTCGTGGGGACGGGCTCGATCCAAACCGGCGGCAACGTGAATCTCACCGGGGACACCGCGCTGCTGTATGGCGGCCAAATCACGGGCGCGACCATCACCGGCAATTTCGACAAATCGGTGGCCATGGTTGCGGCTAACCAAACCGCGAGCGCGATCAATTGGTCCGGCTCGACCGTGGAAACGCATCAGTCCACGTTCACCGCTCCGAGCACCAAGCTCGCGTCCACGGGCGACATGCTGATCAATGGCGACACGTTCAACGGCAACGCAACCGTCGCCGCGGGCAACGAGCTAGCATTCGGCTATCAGACGTCGAGCGCGAGCTTGGGCCAGCGCACGGGCAGCGACGCGTTGACGACCGTCTCGGGCGACCTGCTCGCCACGGGCCAGACCATCAACGAATACGAGAACCTGACCGTGGGCAACCTTGATATGCGCTCACAAAACGGGATGGTCATCGGGCGAGCCTTTGTGAGCGGCGGCCGCACATTCATTACCCCGCGCACGCTCACGGTGAACGGCACCTCGCTGTTCTTGTCCGTCGACGACAAGAACACGAACACCGGCAACTACGACGTCACGTCGACCCTGCAAAATTTCGCCTCGGTCAACCTCGCGTCCAACACGAAGGTCGCGCTTCAATTGGCCGCGCCGACGGGCGCGGCGCCGTTGACGGTGAGCATCCCGGCTGTGCCGGTGAGCCCGCTGCCTGCGGACAACGACCCGAACGTTGCGCACCCCGACTCCACGTGGACTCCGAACACGATTCCGGCGCCGCAAACGGGTGTCGTGCAAACCGCGGCGAACATCTTGGGGTCGCTGAGCCCCTATGAGACCGACGCGATGAAGCAGCCGGCGTCGGGTTCTTACTACGCTCCGGCTGTGGGCCGCACCGTCTACAACGAGCCGGTCTCCGTGCTGCCGGCGGCGCAGACTTACGTCCCCGGCGTTTGGGTCGCCAACCCGACGCCGCCGGTCACTCCTCCGGTTACGCCGCCCGTGACGCCCCCGACAACTCCGCCGACGACGCCCACAACCCCGCCGGAAAACCCTCCGGCGCAACCCCCGGTGACGCCGCCGGCAACTCCGCCCGTTCAGCCGCCGGCGACGCCCCCAGCGCAGCCGATTGCCCTGCCGACGATCCCCGTGGTGGTGCCTCCGACCACGGTTGTCGCAGCGCCTGATGTGTCGACGCCGAATCTCAAAGGCAACGTCCTTTACATGCCGACGTCCACCGGGCCCAACGCCAGCGGCGCGACGCTGTCGCTGCCGGCTGTCCAGGTCGAGCCGTCGGATGACGGCGCCGGCAACAAGAAGGGGCGCGAGTGAAGTTCGGACGCGGCCCTTAGGCGCCGCGCGCGAGACCCTCGAAATAGAGAAGCCCGCCGAAAATACGGCGGGCTTCTCCCATGCCGTCGCTTGCGAACATGGAGGCCCTGGGCGCGAAGAGCGCAGCATCGATGCGCGGCAGCTGCAAGAGCCGCCGATCGCGCAGCAGGCAATCCGCAAACCCTTTTATTCGCGGGCTGATTTCGAGCTGAGCGCGCGCGCCACAGCCAACACCAGGCCGCAGGACACCACGTAAGCGAGCGCGAGCAGGACGTGGTGCACGACGGCATATTCGGCAAACCACGAATACACCCCTGTCGTGTCATTGCCTCGGTTGAACGGGTCCGCCGTGATGTCGGGCGACGGAATCACTTGGAGCAAGCGGGCCAGAGGAGCGCTCATTGCCAACGTCGCAAGCCACAGCAACGGGTGCCAGTCGCGCGCCTGCCGCACGATGAGAGGCGCCGCGAGCGGCAGGGCGAAAAACGCAAAGCGGGTCAAGTCCGAGCCGCAGAACGAGCTCGCCAACGCATAAAGACTGAGCAACAGCCACAGCGCGCGCTCGTTCACTTGCGGCGCGGTGTCAGCGTCTTTCTGCGCATCGCTTTTCGACAACTCGAACGCTGCCGTTTCGCGCGCCCGCTGCGCGTGGTCGGGTGAGAGCTGGCGCACGCACGCACGGTGCGCAAGGGCTGAGATGGCCAACAAGGCGAATGGCCCCCAGGCGATCGCGTAAGCGGCCACGATCCGAATGAACTCGGTGGGGTGCTCAAAGCGCCTCTTGATCCAGAAATCCATGCTTGGCGCGCTGGCCGAGCTGGCCTCAAACCCGAACGGGATTTGAGCGATCAGGGAGCCCATGGCGGCACCCAACGCGAGGCCCAACCAAGGGCGCGTGGCAGGCGCGAGAGCCGCCTCGCGCGCGGCGCGCGCCCATCGACGAATTGGCGGCTGCGCGTCCTGTTTGGCAGCGAGGCCACGCCGTGCGCGCGCTGCGACCCAGAAGTGGCTTGCGAAGCCCAAGACGGCAACCAGCAGCGCCGTTTCTTTGAACAACGCGGCGGTGAAGCCGGCAAATACGCACAGGCAAATCGCTCCGGCGCGAGTGAGCTTGCGCGTGTTGGCCAGACACAGGAACAGCGCAAAGAAGAAGGCCGCCGGCGCCTCAACATTGAATGGCGCAAAGTGCGCCGAGCGCGCTGGGCTGATGAACATCAAATGCGCCCACGCGAAGACAGTCAAGACCGCGGCAGCAGAAAGGCGAAACTGGGCGCGAAGGCAATGGGCCATCAACGCGGCGGCGCCCACCCAAAATCCGCACTGAAAAATTCCGAAATTTTCGTCCGCGTGAAAGTGCTGGAATGTCGCGAGCATCGGCAGGCCGACGCGTTGGCCATAGGGCGCGGGGATCCCGCTATGCGGATAACCTTTGAACGCCGCATACATCCCAAAGTAGCTCTGCCCGTCCCAGGCAAGACCCTTGTTAAGCCAGGTCATCGGCTGAGCGAACCAGGCCATCGCAAAGAACGAGAGCGCAAAGAGGGCGGCCGTCGCCGCAAACGAGGCCGAGTCGAGCGCCGTCGGCGATCCGGCCGGATCGCCCGCGCGCACCTCGACGCATCCCCACAGCAAGAGGCTCAAAACCCAAATCGAGACGCAATGGGCCCACGGCAGCGAGAAGGTTGCTGCGGCGAGGAGCGATGCGAAAGACGCGGCGCCGGCCGACAGTCGAGCAACGTGCAGTGTCCATTTTGGCGAGAGGCCTGCGAGGGGAAGGGCGGTGTTGTTCATTGAGGTTTGCCTCTGAGTTGGCGGCCCATGCCGCCCATCGCCAGGCTCTCAAACCACGATCCGTTGTCGAGGCCGCCAGTCGCTTTGCCGAGGCCGATGAGCCGAAGTTTTTAGGCGCCCAGCCGTTGTCGCACTCCGCTGGCCCCTCGGAGTGAGGGCGGAACGATTGCCGGCGCCCGCGATCCCGAATCGAGCCAGCGAAGGTGAGGCAATTCGGGATGCCGCCGCGCGCGACGGTGAGGGAATTCGGGAGGGTGTGTTGGGCTGCCAAGCATGGCGCGTTGGCGGCCACGTGGTCCCGTCGCCGCCACCACCAAAATCACCAGGCAGAGTGCGCGACAGGGCACGCCCTCGCTGCCCAACGCAAAAAGGGCTCGCAGAAGCGAGCCCTTTCGATTGATCCCTGAGTTAAATCTTTTCGAGGTCTTTGAGGTCTTCGATCACTCGATAGAAGCGGATCCGCAACGCCGCATAAAGAGCGACCGGGTGCTCGCGCAGGATTGCGAGCGTGTCGCTCCAATCGCTCAGGTCCACGAGCAAGCCGCGCTTCAAGAAATTCATGCCGTAGCTGCGCTTGCCGCCCGTCGCGACGGCGTCTTTGCGATGAACGAGGATCGGTTCGCCGATGCACCGAATAACCGGCTGCGGCGCGGCGGTTTGCTGGGCAAAGCGCTCGCGAAATTCGCGGCGCGTTGTGTCGTCCGGGGCCAACGTCAGCGTGTGATCTCGAAGCCAAATGTCGTCGCGCGCCGCGGCGTCTTGGCGCAACGAGCGGCACGACTCATTCGTGTAGAACGGAACGAACCAAGAGTCCACGGCGACAAAATCGGCCAGGCGCGGATCAAGGCCTCGCGGAGGGACGATCCAAAGGCCGGCGGGGCGGAAGACGCCATCGAAGACCGCTGGCACCGTGCGGACAATCTGCGCGCCGCTCACTTGCGGGGTCGCCCTCATGGCTTGCTCTTGAAGCCAGCGCGGACGGTGTTCGTCGGGCGTCTGCGCAGCTTCCAGGGCCCGATTTGCGTTTTGCGCGGCCTGTTGAGCGAGCGCCTTGGCGACCTGCGGATCGCTGAACGCAACCTGCGCCGCCGCCCCGGCGGGGGCCGCTGTGACGACGTCCGCGCCGTTGTGCGCATAGACTCGCGCGCCGACGCTGAAGATAACGGGCGAAAGGGCAACCGCGAAAATCGCAACCCAGAGATAACGATGGCCGCCGGCGATGGCCTCGACCCTGTGCCACAAGGCTGCGCGATCGGCCTCGGTCGCGGTGTTGGTTTTGCGGCCCACGTTGCCGCGCTCGATGCGTCGGGCTATGGCTTCTGATGAGAACGGGAAAAATGCGCCCCACACCGGCGCGCGGACTGTGATCAAGCGCCCGGCGTTGATGGCCAGACCGCACGCGAGGCTCACCGCAAACATGGAGGCGGCCGGGAAGAGCGCCAACAGCCAGACGAGCAGCATGCCGATGGCGGCGAGGCCGGAGGTGTGCACAAAGGCGTAAGCCCAACCCGCGGTGGCCAGCCCGCCGAAGACGGCGAACATCGCCGCGGCGCGGGGGCGAGAGAACGCCGCCCCTTTGACCTTCACCTCCAACCGAACCCGGCTTTCCAGCCGGGCGCGTTCGGCGCGCGCAGTTGCGGCGTCGATTTGGCCGGCCGCTTCGCGCTCGTCGATCTCCTCCATTTTGCGCAGACTGTCTTCTGTGGACTCGGAGCCGGTCCAATACTCTGCGAGGTCTTTGGCGTGGTCGGCTTTGTTGCGAGCCAGATCCTTCAAAAGATCTTGAGCGGTGCGGGCTTGTCGGGGCATAGCGGTCTCTCCATGGGCCCCTCAATCGCGAGCGGGGCAGATTGCGGCGGATCCTCCCCGCGCGGTGTGTCGTCTTGCTCTTTTCTTGTCAGTTCGCCGGGGGTGTCAGGTCGGCGCTGTCGTCCCACATGCGGCGCAGCTTCAACTGGGCGGCTTGCCACCCGGCTTTCCATCCATCCTTGCGGGCCACGGCGAACACGTTCGACCACGAGCGCGATTCCTCCGCGGCGGCCACGCGCAGATACACGCTCGGCAGCAGGTTTCGGAGCCACTGCGAATGAACGTCGCCACCTTTGAATGCGATCGGCGCGCCCACGCAAGCGACTGGGCTCTCGGGCGACGCGCTGGCGGTGGCCAACGCGACCTCTTTGCCGGCCGACTCAGGGGTGTAGCGATTGGCCAGCGCCGTGTGGCGGACGAGCCAGTCTTGATCGCGGGCAGCAGTGTCGGGCAACAGGATCGAGCACTTCGCGTCGGCATAAAACGGAATGAAGAACCCGCCGTCGCCGACCACCGTGAATTCGTTGTCGAAGGGCGAGCGGCGCACGCCCGTGACCCACAATCCGGCCGGCATCCACACGCCGTTGTAGAACGCCCGAGCCGAGGCGGTCGCGTGAACGCCGCCGGCGAACGTCAACCCGGCCAGGAGGCTTGGCGTGGCGCTGTGGGCGATCGCTGCGAGAGCCTGCTCTTGCAGCCAGCTCGGATCGGCAGGCCTGTTGCGGCTTGATGCATCGCTCAGGGCGGCTTTCGCCTGGGCGCTCAGCAGGTCCGCCACGCGCGCCGCGGCGGCGGTGTCCTGCATCGTCAAGCTTGAAGCATCCGGCGCGGCTTTGAGCGCCAACGGGCCATAGTGAGACGGGATCGTCGCGAAGCCCACTCCGATGATTGCGTGCGAGAGAAGCGCAAGGCAGGACCACGTCAGCGCGAGGCGTGCGCCGCGGCCCATGCCCACTTTTGCGGCCGCCAACACGCGCACGTTGCGAGCCTTCACCCGGGCGTCTTTCATGGCGCCGTTGCGAATCATGGCCTGCTCCAAATCGAACAGATCGGCGTCGCGGTCTCGCTTTGTCGGAGTCCAAGCGAGCATGATCAAGATGAAGAGCGCCACGGCGCCCGCCAGGGCACCCACAAAAAAATCCAACCCAGTCGCAACTCCGGCAAAGTCGCTGTTCGGGGCGATCATTTGGGACGCCACCGTCACCGCGCTAAAAATCCACACGGGCAGGGCGAAAGCCAGCGCAACGGAGGTGGTTGAGCGAACGCTGCCTCGGCCCTTGCCTTGGGCGATTTGGCCTTTCTCGTGATACTTGATGGCGCCGCTCAGATTCGTCAGTTCCGCTTGCGCCTCAGCCACGTCCATGCCGCTGGCGATTTGCGCTTCCAGCTCCGCTATGCGGTCGTTCATCTCCTCCAATCGCTCCGGATCGAATTGATGCTCAGCTTCTTGCGCATAAGCGTCGGCGCTGGCTTGCATCACGCGCTTCCGCAGCGCACGAGCTTCGGCGGATGAGTTGTTTGCCATGGGATTTCCTCGGGCGGCGCGCCCGCGCGGCGGCGGAGCGAGCGAAAACGAATCGCGCCGCGCGGGTGCGACGGCTTGTCTTACCCTAGAAAAATGGGGGAGACCTGGCGAGGCCGCCGGTCGTGCCAACCAGACCGCCCAGCGCAACAACCAAACATCCCAGCTCCGCCGCTCACAGCGCTCGATCGGCGGCGCGGGCGCGAATCCAGAGATCGCGCAGTTGGCGCAGCGTGTCGGAGAGCGATTGGGCGGCCATTGCGCCGAGGCGGGCAAGGGCCAAAACGAAAGTGATCTGGGCGCAGTCAGCGAACCATGAACGCAGCACGGGCGCCGTGGGGCCGAGGAATGTCGCTCGGGGCAGGATCTGCCATGCCCAGGAGGGGATTCGCGAGTAGGCCTCGGGATGGGCCACGCTGCCCGTCGCCGCCCACTCCGAGAGGCCGACCATCCATTGCGCCGCCCCCGGGCCATAGACGCGGACCCAAAGCGTCAAAGAGCAAAAAAACAGCAGAGTGCGCAGCGGATCGCGGGTCACCCATGCAATCGCGATTTCGCCAATCCCCAACAGCCGTCCGGCAAGCCGCTCAACAACGCGCGACGACAAACGCCAACCGCCCGCGGCAAGCAGGAGCGCTTGGATGCGCAGAGCTTTGAATGGGTGCGCGGGCATGGCGAGGTTTCGGAAGGCGGGTGGGCGGGGGGCATGCGGCCCGGGGCTCGCGGCTTCCCGTTGGGTCGCGGCGAGGCGGGCAGGGCGACGGCCGGGCGGCCTCACTTCACGCTAGCGCGAGAGGGGCGCAAGGCAATAGCGCGGGCGCGCCGGCTGGCCGATTGAAGGCGCCGTTTGTCGAAGAAGGAGGCTGCGCGCGGCCGGTCCGCGATCGCGTGAGGGCGCGCGCGTTGTCGAACGGCAGCGCGAGGAGACAAAAAAAAGGCCGACCCGAAGGCCGGCCCAATGCGGGCCGGCTGCTGTGCCGACCCTCGCTCCCCTGGCAATGTTTCGTCACGCACGCTTCGCCGACTTCGCCCCTGCGGCTCTTTGGCGTGCGCGTGCGGCCGCGTTCACAGGCCCATCACCCCAGCGGCTTCTGCGGCCGCTTGCCCCGAATGCGTTGCGCCTTTGGCCGCTCTTACCGCGACCATGCGTTGAAGCGGATCGTCGGCGCCGTCGGCGTTGCGGTCGTCGATTCGCCCGCGCTCGATGCCGGCATCTCTCGCAGCGCTTTGGCTGTCGCGCCCGTCGACGCGCTCGGCGTCGCGATCGGGCGGGTGCCCGGCGGCACGTTGTCCACCGCGGCGGTCGTGAACGTCCAATTGACCCCGAACGAGCGAGCCGTCGCGGCTTGCCCCGCGGCCGACGCGGCGGTCGTCAGGGTGCCCGACACTTTGGCGGTGTAAGCCGTCGCCGGCTTCAACGGGGCGAAGGGCACGCACATCGCCAAATGGGCCGCCTCGGACGTGGCCGAGGAGTCGACCTCTTGGCACGGCACATTCGCGCCCGTCGCGTCCGCGATCGTGAACGACACATTGGAGAAGCTCGACTGGCTCGATGCCGTCAGCGTCGTGGGGTAGCCGACGACCTGGCCCGCATACTGCGGCGTCGCCGCGAGCGGATTGGGGTCTTCGTTGTCGATCCAGCGCGTTTTCGCGTCAGCCTGGCCCGGGTAAGGCCACGCGAGCAGCTTGTCGGCGGGCAGGAAAGCGGTGTTGTCAGCGAAGTCGGTGATGACGTTCGTGAAATGGGACGCGTCCGGAGCGAGCGCCACGCCGGTGCCGCCGTAGGCGAAATCGCTGAGGATCACACCGCGGTGAAAGGGCGCGTCGAACAACCCGTCCGCCGCTTCATGCGAAGACGCGTAGGGCCCGCCACTGATCGCCGACGCCACTTCACCCACGGACGTCGTGGCGTGATAGAGGTTCACGCGGGTCAATGGATCGACACCCGTGAACCCGGCGACCCCCGCCGTCTCGTAGTGCCCCACGTTGCTCGCTCCGGTGTTGTAAAGCGCGTGGTTGAGGGCGGCGTGCGCGACGCCGTCCTGGTAGGCGACCGCGGGGAGGCCCGCCTGAACGCGCATCGTGTTGAAGAACGCCAGCGTGTCGTTGGTCATGTCGCCCGTCGCATTGAACGTCGCGGCCGCCGATCCGCCGGGCGTCAACAGCGACACCACGGCGGCGGGCGTTGGGGCCGAGCCCGAGCCCGAATTCGTCGACGTCGACGCGGCCCCATCGGATCCACCCCCGCCGCCGCATGCAGCGAGCAGCGCGAACAAGGCGGAGGCGATCGCCACGCGCGGGGCGCGGACGCGAAGAGCCAGGCCATGGACGTTGGCGCGGTGCGCCCACTTCAAATCAAAGGTCTTTTCCATCGTTTTCATTCCTTTCTGCGCGGGCACGCGGCGTTCGCGGCGGCCGGCGTTTGTTGTCGTTTGGAGCGAAGCAAAAAAGCGTGTGAGCGATTGTTTAGGCGATAAGGAGTCCTCAGCGAAGGGCGGCAAGCCCCGACCAACGCGGGCTGCGCGGCAAATCCCGCAGGCCTGGCCGCTGTTCAGCGCTCTTGGGTCAACGGTCGGGCAGGGAGCCCGGCGGCAGATACGCCCGCAGCGCGTCGCGCACTTGGATGCGCACGAGCTCGAAGCCGAAGACGTCGCGGTATTGCGCGATGAGCGCGCGCAGGCGAGGATCGTCAGGGTGCAGCTTTTGAGCCACGCTCCATCGATACATCGCCTGCGATGGCCGATACGAGTCGGTCATCCGCGACGCGTCCCAAAGCCCCCGATCCATCGCGGCGTCCACCGAGCCCTCGCGCGTTTCTTCGTCCAGGAAGCGAAGCGCCATCACGGTGATCGCGACCGCGGACACGCCCTTGGGGAGCTTCCAAACGTTGGTCTGCTCGATGCGATGCAGCGCGGCGGCGCCCACCGCCAACGCGCGCGGATCGCTTGGCGCAAGCTTCATCGCACGACGCGCGGCTTCTCCCAAAGCTTGGGGCGGCAAGACGTCCAGCGCGGCATAGCCGGGCAGGCGAGGGCCGAGGGTCTTGGGGCTGAAAAAGCCGGTTTCGGGGAGCGTCTTCAAACCGTCGGAAACGCTCAGGCCTGGCGCCACGAACTCGCCGAAGAAGAGCACGCTCAACGCCGTCAGCGCGACGCCCGCGCCGATGACTTTCCACACCGCGCGAGCAAAGGGCGAAAGCGGGCGAGATTCGACCGCGACGCTGACGTGGCCAACGTGGCCGCCCAGGCTGCGACGGTAGGGGGAAGCGCTCGGATAGCTCGAATAGCCGCCGGCGGCGGTTGCATACAGCGACGCGCCCGAGGCATCCCGACCGCCTGCGCTGTAATGGCTTTGAAGCTTCCATTGGGCCGTGCCGTAGCTGTCGCCCGGCCTAATGCCAATACTGTTAACAAAGTCGAATTTGTGTTAACTTTCAAGCGCCTGCAACGACAAGAAGAGCTTGAAGATGGCAAGAACGGAAGCAACGCTGCCCGGTGGTGCGAGGCTCGCGGACTATCTGGCGGT